>Ga0102592_1000006_pt1 | contig 1101714 bp, 982 predicted proteins | sample AraplaCol_mMF_r2_FD_76861 | JGI IMG/M metagenome (GOLD analysis project Ga0102592, IMG submission 76861) | Arabidopsis root microbial communities from North Carolina, USA - plate scrape MF_Col_mMF_r2 (SPADES assembly) (version 2) | ecosystem: Host-associated > Plants > Roots > Endosphere... | reverse complement strand
GCGGTGATTGCTGCCGTCATGCATAAGCTGGCACATCTGATCTATGGCGTTATTCATACCGGCAAGCCCTTCAACCCAAATTACTTAGCCAAAGGGCTTGCTATTCAAGACGGTATCTGACCCCGGAGTTGGCGGCGACGTGCTATCGTAGCTTCTTGTAATTCTTCAGATGTCGTCCCGCATTTCAAAAACAGCAAGATTGTAGAGTCATGGCAGAGAAAATCATCATGATGGCCAGCCAGCGCCGCGCGCCGCCAGCCATCCCCGCAGTCCTGGAAACGCCCACCGGCCTGCTGAGCGATCAGCTGGCCCGCCCGCTGCACGATCTGCGCATCTCTGTCACCGACCGCTGCAATTTCCGCTGCGTCTACTGCATGCCCAAAGAGGTGTTCGACAAGGACTACCAATACCTGCCGCACACCTCCCTGCTGTCGTTCGAGGAAATCACCCGGCTGGCCAAGACCTTCATCGCCCACGGCGTCGAGAAAATCCGCCTGACCGGCGGCGAGCCGCTGTTGCGCAAGAACATCGAACGCCTGATCGCCATGCTGGCCGAGCTCAAGACCGTCCACGGCAAACCGCTGGACCTGACGCTGACCACCAACGCCTCCCTGCTGGCGCGCAAGGCGCAGTCGCTGAAGGACGCCGGCCTGCAACGCATCACCGTCTCGCTCGACGCGCTGGACAACACCGTCTTCCAGCGCATGAACGACGTCGACTTTTCGGTTGACGATGTGCTGCACGGGATAGATGTCGCACATCAAGTCGGCCTGGGCCCGGTGAAGATCAACATGGTGGTCAAAGCCGGCATGAACGACCAGGAAATCCTGCCGATGGCCCGCCATTTCAAGCACACGCCCTACATCCTGCGCTTCATCGAATACATGGATGTCGGCGCGTCCAATGGCTGGAAAATGGACGAAGTCATCCCCTCGTCCGAGGTGGTAAGCCGCATCCACGCTGAGATGCCGCTCGAAGCGCTGTCCGCCAACTACACCGGCGAAACCGCCGCGCGCTGGCGCTACGCCGACGGTGCTGGCGAGATCGGCGTGATCTCAAGTGTGTCCCACGCATTCTGCCGCGACTGTACCCGTGCACGCCTGTCGACCGAGGGTAAGCTGTACACTTGTCTGTTCGCCAGCAGCGGCCACGATCTGCGCGCCCTGCTGCGCGACGGCCGCAGCGACGCCGAAATCGGCACCGTGCTGGCCCACCTGTGGCGCGCGCGCGGCGACCGTTACTCGGAACTGCGGACCAATAACACCGACGGCCTGGAAGCCCGCGCCGCCAAAGTGGAAATGTCTTACATCGGAGGGTAGTTTGTCTTTGAAGAGCAAGATCACCGGATTGATACTGGCTGGTGGACGCGGCACCCGCATGGGCCGCGTCGACAAGGGCTTGCAGCCCTTTCGCGGCGCCACGCTGGTCGAACATGTGATGCGCCGCCTGGCGCCGCAAGTCGCCACCGTCGTCATCAACGCCAATCGCAACCTGCCGCAGTACCAGGCGGTGGCCGGCGCGGCGCCGGTGCTGCCCGATTATCTCGACGGCTTCGAAGGCCCGCTGGCCGGCTTGCAGATCGGCCTGCAATACTGTCCCACCGAACTGCTGCTGACCGCTCCCTGCGACTCGCCCTTCCTGCCCGCAGACCTGGCCGAACGCCTGCACGCCGCGCTGCAGGAGCAGAACGCCGACGTGGCGCTGGCCGTCACCATGGAAGCCGGGGAAGGCGCCGAACCGTATCGCCAGCCGCACCCCGTATTCGCGCTGATGAAAGCCAGCCTGCTGCCGCAGCTGGACGCCTACCTGGACACCGGCGCGCGCCGCATGGAAAGCTGGATCAAATCGCTGCGCGTGGCCGAAGTGATGTTCGACGACGCCGACGCCTTCCGCAACATCAACACGCTGGCCGAGCTGCAGATGCACGAGCAGGCCAGCGCCAGCACACCATCCGCACCGGCAGCATCCACCGGCGGCGATCCCGGCGCGATGCCCGTGGCCGAAGCGCAGCGCGTCATCTGCGAACGCATCACGCCCGTCGCCGCGACCGAAACGCTCGCGCTGCTGCACGGCGCGCTCGATCGCGTGCTGGCCGAAGACATCATCTCGCCGATCAACGTGCCGGCCTACGACAACTCGGCAATGGACGGCTACGCCCTGCGCGGCGCCGACCTGCCCGCAGCCGGTGCGCCCGACGCCACGTTCAAGGTGATCGGCATCGCCTACGCCGGCCGCCCTTGCACGCAAACGCCGCAGGCCGGCGAATGCATCCGCATCATGACCGGCGCCGCCATCCCGCCCGGCTGCGACAGCGTGCTGCCGCAGGAACTGGCCTCGCACATCGATGGCGACAGCGTCACCATCCCGCACGGCGCGATCCGCACCGGCGCCAACCGCCGCTTCGCCGGCGAGGATCTTAAAGCCGGCGGCATCGCGCTGGCCAAGGGGAAAATCCTGCGCCCCGCCGACCTTGGCCTGGTGGCCTCGCTCGGCATCGGCGAAGTGACGGTGCAGCGCAAGCTGCGCGTGGCCTTCTTCTCCACCGGCGACGAACTGCGCTCGCTCGGCGACCATCTCGATGAAGGCTGCGTCTACGACAGCAACCGCTACACGCTGTTCGGCATGCTGACGCGGCTCGGCTGCGAAGTGATCGACATGGGCATCGTGCGCGACGATCCCGCCGCGCTGGAAGCGGCGCTGCGCGAAGCCTGCACCAAGGCCGACGCCATCATCACCTCCGGCGGCGTATCAGAAGGCGCGGCCGACTACACGCGCGACATCATGGCCCGCCTCGGCGACGTCGCCTTCTGGAAGCTGGCGATGCGTCCCGGCCGCCCGCTCGCCTTCGGCAAGATTCAAACGGAGGCAGACAGCGCCTGGCTGTTTGGCCTGCCCGGCAATCCGGTGGCGGTGATGGTGTCGTTCTACATGTTCGCCCGTCCGGCGCTGCTGCGCATGATGGGCGCGCAGGCGACGCAGCCGGTGATGCAGGCCCGCGCCACCGAAGCGATCCGCAAACGCCCCGGCCGTACCGAATACCAGCGCGGCATCCTGAGCACCGGCGCTGGCGGCGAACCGCAAGTGCGCCTCACCGGCGCGCAGGGCTCGGGCATTTTGAGTTCGATGACTGAAGCGAACTGCATCGTCGTGCTGCGCGAGGCGCAAGCCAGCGTCGCCGTGGGCGAGATGGTCGACGTGCTGCTGTTCGACGGCCTGGTCTAGCCGCATGCAGCACCCGCGCCTGCGCATCCGCAATCTGCAATCGCCGCTGGCCGGCCCGTTCTCCTTCGATCTGGATGCAGGCCAGTGCCTGACCATCTCCGGTCCGTCCGGCGCCGGCAAAAGCCTGTTGCTGCGGATGCTGTGCGATCTCGATCCCAACACCGGCGAGGCCCTGCTCAACGGCCTGCCCCGCTCCGGCATGAGCGCCCCTGCGTGGCGGGCCGGCGTGATCTACCAGCCCGCCGAAGCGGCATGGTGGCTGCCGACTGCCGGCCAGCATTTCAAGCCCGCGCAGATGGACCGCGTGCTTGAACTACTACCGCAACTGAATCTGCCGCCGTCGCTGCTGGAGAGCGACATCACCCGCCTGTCCACCGGCGAACGCCAGCGCATGGCGTTGATACGCTCGCTGGCCTGCCAACCGCAAGTGCTGCTGCTGGACGAACCCACCGCCGCGCTGGACCCTGAATCCGTCGCCGCCACCGAAGCGCTGCTGCAAAGGGAACTGGCGGCGGGCCTGTCCATCATTCTGGTCACACACTCCGAAGCGCAGGCGCAAACGCTTGGCCACCGCAGCATGACGATGCGCGACCGCCAGCTAAACGAAAACGAGGCCGCGCCATGAGCGCCGGCATGGCCCCGATCCAGCCCGGCGCAATCGACCTGGCCATCGCCTCGTCACTGGTGCTGCTCAACGCCGGCATCTCGGCGTGGCTGGGATTGCGCATGCAGCGCAGCATGCTGTGGGCCGCCGTACGCATGGTGGTGCAATTACTGCTGGTTGGACTGGTGCTGCGCTGGGTGTTCGCATTGGCCTCGCCCGCCGCCACGCTGGCCGTGGCGATGCTGATGATCGTGGCCGCAGCACGCGAGGTGGCGATGCGGCCCGCACACGGCTTGCGCGGCTGGCCCGGCGTATGGCTGGCGACGGCCAGCGTCGGCCTGTCCAGCATCGCCACCGTGATGCTGGCGCTCTTCACCGTGCTGCATCCAACGCCCTGGTACGAACCGCAGTACGCGATTCCGCTGATCGGCATCGTGCTGGGCAACGTACTCAATTCCGCCAGCCTGGGACTGGACTCCTTCTACGGCAGCGTCGTCAACTCCCGCTCCGCAATCGAAGCGCAGTTGGTGCTGGGCGCCACCCGCAACGAAGCACTGGCGCCGCTGATACGCGAGTCAGTGCGCAAGGGCCTGATCCCGCTGATCAACCAGATGTCGGCTGCAGGCATCATCACCCTGCCCGGCATCATGACCGGCCAGATCCTCGCAGGCATGGACCCGATGGACGCGGTGCGCTATCAAATCCTGTTGATGTTCCTGCTGGCCGGCGGCAGCGGACTGTCGGTCACGCTGGCGGTCTACCTGGCGGCGCGCAGCATCACCGACGAGCGCCACCGCCTGCGCCTGGAACGGCTGACCAGCCGCTAGCCGCCACCAGCAGCATGCCGCAGGCCAGGCCTGCGAACGCCAACTGCAAGCCGAATGCGTGGGCCACGAATCCTATCAACCCCGGCCCGGCCAGAATGCCCGCGTAGCCGATGGTGGTGATGGCGCTGATGGCCAGGCTGGCCGGCATGTCCTTCTGGCTGCCCGCTGCGCTGAACAGCACCGGCACGATGTTCGAGGCCCCCGTGCCGATCAGCGCGAAGCCGGCCAGCGCGATCCACGGCGACGGCGCCAGCACCACGATCAGGAAGCCCAGCGCCGCGCACAAGCCGCCCAACAGCAGCAGGCGCGCGCCTCCCCAGCGCTGCACCATCTTGTCGCCGTTGAGCCGCCCAACCGTCATCGCCACGGCGAAGGCCGCGTAGCCAAGGCCACCTTGCCCTGCCGTGAAGCCGCCGCCGCTGGTCAGCATCACAGCGCTCCAGTCCAGCACCGCGCCTTCGGCCAGGAACACCAGCGAGCATAAGGCGCCAATCAAGACGACCGCGCCACGCGGCATGGCGAACAGCGGTGCGTCGCGCTCCGACGGCGCCGGATCGCGCAGCAGATAAGGACCGGCGCCGATCAGCACCAGCGCGACCGCCGCCGCCAACACCAGCGACGCCGCGACCAGATCCATCCCGGCCCAAAGCATCAACGTCATGCTGCCCGCGCCAACGATGCCGCCCACGCTGAACAGTCCATGGAAGCCCGACATCAGCGCGCCGTCATATTCCTTCTCGACGATCACGGCCTGGATATTCATCGCCACATCCAGCGTGCCTATCGTCGCGCCAAACAGGAACAGCGCCAGCGCCAACAACCACGCCGTCGGCGCGATCGCCAGGAAAGGGAACACCAGACAGCATCCAAGCCCGGAAGCGAGGATGATGCGGCGGCAGCCGAAGCGCGCAGCCAGCACACCCGTCACCGGCATCGCCAGCAGCGAGCCGATGCCGAGACAAAGCAGCAGCAAACCAAGCTCCCCTTGCTGTACGCCGGTACGCGCCTGCGCGAACGGCACCAGCGGCGCCCAGGCCGACATCGCCATGCCCGCCGCCAGGAAGGCCAGGCGGGTAGAAATTCGTTGTTGTAAACCGGTGGTCATCAGATCCGCTTTCTTTATTCGGCGCGCAGCAGGCGGGTGCCGGCTGCGGAATAGGCATCCACCAGTCGCGCATCGCTATCCTGCTCGACGATCAGGTGAGTCAATTGGGCGATAGGCAGCACCAGGAAGGACGCGACCGCGCCCATTTTTTCGGCGGTGGCGACGACGGCGGTGGCCTTGCTGTGCGCCGCGAGGCGACGCTTGAATTCCGCCTCTTCAAAATCGACAGCCGTGATGCCTGCATGCAGATCGACACCGCAAGCGCCGATGAAGTACAAGTCGGGTCGCAACAGCTCCACCTCGCGCAACGCGGTCGCGCCGACGCTGCCGCCCAGGCCCTGCTTGACGCGGCCGCCGATCATGATCAGTTCTATGTGGGGACTATCGAGCAGCCGCGCCGCAATCGACGGCGCGTTGGTCAGCACCGTCAACGGCACCGCAGGCAAAGCCTCGGCGATGGCCAGGTTGCTGGAGCCGGCGTCGAGAAAGATCACATTGCCCGGCTTTACCAGCGTGGCGGCGGCAGCGCCCAGGCGCGACTTGCCGGACTGCTGGCGGCCCAGGCGTTGAGTCAGCGTGCCCGATTCCGGCGCGGCGGCGATGCGCACGGCGCCGCCGTACACCTTCTGGCACAAGCCGGCGGCGGCCAGGTCGCGCAGGTCGCGCCGTATCGTGTCTTCGGTGACGTTCAGGTCCAGCGCCAGCACGGAAGCAATCACGCGGCCGTCGGCCTCCAATTGCTTCAATATCAGGTCGTGGCGCTCTTGCAGCAGGAGGTTTTCACGTTTCATGCGCAAAAGTGTACACACTCATGCGCAGAATGTAAACAAACGCGTACAAACAAGCAAAAACACGCAATCAGGATTCCTGCAAACGCAGCAAGGCCTCGGCCGAGTTGGCGAACAGCGCGGCGTCCTTCTCGATGCGGCGGAAGGCGCGTCCCAGGCTGGCGCGCATGAAGGTGCTGTGGGCGTAGCGCGTGACCTTGCTGTAGTAGCGCTCCGCCAGCTGGTTCACGGAGGCCACGTACTGGTCCATCAGGTCCGGCGCGATCGAGAAGTTATCGTAGTTGATCACCGCCGGCACCTTGCGCCCCAGCGGCGCCAGGCGCTCCGCCACCATCTCGCAGATGGCGGCGATGGTGGCGGCGTCGCTCACCTCGAAGCCTTCGAAGTTCACGAAGAACAGTTCCTGCTGCGCGTCGTACACCAGCCGCTGCTCCAGCGGCAGCGCCAGGAAGTCGCCGCGCCAGTTCATCGCCAGCGGCGAGAAGATGCGCGCGTCCATCACCTTCAACTGCGCGCTGATCGCAGGCTTGAAATCCATATGCGCCAGGATGTCGCGCTCCACATCGACGCCGGGCGCGATTTCGATCAGCTCCAGCGCGGACATGCCGCCGTCCAGCACCAGCCGCATCACGCAGCGCTCGGTGATGAACAGCGCTTCCTGTCCACGCCGCGCCGCGTACTCGCCGCTGTAGGTGCGGTGCTCTACTTCGTCGACGAACTTGCGCGTCGCTCCCTTGTCCGCCATGAAGGTGCCGACGAACACCACCTTGCGCGCATTCTGGCTGATGTTGATGAAGCCCCCGGCGCCGGCCAGCTTGCTGCCGAATTTGCTGACGTTCAGATTGCCGTGGCGGTCCGCCTGCGCCAACCCAAGCACCGCCACATCCAGGCCGCCGCCGTCGTAGAAATCGAACTGGTAAGGCTGATCGATGACCGCATCCGGGTTGGTGGCCGCGCCGAAGTTCAAGCCTGCGGCCGGCATGCCGCCGATCACGCCCGGCTCCGCCGTCAGCGTCACCAGGTCCAGCAGCTTTTCTTCCACCGCCACCGCCGCCACGCCCTCCGGCATGCCGATGCCGAGGTTGACCACGTTGTTGGGCCGCAGCTCCATCAGCGCGCGGCGGGCGATCACCTTCCGCTCCGACATCGGCATCGCAGCCATCGCCGACAAAGGCACGCGCACCTCGCCCGAGTAGGCCGGGTTGTACGGCTCGGCGAAGGTCTGCATATGGTATTCCGGCTTTTCCGCCACCACCACGCAATCGACCAGGATGCCGGGGATCTTGACCTGGCGCGGATTGAGCGTGCCCCGTTCGGCGATGCGCTCCACCTGCACGATGACGATGCCGCCCGAATTGTGCGCGGCCATTGCGATGGCCAGCGCTTCCAGCGTCAACGCCTCGCGCTCCATGGTGACGTTGCCGTTGGCGTCCGCCGTGGTGCCGCGGATGATCCCCACGTGCACCGGCTGCGATTTGTAGAACAGGTATTCCTTGCCGCCCAGCGTCAGCAGCTCGACCAGCTCCTCGGTGGTGCGGGCGTTGATCTTGCCGCCGCCGTGGCGCGGATCGACGAAGGTGCCCAGGCCCACGTGCGTCAGCAGGCCAGGCTTGCCGGCGGCGGTGTCTCGGAACAGCTGGCTGATGACGCCTTGCGGCAGGTTGTAGGCTTCGATCTTGCCGCTCATGGCCAGCTGCTGAAGCTTGGGCACCAGGCTCCAGTGGCCGCCGATCACGCGCTTGAGCAGGCCCTCGTGGCCGAAGTGATTCAGGCCGCGCTCCTTGCCGTCGCCCTGCCCTGCGGCGTAGACCAGCGTCAGGTCGCGCGGATGGCCGCCGCTGTCGGCGGCCAGGAAGCGCCGCTCCAGCGCCACCGCGATATTCTCGGCGAAGCCGACGCCGACAAAGCCGCCGGTGGCGATGGTGTCGCCGTCGCGTATCAGGCTGACCGCATCGGCCGCGCTGACGATCTTGTTACGCTGAACGGCGGGTATGCCGACCATGGAAAAATCGAGAGTGCGACCTGGCATACCTGTCTCCGTTCTAGTCTATGTCGAGATCCTGTTTGTCGATCTCAGGCCCCAGTAGCAACTGCGCCGCTTCGCTCGGCAGCGCCTCCACCGTCTTCAGCTTGCGTGCCATCTGGCGGCTGCGGGTTTCGGCCGTTTCGATATTCTTGGCGGCGCGTTCCAGCGTCAGCTTGGTGGCGGCCAGCACGTCGCCGAATTTGCTGAACTCCGTCTTCACCGCGCCCAGCACCTGCCACACTTCCGACGAGCGCTTCTCCAGCGCCAGCGTGCGGAAGCCCATCTGCAGGCTGTTGAGCAGCGCCGACAAGGTCGACGGCCCGGCAATGCTGATGCGGTTCACGCGCTGCAGCTCGTCGGCCAGGCCGGGACGGCGCATCACCTCCGCGTACAGGCCCTCGGTGGGCAGGAACAGGATGGCGAAATCGGTGGTGTGCGGCGGCGACACGTACTTCTCCGAGATGGTCTTGGCCTCCACGCGCACCGCGCGTTCCAGCTCGCGGCCGGCCTGCGCCACGCCGTCGGCATCGGCGCGGTCGGCGGCGTCCAGCAGGCGCTCGTACTGCTCTTTCGGGAACTTGGCGTCGATCGGCATCCACACCGGCGCGCCGCCCTCGGTCTGGCCCGGCAGCTTGAGCGCGAACTCCACGCGCGCGCCGCTGCCGGCGATGGTCTCGACGTTCTTCGCATACTGTTCCGGCGTCAGCACCTGTTCCAGCAGCATTTCCAACTGCACCTCGCCCCAGGTACCACGGGTCTTCACATTGGTCAGCACGCGTTTCAGGTCGCCGACGCCCAGCGCCAGCTGCTGCATCTCGCCCAGGCCCTGATGCACCCGCTCCAGCCGCTCGGACACCTGCTGGAACGATGCGCTCAAGCGCGCCTCCAGCGTCGCATGCAGCTTCTCGTCGACGGTCTTGCGCATCTCTTCCAGACGAGCGCCGTTGTCGGCTTGCAGATCCTTGATCTTGGCTTCCAGCGTGGCGCGCACTTCCTGCATGCGCGCGGCGTTCGATTCGGTCAGGCGTATCAGCGCCAGGTTCATGCTCTCGCCGAACTGCTTCAGGCTGCGGCCCTGCTCATCGCGGCCGACCAGGCCTTGCGCTTCAAGCTGGCGGCGCATGGCCTCGAACTGCTGCACGCTGGCGGCATGCGTGGCTTGCGCCGTGGTCTGTAACTGCATGCGTACTTCGCGTTCGACACGTTCGATACGTTCGCCCAGGCCGTTATCGGCACCGGCACCGCCGCGCGCGCGCAGCAACGACAGCACTTGCAACACGATCACCACGGCAATCGCCGCCAGCAGGACAAGGAACTCGATCTGGCTCATGGCGTCAATCCGGCTTGTTGCGCATCCAGTCGGCGGTTTGATAGAAGGACTCCATCAACCGCAACCGCAGCGCCTCGTCGATGCCGACATCCTCCATCGCCCACGCCATCGCGCGCAGCCACTGGTCGCGCTCCTGGGTGCCGATGGCAAACGGCATATGCCGCATGCGCAGGCGCGGATGGCCGTGTGCTTCGATGTACAGGTCCGGCCCGCCCATCCAGCCGCTCAGGAACATGAACAGGCGCTCGCGCGCGTTGTCCAGCGTGGGCGGATGGGCGGCGCGCAGCAGCGCAAACTCCGGCTCCAGTTCCATCAGATCATAAAAACGGTCGACCATCTCGCGCACGCGCGATTCGCCGCCGATCACTTCATAGAGGGTTTTGGATTCAGTCATAGCCTCCATGATAGCGTACCGGGCGGCGAACCGAGTGCATCACACCAGTGCCAGCCGGCGCAGGCGCCGCGTCGACGACCAGTTCTCCAGGTCGGCCTCGACGCGGATGTCGTCGCAGGCCTGGATGATGCGCGACAGCTGCGCGCGGTCCAGGCCCGCGTTGAGCGTCAGCCGCACCAGCGAGCGGTTCTTCGGCGTGGCCGGCGCGCAGAACATGGCGCCGTAGATGCCGTGCCTCTCCAACAGCTTGCGCAGCGCCAGCGTCTTCGGTTCCGGGCCGGGCTCCAGCGCGATGATCTGCTCGCTGCCGTCGCTGACGTTGTAGCCCAGCGCGCTCAGCTCCTCGCGCACCTCCAGCGCATGGGCGCGCAGCGCGGCGCGGCGGTCGTCGGCGGCGGCGACAAAATCGATGGCGGCGTCGAACCACGCCAGCTCATGCCCCAGCAGGCAGGAACTGAAGATCGCCGGGCGCGATTCTGACAGGAAGTAGCCCTTGAATTTGCTGGAACAGGTGATGAAACCGGCGCGTCCGGCAAACGCCTTCGCCAGCGAGGCCGTGCGGAAGTGCACCCGTTCGCTCAAGCCCATATCCGCCACCAGCCCGGCGCCGCGCGGGCCGTGCGTGCCCAGCGAATGCGATTCGTCGACGATCAGCAGGCAGCCGCTGCGCTCGGCGATTTCCACCAGCTCCCGCAACGGCGCCACGCTGCCGTTGGTGCTGTACAGCGCATCGACCACGATCAGGCCGCGCCCGTGCCGCGCCAGCTGCTTCTGCAAATGCTCGATATCGTTGTGCAGGAAAGGCAGCGGCGTCGCTCCGGCCGACTGCACACCCTCCCACAGCGAGGCGTGGGCCTGCATGTCCAGGTAGACCGGGATGCCGGGCGCGGCCAGCGTCTGCACCAGGCCGACGTTGGCGGCCCAGCCGGACTGCGCCAGGATGCCGTCCTGCGCGCCCATGAACTGCGCGAACTTGCGCTCCAGCCGGTGCTGCGCGCTGCCCTCCTGCAAGTACACGGCCGACATCAGCAGCTCGCCCTGGCTGTGCGCCAGCGCCGCCATTTGCGCGCCCATCAGCGCCGGTTCGCCGGCCAGGCACAGGTAGTCGTTCCCGGCCAGGAACACGGCGCCGGCGGGGGTCGGTTGCCAGGCGTGCGGATGCTCGCCGCCCAGCAGTTGCTCGATGCGGACGATGTAGTGCTCGTCCATGCGGCGGGTCACAAAATCGGGCATATGCTGCTCAGCTGGCGAGGAAAAAACCTGGGCGGTGACATGATCTTGAGCAATCGCGTTGGCCATTTTCAGACTCCTTTGGTAGTTTTGGAAAAGGTTGTTTTTTTATGATTCCGATGCCAACCTTGAGGCCAAAAAAACAAGAAGCGATTGACGCTGATCAATTATTGAATTGATATGCCGGATCGCGTTGTAATTTAAGGCGATCATGGCAACTTGATAAAAGTCAATCTGACCATGAAGCATCCCCTCCCAGAACGCTGGAAACGCTGGCAGCACGGACTGGTCCAATCTCTGCTGCACTACCATGGCCGCGAGGACCATGCGACGGTGCGCGTGCTGCTGCTGGCAAGCATCGGCACGGTGGGCATGCCGCTGTACTACGTGATCTGGCAGCACTTCTTCCCGCAGGAGTACGAGACCCTGCCGCTGCGCCTGCTGGGCATCCTGCTGTGCGCGCTGGGCCTGTTCGCGCGCCAGTTCAGCCGGCGCATGCTGAGCGTCTACCTGCTGGTCACGCTCAGCTACATTTTCCCGTTCTTCTTCACCTTCATGTTCGTGATGAACCATGCTTCCGGCGTGTGGGGCGAATCGCTGCTGATCGGCCTGGTGGTGCTGTTCCACTTCGATACCAGCCTGGCCGTCACGGCCTACCTGGCCGGCACCGCCGCCGCCTGCGCCGCCGCCACCGCGCTGGGCGAAGGCGCGACGCTGCTGAGCCGGCCGGTGTTGCAGCAGGTGCCCATCCACTGGTTCACCATCGCCGTGCTGTCGGCGGCCAAGATCAGCCGCCATGTGCTGGCGCAGGAAAAGCTGGCCGGCCTGGGCGCCGGCCTGGCCACCGTGGCGCACGAGCTGCGCACGCCGCTCACCAGCGTCGACGCCAATGTGCGCGGCCTGCTGCGCATGTACGCCGACGCCGGCAGCCGCTCGCAAGAGGACCGGCTCAGCGCCGTCGACGCGCTGGCGCGCATCCAGTTCGAGGTGCGCCACATGAACCACATGATCGACCTGTTCCTGCTCAGCGCCACGGCGGTGCGGCAAAACCTGCGCCCGGTGGAGGCGGTGTCGATGGAGGGCGTGGTGGAGGCGGTGCTCAAGCGCTACCCGTTTTCCAACGCCACCCAGCAGAAACTGGTGGCGCTGGAGGTACGCCACAACTTCACGTTCGCCGGCCAGACCGAGCTGTCGGTGGTGATCCTGCTGAACCTGCTGCGCAACGCGCTCAAGGCCGTGCAGCGCGCCGGCAAGGGCCGCGTGCGCATCGTGGTCGACGGCGCCCACCAGCCGCCGCGCCTGCTGTTCATCGACACCGCCTGCGGCATCCCGGCGCAGCAGATGCCGATGATCTTCCGCCGCTTCTACTCGCATCCGCCGCACAACGGCGCCGGCATCGGCCTGGCCTTGTGCGAGGAGATCATGCACGCCTGGAACGCCAACATCCACTGCGTATCGCGCGAGGGCGCCTACGCCATTTTCATTCTTGAATTCCCCAAGCCGCAAACCATCCCGAGGTGACACATGCATCTGCCCGTCTATTCCCATCCCACGCTGACCGTGCTGGTCGACGACAGCGACTCCTTCCTGCGCAGCCTGTCGTTCCAGCTCGATCCCATGCTGGCCAGCCAGACCTTCCACGACACCACCACCGCGCTGCAATGGCTGCGACAGGGACCGCCATCGGGCTGCGTGCCGCTGCACGTCAACTTCGACATGCACAACCTGCCGGCCGACCAGTGCAATGTGGCGCTGGACCTGGAGCGCATCTACCGCATCGGCGAGCAGCGCCAGCGCTTCGCCACGCCGTCGGTGCTGGTGGTGGATTATTCGATGCCGCAGATGAACGGCCTGGAATTCTGCGCGGCGGTGGAGCACCTGCCCTGCAAGAAGATTTTGTTCACCGGCGCGGCCGATGAGAAGATCGCCGTCAGCGCCTTCAACCGCGGCCTGATCGACCGCTACATCAAGAAGAGCGACGACCATGCGCTCGACATCCTGGAGCTGGAGATCGCCGCGCTACAGCGCGACTACTTCGACACCCAGTCGGAAACGCTGCGCGAGCTGGTGCTGCTGCATAACTACCACTTCCTCGGCGACCCCGCGCTGGCGCGGCTGGTGCGCGAGCTCAGCGCGCGCATGGGCTTTGTGGAGCACTACATCTTCCCGAATCCGACCGGCATCCTGTTCCTCGACAAGCACGGCAAGGCCAGCCTGATGATGATAGAAACGGAACAGGGCATGTATGCGCAGTACGAGATCGCGCGCGACAGCGACGCCCCGCCGTCGCTGATGGATGCGCTGCTGGAGCGGCGCGTGCTGCCGTTCTTCTCCGATCCGGACGGCGACGGCATGTACTCGCGCCGCGTCGGCGAGAGCTGGCACCGCTACTGCGCGGCGCCGCAGATATGCCAGGGCCGCGAGACCTACTACTGGGCGCTGTTCGACCTGCCTGCGCACTACTTCGACCAGCGCCCCTATTCCTACGACGAGTTCCTCAAGGAGCGGGCGGCATTGGACAGCATCGCCGCGTGAAGCGTCACGCTTCGCGCAGCGTTTGCAGTGGAGGCTGGCGCAGCACATTGCGCAGGCCCAGCCAGCCGCCGGCGATGGCGCACAGCGCGCCCGCCACCAGCCCGACCAGCCACACGGCGGGGCTGAAGCTCCAGGCGAACTTGAACTGGTAGGTGGCCAGCGCCCAGCCCATCGCCGCCGCGCCGCTGGCCGCCAGCACGCCGGACAAGGCGCCCACCAGCGAGAACTCGATCAGCTGCGCCTGCGACAGCTGCCTGCGCGTCGCGCCCAGCGCGCGCAGCAGGCCGGATTCGCGGGTGCGCTCGTCCTGCGATCCCATCAGCGCCGCGTACAGCACCAGCACGCCGGAAGCCAGCGTGAAGACGAACAGGAATTCAACCGCCGTCACCACCTGGTCCAGCACCGCCTGCACCTGCCGCAGCAGGCCGCCGACATCGACGATGGTCAGGTTGGGATAGTCACGCGTCAAGGCATTCATCACCGCGCCCTGCCCTTGCGGCAGATGGAAGGCCGTGATCCAGCTTTGCGATACTTCCGTCATCGCCGCCGGGTTGATGATGACGAAGAAGTTGACCCGCATCGAACCCCACTCCAGCTTGCGCAGGCTGGTGATGGTGGCGTCCACCGGCGCGCCGGCGATATCGAAGCGCAGCTTGTCGCCCAGCTTCCACTTGAGCGTCTTGGCAATGCCTTCTTCGACCGAGGCTTCCGGTGCGCCAGGCTTGTCGGCGAACCACTGGCCGGCGCTGATCTTGTTCTCGGCCTGCATGTTCGCCATGGTCGACAGATTGAACTCGCGGTCGGCCAGGCCCTTGGCCCGGTCGTCGGTGTAGGTCTCGGCGGTGACGGGTTTGCCGTTCACCGCGGTCAGGCGGCCGCGTATCATCGGATACTGCGGCGCGTAGTTCACGCCCGCCGCCTGCAGGCGCTTGGCGATATCGGCCGCCTGCTCCGGCTGGATGTTGATGATGAAGCGGTTGGGCGCATCCGGCGGCGTGGCGTTGCGCCAGGCCGTCATCAAGTCGCCGCGCACCACGGTCAGCACCAGCAACGCCATCATGCCCAGCGCCAGCGAGACGATTTGCACCACCGTCGCGCCGGGGCGTCGCTGCAATGAGCTGATGGCGAAGCGCCAGCTTTGATGGTTGATCGCGCGCCGCAGCGGCTTGAGCGCGGCCAGCGCGCCCCAGCCCACCAACCCGAACAAGGCGAAGGCGCCCAGGAAGCCGCCCGCCGTGTACAGCGCCAGCTGCACATCGCCCGCTTGCCACAGCAGCAGTCCGACGAAGCCGGCCAGGCCCAGGCCATAGGTGGCCAGCGCCGTCACTTGCGGCGGATCCTGCTCACGGCGGATCACACGGTTGTGCGGCACTTTGCGCAGTTGCAGTATCGGCGGCAGCGCGAAGGCGGCCAGCAGCAGCATGCCGGTGGCCACGCCTTGCAGCGCCGGGTAGATGGTCGGCGCCGGCAGGCTGGCAGAGACCAGCTTGCCCAGCACTTCCAGCAGCACGTAATGGCCGCCGAAGCCGACCGCCACGCCCATCGCGCTGCCGGCCAGGCCGACCATCAGGAATTCGATCAGGTACATCAGCGTGACTTCGTTCTGCGTCAGGCCCAGGCAGCGCAGCATGGCGCAGGCATCCAGGTGGCGCTGCATGAAGCGGCGCGCAGCCATCGCCACGGCCACCGCCGCCAGCATCGCCGACAGCAGGCCGACCAGCGACAGGAAGCGGTCGGCGCGGTCCAGCGTGGCGCGCATTTCGGGACGGCCGTTTTCCAGCGACTCGACGCGCACGCCCTTGATATTGTTTTGCTTGATCTGCGCCTGCAGCCACTGCTCATAAGCCGCGGCGACAGCCGCGCCGTTCTTCAGCGACGACGGCGCCGCCACCAGCAGGCGGTAGGACACGCGCGATCCGGGCTGGATCAAATTAGTAGCCTCAACGTCAGCGAGCGCGAACATCACGCGCGGCGCGAAGGCCAGGAAGTTGGCGCCGCGATCAGGCTCGGACGCGATCAGCTGCGTGACGGTGAAGCGCTTGTCACCCAGCTTGATCTGGCCGCCGACGGAGGTCTTCAGGCTGCCCAGCAGGCCGGCGTCCATCCACACCGTGCCCGGTGCGGGCACGCTGTCGGCGGCCGTGCCGTAGCTTTGCTCGGCCTGTTCCGGGTTGGTGGTGATCTTCAGCTGGCCGCGCAGCGGATAGCCGGGACCGACCGCCTTCAACGACGCCAGCAAGGACGTCGATTGCTCTCCCTCGCCCGCCTGCGCCATGCTGGGGAAGCTGACCGTGTCGGTCAGCAGCAGCCCGCGCCGGGCGGCCTCCGCGCGCCAGGCCGGGTTGACCGGCAAGTCTGCATTGACGACAACGTCCGCGCCCAGCAGCTGATGGGCATCGCGATCGAGACCGCTGCGCAGGCGGTCGATGAAAAATCCGGTGGCGGACAAGGCGGCCACCGCCACCGTCAGCGCGATCAGCAGGAAGCGCAGCTGGCCGGCACGCCAGTCGCGCAACGTCATCTTCAAGGCAAGTTTGAGCATGGAGGTTTTCTAGAGGGCTGCGAAATACGCGTCGACTTCATCGAGGAACTTCTGCTTCTGCTCCGCTGGCAGGAAGGCCGCCGAGAAGCTGTTGCGCGCCAGGCGCTGCGCGTGGGACAGGCCCAGCGGCAAAGCCTCGAAGGTGGCGACGAAGTTGGCGTTCATGTAGCCGCCGAAGTAGGCCGGGTCGTCCGAGTTCACGGTGGCGACGATGCCTGCATCGAGCAGCTCCAGCAGGTTGTGCTGCTCCATGCGATCGAACACGAACAGCTTGACGTTGGACAGCGGGCACACCGTCAGCGCGATCTGTGCGCGCGCCAGGCGCTGCGTCAGCGCCGCGTCTTCCAGGCAGCGCACGCCGTGGTCGATGCGCTCGACCTTCAGCACATCGAGCGCGGTTTCGATATACGCCGGCGGGCCTTCCTCGCCCGCGTGCGCGACCAGATGGAAGCCCAGCTCGCGGCACTTGGCGAACACGCGCGCGAACTTCTCCGGCGGATTGCCGACCTCCGACGAATCGAGGCCGATGCCCATGTATTTGTCGCGGTAAGGCAGCGCCTCTTCCAGCGTGGCGAAGGCGTCTTCCTCGGACAGGTGGCGCAGGAAGCTGAGGATCAGCGTGGCGCTGACCGGGCTGTCCTGGCAGGCGCGGTGGATGCCGTCGATCACGGTCTTGATCGGCACGCCGCGCGCGGTGTGGGTTTGCGGATCGAAGAAGATCTCCGTGTGGCGCACATTGTCTTGCTCGGCGCGCTTCAGGTAGGCGGCGGTCATGTCGTAGAAGTCCTGCTCCTGCAACAGCACGCTGGCGCCGGCGTAGTAGATATCGAGGAAGGATTGCAGATCGGTGAACGCATACGCGGCGCGCAGCTCTTCCACCGAGCCGTAGGCCAGCTTGACGTTGTTGCGCTGGGCCAGCGCGAAGATCAGTTCCGGCTCCAACGAGCCTTCAATATGGATGTGCAATTCGGCTTTCGGCATCTGCTGCACCACCGTGCGCAATTGTTCGTTCAACATTATTCTTTTTTCCTTCTGACGGTTAGCTGGATCAACGCATCTTAGCGCATGGCGCGGGAGTGCGACAGCGGCCGCCAAGTTGCGGCAAAATTTATCTGTTTGAGGTGCGATCAGCGCGGCGCGCACAAGCGTGATACTGTGGCATAAATGAGCTAAAAAAGTGCCTGAAAAATCATTGAAAGACGACAGTTTTTTTCAAAAATAACCTTATTAATCAGATAGTTACATAAGAGTATTAACGATATTACGACATATCTTTTGACTTCCTGCACCAATAGCGCAATAATCAATTTCATAGACGTAAGAAGCGTTACGACCAACACATAAAAGCCGCCAACCGGCGATGAAGCCAGCTCACCGGCACGGGCAATCCGTGCCACACAAAAGAAGCTGGTCATAAGAAAAATAATACGAAAAAGGGGTATGCACAGACCAGGGCCAGGGCAAGCGAACTGCCAGTGACCCGTGACACGCAGGTTTACATTAAAGGACATCCAAATGACCATTTTTGACAACTACGCCGCACGGTACGAACGGACCAAAGAAGAAGAGATGTCCATGAAGGAGTATCTCGAACTTTGCAAAAAAGATCGACTCACCTACGCCAGCGCGCCAGAGCGCATGTTGGCCGCCATCGGCGAACCGACATTGGTCGATACCCGCAACGACACCCGGCTGTCACGCATCTTCGCGAACAAGGTCATCAAAATATACCCGGCATTCCGCGAGTTCTACGGCACCGAGGAAGTGATCGAACAAGTGGTGTCCTACTTCCGCCATGCCGCGCAGGGGCTGGAGGAACGCAAGCAGATCCTGTATCTGCTGGGCCCTGTGGGCGGTGGTAAATCGTCGATCGCCGAGAAGCTCAAGTCGCTGATGGAGCATGTGCCCTTCTACTGCCTGAAAGGCTCGCCGGTCAACGAATCGCCGCTCGGCCTGTTCAACGAGGAAGAGGATGGCGTGATCCTGGAAGAGGACTACGGCATCCCGCGCCGCTATCTGCGCAACATCCCCAGCCCATGGGCGGTCAAGCGCCTGCACGAATTCAACGGCGATATCAACCAGTTCCGCGTGGTCAAGCGCTATCCATCGGTGCTGAAGCAGATCGCCATCTCCAAGACCGAACCGGGCGACGAGAACAACCAGGATATTTCCTCGCTGGTCGGCAAGGTCGATATCCGCAAGCTGGAAGATTATTCGCAGGACGATCCGGACGCCTACAGCTACTCGGGCGGCCTGTGCCTGGCCAACCAGGGCCTGATGGAATTCGTCGAGATGTTCAAGGCGCCGATCAAGGTGCTGCACCCGCTGCTGACCGCCACGCAGGAAGGCAACTACAAGGGCACCGAGGGCTTCGGCGCGATACCGTTCGACGGCATCATCCTGGCGCACTCGAACGAGTCGGAGTGGAAGACCTTCAAGAACAACCGCAACAACGAGGCTTTCCTCGATCGTATCTACATCGTCAAAGTGCCGTACTGCCTGCGCGTGACCGACGAGATCAAGATCTACGACAAGCTGGTGGCCAACTCCTCGCTGTACCAGGCCCCATGCGCGCCCGGAACGCTGAAGATGATGGCGCAGTTCGCGATCCTGTCGCGGCTCAAGGATCCGGAAAACTCCAGCATCTTCAGCAAGATGCTGGTCTACGATGGCGAGAACCTCAAGGACACCGATCCGAAAGCCAAGTCCATGCACGAGTATGTCGACTATGCGGGCGTCGACGAGGGCATGAACGGGCTGTCGACACGCTTCGCCTTCAAGATCCTGTCCAAGGTCTTCAACTTCGACAATACCGAAGTGGCGGCCAATCCGGTGCACCTCTTATATGTGCTGGAGCAGCAGGTCGAACGCGAGCAGTTCCCGCCCGAAACCGAACAGAAGTACTTCTCGTATATCAAGGAACACCTGGCGCAGAAATACGTGGAGTTCATCGGCAAGGAAATCCAGACCGCCTACCTGGAATCGTATTCGGAATACGGCCAGAACATCTTCGACCGCTACGTGACCTTCGCCGACTTCTGGATACAGGACCAGGAATACCGCGATCCGGACACCGGCGAAAGCTTCGACCGCGAGTCGCTGAACAACGAGCTGGAAAAGATCGAGAAGCCGGCCGGGATATCCAATCCCAAGGATTTCCGCAACGAGATCGTCAACTTCGGCCTGCGCGCCCGCGCCAACAACGGCGGCAAGAATCCGGCCTGGACCAGCTACGAGAAGTTCCGCACCGTGATCGAGAAGAAGATGTTCTCCAATACCGAGGAACTGCTGCCGGTCATTTCGTTCAACGCCAAGGCCAGCGCCGAAGACGCCAACAAGCACGCCGACTTCGTCGCCCGCATGGTGGAGAAAGGCTATACGGCCAAGCAGGTGCGGCTGCTGTGCGAATGGTATTTGCGTGTGAGGAAGTCGTCTTAAGCAGGATAGCGCGCCGCCCCGCATAGGCGGTGGCGGCGCGGCGCCGACCAATAGCAGCAGGAGGCATCTTTTGACTTACCTCATCGACCGACGTTTGCAGGGCAAGAACAAGTCTGCGGTCAACCGCGAGCGCTTCTTGCGGCGCTACAAGGCCCAGATCAAGGACGCGGTGGGACGTGCCATCAAAGGCCGCTCCATCACCGACATTGAGAATGGCGAAAAAGTCTCCATCCCGGTCAAGGACGTGGGCGAGCCCTCGTTCGGCCACGCCCATGGCGGCGTGTGGGAAACCATCAACCCCGGCAACCAGGAATACCTCAAGGGCGACCTGATCAACCGGCCCAAGGGCGGCGGCGGTTCCGGCCGCGGCAAGGCAGGCAATAGCGACCAGATGACCGAAGACGATTTCATCTTCGAGCTGTCGCGCGAAGAGTTCATGAACTACTTCTTCGAAGACCTGGAACTGCCCAACCTGGTCAAGACCCAGCTGACCGCCACCACCGAATTCAAGAACCAGCGCGCCGGCTACAATATGTCGGGCACGCCGTCCAACATCCATGTGCTGCGTTCGCTGCGCGGCGCGTTGGGACGGCGCATCGCGGTCGGCGGCAGTTCGCGCAAGCGCGTCATCGAGGCCGAGCGCGAGCTGGAGGAACTGCTGCTGGACGGCGAACCGCTGGACGCGCCGCGCGTGGTCGAGCTGAAAAAGCTGATCCACCATCTGCACACGCGGCTGCTGGCCATCCCTTTCATCGACCCGTTCGACCTGCGCTACAGCAACCGCGTCAAGGTGCCCAAGCCGATGACGCAGGCGGTGATGTTCTGCATCATGGACGTCTCCGGTTCGATGGACGAAACCCGCAAGGACACCGCCAAGCGCTTCTTCATCCTGCTCTACCTGTTCCTCAAGCGCGTGTACGACAAGATCGAAGTCGTGTTCATCCGCCACCACACGGCGGCGGCCGAGGTCAACGAGGAAGAGTTCTTCCACTCGCGCGAATCGGGCGGCACCGTGGTGTCGTCGGCGCTGAACCTGCTCGACAAGATCATCGACGAGCGCTACGGCGCCGGCAGCTGGAACAGCTACGTCGCCCAGGCTTCCGACGGCGACAACTGGGACAACGACTCGGTGCTGTGCCGCCAGCTGCTGGTCAACACCATCATGGCCAAGGTGCAGTACTACACCTACGTCGAGATCACCGACGGCCCGCCGCAAAACCTGTGGGAGCAGTATTCGCAGATACCCGACCACCACCCGCATTTCGCCATGCAGAAAATAGTCACGCCGGCCGATATCTATCCGGTGTTCCGTGAACTGTTCAAGAAACAGCCGAAATAGGCAGCCGACATCATGAACGATATGACGCATGCACCTGCCCCCAAGCCGCGCCATCCGCGCGCCCTGCCTGAACAGTCGGAGTGGACCTTCGAACTGATCGAGCAGGCCCACCAGGAAATCCGCCGCGTCGCCGAAGCCTTCGGGCTCGATACGTATCCGAATCAACTGGAGATCATCACCGCCGAGCAGATGATGGATGCCTACACCTCGGTCGGCATGCCGGTGTCGTACAACCACTGGTCCTTCGGCAAGCATTTCCTGTCGACTGAAAAAGGCTACAAGCGCGGACAGATGGGCCTGGCCTACGAGATCGTCATCAACTCCAATCCCTGCATCGCCTACCTGATGGAGGAGAACAGCCTGACCATGCAGGCGCTGGTGATCGCGCACGCGGCCTACGGCCACAACTCCTTCTTCAAAGGGAACTACCTGTTCCGCACCTGGACCGACGCCGACGCCATCGTCGACTACATGGTGTTCGCCAAGAACTACATCGCCGAGTGCGAGCAGCGCCACGGCATCGACGCGGTCGAGCTGCTGCTCGATTCCTGCCACGCGATCCAGAACTACGGCGTCGACCGCTACAAACGGCCGGCCAAGCTGTCGATGGCGCAGGAGCGCGCGCGGCAGAAAGAGCGCGAAGCCTATGTGCAGTCGCAGATCAACGAGCTGTGGCGCACCCTGCCCCGCCGCGAGGAAGAGGAAGAGGAAAAGGCCGCGCCGCGCTTCCCGCCCGAGCCGGAAGAGAACCTGCTCTACTTCATCGAGAAATACGCGCCGCTGCTGGAACCCTGGCAGCGCGAGATGGTGCGCATCGTGCGCAAGATCAGCCAGTACTTCTACCCGCAGCGCCAGACCCAGGTGATGAACGAGGGCTGGGCCACCTTCTGGCACTACACCATCCTCAACCAGTTGTACGATGAGGGCGTGGTCGGCGATGGCTTCATGATGGAGTTTTTGAAGAGCCACACCAACGTCGTCTACCAGCCGCCGGTCAGCAGCCCCTACTACAACGGCATCAATCCGTATGCGCTGGGCTTCGCGATGATGACCGACATCCGCCGCATCTGCGAGCACCCGACGCCCGAGGACCGCGAATGGTTCCCGGACATCGCCGGCAGCGACTGGCGCAAGACGCTGGACTTCGCGATGCGCAATTTCAAAGACGAAAGCTTCATCGCCCAGTACCTTTCGCCCAAGCTGATCCGCGAATTTCATTTCTTCGCCGTACTGGACGACGACAATAACGAAAAACTGGCAATCTCCGCCATACACGATGACCTGGGCTACCGCTACGTGCGCCAGCAGCTGGCCGAGCAGTACAACCTGGGCAATCGCGAGCCGAACATCCAGGTGTGGTCGGTCAACACCCGCGACGACCGGGCGCTGACCTTGCGCCATACCCAGTTCCAGCGGCGGCCGCTGAACCAGCAGGCCGGCGAAGTGCTCAAGCACGTGGCCAGGCTGTGGGGCTTCGATGTGCACCTGGAAACCGTGGGGCCGAACGGCGAAATCGTCAGCTCGCTGGAGGTCAAGCGCGAGAAACGGGGGCGCGGAAGCTGAGCAACATATATATAAGGCTTTTGCCGCAGCTGGGCATGGGTCTTGCAAGGGATGAATCGGGGTCAGAGAAGCCGCTCTGGCCCCGGTTTTTTTAGCGAAGGCATGCCGTAAGGCAGAAGTCAACAGCTTTCGTCACTGGCATGAAGAGTGTTTCTCGCAAGAATTTCACAAAAGAAACATTTGCGGCCAAATTATCAATTGTTCGTAGTAAAATTACGCGCATAATATTCCGTTTTTGGGCTTAAGGGAAAACTAAGTAATGTCGTGGTGCGTCCCGCCCCAAAATTGCGCCGGAGAGTCTTGTAAATTGAGCTAGAACGGTGCAAAGGGAGCGCTACCACATAGGAAAACCCTATGAAATTTAACCGGTTTTAGGGATGAAAATTCTATGTAAAATCAAGAATTCGTATGTATAATTCGCCGACGTCCCGGATGCGGCTGTTGTTTTGTGTCGCCATTTTGGGGTTTAGTAGCAACAAAAAGAGTTGGTATTGGAGAAAGCAGGCATGAATTTCACGCACAACGAGAAAAGCACCGGGAAGAACTTTACAGGCATTACCATTGTCGTTTTGTTGCACCTCCTGGTTGCTTATGGGATCGTGACGGGCTTGGGTAAACGTCTGGTGAGCAAGATGATCGCACCAGTGGAGACCAAGATCATTGAGGAGGTCAAACCTCCTCCACCGAAAGAACTCCCACCGCCACCACCTCCGCCAGAGATGAAAGCGCCACCACCGCCATTCATCCCGCCAGTTGAGGTGAACGTGCAGCAGCCGCCGCCGCCGCAAAACACGATCGCGAATGCGACCAACGTCAAGCCTGCGACGAATGAACTGCAAAAAGCGCCACCGGCACCACCGGCAGCGCCACCAGGACCGGCTAAATCGGTGAACGTAGCTGCTGTAGCTGACTTCAGCACTTGCGCAAAACCGGAGTGGCCAAAATCCTCCCTGCGTAACGAAGAAACCGGTACGGTCACGTTATCGTTCTTGATTGGAACCGACGGCCATGTCGCCGATTCCAAAGTCATCAAATCCAGTGGTTTTAGGGACTTGGACAAGGCCGCTTTGAATGGTATCGGTAAATGCCGTTTCAAACCGGGTCTGACCGACGGGAAACCGACGGAAGCGTGGATGCAGATGCAATACGTCTGGACGCTGGAGTAAAACCGAGGCGGCAGTTAAGTCTCACTTAGTAATTTTCGTTGTCATTACGTTCAGCGATCTGATTATTTTATCAATTTGGAGGAAGCATGTTTAAGAATACCCGTTTGTCCGCTGTACTGGCCGCTGTGCTGTTTTCCGTGACCGCAGCCACCGCCCTGGTAAGCGCCCCAGCCTTCGCTGACGCGCCAGCCTCGGCCGCCGCTTCGGCACCAGCAGCCGCTCCAGCAGCGGATGCGGCAGCCGCTCCAGCAGCAGCAGAAGCTCCAGCTGCCAAAGGCGGCAAAGAAGAAGTGGACAATCCTTACGGCTTCGAAGCTGTATGGAACGGTGGTTTCGTATCGCGCGGCACCCTGATCATCCTGTCGCTGATGTCCATGGGTTCGTGGTACATCATCATCACCAAACTGATCGACCAGATGAAAATCTTCAAACAGTCGAAAGAAACCTCGGCCAAGTTCTGGAAAGCCTCGTCGATCGCTGCTGGTTCGGCAGCCCTGAAAGACGGCTCGCCATTCCGCTTCATCGCTGAAACCGGCACCAAGGCCACCGTGCACCACGACGGCGCCCTGCTGGAACAAATCGACCTGTCGACCTGGGTGACGATGTCGATCCAGCGCGCTGTTGATAAAGTTCAATCGCGTCTGCAAGACGGCCTGTCGTTCCTGGCAACCGTTGGTTCGACCGCACCGTTCATCGGTCTGTTCGGTACCGTTTGGGGTATTTACAATGCACTGATCGCCATCGGCATGTCGGGTAACGCATCGATCGACAAAGTTGCAGGTCCAGTGGGTGAAGCGCTGATCATGACCGCTTTCGGTCTGTTCGTTGCAGTTCCTGCCGTTCTGGGTTACAACTGGCTGGTGCGTCGTAACAAAGCCGCAATGGAAGACGTCCGTTCGTTCTCCGCTGACGTGCACTCGGTACTGATCTCGGGCGCCATGTCCACCAGCGAAGCTGGCCGTGCCGCCGGCGCTAAAAAGATTGGATAATTAATCATGTCGATGTCCGTAGGCTCCGATAGCGGAGACGAAGATCAAGTCATGTCAGAAATCAACACGACGCCCCTCGTGGACATCATGTTGGTTCTGCTGATTATCTTCCTGATCACGAGCCCGGTTGTTCTGAAGCTGATCACGATCAAGCTGCCAGAAGAAGCCAACCAGGTTATTCAGACCAAGCCGGAAGATGTCAACATCGTTGTAAGCAAGGATGGCGACATCTACTGGAATCAGAAGAAAATGCGCGACGCGAATGAGTTGTTCGATTTTCTGAAGGTGGAAGCAGTGAAGTTGCCTCAGCCGGAAGTACATGTACGTGGCGACCAAGAAACTCGCTACGAAGCAATCGGCAAGGTTATTTACACTACCCAGCGCGCTGGTATTCAGAAGGTCGGCTTCATCACCGAACCGCCTGATAAGGGTTAATGCCCGAATAGTGCATCGCAGGCCTGGAGTCCGGGCCTGCCCTTCTTAAAAGGAAACACCATGAGTATGAATGTCGGCTCCCCAAGCGGTGGCGCGGATCCGGAACCAATGATGGAAATGAACATGACGCCCCTCATCGATGTGATGTTGGTGCTGATTATCATGATGATCATTACGATTCCGAAGGCAAACCACTCGGTCAACCTGAACATGCCGGTCGGCACTCCGCCTCCGCCTGTCAAGGAACCTGTGGTGATCACGATTGACGTCGACTTCGACGGTACGATTCTGTGGGATAACGCTGTCATTCCTGACCGCGGTACCCTGGAAGCGAAACTGACCGATGTCGCAGCGCAAGCTGACCAGCCGGAAGTGCATCTGCGTCCGAACAAGCTGGTATCGTATAAAGTCGTGGCAGGCGTGATGGCTGCGGCCCAGCGTCTCGGCGTGACCAAGATTGGCCTGGTCGGCAACGAACAGTTCCAATAATCAGTTCTATGTTCAACGATAGGCAGGACCATTCCTGCCTATTTCGCATTTTGATGAAAGAAAACTTACCCATGACCAAGTTTCGTCTCGCTCATCTCGGCCTGGTAATGGCCGCTATTGGTTTCACAGCAGCAGCTCCTCTGGCAGGTTTTTCCTCGGTTGCCTACGCGGCCGACGCGGTGCGTGCTGAAATCGGCAAACCATTGCAGGAAGCGCAGAAACTGGCTGCGGCAGGCAAGAACAAAGAAGCACTGGCCAAACTGAAAGAAGCCGACGCTGTCGGTGGCAAGACCCCGAATGAAACCTACCTGATCGAACGCACCCGCGCTTCGGCCGCTACCGCCGCCGGCGATAACGACGCCGCTGCCCGCGCCTTCGAAGCAGTGATCAATTCCGGCAAGCTGTCCGCTGCCGAAGCCCCGAAATTCTCCGAAGCCCTGGCCGGCATCTACTACCGCGCCAAGGACTACCCAAAAGCGATCACCTGGTTCCAGCGCGTGCTGAAAGACAATCCAGGCAACACCCAGGCGCATGAGTACCTGACCCAGATCTACTACACCTCCGGCAAGTACGCCGAGGCGGCCAAGGAACTGCAAGGTTCGAAAAACCTGAGCGAAGCCCAACTGGGCATGCTGGCCAACATCCAGCTGAAGCAGAACGACAAGGAAGGCTACGTCCAGACCCTGGAAAAACTGGCCGGCTCCTATCCTAAGAGCACCTACTGGGCCGACCTGCTGAACCGCGTCACGGGCAAGCCTGGCTTCGCCTCGTCGCTGTCGCTGGACGTGCTGCGCCTGCGCCTGGCCAACGGCCTGCTGACCAAGCCGAACGAGTACATGGAAATGTCCCAGCTGTCGCTGCAAGCGGGCAATCCTGCCGAAGCGATCAAGATCATCGACCAGGGCTACAAGAAAGGCGCGCTGGGCACCGGCTCCGACGCCGCCCGCCACCAGCGTCTGAAAGACCTGGCCGCCAAGACCCAGACCGAGTTCGACGCCAAGCAAGCCACGCTGGAAGCGGAAGCCGTCAAGAACAAGGACGCCGACGCGCTGGCCAACATGGGCTACGCACTGGTTTCCGCCGGCAAGGCCGACAAGGGCCTGGCGCTGCTGGACCAGGCTGTGAAGCTGGGCACCGCGAAAAATCCTGAAGCCGTCAAGCTGCACCAGGGTATCGCCCAGTCCATCGCCGGCAAGAAAGCCGCCGCACTGGCGACGCTGAAATCGGTCAAAGGCAAGGACGGCGCCGCCGACCTGGCCCGCTACTGGACCCTGAACATCAATCACCCGATGTAATCGTCTGATTCGATGCGCAAAAGCGCTGTCCGGCCCCGCGCCGGACAGCGCTTTTTTTATGCTGAGCCACTGCTTTTCCCGCGATAACTGTCGGCTACCGCAAACAAACCGTATAATCCTCCATTTAGCGACAGTTTCCCCCCAGATTCCCATGAAGGTATTTCGAGGTCTACCCAATGCAGCGGCGCGTGCGCCCTGCGCGCTCACGATAGGCAACTTTGACGGTGTCCACCTCGGCCACCAGGCATTGCTGGGCCGCGTGCGCGCGGCTGCCTCCGGCCTTGGGCTGGAAGCGGCCGTGATGACCTTCGAACCGCATCCGCGCGAATTCTTCGCCCAGAAGGCCGGCGACCTGTCGAAGGCGCCGCCGCGCATCGCCAACCTGCGCGACAAGCTGCAATCGCTGTCCGACAACGGCATCGACCGCGTCATCGTCGAGCACTTCTCGGCGCCGTTCGCCGCCCTGACGCCGCAGGAATTCACCGAGAAGGTGCTGGTCGAAGGCCTGCACGTCAAATGGCTGATGGTCGGCGACGACTTCTGCTACGGCGCCCGCCGCGCCGGCAATGTGCAGATGCTGCAGGAGGCCGGCCAGCACTACGGCTTCCACGTCGAGACCCTGCCGACCGTGATGAACGGCAGCACCCGCATCTCCTCCTCCGCCGTGCGCGCCGCGCTGGCCGAGGGCGACTTCGTGCACGCCGAGGCGCTGCTGGGCCATCCCTACGCCATCTCCGGCCACGTGATCCACGGCCAGAAACTGGGCCGCACGCTGGGCTTCCCCACGCTGAACCTGCGCGTGCCGCACCGCCCCGCGCTGTCCGGCATCTTCATCGTGCAGGTGCACGGCCTGGCCGAACAGCCATTGCCGGCCGTCGCCAGCCTGGGCGTACGCCCCACCGTCGACGACAGCGGCCGCGTGCTGCTGGAGGTCCACGTGTTCGACTTCGCCCAGAACTGCTACGGCAAACAGGTGCGCGTCGAATTCCTGCACAAGATACGCGACGAAGAAAAATACATCGACCTGCCGACACTGACCGCCGCCATCGACCGCGACGCCCTCCAGGCGCGTGCGTATTTTGCCGAACGCTTCAAAGAGCGCGACGGCGCCACCACGGCCACCGACCGAATTTAACCGCGCGACCAGCTACGCGCGCCGGCTACACAGAACTCCCCGAATAAAAATCACTGAAGATAACCATGTCCGATAACAAATCTGCAAAGAAGCCTGAAAGTAAATACCCGGTCAACATGACCGAAACCCCATTCCCGATGCGCGGCGATATGGCCAAGCGCGAGCCGAACTGGGTCAAGGAATGGCAGGACAAGAAGATCTACGAGCGCGTGCGCAAAGCCGCCGCCGGCCGTCCTAAATTCATCCTGCACGACGGCCCACCGTACGCCAACGGCGACATCCACATCGGCCACGCCGTCAACAAGATCCTGAAAGACATGGTGGTCAAGGCCCGCGGCATGGCCGGCTACGACGCGCCCTACGTGCCGGGCTGGGATTGCCACGGCATGCCGATCGAGATCCAGATCGAAAAACAATACGGCAAGAACCTGCCGACCGCCGAAGTGCTGACCAAGGCCCGCGCCTACGCGCTGGAGCAGGTCGACCGCCAGCGCAAGGACTTCATCCGCCTGGGCGTGCTGGGCGAATGGCAGAACCCTTACCTGACCATGAACTACTCGAACGAGGCCGACGAACTGCGCGCCCTCGGCCAATTGCTGGAAAAAGGCTACGTCTACCGCGGCCTGAAGCCGGTCAACTGGTGCTTCGACTGCCAGTCCGCATTGGCCGAAGCCGAAGTGGAATACCAGGACAAGCGCGATCCGGCCATCGACGTCGGCTTCAAGTTCGCCGAATTCGACAAGCTGGCCACCGCCTTCAGCCTGGACAAGCTGCCGACCGAGAACGGCTTCATCGTCATCTGGACCACCACCCCGTGGACCATCCCGTCCAACCAGGCGCTGAACGTCAACGCCGAAGTGATCTACTCGCTGGTGCAGACCGAGCGTGACGGCCAGCCTTTGCTGCTGATCCTGGCGCAAGACCTGGTGGAAGCCTGCCTGGCGCGCTACAAGCTCGAAGGCACGACCATCGCCACCTGCCACGGCGCGGCGCTGGCCGGCATCAGCTTCCGCCACCCGCTGCACGCGTCCGACGCCTTCTTCGACCGCCTGTCGCCGATGTACCTGGCCGAATACGTGACCACCGAAAGCGGTACCGGCGTGGTGCACTCCGCGCCAGCCTACGGCCTGGACGACTTTATCTCCTGCCGCGCACACGGCATGAAGGACGAGAACATCCTGACCCCGGTGATGGGCGACGGCAAATTCGCGTCCACGCTGCCGCTGTTCGGCGGCATGACGATCTGGGAAGCCTCCAAGCCGATCTGCAACGCGCTGAAGGAAGTGGGCGCGCTGTTCGAAGTGAAGATGTTCGACCACAGCTACATGCACTGCTGGCGCCACAAGTCGCCGATCATCTACCGCGCCACCTCGCAGTGGTTCGCCGGCATGGACTCGCACCCGAAAGACGGCGGCCCGACGCTGCGCCAGACCGCGCTCAAAGGCATCGACGAAACCAAGTTCTTCCCGGACTGGGGCAAGGCTCGCCTGCACGGCATGATCGCCAACCGTCCCGACTGGACCCTGTCGCGTCAACGCCAATGGGGCGTGCCGATGGCCTTCGTGGTCCACAAGGAAACCGGCGCGCTGCATCCGCGCACCCCGGAACTGCTGGAGCAAGTGGCCAAGCTGATCGAGAAGAGCGGCATCGACGCCTGGCTGGCGCTGGACCTGAAAGACCTGATCGGCGACGAAGCGGCAAGCTACGAAAAGAACAAGGACACGCTGGACGTGTGGTTCGATTCCGGCTCGACCCACCAGACCGTGCTGCGCGGCTCGCACAAGGAACAATCGGCCTTCCCGGCCGACCTGTACCTGGAAGGCTCCGACCAGCACCGCGGCTGGTTCCACTCCTCGCTGCTGACCTCCTCGATGCTGAACGGCGCCCCGCCGTACAAGGCGCTGCTGACCCACGGCTTCGTGGTCGACGGCGAAGGCAAGAAGATGTCCAAGTCGATCGGCAACACCATCGCGCCGCAGGACGTCTGGAACAAGCTGGGCGCCGACATGCTGCGTCTGTGGGTCGCCACCACCGACTACACCGGCGAGCTGTCGATCTCCGACGAGATCCTCAAGCGCGTCACCGAAGCCTATCGCCGCATCCGCAACACGCTGCGCTTCCTGCTGGCCAACCTGTCGGACTTCGACGCCGCCAAGGACGCGGTGGCGATCGACGACATGCTGGAAATCGACCGCTACGCCGTCGCCAACATGGCCGCGTTGCAGCAGGAAATCGCCGAGCATTACATGCAGTATGAATTCCAGCCGGTCTACTCCAAGCTGCAAAATTTCTGCTCGGAAGACCTGGGCGGCTTCTACCTGGACGTGCTGAAGGATCGCCTGTACACCACCGCCGTCACCTCGCCTGCGCGCCGCTCGGCGCAGACCGCGCTGTGGCACATCACGCAAAGCCTGCTGCGCGTGATGGCGCCGGCGCTGTCGTTCACGGCGGAAGAAGCATGGGCGATCTTCGCCGGCGAAGAAGCTTACAAGGCCAGCGATGAAACCATCTTCACCCAGACCTGGTGGAAACTGCCGGAAGCCGCCGACGCGGCCGCGCTGCTGGCCAAGTACACGGCCCTGCGCGCAGTCCGCGCCGACGTCACCAAGCAGCTGGAAGACGTACGCACCTCGGGCGCCATCGGCTCCTCGCTTCAGGCGGAACTGACCATCAAGGCGTCCGGCGACAAGTACCAGCTGCTGGCCAGCCTGGACGACGATCTGAAGTTCGTCTTCATCACCTCGGCCGCGCAAGCGGTGCAGGTGGCGAGCGAAGCGGAAGAAACGGTCGAAGTGGCCGCCTCCACCGCCGCCAAGTGCGAGCGCTGCTGGCACTACCGCGCCGACGTCGGTTCGCATGCGGACCACCCTACCCTGTGCGGCCGTTGCCACAGCAATCTGTTCGGTGCGGGCGAAAAACGCAAGTTCGCTTAATATGAGGGCCGCCGTTCCCACCGGGAGCGGCGGCACCGTCGCCACGAACCAACCTGAAATTTTATGGCCACCAAAAAAATCTTCCCGACCAAATCCTCGGCCAGCCTGACGCCATGGCTCGGCATCGCCGCCATCGTCGTCCTGTTCGACCAGCTGTCCAAGATCACCATCACCAAGACCTTCCAGCTCGGTGAAGAGAAAGTCATCACCTCCTTCTTCAACCTGGTGCTGGCCTATAACAAGGGCGCGGCCTTCAGCTTCCTGCAGAACAGCGGTGGCTGGCAGCGCTACTTCTTCACCGCCATCGCCCTGGGCGCGGCAGCGTGGATCATCGTCCTGCTGAAAAAACACGGCAGCCAGCGCATGTTCTCGTGGGCGCTGTCGTTGATCCTGGGCGGCGCCATCGGCAACGTCATCGACCGCATCCTGTACGGCCACGTGGTCGACTTCCTCGATTTCCATTGGAGCGGAATCGGCCACTTCCCGGCGTTTAACATCGCCGACTCGGCCATCTGCGTCGGCGCGGCGCTGTTCATCCTCGATGAGCTGCGCCGGGTGAACAAGTAAGATCGCACTAACTGGAGTAGCGCATCATGATGGAATTGACCGGCAAGAAAATCGTCCTCGGCCTGACCGGCGGCGTGGCCTGCTACAAGGCGGCGGAACTGTGCCGCGCGCTGACCAAGGCCGGCGCCTCGGTGCAGGTCGTGATGACCGACGCCGCCGCCCACTTCATCACCGCCGTCACCATGCAGGCGCTGTCGGGCAACAAGGTATTCAGCAGCCAGTGGGATCCGCGCGTCGACAACAACATGGCCCACATCGACGTCACCCGTGACGCCGACGCCATCCTGATCGTGCCCTGCTCGGCGGACTTCATGTACAAGCTGGCGCACGGCGTCTGCGACGACCTGCTGTCGACCATGTGCCTGGCGCGTCCGCGCCTGGTGCCGCTGCTGGTGGCGCCGGCCATGAACGTGGAGATGTGGCAGAACCCCGCCACCCAGCGCAACGTCCAGCAGCTGCGCGACGACGGCATCGTGCTGTTCGGCCCCGCCTCCGGCGACCAGGCCTGCGGCGAAGTGGGCATGGGCCGCATGCTGGAACCGGCGCAGCTGCTCGAAGAATTGATCGCCTCCTTCCAGCAGAAGGTTTTGGCGGGCAAGCGCATCCTGATCACCGCCGGCCCGACCTTCGAGCCGATCGACCCGGTGCGCGGCATCACCAATCTGTCCTCGGGCAAGATGGGCTACGCCGTGGCGCGCGCCGCGCGCGAAGCCGGCGCCGAAGTGATCCTGGTATCGGGACCGACCGCGTTGCCGGCACCATTCGGCGTCACCCGCATCAACGTGCAAAGCGCGCTGCAGATGCACGACGCGGTGATGGCCAATGTCGACCACCAGCACATCTTCATCGCGGTGGCCGCGGTGGCCGACTGGCGCGTGTCCAACTCCAGCGAGCAGAAACTGAAGAAGAACCCGGACGGCTCCGTGCCGGACCTGAAGTTCGAACAGAACCCCGACATCCTCGCCACCGTTGCCGCCCGCACCACGCTGGCCGGCCATCCCTACTGCGTGGGCTTCGCCGCCGAGTCGGAGAACCTGATCCAGTTCGGCGCCGACAAGCGCGAGAAAAAAGGCATCCCCCTGCTAGTAGGGAATATCGGCCACCACACCTTCGGCCAGGACGACAACACCATCATCCTGTTCGATGAAAACGGCCACACCATACTGCCGCGCGCCGACAAACTGACGCTGGCGCGCCAACTGATTTCCGAGATCTCGAAACGGATCTCGCAGCACTCGCTCTTCGCAAAGTAATTATGAAAAACATCGACGTCAAAATCCTCGACCCGCGCATGAAAGACCAGATGCCGGCCTACGCCACCCCGGGTTCCGCCGGCCTCGATCTGCGCGCCTGCATCGACGCGCCCATGGTCATCGAAGCCGGACAGACCGTGCTGATTCCAACCGGCCTGGCGATCCACGTCGCCGATCCAGGCTACGCCGCCATGATCCTGCCGCGCAGCGGCATGGGCCACAAAAACGGCATCGTGCTGGGGAATCTGGTAGGCTTGATCGACTCCGACTACCAGGGCCAGCTGATGATCTCGACCTGGAACCGCGGCCACAGCGCCTTCACGCTGAACCCGATGGAACGCCTGGCGCAGCTGATCATCGTACCGGTGCTGCAGGTCGGCTTCAATGTGGTCGAAGAATTCGGCGACAGCGAACGCGGTGAAGGTGGTTTCGGCAGCACCGGCAAACACTAACAAAAACAGACGGAGACCCGGGATGGGCCAGCAGACAAACAAGATCAATAAATTCGCCTCGTTGTCCCTGTTGGCGGCAGCCTCGCTGCTGTCGGCCTGCTCGGCCTTCAAATCCAAGCCCGCGCCCGCGCCGGCCGAACCGGTGGTGGCCCGCGTCATCACCGAAGAACCTCCGGTGGTCACCGCCAAGATGGCCGCCGCGCGCGACGCCTTGAGCCAGATGGTGGCGCTGCAGGACCGCCTGTACCGCATCGCCGCCCCGCTGTTGATCAACAACGCGGACCTGTGCCGCACGCAGGCGCGCAACCTGCTCGGCTTCACCGCCAAGAACAAATTCTCGTACAGCGGCGAATTCGTCGACGCCGCGCAAGCGGTGCTGAACTACGGCGACCGCCTGGAAGTGGCCAGCGTGCTGGCCGGCAGCGGCGCCGCGCGCGCGGGCCTGCGCAAGGGCGACGGCCTGGTCGCCGCCGAAGGCAAGACCCTGCCGACCGGCCAGAACGCCGAAACGCAGGCCGCCGGCATCCTCGGCCCGCTGGTCTCCGGCCACCAGTCGCTCAACCTGATCGTCGCCCGCAATGGCCGCAACCAGGAGATCAACGTGCCGGTCACGCGCGCCTGCGCCTTCAAGATCGACCTGGGCAACTCGGACAATATCAACGCCTACTCCGACGGCCAGCGCGTGCTGATCACGCGCGGCATGGTCAATTTCGCGCAGAGCGACGAAGCCATCGCCTACGTGCTGGCCAAGGACATCGCCCACAATGTGCTGGGCCACGCCGCCACCACCCGCTCCGCCTACACGGTCGGCAGCATCATCGACAACCTGGTGTCGGTGCGGCCCGACCTGTACATGCTGATCGGCACAGCAGGCGTCAAGCCCATGCCGCAGGAGCTCGACGCGGCGGCAGACTACCTGTCCCTGTACATGGTGGCGCGCGCCGGCTACAGCCTGGACCACGCGCACGCCTTCTGGCAGCGCCTGGCCGGACAATATCCCGCTACGGTGCTGAACGGGTATACTGCCATTCATCCCGCCGTCAATTACCGCCTGTCGGTGATCGACAAGACCATCGCCGAAATCAAGGGCAAGCAGGCGGCCAAGAAACCGCTGGTGCCGTAGCACGGAGACCACCATGAACAAGCCGGGCCTGTTGGCAATCATCTTGATACTGATGTGTAGCGGGGCCCAGGCGGCGCAATGGGCCAAGGTCAAGGGCGATGGCGCCGGCGTGTTCTACATCGACAAGGCCAGCATCATCAAGGCCGACAAGACGCGCAAGGTCTGGTCCATGCGCAGCTTCAGCAAGCCGCAGACCACGCCCGAGGGCAAGCCTTACCGTTCGGTCAAGGCGCTGCATCTGTATTCCTGCGAGGACCGCACCACCGTGCTGCTGTCGCAAGTGTTCTATCCCGAGGCCATGGGCAAGGGCGAACCGGTCGAAAACTACAAATACGAGAAATTCAACCCGGAAGACATCGTGCCGGACAGCCCGTTCGACAACGCGCTGGCGGCCGTGTGCAAACCCTGACTTCTAAGTTGATTCAAAATGAGCGCAGCTAGGCGAGGCGCCACAACGACGCTGCGGTCGTTTTGAAACAACTTAGTTGGGGAAATTGGGGAACACGTTCCCCATAAGCCAGGTCAGGCCCGCGCAGGCCAGCACGGCGAGTATCAGCACGATCAGCAGACGGCCGAATTTAGGCGAGCCGTCGTCTTCCTTGGGAGTGGTCATGGCAGTTCCTGCAAGCTTTAGAGAGCCGTAGTATATTCCATCCATGGACAGCATCGACCTCGAAGTACTCAAAACCAGCGCAGCGTGGATCGCCGCCGGGCACCGCTGCGAACTGATCACCGTCATCAAGACCTGGGGCTCCAGTCCAAGGCCCATCGGCGCCACGCTGGCCATCTGCGACGATGGCACGGTGATAGGCTCGGTCTCCGGCGGCTGCATCGAGGACGACCTGATCGCCCGCGTCCGCAACGAAGGCATGCGCCGCGCCATACCCGAAATCGTCAGCTACGGCATCACCGCCGACGAGGCCCATCGCTTCGGCCTGCCCTGCGGCGGCACCATCGAGCTGGCCATCGAACCGCTGTCGGAGCGCAGCCGCATCGCCGAGCTGCTGGAGCGGCTGGAGCGGCACGAACTGGTGCAGCGCCGGCTCGACCTGCACAGCGGCGACGTGGAACTGTCCAAGGCCGCGCCGGGCGCGCAGATGCAGGTCAGCGAGCGCGCCATGGTCAGCCTGCACGGCCCGCGCTGGCGGCTGCTGATCATCGGAGCAGGCCAGTTGTCGCGCTTCCTGGCGCAGATCGCCACCGCCATGGACTACCACGTCACCGTCTGCGATCCGCGCGAGGAATACCGCGCCGGCTGGCAGGTCGAAGGCGTGCAGCTGGTGCACGACATGCCGGACGATATCGTGCTGTCCATGCAGCTGGACCGCCGCAGCGCCGTGGTCGCGCTGACCCACGATCCCAAGCTGGACGACCTGGCCTTGATGGAGGCGCTGAAGTCGGACGCCTTCTACGTCGGCGCCATCGGCTCGCGCCTCAATAACAGCAAGCGCCGCGAACGGCTGCTGGAGTTCGACCTGACGCCGGAACAGCTGGCGCGCCTGCATGGCCCGATAGGCCTGTACATCGGCAGCAAGACGCCATCCGAAATCGCCATCTCCATCCTGGCCGAGATGACGGCGATTAAAAACGGCGTGCCGACCACGATGCTGATCCCGCACGCCGCCACGCCCACCGCGCCCGGCGAGAACGCCTGCGCCGTGGAGAGCGGCGCGGTCTAGAAAACCGCAAGCCCAGACAATTCAAAAGCAAGAACCGGCTATCCCTGCGTCGGCGTAGTACCGGACAATAGCGCAAACTATCCACCACTGGAATCCGCATGAGCTCCGCCAATCTGTTCCGCCTGATCTTCCTCGCCGCCATCTGGGGCGGGTCCTTCCTGTTCATGCGCATCGCCGCGCCGGTGCTGGGCGCCGCCGTGTTGATCGAGTACCGCGTGCTGTTTGCATCGCTGTTCCTGGCCGTGATCGCGCTGGTGCTGAAAAAACCGCTGAACCTGCGCCAGCATTGGAAGCACTACCTGATCCTCGGCCTGTTCAATTCCGCGCTGCCGTTCCTGATGTTCGCCTTCGCCGCACGCACGCTGTCGGCGTCCCTGCTGGCCGTGCTGAACGCCACCACGCCGCTGTGGGGCACGCTGATCGGCGCCGTCTGGACCCGCCACATGGTCAGCGCCAAGGTGATGCTCGGCCTGGTACTGGGCGCTTGCGGCGTGGCGCTGCTGGTCGGCTTCGACCACGTCACCACCAAGCCCGGCGCCGGCATCGCCATCGCCGCCGTGCTGTTCGCCTCCTTCAACTACGGCATCGCCAGCAACTACGCCAAGCAGGCCAAGACGGTCGAGCCGTTCTCCAACGCGCACGGTTCGATGTGGGCGTCCACGCTGCTGGTGCTGCCGGCGCTGCTCTTCTTCCCTGCCCCGGGCGAGCCCACCATCGGCATCATGGGCGCGGTGCTGGCACTGGGTGTGCTGTGCAGCGGCGTGGCTTACCTGATCTACTTCCGTTTGATCCAGGACGTCGGCCCGTCGTCGGCGCTGACCGTCACCTTCCTCAGTCCACTGTTCGGCATCCTGTGGGGCATGCTGTTCCTCGGCGAGAGCGTCGGCTGGTACACCTTCGCCGGCGCCGCCGTCGTCATCACCGGCACCGCGCTGGTGACGGGCTTCCGTCCCAGCTTCGGCTTCCTGAGCAAGGCCAAGACCGCGTGAAGCCCTTTACTCTCGCCCTGCCGCCCAACTACCGGCTGCACGACGTACTGGCCTTCCACAGCCGCGACGCCGAGAGCGTGGCCGAGGAAGTCAGCCCCGAGCGCCTGCGCAAGGGCATGCTGATCGCCGGCGTGCCGGTGGTGCTGGAGATCGTCCCCGACCACGCCGCCGCGCCCACCAGCGCCAGCTGCACCGTGCATGCGGACGGCAAGCTGTCGAAAGCCGCGCAGGAACAGGTGCGCGAGGCGGCGCTGAGCATCCTCGGCCTGCGCATCGATCCTGAACCGTTCACGGCCTTCGCCGCCAGGGACAAGATGTTCGGACCGCTGACGCGCGCCCAGCCAGGCCTGCGCATCGTGCAATCGGCCACCGTGTTCGAGGCGCTGACGTGGGCCATCATCGGCCAGCAAATCAACCTGTCGTTCGCGATATCGTTGCGCCGCACCTTCATCCTGCAGGCCGGCAGGCAGCACAGCAGCGGCTTGTGGTGCTACCCCGCCGCAGCCGATGCGGCCAAGCTGCAAATCGACGACCTGACCAGCCGCAAATTCTCGCGTGCGAAAGCGGAAACGCTGCTGCGCCTGGCCGGCCTGGTCGCCAGCGGCGAGCTGCCGCTGGAACTGTCGCCATCGAACGGCATCGAGCAGGTGTCGGCCGCGCTGCTGGCCGTCAAAGGCATCGGCCCGTGGACCGTCAACTACGGCCTGCTGCGCGGCTACGGCTACGCCGACTGCTCGCTGCACGGCGACGTTGCCATCCGCGCCGCGCTGCAAGCCCTGCTGGGGGAAGAGACCAAGCCGGACATGCCGCGCACCGAAAAAATCCTGGCCAAGTACAGCCCCCACCGCACCATGGCCGCCGCCCACCTGTGGGCCAGCCTGCACCCGCGCGATCCCGAGTAAGATTTTGCTTGAGCCTGACGCTGCGTCAGGCTTTACGCTGCCTGCATTGTCCTGAAGGAGTATGCAATGCAGCCATCACCCATCGGCCACCTGGCCGGCCCCAAGCCCAGCGCCTGGATGACCGCCACCCTGCGCGCCGCGCACCAACTGTTCGACCAGCCGCTGATCCTGCGCGATGCGGTGTCCCTGCGCATCCTGGGCGCCGAACGTGAAGCCGCTTTGCGGGGTGAAGAAGATCGCCAACGCCATCCACTGGCGGTAGCCATGCGCGCCACGCTGGTGGTGCGCGCACGCCTGGCCGAAGACAGCTGGCAGGCCGCGCATAAGCAAGGCGTGAACCAGTACGTCATCCTTGGCGCCGGCCTCGATACCTATGCCTATCGCACCGACTGCCTGCTGTCCGCACAGATCTACGAAGTCGACCTGCCCGCCATGCAGCAATGGAAGCGCGACTGCCTGCGCGCGGCGGACATCGCCGAACCTGCGTCGCTGCATTACGTCGCCACCGATTTCGAACGCACCGCGTTGAGCGCCGACCTGCAGCAGGCTGGCCTGGACGACGACGCGCCGTCCTGCTTCTCCTGGCTGGGCGTCACCATGTACCTGCGGCCAGACGCCGTGATGCGCACCTTGCAGGATATAGCCTCCTACCCGCCGGGCTCCAGCATCGTGTTCGACTACTGCGTGCACGCCGACCAGTTGACGGAGCCTGAACGCATGGGCCTTCAAGTCGTGACGACCGCGCTGGCGGCGCAGGGTGAACACCTGCTCAGCGCCTTCGCGCCGCAACAGCTGGAGCATATGCTGCGCCACTACGGCTTCAGCCAGGTCGAGCACTTCGGCGCGCAGGAACTCACCGAGCGCTATCTGGCCGACCGCACCGATGGCCTGCGCCTGAGCGGCATCTTCCGCATGATCAGGGCCACGGTGTGAGCTGGCTGGAGCGACTCCTCCCGCCGCACATCAAGCGCGGCGGCGAACAGCGGCAGTCCATCCCGTCCGGCCTGTGGCTCAAGTGCCCGGCCTGCGAGGCGGTGCTGTACCGCGCCGACCTGGAAGCGAATCTGCATGTCTGCCCCAAATGCAGCCACCATCTGCGCATCCGGGCCCGCGCCCGTCTCGACGCGCTGCTCGACACCGGCGGCCGGCATGAGATCGGCCAGGAAGTCCTGCCGGTCGATACGCTGAAATTCAAAGGCAGCAAGAGCTATCCCGAACGCCTGAAAGCGGCGATGGAAGCGACCGGGGAAACAGACGCCATGATTGTCATCAGCGGCGCCATCCTGTCGGTGCCGGTGGTGGTGGCGTGCTTCGAGTTCGACTTCATGGGCGGCTCGATGGGCGCGGTGGTGGGCGAGCGCTTTGTGCGCGGCGTGCAGGCGGCGATCGACCAGCATGTGCCCTTCATCTGCATCACCGCCAGCGGCGGCGCGCGCATGCAGGAGGGGCTGATGTCGCTGATGCAGATGGCGAAGACCACCGCCATGCTGACCAAACTGGCGGAGAAGAAGCTGCCCTTCGTGTCGGTGCTGACCGATCCCACCTCGGGCGGCATCTCGGCCTCGTTCTGCTTCCTGGGCGACGTGGTACTGGCCGAACCGAAGGCGCTGATCGCCTTCACCGGCGTGCGCGTCATCAAGAGCACGCTGGGCGTGACGCTGCCGGACGGTTATCAGCGGCCCGAGTTCCTGCTCGAACGCGGCGCCATCGACATGATCGTCGACCGCCGCGCCATGCGCGCAGAGCTGGCCGCGCTGCTGGCGCTGCTGCTGAAACTTCCGAAGGATGCGCTGGCCTGAGACAGTGCGGCTGTCGTACACTAGCGCGCATGAAAGAACATCGCGACCGCACCGTCTTGAAAATCGGCGAACTGGCCACGCGCACCGGCCTGACGGTGCGCGCGCTGCACCACTACGACAGCATCGGCCTGTTGACGCCATCGGCGCGCGCCGATTCCGGCTATCGCCTGTACAACCGCGATGATGTCGCACGCCTGCATCAGATCCAGGCGCTGCGGCGCTTCGGCATGTCGCTGGCCGATATCGCCACCTTCCTCGCCAGCCCGGACGCGCCCTTCGCCGACATCGTCGCGCAGCAGATCGAAGCGCTGGGCAGGGAGATCGCGCAAGCCAGCGCCTTGCGCGACAAGCTGTCGCAATTGCACCGGCAACTGGCCGATGGCGGCGAGCCGGATCTGGAGGCCTGGCTGTCGGCGCTGACGCTGATGGGGCTCTACGAAAAATACTTCACCAAGGATGAATTGAAGCGCCTGCCCTTCTGGCAGCAGGATGCGCGCCGCAACAGCGGCTGGTCCGATCTGGTCGGGCAGATCCAGGCGTTGATGGATCAGGGCGTGCCAAGCAGCAGCGTGCAGGCGCGCGAACTGTCGGAGCGCTGGATGCTGATGCTGGAACGCGATACGGCCGCCAATCCCGATTTCGTCCGGCGGCTGGGCATCATGATGGAGGTGGAAGCGTCGGCGCAGCAGCACACCGGCGTCACGCCGCAGCTGAAGCACTACATGGCCGACGCGTTCGGCGAGCACAAGCTGGCGCTGTATGCGCGGTATCTGGATGCCGATGAGTTGGAACGTCTGCGGGCCGGCATCTCCAGCCATGTGCCGGAGTGGATGGCGTTGATTGCGGCGGTCCATCAGCACATGGAGAGTGGCGCGGAGCCAGGCGACGCCACTTCGCAGGAGCTGGCGCGCGAGTGGATGAAGCTGTTCCGCATCCGCATCGGCGACAACCCTGCCACGCTGGCGAAGATCCGCCACGCGCACGCGCAGGAACCGCGCCTGCTGACCGGCACCTGGATCACACCCGCCATGCTCGATTTCGTCCGGCTATCCTACGCTGCGGCGGTTTGATTCGGCGTAAAGTAAAGGTCCACACAACGCCTACGCTAGCGGAGGTGCCCCATGGACGATCACATCAACAGCGACTACAAGACCGATATCCTTGCGTGGATCGACCACCAAGTGGAACTGCTGCGCGCCCGCAGGCTGGACGAACTGGATCTGGAAAATCTCATCGAAGAAATCGCGTGCATGGGTATCGAATTGAAGCACGAACTGGAACACCGCATGGAACTGCTGATCATGCACCTGCTGAAGTGCAAGTACCAGCCCGACCGCATCTCCGGGAGCTGGCGCGGAACTATCCGTGAACAGCGTCGCAGGATCGCCCGCCTTCTCAAAGACGCCCCCAGCCTGGTCCGCATCGTCGACGATTACCTGGACGAGAGCTACGCAGCCGCCGCCGCGCGCGCGGCCGATGAAACCGGGCTGCCGCCGACGACTTTCCCGCCAATGAACCCCTTCAGCAAACAACAAATCTTCGATCCCGACTTTTTGCCGTGAAAACGAAAAAGCCGCTGATACCTGACGGTATCAACGGCTTCAAATTTGGTTGCGGGGACAGGATTTGAACCTGTGACCTTCGGGTTATGAGCCCGACGAGCTGCCAGACTGCTCCACCCCGCGTCTGTATGTACGTATTATAGGGCAAATCCTTACGTTAGGCAATATTAATCCTGAAATCGGCCGCGATAGCCCGAATATATGTAGTTACCTATAGGCATAGGCCATGCCGCGCAGGCGACTATCGGTGTAAAGTAAGCACCGTGAGCCTACATAACGACTTGAGCTATCCCCCTATGAAATTCTGTTCCGAATGCGCCTCCCCTGTCAGCCTGTCCATCCCGGCCGGCGACAACCGCCCGCGCTATGTGTGCGGCAACTGCGCGACCATCCACTACCAGAACCCGAAAATGGTGCTGGGCTCCATCCCCGTGTGGGAAAGCGACGGCGAGCTGAAAGTCCTGCTGTGCAAGCGCGCGATCGAACCGCGCCACGGCTTTTGGACGCTGCCGGCCGGCTTCATGGAAAACAATGAGACCACCAGCGAAGCGGCCATCCGCGAAACGCAGGAAGAAGCCGGCGCCAACATCGAACTGGGCAAGCTGTTCACGCTGCTGAACGTGGCGCGCGTGCACCAGGTCCACATGTTCTACCTGGCCAAGCTGCTCGACCTGGACTTCGCCCCTGGCGAGGAAAGCCTGGAAGTGCAACTGTTCACCGAAGCGGAAATCCCGTGGGACGATCTGGCCTTCCCCACCATCCGCACCACGCTGGAACTGTTCTTCGCCGACCGCGTCAAAATACGCGAGGGCGGCAGCTACGGCTTCCACACTCAGGACATCATCCGCAACATGCGTTCGGACCTGACGTAAGGTAGCGCTGTACCCATGATTCCCTGGCTAGACTCCGACAGCCCCTTCCCCGACGTCGCCGAGGCGCTGACCACCGACGCGCCCGGCCTGCTGGCGGCCGGCGCCGACCTGTCGCCGCAGCGGCTGCTGACGGCTTATCGTAACGGCATCTTCCCCTGGTTTTCCGAAGGCCAGCCCATCCTGTGGTGGAGCACCGATCCGCGCATGGTGCTGATGACTCAAAATTTCCGCATCTCGGACAGCCTGAAAAAAACCCTGCGCAAGGTCGAACGCGAGATGGCCAACGGCGGCCGCTGGCAGGTGCGCTTCGACACCGCCTTCGAGCAGGTGATGCGCGCCTGCGCCGCACCGCGCCGCGACGGCCCCGGCACCTGGATCTCGGAAGACATCATCGCCGGCTACACCGGCCTGCACAAACTAGGCCACGCCCACTCGGCCGAACTGTGGCTGGACGGCCAGCTGGTCGGCGGCGCCTATGGCGTGTCGATAGGCCGCATGTTCTACGGCGAATCGATGTTCGCGCGCGTCACCGACGGTTCCAAGATCGCCTTGGCCTATCTGGTGCGCTTCCTGCGCGATCACGGCGTCGCGATGATCGATTGCCAACAGGAGACCGGCCATCTGGCCTCGCTGGGCGCGTCGCCGATACCGCGCGCGCAATTCCTGGCGCATCTGCGCAACACAATTGAATTGCCTCAGATCACCGAGTGGGAACCCATTGCACCACTGGCTGCGGACAGTTAAGCTAAAGGTGGCGAGCGCCGCTGCGAAAGTGGCGCTATCATAGGTCTAAACAAACCGCCCCCGATAGGACGTGCATGACGCACCTGAACGATCTCCCTTTCGCGACGCTGCAGTTTTACACCACGGCGCCCTACCCTTGCAGCTATCTTGACGCGCGCCAGGCGCGCTCGCAGGTGGCGACGCCTTCACACCTGATCAACGCCGACGTCTATTCCGAACTGGTCAAGAACGGCTTCCGCCGCAGCGGCATCTTTACTTATCGACCATATTGCGATGGCTGCCAGGCCTGCATCCCGGTGCGCGTGGTGGCCGAGCAGTTCACGCCCAACCGCGGCCAGCGCCGCGCGTGGAGCCGGCATGGCGACCTGATGGCGGGCGTCGCCACGCTGTCCTTCTCCGACGAACACTACGACCTCTACCTGCGCTACCAAAGCAAGCGCCACGCCGGCGGCGGCATGGACCAGGACAGCCGCGACCAGTATGCGCAATTCCTGCTGCAAAGCCGCGTCAACACGCGCCTGGTGGAGTTCCGCGAGCCGGACGGTACGCTGCGCATGATCAGCATCATCGACGTGCTGTCGGACGGGCTGTCCTCGGTCTACACCTTCTTCGATCCCGATATCGAGGGCGCGTCCTACGGCACCTTCAACGTGTTGTGGCAGATCGCCCAGGCGCGCGAACTGAAGCTGCCCTACGTCTACCTGGGCTACTGGATCAAGGAAAGTCCGAAAATGTCCTACAAAACCAACTTCAAACCGCTGGAGGCGCGCATCAAGGGCGTGTGGAGCGTGCTGGACGCCTGATAAAATACGGGGAACGTCAACCTGAGCTCCCCATGTCCGAAAAATTCCTGTACTCGCTGGCCCGTCCGATGTTGTTTTCGATGGACGCCGAAGCCGCGCACCATTTCACCCTTCCCGCACTCAAGCGCGCCGCCGCGCTCGGCCTGACCAAGCTGGTCAAGCAGCCCAAGGCCGATCCACGCACCGTGATGGGCATTACGTTTAAAAATCCGGTCGGCCTGGCTGCCGGCCTGGACAAGGACGGCGCCTACATCGACGCGCTGGCCGACCTGGGCTTCGGCTCGATCGAAGTGGGCACCGTGACGCCGCGCGCGCAAGCGGGCAATCCAAAGCCGCGCATGTTCCGCCTGCCGGAAGCGAACGCCATCATCAACCGCATGGGCTTCAACAACGGCGGCGTCGACGCCTTCGTCGCCAATGTGCAGTCGTCGCGCTTCTACCAGGACAAGGCAGGCGTGCTGGGCCTGAACATCGGCAAGAACGCCGACACGCCAATCGAGCGCGCCACCGACGACTACCTGCACTGCCTGGAAAAAGTCTACCCTTACGCCAGCTACGTGACGGTCAACATCTCTTCGCCGAACACCAAGAACCTGCGCCAGCTGCAAGGCGGCTCGGAACTGGACGGCCTGCTCGGCACGCTGAAGGAGGCCCAGCTGCGCCTGGCCGACCAGCACAAGCGCTACGTGCCGCTGGCCCTGAAGATCGCGCCGGACATGGATGGCGACCAGGTCAAGAACATCGCCGACGCGCTGCTGCGCCACAAGATCGACGGCGTCATCGCCACCAACACCACGCTGAACCGCGACGCCGTCACCGGCATGCTGCATGGCGCCGAGGCGGGCGGCCTGTCGGGCGCGCCGGTATTCGAGTTCTCCAACACCGTGATCCGCCTGCTCAAGGCCGAGCTGGGCGATGCATTGCCGATCATCGGCGTGGGCGGCATCATGCGCGGCGCGGATGCCAAGGTCAAAATGGACTGCGGCGCGCAACTGGTGCAGTTGTACAGCGGCCTGATCTACGCAGGCCCGGCACTGGTGCGCGATTGCGCGGACGCCGTGCGCGGCAAATAACGGGAGCAGGCATGCAGCAGACTCAACTCGGCACGAGCGACCTGAGCGTCAGCAAGATCTGCCTGGGCACGATGACCTTCGGCGAGCAGAACACCGAAGCCGACGCGCACAGCCAGCTGGACTACGCGCTGGAGCGCGGCATCAACTTCATCGACACGGCGGAAATGTATCCGGTCATGCCACGCGCGGAAACGCAGGGCGCGACCGAACGCTACATCGGCAGCTGGCTGAAGAAGACTGGCGCGCGCAGCAAGGTGGTGCTGGCCACCAAGGCCGCCGGCCCCAACGCGAACATCAGCTGGGTACGCGGCGGCAAGCAGAACTTCGACGCCGCCAATCTGCGCGCGGCGGTCGACACCAGCTTGCAGCGGCTGCAAACCGACCATATCGATTTATACCAATTGCACTGGCCCAGCCGCAACGTACCGATCTTCGGCGCCAGCGCCTTCAATCCCAAGCTGGAGCGCGCCAGCGTGGCGATCGAGGAAACCCTGGCCGCACTGGGCGAGTTGATCAAGGAAGGCAAGATCGGTGCGATCGGCGTGTCCAACGAATCGTGCTGGGGCGTGAACGAGTTCATCAAGCAGTCCGAGATGCAGGGCCTGCCGCGCATCGCCACCATCCAGAACCTGTACAACCTGACCGCGCGCCACTACGAAACCAGCCTGCTGGACGAGACCTGCTTCCGCGAGAACGTCAGCCTGCTGGCGTACAGCCCCTTGGCTTTCGGCCAGCTGACGGCCAAGTACCACGACGATCCGAAAGCCCACGGCCGGCTGACGCTGTTCCCGCCGACGTGGAGCCCGCGCTACCTGCGTCCGCAGGTGCTGGAAGCAGTGGCGCAATACGCCAGGCTGGCGCGCGAGCACGGCATCACGCCGACGCAACTGGCGCTGGCCTGGTGCTACTCGCGCTGGTTCGTGGCCTCGACCATCATCGGCGCCACCAGCTTGTCGCAGCTGAAGGAAAACATCGACGCCTACAGCTTGCAACTGCCACCCGAAGTGCTGGCCCAGGTGGACGCCATCCACGCCCGCATCCCCAATCCAGGCCAGTAAAACAACAGTCCCCTGCACGTTATCCAAATCTTGAATATCATTAGACGTAACCATTCGTGGGCAGCAAGCTTGCGCACTGGTAAGCTTTCCTCATCACCAACGTAGAAAGACCGTCTAATGAGCACTCGCCGCACCGCCCCCAGCATCGTCCGCCCCCTCCTGCTCAGCAGCCTGATCGCCACCGTCGTCATTCCCGCCTTCGCCCAGCAAGCCATCGCCGACGGCGAACTGCAGTCCGTGGTCGTCACCGGGACTTACGCCAAGAACCGCCGCACCATCGATTCCGAATCGCCGGTCGATGTCATCGGCGCCAAGGAATTGCAGGCGAGCGGCTCGTCCGAACTGGCGACCGTGCTGGGACGCCTGCTGCCGTCGATGAACTTCCCGCGTCCGTCCGGCGCCGACGCCAGCGATGCGGTGCGCCCGGCGCAGCTGCGCGGCCTGTCTCCGGACCAGACGCTGGTACTGGTCAACGGCAAGCGCCGCCACACCTCGGCGGTGGTCAACGTCAACGGCACCCAGGGCCGCGGCTCGGCGCCGGTGGACTTGAACGCGATACCGCTGGCAGCCATCGACCACATTGAAGTACTGCGCGACGGCGCGGCGGCCCAGTACGGCTCCGACGCGATTGCCGGCGTGATCAACATCATCCTGAAAAAAGGCGCGTCCGGCGGCGAGGCCGAAGTGGGCTTCGGCGAGTACCAGAAGCGCGACGGCAAGGCCATCACCGTGCGCGGCTCCACCGGCTTCAACCTGGGCGACCAGGGCTGGGTGCGCGTGGCGCTGGAAGCGGCCGACCGCGATCCGACCAACCGCGCCGGTCCCGACCTGCGCAATCCGGCCGAGCCGCGCTACGGCAAGGTCAACCAGCGCTTCGGCGACCCCGAGACCCGTCCACGCACCGTGTTCGTCAACAGCCAGTACCGCGTCAACGACGATATCGACTGGTACGCCTTCGCCAACTACGGCCAGCGCAACACCTCGGCCGCCGCCACCTGGCGCACCGCGCTGAACGGCTCGGCGCAGCGCACGCCGCTGTATCCGGAAGGCTTCCTGCCGCTGGAGAACAGCGAGTCGACCGACACTTCGCTGGTGACCGGCCTGCGCGGCGAAGCGCGCGGCTGGCGTTGGGACGCCAGCCTGAACTACGGCAACAACGAATTCCAGCTGGACCTGGACCACACCGTCAACCAGACGCTGGGCGCCGCCAGCCCGACCCACTTCTACGCGGGTAAGCTGAAGAACACGCAGCAGCTGTTCAACTTCGACATCGCCAGGGAATATCCGGTGGCGGCCTTCACTGGCCCGCTGACGGTGGCGCTGGGCGTCGAAGCGCGCCATGAGAAATACGAGATCGGCGCCGGCGACGAAGCGTCCTACATCGGCACTGGCGCGCAGGGCTTCTCCGGCTTCCGTCCGATCAATGCCGGCAGCAACAGCCGCCACAACGAATCGATCTACGCCAACCTGGAAGCGGAAGTCACCAAGAAATTCTCGGCCTCGGCCGCGCTGCGCCACGAGCGCTACAGCGACTTCGGCAGCACCACCTCGGCCAAGGGCTCGGCGCGCTATGCGTTCTCGCCGGACTTCTCGCTGCGCGGCACGGCTTCGTCCGGCTTCCGCGCGCCATCGCTGGCGCAGCAGTTCTACACCATCACCACCACCAACTTCTCGGTGGTCAACGGCGTCAACACGCCGATTGAAACAGGCACCTTCGCCGTCGGCAGCGCCGCCGCATCGGCGTTGGGTGCGACCCCGCTGAAAGCCGAGAAAGCCCGCAACTACAGCCTCGGCGTGCAATGGTCGCCTACCCGCAACTGGAACACCTCGGTCGACGCCTACCGCATCGACATCGACGACCGCATCGCGCTGTCGGCCAATATGACGCTGTCGCCGGCGCTGCAAGCGGCGCTGGCCAAGCAGGGCATCCTGGTGGGTGCGGGCCGCTACTTCACCAACGCCATCGATACCCGCACCACCGGCGTCGACGTGGTCAGCACCTACCGTTGGGACAGCAAGGACGCGGGCCGCTACGACTTCACCGCGGCCTACAATCACAACAAGAACTCGCTGGAGCACGTGAACGACAACCCGGCCATCCTGAGCGCCAACGGCCTGACGCTGATCGACCGCCAGACCATCAACCGCATCACCGTGGGTTCGCCGAAGGACAAGTTCAGCCTGGCGACCGACTGGGCGCTGGGCGACTGGGGCGCGCGCGGCGTGGTGACGCGTTACGGCAGCTTCACCGTACCGCAGAACAACGCGACGCTGGACCAGGTGTACAACCCGCAGTGGGTGCTGGATCTCTCGGGCAGCGTCAAGCTGAACAAGAACTGGCGCCTGAGCGCGGGCATCGACAACGTGACCAACCGTTATCCGGACCAGGTCACGTCGGCGGGCAACCTCAACAACAACGGCATCAATCCGTACAGCGGCTTCGCGCCGAACGGCTTCAACGGCCGCTACTACTACGCCAAGGCTGGCTACAGCTGGTAATCGGCAGCTACCCCGCACCGCAAAGGGGTCGGACCCGCGGGGTCCGACCCCGGTCTGTCCGGGTTCAGGCAGCGGCCAATTGCCGCATGTGTTGACGCGGCGCTGGCGGCTGTCCCGCCAGCTTGAACACGCTGACCGCCTGCGCCAGCAAGTCCGCCTGCTCGCGCATGCTTTGCGCGGCGGCGGCGGCTTCTTCCACCAGCGCCGCGTTCTGCTGCGTCACATCGTCGATCGACACAATGGCTTGATTGACCTGTTCTATCCCCGTGCTTTGCTCGCTGCTGGCGGCGCTGATTTCGGTCATGATGTCGGCCACCTGCTTGACCGATTTGACGATGCCGTCCATCGTCGCGCCGGCCTCGTCCACCAGCAAGGCGCCGGCATCGACCGTCTGCACCGAACGCGCGATCAGCTCCTTGATTTCCTTGGCGGCGCTGGCCGAGCGCTGCGCCAGCGTCCGCACCTCCGACGCCACCACGGCAAAGCCGCGTCCCTGCTCGCCCGCGCGCGCCGCTTCCACCGCCGCGTTCAAGGCCAGGATATTGGTCTGGAAGGCGATGCCGTCGATCACGCTGATGATGTCGACAATCTTGCTGGAGCTTTCCTTGATCGCGCCCATCGTGATGACGACCTGGCCGACCACCTGCCCGCCCTTGGTGGCGAAGTCGGACGCCGCCACCACCAGCTTGGTGGCCTGGCGTGCGTTCTCGGCGTTCTGCGTCACGGTCGACGTCAGTTCCTCCATCGACGACGCGGTCTCCTCCAGGCTGGATGCCTGCTGCTCGGTGCGGCTGGACAAATCCAGGTTGCCGCTGGCGATCTGATGGGAGGCGGTGGCGATCGTGTCCGTGCCTGAGCGCACCTGGCCGACGGTGCGCGCCAGGCTGTCGTTCATGTCGATCAGCGCGCGCAGCAGCAGCCCGGTTTCATCGGTGGTGTTGCACTCCATGCGCATGGTGAGGTCGCCGCCCGCCACCGCCTGCGCCATGCCGACGGCGCGGTTCAGCGGCTGCGTGATGCTGCGCGTGATCCAGTACAGCACCCACGAAGCCAGCGCGACGGCGGCCACGGTCAGCATGATCATCATGTTGCGCGAGCTGGCGTAGGATTGCTGGGCCACGGTGCTGGCGTCCTCGATCGAGGCATTCTGGAATTTGACCAGTTCGGTCAGCGCGTTCAGGTAGGCGGTTTGTTCCTTGCGCACCGTGGTCAGCAGATAGTTGACCGACTCTTCGCGCTTGCTGTCGTCGGCCGACATCTTGAGGAAGCTGGTCTGCACCACCGTGTATTTGTCCCGCGCTTCCAGCACGGCTTGCAGCTTGGCCTTGCTTTGCGGGTCTTCGTCGTCGGCGATCAGCGTGGCCAGCTTGTCGAGGCGGGTGGCGTTGTCGGCCTTGCGTTTTTCCACCCGCTCCAGTTCGGCCTTGACCACCTCGGGGTCCTTGGACAGCATGGCGTTGCGCATGGCGCGCGCCACATCGTTCAGGCCGCCGATGGTTTCGTAGGCCAGGATCACCTTGGGGATCTTGTCGGCCGCGAGATCCTGGGTGTTGTTATTCAACTTGCCAAGATTGCCTATGCCGATCACGGAAATGCCGACCATGAACACCATCGACACGCCCAGCCCGGCGGCGAGCCGGGCCCCTATCTTCCAGTTTCCGATACCCATTTACGTGCTCCCCAGAGTAAGACCAACGGACTTAAATTCTTGGTTGCTGCAAACTAGTTATGAGTTTTAGTATAGGGTCAATTAGCCGTGCCTGATGGAAAAAATTCGCAGACTGTTAGGTGGCCGCCACACGTGCGCGGCGGCCGCCGGATCAGGATAGATCCCCGCCGCTCAAGGCCGCGTCGATATCGGCGCGGGTCAGGTCGGGCGCGAATTGCTGGATGAAATGGTAGGCGTAGGAGCGCAGATAGGCGCCGCGCCGCACCGCCAGCCGCGTGGTATTTTGCGCAAACAGATGCGATGCTTCCACTGCGCGCATGCCCTTGTCGCGGCCGTGGTCGAAGGCCATCGAGGCGACGATGCCCACGCCCAGACCCAGCGACACATACTGCTTGATGACGTCCGAATCCATCGCCGTCAGAACGATGTCGGGCTTGACGCCGGCCTGGGCGAACGCTGCGTCGATATGGCCACGGCCGGTGAAACCGACGTCGTAGGTAATCAGCGGGAACTCGGCCAGGTCTTCCAGCCGGATCGGCGAGCGCGTCAGCAGCGGATGGCCGTCCGGCACCACGATCAAATGGCTCCAGCGGTAGCAAGGGAAGGACACCAGGTCAGGGAATTGCGACAGGCCTTCGGTGGCGATGCCGATGTCGGTCTTGCCGGACAAAATCCATTCGGCGATGTGCTCGGGCGCGCTCTGCTGCAGGGCGATGCGCACGTCGGGATAGGCTGCGCGGAAACCTTGCACCACTTTGGGCAGCGCATAGCGCGCCTGCGTGTGGGTGGCCGCCACGCTCAGCGTGCCGCTTTGCTGGCCGGTGTATTCCAGGCTGGCCTGTTGCAGATTCTCGGCCTCGATCAGCAGGCGGTCGATGATCTTCAGGATGCCCTTGCCCGGCTCGGTCATGCCGGTCAGGCGCTTGCCGTTGCGTTCGAAAATCACCACGCCCAGTTCGTCTTCGAGCTCGCGGATCTGGCGGCTGACGCCAGGCTGCGAGGTGAACAGGGCATTCGCCACTTCGGTCAGGTTGTAGCCGCGACGGGCCGCTTCGCGGATGGACCGCAGTTGTTGGAAATTCATATGGATACTCCGCCATCAACAAATACATGCAGGCGCTTGGGACGCACTACCAGGGTTTCGCCTTCTTTCAATTGCAGATGGCTGTAACGTTCATTCGACATCACCGCTTCGATCAGTTCGGCGGTATCGCTGCGCTCCAGGTCCAGCTGGGCCAGCGGGCCGATCGCGTGCGCGCGGCGCAACTTGACCACGATGCCTTCCGCGCCCGGCGTGTAGCGGTCGATCTCCAGGTCGTGCGGACGCACATAGGCCGTGCCCTTGCCGTCGGCGGCAGGCTGGCCCGGCACGGTGAAGGAAGCGTCGCCGCTGGCCAGGATGCCGTCCTGCACGCGGCCATGGAACATGTTCACGTTGCCGAGGAAGCCGTAGACGAACGGCGAGGCTGGATGGTTGTAGACCTCGTCCGGCGCGCCGATCTGCTCGACGTTCCCCTTGTTCATCAGCACCACCTGGTCGGCCACTTCCAGCGCCTCTTCCTGGTCGTGGGTGACGAAGATCGAGGTCACGTGCAGCTCGTCGTGCAGGCGGCGCAGCCAGCGGCGCAGTTCCTTGCGCACCTTGGCGTCCAGCGCGCCGAAGGGTTCGTCCAGCAGCAGTACACGAGGTTCAACCGCCAAGGCACGCGCCAGCGCGATACGCTGACGCTGGCCGCCGGACAGCTGCGGCGGATAGCGGTCGGCCAGCCAGTCCAGCTGCACCAGCTCCAGCAAGTCCTTGACCTTGCGGCGGATCTGGTCTTCCGACGGCCGCTCGGCGCGCGGCTTGACGCGCAGGCCGAAGGCGACGTTTTCAAATACCGTCATGTGCTTGAACAGCGCGTAGTGCTGGAACACGAAGCCGACCTGGCGCTCGCGCACGTGGCGGTGCGAGGCGTCGTTGGCGTCCAGCAGCACCTGGCCCGAGTCCGGATGTTCGAGGCCGGCGATGATGCGCAGCAGCGTGGTCTTGCCGCAGCCGGAAGGCCCCAGCAGCGCGGTCAGTTCGCCCTGTGGGAAATCCAGCGACACATTGTTCAGGGCGACGAAATCGCCGAAGCGCTTGTTGATGTTTTTAACTTCGATAGTCATGGCATTACTCCGTTGGACGCTTGTCGTCGGCGATGGATTCGTTGAGGCGCCAGGCGATAAAGGATTTCAGGGCCAGCGTCACCAGCGCCAGCAGGGCCAGCAGCGAGGCCACGGCAAAGGCGGCGGCAAAGTTGTATTCGTTGTAGAGGATCTCGACCTGCAACGGCACGGTGTTGGTCTCGCCGCGAATGTGGCCGGACACCACCGACACCGCGCCGAACTCGCCCATGGCGCGGGCGTTACACAGGATCACGCCGTACAGCAGGCCCCACTTGATGTTGGGCAGCGTGACGCGGCGGAAGGTGTCCCAGCCGGACGCGCCCAGCACGATGGCGGCCTCTTCCTCTTCGCTGCCCTGCGCCTGCATCAGCGGGATCAACTCGCGGGCGACAAACGGGAAGGTGACGAAGATGGTGGCCAGTACGATGCCCGGCACGGCGAACAGGATCTTGACGTCGTGCGCTTGCAGCCACGGGCCGAACCAGCCCTGCGCGCCGAACAGCAGCACGTAGATCAGGCCGGAGATCACGGGCGATACCGAGAACGGCAGGTCGATCAGGGTCAGCAGGATGCTCTTGCCACGGAACTCGAACTTGGCGATGCACCACGAGGCGGCCACGCCGAACACCAGGTTCAGCGGCACGGCGATCACGGCCGTGATCAAGGTCAGCTTGATGGCCGAGATCGCATCATCCTCGATGATGGCGGCCACATAGGCTTCCCACCCCTTGCGGAAGGCTTCGGCGAACACGGCCACCAGCGGCACGAACAGGAACAGCGTCAGGAAGGTCAGCGCGACGGCGATCAGCACGATGCGCACCCAGCCCGGCTCCAGCGTGTGCGGGGCCGACGGCAGCTCGCCACGGCGTACAGGTGTGGTGGGAATAGTTGTAGAAGCAGCGCTCATTATTTACCCGACTTTCCGCGAGCCCAGGCTTGCAACAGGTTGATGGTCAACAGCATGATGAAGGACACCACCAGCATCACCACCGCGATGGCGGTGGCGCCGGCGTAGTCGTACTGCTCCAGCTTGGTGATGATGAACAGCGGCGTGATTTCCGACACCATCGGCATATTGCCGGCGATGAAAATCACCGAGCCGTACTCGCCGGTGGCGCGCGCGAAGGCCAGCGCGAAGCCGGTCATCAGCGACGGCAGGATGGTGGGGAACACCACGCGGGTAAAGGTCTGCAATGCGTTGGCGCCCAGGCTGGCGGCGGCCTCTTCCAATTCGCGCTCGGCGTCTTCCAGCACGGGTTGCACGGTACGCACCACGAACGGCAGGCCGATGAAGGTCAGCGCCACCACCACGCCCACCGGCGTGAACGCCACCTTGAAGCCCAGCGTGCCTTCGAGGAAGCGGCCGAACCAGCCGTTGGCCGAATACAGCGCGGTCAGCGTGATGCCGGCCACGGCGGTCGGCAGCGCGAACGGCAGGTCGACCAGCGCGTCGATGATGCGCTTGCCGGGGAATTCGTAGCGCACCAGCACCCAGGCGACGATGCCGCCGAAGATGACGTTGATGAAGGCGCCCAGCAGCGAGGCGCCGAAAGTCAGTTTGTAGGAAGCCATCACGCGGGCCGACGTCACGGCGCTCCAGAAGCCTTCCCAGCTCAGCGTGAAGGTCTTCAGGAACACTGCCGACAGCGGGATCAGGACGATCAACGTCAGGTAGAAAATGGTGAATCCCAGCGACAGCCGGAAACCCGGCATGACGCGGAATGGCGCGCTCCGGGCGGCAGCGGGTGCCGTGGCGGACGCAGCGAGAACTGCTGACATGGTTGCTCCCTTATTACAAATTCTTCTATAAGGGCTGCATGGTCTCATCTGCGCTTCATATTACAAACGAAGCATTTTTCATTTAGTTAGACGCGGAAGCTATATACCGCTCAGGACACCAGCTTGGCGGCGACCGCGACCAGGGTCAGCGCCAGCAAGCCGCGCAGCAGGCGCTCAGGCACGGCGCGGGCGGCATAGGCGCCGATGGTGATGCCGGGCAGCGAACCGACCAGCAGGGTCAGCAGCAGGCTCCAGTTGATCGAGCCCAGCCACCAATGGCCGACGGCGGCGATGGCCGTCAGCGGTACGGCGTAGGCGATATCGGTGCCGGCCACTTCGGCCGAGGTCAGGCGTGGATACAACATCACCAGCAGCGTCGCGCCGATGGCGCCGGCGCCGATGGAGGAGATCGTCACCAGCGTGCCCAGCACGGCGCCGGAGACGACCGTGGCGATGACCAGCGCCCTGCCCTGCAACTGGCGCTCGGGGTGGGCGGTGATCCAGGCCAGCATCTTGCGCTTGAACAGCAGGGCGACGACTGTCAGCAGCACGGAACCGGCGATCATGTAGCGTATCACCTGGCCGATGTCTTTATTGAGGGTGCCGAAGTGTTTGAGGAAGAGGCTGGCTATCAGGGCCGCAGGCAAGGCGCCCAGGCAGAGGCGGCGCACGATTTCCCAGTGCACCGTGCCGCGCATGCGGTGGGTGAAGGTGCCGACGCCCTTGGTCAGCGAGGCGAACGCCAGGTCGGTGCCGACCGCCACTGCGGGCGAGACACCGAACAACAAGGTCAGCAGCGGCGTCATCAACGAGCCACCGCCAACGCCGGTCATGCCGACCAGCAGGCCGACCGCGAAACCAGATGCGACAAACGACAAATCCATGCAATTCCCCAAGAGTAGATCGCAGAGTACCTACTCTTGGGAAATATCCAAACAACGGATTGCTTATTTGCTTATGCGTTATTTATTCGGCTGAGGTGTTACGCGGAGGTAAGGTTTGGCCGAAGTGAAGCCCTTAGGATACTTTTGTTTCAGTACATCAGGGTCTTGCACGGTCAGCGGGATGATGACGTCGTCGCCATCTTTCCAGTTGCCCGGGGTGGCCACGGTGTAGCCGTCGGTCAGTTGCAGGGCGTCGATAACGCGCAACACTTCGTCGAAATTGCGGCCGGTGCTCATCGGGTAGGTGATGCTCAGGCGGACTTTCTTGTTCGGATCGATGACGAACAGCGTGCGCACGGTGGCCGTGGTCGAAGCGTTCGGGTGGATCATGTCGTACAGCGCGGAAACCTTGCGGTCTTCATCGGCGATGATAGGGAAGCCGACTACGGTGCCCTGGGTCTCTTCGATGTCGCTGATCCAGGCCTGATGCGATTCGGCCGGGTCGACCGACAGCGCGATCGCCTTGACGTTGCGCTTGTCGAATTCAGGTTTCAGCTTGGCGGTCAGGCCCAGCTCGGTCGTGCACACCGGCGTGAAATCGGCCGGGTGCGAGAACAGCACGACCCAGGAGTTGCCTGCCCACTCGTGAAAGTGCAGCTTGCCGATGGAGGAGTCTTGTTCAAAATCAGGGGCGTTATCGCCCAGTCGTATCGTCATGGTGTGCTCCAGAGGGGAAAGAAAAGGGACCGGCTTTCAGGCGGCCGTCAGCCTGCTATTCTGCGCCTTTTCTGCTAAAAAATACAAGGTTTCCAAGCCTTCAGGCCAATCGCCCAGGCCGGACTCGGCATTGATGTGGCCCAGCGGCCCGCCGTTGATGAAGCGGCTGCTCCAGCGCCGCGCCCACAATTCCGCGCGCGGGGCCGCCATCCACGGGTCGCTGGTGCTGCCAACCAGGATGGACGGCACCGGCAGCGCCTGCTGCGGCAGCTGCGCCGCCACGCCGAACTTGTCGGGATCGGCCGGCGCCACCAGCAGCACGCCGGCCACGCCGGACGGATCGCGCGCCACGCTGTGCACGGCGGCCAGGCTGCCGAAGCTGTGGGCGACGATCAGCGTCGGCCGCGTATCGTCGCCGCGCACCTGGTCGACCCGCGCCGACCAGCGCGACAGGTCGGGCTGGTCCCAGGCATCCTGCCCCACCCGCTCGAACCAGGGGAACAGGCGCTGCCAGCGGCTTTGCCAGTGCTCCGGTCCGCTGTCATGCAGACCGGGCGCAATCAGCACGCGGAACCGGGCCAGGATGCCGTCCATGATTACTTGGGCTGGTAGATCTGGTCGAACAGGCCACCGTCGGCGAAGTGGGTCTTCTGCGCCTTGGTCCAGTCGCCGGCCACATCGGACAGCTTGAACAGTTTGACGGCCGGGAATTGCGCAGCGTATTTCTTCGCTTCCTTCTCCACTGCCGGACGGTAGTAGTTCTTGGCGATGATTTCCTGCGCTTCATCGGTGTACAGGAAGTTCAGGTAAGCCTCGGCCACCTTGCGGGTGCCGCGCTTGTCGGCCACTTTGTCGACCACGGCCACCGGCGGCTCGGCCAGGATGGAGACCGACGGCGCGACGATGTCGAACTTGGTCGGGCCCAGTTCCTTGATCGCCAGCAGCGCTTCGTTTTCCCAGGCGATCAGCACGTCGCCGATGCCGCGCTCGACGAAGGTGGTGGTGGCGCCGCGCGCACCGGAATCGAGCACCGGCACGTTCTTGTACAGCTTGCTCAGGAAGTCCTTGGCCGAGGCTTCGCTGCCGCCCGGCAGGCGCAGCGCGTAGCCGTAGGCGGCCAGGTGGTTCCAGCGGGCGCCGCCGGAGGTTTTCGGATTCGGGGTGATGACGGCCACGCCAGGCTTGACCAGGTCGTTCCAGTCCTTGATGCCTTTAGGATTGCCCTTACGCACCAGGAACACGATGGTCGAGGTGTAAGGGGTGCTGTTGTGCGGCAGCTTTTTCTGCCAGTCCGGCGACAGCAGCTTGTGCTCGGCGATGGCATCGATATCGTAGGCCAGCGCCAGCGAGACCACGTCCGCCTCCAGGCCGTCGATCACGGCGCGGCCCTGCTTGCCGGAACCGCCGTGCGATTGTTTGATTTTCAGCGTGTCGCCGGTCTTGGCCTGCCAGCTTTTGGCGAAGGCGGCGTTCACGTCCTGGTACAGCTCACGGGTCGGATCGTAGGACACGTTCAGCAAAGAGATCTCAGCCGCCAAAGCTGGCGCGACGGCGGTGACGGCGAGAATAGCAGCAGCAATAATTTTCTTGGACAGCATTTTTTGGTTCCCCTTGTAGTGAAGGTCTCCAGATTACGGCTGTCCTTTATAAATGAGAACTAAGCTTTTAGCAGTTCAATATACCCAAACCTTATATGCTGTCAGTAGAAGCGGTTGAACAGCACCACACCCCAGGCGCCGGCCGCCAGCAGGCAGGTCAGCAGCACGGCGGCGCTGCCGAAGTCCTTGGCGTTTTTCGACAAGGGGTGGCGCTCCAGCGACACGCGGTCGACCACGGCTTCGATCGATGAATTGATCAGTTCCACGATCAGTATCAACATCAGCACGCCGATCAACACCAGCTTCTCAAACGCCGAGATGCGCAGCGCCAGCGCGATGATGGTGCCGACCGCGAACACGCTCACTTCCTGGCGGAACGCATGCTCGTGCTTCCAGGCCGATTTGAAGCCGTCGATCGAGTATAAAAAGGCCGAAAAGATACGTTTCAGGCCGCTCTTGCTCTTGAATTCGCTCACTGGTTCCATGAATATGCCGCAAAAATAGAATGTATCATTATGCATCAATTCCCATTTTTTTCACATTATGGTATAACGTAGCTATCGCATACTGCACCGCACCAACCACATCATGAAAATCGAAACCGTTCCCGAGCAAAAGACCACTATCCAGGTGATCGAGCGCATGGTGGCGCTGCTCGATGCCCTGGCCAAGTATCCTGACCCTGTGAGCCTGAAGGAATTGTCCAAGGTCTCCGGGCTACATCCCTCTACCGCCCACCGCATCCTCAACGATATGGTGCTGACGCGCTTTGTCGACCGCATCGAACCGGGCACCTACCGGCTCGGCATGCGGCTGCTGGAACTGGGCAATGTGGTCAAGAGCCGGCTGTCGGTGCGCGAGGCTGCGCTGGATTTCATGCGTGCACTGCACAAAAAAACCCAGCAGACCATCAACCTGTCGGTGCGCCAGGGCGACGAGATCGTCTACATCGACCGTGCATTCTCGGAGCGCTCGGGCATGCAGGTGGTGCGCGCCATCGGCGGCCGCGGTCCGCTGCACCTGACCTCGACCGGCAAGCTGTTCCTGTCGGTGGACGAGCCGAAAGCCATCCGCGCCTACGCCACGCGTACCGGACTGGCCGGCCACAACAAGAATTCGATCACGGATTTGACCAAGCTGGAGCGCGAGCTCAGCCTGGTGCGTTCGCGCGGCTATGCGCGTGACAACGAGGAACTGGAACTGGGGGTGCGTTGCATGGCCGCCGGCATCCATGACGACAGCGGCAAGCTGATTGCCGGGCTGTCGATCTCGGCGCCGGCCGACCGTCTGCAGGACGAGTGGCTGGAAGACCTGGTGACCACCGCCAACCAGATCTCCGCCACGCTCGGTTACATCCCGGTCGAGTAAGACGGCGAGCTGAGGCCGGCCGGCTTCAGCGCCTCCAGCCATTTACGCATGCGGCCGGCATCGGCCGTACGCGACTGCTTGCCCTTGGAATCGAGGAACACCATGATCACCGAGCGGCCTTCGATCACCGCCTGCATCATCAGGCAGCGCCCCGCTTCGTTGATGAAGCCGGTTTTTTGCAGGCCGATCGCCCAGTCCGGGCTGGCGACCAGGTGGTTGGTGGTGCCGAACTGCATAGGACGGCCATTGGTTTCGATCATGGCCTTGGCGTCGGTCGAGTACTGGCGCAGGATGGGCTGCTGATACGCGGCCATCGCCAGCTTGGCCAGGTCGCGCGCGCTGGCCACATTCATTTTCGACAGGCCGCTGGAATCGACGTAATGGGTGTCGACCATGCCCAGCTCGCGGGCCTTGGCGTTCATCGCCTCGACAAACGCCGGCTTGCCGCCCGGGTAGTTGCGGCCCAGCGCCGAGGCGGCGCGGTTTTCCGAACTCATCAGCGCGACGTGCAGCATATTGGCGCGGGTCAGCTGGGTGCCGACCTTCAGGCGCGAGCTGCTGAATTTTTCACGGTCGACATCCTCGTCGGTGACGGTCAGCATTTCGTCCATGTCCTGCCGGGCTTCGACCACGACCAGGCCGGTCATCATCTTGGTGATCGAGGCGATCGGCAGGGCGACGTTGGAATTCTTTTCAAACAGCACTTCGGAGTTGGCCTGGTCGAGCACCAGCGCCACGTTGGATTTCAGGTCCAGCGGATCATGCGTCATGTTCAGGCCGGCCAGGTCGCCCATCGTCGGCACCGGCGGCGCGGCGGCGATGATGCGCTGGTAGACCACCTTGCGGCGGCCGTTGACCTTGATCACGCGCTTGACCACGCGCTCCCCCGCCTCGGCTGCGGCGACGCGTACCGGCTGGCGGGCCTTGCCCTTCTTCACCTGGTGTTTTTTCGATGCGGCGCCATCGGCAGCCTGGGCAGGCGTGGCGGTGACGGCGGTGGCGGCAAACATCAGCGAAATGAGCGCACTGAGAGCGAGTTTATACATTCATATCCCCGAAAAAAACGGCATGGGCGAAAAGCCCAACACCTGTTGCAGTGTAGCAAAACGCTGACCAAGCGCAAGCAAATTTAACATTAGCGGCATCGATGGTTGCGTCGACGCAATATGGTGCCGTAGGTTTTCAACAAGCTAGTTCTAATCAACAAATTTAACAAATTCTTCGACCGGCATACGGTCCGTGATCAAAGTATTCTCGATTTTCGATGGATCGGCGTAACCGAGCGCCATGCCGCACACCACGGTTTCCCGCTCCGGCAGGTCCAGCACCTGGCCGATGATTCGATGATACTGGGTAAATGCCGCCTGCGGGCAAGTATCCAGCCCCCGCGCCCGCGCCGCCACCATGATGTTCTGCAGGAACATGCCATAGTCCAGCCACGAGCCCTGCTCCATGATGCGGTCGATGGTAAAGATCATGCCCACCGGTGCGCCGAAAAACTCGTAGTTGCGCCCGTGCTGGGCGGCCATGCCCGCCTTGTTGTCGCGCGTCAGGCCCAGCAGCGCGTACAAATCCCAGCCCACCTTGCGGCGCCGCTCGATGAAGGGCGAGACCCACTCGCGCGGATAGTAGGCGTATTCCTCGGTGTGCAGCTTGGCCTGCTCCGCATCGTTGTGCACGGCCAGGATGGCCGACGACAGCTGCTGCTTGCGCTCGCCGTCGAGCACGTAGACCTTCCACGGCTGGGTGTTGGTGCCGGACGGCGCGCGCGCCGCCACCTGCAGGATTTGCGCGACATCCTCGCGCGCCACGGGCTGCGGCAGGAAGGCGCGGATCGAACGGCGGCCGGTGATGGCGGCATCCACCGCTTGCTGGTCGGAAGTGGAAATCATGTGCACTCGCTTTTATCTGGTTTTCTTGACGACAAATATCACACCCATCACCGCCAGCGCCATCCCTGCCATGCCGAGGGCGTTGAAAGCTTCGCCGAACATCAGCCAGGCCATGACGGCGGTGGTCGGCGGGGTCAGGTACAACAGGCTGGTGACTTGGGTGGCGTCGCTGCGGCGTATCAGCGCGAACAGCAGGAAGATGGCGCCTATCGACAAGCCCATCACCGACCACAGCAAGGCGGCTATGAAGCGCGGCGTCCACTGCACCGCAGCAAAATCCGGTGTCAGGCCTTCGAAGACGATGGCCAGCGGCAGCACCACGACCAGCGAGGCGGCGAACTGGATCACGGTGCCGGTGCGCAAGTCGAAATGCGGGCAATAGCGTTTTTGATACAGCGTGCCGACGGTCATCGACAGCAGGGCCAGCACGCACAGCAGGATGGCGTCGGTCGACAGGCCCACCAGCTTGATCTTGGCGGCCACCACCAGCACCACCCCGCCCAGGCCGAATACCAGGCCCAGCCACTGTCGCGGCAGCACTTTTTCGCCGATCAGCGGCGCGGCGAAGGCGGTCAGGATGGGTTGCATGCCGACGATCAGGGCCGACAGCCCGGCCGGCATGCCCAGCTTGATCGCGCACCAGACGCCGATCAGGTAGCCGGCCTGCACCAGCAGCCCGGCCAGGGCGATCTGCCAGACCCTGCCCTGCGGCCACGGCGCTTTCAGCAGCAGCACGGCCGGCACCAGGAACAGCAGCACGCCCAGGAAGCGCAGCACCAGGAAGGTCAGCGGCGGCGCATACGGCAGGCCGAACTTGGCGACGATGAAGCCGCTGCTCCACAACAGCACGAAAAACAAGGGCAGCGGCGACAGCAAAGTGGCGTGTTTGGCGGCCGCGACGGTGCTTGGGGTGTTGGGCATGGATAACGGCGAAAACTGACTTGCATCAAGAAAGGAAATCGGCGCCGTTGTGCGGCGCCGACTCAACAGGATGCAAGTCTATCACGGCGGCTGTTTTGCCACCGTTCAAGCCCCTTGCAGCCCGCATTTTCCCTATGGAAATTGTTTCTGAAGGCTAGACTCGGTTCTTTGATGCAATGCACAAAAAATCGCTTGACTTAATTTTTGAAGGCCGTAAAATCGGGTTTGTTGCGTTGCACAATTTGTTGTTCGGTCTGAAACGTGGATAGTCTGTTTCGCACCGGCTGTAGAAACAGCAGTACTTAATCAATGACTACTTTCCTGGAGAAATAAATGTTTTCAATCCCTGAGCAATTTTCCAATGCGACCAAAGCTAACTTTGAAGCTCAATTCGCGATTTTCTCGGCCCTGACCAACAAGGCATTCGAAGGCGTGGAGAAGTTCGTCGACCTGAACCTGACCGCTGCCAAGGCATCGCTGGAAGAGTCGTCGATCACCACCAAGCAACTGTTGTCGGCTAAAGATCCACAAGAATTCTTCTCGCTGGCTTCGGCACAAGCCCAGCCTAACGCAGAAAAAACCATCGCCTACGGCCGTCACCTGGCGACCATCGCTTCGAGCACCGGCGCTGAATTCAGCAAAGCTGCTGAAACCCAGATCGCTGAAACCAACCGCAAAGTCATCTCGCTGGTGGAAGAAGTGAGCAAGAACGCTCCAGCTGGTTCGGAAAACGCAGTGGCCATCCTGAAATCGGCCATCGGCAACGCCAACGCCGGCTACGAGCAATTCGCCAAGACCGCCAAGCAGGCTGTCGAGTCGATCGAATCGAACCTGACCTCGGCCGTGAACCAGTTCACCGCTGCCGCCGCTAAAGCTGCTCCAGCCAAGAAGTAATCGAGGAACACCGGCGCGGTAGGGCGCCGGTTCCTTCAAAAAAAACCGTGTGTGTCTGCGACGCTCAAAACCGTCGCAGGCACACACGGTTTTTTCATTTGAGAATCAGACTGCGATCCACGGACTCATCCACTTGACGATTGAACTCCAGCATTGCCAAACTCACCCGCGACGACTCAAGCGCATCCAGTACATTCTCGCCGCATGCGGGGCAACTATCTCCCCAAACCTCAGCGATGAATGTAGCCTGGCCTTTGTATGTATAGGCTATATCACGAAGCCCGCGCACCAACTCAGCTTCGCCGCAAACTGGACATTTCATATCTATAGCTCCTTAAACGACACAATCAGCACACCATCAATCACGGTAAGTTTTAGATAAATTTTCCCGGCATTGCCGGTGGTGGGACGATAAACATCCTGCCAGACGCGATGATCAGATTGAGTCGTCATACTCTTGTAGAAGTCTCTCGGGCGAAGTCCCATCACTACACCAAGCATGTCGTGAAATCCCATCCCCAACGCTGCGGCTCCAGACAGCGCTGACAAAGTTGCCCTGACTCTTCCAGAAATAACCAGGGTTTTCACCACAGAGAGCCTGTAATGTGGGGTACGTTTTTCCATTTCATCTTAACCCATATGCTGAATGTCTACCGATTCGCCAACTGCCTCGCTTAGTAGCGCATGAGGGCGACTCGCCGCATTGGGCGCGATCAAAAACGACCAAAAAAAACCGGAGCGAGCTCCGGTCTTGTTCAACGCAAAAAACGATTATTCGCCGAGGTAGGCGGCCTTGACGCGCGGGTCGTCCAGCATATCCCTGGCGTTGCCGGTCATCGTGATGTGGCCGGAATCCATGACGTAGCCGCGGTGCGCGGCCTGCAGCGCCAGCTTGGCGTTCTGCTCCACCAGCAGGATCGTGATGCCTTCTTTCGAGACGTTGCGGATCACCTCGAAAATCTTCTCGACCATGATGGGCGACAGGCCCATCGACGGCTCGTCCAGCAGCAACAGCTTGGGATGCGACATCAGCGCGCGCGCCATCGCCAGCATCTGCTGCTCGCCGCCCGACAGGGTGCCCGCCATCTGCGCCGCCCGCTCCTTCAGGCGCGGGAACACGTCGAACCACTTGGCAATGTCGGCCTCGATGCCGGCCTTGTCGTCGCGCGTGTAGGCGCCCATCATCAGGTTTTCCTGGATCGACATGCGGGTGAACACGCCCCGCCCTTCCGGCACCATCGCCAGCTTTTTCTCGACCAGGTGGAAGGACTTGCTGCCCTTGAGCGACTCGCCCATATAGCTGACCGTGCCCTCGACCTTGCAAGGCGGCAGCGTGCCGGTGATGGCTTTGAGCGTGGTGGTCTTGCCTGCGCCGTTGGCGCCGATCAGCGCCACCAGCTCGCCCTGGTTCACTTCCAGGTCGATACCCTTGACGGCCTTGATGCCGCCGTACGCGACTTTCAGTCCCGATACTTTAAGAACGTTGTCGCTCATTAGTGCGATCCTCCCAGGTAGGCGTCGATCACCGCCTGATTGCTTTGGATTTCAGCCGGCAGGCCCTCGGCGATCGGCTTGCCGTATTCCAGCACCATCAGCCGGTCGCACAAGCCCATCATCATCTTGACGTCGTGCTCGATCAGCAGCACGGTCTTGCCTTCGTTCTTGATCTTGACCAGCAGCTCGCGCAGCGCCAGCTTCTCGGTGGCGTTCATGCCGGCCGCCGGTTCATCCAGCGCCAGCAGCTGCGGATCGGTGGCCAGCGCGCGGGCGATTTCCAGGCGGCGCTGGTCGCCGTAGGACAGGAACTTCGAGGTGCGGCTGGCGAACTGGCCGATGCCGACGAAGTCCAGCAACTCCTGCGCACGCTTGCGGATAGACGCCTCTTCCTCGCGCGCCGCCTTGTGGCGGAACACGGCGCCGAACACGCCCTGGTGCGAGCGCACGTGGCGGCCGACCATGACGTTTTCCAGCGCGGTCATCTCGCCGAACAGGCGGATGTTCTGGAAGGTGCGGGCGATGCCGGCCTTGGCCACCGCATGCGGCGCCGACGGCGAATACGGCTTGCCGGCCAGCTCGAAGGTGCCGGTGTCCGGCTGGTACAGGCCGGTGATGACGTTGAAGAAGGTGGTCTTGCCGGCGCCGTTGGGGCCGATCAGGCCGTAGATCTGGCCCTTCATGATCTTGATGCCGACATCGGTCAGCGCCTGCAAGCCGCCGAAGCGCTTGTTCACGCCGGCGATGTTCAGAATTACTTGTTCGCTCATGTGTCTATTCCTCAGGCCGCCACAGTGCCGGACGATTGATCTTTGGTGTCGGAGTCGCCGTCGGGACGGTCTTCATGCTTGGGCGCGGGCCACAGGCCGGCCGGGCGGTTCAGCATGATCAGCACCATCGCCAGGCCGTACAGCAGCTGGCGCAGCACTTCGGCCTCGATCAGCACGTGGCCGAAGAGTTTCTGCTGCAGCGGTTCGACCACGTGGCGCAGCACTTCCGGCAACGCCGCCAGCAGCGCGCCGCCCATGATGACGCCCGGGATATGGCCGATGCCGCCCAACACCACCATCGCCAGCACGGCGATCGATTCGGTCAGCGAGAACGACTCCGGCGAAACGAAGCCCTGGAACGATGCGAACATCGCGCCGGCGATGCCGCCGAACGAGGCGCCCATCGAGAACGCCAGCAGCTTGACGTTGCGGGTATTGATGCCCATCGCCTTGGCGGCGATCTCGTCTTCACGGATGGCGACCCAGGCGCGGCCCAGGCGCGAATGCTGCAGGCGCGAGGTGACGAACACCACCGCCACGCACAGGAACAGGAACAGGAAGTAATACGCGTTCACCGACGGCATCGAGAAACCGCCGATCACCACGTTCGCGCGCGAGCCCGCCTCGCCCGCCAGGTTGACGCCGAACACGCGTATCGGGTCGATCAGGTTGATGCCCTGCGGGCCGTTGGTGAAGTTGATCGGCTCGTTCAGGTTGTTCATGAAGATGCGGATGATCTCGCCGAAGCCCAGCGTCACGATGGCCAGGTAGTCGCCGCGCAGCTTCAGCGTCGGCGCGCCCAGGATGGCGCCGAACAGGCCGGCCAGCGCGGCCGCCAGCGGCACGATCAACCACACCGACAAATGGATGCCGTTCTGCTGGATGTCCGGTCCCAGGATCGCCACCAGCGAGTTGCCGATGACCGGGTATTCGTTGATCATCGACTCCAGCAGCGCCGCGAATTGCGGCGAGGCCAGCAGGCCGGTCATATAGGCGCCCACCGCGTAGAACGCGATGTAGCCCAGGTCCAGCAAGCCGGCAAAGCCAACCACGATGTTCAAGCCCAGCGCCAGCATGATGTACAGCAGCGCCATGTCGATGATGCGGACCCAGGAGTTGCCGAACTGCGAGGCGACGAACGGGAAGATCAGCAAGCCGATCAGGACCACAGCCATGCTGCTGTAGGCCTTGCGCGGGTTGCGGGTGGTGTCGAAATTCAGGATAGCCATATCAGTTCCTCCGCTTAGGCACGGTCCGCGACGCGCTCGCCCATGATGCCGGACGGACGCACCGTCAGCACGATGATCAGCACGACAAAGGCAAAGATGTCCTGGTAATGGCTGCCGAGGAAGCCACCGGTCAGGTCGCCGATGTAGCCGGCGCCCAGGCTCTCGATGATGCCGAGGACGATCCCGCCCAGCATGGCGCCGTAGATGTTGCCGATGCCGCCCAGCACCGCGGCGCAGAAGGCTTTCAAGCCCGGCAGGAAGCCCATCGTGAACTGTACCGACGCATAGTTGGCGCCCCACATCACGCCGGCCACGGCGGCCAGCGCCGCCCCCAGCGCGAAGGTGGCGACGATGACCTTGTTGGAATCGACGCCCATCAGCCCGGCGACGCGGGGATTCTCGGCGGTGGCGCGCATCGCGCGGCCCATCTTGGTTTTCTCCACCAGCACCACCAGGCCGGCCATCGAGATCAGGGCCAGCGCCAGCAACAGGATCTGGGTTGGCGAAATCAGCGCGCCGCCGATAGCGACCGGGTCGGATGGCAACAGTTGCGGGAAGGACAGCGGGTTGCGGCCCCAGATCATCATCGCAAAGGTGTTGAGCAGGGTCGAGACGCCGATCGCGGTGATCAGCGGCGCCAGGCGCGGTGCGTTGCGCAGGCGGCGGTAGGCGACGCGCTCGATAATGATGTTGACGAGCATGCATACCGGAATGGCGCCGCCGATGGCGATCGCCAGTTTCACGTAGCCGGGCAGGTCCGGCGCATACTGGTTGAGAAGGTTGAGGATGGTCAGGCCGGTCATCGCGCCTATCATCAGCACATCGCCGTGGGCGAAGTTGATCAGGTTCAGCACACCGTACACCATGGTGTAGCCCAGCGCGACCAGTGCGTACATGCTCCCGAGCACAAGTCCGTTAATAATTTGTTGGATAAAAGTATCCATGAAGAGCGCCTTTACTTTTATGTTATGCCTGCACATCCGGCTCATGTAACAAAAACGGCACCCGGAGAGGTCTCCGTAGTGCCGCCGTTGACTACGCGTTCATGATGCAAATTTCATGCCTGAACCGGTATCATCCCCTGCGAGCGCTCCCTCCGCCGTTCCCTCATTTATAAGCCGAAACAACAACTTTTTAAGAGCGAGGCAATGATAGCGAGATTTTGGAAAAACTAACTGCGGAATAACGGCAATATGCGAAATATAATTCCGTTCCATCCCGAAAGTTGTTAAACCACGCCCTCGGCCGGTGCAGCTTTCTGTCCATCCAGGCCCTTGGGCAACGGGAAAGTCACCGCTTCCTGCACGCCATCCAGGATGCGCACGCTACGCGCACCCAATTCCTTCAGGCGATCGATGACAGCGTGCACCAAAACTTCCGGCGCCGACGCACCGGCGGTGACGCCTATGCGCAACTTGCCTTCCAGCCAGAGCGGATCGATCTGCGTGGCGTTGTCGACCATATAGGCCGGCGTGCCCTTCTTTTCCGCCACTTCACGCAGGCGGTTGGAATTGGAGCTGTTCGGGCTGCCGACCACGATCACCACTTCCACCTGCGGCGCCATGAATTTCACGGCTTCCTGGCGGTTGGTGGTGGCGTAGCAGATGTCGCCTTTTTTCGGCTCGATGATGGCCGGATATTTGCGTTTCAGCGCCTCGATGATGTCGGCAGTGTCGTCAACCGACAACGTTGTCTGGGAGACATACGCCAGCTGTTCGGGTTTGGTGACATTGAGCTTGTCGACGTCGGCCACGGTTTCGACCAGGTACATGCCCTCTTCGGTCTGGCCCATCGTGCCTTCGACTTCCGGATGGCCGTCGTGGCCGATCATGATGATTTCGCAGCCCTGCTTGCGCATCTTGGCCACTTCCACGTGCACCTTGGTAACGAGTGGACAAGTCGCGTCGAAGATGCTGAGGCCGCGCGATTCCGCTTCCGCCCGCACCGCCTTGGACACGCCGTGCGCCGAGAACACCAGGGTGTTGCCGGCCGGGACATCGTCCAGGTCTTCGATGAAGATGGCGCCCTTGTTGCGCAGGTCTTCCACCACGTAGGCGTTGTGGACGATTTCGTGGCGCACATAGATAGGCGCGCCGAACTGGGTCAGTGCGCGCTCGACGATTTCGATGGCGCGGTCGACGCCGGCGCAAAAGCCGCGCGGCTGGGCCAGCAGGATTTCTTTATCGCTCATGGGTTCCTCACAGCACGGAGATGAGTTGGACTTCGAATTTCAGCGGCTGGCCGGCCAGCGGGTGGTTGAAGTCGAACAAACAGGTTTCCTCGCCCAGCTCGCGCAGGATGCCGGCGAAGCGGCCGCCGCCCGGCGCGGCGAAGTCGACCAGGTCGCCCACCTTGTAGTCGGCGCCCGGCACCGAGTTCTCGTCCAGCGTGGCGCGGGTGACTTCACGCACCAGTTCCGGATTGCGCGGGCCGAAGCCGACGCCCGGCTCCAGCTCGAAGGTCTTGTGCGTACCTTCCGGGATGCCGATCAGCAGCTCTTCCAGCACCGGAGCCAGCTGGCCCTGGCCCAGCATCAGCGTGGCGGGATTTCCGCCGAAAGTTGTAACGATATCAGTACCGTCCAACGAGGCAAGACGATAATGCAGTGTTAAGTAGGCCGATTTAGTGACGACAGCAGGTTGCGCGTTAGACATGACGTGAGATTCGGTAAGCTGGCAAAGGCTCTATTGTAAGCCACCTTGCCGCTCGCGCCCGTCGACTGTGCTGATTTGCGGAGGATATCGATGGCAATCAAGGAATGGCCGCCGGAACGCCGTCCGCGCGAGCGGCTGATACGCGAGGGCGCGGCGGCGCTGTCGGACGCGGAATTGCTGGCGGTTTTCCTGCGCACCGGCATCCCCGGCAAGGATGCGGTGCAACTGGGGCAGCAGATATTGCACCATTTCGGCTCGCTGCAAGCCATGTTCGGGGCCAGCCTGGAGGCGTTTTCCTCGCTGCGCGGGCTGGGCCCGGCCAAGTTCTCGCAGTTGCAGGCGGTGATGGAGCTGGCGCGGCGCGCGATTCTGGAGGAAATCAAGGCAGGCCAGGCGCTGAACTCGCCGCGCGCGGTCAAGGAATACCTGCGCATCACCTTCAGCGGCAAGGACTTCGAATCCTTCCATGTGCTGTTCCTCGACGTGAAGAACCGCCTGATCGACGCCCGTGAAATGTTTCGCGGCACCTTGACGCACACCAGCGTCTATCCGAGGGAGGTGGTCAAGGCGGCGCTGGCCTGCAACGCCGCCAGCATCATGCTGGCCCACAACCATCCGTCCGGCACGCCCGATCCCAGCGAATCGGACCTGCTGCTGACGCGGGCGCTGGTGCAGGCCATGGCGCTGGTCGATATCCGCATCCTCGACCATTTTGTCGTGGCCGGCCACCAGGTGCACTCGTTTGCCGAGCACGGCCAGCTATGAGTTTACCCCTATCGGCTCAAGGGTTTACGAGCGAATTCACAATTGTTAAATATTTTCATATATGCGAGACACAATTGTTTTTCACAAGTCATTGAAAAAGCTGAGTTTTTTGGATATACTCTTGTTTTTCCAATTGTGGAATGTCTTTTAAGGAGTGCGTTATGGCACGTGTTTGCCAAGTTACTGGGAAGAAGCCGATGGTCGGCAACAATGTTTCCCACGCAAACAACAAAACCAAACGTCGTTTCCTGCCTAACCTGCAGAACCGTCGTATTTTTGTTGAATCTGAAAACCGCTGGGTCTCCCTGCGTCTGTCCAACGCTGGTCTGCGCGTAATCGACAAAGTCGGCATCGATGCCGTACTGGCCGACATGCGCGCCCGTGGCGAAAAAGTCTAATTAGGGAGCTACCATGGCAAAAACTGGCCGCGACAAAATCAAACTGGAATCGACCGCAGGTACGGGTTTCTTCTACACCACCACCAAGAACAAGCGCACCACGCCTGCTAAAATGGAGATCATGAAGTTCGATCCTAAAGCACGCAAGCACGTCATGTTCAAAGAAACCAAGATCAAGTAATTCGATCTTCGCTTCTCGTAAAAAAGCCGCTCAGCATCAGCTCAGCGGCTTTTTTGTTTAGGCTAGGTGAATTCGCCCGGGATAGCGGGCGATCATCTTGTCAGCTGTTACCAAGGTCATACCTTCAATCAACGCCTGAGCGACCAATATGCGATCAAAAGGGTCTCGATGCAGCAGCGGCAACTGAGCAACGCACAGCGCGTGCTCCCCCTGTATCGACAGCTCTTGATAATGATGCCTCAATAAGCTGTCCCGCAAAAGCCGAACATCAATCATGCCCGAGCCGCTCTTCCCTGTGCTCTTGATTGCTACTTCCCACAAACTGGCAGTACTAAAAACCAGATCATTCCCAACCGAAATCAACAAGGCCGTCGTAGATGAAGACAATTTTGCAGGGGAAGCTATCGCCCAGAGCAAGATATGCGTATCCAGTAGAAGCTTCACTTTTCACCATAAAAAAGCTTCTCGATCTGCGAATCGGATGCGTCGAAGTCTTCGGGAATCGTGAACTGGCCAGCCATAAACCCCAAGCGCGGAAGCGGGTCCGTAAGCGCGCAGGCAACTGCCTCGACTCTAACCAATGCCTTGCCGAACCGAGTAATCAAAAATGACTCCCCCCGAACAGCTTTGTCTATCAATAAAGACAAGTTTTCTCGAACATCATCGATATCCACCTCATTCATTTGCCTCTCTCCCTGGCAAGACCATCTTTTCAGTCTAGACCCCGAAGCGACATCACGCAAATCGCGCTAAACGATTGTTGGAGCGGGATCAAGATACCTACAAACAGCCTTCGATGTACTGCACTTCCTTCCAGGCGCCGGCGTAGATCGCGCCGACCTTGCCTTTGCTGGTGTCGAAGCGGATCGCGTACTGGCCGCCGCCGGCCTTGACGGTCAGGGTCTGCTCGCTGTCGTCGTAGGCCTGCGGCGCGGACGCCACCGCTTCGCCGTAGAGCTGGCCGATCTTTTCCACCGGATCGCCCAGGCCGATGCCGCGCTCGGACTGGATGCCCTCCTCCATCACGTCCACCCGCTTCAGGACATCGCCGACAAACATCAGCAACAAACCAGGCTGGCGCGCAGGCTCCACTTGGAAACAGTTGGACGAGCCACGCAAGGCTTTCGGCATGCGCTCCATGTGCTCGCCCAGCACTTTGTTGACGGTGTCGAAACGCATGCCTATCTTCAGCGGCCCCGCGCCATCGAAGCGCACAGTCCAGTCGCCAGCGTGGGCGGCGCACAGCGGCAGCGCCAGCGCCAGGGCAGTCAAAAAAGCTCGCAATTGCATGATGCTCCCTGAAATGAAAAACGGCTCCGAATTCGGAGCCGTTTTATTGTATCAATACTTTCTTATGCGTAGCTGCGCAGGCGGAACGAGAAGTCTTGCAGCGACTTGATGCCCGACGCTTCCGCGCGGTTGCACCAGTCTTGCAGCTTGTGCAGCAGCTGGTCGCGGGTGAAGTGCGAACGCTCCCAGATCACGCCCAGTTCCACGCGCATGGTATGCATGGTTTCCAGCGCTTTGCTGTGCTGGAACAGTTCCACCAGCTGTTGCTGCTGCGGCGCTTCCAGCTTGCCCGGCTCGCGCTGCAACAGCTTGCGCGACGATTTCAGGAAGCGTGCTTCCAGCTGGGCCTTGTCCTTCAGGTGTTCCAGCTCTTCCTTCCAGGCGTGCTTGACGGACTTGGCGTACTTGGCCATCACGTCGTAGCGGTTGGCGATGACCGATTGCAGCGTGTCGAAGTCGGCTTCCACTTTGCCCTTGGCGAACTTCGGCTCAGGAGCGCGTTTCTTGACCTTGGCCAGGCCCACCATTTCCAGCGCGCGGATGTAGCCCCAGCCGATGTCGAACTCATACCATTTCGACGACAGCTTGGCCGAGGTGGCGAAGGTGTGGTGGTTGTTGTGCAGCTCTTCGCCGCCGATCAGGATGCCGAACGGGATGATGTTGGTCGCCGCGTCGGCGCAATCGTAGTTGCGATAGCCCCAGTAGTGGCCGATGCCGTTGATGATGCCGGCCGCCGTCACCGGGATCCACATCATCTGCACTGCCCACACGCTGATGCCGATCACGCCGAACAGCACGAAGTTAATTACCAGCAGCGCAGCCACGCCCTGCCAGCTGAAGCGGGTGTACAGGTTGCGTTCGATCCAGTCGGTCGGCGTGCCATGGCCATACTTTTCCATGGTTTCCAGGTTCTTCGATTCAGCGCGATACAGCTCGGCGCCTTCCCAGAACACTTTCTTGATGCCACGGGTGACAGGGCTGTGCGGATCCTCCTCGGTGTCGCACTTGGCGTGGTGCTTGCGATGGATCGCAGCCCATTCCTTGGTCACCTGGCCGGTGGTCAGCCACAGCCAGAAACGGAAGAAATGGCTAGGGATAGCGTGCAGCTCCAGTGCGCGATGCGCCTGGTGGCGGTGCAGGTAGATGGTGACGCTGGCGATGGTGATGTGCGTTACGATCAGCGTATAGAAAAACACTTGCCATGCGGTGAGTCGGGTGACGCCGTTAGACAAAAAATCCAGTACATCATATAAACTAAAAATCATTACTACTCCAAAGTGGGCGTGTCTCGCTGTGCGGTCGTTCCGCCAAGATTGCGTTTTTAGCAGGCGCAGGAAGTCCGTCAGTCTTACTTTTGGACGTCATTGTACGCTGATTTAAACGTGATTAGCGGAAGGATTTCCCGTAGTCACCGACGAATTCTTTGGCACGGTCGTGCTTTCCGGGGCTGGAAATTGCTCCGGCACGGGGCCGAGGATGCGCATTTCCCGCTGCGGGAATGGCACGGAGATATTGTTCTCCTTCAGCGCGCGCCACACCGCGCGGTTGACGTCCGAGATCACGCCGCCGCGGCCGTTCTGCGGATCGTTGATCCAGAATCCCAGCTGCAGATCCAGCCCGTCCGCGCCAAAGCTCAACAGCTGCGCCGACGGCAGCTTGTCTTCCTTCAGCACGCGGTCGACGGTCAGCGCGGCATCTTCCAGCAGCTTGAGCACAGTGTCGACATCGGTATCGTAGGCCACCGAGACCTTGGTGGAGATCCACAGCATGCTGCTCGACAGCGAAGAATTCTGCACCGCGCCCGACACCAGCATCTCGTTCGGCACGATGGACTCGACGCCATCCAGTCCCTGCAGCACGGTGTAGCGCGTGTTGATCTGCGTGACGCGGCCGCTGTACTTGTCGACGGTGATCATGTCGCCTATGGTCAGGCTGCGGTCCAGCAGGATCACGAAGCCGGACACATAGTTGCTGGCGATCTTCTGCAAGCCCAGACCGAGACCAACACCCAGCGCGCCGCCGAACACCGACAGCACGGTGAGGTCGATGCCCACCAGCGACAAGCTCATCAGCACAGCAACCAGGATCAGCACGGCGCGCGCGGTGCGCGCCACCACCACCCGCAGGTTGGAGTGCATGCCCTGCACCTTCATCAGCTGCTCTTCCAGCGCGGCGCCGGCCCACAGCGCCAGCATCAGCAGCACCACCACCGACACGGTCGCCTGCAGGATGTCGGCGATCGACACCTTGTATTTACCGATAGGCAGGATGGTGCTGTCCAGGTAGTCGAACACATCGACCCACACGCCGGTGATGTACAGCACGAACGCCAACCACACCAGCAGCTGGAACACCTTCTCGAACGCCAGCATGGTGGCGCTGACCTGGCCATGACGCGCAAACACGCGGCGCAGCAGGTAGAAGGTGAAGCGTATCACCGCCAGCGAACCGAAGATCGGCAGCGCCAGCCTGAGCATGTTGACGTGGAAGTGGTACTTGGCCAGCACTACGCGCGCCAGCGCCAGCAGGCCGACCACGGCCAACGGCGCCATCACACGGCCGAAGCTTTCGACGCCGAAGCGCAGCATGCCGCTGTGTCCATCATCCTGGCGGCCGAAGCGTTTTTTCAGCAGCCGTGTCAGCCCAAAGCCCAGCAGCACGGAAACGATGATGGCGCCGACCTGCCACAGCAGGCTGGGGTCGTTCAAGTCGCCGGTGAGGTCGTCGATCAGGTTGAGCAAGGGTTGTTGGTTCATCGTGTGGAAGTGCGGAATGACTGAGATGCGTAGATTAACGTAAAAAAGGCCGGGCAGTGTACACACCTGCCCGGCCTTTGCTCTGCGTACCGAGGAAGATTATTCCTCGACCGCTTCGTCCTCGTCCTTGACGATGACTTTCTTGGCCATAGGCTTGCGCTCGAACACGGCGGCGAAGAAGCCGTCGGTCTGGTGCTTGTGCGGCAGCAGCTTCAGATAGTCGCCCATCTCCAGCTCGATGCGCTGCTCGGCCAGCACCTTGGTCATCGGCACCAGCTCGAAGTCCGGATGGGTGTCCAGGAATTGCTTGGCGATGAATTCGTTCTCATCGTCCAGGAAGCTGCACGTTGCGTAGACCAGGCGGCCGCCGCCCTTCAGCAGGCGCGCGGCGCCGGCCAGGATGGCGGCTTGCTTGACTTGCAGTTCGCCGATAGCGCTAGGCTGCTGGCGCCATTTGACGTCCGGATTGCGGCGCAGGGTACCCAGGCCCGAGCACGGCGCATCGACCAGCACGCGGTCGATCTTGCCGGCCAGGCGCTTGATCTTGGCATCGCGCTCGTGCGCGATCTGCACCGGATGCACGTTGGACAGGCCGCTGCGCGCCAGGCGCGGCTTCAGCTTGGCCAGGCGCTTCTCGGACACGTCGAAGGCATACAGGCGGCCGGTGTTGCGCATGGTCGCGCCCAGTGCCAGCGTCTTGCCGCCGGCGCCGGCGCAGAAGTCCACCACCATCTCGCCGCGCTTGGCGCCGACGATGGCCGACAGGATCTGGCTGCCCTCGTCCTGCACTTCGATATGGCCGTCCTTGAACAGAGGCAGGTTTTGCAGCGCAGGCTTTTGCAGCACGCGCAGGCCCAGCGGCGCGAACGGCGTCGGCGTGCTGCGGATCGGTGCTTCCAGCAGCTTGGCGGCGACGTCGTCGCGGGTCGCCTTCATGGCGTTGACGCGCAGGTCCAGCGGTGCAGGCGAGTTCATGCCGTCGGCCAGCGCCAGCGTTTCCTCTTCGCCCATCTGCTCGACCAGCTTGTCGAACAACCACTTCGGCATGTTCGAACGGCTGGACTTGTGCATCACCTTGCGGTCGATTTGCAGGATGCGCTCGACCCAAGCCACTTCATCCTCGGTCAGGCCGCCCAGCGATTCGACGCCGACCGCGTCCGCCATGCCCAGCAGCGTCAAACGACGCATGGTGGCGCCGCCGCCCGCTTCGGAGAAATCGGTATAAAACGATTTATTGCGCAGCACGTTGTAGACGCACTCGGCGATGGCGCCGCGTTCGCGGCCGCCCAGGCGGTGGTGGTCTTTGAAATAGCGCGACAGGGTGGTGTCGGCCGGCGCGGCAAAGCGCAAAATCTCGCGCAACACTTCTTCGGCGTTGGCGAGTATCGCTGGTGGCAATCTCATGGAATTCCTTGGTTAGTTTTACTTTGTATGGTCCACGTGGACCGCGCCCTGCGCTATCGTCAACCTGTCTTCGACAAACCAGCGTATCGCCCGCGGATAAATCACATGCTCCTGCTGCAGCACGCGGGCGGACAGGGTTTCAACCGTATCGTCGGGCAACACGGGCACGGCGGCTTGCGCCACCATCGGCCCGTGATCGAGTTCGGCCGTCACGAAATGCACCGTCGCCCCATGCTCGGCCACGCCGGCGGCCAGCGCCTGCGCGTGGGTCGCCAGGCCGGGGAACAGCGGCAGCAGCGATGGATGGATGTTGAGCATGCGGCCGGCGTAATGCGCGACAAACTGCTCCGTCAAAATCCGCATGAAACCTGCCAGCACCACCAGATCGGGCTGGAAGCCGTCGATCACGGTTTGCAGGGCGGCGTCGAATTCGGCGCGGCTGGCGTAGTCTTTGTTGGCAACAATAGCCGTCGGGATTCCATGCTCAGCAGCGAAAACCAGCCCGGAGGCGTCGGCGCGGTTGCTGATGACGGCGGCAATACGGGCGGGCCAGCGCTCGGCTTGCGCCGCGCGGACGACCGCTTCCATGTTGCTGCCGCGACCGGAAATCAGGATGACGATGTTTTTCATAGGCCGACATTGTACCTTGTTCATGCAGCCGGGACTACAACTGAACAAGATTTGTTGCAATGCAGCAGGACGCCTCGGGGCGTGGGAGGCCCGCTCCTACGCTGGCGCGGGAGGGGATTCCGGCTTACTCGAAGGAGTAAAACACCCGGAACGGGACTTTTTTGTCGGCCCAGTAATCGGCAGCGTCGCGGAACACGTCCAGCAGGGTTTCCCGTGCTTCCTTGTCAAATTTTTGAGTATTGGGCAACTGTTCCAGCACCACCAGGAAGCCTTGCTGCGTGCCGGCGCCAGCCATGGTTTCGGTCAAAGTTGTCCGCAAACCATCGAAATTCTTGCCTATACCCTTGGGGAACTGGAACGATTCGGCAATGATGCCCAGGACTTGCTGCTTGGTCGCGCCGGCGATGCAGTGCGCGTACAGGAAGTGATGTCCGAGGCGGGCCGCTTCTTCTTGCAGCTCGACCACGCGGAAGGCGCGGATCGATTGCACGAGGTTGGGCGGCACGGTCATTAACAAACTCATGTTTCCCTCAATCTGACCTGGAATGTACGGTGTGTCCACTTTACTGTCGGGAGTGCCTATTTTGTGAATTAAAGAGTAAATAATTTGAGCACCTGTCCACTTAACACGGCAAACTGGTCTGCGTTCACCGTGGCTGATTCAATGTGTTTCTCGAATCCCATACGCATATTAGGGTAACGTGTTGTTCCTCCCAGATCAACACGAATGTGATGGCTCACGCAATATTTGTTAAAAACAGAACATTTTGAGCGGGTTTTAGGGGCCAAATGGGCACATTTCCCCCTTTTGGACGTGCGACGCGCTTTCATGACCCCTGTTACAATTTGTTGCCATAGATACCTGTTTAGCACTAGTTCCAAAGCGGTAGCAGGACTACCATACAAACCATGCAATATCAGAATCCCTGATAAGACATTCAAACTGACACGAGGTACCAAATGAACTTGCAAGCCAAACTGATCGCATCCGTACTGTGCGTAGGCGCCCTGCCCTTCGCTGCCCAAGCTGCCGATTTTGAAGATTTCGGCCGTGTGGTTCGCGTCACCCCGCAGGTCGAACAAATCAACCGTCCGCGCCAGGAATGCCGCACCGAATACGTCCAGGTCCAGCAGCCTGCGCCATCGCGCGGCGTCGGCGGCGCCATCATTGGCGGCCTGATCGGCGGTCTGGCCGGTAACCAGGTCGGCGGCGGCACCGGCCGCTCGGTCGCCACCGCGGCGGGCGCCATCGCCGGCGCCGTTGCCGGCGACCGCATCGACAACGCCAACACCCCGTCCAGCGGCGGCGTGCAGGAACAGCAAGTCAAGCAGTGCCGCACCGTCGACCACTGGGAATCGCGCACCTCCGGCTATGAAGTCACCTACGACTATCGCGGCCGCAACTACACCAGCGTGATGTCCTACGATCCGGGCGAGCGCGTGCGCCTGCGCGTGGTCGTCGAGCCGATGCAGCGTTAATCAGCAGCCTCACTCCCCCAGCACTGCCGGTCTCCTGACCGGCAGTGTCGTTTTCAGGCTTGCTTTGCTGCAAGGCATCGCGGGATAATGCCGGTTCACCTCCTGTTGCCGCCGCCCCCATGCTGATCAAACGAAAATCCATCGAACAAGTCGAATCCTCCCGCCCGGCCTCCAAGCCCGCCCCCACCCGCAAGCCGAAATATGCGCCGGTGACGCTGTCGGAGCAGGATGGCGTGCGCTATCTGCACTTCGGCACGGAATGGGTGCAGGGCGCGATGCGTATCCGCAAGCCCAACTGGCCTGAGCTGGAATACGCGCAGCAGATGATGGCCTGGATGCTGTGGCAGCAACAGCCGGCCCGCATCGCCCAGCTGGGCCTGGGCACGGCCACGCTGACCAAATACTGCTACGTCACCTTCCCCGAGGCCGCCGTCACGGCGGTCGAGCTGAATCCGTCGGTGATCGCGATCTGCGCCTCGATGTTCAAGCTGCCGGACAATGACGACCGCCTGCACGTGGTGGAGATGGATGCGCTCGACTACGTCAACGACGAAGCCAACGCCGGCACGCTGGACGTGCTGCAAGTGGACCTGTACGACGCCACCGCGCGCGGCCCGGTGCTCGACAGCGCCGAGTTCTACCAGTCCTGCAACGCCTGCCTGACCGACGACGGCATCATGACGGTCAACCTGTTCGGCGACCACCCCAGCTACGCGCGCAACATCAAGGCCATCAAGTTCGCCTTCGAGCAAGTCATTTGCCTGCCGCAGGTACATGATGGTAACGTGGTGGCGATCGCCTTCAAGCGCCAGCGCGCCATCGACCTCGCCGCGCTGGCCGAGCGCGCGGCGCAGATCACCGCCGACACCAAGCTGCCGGCCAAGACCTGGGTCAAGGGCATAGCAACGAAGTAAGCGAAGTAATCAGAGGGAATGCGGCGGCGGGCCGATCCGCTGCCGACTTTTGAAAGTGGCACGATGTCCGCAACCTCCGCACCTGTCGTCACCCCGCCCGCCAAACCGGCGCCGCTCGATCTGCAACAGATCTACACCTGGCTGCTGGCCGACGGCATGATACGCAAGGCCGAAGTCAAGGACCTGTACGCGCAAAGCCAGGGCATCCTGAAGAACGCGGTCGGCCCCATGCACCCGCTGTGCGCGGTCGCGCATGGCAAGCTGCTGTCGGCGCTGCCGCCGCACAAGCTGCTGACGCTGGACGCGCTGTGCGAATGGCTGGCGGCGCGCACCGGCCTGGCCTTCACCCGCATCGATCCGCTGAAGATAGACTTCACCCGCGTGGCCGACGTGATGTCGGCCAGCTACGCGGCGCGCTTCAACATCCTGCCGCTGGAACTGAACGGCGACACGCTGGTGGTGGCCACCGCCGACCCTTACGCGGTGGAGTGGGAAGCGGAGATCGCCAAGATCTCGCGCCGCACGATACGCCGCGTGATCGCCAATCCGCTCGACATCGCGCAGTACATCACGCAGTTCTTCAGCCTGGCCAAGTCGATCAAGAAGGCCAACAAGAACAACACCAACGACCTCGCGCTGCGCAACAACTTCGAGCAGCTGGTCGAGATGGGCAAGACCAACAAGCAGGTCGACGCCAACGACCAGCACGTGATCAACATCGTCGACTGGCTGTGGCAATACGCCTTCGAACAGCGCGCCTCCGACATCCACCTGGAACCCAAGCGCGACATGGCGGCCATCCGCTTCCGCATCGACGGCGTGCTGCACCAGGTGTACCAGGTGCCGGCGGTGGTGATGATCGCCATGACCGCGCGCATCAAGCTGCTGGGCCGCATGGACGTGATCGAGAAGCGCCGCCCGCAGGACGGCCGCATCAAGACCCGCACCGCCGGCGGCCAGGAAATCGAACTGCGCCTGTCGACGCTGCCGACCGCCTTCGGCGAAAAGCTGGTGATGCGCATCTTCGATCCCGACGTGGTGGTGAAGACCTTGCCGGAACTGGGCTTCCCGGCCGACGACGCGCAGCGCTGGGACGAGCTGACCGCGCGCCCGCACGGCATCATCCTGGTGACGGGACCGACCGGCTCGGGCAAGACCACCACGCTGTACACCACGCTCAAGGCGCTGGCGACATCGGAGGTCAACGTCTGCACGGTGGAAGACCCGATTGAGATGGTGGAGCCGGCCTTCAACCAGATGCAGGTGCAGCCGGGCATCGAGCTGTCGTTCGCAGACGGCGTGCGCGCGCTGATGCGGCAGGACCCGGACATCATCATGGTCGGCGAGATCCGCGACCTGGCCACCGCCGAGATGGCGATCCAGGCCGCGCTGACCGGCCATCTGGTGCTGTCCACGCTGCACACCAACGACGCGCCGTCGGCCGTGATGCGGCTGCTGGAACTGGGCGTGCCCTACTACCTGCTGGAGGCGACGCTGATCGGCATCATGGCGCAGCGCCTGGTGCGCACGCTGTGCACCGAATGCAAGAAGGACGACGGCGAACTGACCGACGACATCTGGCACAGCATAGGCGGCGCGTGGGACTTGCCCAAGCCGGCCGTCATCTATCGCGCGGTGGGCTGCCCCGAGTGCCGGCAGACCGGCTATCGCGGCCGCACCGGCATCTACGAGCTGCTGACGGTGACGGAAGGCTTCAGCGACATGGTGCGCGAGGAAACCGACATCCAGGCGCTGCGCCGCCAGAGCGTGGCCGACGGCATGAAGCCGCTGCGCATCGCCGGCGCGATGAAGGTGCAGGAAGGCGTCACCACCGCCGACGAGGTGCTGAAGGTGACGGCGGCGCTGGGCATGAAATAAGAAGGGGATAAATTGTTTTCACAAAACCCTTTGCAGTCGGCGGCAGGCTGTATATAATACGGCCTCTTTCGGGGGTCGTTAGCTCAGCTGGTAGAGCAGCGGACTTTTAATCCGTTGGTCGCAGGTTCGAATCCCGCACGGCCTACCACGAATTTTAGCAGTACAAAAAAGGGTTTCCCGCTTCGGCGCGAAACCCTTTTTTACGTCTGTACAGAAATCATTTCCCCGCCCCCATCTTCTGCAGCTTGCACATTCAGAAACAATATTTTATTGACAACAACAACCCGGGGGCGCATACTGCCCGTCCCTGAAGGCATTGCATCCCGCGAGACAACCACAAAGCCGCCCATCATGCTACTTTTTTCCATTCGCAACCTGACCATCGCAGTGCTTGCCGTCACCATCGCGGGCTGCGGCGGCGGCGGCGGCACCAATACACCGCCACCGCCTCCGGTCGTGATCATCGACACCGACCAGGACGGCGTGGCCGACAGCGCCGATGCCGCCCCGAACGACCCGCTGTGCGCGGCGGCATCTGACGCTAGCAACGGAGTCTGCTATCTGAAAACGCTGGCCAGTTCGCGCCTCAAGATCGTCGGCAACGCAAATGGGAAAATCGTTTTCAATTCCGAAGACGACGCATTGCGCCTATATACGTATGACCTGAATACGAAGCACTTCCTGGGCCGCGTGAACATCACCGGTTATACCCCCACCACCTATGCCTACTCCGCCGATCACGCACGGGTGTATGTGGGAGACACGGATGGGAAGATACACAGCTATTCCGAATCGCTGCAGGAAAGCGCGACCATCTTTGCCAGCGTCCCCAGCAGGATCAATGGACTTGTCGCCGTCGGAAAATACCTGATGGCGCAGGACGATACCGGCGCCTGGGAATCCCATCACCTGTTCGACAAGCAGGGGACCAAGGTGGAAAGCAAGGACTGGAACTACTACTCGCGGTACTACGACTGGAACCAGGCGACCTCGACCCTGTACTTCTTCCGCGACAACAGCAGTCCCAACGACCTGATGTTCGAAGTGATCGACCAGGCCACCGGAAAAATCACCTCGTCCGGAGAGTCGCCTTACCACGGCTCCTATACCATTACCGGCCCTATTCGCTCGAATGCGGCGGGCACCAAGATCTTGCTGGGGAGCGGAGACATTTACGCGGCGCCGGGCCTGACCTGGCAAGGCAACATCGGCGCCACCCCGACCGATGCAGCCTGGATCGCCAACGATGAACTGCTCACCTTCTCGCCTTCCGGGGACAAGACGCGGCTGACGCGCTATAGCGCGAACCGGACCAAGATGGAAGAACTGCTCGTGAACGGCGAAGTATTGGGCGTCTCGATCGCTGGAAGCGTCAATTACCTGGTCGTGAAAAAGGCCACCCAGATCGAGATCGTCAACTACGTCCCGTCCAACGATACAGATGGCGACGGCGTCACCAACCTCGCAGATAAATTCCCGCTCGACAAAACAGCCGCGGTCGATTCGGACAACGATGGCTACCCCGATGCCTTCCTGGGAAGCTACACCGCCGCCGACAGTCCGACCGGGTTGACCAAGGACTTCTATCCGAACGACGCCAACTGTCACGCGCTGGACCAGGGCGATGGCGTGAATTGCAACGCCGCACTGGCGACGCCGGCCTACGTACCCGACCAGATTTTCTCGGACAGCGCCGGCACCATCTACCTGCTGAGCTGCGAAAATGGACGCCTGTATCGCTGGTCGAAGACGGCTGGCGCATATCTGGCGCCGCTGGTGATCGGCCAGAAGGTCAACCAGGCGACCATGACGCCGGACGTCGTTGCCCTGTCGACCGGGCATAACCGCATCTACTTCGGCTATAAGTCTGGCCTGATCACCTACATCAGCCTCGCGGGCGACCCGCGTGAAACCCCCTTCGCCGCGGTTGCGACCCGGGTTCGCGGACTGGCCTCGGTGGGCAACTACTTGCTTGCGCAAGACGACAGCGGGGCTTGGGCGACCCACTACACTTTCGATAGCGCTGCGAAACTCATCGACAACAAGGAGTGGAATTACTTCTCGCGCTCCTATGCATGGAACCCTACGCAATCGCGGGTCTACTTCTTCCGTGACGATACGAGTCCCAATGACGTGATGTACGAAACGATCGATCAGGCCACCGGCAAGATCGTTGGCAGTGGTGATTCGCCGTATCATGGCGACTATCCCATCAACGGCCCCATACGCGTTTCGAACGGCGGCGGTCGCATCGTTATCGGCAGCGGCTACATCTTCAGCACGAGCGATTTAAAAATGGTCAAGTCGCTCGGCACGAGCTTTGTCGATGCCCAGTGGCTCGACGACGGCTCGCTGGTGACGATCGCAAGCACCGGCGCGGGCAACGCCAAGGTGACCCTGTACAACGCCAGCTTCGCGGTGGTCAAAGACCAGGTCTTCGCCGGCGCGCCCCAATCCTTGGTCAAGACCGGGGGCAGCATCTTCGCCGTGACCGGCGTTGGCGGCAAACCGGTGATCAGTCTCGTCGCCCTCTAAGCTGCTTCAGCGGCTCGGTCAGGCCGGGCGAGCCGCCGAACAGCACGCGCCCGCCGCGCAAGCGGGCGCAACTTGGCAGTCTTCAAGGCTGCGCCAATCGCAAGATAGGCACCGTGATATAGCTGCGGTTCGACCATTCCACTTTCAGCTTCTCCTTCGCATCGGCGATCGTTTCATCGCTCACATCCTTGCCTGTGCCGTAGTTCAGTTGCGAGAACGGGTTCTTGTTCACGTTCAGGTAGACCACCAGCCGGCTTCCCTTGCTCAGACGTTTGCTGACCAGCTTGGTCATGCCCAGCGGGATGCGCTCAAGCTGGCCGGGCGTGAGCAGCATGCGGCGGCTTGGGTCCTTCGCATAACTGGCGCGATTGATGATGTAGGAAAGATGGAAGTACTTCCCTTCCGGCGTCAGCTCGTACACTGTCACGCCCAGGTCGAAGTCGCGCTTGTTGATGCGCGCGACAATCTCGCCGCCAAAGGCGCCGTTGTACAACACCTCCTCCGCGAACGGTTCGCCGATAAAAATGTAGCCGTTGCTCGTGTCGATCTCGTCGGTCACGATCGAACCCGGGTAGTAGTCGTTGTTGAACTGCTTGCGGTCCTGAAAGTCGACCACCTGCTTGAGCATGGCCGGCTTGCCCGGCTGGGTGGCGCTCAGCAGGTGCGCGCCACGCTTGCTGGCGAGCGGCGCATTGCTCAGGTAGAGCTTGAGCGTTTCATTGCTCATCGCCGCCAGTGTAGGCGCGCTGCGCCACTGCTCGGTCCCCATGACCTGGTAGTTGATCTTGTCCTTCAACACGCCGGGCTTGGTCCCGCCTTTCAGGATGTAGTCCAGCCATTGATACGTGATGCCCTTGGTATCGATCAGCGCAGCGGTCGGCACCTCCATGCCGTTGATGAGTTTTTCGCCGCCGCGCTGCGCCCCGAAGTGGCCGTAAGGACCGATGATCAGGTAGTGCTCGGCGTTCGGCACATAACGCAGGTGCTCACGCAGATAGTTCACGCCGGATACCTGCGAATCGTTGTAGTAACCATCCACCGACAATACCGGTATCCGGATCTGGGCAAACTCGTCCTTGTACGGCGCCATCGCCTGCCAGTAGGCGTCGTAGGACGGGTGCTGCATCCAGCGCTGCAGCAAGGGATTGGGCGTGCCGTCGATCTTGTCGATGGTGCGATAGGCGACGCCGCTGTTCCACCAGGCGAACTGCATCTTGCGGAAACGCTCGCGGTCGTCGTTGACGGCGCTGTCGAGGGTCTTGTTGTTGCCGACGTAGAAGGCCCACTGATAGTTGGGATTGATGAAGACATTGTTCTCCATCGGCAAACCCATGCCCGGGCGGTTCGCCACATAGGGCACGATGGTCTTGAGCGCCGGGTGCAAAGTCTTGGCCGCAGCCCATTGTGTAAAGCCGTTGTAGCTGCCGCCGAACATGCCGACCGCGCCGTTGCTCCAGGGCTGGCGACTGATCCAGTCGATGACATCGTAGGCATCCTTGGCGTCATGCTCGTACGGCGCGATGGGGTCCGGGCTCAGGTACTTGCCGCGGCTGTAGGCCATCACGGCGACGTAGCCGCGGTCGGCGATTTCCTTCAGGCTCGCCAGGTCCCGCTCGGGGCGAACGTAGATGGTGAACTGCAGCACCGTCGGCAGCATGGGCGCCGCATCTTTTCGGCGTACCAGCATCCCCGACACGGTGGCGCCGTCGCGGGTCGTGAGTACTACCTTGTCTTGCACTTCGTAGTCGTCGCCAGGAGCCGGCTGCGCGGCGGCCACGCGGGCCACCGACAACAAGAACGCGATGATTGTCAGGGCATTCCTCATTGGCCGCCTTTCGAAGGAAATTCTGTGTGGTCTACCACAACGCCTATCGTCGTCAGCCACGTCTCGACCAGCTGCGGCCACTTCGTGATCGGGAGCCCGGTTGGACGCAGGCCGAACGCGTGCTTGCCGCCGGCGAACAAATGCATCTCGACGGGCACCTCCGCCTTCCTCAGCGCCGCGTAATAAAGCAGGGAAAACTCGACCGGATCCACCGGGTCATTTTGCGCATGCAGCAGGAATGTCGGCGGCGTTTTACCGGTGACGACGATGCCTGGATTGATCCTGGAAAGATCGTCCCGGTAGTTGACCGACATATGCCCGGGATAGAGCGCCACCGCAAAGTCGGGGCGACAGCTTTCACGGTCGGCCTCGTCGACGGCTTGGTAGATGCGCTTGGCATGCGTGCTGATTGCCGCGACCAGATGGCCGCCCGCTGAAAAACCAAGAACGCCTATCTTGTTCGGATCGATGTTCCACTCGGCCGCGCGATGCCGCAGCAGGCCCACGGTTCTCTGCGCATCCTGCAAGGCCGTGTGCACTTTCGGAATGACGCGCTTGTTGCGCACCGGATCCCAATGCGGCCCCGAACCCGGGACGCGATACTTCAAGAGCACGCACGTCACGCCTATGTCGGTGAGCCAGTCGCACACTTCCGTGCCTTCAAGATCGATGGCCAACACCCGATAGCCGCCGCCAGGAAAGACGACCACCGCAGCGCCAGTGTTCTTACCCTTGGGCGTATAAATCGTCATCGTCGGGCGCGTGACGTTCGACACCTGCAACCACGGCTTGCCGGCAACGAGCGCATCTTCGCGCAGCGTCGTCCCCTCCTCGGGACCGGTGGCGGATGGCGCGTCGGGTATCGCTCCCGGCCAGATCGGCAATTGCGTATGCCCGGACGACGGCTGCCAAGCACCTGCGCTCACGTTGGCAGAGACTACGATTGTGAGCAATAAAAGTATAAATTTCAAAGGTTTTCCAAGAACAGGCAAGATGAGAGAGGTGTTGACAACATCTTAACACCCCTCTACGTACCAGCCTATTCCAACAACACCTATGGCGCTGCCGCCTTCCAATACCTGTCCAGCCATTGCTGGTGCGTGGGCATCGCCGCGACGGCGTGGGCCAGCGTGGCGCGCATGTCTTCGACGTATTGCACCAGCTTATCCTCCGGCATGTCGTCGACAATCGGGTGGTAGCTTTGCGGCATGATGCGCTGCCCCAGCATCACCTGCACCCAGCTCGGCAGCGCGAAGAAATCCTCGCCGTTGCGGAAGTAACGCCCGTCGCTGCGGAACAGGTCCATCGCCTCCTTCAAGCTGTCCGGGACCGACATCGTGCGGCAGTAGTCCCAGAACGGCGTGTCGTTGCGTTCGGTCGCGTGGTAGTGCAGGATCAGGAAATCCCGCACCCGCTCGTACTCGAACGCGGATTCGCGGTTGAAGCGCTCGGCCAGCAAGGGATTGAAATCGCTGCCGGGGAACAGCCCCAGCAGCCGCGTAATGCCCGACTGGACCATGTAGATGCTGGTCGATTCCAGCGGCTCCAGAAAGCCGCTGGCCAGTCCCAGCGCCACCACGTTCTTGTTCCAGCACTTCTTGCGCATGCCGGGCGTGAAGCGCAGCGGACGCGGATCGGCCAGCGGCTTGCCGTCGAGGTTGGCCAACAGCGTCGCGGCGGCCTCGTCGTCGCCGATGTATTTGCTCGAATACACATAGCCGTTGCCTGTTCGATGCTGCAACGGAATGCGCCACTGCCAGCCCGCCGCGCGCGCGGTGGCGCGCGTGTACGGCGTGATCGGATCGATGCGCTCGCTCGGCACCGCCATCGCGCTGTCGCACGGCAGCCAGTGCGACCAGTCCTCGTAGCCGGTCTTCAGCGCCTGCTCGATCAGCAGCCCTCGGAAGCCCGAGCAATCGATGAACAGTTCGCCGTCGACAACCTGTCCGTTTTCCATTGTCACCGATTCGACAAAGCCATCGTCGGCGCGCTGGTTCACGCCGACGATCTTGCCTTCGATGCGCTGCACGCCGCGCTGCTCCGACAGCTCGCGCAGGAAGCGCGCATACAAGCCGGCGTCGAAATGATAGGCGTAGGCGATGTCGGCCAGCGGCGAATGCGGCGGCGAGTTCCTGTCGCCGGGAACGAACTTGCCTTGCGGCGCCATCACCGTTTGCAGCGAGTACTCGCCGATGGCCGCCGCCCGCCCGGACTGGAACAGCTTCAGCCAGAACTGGTGGAACGGCAGCGGCCCCAGCGAGCGGCCGATCACGCCGAAGCCATGGATGTAGCTGTCGCCGATGCGCGACCAGTCCTGGAACTGGATGCCGAGCTTGATCGTGCCCTGCGTGCGCTTGACGAACTCGGTTTCATCGATGCCCAGCATCTGTCCGTTGAACATGCGGATATGCGGCACGCTGGCTTCGCCCACGCCGACGATGCCGATTTCCTCGGACTCGATCAGCCGCACCGACGTCTGCTTGCCGAGATAGGTAGCCAGTGCCGCCGCAGCCATCCAGCCGGCGCTGCCGCCGCCGACCACCACCACGCGCTTGATCCTGTTGTTTGTCATGTCTCGCGATCCGTTCTACAAGCAAAAAAACCGGCAGTCGCCAAAACTGGCAACGGCCGGAAGGGAAGGCCCCTCACGCCGGCGGGCGCGAGAGGGGGGACGAAATCAGAACTTGTAGTTCAGGCCGAAGTAAGCGATGCGGCCGGTGTAACCGTTGGAGTAGAAGCGGTTCTTGGTGTCGCTGCCCAGGTGCGAGCTGGACTCTTCCTTCGTCAGGTTCAACACCGAAGCGGTCAGGCTCAGCTCCTTGGTGATGTTGTACGCCACGTTGACGTCGACCTGGCTGTACGGATCCTGGTAGACGTTCAAGCCGTTGACCAAGCCGCCCACCACTTCGCCGCGACGGTTGTACGAAGCGCGCGCCAGGTACTTGTCGGTTTCGTAGAACACGGTGATGTTCGCCTGGTTCTTGGCGCTGCCGACCAGCTGCGACTTGCCGATCTCCGTGCCGTCACCGAGGGTGATGGCAGCCTGGTTGGTCTTGTTGTACGTGTAGTTGACCTGGAAGCCGAGGCCGGAAGCCAGCGTGTGCTGCGCATACATCTCGACGCCCTGCGAGACGCCGTTACGGCCGCCGGCGGAAGTCGAATAGTTCTGCACGGTCACGCTCTTGCCGCCCACGTCCATAGTCACGTCACGCACCACCGGCACCGCGAAGTTGCTGACGTTCTTGCGGAACAGATCGAAGCCGAGCACCGAGCCGCGCTTGAAGTACCACTCCAGGCCCACGTCGAGCTGGGTGGCTTTGTACGGTTCCAGCTGCTTGTTGCTGCCTTCGCCGAACCAGCCCTGCTTGTCGCCGCCACCGATCAGACGGCGGTCGTTGACGTATTCCTGGCTGTAGTATTGCAGGCCGCCCGGCGCAGCGATATCGCTGTAGCTTGGGCGCGATACCACCTTCGATGCCGCCACGCGCAGCAGCAGATCCTGACGCAGATCGTAGGCAAGGTTCAGGCTGGGCAGCACGTCGTTGTAGCTGCGGTCGAGCGAGCTGACCACGAACGACGAGGTACGCGCGGTGCTGTCCGGCAGCCTGGTGAAGCCGCTGGTGCAACCGGAGCCGGCAGGTGCGCCGGCCGCAGGCAAGCCGCCCGCCTGGCAAGGCGCAGGTGCGCCGTTAGGACCGTTGAAGAAGTAGTCGTTGTAGTTGTCGACGCGGTCGGTCGAGTCCGCATGCTGCTTGGTGCGGACCACGCGCAAACCGATATTGCCGCGCAGACGGTCGGTCTTGATGTTGGCCTGCAGGTAGGTCGACGAAATCTTCTCGTTGACGTTGTAGACGAAGTTGTCTTCGTTACGAGTCTGCATCGCGCCGTAGGTCTGGTTCAGGTAGGCGATGTAGGCTGGGTAGTTAATCGCCGGGAACGCGCTGGCCTTGATGCCGCCGGCCAGGTTGTCCAGCGATTGGCTGTACAGGAACTGCGGCTGGAACTTGTTGGCAGTCGAATCGCAGCCGGCTTGATAACGCTTGTCGTAGTCGGCCGGATTGGCGCCCTTGCACACCCAGTAGTTGTTGCCGGTGCTGCGGCTGGTGCCGCCGTCACGGTACTTGCCGCCGAATTGCAGCGAGTCCAGCCACTTGCCGTCGTTGTGCCAGGTGAAGTCGGCCTGGGCGTATTTCTGCTGGGTGCTGTTGCGGGTCCACGAGGACGAGGTCGAACCGAGGTCGATCTCGCCGATGCCTTTTTGCAGATTGGCCATCAGCTCCGGCGAGAACGTCATCGTCGGCGTGCCGGTGGTGCTCCAGGCGCTGGCGTAGTTACCCAGCGTCCAGCTGCCGTCGGCGTTTTGCAGGCGTGGCTTGATCGGCATGCCGAATTGCAGCTCAGGACCGCCGCCGGCCCAGGTACGGCCGCCCTTGAAGGTGGCGTCCAGCGACTCGCCGTGCCATTCGGCTTCGATGTCGGCGGTTTGCGACAGCGCTTTCTCGCGGTTGTAGCTGCCGGTGATCTGCGGCGTCGGGATGGTGCAATCGTCCGGACCGAAGCCGCCGGTGTTGGTCAGGCCGCCAGCCTTGGCCTGGTCGCCGCTGCAATAGTACTTCTTGCCGGCATGCGCGCTGTACTGCGCGCCGGTAACGATGGTACCGCTGCGGTCGAAGGTCAGGCCGTCGAGCATGCGGCCGCCCGGCCAGTTGCCGTCGCCGTCGTAGCGCGCCAGGTTCCATTCCGGGATCTTCAGCGTGTTGGTCTGCGAGTTCTGCGACAGGTCGAAGCGGAAGTAGTTACCGGTCAGGGTCAGGTTGCGGACTGGCTTCAATTGCATGGTCAGCTGGCCGCCCTTGCGCTCGCGGTCCTCGGTCTTCACATCGAAGTTGACCGAGGTTGGCATCATGAAGTTGCTGTAGTACTTGCCGGCCTGGTCGTAGAAGCCGGACTGGCCCCACCAGTAGCTGTTCATGTCGGACGGCTTGCCGTTGACATCAGTCGCCGGATGGGTTTTGTAGTTGTCACCGTACCATTGCCAGTTTTCGGTGCTGGCGCCCATGGTGCGCGTGGTGCGTTTCTGTTGCGTGTAACCGACCAGCACGCCGAAACGGTTGCCCTCGTCGTGCCATGCATATTGGCCGGAGAACTGGCCGTCGGTTTTCTTGCTGGTGTCGGCCCAGGTGCCTTCGGCGGCGACGAAGCCGCTGCCGGATTTCACTTCCAGCGGACGGCGCGTGTGCAGGATCACGGTGCCGCCGATGCCGCCTTCGTCGATGCGCGCTTCAGGCGATTTGAACAGCTCAGCGCTGGACAGCATGTTCGCCGGCATCAGCATGTAGTTGAACGAACGGGTCGGGTCGCCGTTGGACTCGGCGGTGGCGATGTAGTTGCCGTTCAATTGGGTCAGGGTCAGTTCCGACGACAGGCCGCGGACGCTGACGTTCTTGCCCTCGCCTCCGCTGCGGTCGATGATCACGCCAGGCACGCGCTGCAGCGCGTCAGCCACGTTCTTGTCGGGGAACTTGCCGATGTCTTCGGCGGTCACGACGTCGACGATGGCGTTGGCGTTGCGCTTCTGGTCCAGGCTTTTCTCGATCGCGTAGCGATAGCCGGTAACAACCACCGACTCCACTGGGTTGGCGTCGGCATTCTTCTCGGCTGGCTTGGCAGCAGGCTTCTCGGCCGGGGCGACTTGCGCGTGGGCGCTGGTCAGGGCCATCAGTCCGAGGCCCAGGGCCGTGGCGATCGGCGTGGCTTGCCAGCGGCGCTGACGTGAAGCGAGAGTTGGTTTGATTGTCATGTATGGTCTCCAGGTCGGGTGCCCGACGACGGGCTGTATTTTTTATGTGGCGGAAGCAGCGTTCCCATCGGCTGTTGCTTGAAATTTTCCTAAACGAGCCAAATGCCGACGGCATGTCGTTGGGCACTGCATTCCAACCAGAAAGATTTATACAGAAGAAGCCATGGCGGCTCTACAAACTTTCAAAGTTCGCATCATGTTTAGTATTGTTTAGGAAACAAGTGAGGCGGGCTCGCTACACTCGCCTCTGACGGGGCGTTTTTTAGGTCGACGGATAGTTGCCGATGTAGCGCGCACGGGGACGTATCAGGCCGCCGTCGGCGATCTGCTCGGCCGCGTGGGCGATCCAGCCGGCCGAACGCGCCAGCGCGAACAGGATTTCCCCGGCGCCCGGCGGCCAATCGCAGGCGATGCTCATGGCGGCCAGCGCCAGGTCGGCATTGGGCGCCATGCCCAGGTGGGCGGCGGCCTGTTCGCCGGCCGCCAATGCGGCGCGGGCTTGCGGCCAGGACGACATCGCGTTCAGCAGGTAGGCGGCGCGCGGGTCGCCTTGTGGATACAGCGGATGCGAGTAGCCGGCCAGGCTGGCATCGCGGCCCGCGTAGTAAGCGGCGATGATGCGTTCCGGGTTGTCGGACGTCAGAGCAGTTTCCAGCATGGTGCGCGCCAGTGTGCTGCCGCCGCCGTGCTGTGCGCCGGACAAGGCGGCAAGGCCCGCGCTCAACGCGGCAGCCAGGCTGGCGCCGGTTGAGGCGACGCAGCGCACCGTGAAGGTGGATGCGTTTAATTCGTGGTCGGCCAGCAGGACCAGCGCGGCGCGTATCCATTCGGCCTGCGCCGCGTCGGCGTGCCAGGCTTGGGCGATTTGCAGATGCAGCGGCTGGGTGGAGGGGGCGCGGTTTAGCAGCGTTGCGGCCAGCAGGCGCATCATGCCGGCGCCGGTGACGAAGCGGCCGTGGGCGTCGTCGGGCTGCGCGGGCAGCGATTGCGCATGCACGGGCAGCGCGCACAGCGCGGCCTCCAGCGGGGACAGGGACGGCGCGCTGCCGGCGGTAGCGGCGATGACAGCGGCGTCGGCGGCGAAGTAGTCGGTGCCGCCATCGTCCCACAGCAAACATGCCACCCGCTCCAGCGTGGCGCTGGCGGCCAGCGTCAGCACGTCGTGGCCGCGATAGTGCAGGCGGCCGTCGGCGATGCGCGAGATGCGCGTCTCCAGCACCGGCGTGCCCCAGTTCATCGCCGCGGCGACTTGATGGCCGCCTCGTTTGCCGTCGGCCTTGCGCGCGGCCAGGCGCAGCACTTCATCGCGCGGATAGCGTTTGCGTCGTCCGGCCTGCGCAAGGCCGGGCGTCAACAGGCCGCGACTGACATAGGAGTACAAAGTGGCGAGGCTGACACCGAGGATGCGCGCGGCCTCGGTTGCGGACAGGTCTTGGTTCATACGCGTATTGTAATGTCGATTGCCGGAATCAAGATTGACCCTGGCGGCAGCGCGCTTTTAGACTTCAGCCATGCCGCCCACACCACACGCCGTTTCAATATTCCAACCGCTGAGCCGCGCGCGCTTTCGCCAGCTGTGGCTGGCCAATATGCTGTCCAACCTGGGCAGCCGCATGCAGGCCTTCGCGGCGGCCTGGCAGATCGCCACGCTGTCGCACTCGCCGCAGTTGACGGCCCTGGTGCAGACCGCGACCTGGGCGCCGATGTTGCTGTTCGCCCTGCCCGCCGGCGCGCTGGCCGATACGCTGCATCGCCCCACCCTGCTCTTCCGCAGCAACGCCGTGATGGCGCTGGCCGCCGTCGCGATGGCACTGCTGGCCTACGATGGCCGGCAACCGGTGTCCGCCTTGCTGCTGCTAACCTTTGTCATGGGCGCCGGCATGGCGTTCACGATGCCGGCGTGGCAGGCGTCGATGTCCGCGCTGGTGCCGCCGCAGGAGATCGAAGCGGCGGCCACCTTGAATAACATGAGCTACAACCTGGCGGCGCTGGCCGGGCCGGCATTGGGCGGCGTGCTGTTTCAGCTGACCGGTGCGGGCGCACTGTACTTGTTGAACGCGTTGTCCTTCAGCGCGCTGCTGTGGATCTACCGGCAAGCGCGCACATCGCCCACGCCACGCACGGCCGACCGCCACGGCATGGGCAGCGCGTTGCGCATCAGTTGGGGCTCGGCCCGCTATCGTTCGCTGCTGATGCATGCGATGGCGATATTCTTTGTCTCGGCCGCGTTTGCCGCATTGCTGCCGCTGCTGCATCGCGATGCCGGCACCTACGGCGCGCTGATGGGCGCGCTGGGCGCAGGCGCGGTGCTGGCGGCCTTCGCGCTGCCGCTTGCGCGCCGACACGCAGTCAAGCGCATGGTGCTGGCTGGCGGCCTGGGCATCCACGGCGGCATGCTGATGACGATCGGCCTGATCGCCTCGCAGCCGCTGCGCCTCATGCTAGTGGTGGTCGGCGGCGTCGCATGGTCGGCCATCGTCACCACCCTCAACGGTGCGGCGCAGCAGGCCTTTCCCGATGCGGTGCGCGCCAGGACGCTGTCGGTACACATCCTGGCGATTGCCGCCGGACAGACCGCAGGCAGCGCCGCATGGGGCATGCTGGCCGCGCACTACGGCATCGTCACTGCGCTGACGATGGCGGGCCTTGCCACACTGGCCTGCGCGGGCCTGGTCGCCTGCACCAGAGATTTTCTGGAGACCGTATGAACGACATCATCATCAAGACCCTGCAAGCGCAGGATGCAGCAGCGCTGCTGCAATTCGAACTGGAGAACCGCGCCTGGTTCGAGCAGCATATCGCGCCGCGCGGCGAGGACTTCTATACGCTGCAAGGCGTGCAGCGCCACATCGGGCACTACCTGGATGGCTACGCCAACGGCACGTGGCATCCATGCCTGTTGTTCGACGCCGGCGGCCGCATCGTGGGACGGGCCAATCTGAAGGACATCGACCGCAACACGGCCAGCGCCGAAGTAGGCTACCGCATCGCCCGCGACGCGGCAGGCCGGGGTTTGGCCACGCGCGCATTGCTGCACCTGATCGCGCTGGCGCAAGAGCAGTGGCGCTTGCAGCACCTGCTGGCCTACGTCACCGACAACAACCGCGCATCCGCCCGCGTCCTGAACAAATGCTCTTTCGTGCAGGGAGCCAATCAGGACGGTATGGAATACATAACGGGCACGCTGTACGGAGGCCATCAATTTACCCGCACCTTGCGCTGACTGGTGTAAGCTTGTCATCAAACAGCGCGCAGCGCGGCATGGAAGGGGTGAGATGGCAGGACTACACAGCGGGTGGACACGGCTGCTCGGCGCGGCATGCTGCGCCTTGCTGTTGTCTGCCAGCCTGCCTGCTCGCGCCATCGTGTTGCGCACCGCAGCGCAGGAGGGAACGGAACCCAAGTTCATCGCCGACGGCCAGGACCGCGTGGTTGGATTGTGCATCGACATCCTGCGCGCCGTCGAGCAGATCGAACCGACGCTGCAATTCGTCGGCGACCAGCGCTGGAAGCCGCTGATACGCGCCTTCTCCGAAATGGAAACCGGCCAGCAGGACGTGCAGTGCGCCATGCAGCGCACGGCGGAACGCGAACTCAAATATCACTTCCTCGGCCCGGCGCTGTACTCCATCGAGTACCACTTCCTGGCGCGCGCCCATGACCCGGTGGTGATCACCCAGTGGGACGACGTGCGCCGCCTGGCGCCCGACAACGTGGTGCTGATCAATCGCGGCTTCGCGGCGGGCGCCATCCTGGCCGAGATGGGCGGCCTTGTAGTCGACGCCAACTCCACCAACCCGCAAGCGAATCTGCAAAAGCTGATCGCCGGGCGCGGACGCCTGTTCTTCCATCGCGGCCCCGGCCTGCAACGGCTGCTGGAACACACCGGCACCGCCGACAAGGTACGCATCCTGCCGCAAGTGATGTACAGCGCCAAACTGTATTTCGTCACCAGCAAACGACTCGCCGGCTTCATCAACGAGCGGCTGGAGCGCGCGCTGTTTCAGCTCGAAAAAAACGGCGAGCTGGAACGGCTGATGCGCAAGTGGGATTGACATGCGAGCCGTCGCGCCTGCCGTGCTGGCCGTGCTACTGTCCACGGCGGCGCACGCGCAGCAGGACGCGCTGACGGTCCGCATGACCGCGCCGCAAGCGCAGCAGGCGCTGCTGCAAGCGGTGCAGCGCATCCCCGCGCAGCGCGAGGAACACCGGCGCTACCGCATGGCCCTGCCCTTCGGCTCTCCACTGTTCCCGCCGGACGCCGACCTCGCGTTGCCACCATCGAATCCGGCGCTGGGCGCGTGGCTGGCGCTGCCCGCAGACCAGCGCCGCCACGATGTGCTGATCACCCCCGATGTCGATTACTACTGGACCGCCGAAGGCCGCCAGTTCGCCTGCCAGTTCCTCGTGCACATGCAGGCACTGGACGGCGGCTTGACGCAACTGGCCTTGCTGCAAGTGCGGCCCAGCAGCTATGCAGGCAAATCCTTCAAGCTGCTGGGCCGCACTGGCCCGGGCTACTACCGGGACATACAGCCCGCAGCGCCCTCACCCCAGAGCGCCGCCGAGCTGCGCGCCTTTCTGGCGACGGCGCTGGACCAGCCACATTAACGACAGCCCCAACAGCATCAGGCACAAGCTGCCGGGGAGCGGAATGCCCGTCCCCGCCACCGAGACCGACAGCGGCGCCAGCAATACATCCGACACTTGCAGGAAGGTGCCGCCCGCCAGCGGATCGCCATTCCACCATTCGCCGGAGAGGCTGAAGCTGCCGCTGTCGTGCATGGCCGGCAGCGCGAACGGGAAGATCTGCAAGCCATACAGCCCGGTATGCGTGGCGGCGTTGAAGGCGGCGGCCACGGTGGCGCCCGGCGCCAGCACCGGGAAGTCGAAGTAGCTGGCGTCCGGCGAGCCGATGCTGAACGAGGACGCGTTCAGCTGCGTCGGCACGAACCAGTTCAGCGTGTCGGTGTTGACCAGCTGGTAGCCCCAGCCCACCGTGTCGCCGGGATTGCCAGTGACCGCGCCGGACGGCACCGCGGCGAAGGTGAACACAAACGGCGTCGCGCTGGCGACCGGCGCCCACCACAACAGCTTCAACAGCAGCGCGGCCAGCGCGCAGAGATATCTGAGTTTCATGACGGTTCCTCCGGTTTATTTCGGGATGACGGATTGGGCCTGCGAGTAGGCGTAGATCACGCCGTTCAGGTCGGTCACGCTGCCGTTTTCGGCGACGCTGAAACGCTGCACCGTGGCAGGCACATTGAAGGTCAGGCGCACGGTGAAGAAGCTGCCGACATCGACATTGGGCGTGACGAACGGCAGCGTCGGCGACAAGGCGGTGTTCAGCGTGACGGTGCCGGTGCCGGCCAGCGTGCGCAGCGCCAGCGAGGACAAGGCCATGTCGTGCGCGGTGCCGACACCGGTATTGGTGAAGCGCACATCGACGCCGATGACGCCGGGCGCCACAGTCTCCTGGCCGACGATGGCGGCGATGAAGTCAGGCCGTCCCGGCACCTGCACCGCGCCGGTGACGAACACCGTCAGCGAGGCGCTGTTGTGCACCGTGACGACGCTGGTGCTCTGCGCCGTGACGGTGATGCTGTCGGAGCTGCCGATGCGCGCGCTGGCCGGCGGCGTCAGCGTGACCGTGACGTTGGCGCTGGCGCCGCTGGCCAGGGTCAGTACGTTGGGCGAGATGCCGGCGATGTAGTGCTGGTCGTCGGTGGCGCTGATGCTGAAGGTGCCGGCCGGGCCATCGTTGCGCACCTGGTAGGTCAGCGTGGTGGTGACGCCGGGGCGCAGGTCCTGGCGCGACGGCGGCACCACCGACACCGTTTGCGGCTGCACCATCACGCTCACCAGCCGTTGATACGGGAAGCCGGAGCTGTCGGTGCCGGTGGCGTAGGCGACGAAGGCATCATTGGGCACGGTCAGCGCGCCGAAGAACCGGCCGCTGTCGGTCTGGTCCGCCTCCAGCGGCAGCGGCGACAGCAGCTCGAAGTTCTTGCGGCGCAGCTGGAATTGCGGCGCGCTGCTGAGGCCGGTCAGCGCGGCGATCGCATACAGCGACTGGCCCGGTCCGGGTTCGCCGTCTATCGTCAGCAAGCCCTGGTGCGGCGGCTGCGCGCCGAAGCGGGCCAGCCTGAACGAGTTGAAGGCCAGGTCGGCCACGCCGTTGACGTTGACGTAGGTCTGGTCGGGCGAGCCGCTGATGGACAGCGTCCAGGCGCCGCGCGGCGGGCTGTCGACCGAGATGATGACGCCGCTCGACAAGCTCAGGAAGCGGGTCGCGTTGGCGGCGGTGATCACCACGCCGTCGGGCCGCGTCAGCGTGACCACCGGCTGCACGCCCTGCACCGTGCCGCTGACCGAAACCGTCAGCCGGCTCATGCTGCTGTCGACCGGCACCGGGTAGCTCTTGGCGGCGGCGTAGGTGTCGACCAGCGACAGCACTTGCACCACGTTGTTGCGCACCACCAGATCGGCCAGCTGGGTGACGGTGCTGGCCTCGCCGCCGAACAGGAAGAACACCTGGCCGCCGGTCTCGGCCGCCGCTTGCAGGAAGCCCGGCGTCAGCGGCGAGCAGCTGCCGAACAGCACCGGATAGATCTTGATGTCCTTGCTCTTGGCCAGGCTGATGACGGCGCCGGCCAGGCCGGCATCCTTGGCGGTGGCGTCGGTGTACATGAACAGGTCGCCGCCCGGATCGGCCAGCGACAGGCCGTTGTACATGCCGGTCATGGCCAGCTCGGGACAGTCGCCGCCGCCCGACGCGCCCAGGCCGCTGATGGCGCCCTTGAACAGGCCGGCGTCGTTGGTGGCGATGGTGGGGCCGGTGAACGGATCGTTGAACGGCGCCAGCACATATTGCAACGGTTCCTCGTCGGTGCCGAGGCGGGCGTCGACGATGCTGATGGCCGAGGCGCGCACGCCGGCGATGATGCCGCCCATGCTGCCGGTGGTGTCGATGGCGAAGGCCAGCGTGGGGCCTGCGCCCAGCAGCGCCTTCAGCTGGGCCGGCGTGATCTCGGCCTTGATGTCTTCGACGAACTGCTGCGTGCCGGCGATGGCGGCCGCCGCCGCCGTGTTGTGGAAGCCGCTGTGCGGCGAGATGTCGCAGTACAGCGTGTCCTTGTTGATGCCTTCGCGGAAGTAGCCGAGGATGTCGCTGGATGGCGAGCTCTTGTCTAGCGGGCCGCCGTGGCTGCACTTGAAGGAACCCGGCTTGACGCGGTCCTCGCCGCCGTAATAGCCGCTGGTGAGCAGGCTGCCGACCAGGTTGGACGAGTTGGCGCAGAACAGGCCGGTGTCGGTGAAGCCGGCGCAGGTCGGCGTGGCCGGGCCGGCGAAGGGCAGCGAGCCGGGGCGGCCGACGCCGGGATGGGCGCCGCTGTTGCCCTGCTCGACCCAGTTGCTGTGCGAGTAGAAGTCCTGGATGGTGTGCAGCGCGCTGCCGAGGTTGTCGCGCGCGCCGGTGGTGTTGATCGGGTCGCTGCGCAAGGCGTCGAGCACGTTCTGCTTGAGCGTGGCCAGCCGCAGCTGGGCGCCGGTGGCGTTCTCGCCGTCGAAGTGCTTGGCCGAACTGGTCTGGTCGTCGTCGACCTTGGCGTCGGCCTCGATGATCTGGTCCAGCGCCTTCTGCATCGACGCGGTCAGCTTGGGCACGCCGAAGTAGCGCTTGTCGAGCGCTTCGATGCCGCGCTGGGTGATGTCCTGGTGGGTCAGGCTGCCGGCCGACTTGGACGTGATGAAACAGACAAAGCCATTCTTGGGACAGAAGGCGTTGCCGGGGATGCTGACCGCCAGCAGCAGCGCGGCCAGCAACAAGGAGGGAGCAGTGCGCATACGATATCCTTTCCCATGCGTGGAAACAGCAATCCGCGCCAGGCGGACACGCGGCGGTGTGACGCATTTATCGTGCCGTGCCCTGCTCTTCCTTTGGAATCAGGCGATTAGCGCGCGCGGGACGGGCGGCGCGCAAACTGTTGTCAAGTTCGCCGACAGCGATATACTTTCTCATCCGTTGCGATGCCGTCCCAGGAGAACCGATGCTGCCGATCATCAAAGCCCGACCCGTGCGCGCCCTGCTGCTGGCGTCGGCGCTGCTGCTGCCTTGCGCATGCGTGGCGCAGCAAGTGACGCTGCGGGTGGCGGCGCAGGAAGGCACGGAGCCGAAGTTCATCCCGGCCGGGCCGGAGCGCATCATCGGCCTGTGCGTGGATATCTTCCGCACCATCGAGCGCATCGATCCCGGCCTGGTCTTCATCGGCGACCAGCAATGGATGCCGCTGATACGCGCCTACCATGAGCTGTCCATTCAGCAGCACGACGCCTTGTGCGCGGTGCAGCGCAATCCGGAGCGCGAGCGGAAATATGTCTACCTCGATCCGCCGCTGTTTCCCATCCAATACATGCTGCTGGTGCGCAGCGGCGACGGCGTGGTCGTGAACAACTGGGACGATGTGCGCAAGCTGGGCAAGAACGGCGTGGTGCTGGCCAACCGCGGCTATGCCACCACCGATTTCCTGGAGGCCCTGGGCGGCCTGCAGATCAACGCCAGCGCCACCAGTCCTGCCATGAACCTGCAAAAACTGGTGGCCGGGCGGGGCCGCTTCTTCCTGCACCGCTCGCCGGGGCTGGCCGGCTTCATCGCGCGCGCCGGCGCCACCGGCAAGGTACAGGTACTGCCGCAGGTGATGTACACGGCGCCGCTGTACATGGTGATGGGCCGGCATGTGGATACGGCCGTGGCCGCACGCGTGCGGCGCGCGCTGGAGCAGATGGAAAAAACCGGCGAGCTGGCCCGCCTGTTGAAGAAGTGGGACTAGTCGCCCAGCATGCGGGCGTTGCCGGAGACGCGGATCGAACTGCCGGCCTCGCCTGAGATCTGCACCCGCAGATGGCAGGGCGCTCCCATGTCCTCACCCTGGACGATGTCGATGGCGCCGCCATGCGGCCAGCCGAGGTCGCGCAGATAGCCGCCCAGCGCGGCGGCTGCGGCGCCGGTGGCCGGGTCTTCATAGACGCCGCCGGAAGCGAAGGGATTGCGCGCATGGAAGCGCTGCGGCGTTTCCGCGTGCACCAGCGAGATCGTCGCCAGGCCGTGCTCGCGCATCAGGCTGCGGCCGTCCGCCAGCTGGTAGCGCATCGCGCTCAGTTGGGCGCGGCTGGCCAGCGCCAGCACCAGGTGGTCGGCGCCGCCGTGGGCGATGGCCGGCGGAATGCGCTCGTCCAGGTCGGCGCGGCGGTAGCCGAACAGCGCCAGCGCCGCCGTCACCAGCGCGGCCGGGGCCGCTGCGCTGGACGTGGCCGGCGATTGCAGCGCCGCGCTGCCCTCGTTGCCCCTGGACTGGGCTTCGACGGTGACGCGGCTGTGGTTGGTGGTCAGCGGGAAAATGCCGTCGCCGTGCTGCTGCGCCAGCACCGCTCCCAGCGCGATGGTGGCGTGGCCGCAGAACGGCACCTCGCCATCGGGCGAGAAATAGCGCACGCGCCAGCCGCCGTCGGCCGGCGCGGCAAACACGGTTTCCGAATAGCCCATCTCGGCGGCGATGCGCTGCATGGCCGGCTCGTCCGGCAAGGCCGCGCGTATCATCACGCCGGCCGGATTGCCGCCCTGCCCGCCTGCGGTGAAGGCGGCTACTTTGTGGATCTTGGTAATGGTCTGCATCGATCGCTACTCCATGGGGTGGGATGGAAACTTGATTGACAGCAATGGGAGATTTGGTCACTATCGTCGCTTCACCGACTTTCGAGCGACCCCGTCATGACTATACCGCGACTTTCCATTTTTGCCATATTGATTTCGGCCGGCCTGGCCGGCAGCGCCGTCGCCGCCGATGCGCCGGCCGCCAAACACGCGATCACGCACGAAGACGTATGGCTGATGAAACGGGTCGGCGCCCCGCTGCCCAGCCCGGACGGCAAGTGGGCCGTGTTCTCCGTCACCGATCCGGCCTACGACAGCAAGGAGCAATGGTCGGACCTGTGGATCAAGTCGCTGACCGACGACACGCCGGCGCGCCGCTTGACCTTCAGCAAGGGCGGCGAGAGCGGCGCCAACTGGTCGCCGGATGGCAAGCAGCTGGTGTTCGTGGCCAAGCGCGACGGCGACGACGCGGCGCAGTTGTACCGCATCGATGTGGCGGCCGGCGGCGAGGCGCAGCGCCTGACCACGCTGACCCTGGGCGCGCGCCAGCCCAAGTTCAGCCCGGACGGCAGGCAGCTGCTGTTCGTCAGCGATATCTACCCCGGCAACGCCGGCGAGGAAGACGTCAAGAAGAGCGCGAAGGAACGCAAGGACCGCAAGTACACGGCGCGCGCCTACGAAACCTTCCCGCCGCGCTTCTTCGACAAGTGGCTCGACGATAAGAAAGTGCGCCTGTTCGTGATGGACGCGGACGCCGGCGCCAAGCCGCGCGACCTGCTGGCCGGCAGCAAGCTGGCGGCGCTGCCGGGCTTCGGCGGCGGCCAGGGCGACGAGGGCCAATCGCTGGACGCGATCTGGTCGCAGGACGGCAAGACGGTGGTGTTCTCGGCCTCGACCAACCGCGACGAGGCGGCGCGTGCGGCCGGCTACACGCAGATCTTCAGCGTGGCAACGGCCGGCGGCGAGCCGCAGCAGCTGACCCAGGACAAGCACAGCTACCACGGCCTGAAATTCAGCGCCGACGGCAAGACGCTGTTCACGCTGACCGAGGCCGAGGAAGAAGGCAAGGTCTACGACGTGACGCGCATCGCCAGCTTCGGCTGGCCGCTGAGCAATCCGACGCCGAAAGTGTTGACGGCCACGCTGGACCGCTCGATCTCGCGCTTCGTGCTGCCGAGCGGCGGCAACCGCATCGTGTTCAGCTACGAGCACGCCGGCCTGGAGCAACTGCATTCGATCAACTACGCGGGCGGCGACCTGCGCGACGAAGCGTCGCTGCCGACCGGCAGCATCGGTTCGCTGGCGGCGGGCGGCAAGGCCATGGTGGGCGTGTGGGAATCGTCCATCAACCCGCCCGAGGTGTACGCCTTCGGCAACGGCGCGCCCAAGCGCCTGACCGCGTTCAACACCGAGCGCGCGGCCGGCATCGACTGGCAGGCGCCGGAACACTTCTGGTTCAAGGCCAGCGATGGCCGCATGATCCACAACATGATCGTCAAGCCGGCCAATTTCGATCCGGCTAAAAAATATCCGCTGTTCGCGGTGATCCACGGCGGCGCGGCCAATATGTGGCGCGACCAGTTCGTGATCCGCTGGAACTACCACCTGCTGGCGCAGCCTGGTTATGTGGTGCTGCTGACCGACTACAAGGGCTCGACCGGCTACGGCGAGGAATTCGCGCGCGCTATCCAGGGCGATCCGCTCAAGGGTCCGGGCGACGAGGTCAACGAGGCGGTCGACGAGGCGGTCAAGAAGTACAGCTATGTCGACGGCAGCCGCCTGGCGGCGGGCGGCGCCAGCTACGGCGGCCACCTGGCCAACTGGCTGCAGGCGACCACCACGCGCTACAAGGCCTTCGTGTCGCATGCGGGCGAGATGGACCTGGTGATGCAATGGGGCAGCAGCGACAGCATCCACGGCCGCGAAGTCAACAGCGGCGGCCCGGTGTGGGGCGACAAGGCGGTATGGCGCGAGCAGAGCCCGGTGATGCAAGCCGGGAACCACGCCAAGGGCACGGGCTTCACCACGCCCATCCTGATCTCGGTGGGCGAGCTCGACTACCGCGTGCCGGCCAACAACGCGCTGATGAACTACGCGACCCAGCACCGCTTGAACGTACCGGCCAAGCTGCTGGTGTTCCCGGACGAGAACCATTGGATCTTAAAGGGCGACAACAGCCGCTACTTCTACAGCGAAGTGCATGGCTGGCTGGCCAAGTACCTGAAGTAAGGCGGACGCCCCAAGAAAAAACCCCCGTGGCCCAAAAGGCGACGGGGGTTTTTTATGCAGGAAGAATTACTTCTGCTTGCGGCGGCGGGCTACGCCAACCAGCGCCAGACCGGCGATCATCATCGCGTAGGTTTCTGGTTCTGGTACGGCCGTCACCGAGTTGATCCAGCCGATGTGCGAGTAGGTCGCGGTGGAACCGGACAGATCGCCGAAGCTGGACTTGTTCTGGCTGGAGTTGTCGCAGCCGGTCAGACCGAAATCTGCGCAAGCGCCCTGCCAGCCCCACGAGTGCACGCCCGACAGCAGCCATTCGGTGCCGTTCCAGACGAAGTCGCCGCCGCCCGAATCGCCGCCGGCGATCAGTGCTTCGAGAGCGCCGCGGCCGTTGCTGCTGGTCCATTTGTTACCGGTCACGTCTGCGATGCGGCCCAGCGTGTTGCGATTAGGGTTGTTGCTGTCGTCGAAATCGCTCATGTAGGTGGCACCAGGAGCGTAGTAGTTAGGATCGTATTCGTAAATGCCAGCGTCGCCTGCGGCCTTGTTGAAGGTTTTGCTGTCGACGTCGAAGGTGTTAAAGCCATAGTGGCCGTAGTTGCCGTCGTTCCAGTTGGTCGGCAGATTGGTGGTGGCTTTCTGGGTGGTGCCGTAACCGGCCATCAGATAGTCCTTGCCAACGTCGTTGGTCGTGCTCAGGTTGTAGCCCTTGATGCCGGTAACTGCGGTGTCCAGTTTCAGGATCGCGATGTCGGCGCCGGTGTCGAGCTGGCCGGTCCAGGCCTTGTTGACGAAAGCGTTGCCGACCGAAACGTTGCGGGTCACAGCCGCGGTACCGCCCTGCCAGCCGAACTGCACAGTCATTTTGCTGAAGTTATCGGCGCAGTGCGCGGCGGTCAGCACATATTGGCCACCAGCCAGCAGCGAACCCGAGCAAGCCCAGTTACCTTCCGAATTGCTGAAGCTCAGACGAGCTACGCCGTCCAGAGCGCCAACTACGCCGTTGAAGCTCTGGCCAATGGTGAAGCGCCAGTTGCTAACAGCCGAAGTGTTGCCGGTGAACGGCTCCAGCTTGGCGATATCGGCGTTCAGCGCCGGGGAAGCCTGAGCTACGCCAGCGGCCAACAGGGCTGCGGTCACGGCGGCCAGTTTCAATTGTTTGGTATTGAAGATCATAAAAACTATCCTTACTTTTTAAGTTTCTTGTGGAAAGATATATATTGCCCTGATAGCAACCAACAGCCCTCATCACCGAAGTGCATCCCAGATGGCTGTGGTCTAAAAGTCAATATATCATTGTTTTTTTATGAAACATTCTTGTTGTAAAAATATTTATTTTCGATTCACTTTATTGATATTTGTTACAGATTGTGACAGTAATTGCAGAGTTCGCTTTGATGTAGTTGAAACTTAAATCACGACTATTTACCCCGGTTAACAGTTTTGCGTTCAAATCAATAGTTGAGTAGTAACAAGGATTTCCTGATATCAATCTTTGAAAATCCAAACCAATAAGGGGACCGTATGACAATTGCAAACTGGTGTGTTTTGGCGGCATGCATGCTGCCGGCCGCGACGGTAGGACTGGCGAAACTGGCCTCGGCCAAGCTGGCGCGCGGCGCCGGACGCTACGACAACAAGCAGCCGCGAGAGTGGGCGGCCGGGCTGACCGGCTGGCAGGCCCGCGCCAATGCCGCGCAGATGAATGGATTCGAGATACTGCCGCTGTTCATCGCGGCAGTCGTGCTGGCGCAGCAGGCCCACGGCGACCAGGGCCGCATCGACACGCTGGCATTGGGCTTTATCGGCCTGCGGCTGGTCTACATCGCGCTGTACCTGGCGAATGTCGACGCGCTGCGCACGCTGGTGTGGTTTGCCGGCGTCGGCGTCAGCATCGCGCTGCTGGCGATGGGCTGACGCCCTCCCCTCACGCGGCCTTGGCCGGCGCGACGGCCGCAGCAGCCACCGCCGGCTTGCGTATCATCAGGATGACGACGGCGGCCAGCAGGCAGGCGGCGCCCGCAGCGAACAGCGCAGGGTTGTAGGTCAGCATCAAGGTACGCACGCGGCCGGCGCCGTACGCGGCCACGGCCGCGCCCAGTTGGTGGCCGGCAAACACCCAGCCGAACACCATGCCCGCCTTCTCCTTGCCGAAGGTGGCGCCGGCCAGCCTCACGGTCGGCGGCACGGTGGCGATCCAGTCCAGGCCGTAGAACATGGCGAACAACGACAGCCCGTACAGCGTGAATTCCGAATACGGCAGCCAGAACAGCGAAAGCCCGCGCAAGCCGTAGTACATGAACAGCAGCTTGCGGTTGTCGTAGCGGTCCGACAGCCAGCCGGAGGCGATGGTGCCGACCAGGTCGAACGCGCCCATCATCGCCAGCACCGAGGCGGCCGGCACCGCCGACAGGCCGGAGTCGCCGCACAGCGAAATGAAATGAGTCTGGATCAGGCCGTTGGTGCTGAGGCCGCAGATGAAGAAGGTGCCGAACAGTATCCAGAACACGCGGTTGCCGGCGACGCCAGCCAGCACCTGGAACGGCGTGGCGAAGGTGATGCGCATGGCCGGCGCGATCGGCGCCACCGCAGTACCGGGCGCGGCGCCGTAGGGCGTCAGCCCCAGTTCGTTGGGACGGTTGCGCATCAGCAGGCACACCAGCACGGCCACCACGGCGCAGGCGATGAACACCGGCAGCACCGCCATGCGCCAGCCGAAGTGTTCGATCAACCAGGCGCCGATCGGCAGGAAGATCAGCTGGCCGGTGGCCGAGGCCGCAGTCAGCACGCCCACCACCAGGCCACGATGGCTGTCGAACCAGCGGGTCGACACCACGGCGCTGAGCACCAGCGCCGTCATGCCGGAACCGACGCCGAGCAACACGCCCCAGCACAGCACCAGCTGCCAGAAATGCGTCATCTGCGTCGCCAGCGCCAGGCCGCCGGACACCAGCGTCAGCGCAGTCACCACCACATTGCGCAGGCCGAAGCGCTCCATCAGGATGGCGGCAAACGGTCCCATCAAACCGAACAGCACGAAACGCACCGCCAGCGCCGACGAAATCTGTTCGACATCCCAGCCGAATTCCTGCGACAGCGGCTGCAGCAGCGCACCCGGCAAGCCCAACGCTGCGGACGAGCTAAGCCCGGTCAAGAAGGTGATGGTGACGATCACCCACGAATAATGCAGGCCGCGGCGCTGCAGCCAGTTGGATAAGGGTAGGGAAAACATGCGGGTCCTCACGACGACGGTGCGCGGGAAACGCACGCTTGCGACGATTTTAGATTACGATCATCATCAATGCAAGCAAAAAGAAAGGGACCGCGGGCCGGCGGTCCCTGCGGCCCGGAGGCCGACGGGGGACTTACTTGATACGCAACGAGCTTTGCACCTTGTTCACGCCCTTGACGTTGCGGGCCACATCGACCGCCTTGTCCACTTCAGCTTGCGATGGCACGAAGCCGCTCAGCATGACGGTGCCGTTGGTGGTTTCCACATGCACGTCCAGCGATTTCAGAGCAGGCTCAGCCAGCAGTTCGGTCTTGACCTTGGTGGTGATGACGGAGTCGGCTACGGTGTCCTTGGCCATTGCGCTCTTCTGCTTGGTTTCGCAGGATGCCTTGTCGGTGCCGCTCATGGTGCTGCAATCGATGCCGGTCTGGGCCACGTCAGCCATCTGCTTGCCGGCCTTGGCGTCGTTGATGGCGGCCACATGGGTCGACTTGGCGGTGCTCAGGCAACCATCCTTGTCGGCGCCCGTCAGCGGCGCGCACTTGGCCTTGGCCAGGTTGTAATTGGCGTCCGCCACTTCGGTCTGGGCTTTCTGCACCGAACGTTTGTCGTTCTTGTACTGCCAGGTGGCATTGGCCTCGCTGTTGGCGCGGGCCACCTTGGCCTGCTCGACGCAGATATCCTTGGAAGTGCCCGATTGCCCATCGCAAGCTGCCTTGGCGCTCTTGTAGTCGATCTCGGCCTGCTTGGTCGCGGCCTTGTAGGCCACCGTGTCGTTGTTCGGAGTGGTGGCGGCGAAACTTGCGCTGGCGGCGGTGGCCATGACGAAGAGGAGTAGCTTGTTCATGATGTGTCCCTTTTGTGGTGGTTGATGGACACATTAAACGCCCGCCCGCGCCGCGACTCTGTGCGGGAACGTACCAAGTTGCGGATTTGGCCCGCTGGGTCAGTTTTCTTGCAACAGGCCCTGGCGCCACAGGCCGGCGGCCTGTTCGAACAGCGGCTGGCCGCGCTCGAAGGCGGCGCCCGTGGGCGCCAGTTGCAGCCACGCCAACGTGCTGTGCGAGCCGGCAACGACGGACGGAGAAGGTTGGCGCACCTGCCGCATCCAGGCGGCGACGGCGCCATAGTGCTGCGGATGGCGTTGCTGGGTCCAGGCCAGCGCGACCAGGTCGGCAAAGCCCTCTTCGCGGCGGGTTTCGCGCAGCGCCTGGGCCTGCGCCTCGGCCTGCTCAGGCGATGGCTGGACGCGTTCCTCGAAGCCGGCCGGTAGCACGTGCCACACGCCCTGCGCGTAGCGCCAGCAGTGGCCGATTTCATGGGCGATCATGGCCTCGATCATCAGCGGTTGCTGGTCGGAAGGCACGCCGGCGAGGATGTCTTCAGCCTTGGGATTGCCGCGCATCGACAACACCAGCTTGCAGCGGCCGTCCTGGAAGCCCAGCGCCAGCGGCACATCGTTGGCACGGGCCTGAGGTTGTACGGTGATATCGATAGGCAGCTTGAGTTCCTGCTTGGCGTAGGCCAGCACGGCGGAACCGGCGGTGAGCCAGCGGGTTTCCATATCGGTCAACTGGGCTGCGGAAGCCAGGCCGGCGGACGACAGGAGCAGCAGGAATAAGGCGCGCTTGATCATGATGATCAAACTGTAGCATGCAGCGGGCAAGATTTATTGCCTTGAAGCAGGTTCTACAACAGATTATTTCTACGTAGAAAAAGTTGAATCATTGAGGTTTTGAAATGGGGCGCAGGCTGGCCGCGCCCCCTCCTCAAGCTTACTTGCCCAGCAGCGTATTGGCGGTCTTGAACTCAGGACGGATATCGTTCGGCACCGTCTTCATCTTGTCCAATGCCTTCTGCACGTCCGGACGGATCACCACGTACTTGGCCATCATGTCCTTGGCGCGGGCGTAGTCGCCGGTAGCTTCGATGGTCAGGAACTCTCGGTCCAGGTCGATCACTGCCTGCTTGATCTTCTTGAAGTCCACCGCGAACGTGCCATCGCCGTGCGAGATGAAGCCGCCCTTGTCCAGGATGTAGTTCATCTGGATCGCCATGCCGCGCGCATGCGAATCGGTCAGGCCGAAGTGCAGCGTGCGGAAGGCCGAGGCCAGGAAGGTCGTGTACAGCTTGCGTTCAGCCACGGCGCCCTGCCCCAGCGTGCCCGCCAGCTGGCCCTTGTCCATCATGTAGGCCAGCGCGTACAGGCCGGTGATGTCGGCCTTGGCTTCCTCGATGGTCGAATAAGCTTCCTTCAAGTCCTGGCGCGGCGTCGATTCGGCGCCGTTGTTTTTGGTGATGTGCGGACCCAGGCCGTGCGTGATTTCATGCGCAAGAATGTGCGTGAAGAAGGAATCGAAATCCACATCCTTCTGGTCCACCGGCTTCAGCACCAGCTTGGAGATCGGCGTCAGCGTGGACTTGAATTTGGCCTCCTGCACATTCTTCAGCATCACACGCTTGGAGCCGCGCTGGCTGATGATGCGCTCGTCGTTCGGCAGATTGTAGGCGGCGGTCTGCACGCCCATATTGCCATCGCCCGCACCGTACACCTGGTTGACCACCACCATCGGCGCCAGCGCGCCGACTTTCGGGTTGCGGTATTTCGCGTCCAGCGGCAGATTGTCTTCCAGCTCCTGCATGTGCTTGGCGAAGAAGTCCAGCTTCTGCGTTTCCTTCTGGTCGCGGATGTTGACGTAGGCTTCGAACGCGGCCTTGTACCCGAACAGTTCATCGTTGTAGGTCTCGTAAGGGCCGATGGTGATATCGACCGGCGCATCCAGATCCATCCATGCGAAATCGGAAGCCAGATAATCGTTGCTCAGGAAGGCATCGGCGCGCAGCTCAAGGAACTTCTTCAGCGAGGCGTTATCGGTATCGGCCGCGGCTTGCTTCAGCAGCGCGGCGGCTTTCGTCAACTCGGGCTTGTACTCGTCCGAATATTTGACGACGCTGAACTGGCCCGCCGCATTTTTACGGATGGTGGTGAAGAACCATTGCGCCTGCTCTTTGTCTTTGGCCGGCAGCGTGTTCATCCAGCTTTCCAGCGCCTGCTTGCCCGCGCCTTCAGGATAGAAGTTGCCGGCTTCAGGCTTCTTGGCCGGGATCGTGATGCCGGCCAGTTCGGCGGGCAGGAAGCTTTGATGGTCATCCAGGATAGACCACGGACCCTTGTTGAGCCAGAAGTAGTTCAGGCGCGCCTTGCCCAGCGGCGTGGTGTCCTTTTGCAGCGCGGCCCACAGCGCTTCGTTGCCGGACCAGCGCTGGCGCAGTTGCAGCACATCGACGATCTTGGCCGCTTCGATCAGCTTGGCGATGGCTTTCTTGTCGCCGGCCGAGAGCTTGCTGGTGTCGGCCGTCAAGGCGACCGGCGCGTAGCGCTTGGTCATCTTGTCCAATTCGGCAACGCTGGCCGGAGCGGCGTAGACGGAAGCACAGGCGGCAGCCAGGGCCAGAGGGAGCAGTATTTTTTTCATTCGAACCTCAGGGTGGAGTGAGATCCGCATTGTAGTACACGGATACCACTCCCCGCCTCTACCAGGCCCGATACACGCGCCCCGTCTGAGCACCATCGACACTGCGCGCGTACGACAGCGCTGCGCGGCTGCCCTTGATCGGCTCGAAGCCGGTGAACAGGCCGCCGAACAAATGCACCGACTCCTGCAGCACCGTCGGACTGACGACGTTGATGCGCAAGCCACGCGGCAGTTCAATCGCCGCCGCCCGCACAAAGCCTTCCACCGCCGCATTGGCAGTGGAAGCAGCGACCGCGCCACGTATCGGATGTTCGGTATCGACGCCGCTGGTCAGCGTGATCGAGCCGCCGTCGTTGAGGAACTCCTGCGCCACCAGCGCCACGTTCACCTGCCCCATCAACTTGCCGCGCAGGCCGACGTGGAAATGCTCGGGCGCCAGCTCGGCGAACGGCCCCACATGCAGCGCCCCCGCAGCCACCACCACCGCATCGACGCGACCGACCTTGGCAAACAAAGCCCGTACCTGCGCGATGTCTTCGATATCGACCTGATGCTGCCCGCCACGCGCGCCCACGACGACGACCTCATGCCGCTGCGCCAGTTGCTCCACGACGGCGCTGCCGATGGTCCCCGTTCCGCCGATTACAATGACCTTCATACCGAACCGCCCCAGGCGCGATATACCTGCCCGGTCTGTGCGCCGTCGACGCTGCGTGCATACGCCAGCGCTGCGCGGCGGGCGGGAACCGGCTCGAAGCCGATGAAGAACGGGCCATAGCTGCCCATCGATTCTTCCAACACGGTCGGGCTGACGGCGTTGATACGCAAGCCGCGTGGCAGTTCGATTGCCGCCGCCCGCGCAAAGCCTTCAACGGCGGAGTTGACCATGGTGGCACTGACGCCGTTGCGGATAGGCTCATCGGCCACGATGCCGCTGGTGAGCGTGATCGAGCCACCGTCGTTCAGGTATTCCTGCGCGACCAGCGCCACATTCACCTGGCCCATCAACTTGCTGTTCAGGCCCACGTAGAACTGCTCCGGCGTAAAGCCTTCCAGCGGCGCGAAGTGCAGCGAGCCCGCTGCCACCACCACCGCGTCCACGCGGCCGATCTGGGCGAACAAGGCGCGTACCTGCGCGATGTCGGCGATATCGGCCTGATACTGCCCGCTGGTCGCGCCGACGGTGACGATCTCATGCCGCTGCCCCAGTTGCTCTACCACTGCCTTGCCGACCGCGCCTGCTGCACCAATGACGACTACTTTCATGATGTTCTCCTCAGTGAGTGAAAACACCAGTATCCGCCACAACGCCAAAGGAATAAATGAGCTAAGATGAAGATCATTACTAACTCAGGATTAGCAATAAAATGGACAAGCTGCGCAGCATGGAGATCTTTGTGGCCGTCGTCGACGCCGGCAACTTCACGGCCGCCGCCAGCGCCTTCCAGCTGTCGCCGGTAATGATCGGCAAACACATCGCCCACCTGGAAGCCACGCTGGGCGCCCGCCTGCTGACGCGCACCACCCGCCGCCAGAGCCTGACGGAGATCGGCGCCCAGTACGTCGAACAATGCCGCGCCATCCTGGCGCAGATCGCCGCCGCCGAAAGCGGCGCCGAAGCGATGCGCAGCGTGCCGCGTGGACGGCTGCGCATCACCGCGCCAGTCTCCTTCGGTAGCGAATGGCTGGCGCCCGCGATCAGCGACTACCTGCGCCTGCATCCTGAAGTAGGCGTGGACCTGAGTCTCAACGACCGCATGGTCGATATGGTGGAGGAAGGCTACGACGCCGCCGTGCGCATCGGCACGCTGGACGATTCCGGGATGATCGCGCGGCCGCTGTTCAACTATGGCATGGCGATCTGCGCGTCGCCGGCCTATCTGAAAAAACACGGCACGCCGCAAACGCCGGACGATCTGGCGCACCACGAGTGCCTGGACTTCATGGTGGGGGCTGTGGGCGTGCGCTGGCGTTTGCAATCGGTGCATGAGGTGCACCATGGGCGCGGCAAGCGCGCGCTGCCGCCCAGCCGCTTCCGCACCAACAGCGGGCAGGCGTTGCGCGTGGCCGCGCTTCGGGACTTCGGGATCTTGATGCAGGCGGAGGTACTGCTGGCGCAGGACATCGCAGCAGGAAGGCTGGTGCCCATCCTGTGCGACTATCTGCCGCCGGCGCGGCCGATGAACCTGGTCTATTCACGCGACCGCAGGGCCACGCCCAAGCTGACCACCTTCATCGACTTCGTGGTAGAACGCTTCGGGCCAGCGGCAGCACTGCCGCTGGCCTCTTCCGCGTAAGGGGGATTTACTGCTGCGTCACCGCGGCCAGTTGCGGCGACGGCTGCCAGCCAGCGCCCAGGGCGCGCGCCACCGACACAGCAGCCAGCAGGCGCTGCGTGTTGATCTGCACCGCAGCACGATCGGCCGCCAGCGAGCTACGCTGCGCATCGGTCACGTCCAGATAAGTCGACACGCCACGCTCGTAACGCGCACGCGCCACCAGGTAGCCGCGTGCGGCCGCCACTTGCGAGACCGACTGCGCCTCGCCTTGCAGCTGGCGTTCCTGCACGTCGGACAGCGCATCTTCCACTTCGCGCAGCGCCGTCAACAGCTTGCTCTCGTGGTTGGCGATCGCCTCTTCATAGCGTGCCTTGGAGATAGCCAGGTTGGCCTTGTTGCGGCCACCGTCGAAGATCGGCAGCGACAATGCCAGAGGACCAACGCTGAACTGGCGCGAACCGCCCTTGCCCAGTTCACGCAGGCTTTCCGACGCGTAGCCGAAATTGCTGGTCAACGACAGCGAAGGATAGAACGCACCTTCCGCCACGCCGATCTGCGCATTGGCCGAACGCAGGTTGGCGACACTGCCCGCCAGGTCCGGACGCTGCGCCAGCAAGCTGGCAGGCAGGCCGACCGGAATCGCAGGCGGCTGCGGCAGCACGGCGGCATTGGCCTTCGGCGCCGTCAGCAGCGCCGACGGCGAAGCGCCGGTCAGCGTCGCCAGGCTGTGCTCCAGCAGATTGCGCTGACGCTGCACTTCATGCAGGTCGGCCTGGGCGTTGGCGCGCTCGATGCGGGCACGCGATACGTCCAGCTCATTCGACAGGCCGGCGTTGAAGCGCGCCGTCACCAGTTCTTCGGTTTCGCGGCGGGTATCGAGCGCGCCGTTCAGGATCGCCATCTCGGCGTCCAGGCCGCGCAGTTGCCAGTAGGTGGTCGCCACTTGCGACGACAACAGCAGCAGCACGCCATCGCGGTCGGCTTCGGCCACCAGCGCCTGCGCGTCGGAAGCTTCGACCAGGCGGCGCACGCGGCCCAGCAGGTCGACTTCATACGACAGCGATGCGCCTACCGTGTAGTTGTTACCCTTGATCGAACGGCCACCCAGCGCCAGGCCTTGCGAGGTCTCGGCCGAGGTGCGCGAGTTCGACACCGAGGTGCTGACGTTCAGCGACGGCTGCTGGCTGGCGCGCGATACGCCGGCCTGCTCCAGCGCCACCACCAGCCGCTGCGCGGCGGCCTTGATGCTCGGGTTGTCGCGCAGCGCGGTTTGCTCCAGGCGGTTCAGGGTGTCGTCGTTGAACACGGTCCACCATTGCGCAGGCAGGTGCGCCGCGTTGGCGCCGGCTTGCGGCAGGTGGCGGAACGAAGCGTCGGCGACGTTCTTCGGTGCGGAGAAATCGCTGCCGACGGTGGCGCAACCCGTCACGGCCAGCGTTACGGAAACAGCGAGCGTCAGGCGCTTCAAAGCTGAATTCAACATGGTGTTACCTCACTTAAAATTAGATTGAAACGACGCTTAGTGCGCGCCGCCGCCACCGCCAGCCGAAGGGGCTTTGACCTTGTCCGAGAACCACAGCACGCCGATGCAGCCGAACAGCACCGCCGCAACCAGGAAGAAGCCGTCGTTGTAGGCCATCACATACGCCTCGCGCCGTACGATGCCGTCGATCGCCTTCAGCGCCATGTCCGAAGCGCTGGTGGCGTCGAAGCCCTTGCTCATGAACGACTGCGTCAATGCCGCCAGGCGTTCCTGCGTAGCGGCCGCAAAGCCGGTCACGGATTCACCGATGCGCTGCGAATGGAAATGCTCACGCGACGTCAGCGCGGTAGCCAGCAGCGCGATACCGATCGAACCGCCCAGGTTACGGGTCATGTTGATCAGGCTCGAAGCCGAAGGCATGTCTTTCGGCGAGATGCCGTTCATTGCGAAGTTCGACAGCGTCAGCATCACGAACGGCTGGCCCAGCGCCCGCACCACTTGCGACAGCAGCAGCTGGTCGTAGCCGGTGGTGGCGTCCATGTAGGCGTTCATCAGGCAGGAGCCGCCGAACAGCAGCAGGCCGAAGCTGCACAGGATGCGGTTGTCCACCTTGGACGACAGCTTGGCCACGAACGGCATGATGAACAACTGCGGCAAACCGGCCCACATGATGACTTCACCGATCTGCATCGGCGAGTAGCCGGCGATCTGGCCCAGGTACAGCGGCAGCAGGAAGGACGAGCCATACAAGCCCATACCCATCGCCATCGACAGCGCGGTGGCAGCGAAGAAGTTACGCTGGCCGTACAGAGCCAGGTTGACGAAGGGCTGCTTGCGCATCGCCCCCGTCACCGCCCAGCCCAGCAAGCCAACGATGGCCATTGCCGCGAAGGTGATGATGAACGAAGAATCGAACCAGTCCTTGCTGTTGCCCTCTTCCAGGAAGATGGTCAGGCTGCCCAGGCCCATGGCCATGAGGCCGATGCCCAGCCAGTCGGCGTTGAGCAGCAGGCCAGGTTGAGCCTTCTCCTTGTCCAGGCCCAGCGCGATGCCGCCGATCAGCAGCAAGCCCGGTACCCAGTTGATGTAGAAGATCGAAGGCCAGCCATACAGCTCGCTCAGATAGCCGCCGAAGGTCGGGCCCATCGAAGGCGCCAGCGTGGCGGTCAGGCCGAAGATGGCCATGCCGGTGGCGCGCTTGGACGGTGGCAGCTTGGCCATCACCAGCGTCATCGCCATCGGGATCAGCGCACCGCCGGTAAAGCCCTGCAGCATGCGGAACACGATCATGCTCGGCAGGTTCCATGCGAAGCCGCACAGCGTGGAGAAGCACAGGAACAGCGCGGTGGTGCCCATCATGTAGGCGCGCATGCCGAACACGCGGGTCAACAGCCCGGTCATCGGAATGACGATGATCTCGGCCACCAGGTAGGCGGTGGCGATCCACGAGCCCTCTTCCTGCGTGGCGGACAGCGTGCCGAGGATGTCCTTCAGCGACGAGTTGGTGATCTGGATGTCGAGCACCGCCATGAAGGCGCCCAGCATGCCGGCGGCCACCGCCATCCAGGTGCGGCCGGAGACCTTCTCGCTCGGCATGATGGGCGCGAGCGCAGGAGTCCCCACGCCGCCGGCCGGCGTATCGATTGTGGTGCTAGCCATGACAGGGCTCCTTAGTGCGCGGCTTTGGCTTCAGACTGATTCACGGCCACTTCGGCGATCGCCGACATGCCCGGTACCAGACGGCCGCTCAGGGCCTTCACGTCTTCCGGCTTGAAGGTGATCTTGACCGGCACGCGCTGGACGATCTTGGTGAAGTTACCGGTGGCGTTATCGGCCGGCAGCAGCGCGAACTGGGCGCCGGAGGCTGGCGCGAAGCTGTCTACTTTGCCGATCAGTTCACGGCCCGGGATCGCATCGATGGAGACTTTGACTTCCTGGCCCGGCTTCAGGTCAGCCAGCTGGGTTTCCTTGAAGTTGGCGGTCAGCCAGACGTTTTCCTGCACGATGGCGGTCAGTTGCTGGCCGGCCGTCACGCGCTGGCCCACCTCGATGGTGCGCTTGCCGATACGGCCGCCGACTGGCGCCAGGATGCGGTTGTAAGCCAGTTGCTGTTGTGCGTCTTTCAGTTGAACGCGCAGCACCGTCACTTGGGCTTTCAGTACATCGCGTGCCGAATGGGCGGCGCTGATCTGGGCCTTGGCGGCCGCGGCGCTGTCCTTGCGGGCGGCCAGGTCGGCCACGGCGCTGGCGCGGCCGGCGACGGCGGCGTCCAGTTCCGCTTTCGAGACGGCTTTCATCTGGCTGTTATACAGCTGGCCGTAACGTTCGGCGTCCTGCTTGGCGCGCACCAGCTGCGCTTCCGACTGCGCCACCTGGGCGGCGGCGGCGCTGGCCTGGGCCTGGGTCTGGGCGATCTGCGCGTCCGACTGCGCCACTTGCTGCTCGGCGGTGGCGATCTGCGCCTGGATCTGCTCTACCTTGACGTGTTGGTCGAACGGATCGAGTTCGGCGATGACATCGCCTTCCTTGACGATCTGGTTATCGTCGATGAACACCTTGGTGACGACGCCGGCGATGCGGGCCGATACCGGATGCACGTGGCCGGCCACGTAGGCGTTTTCCGTCTCGACGAAATAATGGCTGCGATACCACATGCGGCCACCGGCGGCCAGCGCGGCCAGCGCGATGACGGCGGCGATCACCAGGACGCGGCGGTTGGACTTGGCCGGGCCGGCCGGCGCAGCGACGGCAGGCGCCGCAGGCTGGGCAGCGGGAACGGCGCTGAGCACTTTTTGTTCTTGGGTGTGCTGAGTGGACATGTGCAGCTCCAAATAAAATGAAATGGGAGAAGTGCATTATTGGCCCGATTTTCGGCAAAGTCAAGAAATGAAACGATTGCATTTCATTTTATTTTGGACTACGATGTCGGCATCCATTAACATGTCAGCCCATGAAGATCACCGCCAACGCCGCACTGGAAGAACCGGATTGCCCCGGGGATGCCGCCAGCTATGCCCCTGATTCGCCCTGCTTCGGCAAGGCGGCCGGCCGCCCGCGCGCGGCCGACAAGGAAGCCCGTCAACAGGCGCTGCTGCACACGGCAGCCCAGCTGTTCCTGGAAAAGGGTTATAGCAAGGTCAGTCTGGAGATGATCGCCCGCGAAGCCCACGTGGCCGTACGCACGATCTACGTCAAGTTCGGCGGCAAGGCCGGGCTGCTGAATGCAGTGATCAGCACCGGCCGCGCGCACTTCTTCGCCGGCATGATCGATATGGAAGCCGACCCGCGGCCGTTCCGTGAAGTGATGGAAGATTTCGCGCTGCGCTTCCTGGAGCTGGTGACGGCGCCCTCCTTCGCCAGCCTGCACCGCATGGTGGTGGCCGAGGCGCGCACCACGCCGGAGCTGGCCGAAACCTTTTACAAGGCAGGCCCGCTGCGCACCCGCGAGGAGCTGATGCGCTTTTTCTCACGCCCGGACATCCGCGTCCAGCTGCGTCCGGAGATTCCGCTGGAAACGCTGGCCGTGCACATGATCACCTGCATCATGGGCGACACCATGGTGCGCATGCTGTTCCCGTCCGATAAGCCGCCTTCGATCGAAGAGCTGCGCGCCCGCGCCACTGTGGGGCTGGACCTGTTCTTCCGCGCCGTGCTGCGTTAGAAGCTGTGCATTTTTGTCATTTGCTCTATACTGGATTTTTACCCACGGAGCACACATGAGCAAAACGAATCGACTGGACTGGAGCAGGCAAGTAACGCTCATGAACGAGCGTATCAAGAACTTCCAGGCCAACCCGGGCCAAGAGCAACTCGACGCCGTCATCCAGGAAATGCAAGCCTACGCCGAAGCCGCGCGTACCGGCGGCATCGAAATCCCGACTCTCTTCACCGTCAACTGATCAACGTGGCAGACGGCTATTCCGCTGCGGCGATCGCCTTGCGCGCCCAGACCAGCATCTGCTCGGGATCGTCCAGCAGGAACTCGGGCGCCGTATAGAATTTGCGGACCAGCACCGTGCCCTTTTTAGTTTCGTAGGAAAACGGCGCCGCGCCTTCGGCCTCGAACTCGGCACGGGTGGCGTCGCCGGCGCGCAGGTACAGCGTGCTGCCGATCACCCACGCGAACTGCTGGCCGTGATATTTGAACGCGCGGCCGCCGAAGAACGTCGAATCCGACACTGCCGCGCCGAGCGGCGCGAATTGCTCGCGCATCCAGCTCACAAACTCGGCGCTGGCTCCCATCTTATTTGTGCGACATCGCCACCAGCGCGTCCAGCACCTGCAAGGTTGCCTGGTCCAGCTGCTGGCGCGGGATGCCCGGATTGCTGGCGTCCACCATCGAAGGATTGGTCAGGTAGCGGCCGTTGACGATCAGCGTCGGCGTGCTGTTGACTTCATACGTGCCCGCCACGCGGCCGGCGCTTTTCAGCTTGGTGACGACCGAGAACGAGTTGTACGCGGCCAGGTATTTATCCTTGTCGACGCCGTTCTTGACGGCCCAATCGAGGTTGTCCGCATCGCTCTTCAGGCGGCGGCGCTCGACGTGCCAGGTGGTCAGCAGCTTGGCGTGCAGCGAATCTTCCAGCTTCATCGCTTCCAGCGTCAGGAACATATGCGCTTCCGGATCGTTATCGCCCGTCAGCGGCAGGTGGATGCGGCGGAACACGATCTTGTCGCCCTGCTTCTTCACCCACGCCAGCATGGCCGGCTCCAGCGCGTAGCACGCCGGGCAGTGGTACATGAAGAACTCGATCACCTCGACCTTCTTGCCATCGGCCTGCACCGGTTGCGGCGTCTTCAGGGTGGTGTACTCGGCGCCGTTTTTCGGCGCGGTGGGCGAGGCGAAAGCGGCGCCGGCCAGCAAGGCGGCAGCAGCGACAGCGAGTTTCAGGCGAAGCATGGTTATCCTTTATGAAAAAATCTGCACAGCGAATATACCAGCTTCCCACGCGCTGCGGCGGAGACATTAAGCCCGCGCTAAGTCTCGACCGGCCGCGCCTCCAGCCCTGCGATGTCCTTCATCAGCGCGATCAGGCGTTGCGCGCCCAGGCCCAGCGGCCTGTCGTTGAGCCAGACCACGTCCACCCACAGGCGCACCTGGTTGCTCATGTGCGCGAAGCCTATGCCCAGCAGCTCGCCAGAAGCGAGCAGCGGCGCGGCCAGCCGGCGCGGCAGATAGGCCCAGCCGACGCCGGCGCGCACCAGGCTCAGTGTGGCCAGATGGCTGTCGGTGCGCCACAGCTTGCGCGAGATGAGCACCCGCTCGTCCTCGATCCGCGCATCGCGGCTGACGATGGCGACCTGGCGCATGTCGACCAGGTCCTCCAGCCGGAACTGGCCGTTGCGCTCGCGCGCCTGCGGATGCTGCGGCGAGATCACCGCCACCAGCACCTCGCTGCCCAGTTCCTGGAAGCTCTCGCGCTGGTCGATCTGCGGCCGCTCGTAGATCAGCGCCAGTTGTGCCGCGCCGTCGTGCAGCATGCGCAGCGCATCGTTCTGCGGCGCCGACACCACATCCACTTCCAGTGACGGGAACTCCTCCGCCAGCCGCGCCAGCGGATCGCTCCACGGCGCCGACAGCAGCTCGGGGGCGATGGCCAGCGTCAGGCGCCGCTCCAGGCCCTGATGCAGCGACAGCGCGTGCGCCTGCAGGCGGCGCAACTGGCCGGCCATCTGCCGCGCCTCCGCCTCCAGCGCGCGCGCCGATTCGGTGGGCCGCACCTCGCGTGAGCTGCGGTCGAACAGTTGCAAATCGAGTTCCGCCTCCAGGTTGGCGATCGCCATGCTGACGGCCGACGGCACCCGCCCCAGCGCCCGCGCCGCTGCGGAAAAAGAGCCGTGATCCAGCACGGCGAGAAAGATGGCGATGTTATCGCTGGAGAAGGCCATGCCCCATGCTGTCAGAAAAACTGATAGCTGTCGACTTTTTCAATCAGAAAATTGCTATTACCATGGTCACATCGTATTAAGGAGGAAACAACATGCAAGGATTAAAACGCAAAGTCGTCTACGTATCGTTATTTGAATTGATCGCCGTGGGTTTGACCAGCAGCGTACTGGTACTGCTGATGGGCCATGACGCAGGCCATGCCAGCGTGGCCGCCGTCGCCTCGTCGCTGGTCGCGGTGGTCTGGAACTTCGTCTACAACGGCATGTTCGAGGCGTGGGAAGCACGCCAGGCCAAGCGTGGCCGCAGCTGGGCGCGTCGCGCCGCGCACGCATTGGGCTTCGAAGGAGGCCTGGTGGTGATCCTGGTGCCGCTGTTCGCTTGGTGGCTCAACATCTCGCTGTGGGACGCTTTTGTGCTGGACTTGGGCCTGGTGTTATTCTTTATGTTTTACACCTTCCTGTTCAGCCTCGCCTTCGACCGCATCTTCGGACTGCCGGCGTCGGCTCAAGCTTGAGGCACGCGACGTTCCGTGGGATGGCTTACAAATCGTAGCAAACGGCTGCTTGCCGTTTATCGATAAGCGATATACGATAAAGGTAGTCCCCCAAGGAAGCGGATTATCATGATTCGAACTTTTGCCTGCCAAGACACCCAAGACCTCTATCAAGGTATAAGGGTTGCCAGATTTGCCAACATTGAAATGGCGGCTCAGCGAAAACTTCAAATGCTGGAATCTGCAGTCCTACTCGGGGACTTGAAATCACCACCCGGAAACCGACTGGAGCAATTGCGGGGCAATCGAACAGGACAACACAGTATTCGGATTAACGATCAATGGAGGGTTTGCTTTCGCTGGACCACCACCGGCCCAGAAGATGTTGAAATTACCGATTACCACTAGGAGTACATGATGTTTACGAATCGGATGCGCCCGATCCACCCCGGTGAGATCTTGAGGGAAGAGTATCTCATTCCTATGGACATGACCCCAAACGCATTGGCTAGCGCATTGGGCTTAACCGCAACCAGAGTGAATGAAATCGCCAAGGGCGAGCGAGGGGTCACGCCGGAAACGGCTCTGCGTCTTGCGCGCTACTTCAATACCACGCCAGAGTTTTGGCTTCACCTTCAAATCGCTTACGAATTGCGCAAAGCCGAACAAGAAATTGGCGCCAAGGTCGAGCAGGAAGTTCAACCGTTACCTACCTACGCTTAAGTAGGCAGAATTCAGAACACCCACCGGAGTCCATATGGCATTGAAACCGTTCGCGTTCGCAGCACTAGTGATGGCAATGAGTACCGCAGGCGCCGCGGCGCTGTCGCCGGTAGAGCAGAAAATCGTCGACGAGGTCAGGGCCCATTCGGAGCAAGGCTTGCAGTTGCTGGAGCGCTCGGTGAACATCAACAGCGGCACCATGAACCATGAAGGCGTGCGCGAAGTCGGCAAGCTGTTTCGCGAGCAGTTCGACCAGCTGGGTTTCAGCACCCGCTGGATCGACATGCCGCCCGCCGTCAAGCGCGCCGGCCATCTGCTCGCCACGCGCGAAGGCAAGCAAGGCAAGCGCCTGCTGCTGATCGGCCATCTGGATACCGTGTTTGAAAAAGACAGCCCGGTGCAGCTGTGGAAGCGCGACGGCGCCCGCGTGCGCGGCCAGGGCGTCAACGACATGAAGGGCGGCGACGTCATCATCGTCGAAGCACTGCGCGCGTTGCAGCGCGTGGGCGCGCTGGATAACACCACGATCACCGTGATCTTCAGCGGCGACGAGGAGAACGCCGGCGACCCGGTCGATATCTCACGCGCCGACATGGTGGCAGCCGCCAAGCGCAGCGACATCGCGCTGGCCTTCGAAGCCACGGTGCGCGACAAGCACGGCAAGGACACCGGCACCATCGGCCGCCGCGCCTCGTCGTCGTGGGATCTGGAAGTCAAAGGCAAGCAAGGCCACTCCAGCGGCATCTTCACCGAGAGCGCAGGCTATGGCGCCGTGTACGAAGCGGCGCGCATCGTCGACGCCTTCCGCCAGCAGGTGATCGAGCCTGACCTGACCTTCAGCCCGGGATTGATATTGGGCGGCACCGACGCCAGCGTCGACGCCACCGGATCGAAAGGCCAGGCCGCCGGCAAGGGCAATGTGATCGCGCGTACCGCAACGGTCCACGGCGACCTGCGCTACCTGAGCTACGAACAGCGCGACCGCGCGCACGCGAAGATGAAGGCCATCGTCGCGCAGAACCTGCCGGGCACCAGCGCCAGCATCAGCTTCCACGAATCGTATCCGCCGATGTCGCCGACGGCCGGCAACCTGGCGGTGTTGAAGAGCTACTCGCAAGCCAGCAGCGACACCGGCCTGGGCGAGATCCCCGCCCTGCCGCCAGGCCAGCGCGGCGCCGGCGACGTGCAGTTCGTCGCCCCGTTCATCGACAGCCTGGACGGCCTGGGCGCCACCGGCAGCGGCTCGCATTCGCCGGACGAGGATTTGGAAATCGCCTCCATCGAACGCGCCACCATCCGCACGGCGATCCTGCTGTACCGCCTCACGCGCTAGAGGGCAAACTGTGCCGACAAACTGAGTGCTACCATGGTCAAATTCTTCGGGAGGACGCTATGGAGATATCGACAGTAGTCAACAGCGACGGCACGATCACCATCCCTGCGGAAATAAGGGAGACCTTTGGAATCCAGGAAGGTGCCAAAGTTGAATGCATCATGAACGGGATACGTTTGGAAATGCGGGTTCTGGGTACCAAGCTGCCCACGCCAAAATCCAAGCCGGTCAGCGGCTACGGCATGATAAAGAGCAACCGGCCGTCTGTGCCGGCAGACTTGAATATCGGCGATCTCATCAAGTCATGATAGGACTGGATACCAACGTTCTCGCGCGCTATTACATTGACGATAGCACCGACCTCGAAGCGAAACACCAGCGCCCGCGAGCACAGCGCCTGATAGATTCTGGCCAGCCCCTCGCTGTCTGCAAGACAGTAATTGTCGAGCTGGAATGGATAATGCGCGCAAATTACAACTTGGCGCGTCGCCTACTCCCGCCTGTTACCATACCGAAACCTTGATCTATCGTCCGCCTCTTTGCCACAAGAAAAGTGACTGTAATCAACTTTTTCTTGAGGTTCTACAAGTACGCCCCCGAACGCTGCAGCCATCATGTAAGCAGTTAATCCGCTCAACATGCAGGAGGCGCTATGAAACGGGTATCGTTATTTCGAGAGGAAGCCCTGTCCGCATCCCGCGTCCAGTGGCTGGGCGAGATCATTCTGATCCGGCCCCTGACGTCGCGCATACTTACCGCCGTCGCAATCGTGATGGCAGCATTGGTCGCCGCCCTATTCTTCCTGGGCAGCTACACCAGGCACAGCAACGTCAGCGGCCAATTGATGTCGGATCTTGGTGTGGTAAAAATCTATCCACCTCAAGCTGGAATCGTGCTGCAAAAAACGGTCAGCGAAGGCCAGCCCGTACATAAAGGCGACCTGCTCTACATCGTCTCCAGCGAACGTCAAGCCATCAACCGCAGCGACATCCAAGAGACCATCAGTCATCAGGTGGCTCGACGACGGCAATCGCTAAGCGATGAACTGACACAGACACGGCGGGTACAGCTGGACGAGCAAACCGCTTTACGCAAAAAAGCTGACGCCTTGCAGACGGAACAGGGCAACGTGGCCCGCCAGCTAACATCCCAACGCAGCCGCGTGGAACTGGCCGAAGAGGCATTCAAGCGCGCGGTGCAGCTCAGCGAGCAAGGCTTTGTTTCCAAAGAAATCAAACAACAAAAGCAAGCGGAGTTACTGGACCAACATCTACGGCTGCAAGCGTTGGAACGCGACGAGATCAGTCTCGGACGGGAACTACTGACCACCCGCAACGACATGGAAAGCCTGCCACTACGGCAGCACAATCAACTGGCCCAAATTGAGCGACAGTTGGCGAACACGGAACAGGAATGGACGGAAAGCGAGGCCAAGCGCAGCATCGCTGTTACCGCGCCGGAAAGCGGCACCGCCACCGCTGTCACCGCTGAGGTGGGGCAAACCGTCGACGGCAGCAAACCCGTGGTCAACATCATTCCCGACGGGGCACGGCTGCAAGCCCATTTGTACGCCCCCAGCCGCGCCATAGGATTTATCCGTAAGAATGACCAGGTGCTGCTGCGCTACCAAGCTTTTCCATTTCAAAAATTCGGCCACGCTCATGGCGTAGTAATGTCGATTTCCCAGAGCGCCATGTCGGCCAGCGAATTTTCCGGCACGCCTGGCGCTGGCAACAGCCAGGAACCGCTCTACCGCATTACGGTCAAGCTGGCACGCCAGACCTTGATTGCATACGGCAAACCACAATCGCTGCAAGCCGGCATGCTGATCGAGGCCGATGTCCTGCAGGAGAAACGCAAACTCTACGAGTGGGTACTGGAACCGCTGTACAGCCTGACGGGCAAACTCTAATTGCACGACCAAGGAAATCCCATGTCCTTCTTAAGCGAGCTCTCCCTGGGCTTCGGCCGCACACTGCCGGTGATACTGCAAACCGAGGCGACCGAATGCGGCCTGGCCTGCCTGGCCATGGTGGCCGGTTTTTATCGCCACCACACCGACCTGATGACCTTGCGCCGACGCTTCCCCATATCGCTCAAAGGCGCGACGCTCAGCGACGTCATGCAGATCGCCCAGCGACTCGACTTGGGAACACGCCCGCTCAAGCTGGACCTTGAGGATCTGAATCAACTGAAACTCCCCTGCCTGCTGCACTGGAACTTCAATCACTTCGTCGTACTCAAGGAAGTGAGCGCAAAGGCAGTGATTATTCATGACCCGGCAATCGGCATACGATCGCTATCATGGAAAGAAGCCTCCGATGCCTTCACGGGCGTCGCGCTGGAGATTTGGCCAGAAACAGATTTCAAGCCCGTCAAGCCAGCACCGGCAATCGGTCTACGGCAGTTGATGGGACGCGTCAGCGGACTTCAAAGTTCACTTGGCCAAATCTTGATACTCGCCTTGGTATTGGAAATTTTCGGACTGATATCGCCCTTCTTCCTGCAATGGGTCATCGACAACGTACTGGTCGCCGCCGACCGCGATTTGCTGACCACGCTGGCGATTGGATTTGGACTGCTGATGTTGCTGCAGCAATCGATTACCGCCATTCGCAGTTGGGTGATTCTATACATGGGAACCACCTTGAATCTGCAATGGCGAGCCAATGTGTTCACCCATCTGACCCGGCTGCCCGTGCAATACTTCGAAAAGCGCCATCTGGGCGATGTGGTCTCGCGTTTCAGCGCAATCGACCTGATTCAGCACACCCTCACCACCTCCTTCCTGGAAGCGATACTCGATGGGTTAATGACCATCGTCACGCTCGGCATGATGTTTCTCTACAGTCCGGCGTTAGGAGCCATAGCCTTGGGGGCGATGGTGATCTATGCCATCAGCCGCTGGGCGTGGTACGGCCCGCTGCGGAGCGCGACCGACGAGCAAATCGTCCATGCAGCCAAGCAGCAAACACACTTCCTGGAGACGATACGCGGCATCAAGACCATCAAGCTTTTTCAACGGCAGGATCATAGGCGCAGCAGTTGGTTGTCGCTGCTGGTAGAACAGATCAATGCCGACCTGCGCGTTCAAAAACTGCAACTGGCCTACAGACTATTGAATGGCCTGCTGTTCGGCACTGAGAACGTGCTGATCATATGGCTAGGTGCCAGCCTTGTCCTTGATGGCAATTTCAGCGCCGGCGCACTGATGGCGTTCATCGCATACAAGAACCAGTTCGACACACGTGCCAGCGCCTTGATCGACAAGTTCTACGAACTGAAGATGTTGCAGTTGCAGGGCGCCCGCCTGGCTGACATCGTGCTGACGGAACCAGAGTCAATGTCTGCGCAGGACGTCATAGAAACCGAGACGATCGCGGCGAGTATTTCCGTCAGCCAGCTCAGCTTCCGGTACACCGACCAGGAACCGATGGTGCTAAACAACGTCAGCTTCACCATCGAGGCCGGCGAATCTGTGGCGATAGTGGGCCCATCGGGCTGCGGCAAGACCACGCTGCTCAATGTATTGCTGGGCATATTGCCAGCAACGGCAGGTGAAGTGACCGTCGGGGGCGTCAGCGTCAAGCATTGCGGCACCGATTTTTTGCGGTCGATGGTCGGCACCGTGCTCCAGGACGACGTACTCTTCTCCGGTTCAATTGCCGAAAACATCCACTTCTTCGACCCACAGGCCGATCAGGAATGGGTGGAACAATGCGCCGATATGGCGTCCATTGCAGCGGAGATACGCGCCATGCCGATGGGTTATCAGACGCTGGTTGGCGATATGGGAACAGTATTGTCCGGCGGACAGAAGCAGCGCATATTGCTGGCGCGTGCTTTATACAAGCGCCCCAAGATTTTGTTTCTCGACGAAGCCACCAGCCATCTTGATGTAGAAAAGGAACAGATCGTCAACCGTGCAGTCAAAGCGCTCAACGTGACGCGGGTAATCATCGCACATCGCCCGGAAACAATAGCCAGCGCCAGCCGCGTCATCGTTTTTCTGGGCGGAAAGGTGCATCAGGATGTCAAACTGCCTTCCAACCAGCTCGAAAAAGTGGAACCCGCAGTCAGTTAAGCCGCATGAAGCAACTACAGAATCCTGACCCACCAGATACATATCGCATTTCATGCAAGCTAAGTTCCTCGATGAGCCTGAGCAGGCGCTCCAGATAGCCGGTGATTACCGCCAGCGCGCGCTGCCGACCAGGAAATCAGCGGTGATTCCAGGTTCCTAATAGACTCTAAAATTCAATATTACTCAGCATCTGACCTTTTCAAACTAAGATAATTTACACTCCTCCAGAATCTAAAGAAAAAATAGGAAATTATTGAAACCGAAAATACAAATGAAAAAATTTCCGGAACCCATGCAGACGGAGAGGAAATGTTATCGATTGACCTGATAAAATATTTACTCAAAGAGTAGTTTTGCAAAAAGGCAAGAAAATTATAGGTTGAATGTACTACAATACAAAATACAATTGACCTGGTAATTAGATATGCGCAACACAAGAACAAAGAAAACACAAACGTGCTAACATAATATTCATGAGAGAAATGCAAGGCCGTGAATATGGAGCAATTTATCATCAGCGTAGAATTTAAGCTCTTCTTCTGCAGCAATGATTGCAGCAAAAACCCTCGAAAAAATAGCTCTTCGGACACTGGCGCAAATAAGCAAGCGACAACCAAAAAACTCATAACATTCAAAGAAAACAGGGGGTGAATTTCTTGAGCTGCTGTGTGGAAGTTCCATATCTTAAAAACCTTCTGCGGATCGAACTGAGCAACGATAATGGCCTCGATGGAATTCTCACCCATCGTAAACATCACCAGAATCACTCCCGACGCCAGAGCAAAAATCATCTTCTTAGCTCCAACTTTTCCTCCTAGAATATTCTTTATCTCAAGAAAACTTATTTTCATCAGAAATTTGCAAAAAACAATAAGCATGACTGCCATACCTGCCTGAAAAATAAGATCCAAGAAATATGCATTATTGGGGTACTGGTTCACAATTAGCAAAGTGCACGCTGCCCTAAAAACTATGCAAAACAGTAGAATTCCAAGTAAGTCTTTAGTTTTCATAAGATACCTTAAAAAATAAAATGCCGAGCTATCGCTCGGCATTTCCAGCAACCCACAATCAATGTGTCCAATCGTAAATGCTGCCTCCAAGCCAGCTTCCGAAATCATTCAACGCGGCAGCACCATCATTGACCATTCTCCCCCATTCAGAGGTGGCGTTGGCGATGGGCTGCCGCAACGTCCCTCTATTCACATTCACTACGCCACCTGTTACAACTTTAATTTCAATGTTATTAAGTTCGACCATGATATAGCTCCTATAGATATATAAGTAAACTAGCCACAACATTCATTCGCCATGACTAGTCATATTTTAAATTTAGGGATTTTTTCTTAATTGACGTCGATCAAAAATTTCCACAACGAAACTTGATTTAACCGTCAAAAATGCAAAAACACCGAATCGATCTATAGGGACTTCGAATTACCCCTGATTTCTTGGTCGGCAGCGCGCCGGGTGTGTTGAGAGGCCTCTAAAAATCTAAGTTGACTTCGATGCGTTGGCGGCGGGCATCGATGCCGTCGCCCCTCGACCATCGCGGGCCTTCATGCACCGCCCCCTCGAGATAAGAAATAAATACAAACTAAATAATAGAAGAGATAATTTATGATGCCTAAACCGACGGCAATGGTGACGACTGAAAGCACGCACAAATTAATTTAATGTGGTGCGCTGGAATTCAAATGTTTATCAAAATAATGCTCAGTAAATTCGAAAACCCATGCAATGCTGCAACGAAAGTCATACTTGTCAATAAATTAAAGTTTCTTCTCAAATTCAAATATACGATCGACTGAAAATAAAATGGTAAAAAAACGACAAACGACAGCTGCCAAAAATCCAATGCATGCATCGAGACTATTGGAATAACAGAGAAAAAATCGCAACCCAAGGATCTTTGAATATTTGCCTCGAAATACAGATGCAATATACAAGTATCGCGGTTTCCACAACTGAAGAAAATATACATGAAAAAAATATATTAAGAAAACATAGACTTTCTCCGGCTAAATTTCCCAGGCCAACGGAAGGCTTAAAAAAAACCGCCAGTTGCGTTCCAAGATATCCACTTCCCCAAATGCAAATAAAGGATGACACGAAATACATTGTCAACCCGGCGAATCTCTTATGTTTAACACGCAGATAGCTAATTGGATATATCATCACGAGCCTCCCAAAAAAATGGCAAGAAATAAATTCTTGCCCAAGTAAATATGCTCCCATATTTCCAGCACGCATGGCTTCCAAGAACGTGTCACCTCGTCCAGATTTACGCGCATACATGCCAGAACAATATAGCGCCTGTCCGATCATCATCGTCCCCTGAAAATTATCGAAACCATGCTGAGACTACCGGAGACCGCAGCAGGAAGGTCGATGACTTATCTATCGCAGCGCTTAAAATCAAGGCATCGTGAGTATCTGACGCAACCTGAATGACGCTCCCGCTATCGAGAGCACAACAATCGCAACAGCGAACGGTAATAGGGGCGAAGGAATATCGAAGCAAGCCTTCCAAATCATAACCAACGTGTAATTAAGGGGAATGAAGATTACACACGCATATACTGCGGCGGAGGCAGACTTGCTCAATAAAAGACGTTTCTTTTCAAGAGTAATCTTCTTCTGCCGCACTAAAAACAATCCCATCGGCAGAACTATAATGGAATCAAATATAAAAAAAACCGCTAGAACAGCATTCCTCTCATCTGCGCCAATCTTACTCAGAATAGTAGGAAAAAACAGTTCGACAAAAAAAGATATAATGACGAGACATGCCGTTGTTCGATATATCGCGCGTAGCTGACGAGCTTTTTTCGCGGGCATTTCATAAAATACTCCTGTAACCAAGTTACCATCAGATATTTTATAAAAGCAATTAAAATAATTCGTTCCAGTTTCACTCTCAAAGAAAGCCATTCATCTCTCCTTGGCTGCTCTATCAGCAATCTGTACCGCCCCAGCGGGGCGGTACAGCACATTAATAGCTAAATCCCAACCCAGCCCAAGTGGCGCCGGCCTCCAAGGCGATGCCGCCGACGGCTACCAGCACAAAGCCGCCTGTTGCCACAGCCAGTCCACCAGCAAGCAATAAAATTCCTCCTTGCTCAATCATTCTCACATTGCAGTAAGCAAACAATAGAATAAAAAGTCATATGGCTCATTGCAAAAAATCAAATACAATTTCCATTGTGTAATTTATTGCCGACATGGCGCCAGCATAGAGAATCAGGATGTAAAGTGAGAACGCCATGCGGGGAACTTGATTTGCATGAAATCCAATTGGTGTCCGGTGGACTGGGTTCGATGGATTGCTATCTTGTCATATAGTGTTCTTGTCCTCGCCGCCACTCCGCAGCCAAAACGTCAAGTCCACCTTCCCAGTTGCACGCGAAGAACAAAAAAAAACCGGGAACAAGTCCCGGTTTCGTGTGATGCGAAATTGTCGCTTAGCGCTTGCGCGGCGGAGGCAGGTCGGTGCAGACGCCTTCGTACACTTCGGCGGCCATGCCGATCGACTCGCCCAAGGTAGGGTGCGGGTGGATCGTCTTGCCGATGTCGGTGCCGTCGCAACCCATCTCGATCGCCAGCGCGATCTCGCCGATCATGTCGCCAGCGTGCGTGCCGACGATGGTGCCGCCAATGATGCGGTGCGTTTCAGCGTCGAACAGCAGCTTGGTGAAGCCCTCGGCGCGGCCATTGGCCACGGCGCGGCCGCTCGCTGCCCAAGGGAAGTGGCCCTTCTCGACCTTGATGCCCTTGTCTTTCGCTTCGTCTTCGGTGATGCCAGCCCATGCCACTTCCGGATCGGTGTAGGCCACCGACGGAATCACCTTCACATCGAAGTGCGACTTCTGGCCAGCCGCAGCTTCCGCCGCCACGTGGCCTTCGTGCACCGCCTTGTGCGCCAGCATAGGCTGGCCCACCAGGTCGCCGATGGCGAAGATGTTCGGCACGTTGGTGCGCATCTGGCTGTCGACAGGGATGAAGCCGCGATCGGACACGATCACGCCTGCCTTGTCGGCGGCGATCTTCTTGCCGTTCGGGCTGCGGCCCACTGCGACCAGCACCAGGTCGTAGACCTGCTGTGCTGGCGCGGCAGCGCCAGCTTCCGCCGCTTCGAAGGTGACTTTGATCCCTTCCGGCAGCGCTTCAACGCCTACCGTTTTGGTCTTGGTCATGATGTTGTCGAAGCGCTTCTCGTTGAACTTCTGCCAGACCTTGACCGCGTCGCGATCAGCACCTTGCATCAGGCCATCCATCATTTCGACCACGTCGATGCGCGCGCCGAAGGTCGAGTACACGGTGGCCATTTCCAGGCCGATGATGCCTCCGCCGATGACCAGCATGCGTTTCGGGATCTGGCGCAGTTCCAGCGCGCCGGTCGAATCGACGATGCGTGGATCTTCAGGCACGAACGGCAGCTTCACCACGGCCGAACCGGCTGCAATGATGGCCTGCTTGAACTGCACCACTTTCTTGGTGCCGTCGGCGGCCGTGACTTCGATATGGTTCGCGCTCAGGAACTGGCCGACGCCGGTGACGACCTGCGTCTTGCGTGCCTTGGCCATGCCGGCCAGACCGCCGGTCATGTTCTTGATGACGCCTTCCTTGTACTTGCGTACCTGGTCGATGTCGATGGTCGGCTTGGCGAAGGTGACGCCGGTGTTGGACATGTGCGAGGTTTCATCAATCACGGATGCCACGTGCAGCAGCGCTTTCGATGGGATGCAACCGACGTTCAGGCACACGCCGCCCAACGTTTCGTAACGCTCGACGATCACGGTGTTCAGGCCCAGGTCCGCAGCGCGGAACGCGGCGGAGTAACCGCCAGGACCGCCACCCAGTACCATCATGTCGCAGTCGATGTCGACCTGGCCGGCGTAGCTGCTACCAGCTGGCGCGGCGATCGGTGCGGCAGGTGCAGCCGCTGCGGCCGGAGCCGGAGCTGCCGCAGCAGGCGCTGGCGCGGCGGCAGGAGCCGCAGCAGCCGCGCCAGCGGAAGCTTCAACCACCAGCATCAACGAGCCTTCCTTGACCTTATCGCCAACCTTGACCTTGACCTCCTTCACCACACCTGCGTGCGACGAAGGAACTTCCATGCTGGCCTTGTCCGATTCAACGGTGATCAGCGATTGATCGACCTTGATCGTATCGCCAACCTTGACCATCACCTCGATCACTTCAACTTCTGCGAAGTCGCCGATGTTCGGCACTTTCACTTCTGTGCTCATAGTCGCTCCTTACAGCAGAATTTTGCGCATGTCGCCGAGCACTTCGCTCAGGTACACGGAGAAGCGAGCACCCATCGCACCGTCGACCACGCGGTGGTCGTAGGACAGCGAGGTACCCATCATCAGGCGAGGCTGGAAGGCCTTGCCGTCCCACACCGGCTTGATCGATGCCTTGGACAGGCCAAGGATCGCCACTTCCGGCGCGTTGACGATAGGCGTGAAGTGCGTGCCGCCGATGCCGCCCAGCGACGAGATGGTGAAGCTGGCGCCTTGCATATCGGTCGGTTTCAGCTTGCCTTCGCGCGCTTGCAGCGACAGCTCGGTCATTTCGCGAGCGATCTGCGAGACCGATTTCTGGTCGGCGTTTTTGATCACTGGCACAACCAGGCCATTCGGCGTGTCGGCTGCGAAGCCGATGTTGTAGTACTGCTTGAGGATCAGGTTTTCACCCTTCTCATCCAGCGACGCATTAAACGCCGGGAATTTCTTCAGCGCGGCGACCGATGCCTTGATGACGAAGGCCAGCATGGTCAGCTTGGCCGCGTCCTTGTTCTTGGCATTGGCGTTGTTGGTCTCGACGCGGAACGCTTCCAGGTCGGTGATGTCGGCATCGTCGAACTGCGTGACGTGCGGGATCATGACCCAGTTACGGTGCAGGTTAGGACCGGAGATTTTCTTGATACGCGACAGCGGCAGCAGTTCGGTAGGACCGAATTTGCTGAAGTCGATCACCGGCCATGGCAACACGCTCATGCCGCCGTTGCCGCCTGCTGGCGACGATGCGCCGGCAGGTGCGGCGGTGGTACCAGCCATCACGCCCTTGACGTAGTTCTGCACGTCCAGCTGGGTGATGCGGCCTTTAGGACCGGAACCTGGAACCTTGAGCAGATCCACGCCCAGTTCGCGGGCGAACTTGCGGATCGACGGCGATGCGTGCGCCAGCTTGCCGGTTTGGACCGAGCCTTGCGACGCGGCCGGTGCGGCGGCGGCAGGCGCCGGCGAAGGCGCGGCGACAGCAGCAGCTGGAGCGGCTGCTGCAGCAGGTGCAGCAGCGGCAGGTGCCGGAGCGGCAGCGCCGCCAGTCGACTCAACCACCAGCACGACCGAACCCATGGCAACCTTGTCGCCAACCTTGATCTTCACTTCCTTCACCACACCCGCGTGCGACGAAGGGATTTCCATGCTGGCCTTGTCCGATTCAACGGTCAGCAGCGATTGATCGACCTTGATCGTGTCGCCAACCTTGACCATCACTTCGATGACCTCAACTTCCTTGAAGTCGCCGATGTCCGGCACTTTGACTTCGACCGGGCCGGCCGACACGGCTGCCGCCGGTGCAGGTGCCGGCGCGGCAGCAGCGGCAGGCGCCGGTGCTGGAGCCGCAGCGGCTGGTGCAGGTGCGGCAGCGGCAGGTGCGGCGCCAGCGCCATCAGCTTCCAGCAACAGCAGCAGCGAACCCATCGCCACCTTGTCGCCGACCTTGACCTTGATTTCCTTGACCACGCCAGCGGCGGACGAAGGAATCTCCATGCTGGCCTTGTCCGATTCAACGGTAATCAGCGACTGGTCCACCTTGATGGTGTCGCCTACTTTGATCATCAACTCGATGATTTCAACTTCCTTGAAATCACCGATATCCGGGACTTTAACTTCCACAATGCTCATAGCGTCTGCTCCGTTCTAATTATTGAGTCACCGGATTTGGCTTGTTGGCGTTCAGGCCGTACTTGACGACTGCCTGTTCCACCACCTTCGCGTCGATCTTGCCTTCTTCCGCCAGCGATTTCAGCGCAGCGACCGTGATGTAGTAACGGTTCACTTCGAAGAACTCGCGCAGTGCGGCGCGGGTGTCCGAACGGCCGAAACCATCGGTGCCCAGCACGCGGTAGGTGCGGTCTTTCGGGATGAAGGCGCGGATCTGCTCGGCAAACGCACGCATGTAATCGGTCGTCGCAACGATAGGGCCGGTCGTATCCTTCAGCAGCTGCGCCACGTAAGGCACGCGTTGTTCCTTGGTCGGATTGACCAGGTTCCAGCGCTCTGCGTCCTGGCCGTCGCGGGCCACCAGCGTCAGCGATGGAGCGGACCACACGTCGGCGGCGATGTTCCAGTCGTTCTTCAGCAGTTCGGCGGCGAAGATCGATTCGCGCAGGATGGTGCCGGAGCCGATCAGCTGCACGCGCTGCTTGGCTTTCTCGTCGCCCTTCTGCAACAGATACATACCCTTCAGGATGCCCTCTTCCTGGCCCGGCTTGATGCCTGGGTGCGGATAGTTCTCGTTCATGATGGTGATGTAGTAGAACACGTCTTCCTGATCTTCCACCATGCGGCGCATACCGTCCTGGATGATCACGGCCAGTTCGTGGCCGAAGGTCGGATCGTACGGCATGCAGTTCGGTACAGCCGCTGCGAACAGGTGGCTATGGCCGTCTTCGTGTTGCAGACCTTCGCCGTTCAGCGTGGTACGGCCGGCGGTGCCGCCCATCAGGAAGCCACGGGCGCGCATGTCGGCGGCGGCCCATACCAGGTCGCCGATACGCTGCATGCCGAACATCGAGTAGTACGTGTAGAACGGGATCATCACGCGGTTGTTGGTCGAGTACGAAGTCGCCGCAGCGATCCACGAGCTCATACCACCGGCTTCATTGATACCCTCTTGCAGGATCTGGCCGGCCTTGTCTTCGCGGTAGTACATGACCTGGTCTTTGTCGACCGGCTCGTACAACTGGCCTTGCTGGTTGAAGATGCCAACCTGGCGGAACAGGCCTTCCATACCGAAGGTGCGCGACTCGTCGACCAGCACCGGCACGATACGCGAACCGACGCTGGAGTCTTTCAGCAGCGTGGTCAGGATACGCACGTAGGTCTGGGTGCTCGATACTTCGCGGCCTTCTGCGGTCGCATCCAGCACGTTCTGGAACGCGCTCAGTGGCGGCACGGTCAGCTTCTCGTCGGCTTGCATGCGGCGGGCCGGCAGGTAGCCGCCCAGCGCGGCGCGGCGCTCGTGCAGGTACTTGATTTCCGGTGCGTCGTCGGCAGGCTTGTAGAACGGGATGTCGGCCAGCTTGTCGTCCGGGATAGGGATCGAGTAGCGGTCGCGCATTTCGCGCACGGCTTCGTCGGTCAGCTTCTTGGTGTTGTGCGCGGTGTTGCGTGCTTCGCCGTGCTTGCCCATGCCGAAGCCCTTGATGGTTTTCACCAGCAGGACGGTCGGTTGGCCTTTGTGTTCCTGTGCGACCTTGAAGGCGGCGTAGATCTTGTGCGGATCGTGGCCGCCACGGGTCAGGCGCCAGATGTCGTCGTCGGTCATGTTGGCGACCATCTCCAGCAGCTTGGGATGCTTGCCGAAGAAGTTGGCGCGCACGTAGGCGCCGTCTTTCGCTTTGTAGTTCTGGTATTCGCCGTCGACGGTTTCCATCATCACTTTGCGCAGGATGCCTTCTTTGTCCTGCTTCAGCAGCGCGTCCCAACCCGGGCCCCAGATGACTTTGACGACATTCCAGCCGGCGCCGCGGAAGTCCGCTTCCAGCTCTTGAATGATCTTGCCGTTGCCGCGCACAGGGCCGTCCAGGCGCTGCAGGTTGCAGTTGACGACGATGACCAGGTTGTCCAGCTTCTCGCGCGCGGCCATGCCGATTGCGCCCAGCGATTCCGGTTCGTCCATCTCGCCGTCGCCGCAGAATGCCCAGACTTTACGGTCGGTGGTGTCGGCGATCGAGCGCGCGTGCAGGTACTTCAGGAAGCGCGCCTGGTAGATCGCCATCAACGGGCCCAGGCCCATCGACACGGTCGGGAACTGCCAGAAGTTCGGCATCAGTTTCGGGTGCGGGTACGAGGACAGGCCCTTGCCGTCGACTTCGCGACGGTAATGGGTCAGCTGCTCTTCGGTCAGGCGGCCTTCGAGGAAGGCGCGGGCGTACACGCCCGGCGAGGAGTGGCCCTGGATGTACAGCAGGTCGCCGCCGTGGCTTTCGCTAGGCGCTTTCCAGAAGTGGTTGAAGCCGATGCCCAGCATGTTGGCCAGCGAGGCGAACGAGGACAGGTGGCCACCGAGGTCGCCGTCGACGCGGTTGGCCTTGACGACCATCGCCATGGCGTTCCAGCGCATCCATGAGCGCAGCTTCTCTTCGTATTCCAGATTGCCTGGGCAATGGGTTTCGAGGTGGGCGGGGATGGTGTTGACGTATGCGGTATTGGCGGAGAACGGGATGTCCGAGCCGCTTTGGCGGGCCAGGTCGATCAGGCGTTCCATCAGGTAGTGAGCGCGTTCAGGGCCCTCTTGTTCCAGCACTGCGGCCAGTGCGTCCAACCATTCTTTGGTTTCTTGCGAATCAGGGTCGGGGTTTGCCGGTACCTGGTCAAGTTGAGCTGACATGTATTAAGTCTCCTGAGTTTGAGTGCTGAACTAACGCTGATTATTTACCAATACTTCGATGCCGTGTGCGATTCTAACAGCAGTTTTCTTCTTTTTCAAATTACGATACGTCATTTCGTATTGTGAAATCACCCCATGAAATTCTTGTGCGCCGCAGCATCACTAAACCACCGGAAACGAGGCGGAGTGCGCGCTGCGGCTTTATAATCCTGCTTTCCTCTCCAACCTGGTTAAATCATGCCTGCTCAACTGATCGACGGAATCGCCCTCTCCCAAAAACTGCGCGCGGAAATTGCTGCACGTGCTGCCGCCCTCACCGCCAAAGGCAAACAGCCCGGCCTGGCCGTGATCATCGTCGGCGACGACCCGGCCAGCCACGTGTACGTGCGCAACAAGGTCAAGGCTTGCGAGGACGCTGGTTTCTATTCGTTGAAGGATCAGTACCCTGCCGACCTGAGCGAAGCCGCGCTGCTGGAGCGCATCGCCGCGCTGAACGCCGATCCGGCCATCCACGGCATCCTGGTGCAAATGCCGCTGCCTAAGCACATCGACCCACACAAGGTCATCGAAGCGATCTCCACCAAGAAAGACGTGGACGGCTACTCGGTGCTGAGCGCCGGCGAGCTGATGGCCGGCCTGGACGGTTTCCGTCCGTGCACCCCGTACGGCTGCATGAAGCTGATCGAAAGCACCGGCGTCAACCTGCGCGGCAAGCACGCGGTCGTCATCGGCCGCAGCAACACCGTCGGCAAGCCGATGGCGCTGCTGCTCTTGCAAGCCAACGCCACCGTCACCATCTGCCATAGTGCGACGCCGGACCTGGGCCTGTACACCCGCCAGGCCGACGTTGTTGTGGCCGCAACCGGCCGCCGCAATACGCTGACCGCTGATATGGTGAAGCCGGGCGCGATCGTCATCGACGTCGGCATCAACCGTGACGAGGCGGGCAAGCTGTGCGGCGACGTCGATTTCGCCGGCATCAAGGAAGTGGCATCGCACATCACGCCGGTACCAGGCGGCGTGGGCCCGATGACCATCACCATGCTGCTGATGAACACCGTCGAAGCGGCCGAGCGCACTTAATACAACCGTATCGAACTTATTGGACTCAAGATGACTGACCAAAATCCCCTGCTGGACTTTAGCGGCCTGCCGCGTTTCGATGCGATCAAGCCCGAGCACGTCACCCCGGCCATCGATGAGCTGCTGGCCAAGAGCCGCGCCGTGGTCGAGCAACTGGAAGCGCCGTCCGAGCAAGTGACATGGGATAACTTCGTCACCCCGCTGGAAAACGCCACCGAGCTGCTGGGTCGCGCCTGGGGCATCGTCAGCCATCTGAACAATGTGGTCGATACGCCAGAGCTGCGCGCCACCTACAACGACAATCAACCGAAAGTGACCGAGTTCTGGACCGCGCTGGCCCAGAACGAGGCGCTGTTCGGCAAGTACAAGGCGCTGCGCGCATCGGCCGGCTTCGACAGCCTGTCGCCGGCCCGCAAGCGCATCATCGACAACGCCGTGCGCGATTTCCGCATGGGCGGCGCCGAACTGCCTGCCGATAAAAAAGAACGCTTTGCCGACATCCAGGAAGAACACGCGTCGGTCTCGACCCGCTTCTCCGAAAACGTGCTCGACGCCACCAACGACTACAAGCTGCTGGTGGCCGACGAAGCCGACCTGGCCGGCCTGCCCGCCGACGTGAAAGCCGCCGCGCGCGCCGCCGCCGAAAAGGAAAACAAGCAAGGCTACGAATTCTCGCTGCACTTCCCGTCCTACTTCCCTATCCTGCAATTCGCCGACAAGCGCGAACTGCGCGAGACCATCTACCGCGCCAACGCCACCAAGGCTTCCGAGCAGGGCGAAGTGTTCAGCAAGAAGGAAGACTGGGACAACACGCAAAACATCGTCACGCTGCTCAAGCTGCGCGACGAGGAAGCCAAGCTGCTCGGCTACCGGAACTTCGCCGAAGTCTCGCTGGTGCCTAAGATGGCGCAGTCGCCGGATCAGGTGATCGCCTTCCTCGAAGACCTGGCCAAGCGTGCCCGTCCGTTCGCCGAGCAGGACCTGGCCGAACTGAAAAAATTCGCACAGGAAGAACTGGGCATAGCTGAACTGAAAGCCTGGGACATTCCCTACGCTTCCGAAAAACTGCAGGAGCGCCGCTACGCCTTCTCCGCGCAGGAAGTGAAGCAGTACTTCCCTGAACACAAAGTGGTCGACGGCCTGTTCCGCCTGATCCAGAACCTGTTCACCGTCGAGATCAAGCCGGACGACGCGCCGGTATGGCACAAGGACGTGCGCTTCTTCCGCATCGAGCGCAACGGCAAGCTGATCGGCCAGTTCTACCTCGACCTGTACGCGCGCGCCGGCAAGAGCGGCGGCGCCTGGATGGACGACGCCCGCGGCCGCCGCGCCGAGGAAGAGAAAGTGCAAACCCCGGTCGCCTACCTGACCTGCAACTTCACCGAGCCGGCAGTGGCAGACGGCGTGGTACAGCCATCGCTGTTCACGCACGATGAAGTGATCACGCTGTTCCACGAATTCGGCCACGGCCTGCACCACATGCTGACGCAGGTGGATGAGCTGGGTGTGTCCGGCATCTCCGGCGTCGAGTGGGATGCGGTGGAACTGCCGTCGCAATTCATGGAGAACTTCTGCTGGGAATGGGAAGTGCTCGAACACATGACCTCGCATGTGAGCACCGGCGAACCGCTGCCGCGCGCGCTGTACGACAAGATGCTGGCCGCGAAGAATTTCCAGTCCGGCTTGCAGACGCTGCGCCAGGTGGAGTTCTCGCTGCTGGACATGCACCTGCACTACGACTACGACGCCAGCACCGGCAAGACCGTGCAGCAAGTGATCGACGAAGTGCGCGCCAAGTTCGCGCTGATCGTGCCGCCTGCGTTCAACCGCTTCCAGAACTCCTTCGGCCACATCTTCGCCGGCGGCTACGCGGCCGGCTACTACAGCTACAAGTGGGCCGAGGTGCTGTCCGCCGACGCCTATGCCGCGTTCGAAGAAGCCAAGGCCCTGGGCCCGGACGCGACCACCGCCACCGGCAAGCGCTACCTGCAAGAGATCCTGTCGGTAGGCGGCTCGCGTCCTGCGCTGGAATCGTTCACGGCCTTCCGTGGCCGCGAGCCCACCATCGACGCGCTGCTGCGTCACAGCGGCATGGCGGCCTGATCATGAGGCGGCTGGCCATGCTCACCGTCGCGCTGCTGTGCTTCGGCACGGCCAGCGCCCAGGTGTACAAGTGGGTCGACGCCAAGGGCGTCACCCACTACAGCGACCAGCCGCCGCCGCCATCCACACCGGCCAAAACAAAAGTCGAAGTGAAATCGTTTTCCACCGGCGGAGCTTCGGTGGAGTTGCCGCAGGAACTGGCCGATGCGGTGCGCAACCGCCCCGTCACGCTGTACACCACGGCACAGTGCGACGGTTGCAGCAATGGCCGCGCCATGCTGATGGCGCGCGGCATTCCCTTCCATGAAAAAACCATTACCTCGGTGGACGATCAGTTGGCGCTGAAGAAGGCCGGAGGCAACGGTCAGCTGCCATTGTTGCTGGTGGGCCGCAGCAAGCTGACCGGCTTCGAACAGAATAGCTGGGACATGTTGCTGAGCGATGCAGGCTATCCGTTGGAGAAGCGTCTGCCGCCGAATTACCAGTACCCTGCGCCCGTTTCTGCCGCGCCACCGCCACCACCAGCGCCCGAGGCGCCGCGCCCGGTGGAGGAGCTGCCCAAGCCCCTGCCGCCGGTCAATGCACCGCCCGGTTTCCAATTCTAAAATTCGCACGCGGTAGCAACATCGGTGCCAGCGGCAAAAATAATTTTCGAATAAACTGGAATCTCGCAGCGGCTTGCTGCGGGCATTCCTCCTCTACAGAACAGATCAAACAGCTATGACACGCATCGATTTCCACACCAACGTGCCGGACAAGATCGCCTATGCCTGCCGCCTCGTGCGCAAGGCCAGCGCGGCCAACACGCGCGTGGTACTGATGGCAGACGATGAGGCGCAACTGGCGGAACTTAACACGGCGATGTGGACATTTTCCCCTGTCGACTTCCTGCCCCACGTGCTGGCCGGCGATGCACTCGCCGCGCACACTCCAATCATTCTCACGGACAACGATGAGGCGGAATTACCACACAAAGAATTATTGATAAATTTGTCGCGCCGCGCGCCTTCCGGGGTCGCGCAATTCGAGCGCATGATCGAAGTAATTTCCTCCGACGAGGATGATGCGGCCGCAGGCCGCAAGCGCTACGTCGCATACAAGCAGCAAGACTATCCACTTACTCACTTTGTCACAGGAAAATCATGAGCCAAGCCCAATCGTTTGACGCCAGTATCCCTGTCTTGACGGAAGTCCTGAAGGCCGAGCCCCTGGGCGATGAACTGCTGCCCGGCGAAGCGGCTAACGGCGCCCGTTCCATCCTGTCCAAGCGCGCCGAGATGGCGGCGGACCTGGAAGCCGACGCCATCGACAACTGGGGCGATGCGGAATGGGCGATGATGGAGCATCGCCTGTCCGAGCGCATCATGCACCAGTTGCAGTCGCGCGTGGACTTCGTGCTGGAGCAGCGCATCAAGGACTGCATGGCCGAAGTGCTGACCCATGCCCTGCATGGCCTGACCAACGAAATCCGCATCGGCCTGCACGACACCATCGAGAAAATCGTCGCCCGCGCCGTCTCGCAAGAGCTGACGCATCTGCAAGCCAAAAAGTAAGAATTTCCCACCCGGTCCGTTCCCACTTCTGGTGCGCGGACCGCCCCCTCCCAGCGCAGCGCGCATCAAAACAGGGAAATGCCACTTAAAAGTGCGAAACCCTGCGAATCTCCCTTTGCGTTAAGAATAATTTGTTGTACCTTTTGGCCTTGCAGAAAAAATTCTGCGGCGCTTACGAGACACCGTCGCTTATTCAACCATTGGAGAATGCATATGCTGTTCAAGACCAAATTCATTCCACTCGCCATCGCCCTGGCTTTTGCTGGCAGCGCCGGCGCGCAAGAAGTGATCAAGATCGGCCACGTGGCGCCGGTTTCCGGTCCGTCCGCGCACCTTGGCAAGGACAATGAAAACGGCGCCAAGATGGCCGTCGAAGAATTGAACGCCAAAGGCATCAAGATCGGCGGCAAGCCGGTCAAATTCGTGCTCGTGCTGGAAGACGACGGCGGCGATCCGAAACAGGGCACGGCCGTTGCACAGAAACTGGTCGACGCCAAAGTCAACGGCGTGATCGGCCACCTGAACTCGGGCACCACCATCCCTGCCTCGAAGATTTACTTCGACGCCGGCATCCCGGAAATTTCGCCAGCCACCACCCAGACCAAATATACGCAACAAGGCTTCAACTCGGCCTTCCGCGTGGTCGCCAACGACGCCAAGCTGGGCGGCACGCTGGGCGCCTACGCCGTCAACAAGATGGGCGTGAAGAAGATCGCCGTCATCGACGACCGTACCTCCTACGGCCAGGGCGTGGCGGAAGAGTTCGTCAAGGGCGCCAAGAAGGCGATGCCTGGCGTGCAAATCGTCGGCAAGGAATTCACCACCGACAAGGCCACCGACTTCAACGCCATCCTGACCACCATCAAGGCCAAGAATCCCGACGTCATCTTCTTCGGCGGCATGGACTCGGTGGGCGGCCCGCTGCTGCGCCAGATGAAGGCGCTGGGCATCAAGGCCAAGTACATGGGCGGCGACGGCCTGTGCACCGAATCGCTGCCTAAGCTGGCTGGCGAAGCCGCCGTACCGGTCGTCACCTGCGCGGAAGCCGGCGGTGTGCCCCCTGAGCTGCAAAAGAACATGGACGATTTCCACGCCCGCTACAAGAAGAAGTACAACATGGACGTGCAACTGTACGCGCCATACGTGTACGACTCGGTCATGACCATGGCTGCCGCCATGCAGCAGGCGAACTCGGCAGAGCCTGCCAAGTACCTGCCAGTGCTGCAGAAGATCAAGTACCAGGGCGTTACCGGCCTGATCGAGTTCGATGCCAAGGGCGACATCAAGGATGGCTCGCTGACGCTGTACAACTACAACAACGGCACCAAGACCATCACTTCGGTCATCAAGTAAGCCGTAGTAACAAGCACCAATAAAAAACGCGCCTATGGCGCGTTTTTTATTCAGCTAAAGCAAAGCTCATTTCTGCGCCAGCACCCATTTCACCAGGGTTTTCGCTTCGGCTTCGCTCACTTGCGGGTTGGCAGGCATAGGGATCGCGCCCCAGGCGCCGGTGCCGCCCTTGATCACTTTGGTCACCAGCTTGGCTTCCGCATCTTTCTGGCCGGCGTATTTGGCGGCGACATCCTTGTAGGCAGGGCCAACCAGCTTGGTGCTCACGGCGTGGCAAGCCAGGCAGTTCTTCGCTTTCGCCAGGTCCATACCCGCGTCGGCCATCGCCGATTGCGATGCGAATGCCGAAGCCACCACCATACCAACCATCATCAAATTGCGTTTCATTGTCTTCTCCAGGTAAGTGCTACTCAATTCTGCCAACAATTCTACCGTGTTTTCCCAGTGAACAATAAACGCCATACCGCTTATGCTCGTTGACCGATAATAGAATATTGCTGCACGTAAAACCGTTTTCTTTGTAAGATGAGGTAACTGGAGGAGAACGTCATGCCTATGATTCTGCTGATCCTCGCCCTGTGCGGGCTGCGTTATTTTGAAGTGTGGAAGTTCGCCCTGCTGTCCTGGTGGTGGATTATCGGGCTGATGGTGTTCGCCTTCGTGTGGTTCGAGTTCCTGGAGCCGATGCTGGGGCTGGACAAGCGCAAGGCCCACGACGAAGACGAAAAGCGCCGCAAGGCGCGCGTGAAGCAGAATTTCGACAAGAAATAATCATTCCCGCTCCGGGCGGAGCGGGAATGCAGCGCCAGATTAGCGCTTGATCTGCGACAGATCGCGCACGGCGCCACGGTCGGCCGACGTGGTCAGCGCCGCGTAGGCTTGCAGCGCCTGCGACACATAACGCTGGCGGTTCACCGGCTTCCACGCCGCCGAGCCCTTGGCCTCCATCGCTGCGCGACGCGCAGCCAGGTCCGCATCGCTGATGCGCAGGCTGATGGTGCGGTTCGGGATATCGATATCGATCATATCGCCCTCCTCCACCAGGCCGATGGCGCCGCCCTCCGCCGCTTCCGGCGAAGCATGGCCGATCACCAGCCCCGACGAACCGCCCGAGAAGCGGCCATCGGTCAGCAGCGCGCAAGCCTTGCCCAGGCCCTTGGACTTGATGTACGAAGTCGGATACAGCATCTCCTGCATGCCCGGCCCACCCTTCGGACCTTCGTAGCGGATGATGACCACATCGCCCTCATGCACCGTATCGCCCAGGATGCCCTCAACCGCAGCATCCTGGCTCTCGAACACGCGCGCCTTGCCGCTGAATTTCAAAATGCTTTCATCCACGCCCGCAGTCTTCACGATGCAGCCGTTCTCCGCCAGGTTGCCGTACAAGACAGCCAGGCCGCCGTCCTGCGAGTAGGCGTGCGCCTTGTCGCGGATGCAGCCGGTGCTGCGGTCGGTATCCAGCGCATCGTAGCGCTCCGATTGCGAGAACGCGACCTGCGTCGGCACGCCGCCAGGCGCGGCGCGGAACAGCTGGTGCACGGCCGGATCGTCGCTGCGCTTGATGTCGTTGCGCTCGATCGCATCGCCCAGCGTCGGCGCGTGGATGGTCGGCAGCGAGGTATCGAGCAAACCGGCACGCGCCAGCTCGCCCAGGATCGCCACGATGCCGCCGGCGCGGTGCACGTCTTCGATGTGGTACTTGTCGGTCATCGGCGCGACCTTGCACAGGCATGGCACTTTGCGCGAGATGCGGTCGATGTCCTTCATGTCGAAGTCCACTTCCGCTTCATGCGCGGCGGCCAGCAAGTGCAGCACGGTGTTGGTGGAACCGCCCATCGACACATCCAGCGCCATCGCGTTTTCAAACGCGGCCTTGGTGGCGATGGAGCGCGGCAGCACCGAGTAGTCGTCCTGCTCGTAGTGGCGCTTGGCCAGTTCGACGATCAGGCGGCCGGCGCGCAGGAACAGCTGCTCGCGGTCGGCGTGCGTGGCGACGATGGTGCCGTTGCCCGGCAGCGCCAGACCCAGCGCCTCGGTCAGGCAGTTCATCGAGTTCGCGGTGAACATGCCCGAGCACGAACCGCAGGTAGGGCAGGCCGAACGCTCGATCTCTGCCACGTCGGCATCGCTGACCGACTGGTCGCCGGCCTTGATCATGGCGTCGACCAGATCGAGCTTGATGATCTTCTGCTTGCCGTCGACCACCTTGATCACCTTGCCCGCTTCCATCGGGCCGCCGGAGATGAACACCACCGGAATGTTCAGGCGCATCGCAGCCATCAGCATGCCCGGCGTGATCTTGTCGCAGTTGGAGATACAGACCATGGCATCGGCGCAGTGCGCGTTGACCATGTACTCGACCGAATCCGCGATCAGGTCACGCGACGGCAGCGAGTACAGCATGCCGCCGTGACCCATGGCGATACCGTCATCGACAGCGATCGTGTTGAATTCCTTGGCCACGCCGCCGGCCTTCTCGATCTCGCGCGCCACCAGCTGGCCCAGGTCCTTCAGGTGCACGTGGCCGGGCACGAACTGCGTGAAGGAGTTCACCACGGCAACGATAGGCTTGTCGAAATCGCCGTCCTTCATGCCGGTCGCGCGCCACAGGGCGCGGGCGCCGGCCATGTTGCGGCCGTGGGTGGTGGTGCGGGAACGGTATTGCGGCATGATGATTCTCCAATGATAAAGGCGGGCTTAAGACCGCTGGCTTAGTATGAGAGATTGCCTTTCCCCTGCCCCGGTGTCAAATATAGTATTTTCGACTCTGTGAGTCGTATAAAATATCACCGGGACAAATTTCAATAGTAAACAATATGAATCTGGAACTGCGGCAATTGCGCTATTTCGTCACCGTCGCCGAGGAGCTCCACTTCGGCAAGGCGGCGCTGCGCCTGCACATGACGCAGCCGCCCTTGTCGCAAACGATACAGGCGCTGGAAGAGCTGCTGGGCGCCGCGCTGTTCGAGCGCAACCGGCGCGGCGTGGCGCTGACGCCTGCCGGCGCCGCCCTGCTGCCGGAAGCGCGCCGCTTGCTGGCGCAATCGCAGGAACTGCCGCAGCTGGTGCAGCGCGCCGCCACCGGCGAAGTCGGACGGCTGACGCTGGCCTTCGTCTCGTCGGCCGACTACAGCGTGCTGCCGCCCTTCCTGCGCGCCTACCGCGCCGCCTGGCCGCAGGTGCAGATCACGCTGCAGGAAGCCACCTCGGACCTGCAACTGGACGACCTGCTGCACAACCGCATCGACGCCGGCCTGCTGATCCCGCCGCTGCCGGACAAGGCCAAACTGGAGCTGGACTACCTGCCGGTGCTGAGCGAGCCGCTGGTGGTGGCGCTGCCGGCCGGCCTGGTGAAGAAGAAAGGCAAGCTGGCATTGGCCTCGCTGCCGAAGCTGCCATTGATCATCTTCCCGCGCGCGATCTCGCCGGCGCTGTACGACGCCATCTTGTCGGTGTTCCGCGAGGCCGGCATCACGCCGGAGATAGGCCAGCAGGCGATCCAGATGCAGACCATCGTCAGCCTGGTATCGGCCGGCATGGGCATGGCGCTGGTGCCGCAGTCCGTGTCCAACCTGATGCGGCCCGGGGTAGAATACCGGGCGCTGCGCGACGCCACGCCGCTGGTCGAAACCGGCCTGGCCTGGCGGCGCGACAATGCCTCGCCGGTACTGCGCGGCTTTTTGGAATTACTAAGAAAGAACACCCTATGCTGATACACCCGATGCCCGACCCGATCGCCCTGCAACTGGGGCCGGTGGCGATCCACTGGTACGGTTTGATGTATGTCCTCGCCTTCGCCATGTTCATCGCGCTGGGCCGCGTGCGCATCAAGCAGCCGCACATCGCCGCGCAGGGCTGGAAGAAGGAAGACCTGGACGACATGCTGTTCTACGGCATGCTGGGCGTGGTGATTGGCGGCCGCATGGGCGAAGTGCTGTTCTACCGCCCCGGCTACTTCTTCGCCAATCCGATCGAGATCCTCAAGGTCTGGCATGGCGGCATGTCCTTCCACGGCGGCTTCCTCGGCGTGTTGCTGGCGATGGCGGTGTGGGCGCGCAAGAGCGGCCGCAATCTGCTGGACGTGTACGACTTCATCGCGCCGCTGGTGCCGCTGGGCTACGCCGCCGGACGCCTGGGTAACTTCATCAACGCCGAGCTGCCGGGCCGCGTGGTGAGCGATCAAACGCTGCCATGGGCGATGCTGTGGCCGGACACCAACTATCCGCTGTGGCCGAATCCCGTGTTCCTGCAAGGCTTGCGCCATCCGTCGCCGCTCTATCAGCTGCTGATCGACGGCTTGCTGGTGTTCGCGATCCTGTGGCTGTATGCACGCAAGGAGCGTCCACGCCTGGCGGTCGGCGCGATGTACACGCTGCTGTATGGCTGCGCGCGATTCTTCACCGAATACTTCCGCACGCCCGACTGGGAGACCACCGTGCTCGGCATGCCGATCACCTCGGGCCAGGTGCTGTCGCTGCCGATGGTCGCAGGTGCGTTGGCGATGCTGGCGTGGGCCTACACCGTCCGCCAAAAAGGCCGCGCGCCCATCCGGCGCTAGTTCTTCAACAGCTTGACGATGGCGTTCCACTGCGCCGCCGTCACCGGCGTGATCGACAGGCGGCTGCCTTTTTGCAGCACCACCATGTCCTCCAGCGCCGGGATGGTGCGCATCTCCGCCAGTGGCAGCAAGCGCGTTTTCTGCGTGCCGCGCACGTCGACCGAGATCCAGCGCGGCTGTTCCTGCGTGGCCTTGGGGTCGTAGTACTTGCTGTCCTTGTCGAACTGCGTGGCGTCGGGATACGGCCCGCCCACCACTTTCGCCAGTCCGGCGATGCCGGGTTCCGGACAGCTGGAGTGATAGAACAACACGCCGTCGCCGTCCTGCATACCGTCGCGCATGAAGTTGCGGGCCTGGTAGTTGCGCACGCCGAACCACGGCGTGGTCTGATCGGGTGAGGCCATCACATCGTCGATGCTGACTTCATCGGGCTCGGATTTCATCAACCAGTATTGCATGAGTTTTCTCCAGACGAAAAAAAGCGGCTGCGCACTCACATGCTTGCAACCGCTTCTTTATATGATGAGGCCCCGCCTGTGCCGTCTTTGCCGGCATCCCGAACCAAACGGTTCAAGGTGGTCACAGTTAGTTCAATTTCGGGTTCATCGGACTAGCGACGCTCACGCCCATCGAACAAAATTCCGCAACCGGTGCACATAAATGGTTCAAGGAATATATGGCAATCGCGAACACCGCAGGGTGAAACGAAGTTTACTCTTTTGTCCGCCGCAAAGGAAGGAGTTTAGCGAATTAAAACAGGGTTTCTTGCGGCGTCAGTGCGCTGTCGAGTACTTTGTGCATGGCGCTGATCTTGGTTTGCACTTCCAGTATAGACATGTCCGACAGCGGCCCCACCGGCGATTTCACCGACAGGAACTCCGCCGCCATGCCCAGCGCAGCCATCACGGCGATGCGGTCGTTACCCTTGACCTTGCCGGCATCGCGGATCGCGGTCATCTTCTTGTCCAGGAAAGCAGCGGCCTCGCGCAGCGCGCGCTCTTCGCCTTCCTTGACGACCAGTCGATACGGCGAACCCATGATGGTAACGTCCAGCTGTATCATCGTGCATCCTCGTTTTCAGGCTGTTCTTCCTGTTCGGCGTCGCCGTCCAGCGCAGGGATTTTCTCCAGCAAGGCTTCCACCCGGCCGGCCGCTTCACTCAGCTTGCGCTGATAACTCATGTTCTCGATCACCAGCGCGGCATTCGCCTGGCGCAGTTGGGCATTTTCCCGGCGCAGGGCCTGGGTCATCTCGGCCAGCTGGTCGATTTTGTCGGATAGTTCTTCGAATTCTGAAATCATCCCGCCACTATAGGCAGCGCGCGTTACGCCGTCAACAGAATCGCACGCTTGCCCGCATATTTGGCGGGCAAGCGCGTGATTTATTTCCCTGCCGTCAACGCACCGACGGAAATTGCTATTTTGCCAGCAAGCGTGGCGCAATACTCACATGGCCTTCGATGCCGCTGGTTTTTCCATCCTCTGCTTCGATGATGACATTGATCTCGCGCTGTCCGGCACCGGCCGGCAGCGGCAGCTCGAACGCTGCCGGCGAGTAGCTTTCCTTCCTGCCGATCAACTGTCCGTTCAGCCAGACCTCCGCCTTGCCGCGCACGCTGGCGAAACGAATCACACCGCTGCCATCGGCCAGGTTCTTGCGCGGCGTGAAGCTGGCGCGGTACAAATGATATTTCGCGGCGGCCGGCGCGATCATCGGCGGCGAACCCCAGCCCCAGGTGTTCATGTCGAAGCTGGCCAGTTGCTGATTGGGGTCGGGCCGCTGGGCGCTGTCCGGCGCGATGCGCCAGCTGCGCACCAGCGTCAACGGCGCCTCCGCCGATTCCACGTAAGGCTGCGCCGGAACCGCCCGCACCGGAATATCGATGCGCGCCGGCGCCAGCCCCGCTGCGGTGGCGGTCACGCTGATGGACTCCGCGCTATCATAGCGGCTCTGCACGATCAGCTGCGCCAGGCCGTTGAACAGCCGGCGCGTCGCGCCCTTCTCGTCCTCATGCGAATTCGGATCGCCGTTGCCGTGGCCGATGGAGCGGCCGCCGCCCGTCACCGCAAACGTGACCTGTGCATCGGCCAGCGGTACAGCGCGGCCTTGCGCATCCAGCGCGCGCACCGTGATCGGCATCGCATCGCGGCCATCTCCGGCCAGTTGCGAGCGGTCGGGCACCAGCTCCAGCGAGACTGCGGCGCCGGTGGTTTCCACCGCCGTGCGGGCGACCTCCTTGCCGCCGTTGTAGCCGATCGCCTCCAGCTTGCCCGGCGCATAAGCGACGTTGAAGTTGTTCATGCGGTACTGATCCACCTTCTGCTCGCCGAGCAGGCGGCCGTTCAGCAGCAGCTGCACACGCTCCACGTTGGCCATCACCATGACGCGGATCTCCTTGCCCTCGCTACCGCTCCAGTTCCAGTGCGGTGCGATGTGGATCAGCGGACGGTCCTTGATCCACTGCACCTGGTGGATGTAGTAGGCGTTCTTCGGGAAGCCGTTCAAATCCATGATGCCGAACACCGAACTGACCGAAGGCCATTCATTGGGCGTAGGCTCGCCGCGATAATCGAAGCCGGTCCAGACGAAACCGCCCGCCACATAAGGCCGCGTGGCGATCGCCTGCCATGCGTCGCGATGAGTATTGCCCCACTCCGCCGCATCGTCGTCGTAGCTGGCGATCAGGTTTTTCTCGCGCACGGTCTTGAACTCGCCGCGTGTCATGTAGGCCGAAGTGTCCTCCGAGCTGGTGAACGGCTTGTTCGGGTAGGCCTTGTGATAACGGTCGTAGTCCGGCACCTGGTAGTTGGAACCCACCACGTCCACCGCGTGCGACACGTTCAGCTCCGTCAGGAAGCCGCCGTTCATCGCCGCCGTCACCGGCCGCGTATCGTCCAGCGCCTTCACGGCGGCCGACATGCGACGTACCATTTCGTAGCCCACTTCCGTGGCCTGCTCCGGCTCCTCATTGAACACCGACCACAGGATCACGCCCGGATGATGGCGGTCGCGCTTGACCATCCACTCCAGCTGCTTCAGATAATCCGGCGAAGGATTGAAGTTGCGGTTCTCGTCCATGACGACAAAGCCCATGCGGTCCACAAGATCCAGCACTTCGGCCGCCGGCGCGTTGTGCGAGAAGCGAATCGCGTTCACGCCCAGCTCCTTCAAGCGCCGCAGTCGATACTCCCACACCGAATCAGGCACGGCCACGCCGACACCAGCATGGTCCTGGTGGATGCACACGCCTTGCAGCTTCACATGCACGCCGTTGAGGAAGAAGCCCTGCGCCGCGTCGAAGCGTATGGTGCGGAAGCCAGTGTGCAGCGACACTTCGTCCAGCGCCTTGCCGTCCTGCAGAACGCGCGTCGTCACGCGATACAAATTGGTTTTCTCCAGCGACCACAATGCCGGGCCGCTGATGGCGAGTGGAACCTGCACCTTGCTCTCGCCCAGCGCCGCCACGCGCGCGGTGGCGCTGCGGCGCAGCACCTGCTTGCCGGCCGGGTCGAACAGCGTCACCTCCACCGTCACGCCGCTGGCCTGCTTGCCGCTGTTGTTCAGCGTGACTTCGACCGGTATCGTCCACTGGCCGCCCTTGCCCGAAGGCGGCACAGGCGTGGCATGCACGCCATCCGTCGCCACATGCACCGGATCGCGCTTGACCAGCCACGCGTGGCGATACATGCCCGCACCCTCGTACCACCAGCCTTCCATGGCCTCGGCATCGGCGCGGATGGCGATGGTGTTCATCGCATCGCCGTAGCGCAGGTAGGGCGTGATGTCGATATAGCTGGAGTTGTAGCCGGACCAGTTGCGGTTGACCACATTGCCGTTCACCCAAACGGTGGCGTGGGTGGCGATGGCGTCGAACTGCAATTCGAAATGGCGGCCGCGATCGGCGGCATCCACGCGCAGATAGCGCCGATACCAGCCGATCCCGCGCGGCCGATAGCCCTGCGAAACATTGGCGTTGGGATCGAACGGACCTTCGACCGCCCAATCATGCGGCAGGTCCAGGTGGCGCCAGTCGGAATCGTCGAACTCCGTGCCGGCCGCGCCGGCGGCGTTGCCCGCCTTGGCATTGCCGTACGATTCGCCGTGCCCCTTGATCGGCGGCTGGACGATATCGCCCAGGTGGAACAGCCAGCCCCGGTCCAGCGACAGCTTCTCGCGGCCCGGCGTCGCCGCGTGGGCGGACACGCCGGCCACCAATAAAACCAGGGCGCCGCATAAACGTCGCCAGTTCATCGTCATCATTTTCAAGTCACGCTCCCGGATAAAAAAAACGGAACGGCGCCATCACGCACCGTTCCGCCAAACCACAATCGGAGGCCCGATGTCAGAACTTGTACGACAGGCCCAGATTGAAGCGACGGCCAAACTCGGTCACTTCCTGCTGCTGCGGAATATTGGCGCTGGTGTAGACCACCTTCTGGTTCGTCAGGTTGTCGATACCAAAGCGCACCTGCAGTTGCTTGGTCAGTTGCTGCGCCACGTTCAGGGTCAGATAAGTCTCGGCGCCGTTCTCGATCAGCTGGCCCGCACCCCAGGTAGGGTTGCGCACAAACTTGCTGTGATAGTTGGCTGATGTCCGCGCCTCGAAGCCGTTCTTCTCGTACCACAGCGTCACGCCGCCGTTGTGCTTCATCAGGCCCTCGATCGGGAACGGATTCGCAGTAGGGAAGCTTTCCTTGATGTCGCTATTGGTGTACGAGTAGTTGCTCGAAACGCCGAAGCCGTTATCGAATGCTTGTTGGTAGATGAACTCCAGGCCGCGCACATTACCACCTTCGCCGTTGACCGAACGGGTGATCACCGCAGGACGGCCATCGATGGTGGTGTTGTCGCTGACGATGCCGATATAGCGCGTGATCTTTTTATAGAACGCGCCTGCCGACAGCAGCGAACCTTTGCCGAAGTACCACTGGTAAACCAGGTCCACTTGATTGGCCATCATCGGCTTCAATTGCGGATTGCCCGCGCTGCCGGTCAGCGGCATGGCCGGATTCGGATCGACGAAGATATTACGGGAACCACGCATCTCGTCGAGCGGCGCGCGCGACATCGCCCGCGCCACGCTGAAGCGAACCTGATGCTCCTGCTTCTCATCCATGTTGAAAATCAGGTTCAGGCTGGGCAGGATCTCGGTGTAGGTGGCGCCGTCGGAAACCGCCGTCGGCGCCGCGTTGTTCAGCGACTGCATGCCCTCGCCCGTCTGCGTGGTGTGCACCACTCGCACGCCCACATTGCCGCGGTAGGACTTGCCGCCCAAGTCGCCCTCAAGGTCGCCCTGTGCGTACAGCGAGGAGCTGCGTTCCTTGACGCGCCAGCCGGACAGCAGGTCGTTCTGCGTTGGCATGCGGCCGGACGCATCGAAGGCCGACGCACCGAATGCTCTCTGCATCGTGCCCACGAAATCCTTCAGCGCGATGAACGGCGCACCCATTCCGGCAATGTTGACGGTCTCATAGTCCGAGTTCGAGAGGCTGCCGTTCGGCGCAAGACGCGAAATATTCCATGTCGTCTGGTGATAGTCTTTTTCGCGGTCGGTGGCGCGAGCGCCGATTTTCAGCTTGTTCACCGGGCCCCACGCCACCGCGCGCGCGGCGCTCAGGTGCAGCGCGTTCAGGCTGTCGCGCAGATGGCCGTCGGTATCGACGTACAAGGTGGCGGCGCCGAAGTTGGCCGGATTGCCGGTATCCTGGCCGTAGGAATATACTTGGCGCTCATCGCCGGTGAAGGAGAAGCTGACGGTGGCGCCGTTGTTGGAGACCTGGCGCAAGTCACGCCACTGGCTGTCGCGGCCAGCGCGCGAGGTGGACAGGTCCGATTCGATCTTCCAGTCGCCGACATTGAACTTGCCGTTCACGCCAGTCGCGAAGGTGTCCATATCCTGCGTCCACAAGGTATCGTTGGTGGTCAGGCCGACGCCGGTGACGGTGCCGCCGACCACGTAGCCGTTGCGGATATCCAGGTTGCTGTAGGCGGATTTCTGCCAGCCGTCCCAGTTGCCGGTATCGCCGCTCCAGTGGGCGACACCAGGCTCCTTGATCTTGGCCTGCGCGTAGTAGGCGTCGCCGGTGATGATGGCGTCGCCGCTGGGCTTCCATTCCACCTTGCCCAATACGCTGGAGCGTTTATCCTTGCCGCGCTTGGCGGAATCGCCCCAGCCCCATGGCGTCTTGTCGATCTTGCCGTCGCCGTTCAAGTCGGCGGAGTGGTCCTCATTGAAACCGAACTGCTTGACGTTCTTTTCAATCGACGGCTGGTCCTGGTAGCTGAACGCCAGCGCGACGCCAAGCTTGCGATTGTCGAACTGGTCGATGTAGACGCCGCCAACGCGAGGCGCAAGTTTGGTGGCGCCGGGGATATCGCGCGCCATCGCGTAGTACAGGGCGTCCGCTTTCAGCGACACCTGGCGGCCGTTGTACTTCAGCGGCGAGACGGTTTGCAGGTCGATGGTGGTGGCTACGCCGCCTTCGACCAGTTCGGCCGATTGCGTTTTGTAGACCGTGGCGCCGCTCAGCGACTCGGACGGGAACTGCTCGAAGCGCACCGCGCGGTTAGGCTCGGACGATGCCAGTTCGCGGCCGTTGAGCGTGGCGCCGATGAAGCGTGGTCCGAGGCCGCGCGCCACGACCTGGCTGGCGTTGCCGCGATCCAGGCCGGACGACATGCCCGGCAGCCGCGCCAGCGATTCGGCGATGGTTGTATCCGGCAGCTTGCCGATGTCTTCCGACGAAACGACTTCCACGATGCTGTTCGAAGCTTCCTTGGCCGCCAGCGCATTGCGCACCGAGGCGCGGATGCCGGTGACGTTCACTTGCTGGATATCGCCTGCCGCTTCCTGGGCAAGCGCTTGTTGGACCAGCAATGGGGAGGTGAAAAGCGTGGCGATGAGCCAGCTCATTTTCTTGTGCTTCATTTGCATCTCCAGTGTTGTTTTGGTTTCGTCTCTGGTTTGCGGCTTGGACGAATGACTGGATGCTAGCGAAACGGAGGATGCACTTCCAATAGCTTATTGCGTGCGGGGGATACGAAGATCGTATATCACTCTTATGCGGGCCTGCGATAGTGAGGGTAGATGCCGGCTGCGGCGTCGCGCAGCGCGAGCAGCATCGCGTCGGCGCCGGGCGAGAGCTGGTGTCGCTTGCGGGTCACAATGCCGAAGGAATCCATGCTGACGCCCAGATCGAACGGCAGCACCGTCATCAGGCCGGCCTCCAGATACGGCTGCACGGCGTCCGACGGCAGCGCCACGATCATGTCGCTGCTCGTCAGCAGGCTTGCAACCACGGGCAAATCGAGGGTCTCGACGGTTTCCGCAGGCTGCTCCAGGCCATGCGAGAGGAACAGCGCGGTCAGGCGGTCGCGCAGGATGCTGCCTGCGGGCGGCAGTATCCAGCACTGCTCCATCAACTCTTCAAGCTGCAGATCGGTACGGCCGGCCAGCGGATGATCGGCACGCGCGATCAGCAGATGCGGCTCGTCGGTCAGCGGTTCGAAATTGAGTTCATCGGCGGCTTCGGTGTCGAGGATGCGTCCCACGACCAGATCCAGTTCGCCACCACGCAGCCGCTCCACCAGCGCTTTGCTGGTCGACATGCTGACCGACACATGCACCCGCGAGTGCCGCGACTTCAACAAGTTGATCGCCTTGGGCACCAGGCCCGTGGCCGGCGCCAGCACCGTGCCGATGCCTACGCGTCCGCGCAGGCCGGACAGCAGCTCCATCACCTCCTGGTGCGCCGCATCCATTTCCGCCAGGGCCGCGCCGGCGCGGCGTATCAGCACCTTGCCATACCAGGTCGGGGCGACGCCACGCGACAGGCGCTCGAACAGCTGCACGCCAAGCGCGTGTTCCAGCTCGCCCAATAATTTGGACGCGCCGGGCTGGGTCAGATTAGCGGCTTGCGCCGCATGGGCGATGGAGCCATGGCGGCCCAGTTCGACCAGCAGGACCAGATGGCGGGTTTTCAGGTGGGAGCGGACGAAGCGGTCGGAGCTTGAATCGGTCATAGGGGCGATTTTCTGGATCGCCCATCATAAGGGCGGGCTGTGACAGCGTCAATCATCGTATCTCATACGTTGGGAAACGGCGACGCCTGCCCCGGGCGTGTCGTCGAACGGCGTATCGGCCACGCCTGGCGCCAGCTCCCCGGCCTGGCCGGGCGGCAGCCGATACAGGCCGCCGCGCGCGCCCAGCAGCAGCAACTGCGTCAAATCGGCGCCGCCGAAAGCCACGCCGGCCATCGCCTCGCGCGCCAGCACGACCTGCCGGCGCACCTGGCCGCCGGCATCGTACTGCACCAGCGAGCCGCCCTGCACGCTCCACAGCATGTCGTCGCTGTCGACCGTGGCAGCGCCCCGCTCCGCCGCCTGCGCGTACTCGCGAACGTCGCCTGTCTTGGCGCGCTCCGCATCGTAGCTGCACTGCATGATGGCCCCCTTGGCCGCATCGGCGAAGTACATGCGCGTGCCGTCCACGCTGAACGCGATGCTGCTTGCCGCGACCACCGCCGGCAAGGCCAGGCGCCGCAGCCCATGGCGCGTCGAATACTGATAGAAGCTGCCGATGGGCCGCCGGTCGGCGCCGGTGTTGGCGGTGCCGAAGACAAAATAGCCATCGCGGTCGGTGCAGCCGTCGCTGATGACGGTGCGCGCTTCGGCGGCGTCGATGGTCGCCAGCACCTGCGCCTGGAGCGGGCGGGCAGGCTGCCCGGGCTCGGGCAGCTCCACCATGCCGAGGCGCTTGCCCAGGCCAAGCAGCATACGCCCGGAGCGGCAGCAGGCGATCACGCCGGCATTCTCCAGCAGGCGCACACCGGCCGGTACCTCCTCGCCCCCGGTCCACGCATACAACTGGCCGCCTTGCGGGTCAGGCCATCGCCAGCAGGCAGCGCGCGCGTCCCAGCGCAACGCACTGCCGGCCAGGCCGACGCGGATCAACAGGATGCCGGGCATGGGCGCGACGGCCGTACTGTGTGGACTCATGCTGCGGGGGCTCCGGGTGGGTGACGTGACCGCGCCAGTCTAAGCCCGCCGCACACCCCGGAGATATGAATAATTCGGCGCCTGCCATGCCGATATCGAATACCAGCGCCGGGCCGGGTCAGCTATCCGATATTGATATGGCTCCTTGCGAATTTATCATATTTCCAGTCTAGCAGCCGGGCTTAGACTGGGCACTGTTCCCGAACTTACTTCCCACACCTATGAAAATCATCAAACTGACCACCTACCGTGTACCTCCGCGCTGGATGCTGCTGAAGATCGAAACCGATGAAGGCGTTGTCGGTTGGGGCGAACCGGTCATCGAAGGCCGCGCACGCACCGTAGAGACGGCGGTACAGGAAATGGAGCCCTATCTGATCGGCCAGGATCCGGCCCGCATCAACGACCTGTGGCAAACCATGTACCGTGCCGGTTTCTATCGCGGCGGCGCCATCCTGATGAGCGCCATCGCCGGCATCGACCAGGCGCTGTGGGACATCAAGGGCAAGGTGATGGGCAAGCCGGTCTACGAGCTGCTCGGCGGCCTGGTACGCGACCGCATGAAGATGTACAGCTGGGTGGGCGGCGACCGTCCTTCCGACATCATTGACCACATCCGCACCCTGCGCGAAGGCGGTTTCGATACCTTCAAGATGAACGGCACCGAGGAACTGGGCATGCTGGACACCGCCGCCGCCGTCGACAAAGCCGTCGAACGCGTCGCCGAAATCCGCGCCGCCTTCGGCAACAGCATCGAGTTCGGCCTGGACTTCCACGGCCGCGTGGCCGCGCCGATGGCCAAGGTGCTGCTGCGCGAGCTGGAGCCGTATCGCCCGCTGTTCGTGGAAGAGCCGGTGCTGGCCGAGCAGGCCGAGTACTATCCGCGCCTGGCCGAGACCACGTCGATACCGCTGGCGGCCGGTGAGCGCATGTACTCGCGCTTCGAATTCAAGAACGTGTTCCACGCCGGCGGCCTATCCATCGTGCAGCCGGACCTGTCGCATGCCGGCGGCATCACCGAATGCCTGAAGATCGCCTCGATGGCGGAGGCCTACGACATCGCGCTGGCGCCGCACTGCCCGCTCGGCCCTGTCGCGCTGGCGGCCTGCCTGCAGGTGGACTTCGTGTCGTACAACGCCGTGCTCCAGGAGCAGAGCATGGGCATCCACTACAATCGTGGCGGCGAGCTGCTGGACTATGTCCTCAACAAGGAAGACTTCCGCATCACCGACGGCTATATGAAACCTCTGTCCAAGCCAGGCCTGGGCGTGGAAATCGACGAAGCGCGCGTGATCGAAGCAAGCCGCAATGCGCCGGATTGGCGCAACCCGGTGTGGCGTCACGCGGATGGCAGCGTCGCCGAGTGGTAAAAAGAAAAAAGATACTGGAGACCGCATGTCATTTTTGTTACGCCGCCATTCGGGCGCCGCGCTGATCGCGGGCGTCCTGGCAGGCAGCACCGCCGGCGCCGATACGATGCTGTCCATCGACGCCAGCGCGGCCACGCCTGCGCCAAAAGCGGCGTCGCTGCGCATGGGCAGCTCCATCGCGCCCAACGGCGACAGGCTGGGCGCCAACGCGCGCTACCTCACCCGCAACGGCGCTCCATGGCTGCCGGTGGCGGGCGAGTTCCACTACAGCCGCACGCCCGCTACACAATGGGAAGCGGAGCTGCGCAAGATGAAGGCGGCCGGCATCGACATCGTCACCAGCTACGTGATGTGGAACCATCACGAAGAGGTGGCGGGCAAGTTCGACTGGCGCGGTAATCGCGACCTGCGCCGCTACGTGCAACTGGCCCGCAAGGCGGGGCTGGACGTGGTGGTGCGCGTGGGCCCGTGGGCGCATGCCGAAGTGCGCTACGGCGGCGTGCCGGATTGGGTGGTCAACGCCATGCCGACGCGCTCCAACGATCCGCAGTACATGGCGCTGGTGGAGAAGCTGTATGTGCAGATCGGCGCACAGCTCAAGGGCCAGCTGTGGAAGGATGGCGGTCCGGTGATCGGCATCCAGCTGGAAAACGAATACAACATCGATGGTCCCGGCAAGGGCGCGGCGCACATCGCCGCGCTGAAGCAGCTGGCGCTGAAGGCGGGCATGGATGTGCCCTACTACACCGTGACCGGCTGGGACGGCACCATCTACCCCGGCGGCGAAGTCACGCCGGTGTTCGGCGGCTACCCCGACGAGCCTTGGGGCACCAGCACCGCCGAGCTGCCGCCGAAGGAGACCTACGCCTTCCGCTTCGACACCCGCGTCAGCGGCGACCTGGGCGCGCAGACCGCGGCCCACGCGCCCGGCACGGCGGAGACGGACAAGGATGTGACGCCCTTCCTCGGCGCGGAATACGGCGCGGGCCTGCCGTTCATGTACCGCCGCCGCACGGTGGTGTCGGCGGACGACATCGCGTCCATGCTGCCGGTACAGCTGGGGTCTGGTGTGAACCTGATGGGCTACTACATGTTCCACGGCGGCCGCAATCCGACCGGCTTGGGCGGCACGTCGATGGAGGAAAGTACGCTCAGCGGCGGCTACAACGACACCACCATGATCAGCTACGACTTCCAGGCGCCGCTCGGGCCGGACGGCCAGCAGCGCAAGGTGCTGGAGAAGCTGCGCCCCTTCCATCTGTTCCTGCATGATTTCGGTGCGCGCCTGGCGCCGATGACAGTGCGCAAACCGGATGCGTCGCCTGCCACTCCTGACGATCTGAAAACGCCGCGCTTCGCGGTCCGCAGCGAAGGCGATCGCGGTTTCCTGTTTGTGAACAATCACGTTCGCCAGTATGCGATGGCGCAGCAGCAGGCCACGCAGTTCTCGGTCAAGCTGCCAGGCCAGACGATCACCTTGCCGGCCACGCCGGTCGATATCGCCGATGGCGCCTACTTCATCTGGCCGCTGAATCTCGATCTCGACGGCGTGAACCTGGCCTACGCAACGGCGCAGCCATTGGCCTTGCTGGACCAGGGCAAGGCCGGCGTGGTGGCGGTGTTCGGCGCCAGCAGCGGCGTGCCGGTGGAGCTGGCGTTCGACGCCGCGCTCGCACCACAGCTCCACGCCAGCGCCGCGCAAGTCGCCGTGCACGGCGGCCGTGCGCTGGTGAACGGCGTGCAGCCAGGCGCCGGTGCGGCAGTAACCGTGCAGCGCGCCGGCAAGCGGCCGCTGACCATCGTCGTGCTGACGGCCGAACAATCGCAGCAACTGAGTGTGGCGGAACTGGGCGGCCAACGCCGCCTGATTCTGAGCGGCCAGCAGACCTACGTGGCCGACGGCGCGCTGCAAATGCGCTCGACAGGCAGCAACAAGTTCCGCTTCAGCGTCTACCCGCCACTGAGCGGCCAGCCGAAAGCCAGCACCGCCGGATCGCACGCCGCTTTGCACGCCGCCGGCAACGACGGCATCTTCCAGACCTTCGAAGCAGAACTTCCTGCCCGCGATCTGAAAGCCACCGTAACGCCGACCCGCGCGGCGCAGGAAGCCGCACCGGTCGTCATCGGCGGCAGCGCCAAGGCTGCCGTCCAGCCGCTGCCGGAAAACTTCAAGGCCGCCGGCACATGGCAGATCAACATCCCACGCGAACAGCTGCGCGGGCTGGACGACGCCTTGCTGCAGATCGACTTTGTCGGCGACATCGGCCGCCTGTATTCCGGCACCCGCATGCTGGACGACTGGTACTACAGCGGCTACCAATGGCAGTTCGGCCTGCGCCAGGCCGGCGCCCTGCTTGACCAGCCGCTGACCGTATCCGTACTGCCGCTGCGGGCGGACGCACCAATCTACTTGCCCAAAGAGGCGAGACCAAACTTTGCAGGACAGGCCCAAATGGCCGCCGTGCGCAGCGTCAGCGTGATACCCGTGTATCAACTGCGCGTTACGCCGTAAATAAAAATATCAACACTGGAGATTCACAATGAAACGTACCCTACTGGCCGCAGCAAGCCTGCTCCTGATGACCGCCGCCTACGCCGCCGAACCTGTCAAGATCGGCTTCCTCGTCAAACAGGCCGAGGAGCCATGGTTCCAGGACGAGTGGCGCTACGCCGAACAGGCGGCCAAGGACAAAGGCTTCGCGCTGGTGAAGATCGGCGTACCGAACGGCGAGAAAATGATCGCCGCCATCGACAACCTGGCTGCGCAAAAAGCGCAGGGCTTCGTCATCTGCGCGCCGGACGTCAAGCTTGGCACCGCCGTCGAACGCGCCGCCAAGCGCAACAACATGAAAGTGATCTCGGTCGACGACCGCCTGGTCGACGGCGGCGGCAAGCCTATCGCCTCGATTCCGCACATGGGAATTTCCGGCTACGCCATCGGCAAGCAGGTAGGCGAAGGCATCGCCGCCGAAATCAAGGCGCGCAAATGGAACATGGCCGAAGTGGGCGCGATCCGCGTCGCCTACGACCAGCTGCCGACGGCCAAGGAACGCACCATGGGCGCGGTCGATGCGCTGAAAGCCGCCGGCTTCCCAATCGCGAACATCGTCGACGCGCCGCAAGCGAAAACCGATACCGAAAGCGCCTTCAACGCCGCCAATATCGCGCTGACCAAGAACGCCCGCTTCAAGCACTGGGTCGCCGTCGGCCTGAATGACGAAGCGGTGCTGGGCGCGGTGCGCGCCGCGGAAGGCCGTGGCATCAAGGCCGACAACATGGTCGGCGTAGGCATAGGCGGCGCCAAGGCCGCTCAAAACGAATTGAGCAAACCGGCGGCGACGGGCTTCTTCGGCTCCGTGATGATCAGCGCCAAAGAACATGGCTATCAAACCTCGGTCAATATGTACGACTGGATCACCGGCAAAGCCGTGCCGCCGGCCGAAGTGCTGACCAAGGGCATGCTGATGACCCGCGCCAACCAGGCCGACGTGCGCAAGCAGATGGGCCAGTGACATGACTGCGTACCTTCAATTTGACCAGGTCAGCAAGGTCTTCCCGGGTGTGAAGGCGCTCAACGGCGTCAGCTTCTCTGCGCACGCCGGGCAGGTGCACGGCCTGCTGGGCGAGAACGGCGCCGGCAAATCCACGCTGCTGAAAATCCTCGGCGGCCAGTACAAACCGGACGGCGGACGCCTGCTGGTCGACGGCAAGGAGTGCCGCTTCACCAGCGCCAAGGATGCCATCGGCGCCGGCATCGCCGTGATCCACCAGGAGCTGCAATACGTGCCCGAGCTGACCGTGGCGGAGAACGTGCTGCTGGGCCGCATGCCCACCCGTTTCGGCCTGCTGGACAAGCCGAAGGCGTACAAGATGGTGGCCGAGAAGCTGGCCGCCATCGGCGTCGACCTGGCGCCGGACGCCAGGCTGGCCGACCTGTCGATCGCTCAGCGCCAGATGGTCGAGATCTGCAAGGCCATCATGCAGGATGCGCAGGTCATCGCCTTCGATGAGCCGACATCGAGCCTGTCGCACCGCGAAACCGAAATCCTGTTCCGCCTCGTGAAGGAGCTGCGCGCCGACGGCCGCACACTGATCTACATCTCGCACCGGCTGGAAGAGCTGTACGAACTGTGCGACGCCTGCACCATCTTCCGCGACGGCCGCAAGATCGTCACCCACGACGTGATGGCCGACGTGCCGCGCGATCGCCTGATCAGCGACATGGTGGGCCGTGAACTGAGCGACATCTACGACTACCGTACCCGCCCGCTCGGCGAAGAACGCCTGAAGATACAAGGCCTGAACGGCAAACATGTGAAAGGCCCGCAAAGCTTTTCCGTGCGCGGCGGCGAGGTGCTGGGCTTCTTCGGCCTGGTCGGCGCAGGCCGCAGCGAGTTGATGCGCCTCCTGTACAACGCCGACGCGCGCAGCGCCGGCAGCGTGACGCTGGACGGCGCAACCGTATCGACCGCCGGCCCGTCCGCCGCGATTGCGGCCGGCATCGTGCTGTGCCCCGAAGACCGCAAGGAGCAAGGCATCCTGGCCACGGCCTCGGTGGCGGAGAACATCAACATCAGCGTGCGCCGCAACGACCTGCTGGGCGGCCTGTTCCTGCGCCACAAGCGCGAAGCGGCGCTGGCAGAGGACTTCATCGCCCGCCTGCGCATCAAGACGCCCAACCGCCAGCAGGAGATCCGCCTGCTCTCCGGCGGCAACCAGCAGAAGGTGATCCTGGCGCGCTGGCTGGCGGAACCCGGCCTGAAGGTGCTGATCCTCGACGAGCCCACGCGCGGCATCGACGTCGGCGCCAAGAACGATATCTACCGCATCATCCACGAAGTCGCGGAGCGCGGCTGCTGCGTGATCGTGGTGTCGAGCGAGCTGCCGGAGGTGCTGGGCATCTCGGACCGCGTGATCGTCATGCGCGAAGGCGAAATCTGCGGCGAACTGTCGCGCGCCGACGCCAGCGAAACCGAGGTGCTGCGCCTGGCCCTGCCCGACTCCACCGCCCCCGCCGCCATCTACATTGAAACGCCCGCACTACCAACACGGAGCATCGCATGAACGTCTCACAACTGAATCCTGCCGCAGCGCCTGCGGTGTCCCAAGCCCAGCGCGTATGGCTGGTCGAATACAGCATGCCGCTGGCTTACGTGGTGCTGTTCGCCGTGCTGGCCGCCACCGTCGAAAACTTCTTCTCGCTGACCAACGTGGTCGGCCTGATGCTCTCGGTGGCGCAGATCGGCATGGTCGCCTGCACCATGATGCTTTGCCTGGCCTCGCGCGATTTCGATCTATCGATCGGCTCCACCATCGCCTTTGCCGGCGTGCTCGGCGCCATCGTGCTGGAGCAGAGCGGCAGCGTGCTGCTGGCGGTGGGCGCAGGCCTGGCTGCCGGTGCGCTGATCGGCGCCTTCAACGGCGTGCTGATCGCCTACCTGCGCGTCAACGCGCTGATCGCCACGCTGGCGACGATGCTGATGGTGCGCGGCCTGGCGTTCATCGTCTCGAAAGGCCAGGCGGTCGGCATCAACAACGACGCCTTCATCAACTTCGGCGACACCCGCATCTTCGGCCTGCCGCTGCCGGTGCTGGTGTGTGCGTGCTGTTTCCTGGTGTTCGGCGTGCTGCTGAACCAGACCGTCTTCGGCCGCAATACGCTGGCCATCGGCGGCAATCCGGAGGCGGCGCGGCTGGCAGGCGTGCGCGTCGAGCGGCTGCGCGTGTGGATCTTCCTGCTGCAAGGCCTGGTCACGGCGATGGCCGGCCTGATACTGGCGTCGCGCATCACCAGCGGCCAGCCGAATGCGGCGCAGGGTTTTGAGCTGGATGTGATTTCGGCCTGCGTGCTGGGCGGCGTGTCGCTCCAGGGCGGCAAGGCGCGCATGTTCGGCGTGCTGATTGGTGTGCTGATCATGGGAACGGTAGAAAACGTCATGAACCTGCTGGACGTCGACGCCTTCTACCAGTATTTGATGCGCGGCGTGATCCTGCTCGCCGCAGTACTGCTGGACCAGTTGAAGACCCGCGGCGAGCGCCGTTGATCTTCAGCCGTTCGTGGAAGCGTAGCCCTTAGCTGGCTACGCCCACCAACTGCACGCCTGCGCTGCCGCCCGTGATGGATGCGGTCAGCAAATCGGCGAAGGTGTGCATGCGATCCGCCGTCCACGTCGCAGCCATGTCGTACGGGCTGCTGCCATGGTCGGCATGCGCCACCAGGTCGGCGATGCTGATCGCGGCCACCTGCTTGCCGCTGGCATCGACCAGATCCAGCTCCGTGACATTGACCTTGGCATAATCGGCCACCGTGAACTGGGCGTAGGACTTGCCGCCATCGACATAGTTGATGATCAGGTCGGAGCCGTCGATATTGGCCTTGACGTGATCGGCCGAGATGGCGACGTTGAACAGCTTGTTGCCGGTGAACTTCAGCACGTCGTTGCCGCCGGCCACTTCATGCACGGTATCCTTGCCGTCGCCCATCGACATCACATAGGTGTCCTTGCCCCCACCGCCATTCAACGAATCGTTGCCCATGCCGCTGTACAAGGTGTCGTCGCCGGCGCCGCCGAACAGGCGGTTGTTGCCGGCGTACTTGTAGCCCAGCGTATAGGCCAGCATGCCGGCGATGAAGAAGTCGGCGCCCTTGTACTCGCCCAGGTGCAGGTTGACGCCCAGGTACTTGCCCAGCCAGTTCACACCGTCGCCGCTGGCGTTGGACGCCGTCTTCAGCGCGCTGCCCATCCAGTCGGTGGCGTCCGACAACGCCGTGCCGACATCCGCGTCGGCCACGTAGTTGACGCCGCTGCTGATGCCGTTGACGGCCGTGGTCAGGCCGCTCTTGCCGCTGTCGAGTGCGGACTTGAGCGGGGTGGCGACATCGATGCCGGAAGTGGACAGGCCGGTGGTGCCGGAGATGCCGGACAGCGCATCGTTGACAACGCTGTTCAAGCCGTCGGCCAGCTTGCCGCCGCTGGCCGTGGCCTTGGCGAGTTCGGCCTTGATGCTGTCCGCCACGCCGCCCCAGCCTTTGCTGATCTCGTCCGTGAAGGTCGTGTTCAGGTACTTGGTGATGGCGTCGAAGCCCTTGCCCGCATCGCTCCAGGCCGCGTTAAGCGCGTTGGCCTTGCCCACCAGCAGGTGGTCGATCACGCCCCAGCCCAGGCCCATCATGGTGTCGTTGCCATTGCCGCCGCCGACATAGCTGCCGGCGTTGGTGGCGAAGATGGTGTCGTCGCCGTCGCCGCCGACGATCACATTGCCCACCAGGTTGAGCTTGCCCAGCTCGCCCTTGGACAGCGCGCCGTACTGCGAGCGGATGAAGTTGGCGTTCATGGCCGCGCCCACCCAGTCGCCGGCCGACTCGTAGTCGTTTTCGACGATGGCTTCGGCCGCGTTGAACACGGTGATCTCGGCCAGGCCGATGATGGTGTCGTTGCCGGCGCCGCCGATGGCGACGTTGTTCTGGCCGGACGAGACGATCAAGTCGTTGCCGTTGCCGCCCATGCCGATGGTGGTGGTGCCGGCCAGGATCAGCGTGTCGTTGCCGTCGCCGGCGTGCACGAAGTTCATGCCGGTGTCGATGCTGACCTTGGTGGAGCTGGTGGTCTGCGCCTTGTCCGAACCTTCGACCGCCTCGGTGGTCACGCTGGAGTAGCTCAGCTTGCTGCCGCCGTTGAGCACGACCAGGAAGTCGTCGCCCGCGTCCGACAGCACCACGTTGTGGTCGCCGTAGACGACGGCGGTGTCGTTGCCGGCGCCGGTCCAGCCCAGGTTGAACTGGGTGCTGCCCTTGGTGGTGCTGGTGGTGGTCTGGTTCGTGCCTTCGGCTTCGTTGGTGGTGGTGCTGGTGTTGCCGCCGCCGTAGCTGACCATCACCAGCACGTCCTTGCCGCTGCCGCCGATGACGGCGTTGTCCTTGCCGACCACGGTTTCGACGTTGTTGCCGTCGCCGGCCACGATCAGGTTGCCGTTGACATTGACGGCCTTGGCCGCCGTGCCGAAGGCCAGCGCGGTCAGCACATCGTCGCCGCTGCCGCCTTCGATCAGGTTGCCCTTGCCCAGCGCCGTCACCACGTTGTTGCCGTTGCCGGCCGATACCACGTTGTAGGTGCCGATCACGGTGACGACGTCGTTGCCGGCGCCGGTGACGATGCCGGACTTGCTGCCGATGGCGCTGACCACGTCGTTGCCGGCGCCGGTCGCCACCAGGTTGTTGACGCCCAGCGCGGTGGCCACGGTGTCGGCGCTGCCGCCGATCAGCACGTTGTTCTTGCCGAAGGCCGTCATCACGTCGCGGCCGCTCTGGCTGGACGCCAGGCCCGACAGGCCGGCCTTGGCCACCAGGTCGGTGGCGGCCACGCCGGAGGCCAGCGAATCGACCAGGCCGACGGCGGTGGCGCCGATTTCGGCGTAGTTGCCGGTGGCCAGCAGGTTGTTGGCGCCGACGGCCGTGACCGTGTCCGCACCGGCGTCGCCCCACACCACGTTGCGCGCGCCGAACACCGTCACGGTGTCGTTGCCGGTTCCGCTCCACACCACGTTGTTGGCGCCGACGCCGGTGACGACGTCGTTGCCGCTGCCGGTGTAGACCACGTTGGTCGAGCCGATGGCGCTGATCACGTCATTGCCGTCGCCATGCGCAAGGTTGCTGCCGATGAAGGCGGCCACGGCCTTGGTGGCGCCGCCGGCCGCGCTGCCCAGCTTGGCGCTGACATCGGCCAGGCCATCGCCCAGGCCGGTCACGATGACGTTGACCGAACCGGCCGCCGTCACCACGTTGTTGCCCGCCGTGTTGACGATGATGTTGTTGGCGCCCAGCGCGGTGGTGACGTTGTCGCCGCCGTTGGCCAGCACGATGTTGTTGCCGCCGGCGGCAGTCACCACGTCCTTGCCGCCGCCCGTGTAGATGACGTTGTTGCCGCCCACTGCCACCACGATGTCGTTGCCGGCGCCGCTGTTGAGCGCGGCCGCCAGCTTGGCGCTGGCGTTGTTGATGGCGGTGGCGGCCGCCTTGCTCGGCATGGCGTCGGCCAGCACCTTGCCCAGTCCGCCGGTGGCGGCCTTGACCATGCCGCCCAGTTCGGTCAGCACCACGTTGGCGCCGCCCAGCGCCACCACGGTGTCGCCGCCGACGGTGGTGGCCACCAGGTTGGCGCCGCCCGCGCCGACCAGCGTATTGCCGCTGCCGTTGGCCAGCAGCACGTTGTTGACGCCGACGGCCACTTCGGTGTTGCCACCCTGGTTGCTGACCAGCGCGTTGCTGTCGCCCAGCGCCGCCACCTTGTTGCCGGATCCGCCCGTGTAGGCGATGTTGAGCAGGCCGCCCAGCACGATGTTGCTGTTGCCGCCATCGTCGATGACGACGTTGGCGCCGCCGCCGGCGACGATATTGTCCTTGCCGTCGCTGGCGGTGATGCCGTTGGCGCCGCCCAGCGCGACCACCGCATCGTCGCCGCTGCCGGCGTTGATGACGTTGGCGCCGCCCACGGCCTGCACCTTGTCGTTGCCGGCGCCGGTGCTGATGATGTTGGCGCCGCCGGCGGCGGTGACCGTGTCCCAGCCGGTGCCGGTGGTCACGACGTTGGCCGCGCCGTTCACCGTGACGTTGTTGTTGCCGTTGCCCGCCTTGACTTCGTTGGCGCCGCCGTTGGCCTTGATGGTGTCGTCGCCGGCGCCGGCCGTGATGTGGTTGTTGCCGCCGTCGGCCGTCACCGTGTTGGTGCCCTCGCCGGCGTCGATCACGTTGCTGGCGGCCTTGACGGTGATGCGGTCGTCGCCGCCGTTGGTGTTGATGACGTTGCTGGCGCCGTCGGCCGTGACCACGTCGGCGTCCTTGCCGGTGTTGATGACGTTGGATGCGCCGCCGGCGTTGATGACGTTCCAGCCATCGCCCGCGTTGACCTTGTTGGCGCCGCCGTTGACGGTGATGTTGTCGTTGCCGCCGTCGGTGCTGATGGTGTTGGCGCCGCCGTTGGCGGTGATGGTGTTGTCGCCGCCGTCGACGTCGATCGAGTTCCAGCCGCCGTTGGCCGTGACGCGGTCGTTGCCGTTGCCGCCGGTGATCTCGTTGTAGGCGCTGTTGATGGACAGGCTGTTGTTGCCATCGCCCAGGTCGACGTCGGCCGCCGCGCCGGCCGACACGGTCACGCTGTCGTTGCCGGCGCCGCCGGTGATCTTGTTGTACACGCCGACCTCGACGCGGATGGTGTCGTCGCCGTTGCCGCCGTCGATGCGGTTGTAGCCGCCCACGCGCACGATGATGGTGTCGTTGCCGTCGTCGCCGTACAGATTGTTATAGGCGCCGGCGTTGACGGTGATGGTGTCGTTGCCGCCGTCGCCGTGGATGATGTTGGCGCCCAGCGAGCTGGCCGTGTAATTATTGTCGCCGTTGCCCAGGCTTTTCTTGGTGTAGCCCAGTTCGCTGATCTTCTTGGCCGCCGCCGCGATATCGTTGCCCACCGCGTCGAAGGCGTCGCCGATGCCGTTCAGGTCGCTGCCCAGGTCCTTGACCGTGTCGCCGACCTTGTCGACCACCTTGACGATGGGTTTCACCACATTTTTCTTTAACCAGCTACCGATACTCATCTTTACCCCTTGTTTATGGTTTGACACACTTGCATTAAATCAAGACCAAATGACAGCTTGGCAAACGGGAAAATTACAATGTTGTAATTAAGTCCCGGCATTGACGGCGGCCGGGCCAGCGCCGACAATGCGGCCATGAAAGCGCTTTTAGTAGAAGATGAACAACGCATTGCCAGTTTTGTGTGCGCCGGCCTGCGCGAACACGGGTTTCTGGTCGACCATTGTGAAGATGGCAATCTTGGCTACGATTACGCGCTGTCGCGCGACTACGACGTGGTCTTGCTGGACGTGATGGTGCCGGGCCGCGACGGCCTGTCCATCCTCAAGGCCATGCGGCGCGAGGGGCGCAACGTGCCAGTCATCCTGCTGACCGCCCGCAACGAGCTGGACGACCGCCTGACCGGCCTCAACCTGGGCGCCGACGATTACCTGGCCAAGCCCTTTTATGTCGAAGAACTGGTGGCGCGCATCCACGCGCTGCTGCGGCGCGTGAGCGGCGAGCGGCAGAATGTGCTGACGCTGGGGCCGCTGCGGCTGGACCGCCTGAGCCGGGTGGCCGAGGTCGACGGCCGCGCCGTCGAACTGACCGCGCGCGAAATCAATCTGCTGGAATACCTGATGCGCTCGCCGGGCCGGGTCTACACCCGCACCCAGATCCTTGAACATGTGTGGGGCTACGACTTCAAGCCGCAGACCAATATGGTGGACGTGTGCATCCAGCGCCTGCGCAAGAAGCTGGAACTGCCCGACCACGTGGCCATCGAAGCGGTGCGCGGCGTCGGCTACCGCTTGCGCAAGCCGGACGAGCCGGCGTGACAGCGCACTGGCCACGCCTGCGCTCGTTCCGGCTGCGCATCGCCCTCGGCTCCACCCTCACCGCGCTGGCCGCCATCGTGCTGCTGTACGCGATGGCCAGCTACACCATCATCCACCGCCGCGCCGACATCATCGACCGCATGCTGTCGGCCCACCTGGCCGGTCCCGGCTTCCAGGCCACGCCGCTGTCCCTGTGGCCGGCCACCGACGCCCAGCTCAACGCCAGCTTCAGCGGCTTCGCCCCGGCCGCCAGCGGCCCGGAAACCTACGCCCTGCTGCTGGTGGAAGACGCCGGCGGCAAGCCGCTGTACCGCAGCCCGGCCTGGCAACGCTGGCTCGGCGGCGCCGAGCTGCCGCGCGGCCCCGGCTTGCACACCGTCGAGGGCGCCGGCCAGAGCTGGCGCATCGGCCGAACCGAGCACGGCTCCGTGACGATCTGGGTGGCCGTCAACCGCAGCCTGTCCGATGCCCAGGTGCGCGCCAGCCTGACCCGTTTCGCCGCCGCCATCGGCGTGCTGGCCATGGCCATGGGCGCGCTGGCCTGGTATCTGGCCGGGCGCGCGATGCGGCCGGTGGAGCACCTGACCGGCGTCATGGTGGGACTGACCGCGAGCGCACTGGATCAGCGGGTATCGGCCGCCGAGGAAGACCTGGAATTCGCCCAGATGATCAGCGTCTACAACGCCATGCTGGAGCGGCTGCAGCGCAGCTTCCTGCAGGCGGCGCGCTTTTCCGGCGACGCCGCGCACGAACTGCGCACGCCGCTGACCATCTTGCAGGGCGAGCTGGAACGCAGCTTCGCCCGCGCCGGCGCCGATCCTGTGTTGGAAGAAGGCCTGGCCAATATGCTTGATGAAGTGCGGCGCCTGGACAGCATCGTGCGCAAGCTGCTGCTGTTGGCGCGCGCCGACGCCGGCCAGCTGGCCGTGCCGCCCTGCCCGCTCGACCTGCGGCCGGTGCTGGAAGAATTGGCCGAGGATATCGGCCTGCTGGATGAGGACAGGCCGGTGCAGCTGGACCTGCCAGCGCAGGTCGCCGTGCGCGGCGACGCCGAGCTGCTGCGCCAGGTGTTGCAGAACCTGGTCAGCAACGCCATCAAGTACGGCCTGCCGGGCGGCTGGATCGCGCTGTCGGCGCGGCGCCAGGAAGATAGCTGGCGGATCGATGTCGCCAACGCGTCGGACGGCATTCCGGCCGAGCACCGGCACCGCCTGTTCGACCGCTTCTACCGCGCCGACCACGCCCACCAGCGGCGGGTGGACGGCGTCGGGCTGGGCCTGTCGCTGGCGCGCGATATCGCCATCGCCCACGGCGGCGACCTGGCCCTGGTGGGCGCCGAGCCGGGCCAGGTGCGCTTCCGCCTGAGCTTGCCCACCGCCTGAATCCGCCTCGCGGTCAGGCCGTCGCCGGCGCGGCGGGCGCGAACATCTGATCCTTCATCAACTGGCAATACAGGCCTTCGGGCTGGCGCGCCAGTTCATCGTGGCTGCCTTGCTGCACCACCCTGCCGCTGGCCAAGACCAGGATGCGGTCGGCCTTGGCGATGGTGGAAAAGCGATGCGCGATGATGATCGTGGTGCGGCCCGCCATCAGGCGGTCGAGCGCGCGCTGCACCAGCAGTTCGTTGGAGGCGTCCAGCGCACTGGTGGCCTCGTCCAGGATCAGCAGGCGCGGATCGCGCAGCAGCGCGCGCGCGATCGCGATGCGCTGCTTCTGGCCACCGGACAGCTGCACGCCGTGCTCGCCCACCATGGTGTCGTAACCCTGCGGGAAGGCCTGGATGAAATCGTGCGCGTTGGCCTGCCTGGCCGCCTCCATCACTTCGGCCAGCGGCACTTCGCGCTCCGGCACCGCGTACGCGATATTGTGCGCGATGCTGCCGGCGAACAGCGACGGTTCCTGCTCCACCACGGCGATGCCGCGCCGCAGCGTCCGCAACGCCAGCTCGGAGGCGGCGACGCCGTCGAACAACAGGCGGCCGCCCTGCGGCTGGTAGTGTCCCAGCACCAGCGCGGCGATGGTGGATTTGCCGGCGCCGGACGCGCCCACCAGCGCCACCTTCTCGCCGGCCTCGATGGTGAAGCCGACCCCGTCAAGCGCCCGCACGCCGGGCCGCTCCGGATAGCTGAACACCACGTCGTCAAAGCTGAACTGGCCGGACGGCGTGGCCGCGCGGCGCGACGCCGGCGCCGCCGGATACGAGCGCATGATCTCGAAGATGCGGTCGGTGGCGCCCATGCTGCGCATCCACATATTCCAGAATTCGCTCAGCGAGGCGGCGGCCTGCGTCACCATGGTGGAATAGATCACGAAGGCCATCAGGTCGCCCACCGACAAGGCGTGCCGGCCGATCAGCAAGGCGCCCAGCACCAGCGTTGCCAGCAAGGCGCCGTAATCGAGCACCGACAGGCCGCCGCGAAACGCCGCCTGCAGCCGGAGGCTGGCCAGCGCCACGTCCAGCAAACGACGGCTGGCCTCCGCATAGCTGGCCGATGCCCCGGCCTGCTGGTTGTAGGCGTGGACCAGCCGCACGTGGGTGAATTGTTCCTGCGCCACGCGGTTGCTGTCGGCCATGCTGGTTTGTATCTGCTTGGCGTAGTCGCGGTAGGTTGCGCCCGTCACCTTGCCGAAATAGAGGTTGGCCGGCACGAACACCAGCAGCATCAGGCTCAGCGCCGGCGAGATGGTCAACAGCATCGCCACGCCGCCGCCGAACATGCACAACGATTGCAGCGCGTTGGCGCCGCCCATGGCCAGCGCCTGGTGCAGCGACTGCACGTCCGAACTGAGGCGGCTGGAGATCTCGCCCACATGGTGACGGTCGAAGAAGGACACCGGCTGGTTGATCAGCACGTCGAACAGCCGCCGGCGGATGTGGTTGATGATCAGATGTCCGCTCTGTTCGAAGTAGTAGTAGCGCAGCGTCGACGCGACCGCCTGCACCGCGATCCAGCCCAGCCCCAGCCCCACCATCGGCCACGAGATCGACGCCAGTTGCAGTTCGTTGACGTGGTCGACGAAGTAGGCGATGCCCTTGGGCAGCAGCAGCTGCACTGCCGCGCCCAGCGCCATGAAGAACACCGCCGCAGCGACCTTCCAGCGCACCGGATACAGCAGGCGCAGCCGTTCGAAATGGGGCTGGAAGTTCACGGCATCGCCTCCGCCTCGGCCGTCACGCTGTCGGCCAGCTGGTCGCGCAGGCTCAGCCAGTTGTCGTCGCCGATCATGCCGGCCGCTTCCAGCACGCCCTGGTGGTCGACCATCAGGTAGGCCGGCGAGGCGAGCGTGGCGTTCAGCAACTTGTAGTCGCGCAGCGTGAGCCGCAGCACGCGCGACAAGGGGAAGGCGTCGCCGAGGAACTGGCGCAGGCGCCAGCCCGGTTCCAGGCTGACGATCCAGATCGCCAGCCCCGCCTGTTCCGCCTGCGGCAGCATGCGGCCGATCTCGGCCAGCTTGGCGCGGCACTTGGGGCATTTGCTCGACAAGAACAGCAGCGCCGCCGCCTGGCCGCTGTCGCCCAGCCGATACCTGGCGCCGCCTTGCAGCACGCGCGCCACGACCTGGGGAATCGGCATGCCGGCTTGCAGCGGTTCCGGCGCATCGCGCTCGCGCCGGCTGGTCTGCAACACGGACAGCGTGAGCTTGATGTTGAGCGCGAGGCCGCAGGCCAGCAGCGCCAGGGTGAGGTAGAGTATCTGGCTATCCATCGCTGGCGCTCAATAAGTGGACGATCTCATGGAAGTGGACGGCGATCACGCAGGCCAGCAAGGCCAGCGACGCCGCCAGCAGCGCGGCGTGCAGCGGCAGCGCCAGTCCGGACGGCAGCATCAGGCCGGCGACGGTGGCCAGGATCACCAGCCCGTTGCGCAACAGGTCCAGGCTGGACAGCGACCGTTCCGACTCGCCGAAGCAGCTGCAACGCACCACGCTCTGCGTGATGAATTTGTAGCCGACCAGGGCCGTGAACACGCACAGCATCGCCAGCGCGGCCAGCATGCCGGCGCGCGCCAGGCCGCCGATCAGCAGCGCGGCCACCAGCAGCTCGGCGGCCGGAACCGCCGGCGCCACCAGCGCGCGCAACGTTGGGCCCATGCCGAACAGGGTGCCCAGGTTGTCGCGGAAGCCGGCATAGCCGCGCAGCTTGGCCGCGGCGGCGGCCAGCATCAGCATGGCGAGGAAGTAGCGCACGATCTCGCCGATGAACTGCTCGGCCGTCATCGTGCATCCCTCGTGAATTTCCATGACGGCGCCAGCCCGCCGGGATGTTTGTGGCGCTCGCTGACGCCGTCACGCGTGGCCAGCAAGGCGTCGCACCATGGATCGTCTTCGCTGGCGCGCTGGGCGCCGCCGATGTGGCCTTGCAGCAGCCGCGATATCTGCCACGCCGGCAGTTCGGCCGCCGCGTCGCTGCGCACGCGCAGCCCCAGCGCCGCCATCTCCTCGCGCGTGATCGCGTAGTGGTGCGAGTGGTAGCCGGAGATCAGCTGGCCGACCAGCTGGCGGCGGAAGGATGCGTCCTGGTCCGGCAGCTGGTGGGCCAGCAGCTCTTCGGCTATCTGCTGCTGTTCCAGCGTGGTGCGGTAGAAGGCGCCCAGGCTGGCGGGGAACACGCTGCCGCACAGCAGCGCCAGCGACTGCTGGCGCGCCTCGTCCGCCGGCACGCCGAACCATTGCTCCGCCATGTCGCCGAAACGCTGGATATCGAGGCCGGAGAACGACGAGCCGTCGGCGCCGCTCAGCTGCGGATCGATAGGCGAGAACAGCGCCAGGTCGCCGGCGATGATCTCGTCGCCGCACAGGGTCAGCAAGGTCGCCGCCGACTCGCAGTGATAGGGCACGATGAACGACAGGTGCCCGGCCTGCGCGCGCAGCAGCAGCGCGATGCGGCGCGCCGCGTGGATCGCGCCGCCGCGGCCATGCAGCACCACGTCCAGCCGCTTTGCGGGGGGCCGCTCGCCGCACCGTTCGTACAGCGTCGGCAGCAGTTCCATCTCCAGGTGGGAGGCGGCCAGCACCAGCACGCGGCTATCGCGCATCGCCTCCAGCTCCTTGATGTGGCGAACCAGCGCGGTGTGATCTAGTGCCATTGCGCGCCCTCCGCCAGCGTATCGGCCATGGCGGCTATCATCCTGAACTCCGGTATCAATTGTTCGACATACAGGAACTGGCCGGCCGGGTTATTTTCCAGGAACACCACGTCATCATCGGGCGTGACGATCAGGTCCAGTGCGCCGTAGTTCAGGTCGTAGCTGCGGACGAAGGCCACGCAGCGCCGTTGCAGCTCGGCAGGCAGGCTGACCGCTTCGTAGCGGATCTCGGCCGACATGTCGCGTGAATCGACGGTGGTGCGGACGTCGTCCTGGCTGTGGATCTTGGCCGCGAACACGCGCTCGCCGATCACCGTCACCCGCAGTTCGTATTGCTTGGGAATGTATTGCTGGAAGTGGCAATGCAACTGGCCGACCGACTCGACGCTGCGCATCATGTCGTCGTCGACGATGGTGGTGCGCAGCGCGCCGGCGCTGCGCTGCCCGGGCGCCAGCTGATCGCCGCCCAGCATCGGGTCCGACAGCGATTTGAAGATCATGTCGCCGGCGATGCCGTCGCGGAACGCGACCACCTGCTGCGGCGCATTGGTGATGAGCGATGCCGGCACGGTAAAGCCCATGCTGGCGGCGCGCTTGAGCTGCTCGCCCTTCCACTGCGCGCCGCGCAGCGCCAGCGGGTGGCCTATCCAATAACAGTCCAGCGTGTAGATCAGGCTGAACAAGGCGTGCTCCGCCTCCAGCTTGGCGTAGGCCAGTTCCTGCGGCGCCAGCTCGTCACTGAGGAAGGTAAATTCGGCCGGCTTGCGTATCCACACCGCGCCGACCTCGGCCAGGTCGAGCCAGGCCTCGTCGCCACGGCGGCGTATCTTGTTGTGCAGCGCGCCGTTGGCAAACCACTGGCAAGTCTGGAAATCGCGCGGGAAGTGGTCCAGGTCCAGCCGGAACAGCGGGTGCTTGTCGGCATTGAGCCTGGCGGCGACCAGGTCGGCGTGCAGATCCTGGCTGTTGGTGACAATCAATATTGTCTTGGTCATCGAGTACTCCGCGACTGTGCGAAAAACAAAAAAGCCTTGCTGATGCAGCAAGGCTTTCGTTGACAGGCCAGTACTTAGCAGTAAATGCCCTTGTCGCCACGATGAGTGAATTCGTTGTAATCACGGTAGTTGTCGAAATCGACAGGACCGGTGCAACCCGCTACGGCGACGCCGTCACGGACTTTCCATTGTTCTGCAGGCTTGTTTTCTTGTTCCTGTTTCGCCGCCAGTTTGAATGCGAACAGTTTTGCTTCTTTTTGATCTGCCATTTCCATATCCTTAAAAGATTATTGAAATACTTACAGTCTCCTTTTGCAGCAAGCCAATAGTAGGAGCTTGCATAGACGTTGTCAACTTTAATACCAAATATGTAAACGTTCTTTTAAAAGCACATATCTGCATCATTTTTGCGCTTTTTTGCGCACACGCAAGCCTTGCGCCTTGAAATGCGGCAGGGTCGTCCCTATAATTGGCACTCGTTCCAAGGGAGTGCTAACAGCGCTCTCGGCCAAACTTTCCGCCACAGCAACATGTTGGTGTGGCAACAAACTGTACCATTGTTAATTTAAGGAGTTTTGTATGAACCTTCGCCCTTTGAACGATCGCGTAATCGTCAAACGCCTCGACCAGGAAACCAAAACTGCGTCCGGCCTGATCATCCCTGATGCTGCCGCTGAAAAACCGGATCAAGGCGAAGTCCTCGCCGTTGGCAATGGCAAGATTCTGGAAGACGGCAAAGTCCGTCCGCTGGATGTCAAAGTAGGCGACCGCGTTCTGTTCGGCAAATACGCTGGCCAGACCGTCAAAGTTGACGGTCAAGAACTGATGGTCATGCGCGAAGAAGACATCATGGCAATCGTCGTCAAGTAATTGACACGCACGTTTGCACTCGTACTCACCTAATTCTGGAGAAACAACATGGCAGCTAAAGAAGTAATTTTCGGCGACGCAGCGCGCGCCAAAATGGTTGAGGGCGTCAACGTCCTGGCCAACGCAGTGAAAGTCACCCTGGGTCCTAAAGGCCGCAACGTTGTGCTGGAGCGTTCCTTCGGCGCCCCTACCGTCACCAAGGACGGCGTGTCGGTCGCTAAGGAAGTCGAACTGAAAGACAAGCTGCAGAACATGGGCGCGCAAATGGTCAAGGAAGTTGCTTCCCGCACCAGCGACAACGCCGGCGACGGCACCACCACCGCGACCGTGCTGGCACAAGCCATCGTGCGCGAAGGCATGAAGTTCGTAGCCGCCGGCATGAACCCTATGGACCTGAAGCGCGGCATCGACAAGGCAGTTGCTGCCACCGTCGAGCAGATCGCCATCATCGCCCGCCCATGCACCACCACCAAGGAAATCGCCCAGGTTGGTTCGATCTCCGCCAACTCGGATTCGTCGATCGGCGACCGCATCGCTGAAGCGATGGAAAAAGTCGGCAAGGAAGGCGTCATCACCGTGGAAGACGGCAAGTCGCTGAACGACGAGCTGGACATCGTTGAAGGTATGCAGTTCGACCGCGGCTACCTGTCGCCATACTTCATCAACAACCAAGAGAAGCAAGTCGCTATCCTGGACAATCCATTCGTCCTGCTGTGCGACAAAAAAATCTCGAACATCCGCGATCTGCTGCCGGTACTGGAACAAGTCGCCAAGGCCGGCCGTCCACTGCTGATCATCGCAGAAGACATCGAAGGCGAAGCACTGGCAACCCTGGTTGTGAACAACATCCGCGGCATCCTGAAAACCTGCGCAGTCAAAGCCCCAGGCTTCGGCGACCGTCGCAAGGCCATGCTGGAAGACATCGCGATCCTGACCGGCGGTCAAGTGGTTGCTGAAGAAGTCGGCATGACCCTGGAAAAAATCACCCTGGAAGAACTGGGCCAGGCCAAGCGTATCGAAATCGGCAAGGAAAACACCATCGTTATCGACGGTGCTGGCCGCGCTGAAGGCATCGAAGGCCGCGTCAAGCAAATCCGCGTGCAGATCGAAGAAGCGACCTCGGACTACGACCGTGAAAAACTGCAAGAGCGCGTGGCCAAGCTGGCCGGCGGCGTTGCAGTGATCAAAGTCGGTGCAGCCACCGAAGTTGAAATGAAAGAGAAGAAAGCCCGCGTTGAAGATGCACTGCACGCTACCCGCGCTGCCGTGGAAGAAGGCATCGTGCCAGGCGGCGGCGTAGCCCTGCTGCGCGCTCGTGCTGCGCTGAACGTCAAAGGCGACAACCCGGACCAGGACGCAGGTATCAAGATCGTTCTGCGCGCCATGGAAGAGCCACTGCGCATGATCGTTCAAAACGCCGGCGAAGAAGCTTCGGTGGTGGTTGCAGCGGTTCTGGCTGGCAAAGGTAACTACGGTTACAACGCTGCCAACGGCACCTACGGCGACATGGTTGAAATGGGCGTTCTGGACCCAGCTAAAGTCACCCGTTCGGCACTGCAAAACGCAGCATCGATCGCTGGCCTGATGCTGACCACCGATTGCATGATCGCTGAAGTCAGCGAAGACAAAGCTGCCGGCGGCATGGGCGGTATGGGTGGCATGGGCGGCATGGGCGGCATGGACGGCATGATGTAATTGCCGGCATAAGCCTCGCTGTACAAGAAAGCCAGCTTCTTCGGAAGCTGGCTTTTTTTATTTACTTGCAGGTGGCAGTCACGTTGATGAAGTTGGTAAAGCCAGGACCGGTGTCGTTCGTCCCCACGTTGTTCGCCAGGGTGCAGGTCTGCCCGGCCGGGTTGAGCGAGACCGTGACGTTATAGCTGGCGCCGTGCAGCATCAGCGGCGAATACGATTGCGCAAACACGCTCAGGCCGTTGGCGCTCGCTTTCAGGATATTGCCCTGGGCGTCGGCGAAGCTGACCGAACCGCCGGCCGCCAGTCCCGACACCGTCACCCCCACGTTGTATGCCAACAGCGCGATCAAAGCGGGTTGGCACGTCACGGCGACATTGCTGATATCGCCTCCGTCCTGGCCTATCGTGCCCGCGCCATTGGCGACCTTGCAGTCGTTGCCGTTCGGGTTGGCAAACAGCGTGACGCTGTATGGCGCGCCCGCCGCCACCGGATTGGCAAACTTGAAGCCGGTGCTCGCCTTGACGGCGATAGTCTCCGCGCTGTTATTGACCAGCAGCAGAGTGTTGTTGGCCGACAGGCCGGCAATACTGCCAGAAACGGTAGCCGATTTCGGTGTCGCCGGCGCGGCTGGCGCCGTCGAGCCGCCACCGCCGCAACCGGCCATGGAAACCGCCGCCAATACAGCCGCTACTGTGAATTTACTCATAAGATCTTTCCTGAATATTTTGAACTTGAAGAATATCATTTAAGCAAGATAGAAAATACACCAATTGTTACGGATAGGGCTGTTCGATTGAAAAGTTAAAATTGATCTAAATACAAGTTATCCCTACAATCGACGTTCTTCAACTATCTTCAGACGGGACCGACATGCGTGCTTATCGCCTTCTTCCATTGCTGCTGTGCGCCGGCGTCGTCCACGCCCAGATGCCGGTCAAGGACACCGTCAAGAACGGCAAGGATCACCCGCTGCTGTCGCGATTTGAAGGTTCGAAGATGGTCGGCTACGGCCTCAAGGAATTCGACGAAGTGGTGCTGCCCGCCGGCAAACGCGTCGAGAGCAAGGACGGCCAGATGGCGTTCGACAGCAAGCTGGTGTTGGAAGGCAAATACACCCGCATGGCCTACAACTACCCGCGCGAACGCTCGGCGCTGGAAGTGATGCGCAACTACCAGGCGGCGCTGGAAAAGGCCGGCCTGAAATCCGTGTTCGCCTGCGCCAAGGAAAGCTGCGGCAATAACTTCGGCGAATTCTTCCTCAAGCGCGTCGGCGATCACTTCATCCAGGGTGGCGAAGCCAGCTGGGCCCCGTTCAACTACGGCCGCAACGACGAGCGCTACCTGCTGGCCAAAGGCACGCGGCCGGACGGCTCGCTGGTCCATGTCGGCGTGTATTCGGTGGCGCCGGTGCAGGACAAGCTCGGCGGCATCTATGTCGAGATCGTTGAAGCCAAGGCGATGGAAGGCGGCAAGGTGTCCGCCAACCTGAACGCGGCGGACATGGCCAAGGGTATCGCGGCCGACGGCAAGGTGGCCGTGTACGGCGTGTTCTTCGACACCGACAAGACCGACGTCAAGCCAGAGTCGAAGGATGCGCTGGCCGAGATGGCCAAGCTGTTGCAGCAGGACGCCAAGCTGAAACTGTACGTGGTCGGCCATACCGACAGCCAGGGCGCGCTGGCGCACAACCTGGAGCTGTCGCAGAAACGGGCGGAGTCGGTGATCAAGGTGCTGGCGGCGGATTACAAGGTCGATGCCAAGCGGCTGAGCGCCAAGGGCGTGGCATCGTATGCGCCGGCGGCGTCGAACGATGCCGAAGCGGGACGCGAGAAGAACCGCCGGGTCGAACTGGTGAAACAGTAGGCGCTTAGCGCCGCTGCTTGCTGTAGGTCTCGTAGTCGGAGGAGGAGGCTACAACCCGATCAGCGACGCGGCCTCCATTCTCCGCAATAATTCCTTGCCTCTGGCCTCGTCGTATCCTTCCATACGCGTAATCAGCGTATCCATTGCATTCCCAGCATTGCGGATATAGGCGTCGGCAGTCTTGCGGTCCAGATCGTCAATGCCCATATGCTCTGCTTCTTCGATGGCCGCCAGAATTGTATAGGTAAGCTCGATGCTTCCCGGCGGTGGCGGACTGGATGGCCCCTCGAAAAAAATATCCCTCTGCTGCTCTTCCGGTAATCCTGCTTGCTCCAAAGCTCGAATGCAGTAGTAGACTACAGCGATCGCAGTATCTAAAGTCACCGATTCGATATAGGTAAGAATGTCCATGACTCACTCCGATTCATAGCTCAATCGCATCAAAGAGATTTCTTGGTAAATTCTCGATGATGTACTCCTCCGAAAACAGGCTGGCTCGCTTTGCCAAGGGTACGAAATTAAGCATAGCAGCGACCGGTGGCTTCGGAATTACAAGCATGAGTGGGGAAAAATTGGCGGGCTGAGCCGACCTCACCAGTTCTTGAATTTCCTTGAACTGGCAAACATTGATCATACCCTTGTTTAGCCGACTGATAGCGCCTCGTCGAATGCCCGCCCGGACTTTTTCTATCCTGCTTGAATGCAGATCCAACGCATCCACATCCTTCATCAGACTCCAATACAGCGCACGTGGACTGGAGCTTGGCGGTACCGAGTTATACGGATTCAATCTCGATGGCGGGTCGAAGTAAGGCGTACACCAGGCATAGTGGATCTCGCCGTAGAACCACTGGCTGATTTCGTAAGCGATCCACGTAGAGCATGAGTAATAGATGTCTTTGTTGTTCATTCCACCACCCCTACTATCGAGTGCAGCAATCCCTGGATGGCAGATGTAGCATGGGGCAGAGGGATACGGTCTGAGCGCACTCAAAGGTGCGCTCACCTGATCAGGCGTCGCGATACTCCGCTTCCAGTTCCTCGCGGCGCGGGGTGTCGGCGATGTGCAGGATCAGCGTTTCACGCAGTTCGTGTGCGGGATGCACGGCGCGGTGCCGGGCGAACCAGAATGCTTCGCTCAGCTCTTCATCCTCGTGCGCGATGACGATCACCAGCTGTTCGTCCGGCACGTCTTCGTAGTTGACGGCTTCAAGGCTGGCGTCCTCGATGGCTTCGCGCCAGGACTCGCACTCCTTGCCCCACGCCAGCGCATACGCGCAGCCAGCGGCGACCAGCGCGCGGCTGGTTTCCCACATCGTCATCTCCGCCACGTCGGCCTCGACCACCAGCACGGCTTTGAATTGCGACAGGCCTTCCAGCGCGGGAAAATCGCTGTCAGGAGTGAGATGTAAATAGCGGATGACTGGTTTCTGCATGATGGGACCATTGATATCGAGTCCCGGATTTTAACAGGCAGGAGCGCTGCTAGCCGAAGCGCGCAGCAGGCACGCCGGCCACGTCCACCCGCACGGCGAACAGCGCGCCGGTCAGCGGAAACTCCTGCAACTGTTCCGGCGTGTTGTCCTCGCGCGCGGTGGTGATGTACAAGGTCTTCAGATCGTCGCCGCCGAAGGTGCACGAGGCGGGGTTACGCACCGGCACGCGGATCGACTCCAGCAGCTCGCCATCGGCAGAGTAGCGGCAGACGCGGCCACCGCCCCACTGCGCGATCCAGACGCAACCCTCACTGTCGACCGTCATGCCATCCGGCGAGCCTTCACCGTCGCCGAACTGACGCCACAGCTGCGGCGTTCCCAGCGTACCGTCGGCCGCCAGCGGATAGGCGTAGGTGCGGCCTTCGTAGCTGTCCGTGTGGTACATGGTGGCGCCGTCGACGCTGAAGGCCGGGCCGTTGCAGATGTGGTAGCCCTCGTCGGCCACCGTCAGCGACAGATCGCGGTCCAGTCGGAACAGCTTGCCGACGGCATGAGCGTAATCGGTGTTGTGCATGGAACCGGCCCAGATACGGCCGGCCTGATCGACCTTGGCGTCGTTCATGCGCAGGCCGCTGTCTGCCGGGAACGGACGCGCCAGGTATTCGATGCGCAGCTCAGGCTCCAGCCACACGCGGGCGATGCCGTCGCGCAGGCCGGCCATGAAACCGTCGCCGTCGCGGCGCGCGATCAGCCAGCAGATGTAGTCCGGCATGGCCCAGCTGCGGCGCTCGCCGCTGACCACGTCCAGCGCGTGCAGGTTCTGGCTTTTCAGGTCGACGAAGTACAGCCGATTTTGCTCCGCCACCCACAGCGGGCCTTCGCCCAGTTGCGCGCGGACTTCCCAGATACACTGCACTTCATGCTGGCTCATCAAATTCTCTCCGAATGTCGAATCCGCCATCATACGGCCAATGCGCGCCACTTGCTCACGTAAGCGGCGGCGCGCCGGCCCAGTTCGTCCAGGCTGACGCCCGGCGTGTACAACTGGCCGCCGATGCCGAAGCCGGTAGCACCTGCGCGCACCCAGCCTTCCATATTGTCCGGCGTGATGCCGCCGACCGGCCACATCGGCGTACCGGCGGGCACCACGCTGTTGAAGGCCTTCAAGCCATTGTGGCCGACCATGTCGGCCGGGAACAGCTTGAGCGCGTGGGCGCCGGCGTCGAGCGCGGCAAACGCTTCGGTCGGCGTGGCGACGCCGGGCGCGCAGTACATGCCCAGGTCGGCAGCGCGGCGGATCGCGGCGGGATTGCAGTTCGGCGAAACCAGCAGGCGGCCGCCCGCTTCATACACTGCCTCGACGTGGCCGACGTTGAGCATGGTGCCGCCGCCGATCAGCGTGTCCGGCAGTTGTTCCTTGACCAGCGCGGCGATGCACTCGATGGCGCCGGGACGGTTGAGCGGCACTTCCAGCGCGCGGAAGCCAGCCTGGTGCAGCACCTTGCCGACGGCGACCGCCTCCGCAGGTTGCAGGCCGCGCAGGATGGCGACCAGCGGAACGGTGGGATGGGATGGAGTCATGTTCAAGCCTGATTGATGAATTGGGAAATCGCGGTGCAATACACGCGATGCGGATCGAGCACTTCGCATTGCAAGCCGAAGTGGGCGGCGGCCACGGCATAGCGGGCGGCCAGCACCGGCGAGCCGATGACGGTGATGCGGGCAGTGCCGCCAGCCTGTTCCAGTGCGCGCGCGGCGGCGGAGAATTCTGCGCCGATCAGCAAGCCGCTGACCACGGCCGGAGCCTGCGCCACCGGCGCGCTGCGCGACACCACGCCGGCCCGCACGCGGAACAGCGTATTCGACAGGGGTTCATTGCGGCCGGCCTGGCCCAGGCCGATGGCATAGCCTTCCGCATCGGAGGCATCGCCGCCCATCATGGACGACAGCGTGCCGCCGGCCGACAGCATGGCGAACAGCTCGCCGGTCATGTAGGTGGACATAGCCTGGATCAAGCCGTCGCGCAGCAGCACCCATTTGCTGTGGGTGCCCGGCAGCACCAGCCAGCCGTCGCGATGGCCGAGCGCGACCGCGCCCAGCAACTGCGTCTCCTCGCCGCGCATGACATCGACGGCTCCACCGCTGCGGTAGCAATAGCCGGGGACGATGCGGCAGCGGCCGGCCCAGTCGGCATCAGCCACCGGCACCAGGTGCGTGGGCAAGCGCTGTAGCGGCACCGCGCTGTCCAGATAGGGAATTTCCTGCCAGCCCGAAGCGCTGCCGACCATGCCGGACATAATCACCGGCACATCCGGGCCCACGCCCATGGTCGCCAGCAATCCGGCCAGCGAAGCGCCGAAACGCTCGCGGCCGCCGACCGCCAGCATGCCCTGGCCATCCTCATGCTCGGCCAGACAGGCGCCGTGTTCATCGATCCAATACGCGCGACGGTTGCTCGTGCCCCAGTCTATCCCCAGTATATTTTTGTCCACTATGCAGTCCTTAGCCGATACTGCCGTCATGGTACGAAAAAGCCGGCCCCGCCTCCAATGAATTATCTCGCCCGACTAATATCAAAAAGATATAGCCAGAGGCCGCTGAGGCCGGTAAAAGTTGCCCCTTAGATGCCTTTGGTTTAGTATGACCGCAACAAAATTGCCCAGGCCTCCCCGTTTATGGAATCTCGCACCCCGTCCACCCGAAATCTGTTCATTGCAGGCGCCGTTGCCGGTGTGTTGCTGCTGGGCGGGGGTGTCTATTTCGCCAACATGACGCCGGCCGAATCGCAGGTCTTGCCGGCCCAGGCCAAGCTGCCGGCCAGCACCAGCGGATCGGCTTCGGCATCGACCTCCGCTTCGGCGACGGCCGCGCCACGCGCCGCCGTCAATGCGGCGCAGCCGGCTTCGGCCGAGGCCCAGCATCTGCGCAGCAAGGAACAGGCCGCCGCAGCGCTGATGGCGCTGCCGGAACTGCAAGCCTGGTCGGCCATCGTGGAAAAGAACTCGGGCGGAAAATCGCACGGGGCCCTGATCGAGTACGACCCGGCCCCGCGCAAGCTGAACGGCAAGAACTACTGGCAGTTCAGCTTTGTGGAAAACAGCAGCGATGCGGCGCAGCGCTGGGAGAGCTTCCTGGTCTCGTCGAGCGACGAGGAAATCCTGGTGGAAGACGCCAGCACCGACGAAGTCATCAGCCTGGCGCGCTGGCGCCGTGAAAAACACCCCGCCAAGCGCACCAGCATCGACGGTTAAGCGACTTTCCGCTCCCCCACCGGCGCGGCCTTTGCGGCTGCGCCCACCTGCCCTATCCACAGCACCGAGAACAAGGTCAGCCCGGCTGCGATCCAGCCGTTCAGGCCGTAGCCGACGATATGGCCGGCCGCATCGGTATGCAGCGTCAAGCCGCCCAGCAGCGCACCGACGCCACTGCCCACTTGCTGGATCGCCGAGTTGGAGCTGAGGAAGGCGCCACGCTTGGCCGGATCCGGCACCGTCGTCATCAAGGCCTGCATCGGAATGTTACGTCCCGAGATGGCCGTCATGAAGAACGGGAAGAACAGGATCACCGCCACCAGCGGCATCACCGGCATGTGCGTCATGAACATCATCGGCAGGATCGAGAACAGCGCGATGTAGCGATACACGCGGTGCGCGCCGGCACGGTCCGACCATTTGCCTATCATGCGCGCGCTGAACAGCGTGGCCACGCCGCCGGCCAGATACACAAAGGTGATCTCGGCCGGCTGCACGCCGATATTACTGACCAGCACAGGCGAGATGAAGGGGATCACCAGCATGCCCGTCATCATGTTGATGCCCGACAGCAGGAAGGCCTTCAGATGGCCGGGCACGCGGTACAGGCCGACCAGGTTCGGCAGCACTTCGGACAGCGGCACGCGCCGCGTCAAATGGCCGTCCAGCGACGGCAGCACGCGCCAGGCGGCGAACCAGATCAGCAGCGAGAACACCACCAGCAGATAGAACGGCGAAGCCCAGCCGTAGTGCGCGGCCAGCATCACGCCGGTCGGCACGCCGGCCACGGCGGCCAGGCTGAACGAGGTCATCACGATGCCGGTGGCGGCGCCGCGCCGATGGACCGGGATCAGGTCGCCGATGATGGCCATGATGATGGAGGCCAGCACGCCGCCGGTCAGGCCTGCAAACGCGCGCGACAGCACCAGCACATGGAAGTTGGGCGCCACCGCGCAAGCCAGGTTGGACAGCGTGAACAGCGCGAACATCGCCAGCAGCAGGCGCTTGCGGTCGAAGCGGTCGATATACATCGAGGCCAGCAGGCCGGACAGGCCCGCGCACCAGGCGTAGGCCGACACTGCACCGGACACGGCCGCCGGCTCGATGGAGAAGGCGCGCATCAGCTGGGGCGCCAGCGGCATCATCACCATGAAGTCCATGATGACGGTGAACTGCGTCAGCGCCAGCAGCCACAGCACGATGCGCTCGCGTGCTTCCGGCAGCGGCAGGGTCATAGGGGAATTTGCTTGCATATTATTGTGCTCCCTTCGTGCGGAGGTTAATCCAGCGCCAGGATTTCGGCGGTGGTGCGGCGCAGGATGGCGCGTATCAGCTCCAGCTTGGCGGCGCTGGGATGGTTCTCCTGCCCTTGGGCGATGACGGCGTGCTTGAGCTCATGCATGATGGTGCGCAGGTCGTCGCGCGACTCGGCCGGATCGCTCATGCGGGCCACGATGGCGTCGACGAACTGGCGGTTCTCGGCCAGGAAGGCCTCGCCTTCGGGCGTGATGGTGTGCAGCTTCTTGTTGCCGTCGGCGGTGGCGACCACATGGCCCATGTCCAGCAGCATCGACAGCAGCGGATAGATGGCGCCCGGGCTGGGCGTGTAGCCGCCGCCGGAACGCTGCTCCAGCTCCTTGATGATTTCATAGCCGTGGCGCGGCTTTTCGGCGATCAGCTGCAGCACGATGTAGCGCATGGCGCCGGCGTCGAACATTTTCGGACCACGGCCACGGCCGCCACCGCCGCGATGGTGATGATGGTCGCCATGCATGGCGTGATGGCGATGTTGGTGATGTAAAAATCTAAACATTCTCGAACTCCTTACGATATGATAAGTTAAGATATAACTTATTGAGATATATCTTAACTTGTTTACGGAAGAGTTCAAGGACTTTTTTGTATAATTTTTGTGCTTGACCTTCACGCCACGTCAGAGTTCACCATCCGTCCATGCTCACAGTAAAACAACTTTCCAAGCTGACCGGCGTCACCACCCGGACCCTGCACTACTACGACGAGATCGGCTTGCTGAAGCCATCGCGCGTCGGCGACAACGGTTATCGCTACTACGGCGAGGCGGCGCAGTTGCGCTTGCAGCAGATCCTGTTCTACCGGGAGCTGGACGTGCCGCTGGCGGAGATACGCAAGTTGATGGACCGGGACGATTTCGATGTCATGGCGGCCCTGCTCAGTCACAAGGAAGCGTTACGCAATCAAAGCGAGCGGCTGCAAGGCCTGATTGCGACTGTGGACAACACCATCCTCCACTTGCAAGGAAAGCAAATCATGAACAGCGAAGGTTTATTCTCGGGCTTGAACAAGCCGCAGCAGCAGGCGTACGCGCAGGAAGCGGAGCAGCGTTACGACGCCGCCACCGTCAAGGCGTCCAACAAACAATGGGGCGCGTATAGCAAGGCCAAGCAGGATGCCATCATGGCGGAAGGGAATACTGTTTATACCGATATGGTCGCGGCCATGCCGCAGGGGGCGGACAGCGCGGCGGTGCAGGCCATCGTGCAGCGCTGGCGGGATCATATGGAGTATTTCTGGGTGCCGCAGGTGGAGCAGCTGACCGGCTTGGCCGCCATCTACTCCGAGGATCCACGCTTCAAAGCCAACTTCGACAAGATCCACCCCGAGCTGGCGACGTTCATGCTGCAAGCGGTGCAGCATTACGTCGCCCAGCTGCGGGCTTAGCTGTCGAGGTGGGAGATCAGCAGGCGGCGGTTGTCGTCGCCGTTGCTGGCCGTCTTGTGTTCGACCACCAGGCGCGAGTTCTGGGTATCCAGCGAGATGCCGACCGACAGGATGTCGATCAACAGCAGTTGCAGGATGCGCGAGATCATCGACAGGAAGGTCGTGCTGTCCTCGCTGTGATCGACCGCCAGGCACACGCTGGCCTTCTTGGCCAGCGGCGAGTTGCTCGACGTGATGGCGATGACATCCGCCCCCGCCGCGCGCGCCGCGTCCACAGCCGCCAGCAGGTCCGGCAGCTTGCCGGAATTGGAAATGGCAATCACCACATCGCCCGGATTCAACAACTCGGCCGCCAGCGTCAGCAGATGCGAATCGCCATACGCCGACGTCGGAATGCGGAAGCGGAAGAACTTGTGCTGGCCATCCAGCGCCACCACCCGCGAATTGCCCATCGCGTAGAACTCCACCCGCTTGGCCTTGGCCACCAGCGCAATCGCCTTGTCCAGCGAACGCACGTCCAGCTGGTCGCGGAATTTCAAAATCGCGGAAACAGTATTATCGATTACCTTGGCGCTCAGATCATGCGTGCTGTCGCTGACGCGCACCTGGCTGTGGCGCACCGGAATCGCACCGGTCAGGCTGCTGGCGAACTTCAGCTTGAAATCGGCCAGGCCGAGGAAGCCCAGCGAACGGCAGAAACGGATCACGGTCGGCTGGCTCACTTCGGCCAGACGGGCGATGTCGGCGATCGGCTCGTTCAACACCAGGCGCGGCTGCTCCAGCACCAGCTGCGCCACGCGCTGCTCGGCCGGCGTCAGCTCGTGCTGCAAATGCTGCACGCGCTCCATCAGTGTGTTGGCGCCGCTGCGTCCGCGCAAGTGCTCGGACAAGATCGTCGCCACGCCATAGAACGCCGGATTCGGCGTGGTAATCACATAGGTCGGAATCTCCGACAGATAACTGGTGAAACGGCCCTTGGCCTCGAAGCGCGTGCGGAACGGCGACGAGGCAAACCACTCGCCCATGCGCGGCACGATGCCGCCGCCGATGAACATGCCGCCGAAGGCGCCCAGCGTCACGGCCAGGTTGGCGGTGGCGCCGCCCAGCATGGCGCAGAAGCATTCCAGCACTTCCAGGCACAGCGGGTCTTTGTCGGTCAGCGCGCCGGCCATGATCTCCTGCGAGGTCAGGTCGCGCACCTGGCGGCCGTTGCGCTTGGCGATGGCGCGGTAGATGATCTCCATGCCGGGGCCGGAAATCAGGCGCTCGGTCGACACGTGCGACCAGGTCTGCCAGGCGTACTGCAAAATCGAATATTCGCGCTCGTCGGCCGGCGCGAAGTTGGTGTGGCCGCCTTCCGAACCCAGCGTGACGAAACCGTCGACGGTCGGGATCACGCCCGACACACCGAGGCCGGTACCAGGCCCCAGCACGCCAATCACGGAATTGGAAGCCGGCTTGCCGCCGCCCACCTGCATCAGGTCGGACGGCTTCAGGCCCGGCAGCGACATCGCCAGCGCGGTAAAGTCGTTCACCACCAGCAGCGTGTGCAGGCCCAGCGCGCGGCGCACTTCGTCGGTGGAGAATTCCCAGTCGCGATTGGTCATGCGCACGTGGTCGCCGCTGACCGGATTGGCCACCGCCAGCGCGGCGTGGTTCAGCGTGATATCGGAGTGGTCCGACAGATAGGAACGCAGCATCGCGACGATGTCGGTGTAGTCATCGCACTTGAGCACGCGCACCGCGCGGAACTCGCCGGGGGCGGTCTGCAATGCGAAGCGGGCGTGGGTGGCGCCGATGTCGGCCAGCAGGCGCGGGCCGTCGGCAAAGGCGGTACGGTTCAGTTTTTGATCCACTTCAGCTTGTTTCATCATCGATTCAGTCAAAACAGTAGGCGGAAGCATACCCGAAATACCAGATGTTAAGAAGGAAACGATGCGAAAAGGTATCGCTTCCGCCTCACTACGCCTCCCTTAGCGGGCGTAGCCGAACCACGCGCCGAAGGCCGGCAGCTGCACCTGGCCGTCCACTACCGCGCCCGGCAGGCCGTAACCCTCCATCTGCTCGGCGCCCACCGCCTGCGGCAACGCGCAGCTGACCGGCTCCGCGCCCAGGTTGAACACGGCGATGATGCCGCGCTCGCCGTCGGCATCGCGGCGCAGCGCCAGCACCGGTTCCGGCGTGTCGAAGAACTGGATGGCGCCGCGCGTCAGCTGCGGCAGCTTGCGGCGCCAGGCGATGAACTTGCGCGTGAATTCCAGCGACGACGACTCGTCGCCATCCTGCACCGAGGCCGCCTTGGCCAGGTGGTCCGGCGATACCGGCAGCCATGGCTTGCCTTCGGTGAAGCCGCCGTTGGCGCCGGTGGTCCAGGCCATCGGCGTGCGGCAGCCGTCGCGGCCCTTGAACTCCGGCCAGAAGGTGATGCCATACGGGTCTTGCAGCAGCTCGAACGGCACGTCCGCTTCGGCGAAGGCCAGCTCGTCGCCCTGGTACAGGCACGGCGTGCCTTTCAGCGACAGCTGCATCGCCAGGATCATCTTGGCGAAGGCCACCGGCGCGGACGGGCCGCCCCAGCGGGTCGCCACGCGCTGCACGTCGTGGTTGCCGACTGACCAGGAAGCCCAGCCGCCCTTCACGCGGGCTTCGAAATTCTCGACCTGCTTGCGGATGTAGTGCGACGAGCAGGTCGGCACCAGCAGGTTGAAGCTGTAGGCCATTTGCAGCTTGTCGCCGTCGGCGGTGTACTCGGCCATCACGGCCAGCGAATCGTCGGCGCCCACTTCGCCGATGGCGACCGCCTGGTATTCATCCAGCAGCACGCGCAGCTTTTGCAGGAACGGCAGGTTCTCCGGGCGGCTCTTGTCGTAGACGTGCGCCTGCATGCCGTACGGGTTAACGTCGGAAACGGTGGCGGTGTCGCGGTTGACGGCCGGCGGATTGCTGCGCAGCTCCAGGTCGTGGAAGTGGAAGTTGCACGCGTCGAGGCGGATGCCGTCGACGCCGCGCTCCAGCCAGAAACGCAGCGCATCCAGGTGCGCCTGCTGCACTTCCGGGTTGTGGAAGTTGAGCTGCGGCTGGCTGACCAGGAAATTGTGTAAATAGTATTGACGACGGCGCGTGTCCCACTGCCACGACGAGCCGCCGAATACCGACATCCAGTTGTTCGGCGGATTGCCGTCCGGTGCGGGATCGGACCACACATACCAGTCGGCTTTCGGGTTGTCGCGGCTGGCGCGGCTTTCCTTGAACCAGGCGTGCTCCTCGGCCGTGTGCGCCATCACCTGGTCGATCATGATCTTCAGGCCGAGGCTGTGGGCGCGGTCGACCATGGCGTCGAAGTCGGCCAGCGTGCCGAACATCGGGTCGACATCGCAGTAATCGGCGATGTCGTAGCCAAAGTCCTTCATCGGCGATTTGAAATAAGGCGAGATCCAGACGATGTCCACGCCCAGCGATGCGATATAGTCCAGCTTTGCCGTAATACCAGGTATATCTCCTATGCCGTCACCGTTGGTATCGTTGAAGCTGCGCGGGTAAACCTGGTAAATAATCGCTTCGCGGTACCAATCTTGGGCGTGCGGGGAAACTTGTGTAAGTTGCTTAGTCATAAGAAAATCCTGGGTTGGCAGATCAAGGATGGGTTTTGTAGACAATATACATCACGATAGTAGAAATTTCAATCCAGACAACCACCGCAGATTAATACAATTAATCGAATTAAATCAACTAGTTATGTGTTTTTACAGAAAATCTTAACTAAAAAATAGTAGTCAAACTACACAAACAGGAGAGAGACCAGTGAGCAGTACCACACCCAGCAACGGCAACGGGCCGATGCCTCGGCAAATCCCCTACATCATCGCCAACGAAGGCTGCGAACGATTCAGCTTCTACGGCATGCGCAACATCCTGACGCCGTTCCTGCTCAGCACCCTGCTGCTGTTCGTGCCGATGGCCGACCGCGCCAGTGAGGCCAAGCACGTATTCCACACCTTCGTCATCGGCGTGTACTTCTTCCCGCTACTGGGCGGCTGGCTGGCCGACCGCTGGTTCGGCAAATACAACACGGTGTTCTGGTTCAGCCTGATCTACGTGGCCGGGCATGCGTGCCTGGCGATCTTCGAGGACAACCTCAAGGGCTTCTACTTCGGCCTGTTCCTGATCGCGTTCGGCTCGGGCGGCATCAAGCCGCTGGTTGCGGCTTTCGTCGGCGACCAGTTCGACCAGACCAACAAGAACCGCGCCAAGCTGGTGTATGACGCCTTCTACTGGATCATCAACTTCGGCTCCTTCTTCGCCTCGCTGTTGATGCCGGTGTTCCTGCGCGACTACGGCCCGGCCGTCGCTTTCGGCATTCCCGGCATCCTGATGGCGGTCGCCACGCTGGTGTTCTGGCTAGGCAAACGCAAATACATCCACGTGCCGCCGGCCGCGCCGAATCCGAACTCCTTCAGCAGCGTGGCCCGCACCGCGCTGATGAGCAAGCAGCCGGGCCAATCGCGTCCAGGCCTGATGATGGCCGGTGTCGGCGCGCTGGGCGCCGTGGCGTCGCTGTGCATGACGCCGCAATGGGGCTTCGTCATCGCCGCCTGCCTGGCGCTGGTGCTGGTGCTGGCGTTCGGCGGCATCGGCGTGTCGATGCAGCTGGACCGCGCACGCGGCCTGCATAGCGAAGAGGCGGTGGAAGGCGTGCGCGCCGTGCTGCGCATCCTGATCGTGTTCGCGATGGTGACGCCGTTCCACTCGCTGTTCGACCAGAAGGCTTCGACCTGGATCGTGCAGGCCAATGCGATGAACAGCCCTTTGCTGAATATCTTCGGCTGGGAATTCACGCTGCTGCCGGCGCAGATGCAGGCGGTGAATCCGATTCTGGTGATGCTGCTGATTCCGTTTAATAACCTGGCGCTGTATCCGCTGATGCGCTTCATCGGCATCACGCCGACGCCGCTGCGCCGCATGGGGACGGGCATCGCGATGGCCGGCATCTCCTGGATTGTGATCGGCATGATCCAGCTGCAAATGGATGCGGGCGACAAGGTGTCCATCCTGTGGCAGCTGCTGCCGTATGCGCTGCTGACGCTGGGCGAGGTGCTGGTGTCGGCCACCGGATTGGAATTCGCCTACAGCCAGGCGCCGGCGCCGATGAAGGGCATCATCCTGAGCTTCTGGTATCTGGCCATCACCGTCGGCAACCTGTGGGTGTTGATCGTCAATGCGGGCGTGAAGAACGATGCGGTCAGCGCGTACATCGCCACCAGTGGCATGGGCGTGATCGCGTTCCAGATGTTCTTCTTCGCCGCCTTCGCACTACTGGTCGCAGCCGTCTTCGCGCTGTACGCGATCCGCTACAAGATGGTGGACAACTACCGCAGCGAAGGCCCGGCGAGCTTCTGCTATCCGGAGACGGAGAAGGACAAGCCGTAAGCCAAATCCGGGCGTAGGCTTTGAGGTCACAAACTGTGACCTCAAAGCCCCGGATTCACCAGTCGCCCGAGAAAGTATCAAAACTACAGATTTTGGATTACCATAACCGGCAAATACAGGGGTATTTGCCGGTTTTTTGTAGCCGCACTACCTAAATCTATAGTTTTGGAGGCGGCAATTATGGGCAGTAAGCATTTTGGAGCGTGGCGGCGTGTGGCCGGGGTTTATGTTGGCGGCGCCCTGGCGCTGACCTGTGCGGCCGCCGCCGCCGATGAAGCCGCACTGGCCGCCTGCGACGGGCCGTTCGCCACCGTCCTGCAAGCCAATGTCGCCGCCGATGCGCGGGCTTACTGGCTCAATCGCCAGCTGATCAAATGGCCGGGCGCCGATGCTTCCGGCGGCGCCTTCAAACTTTACTACTCCGCTTCCGCCATGCTGCATGCGGCGCCGGGTACGCGCGTGTCCGGCGCGGACGGCTCGCTGGCGTTGGCGCGCTTTGACAGCGCCTTGCCTGCGGATCTCGCGCAGCGATTCAAGTTCGTCGGCAATGGCGCCGTGCTGGCGCTGGCGTCTGCGGATGCGGCCCGCCTCGGCGGCGTGCTGACGCAGCAGCTGATGCTGGTCCACGAAGCCGATGACGGCACCGTGCGCGACGCCACCACGCTGCAAATCGCCGGCGCGCTCGATGACTTGTACGCCAGCGCCGCCAACGTGCGTGATCTGGGCGTCAGTGTCGGCAAGCAATCCGGCTTCAAACTGTGGGCGCCGACCGCGCAGCGCGTGGCGTTGTGCACCTACGCCAACGGCTCCGGCAAAGCCACCGCCATCACAGCCATGCAGCGCGACGACGCCACCGGCATCTGGTCCGCCCGCCTCGATGGCAACCGCTCCGGCAAGTACTACCAATACCTGGTGGACGTGGTGGCGCCAACGGCGGGCCTGGTGCGCAACCTCGTCACCGATCCCTACTCGATCAGCCTGACCACCGATTCCAAGCGCAGCTACATCGCCGACCTGAACGCCGCCAACCTGAAGCCGGCCGGCTGGGATAAAACCCCAGCCCCGAAAAAGGTCGCCAGCCAATCCGACATGACGGTCTACGAACTGCACGTGCGCGACTTCTCGATCAACGACAGCACCGTCAGCGCCGCCAACCGCGGCAAGTACACCGCCTTCACCGAGGCCGATTCCAACGGCATGAAACATCTGGCCGCACTGGGCAAAGCCGGCATGACCGATATCCACCTGCTGCCCGTGTTCGACATCGGCAGCGTGCCGGAACAAGGCTGCGTCACGCCAGCCATCCCCGCTGGCCTGCCGGCGGACAGCGAAGGACAGCAGGCGCTGGTCTCCAAGATCCAGGCCACCGACTGCTACAACTGGGGCTACGATCCCTACCACTACAACGCGCCAGAAGGCAGCTACGCCACCGATCCCGCCGACGGCGCCAAGCGCATCGTCGAGTTCCGCCAGATGGTGCAGGCGCTGCACAAGACCGGCCTGCGCGTGGGCATGGACGTCGTCTACAACCACACCTTCATCGCCGGCCAGAACGAGAAGTCGGTGCTGGACCGCGTGGTCCCCGGCTACTACCACCGCCTGAACCCCAAGGGCGCGGTCGAACGCTCCACCTGCTGCGACAACACCGCCACCGAAAACCTGATGATGGCCAAGCTGATGATCGACTCCGTCGAGCAGTGGGCCGTGCAGTACAAGATCGATTCCTTCCGCTTCGACCTGATGGGCCACCAGCCGCGCGCCGCGATGGAGCAGCTGCAAGCACGCGCCGACCAAGCAACCGGCCATCACATCAACCTGATCGGCGAAGGCTGGAACTTCGGCGAAGTGGCCGACGGCGCGCGCTTCGTGCAAGCCTCGCAGCTGTCGCTGAACGGCAGCGGCATCGGCACCTTCAGCGACCGCGCACGCGACGCCGTGCGCGGCGGCGGCGCAGGCGACAGCGGCCTGCAAATGATCACGCAACAAGGCTACATCAACGGCCTTGTGTACGACGCCAACGCGCAGGCAGGCGCACGCCCCGCCAGCGACTTGCTGCAAGCATCGGACCTGGTCAAGGTCGGCCTGGCCGGCTCGATCCGCAGCTTCCCTCTGCAAACGCACGACGGCAAGACGCAGCAACTGCAGGACATCGTCTACGGCGGCAACCAGCCCGCCGGCTACGCCAGCGAGCCGGGCGAAGTGGTCAACTACGTCGAGAACCACGACAACCAGACGCTGTACGACATCAACGCCTTCAAGCTGCCACGCGCCACCACCAGCGCCGAACGCGCGCAGGTGCAGATGCTCGGCGCCGCCATCAACGCGTTCAGCCAGGGCGTGGCCTACTTCCACGCGGGCTTCGACATCCTGCGCTCCAAATCGCTGGACCGCAACAGCTTCGAATCGGGCGACTGGTTCAATCGCCTGGACTGGACCTACCAGGACAACTACTACGGCACCGGCGTGCCGCGCGAGGAAGACAACGGCAAGGACTACGCCCTCATCAAACCGCTGCTGCGCGACGCCGCCATCAAACCATCGCCGAAGGACATCGCCTACGCGCGCGACGCCTTCCGCGACCTGCTGGCGATCCGCTCCAGCAGCACGCTGTTCCGCCTGCGCAGCGCCGCCGACATCAAGCAGCGCCTGCGCTTCCACAACACCGGCAGCGGCCAGGTGCCGACCGTGATCATCGCCCACATCGACGGTGCGGGCTACGCGGGCGCCAACTTCAAGTCCATCACCTACCTGATCAACGTCGACAAGATCGCGCAGCGCATCACCGTGGCCGAAGAAAAAAACCGCCGCTACCAGCTGCATCCGGTCCACACCAACATGGCCTCAGCGGACAAACGCGTGGCCCTGGAAGCCAGATACGACGCCGCCTCGGGAACGTTTGCAATTCCGCCACGCAGCGCCGTCGTATTCGTAGAAAAGAAGTAAACCGCGTGATATCTTTTCGGCTCCCTATCGATCCGGAAAGAGATCATGATGAGACGCAACCACACCGCAGCGCTGCTGCTATCGTTCACGCTGGCCGCCTGCGGTGGCGGCGGCAGCGACCTCGCGCAGGCGAACCGCCCACCGGCCGCCATAGCCGGGCCGGCGCAAACCGTCGCCGTCGGCAGCTCTGTCAAGCTGGCCGGCAGCGGCACCGATGCGGAGCAGGACATCATCAGCTATTCGTGGACGCTGACCAAGCCGGCCGGCAGCGCGGCATCCCTGCTCAACTACCACGTCGCCGCGCCGACCTTCTTCGCCGACCTGCCGGGCGCGTACACCGCCACGCTGATCGTCAACGACGGCAAACTCGATAGCGCGCCGTCCACCGTCACCATCACCGCGCAGTAGATGATGCGGTTGTTTAGTAAGCACGCAATAAACATGGCGCCCGGCCTGGGCTGCGGGTTTCCGGCGATGGCATAGCTGCTACACTGGTTCGTCGCCCGTCACCATCGCCCATGACATGAAACTCACGCTCGCACTGCCCGCCTTCCTCTTTGCGCTGACCGCTACGGCCGCCCCCATCACCGATCCTGTCGAATGGATCAATCCCCTGATGGGCACTGCCAGCAAGCCCGAACTCTCGAACGGCAATACCTACCCGACCATCGCGCTGCCGTGGGGGATGAACTTCTGGACGCCGCAGACCGGCAAGATGGGCAATGGCTGGGCCTACACCTACGAAGCCGACAAGATCCGCGGCTTCAAGCAAACGCACCAGCCGTCGCCGTGGATGAACGACTACGGCCAGTTCGCCATCATGCCGGTGACGGGCAAGCTGCGCTTCACGCAGGACGACCGCGCCAGCTGGTTCTCGCACAAGGCCGAAGTGGCCAAGCCTTACTACTACAGCGTCTACCTGGCGGACGCCGACGTCACCACCGAGATCGCGCCGACCGAACGCGCAGCGCAGTTCCGCTTCACCTATCCAAAAACCGACGAGGCCTACGTGGTGGTGGACGCCTACGACAAGGGCTCCTACATCAAGGTGATTCCGTCGGAACGCAAGGTCGTCGGCTACAGCACGCGCTACGCGCGCGGCCCTCTGCCGAAAAATTTCAAGAACTACTTTGTCATCTACTTCGACAAACCGTTCACCTCCACCCGCATCTGGAGCGGCAACAAGCTGGTGTCGGACGTGATGGAACTGGCCAGCGACCATAGCGGCGCCGTGGTCGGCTTCAAGACCGAAAAAGGCGAGAAGGTCGGCATGCGCGTGGCCTCCTCCTTCATCAGCGAAGAACAGGCGGAGCTGAACCTGAAGCGCGAACTGGCGAACGACAGCTTCGACACCACCGCGCAAAAAGGCAAGGACGTATGGAACAAGACGCTGAGCCGCATCAGCGTGGAAGGCGGCAGCGACGAGCAGACCCGCACCTTCTATTCCAGCCTGTATCGCACGCTGTTCTTCCCGAACAAACTGTACGAGATCGACGCCAACAACCAGATCGTCCACTGGAGCCCTTACAACGGCAAGATCCTGCCCGGCTATATGTTCGCCGGCACCGGCTTCTGGGACACCTTCCGCGCGCTGTATCCCTTCCTGAACCTGATGTACCCGTCGATCAACCGCGAGATGCAGGCCGGCCTGGTGAACGACTACAAGGAAGGCGGCTGGCTGCCTGAATGGTCCAGCCCCGGCCTGGCCGATGTCATGATCGGCAATAACTCGGCCTCGGTGGTGGCGGAGGCCTACATCAAAGGCCTGCGCGGCTACGACATCGAGACGCTGTGGCAAGCACTGAAGCACGGCGCCGACAACGAAGGCCCGATGAGCGCCGTCGGCCGCGCCGGCGTCAAGTACTACAACGAGTTGGGCTACGTGCCCTACGACGTCAAGATCAACGAGAACGCCGCGCGCACGCTGGAATATGCGTACGACGATTTCGCCATCTACCAGTTGGGCAAGGCGCTCGGCAAGCCGCAGTCGGAAATCGGCATCTACGCAAAGCGGGCGATGAACTACAAGAAGCTGTTCGACCCGGAGACGGGCCTCATGCGCGGCAAGAACAAGGACGGCAGCTTCCAGTCGCCGTTCAATCCCTTCAAGTGGGGCGACGCCTTCACCGAGGGGAACAGCTGGCACTACACCTGGTCGGTGTTCCAGGACGTGAACGGCCTGGTGGACCTGATGGGCGGACGCGAGAAATTTGTCGCCAAGCTGGATCAGGTGTTCTCGCTGCCGCCGACCTTCGACGAAAGCTACTACGGTGAAGTGATCCACGAGATCCGCGAGATGCAGATCGCGAACATGGGCCAGTACGCGCACGGCAACCAGCCTATCCAGCACATGATCTACCTGTACGGCTACGCCGGCGCTCCATGGAAGACCCAGTACTGGGCGCGCGAAACCATGAACCGCCTGTACAAGGCCACGCCGGACGGCTACTGCGGCGACGAGGACAACGGCCAGACCTCGGCATGGTATGTGTTCTCGGCGCTGGGCTTCTACCCGGTCACGCCGGTGGTGCCGCAGTACGTGGTGGGTGCGCCGCTGTTCAAGAAGGTCACGCTGAAACTGGAGAACGGCAAATCGATCGTCATCAACGCCCCGGCCAACAGCGACAGCAAGCGCTATGTGAACGCGCTCAAGGTCAACGGCAAGGCCTATGAGAAAAACTGGCTGAGCCACACAGGCCTGATGCAAGGCGCGGTGCTGGACTTCGACATGTCCGACAAGCCGAACAAGCAGCGCGCCACCGCACCGGCCGACGCGCCCTACTCCTTGTCGACCGATCCGCAACACTAAAAACAGCGGGCGCGGAAACCATGGTATGCTGTGGTTTCTATTTGGCAATTATCGATATTTAATTGCAAATCAGGAGCCGCGCCCCGCTCCCCCGCACCTCCCTCCCTCCCAGTGCCCAGTCCCGCATTGAATAGCAGCTGCCGTTAACCGCCCTCCGGGCATAGACCAGACCATGACTATTTCTTGCCCACGTACTGAATCGCGGCGTCTTGACGCCCTCCATAAACTGAACCTGCTCGATACGCCGCCCAGCGAAGCCTTCGACCGCATCACGCGCATGGCCGCGAGCCTGTTCCGGCTACCGATCGCCGCCATCTCGCTGACCGACGCCGACCGCCAGTGGTTCAAATCGCGCGTCGGCGTCGAGCACACATCCATCCCGCGCATGCGCGCGCCCTGCGGCCGGGTGGCCGACAGCCAGGCGCTGCTGGTGATCACCGACCTGCTGGAGGACGCGAATTTTTGCGACAGCCCGCTGGCCGCCAGCGGCATCCGTTACTATGCCGGCGCGCCGCTGACCACCGCCGATGGACACTGCCTCGGCGCGATATGCGTGCTGGGCCGGGAGCCGCGCGAGACCTCGCCGCAGGAGCTCAGTGCCCTGCGCGACCTGGCTGCCATGGTCATGGCGCAGATCGAGATGCAGCACGCCATGGGCCGCATCGATCCACTCAGCGGCCTGCCGAACCGCAACCAGTTTCTGGAGGATTTCCACGACCTCCAGCGCGACCGCCCCGCCGGCGAACAGCGGCTGGCGGTGCTGATCAACCTGACCACGCCCGAACAGCTGAGCCATGCCGCACGCGCGATGGACCCGTCCTACGTGGACGAACTGGTCACGGACGCCGCGCGCTGGCTGCGCGCGAAGGTGGGCCCCGGCCGCCATGTCTACCATGTCACCACCACGCAGTTCGCGCTGATCGCGCCGACCGGTGCGATGCTCGCCACCTACCTGCCGGTGCTGGAGGAAAAGATAGCGCAGGCACAGGGCATCGCCAAATCGCGTTACGTCGCCACGCCCACGGTGGGCGTGGCGCCTTTCGAAATCGGCAACGCCGATTGCCTCGGCGTGCTGCGCCAGGCGCAGAGCGCCGCGCACGACGCCATCGATGCGCACACCCATGTCGCGGTGTATTCTGCGGCCGCGGATGCGCTGTATCAGCGCCGCTTCACGCTGCTCAACGACTTCGGTTCGGCGCTGGAAAGCCGGGACCAGCTGCAGCTGGCGTACCAGCCGCGCATCGACATCACCACCGGCGAATGCATAGGCGCCGAGGCGCTGCTGCGCTGGAACCACCCGACCTTGGGCCCCATCGGCCCGGGCGAGTTCATGCCCATGATCGAGCGTTCAGGACTGGCGCACGCCACCACCGCGTGGGTGCTGGAGACGGCGATGCGCCAGCAGCGCCAGTGGCGCGACCGCGGTCTGTGCTTGCAGATATCGGCCAACGTCTCGGCGGCGAACCTGCTGGAACCCGGTTTTGCCGGATCGCTGGAAGCAAGCCTGAAGCGGCACGGCCTGCCGCCCGACTGCATGGAGCTGGAGATTACGGAAAGCGCGATCATGGCGCAGCCGGCCAAGGCCCACGCGATGCTGGACGCGATCGCCGCCACCGGCGTGCGCCTGGCGATCGACGACTTCGGCACCGGCTACAGCAGCCTGTCCTATCTGCAGCGCATGCCGGCCGACGTGGTGAAGATCGACCAGTCCTTCGTCATCGGACTGGAAGACGACACGCGCAAGCAGGCGCTGGTGGCCACCATGATCACGCTGTCGCAGGACCTCGGCCACCGCGTGGTCGCCGAGGGTGTGGAGTGCGAGGAAGTGCTGATCTTCCTGCGCCTGGCCGGTTGCGACGAGGCGCAGGGTTTCCTGTTCGCCAAGCCGATGGCGGCGGAGGCCTTCGCCGACCGCCATTCCGCTCCCGCCGCTGCCGCTGCTATGCCTATTCCTGTCCGATCAGCACAATCGCACTACGCGTACCAAATGTAACGCTGCCGCCTTTGACCACGGCGGTCTTGCCGGAGTAGTAGTCCTTGACCTTCTGGCCGTTGGCAAACACGCCGTGCAGATTGATGCTGGCGGGTTTGTCGGCCGGCAGGTCCAGCGCGACGACGACCTTGTCGTGCAGCGCGCCCTGGTCGTAAGTGCGCTTGAATACATAAGGCTTGGCCTGCAGCTGCTGGTGCACGCCCGCCCCCACCGCCACGTGGGCCTGGCGGAACAAGCCCACCTTGGCCCAGTGGGCGCGCACGTCGGCGATCTTGTAGCCATCGCGCTGCGCATTCTGCGCCAGTTCATCCCAGTTCATGAACGACCGCAGCTTGGCGTCGCCGACCGCTTCCGCCACATCGAGCCTGCGCGCGGTTTCGTCGCCGTAGTAGATCTGCGCCGCGCCCGGGGCCAGCAGCAGCTTGTTCGCGCTTTCGAAAGGCTTCCTGCGGGCCGCATCGAAGGGCTTGTCGTAGTCGTGCGAGGCGAGGTAGTTCAGCACCGAGAGGCCTTCCAGCGCGCCGCCGTGCAGGATCTTCGAATAGCTGCTGAACAGCGTTTCGTAATCCTTTTCCGCGTCGTACACCAGGCCGAAGTTGATCAGGCTATTGAAGCCGTTCTGGTAGTAGTTGGCAGTCTGCCCGCCGCCCAGGTCGAACGCCTGGCCGTTGGCGATGTTGTAGTTGAAGACTTCCGCCGTCATGTAGAACTTGTCGTCGCTGAGCTTCTTGTCGGGATTCGCGCGCTTCCAATCCTCATACGCCGCGCTGGCGACGATGCCCAGCTCCTTCCACGCCTTGGCCTCGACGTGCTTGACGGTGTCGGCGCGGAAGCCGTCCACGCCGTACTTGCGCACCCAGTCCGAATGCCATTTCATCAGGTAGTAGCGCGGTGCGCGCGGATAGCCGGTGCGGGCGAAGAACTCGTTCAGTTCCTTCACCTCGCGCTCGAAGCGGCCTTCGCGCTGCCATTTGGCGGCCAGGTTTTCCGGCAGCTCGACCGGCGTATCGCTGTCGGTGCGGAAGTCCGGCAGGTTCTTCACCAGCGTGCATTCGATGGTGGTCTTGGCGTCCTTGTAGGTGCATTGCGGGCCGGTACGCACCCAGTCTTCCGGCCATACGTAGTCTGTCTCCGTCACCGGGCCGGTCTGGTTCATCACCACATCCAGCAGCACGCGGATGCCGCGCGCATGCGCGGCTTCGACGAAGTTGCGGAAGTCGTTTTCCGTGCCCAGGTTGGCGTCGACGGCGGTGAAGTCCGCTGCCCAGTAGCCGTGGAAGCCGTAGGATTTTCCAGTGCCTTCGTCGGTGCCTTCATGGATCTGCTCCACCGGCGGCGACACCCAGATCGCATTCACGCCCAGGCTGTCGAAATAGCCTTCGTTGATCTTGTTGGTGATGCCGGCCAGGTCGCCGCCCATGTAGCCGCGCAGCGGGGCAGCATCGGCCTTGCGGCCGTAGGCCAGGTCGTTGCCGACATAGGCGTTGTTGAAACGGTCGGTCAGCAGGAAATAGACAGTGGCGTTCTCCCACAGGAATGGCTTGCGCGCGGCGGGCTTGGCGGCCGCCGGCGCAGCGATGGCGGTGGTGCAGCTGGTAGCCGCACCGAGCGCCAGGGCCAGTGTCATTGCAAGGGGTGTCAATTTCATGCTGTCGTCCTTTATCGTGGTTTTATGTGGTGACGGTCGGACGCGCGCGTCCTGTCCATCCGGTGATGCCGCCAACCTGCTCGGCGATGAGTATCAATGCGGACAAGGCCTGCTGCGTCGGCAGGTGGTGGTAGACGGGATCGGCTTCGTAGCGTTCCAGGTAGACGCGCAGGGTCGCACCCTCGGTGCCGGTGCCGGACAGGCGGAACACGATGCGCGAGCCGTTGGTCATGACGATGCGTATGCCCTGCTGCGTCGCCACCGAACCGTCGACCGGATCGGTGTAGTGGAAATCGTCGGCGAAATCGACCACGTAGTGCCCCAGGTCCTGCCCCGCCAGCGTGGCCAGCTTGATGCGCAGGGAAGCCATGAGTTCATTGGCGCCCTTGGGGTCGACGCCCTCGTAGTCGTGGCGCGAGTAGTAGTTGCGGCCGAAGCGCGCCCAGTGCTCGCCCAGCAGCTGCTCCACCGTCTTGCCGCTGACGGCCAGCAGGTTAAGCCAGAACAGCACGGCCCACACGCCGTCTTTCTCGCGCACGTGGTCGGAGCCGGTGCCGTAGCTCTCCTCGCCGCACAGCGTGGCCATGCCGGCATCGAGCAGCGTGCCGAAGAACTTCCAGCCGGTCGGCGTTTCATGACATGGGATGCCCAGCGCCTGCGCCACGCGGTCGGCCGCCTGCGAGGTCGGCATCGAACGGGCGATGCCTTTCAAACCGGCGCGGTAGCCCGGCGCGACGGCGGCGTTCGCGGCCAGCACCGCCAGGCTGTCGGACGGCGTGACATCGAACTTGCGGCCGACGATCATATTGCGGTCGCCATCGCCGTCGGAGGCGGCGCCGAAGTCCGGCGCATCGTCCGCCGCCATGATGTCGATCAGCTGCGCGGCGTTGACGGGGTTGGGGTCCGGGTGGTGGCCGCCGAAGTCCTCCAGCGGCACGCCATTGATGACGGTGCCTGCCGGTGCGCCCAGCATGCCTTCCAGGATGGCCTTGGCGTAGGGGCCGGAGACCGCGTGCATGCCGTCGAAGCACATGCGGAAGCCGCGCCCGAACAAGGCGCGGATGGCGTCGAAATCGAACAGGCGCTGCATCAGTTCAGCGTAATCGGCCACGGGGTCGATGACCTCCACCGCCATCTGCTCGATGCTCACGGAGCCGAGGCGGTCGATGTCGACGGCCGGGGCGTCGCTGATGCGGTAGCGCGAGATGTCCTCGGTGCGGTGGAAGATCGCTTCGGTCACGCCTTCCGGCGCGGGGCCACCGGCGGCGATGTTGTACTTGATGCCGAAGTCGCCATCCGGGCCGCCGGGATTATGGCTGGCCGACAGCACGAGGCCACCCAGCGCGCCATGCTTGCGTATCACGCAGCTGACGGCGGGCGTGGACAGGATGCCGCCCTGCCCCACCAGCACCTTGGCGAAACCGTGGGCCGCCGCCATGCGCAGGATGGTCTGCACCGCCTCGCGGTTGTGGAAGCGGCCATCGCCGCCCAGCACCAGCGTTTTGCCGGCGCAGTCGCCCAGCGTGTCGAACACACTTTGCACGAAGTTTTCGAGATAGGAAGGCTGCTGGAAGACGCTGACTTTTTTCCGCAAGCCGGAAGTCCCCGGCCGCTGGCCAGGGAATGGTTTGGTTGCTACGGTATGTATGCTCATGTTCGCTCCGCACAGGTAAAGGGCTGTATTCACAGCCTCTGTTTTACCTGTTCGGGCAAAAAAGCGGCGCGCGAATACGTAGTCACGCGAACAATATTACCTTAGCGGCCGACCGGGTCTGCGTGGTCACGCACGGCCAGCGTCAACACACCCGCCACCGCCATGCACACGCCGCCCAGCATCAGGGTCTTGATCGGGTGGCCGGCGAACCAGTGCTTGGTGATGAAACCCAGCAGCACGCCGCTGACGATCTGCGGGATGGTGATGAAGAAATTGAACACGCCCATGTAGTAGCCCATGCGCTTGGCAGGCAGCGCGCCGGCCAGGATCGCGTACGGCATGGTCAGGATGCTGGCCCACGCGATGCCCACGCCGATCATCGGCACGAACAGCAGGTTCAGGTCATGGATGGCGTAAATGCTGAACAGGCTCACGCCGCCGATGATCAGGCAGCTCATGTGCACGAACTTGCGGCTGGTGCGGCGCGCGAACATCGGCAGCACGAAGGCGGCCAGCGCGGACACGCCGCTGTACACGGCGAACATCACACCAACGTGGTTGCCCGCGTTCTGGTAGGCCACCGATTGCGCGTCGGTGGTGCCGAACACGTTTTCGCCGATGGCGTTGGTGGTGTAGATCCACATCGCGAACAGCGCGATCCAGCTGAAGAACTGCACGGCCGCCAACTGCACCATAGTCTTGGGCATGCGGGTGAAGCCGCCCAGGATTTCCTTTAGCGCGTGGACCAGGCCCTTGCCGCGGCGCTGGTCGGCGCGGAAGGCATCCAGGTCTTCGGGTGGCGTTTCCTTGGCGGCGAGGACAGTCCACAGCACGGCCAGGAAGTAGATCGCGCCGCCGCTGTAGAAGGAGTAACGTACAGTATCCGGAACGGCGCCGCCGACCGGCAGGTTGCTCACGCCCAGATGGGTGAAGATGGTCGGCAGCAGCGAGGCGATCACCGCGCCCCAGCCAATGAAGAAGGTCTGCATCGCGAAGCCGGCGGTCTGCTGCGAGGAACCCAGCTTATCGCCGACGAAGGCGCGGAACGGCTCCATCGACACATTGATGGCGCCGTCGAGCAGCCACAGGACGACGACCGCCATCCACAGCGCGGAGGAATTCGGCATCAGGAACAGCGCGATCGACGCCAGCAAGGCGCCGATGAAGAAGAATGGACGGCGGCGGCCCCAGGTCGGATGCCAGGTGTTGTCGCTCAGGTAGCCGATAATCGGTTGCACCAGCAGGCCGGTGACCGGCGCCGCGAGCCAGAACAGGGAAAGATCGTCGGGATTGGCGCCCAGCGTCGAGAAGATCCGGCTGACGTTGGCATTTTGCAGCGCGAAGCCGAACTGGATGCCGAAAAAGCCGAAGCTCATATTCCACAACTGCCAGAACGACAGTATGGGCTTGTTGCTGGAAGATTGCATGCTGCTGGTCCCCGACTATTTTGAATTTGTAGCAAAATAACACGCAGCTGGGTGCGTGTCAATTGAAAGAGTTTCCCAGTAAAATAAAGGAAACAAGCCATCCCAAGGGCAGGATTTTGTAGTCAAATGTAGCCAAACAACAAAATCAAAACAACCTTAGAGACCAACTACTTACATGAAAAGCAACTCCATCGCCACACTCGCGGCCGCGCTGCCGCTGCTGCTCGCCAGCCAGGCCGGCCAGGCGCAGAACGCCGGCCGCCATTTCGACAGCGCCACCCGCCGCGACAGCCTGCTGGAAGTCCGCACCAGCGACGGCAGCTACCTTATCAAGCCCTACTCGGCGCGCATCGTCGAAACCACCTTCGTGCCTAACGGCGAGCAGTTGGACCCGGCCTCGCACGCGGTGGTGCTGGCGCCGGCCGCCGTGAAAACCACGCTGGCGACTAAACCCAACAGCATCGAATATGCCACACCCGGCATCGTCGTCACCATTACCAAGTCGCCGTTCCAGATTTCGTACGCTTACCGGGGCAAGCGCCTGGTCGCCGAAAAACTCGGCTACATCAAGGTCAAGGACGATGCGGCCAGCGGCAGCAAGGATATCAACAAGGGCGAAGCACGCGAACTGGAAGGCATCGAGTTCGCGCTGGACCAGGACGAGGCGCTGTACGGCGCCGGCGAGCGCGCCGTCGGCATGAACCGGCGCGGCCACCGCTTCACGCTGTACAACAAGGCGCACTACGGCTACGGCGACAAGTCGGAGCAGATGGGCTATGCGATTCCGGTGGCGCTGTCGTCGAAGATGTATGCGATCCACTTCGACAATCCGCAAACCGGCTACCTCGATTTCGACAGCAAGCGTAACGGCAGCCTGACCTACGAAACCATAGGCGGCCGCAAGACCTACCAGGTGATCGCGGGCGACAGCTGGGAAGACGTAATCGGCAACTACACCAGCCTGACCGGCAAGCAGCCCTTGCCGCCGCGCTGGGCCTTCGGCAATTTCGCGATGCGCTTCGGCTACCGCAATGAAGCCATCGCGCGCGACACCGTCAACAAATTCATCGCCGACGATATTCCGCTCGATGCCATCGTGTTCGACCTGTTCTGGTTCGGCAAAGAGGTCAAGGGCACGATGGGCAACCTGGAATGGGACAAGGACAGCTACCCCAACCCCACCGGCATGATCGCCGACTTCCAGAAAAAAGGCGTGCAGACGGTGCTGATCACCGAGCCGTTTATTCTCGATACCTCCGGCAAATGGCAGGAAGCGGTCGACAAGAAGGTGCTGGGCACCGATGCCGACGGCAAGCCGCTGGCCTACGACTTCTACTTCGGCCACACGGGCCTGATCGATATCTTCGGCAAGCCGGGCAAGGACTGGTTCTGGAACATCTACAAAGGCCTGCGCCAGCAAGGCGTGACCGGCGTATGGGGCGACCTGGGCGAACCGGAAGTGCATCCCACCGCCATGCGCCACGCCACCGGAAGCGCCGACCAGGTGCACAACATCTACGGCCACCAATGGGCGCGGCTGGTGGCGGAAGGCTACCAGCAGGACTTCCCGACCGAGCGTCCCTTCATCCTGATGCGCGCCGGTTACTCGGGCACGCAGCGCTACGGCATCATCCCGTGGTCCGGCGATGTAGACCGGGGCTGGGGCGGTTTGCAGTCGCAGCCCGAGATCTCGCTACAAATGGGCATGCAGGGCCTGGGCTATATGCACTCGGACCTGAGCGGCTTCGCCAACCCGGTGCTGGACAATGAGCTCTACACGCGCTGGTTGCAGTACGGCGTATTCCAGCCCATCTTCCGCCCGCACGCGCAGGACGACGTGCCGCCGGAGCCGGTCTACCGCGAAGACCGCACCAAGGCGCTGGCGCGCGAGGCGATCCGCCTGCGCTATCGCCTGCTGCCGTATAACTACACGCTGGGCTTCGACAACAACCAGCAAGGCCTGCCGCTGATGCGCCCCATGCTGTACGAAGAACCGGGCAACGCCAAGGTACGCGCCATGTCCTCCACCTACCTGTGGGGCAAGGACTTCCTGGTGACGCCGGTGCTCAAGCAAGGCGCCACCACGGCGGAGGTCTACTTCCCTGCCCGCAGCGCGTGGTTCGATTTCTACAACGGCGAGAAGCACGCCGGCGGCGCCACCGAATCGGTGAAGCTGAGCGCCGACCATGTGCCGGTCTATGTGCGCGCCGGCGCCTTCATCCCGATGGCAAAGGTGGTCCAGACCACGCGCGATTATTCGACCAAGCATATCGACCTGCACTACTACCACGACGCCTCCGTCAGTGCCGGCGCGGGCAAGCTGTATGACGACGACGGCACGACCGCGCAAGCCTACGAACAGGGCAAGTACGAACTGCTGAACTTCACCAGCAAGCTGCAAGGGCGCAGCCTGACGCTGCGCGTGGAATCGGCGGTGGGCACGCAGTACCAGCGCCCGGAACGCAGCATCGCGCTGCAGGTGCATAACATCACGGCCCACCCGTCGCTGGTGCGCGTGGACGGCAAGCCGGTCATCTTCGTCTGGGACGAAGCGGCCAAGGTATTGAACATCACCCTGCCAGCCAGCAGCCAGCCTGGCCGAAGTGTCGCCATCACTCTGTAAGCGTGTATGATTATCGGCCATCGAATCGACCGGTTCGATGGCCAAGTAAAACTACACAGGGAGATGCCAGTGTCACCAAAAATCATCAGCACGCTGTTCGCGCTCAGCGCCATGACAGCCGCCAGCACCACCGTGCTGGCTGCCCCCGCAAAAAAACCCACCGTCGCCGAAGCCGAGCGCTTTCTGGCCGACACCGAGGAACGCCTCAATAAGCTGAACAACGAACAGGCCAAGGGCGCCTGGGTCGGTTCCAACTTCATCACCGACGACACGGAAGCCATTGCCTCCTTCTTCGCCGAACGCTATCTGACGGCGGCCGGCGAAGCGGCGATCGCGGCCCGCCGCTTCAACGGCTTGAAGCTGTCGGCCGAATCGGCGCGCAAGATGATGCTGTTGCAGCAGACGCTGGTCTTCGCCGACGCCAAGGAGCGCGAACAGTACGCGCAGTTGCAGGCGGCGATGAACGGCGCCTACGGCAAGGCCAAGTACTGCCCGAAAAAACCGGACGGCACGGCCGGCGCCTGCATGCCGCTGGGCGAAATGGAAAAAGTCCTGGCCAGCAGCCGCGACGAGGCCAAGCTGAAGGAAATGTGGACCGGCTGGCATGCGCAATCGCCTGCCTACAAGCAGAAATACACCGAGTACGTCGCGCTGTCCAACAAGGGCGCCAAGCAGATGGGCTTTGTCGATACCGGCGCGATGTGGCGCGCGCAGTACGACATGCCGCCGGAAGCCTTCTCCGCCGAGATGGAGCGCCTGTGGCAGCAGGTCAAGCCGCTGTACGATGCGCTGCACACTTACACCCGCTACAAGCTGCGCCAGACCTACGGCCCGGACGTGGTGCCGCTGACCGGCCCTATCCCGGCCCACCTGTTCGGGAATATGTGGAGCCAGAGCTGGAACAACCTGTATCCGCTGCTGAAGCCCGCCACCGGCGCCAGCAACTTCGATCTGAGCAAAGTGCTGGAAGAGCGCAAGACCGACGCCAAGCAGATGACGCAGTACGCGGAGCGCTTCTACACCTCGCTGGGCATGCAGAAGCTGCCGGAGTCGTTCTGGGAACGCTCGCTGCTGACCAAGCCGCGCGACCGCGACGTGGTGTGCCACGCCTCGGCCTGGCCGCTGAACGAGAAGGACGACGTCCGCATCAAGATGTGCATCACGCCGACGGCGGAAGACTTCACCACGATCCATCACGAGCTGGGTCACATCTACTACTTCCTCGGCTACACCAAGCAGCCCTACCTGTTCCGCAACGGCGCCAACGACGGCTTCCATGAAGCCATCGGCGACACCATCGCGCTGTCGATCACGCCGAGCTATCTGCAGAAGGTCGGCCTGATGGACCAGGCGCCGGACGCCAACGCCGACATCGGCCAGTTGCTGGAGCGCGCGCTGAGCAAGGTCGCGATCCTGCCGTTCGCCTACTCGGTCGACAAATGGCGCTGGGACGTCTACTCCGGCAAGACCAAGCCGGCCGACTACGACAAGAGCTGGTGGCAGCTGCGCGAGCAGTACATGGGCATGAAGCGTCCTGTCGCCGCCGACGCCAATGGCGCAGGCTTCGACGCCGGCGCCAAGTACCACGTGGCGGCGGACGTGCCGTATGCGCGCTACTTCCTGGCCGACATGCTGCAGTTCCAGTTCCATCGCGCGCTGTGCCGCGAAGCCGGCTATACCGGCCCGCTGCACCGCTGCTCGGTGTACGACAACGCCAAGGCCGGCGCCAAGCTGCAGCAGATGCTGGCGATGGGTACGAGCAAGCCATGGCCTGAGGAGCTGAAGGCGATTTCGGGCGAGGACAAGATCGACGGCGGCGCGCTGCTCGACTACTTCGCGCCGCTGAAATCCTGGCTCGATACGCAGAACGCAGCATTCGCGGCGGCCGAGAAGAAATAAGGCCACCCCGCACGGCGACACAAGGGTCGGACCCCGTACGGGGTCCGACCCTCACCGCAAGCCTCGGGGTTCGCCGATAAAACATATAACGATAGGGAGACAATATGAGTTTGGGACTGGTCAAAAACATCGTCATCGTCGGTGGCGGCACCGCAGGCTGGATGACCGCCGCCGCGATGTCGGCGCTGATTTCCAACGGTTGCAAGATCCGCCTGGTCGAATCGGACGAGATATCGACCATCGGCGTCGGCGAGGCCACCATTCCCGTCATACGCGGCTTCAACCAATTGATCGGCGTCGACGAAAACGAGTTCCTGCGCCAGACGCAAGGCACCTTCAAACTCGGCATCGAATTCGTCAACTGGAGCAAGCAGGGCGAATCCTATATCCACGGCTTCGGCGTGATCGGCCGCGACCAGCTGCTGGCCAAGTTCTACCAGTACTGGCTCAAGCTGTACCAGGCCGGCAAGGCGCCCGACGTCGAGCACTACTCGATCAACACCATGGCCGCCAGCATGAACAAATTCATGCGCGCCGCCAGCGACAGCGGCGATTCCCCGCTGTCCGACATTTCCCACGCCTTCCACTTCGACGCCGGCCTGTACGCCAAATACCTGCGCGGCTTGAGCGAAGGACGCGGCGTGCGCCGCACCGAGGGCCGCATCGTCGACACCGTGCTGCGCGCTGACGACGGCTTCGTCGAAGCCATCGTCATGGAGAACGGCGAGCGTATCGAAGGCGATCTGTTTGTCGACTGCTCCGGCTTCCGTGGCCTGCTGATCGAAGGCGCGCTGAAGACCGGCTACGAGGACTGGTCGCACTGGCTGCCGTGCGACCGCGCCATCGCGGTGCCGTGCGAATCGGTCAGCCCGCTGCTGCCCTACACCCGCGCCACCGCGCACGACGCCGGCTGGCAATGGCGCATTCCGCTCCAGCACCGCATTGGCAACGGCCATGTCTACAGCAGCAAATTCATGGAGCCGGAACAGGCCGAGTCCATCCTGATGAATAACCTGGACGGCAAGCCGCTGGCGCAGCCGCGCCATCTGAAGTTCACCACCGGAAAGCGCAAGCGCGCATGGAATAAAAACGTGGTCGCCATCGGCCTGGCCGGCGGTTTCATGGAGCCGCTGGAATCGACCAGCATCCACCTGGTACAGACCGGGATCACGCGCTTGCTGATGATGTTCCCGCACCTGGGCTACGACCAGGCCGACATCGATTCCTTCAACGAGGCCACCGACAACGAGTACGCAGCCATCCGCGACTTCCTGATCCTGCATTACAAGCTCAATGCGCGCGAGGGCAAGCCGTTCTGGGACTACTGCCGCAACATGGAGATTCCGGCGACGCTGCAGCGGCGCATGGATCTATACCGCAGCAACGGCCGCATCGTGCGCGCCAGCGATGAACTGTTCACCGAAACCAGCTGGCTGCAGGTGATGCACGGCCAGGGCCTGCGCGCCAAGGGTTACCACCCGCTGGTGGACCAGCGCTCGGAGGCGGATATCGCCGCCTTCCTGGCCAACGTCAAGGACGTGGTGCTGCGCTGTGCCGAACACATGCCGACGCACGAGGAATACATCGCCTCGTGCTGCGCAGCGCCGAAGATGTAGGAACGATCAGCGCCGGGTCGCCGCGCAGTTCTGCGCGATGTACTCGGCGTGGTCCGGCATGTGCTGCACGCACTGTCCGATGACGTCGCGGATGCTCTCCAAATACTTCTCCGCTTCGTCCACCGGCAGCAGGTCCACCAGCGGATCGTAGCCTTCGGGCTTCAGGTTCTGGCCGTGCATGACCTGCAACCATCCGGCTTCCGCGAACAACTCGTTATCGAAGCGCACCACGCGGCCGCGTGCGCGGAACAGATCGAGCTTGTGCTGTAGCGAGTCCGGCACCGGCATCGCCGCGCACTGCTTCCAGAAATCGGAATCGTCGCGCTGATTCAGCTTGTAATGCAGGATTACGAAATCGCGGATGCGTTCATATTCGAAGCGGCTCTGGCGGTTGTACTCGTCCACCTCCAGCTGGTTGAAGCCGCGATCCGGGAAGAACTGCACCAGCCGCGCGATCGACGACTGGATCAGGTGGATGCTGGTCGATTCCAGCGGCTCCAGGAAGCCGCTCGCCAGGCCCATCGCCACCACGTTCTTGTTCCAACCCAGCTTGCGCATGCCGGTGCGGAACTTGACCATGCGCGGCTCGGCCAGCGGCTTGCCATCCAGGTTGGCCAGCAGGATCTTCTGCGCTTCCTCGTCCTCCATGAAGGCGCTGCTGTACACATGGCCGTTGCCGGTGCGGTGCTGTAGCGGTATGCGCCACTGCCAGCCGGCGCGGTGTGCGGTGGCTCGCGTGTACGGTGTCAGCGGGCTGACCGATTCGCACGGCACGGCCAGTGCGCGGTCGCACGGCAGCCAGTGGTTCCAGTCTTCGTAGCCGGTCTTCAGCGCGCCTTCGATCAGCAAGGCGCGGAAGCCGGAGCAGTCGATGAACAGGTCGCCCTCGATGCGCTCGCCCGATTCCATCACCACCGCATCGACGTAGCCATCATCGGCGCGCTGCGACACCTGCGCGATCTTGCCCTCGGTGCGGCGCACGCCGCGCTGCTCGCTCACCGTGCGCAGATAGCGCGCATACAGGCTGGCGTCGAAGTGATAAGCGTAAGCGATGTCGGACAGCGGCGAGTTGGCCAGGTCGCGGCGCGGCGGCATGAACTTGTTGTGGCGCGCCGCCATGCGGGTGATCGAGTATTCATCCAGTTCGCGCGCCTTGCCCAGGCCGCGCAGGCGCTGCCAGTACTGGTCGAAGCGCACGGTCCACAAGTCCTGGCCCAGCACGCCGAAGCCGTGGATGTAGCGGTCGCCCAGCTTGCCCCAGTTGACGAATTCGATGCCCAGTTTGTAGCTGCCCTGGGTGGCCTTCATGAATTCCGCTTCATCGATGCCGGCCACCTGGTTGAAACGCTGGATCATCGGTATGGTGGCTTCGCCGACGCCGACGATGCCGATTTCGTCGGACTCCACCAGGCGGATGTTGTACTGCCCGCGCAGGATGGTGGACAAGGCGGTGGCGGTCATCCAGCCGGCGGTGCCGCCGCCGACGATCACGATGTTCTTGATAGCTGCTTGCTGCATAAGTCAGGCTCCAAAACGGAACAACCCCGACGAAGCGGGGTTGTTATCAGCTGAAACTACGAAAGCTTAGAACTTGTAGCTCAGACCAAACTGGTAGGTACGGCCAAACACGGTCTTGTACGAAATGGCGGTCGAATCGGTGCCATTGTACTCTTGGTAAGGCGTGTTGTTCCAGTTGTTGGCCTGCACGTAGATCGACAGACCTTTCAGGTACTTCTGCGAGAATTCATACGACGCTTGCAGGTCGATGATGGTCTCGCCCTTGACGAAGGTCAGCTGGGCGTTGTCCTGGAAGTCGCTGATCTCGCCGAGGAAGTCGGAACGGCGGCGGGCAGCCCAGGCGAACTGGAAGCCATACTTCTCGTAGTACAGGCGCAGGTTGGTGACGCGCTTGGACAGGCCTGGCAGCGGGATCTTGACGCCGGCTACACCCTGGGTCGCGAAACCGATGACCGGCAGTTCGATGCCGCTCTCGGTGTTCGAGAAGTTACCCGACGCGCCGAAGCCGTCCAGGTAAGGCGTGACCAGCGAGAACGGAATGTTCACCGACAGCTCGTAGCCGCGGATGTTGCCGCCGTCGCCGTTGGTCGGGGTGGTCAGCAGGCCGACCGTCGAACCTTTGTATGGGCCGGTGGTTGGCAGCTGCGTGTTAGGCGTGACCTGGTCCTTGAAGTCGAACGCGCGAGGTGCACGCAGGATGTAGGTATCCAGCTTTTTGTAGAACGCCGCTGCGCTGAAGTAGCCCTTGTTGCCAAAGTACTTCTCGTACGATACGTCCAGCGCCTTGGCGCGGAACGGTTCCAGCTTGGCGTTGCCGCCGCTGCCGACCAGGATAGGTACGGTGTTGTCTTTGCTGACGCCGAACGCCGAGCTGGCGCGCATGTCGTCCAGGTTGGCGCGAGCCAGTACCTTGGCGGCGCCGAAGCGCAGCTGCTGTTCGTTGCCCAGGTCGAACGACACGTTTGCGCTAGGCAGGATGTCGTTGTACGAGGTGCCGTCGGCGATGCCGGCCGATGGGCAAGTGGCGGCGGTGATGCCGGTGCAAGTGGCCAGATCGACCTTGTTACCGGTGGTCGACTGGTTGGTGTGCACCAGTTGCGCGCCGAAGTTGCCGCGGTAGTCGAAGCCGGCCAGTTTGCCGTCCAGTTCACCCATGGCGTAGGCCGTGGTGACTTTTTCCGATACCGACCAGTCCTTGGCCAGCACGCTGGCGTCCACCCACTTGACCATATCGTAGATCGGGCCCAGGGTGCCGACCGGGTCGAACGACACGATAGGAATGCCGGTGGTGCCGGCGGTGGCGATGGCGCTGCCAGGTACGGTGGCGGTGCCGTAGCCGTTGCCGCCCTTGACGACCAGGCGGCCTTCTTCGCCGTAGCGCTTCTTGTCGCGCTTGGTGTAGTTCACGCCGAACTGGGCAGCCACAACCGGACCCCAGTTCAGTTCGCGACGCGCGGTCAGGCGGATCGCGTCGATTTTGTCGTCGACGTTAGGCAGGGCGACATAGCCGGCCTGTGGCGAGTTCACGCCGCCGCCCCAGCCGTCGGTGTCGGTCAGGAAGGTCTGCGAGCGGTTCGAGTAATCGAAGCTCGACGTCAGGTGCATGGAGGCCAGGTTCTTGCCGTCGAAGCCAGTCCACGACAGCGAACCCAGCTGGTTGGCAGGCGTGTTGCCCGCTACACCGGCGGTGGTTTCGTAGCGCGAGGCGTTCTTGGTGGCTTTCGAGTGCGACAGATCGCTGGTCAGGGTCCAGTCAGCCGTTTTGTATTGCGCGTTCCAGCCGATCGAGGTCAGCTTGTCGTCCGCCGATTCCTTGTGGTTGCGGACGTCGCCCTTGAAGTTGCTGAAGGTACCGGCAGTGGCCACGCCGTTCTGGATGGTGGCGTTGCTCAGGACGCCGACTGGGTCGTAGCCGCCCCACGAACCGCCGATCGAACCTTCCAGACCGGTTTTCTTCAGGGTCTGGGTGCCGGCCGAGTAGAACAGGTCGACCGAGGTCTTGAATTCTTTGTTCGGACGGTATTGCAGCATGGCGGACACGCCGTCACGCTTGGAGGTCGAGGTCTCGGTGTCGGCCTTGAAACCGCTAGGCACGACGACGTTCAGGCCGTTCGGGTTGGCTGCGGTTTTTGGATCGTAGATCTCGGTGCCGCCGCCTTCAAATTTCTGCTGGCCGCCGCCGGTTTCCTTGTAGCTGGTCACGCCCAGCGCCACACCGATCGTGCGGTTGGCGAACTGGTCGACGTAGCTGAAGGTGTAGCGCTTGCCGTCGCCTTCTGGCGAGCCGGAACGCACGCCGCTGCGCTCGGTGCGCACACCGGCTGCCAGCACGCGCTTGCCGAAGTCCAGCGGCTGCACGGTGCGCAGGTCGATGGTCGCGGCCAGGCCTTGGCCGATCACGGTCGCGTCAGGGGTTTTGTAGATCATTGCGCTGCCGATCAGTTCCGCTGGGAACAGATCGAATTCAGGGCTGCGGGCATTGCCGGTCGACGCTTGTTCGCGGCCGTTGACCAGGGTGCCGTTGAAGCTAGGCGCCAGACCACGGACGCTGATGTCGGCGGCCTTGCCCGAACCGCGCGAACGCTGTGCGGTCACGCCTGGCAGGCGGGCGATCGATTCAGCCACGCTGGAGTCAGGCAGTTTGCCGATGTCTTCCGACGACACCGCTTCGACGATGGAGGTGGAATTCTTTTTGATCGAGATCGCTGCTTCGATACCGCGACGGATACCGGCGACGACAACCGACGGTACGACCGGCGCATTCGGATCGGCCTTGGCGGCCGTTACGTCGGCGGCTGGAGCCGGGGCTGCTTGCGCGGCTTCTTGCGCATAAACAGCCGAGCTTGCCATCATCGACAGGAATACAGCGCAACCCGCTGCGACCGGATTCAGTTGAAACGCAGCGCTATGACTACGCTTATTCGCAAAAATGTTCATTCAATGTCCCCTCACTCACGACACAAAACACAATTCCCGCCAACATCAGCCGCTCCGTATTCGCCGGGGCGTCTCAAACTACACGGGTTCCAAGGAAATTCGACGTTCTAAAAGACGTTCCAGGAAGAATTTTGTACTAAAACTAGATTCCATGTCAATTAAACTTCCGCTCGCCTACGCATTCCAAGGCGCTCTGCGCCTGCTCTCCCCTGTGAGCATGCCGTTCTCGTTGTATTTCGGCTACAGAGCAAGCACTACGAGCTTGTAGTAGAACTACAGATTTGACGATAGAACCACTTGTTTATGAAACCAAACGCCACGCCATCGGGTCGATCCGGGGCGTCAAGCGGGCCATTTTTGGCCGAAAAAACAATATGGGCTGAAAAATTACAAAATGGCTGTATTTCGACTAAATTATGGTGGTTTGATGCTGAGGGGTTTTGAGAGTATTCTCTAGCAAAATCAAGAGAAATGGCCGGCAGGCCAGGAAAACAATGGTTTGTAGTACGACTACTTACCCACACAAGGAGATTGCATGAAGAACACCATCCTGGCGGCGCTGCTGGCGAGCCTGCTTCCGGTTTGGGCGCACGCCGCCCCGGACTACCGCATCGACCACATGGACCCGCCGCTGTGGTGGGCCGGCATGCACAACAGCACGCTGCAACTGATGGTCCACGGGCCGCATATCGCCGATCTGGAGCCGACGCTGGCCTACCCCGGCGTGCGCATCGCTTCGGTGGAGCGGGTCGCCAACCAGAACTATCTGTTCGTCAACCTGGAGATCGCGCCCGGCGCGGCGCCGGGCGCGATCGACCTGGTGTTCAAGCGCGGCAGCCAGGCCGTCCGCTACAACTATCAATTGCTGGCGCGGGCGGCCGGTTCGGCCCAGCGCGTCGGCTTCAACAGCAGCGACGCCATCTATGAGGTGATGCCGGATCGTTTTGCCAACGGCAATCCGTCCAACGACAACGCGGCCGGCATGACGGAGCGCGCCGACCGCAGCGCCCTCTCCGGCCGCCACGGCGGCGACATCCGTGGCATGGCCGACCATCTGGACTACATCGCCGCGATGGGCTTCACCACCGTCTGGCCGACGCCGCTGCTGGAATCGAACTCTCCGGCCTACTCCTATCACGGCTATGCGACCACCGACCATTACCGCATCGATCCGCGCTACGGCAGCAACGAGGAATACCGCAGCTTTGTCGCACAGGCGCGCGCCAAGGGTCTGGGCGTGATCCAGGACGTGGTGCTCAACCACATCGGCAGCAAGCACTGGTGGATGCAGGACATGCCCATGCCGGATTGGCTGACCTATCAGGGCAAGTTCGTGCCGACCGAACACCATCGCGTGGCGGTGCAAGACCCGTACGCCTCCAGCGAGGACAAGCGCAACTTCACCCAGGGCTGGTTTGTCGAAGACATGCCGGACTTGAACCAGGCTAACCCGTATGTGGCGACCTACCTGATTCAGAACGATATCTGGTGGATCGAGTACGCGGGCCTGTCCGGCCTGCGGGTCGATACCTACGGCTATTCGGACACCAGCTTCCTCAGCCGCTGGTCGGGCAGCGTGATGGCCGAGTATCCGAAGCTGAACCTGGTGGGCGAAGAATGGAGCCCTCTGATACCGGTGGTCGCGTTCTGGCAGGCAGGCAAGCAGAACTTCAACGGCTACCAGTCGCATATGCCGAGCATGATGGACTTCCCGCTGACCTACTCCATGCGCCGCGCACTGGCCGCGCCGGACGGCGCCGAGTACAGCCTGACGAATCTGTACGAAACGCTGTCGCAGGACTATCTGTATCCGAACGCCGGCAACCTGGTGCTATTCGAAGGCAATCACGATGTGTCGCGCCTCTACAGCGAGCTGAATGCGGATGACGGCTTGTTCCGCATGGCCATGGCTTTCGTGGCGACGGCGCCGCGCATCCCGCAGTTCTACGCCGGCACCGAGGTGCAAATGACCAGCACCACCAAGGACCGCGACGACGCCTCCTACCGCCACGACTTCCCCGGCGGCTGGCGCGGCGACGCGGTCAATGCATTCACCGGCGCGGGCCTGAGCCCGCAGCAGGCGGCCGCGCAGGCGTATGTGAAGAAGCTGCTCAACTGGCGCAAGGGCGCGTCCGTGATCCATCACGGGAAGATGATGCACTACGGTCCCGAGCACAACACCTACGTCTACTTCCGCTACGATGGCACGCGCAAGGTCATGGTGGCCTTCAACAAGAACAGCACCGACACCGTGCTGAAAACCGCGCGCTTCCACGAGATGCTGGCCGGCGTGCGCGCCGGCGTCGATGTCGTCAGCGGCAAGCGCGTGACGCTCGATGGCGAAGTCACCCTGCCGGCACGCTCGGCGCTGATACTGGAGATCGAACAATGAGATTGCCCCGTCGCCGCCTCGGCGCCTTGCCCTTGGCGCTGTTCACCCTGCCCGCGCTGGCAGCCACCACGCTGAGCGCCAGCTACCCAACCTGGGACGGCAAGCAGGAAACCGTGCGCTACGCCACGCCGGACGCCAACGCGCCGCAGCGCAGCTACACGCAAGCGTCCACCATGCGCGTGCGCGAAGGCGGCAAGCAGGAGATCAGCTACGCGGAAGCGCCGGGACAGCCGAGCGTCCGCAGCGGCAACCTGGGCTTCGACGCGCTGTTCACGCTGGCCGGACTGGAGATGAAGCAGGACTCGGTCGGCGAGATCCGCGACGGCAGCTATAACGGCGGCAAGCCCATCTCCTGCAATTGCTTCGAGACGGGCGAGCTGTGGAACTATGTGTGGACGCGCGACCTGTCCTACGCCGCCTCGCTGGGACTGGGCATGCTGGACCCGCGCCGCGTGCGCAATTCGCTGGAGTTCAAGCTGTCCGGCTATCGCGACGGCGTGCGGCCCGGCGCGCACGCCGCCGGCAGCGCCGACGGTTTGCAGATCATCCAGGACACCGGCAGCGGCGGCAGCTGGCCGGTCAGTACGGACCGCGTGAGCTGGGCCTTCGGCGCGGACGAAGCCTTGAAGGCGCTGGCGCCCGACGAACGCAAAGCCTTCGCGGCGACCGCGCTGCGGGCCTTGTCCAACACGCTGGAGAATGACAGGCTGGCCGCCTACGATGCGGCCGACGGTTTGTACAACGGCGAACAATCCTTCCTTGACTGGCGCGAGCAAAGCTACGCGCGCTGGATACCGGATGATCTGGCCAGCATGGCGTCGTCGAAGGCCTTGTCCACCAACGCCGGCCACTACAAGGCACTGACGCTGGCCGCGCAACTGGCGCGGGAACAAGGCAATGCGGCGTTGGCCGAGCGCTACGCGGCGTGGGCGGCGGACCTGAAGCGCGCCATCAACCAGCGCCTGTGGCAAGCCGACGCCGGCATGTACAGCAGCATGACGGCCGGGCATTTCGACGGCGCGGCGATGTACAAGTACGATTGGCTGGGGCAGTCGCTGGCCATCGTCACCGGCATCGCCGACCGCAAGCAGGCCGAGAGCATACTGGCGCACTACCCGCATGGTCCGATGGGGGCGCCGGTGATTTATCCGCAGCAGCCGGGCGTGGCGATCTATCACAACCGCGCCTTGTGGCCGTTCGTGACAGCCTACGGCTTGAAGGCCGCCGCCATGACGGGCAATGTGGCTGTCGCCGATGCCGCCTACGATACGCTGATGCGCGGCGCGGCGCTCAACCTGTCCAATATGGAAAACCTGGAGTGGCTGTCCGGCCAGCCGATGCTGAAGGACCAGCAGCCGCAGGGCGACTTGAGCGGGCCGGTGATGGATTCGCGGCGGCAGCTTTGGTCGGTCGGCGCGTATCTCGGCATGGTGGTCGGCGGCGTGTTCGGCGTGCAGACCACCGACGATGGCATCGCGTTGCGTCCTTTCGTGACGGCCAAGCTGCGGCGCGAGGCGTTCGCGGGCAGCGATGCGGTCACGCTCAGCAATCTTGGCTTGCGCGGCAAGCGCTTGCAGGTGCGCCTGTCGCTGCCGCCCGCCGCATCCGGCGATGGCTACTACGAAGTCGCAGCGGTGACGTTGAACGGCAAGCCGGCCACCGCCACGCTGGCCTGGTCGGCGCTGGCTGAGGACAACGTCATCGAGATCCGCCTCGGCAAGCTGGTGGCCGGGCAGCAGGTCAAGCGCAGCGTCAGCGCGCAGCCGCTGGCGGTTGATCCGGCGGTGTACGCGCCGGCCGAGGCGCGCATCGTCAAGCTGGAACGCGGTACTTACGGCTTTCCTACGCTGCATCTCGACGGCGCCGGCAAGGGCGTGGTCTACAACATCTATCGCAACGGTCAGCTGGCGGCACAGCGCATCACTGCGAAGATCTGGGCCGATCGTCGCGCGCCGTCGATGGGCGAGAGCGGCAATCTGTGCTACGCCGTCGAGGCGATGTACACCGGCTCCGGCAACCGCAGTCATCACAGCGCGCCGCAATGCCTGGACAAGGGCGTGGAGATTGCCGTCGCCGATGGCCGCATCGCAGGTTGGGGCACGCCGGCCGATACGCTGTCGGTGCGGGACATCAAGGTCGAGCGCGACGGCAGCTATGCCTTGCAACTCAAGTACCGCAACACCGCGCACCAGATCAACCTGGGCATCAGCGGCGGCGTGAAGTGGATGGTGCTCAAGGATAGCCAGGACGGCGTCGTTGCGCAGGGCGTGGTGCAGTTGCCGCATTCGCCTGCGAGCGCAGGTCCGTCGTGGTCGACGCCGCTGAAGGCGGAACTCAAGGCGGGCAGCTACCGCATGGAGCTCAGCGATTTCTACAACATGAGCTACCTGCAAAGTAACGCCAGCTATGGCGATGCGGGCGGCGTCAAAGGACCGTCGAACCGCTTCGATCTGCACGGCGTTCGCATCATGCCGTTGCCGCGCAGCGCAACCACGGGCCATGGCGCGGTAACGGCCGGTGGCAGTGGCGCGGCGGTCATCCCCGCCCTGCCGCCAGCCGGCACGGTACGCATCGTCGAGCAGATCGCTTCGCCGCAGTTGGGCAACAGCCGCAACCTGCGCGTCTATCTGCCGCCCGGTTACGACGCCCAGCCGCAGCAGCGCTACCCGGTGCTCTACATGCACGACGGCCAGAACCTGTTCGATGCCAGCACCGCCGCTTACGGCGCGGCCTGGGAGATCGGCACGACCATGGACCGCCTGATCGCCAACGGCACCATCGCGCCGGCCATCGTGGTCGGCATCGACAACACCGGCGACCGCATGGCCGAGTACACGCCCTGCTGCGATCCGCAGTACGGCGGCGGCAAGCTCGATGCCTACATGGCCTTCATCGTCGACACCGTCAAGCCGTGGGCCGACGCCAGCCTGCGCACGCTGCCGGATCGCGAACACACCGCCATCATGGGTTCGTCGCTGGGCGGCATCGCCTCGGTCTACATCGCGCAGCGCCGCCCGGACGTGTTTTCCCGCGCCGCTGGCGTGTCGAGTTCGTTCTGGTGGAATCGCGGCGAGTTCATCGCCAAGGTGCCGGCCCGCCAGCCGGTCAAGTTCTACCTCGACGCCGGCACCGACGACGACGGCATCGAGCAGACGCTGAAAATGCGCGACGCCATGCTGGCCCAGGGCTACCGCTTGAATGAAGACCTGGTCTTCTACTCGGCCGACGCCGCCATCCACAACGAACGCTCGTGGGCGGCGCGGGTGGAGCGGCCGCTGGCGTGGTTCTTCCCCGCTAGCGGTCAGCACTGACCGGCGCCACCTGCGGCAGGCGGCCCAGCAGCAGCGCCTCCAGCTCGTCCGCCGAGACGGCGGCGCTCAGGCAAAAGCCGAACGCTTCGTCGCAGCCCATCGCCGCCAGCTGGGTCAATTGGTCGCCGGTCTCGACGCCGCCGGCGATCACCTGCATGTTCAGCGTGTGCGCCATGGCGATGATGGCGCGCACCATCGCGCCCTCGTCCGCCGCCCGGCCGTCGCCGTGGCCGTGGCGCTCGCCCGGCTGCCGGGCGGCGCGGCGCAGGTCGTCGATGAAGGATTTGTTGATCTTCACCAGATCCACCGGGAAGCGCCGCAGATAGTTCAGCGACGCATAACCAGTGCCGAAATCGCTGATCGAAATGCGCATGCCCAGCTGCTTGAACTGGCGCAGCACGGCTTCGCAGTTCTGGTTCTTGTCGATCAACATGCCCTCGCTGATTTCCAGCTCGATGTAGCGCCCCGGCAGGCCGGCCTCGTGCAGGATGGCGGCAAAGGTGCGGGCGATGTCCTTCTGGTAGAACTGGCGCGGCGACAGGTGCACCGACACCGTCAGCGGATGGCCCAGCTCCATCCAGCGCCGCGCCTGCCTGGCGGCGGTCGCCATCACCCACTCGCCCACCGGCAGGATCAGCGCGCTCTCCTCCAGTATCGGCAGGAAGTCCGGCGGCATCACCAGCCCCAGCTCCGGGTGGTGCCAGCGCAGCAGCGCGCGCACGCCGGTGATTTTCTGTTCGTTCAGATTCAGCTTGGGCTGGTAGCTCAGCACGAACTCGTCGTGCTCCAGCGCGTGGCGCAGCGCAGTCTCCAGCACCACCCGCGAATACGCCTTGGCCTGCATGCTGGGCGCGAAGCGCAAGCCGGCGCCGCGGCCGCGCTGCTTGGCGGCGTACATCGCCAGGTCGGCCTTCTCCAGCAGCGCCTCGGTGTCGGCATCGTCGTCGGGATAGACGGCGATGCCGATGCTGGCGGCCACCGCCAGCGTATCGCCATGGACCAGGAAAGGCTCGGCGATCGCGGCGACGATCTTGTCGGCCACCTGCTGTGCATCCTGGGCGGCGCGCAACTCGGTCAGCAGCACGATGAACTCGTCCCCGCCCTGGCGGGCCACGGTGTCGACCTCGCGCACGCAGCGCCGCAGACGCTGGGCGAACTGCACCAGCACCTGGTCGCCGGCGTCGTGGCCGAGGTTGTCGTTAATCGCCTTGAAGTGGTCGATGTCGACAAACAGCACGGCCAGCAGGCTGCCGTGGCGGCGCGCGTAAGCGATGCCGTGCTCCAGCTGTAGTTGGCATTGCAGGCGGTTGGGCAGGCCGGTCAGGCTGTCGTGATGGGCGATGTAGTCGAGCCGTATTTCCGCTTCGCGGTGGGATTCCAGTGTGGACTGCAACTGCGCGCAGCGGGCACGCAAGGCGCGTACCCGCACCTCGCCGTACCACAGCGCCAGCAGACTGAGTGCGATGCCGGCCAGCACCGGCAATAGGCTGTTCATGCTGTCCCTCTCCATCCGGTGCACCGGGGAAGAGGGAATCATAGTAGATGGCTCGGCAGATCCAAGCCCGTTCGCGCCGACGCTTGAGCGGCGTCAAACGGGCGTGGCCTTCCTTCAGGCCTGTCCCGCCATTTGCAGCAGGCGCCGCTGCGCCGGCGCCGCCATGTGGGCAGACTGGCGCGGCTCCTGCAATTTGAACACGCTGACCGCCTCCGCCAGGCTGGCGGCCTGCTGTTCCATCGCGTCGGCCGCGGCGGCGGCCTCTTCGACCAGCGCGGCATTCTGCTGGGTCACGCCATCCATCTGGCTGATGGCGATGCTGATCTGTTCGATGCCGTCGCGCTGTTCGACGCTGGCGGTCGAGATTTCGCCGATGATGGCGGTCACGCGCTGCACGCTGGCCACCACCTCGCCCATGGTCTCGCCGGCCTGGCCGACCAGCTTGCTGCCCGCCTCGACGCGGCCGACCGAATCGCCGATCAGCTCCTTGATTTCCTTGGCGGCCGCCGCCGAGCGCTGCGCCAGGTTGCGCACTTCCGACGCCACCACCGCGAAGCCCCGTCCCTGCTCGCCGGCGCGGGCCGCTTCCACCGCCGCGTTCAGCGCCAGGATGTTGGTCTGGAAGGCGATGCCGTCGATCACGCCGATGATGTCGACGATCTTGCGCGACGATTCATTGATCGAGCCCATCGTGCGCACCATCTGCTCGACCGCGTCGCCGCCCTTGGCCGCCACGGCGGAGGCGGTGTCGGCCAGCTTGCAGGCCTCGGCCGCGTTGGCGTTGTTCTGCTGCACGGTGGTGGTCAGCTCGACCATGGCGGCGGCGGTTTCCTCCAGCGAGCTGGCCTGTTCCTCGGTGCGGCTGGACAGGTCGAGATTGCCGGCGGCGATATCCTTGGCCGCGCCGTAGATGGCGTCGGTGCCCATGCGGACCTTGCCGACGATATTGCTCAGATTGCCCTGCATGCGCTTGAGCGCCCCCAGCAGCGCGCCGATCTCGTCGGTGCTGCTGATACGCACCTCGCTGCTCAGGTCGCCGGCGGCCACGGTCTCCGCCATCTCGACCGCCTCGTTCAGCGGCACGGTGATGCTCTTGATCAGCCACAGCACGGTAGCGACACCGACCACCAGCGTCACCAGCAGCGTGACGCCCATGACCATCATTGCGCGTCCATGCGCCGCCTTGCCCTCCTCTTCCATCTCGAGCATCAGGCGATGCGATTCCTTGTCGATGAAGGTGACGATGTCGTCGATTTTCTTGGTGGGTTCGCGGTCCATGCCCTTGACCAGCGCATCGACCACGTGGGCGCTGTCCTGGTTGGCGCTATCGTATTTTTGCAGCGCCGCCATGTAGCGCGTCACCAGTTCGCTTTGCGTGGCGACGGCTTCGTCGACCAGCGGCGTCTTGAGGTCCAGCTTGCCCAACAGCGCCTTCAGCTTTTGCAGCTCGGCGCGCGTGGTCTCGCCGCCCTTGACGAAGGCCTTGCTGTACTTGTCGAAATTGGCCGGGTCGTTGCCGCGCAGCAGAGTGTTCTTCCACTCCTGCACCTGGATCTTGAATTCGACCTGGGCGCTGCGCGCCACATCGACGGCCTGCATCATGGCCTGCATGCGCTGCATGGCGTCGGCGCTGCGCGCATTGCTGCCGTCCAGCGCACGCCAGCCGCCGGTGGCGACGATGGCCAGCGCCACAAAGAAGAATGCGCCCAACAAGCCCAGCCGCACCCCTATCTTGAGATTGGCGAGTTTCATAGGTTTCCCTTTCGGTAAAAATTCAATGCGTACAAGATGACCGCAGCGGTGCCTCACACCGCCATGACTAGGCTTATATTTTTGAATTGGTTCCGTTTTCTAGGGAACGAGCAACTTCTAATTCTTTGGACCCATCATGCGCCCAGGCACAAAAAAATCCAAGCGCAGACCGGCGAAAATCTATCGAATTCCCACCGTTGCAACAGGTCGATGGGATTAGTTCGGAAAATCGATACGGTAAATATTGGTAGGACGATCATGCGGCGGCAGATTGCGCAGTTCGACAAACGCCAATCCGAGTTTTTCCAGCAGACGGATGGAATTGATGTTACCCGGATCGGTCAGCCCCAGCAGGCAGCGCATGCGCAGCGTATCGCGCGCATAGGCCACCACGGCGACGGCCGCCTCGTAGGTGTAGCCCATGCCGAACCAGGCCGGCCGGATCGCGTAGCCGATGTCGACGTGGTCCAGCGCGTCCCGCTTGATCAGGCCGCACAAGCCCAGCGCCACGCCGTCGCTCTTGCGTTCCATCACGTACAGCGAATGCCCCAGCCGCTCCTGCATCGCGCAGGGCCCTTCGATGATGGCGTCGCGCGCGCCCTCGATGCTGCGGATACCTTTGTCGCCAATGAACTCCAGCCAGGTGGGGTCATTGACCAATTCGTAATAAAAGCTGGCATCGTCAGGGGTGATGGTGCGCAGCGTCAGGCGTTCGGTTTCCAGTATTTTCATGCGTCGGGCCAATGCGAAGGATCGTCCAGCAACTGGTACATGACGTAGACGTCGACGTAGCCGAGGTGGGCGTGATAGTAGGCGCGCGGCAGCGTGCCGACGATGGAGAAGCCGAGCTTCTTCCACAGCAGCACGGCCGGCACGTTGGAGCTGACCACGTAGTTGAACTGCATCGCCAGATAGCCTTGCGAGCGGGCGCGGTCCAGGCAGTCGCCGCCGAGCAGCTTGCCCACGCCTATGCCCTGGGCTGCCGGGCTGACCATGAAGGAGGCGTTGGCCACGTGGGCGCCGCGGTCGCGCTGGTTGGCGATCAGCCGGTACATGCCGACCAGCCGTTCGCTGTTGAGGATGGCCACGTACGATTGCACGCCGGGGCCGAACCAATAGGCGTGGCAATCTTCGCGGCTGGTGTCGGCGGCGAAATAATAGGTGTCGCCGCTGGCGATCAACTCCTGGAAGATTTCCCACATGGCGCCGAAGTCGGCTTCCGTGGCGGGGCGGATGGCGATTTCTTTCAAGGCGGCTCCAGGCGGATTAAACAATGTTCAATTGTCATGGATTTCCGATGGCAAGTCCAGCTTGCGCTGGCGCCAGGGCGGCTCAGCGGCCCAGCCGGAAATCCACCGCCTGCGGCCGCCCCGGCAAACTCAGCCGGGCTTGCGCGCGCGGCGACTCGGCGATCACCCTGCCGCGCCGCATCACCATGCGCCGCGCCGCGCGCAGGCGGATCGCTTCCACGGGATCGGCCGCGTCCAGCAGCACCAGGTCGGCATGGCAGCCGACCGCCACGCCGTAGTGCTGCAAGCCGAGGATGCGGGCCGGCGCCGCCGTCACCGCCTGGTAGCAGGCGCGCATCGCGTCCTGCCCGGTCATCTGCGCCACGTGCAGGCCCATGTGCGCCACTTCCAGCATGTCGCCCGAGCCCAGGCTGTACCACGGGTCCATCACGCAATCGTGGCCGAAGGCGACTTCGACGCCGGCCGCCATCAGCTCCGGCACCCGCGTCATGCCGCGCCGTTTCGGATAGCTGTCGTGGCGGCCTTGCAGGGTGATGTTGATCAGCGGATTGGCGATCGCCGCCACGCCGGCCTCGCGTATCAGCGGCAGCAACTTGCTGACGTAATAGTTGTCCATCGAATGCATGGAGGTCAGGTGCGAGCCGGCCACCCGACCGTGCAGGCCGAGGCGGTTGCTGTGGTAGGCCAGCGTTTCGATATGGCGCGACAGCGGATCGTCCGACTCGTCGCAATGCATGTCCACCATCAGGCCCTGTTCGGCGGCGAACTCGCACAGGATGCGCACCGACTCGGCGCCGTCGGCCATGGTGCGCTCGAAGTGCGGAATGCCGCCGACCACGTCCACGCCCATGGCAATCGCTCGCTTGAGGTTGGCCAGCGCGGTCGGGCTGCGCAGCAGGCCGTCCTGCGGAAACGCCACCAGTTGCAAATCCAGGTAAGGCGCGACCAGGCGCTTGACTTCCAGCAGCGCCTCGACCGCCAGCAGACGGTCGTCGCAAATGTCGACATGGGAGCGGATCGCCTGCAAGCCGCGCGCGGCGGCCCAGTCGCAATACTGCATGGCGCGTTCGACCAGCGCCTGCTGGGTCAGGTCGGGCTTGAGTTCTCCCCACAGCGCGATGCCTTCGAGCAGCGTGCCGGAGGCGTTGACGCGCGGCAGGCCGTAGCTCAGCGTGGCGTCCATGTGGAAATGGGCGTCGACAAACGGCGCGCTGAGCAGGTCGCCGCCGGCGTCGATTTCCTGCGCGCCCCTGAGCGGCAGCGCCGCGCCGATGGCGGCGATGCGGCCTTGGTCGATGGCGACATCCACACCCCGTTGTCCGTCGGCCAGGTTGGCGTTCCGTATTACCGTCTCGATCACCGCATCCATCCGCGCTCCCGGCTTATTTCTTCCAGTATGAAAACTCCGACTCGTAGCAGACCGTTTCGATCTCCGCGATCTTGTCCTGCATCGCCGCCTGGGCGTCGAGGATGGCCTGATTGTAGACAGACGGGCCGATTTCACGCAAACAAAAATCGAGCAGCAACTTCGCCTTGAGCTCGCCGACCTCCTCGTCCATGTTGGCGGCACAGTAGCGCTGGATCGATCCCAGCAGGCGTTGTTCGACTTCCTTGTTCAGTTTGATGGCCATGTATTCCCTTTTTCAATTGATTGCGCCTCTTGTTGCGGCGCACTAATTCAGACTTTTCCACCGCCGCGTATTGCGTTGCATCAAGAACGCCGCAGATAATGTCCATGCGGCATTTTTCCTTATTGCGGGCTTTGCGACATGGCAGAAAAAATAACTTTCCAAGCCCAACTTTCGCCGCTAGAATGGGCTTATTGCAATGCATCATATTGCGCGCAGCGTGCACAGCTTTGCCGACATTCTAATCGTCCCAGGAGAAACCATGTCTTCGATCACCGAACAGTTTTCCGCAGCTACGAAGTCCCAGTTGGAAGCCCAATTCAAGATCTTCAACACGTTTGCCAGCACCGCCGTCGATAGCGCGGAAAAGGTCATCGCGCTGAACATCAGCACCACCAAGGCTTCGGTGGAAAAGTCGTCGGCCGCCGCGAAAAAGCTGTTCGAAGCGAAAGACCCGCGCGAATTCTTCAGCCTGAGCACCGCCGAGCCGGCCAGCTTCGACAACCTGCTGGCTTACGGCCGTGAGTTGTACAGCATCGCTTCCGATGTCCAGAGCGAGCTGATTCAATCTGCCCAGCACACCATCAAGCAAGTGTCCGACCTGGCCGCCGCGCCGGTGACTGCGGTGAAAAATGCCGTCAAGGCCTTGCCGCCGGCAGCGCCAGTTGCTGCGGCGCCGGCCGCCAAGCCTCCAGTTGCCACCGCAGCTCCGGTCGCCGTCGCGCCGGTAGTGGTTGAGCCGCCGGTCGTGGTTACCACAGCACCAGCACCTGCCAACGAAGCGGTCGCCGAGGAAGCCAAGGCCGCCAAGGTCGTTGCCAAGCCAAAAGCCGCACCGGTGGACGAAGCGCCTGCCCCGGTGGAAACCAAAGCCGCCGCCAAGCCTGCCTTCCCAGCGCCGCCAGCGAAGCCGGTAGCCGCAGCCGCCGAAAGCAAGCCTGAACTGAAATCCGTACCGTCGGCCAAGGCCAAGCCCACCGGCAAACAGCTCGACATGCTGAGCAGCAACAAAGCCAAGAAATAAGACAGCAGCGTTTTATTCCCATGTAGGAATTGGAAGGGCACGGACTACGGATTTCCTCGGCATGTTGTATCCTAGCGGGCTAAGCGCTATTCCGAGGCAACATGTCTAAACTTTCCGGATTGATCGGCGGCTTCGTGCGCCAGCACAGCCGTGCCTACGCCGTGTCCGGCGCCATGCTGGCCGGCGTGGCCATCCTCTCCATCTGGGTGCCGCGCAAGGTCGGCGCCATGATCGACGGCCTGGCCGGCCACACCCTGGGCGGCGACGCCCTGCTGCGGGAAATCGGCGCACTGCTGCTGATCGGCGCCGGCATCTATTTCCTGCGCGTCGCCTGGCGCCAGATCCTGTACGGCGCGGCCTACCGGCTCGGCGTCTCGCTGCGCACCCGCCTGTACACCCGCCTCACCCTGCAAGGCCCCGCGTTCTACCAGCGCCAGCGCACCGGCGACCTGATGGCGCTGGCCACCAACGATATCGACGCCATCGAAATGGCCGCCGGCGAAGCCATGCTGGCCGGCTTCGACGGCGCGCTGACGCTGGTGATGGTGCTGGGCGTGATGCTGCTCGGCGTAGACTGGCGCCTGGCCTGCATCGCGCTGCTGCCGTTCCCGTTGATGGCGTGGGCGTTCTGGTACATCTCCGGCCATATCCACACCGCCTCCACCGATTCGCTCAAGCGCTTCAGCGCCCTCAACGACCATGTGCAGGAAACCCTGTCCGGCGTGCGCACGCTGCGCGCGCTGGGGCTGGAACAACGCAGCGCCGCGCAGTTCGGCGAGCTGGCGCAGCAAGCCTCCAACGCCAGCCTGCGCGCCCAGGTGTGGGAAGCGGCCTACGAACCGGCCGTCGGCCTGACGCTGACCGCCGCCGGCGGCCTGACGCTGGGCCTGGGCGGCTACCTGGTCTGGCAGCAGCAGCTGACCATCGGCGCGCTGACCAGCTTCACCATGTATCTCGGCCAGCTGATCTGGCCGATGTTCGCGGCCGGCTGGGTGCTGTCGCTGATCGAACGCGGCAAAGCCGCCTGGCAGCGCCTGCAACCGATGCTGGACGCCCCGCTGGCGATCGACGACCACGGCACGCTGGACACCATCGCGCCGGGAACGCTAACGCTGCACAACGTCAGCTACGCCTACCCCGGCCAGAGCGCGCCCGCGCTCAGCGGCATTACGCTGGAACTCAAGCCGGGCCAGACCCTCGGCCTGGTCGGCCCCACCGGCTGCGGCAAGTCGACGCTGCTGCGCGTGCTGCTGCGCCAGCTGACGCCGCAATCGGGCAGCGTGCGCTGGAGCGGCCACGCGCTGGCCGACTACCGCTTGCAGGCGCTGCGCGCCGCCATCAGCTGGGTGCCGCAGGAATCGTTCCTGTTCTCCGCCTCGATCGCCGACAACATCGCGCTGGCCCGTCCCGACGCCACCCGCGCCCAGGTCGAACACGCGGCCACGCTGGCCGCCATCCACGACGACATCCTGCAATTCCAGCAGGGCTACGAAACCGAAGTCGGCGAGAAGGGCATCACCCTGTCCGGCGGCCAGCGCCAGCGCGTGGCCATCGCCCGCGCGCTGCTGGCCGATAACGACTTGCTGCTGCTGGACGACGCCCTGTCCGCCGTCGACACCGGCACCGAAACGCGCATCCTCCAGCATCTGGAACAACTGCGCCAGGCGCGCCACGGCCGCAGCGCCGTCATCGCCAGCCACCGCCTGAGCGCCGTGGTCGACGCCGACCTGATCGTGGTCCTGCGCGACGGCCGCATCAGCGAAACCGGCAGCCACGAACAACTGCTGGAGCAGGACGGCTGGTACGCCAGCCAGTGGCGCTATCAACAATTGGAAGCCAGTCTCGATGCCGACTAAGCCTGAACAGATTTCCGCGCGCCGCCAGACCTGGCAGGCGTTCTCCCTGCTGCGCCGCGCCGCCCTGCCCGACCAGCACCACCTGGGCTGGGCCGTCATGTGGCTGGTGCTGGCCGCATTGCTGGAAGTGATGGGCCCCATCATGGGCAAGGCGCTGATCGACGAACACCTGCTGCCGCACCACCTCGACTGGCCGCGCATGGCCGGGCTGCTGGCCGGCGTGGTGCTGACCGGCTGGATCGCCAGCGGCCTGCGCTACCTGCAACTGGTGCGCCTGTCCGGCCTGGCGATGCGCTCGGTGATGCGGCTGCGCGAGATGGTCTACACCCACGTGCTGCTGCTGCCGATGGCCTTCTTCGACCGCGCCATCACCGGCCAGCTGGTCTCGCGCGTGACCAACGACACCGAGGCCGTCAAGACCCTGTACATCCAGGTGCTGTTCGTGATGCTCGACTCCACCATCGTCCTGATCGGCACCGTGGCGGCCATGGCCTGGCTGGACTGGCATCTGATGCTGATCGTGCTGGCGCTGCTGCCGGCGGTGCTGCTGATCGTCTGGCTGTACCAGCGCTGGAGCGCGCCGGCCGTGACCCGCGCCCGCGCGCTGCGCAGCGACATCAACGGCCAGATGGCCGAATCGATAGGCGGCATGAGCGTGCTCCAGGCGAACAACGCCGAGGCCCGCTTCGGCCAGCGCTTCGCCTCCACCAACCAGGACCACTACACGGCCCGCCTGTCCGAGCTGCGCGCCAACGCCTGGCTGCTGCGGCCGGCGCTGGACATGTTCAACATCATCCTGCTGGCGGCCGTGATCTACCTGTTCGGCCAGCGCGAGATGACGGCCGCCGAAGTGGGCATCCTGTATGCCTTCATCAGCTACCTGGCGCGCGTGATCGAGCCGCTGATCCAGATCACCATGCAGTTCAGCCAGTTGCAGCAATCGGTGGTGGCCACCGCGCGCGTCGCCACGCTGCTGGACGAGGCCACCGCCACCGAGCACGCCGCGCCGGAACACGCCGCCGGCCTGGCCGCCGAACGCGCCGCCGCCAACGACGCCAGCGGCTACAGCGACAGCAACGCTGCGGCGGTCGCCATCCGCCACCTCGACTTCGCCTACAACGAGGGCCAGCCGGTGCTGCACGACCTGTCGCTGCAGATCCCGCAGGGCGCCTTCATCGGCATCGTCGGCCACACCGGCAGCGGCAAGTCCACGCTGCTGTCGCTGCTGCTGCGCTTCTATCCGGCGCGCCACGGCAGCATCGCCATCCACGGCGTGCCGCTGGACGCCATCCCCAACGATCGCTTCCGCGCCGAAGTGGGCCTGGTGCCGCAAGACCCCTTCCTGCTGGCCGCCTCGGCCCGCGAGAACATCGACATGGGCCGCGGCCTCAGTCAGGCGCAGATCGAGGCGGCGGCCCGCGCCGCCCACGCGCACGACTTCATCGCCGCGCTGGACCAGGGCTACGACACCGCGCTGGGCGAAGGCGGATCGCGCCTGTCGGTGGGGCAGAAGCAGCTGGTTGCCATCGCCCGCGCGCTGGCCGGCACACCGCGCATCCTGCTGCTGGACGAGGCTACCTCGCACATCGATTCGCAGACCGAGCAGATCGTGCAGACCGCGCTCGATGAGTTGCGCGGCAAGGTGACGGTAATCGCCATCGCCCACCGCCTGTCGACCATCCGCGATGCCGACCGCATCATCGTGCTCAACCACGGCCGCATCGCCGAGACCGGCGCACACGAACAACTGATGCAGATAGACGGTGGCCTGTACCAGCGCCTCTACCTGTTGCAGCAGTTGGCGGCTTAGCCGCATTCACGATCCGGCAACATTGCTAAAAGCACTGCTATCTGACTGGCAATATCGATCACATAGTTGACATCCGCGCCACAAAATATGTGTGGTTTTACGTCAAAAATCACGTTTTCACGGGCTTTCTCGACTGCAACAAGAATATAATTGTCTAGACACTTTGCACGTGCAATAGACAACCGGGAGCGTCCGTTGGCAGGTTTCAGAAATGGCTGGGGGCTGGTCCGCGCAAGACCGCGCGCCGTCGCGGCCGCCGTGGCACTCGCCCTGTCGCCGCTGCTGGCCGGCGCGCAGGCCGATCCCTCCGCGCTGTACACCCGCATCATCGAAGCCCGCGAACAAAGCCGCTTCGTGCCGGACCAGGCGCTGACGACGCTGCTCAAACTGCAATCCGAAGCGGCCGGCGCGCCACCCGCCACCCAGGCCGAGCTGCTCAACCAGCTCAGCGTGGCGAACATGCGCGCCGGGAAGAACGACGCCGCCATGGCCGCCGCCGACCGCCTGATCGCCTACGGCAAATCGCTGCACGACGACTCCATCACCGCCAAGGGCTTGATGGCCAAGAGCTATGTGCTGTTCGACCGCGCCGACGTCGACGCCGCGCACCAGATGGCCTTCGACGCCGAGAAGGCGGCCGCCACCAGCACCAACCTGGCCCTGCGCTCGCAGATCGAAGTGACGGTTGGCCAGACCTACGCCGAGCAGGGCAACTTCCCCGCCGCGCTGGTCAAGCTGCAGAACGGCGTCGACATCGCCCGCCAGGTCACGGACGATCCGGTGATGCTGTTCGGCGCCCTCAACGCGCTGGTGAACCTGTACACGCAGCTGAAGGAATACGACAAGGCCTCGGCCGCGCTCGACGAGCTGCTGACCGAGACCGAGAAGCTGCATTCGCCGGGCCGCATGGCGCTCGCCAAGAACACCGAATACGGCCTGGCCATCGATTCCGGCCAACCCAAGCGCGCCCTGCGCGCGCTGCTGCAAAGCCTGGACCTGGAGCGCAAACTGGGCGCCGAGCGCATGATAGGCGTCACCCTGGTCAACCTGGCGGACAGCTACCTGAAGGAACACGATTATCCGCGCGCGGCCCAGTACGCGAACGAGTCGCTGCGCTCGACCCAGCTGACCAACGACAAATCGGTGGAGGCGACCGCGCGCGTCAACCTGGGCCAGGCCTACCTGGGCATGGGCCGCATCGCCGAGGGCAAGAAGCAGTACGAGGCCGGCATGGCGCGCTACGAGCAGGAGAACAACAAGCCCGATCTGCAAGCGGCCCTGCGCGAATATGGCGAAGCGCTGGAACGCGTGGGCGACCTGGCCGGCGCGGTGTCGGCCTACCACCGCGAGCGGGCGATCTCGAACGAGCTGTTTGAAAAACGGCGCCAGCAATCGGTGCTGGAACTGCAGGAAAAATACGAGGCCGAGAAAAAGCAGCGCCAGATCCAGCTGCTCAGCCAGGAGAACCAGGTCAAGGGCACGGAGATCGACAACCGCCGCCTGCAACAGCGCGTGTGGTGGCTGCTGGCCCTGGTGTTCGCGCTGGCGTCGATGGTGGTCGGGCTGTTGTACCGCAAGGTGCGGCACGCCAACGCCCAGCTGGAGGTGAAGAACCTGGAGCTGAAGGCGCAGTCCACGCTCGATCCATTGACCTCGCTGTACAACCGCCGCCACTTCCAGGACTTCATGCGCGGCATGATGCCGCCCGACCCGACGCTGCCGGAAAAGCGCACGGTGCATGGCGACGATATCGTCGGCGCCTTGTTCCTGCTGGATGTCGACCACTTCAAGCACATCAACGACCGCTACGGCCACGCCGCCGGCGACGCCGTGCTGAAGATGATCGCCGAGAACCTGCGCGTCGCGCTGCGCGAGACCGACATGATCGTGCGCTGGGGCGGCGAGGAATTCCTGGCCTTCCTGCCGGCGATCCCGCGCCATGGCGTCGACGAGATCGCGCGCCGCATCCTGGTCGGCATCTCGTCGCAGGCCATCCGCTACCAGGAGCATGAGATTTCGGTGAACGTGTCGGTGGGCTTCGCGCCCTTCCCGCTGGTGCCGGCCGACGAGCCGCTGCCGTGGGAGCGCGCGGTCAACCTGGTGGACATGGCGCTGTACCTGGCCAAGGCGCACGGACGCAACCGCGCCTACGGCGTGCGCGGCTTCGAGAATTTCGAGCAGACCTCGATGGAGGCGATCGAGCAGGATCTGGAGAGCGCGTGGCGCGCCGGCTATGTGGACCTGAGCGTGGTGCTGGGCGGCGATCCGGAGACGCCGCCGCCATCGCCGTCAGAGCACAGCAATGTGGTGCCGCTCAAGCATGCGGCGCACAAGGCTGGGCACTGACGCTGGCGCCGGGGCTGGCCGCCGACGCTTATTTGGCGGAACTGGACGCTTCGCGTTCGCGGGCTTTTTCCTGCATCTTCGTGCCGGCCTGCTCCAGCTTCTTGCCGGCTTCCTCGGTCGCCTGATTGAGCTTGTCGCCCGCCGCATCGGTGGCCTTGTTGATTTGCTGGCTGGTTTCCTTGGCTGCGTCGGTGATTTGCTGGTTGGCCTGTTTCGCGGCCTCGGTCAGCTCGCGGCCGGCCTTGTCGGTGGCCTGGTCGAGCTTGCGGCCCGCCGTCTCCGCCGGGCCGGCGACGCTGTCGTCCTTCTTCTGGCAGCCGCCCAGCAGCGCCAGCACCATCAAAGCCGCAGCCGCGCCGCGCACCGTTGTCATCGCCGTCATCACCGTCTCCTTAGGGAATTAAACATTTCCGACAGCATACAGCGGACGTTCGCCGCGCAGCGCACGGCTGAAGCTTATTTGTAGATGCCCACGCCGATCACGTAATCGCCGACTTTTTCGACGTAGGTGTTTTTCTCTTCGAGGTTTTTGCTGATCGAGTTGGGCCACATGTATTTGACCCAGCCCTTGCCGGCCGGGCTGGCGCCGATCTTGAGGAATTCCTTGATCGGGTAGACGCCGCCGGCGCTCAGCTCCATCAGGTTCTTGTTGACCATCTTGGCGTTCTGGCCGTGCGCCAGCGCCACGCCGGCCTTGTCGAACATGAACACGTAGAGGTCGCCCTGGATGAACTCGCCCTTGGGATCGTTGAAGGCGGCCACCGCCTTGTCCTTGCCGTTCTTCTGCAGGTACTCGCCGGCGCGCTTGACCATCGCCACCGCCTCGTCGGCGGTGCCGCGCTTGGGGGGCGCGTCCTGCGCCGTGGCGGCGCCGGTCAGGCTCAGGGTCAGTGCGGCGGCTAAAAGGAACTGGAACAGATTTTTCATCGTGGTGCGTCTCCGTTGTTATAGTCGCCGATACTGCGGCGTATCAGGTGATTTTCTTGGGCGGCGGGGGCGGCGCGAAAACAATGGTCTCCGATTCCGGCGCACCGTCGAGCGCGTCGGAGGTTTCCAGCCATTTCATCAGCTTTTCCATGCGGCGTATCAGGATGCCCTTGCTGCTGATGTAGCCCACCTGTTCGAAATTCTCGGGCCGGCTCACCATCTTGGACACGGTCGGCAGATTCTCCGCCAGGCGCTCGAAGGCCTTGCGCGCCTTCTGCTCCCACTTGGTCAGATTGGCTTCGTTGAAACGGTTGCTTTCGTAGTAGATGGTCAGGGTGCGGTCGTGATTGCCGAAACCGACAATGGCCGCCCCCTTGCGTACCGTCTCCAGCACGTCGTCCTTGATGTTCGCGGTCGGCACGAACAACGCCGCGCGGCCGGTGGTGTCCGGGCGCTCCAGCGGCAAATCCTGTCCCATTATTACGCTCATCACGCTTCCTGTTGTTATCGCCGGAGTTGCTGCTAGGCTATATTTGTGATTCTATATCGCGTCCTTGCCCAATACAAGGAGAAACCGCGCCACCGTGGCGCGCCCGGTAATGGGGGTGCTTCTGCCCGTATAATGCGGGCTGATCCATTTACACCGCTGCGCCATGACGTCGTCCACCCTCCCCGCCTCCGCAACCGCCGCCTCCCGCTTCGGCGCCATCCCCGAACACGCGGTCGACACGGCGGAGCGCAATGTGCGCGACACGCTGGCCGTGGCCATCGAACACGCCGCGCCGCAGGGCGCGCTGATCGTCTACGACACCCGCAGCGACCTCAACCGCGCCCTGACCGAGGCCTACCGCCGCGTGGTGCCGGACGCCGAATTCGTCGATTTCGACAGCACCACGCCGGAACAGGTGCTGGCAGCCTTCGCCCGCATGAACGCCGGCGACCTGGTGGTGCTGATCCAGTCGACCAGCTTCCGCCTCGAAGCCTTCCGCATCCGCATCGAACTGTTCAAGCGGGGCCTGAAGGTGATCGAGCATGTGCACCTGTCGCGCATGCCCGGCGAACAGGGACTGCACTACATCGCCTCGCTGGCCTACGACCCGGCCTACTACCGCGGCGTCGGCCACGCGCTCAAGGCGCGCATCGACAGTGCGCAGCACGGCGTGGTCGACAGCGGCAATGGCGAACGGCTGGTGTTCGGCTCGCCGTTCGAATCGGCCAAGCTCAATATCGGCGACTACAGCGGCATGAACAACATCGGCGGCCAGTTCCCGCTGGGCGAAGTGTTCACCGAGGCGCGCGACCTGGAAGCGGTCAATGGCCGGGTGCGGATCTTCGTGTTCGGCGACACCGCCTTCATGGTCAACAAGCCGGCCACGCCGGTGACGCTGATCGTTGAAAAGGGCCGCGTGGTGGGCGCCGAGAACGCCACGCCGGAATTCGACAACATGCTGGCCATCATCCGCGCGCACGAGGGCGAGGTGTGGCTGCGCGAACTGGGCTTCGGCATGAACCGCGCGTTTTCGCGCGACTGCATGGTCAACGACATCGGCACCTTCGAGCGCATGTGCGGCATCCACTTGTCGCTGGGCGCCAAGCACGGCGTGTACGCCAAGCCACAGTTCAAGCGCAAGGAAGCGCGCTACCACGTCGACGTGTTCGCCGTCACCGAGGCGGTCTACCTCGACGACGAACTGGTCTACCGCGACGGCGCCTGGCAGGTCGAAGCGGCCTGAATCTGTGCTTGCAAGGCGTACCTAATCAAAATCGAACTTGTGCCCATGTAGGCGCCAGCCTGTCATTCCGCTGTTTCCGCACCCGATTGAGATAATCCAAGCCTACGAGCTGCACGCAATAACGCTTCAACCGATGCCCTGATTGAGCCTCCCCAACGCTCCCCGCAGCGAGACACGCAACAATGTCCCTAGTTCCTACAACAACTGGAGGCATCATGGCTATCGACGTCTATCTGCAAATCGACGGCATCAAAGGCGAATCGGCCGATTCCGCGCACATTGGGTGGATCGAACTAACCTCGGTCCATATGGGAGTAACACAGCCTCGCAGCACAACGGCATCGACAGGTGGCGGCCACACCGCCGAACGCTGCGAGCATCGCACCTTATCACTATCCAAATTGACCGACGTGGCATCGCCCATCCTGATGCAAACCTGCTCCACTGGCAAAACAATTTCGAAGGCTAAGCTAGAATTCATGCGAGCCGACGGCGAAGGGAACCCAGTGAGGTATTACGAAGTCGAACTGGAGAACGTCATGATTGCCAACATGGATCAGCTGATCAGTGAAGGCAACATTCTGCACGACGACATCGGGCTGCGCTTCTCCAAAGTGAAATGGAAGTACACGCAACAGAAGATAGCCGGGGGCGCCGGTGGAAATACTTCGGGCGGCTGGGATCTCGCGGCCAGTAAGTGCGCCTGAGGGAGCCGGCCATGTCTAACGGAGTTCCAATTCAACCAAGAAGTACCAAAGGCTTCATCATGTTGCCGCAAGCCCCTGAAGATGCGGGCTACTATGTCTACGGGAACGTACAAAACGTTCCAGGAACTGGACCGCTGGCACAGTACGCACATCCCAACCTGATGTCGTTGATTTTCCACATTGAACGCGAGTGGCAGGCTATCGACGACAGGAAATTCGGTATCGGGAACATTAGCTTGGTCGATGGAAGCAAATACGGTCATGCCACCCATCGAAAAGGGATAGAGGTGGATTGTCGCCCTGTTCGCAAAGATCGGACAGTTGGCCAGGCAGCTCGCTGTTCGCGCTTCGATAAGATCTATGATCGAGACGCAACCCTCAGACTGATATGCATCTTTGCAGAGCATCCGATGGTCAATCTCATTTACTTCAACGACGACGTGATACAGAACGCGATTGGCGGCGGGATTGTAACGTCCTGTCGGGGACACGATGACCACTTCCATGTTCAGGTAAAGGTGCAATCATGAGCGCGCGCATGGTTGCCATCATCAGCGCGCTGGCAGTGATTTCGCTAGCAAGCGCTACCGAGAAAAAGCAACAAGGGCGGTACTTGGCTACGCCGCTCAAGGGCGACTACTACGTATATGGCGGCACACTGTCGGAGATGCTGCCCCCTTCAGCAAAAGATAGAAAAGTCTCTTTTATGGTCAATGGACCGCTCGCGAAAGACTTGTTCAATCAAATTGGGCCGGACACGAAACACGCGTGTAGCGTGGATGCCAGCTACCATGAAAGACGCAAGGGCGATCTCGTTTGTATCCTTGATGAAGATGGATACAGTTGCTATCTTGGACTCGATGTAACGACTGGAAAAAGTACCTATGGGCTGATTTGTTAAGCCATAGCAGCCAGGGTTGTTACTGAATTAGTAGGCTACATCTTCCAGACGGTAGCGGAATTTTCTGCGTTCAGGTAAATCCCAGCCGGGTTCGCAGTCGGTGTTGCGCGGTGGTGCGCTGGCTGGCGGAGGTGTCTGCGGCGCGGGGAACGCCTGCGTTGATACGGCCGTAGCGACAGGCGCTGCCGCAGGCGCCTTCGAAGCTGCGATCAGTTCGTCGCGCAGCCGGCACGCTATTTTGAAGCTCTTGTCGCCAGGGCGTCGGATGAATAAATCCTGCCACGCATTGCGCGTCGAGCGCGCGAACGATTGCGCGAACTGGTTCGGCGAGACGGCGTGGCCGTTGTGGATGATCCGGTCGCCTTCAACGCGCGCGTAGTTGTTTTCACCATAGCTCCACGATTTCAAGATCGTGCCTTCGGGCAGGAACAGCGTTTTCCATTGATAGCCGTGCAGGCCCTCGGGGTCTGCGCCGGGGGCGAATCTGGCCGGGTCTTCCAGCCAGCACTCGATGGCCTTGGTCATGGCCTCCGAAATATCTTGCGAGCCGCCACGACGGCGCAGCTTTTCGATCAGCTTGAGCAGGGTGTCGGTAGGCAGCTGCACGGTCATTGTGGTATTCATCCGATTTCCTCCCCTATTTTCTTCTGCTTTCCCCAAGTTAGACCGGGAGCCGCAGAGATAGTTCAATCGATGGAAAAATAGGGGAAAGCAGGGGTGAAAATCGTGGTTTTGCTACAAGGAGCGGTATGGCGTACCCCATGTACATACCCTCAAGGGTAAGCGCGACAGCGGACGGCTTGGGAGCGGAATCCGGCAGATGTGAGCCAGATGGCATCGCGAACCATGCGATCGCAGCCGCGATATTTGAATTTATACCAGGTCCAGCAACCCGGCAGCGGCCAGCTCCCGGTCCCACGGCGGCACCGGCTGGTATTCGGCCACCAGGAAATCGATCAGCGCCCTCACCTTGGCCGACGGCTGCCGGCTGGCCGGATACAGCGCGCTCAGATGGTTGAGCGGCAGCTCCCAATCGGCCAGCACCGGCACCAGCGTGCCCTCCAACAGCGCGCGCCAGGCCAGGAAGGTGGTGTTGTAGACGATGCCCAATCCGCGCTGCGCCGCCTGCTGTAATACCACGCCATTATTGGCCGTGAACGCCGCCTGCACCCGCACCGTTTGCCGCTCCTCGCCACGCGCAAAATGCCACTGCGTGCCATCGGTCAGATGGCTGAAATGCAGGCAGCGGTGCTGATGCAGATCCTGCGGCGCCTGCGGCACGCCATGGCGCGCCAGATAGGCCGGCGACGCGCACAGCACGCCGCGGCACGGCGCCAGCGGCCGCATCGCCAGCGCGTGCACGTCCGGTATGCCGCCCACCCGTATCGTCAAATCGAAACCATGCTCGATCGGATCGAGCAGCGCATCGTCCACGTACAGCATGGGCGCCAGCTGCGGGTGCGGCAGGCTGAATCGGGCCACGGCGTCGGCCAGCCACTCGCTGCCGAAACTGGACGGCGCCTGTATCCGCAAGGGCCCCGCCAATTCGGCGCCGGCCTGGGTGGCCTGGCTCAGCGCCCGCGCCGCCTCCTGCGACTGCGCCACCGTCGCCATGCACGGCGCCAGATAGGCCTGGCCGGCGTCGGTCAGGCTCACTTCGCGGGTCGAGCGGTGCAGCAGGCGCGCTTGCAGCTTCTCCTCCAGTTGCAGGATATGCTTGCTGACCATGGCGCGCGTCAGCCCCAGGCGGCGGCCCGCCTCGCTGAAGCTGCGCAGCTTCGCCACCTCGACAAAAATCTCCATCGCCCGTAATTGATCCATGACACATTGTCTTCATTTTGGCGACAATGTGTCAACCTTTTGCAGATTGTCTGCCTCCGGCGCGCGCCCTACAATGCGCTATCCCCCTTCCTGCCCCATCGGAGCCCGCCATGCTGACAGACGCACAAAAACAACAATATCAACGCGACGGCTACATTGTCCTGCCCAACTTCAAGACGCCGCAGGAGATCGCCACGCTGCGCGCGCGGGCCGCGGAGATTGTCAACGAATTCGATCCCAACGCAAAAACCGGCATCTTCAGCACCATCGAACAAGAAAAGACCACCGACGACTACTTCCTCGGCTCCGACAACACCGTACGCTGCTTCTTCGAGGAAGAGGCCTTCGGCCCGGACGGCCAGCTGAAACAGGACAAGTCCCTGTCGATCAACAAGATCGGCCACGCCATGCACGATCTCGATCCGGTGTTCCGCGCCTTCTCCACCGACGTGCGGCTGGCCGCCGTGGCGCGCGACCTGGGCCTGGCCGACGCCCAGGTCTGGCAGTCGATGTACATCTTCAAGCAGCCCGGCATCGGCGGCGAAGTGCGCTGGCACCAGGACGCCACCTACTTCGACACCAACCCGGTCAGCGTCACCACCTTCTGGTTCGCGCTGGAAGACGCCACGCTGCAAAACGGCTGCATGTGGGCCGAACCGGGCGGCCATCGCGGCCCGATGCGCGAACGCTTCCTGCGCAACGGCGACGACGTGCGCATGGAAAAACTCAGCGACATGCCATGGCCGGACGACAGCACCGCCGTGCCGCTCGAATGCAAGGCCGGCAGCCTGGTATGCTTCCACGGCCTGCTGCCGCACTACAGCGCGCCGAACCGCTCGGCCGTCTCCCGCCACGCCTACACGCTGCACGTGACCGACGGCGCCACCGAGTACTCGCCGCAGAACTGGATACAACGCGACGCCGCCTTCCCTGTGCGAGGCTTCCTGTAATGCAGATTCAGATTTTCGCCGCCCACTGGGGCAACAACGAACTGGCGCCACAGGTCTTCATCGACCGCGTCAAGCAGGCCGGCTTCGACGGCATCGAAATGTCGCTGCCGCTGGACGCCGCCGCCCGCGAGGACTGGACCGGCCGCATCGCCGCCGCCGGCCTGGGACTGATCGCCGCGCAGTGGGAAACCGTGTTCCATCCGACCTTCGAACCGCACCGCGCGGCGCTGGCCGAACTGCTGCACAACGCCTGCGCCGCCAGGCCGCTGCACGTGAACTCACACACCGGCAAGGACTACTTCACGCCGGCGCAGAATCGCGAACTGCTTGAACTGGCGGCCGCTATCTCGCGCCAGCACGGCGTGCCCATCGTGCACGAAATCCACCGCAGCCGTTTCAGCGGCCACCCGATGCTGCTGCTGCCCTACCTGGAGCAGATGCCGGAACTGGAGCTGACGGCCGACCTCTCGCACTGGTGCTGCGCCTGCGAATCGCTGCTGGAAGACCAGCCGCACACGCTGGCCGCCACGCTGCCGCACGTGCGCCACATCCACGCCCGCGTCGGCCACCAGCAAGGCCCGCAAGTGGCCGACTTCCGCGCGCCGGAATCGCAGGCGGCGCTGGCCGCGCACCTGTCGTGGTGGGATGAAGTGATACGTCTGCGCCGCGCCGCCGGCGCCCAGCGCATGACGCTGACGCCGGAGTTCGGCCCGGTGCCGTACACGCAAACGCTGCCCTACACGCAGAAGGAAGTATCGAACGCCTGGGAGCTGAACCTGGCGATGCTGGACCTGCTGCGCCAGCGCTACGGCTGAAGCGCGGGCGGCTGCGCCGGCTCCTGCACCGCCCCTTCCGGCGCCCGCGTCGGCAGCACGAGCGTGACGGTGGTGCCGGCGCCGGCTTCGGATTCGACCCGGATGGTCCCGCGCAGCACGCCGGTGACAATGTTATAAACGATATTCATCCCCAGCCCCGAACCGCCCTGCCCCAGCTTGGTGGTGAAGAAGGGATCGAAGATCTTGTGCAGCGTGCCGGCCGTCATGCCGGCGCCGTCGTCGCAAAACCGCAGCTTCACCAGGTCCGGACCCTCGCGCCGCGCCTCGATGGCGATAATGCCGCTGTCGCGGCCTTCGAAGCCGTGCAGCAGAGCGTTGCCGATCAAATTGCTCAACACCTGGCTCAAGCTGCCCGGATAGGAATCGAACTCCAGCCCCGCCGGCACATCGAGCTTCACCTCGCAGCCGGCGCGCCGCAGCTGGGCCGCGTAGGTGGCCAGCGTATCGTGCACCACCTCGTCGAGCTGGAAGCGGCGCCGCTGGCCGCTGGCCTGGTCCACCGCCACCTGCTTGAATGAGGTGATCAGATCGGCGGCCCGCGTCAGGGAGCTGTTCATGATGTCGCAGGCCTTGCGCGCATCGGCCAGGTGCGTTTCCAGCACCGAGCGTTTCAGGCCGCCGTCGGCGGCCAGGCGCCGCTCGAAATCGCGCACCATGTCGCTCAGGGCGCTGGCGGTCAGCAGGCTGTTGCCGATCGGCGTATTCAGTTCATGGGCCACGCCGGCCACCAGCGCCCCCAATGAAGCCATCTTCTCCGACGTCTGCAGATTGGTCTGGGCCTGCTTCAGCGTTTCCGCCACCACCGACAGATCGCTGCGCGCCTGTTCCACATTGCTCTTCTGCCGTTCCAGTTCGGCCAGGCTGTATTCCAGGCCGTGCTTGGCGTCGATCACGCGCCGGGTGGACACCAGCAGCGCCGCGATCAGCGCGCTGATGATGAATCCCGCCACGCCGATCAGCAGCACCGGCACCGGCGAACGGCTGTAGCGCGCGCCTCCATAACCCTCGAAACGCATCAGCCAGCGGCGCTGGCCCACCATCAAATCCCTTTGCAGCGCCATCCCTTCAAGCGGTGCGCTGCGCGCCTGATGCGTGTTCACCTTGCCGGCGCTGTCGTAGAGCAGCGTGTCGACGTTGGCCGGCAGCACGTCCTTGCCATCGGGGTAGCCGCCGTCGTCGATGCGCACGTGCAGATGCTCCAGCAGCGGCATATCGATCACCTCGCGCATCAGCGTGTTGACGCGGAAGACGATGGCGACAAAGCCCACCAGCGCCGCCCGCCGCTGCTCGATCGTCTGCAATAGCGGGCCGTTGCGGTAGACCGGCGCGCGGGCCACGAAGCCCGGTTCGCCGCTGGAATCCTGCACCAGCGTGATGCGCTCCGTGGCGACGATCTCGCCGCTGTCGCGGCCCAACTCCAGCGCCCGCAGATGCGGCGGCAGCGCGGCCAGGTCCAGGCCGAAGGCGTTCTCGTTGCCCTTCAGCGGCTCGGTGTACTCGATGATGTAGTGCAGGTCGCGACGGCTGGCCGGGTGCACGAGAAAGTCGGGATAGCCGCCGGCATCGACGCTGTCGTCGCCCTTGACGGCGGCGCTGAACGCCGCCAGCTGCGTCTCCGGCACCATGCGCACGAACTGGATCGCCTGGAAGCCGGGATAGCGCCGGTCCAGTTTGAGCTCCGTCACGAAGCGGTGGAAGCGCTGGCGGTCGATGCGGTCTTCCAGCGCGTACATGCCTTTTATACCGAGCAGCATGTCGAAATAAGTTTGCAGCCGCACTTCGGTGTCGCGCGCCACCTTCTCAACGTCGCGCTGGAAGTTGGCCTGCGCCTGCTGGCGCTGCGTTGTGATCACCGCATAGCAGGTAGCGGCCGTGAGACAAATGCCTATGATGAAAGCAAGGTAACCGCGCGATCGCATCATAGGTCGGCGCCTCCTACTCCGCGATATCCGGCGTTGTGGCCGCAGCCGGAAGATCGCTATAGCGTTCGGCGATGGCCATGAACTCTTCCTCGATGGTCAGCATGGCGTCGACCACGTCGGGATCGAAGTGCTCGCCGCTGCCCTGGCGTATCATCTCCATCGCCGTCTCGTGGGTGAAGGCGGGCTTGTAGACGCGCTTGGAAATAAGCGCATCGTAGACATCGGCCACCGCCATCAGCCGCGCCGACATCGGGATCGCGTCGCCCACCAGGCCTTGCGGATAGCCGGAGCCGTCGTACTTCTCCTGGTGCGAATACGTGATCTCGCGCGCGTAGCGCAGGAAAGTGTTGGTGTAGCCCAGATGCTGCTCGACGTTGGCGATGGCGTCGCGGCCATACACCGTGTGCATCTTCATGATGGCGAATTCCTCGTCGGTCAGGCGGTCCGGCTTGAGCAGGATGGCGTCCGGGATCGAGACCTTGCCGATGTCGTGCAGCGGCGCGGCCTTGAACAGCGACTTGATGTTCGCCTCGCTCAACTCCTCCTTGAAGCGGTTGTGCGACTGCAGCTGGCGGCCCAGCGCGGCGATGTAGTGCTGCACGCGGCGCAGGTGGTTGGCGGTTTCGTATTCGCGGGTTTCGGCCAGCGAGGCCAGGGCCCAGATCATGGCGTCGAGCATCTGGCTCAGCTCCGCCGTCACTTCCTCGACCACGTGCTCCAGCAGGTTGCGCTGCTGCTTGAGCAGTTCGCGCGAATGGCGCAGTTGCAGCTGGGTGTCGACGCGCGCGCGCAGCACTTCGCCGGCGACCGGCTTGAGCACGACGTCGGCGCCGCCCTCCAGGAAGGCGCGCGCCTCGTCGGCCTGCTGTTGCAGGAAAATGACAGGAATGTCGGCCGTGTCCGGGCTGGATTTGAGCTGCTGGCACACGGCATAGCCGTCCACTTCCGGCAGCGCCGTGTCCAGCACCACCAGATGCGGCCGCGGCACCTGCTGCATGATGGCCAGCGCGGCGCGGCCATTGTTGGCCAGCTTGACCTCGTACTGGTCCTGCAGCAGCCCGTTCATCAAGATCAGGTTGTCCGGCGCCTCGTCGACGACGAGCACGATGGCCTTTTTGATGTTCATCTGCCGCTACTCCCCGATATTGGTCTCTACCAGCATCATAACCGAGGGAATTTTCCCGCAAAACATTTTTTCTCGGCTAGCTTGCAATTGTATAGTGCACTACCTATACTGGGAACATGGATACCAAAATTACCCCCGCTCCCTCCGCCGCCGTGCCGCAACTGGACGGTCAGCTGTGCTTTGCCCTGTATTCGACGTCGCTGGCGATGAGCAAGCTGTATCGCAAACTGCTGCGCGGCCTCGGCCTGACCTATTCCCAGTACCTGGTGATGATGGTGCTGTGGGAGAAGAACGAGCTGACCGTGTCGGAAGTGGGCGAACGCCTGTACCTCGACTCGGCCACGCTGACGCCCCTGCTCAAGCGCATGGAACAGGCCGAACTGCTGACCCGCACCCGCGCCGCCAGCGACGAGCGCCAGGTCATCATCTCGCTGACGCCGCACGGCGACGCGCTGCGCCACGAAGCGGCCAAGCTGCCGCCGTCCATCCTGCAAGCGACCAAGTGCACGCTCGATGAAGTGGTGGGCATGAAGCAGCAGCTCGACGCGCTGCGCGCCAGCCTGATGTCCGCCAACTGAGAGCGCCGATGACGACTTCCAATCCGATCTTCACCCATCCCCGCCATGTGGCCGAAGCGCTGCGCAAGGATGGTTACGCGGTCATGCCGCCGCAGGACGTGGCGGCGCTGGCCGGCGTGACGCTGGCGGAGCTGGACGCGCTGGTCCCCAGCTGGAACGCGCTGGAACTGGACAATTACCTGAAGGACGGCGGCCGCTATCGGCGCCGCCGCCATTCCTGCTTCGTGCAGAACGGCGCCGAGCTGACGCAAACCGCGCACCGCGCCCACTGGCAGCCGCTCGAATACAACGCCCTGCACGGCGGCATGAACCGCCTGTTCGAACCGATGCAGCCGGCCACCGTGGCGCAGCCGGCGTGGCAGGCGCTGGTGCGCGGCATCGGCCAGCTGTGCAGCGCAGCGCGCCGCAGCACCGACCCGTGGTATGTTGAAGCCCACCAGTTCCGCATCGACACCACCGACGGCATCGGCCGGCCGACGCCGGAAGGCGCGCACCGCGACGGCGTCGATTTCGTCGCCGTCCTGCTGATCGGCCGCGAACAGATCAAGGGCGGCGAGACTCGCATCTTCGAAGCCGATGGCCCCAACGGCAAGCGCTTCACGATGACCGAGCCGTGGACCATGCTGCTGCTCGACGACGCGACGGTGATCCACGAATCGACGCCGATCCAGCCGCTGGGAGAGCACGGCCACCGCGACACGCTGGTGCTGACGTGGCGCGCGGGCGGCTTCCAGGGACAGGAAAGTCCCCCCTGAAAGACTAAATCCGATATAGTCACAACAGAAAATATCAGCATTCAGGAGGGTGGTCCGTGGACACCAGCTACGAAATTCAGCCCGACGAGATCGAAATCCTCATCGTCGAGGACAGCCCGACCCAGGCCGAGCGCCTGCGCCGCCTGATCCAGTCGATGCGCTACGGCGCCCGCGTCGCCGCCAACGGCCAGCTGGCGCTCGACGCCATCCGCGAACGCAAACCCCACCTGGTGCTGTCCGATATCGTGATGCCGGAGATGGACGGCTACGCGCTGTGCCGCGCCATCAAGGCCGACCCGGAGCTGCGCGAAATCCCGGTGATCCTGGTGACGTCGCTGATGGACCCGAAGGACATCATCCGCGGCATCGAATGCGGCGCCGATAACTTCATCCGCAAGCCCTACGCCGAAGACTACCTGCTGAACCGCATCGGCCACATGCTGATGAACCAGAAGCTGCGCAAGAACCAGAACATGGAGATCGGCATCGCCCTCTACCTGGGCGACCAGAAGCACTTCATCAACGCCGAGCGCCAGCAGATCCTCGACCTGCTGATCTCCACCTACGAACAGGCGGTACAGGTCAACAGCGAATTGCAGGCGCGTGAGCGCCAGGTGATCGAACTGAATATGCGCCTGGCGCACCACGCCGGCGAGCTGGAAACCATCAATCGCGAAATCGCGCTGAAGAACCTGGAACTGGCCGAGGCAAGCCGCATGAAGTCGGCCTTCATCGCCAACATGTCGCACGAGCTGCGCACGCCGCTCAACGCCATCATCGGCTTCACCGGCGCGCTGCTGATGAAGCTACCCGGCCCGTTGACGGCCGAGCAGGACAAGCAGCTCAACACCATCCGCACCAGCGCGCGCCACCTGCTCTCGCTGATCAACGACATCCTGGACGTGGCCAAGATCGAAGCCGGCAAGGTCACGCTAGAGCTGGAGACGGTGCAGTGCCAGCACCTGGTCAACGACGTGGTCGACACGCTGCGCCCACTGGCGCTGCAAAAGGGACTGGGGCTGGAAGTGGAACTGGCCGGCGACGCCATCGTGCTGGAAACCGACCGCCGCGCGCTGACGCAGATCCTGCTCAACCTGGCCAACAACGCGATCAAGTTCACCGAGACCGGCACGGTCAAGGTCTCGCTGACGCAGCGGCCCGGCGACGGCCATAACACCATCGAGTTCTCGGTGGCCGACAGCGGCGCCGGTATCCGCGAGGAAGACCAGGCCAAGTTGTTCCAGGCCTTCTCGCAGCTGGACTCCACGTCGACGCGGCACGCCGAAGGCGCGGGCCTGGGCCTGTACCTGTGCCAGAACCTGGCCAACCTGATCGGCGGTTCGCTGTTCTTCAAGAGCGATTTCGGCCACGGCAGCACGTTCACATTGGCGCTGCCGCAGCGCAGTGCAGCATAGAAGTTTGACTTTTTTATACTGTAGAAGCTTAGACACCGTAGTTCTACGGTATTGCACCGCAACATGAACTGGCATATAGTTGGAACTGTCTCCTCCAACCGTTCGCTGAACATTGGAATTCAGCCCGCACCGTCAAGGTAGCGGGCGTTTTTTTTGGTGCATCAGCTGCGCAGCAGATCGAGCCTGCCGCCGCGCGGCAGCGACGGGAACACCTGCACCAGCTGCTTGTCGCTCAACAGCAGATGACGTTCGGCGATGGTGGCCAGCACGTTGCGGAAGTCCGTCGTCACCGGCAGGTCGCGCCCCTCGTTCAACTCCGCATCGCCGACGCCGCGCCAATCGCCCAGCACCTTGCCGCCGCTGACGCCCCCACCCAGCACCCACATCGCATTGCCGTGTCCATGATCGGTGCCGCCGTTGCCGTTCTCGCGCGCGGTGCGGCCGAACTCCGACATCACCACGATCGTGGTCTGCTCGAACAGCGGCCCCAGTCGCTGCGCCAGCACCGCCAGCCCCTGCCCCAAAGGCTGCAAGCGATTGGCCAGCTGGCCGCGCGCCGCGCCCTGGCTGGCGTGCGTGTCCCAGCCGCCCAGCGCCACGAAGGCCAGCTGGATATTCGGGTCGTTGCGCATCAGCCCCGCCAAACGCGCCGCGTCGTCGGGGAAACCGTTGGGCAGCGGTGCGCCGCCGTTCGCGGCCTGCATCTCTGCCGACATCATGCCGCCCATGCCGCCGCTCATCTTGCCGGCCGCCGCGTCCATCACTTCCCTGTGCGCGTCCTGGCCCTGCTGGTAGGCGGCGCCGAAGCGCGGGTTGTCCGCGTACAACTGGTCGAAGGCCTTGCCCACCGCCGGCCGGTCCAGCACATTGGCCTTGGTGCCGGCCGCGCCGTTGGCCAGGTTGACCGCTGCCGCGCGCCCCGACAGGATGCGCGGCATGGTCGGGCCTATGCTCAGCGCGCGCGTGGGCGTGGTGGCGCCGGGCAGCGCCGCCACCAGCCGGTTCATCCAGCCGTCCGCCGTGCTCTTGATGCCGGGCGTGGCCGATTCCATGTAGTCCTGCGCATCGAAGTGCGAACGCGTGGCGTCCGGCGAACCGCTGGCGTGGACGAAGGCCAGCTTCTTCTGCTCCCACAAGGGCAGCAATGGCGCCAGCGCCGGGTGCAGGCCGAAGTAGCCGTCCAGGTTCAGCGCGCCGTTGTCGTGGCCGGGCCGGGCCAGCGCGATGGTCGGGCGCAGGCGCGCATAGTTGGCGTCGCCCACAGGCGCCACCACGTTCAAGCCATCCACCGCGCCGCGCAGCATGATGACGATCAGCTTGCGGCCGTTGGCGTCGGCCTTCGGCGCGGCGGACGTCGCGGCCCATGCGTGGCGGCCCAGCGGTATCACCAGTCCTGCGCCGGCGGCCAGCGTGTTGAGGAAATCTCTGCGTTGCATGGTGGTCTCCGTCGGATGATTAGCGCTGCATGAAATCGGGGCTGCCCAGCAGCATGGCCGCGCGCAGCGGCGCGGGGCTGGCGGCGACCGCGCCCTGCGTCTTGGCGGAGATCGAACCGGCCAGCGTCGCCTGCAAGGCCTGCACGTCCAGCTCCGGCGCCATCTGCGTAGCGAAGGCGATGCGGCGGCTCAGCGCATCGGGATTGAGCCAGGCTTCCTGCGTGTTCTTGTAGCCGTCCGGCGTCTGGCAGCCGTACAGCGGCATGCCCAGACGGGTCAGCACGCCCAGCGTCTGCTTGATGTCCGGCGCCGCCGCGTTGCCGGCGCGCGCGGCGGAAATCACGTACTGGTAAGGCGTCTTGAACTTCGCGCCCACCGCTTCCGGCGCCATGAACTCGGCGCTGGCGAACAGGGTGCGCAGCACGCTGCGGATATCGCCCTTGCTGTCGATGTAGGTCTTGGCCATGCGGTCCACCAGCGCGGGCGGCGGCTGGTCCTGCACGAAGTACTGCGCCAGCTGGAAGCTCAGGTGGTGCGCGGTGGCCGGCAGCATCGCCAGCACGTCCAGCGCATACTCGCCCTCCTCCTGGCCGCCGGCCTTGATGCGGCGGCCCAGCCAGACCTTGTCGTCGCGGTCGTGGCGCGCGGCGTCGAAGTTGAAGGTGCGGTTGCGCGCCACAAGCTCGCGGTTGTCGTAGGTCCAGCCGGTGAGCATGCGCGCCAGTTCCGTCACATCCTTCTGCGTGTAGCCGCTGTCCACGCCCATGGTGTGCAGCTCCATCAACTCGCGCGCATAGTTCTCATTCAGGCCGCTGCTCTTGGCCTTCTGGCCGCCCTGCTTCTTCCCGCGTGGGACGTAGCCGTTGGCGGTGGAGACCCAGTTGTCCAGGTAGTACAGCATGGCCGGATGGTGCGCGGTGGCGCCCAGCAGGTCGCGGAAATTCCCCAGTGCGTAGGGACGGATCGCATCGCGCTCATAGCTGGCGATCAGTGCGCGGTCCACGCCCTTGCCGGCGTAGACGTTGAAGTGATTGAACCAGAAATCGACCATCACCTCTTCCAGCTGGTTCGGGCTGTCGATGGCGCGGACGATGCGCGCCTCCGCCGTCTGCCGGCCGATGGCGGCGATCACTTCGCGCCGTGTGGCCTGGTCGCCGTCCGACTCGTTCTTCGCCATGCCGCGCACTTCCAGGAAGCGCCGCAGCACCACGCCGGCCGGCTCCTGCGCCGCATCCAGGCCGGCCAGGCGCGCGTTCAATGCCGGCGGCAAGGGCGCGCCGGCGTTGAGCTGGGCCTCGATGTAGCGCTGCACGCCCATCTGCGTCACCCGTTCGACATCGCCCGGCTTGGGGCCGTAGGCGATGCGGTTCAACACATGGGCAGCCGCCTGCTCCGGCGTCAACGGCTCGGCGGCGGTGGCGGCTGCGCTTGCGGCCACGGCGGCCAAGGCGATCCAGCGGAAAAGCTTCATGGCGAGCTCCGGTCGAAAAATATATTTACTTTATATAACAATATTCTGCTGCCTCAAACGACTGCCATGTATCGGTTGTAAGCGGCTGTAAGCGGCTGGAATGCGTTGCTTCACAAATAAATTAAACAATCGATTTAGTTATATCATTTGTTTAAATTATGTGATGTAATGCCGCCCATGAACGCTAAACCCACTTCCATCGATACCAGCCAGCCCGCCGAAGACGGCCGCAAGCCACGTTCGGACGGCGAACAATCGCGCGAGCGGCTGCTGCAAGCCGCCATGCGCCTGTTCGCCGCGCAGGGCTTTTCCAAAACCTCGACCCGCGAGATCGCCCAGGCGGCCAATGCCAACGTCGCCGCGATCAGCTACTACTTCGGCGACAAGGCCGGCTTGTACCAGGCCTGCTTCAGCTTCATGTGCCAACCGGAGCCGGAGCATATCGAGATGTTCGCCCAGCCGCATTTCACGCTGCGGGAGTCGCTGGAAGGCTTCTACCGGCAGATGTTGACGCCGCTGATGGCGGGCGAAGATGCGCAACTGATGGTGCGCCTGTTTTACCGGGAGATGCTGGAACCCACAGGGCTGTGGGAGCAGGAAATCAACAACAACATCAAGCCGGAACATCTGGCGATGGCCCAGGTATTGAGCCGTCACCTGGGCCTTGAAAAGCCCAACGACGATGTCCACCGGCTGACTTACGCCATCGCCGGCATGGCCGTGCAGATCATGGTGGGACGCGACATCATCACCGCGATCACGCCGCATCTGCTGGCCACGCCGGAGGCAATCGACATCTGGGCGCAGCACCTGGTCGGCTATGCCGAAGCCATGGTGCTGGCCGAGAAATCCAAACTTCAACGAGGGAAAGCATGAAGATAATCCTACGCGCGGCGGCACTGGCCGTCGCCGCGTCGCTGAGCGCCTGCGCCACGCAGGCGCCCGCGCCGCACGTGGCCGCGCTGGCGCCGCAGCAGTGGCAGGCGCCGCTGCCGACGCAACTGCCCCATAACGGCAGCCAGGCCGACCTGGCCAACTGGTGGAGCCGCCAGGCGGACGCCTTGCTGGTGCAGCTGATCGAGTCGGCGCAAGCGGTCAGCCCGACCATCGCCACGGCCGGTTCTCGCATCGCGCAATCGCGCGCCGAACGCGTGGCCGCAGGCGCCGCGCTGGCGCCATCGCTGAACGCATCGGCCAGCGCCAGCCGCAGCAACCAGCAATCGACGATGCCGATGGGGACCACCTCGCAGGCTGCCCTACAGGCCTCGTGGGAGATCGACCTGTTCGGCGCCAACCGCGCCGCGCGCGACGCCGCGCAGGCGCGCCTCGACAGCGCCCACGCCGGCTGGCACGACGCCCGCGTCTCGGTGGCGGCCGAAGTGGCCAACCAGTACTACGGCCTGCGCGCCTGCGAGCAGCTGCTGGCCGTGGCCAGGCAGGATGCCGCTTCCCGCACCGACACCGCCCGCCTGACGGAGCTGAGCGCCAAGGCAGGCTTCCAGTCGGCGGCCAGCCTGGCGCTGGCCCGCGCCAGCGCGGCCGACGGCAACAACCGCTACCTCGCCCAGCGCGCGGCCTGCGACATCAACGTCAAATCGCTGGTGGCGCTGACCGCCATCGCCGAACCTGAACTGCGCCGCAAGCTCGCCGACGGCGCGTCGCTGGCCGCCGGCGCCGCCGCCAGCGCGCCGTCCATCGCCATCGCCGAACTGCCGGCGCGCACGCTGAGCCAGCGTCCCGACGTCTTCACCGCCGAGCGCGAAGTGACGGCCGCCAGCGCCGACGTCGGCAACGCCCAGGCGCAGCGCTATCCGCGCCTGTCGCTGTCCGGCTCCGTCGGCTACGGCAACTTCCGCGCCGGCGGCGTCAACACCGGCACCGACACCTGGACCATCGGCCCGGTCGCTGTGACGCTGCCGCTGTTCGACGCCGGCAAGCGCCGCGCCAACGTCGACGCGGCCGGCGCCCGTTACGACGCCGCCGTCTCCAGCTACCGCGCCGCAGTGCGCCAGGCAGTGAGCGAAGTGGAACAGGCGCTGGTCAACCTGGACGCCACCGGCCAGCGCACCAGCGACGCCCAGGCCGCGCTGGACGGCTACCGCGTCAACTTCACCGCCGTCGAAGACCGCTACAAGAACGGGCTGGCCAGCCTGTTCGAACTGGAGGACGCGCGCCGCACGCGCCTGGCCGCCGAACAAACCGTCATCAACCTGCAACGCGACCGCAGCGCCGCCTGGGTAGCGCTGTACCGCGCCGCCGGCGGCGGCTGGACCGCCCCGGCCGACGGCGCCCCTGCCGTCGTCAGCGCCAACTAACCTGTGCCCATCATGAAAAATCTGAACACCCATTTGAAACCTCTCGCCTACGCACTGCTGGCCGTCTTCGTCATCGGCGGCGCCGGCCTGGCGTTCTACCCGTCCGCCACGCAAGCGGCCGACGACAAGAAAGCGGAAACCGCCAAGCCGGCGCTGACCGTCACCACCACCAAGCCGTCCGCCGCGCGCCTGCCGATCAAGCTGGCCGCCAACGGCAACGTCGCCGCCTGGCAGGAGGCCAGCGTCAGCAGCCAGTCCACCGGCCTGCGCCTGGCGGAAGTGCGCGTCAACGTCGGCGACGTGGTCAAGGCCGGCGATGTGCTGGCCGTGTTCTCCGCCGAAACCGTGGAGGCCGACCTGGCGCAATCGAAGGCCGCGCTGCTGGAGGCTGAAGCCAACGCCGCCGATGCCATCGCCAACGCCGCCCGCGCCCGCACGCTGCAAAACTCCGGCGCGCTGAGCGCGCAGCAGCTGAGCCAATACGCCACCGCCGAGCAGACCGCCAACGCCCGCATCGCCTCGGCCAAGGCCGCGCTGGCGAGCCAGCAGCTGCGCCTGAAGTACACCAAGGTGGTGGCGCCGGACAGCGGCATCATCTCGTCGCGCGGCGCCACCGTTGGCGCCGTGATCGGCTCCGGCACGGAACTGTTCCGCATGATCCGCCAGGGCCGCCTGGAATGGCGCGCCGAAGTGGTGGCCGCCGACCTGCGCAACCTGAAGGTCGGCACCGGCGCCGTCGTCAAGGCCGCCAACGGCAGCGAAGTGACGGGCAAGGTGCGCATGATCGCGCCGACCGTCGACACCCAGACCCGCTCCGCGCTGGTCTACGTCGACCTGCCGCCGGCCGCCGCCAACAAGGACGCGCCGTTCAAGGCCGGCATGTTCGCCAGCGGCCAGTTCGAACTGGGCACCTCGGACGCGATGACCGTGCCGCAGCAAGCCATCGTGGTGCGCGACGGCTTCAGCTTCGTGTTCCGCCTGAACGCCAACCAGCACGTCAGCCAGATCAAGGTGCAGCCGGGCCGTCGCCTCGGCGACCGCATCGAGGTACTGGGCGGCCTGACCGCCGACACGCAGGTGGTGGTGCGCGGCGCCGGCTTCCTCAACGACGGCGATTTGGTCAGCAACGTCGCCGACACCGCGCCGGCCGCCAAACTGGCCGCGAAGTAAGGACACGCCATGAATTTTTCCTCCCTATCGATCAAGAACCCGATCCCGGCGATCATGCTGTTCGCGCTGCTGACGCTGGCCGGGCTGCTGGCCTTCAAGGCCAATCCGGTGCAGGACTTCCCGGACATCGAACTGCCCATCGTCACCGTCACCGCCACGCTGGACGGCAGCGCGCCGGCCCAGCTGGAAACCGAGGTGGCGCGCAAGATCGAGGACTCGGTCGCCACGCTGCAAGGCGTGAAGAACATCTCGACCACGGTGCTGGACGGCGTGTCCACCACCGTCGTGGAATTCATCCTGGAGAAGCAGATCTCCGACGCCGTCAACGAAGTACGCGACGCAGTGGCCCGCGTCAAGGCCGACATGCCGGCCGAGCTGCGCGATCCGACCGTGACCAAGGCCTCCACCGCCGGCCGCGTGATCATGACCTTCACCGCCGCCGCCTCCAAGGCGCCCGGCGAGAAGATGGACAACCAGGAGCTGAGCTGGTTCGTCGACAACGCCGTCTCCAAGCGCCTGCTGTCGGTACCCGGCGTGGGCGCGGTCAAGCGTGTCGGCGGCGTGAAACGCGAGATCCGCGTGGAGCTCGACGACGCCCGCATGGCCGCCCTGCGCGTGTCCGCGCTGGACGTCTCGCGTCAACTGCGTCTGGTGCAGAAGGAAGCGCCGGGCGGACGCGGCGACGTCAGCGGCGCCGAGCAATCGGTGCGCACCATCGCCACCGTGCAGAGCGCGGCCGAGCTGTCTGCCGTCGAACTGCCGCTGGCGGACGGACGCCGCGTGCGTCTCGACCAGGTGGCCACTGTCACCGACACCGTCTCCGAACCGCGCGCCATCGCCCTGCAGGACGGCGTGCCGGTGATCGGCTTTGAAATCTTCCGCACCAAGGGCGCCAGCGAAATGGACGTCGCCAAGGGTGCGCGCGCCGCCATCGACGAACTGGCCAAGAACAACCCGCGCGTGGAACTGAAGCAGGTGATCGACAACGCCTTCCCGGTCGAGGAAAACTTCGAAGGCTCGATGGAGCTGCTGTACGAAGGCGCGATCCTGGCCGTGCTGGTGGTGTGGTGGTTCCTGCGCGACTGGCGCGCAACGCTGGTGGCCGCCGCCGCACTGCCGCTGTCGGTGATGCCGGCCTTCCTCGGCCTGTACCTGTTCGGCTACACCCTCAACACCGTCACGCTGCTGTCGATGGCGCTGGTGGTGGGTGTGCTGGTGGACGACGCCATCGTCGAAATCGAAAACATCGCGCGCCACCTGCGCATGGGTAAAACCCCGATGGAAGCGGCGATGGAAGCGGCCGACGAAATTGGCATGGCGGTGATCGCCACCACCTTCGCGCTGGTCGCCGTGTTCCTGCCGACCGCCTTCATGGGCGGCGTGCCGGGCCTGTTCTTCAAGCAGTTCGGCTGGACCGCCGTGGTGGCGGTGCTGGCCTCGCTGGTGGTGGCGCGTCTGCTGACGCCGATGATGGCCGCCTACATCCTCAAGCCCATCATGCACGGCGAGGAAAAAGACGGCTGGCTGATGACGCGCTACATCAGCGTGATGCGCTGGTGCCTGAAGCACCGCCTGGTGACGGCGATCGCCTCGCTGGCCTTCTTCGTTGGTTCGATCATGCTGGTCGGCCTGCTGCCGACCGGCTTCGTGCCGCCGGCCGACCGCGCCCAGACCCAGATCAACCTGGAACTGCCGCCCGGCTCCACGCTGGCGGAAACCAGCGTGATCGCCGAACGCGCCCGCAAGGCCGCGATGGAAGTCAAAGGCATCAAGGCCGTGTTCAGCTCCATCGGCGGCGGCTCCAGCGGCGACGCCTTCGCACCCGGCACCGCGGCCGAAGCCCGCAACGCCGTGCTGACGCTGACCACCGTGCACCGCAACGACCGCAAGGAATCGATGGCCGACCTGGAAGCGAGCATCCGCCACAAGCTTGACGCCATTCCCGGCGCCCGCTTCAAGGTGGGCCCGCCGGACAACGGCGTCAAGATGCAGCTGGTGCTGCGCAGCGAAGATCCGGTGGCGCTGAAGGAAACCGCGCAAAAAGTGGAGCGCGAAATGCGCACGCTCAAAGGCGTGGGCAACGTGCGCTCCAGCGCCTCGCTGGTGCGTCCGGAGATCATCGTCACGCCGGACTTCGCCAAGGCCGCCGACCTGGGCGTGACCGCGGCATCGATCGGCCAGACGGTGCGCGTGGCCACCGCAGGCGACTACGACACCGACCTGACCAAGATGAACCTGCCGGAACGACAGGTGCCGATCCGCGTCAAGCTGCCGGACGCCGTGCGCGCCGACCTGGAAGCCATCGGCCGCCTGACGGTGCCGGGCAAGAACGGTCCCGTGCTGCTGGCCACCGTGGCCACCATCACGATGGACAGCGGCCCGGCGCAGATCAATCGCCTCAACCGCAGCCGCAACGTGACGCTGGAAGTGGAGCTGGGCAAACGCTCGCTGGGCGAAGTGAACGACGAAGCGCGCGCGCTGCCGACCATGAAGAACCTGCCGCCGTCGGTGAAGATCGCGGAGCTGGGCGACACCCAGGAGATGGCGTCGCTGTTCGCCAGCTTCGGCCTGGCCATGCTGATCGGCGTGGTCTGCATCTACTGCGTGCTGGTGTTGCTGTTCAAGGACTTCATGCAACCGGTGACGATTCTGTTCGCCCTGCCGCTGTCGATCGGCGGCGCCTTCGTGGCGCTGCTGGTCACCGGGCGCGCGCTGTCGATGCCGTCGATGATAGGCCTGATCATGCTGATGGGGATCGTTACGAAAAACTCAATCTTGTTGGTTGATTATGCTATTCTGGCGCGTCAGGAAGGCATGAGCCGTTTCGAAGCGTTGGTCGATGCCTGCCACAAGCGCAGCCGTCCGATTCTGATGACCACCATCGCCATGGGCGCCGGCATGATGCCGCTGGCGCTGGGCTGGGGCGCCGATCCAAGCTTCCGTTCGCCGATGGCGATCACGGTGATCGGTGGCCTGATCACCTCGACGTTACTGAGCCTGCTGGTGATACCGGCCGTGTTCACCTACATCGACGATCTGGAACATCTGCTGAAACGCCTGATGGGTATGCTGCGCCGCCAGCCGGCGCCGGCGCCCGAAGAAAGCGCCCCACCGCTGCGCAAGGTCGCAGGCGGCGGCCACTAACACCAACTCAAGGAGATCGATATGGAATATGAAGTCAAGGAATTGCCCGCGGTACGCGTAGCCTACCTGCGCTACAAGGGTCCGTTCGGTGCGCCGATCGGCGAGTTCTGGAAGGAAGTGTTCACGCCGTGGCAGAAAGCCTTCGGCCTGGTGAACAAAGTCACCTACGGCGTGGCGCAGGACGACCCAAGCACCACGCCGCCGGAGCAGCGCCGCTACGATGCGTGCGTCGAAGTCTCGGCCGAGTATCCGATCAAGGAACCGGCGAAGGAAGCGACGATACCGGCCGGCCGCTACGCGGTGGCCAAGTTCAAGGGCACCGGCGACCAGGTGCCGCAGATGTGGGGCGAGTTCTTCGGCCAGCTGCACGCCGAAGGCAAGGCCGACGCGGGCGCCTGCTTCGAGCGCTATCCGGCCGACTACGCGATGGACCCGGCCACTGGCGTGTTCGAAGCGGAGCTGTGCATCCCGGTGAAATAACCGTCATTCCCGCGTAGGCGGGAATCCATAGGCCGCGTGCTCATCGCCGCAGCATGGAGGGAATCCAGGCAATGCCTGGATTCCCGCCTTCGCGGGAACGACGAGGGTCCGGCGACGCCGTCCAGCCGCCGCCCATGGCGCGGTACAAATCCACCGACGCCACCAGCGTGCGCGTCTTCAGTTGCAAACGTCCCACGTCGGCGTTGTACAGCGTGCGCTGGGCGTCCAGCTCCTCCAGATACGAAGCGTAGCCGTTGCGATAGCGGTTGTGCGCGATGCGCAGCGTCTCGGCCGCCGTGGCGCGGCGCGCGTCGTTCTGCACCGCTTGTTCCTTCAAGCGCGCCAGCGCCCCCAGGCTGTTATCGGTTTCCGCGAACGCCGTGCGCACCGCATTCTCATACGCATAAACGGTTTGGTCGCGCTGCGCCGCGACCGCGTCGGTCTGGTGCTGCACGCGATCGCCCTCGAACACCGGCGCGACGACCGCGCCTGTCAGCCGCCACAACGCAGTCGGCGCATTGACGAAATCGTGCCACTTCAGGTTCTGCACTCCGCCCACCATCGTCAGTTTGAACGACGGCAGCAGCTGGTCACGCGTAGCGGCCAGGTTGGCGTTGACGGCGATCAGGTTGAATTCAGCGCGTGCGATATCCGGCCGGCGACGCAGCAGTTCCGATGGCAGGCCCGCAGGTACGGGCGGCGCTTGCAACTGCACCAGTTCCAGGCCGCGCGCGACCGGGCCGGGATTGCCGCCGGTGAGGATGGACAGCGCGTTTTCCTGCTCGAAGATGGAGCGCTTCAGCTGCGGCACCTGCTCGGCAGTGGTTTGATATTCGGCCTGCGCCTGCAACCACTCCAGCCGCGAGCTGTAGCCGACATCGAACTGGCGCTTGGCCAGGTCGCGCGATTCCTCGCGCAGCTTCAGCGTCGCTTCGGTCAACGCCAGCTGGGCGTCCAGGCCGCGCAAGTTCAAATAACCCGAAGCCACGGTGGCGGCGATCGACAGCGCGGCCGCATCGGCGTTGGCCTGCTCCGCCTGATAGGTGGCGGTGGCGGCATCGGTCAGCGCGGCCAAGCGGCCCCACACATCGACTTCATAACTGGCCTGGAACTCGGCCTGGTAAACGTTGGTCACGTAGGGCACGCCGTTGTAGGCCAACTGGCGCGTGCGAGTCGGCGCGGTATCGACGAAGACGTTGGCCTTCTGCCCCGCAGCGGCCACACCGACCAGCGCGCGGTACTGCGCCACGCGGGCGCGGGCGATGCGCAGGTCGCCGTTGTGTTCCAGCGCGGCGGCCACCAGCGCGCTCAGCGCCGGATCGCCAAAGGCTTGCCACCATTGTGCCTGCACGACGGCGCCCTGCCCCATTTCGGAGGAGGTGCGCCAGGCGGATGGCGTCTGCAAGGACGATGCCGGCGGAGGCGGCGCCTTGGCCGCGCAACCGGCCAGCGCCAGCGCGAGCGCCGCCGCCGGCCCCGATATCACGCGCAGCCTCATGGCTTGGCTCCGGCGGTCTTGGCCGAATCGTTGAGCGTCGCTGACGTATCGATGCTGACCACCACCGACATCCCCGGCGCCAAACGATGGGCCTTGGCCTGCCCCGCATCGATGCGGATACGTACCGGAATGCGCTGCGCGATCTTCACGTAATTGCCGGTGGCGTTATCGGCCGGCAGCACGCTGAACTCCGAACCGGTGGCCGGCGAAATGCGCTCCACCTGGCCGGTCAGCTGCGCACCATCCAGCGCATCGACCTTGAAGGTGGCGCTCTGCCCTACCTGCACGCCGTTCATCTGCGTCTCCTTCAGGTTGGCGATCACCCACAACTGGCGCGGCACAAGCCCCATCAACTGCGCGCCGGTGTTGACATAAGCCCCCTTGCGCACCGTGACCTGGCCCAGCTGGCCGTCTTCCGGCGCCGTGATGCGCGTATTGTCCAGGTCCACCTTGGCCGCCTTCAGCGCCGCCGTCGCATTCGCCACGGCCGCCTCCAGCGACAGCTTATTCACCACCACCGATTGCACCTGCTGGCGGGCGATCTCCAGGCTGGCGCGCGCCTGCGACACCGCCGCCGCCGTCTGCGCCTTGGCCGCCTTGGACGAATCCTGCTCGCGCAGCGACAGCGAGCCGTCGGCCGCCAGCGAGTTCACGCGACTCAAATCGGCCACCGACTTGGCGGCCTGCGCTTCCGCGTTGGCCAGCGTGGCCTGGTTCAGCGCCACGCCGGCTTCCGCCGTGCGGCGGGCCTGCTCCCAGTTGGCCAGCGCCGCCTTTTGCGCGGCCAGTTGCGCTTGCGCCTGTTCGTAGCGCTGCTGATAGATGCGGTCATCGATCTGCACCAGCAAATCGCCCTGCTTCACCTGCTGAAAATCCTGCACCCGCACATCGATCACGTAGCCGGGCAACTGGGTGCCGATCAGCGTGACCTGGCCGCGCACCAGCGCATTCTCGGTGGAGACGATGGCGCTGCTGAACGGCGGCAGCCGCCACGCATACAGCACGATCAGCACGCCGACCAGGGCCACGAAGGAAAACGCGATCGCCGAAATGATCTGCGCGCGCCGGTCGGGCGCGGGCGCGACCGGCGCGGCGGCTGCAACGGCGGCCGCCGCAGCTGCGGCAGCCACCGCCGCCACGCGGGTTTCGGAGGGGGAGGAATTGTCGGGAGTATTGTCAGCCATAGGGGTCAGCGTGATCCGGAATTGTTGAGAGAGACATTGGCCATGCCGGTTTGTGCGTTGTGCGCCGGGCTGCCCGGGCAGACCACGCACACCGTCCACAGGTAGCGGCCCAGCATCCAGGCCAGTGTCAGCAGCGCCACCAGGGTAATCATCAGGAAGACATCGTTGTAGGCCAGGATGTTGGCCTCGCGCGTGGCGGCCGCGCCCAGCGCCGCCACGCCGGTGGCGCTGCGGGCGGCGGGATCGGCCAGCGCCGCGCCGACCGTGGCGCCGCCGCTCTGGATGCGCGCCGCCACCATCGGATCGAGCAAGGTCAGATGCTCGACCAGTATGCTGGAGTGGAACTTCTCGCGCAGCACCTGGAAGGTGCCGACCAGCGCCGAGCCAAGCAGGCTACCCAGCGTCTGCGTGATGCTGAACATGACCGAGAAACTGACCAGGTTATTCGGCGCCGCGATCACCGCGCCGAAGCCCGATACAAACGTCGGCCCGATAAAGAAGGCGCCGCCGAAGGCCAGCAGGAACTGGCTCACATACAGGTCGGCCGGGCGGGTCAGGTTGGTGGCGTCGGAATCCATGTAGGCGCCGGCCGCCATCACCGCCAGCGAGAACATCAGCTGCAACGGGATGCGCGCCGGCGTGATGGTCAAGGCGCTGGCCACCAGTCCGGCCACGGTGCCGATCATGACGATGATCCACAACATCTGCATCTGGTCGTTGTTCAGTCCCAGCGCCTGCAGGAAGCCCACGGTGCCGTTGGCCTCCGACTGCACCACGCGGATCAGCAGCACCGACATGGCCAGCCGCGCGATATTGCCGTTGGTGAGCCAGCGCGTGTTGAGCAGCGGGCGCGCACGGTTATGCTCGACCAGCAACGCGGCGGCGATCAGCACGATGGCGCCGGCCAGGCACAATCCCAGCCAGCGCGATTCGAACCACCACACGGTGCGGCCCAGCGCCAGCACCGCCGACAGCAGCGCCACGCCGGGCGCGAACAGGCCGAAGGTGAGGAAGTCCATTTTTTCGAAAGCCTTGACGCGGTCGCCCGGCGGCAGCTTGAGCGCCAGCACGCAGGCCAGCGACAGCAGCGCCAGTCCCAGTTCGAAGAAGTACAGGCCGCGCCATTCGCCGAACTCCATCAGCTCCGACGAGAACATGCGCGCCATCGGCAACGCCAGCTGCGAGAAGCCGATGCCGAACACCACCGCCTTGAGCCGGTGCTGCGCCGGGAAGGCTTGCAGCGTGTAGTACAGCCCGAGCGTGGTCAGCGCGGCGCCGCTCATGCCGTGCGCGGCGCGCACCGCGATGGCCGAGGCCAGGCCGTGCACGAACAAGTGAGCCACGGTGGCCAGCGCATACAGCACCAGGAACAGCTCCGTGAACAGGCGCAGGCCGTACTGCTGGCGGAACTTCACCAGCAGCAGGTTCATCGACACATTGGCCATCACATAGGCGGCCGGCAGCCACTGGATCTCCGCCGAATAGACGCCGAGCGAGCCTTGAAGATACGGCAGGTTGACCGACACCAGCGCGTTTCCCAGGCCGCCGGTGACGGCGACGATGAAGCCGACGACCAGGAAGGCCAGCCTGCGCTCGGCCGTGTGCAAGGGTGTGGACGGCGATCCCGGCAACGTGGGGCGCTCGTGCGGAAGCCATACTTGAGGGGCGTAGACGTCCATGTTCAGATGATCCTGATGCTATTTTTGCGGGGCGTAAACTGCACAATGACGAGCATATCACTATGCTCGTCATTGTTGCGTATTTTACAGCCCGGACAAAAGGGATAGCTTTACAGGGCCGCCGCCTCCGTCTCGCGCTGGAAGTTGCGGTGCCCGGCCAGCGCCAGCTTGAACTGCGCCAGCGCCGCAGCCAGGCCGCCGGCGTCCGTGCTCCACAGCGACAGGTCCGGCGCGCCGCTCTCCAGCGTGGCCGGCACGCCCGCCTTCACCAGCAGCTCGACCCCGGCCCCCACGGCCAAGATAGGCTTGCAGTGGCGGTACTGCAGGCGCACGAAGTCCAGCGCGTCGGCGTCGCCCATCAGCATGGCGGCACTGGCGGCGCCGTCGGCCACGATCATCGCGTCGTACAGCACCGCCGGACCGGCCTCGATGGAAATCTCGATATCGAGCTTGCCGCCGTCGGCGGTCGTCAGCTGCCCCAGTTGCGGCGCCACGAGGCGCGGCACCGCGCCCGCCGCCAGCAGATCGGCATAAATGGATTTCACGCTGGCCGCCTCCACGCCACGCCCCGCCAGGATGGCGACGCGGCGGCCGGCGATGCCGGTCTCGCCCGGCCGCGCCAGCAGCGACAAGGCCGGCGACGGTTCGTAGTGCGGGGGCGGCGCGTCGGTGGCCAGGGGCATCGGCGCCGGCACCTCCAGGCCCAGCCCCTGCGCCACGCCTTCGGCCAGGATGGGATCGACATTGGCCAGCATCGACAGCAGCCGCACGCGGATGGCCTGCGTCTGCACCCGGCTCAATTCGAAGCGGAAGGCGTTGACGATGTGCGCCTGCTCGGCCGGGGTCTGGCTGATCCAGAACAGGCGCGCCTGCGCATAGTGTTCGGCGAACAGTTCGGGCTTGCCGCGCACCTTGTCCTCCGGCGGCTGCGGCATGCTGGCGGCGGCCGTCGTGAAGCCAGCCATGCCGGCCTGGAACGGGCAGCCGCCGCCCAGCGAATTGGGCTCGTAGGCCACGCGCCCACGCACGATCGCCTGGCGGTGCATGCCGTCGCGCTGGTTGTTGTGCACCGGCGCCAGCGGCGCGTTGACCGGTATCTCGTGGAAGTTGACGCCGCCCAGGCGGCTGATCTGCGTGTCCAGGTAGGAGTGGATGCGGCCCTGCAGCAGTGGATCGTTGCTGAAGTCGATGCCGGGCACCACGTGCGCGGTGCAGAAGGCCACCTGCTCGGTCTCGGCGAAGAAGTTGTCCGGGTTGCGGTTCAGGGTCATCTTGCCGACCACCTGCACCGGCACCAGTTCTTCCGGCACCAGCTTGGTGGCGTCCAGCACGTCGAATGGGAATTGCGCGGCCTGCTCCTCGGTGAAGATCTGCAGGCCCAGCTCCCATTCCGGACAGGCGCCGGCCTCGATCGCTTCCCACAGGTCGCGGCGATGGAAGTCCGAGTCGGCGCCGGTGATCCTGGCCGCTTCGTCCCACATCAGCGAATGCGTGCCGCCCACCGGATTCCAGTGGAATTTGCAGAACACCGATGCACCTTCGGCGTTCACCAGGCGGAAGGTATGCACGCCGAAGCCCTGCATGGTGCGGTAGCTGCGCGGGATGGCGCGGTCCGACATCTGCCACAGCAGCATATGGGTCGATTCCGGCATCAGCGTGACGAAGTCCCAGAAGGTGTCGTGTGCGCTGGACGCCTGCGGCATGGCGAAGTGCGGCTCCGGCTTGACGGCGTGGACCAGGTCCGGGAATTTCATCGCATCCTGGATGAAGAACACCGGCATGTTGTTGCCGACCAGGTCCCAGTTGCCTTCATCGGTGTAGAACTTGACGGCGAAGCCGCGCACATCGCGCACGGTATCGGCCGAGCCGCGTTCGCCCGCCACGGTGGAGAAGCGCACGAACACCGGCGTGCGCTTGCCGGCCGCCGCGAACGGCGCGGCGCGGGTGGTGTCGCTCAGGTCGCGGTAGCTTTCGAAGTAGCCATGCGCCGCCGAGCCGCGCGCGTGCACCACGCGTTCAGGGATGCGCTCATGATCGAAGTGGGTGATTTTTTCGCGCAGGATGAAGTCTTCCAGCGCGGTCGGGCCGCGCAGGCCGACCTTCAGCGAATTCTGGTTGTCGGCCACCGGCACGCCCTGGTTGGTGGTCAGGCGCTGGCCGCCGCTGTCGACGCGGACGCGGTCCAGCGATGCGTTGAGCGGATTGACGCCCTGCGGCGGCACGCCCTTGCCGGTCTTGGCCGACGCCGTGGTCTCGCCGGCGGTGCTGGCGGTGGCGGCCGGGTGCGGCACTGGGCAAGTCTGCCCGGCCTGCGGCGCAAGCGCTGCCGCGCCGTGTTCATTGGGTTTGCTGGCGTTGAAGGCCATGCCGGCGGCCAGCTGCTGGCCGGCTGCGGCCTTGGTCAGCAAGGCTTGCTGCGATGGGGAGTCGTTCCCCAGATGCGATGGCGGCGGCGCCGATGAAGGCCCCGACACAGTGCTCAAAACGGAACCGGCGCCGATGACGGACGCCGGCGCTTTTTTTGAATTACCCATGGATGTACCCCGGTCAGCGGCGCCCGAGCAGGCTACCGCGTATCGAGCGACAGTCCGGTCGGGCAACCTGGTTTTACTTGGCGCTGCGTGAGCTCAGCAGCTTGGAGATGCCGTAGCCTGCGGCGGCGGCCAGCAGTACAGAGATGGCCGGGCTGGCGCGCACATGGCTGCGGCCCGATTCGGTCAACGCCTTGCAGCTGGCCGATACTTGCTTGCCGCGTGCGATCAGGCGGTCGGACGTGCTTTCCACGGTGTCGGCTACCTTGTTGACGCCGTCGGCGACCTTGTCGACACCGTTATGGGCGCTGTTGGCCAGGCGGTCGGTGGTCGGTGGCACCTTGTCGGCGACCTTGTCGATGGCGGCGTGCGCGTCGGCGCGCAGGTTGTTGCCGATCTGGGTGACGCCGTCGCGGGCGGAGTTGATTTTGCTGTCGATGCTGTTTTCCATGATGCTTTCCTTTTTCTGGTGAATGTTGGAACTGCCAGGGACACGATAGGCCGATCGCCAGCGCTTAACCGTGCGGAAGCTAACAGAGAGGCAAGCTGGGCGCTCGATTGCAATAATCTGCCCGCTATGTGAACTGGCACACGGACGGCGGCGCCTGACAGGAGGATGCTGGCCCAAAGACGATAAGGAGAGCGGCATGTTTCCCATCTCATCGGCAGCGCTGACCACGCCGGCCAATATTTCGCCGGTGGCTGAAAGCGCCGCCGTGGCGCCGGTGCGCACCGATCTGGTAACAGCCGCCGACTCGGCCACCGATGCGCCCACGCCGGCGTCGGTATCGGTCGAGTTGTCGCCGGTAGCGAACTTCCTGCTGACGGTATCGCAATCGCAGCAACAACTGGCCCAGCTGCAAGACGCCGAGCAGGCCGCGACCTTGAATGAAACAACGCAGAACGTCGTGAACGCATTCAACTTATTGCCCGCTGTCGATTTCAACCAGACTGAGCCGCAAGGACCGTCGTTGTTGAACCAGCTGGTGGAAAGCCTCAACAATCCAAACCCACAGCAGCAGACGGCGGCGCAGAACCTGGCGCGCATCGGCGTCACCTTGCAGCCGCCGCTGCTGTCGGATGCGACCGGAGGTCTGTCGCTCGACAACGAGGTGCTGCGGACTGCATTCCGCAGCAACCAGCAGGCCACGACGGACACGCTGCAAAACACGCTCAACACCTTCAGCGAGGTGGCGACGCGCTTTGCCGAACAGCTGAGCGCCGCCGGCACCAGCGCGGCGGCGGCGCTGACGGCAAGGCAGCAGCCAGGGCTGACGCCGGCCGATATCGCCGAAAACGCCAGGCTGGACGTGGCCCCACCCTCGCCCATCGTCAATCCACTTCAGGCATCGACCGCCGAGGCGATCATCCAGCAAAGCGACCCGCTACGCGCCAATCCCGCCCTGGCGTCGGCCATCGCCGCCTACAACATCAACACCACGGGCGCCAACGCACCGGCCACCCAAACGGCCACCGAGGCGATCCCGCGCGTGCCGGCAGTGGAGGCCACCGCCCGCTCACCCGCGATCGGCAACGCACCATAATTCAGGGACCGTCTCCCGGAAGCGTGCAATAATCGGCCGATGCTCACTGCTCAATTGCCGATGATACGATTGCCAATGACGGGTATTTTTCTGGCCGCTGTCCTGTACGGCGGCGCGCCGGCGCATGCCGCCACGCCGCCCGTGGTGCCGCTGCTGATCGGCGATACGCTCGACGAACAGGGCAAGCCGCGCCCCATGCCGGCGGTCAAGCGCAAGGTGCTCGATGCGGTGGCGCAGGAGCTGGGCGTCACCTTCGAGCCGCACACCTATCCCTGGGCCCGCGCCGAACGCTATGCGCTCGACGGCGTCGGCCTGGTTTTCGGCTTGCCGAAAACCGCACACCGCCTGCACGCGCTGCACTACTCCGATACCGCTACCCACAACAGCCTGTGGCTGGTGACGCGCAGCGACGCCACCTTCCCCTTCAGCCGCCTTGAAGACCTGCGCGGCAAAACGGTCGGCACAGTGCGCGGCTACAGCTACGGCGAAGAATTCGACAAGGCACGCGGCACGCTGTTCCGCACCGACGAAGACATCTCCTCGCGCGGCACCCGCCTCACCCGCCTGATGCTCAAGCGCGTGGATGTGGTACTGCTGTTCCAGCCCGACGGCCTGACCGCGAAAGACCTGGAGGAAGACCTGCGCACCTTCATGGCCCCGCGCCTGCCGGCCATCGGCGCCGCCGCCAACACCGGCTTCAGCGTGCTGCCCAAGCCGCTCACCACCGACAGCGGCCAGTTTTTCGCCATCGCCCGCAGCAAGGACGACGGCATCATCGACCGCATCAACGCCGCCCTGGCCCGCATCCGCAAGCGCGAGGAGGACGCCAGGCGCCAGCGCCCACCGAATTAAATTTTGAACACGCCCCGTTTGAAAGGCGATATGCCTTAAAACCAGCCAATCGAAAGCCCAAGTCACACGATAATATTTTGCATTTTTGGCGATAATCTCGTCATCGCCTTACAACACAACTCAGGAGATCGCATGAAATTGAAGCATATTGCAGCCGCCCTCGCGCTGCTGGGCGCCGCCGGCGTCCAGGCACAGGATACCGTCGTCAAGATCGGCCATAGCGGCCCGCTGTCCGGCGCGCAGGCGTTTTCGGGCAAGGACAACGAAAACGGCGTGCGCCTGGCAGTCGAGGAACTGAACGCCAAGCCGATCACCGTGGCAGGCAAGAAGCTCAAGTTCGAACTGCAATCGGAAGACGACCAGGGCGATCCGAAAGCCGGCGTGGCGGCGGCGCAGAAGCTGATCGACCAGGGCGTCAAGTACGTGGTCGGCCCGTACAACTCGGGCGTCGCCATCCCCGCCTCGCGCGCCTACAACGACGCCGGCGTATTGATCGCCTCCGTCGCCACCAATCCCAAGCTCACACAGCAAGGCTACAAGGGCCTGTTCCGCGTGAACGCCAGCGATTCCCAGCTGGGCACCAAGATGGCGCTGTACGCGGCCAATGAACTGAAGCTCAAGACCGTGGCCGTGATCGACGACCGCACCGCCTTCGGCCAGGGCGTGGCGGAAGAATTCAAGAAGCAGGCCAAGGCCGCCGGCATGACCGTGGCCGGCCATGAGTTCACCACCGACAAAGCCTTCGACTTCACCTCCATCCTGACCAAGCTGAAAAACAAGAAGGTCGAAGCGATCTTCTTCGGCGGCTATGCGCCGCAGGGCGCACCGATGGCGCGCCAGATGAAACAGCTGGGCATCAACGCCAAGCTGCTGGGCGGCGACACCATCTGCACAGCGGAGATGGGCAAGCTGGGTGGCGACGCCGTCGGCGAAAACGTCCTGTGCTCGCAAGGCGGCGCTATCCTGGACAAGGCAGCCAGCGGCCCGGCCTTCAAGGCCAAGTTCAAGGCCCGCTTCAAGCAGGAGCCGGACGTCTACGCGGCCGCCTACTACGATGCGACCATGATGTACGCGCAGGCGATGCAGAAAACGAATTCGCTCGATCCGCAAAAGGTGGGAGCAGCCATCAGCGCCGGCGCCTACAAGGGCGTGACGGGCACCTATTCGTTCGACGAGCGCGGCGACATGAAACAGTCGCCTGTGACGATCTTTAACTTCAAGGGCGGCCAACCGGCCCCATTGACCACCTATTGATGCAAGCTGGGGTCGGCCATCCCGGCCGCCCCCGTGGCGCTGTTGAGCACCGACAGCGCCAGCTCCATATCGAAATCGCCGACCGCCTGTTCCAGCTTGCGGTAGTGCTGCGGGAAGGACGCCGCCAGCAGCGCGCCATGCTCCACCAGCACCCGTTCGGCGCGGGCGTCGTCGTCGGCCAGCAGTTCGGCCAGTTCGCGCACGACGGCGTCGCGCTGCTCCGGATCGACTTCCACGGCCACCAGCTCGGCCTCCGCCGGCAGGCATTCAACGATGGCGGCCACCTGCCCCGCCAGCACCGATTCAAGCTGCGCCAACTGCGGCGCCAGCCGTGCAGACAGCTCGGCGGCGCCGGCCTCGCCCACCGCCGCCGGCGACAGCGCGTGTTCCGCTTCCCCAGCCAATAACTGCAAGGCGCTCGCGCCGATATTGCCGGCCAGGCCTTTGAGCGTATGCGCCCCGCGTTCGGCGCCGGCGCGGTCGCCGGCCGCGATCAGCGCGGAGATCTGCCGCACCGCGCCGGCCTGGTTGGCCACAAAACCGCGCAGCATGGCCAGATAACGCGGCCGCTTGCCCAGCACGCGGCGCAAGCCGCTCACCATGTCCAGGCCTGGGATGGCTTGCGGGAAGTCGTCCTCCGCTGCCACCGGCGCATGCGTCGGCGCTGCGTCCTGGACGTCGTCGGGCGCCGGCATCGCATGGCGCGGCGGCACCCAGCGCAGCAGCGCGCGCCACAGATCGTCCGGTTCGATCGGCTTGATGACGAAGTCCACCATGCCCGCCTGGATACACAGCTCGCGGTCGGCCTGCATGGCATTGGCCGTCATCGCCACCACCGGCAAGCCGTCCAGCGCCGGCAAGGCGCGCAGCGCGCGGGTGGCCTCGACGCCGTCCATTACCGGCATCTGCATGTCCATCAGCACGATGTCGTACTGTTCGCGCTGCGCCATCGCCACCGCCTCCGCGCCGTTGTTGGCGATGTCCACCACCAGGCCGGCATCGGCCAGCAGCTCCGCCGCCACCTGCTGGTTCAGTTCATTGTCTTCGGCCAGCAGCACGCGGGCGCCGCGCAGGGTCGCCAGAGCGGCCAGCGTGCTGACCGGCGCCGGACGCGCCAGCGCGCTGTCGTCCACTTCGCCGCCCAGCAAGCGAATCAGGGTATTGAGCAGCACCGAAGCGTTGACCGGCTTGATCAGCACATCCTCGATGCCGGCGCCGTGCGCCTGCTGCTGCACTTCCTCGCGGCCATACGCCGTCACCATCATCATGCGCGGCGGCTCATGGAGCGCCAGCGCCTTGATGGCGGCCGCGGTGTCGATACCGCTCATGCCCGGCATCTGCCAGTCCAGCAGCACCACATGCAGCGGCTCGCCACCGACCGCGGCATCGCGCACCATGCCCAGCGCCTCGGCGCCGGAAGACGCCACCCGCACATCGAAGCGCATGCCGCGCAGCAGCTCGGCCAGCACGCTGCGCGCGCTGTCATTGTCGTCCACCACCAGCAGACGCTTGCCGCGCAGGTCCGGCGACGGCAGCAGCGACGGCCGCGCGCTGTGGCCTATCTCCAGGCGGGCGGTGAACCAGAAGGTCGAGCCCAATCCCGGCTGGCTCTCGACGCCGACCTCTCCGCCCATCAGCTGCGCCAGTTTCTTGGAGATCGCCAGGCCAAGCCCGGTGCCGCCGTACTTGCGCGTGGTGGAGGCGTCGGCCTGCTGGAAGCTCTGGAACAACTGGCGCATCTGCTCTTCGCTCAAGCCGATGCCGGTGTCGCGCACGGCGAAATGCAGCAGCACGCGGTGCTCGTCGCTGCCGCGCACGCGCACCGTCACCGCCACCTCGCCCTGCTCGGTGAACTTGACGGCGTTGTTGGCGTAGTTGATCAGGATCTGGCCCAGCCGCAGCGCATCGCCCACCAGCGCGGTCGGCACGTCCGGAGCGACGTCGAACACCAGCTCCAGGCCCTTGGCGTTGACCTTGTCGCCGATCAGCGTGGCCAGGTTCTCCAGCAGCTGATCGAGTTCGAACGGCTGGTTCTCCACCTGAAGCTTGTCGGCCTCGATCTTGGAGAAGTCCAGGATGTCGTTGATGATGCCCAGCAGATGCTGGCCGGCGCGCTGGATCTTCTGCACGTAGTCGTGCTGGCGCGGCGTCAGGCCGGTCTTCAGCGCCAGGTGGCTCATGCCGATGATGGCGTTCATCGGCGTGCGGATCTCGTGGCTCATATTCGCCAGGAACAGCGACTTGCTGCGCGTGGCGTCTTCGGCGGTCTGCTTGGCGGCGCTGAGCGCCTGCCCCGCCGTATGCTCGGCGGTGACGTCGGCCAGGTAGCCGTTCCACACTTCCTCGTCCGCATGCTGGTGCACGCAGGTGCAATGGATGTCGACCCAGCGCGCCGCCACCAGCCCCTGCGCGCCGAACTCCACGCGGCGATGGATGGACCAGTGCTGCCGAGCGCTGTCGGCGATCTGCGCCAGCAGGCCTGCCCGGCCGTCCGGGTCGAGCAGCGCAAACAGCATGGCGCCGTCCTCCAGCACATCACTGGCCTGCAAGCCGGTGATGGCGGTGATCGCGGGACTCATGAAGCGGAAGCGCGGCTGGCCCGACGCGTCCATCTGGAACTGGTACACGGCCACCGGCAGGTTGTTGGTGATCTCGCGCATGCGGCGCTCGTTCTCGAAGCGCAGGCGGCGCGCGCTTTCGGCGGCGCGGGTGCGGCCCGTGACCACCATCGCGCACAGCCAGACGGCGGCGATGCAGGCGGCGGCCAGCGCCAGCTGGTTCCACAGCGGCAGCCACTCGCCCTTGTCCTGCACGACCAGCACGCGCCAGGCGCCGCCGTCGTCCGGCCAGTTCAAATTGCTGGCGGCCAGCGCGTGTGTGCGGCCGTTGATATCGACCTGTTTGCCCGCCGGCTCGAAAGGCAGTTGCAGCGGCCCGGTGCCGGAGAACAGTTCGCCGAACTGCTTCTCCTTTTCCAGTTGGGCGAGGCGCGCAGGCGCGACCTTCCCGGCCAGCGTGAACAGCCACTCGTTGCGGTTGGTGGCGAACACCACGCCGTCCGGCGACAGCAGCAGCACGGGGTCCTTGCTGCGGGAGAGCACGCGGTCGATTTCGCCGGCCGGCATCTTGATGGTGTAGACGCCGGCAATCGGCGTATCGCGTGAATTGCCGCTGTAGACAGGTGCTGCGAAATACAGTCCGCGCTCGTGCGAATTGCTGCCGATGGCGGCGTAGACGTTGGCCTGCCCGGCCAGCGCGCGCCGGCTGTACGGCCGGTAGCGCAGGTTGCGGCCCACGCCGATGGCCTTGCCCTCTTTGTTCAGGTAAGCGACGGTGGTGCCGTCGCCATTGAGCACGAACACCGTGTCGGCGTTGTACTGGTCGAGGACCGCGGCAAAGTCCACGTGCAGGCGGTAGGCGTCCGCGGCCAGTTCGCCGGCCAGCAGCAGCTTGACGCTGTCCTCCACCAACCCCATGAGAATCGCGCCGCCCATCACGCGGCCGTCGGTACTGTCGATCTGGATCTGGCGCACGATGTCGTCCGCCGCCGCCTTCAGGTCGCGCGCGTGCTGCTGGAACACCACCTGGCGCTGGACCAGCACCGCGCCGCCGGCCAGCAACAGCGCCAGCGCGGCCCAGCGCATGGCACGCCTGCCCAGCAGGCCGCGCTGCCGCAAAGCGGCCCATATGTGCAAAGGCTTCCGGGCCGATGGTGACGCCGGGTGCAGGGGTACTCCGTCTGGGGATCCGTCCATGGCGCCTTGCGTTGCATGAATGTTTGTCCGCCGATTATAGCGGAAAAGTGTTGCGCAACCGCTTCCATGGCGGCCATTTATGTGCTTTACTTGGACAGCCAAAATACCAAGGTCACACCATGCCGCGCACGCCCCTACGCCACATCCTCCGCCTGCTGCTGTGCGGCGCGCTGGCCTGCCTGCACGCCGCGCCAGCGCCGGCGGCCCCGCGCCCGCTGGCCTTCACCGCGGTCGATTCGCTGGGCGCCGACAGCCGCGCCATCCTCGCCATCCTCCAGGACCGGCAGGGTTTCGTCTGGATCGGCACCATCGAGGGCGGCTTGTTCCGCCACGACGGCCATAAGCAGGTGCGCTACATGAACGACCCGTCCGACCCGCATAGCCTGCCGGGCGGCCGCGTCACCTCGCTGTACGAGGACGAAACCGGCAAGCTGTGGGTGGGCACCGACGAGGGCCTGGCGCGCTTCGACCCGCTGGCCAACAACTTCACGCGCTACCTGCCCAAAGGCGGGCCGACAAACGCGCGCATCGTGCGCCGCATCGTCTCCGACTACAAGGGCGGCATGTGGGTGGCGACGTGGGGCGGCCTGCACCACTTCGATCCGCGCAAGGGCAGCTTCGTCGTCCACCAGCACGACGACGCCAAGCCGGACAGCCTGACCTACAACGACATCAACGCCGTCGCCGTCGACAACAAGGGCGGCGTCTGGGCCGCCACCTGGCCCGGCGGGCTCGATTACATGGCGCCTGGCGCCACAGGCTTCCAGCACTTCCGCGTCGACGATCCCGATCATCCCAACCCCAAGGCCAACGACGTGCGCGCGCTGTACTTCGACAGCGCCGCCACGCTGTGGATAGGTTCGGCCGACGGCCTGGTGACGTGGAAGGCGGGCCAACCCTGGGACAAGCGCGAGGCCTTGCCCGTGCAAGCCAAGCGCGTGACCGACATCGACGAAGACCGCGCCGGCGACATGTGGATCAGCACCCGCACCAGCGGCCTGCTGCGCTGGGACCGCGAGCTGCGCCAGTTCCAGTCCTACCGCCACCGCGCCGAGGACGCGCATAGCCTCAACAGCGACGCCATCAACACCACCATGCGCGACCGCAGCGGCACCTTGTGGGTAGGCTCGCTGACCGATGGCGTGAGCCGCGCCAACCTTGGCAATCATGGCTTCGAACGTTTCGTCCCGCGCGACGTCGATCCGGACTTCGTCAAGTCCAGCAATTTCGTGCGCAGCGTGGGCGCTGCAGCCAACAACCAGCTGTGGCTCGCGCTGGACGACGGCCTGGCGCTGTTCGATCCGGCCAGGCGCGAGATGGTGCGTACCTGGAGCGCCACGCCCAAGCGCCCCGGCGCGCTCAGCTCCAACGTCATCTACAGTACCTACCAGGCGCCGGAAGGCACGCTGTGGATAGGCACTTCCGAAGGCCTGAACCGCCTGGACACGCCGGACGGCCAGTTCAAGGTGATCCACTTCGGCAGCAAGACCACGGACTTCATCAATTCCATCGCGCCCGGACGCGGCGGCGTGCTGTGGCTGGCCACCGGCACCGCGCTGCTGCGCTACGATCCGGCCAGCGGCGCGGTGGAGAGCCATGCGCACGACGAGAAAAATCCCGACACCCGCAGCGTCAACGGCGCCACCACGGTGGTGGAGGACAGCGCCGGCCGCGTATGGAGCGGCGAGTTCTATCGCGGCGGCGGCCTCGATATGCTGGACCCGGCGACCGGCAAGTTTCGCCACTTCCGGCTCGATCCGAAGAATCCCGCGAGCCTGAGCAGCGACCGTGTCAGCAGCCTGCACCAGGACGCCGACGGCAGCATGTGGGTCGGCACGTCCAAGGGCTTGAACCACGTGGTGGCCGCTAAGAACGGCGCCTTCACCATCACCCGCATCCAGGAAAAGGGCGAGCTGGGTACGCGCCTGATCGAAGCGATACGCTCGGATAAAAATGGCATGATCTGGGTGACGACGGCGGCGGGCCTGAGCAAGATCGATCCGGTCTCCAGCTCCGTCACAGAGTACTCGGTGGAGGACGGCCTGACCGAAGGCTTCTACATGGACTCCGCCGCCAACACCGGCAACGGCTTGCTCTACTTCGGCAGCAGCAGCGGCGTCACCGCCGTCAATCCCGCGATCCACAGCAGCGCTTCGCGGCCGCCACAACTGGCGATCACCGACATCCGCGTGCTCAATCGTTCGCTGGGCGGCAGGAACCCGCCGGCGGACGTGGTACTGGAAGGCAGCCTGACGCAGCCGCGTTCACTGAGCCTGCCGTGGATCGCCAACACCATCTCGATCGAATTCGCCGCGCTGCATTTCGCCGAACCTCGCCGGAACGCCTATTCCTACTGGCTGGAAGGCTTCGACCAGCAACCGGTGCAGGCGGATGCTGGGCATCCCGTGGCGACCTACACCAATCTGGCGCCGGGCAAATACCGCTTCCATCTGCAAGGTACCAACAATAAAGGCATAGCCAGCCGCGATGAGATCGTCCTGCCGATCACCATCACGCCGCCGTTATGGGAGACGTGGTGGGCGCGCAGCGCGGTGGTGCTTCTGACGCTGGCATCGCTGGCCTTGCTGTTCCGCTGGGCGGTGCGGCGCCTGAATGCGCGGGCTCGCGAACTCGAAGCGCTGGTGCAGGAGCGCACGGAAGCGCTGCGGGTCGCGCAGCACAAACTGGCCAACCTGTCGGCCACCGACAGCCTGACCGGCATCGCCAACCGCCGTTGCTTCGACGACCAGCTGGCACGCGAATGGCGCCGCGCCGCGCGTGAGGAAAAGCTGATGGCGGTGGGCCTGGTGGAGATCGACCACCTGAGCGCCTACCGCGACCACCACGGCCAGCAAGCTGCGGACGACGTACTGCGGCGCGTGGCCGATGCGTTGAGCGGTGCGGTGCAGCGTGCGGGCGATCTGGTGGCGCGCTACGGCGCCAGCCAGTTCGCCTTCCTCGCCCCCGGCACCAGCGGCGAGGAAGCGATGCTGATCGCGCACCGCATGGAGAAAGCCATCGCCGCGTTGAACCTGCCGAATGCGAAGGCATCGTCGGGCAGCATCAGCGCCAGCATCGGCGTGGTTTCACTGCCGGCGGCGCAGGACGGCAGTACGGAGGATCTGGTGCTGGCGGCCGACCAGGCGCTGTACCGCGCCCGATCGGAAGGGGGCAAGCGCTGCGTGCTGGCCCCCGAGGACAACGCGGAGCAGCCGGCCTAGGGCTTGGCGAAATCGGCATCGGCACATGTATCTACCGGAATGGCGGAGCTCCAAACGCGATGAATGGGTTTTCTGGTACTTAGTTTATCGCAAGTCCCGGTGATCGATGAAAGGGCCGCACAGCATCCCCGCACTCGTCGTTACCATCAGGCGGCAAGATCGTCTGCTCGAAGAATCTCATCCAACGCTATGAACCAACTGCGGGTGTGCACAATACGCGCCGTATGGGATTGGGAATCAAGGATCTGCGCCTTGCTCATCTGCGACACGTTCTCCCATGACTCCATCGGAAGGACGTAAGTAGCGTTGTTGACCTGAGGGCACTCAAGCACGCACAACCCTTGCTTCACGAAGCCGAACACTGTGTAACCATCAAACCCGCCGATGCCTATAGCGACGAAGTCAGGTTTTTTTTCACCTACGGCCGACAGTCGAGCACGTAGTACACCCTGATTGCCGCCCGGAGCCCGTTCGACCATTTTATCAAGCGCTGGCTTGGCCGACTCCCATGGGTTATTCCCTGGCGGCAAAAGCTGCCATTGGAGGCGCCGCACAGGAGCACTAACCCAACTGGCCAAATCGTTACCCAGCACTTCGAAGCCGCCAAAGGCTTCACGCAGCATATTGGCGGTGTTCGTAGCAGCGACGAACTGTGTTTCGTCGTTGATGAATGGCCCTGCGACCACAAAGACTTGGCCATCCTCGCGAATTTTGATTTCCACTTCGACGCTGTATGGTGCCACATGGGTGCGCGGATACCGCCGGTAGGGCACGTCAACAACCTTCGACTTCTCTTCGCTGTCGTAGCGACCAACAAACTGGGTCCAATGCCACTCGACTTGGCGATACGCCACTTCCATAGGCTGGTCACGATGGATGATGTTATAGCCCTCTGCATTTCGGCGGCATGCTGGCCCTTTTTTTGCTGGAAGAAGTAGACGCAGGCCTGGGGCAAGTTGTACATCAAACTCCATCTGTTTGAATCGCAGCACAATGTCTGGGTCAAGTGGTAAACCAAGCATGTACAGTTCTGATGATTTTAGGTGCTTAAGGTACTTGCTGACGTTGCGGGTTTTTCTGTTAATCTGCATGTTACTGTCCTTTACGGTTGATAAGGGCCAGCAAATTTCCCGCCCTTGCCTACAGATACTCTTCAAGACAGCGCTACGGATGTGTCTGTCGAAAGAAAAATTCTTTTGGCACGAGCGTCCACCGTGAATTATTGGAGAGTCTTAGGAGGAAGCCCCCGTCTATGCCTGCCATCCCAGAATCCGATGACCGCTTGACCAAGGCCGAGGTGGAGGCTGCCCTCGCGGCCTTTCAACCAGCGGACTGGCAACGTGCCAAGATCATTGCATCCATCTTTTGTTCCGGGCTGACCGGCTTGACGGCGGACGATTTGTTACAGGAAGCAATTTGCAAACTGCTTACTAGTGCGCGAGTCTGGCCCCGTGGCATTCACCCGTTGGTGGTGCTCAAGACGGTCATGCACAGCATTGCGAGCAACGCTCGCAAACGCAACGCATTAAGTCCCATTGACGCAAATGTAATCGTGGATGCGTTTGAGGTAGATGTGGACGATAGGACGCCTGTCGCTCACGGAGAGATAACGGTAACGCCAGAAGATGAAACATCTGGCAAGCAGCAAATCGTTGCCCTCTATGCGGCCCTTGGGGGCGATGAGGAATTAGAATTGTTGGTTGTCGAATGGGCCGATGGAATTCGTGGAACAGAAGCGCGCGAAGAGCTTGGATGGGATGAAAAACAGTACGATGCGGTTCGAAAACGGCTGCTGCGCAGACTCGCAGCGCTGGACCCAGACCGGAGAAAATCATGACAAAAAAAACAACTGACGAGTTCGAAAGCTTCATCGACACCTTGGTAGATGAACTGATTAAGATGCCGGATGACCAAGTATTGGAAGGCCTTGACCCTGCTGCTGTGCAGGCAGAGGGATTGCGTCTTCTTAACGCTGCAAAAGTACGAGCTGGACGTGCTCGTCTTGCTGCGGCAAAGGCGGGTGTTTCGGCGATGAAAGCGCAATCTGTGATGGTGCCGGCCTCCATAACGCCAGAAGAGGCCCGTCAATTCATTGCTCGGGCTGCGAACGATGGTAGATATACGCTAGCAGCCCGGAGCTTGAGTGAGATACCTGACGATGAAGCTCTCAAGTTATACAATAAGTTGAAGTCGCTTGAGATAGATATGGACGGAGTAGGCAAATGAGCCCTGGCGCGCGTGCCGAGGCGCTGGTGGCGGATCTGGGCATTTCATCCCCGCAGGACTTGGATGTAGAGGCCATTGCCTTTGATTCGAACGTAGAAGTTGTCTACGAAGCCATGACAGGGTGCGAAGCATCGTTAGTCGGCTATCGTGACCGCGCAATCGCCACGATTAATCCTTCAGAGGTGCGTGGGCGCGAGCGTTTCTCAGTTGCGCATGAGCTGGGGCATTGGCATCTGCATCGAGGGCGTTCGTTCCAGTGCCGAGTTGACGACCCAAGCGCGAATCTTTCGTCAGACCGGGCCCATGAGAAAGAAGCGGACAGCTTTGCGGCACACCTGCTTTTACCTACCTCCATCTTCAAACCGACGGTTTCTCAGTTCAAGCATCCGACCTTCCAGCAACTAACTCAAGTTGCTGAAGAGTTTCAGACGAGCATCATGGCGACGGCGCTCCGGTTAGCGGGCGTCAACACGGTTCCAGTAATCATTGCGTGCTATGGCAAGGAGGGGAAGCGGTGGAGCTTGTCTGCCACCGACGTTCCTAACCGTTGGTTCCTCAAGAATAAGTTAGACGAGGACACTTTTACGTATGACTTACTGAACAGCGGAAAGGAATGCAAAGGTCTAAGCAAACAGCCAGCAGACGCTTGGTTCGAGAACAGTGACGCAGAAAAGTATGAGGTGCAAGAGCAGTGCATCATAAGCTTTGGCGGCGCCGCGCTTGTTATGCTTTACCTTGAATCAGACATGCTCGAGGTAGGATTCGATCCGAATGTCGGTAGTCGTCGGTATAACGAAAAAGGCTCCTATATACCCAAACGAGCAGGCGCGAGATTGTAGCGGCGATTTAACTTTGCTTTCGGCCATCAGGCCTCGGTCACTCGTTGGAGTCGCACTATCTATATTCTAGTAACCGCTTGAGGCGAGGCAACGGCCTTTTGAATGAGCGGGTTCGTTGTACAGAGAGGCGACTTAGGTGTGCTAGCTCGAAAGCTGCAACTCCCAGTAGCCAACATCGATCCAGCGGTCGAACTTGCGGCCGACCTGCTTGAAGTGCGCGACCTTCTCGAAGCCCAGGCTTTCGTGCAGGGCCACGCTGGCTTCGTTGGGTTGCGCGATGCCGCCTATCGCCATGTGGATCTCGCGGATGCGCAGTTCTTCCAGCAGCGCTTTGTACAGCGCCTTTCCAATGCCCTTGCCGCCCTGCCCGAACTCCAGGTAGACGCTGGTCTCGGCGGCGAACCGGTAGGCGCTGCGGGCACGCCATTTGGTCGCGTAGGCGTAGCCGAGCACCACGCCATCCTGCTCATATACCAGCCAAGGCAGGCCTGCGGTGACATCACGGATACGGCCCGCCATTTCCTCCGGCGTGACTGCATGCTCCTCGAAGCTGATGGTGGTGGTGGCGATGTAGTGGTTGTAGATGGCGACGATGGCTGCGGCATCGTCAGGCGTGGCGGGTCTGATCATCGGTGTCAAAGATAACGGGTTTCAGCGGGTGGAGATATCCAGTTGTCGGCGCGGCCGTCGACATAGGTGATGGGAGCGTTGGCCAGTTCCTCGTCGCTGACGCCATCGAGGCTGGCGACGTTCACGCCGTAGAACACGCCGTAGCGCGGCGAGTTGCCGATGCCATAGGGCCGCACGCCGCAATGCTTGCAGAAGTGGTGATGCTCGTTCTTTGCGCCGAACTGGTAGACATTCATCTCGGCCTCGCCGGCCAGCAGGCGGAAGGCTTCCGGCTTCACCATCACGGCCCAGCAGCGTATCTTCAGGCAGAACGAGCAATTACAACGCAGGCTGCCCTGGTTCAAATCGATATCAGCCTCGAAGCGCACCGCTCCGCAATGGCAGCTGCCGCTATATGTTTTCATCATTTAGTCCGGTTCGATCACCAGCTGCACGGCGGCGCTGCTGAAATTGGAGATGCCGTATTCGAACGGCTTGCCATCCTGGTCGACGTAAACAGTTTCCACATACAGGATAGGCAGCGAGGTCGGTTGCCCCAGCTGCTGCGCCACTTCGTTGGTCGGCAGGCGCGCGGTGATGCGGCTCAATTTGCGCTGGAACTGCTCGACGCCAAACTGCGCCAGCGCCAGATGCGTTTTGCCAGCCTTCGAATACGCCTCGCCGAACCCTTCGAAGCGCGGCAGCGGAAAGTACTGCGTGCATACGCCGATCACTTTGCCGTCCACCACGTCCAGCGAATTGACCGCCAGCGTCTTCGCGCGCGAAGTCAGATCGAGCAGGCCTGCGATCTCCGCCGAAGGACGCAGGCTTTCCCAGTCGAGAATCTCGCTCTTGCCGACGCGGCGCGCTTTGACCACGCTGTGCGCGAGGCGCGTGCGACGCCCTATCTGGTAATCGATGAAGTCCTCGCGCACGAAAGTGCCACGGCCATGCACCACTTCCACCATGCCCTGCTCGACCAGCGCCTTGACCGCCTGCCGCACCGTATGGCGGTTGACGGCGTAGCGCTCCGCCAGCTCCGTTTCGTTCGGCAGCCGCCCTTGCAGGCGGCCGCCCAGAATCTCATTGCCCAGCGACTCCTGGATCTGCTTCCAGACGGTGGTGCCGGCCTGGCGGACGATCATATTTTCAGACATTCAGCAGCACTCCATCGGGCAGTAAAGGAAACCGCGCCGATTGTCGCATATTTGCCGTGGAAGTGGTATGCACGCGCTTTACGGCCGCTCTCCCTTGTCCAGCCGGGCCTCGATCAGCGCCAGTACCGCAGGCAGCTCGGCGATGCTGCCGATGACGTAGTGAGCGCCGGCCGACAGCAGCTTGTCCGCCGCCACCGCGCCGCGCCGCTCGCGTTCCGCTTCCGGCAGCGCGGCCAGTTCCTGCTCGGTCAAGCCGACTTCATTGCCCGACATGGCCACGCCCACCGTCCACATGCCAGCAGCCAGGCCCTCCGCGATGCCGGGAGTGGTGTCGTCGATCTTGACGCAGGCAGCCAATTCCTTCACGCCCAGCGCAATCACGTTTTCCAGCGCCATCCACGGGCCGGGGCGGCCGCCCGGCGGCAAGTCGTCGGTAGCGACGGCGTGATCGACCACCACGCCGTCGGCGGCGGCCCTGGGCAGCAGCTTGTCCATCACCACGCGCGGATAGCCGGAACAGGAACCGATCTTGATGCCGCGTGCGCGCAGCGCGGACAGCACCTCGACCGCGCCGCGGATCGGGCTGGAATACTGCCCCACGCGCTCCACCTGCAACGGCAGGAAGGCGCTGTACAACGCATCGACATCCGCGTTCGCCATCGGCGCACCGAAGCGCTCCAGCCAGCGCTGCGCGACGCCGTCCTGGCGGCCCAGCGCCTGTATGTGATCCCACTTGGCCAATCCCATCGGCACGCGGGCCTCCGCCAGCGAGATGTTCACGCCGAATCCGGCGAAGGCGTCGATCAAAACCTGCGTCGGCGCGAAGGAACCGAAATCGACCAGCGTGCCGGCCCAGTCGAAGATGACCGCCTGCACACCGCCCGTGTAGGCCGGCGCGCGCTGGTTGTTTGTAATGATGTTCATGCTTGATATCCTCAGGTTAGTTGTTCTGCATACCCATGTCCGCCAGCACGCTGGCGATAGCCGCGACGCCGCGCTCCATGTCGCCGGAATCGATGGCGCCGATACAGCCGACGCGGAAGGTCTCCACCGCCGTCAGCTTTCCCGGGTACAGGATCACGCCGTGTTCCTTCACCCTTCGATAGAACTCGGTGAAATTCCAGTTAGGATGGTCCGGCGCATGGACGGTGACGATGATCGGCGCCTGTATCGCCGCCGGCAGGAAGGAGCGCAGGCCGATGGCGGCCAATCCTTCGATCAGTGTCTTGCAATTGGCTTCGTAGCGCGCCAGGCGTGCCGGCTGGCCGCCCTGCTCTTCATACTGGTCCAGCGCGCAGTCGAACGCCGCCACCACGTGCGTGGGCGGCGTGTAGCGCCATTGGCCGGTCCTGCTCATGTAGCGCCATTGGTCGTGCAGGTCCAGCGACAGCGAATGCGAGCGTCCCTCCGCCTGCTCCAGCGCATCGGTGCGCGCAAGCACAAAACCCATGCCCGGCACGCCCTCCAGGCACTTGTTGCTGGAACCGATCACCGCTTCGAAAGCCAGCTCGCGGCACGACAGAGGCAAGGCGCCGAAAGCGCTCATGGCGTCTATCACCAGCTTGCGGCCGGCGGCGGCAACTTCGTGGGCGATGGCCGCCAGTGGATTGAGGATGCCGGTGCTGGTCTCGCAGTAGATCACGCCGACGTGGGTGATCTCGGGATCGGCGGCCAGGCGCGCTCGCACCACCGCAGGATCGACCGGCGCGGTCTCGCCGAAATCGGCGACGTCGACGCGGCGGCCCATCATGGCGGTGAGCTGCGCCATGCGCTTGCCGTAGGCGCCGTTCACCAGCACCAGCAGCTTGCCGTCGCGCGGCATCAGTGTGCCGATGGCCGCTTCCACGGCAAAGGTGCCGGAGCCCTGCAAAGGCACGCAGGCATAGTCGTCGCCGCCGTCGATGATGGAAAGCAGGCGGCGGCCAAGGCGGGCGGTCAGCGCATTGAAGTCGCCGTCCCACGAACCCCAGTCATGCTGCATGGCGTTCTTGGTACGGGCGGTGGTGGTCAGGGGACCGGGAGTTAACAGCAGTGGTGCTTGCATGGATGTCATATCAAGTAAGGTGAAAAAAAAGTAGAAAACTCAGGCGGTGCGCCAGCGTTGCAAGCGCCGCTCGCACCACCAGCCCAGGGCGTTCAGCGCCAGGGAGACCAGGCAGGAACTGCCGACAATCAGCGTGGCCATGGCGGCTGCTGCGGCGGTGTCGCCCGAATCGTCCATGTTCAGCACCGCCAGCGACGCCAGTTCGGTATCCGGGCGATAGAGGAAGATCACGCAGCTCACCGTCGTCATGCAGGAGACGAACAGATAGCGGAACACGTTCAGCATGGACGGCAGCACCATGGGCAGGGTGACGCGCAGGCAGCACACCCACCAATGGCGGCCAAGGCTGCGGGAGGCGGCTTCGATCTCGCCGTCGATCTGGCGCAGCGATGTCGTCAGCGTCAGGTGCGCCGTGGTGTAGAAGTGGCTGATGCACGAGGCCACCAGCACCGTCATGCCGCCATACAGGCCATGCAACGGATTGGCCGGAGCGCTGAAGAACAGCACGTAGCCCAGTCCCAGCACCATGCCCGGCACCGCCATCGGCATGATGGCAATGGCGCGCGACAGCGGCACGGCAACGCGCGACTGCGGCATCTTCTCCATCAGATAGGCGTTCAGGAACACCAGCAGAGTGCCTGCCAGCGCGCTGGTCCCGGACAGCAGAAGGCTATTGCGGAAGGAACGCCAGCCGCCGCCATCCTGGTGTTCGAAATCGAAATGCGCCAAGGTCAGCTCGGTGTTGTAGGGCCACAGCTTGATGAACGCCGCCGCGACCGCAACGCCGGTCAGCGCCACCAGGAACAGCGCGACCGCGCCGCAGGCCGCCGACAGCGCCGTGTCGCGCCAGGCGTTCGGAGCGGCGCGGTACTGCACCGAACGGCCGGTCATGGCGCCTTGTGTGCGCTTCGCCACGCGGCGTTCGATGACAAAGCTGGCCAGCGCCGGCAGCAGCAACAGCAGGCCGATGACGGCGCCGCGATTGAAGTTCTGCTGCCCCAGCACCTGCTTGTACGCTTCCAGCGCGAGCACATTGGTCTGGCCGCCGATCACCTTGGGCACGCCGAAGTCCGTCACCACCATCGTCAGCACCAGCGTGGCGGCCGACACCAGGCCGTAACGGGCATTCGGCAACGTGATGGTGAGGAAGCGCCGTAGCGACCCGGCGCCCAGCGCCACCGCCGCTTCGTACAAACGCGCATCCGCCACCGACAGCGCGGCGGTCAGGATCAGCAAGGCGTGCGGAAAAGTGTAGAAAGCTTCGCCCAGCACGATGCCTAGCGGGCCATAGATCGTCGCACCGCCCAGCCAGCCCTTGATCAGTCCCTGGTTTCCGAACAGGTAGACCAGCGAAATCGCCGGCATCAGCGACGGCGCCAGCAACGGCGACAAGGCGATCAACCGCAGCCAGGGCTTGCCGGGGACGCGGGATCGCGTCAACGCGAAAGCGAACACGAAGGCGGCAGGCAGCACCAGTATCAACGTCATCACAGCCAGCTTCAGGCTGTTCCAGGCGGCGGCCTGGATACGCTCCTCGGCGACGGTCCGCACAAGCTGCGACAGTCCGACAAATGCGCCGCTGCCGTCCTGCCCCGCCTTGATAAAAATGGCCGCCAGCGGCAGCGCGACAAATACCGTCAACGCCGCCACGCACAGCCATTGCAGCAGGCCGGCGATCCGCTCGTCGATGCCTTGCATGCCGCCGTCGAAGCGAATGAAGCGCGATATCGTCAATCCGCTCATGCCGCACCATCGACGAAATAGCGCACCTTGTGCGGCGCGATCGAGATCGGCACGCGCTGGCCGGGTATCAGCAATTCATAGCCGGGTTCATTGCGCGCCACATCCGCCGTCAGTTCGACGTGGCGGTCGGAGGCCAGCGTCAGCACGGCACGCCGCACGCCGCCCAGAAAGTCCACGCGTTCCACGATCGCCATCGTCATCTTGCCGCCGGCCGACCAATGCGGCTCGACGCGGATATCCTCCGGGCGGCAGAACGCGGTGGCGGCGCGCGCCCCCAGCGGCAAGCTCAATCCGAACGACAGATCGCCCGCCGTTACAAGCCCGGCTTCGTTCTGGCGCACCGGCAGCCAGTTGGCGCGGCCGACAAAATCGGCGACAAAGCGCGTGGCCGGTTCCCGATAGACCTGCTCCGGCGTTCCGGCCTGCTCGATGCGGCCATGCGACATGACGGCGATGGTGTCGGCAATCGCCAGTGCTTCCTCCTGGTCGTGCGTCACCATGATGGCGGTGATGCCCAGGCGGCGCTGCAAGGCCCGCAACTCCTGTCGTAGATTGTCGCGCACCCGCGCATCCAGCGCGGACAGGGGTTCATCCAGCAGCAGAAGGCTGGGCGACGTCGCCAGCGCCCGCGCCAACGCCACGCGCTGCTGCTGTCCGCCCGACAGCTGCGCCGGATAGTGCTCCTGCTTGCCGTCCAGTTCCACCATCTGCAGCAGCTGCGCGACGCGCGCGCAGCGCTCCTTGCGCGGCAGCTTCAATGCATATGCCACGTTCTCCGCCACCGTCAGGTTGGGGAACAAGGCATATGACTGGAAGACGATGCCGTAGTCGCGTTTGGCCGGCGGCAGGATGCCGATATCGCGCCCGCCCATGACGACCACCCCGCCATCCTGCGCCTCCAGTCCGGCGATCACCCGCAGCAGCGTCGTCTTGCCGCAGCCGGAGGGGCCAAGCAGGCAAAGGAACTCGCCACGCCGCACCGCCAGGTCGATCTGGTCCAGCACCAGCGCCGAGCCGAAACGCTTGCTGACGCCTTCAATGCGCAACCAGTCCGCCTGCGGCGACGCGAGTTCTGGCGCGGACAACGGGAAATCGGTCTGCTTCATGTTCCTGCCCTTATTTCGGCTCTGCCTTGCCGTCGTAGCGACGGGTCCATTCGGCCAGGATGCGTTCGCGCTCGCGCGCAGACCATTTCAGATCCTGCTTGATCAGCAGCGTTTCATAGCCGGCGGGGATAGCGGGGTGCGGCTTGGTAATGCCCGGATACGCGACGATAGCGAAGTTTTTCGCAAACAGTTCATTGGCCGCCCGCGATGCCGACCAATCGGCCAGCTTGCGCGCCGCTTCCTGGTTCTTGCTGCCTTTGAGGATGGCGGTCGCTTCGATGTCCCAGCCCAGGCCCTCTTTCGGCAGCACCACGTCCAGCGGCGCACCACCCTCCTTCAGCTTGGCGGCGCGGTACTCGAACGAGATCCCGACGGGGAATTCGCCGGCCGCCGCCTGCTTGCACGGCTTGGAACCGGAGTGCGTGTACTGGGCGATGTTCTCGTGCAGCTTGTCCATGAAAGTCCAGCCCTCCTTTTCGCCGAACAGCGACAGCCACGCGGTCACGTCGAAATAGCCGGTGCCGCTGGAAGCAGGATGCGGCATGACGATCTTGCCCTTGTACTCCGGCTTGAGCAGGTCCTTCCACGATTCCGGCTTCTTCAATCCCAGCTTGGCCGCTTCCACCGTGTTGAAGCAGATCGCCGCACCCCACACATCCATGCCCACCCAGCTCGGTGGCACGGCGCTGTCGACATAGCGCTTGGACAGCTTGTCGACATCCTTGGGCGCATACGGTTGCAGCATGCCTTCCTTGTCCAGCAACAGCAGCGCGGTGGCGGCCACGCCCATCACCACGTCGGCCTGCGGCGCGGCTTTTTCGGCAAGCAGCCTGGCGGCGATGATGCCGTGCGAATCGCGCACCCATTTGAGCTTGACGTCCGGGTTGTCGGCTTCGAATTTCGCTTGATAGGCTTTCAGCTGGTCCGCCTCCAGCGCGGTGTACACGGTCAGCGTGGTGTCGGCATGCGCCGCCAACGCGCCCATGGACAGGACGGCGGCGAGCGACTTGCGAATAGTTGAGACGGACATCTGCAGCTCCAGGAAGTTGAACGAGAACGCCATCTTAGCCATCGAATATGACGGCTCAATGACATCTAGATGTCTGTATTTTTATTTTGATCTCGATATTTAGTCGTCTAGACGTCACGATCTTGTAATAATCGGCGATTAAGCTTCGGCGCTCAGGCATCGGGCCTGGCATGGGCACCTCTTCTACTCTCATCGGGAATCAACGGAATGAACAAACAACTCCTGGCCGCCGCGCTGTGCGCGGCCTGCTCCGGCAGCGCGCTGGCGCAATCGAACGTCGCCATCTACGGCGTGCTGGATGTGGGCGTCGCCACCGTCTCCGGCGCCACCGCCGGCAGTTCGGGCTTCAACGGCAACGACACCAAGATGCAAAGCGGGACGCTGCAAGGCAGCCGTATCGGCTTCAAAGGCGCCGAAGACCTGGGCAACGGCCTGTCGGCCATCTTCACGCTGGAATCGGGCATCCTGGCCGACACCGGCGCCTCCGACCAGGGCGGCCTGCTGTTCGGCCGCCAGGCCTTCGTCGGCATCAAGAGCAATGCGCTGGGCGCGATCACGCTGGGCCGCCAGTACGGGCCGGAGTACCTGGCGTGGAAATTGGTAGAGCCGATGGACGACGGCTTTGCCGGCGCGGGCAGCAATCTGTTCGCCACCAACGGCAAGCGCATCAACAACGCAGTCAAGTACACGACGCCCACCGTCGGCGGCGTCACCGCCGACGTGCTGTATGGATTCGGTGAAGTAGCCGGCAACAACGCCGCCTCGCGCGACATCGGCGCGTCCGTCACGTATGCCGGTGGCCCTGTGCTGTTCAAGGCCGGCTACAACACGCTGAACAACGCCACCGCCAGCGACAAGTCGACCAACTATGTCCTCAGCGGCAGCTACAACTTCCAGGTGCTGAAGGCGATCGTCATCTACGGCAGCAACAAGGGAAGCGGCAGCACCGACAATCGCGACCTGCTTCTCGGCGCATCGATCCCGTTCGGCGCCCACACGCTGCTGGCGAGCTATATCCGCAAGGACGACAAGAGCAGCGCCGACAAGGATGCGCATCAAATCGCCGTGACCTGGACCTACGATATGTCCAAGCGCACCATCGCCTACCTGTCGGCTGCGCGCATGACCAACAAGAACGGCGCCGCGTATCATACCTACAGCGCGACGCTGCCTGCGGCCGGACAGGCCGGCGCGGTGGCTGGCACCCGCGAATTCAACGTCGGCCTGCGCCACGCTTTTTGATTTCTTTATCCGCACGGGGGCGGCCGCCCCCGTGCCTTACCGTGCACAATATGATCATTCGAAAAGCCGTCATCACCGACCTGCCCCGCCTCGCCGAGTTGTTCTTCCAGCTCGGTTATCCCAACACCCTTGCCGATCTCGAACAGCGCTGGGATGAATTCAACAGCCGCGATGCCGATTGCTGGGTCGCCGTCGACGACGGCGCGGCCATCGGCGTGGTGACGCAAAACTACGTGCTGCCGCTGAACACGACGGCGCAGTATGCGGTGATCAGCGCTTTCGTCGTCGACGAAAAAATCCGCCGCAGCGGCGCCGGCACCGCCCTCATTCGACGCGCCGAGCAAGAAGCGGTGGCGCGCGGCTGCAGCCATACGGAACTCTCAAGCAGCATGCGCCGGCCGCTTGCGCACCTGTTTTATGAGCACTATGGATTTGCCGAAGTCCCCAAGCGCTACGTCAGGGAGTATTTCGCCCGCGCGCGTGAAGATCGTCGAACACCGGAATAATCGCCAGCGACAGCAGCGCCAACGCCAGCGGCACGGTGACGATGAAGCCCAGGTATTTGAAGCCGAAGGCGCCGGCAAGGCCGCCCAGCAGGAACATCGCCAGCAGGGAGCCCAGCAGGCGCAGCTTGCCCCGGTCTGCGACGACCTTGTCCGCCGAATCGCCGTTCCAGAAAAACAGTTTACCCAGTTCGATGCCGATGTCCGTCACCAGGCCGGTGACATGGGTGGTGCGGATCTCGGCACGCGATACCTTGGTGACGATGGCGTTCTGCAGCCCCATGACAAAGCACAGCAAGGCGACGATGGCCGATATCTGGCCGGAGGCGTCCAGGCGGGCGCCCATCAACCCAAAGCACAATAGCAGCGCCGCCTCCACGATCAGCGGCAGCGCGTACTGGCTTTGCGCGCCGCGCCGCCGCCCCCAGTTGATGAGGATCGCGGAAACCGCCGCACCAAGCAGAAACGCCAGCAGCGACGCCAGCCCCGCCGCCAACAGGCGCACTTCGCCCAGCGCGGCATTGTCCGCCAGCGCGGAGACGATGCCGGACATGTGCGATGTGTACTGTCCCACTGCGAAAAAACCGCCGGCATTGACCGCGCCGGCCACGAAGGCCAGCGAACGGCCAAGGCGGCGGTTGCTGATATCGGTGCGTTGCGGGCTGGTTAAGGCCCGCAGGTAGTGCATAGGCATGGTCGGCCTCCTTGTGCTGTCGGCCAGACCATTGTATGCCATCACGTCATTTGAGCGTCACATTCCAGTTCTTCTCCACACACTTCGTGTAGTTGCCGGCGATGAGGGCGCTGTATGGCGTTTGATAGCTCACCAGCTGGCACTGATAATCGCCGCCGCTGTTCCAGTTCTTCTCCCAGTAGATGTTGTAGGCCGCCGAACTGGAACCCGTGAAGCGCTGCATGTTGGCACACGACAGCTGCTCACTGCCGACGTTCCAGCCGATGTCCGCCGCGAACTGCTTGTAGTAGTCGATACGGTTCTGCGCTGCCGCCTTCTCCGTGCCGGTACCGCATTCGGCGTTGATGATCATGATGGTGGTGGCGAAGTTATTGCCCGCACCAGCCGCCTTGTCCGCAGCATTCGGCACCCACGTCCCGTCCAGCACATGCAGCATCGATGGCTTGGGCGGTTGCGGGTAGACGAAGAAGAACGTCGCCGAGGCGAGGTTCAGCCAGGTCGACGCCACCAGGTCGGGATTCTTCAGCAGCACCGACTGGTCGCCGTTGTACATCACCTGCGAGAACGGGCCGTAGTTGTAGTTGTACGAGAGCTGCTTGGCGCCGCGCCCGTAGTACTTCTTGAAGCTGCCGTCGGCGTTCTTGCCGCAGGTCCAGACGGTGTTGAACACCGGGTCCGCGCATTCGACGTTGTAGCCGCAGTTGGTGCCGGTTTCGTCGCAACCCATCTCGCGCAGATACTTCAAGCCCTGGCGCCACTGCGGCAGCGGGATGCTGGCGTTGTGGTCGCCCGTCTCCTGCGCGAAGTGGGCGAACATCGTCGCCAGCGTATGACGGCAGATGGCGTCCGCATCGCGGCCGTCGGTGTAGTCGCCGCACACCGCCGGGAACTTGGCCACCGCCTGCAGGAAACGGCCGTACGTGTAGCTGGGCTCACGGATGCCGAAGTAGTAGTCCCACTTGGCCGACGTCAGCAAACGCTCCACCCGCTTGACGTTGGCCGGGTTGGCCGCAGCGCCGGGCGATACCGCGTCTACTGCCGCGTTGTCCAGCGTGCGTATCGACGCTTTCACCGTGCGGAAGAAGTCGTTGTTGGTCAGCTGCGCTTCGCGCGCCTCCGCCTGGGCCTTGGTCGGCACGCCGCCCGGTTGCGGCGTGCCTGGATCAGGCGGTTGCGGATCGGTGGCTTCGCCGATGTACTTCCACGGTCCCCAGGTGTCGGTAGGATTGGGCGCGGTGCCCTGCACCCACCATTTGGCCTCGTACTGCTTGCCCTGGTAGATCGCGCACATGCCGGCGGTGTAGACCGCCGTGGCGGTCCATGCCGGGCATGCGCTGGCGGCGGCGGTGGAGATGCCGCCGGAGAGCACGCGTGGTGCTGTGCTGCTGGCCTGATCGCCGCCACTGCCGCCGCCACAGGCGGACAGCAGCACAGCGCTCAGCACAGCGATGCTGTGAACTGATTTCATCGCATCCCCTTATTTCAACGCGACCGGCAGGCCGGGGTACTCGTCGCTCAAGGCGTAGCGCACGCCGCTCACGGTGATCACGTAGGCGGACGGCCCCGAGATCGGCAGCGAGTAGTTCAGCGTCAGCGACACCGATGCGCCAGGCGCCAGCGACTGCCACGTCGGGATGGTGAACTTGGCGTGGTTGAAGTTGGCCTTGAAGCCGCCGATGTTGTTCGGCCCCGTGTAGCCGGCCTTGGTGACGGTCAGGCCGTAACCCGATTGGTCGCTCATGTTGGCGGGCGCCGATACCGGATAGTCGAACTCCACCACCGAGCCGCCCGGGATGGTGACGGTGGTGTTGTTCGTCAGCGTCATCACAGGGTTGATCGGGTAGTTGCTGTCGCCGAGCTTCCAGCCGCCCAATGCGATGGACACCTTGGCGCTGCTGGCCGGGATCGGCGATTCAGCCCGCACCGCGCCGTAAGGGCTGGCGGTCTTGAAGGCGTTGTAGATGTTGGTGGTCAGCGTGTAGCCCATGAAGTACTCGCCCTTGCCGCCGTTCTTGCTGGCGTCCCAGGCGTAGTCGCCTGCCAGTTCCCAGATCATGATGCCGCCGATGCCCTGGTCGATCACATACTGGGTCTTGGCTGCCATCGATTGCGCCGTCTCGGTGGAGATGAAGACTTTGCGGGTGGCGTTCCACAGCCACGGCGCGGCCATGGTGGCGCTGTAGTTGGCGGTGTAGGTGCCGGTGATGGTTTTCTCGGTGACGCCGTAGACATCCAGGTAGTCCGGCACGATGGCGTTTTGCAGGTTGAGCGCATGCCACAGCGGATTGCCGCCGCCAGGTACCGGCTTGCCGTTCGTATCGAGGTCGTACCAGACGTTGTCGATGCCGACCGCGCCGGTGCCGCAGGTTTTGACGCCGGCGCAGGTGACGGTGTCGTTCACCAGCGGCGTGGTGCCCCACAGGCCGTTGGTGCCGCCGGTGACATCCTTCCAGCCGCGCGTGTAGTACGGCACGCCGACGTTGATGCGGCCGGCCTGCAATGCGCCACGGTAGTAGCGGTAGGCCCAGTCGACGTTGAGGTAGCCGATGCCGCCGTACGAGTAGGCGTTGCCGGCGCGGAGTTCGGCGTCGTTGCCATCATCGAACAACGCGGCGTTCGGGCCGACGTACTGGTTCCAGCCGCCGTGCAGGTCATAGGACATCAGGCTGGCGTAGTCGAGATACTGCAGGCCGGAGAGGTTTTCCTCGCCGCGCAGTATCCAGCCCGATGCCGAGCCGGCGATGGTCAGCATGTAGTACTTGTTGTCGGCGACGGCTGCGGTATCGAGCTTCTGGCGCACGGTTTTCAGCAGCACGTTGTAGCTCTTCATCAGGCCCGCCAGGCGTGGCTTGGAGAGGCCGAAGTCAAGCGGGTTGCCTGCTTCGTTGTTGGTGGTCGGGTGTTCGTAGTCGATGTCGATGCCGTCGAAGAAGGTGTATTGACGGAGGACGGCGACCATCGAATCGGCCAGCGTGTTGATGCCCGTGGTGTTGAGCGAGCCGTCGGCGTTGGTGGTGGCGGTGTAGAAGCCGCCGCTGCCTGCCCAGCCGCCTACGGACAGCATCACTTTCACGCCGGGGTAGCGCTTCTTGTACTGCGCCAGCAGGTTGAAGTGGCCTTTGTAGGGCAGAGATGGGTCCATCGCGGCGGCGGGGATCGTTGGCCAGGTCAGGCCGGTGTCCGGGTTGTTGGCGCCCGTGCCCAGCTGGACCTTCGCGCTCGCGTCCACCGAGGCGAAGGCGTAGTTGATGTGGGTGACTTTGTCCCACGGGATGTTGTTGACCAGGTAGGCCGGCGTGTTGTTCGCGCCCGTGCGCCAGCTGGTGAAGTAGCCGACGATGCGGCGGTTCAGGCCATTGGCCAGCTTCTCGCGGCCGTTGGCGTCGTACACGCCGCAGTAGTTCACGTTCGGCACCGGCGAGGTCAGGCCGTCGGGACGGCATGCGACCGGCGTTGGTGTCGGCGTCGGAGTTGGAGTCGGCGTAGGCGTTGGAGTTGGGGTAGGCGTCGGCGTTGGAGTTGGAGTTGGAGTTGGAGTTGGAGTTGGAGTTGGAGTTGGGGTCGGCGTAGGCGTCACGGATTGCAGCGCCCATGGCCCCCACTCTTCCGTGCCCGGCACGTTATTCTGGGTCCACCATTTGGCCTTGTAGGTATTGCCGCCATAGGTCACGCACATGCCGGCGGTGTAGATCGCGCCGGACGACCATGCAGGGCAATCGGCGGCTGCGGCTGCGGTATGCACGCCGCCCAGCAGTTTAGGCGCAGGCGTAGCGCTCTGTGGATCGGAACCGCCGCCGCAGGCAGCAACGGCGCTGCCGATCAGCGCCAGCATCAAAAGGTTATGTCGCATTTTGTCTCCCGTATTCTAGAAATCGTGATTGTTCGGGTAATGGCTGTAGAAATCGTTGTCCCACTTGAAGTGGGTGGCAGAGATGGTGATGGTGATGTCCAGCGCTTCGACGAAGTGCCACCAACCGACGGGCAGGAACAGGATCTCTCCCGGTTCCAGCACGCAGTCGATGACCGGCACGTCTGCCATCATCGGAAAACGCTGCAGGTCGATGTTGCGTCCATCGACCGGAGTAAAGCAGTGACGCTGGTTGTACAGTTTGGGCGTATCGCAAGGCGCGATCAGCCGCACGCGTTTGCGTCCCGCGATCTGGATCATGAAGTTGTTGGTGAGGTCGTGATGGAACGGCGTGATGGTGCCGGCCGGACCAAACCAGAAAAAGCCCCGCCCTTCCGGCGTCAGATAGTCCGTCAGCGGTGGCGCGTCGGCCATCAGCTCCTGTAGCGACTCGCGATTCTGGCCGTCGTTATTGGCCGTCATGTAGAAGTCGTTGGTATGGCCGCTGTCGCGCACCAGCGCCACATACTCGCCGAAACGCATGCGGCGCTTGTGGGACAGGCTGTTCATCTCGTAGTCCGGATCGGCACTGCGGCCGAACTGCACCTCCACCATGCGGTCGCCCAGCTGGCTGCCGAGGTAATCCAGCGTCCACTTGCTGCGGGCCGCGCAATCCTCCAGCATGCCGGTGATGATCACCGGCTGGTTGCGCAGGTAGTGCTGCTCCAGGAACTCCGCGGCGGAAAGGCGCTCCCGCCGCGGCACGACGGCCGGCGCCAGCCGGTTCAATTGCGACTGGATGCGCAGCACCCAGTCCCGCTTGGCCAGCCGGTTATGCAAACGCGATACGCCCTGTAGATAAGGGCTGCGCAGCGCGGCGGCAATCTCCGCGTGCGCATCGCGCGCTCCGATGCCGGACTGGATCAGGATGCCGGCCAGTGTATCCGGCCGGCTGCCGAGGATCAGGTTCTCGGCGATCCAGCTGCGCCATGCGTCGCTGACGCCGATGGTTTGGACAGCGGCATGGCGCTTCATGGCTTAGCGTCCTTTCCAGACGGCGCTGGTCAGGGCGCCGTTGGCATCGCCGTCCAGCTCCCACGAGAAGGCGCCGCGCAGGCCCTGGTCCTTCATGTACTGCATCTTGGTCGCGATCACGGTCGGATCATCGTAGCTCCACCATTCGCCGGTTCCGGTGTACAGGAACAGCTGCTTGGTCTGCGGATGGTACCAACGCGTGCCGGACTTGTTGACCAACACCTTGTAGTCGTCGATGCCTGCTTCGTAGGTGCCGGCCGCGCCGCCGGTGGTGGTTTGATACAGGCCGTTGGCGTTAGGGCCGGCGGCTACGCCTTTCCATCCACGTCCGTAGAACGGCACGCCGAGCAGGATCTTATTGCGCGGCATACCGGCTGCCACCAGCGCCGTGACAGCGTCGTTGGTGTTGTACTTGGCGAGGATGCCGGTCGCGGGATCGGCAGGATCGTGGTACAGCGGCGAGTGGAAGTTGGTGGTGCTCTCCCAGCCGCCGTGGAAGTCATAGGTCATCAGGTTGACCCAGTCCATGTACTGCGAATACACGGCCGGTTCGGTCTGGGCGATCTTCTCGGTGCCGGCGCCGATGGCGGCCGTCAGTGCATAGCGCTTGCCGTCGATGGCGCCTTGCGCATCCAGCTGTGCGCGGAATTCGGCCATCAGTAGCGTGAAGTTATGCTTGTCGTTGACCGCGTCGACTGTGTTGTACGGCTGGCCGCCACCGCCCGGGTATTCCCAGTCGATGTCGATGCCGTCAAACACGCCCTTGGCGGAACCTGGGCCGCCACGGCCATCCTGCACCGGCAGGTCGCCGGCGATGAACATCTTCACGCAGGACTTGGCCAGCTGCTTGCGCAGCGCGTCGGTCTTGGCTGCGGCGGAGAAGTTCTTCGACCAGGTCCAGCCGCCCAGCGAGATGAACACTTTCAGGTTCGGGTGCGCGGCTTTGAGCAGCTTCAGTTGCAGGAAGTTGCCGGTCAGCTTGGCGTCCCATGGGACGGTCTTGCCGTCCACGGTGCGGGTGGGCTGGCGTTGGTAGTCGGCGTAGGCGTCGCCGCCGGTGCCGGCTTGCGGCGAGGTTGGCGTGTCGTTGCCCACTTCGGCGCGCGTGACCATGTCGCATTCGTAGCCGCCGTTCTTGGCGTAGGTGTTGCCGAAGGCGTAGTTGATGAACGTGAGCTGGTCGGCCACGCTGGTCTGCACGCCGTTGACCGGGGTCTTGGTGGTGTGGATGTCGGCCACTTCGTAGCTGCGGCCGTACACGCCCCACTGCGCGAAGTAGGAGCCGATTTCACGGCCGCCGACTGGCGTAGGGGTCGGCGTTGGCGTCGGAGTAGGCGTTGGCGTTGGCGTTGGTGTCGGCGTCGGCGTCGGGGTAGGCGTCGGAGTTGGCGTAGGTGTCGGGGTTGGAGTCGGCGTCACGGCTTGCAGCGCCCATGGTCCCCACTCCTCGGTGCCGGGGACGTTATTTTGCGTCCACCATTTGGCCTTGTAGGTGTTGCCGTTGTAGGTCACGCACATGCCGACGGTGTAGATCGCGCTGGACGACCATGCCGGGCAATCGGCGGCTGCGGCGGCGGTGTGTACGCCGCCCAGCAGTTTCATTTGTGGTGTGGCGGTGGTGGAGCCGTCGCTCCCCCCGCCGCAAGCCGCCAGCATGCTGGCGATAAGGCCGAGTACGGCCGCATTTCCCTTGACTGCGCGTTCCATGCTTTCTCCTCCTGGGTTGGTGAATCTATGCTTTTATTGTTTTTTCAGGATGGAGCTTAAAAAAGTGGTAGTCAAGTGGTTTTGTTTTATTACATCCAATCAAATACCAGTTTCAAAATAGGAAGAGTAATTGCAGCAAGAATAGATATGGAACTTGAAATGGTTAGCGAGTACACACTAACCCGCACAAGCACAAAATCCGGCCTCCAGGGACCGGACTTTCGAATGTCTCAAATTGAACATTGTGTTATTTGACGCGTACCAATTTTCGGCTGCCGCGAAGTGGTACGGGTCAGGTGCCGGTGGCCAGCTCCGGCAATACCGCGCGGGCGACGCCATCACGTATCTCGACGATGCGTGCTTGTTGCTGTGAGCCAAAACTCATCTTGTAGCAGACCTGTCCGTCGCGGGCGGCCGTGGGCAACACCATCAGCAACTGGAATGCGCTCGGCTCTTCTTCCAGAGTCGGGAAAATCGCCGGCAGGCCGGCCAGCACGATGGCTTGCAAGGGATGCTCGCCCTCGATCTCGGTGTGGTGTCCGCGCACCGAAATGCCGGCGCTCTCGCCGCCGTCGAACGCCACCCGCGCATGGCCGATCACGCTATCGTTGTGGGCGTTCACGACCAGGTTCAGGCGCAAAGTGGGACGGCCTTCGACGGCGCTGGTGACTTCATACACTGCTGTAAATAATTGACTCATGGTACTTCCTAACGAATAGAGATGAAACATGAGTCCACTGTAGCGGCAGGTCGAAAACCTTGCCTTCCGAATACCTTCCGGTTTCTAAGTTATTGTTTACATGGCAGATTTATTTCAGCTCAGCGCTTGGGCAACTTCCAGTCCGGCCGGATGAAATGGCAGGTATAGCCGTTGGGGATGCGTTCCAGATAGTCCTGATGCTCCGGTTCGGCCTCCCAGAACGGCCCCGCCGGCGCCACTTCGGTGACGACTTTGCCCGGCCACAAGCCGGAAGCGTTGACGTCGGCGATGGTGTCCCCGGCCGTCGCTTTCTGTTGCTCGCTGGTGTAATAAATTGCCGAGCGATAACTCGTGCCGATGTCATTGCCCTGCCGGTTGCGGGTACTCGGATCGTGGATCTGGAAGAAAAATTCCAGGATCTTGCGGTAGCTGATGACGGCCGGATCGAAGATGATTTCCAGCGCCTCGGCATGGGTGCCGTGGTTGCGATAGGTGGCGTTCGCCACATCGCCGCCGGTGTAGCCCACCCGCGTTGCCAGCACGCCCGGGTACTTGCGCACCAGGTCCTGCACGCCCCAGAAACATCCGCCGGCCAGGATGGCTTTTTCAGTAGTGGTCATGTTCTATCCTTTGTGTGTATCCAGTCAATCTAGTGACGTTCGCCGTTTCTTCAAGCCGCGCAATCGCCGCACAACTGGGATATAATTTATCGTAGGAACTGCAACTTGCATTCTGTAACCAAGTGCCCAAAACCGCGGCACCCACAGTCCATCCGGCCCGGACCCAGCCGAACGACCAGCAACCGTCTTTGTTGCTTACTTTTTCGTTCAACATCATGGACCAGACCACTACCCCTCCTCGCATCCTGATCGTCGACGATAACGACGCGGCCGCCGATATCGCAGCAGAACTGCTCGGCTTGTACAACTACAAAACGGCAGTGGCCTACTCCGGCGTGGAAGGCTTACAAACGGCCATGGCCTTCATGCCCGATGTGGTCCTGCTGGACCTGGGCATGCCCGGCATGGACGGCTACCAGGTGGCGGAGGCGCTGCGCGCCTTGCCGGCATTCCAGGAAGTGGCGCTGATCGCCTTCACCGCCTGGGACGATCCGGCCACGCTGGCGCGCACCCGCAGCGTAGGCTTCGACCAGCATATCACCAAGCCATCCAGCCTCGACGAGATACTCAACGCCATCCACAGCGCCAGCGCCATGCGCGGCGGCTTCCACCAGAAGACGGCCTGAACGTTGTCAAATTGAGTACACGGCGGGCTTTTGTGCTACGCTTGAGCGCTACTGTTTATGTAACGGGAGTCGCCCAATGCAAATAGAACGCCGTTCACGTCCTGACCGCGTCAAAGCCATCGCCGTCAACGCCGGCCTGGCCCTGATGGAAACCGCTGGCCGCGAAGCTGCCGCCACCTTCCTCGAAGACGCAGGCGTGCCGCTGCCGGTGATCGCCCGCGTGCTGTCGGAACCGGACAAGCGCCGCGCCGCCGACCTGCGCTAGGTTCAGATTACATCTTGCGCAGCACGCGGCCGAACGCCGTATCGGTGCGCTGGCCGGGCAGCTGCGGATCGATCGCGAAACGGCAGGTTTGCAGATAGGCGGCCGCCTGCGCCACCAAATCCGGCGCCTGCCCGTTGGGCTCGGCGACCACGCGGATCGGCGCACCGTCGCTGTTCACCAGGAAGCGCAGCAGGATGCCGTCGCTGCCGCTGGGCCGGCGGTCTGAGTCCTTGAATGTCTGGAAGCGCTCGGAAGGCTGGCAGCTGTCGGCCACCAGCAAGGGACGGATCGCCGGGCCGTCGCTGAACTGCCATACGAACTGCATCGGGAACGACGCGCCGTCCTTGGCCTCGTCCAGCTTGGGCTGGAACACGCAACGGGAAATACCCTTGATGGCGGCATCGTCGAGGATCTTCCAGCCGCTGCTCCCGGACACTTGCGGATGCACGACCTTGCCATCCTCGCCGATCTGGAAGCGTATCGTCGTCACGCCTTCGATCTCATAACGCCGCGCCTCGTTCGGCCACTGCGGCTGCGCGCAAGTGGCCGGGCTGACCAGCGCCTTGAACGGCGCCTGGCCGGGCTGCTCGGCGCGGCCCATCAAATTCAGCAAGCCCAGCACGCCCGCGATGGCGGCGACGGAGAGGAGTTTCTTGTTCATCGGGCGATGATATCAGACACCGCCATCATGCCCCTGTGCGTGGCGTCACAGATCGACGGTCTTCAGCTCCTTGTCCGTGTAGCGCTTGCCATGAGCCGCGCCGACCGGGAACAGCCGCTCGATCGCGGCGCGCTCCTCGCCGGACAGCGGCAACGTCGCCGCCGCCATGTTCTCGGCCAGATGGGCAGGGTTGCGCGTGCCCGGTATCGGGATCAGGTGCTGCCCCTTCCCCAGCAACCACGCCAGCGCCAGCGTCGCGCTGCTGCACTGGCGGCGCGACGCCATCTCGGCGAACTCCGCCACGATGGCCTGGTTGCGCTGGAAGTTCCCCGGCTGGAAGCGCGGCAGGTTCTTGCGGAAATCATCCGCGCCCAGCGCGTTGGCCGGCGAGACCTGGCCGCCCAACATGCCGCGGCTGAGCGGCGCATACGGCACAAAGGCCGCGCCGATTTCCGCGCACAAGGGAATCAGCTCGCGTTCCGGCTCGCGGCTGAACAGCGAATACTCCGTCTCCACCGCCGCGATGGGATGGACCGCGTGCGCGCGCCGGATGGTGGCCGGCGCCGCTTCCGACAGGCCGATGGCGCGCACCTTGCCTGCGCGAACCAGATCGGCCATCGCGCCTATCATGTCTTCGACCGGATGCCGGGGATCGATGCGGTGCGCATAGTAGACGTCGATGCAGTCGGTGCCGAGGCGGCGCAGCGACGCTTCGCACGCCGCCTTGACGTAGGCCGGGCTGTTGTTCACATGCCAGCCCTTCTGCTCGCGCACGATGCCGAACTTGGTGGCGATCACCGCGCGCGAACGGCGGCCGCGCAGGTACTGCCCCAGCAGCTGTTCATTCGCGCCGCTGCCGTACATGTCGGCGCTGTCGAGCAGCATCACGCCGCGCTCCAGCGCCGCGTCCAGCGTGCGCTGCACTGCGCGCGCGTCGGGGGCGCCATAAAATTCCGACATCCCCATGCAGCCCAGGCCGACCGCCGGCACCAGCGGGCCCGATGCGCCCAGGCGGCGCAGCGGCGACGTGCCGGCCGGCGTCGCCGGCACAGCGGCAACCGCCTGCGCTGGCGACAAGGCCAGACCCTGGCTCAACAAACCCAGCGCGCTCAATTGCAGCAAGCGGCGCCGTCCGGCGTCCGCGACGTGCTTCATTTCTTCATTCATGCTCGCTCCTGTGCTCAGTGGTAAAGACGATCCAGATACTGCTCAAGCTCATCGAGGCTGCCGCAAAAACCCACGTAGCCGTCCGGCCGCACCAGGCAGGCCGCGTGCCGGTCCAGGTGCAGCGCCGAGCGCCATGCGTGGTCGTCGTCCGCCAGCGCGCCGGTCGCCACCACGTGCAGGTAGCGCTCCAGCCTTGCGCGCGCGGCGTCGGCCACGTCGTCGTTACAGAACAGGACGTTGCGGCCCAGCTTGGGAATATCGTAGGTGCTCTGCAAGCCGAGCAGGCCATCGCTGCGCGCGCAGTACGGCACGTGGCGGCCGATCAGCGATGAGCTATCGATGTTGTGGTCCGCCAGCAAGCCGGAAAAATCATGCGACAGCCGACGGCGATAGAAAGCGCGGTTGGACATGGCCGGCGTGTAGCGCCAGCGCATATGCTCGGCGCCGCCGCGCCGCAAGATCAATTCGGTATTGGCGCCGGTCAGGTCGGCCGCCTTGCCGACTGCGATGTAGCGCTCGCGGCGATAGCTCTGCAACAGCTCGGGCTTGGCCGCGCCCTTCAGGTAAAACGCGATCTTCCAGCTCAGGTTGGCGGCATCCTGGATGCCGGTGTTCATGCCCTGCCCGCCGATCGGGCTGAACAGGTGGAAGGCGTCGCCCGCCAGGAACACGCGGCCCACATGGTTGTTGGCCGCCAGGCGGTTGAAGAAGCGCGCGCTGGAACTCCAGATCACCTGCTTGATGCGCAGCGATTGCGGGTAATACTTGTCCAGGAAAGATTGCAGCTCCTCCTGATCGGGCGCCGGCCGGTTCGCCGGCAGCGGGCCCGGCTTGCTGACCACCAGCCGCGTCAAGCCGTTATCCATCGGCAGGAAAATCAGGAAGCCTTCGTCGTACACATGGTAGGACGTCATGTCCGATTCGACCGGGCCGTCGAAGTACACATCGCCCATGATGAAATGCACGTCGTAGTCGTAGCCCTCGAACGGCATCTGCAACAACTGGCGCACGCTGCTCTGCGCGCCGTCGCAGCCGATCACCATTTCGTAGTGGCGGTTGACCAGCTGGCCGCTGACTGCGTCACGGATGGCCACCGAGACCCCGTTCGCGTCCTGCTCCAGCTGCGTCAGCTCATGGCCGTAGTCGACCTTGCCGTTGGCGCGTTCCAAGGCCAGCCGTATCAGCGATTCGGTCTCCGGCTGCGGCACGCTGAGGTAGTAGTCGTACAGGCCGCCCAGCTTGCGCTTGTCGATGCGGGCGCAGCGCTTGCCGTTGAAATAGACGGCGATGTCCTGGATAGGCTTGCCGCGCCCGGCGAACTCCTCTTGCAGGCCCAGGCCGTGAAACGCCTTCAGGCTGGCGGCGCTGACGCTCAGCGCCTTCGAATAACTGTTGCCGCCATTGTTCTTTTCGATGATATCGGCGGCGATGCCGTACTTGGCCAGCTCGGTACCGACGAACAAGCCGACCGGTCCCGCTCCCACTATCAATACACGTGCGTTCATTTCCCACCCTCGGTTGGCCGGCGCGACAGCGCGCCGGCCCATGCTTCAAAAGTCCGGCTGCGGCCGGCGGTTATGGATAGATGTCGTGCGGCAGGCGACGGTCGCCGGCCACATTGCACATATGCCAGTACGGATAAGGCTTCTCGCGCGCGCTGACGTTGTCCAGCGCCTGCACTTCGCCTGCCGACAGTTCCCACTCGATCGCGGCCAGGTTGTCGCTCAGCTGGGATGCGCGGGTGGCGCCGATCACCAGCGAGGTGACGCCAGGCTTGCGCAGCAGCCAGTTCAGCGCGACCTGCGGCACGGTGACGCCGCGTTCGGCGGCGATGCGGGCCATCACGTCGATCACGTCGAAGGCTTGCTCGCGGTCCGCCACCGGCGCCGATTCGAACGGCGTGGCGTGCGACAGGCGGCTGCCCGCCGGCAGCGGTTCGTTGCGCTTGTATTTGCCGGTCAGGAAGCCGCCGGCCAGCGGGCTCCAGATCGTCAGGCCGACGTTCTGGTCCACGCACAGCGGCACGATTTCGTGTTCCAGCTCACGCGCTGCCAGGTTGTAGTAGCCCTGGTAGCAGACGAAGCGTTCCAGGTTGCGGCGTTCCGACACGCCCAGCGCCTTGGCCAGCTGCCAGGCGGCGAAATTGGACACGCCCAGGTAGCGGATCTTGCCGCTGCGGACCAGGTCGTCCAGCACGCGCAAGGTTTCCTCGATCGAGGTGCGCGGATCGAAACCGTGCAGGTGGTAGATATCGATGTAGTCGGTTTGCAGGCGGCGCAGGCTGTCCTCGACGGCGGCGATCAGGTGGTGGCGGGTCGAACCGACCTGGTTAGGATCTTCGCCGGTGCGCCAGCGGCCCTTGGTGCCGATGATGGTGGAATCGCGGCGGCCCTTCAGCGCCGCGCCCAGCAGCTCCTCGCCCTGGCCGTTCTTGTAGACGTCGGCCGTGTCGAAGAAGTTGACGCCGTGGTCCAGCGCCTGGTGCACCATATTGATCGCTTCCGATTCGCCGACCACGCCGAACTCCGACCAGTTGCGATCCGGTGCGCCCAGGAACGCGCCTTGTTCGCCAAACGTCATGGCGCCGAAACATACTTCCGAAACCGATAAACCCGTATTGCCCAGATAACGATATTTCATGCCTGTCCTTGCTTAGTTAAGTAAATAATTATTTTTTATCGCCAGGCCTCAGGCCTGGCACATCACTTCCCATTGCTGCTCCCGGGCCAGCTGCCGCATGGCTTCCTGCGGATACACGGCCACGCCCCGTCCCACCGCGCGCAACATGTCGGCATCCGAGATGTGGTCGCCATACGCGGTGCAGGCGGCGGCATCGACGCCGCGCTCCTCACAGTAATGGCGCACCAGCCGCCCCTTGCCCGCGCCGATCGCCTGCGCCAGCAGGCGGCCCGTGTAGCGGCCGTCGATCACTTCCGGCTCGGAGCACAGATAGGTGCGCACGCCCAGCTGGTCCATCACCGGGTAGATGATGTCGCGCATCGCGCCCGACACCGCCACCACTTCGTCGCCGGCAGCCTGGTGGGCCTTGAGGCGACGCACCACGTCCACCTGGTAAGGCACGGTCATGGCGTCGAAGAAGTCCTGCGCATGGCGCCGCACCACGGCCTGACTGTGGCCGCAGAACAGCGAGTAGTAATAGCGGTTGATGTCTTCCCGCGTCGCCCCCAGGCTGATCTGCTTGTCGATGGTGGCCATGATGCGGTCGTAACTGCCGTGCGTCGGGTCTTCCACCCGCGCCAGAAACACGCGCAGGAAGGAGAACATGCTCTTCATCGCGATCAGCGTTTCATCGACATCGAAAAAGGCGATAGCCACGATGCTGCTCCCGCCGCTCAGGCCGCCAACGCGGGTTCAGCCGCGTCGACTTGCTGATAACCGGTGCCGTAGGCCGTGTTGGCCAGTTCCGATTCTTTCTCGTCGATGTATTGGCTCGAATAAGCGCAGTAGTTGCTGCGCACCACGGCCACCAGCAGGTCGTTCTGGTAGAACGAAATCTCGCAATCGACTTTCAGGTAGCGGCCGGTCTTGCGGGATTCCGACAGGGCGCGGAACACCACCGTCACCGGCAGCGGGAAGGCGAACTGCTTGAACTCGGTGTTCAGCGAATTGAGCACGAAGTAGCAGCGGTTGCGGTCGGCGTCGTCGAGCAGGTGGTACTCGGAAGTCGAGATCAGCATCTGGCGGCCCGCTTCCGTCAGCACGATGCCCTGGATGTGCTGGCCGGTCGAGTGATCGTTGAGCAGCTCGCCCGAATCGCAGATCGACAGATTGGCGACGTAGCTGCCGTCGGCCTGCGCCACCGGCTTGGTGATCAGCACGTTCTCGCGCTTGTGCTTGTGCACGCTGCGCTGGTGCAGTGGATCGCACTGGTCCAGGATCTGCATCATGTTCTGCACCTGAACGCCGCCCTTGCGCTGGCGTTCCATCAAGTTCGCCAGCCCCAGGAAACGGTCATGCTCCACACCCTGGCCTATGACGATCTGGTCGTGCTCCTGCACGCTGCCCTGCCAGATTGCCTTTTCCAGTTCACTGATGGTGAAAACGTTCTTCTTGTCGCTCGCAAATTTCTTGAAACGATCTCCTACGACTACCAGATAAGCCATCAAACTACCCTTTCAATTAACATCAACAAAAAAACCAGAACCATTACCGCTATTCATTAACCGTTGGCCGCCACCGCGTTGCTGCGGCCGTAGAGGAACACCACCGCCAGGCCGGCCAGCGTGATCAGGGCGCCGAACGCGGGCACCATCGAGATGCCGAGGCCGGACGCGATCACCATCCCGCCGACCCAGGCGCCGCCGGCATTGCCCAGGTTGAAGGCGGCGATGTTGCAGGCCGCCGCCAGCGTCGGTGCGCCGGTGCCGCGTTCCAGCACCTGGGTTTGCAGCGGCGAGATGGTGGCGAACATCGCCGCGCCGAACAGGAAGATCAAGGCCGCCACCACATACGGGTTGTGGGCAAACGGCACCAACAGCAGCAGCACCGTGGCCAGCGCACCCAGCGTCCAGCGCAAGGCCAGCGCGGTGTTGCGGTCGGCCAGCTTGCCGCCGATAGGATTGCCCACCACCATGCCCAGTCCGAACAGCACCAGCATCGGCGAAACATACTGTTCCGACAGGCCGGTCACCTGGGTCAGGAACGGCGCGATATAGGTGAAGGCCGCGAACGTGCCGCCGAAGCCCAGTACGGTGACGGCGAAGGCTTGCAACATGTCCGGCTGGCGCAGCACGCGCAGCTCGGCGCGCAGATTCGGCGCGACGGTCGGACGGGCCAGCTTGGGTACGAATAGTGCGGTCGCCAGCGTGGCCAGCAAGCCGACCAGCGTCACCGCGCAGAAGCTCGAACGCCAGCCATAGGCTTGCCCGATCACCGTGCCCAGTGGCACGCCGATCACATTGGCCAGCGTGGCGCCCAGGAACATCGTCGACAGCGCGCTGGACTTCTTGCCCGCCGGCGCCAGGTCGGCCGCCACCACGGAGCCGATGCCGAAGTACGAAGCGTGGACAAACGAGGTCAGCAAACGGGCCAGCAGGATTTGCCAGAACGAACCGGCCAGCGCGCAAGCCGCATTGCCCAGCGTGAACAAGGCCATCAGGCCGATCAGCGCGGGACGGCGCGGAAGGCGGCTGAGGAAAGGCGTCAGCAGCGGCGCACCCAGCACCACGCCCAGCGCGTAGACGGTGATGATGTAGCCGGCGCCGCTGATGCTGGTGTTGAAGTCGCGCGCCATTTCCATCAGCAGGCCCATGACGATAAATTCCGTCGTTCCGATGCCGAAGGCACCCACTGCGAGCGCATAGATGGCGATCGGCATCTTTTGATTCACATTACTTCCAGACACATTGATTCCTTGGTTAGTCGGCGACCGCCGGCGCGGTCGCGGGAAAGGCGGATGCCCGGCTTAGAGGTTCACCAGTGCCAGATCGCCCTGGGCGTAGCGCGCGCCGTGCACGCTGTCGCCAAGGAAGATGGCGTCAAGAACGGCCAGCTCGGCCGCGCTCAGCGTCACTGCGGCGGCTGCGGCGTTTTCCTCCAGATGGCGGATCTGGCGGGCGCCCGGGATAGGCACGATGTGCGCGTCCTGTTGCAGCAGCCAGGCCAGCGCCAGTTGCGCCAGCGTGATGCCACGGCCTGCGGCCAGCTGCTGCAATTGGCCGATCAGCGTCAGGTTGCTGCGCATGGCTTCGTCCTGGAAGCGCGGCAGCGTGCGGCGGAAATCATCCTGCGCCAGGCCTTCGGTGGAAGTCATCGCACCGGTCAGGAAGCCACGGCCCAGCGGGCTATACGGCACGAAGCCGATGCCCAGTTCGCGGCAGGCCGGCAGCACTTCGCTCTCGGGATCGCGGCTCCACAACGAGTACTCGCTTTGCACGGCGGCGATCGGATGCACGGCATGGGCGCGACGGATGGTGGCGGCCGACACTTCGGACAGGCCCAGGTGGCGCACCTTGCCTTCGCGTACCAGCTCGGCCATCACGCCGACCACGTCTTCGACCGGGACCGCAGGGTCGGGGCGGTGCTGATACAGCAGGTCGATGGTCTCGATGCCGAGGCGCTGCAGCGAACCGTGCACCGCTTCTCGGATATGTTCGGGGCGGCTGTCGACGCCGGCCATGCGCTGCACGCCGTGGCCGTGCGGCAGGATGCGGAAGCCGAACTTGGTGGCGATCTGCACCTTGTTGCGCACGCTGCGCAGCGCCTTGCCGACCAGTTCCTCGTTGGCGTAGGGGCCGTAGACTTCGGCCGTATCGAAGAAGGTCACGCCCAGGTCGATGGCGCGCTCCATGGTCCGGATGGACGCCGCATCGTCGCCGCCGCCGTAGGCGAAACTCATGCCCATGCAACCCAGGCCGATGGCCGAGACCTCCAAACCACCACTACCTAATTTCCGCTGTTTCATTTCTTTCCTCCATCTGCAAATAGTAGAAAAAATGATACATTTGCTTTATCATCTATACAATTAGCGGCAAATCACTTGAACCACTGAAAAAAATTCATTAATGCTGCCGCAAGCAAATGAAATCTACGGTATGGCCGCCGTCTTAATATTTTCGAATCAACGCTATGCGCCATGACCTCAACGACCTGGAAGTTTTTATCGCCGTCGCGCGCCACCGCAGTTTCCGCAAAGCCGCCGAAGAACGTAACGTCACCGCCTCATCCCTGAGCCACGCCATGCGCGCGCTGGAAGCAAGGCTGGGCATACGCCTGCTGAACCGCACCACGCGCAGCGTCGTGCCCACCGAGGCGGGCAAGCACTTGTTCGCGCGGGTCAGCCGCGTGATCCAGGACCTGGAACAGGCGCTCGACGAGATCAACGGATTCAGGGACACGATCCAGGGCACGCTGCGGTTGAACGTGCCGCGTCCGGCGGCCAGGCTGTTGCTGGCGCCGATGCTGAGCGGCTTCCTGAAGGTGCATCCGGGCGTGAAGATCGAAGTCATCACCGACGACCAGCTGGTCGACATCGTGGCGCAGGGCTACGATGCCGGCGTGCGCTTCGGCGAGAGCCTGGCGCTGGACATGATCGCCGTGCCGATCGGCGCGGCGCAGCGCTTCGCTGTGGTGGCCGCGCCGGAGTTCCTGGAAGTGCATGGACGTCCCACCAACCCGCTCGACTTGCGCGGCATGCCCTGCATCGGCCGCCGCTTCCCCAGCGGCGTGATCTACTCGTGGGAGTTCGAACGGGACGGCAAAACCCTGACCTTCAGCGTCGACGGCCCGCTGGTGCTGGACGACGATGAAATCATGCTGGATGCGGCAAGGGATGGCGTCGGCATCGCGTTCGTGCACGAGTCTTATGCGGAAGAGGATATCCGCCAGGGAAAACTGGTGCGCCTGTTCGAAGACTGGTGCCCGGCCATGCCGGGCTTCTATTTGTACTACCCGAGCCGCAAGCACATGTCGGCCGCGTTGCGCAGCTTTGTGGACTGGTGCATCAAGTACCGGCAGGATGAGAAAGCTGCCGGGTCGGCTGCGGCCTGATATCGGACCGCGCCGATTCAATCCGGCGCAAGCAGCGCGACGGCATCGGCGCCCGCCGCCTGGCACAGCGGACAAGACGGATCGTTCGCCGCGCGCCATACCGCTTGCGCCACGTCCGCTGCGTGCGTGACCTCCGTCGCTTGCCCCCACGCCTCGAAGACGCTCTTCGCCAGGCCGGCGTAAGCCTCGGGAATCGCATCCTGCATCCGCGCTTTGGCGTTCTCGCCAAACCTGGTGCTTGGCGCACGTCCCGGCAGCACCAGGTGCACCCGCACATTGAATTGCTGAAGCTCCAGCGCGAGCGACTCGGTGAACGCATGCACCGCAGCCTTGCTCGCCGTGTACACCGACAACAAAGGCAGCGGCATCAAGGTCACGCTCGACGTCACGTTGACGACCACACCCGCCCGCCGCAGCCTGAACTGCGGCAGTACCGCCTGGGTCATCGCGATGGCGCCGAGCGTGTTCGTTTCGAAGACAGCGCGTGCGGTTGCCATCGGGATGCCCTCCAGCGCGCCCAGCACGCCTATCCCCGCATTGTTGACCAGCACGTCGACCGGCCCCGCCGCCTCCACCGCGCGGCGGATGCTGTCGGCATCGGTGACATCGAGCGCGATCACGCGCAGGTGTTCGGAACGCGGCAGCACGTCCTCGCGTGGCGCACGCATGGTGGCGATGACCTTCCAATCGCGGTCGAGGAAGTAGCGGGCGGTTTCGAGGCCGAAACCGGATGAGCATCCGGTGATGAGGACGGTTTTCATGGCGACTCCTGTTGAGTGGTTTTCGGTAGCCAAACTATAGTTCCCGCCCATCGGACTTGCTACAATCAGGAGTCCACATTTAATTAGCGATAGTCCAGATATGATAGATCCGCTCGCCGAGGTCGTAGCGCTGCTGCAGCCGCAAGCCCGGTTCTCCAAGGTCGTCAGCGCCGCAGGTTCCTGGCGCGTGCGGCGTTCGGAATCCGGACAACCTTTCTACTGCGTGATCCTGGAAGGTGCATGCCGCCTGAAAGTCCATGGACAGCAGCCGATCCCATTGCAACAAGGCGACTTCGTGCTGATCCCGTCGGCATACGGCTTCACGATGACCAGCATGAAGCCGCCGCCAGCGAAGCAGTCGGATACCCCGCCCGTCCAGTTGCCAAACGGCGCGTTCCGCCACGGCCCGCAAGACGTGCCGGCCGACACGCAATTGTTGGTGGGCTACTGCACCTTCGGCTCGCCCGATGCGGCCTTGCTGGTGTCGCTGCTGCCGCAACTGGTGCACGTGCGCGGCGAGCGGCGGCTGTCCACCATCGTGCAGCTGGTGGGAGAAGAATCGCGGGCGGCAAGACCGGCGCGCGAGGTGATACTGGCGCGGCTGCTGGAAGTGCTGCTGATCGAAGCGCTGCGATCCGCAGCGGGGACGGCCGCGTCGCCGGGCCTGCTGCGCGGCTTGGCCGACGAGCGCCTCGCCGTCGCGTTACGGCGCATGCATGAAGACATGAGCCAGCCGTGGACGGTGGCGCAACTGGCGAAGGAAGCAGCCCTGTCGCGCTCGGCCTTCTTCGAGCGCTTCAGCCGCGCAATGGGTGTGGCGCCGATGGCGTACCTGCTCACCTGGCGCATGGCGCTGGCGAAGAACCTGCTGCGGCAGCAAGAGGCAAGCATTGCCGAGGTTGCCGAGCGCGTCGGCTACGGCTCGGCCAGCGCGTTCAGCGTCGCCTTCAGCCGCCATGTCGGCCTGCCGCCGGCGCGTTATGTGCGAGAGCAGATGGTTTGATCCGCGTACTATTGGGGATCTTGTGTAGCCTAGGAGTGAAGTATGAAATTACGTTTCGCCATCCCGCTGCTGGTATTAGCGATGTCATCCAGCATGGCCGCCGAATTGCCGGCCGCATCACGCGCGGAAATCGACGCGCTGTTGAACCGCCTGGGCAGCTCGGGCTGCCAGTTCAACCGCAACGGCAGCTGGTATAGCTCGGCCGAAGCCAAGGCGCATCTGACGAGCAAGCTGAACTACCTCATCGACAAGAAGAAGGTCGAAGGAACGGAACAGTTCATTGCGCTGGCTGCCAGCACCAGCAGCATGACCGGCAAGGACTACCTGGTGAGATGCGGCACGGCGCAGCCCATGCCCAGCAGCGCATGGCTCAAGACCGAACTGCAATCTATCCGAACCAAGCCAGTATTTGGCCAGATACAGTAACGCAGCCGAAGATAAAAAAATCCGCCGCTCCCATGAGGAACAGCGGATTTCTTTACCAAGTACGATCAGGCCGCCGTGGACGCATGCGCCTTGCGTTTGCGCGCCACGCACCCTACCAGCGCCAGGCCGCCGAGCAGCATGGCGTAGGTTTCAGGCTCCGGTACCGCCAGCACGTCGCCGTTGCGCACCGCCATGGCGCCGATCAGCCCGGTCTGCGGACCTTCGGCATTGATGCCCGCGAAGAAGCTGAAGGCGTAGGCGTAGTCGCCGTGCGTGGCATGCGCGCCGGACAGCCAGACCATCGCGGGAACGCCATCGGCGCCGCCGAACGGTCCTTGAAGATGCGTGCCCGTCTGCGGATTGCCGTCATGATCGAACGCAGGCTGGCTGCCCAGGATATCGTAGTACAAGTGCGCCGCATCGGAACCTATGCCCTTGACGGTGCTGGGATAGTAATCGGAATCGTACACGCTGCCTGCGGACGGCAGATGCCATCCGGTCAAACCGCCCCAGTTGAGGCTGGCCCAACTGTTGGCCTGGGTGAAGGTCATCACATTGGCGCCGGTGGTGGTGCGCAGCCAGGTGATGTCGTAGTCCGCGTCGTACAGGTAGACGGCGTTCGCATCGTTGGCCGAGACCGCATGGAAGGACTGGTCGCGCCCGGCCAGGGGCGTGCCGGCCATGGCTGGCAAGGCGGTGGCGGCCAGGACCAGCGCGGCAGCGATGGCGCTCAGTTTTTTGTAGTGCTTCATTTTAAATTCTCCAGGTTGGAACAGCAGATGAGGACGCCAATCCGGGCGTACGCGGTGATGACTTCATGCGCGCTTGGCGCGTCGTCCGACGATGCCGAGCAAGCCCAGGCCGGCGAACAGCATCGCGTAGCTGGCCGGCTCCGGCACCGCCGTCACGTTGATGTTGTCCACCTGGACGTAGCTTTGGCTCAGCAGATTGCCGGTGAGGACGACCGACGCCAGATTGGTCCAGCCTACGAAGTCGACCGGCGTCAAGCCGCCGCCGTTGTGCGCCTGCACGAAGCCGGAGACAGTCGAACCATCGGCAAACACGCCCTTGATGCCCATCTTGACGTCGTTGCCGGCGTAGTCGCCCGGCGAAAATTCCAGGCTGTTGAGGTTGAACAGCGCGGCGTCCTGGCGGCGGAACGTGACCGCGTTGATCTCGGTGTGGGAGACGATGTCGTGCGGCGCGAACTTCAGCACATTGGTGCCGTTGCTATACGGCTGGACGCCGCCGCCGATCAGCTCGTAGTCTATCGCGGTGAAGACGAAGCCCTGGGTGGTGAAGATGGTCGGCCGCACGGCGACACTGGCGAGGTCGGCGTTGTCGAAGGTGATGGTGTCGGCAAATGCCGGCGACGCGCCGCAGCCGGCGGCGAAGGCAAGCGCGTACAACATGGGTTTGATGGAAGATTGCATGACGGTTTCCCCGGTGGTTGATGTGGGACGGCGGTGTTCGCCATCGGCCCAGCCACTGTAGTCACCGCCGGTCAGCGGGGAAATACGGAAATCACCGTATTTTTTGTCAACACATCAACGTTGAGGGGATGAAAACTGCGAAGCAACTGCCGCGTCCCGGCGTGGACGCGATGCGCAGCGCATAGCCGCACTGCTGGCAGAGGTTCTTGACGATGAACAGGCCAAGGCCGAAGCCTTCGCTGTGGCCGCCCTGCTCAAACGGCTGCAACAGCCGCTCGCGGGCCGGCGCGGGAATGCCAGGCCCGGTGTCGAACAGCTGGATCTCGACGCCGCCGGGACGGCGCCGTGTGCCGAGCACGATGCGCCCGCTGGACGTGTGGCGCACGGCGTTGGCCAGCAGGTTGGCAAGGATGCGGTACAGCAGCAGCGACGAGCCTGTCACCCGCACGTCGCTGGCGCGCACCGACAGGCGCAAGCCCTTGACGCGGGCCTCCGCCTGGAAGGCTTGCCCCAGCTGCCCGAACATGGAAGTGAGCGCGATGGGCTCGGGCAGGCGCTGGTCTTGCCGCGCCTGCCCGATGAGGTCTTTGAGCAGGGACTGCGCATAGGCCAGCGTGGTGTCGATATGCTCGGCGATCGGGCCTTGCTGCGGCGCCAGCGCGCTGAACGCCAGCCGCAGCGAGGCCAGCGGCTGGGCGATGTCGTGGCTGGCCGTCGCCAGGCGCAGCAGGCGCTCGTTGGCTTGCTCCAGGGCCGCCAGCTTGGTTTGTTCGGCCAGCAGCAGTTGCTCGGCCTCTGCCAGGCGCAGCAGGCGGCTCTCGGCCTGGCGCGCATTGAACTTCTGGAACTGGCTGACGACGGCCGCGCCGAACAGCAGCGTCTCGCCGAGGCCGCCGAATTTCGGGAAAGACAGCACGGAGAACAACGGCACCAGCCGCACGCCCAGAACGACGAAGACAAACAGGATCAACGGGATGAGCATCAAGATCGACGTGCCCAGCAAATAAAAGCGCGCCGCTTCGATGCGCTGGCGCACTCCGATGAACGCGACCACGCAGCCAAATCCCGAGTAGGCCAGCATTTGTATCGTCAACAGCGTATCGAGTTCGTAGAACAGGTGCGCGGCGACCGTCAGCGCGCATACCGCGAGCAGCACCCTGTGCCAGCGGAGCAGCCGCGGCATGCGCGTTCGCATCTGCATGAAATCCATGGCGAAGCCGATATGCGCCATCAGCGACAGTCCACCCAACACTCCGGGAGCCAGCATATTCCACGCTGGCGCAGCGGGCCACAGGAAGGCGAAGTTATATCCCTCGACCTGGCCGACGAACAGTATATTGGTGAGCACGATGGCGCCATACATGCGGTAGCCCAGCGCGCGCTGGCCGCCGAGACCGAGCACGGCAACCGGCACCATCGCCAGCATGATGCCAACCACCAGGCCGCTAAACAGATGCGACTCGGTGTCGCTGGCGTTGAGCTGGTCGGCATTCCACAGGCGTGCCGACATCAACATCTTGCCATGGCTGTGATAATACACATACACCGTGGCCGCGCCGGGCGCCAGCGACAACGGCGCCATCAGGCGGCGATGCTGGACGGGCCGGTCGGCATAGGTGCTGGCGGCGCCGAGGGCCAGCACGCTGCGCACCTGCCCGCCCTGCTGCTGATAGACCTGAACGCGGTAGGCATCCGGAATGCCGATGTCGAGCAAATACTTGCCGCCGACGATGGATAAATCGATGCGGTACCACTCGCCGCCAGCCAGCGTGGGCAGGCCGAGGGCCGTCAGGACCTGGGCCGCCTGCGCATCCGGGAGGACGTGCACGCATCCACGCAAGCCGGTCTGCCCGCCGGTGGGCTCGGCGCACACCTGGGCCAGCGTGGGGGCGGCGCAGCAGCACAACAGCAAGGCCATCCAGAGAGCGCGTAGGCGCACCGCCGGCAGGCGTGATGTGAAGAATCTGGAAAACAATGATGCCCCCGAAGATGTTATCATTATTCTATCATCGTTTCCGATAGTCATCTTTATGAACATCCTGCTGGCAGACGACCACACCATATTCCGGCAGGGGCTGAAATTGCTGCTGGACAGCCAGGAGGGCATGCGGGTTGTGGCCGAGGCCGCCAGCCTGGATCAGGTGCAGCCGGCGCTGCAACAACAGGCGATCGATTTGCTGATACTCGACTACCACATGCCCGGGGGCGAATCGTCGGCGACGCTGGGATATTGCAAGCAGCGCTACCCGGAGCTGAAAGTGATCGCGCTGACCGGCACCCATTCGGGCATCGTCCTGAAGCAGTTGCGGGATGCCCGGGCGGATGCGGTGCTGCTCAAGGATTGCTCCGGCCCGGAGTTATTGCGCTGCATCGCGCAGGTGATGGATGGCAAGACGGTGCTCAGCGACGCAGTGCAGCAGCAGATCGCTACCTGCAACGAGCTGTTGACGGCGCGCGAGCTGCAGACGGTGCAACTGATTTACCAGGGCTACGCTAGCACCGATGTTGCGGCCCAGCTGAACCTGTCGGCCAAAACCGTCGACAAGCACAGGGAAAACGTCATGCGCAAGCTGCAGGTGCACAACGTGGTCCAGCTGATACACAAGTTACGCCAGCTTAATCTCGTATGATTTATATCGTTTATATAATTCATAGCCAACTCTTCTGAAGCCCCCGCCGCCACAACGCGCCCACTTTGCGAGCGATCAAAAGCTCGTGCTTTGCGCGCTGTTAAATTCGAATTCCAGCCACACCGCGCTCTCGACTCATCCCTTCCAGGAGCGATCACATGGAACCGAAACCAGCAATCAAAGCTCAAGCCGCACAACTTGCGCCGGAGACAGACGACTCAGCGCGCCTGGCCCGGATTCGATCTCTCGTCGAAGCCAACAACAAGTCAACGCTCAACACCGACCTGATCATCTGCCAGATCTACATGGAGTCGCGCTTCGACGCCCATGCCGGCGCCAGGCAAGATGCACACGGTCTCATGCAGATGCAACGGCAAGGGGTTCAACAGGTGTTCAAGTACAGGAAGCAGAAAGAACTAGGCCATATGCCCAGTGACGCCCAAACCAAGGCCGCGTTCGCCGAAGGATCTGCCATGTACGACAGCGCCGCCATATTCGACGAAGCCACCAATATCCAACTTGGCAGCGAATATATGCAATACTGGTTGGACACGTCACCGTCAGTCGCGGCCGCCTATGCTCGCTATCGAGGCCTTTCAAATGGCATCTACTACAAGAAGATCAGCGCAAGCGCCGCACGCCTGCATGACGATCCCACCAACATGCAAATATTGCGCGATATGGTGAAATGATAGTGCGACTAACCACGCTCGGCCTGCTGCTCTTCGCTGCAACGGCAAACGCAACGCAACTCACGCTAGTGCGCTCCTGCCCGCTCGATGACGGGTCGCAAGTGGCTTTGCTGGCGGAACCTACGGTTGAGGGGAATCGGTTTCATCTGAAGATAGACGGGACCGTTGGAACGGCATTTACCGACATGCCCGACACGGACTTCATCGGCACCATCGCCCTGGCGAAATGCGTCGATGGTTCGCTCATCTTTGCCATCAGCTACGGCCCGCCGTATCTCAAGGGAGCGGTGGTGAGGAAGAACCCGGTCAGCCATCGTCTCGAACGTATCGACTTTTCCGAGAAGGCTCTACCACGCTGGCTGTATGTCAACTCAAGGGAGATGCAGTTAGTCATTCCCAACATAGGCTACGAGGTGGCTTCAAGATATCTGGTCTACCACTACTCCGCCTCCGATGGCCAATCATCAGAGCCAGCCGCGCGCGATGCACTACCGAGCAAGCGGGGGTTCGAGAAGTTGGCGATATCGCGACAGATGCCGCGTAGCTCTGGTCACGATAAGTAGTACAACCGCCAAATGAAACGGGGCGCTTGGACGATCCTGCCGGCAAACGAACAGTGTCCGGTCATACGGGGGCAAGATCATGCCCGTCCATGCATACCGCTTTTAAATTCAACTCGTTCAGTTCTTCCGCCGCTCCGGGTGAGCCTCAATTTCATCCTCGTATTCATTGAGCCGAGACATCACATTGCTGTCGCTGGAATATTTTTTCTTCATCAGCGCGAGCGCTTTATCAGTTCCCTTACAAAACGCATTGATTTGCCGAACGACTTCTTTCATACGCCGTTTTTCTGAAGGATCAGGGATCTCTCCGCGGAAGTGCTCGCAACTGTCTCGCCTCGTGATGAAGCTGCGCACATCCTTCGGAAGTCCAGGTTCCGCATGGGCGAGTAGCGAACCTAACAAAAACAGCACTGCTGCAATCAATCGCTTTCTCATACTAGGCTCCCGTATCGGACCAATGCGGACGATCTTGGCCGCGTCGGTTGAATCACCAATGCAGATCATCATCAGGCAGGATGCATAGCTCCTCCGCGTCAACTCTCAAAAATTCGACTAGCTCTCTGAGTCGTTATCTAAAGCTGGTTACTGATTCATAAGCATGCTTTTGAATGATGTTCGTCAGCTTCGCGTCATCCCTGTATTTTGCTTTCAAGAGCTTCAGCTGCTTCTGCGCTGGCTGGCAATATTTAACGACAGCCTGCTCAACCTCTCGCTGGCGCTGTTCGCTTAAGCTTCCATCAAATTCTCCAGCTGCGTGGTCGCATGCGTCGGCGTTGACTATAAAACTCTGGACGTCCTTGGGAATGGAAGTCTTCGCGCTCGCCGTGTTCGACACAAGCAAAAAGGCGATCAAAAATACACGTATCGATACCATCACGTCCCCCCTCAAATACTAACGCCCATTGTTAGACCAGTGCGGAACGTCCTTGTTTCCGCCGAAGTATTTCTTGACGCCGTAGCTAGCGCCAACCGCAATCAGCTGCCGGTTCATGCCTGTACGTGGTGTGGTATCGATCTTGACCAAGCGGCCTTTGGCATCCTTCACCACCACCGTACCCTGCCACGAAATGGCCATATCGATGGCAAGACCCAAGTTGTGCTGGGACTTCAAGGCCGGTCTGGTGCGCAGTCTTTTCATGGACAGCGCAGCGACCAAATCCGATGCGGCCTTGATGGACTCGGCTTTGGTAGGATGCTCCCATTCGATATCGACGCCGGCCATCTCAGGGATTTTGGCAGCGTCCACCCCGTCATGCACAATCCTCCAAGACCAGTGCATCAGATAAGAGCGCTTGCTTGGGCGATAAGTCGCATCAACGACAACGTCGATACCGGCCTCCGTCATCGCGTAGATGAAGTCGTCCACTGCATGACGAAAGGTACCACTGAGATCTCGGGTGGAATTACTCCCCAAAAAACGCTTTGCCCAATGAGCCCCACTCAACTCCTTCTGGCTTTGAGCGGGGTGTACCTTGTTTGGTTTGAGCACAGAATGGACAGCAGCCATAGAAGAACCTCCTTGTCTCGATTGGGTTGACTTCAACAGTAAGGTTCAAAGACTATGGCTGAATGCGGAATCGATCTTTGATTTAGAACTAGTAGTGTGAAGGCAATAAGGTGCAGGGGAAACTCTGCCTCTGCCGCATGCGTATCTGACTTCATGCCGACTCTACGGGTCTACGCACACAACAAAAAACCCACTTCTCCATGACGAGAAGCGGGCCTTTATACCAATTCTAGCGCGCTTGCCGGAATCGAACTTTGCATACGGCCTTTAGGTACAATTCGTATTGCAAATTGGCATAAAAAAAGTACCGACAAAAGTACCTACAAAATGTGAAATGGAAATAGTTCGATTCCACATTTTTTTCCCAATGGAACTGGTATTCACGAAAAACTTGCTACCTTTGCGGCCACTAAGATTCGCTGCGGCCAATGACCGCTCCCACTCAACGCCAACTTCACTACCGAATGACTCCACGCGCACTCGGCTTGCTGATAATTGCGTCGTAACAGTGTAATTTGCTGCGACTCCTTCTGTATCTGGAAGAGTTGGGTTGCAAGGCGCATAAGAACGCGTGGCCGCTTGCCAATTGGTAAGAGACGGGTCAGGCAATTATTTGGGCAAACAATAGGCCTACCTCACTTCAAGTATCGAGCATATCCCACTCGTCCCCAAGCACCCAGCGTATAGCAGACAGCTTCCCATTAATCATCCCCCACTCAAAGTCAGTCCAAGGTCCCAGTCCCTCAGCGCCGAATTCCTCTTCAGCGCTTTTCATTGCAGCGGTCATCCCCTCCCAAATGGAATCGACCATCAAATTGCGTCGTTCTTCAGGTGTAGCTTGCTCCCAGACTTCTTTAGATACAAGCTTTTCCTCCCCGCTCTCGACACGATCGATAATGTGCCATTTTCTGTTGTACCAAATTTGTGTTGTCAGCTTGTTCTCCGCCTCCAACAACTCAGAGAGCTGCCGAGAGTCCTGACTGTATTCGCGCTCGAATCTAGTCTCCTCAATGAGTTCACTTGCAAACTCGCTGAGCAAAACGCTCAGATTCGTTTCGTATCTCGATCTCACACCATCAAAAAGCGATGCTAAATCGTCGTGAGGCAGCCGGGTGTCGGCTGCCTTTTGGCTAAAGTCTTGAGTATTGTGGGTCACGAAAGCGAACACATCCTCGGCGTTGCGCCTAGCAATCGCATCAATGTAGGTTTCGATGATGATCGCATCCCCCATTCCATTCATCTGCCGATGGAAAGGCGCAATCTTGGAAATAGCCCGATCTGCTGCGCGGATCTTAATTGGGTCGCTGATCGGAACTGGGGCCGTCTCAGCGAATAGGCGTTCGATTATATCCACCGCCTCGTTCACCGCTTCTCCACCCGAAACAATTCGGTGATCCACTTCATTTAATTGTGCTAGCGTAGCATCGCGTCCCTCCTCCGGCGCGAACTGAACAATTGCCTCTTTAACTCGCTTGAAGTGACTAGACAGACTAGCGCGGCTTGCCGCCATTACTCGGTCACGATTTCGCGCGAATTCGTCTATGACAATTTGAGGCACTATGAGAACCACTTGACCGTCCCGAGCCATAGTGGACAGCGCATCTAAAAGCGGAAGCTGGCGGTGATCCTTGGCAAGGTCGAGCCATACCGAAGTATCGATAACTAGATTTAAACTCATTCTCGTCCACTCCTCAAAGCACAGTTGGTTCAATTGATTCGTTGTCAAACATAGGCGCGAATGGTCTACCGAGGGGCCGCACTTTTGGTACTTCGTCTGTTCCTGGTAGAGCAGACGTTCCTCAACAGCCTCTTCTAGCCAGCAGCTTGCGCTACTGACGATCTGCAGCCGTCTGCGCGGTTGCGCTACCTTTTGACGGTAGATGGCCAGCTTAACTGGCTACTCGACGTAACTTTGCCTGCTGTCGTAGTGATGCGAAGCGCTGGCGATGATGCGCGAGATATGCCCACTGCTGCGGACTGAAGGGCTTGGAAGCAGACGGATTCTTCTGCCTATCGATACCCCATCGTTGCAATAGCTGATCGATGTCGTCGTTGAGCACTAATAACTTACCGTCGTCCTCAAATGAGATATATGCGCGATCAAACAAATGATCAACGTGAGGTGCCAGCATCAGGCCATTGTTCCCGTCGAGACGCTCACGTTGATCGGACTCTGCCCACGGCTTGATATGGCTAGCTCGCAGGTGGGCTGCATCGTCCACGCCGGTCAGCCGGCATGCGGGTTCGCGCTGCAGCACGCGCTCGCGAAACACATGCTGCCCACGTCGTTCGTTTCTCAGCACTTGTTTTACTGTTTCCTCCAGATCAAGGCGATGTGTCAGCGCAATGTCCTCTGCCTTCCGGCGCTGGCTATCTTCGTCTTCAAGTGCGTACAAGGTCCGAAAGTCGAAACTGCCATCATGGCGCTTGTCATGCTCGTCGTGCCAAGACGCGATACCAGTCGAAGCGTTTTTGCGCATCACGATATGAGTTACGCCCCACCAACTGTCCGTGATATCGGGATTTTTCGCGCTGTCATACGTGATCTTGATTTCGTAGCGCCCGTCGTCCAATGCGCGGATACTTGATGAGACCTCGTAAATATTCAGCTTGCTACCGTCTTGGTAAGTCTGCTTGGTGAAATAGATGTCCGTGTCCTCGCCGAGTGTATCGAGGTCGATATCAATGTACTCATTACCACCAGGCCAAGCGATGACTATGCGGTTCATCCCAGTTATCCGCGCCTCCTCAATCGCGCCGTCCACCACCAAGGCCGTTGCGCCCGTATGACTTTTCTCGCCATCCCAGCGAGTGAAAGGATACTTTGCATTCTTGAGCTTCTTCTCAGCGAGTGCCAGCAGCACAGGATCGAAAGCCTGCCGCCATTCACTCTCCACCACTAGGGCCTCGACGGATAAGTCGAGTCGACGGTGCTCCCATAGCTTGACGAAGCCTTCGGAAACATCGTTTGCCGACAGCAGCTTGAGCGCGGTCCGGTAGCCACCCACGGTGTCGAGCATGCCGAGAAAATAGGTTGGACGATAGCGTATCGTGCGCTCAGCCTCTTTCGCTTTTTCACGAAGGAAATTGGTAAACCGCGTCTCTTGGTTCTTATCCATTGCTGTTCCTTACCGCCTCATATACGGGCCTTAATTACGTTAAGCAGTGTTGGCACAAAGTTGAGGCCGTGGTTTTTCTGGGTGACCGCTTTTAACGGAAGTCGTCAACTAATCCTGTTCGGACATCGTCCGGTACTAGTTAATGACGTAATCCCAGATTTCGATAACAGAATCTCGTCACCTGGCTATTCTTGATTGCAGTGGTCGCGCTGGTATTCCCGCACTCCCAGCAAAGAAGATGCTCAACGTAATGGACTTGATAGTCTTGTGCGTCATAGTTATCAAATTATGAGAGACGAATTCTGACCGGCTGCTAGGCGACTTAGCACATCCTCAACGACGGATCGACCGTTCAAGGCTTCTTTCCAGCGGACTGGCATTCCTTGCTCGCCATAAAGTATGCCTGCCAAGCCGCCAGCGATGCAGGCAGTCGTATCCGTGTCATTTCCGAGAGAAATGGCATTACGGAGACAGTCTTCATAGTTAGAAGTAGCAAGAACGCATCGTATCGCTGACCATAAGCTGTCGACCACATATCCGGAACCCTTGGACGGTTCCAAGCGCCCGTCCAGGACGATGCCTAACTCAAACCGCTCGGTCGGATGGACTGCTTCCTCTAATGTATCCTGCGCGTAATCCAAGGCCTCGATGGGGGTTTTGCCCTCCACCAGCTGCCATGCCATGAGCGAGTAGAGTGCGCAGGCCAGTTGCGACCGCAGATGCGCATGAGTTGGAATGCTTTGTTGCCTGGCGCGAGCGATGATATCTGTTGACGTCGGCGTTAAAACAAACGCGCATGGAAGGGTACGCATCAAAGACCCGTTGCCATTGCTCCAATCATCGGAAGGGCTGCATGTGAGCGGATCGCCGTTTCGAGCATAATTTTCGAGCGCATGCATCGTCTGAATGCCAACGTCGAAAACGTGGCCATCAGGCGTCATAAATCCCGATTGATACCAGGCCAGCAGTCCGTCGGAAAAATGTTTGAGGTCAAGTGACGAACACGTTACCAAAGAGTCCAACAGCACCAGCGCTTGCGCGCCATCGTCGCTCCAGGTTCCTGCCGGAACAGCACGATGTGCTCGCGCAAATCCGCTAGGTGGTGACATTTCGATGAGGTGTCGTTCAGGGATATTCGCTGGAGATGAAAATTCATAGGGTACGCCAAGCGCATCTCCAATGAGCAAACCATATAGCCCACCGCGAATTCGTTCCCATCTGTCCTGCTGCATAAGATCCCTTTGATTTTCTAAAAACTGGCCCATCACTTACTACTGGAGAGAATCACGCAATCTTTCTCGTGCTGCCCGTGACGCCAAGACCCATCTTCGTAACGAAGATAAAACTCATCGCTGCGTGCAGCCACGGTCAACTTACTTAGCATCGATAAAAATTCCATGAGGTTGAAGCTTTCGCCATCAAAGTCCTGAGGGAAAAAAGTGATCTCACAAAATATTCCGCCTGGCTCATCCCAGTGTAAGTAAGCTTGGATATGCTCAGGGTTGCGGCCGCCGTTCCAAACGGTGGATAACGAGCCGGATGACTGTCGAAGATTGTCCTGCAAATCGGCTTCGGCAATTTCATCGCCGTTACCTGTCATCGCCTGGACCAAAGTCCAAGATGATGCTAGACACTCGAGGACGCCAATGGCTCCCGACGTCGAAATGCATTCTGCGAAGTTAATATCTCTACACGAACCATCGCAGTCCAGAAGAGCAGTTTCAACGCGGGATCGAGTGAGTTCGTCTATTTTCATCAGAATTTTATTATGTACGAATAGGCCTGACCTGTTCCAGCGCCCATGGATATTTCATCACGTGCAGCATAACATCTTGCTCATGTGGAAACTTCACGCTTTGTCACATCGCATTGCTCAAACAACCAAACAGTGCCAGCCGCACGCACTAACGGCCCAAATAAACTGCTGTGATTTGTTCTCTGCCGTGTCCCAGTTCTTCCGACAGCAACATGCGTGCGGATAGATCCCTCTGCTTTTGCTCTTGACTCAGTTGAGCTGACCGGGGACCACCTCTGGCCGGGCTTTGCCACCCCGTAAGCTGGTGGTAACGGTCCTGTGCGTAGCGATGCCGCAGTCCATGAACGCCGTGGATGCCTGCCTTGTCGCCTTGTGCGCGAAAGCGCTGGAGCTGATCGCGATAGCTCAAATTGGGCGGAATGAGACTACCGCCAACTGCAAGCCGCTTGGCCTCAATGAGCACGGTACGTTGTTCCGGCGTGCGAATGGCTATTTCTCGATACTTGCCGCCCTTGGTCCATGTGTCCTTGAGCTTCAGTCGATCGCCGCCATCGGCCCACGCGGGAACGATCTTGATGCTCTCCTCGCGCCTCAAGCCAAACGCGGATTGCAGCCGCAGCGACATCGCCGTGTACGCATCCGTTATCTTCGCCAGGCGCGCATCATCGAGCACCTTGGCCTTGGAGATGTTGCTGACAAAGGTGCGCTTGTCGATATCGTAGCTGCCGTTATCACGCGCGATGATGTTATCCTTACCGATCTTCTGCGCCCACCATCGCATGGCGCTCATGCGGTTCTTCATCGTACCGGCGCTCACGCCATCGGCCTTCCACTGCTGCACCAGCGCATCCGCATGCCTGGGACGCAGACTGTCAGCATTCATATGGCGATATCTGAGATCGTGCAACTGGTTGGCCACGTGCGAGAGTATCCGCGCGCGGTCGGACTGCGTGGCATAGCTGCCATCGCGATTGCGGTCGCACAGCTGCTTGAGTTGATAGTTCAAGTCGCGCATCGCATGCTCCTAAAATCAAACTTGGTGTGATCGAGTCAGATCAGTGTTTCTGGCCACCGTGCTTGCCGCAGCAAGGACGGTTTGTAAAGGCCCCGGGACACCACTCCCGTGTATGCGGCATGTTCACTGCTTGCCCGCGCCGCATGCGCGTATGGCGCCGCGATCCGCTCCTTGTAGAAGCCTGATCGCGGTGGGACCAGTTACCCAGGGTCCATGGGGTGTGCCTCGCACACGTTGTCGGCCCACGAGGGGCAAGGTTGGCAAGCAGCGTTCTGCTGCGCTGATAGCGGTAGATCCGCCGTCACTGGCCGCCGTCACTGAGAAAACAGCGGCGGAGCCCATATAGCGCTTGGTTGCTAGCGCATCGTCCTCGGGGGAAGGATGCGCAATAGGGATGCAGCCCATCATGGGCTGATCGCGGGCTAGCTCAAAGGCTAAGCCGATCTAAGATGAAGCTATGCACGAATGCATTATCTAAGGGCGCGTGACGAGCGCAGACGCTTGGCGCGATGCCAAGTTGCGCGAAGGACGATCCCTTCGCGTCGAAAAGCATATTGTCCTCCATCTGACACCGTGCCGGCATCATCGGCATAAAATTTTCACCGATTTATTTGTCGAACGCTGATGGAAAAAGGCCCGCGATAAACCCGCTCATTTCGACTGGCACTTGCACGGACAACGGCGCATCGCATCGTACAGCGACAACCATCATTGGAGGACAACATGAGAACCTACGACAGTCTCCCCGAAACCATTCGCTTGATTCGCCTGAAGGAAGTATTGCGGATATGCGGAATATCCCGAAGCACGTTGTACAACAACATCAAGGAGCGTCAGTTCCCAGAGCCGATCAGGATTTCAGCACGCTGCGTGGCGTGGCTTCAAAGCGAGGTGCAGGAATGGGGCGAACTCAAGGTCAAGCTGCGCACCGTGAAGCAACGTCAATCGCCCCAACTACCGTGATCTGTAGCTCGGACGTGATATGACAGAGGCTGCCGGTTATGCGGCAGCCTTCGTAGCCCAGATACAAGACTTCATCACAAGCTAGTTATGACTTGGCGCTGTCTTCTGCCTCTCGCTTCATCGCCTTGTATCAGGGCACGAAGACCATGTAGACGGTCACGACATGCTCATTGGCTACTTCAGATACATGAACCTGCAACACCAGGTCACTACTGCCTTCTTCTACCGTCCAGAGATCAATAAGGGCGTCCCAGTGATCCTCCATCCAGATACACACCGATGTATCCCACGAGGCTTCTGGAAGTGCCACCAGTTTCGCGCCGTAATCTTGAATGTAATTGCAAATCTGCGTCGCGGTCTTCTCGGACACTGGCGCGACTCCGATAACCCCCTCTACAAGACAGTAATCGTGACGAACAAATGCATCAACGATATTTTTAAGGATCGGTCGCCACGCTGACGGTATCGGCCCTTCGTTTTCGGAATTTTTGGTTACTGGTACTTCTGTTTGCTCATCGCGTGGTCGCATCCGTACATCCTTGAAAACGAAACCCTGTTGACCTGCCGTATGTCCGTTCTTGGCCGAAACCGGCGGCTACGACTCTGCCTCGTTTGTGACGATGAACCCCGCGTGCTCCAGTTGACGCGACGTCAGCATTCGCGCGTGTTCAGCGATCACGCCCAAGTCAAACGGTCGGCCACTGGCCATCATTTCCAACAGTTGGGCGAGGCTCATGCCCCTCGCAGTAGGCGAAGTATCACGGAGGACCTTCAACGCATGCGGGGCAATATCTCCGTCTCCCCATCGAACGCTAATGCGGCCGACAGACGAACGCGGCATACCTTCGATGGTCGGACTGTATGTGCCGCCCCCCTCCCATTCGCAGGCCGCGCATCGGTCCGAAAATAGACCTCCGCGCATCGAGCGCTCCATGCGTGATGAGCATACGGGACAATTGGCAGGGTCTGTCATCTTCAATATGGTGGTAACGAAATTGGCGAATGAACGTCGAATTTTGGCCGGCTACTGGATGCCAGGAGTGTGCGAGAGCCGTTGCTCCTGCCGATAAATCTGGTGCCCAATTTCTCGAGCATTGGCCAGTTCGAGGCCATATATGCCCATTATAAGAGCTAGGCATTCATGCTTCTTAAAGCCGTCTGCCCGAGCTTTACGATATACCTCTTCCGCAGAAGCGCCGTGCAGTTTCATGACCTGGTATGGCGCGGGGTCTTGGTCCACTTTTCTTCAAATTCCTATAAAGAGCTATACAGGTCCTCCAGACGCTTTGGGCCGGAGCGGGGCCAGACGAACTCTAACCCATCTGACAGCCAGTGTCAGATCTAGTGTGAGCTACTGCACGTGAGCACCATCATCACGCAGCCTGAAATGTGTGATTGGCGGCGATCGGATTTCCAGGGACAACAAAAAACCCGCTTCTCCTAGGGAGGAAGCGGGTTTTTAGACTTCTTGGCACTACCAACTGCTGTGTTCTGGTGCCGCTTGCCGGAATCGAACTGGCGACCTTTTCATTACGAATGAACTGCTCTACCAACTGAGCTAAAGCGGCGAAGTCGCACATTCTAACAAATATTTCTTGCTACAGGCTAGTCCCAACACGATAAATTTTAGCCATGCTGCAAAAATGTCATTGCTTTGTGCGATTTTGAAGCTTCTCAGCCTGCGTGGTAGCCCGTCACCACCGCCACTTCATCCCGCGACCCCAGGAACACCGGCACGCGCTGATGCAGCTTGTGCGGCTGGATGTCCATGATGCGGGTCTGGCCGTCGGTGGCCGCGCCGCCTGCCTGTTCGACGATGAAGGCCATCGGATTCGCCTCATACATCAAACGCAGCTTGCCTGGCATCGACGTGTCGCGCGTGTCGGCAGGGTACATGAAGATGCCGCCGCGGTTCAGGATGCGGTGCACGTCCGCCACCATCGAAGCGATCCAGCGCATGTTGAAGTTGGTGCCGCGCGGGCCGGTGTCGCCGGCCAGCAGTTCGCTGATGTAGCGCTGCACCGGCGGATGCCAGTGGCGCTGGTTCGACATATTGATCGCGAATTCCTTGGTCTTGGCCGGGATCTGCATGTTGCGCTGGGTGAGCACCCACGAACCCATCTCGCGGTCCAGGGTGAAGCAGTTGACGCCGTTGCCGGTGGTGAGCACCAGCATGGTCTGCGGGCCGTACACGGCGTAGCCTGCGGCCACCTGCTTGCTGCCTGCCTGCATGAAGTCCGCCTCGGTCGGCTGGCCCATGCCATCCGGCGCCTTCAGCACCGAGAAGATGGTGCCGATGGAGACGTTGACGTCGATGTTCGACGAGCCATCCAATGGATCGAACAGCAGCATGTATTCGCCTTTTGGATAACGGTTGGGAATCGGGTGGATGGACTCCATCTCTTCCGACGCCATCGCCGCCAGGTGGCCGCCCCATTCGTTCGCTTCCAGCAGGATTTCGTTGGAGATGATGTCCAGCTTCTTCTGCACTTCGCCCTGGATGTTTTCGGTGTCGGCGGTGCCGAGCACTTCGCCCAGCGCGCCCTTGCCTACCGAGTGGCTGATGGTTTTGCAGGCGCGCGCGACCACTTCGATCAGCAGGCGCAGTTCGGCCGGGATCGAGTTGTTCTGGCGCTGTTCTTCCACCAGATATTGTGTGAGGCTGATGCGTTTCATGATTTCCCTTGGGTTGTTTTAATTAATTTTCCAGCGCTTTTGTTACCACTTCCAGCACGTCGTTCGACAGCTTGGCGCGGCCGGCGACTTTTTCCAACGCGCGTTTCATCTTCGCCTGCAACGCCGGCGCATAACGGCGCCAGCGGTCCATGCCACGCGCCAGGCGCGCCGCTACCTGCGGGTTGATCGCATCGAGCTTGATCACGAACTCGGCCCAGAATTCATAAGCGCTGCCATCGGCCGCATGGAACTGCGACGGGTTGTTGCTGGTGAAGTTGAAGATCAAGCTGCGCGCGCGATTCGGATTCTTCAGCGTGAAGGCCGGATGCTGCATCAGCTTGCGCACGGCGGCGACGTCGGTGGTCGGCGCGGCGGCCTGCATGGCGAACCATTTGTCGATCACCAGCGCTTCGCTTTCGAAGTCTTCGTAGAAGTTCTTCAGGTACGGGCCCGCTTCGGCGCCGCTGTGGATCATCGATACCAGCGCGGCGGAACGGTCGGTCATGTTGCAGGCCTTTTCGAACTGCTGTTGCGCGAGCTTCAGCTCCGCCATGTCGGGCGCCACCATCAGGTAGGACAGGCACAGGTTCTTCAACGCGCGCTTGCCGGCCGACAGTGCGTCCGGGCTGTAGGCGCCGGGCGTCTGGTTGGCGTGGTATTGCGCCAGCAGCTCGGGCTTGAGCGCGGCGCCGATGGTGCGGCGCATGAACTGGCGCGCGGTGTGGATAGCCTGCGGATCGACCACGTCCATCTGCTCGGCGATGATGATTTCCGACGGCAGTATCAGCGCCAGTTCGCGGAAGGCCGGGTCGAGCGTCTCGTCGGTCAGCACGGCGCGCTGGGCGTTGATGAAGGTGGCGTCCAGTTTCAGGTTGGCGTCGCTGCCGCCGGCCGCCGCCACTTGCGCGGTCAGCTTCAGCAGGCGTTCCATCGCCAGGCGCTGACCAGCCTCCCAGCGGTTGACCGGGTCGCTGTCATGGCTGAACAGGTGCAGCAGTTCGTCGTCGGTGTAGTCGTATTCGAGTATCACCGGCGCCGAGAAGTCGCGCAGGATGGATGGCGTCGGCCGTTCGTCGACCTGGCGGAAGCGGAAGATCTGCTCCTGCTCGGTCAGCTCCAGCACCACCGTGGTGGCGCCCTTGGCGTGCTTGCCGCCTTCCAGCACCAGGGGCAAATCCTTGCCGCTGGCGCTCAGCAGGCCGACCGCCACCGGGATGTGGAAGGGCAGCTTGTCGGCCTGGCCGGCGGACGCCGGACAGCGCTGGCTGAGAATGATGTCGAAGTGGCGCTTGACGGCGTCGTAGCGCGTGCGCGCGGTGACGATGGGCGTGCCGGCCTGCGAGTACCAGCGCTCGAACTGGCGCAGGTCGCGGCCGTTGGCGTCGGCCATGGCGGCGCGGAAGTCGTCGCATTCAACGGCCTGGCCGTCGTGGCGCTTGAAGTACAGGTCCATGCCTTTGCGGAAGCCGTCGCGGCCCACCAGGGTCTGGTACATGCGTACGACTTCGGCGCCCTTCTCGTACACGGTGACGGTGTAGAAGTTGTTGATCTCGACGAAGGAGTCGGGGCGCACCGGATGCGACATCGGGCCTGCATCCTCAGGGAACTGGGCCTGGCGCAGCGTGCGCACCTGGTCGATGCGGGTGACGGCGCGGCCGCTGTCGGTGCCTATCATGTCGGCGCTGAACTCCTGGTCGCGGAACACGGTCAGGCCTTCCTTCAGCGACAGCTGGAACCAGTCGCGGCAAGTCACGCGGTTGCCGGTCCAGTTGTGGAAGTATTCGTGGCCGACCACCGCTTCAATGCCGGCGTAGTCGATGTCGGTCGCCGTGCGCGGATTGGCCAGCACGAACTTGGTGTTGAAGATGTTCAGGCCCTTGTTCTCCATCGCGCCCATGTTGAAGTCGCCCACGGCGACGATCATGAAGCGGTCCAGGTCCAGCTCCAGGCCGAAGCGTTCCTCATCCCAGCGGATCGAGTTCTTCAGCGACTGCATGGCGTAGTCGGTCTTGTCGAGGTTGCCCTCTTCCACCCACACTTGCAGCAGCACTTCGCGGCCGGACTGCAGCGTGTAGCGCTCTTCCTGGCACACCAGGCGCGCGGCCACCAGCGCGAACAGGTAGGATGGCTTCTTGAACGGGTCCTCCCACTTGGCGTAGTGGCGGCCGTCGCCCAGCTCGCCCTCCTCGATCAGGTTGCCGTTCGACAGCAGCACCGGATAGGCGGCTTTGTCGGCGCGCAGCATCACGGTGTACTTGGCCATCACGTCCGGACGGTCGGGGAAATAGGTGATGCGGCGGAAGCCTTCGGCCTCGCACTGCGTGTAGAAATTGCCGTTCGAGACGTACAGGCCGGACAGCGTGGTGTTCTGCACCGGCGCGCACAGGGTTTCGATTTCCAGCACCACCTTGGCCGGGGCCTTGCGGATGGTCAGCGTGCTGCCGTCCACGCGGTACTCGGTCGGCGCCAGCGGCTTGCCGTTCAGGCGCAGCGCCACCAGTTCGATTTCCTCGCCGTGCAGCACGATGTCATGGCTCCGGCTGGCCGGGTTCTGTCGCAGCGTGATGCGGTTGGCGACCACGGTGCGGTCCGGGTCGAGGTCGAAGCCGAGTTCAACGGTTTCTACCAGGTAGGCGGGAGCGGTGTAATCTTTGCGGTATATCGTCTGTGGACTGCTGTCTGTGCGCATTGGTGGACTCTGTGACGTAGGCAAAAGCCTATTTTACCAATACCGGCAGCAGGAGGACGGGCGAATTGCCTGCAAGGGGGTGAGATAGGCGGCATAAGTTGCTGGTTTCCACCTTGCCGTAACATTCTGTAATAATCGTGCAGGGCCGGGGCTAGCGTCATAAACTTAGTACTGGAAAACACCGTCTGAACCGAGAGGGTCAACATCATGAAATATCTTGCCATACTGGCGACTGCCGCCGTAGTACTGCTGAGCGGCTGCGCCACCACCATCCGCAGCGACGTCACCGCCTTCAATGCCTGGCCGGCCGACATCCAGGACAAATCCTATGCGTTCGAAGCCCCGCAGGGCGCGGACGACACGCTGGAATACCGTAGTTATCAAGTGCTTGTGAGCAATGAACTGGCCAAGCTGGGCTTCCGCCAGGCCGGCGACGGCCAGCAGCCGAAGCTGCTCGTCAGCATGAAATTCAGCACCATCGACCATGCGGTGCGGGTGCTGGAAGCAGATGATCCGTTCATGGGTCCCTATTGGGGCCATGGCTACGGCCGTTACGGCTGGGGTGGCTGGGGTTATTCGCGCTGGGGTTATCGCCCGTACTTCTACGATCCGTTCCGCTACTACGGCCCGCTGGTGGTGGAAGAGCGCGTCAAGCATGAATACCAGCGCCAGCTGCGCGTGACCATCAACGGCACCGATGGCCGCAAGCTGTACGACGTGACGGTGCAGAACACCAGCCGCGTGCAAGCCACGCCGCACGTGATGCCTGCGCTGGTGCAGAGCGCCTTCACCGGCTTCCCCGGCCAGAGCGGCGTGCCGCGCAGGGTCGACCTGACGATCGATCCGAAGACGGACGCTGCCCAGGCGGCGCCGCCTAAAGCCGGTTAAGGATCCGCTACCGCAAAAAAAATGCGCCGGAAAAAACCGGCGCATTTTCTTTTTACCCCGCCAATTACTTGGTGGCGATATGCACGGCTTCCTTCAGGTCGCCGACTTTCTCTTGCAGCTTGCCTTCAGCCTGCTTTTGCAGACCCTTGGCTTCCTGTTCAGGGCTGTCGATCAGATCGCCAACTTGCTCCTGGATTTTGCCGCCGATGTCTTTCAGTTTGCCTTCAACTTGGTCTTTGTTCATGATGTAGCTCCGGTAGGGGCCCGAACTGAAATAGCTTGGGCATGGAGAACAGCATATCGGCCCGCCTCGTTTATCTCCGTACGCTTGCGTACATAAAGCCCACGCCGTCTATATGCCCGCGCTCCGCTTCCACAGCATCGGCAATACCCACCAGGCGCCAACGATCAACAACGCCATGATCGCTGCCATCACCGCCCCCACCGTGGCGCCGAACACTTCCGATATCACCAGGTCGGTGCCGAGCACCAGCGCGACAGCCAGCGCCAGCGCGCCGGCGACGATCTGCCGCGTCGCCATGCGCTTGAAGCGCGCGCGGTCCTTCAGCGGCCGCATCAGGCGATGCTGGATCGCGGGCGCGCTCAACAGCACCAGGCTGGTCAACGACAGGAAGAAGGTCGCCAGGAACAACAGCTTTTCCGCGTGCACGATCTGGGCGAAGCCGCCATTGAACGGCAGGATGATCAGGAAGGCCGACAGCATCTGCGCCCCCGGCAGTAGGATACGCATCTCGCTCAGCATGTCGGAAAAATCGCCGTCGTCCTGCTCACTCCCTGGCTCGGCGAGGTCTACGCTCATGGCAGCAGGATCGACGAGCCGGTGGTCTTGCGCGCTTCCAGCTCGGTGTGGGCCTGTGCCACGTCGGCCAATGCATAGCGCTGGCGGATGTCGATCTTGACTTCGCCGCTGGCGACCACGCCGAACAGTGATTTCGCCGCCGCTTCCAGGTCTTCGCGCCTGGCCATGTAGGACATCAGCGAAGGCCGCGTGATGAACAGCGAGCCACGGCTGGCCAGCTCGCCCAGGCTGAATGGCGGCACCGGCCCGGAGGCATTGCCGAAGCTGACCATCGTGCCCAGCGGCTGCAAGCAGTCCAGCGAACCGATGAAGGTATCCTTGCCGATCGAGTCATACACCGCCGACACGCCTTTGCCGCCGGTGATCTCCTTCACCCGTTCGGTGAAGTTTTCCTTGTTGTAGTTGATGACGTGGTGCGCGCCGTTCTCGGTGGCCAGCGCCGCCTTCTCTTCCGAGCCCACGGTGCCGATCAGCGTCACGCCCATCACCTTGGCCCACTGGCAGGCGATCAGCCCGACGCCACCGGCCGCCGCGTGGAACAGGATGGTGTCGCCGGCCTTCAGCGGCACCGTGCGATGGAACAGGTATTGCACCGTCAGGCCTTGCAGCATCATCGCGGCGGCCGTGTCGAAGCCGATTTTCTCCGGCAGCACCAGCAGCTGCGAAGCCGGCATATTGCGCGCCTCGGCATAAGCACCGATAGGCCGGCCGGCGTAGGCCACGCGGTCGCCCACCTGCACCTCGGTCACGCCCTCGCCCACCGCTTCGACCACGCCCGCGCCTTCCATGCCCAGGCCACCGGGCAGCGGCTGCGGATACAGGCCGGTGCGGAAGTAGACGTCGATGAAGTTCAGGCCTATCGCCTCATGGCGTACCTGCGCTTCGCCGGGACCGGGCGGGCCCAGTTCCACGTCCACCAGTTCCATCACTTCCGGGCCGCCTACGCGGTTGATGCGGATTGCCTTGGTCATGTCTGCCTCCGATATGCGGTGTGCGAAGAGTGTAGCGCCGGTCAGGCCGCTGCGGCGCGCTGCTGCAACTGCGACAGCACCAGGTGCGCCGACGAGACGTTGGTGGCGCATGGCGTGTTGTGCACGTCGCAGGCGCGCACCAGCGCGTTGATGTCCGGTTCGTGCGGCTGCGGCGTCATGGGGTCGCGCAGGAAGATCACGCAATCGATCTCGCCTTCGACCAGCATGGAGCCGATCTGCAGGTCGCCGCCGAACGGGCCCGAATGCTTGCGGTCCACCGTCAGGCCCAGTTCATTGGCCAGGCGGCCGCCGGTGGTGCCGGTGGCGGTCAGCGTGCAGGTCGAGAGGAAGGCCTTGTATTCGCCGGCCAGCGCGATCATGTCGTCTTTTTTCTTGTCGTGGGCAATCAGGGCAATGCGGGTTTTCATGTTCTGATCCTATTTTTTTGACAGCAGATATATCCCGGCCAGCACCAGCACGGTGCCTCCCAACTGCCAGGAGGTGACAGGTTCGCCCAGCAGCAGCGCACCCAAAAACAGTGTGGAAACGGGGCCGATCATACCAGCCTGCGAGGCGGTGCCTGGGCCGATGCGTTCGACGGCGGCCATGGTCATAAACACCGGCATCACCGTGCACAGGATGCCGTTGACTAGCGACAGGCCGTACACCGGCAGCGGCTGGACCAGGCCGGACGCGGGCCGCAGCAGGAAAAACTGGCCGATGCAGGCCGCGCTGGAGACGCACATCGCATACGACACCAGCCGCAGCGCGCCAAGCCGCTTGACCATCTCGCCCGACAGCAGCAGGTAGACGGCGTAAGCGGCGGCCGAACCCGTGACCAGCGTGGCGCCCAGCATCACGTTGCGGCTGCCGCTGTTGAGGTCATGCAGGAAGACGAAGACGATGCCGCAGTAGGAGGTCAGCAGCGCCAGCCACTGCTTGCGGCTGATGTGGTGCTTGAGCAGCGTGGAGGAGATCAGCAGGACGAAGGTGGGCGTCAGGAACAGGATCAGCCGTTCGAGGCCGACCGAGATGTATTGCAGGCCGAGGAAATCGAGAAAGCTGGAGAGGTAGTAGCCGACCAGGCCCAGGCCGACGATGCGCCAGCGGTCGGCGTTGGAGAGCGGTGCTTCGGTGCGCATCTTCCACAGCGCGACGGCGGCGAACACCGGCAGCGAGAAGATCATGCGGAAGGCGATCAGGGTGACGGCGTCGATCTGATAGCGGTACAGCAGCTTGGCCACCACCGCCTTGGTCGAGAACAGAACCGCCCCGCCGATGGCGATACCCAAGCCGCCGAGATAGGCGGCGCGCGCCGGCGCGCTGTCCGTGATGCTTTTGTCCATACCGGAATTGTACGGGCAAACGCCAGAAGCTGCTGGCAGGGCCGCCCACGTCGTTCCCGCGCAGGCGGGAACCCATGCACAGCGTCCAATCGCGCGCTCTATGGGCTCCCGCTTTCGCGGGAGCGACGACGCGGCTTAGCTGATGGCCACGGCCGCCGCGCCCGCCGTCACGGTGGCGGTGGTGACGCGGGCTACCACGCTGGTCGGTGCGTTGCCGCCTACCAGCTTGTTGACCTGCTTGAACTGCGCCACCAGCTTGCCCGGGGTCAGCGTCACCAGCGTGAAGCCTTGCGCATCGGTGTTCAGATGCTTGATCCACGGGTTGTTGCCCAGGCCGGACAACTGCTGCGCCAGCGCCAGCAGCGAGGTGTTGAAATCGCTGTTGGCCTGCAAACCGGCCAGCACCGCGCTGGTGGTCGGATCCAGCTGCGCTTCCGGCAAGCCCTTGGCGCCCAGCGCGCCGCGTACCTGCACGCGCACCTGCTCCAGCAGGCTGGCCACGGTCGGTGCGGCCTTGCCCATGGTGTAGTCCAGCAGGTTGATCGAGATGCTCAACGTACCCAGGCCTGTGACCGGGATCGCCAGCGGGTACGACACCAGCGTGGCGATGTCGCCCAGCGCCGACGCGGCGTCGCGCAGGTAGCTGAAGAACGAATCCGAGCTGATGCCGGCCGAAACCAGGTCCACCATCACCGGCGTGCCGCCGCCGGTGGCGTCGAAGTCGTCGTTGACGGTGCCGGCGAAGAAGGCGTGGATGTCGCCGGTGATCGCCACCACGTTGCCGATGCTGTTGGTCTTCAGGTGAGCCATCAGCGCCTTGCGCTCGCTGTTGTAGCCGTCCCACTGGTCGCAGTTGAGCAGGAAGCGCGCGAAGAACGGCGCCAGCGCCGCCTTCTTGCCCGACGCGGCGACGAAGGCCGAATCAGCCTTCTTGGCCTGGATGTCCGGTTTGATGTAGCCGAAGGCGATGGTCTGCGCGCCGGCCGCAGCCAGCTGCGCCGGCGTGGCGCCGGCGATGCCGCGATTGGCGTCGATGATCGCCTTCAGCGTGGCCACTGCGATGCCGGCTTGCGCCGCGCTCAAGCCGGCAGCTACCGCAGCCGCACCTTGCGCCGCAGCGTCGCCGCCGGTGGAATAGCTGGTGAAAGCAGCGACCGCGCCAGCTTGCGCCAGCGCCGGCGTGGCGCCAGCGGTTGCCGCGGCGACGATGGCGCCGGCCAGCGGGATGTTGCCGCCGGTCGCGGCGATGGTGCTGCCGATCGATGCGGCGATGGTCGGCACCGCGTTCAGCGCCAGCAGCGTGGCGATGGCGTCGACGCCGCTCAGGCCCATGCGCAGCAGCGATACTTCATTGCCCCACAGTTTCCAGGTCGCGGTGGCGGTCTTCATCTTGTCCATCCACCACTGGCGCTGGGTAGAGCCCAGGATCGACACGGTGTCCAGCGGCGAGGCCAGGCCGATGGTGGTGGCGCCGGCCATCTTCTGCGCTTCCACGGTGTTGTACACGTCCTGCGGCGCCAGGTAGCGCGAGCCGATGCGGCCCAGCGGCAAACCGGTGGCCGGATTGACCGCCGACTCGGGAATCACGTGGTCGTTGCGGTACAGGCGCTCGTCGGTCATCACCAGCTGCATCAGCTTGCCGAACTGGAAGTCGCGGTAGATCTTGATGTTCTGGAAGCTGGTGGTGGCGCTGTCGAGGTTGACGTCGGCCGGCATGTATTCGAACCACGCCTGGTTGGCGTTGCGGCGGCGGCCGGTCTGGTGCAGGTCCGAGCCGTCGGTGACGCTGAAGGTGCCGTCGTAGGTCTGCGCATCCTGCCATGCATCGTCCGAGAACTCGTGGTCGTCCCAGATGGCGATGAAGGCGAAGCGCTCGTGCAGCGCCTGCAGGCGGGTATCGGTGCGGTACTTCTTGTACAGGTAGCGGTAGTCGGCCAGCGTGGTGGCGTACTTGGCGCCCGAGGTGCCGCTCTTGAAGGCGCCGTCCGGCAGCTTGAGCGCGTCGTGGCGCGTTTCCACTGCGCCCAGCTGGAAGTCTTCGCCCACGGTTTCGTAGATGTAGTCGCCCAGATGGACGATGAAGTCGAGGTTCTCGCCGACGATGCTGCTCATCGCGCCCCAGTGGTTGACGCTCCAGTCCTGACAGGTCATGTAGGCGAATTGCAGTTGCGAGACATCGGCATCAACGGCCGGCGCGGTCTTGCAGCGGCCGACGTTGGAACGCGTGTCACCGGCGACGAACTGGTAGAAGTAGACGGTGTTGGGATTCAGGCCCGTGACCTTGTGGCGCACGGTGTTGTCAAATTGCGACTGCAAAGGCAGTTTGATGTCGACCACAGTGGCGCCGCTGAGGGCCGTGCTGCTGCCCAGGGCCGTGCTGTTGTCGGCGGCGGTCATCACCAGGCGGATCGCGCTGTCCGATGCGGTCGGCGCCGGGGCCACGCCGTCGGCGGCTGCCGGCACGGCGCGGGTCCACAGCATGATGCTGTCGTTGCGCGGGTCGCCGGAGGCTACGCTCTGTGGGAACTTCCAGGCGCCGCTGGCCAGCGGCAGATCGGTGGCGCTGCCATCGGCGGATGCGGAGCTGCTACCGCCACAGGCTGTCAGTCCGGCGCCCGAAGCGACCGATACCGTGATAAAGCTGCCGTACTTGAGAAACTGCCTTCTGTCCATGTCTGCTCCGCAATACCAGTGATGTTAAAAGATAAATCGTAGCAGGAGGATATGACAGCGGCCCTACAAAAAGTGGAGGAAGGCCTCTAGTGTGGACTTTACGCTAAACTGTTAACTTAGTTTAACGTCTACTTCTGCATTGCACCCTCAATTGAAACAACTGATCCCCGCTCCGCTGCTTGCAAAAGCCAAAAAAATCCTGGTCGTCACGCATATGGCGATCGGCGACTTCACTTACATGCAGATGTGTTTCAAGGCCTTGAAGCGCGCCCATCCCCACCTGGAAATCCACCTGTGGGTCGATGAGCGCCGGCGCTCGGCCAACCCGGCGGACTGGCCGCATCTGAAGAACTACTCGCTGTACGACTGGCTTGCCGCCAGCCCCTACATCGACGAGGTCTACGCCCAGAACTACAGCCCCGCCCTGCACGCGCAATCGATCGCCAAGGCCCAGCGCGAGGACTACCCGCTGGTCGTGTCGCTGACCCACATGGCCTGCCACCGCTATGCGCGGCTGACGCGGGAGATCAGCCCGCGCGGCTTCATCGTCGGCCTGAAAAAACAGAAATACCGTTTCTTTGAATTGTCCAAGAAGCTCAGCATCCTGAAATTCAACGCTACCATTCCGCTGTACGAGTCGCAGGAACACAATGTGCCGCACGTGAGCGACATCTATGCGCAATGGTTCACGCACGCCTTCGGCCTCGACATCCCCAAGGCGGACCGCTACCCGACCATCCACATTCCAGACCAATGGACGACTTACGCGCGCGAGCAGTTCGCCGCCTGGGGGCTGCCAGCAAACGTGGTCTTCATCAATGTCTACTCCAAGGGCGAGGAGCGCTGCTGGCCGCTGGAGCGCGGCTTCGAGCTGATCCGGGAGATGCGCAAGCACCCGCAGTGGCGCGAGGCTGGCTTTGTTGTCAACGTTGTTCCGGAAGAACTGCAAGCCGCGCGCGCGCTGTACGAGCGCGACGCGCCGCCCGGCACCCATCTGTTCTCGGCGGAAGAGAGCTTCTTCCAGCTGCCGGCGGTGCTCGCCCTGTGCAGCCTGATCATCACGGTGGAAACGGCCGTGATGCACCTGGCGAACGCCGTGCATGTGCCGGTGATCGCCCTGATGCGACAAAACAACCCGGAATGGGTGCCTATCGATCAAGAAAACAGCGCCGTCATCCTGGTCAAGGAAATGGACGCGTGGGTGACGAAAATCGAGCTGCCAGAGGTGATGGAAAAGGTTTTGAGTTGGCCCCTATGATAGAATACCGCCCTCACCGCACACCAATGACTTACCGCCGAAGGAAGATCGAACATGGCTGGACACAGCAAATGGGCCAACATCAAGCACAAAAAAGCAGCAACTGACGCGAAACGCGGCAAGATCTGGACGCGCCTGATCAAGGAGATCACCGTTGCTGCGCGCATGGGCGGCGGCGACCTGACCTCCAACCCGCGCCTGCGCCTGGCCGTGGACAAGGCGGCCGACGCCAATATGCCGAAGGATAACGTGCAGCGCGCGATCACCCGCGGCACCGGCGGCGAGGACGGCGCGGCCTACGAGGAAGTACGCTACGAAGGCTACGGCGTGGGCGGCGCGGCCGTCATCGTCGACTGCATGACCGACAACCGTGTGCGCACGGTGGCCGAGGTACGCAACGCCTTCAACAAAAACGGCGGCAACATGGGCAACGAAGGCTCGGTCGCCTTCATGTTCAAGCACTGCGGCCAGTTCCTGTTCGCGCCCGGCACCAACGAGGACGCGCTGATGGAAGTGGCGCTGGAAGCCGGCGCCGAAGACGTGGTGGCCGATGAAGAAGGCGGCTTCGAAGTACTGTGCGGCCCGCACGACTTCGCCGCCGTCAAGGATGCGCTGGACGCCGCCGGCTTCAAGGCCGAAGTGGCCGAGATCATCATGAAGCCGGCCACCGAAACCGTGTTCACCGGCGATAACGCCGTCAAGATGCAAAAACTGCTGGACGCGTTGGAAGCCCTGGACGATGTCCAGGAAGTCTATTCCAACACGCTGATCGAAGACTGAGGAATTATGAAAATATTGGTAGTCGGCTCCGGCGGCCGTGAACATGCGCTGGCTTGGAAACTGGCGCAATCGGAACGCATCCAGATGGTGTATGTCGCTCCGGGCAACGGCGGCACGGCGCGCGATGCGCGCCTGGTCAACGTCAACATCACGGACCTGCATGAACTGGCGAACTTCGTCGAGCAAGAGCACATCAGCCTGACCGTGGTCGGCCCTGAGACGCCACTGGCCGGCGGCATCGTCAACCTGTTCCGCGCGCGCGGCCTGAAGGTGTTCGGCCCGACCAAGGAAGCGGCACAGCTGGAGTCGTCGAAAGACTTCGCCAAGGCCTTCATGCAGCGCCACGGCATCCCGACCGCCAAGTACCAGACCTTCTCGGACGTCGCGCAAGCGCACGCCTACATAGCCGCCAACGGCGCACCTATCGTCATCAAGGCCGACGGCCTGGCCGCCGGCAAGGGCGTGGTGGTGGCGATGTCGCTGGAAGAAGCGCACCAGGCGGTCGACGACATGCTGGCCGATAACCGCTTCGGCGACGCCGGCGCCCGCATCGTCATCGAGGAATTCCTGGCCGGCGAAGAAGCCAGCTTCATCGTCATGTGCGACGGCAAGAACATCCTGCCGCTGGCCACCAGCCAGGACCACAAGCGCCTGAAGGACAACGACGAAGGCCCGAACACCGGCGGCATGGGTGCGTACTCCCCTGCCCCTATCGTCACGCCGGCCATGCACGCCCGCGTGATGCGCGAGATCATCAACCCCACCATCGCCGGCATGGCGAAGGACGGCATCGTCTTCACCGGCTTCCTGTACGCCGGCCTGATGATCGACGCCCAGGGCAATCCGCGCACGCTGGAATTCAACTGCCGCATGGGCGATCCTGAGACGCAGCCGATCATGTCGCGCCTGAAGACCGACCTGGTGGCGGTGATGGAACACGCCGTCAACGGCACGCTGGACCAGATCGAGCTGGAATGGGACCGCCGCACCGCCGTTGGCGTGGTGCTGGCCGCCGCCGGCTACCCGGACGCGCCGCTGAAAGGCGCCGTGATCGAAGGCATCCCGGCCGAAACGCCGGAATCCGTGACCTTCCACGCCGGCACCGCCGAAGTGGGCGGCCAGCTGCAGGTCACGGGCGGCCGCGTACTGTGCGTAGTCGGCCTGGGCGACAGCGTCAAGCTGGCGCAGAAGCAGGCTTACGAGACGGTCGACCAGATTTCGTTCGACGGCATGCAGTGCCGCCGCGATATCGGCTGGCGCGGCCTGAAGCATTAGGATAAGATGGCGTCCGTTCCGCATCCCGCAGCCGTCAAGGCCTACCTGCTCGATCTGCAAGACCGCATCGTGCAGGCGCTGGAGTCCGTCGACGGCAAGCCCTTCCTGCGCGACGCGTGGGACCGGCCCGAAGGCGGCGGCGGCATTTCGCGCCTGATCGAAGAAGGCAATGTCATCGAGCGCGGCGGCGTCAACTTCTCGCATGTGATGGGCGCGAAACTGCCGCCATCGGCGTCGGCGCACCGTCCTGACCTGGGCGGCCAGCCTTGGGAAGCGATGGGCGTGTCGCTGGTGATCCATCCGCGCAATCCGTACGCGCCGACGGTGCACATGAACGTGCGCTTCTTCACCACGACCACCGCCGACGGCGAACCGGCGTGGTGGTTCGGCGGCGGCATGGACCTGACGCCCTACTACGGCAACCAGCAGGACGTGAAGCACTTCCACCAGGTGTGCCATGATGCGCTGGCGCCGTTCGGCGACGAGCTGCATCCGCGCTTCAAGAAGTGGTGCGACGAATATTTTTACCTGAAACACCGCCAGGAAGCGCGCGGCGTCGGCGGCATTTTCTTCGACGACTACAACGAGGCGGGTTTCGACCAGAGCTTCGCCATGATGCGCAGCGCCGGCGATGCTTTCCTCAAGGCCTACCAGCCCATCCTGGAACGCCGCAAGGACACGCCGTACGGTGAACGCGAACGCGACTTCCAGGCCTACCGCCGTGGACGTTACGTCGAGTTCAACCTGGTGTTCGACCGCGGCACGCTGTTCGGCCTGCAGTCCGGCGGCCGCACCGAGGCGATCCTGATGTCGATGCCGCCCATCGTCAAATGGCGCTATCGCTGGGAGCCCGAAGCGGGCAGCCCGGAAGCGGCGCTGTACAGCGACTTCCTGCCGCACCGCGACTGGCTCGCCGCGTGACGATGGCCTGCCGCGTCGCACTGCTGGGAGGCAGCTACGATCCGGTGCACCATGGTCATGTCGCGTTGGGCGCGCATTTTGCGCACCTGCTGCAGGTCGACCAGTTGCGCGTGATCCCCGCCGGCCTGCCATGGCAGAAGTCCAACCTGAAGGCGACGCCCCAGCAGCGCGCCGAGATGGCGGCACTGGCGTTTGCCGGCGCCGACTACGACGTCGTGGTCGATCTGCAGGAGATCGAACGCGCCGCGCAGGGTTTGGCCACCTACACGATAGACACGCTGCGCCAGGTGCGCGCCGAACTGGGCCCGTCGGCCTCCATCGCCTTCCTGATGGGCGCCGACCAGTTGCAGCGGCTCGACACCTGGCATGAATGGCAGGCGCTGTTCGACTACGCCCATATCTGCGTAGCCGCCCGCCCTGGCTTTAACCTGGCCGCCGCCGGCCTTCCGCCGGCAGTGGCCGAGGCGTTTTCCCGCCGTTTGGGAACGCCTGAACAAATCCGCAACACGCCGCACGGTCTGACTTATCTGGCACAAGACTTCGCGGTGGATATCTCCGCCACCGAAATACGTGCGGCATTACAACGGGGGGATAGCGCAAACTCGCTTATCCCGCCGCTAGTGCTAGACTATATTGAACAACATAATCTATACAAAAGCTAAATGGACATCAAAAAACTGCAATCCCTCGTCGTTGACGCCCTCGAAGACGTCAAGGCCCAAGATATCGCCCTGTTCGATACCACCCACCTGACCAGCCTGTTCGACCGGATCGCCATCGCGTCCGGTACCTCCAACCGCCAGACCAAGGCGCTGGCCGCCTCGGTGCGCGACAAGGTCAAGGCCGCCGGCGGCGACGTCTACGGCATGGAAGGCGAGGACACCGGTGAATGGGTGCTGGTCGACCTGGGCGACATGATCGTCCACATCATGCAGGCGCCGATCCGCGCCTACTACCGCCTGGAAGAAATCTGGGGCGACAAGCCGGTCAAGCTGGGCGCCGCCAAGCGCAAGTCGACCAAGGAAGGCGAAGAAGCCGACGCACCGAAGAAAGTCAGCAGCCACCTGGCCGCCGGCAAGAAAGCCGTCGACGCCTCCCCGGTCATCGAGAAGAAAGCCCCGGCACGCAAGGCCGCAGCCGCCAAGCCGGCCGCCGCCAGCGCAGCCAAAAAGCCGGCCGCCAAGAAGGCCGCCGTGCCAGCCGGTAAAACCATCAAGGTCGGCAAGACCAAGTCCGCCGTCGCCGCAGCTGAAGTGCTGAAGTCCCTGCCGCCTAAGCGCAAGGTCGCCAAGCCTAAGGCCGACGAAGCGCCGGTCAAGACCGTCATCAAGCGTATCAAAAAAGTCGAAGAGTAATCGAGGATGCAGCTGATCATCGCTGCGGTCGGCCATAAAATGCCGGCCTGGATAGAAACGGGTTTCGCCGAATACGCGAAGCGCATGCCGCCTGAACTGAAGATCGTGCTGAAGGAAATCAAGCCGGTCGACCGTTCGGGCAGCAAGACCGCCGCCACCGCGATGGCGCTCGAACGCGAGCGCATCGAGGCGGCGCTGCCCAAATCCGTCCGCATCATCGCCCTCGACGAGCGCGGCAAGGACCTGACTTCGGTCGGCCTGTCGCAGCAGCTCGAAGCCTGGCAGCAGGATGGCCGCGACACGGCCTTCCTGATCGGCGGCGCCGACGGCCTCGATCCGGAGCTCAAGGCCCGGGCCGAAGGTTTGATACGTATTTCCAGCATGACGCTGCCACATGGTATGGTGCGGGTAATGCTGGCGGAACAGCTGTACCGCGCGTGGTCCATCACGCAGAACCATCCGTATCACCGCGTTTAAAACAAAATCATATGAAACCGGTCGACAAAAAGATCTACCTCGCTTCAAAAAGCCCGCGCCGGCGCGAACTGCTGCGCCAGGTGGGCATCGATTTCGAATTACTGCTGCTGCGCAGCGACGGCCCGCGCGGCCCCGACGTCACCGAAGAGGTGCTGCCGGGCGAAGCGCCGCTGGACTATGTGTCCCGCGTGGCGCGTGAAAAAGCCGCGTTCGCGGCCGACCTGGTGGTCAAGCGCCGCATGGCGCCGCGCGCCGTGCTGGCGGCCGACACCACCGTCACCATCGACGGCGCCATTCTCGGCAAGCCTGCCACGCCCAACGAAGCCATCGCCATGCTGCAGCAGCTGTCCGGCCGCACCCACCAGGTGCTGACCGCGATCGCCGTGCACTCGGCCGATTTCGCCGGCCAGGTCACGCAGGTGTCGGACGTGCGCTTCGGCGTGCTGTCGCCGGCTGCCATCGCCGCCTACTGCGCCACCTCGGAACCCTATGACAAGGCCGGCGGCTACGGCATCCAGGGTCCGGCCGCGCAGTTTATCGAACACATCACCGGCAGCCATTCGGGCATCATGGGCTTGCCGCTGTACGAGACCGCACAGCTGCTGCGGCAGGCGGGTTTGCCGCTACCCTGAGCGGCGTGTATGATCGTCGTTCAGCCACAGCGATTAAAGCAGCCGCGCTTTTAAAAAACGAGCGGCCTTTGAGACAAATGAACGAAGACATCCTGATCAACATCACCCCGCAAGAAACCCGGGTCGCCCTCATCCTGCAGGGCGCCGTGCAAGAGCTGCACATCGAACGCACGCTCACGCGCGGCCTGGCCGGCAACGTCTATTCGGGCAAGGTGGTGCGGGTGCTGCCGGGCATGCAGTCCGCGTTCATCGACATCGGCCTCGAACGCGCGGCCTTCCTGCACGTGGCCGATATCTGGGAAGCCCGTCCGCACGACGGCGGCCAGAACGCGGCGCCGACGCCGATTGAAAAAATCCTGTTCGACGGCCAGGTGCTGACGGTGCAGGTGATCAAGGATCCGATCGGCACCAAGGGCGCGCGCCTGTCGACGCAGATCTCGATCGCCGGCCGCATGCTGGTCTACCTGCCGCAGGACACCCACATCGGCATCTCGCAGAAGATCGAAAAGGAATCGGAACGCGAAGCGCTGCGCGTGCGGCTGCAAAGCCTGCTGCCGGCCGAGGAAAAAGGCGGCTACATCGTGCGCACGCAAGCGGAAGAGGCTTCCGATTCCGACATCGCCGCCGACGTCGAATACCTGCGCAAGACCTGGGGCGCGATCCTGCACGGCGCCAAGACCAAGCCGGCCACCACGCTGCTGCACCAGGACTTGAGCCTGGCCCAGCGCGTGCTGCGCGACTTCGTGCACGACGACACCGCCACCATCCAGGTCGACTCGCGCGAGAACTATGTGAACCTGCAGGAATTCGGCCTGGCCTACACGCCGGGCGTGCTGCCGCGCCTGCAACACTACACGGGCGAGCGGCCGCTGTTCGACCTGTACGGCGTGGAAGAGGAAATCCTGCGCGCGCTGGGCCGCCGCGTGGACCTCAAATCCGGCGGCTATTTGATCGTCGACCAGACCGAGGCGATGACCACCATCGACGTCAACACCGGCGGTTTCGTCGGCGGTCGCAATTTCGCCGACACCATCTTCAAGACCAACCTGGAGGCGGCGCACGCCATCGCCCGCCAGCTGCGGCTGCGCAACCTGGGCGGCATCATCATCCTCGACTTCATCGACATGGAAAACACCGAGCATCGCAACGCCGTGCTGCAGGAGTTGAAGAAGACGCTGTCGCGCGACCGCACCAAGGTGTCGGTGTCGGGCTTCTCGGCGCTGGGGCTGGTGGAGATGACGCGCAAGCGCACCCGCGAATCGCTGGCGCACATTTTGTGCGAGCCCTGCCCGGCCTGCGCCGGCAAGGGCCAGGTCAAGACCTCGCGCACCATCTGCTACGAAATCCTGCGCGAACTGCTGCGCGAAGCCAAGCAGTTCAACCCGCGCGAATTCCGCATCCTCGCCTCGCAGGAGGTGGTGGACATGTTCCTGGAAGAAGAATCGCAGCATCTGGCGATGCTGGGCGATTTCATCGGCAAGAAGATCTCGCTGCAGGTGGAGACGGCCTATCACCAGGAACAGTACGACGTCATCCTGATGTAGGCCGATGTCTCAGCGCGGGGCGCCGTAGCGCGCCATCAAGGCCCGCACGTTCAGCGAGCGCAGCGCGATGAAGCCGCCGGCAAAGCCCCGCTGGTCCAGCTCCACCACCGTCTTTGCCGGATCAGCGTCGTAGGCCGGAATGCAGAACTCGCTTCTGACGTCCGCGGCCTTCCCCAGCTTGGTCTGCAAACGGTGCTCATAGACGAACTGCTTGCGCACGGAACGGTCGCGCAGCTCGGCAATGTTCTTCGGATCGCAGACAAAGTCGCGCGTCAGGTACTTGATGTCCACGACCACCGCTTCGTCGCTATCCTTCAGCGCGCAGTCGTACAGATACTCCACCAGTTCCAGGCCCGCCAGACGCTGCTTGTTCTTTCTTATCGAAGCCATCGCCAGGCTGTAGCAGTCCAACTCCTTGCGATCGGTGAGCTTGTGGCCAACGCGGGCGTCGGCACCGCGCTTGGCGTCGTGCTGATCGAATAACACTTCCCACAGCACGCCGCAAACAATATCGGCATATTGCCGAGTGACCGCTGCGTTCAGCAACTCCTTGGTGAACTTGTTTCTCGACCACGAGTCCGACATGTCGGGCTGATAGCTGGCGCTCAAGCAACGCCCCAAATAAAACGCGGTGAGGGGACTGGGGGGCGACTGTTTGAGCAAGCCTCGCAACTCATCCGCGCCCTCGTTCTGCTTTGGTCCGCCGCGTGAGCGTAACTTGTTCAGCGCCGCAGCATACGCGGCGGGTATCGCCGCAGGCAGCGTGACGTCGGCAAGCGCGGCTACGCCATACCATAGATAGAAGGCCGCCTTCAGATGCGGCTCGGAGCGCCGCAGCACGGCGTCGGGGAATAATGGTCCGCCATGCCCGTCGCTGCCGAATACGCCATCGAGCTCCGCACTACTGCGCAATGTCACGGTTGCGCCGTCCATGACCATCGCCTGCTGCGCGGGCAGCAGCGGCAGATGGCCGGCCAGGACGGGACGGATATTGCTGATGTCGCAGGCCGCCAGCAAGAAGGAACGCCTGCGCAGCAAGTCCTCCAGGCACATGGCTTCCCACACCGGCGCAAAGGTGCTGATGCCCCACTGCCATCCCTGCGCTGCCTGCTGCTGGCTGCCCCGCAGGAAACGCTCCAGCGCTTCGTAGAAATCGTGGAAGTCCGGGTCCTTGTAGGCGGTGGTGCGCTCGATCACATCGAGCCGCTCCAGCATCAGGGTGCGCGTGTCTTCCCAGCTGTCGAAATCGAACAGGCTGTCGCCCTGAGTCAGGTGGCGTTCGACAAACTGGGACGCCAGCACCTGGATGTCGCGATGCACGTCCTCCTCTTCGCCGAGCCAGCGCTTGACCTCCAGCAGCGCGTAGCAATACATCTGCACCAGTTCGACCGGCTCGTAGCCGGCCTCCCAGCGCGGCATATTCATCGTATCGACAAAGAAGCTGTCGTCCTCCATGAACGTGGCGCGGCCCAGCTCCTGGTGCAGGCGCCGGCCGTCGATGCGCTCGCTGCGGCCGTAGCGCTGCGCCAGCGTCAGGATTTCCAGTTCGTTGAAGCGCTGCAGGATGCCGTCGAGGATGTCGAGATGGCGGTAATACAGTACCTCGCCATGCTTGCCCTCGCGCGCCAGCAACTCGGCGTCGCCGTCGGCGCGCTGCGCCGAATCGCGGTCGTTGGCCAGCTTCGGACTGCAGGTGGCGCGGAAGGCCTCCAGCGTGCGGTACAGCAGCAGGAAGACTTCCTTCGCCAGCGCGAAACGCTCCGGGCGGCTGGCATCATTGATCTGCTGCGCCCATGCATCGCAGCCCTTGGGCAGGTGCAACACCTTGTCGCGGATGCCGACGAAGGAGAATTTCAGGTCGCGGTCGTTGCCGGCCCGGGCGGTCAAGGAGGCAAAGTCGATCACGCACCGCTCCAGGCCTGGATTTTCTCGACGAACAGCACGGATTTATCGCTGAAATCGCCAAACGTGACCAGCTTCGCGCCGTTGCCCAGCAAGTCCTCCAGCGGGCCCTTATCCCGCGTGAACACGGTATCCCACAGGAAGAACATCAGCTTATTCTGGATCTCGCGCCCGGCCACCAGCGGCTTGTTGGCGCCGATAAAGTAGTAACCGATCAGCTTGTCTTCAACCTTGCGCACCGACTTGGCGTGGCTGATGATGAAGGCGTTCAATTGCTTGACGAACGCGCGCCACTCTTCCTTGGCCATGTCGGCCGGCGCGGCGGACGACGCGTCTTCATCGATCGGCACGTATTCCCACGACCAGCGGCGCTTGAAGGCGCTGTCCATGTAGTAGATCGATTCGTCCGAGGTATTCATGGTGCCCACCAGATGCAGGTTCGGCGGCAGCTTGATGCGGCGCTCGGCCAGGAAGCTCAGATCGCCTTCAAACAATTTGTCCAGCGCCTGGCGTTCGTCCTGGTCGGATTCATACATGCCGGTGCGCGCGCAGCGGTGCACGCCCATCGCCTGCAGCAAGGCGTCATGCTCCATCTGCGACAGGTCGACGTGGTAGCTGGACCAGCCATTCTTGTCACGGTCCAGCAGCTGGAACACCGTGCCGAAAATCGCGGCGCTGTTGCCGCGGTTGATTTCATCGATGACCAGCACGACCGGCTGGGCGACGTCCGGCGGCTCGGCCTGCGTCGCCTGGTGATAGCAGCTCAGCGCCTGCGCCAGCGCCTGCATGAAGTGGCCGGCATAGTAGCGATAGCTGACGCGCCCGTCCGGCTGGGTCAGCGGCATCAGCCGTCCCATGAAGTCGCCATACGTGTATTCGGGGTGGAAAATCGTCTTGACCGTATGCGGCAGCGGCAGGGTCGCCTTCGTCAGCTGGTCGACTTTATGGCTTTTACCGGTTCCCGGCGATCCGAACAAGATCAATTGATGCGGCAGTGCGCTGGCAGAATCCGTGACTGTTGCTTGCATTTAAATAGTTTCCACATGGTAATTATTGTGCTCGATTGTACATCGGTAGTTTTAGTAATTCAAGCAAGCTTTCTGTTATGCAATACGTTGTCGCCCCGTATAATGCCTAGCCATCACAACAACCCCGGTGGCGTCATGCTCGACCTCCGCACCATCAACTCCATCACCGGCATGATGGCATTGCTCATGGCCTTCGTGCTGCTGGGGATGCGCCATTACTATCCGCGCCGCATCAAGGGGACTTTGTTGTGGGCGCTGTCGCCCATCGTCGGCGGCTGCTCGTCGCTGGCCTACGGCCTGGACGGCCTGCTGCCCACGGCGCTGGCGGCCATGCTGGGCAATGCGCTGGCCTACGCCAGCGCCGCGATGAACCTGTTCGGCACGGCGGCGTTTTATGAACAGCCGCTGAACGGCCGCCGCTGGCTGGCATTCACCCTGGCCGTGCTGGGCGTCATCGCCTGCTTCATGCTGGCCTGGCCGGACTACCGGATGCGCGTGCTGGTGTTTGCGCTGGCGATGACGGTCTACACCGGCATGCACGCGTCGCTGCACTGGCGGCATGGCCTGAGCTTTGCCGGCCGCCTGCTGGCGGCGCTGTTGCTGCTGCGCTGCCTGATCCTGCTGCTGCGCGCCGGCAGCGCGCCCTTCATCGACGCCGCCGACGCCACCCGCTACGGCCCGACCTTGATCCAGATGCTGTATCTGAGCTCGTTCAGCGTGGGCGGCATGCTCACCTGCCTGGGCTTCGTGCTGCTGGCGAGCGAACGCGTGCGCGCGGAATTCGAACGCATGGCCAATGTCGATCTGCTGACGGGTGCGGCATCGCGGCGCGCCATCATGCAGTCGCTCGACGGCGAAGTGCAGCGCTGGCGGCGCACCGGCCGCGTGTTTTCGATACTGCTGCTCGACATCGACCACTTCAAGCGCATCAACGACCGCCACGGCCACGCGGTCGGCGACCAGGTGCTGGCGCGGTTTGCCGACAGCGTCACCTCCGCGCTGCGTTCCATCGATACCCTGGGCCGCTATGGCGGCGAGGAATTCGTCGTCCTGTTGCCCGACAATGATTTGCCGAGCGCCGCCGTCGCTGCCGAACGGGTGCGGCAAATCGTGGAGCGGCAGATCGTCGAGGCGGGTTTGCCGGCCTGTACCACCAGCATCGGCTGCGCCTGCATCGATGCCAGCGGGCCGAGCGTGGAGTCGCTGCTGGCGGACGCCGACGCCGCCCTGTACACGGCCAAGCACGAGGGCCGCAACGCCGTGCGGCTGGCCCAGCCGCGGACGGAACAGGCTAGCGCGTAGGCGCGACGGTGATGACGGTGCGGCTCAGGTCTATGCCCCGAATCTGAACCGAACCGAAGTTGGCGCTGTCGTTGACGCCGGTTCGGATATTCTGCAAATCAAGCTCACCTATCGACGCCGGCAAGGCCAGGTTGATCGAGCCGTCCGCGTTCATGCGCGGCGCGCTGCCGTTCGGCCCGTACACCACGTCGCGCGCCGTCACGTCGGCGTTCAACACGCCCAGCAGCGGAAACAGCGCCGTGCCCATCTCGGCGCCCTTGCCATCGGCGCCGCCCGGGCCGCCGAACAGGCCGTGCAAGGGGAACAGGCCGCGATGCAGCGAACGCGGCGGCAGACGCACCACCGGCGCCGGGATGGGCGTCGAGACGCCGCGCAGCTCGGCGTCGTTGAGGGTGCGCAGCCTGGCCGCCGCGTCATCGGCGTGTGCGGACGACAGGGCGCCGAACAGCGCCATACTGAAGAAAATCCGTGTGAGGTTCATAGGTCCCTGAGCTTGAGTGCAGCCATGAGCTCATGCTAGCACCGTCCGCCGTGGCGGTGTGCCGTTGCAGACTGACCCCAGAGGCCAATCGGCGATCAGGCTGCGCTGTCTTGCCGCCGCCACAGCGGGGGCGGATTCCGCTGGCGCGGCGCCGCAGCGTCGTAGCATAATTACAATACTCATCACCTATGGAGGCGACATGGCTGCACGGCGTTACCTGGCGGTACTCGGACTGATATTGGCGGCGCCATGCGCGCTGGCGGACGACCACAGTCCGGTGGCGGCGCCCGCGCCGGCCGTCGGCGACTCGTGGACCTATCAATACACCGATGTGTGGAAAGGCGCCAAGGGCAACCTCAACCGCATGGAAGTGACCGGCGTCGACGCCGCCGGCGTGCATGTCGACATCAAGCGCGCGGCCAGCGGCGCGTTGGTGACCCGGCAGCTGTTCAGCGCCGAGATGAATCCCATCGACCGCGGCGCCATGCACTTCGCGCCGTCGTTCGCGCGCTACGCCTTCCCGCTGGCGCCCGGCAAGGAATGGACCACCGACGCCACCGCCGACAATCCCAAGTCCGGCAAGCACTGGCGCTACCGCATCAAGGGCAAGGTGCTGAACTGGGAAAAGATCACGGTGGCGGCCGGCGAGTTCGAGGCGCTCAAGGTCGAGGTGGAGGCGCTGTACCACGGCGAGGAACCCAACAGCCCCGGCGGCAGCGGCCAGCTGACCGAGACGCTGTGGTTCGCGCCGGCGGTCAACAACTTCGTCAAGCTCGACTACCGCGACACCGACTGGAACGGCCGCATCTTCAACCGCGACAGCTGGGAGCTGACCGCCTTCGTGCGCAAATAGGCGGACCACGGGGAGCCACGATGCCAGCCGTCCCCGCCCCGCCATCTCCCTATAGCGACGGCCGGCTGCATGCGCGGCCGTCGCTGTTGCGGCAACGGCCGCCGGTCCTGCCGCGCCCCCTGCCGCTGGCGCCGGGCAGCCACAAGCTGGCCTTTCCCCATCACCGCCATGCGCGGCTGTACGTGCCGCCGCACGACGGCGCCACGCCGCTGCCGCTGCTGGTGCTGCTGCACGGCGCCGGCGGCCAGCACGGCGGCGGCGACGCCATCGCGCTGGCGCACGCCATCCGCCACGGCACGCTGCTGTTGCTGCCGGAAGCGCAATCGACCAGCTGGGATGTGCTGCGCGGCGGCTACGGCGCCGACCTGGCCTTCATCGACCGCCTGCTGGCGTGGACCATGCAGCGCTACGAGGTCGACGCCGACGCCGTCACCCTCGGCGGCTTTTCCGACGGCGCCTCGTACGCGCTGTCGGTGGGCTTGATGAACGGCGAGCTGTTCGGCGACATCCTGGCGTTCTCGCCGGGCTTCATGGCGCCGCTGCGGCGCAGCGGCATGCCGCGCGTGTTCATCGCCCATGGCAAGCAGGACCAGGTGCTGTCGGTGGAAAGGGGCAAGGCCATCGCGCTGCGGCTGGCCGAAGAAGGCTACGATGTGCGCTACGCGGAATTCGACGGCGCCCATCTGGTCGAACCGGCCATCGCCCACGCGGCCTTGCGCCAGTTGGCGTCGCGCTAGCCGCCGTCGCCGTCGGCGGCGGCGACCACCTGGTTGCGGCCGCCCGCCTTGGCGGCGTACAGCGCCTTGTCGGCCGCTTCCACCAGCATGCCGGCCACGTGTTCGCCGCGCCGGGGCGCGATGGCCGCCACGCCGGCGCTGATGGTCAGCACGCCGAACGGGCTGCCGCGGTGCGCGGTCTGCAACTGCTCGATCGCCTGGCGGATGCGCTCGGCCACCGCCATCGCCCCCGCCAGCTCGGTGTTCGGCATCAGGATGCCGATCTCCTCGCCGCCGTAGCGCGCCACCACGTCGCCGGCGCGCTTGGGCGTCAGCACGCGTATCAGCTTGCTGACGGTGCGCAGGCAATCGTCGCCCGCGCCGTGGCCGTACAGGTCGTTGTACTGCTTGAAGTAGTCGACGTCGATCATCACGAAGGACAGCGTGTCGGCGTGGCGCACGGCGCGGCTGAACTCATTGCCCAGCGTGACGTCGAGCTGGCGGCGGTTGGCCAGCCCGGTCAGGCCGTCCTGCATGGCCAGCCGCTCCAGCGTGCGGTTGGCGCCTTCCAGCTGGTCGCGCGCCTGGCGCAGCTCGGCCTCGGTCTGCACCCGCAGATTGATCTGCCCCACCAGCCGCTTGCCGAAAAAGCCCAGCAGCGCGGCCAGCACGATCACGCCGATCGAGCGCGTGAAGCTGTCGCGCCGCCAGTGCTCCAGCATTTCCTCCTGCGACAGCGCGGCCGTCACGAACAGCGGATAGTGCTCCAGCGCGCGATAGGAATTGAAGCGCAGCTCGTCGTCATAGGGCGAGAGAAACATGCCGCTGCCGCTGCCGTGCTGCGCGGTGTAGGCCAGGAACAGCGGATTGTCGCGCAGGCTGGTGCCGACGCGGTTGTCGTCGAACGGCCGGCGCACCATCAGCACGCCCTGGCTGGAGATCAGCGCCACCGCGCCGCGCGCGCCGATGTCGAAGCTCTGGTAGAAGCGGCTGAAGTAGTCGATGTCCAGCGTGGCCAGCACCACGCCGCCGAAGCTGCCGTCGGCCTGGTTCAGGCGGCGCGATACGGGGATGATCCATTTGCCGCTGGTGCGGCTGATCACCGGCTGGCCGACGTGCGGCCCGCGCCCGTCGTGGGTGCGGTGGTAAACGAAGTATTCGCGGTCGGCGTTGTTGAGCGACGGCCCCAGCACCGCGCGCGAGTTGACCAGCCACCGGCCGCCCTCGTCGTACACGAACAGGCCGGCCAGCTGCGGCAGGTTGGCCACCTGGGCCTGCATTTGCCGGTGCACGCGCGCCAAGGCGGGCGCGCCCCGGCCGTCGGTCTCGATGCGCTCGACGATGTCGGCCAGCGAAGTGTCGGCCGCCTTGATGGTGTCGTCGGCGTGCTGCGCCATCGCGCGCGCGACGTTGGAAGTGAGGCGCTGCATTTCCTGCACCTGGGCTTCGCGCGCGATCAGGCTGCGCCAGACGTCGACCGCGATCAGCGACAGGCAGACCACGCCGACGAACAGCGTCGCCCAGAAGGTGATGGTGTAGCGTCTAAACATGGCCCTGAGCATGGCCCTGAGCATGGCCCTGCGCCACGGCCAGCATGGGCTGCAGGCTGCGCCACACCAGCTCGGGCGTCAGCTTGACCATGCAGTCCTGGTGGCCCAGCGGGCACTCGCGCTGCCGGCACGGCGAGCAAGCGAGGCGCAGCGAGATCGACGCGGCCAGGTCGGCAAACGGCGGCGCGTGGTCGGGGTCGGTGGGACCGTACAGCGCCACCACCGGCCGGTTCAGCGCCGAGGCGATGTGCAGCAGGCCGGAATCGTTGGCGACCACGGCGGCGCTGGCGGCGATCAGCGCGATGGCGTCGGCCAGGCTGGTGGCGCCGGCCAGGTTGAAGGCGGCCTCGCCCGGCACGCCTTGCGCCACCTCGGCGCAGGCATCCTTGTCCTTGGGCGAGCCGAGCAGCACGATTTGCGTCGCGCCCTCGCGTTCGAGCACGGCGCGCGCCAGGCCGGCGAAATGCGCGGCCGGCCAGCGCTTGGCGCCGCCGAACTCGGCGCCGGGGGCGAAGGCGACGATGGGCCGCGCCGGATCCAGGCCCAGGCGGGCGCAGACGGCGGCGATCTGTTCGGCGCCGGCCGCCATGCGCGGGCGCGGCAGCGCGGCGCGCTGGGCCGCCGATTGCGCGGCCTGCGGCGGCGTCGCCAGCGCGGCGTAGAACGCCACCATCGGGCGCGGCGGCGTTTCGTCGTGGTGCATCACGTTGATCAGGCCGTGGCGGCTTTCGCCTTTGTAGCCGACCCGGCGGCCGATGCCGGCCAGCCAGGGGATCAGCGCGTACTTGATGGTGTTGGGCAGCACGTAGGCTTCGGCGTAGCCGCGCTGGCGCAGCAGGCGGGCGTATTTCCAGCGCTCGCGCAGTTGCAGCGCGCCGTGGCGGAACGGGGTTTCCAGCACCTCGTCGACTTCGGCCATCTGCCGCCACACCGGCGACACCGCCGGCGGCGCCAGCACGTCGATCGGCCGTTCGGGATGGGCCGCGCGCAGCAGTTGCAGCAAGGGCTGCGCCATGACGGCGTCGCCGATCCAGTTGGGGGAAATGACCAGGATGCGCGCTGCGGTCCCGGCGGTGACGTTTTTTTGTGGCAACACGGATTCTTTCATCATCGTCGGGCCGGAGGCCCATGCCGGCTCGATTATCGCCCATCGCGGCCCCAGCGACAAGCGGCCGTGCCGTCTCCAGCGCCTGCCCTAGCCCGCGAAAAACCGCCGCCTTGGCGCTATGGCCTGCTGCTATAATCGGGGCTTTTGCTCAGCCCCCAGGCCCCTCCAGCGTGACCATGACTCCAGCCAGCCCCTCCACGCCGCAAATTGAATATGGCGGCCCGCTCTCCTCCACGATGATCTTCCTGCTGCCGGCGCTGGCAATGTCGAGCAAGGTCGGCCTCGGCCTGGTGCAGTTGATGATCTTGCTGCTGCTGATACGCCGCGGCCGCCCGCTGCTGGCGCTGTACCGGCGCCACTGGAGCGACATCGGCGGCGTGATGCTGGCCTTCGGCGGCTACTTCCTGGTGTCGCTGGTGCGCCTGCTGCTGGACCACCAGCGCTTGAACACCCTGGATGGCCCGTCGCGCCTGCTGTTCGGCCTCAGCTGCATCGGCGTGGTCTACTACCTGCGCCCGCGCGCCCGCCACTTCTGGCTGGGCCTGTCGTTTGCCGCCGTGCTGTCGGCCGTGATGGCGCTCTACCAGGTCACGCTGGGCGGCATGGAGCGGGCGATCGGCTTCACCCACCATGAAATCACCTTCGGCGATCTGGCGCTGGCCTGCGGCCTGCTGTCGCTGTGCGGCCTGGCCGACCTGCGCCACACGCGCATGAGCTGGCTGCCCGGCCTGGGCCTGGTGTGCGGCCTGCTGGCCTCGATGCTGTCGGGCTCGCGCGGCGGCTGGCTGGCGCTGCCGCTGGTGCTGATCCCGGTGGCGCGCTTTGGCGTGCAGATCTATGGCCGCCGCCTGCTGATGGTGGGCGCGGTGCTGCTGGCGCTGGTGGTGCTGGCCTTGGCCGTGCCGGCCACCGGCGTGGCGCTGCGGATCGAACAGGCGCTGGCGGAAGTCCAGCGCTACCTGGCGCTGGGCGACGCCACCACCTCGGTCGGCATCCGCCTGGAGCTGTGGAAAGCTTCGCTGATGATGTTCGCCGAACACCCGTGGCTGGGCGTGGGCCGCGATCAGTTCGACGTCGCGCTGCACGCGCTGGCGGCCCAGGGCCGGCTGCAGCCATCGCCGGCGCTGATCTACAGCAGCAGCCACAACGACATGCTGCACTGCCTGGCCACCGGCGGCCTGCTGGACTTCGGCCTGCTGCTGGCCATGTACCTCGCCCCGCTGCGCTTCTTCTGGGCCCAGTTGCGCCGCCCGGACCATGGCCAGCGCGCGCTGGCATTGGCCGGCGTGATCGTGGTGGTGGCCTTCTTCGCCTTCGGCCTGACCGATGTCATGTTCTGGCTGATGATGCCCAAGGTGTTCTACGTGATGATGGTGTGCAGCCTGGTCGGCCTGTGCCTGGCGGCCCAGTATCCGGCGCCGGAGCCGCGCCGCATCCTGATCGCCCGCACCGACAACATCGGCGACGTCGTGCTGACGCTGCCGCTGGCCGGCTACCTGAAGCAGCGCTATCCGCAGGCCGAGGTGGTGTTCCTGTGCCGCCGCTACGCCGCCGCCGTGGTGGCGCAGTGCCGCCACGTCGACCGGGTGCTGACGCTGGAGGAGCTGGGCGACGACTGGGCCCACGGCCTGGCGCGCAGCGGCTGCGACACCATGATCTTCACCTTCCCGATGCGTACGCTGGCGGCGGCCGCGCGCCGCGCCGGCATCAACCGCCGCATCGGCAGCAGCCACCGCATCCACCACTGGTACCACTGCAACCGCCTGGCCACCTTCAGCCGCGCCGATTCGCCGCTGCACGAGGCGCAGCTGAACTTCAAGCTGCTGCTGCCGCTGGGCATAGACCATGTGCCGCCGCTGGAACAGTTGAAGACCATGTACGGCTTGAACACGCCGCGCCATCCGGCCGCCGACGCCGTGCTGGCCGGCCCGGGCTTTACCGTGATCCTGCATCCCAAGTCCAACGGCAACGGCCGCGAATGGCCGCTGCAACACTACACGGCGCTGGCCGCGCTGCTGGGCAAGGTGGACGGCGTGCGCGTGCTGGTGACGGGCAGCGCCGCCGAGGGCGAGCTGCTGGCGCAACAGGCGCCGGCGCTGCTGGCCTTGCCGAATGTGGAAAACCTGTGCGGCAAGCTGGACCTGGATGGTTTCACCGCGCTGATCGGCGGCTGCGGCGGCCTGATCGCCAGCGGCACCGGGCCGCTGCACCTGGCGTCGGCGCTGGGCCGGCCGGCGGCCGGGCTGTTCCCGCCGCTCAAACCGATTGATCCGGTGCGCTGGGGCGCGCTGGGTCCGCGCGCGCGCAGCCTGGTGACGTCGCCGGCCTGCGGCCACTGCGCCGATCCGGCGCGCTGCACCTGCATGCTGGCGATCACGCCGGAGCAGGTGCTGGCGGTGGTGATGGAATGGCGCGCCGCAGCGCTGGTGGAAACCGCGCCCGCCGTTTAGTCCTGCATCGTAATCCGCACCAGGTCGGCGACGTTGTCGACCCCCAGCTTGGCCATCAGCCGCGCCTTGTGCACTTCCACCGTGCGCACGCTGATGCCCAGCGCCGGCCCGATCTCGCGATTGTGGCGGCCCGTGACCACCAACGCCATCACTTCGCGCTCGCGCGGCGTCAGCTCGCTCAGCAGGCTGACGTTGCGGCTGCGCTTTTGCTGCTCGCTGTGCACGCTGCGGGCGCGCGCCAGCGCCTCGTCGATGGCACCGATCAGCTTGACGTCGTCGAAGGGTTTTTCCAGGAAGTCCACCGCATCGGCCTTGAACGCCGCGCGCGCCATGCTGACGTCGCCGTGGCCGCTCATGATGATGACCGGGATGCGGCAGCCGCGCCGTTGCAGCTCCAGTTGCAGGCTCAGGCCGTCCATGCCGGACATGCGGATGTCGATCAGCATGCAGCCGCTCCAGGCCGGCTGCCACGATTGCAGGAAGGCCTCGCCGCTGGCGAACATGGCGGTGCGGTAGCCGCGCACGCCCAGCAGCAGGCCCAGCGCGTCGCGCACCGAGGGATCGTCGTCGACGATGAATACGGTCAAATCATGCTGCATAGTGCTCTCCATCCTGCTCCAACGGGCGCGCCAAGGGCAGCGCCAACCTGAAAATTCCGTGCTCGCCCACCTCGGCCCACAACGAACCGCCGTGCGCCTCCATGATGGCGCGGCTCAGCACCAGCCCCAGCCCCAGGCCGCTGGCCTTGGACGAGACGAAGGGCTCGAACAGGCGCGCCGCCAACGTTGCCGACACGCCGCTGCCGCTATCCTCCACCGACAGCTGCAAACAGCCGCCCCGCAGCGGCGCCTGGCCCGGGCGGCGCTTGCCGTCCAGCCGCTGCGCCGACAAGGTAATGCGGCGCGCGCCGGCGGGGCGCTCCTGCACCGCCTCCAGCGCGTTGGCCAGCAGGTTGCGCAGCACCAGCTCCAGCTGCAATCGGTCGGCCAGCACGGCCAGCGGCGGGATCTCGCCCACCTTCAGTTCGACGCCGTGCTCGCGCATCTGGCTAAAGAACTGCTGGCTGATGCCCGACACCAGCTGGCCGGCGTCGACCGCCTCCAGCTTCATGGCGCCGGTGCGGAAGAAATCGCGCAGCCGCCGCACCACGTCGGCGGCCCGGCCCGATTCGGCGATCATGCGCTGGATCGCGCCCTTGAGCACCTCGCCGCTCTCGCCCCGCTCCAGCAGGAACTCGCAAGCCTTGCCGTAGGCGCCCAGCGCCGTCAGCGGCTGGTTCAACTCGTGCGCCAGCGCGGCCGCCATCTCGCCGGCCGCCGCCAGCCGCAGCGTCTGTTTCAACTCGCTGGCCACCTTGCGCAACTCGTCGACCGCGATGCCGATCGAAAAGCCCACCAGCGCCAGCACCGCGTCCAGCATCTGCAACTCATGCACGGCGATGTTGACCGCGTGGTTCCACTTGACCAGCGCGCCGATGCCGGCCTGCAGCACAAACACCATCAGCGCCGTCCCGAACAGGCCCTGGCGGAACGCCGCCCAGATCACCGGCAGGAACAGGAAATAAAAATGCTTGAACTCCGAGGTGGCGATGGTGCCGAACACCATGTACAGCACGCAGATCGCCAGCGCCAGATAGGCCAGCGTCTCGGCCCGCCACACGGTGGCCTTCAGCCGCTGGCGCCCGCTGGGGCTGGCCAGCATCCAGATCAGCGGCATCGACACCAGCACGCCGACCACGTCGCCGATGCCGAAGCGCAGCACCGCCTCGCCCCACTGCCCGGCCGGGATCAGCCCGGCCGCATACAGCACGGTGATGTAGCCGACATCGTTGAACAGGGTGCCGACCACCACGATCAACAGCCACTGGAACAGGCGGTCGCGGCTGTCGAACACGCCGCCGTCGCCGAAGCGGCGCCGCAGCGCCGCGCCCAGCAGGCCGTAACCGGCGGCCAGCCACAGCGAACTGAGCAGGCTTACCGTCCAGCCGGCCGGCATGCCGCGCACCAGCAGCTCGCCGCCGACCAGGGCCAGCAGCCACGGCAGCGCCGCGCGCCAGCCATGGCGCAGCCAGAACACCAGGCCCAGCGCCGGATCCGGATTCCAGGGCGTGATATTCAGGCCGTACAGCGGGTCGATATAGGTGGCCCAATCGAACAGCAGGTACAGCGCGATAAACGCCGGAAATTCCAGATAGGACAAACGCGTCGGCTTGGGAGTCAGTGGCATGGTGGCTTTGTATCGTTATGTAGCATTATGCATTGCCAAAATTCATCGCGCATTGCTTTTCACTACTACGCGTTCCCCTTATTCCTGCGCTTTCGCCTCTATACAACACTTACTTTTTCGAAGCAGCAATTATTAAGGGAAAACCGTAAGCCTTTACCCCAATTTACAATACGTTACACAGGATTTACGATGCACACATGTCGTAATGGCACCTACCATTGACGAGAAGACACTAAAGCAAGTATGCCGCCCCTATCCTCGTCGGCCAGTGATGGATGTCTCCCGTGCAGCTGCCGCCACACCAACCCTTGCAGCCCGTTTTTCCTGAGAGACGATCGATGTCGCAGTTAATCACCATCCGCTCCGGCGCCGCCGATTTCCACGGCCTGAAACAAGTGCGCGAGACCTTCAAACTGTCGCTGCGCGCCTTCCTGCACCGCCAGGCCACCTACGGCTGGATGCAACTGCTCAATTCCCATCCGCTGTTCACGGACCTGGTCAAGGCCAAGCCGCGCCTGATCTACAAGATTTACCGCCCCTACCTGAGCAACACCATGGACTGCGCCCAGCGCGTCGAACTGTTGCAGCAGCACTACCGCTTCATCTTCCGCCAGGGCCTGGGGCCGCTGACCGTGCGCGCCGCGCGCGGCGGCGTGGTGCTGGGCAGCGTCGAGGGCAAGTCCGGCGTGCCATACCAGATCGAGTTGCGCGCCATCGAGCCGATGGAACGCGAAGGCGAACTGGTGCTGCAACTGAAACAGGACGGCGAGCTGATCTACAGCTGCGCGTTCAGCTTCCTGCAAGGCGTGCGCGGCATGCAGCTGGGCATAGGCTGCATGCAGGGATCGAAGAGCGAACACGGCCTGCAAGTGATCAAGGACGCCACCCGCGAACTGCACGGCCTGCGGCCGAAGAATTTGATGGTCAAGCTTCTGAGCCAGATCGGCCATGACTACGGCTGCGTCGAACTGCGCCTGGTCAGCAACGCCAACCGCGTGGTTTGCGGCGCCGCCCGCCAGGGCAAGGTGCACGCCGACTACGACACGCTGTGGCAAGAGCTGGACGCCAGCCGCCGCGCCGACGGCGACTGGCGCCTGCCGTGCGAAGCGCTGGCCGCGCCCGACCTGGCGGCGATCGCCTCGAAGAAACGTTCGGAAGCACGCAAGCGCCATGAAACGCTGGCGGCCCTGATCGTGGCAGTACGCGCCGGCCTGCACGCGCCGCGCTTCGAAGCGGTACCGACCTCACTGGGCCAGCACTACGCAACGTTGCCGCTGGGTGCGCACGACGACGACGAATACGCACTGGCCTGAAAAATCCGGTACCATGGCTTTTTCGTCCAAGGAGAAATACCATGCGTGTGGATATTTATTGCCGAGATGAAGCAATGGGCAAGCACAGCTATCTGGCCGTGCCAGAGGGTAAGCCCATCCCTGAAGAAGCCACCAATACCGACTGGCATCCCGAAGCCAGGCAGGTGGAAGTCGACGACGAGCGCGACGACCTGGCGCGCTATCACATCGTCCACCCGCTGGAGCAGATAGGCGCCAAGGGTTACGCCATCACCAGCATCAGCGAACAGATGTAGCGCCCTTCCCCCGCGGGGGAAATGGCGCTAGTACTCGATCGCCACGTCCTTGGCGCCCAGCACCTGCTGGAGCGCCAGTTGCAGCTCGTCCGACGGCGCCACGCGCCACGCTTCGCCCAGCTGCACCACGCAGCCCACGCCCTGCGGCGTGATGCGCGCCGACACCGGCAAGCCGTCCGCGTTGCGATGCGGCGCCAGCACCTCCGCCATCTTGCGCACATCCACCGTAGCCGGCAACGCCATGCCCAGCTGCTTGCCGTAGTTGATGCGCGCCGTGACGATGTCGAACACCTTCTCGGCCGAGATGCGCAGGCCGCCGGAGAAGCGGTCTTCCGACACCTTGCCGACCACGGCCAGGAACTCGTCGTCCTTGAACATGCGCTTGTTCTCTTCGAACACTTCCGAATACACCGTCACCTCCACCACCGCCGTCTTGTCATCCAGCGTGACGATCAGGATCTTGCCCCGCTGCGTCATCTGCGGACGGATGCCGGTGATCACGCCGCACAACATGCGCGGCTCGCGCGACGGCTCCAGCTCGGACAGCTTGGTGCGAGCGAAGCGGCGCGCCTCCGGCGCGAACGAGTCGAACATGTGGCCCGACAGGTAGAAACCCAGCGCGATTTTTTCCTCGGCCAGCTTCTGGCGGTCGGTGAACGGCGCGGCCTTCACGTACTCGGGCGGCGCCACCAGATCGGAATCGTCGCCGCCGAACAGGCTGACCTGGTTGGCCGCCTTGGCCTCCTGGTCCGCGCACTCCATCGCGAAGCTGACCGAGGCCAGCAGGATGGCGCGGTCGATATTCAGGCAATCGAAGGCGCCTGCGCGTATCAGCGACTCGATGGTGCGGCGGTTGATCTGCTTCTTGTCCACGCGCTTGCAGAAATCGAACAGGCTGGTGAACGGGCCGCCGGCGGTGCGGGCGGCGATGATGGCCTCGATCGCATTCTGGCCCGCGCCCTTGCAGGCGCCCAGGCCGTAGCGGATCTGCGTGACCTTCTTGCCCGTCACCGAAGGCGGCGGACCGTCCGGCATGAAGCGGAAGTCGGATTTGTTGATGTCCGGCGGCAGGATGGTCAGGCCGCAGATATCGATCGAATCCTCGACCAGGATCTTGACCTTCTCGGTATCCTCCATCGCCAGCGACATATTGGCTGCCATGAACGCGGCCGGATGGTGGGCCTTCAGGTAAGCCGTGTGATACGACAGCAGCGCGTAGGCGGCGGCGTGCGACTTGTTGAAGCCGTAGCCCGCGAACTTTTCCATCAAGTCGAAAATCTCGTCGGCCTTCTGCGCGGTCAGGCCATCCTTGGCGGCGCCGGCGCGGAAGATCTCGCGGTGCTCCGCCATCTCCTCGGCCTTCTTCTTACCCATCGCGCGACGCAACATGTCGGCGCCGCCCAGCGAGTAGCCGCCGACGATCTGCGCCATCTGCATCACCTGCTCCTGGTACACCATGATGCCGTAGGTTTCGGACAGAATCGATTCGGTGCGCGGATCGGGATAGTCGAATTTTTCGCCGTGCTTGCGCTTGCAGAAGTCCGGGATCAGGTCCATCGGGCCCGGACGGTACAGCGCCACCAGCGCGATAATGTCCTCGAAGCGGTCGGGACGGGCGTCTTTCAACATGCCCTGCATGCCGCGCGACTCCAGCTGGAACACGGCCACGGTCTTGGCCTTGGTCAGCAGCTCGTAGGATGGGCGGTCGTTCAGCGGCAGGCGCGCCAGGTCGAACTCGGCCTCTTTCGGGTCGAGCATCTTGATGTAGCGGACCGCGCGGTCCAGGATGGTCAGCGTGGTCAAGCCCAGGAAGTCGAACTTCACCAGGCCCACGGCCTCCACGTCATCCTTGTCGTACTGCGACACCACGCCGCCATCGCCGCCCTGCGTGTACAGCGGGCAGAAGTCGGTCAGCTTGCCGGGTGCGATCAACACGCCGCCGGCGTGCATGCCGATGTTACGGGTGATGCCTTCGACCTGTTGCGCCAGGTCCAGCAGCTGCGCCACTTCTTCCTCGTTCTGCTGGCGTTCTTTCAGCATCGGCTCTTCTTCGATCGCCTCGGCGATCGACACCGGCTTGCCCGGCTTGAACGGAATCAGCTTGGAGACGCCGTCGCAGAAGTTGTAGCCGAAGTCCATCACGCGGCCGACATCGCGGATCGCACCCTTGGCCGCCATGGTACCGAAGGTGGCGATCTGCGACACCGCGTCGCGGCCGTACAAGTCCTTGACGTGCTGGATCACCAGGTCGCGTTTTTCCTGACAGAAGTCGATGTCAAAGTCGGGCATCGAAACGCGTTCGGGATTGAGGAAACGTTCGAACAGCAGGTTGTATTTCAGCGGATCCAGATCGGTAATCTTCAGCGCATACGCCACCAGCGAGCCCGCGCCCGAACCCCGGCCGGGGCCGATCGGCACGTCATTGTTCTTGCCCCACTGGATAAACTCCGCCACGATCAGGAAGTAACCCGGGAACTTCATGTTGATGATGGTGTTGTTCTCGAACTCCAGACGCTCCTCGTAGCGCGGCCGTTGCTGCTCGCGCTTGACCGGGTCCGGATACAGCTGTTCCAGCCGCTCCTCCAGGCCCTTCTTGGTTTCCGCGCGCAGGAATTCGTCGATGGTCATGCCCGGCGTCGGGAAGTTCGGCAGCTGCGGCTTGCCCAGGGTCAGCGTCAGATTGCAGCGCTTGGCGATCTCCACCGAGTTCTGCAGCGCGGCCGGCAGGTCGTGGAACAGCTCGCGCATCTCCGCCTGCGACAGGAAGCGCATCTGCTCGTTGAACTTGCGCACGCGCTTGTTATTGGCCAGCATCTCGCCTTCGGCGATACAGGTGCGCGCCTCGTGGGCGATGAACTCGTCCTTGTTGATGAACTGCACCGGATGGGTGGCCACCACCGGCAGGCCCAGCCGGGAGGCCAGCGAGACGGCATGGCGCACCTGGGCTTCCTGGTTGGCCTGGCCGGCGCGCTGGATCTCGATGTAGAAATGGCCGGGGAACATCTGCGCCCACTTCTGCGCGTTCTTTTCGGCCAGCGCCGGGTTGCCGTTTTCAATCGCCATGCCGACGTCGCCGAAGTGCGCGCCGGACAGCACGATCAGGCCGTTGGCCGGATTGACATCGGGCAGCAGCGGATAGGTCTTGGCGGTGAGCTCGGCCAGCCACTCGGTGCGGATCTCGGCGCGGCCCTTGTACTGGTTGGTGAGCCAGGCTTGCGACAGCAGTTCGCACAGCTGCAGGTAGCCCATGTGGTTCTTGGCGAACAGCATCAGGCGATGCGGCTTGTCGCGGTTGTCGTCGTTGGTGATCCAGACATCGACGCCGACCACGGGCTTGATACCCTTGCCGCGCGCGGCCTTGTAGAACTTGACCATGCCGAACATATTGGACAAGTCGGTGACGGCCAGCGCCGCCTGCTTGTCCTTGGCGGCGGTGCCGACCAGGTCGTCGATGCGGACCAGGCCGTCGACGATGGAGTATTCCGAGTGCACCCGCAGATGGACGAAATCCGGTCCGGTCGGGAGAGCCGCTGCCGGTGCCGCCACTTCTTGTTCGTTTGCTACCATGTTCATACGCCGCTCAATGCTGGTTCAATAACCAGCTATTTTACCGTGCGGCGGCCGGGTGCGATAATCCTTTCACTGCCTGTTTTTTGGGCAGAAAAAGCGCGTATAATATCGGCTCTTCACATTTTTTGCTCTTATCCACCATGCACGCTAATACTGCTTTACAAGCTGAAGCGCATGCCGCCGCCATCGCTGCCGCTGCCGCTCACGTCAACATCGCCGCCTACAAATTCGTCACCTTCGACGACACCGAGGCGATGCGCCCGCTGTACCAGGACATTTGCCAGCGGCTGGGTCTGAAAGGCACCATCCTGCTGACGCCGGAAGGCATCAATATGTTCCTGTCCGGCCCGCGCTCGCACATCGACGAGTTCCTGGCCTGGGTCCGCAGCGACGCCCGCTTCGCCGACCTGGAAGTGAAGGAAAGCTATTCGGCCGAACAGTCGCACAAGCGCATGCTGGTCAAGATCAAAAAAGAAATCATCACCATGCGCATGCCGCTGATCAAGCCGGAAGAAGGCCGCGCGCCCTTCGTCGAAGCCCACACGCTCAAGCGCTGGCTCGACAGCGGCGTCGACGACAACGGCCGTCCGGTGGTGATGGTCGATACCCGCAACGATTTCGAAGTCGACGTCGGCACCTTCGACCATACGGTCGACTACCGCATCAAGAAGTTCACCGAGTTCCCGGAAGTGATCGCCGCCCACAAGGACGACTTCGCCGGCAAGACCGTGGTGACGTTCTGCACCGGCGGCATCCGCTGCGAAAAGGCCGCGATCCACATGCAGAACATCGGCTACGACAACGTCTACCAGCTCGAAGGCGGCATCCTCAAGTATTTCGAGGAAGTCGGCGGCGCCCACTACACCGGCGACTGCTTTGTGTTCGACTACCGCACCGCGCTCAATCCGAAACTGGAACCGACCGAGACCGTGCAATGCTTCGTCTGCCGCTCGGTGGTCACGCCGCGCCAGCAACTGTCGCCGGAATACGTGTACGAGAAATCGTGCCCGCATTGCTACGGCAAGCACCAGGCAGCGTAAGCATCGTCCAATAAAAAAAGCCGCGCATCCAACGATGCGCGGCTTTTTTTTGCGGCGATGACCACCTGACTTTACTGCGTGGTGCGCGGCACCAGCTGTTGTAGGACAGACTGATAAGCGTTGCGGGCGGTCTGGTAAACCGCCAGCTTGGCATTCAGCTCGGCCATCTGAGCGTCGACGAACTGCAGGTTGCTAACCTGCTCCTTGGCGGCGTCGTTTAGCTCACTGAGTTTGTATGTAACGCCATCAACGGTAACTTCAATTTCTTCGGTCATCATATGCTCACACGTTCAATGGAAGTACATGGCAGCCATGTTACGCATGTCGTCCGCACCCAGCGTACCGACCGAAGCCCGCATCCGGAAAGACGTCAGCAAATAGTTGTAGCGTGCCTGCGCCAAATCGCGTTTGCTGGTGTAAAACTGCTGACGTGCATTGAGCAAATCCAGATTAATGCGTACCCCGCCTTTGATGCTTTGCTCAGTCGCTTTAATCAACAGCTCAGCCGACGCAACCGACTTTTCCAGCGCCGCGATACGCGAAACACTACTCAGCAACGCGCTGTAGTCCTTGCGTAACTCGGTCAGAATCTTGTCGGTTTGAACCTGAAGATCTGCTTTTGATTTTTCCTCATTGGCCAGCGCTTGACGCGCCTGGGCGTTTACCGCCCCCCCGGAATACAAAGGGATGTTGAGCTGAATACCGATGCTGCGTACCGTTGTATCCTGATTAACCGTGGTAATCGAATCGGACGCATTCTTGCTGTAATTGGCGACGAAATCCAGCCGTGGCGCATGTCCGGCAATCGCTTTTTTATACTCTTGGTGGGCAATCTCAGCGCCATAAACCAAGGTCTTGATATCCGGATTTCGCTCCACTGCAATGGTCTTCCAATGCTCAAAACTTTGGCCATCACTCGGCATGACGCGAAAATCCTGCGTCAGTTCATCTAAGGCACCAACATCACCACCTATGATACGAGCCAGAGTTTCGCGCGACACCGCTTGGTTATCCAATGATTCCAGCACTTGTGCTTCGGCGCCATCAAGCCTGGCTTGAGTTTCCAGCATATCGGTCTTCGTACCCTCGCCCTTTTCAAACAAGCGGTCGTTGACCTTGCGCTGTTCGGCATAGAGATCGCGCTCCGCCTTCGCCAGCTTCAGCAAATCATCCTTGAATAGCACGTCAAGGTACGCACTAAGTACACGAATGATGACTTCCTGCTGCTGGCTTGCAAATTGGGCGCCAGCATAGTCGCTCTGCGCTTTACCTTGCTTATATCGAGCCCAACCATCCAGATTGAACAGGCTCTGACGCAACTGCACACCTGCAGAACGGCTGATATAGTCCTCCGCGTAGGTTTGCGGGCCTATCACGCGCGTGGTCCGGTTCTGGCTTGCATTGTAACTGCCCGACAAGTTCGGCAGCAGATTGGACAAGCCAAGCTTGGTGTTCTCACGGCCTGCTTCGTTGGCGTAATACGATGAACGATAAGTCGGGTCATTTTGCAATGCAGCCTGATACGCTTGCATCAATCCAAGTGCCATCGCTCCCGTACTATGCAACAAAAGGCCTGCGCAAAGCGCTTTCGCCATCACTTTGACGATCATGCGCGGTTGATATCTAGACTGTTTTTGCACGTTCTACTCCTCCGTCAACGACGTCTTGGCGCGGTCGAAGATAGGCTTCAGCAAATAGCTCATCATCGAGCGCTCGCCGGTCTTGACGAACATTTCCACCGGCATACCGGAGACGATATCGAGTTTCTGCTTCTGGATCAGTTTGCTGCCCTCCACTGAGACGCGAGCCCGTACCTTGTAGTAAGGCGCTCCGCTACGCTCATCCACGGTCCGATCCGCAGCGACTTGTATTACTTCACCAGGAATATGCGGCGTCTTATTGGCATTGAACGCAGAGAAAATCAACTCTACTTGCAAGCCTGGGTGAACTTTGTCGATCAGATTGACTGGCAATTGTCCTTCAACCACCAAAGCGTCAGCAGTGGGCACGACCTCCATCATTCGCCCGCCTGCAGCAACAATTCCGCCACGGGTGAAGACATTCGATCCGACCACGACACCATCAACCGGCGACTTCACGTCCACGCTGGCGACCTCAAATTTCTGCGCGTCCAGGCGCCCCTGAAGAGCTTCTGCTTCTTTCTGAATATCGGCGAGCTGGGTGCGTACTTCCTTCTGATAGTCCTGGGTACGCTGGACTTTACGCAACGACAACTCCATAATCTGGCGCTGCGAGCGGCCTATAGTCCCGACGTCTTCGGCAATGGCGCCGTTGACTTGCGAATAAGTCCGCTCTACTTCCAGCAGACGATTCCGCGCCAGATAGCCTTCTTTCGCCAAGTCGCGCGAATTGTCGAGCTGCTCCTTTAGCATAGCCAGCTGATCCTTCTTGTTGTCGCGCGACTGCTGCAAGCCAGCGATCTGCAACTTCAAGCCTTCGATATTCTGGTCAGCACCACCGAGTTCGCTCTGCAGTGAACCCTGACGCGACGTCAGCAGCTGATTTTGCAAAGTCATGGCTTCGATGACAGCGGGTTCATCTTTGTAGGGTAGCAGCGAGGCCGGCAAATTGACCGACTTCTGCCCGCTTAACTCCGCCAACAAACGTGCTTCGGTAGCACGTGCACTCAGATACTGTACGCGGGTGACGTCCATCGCAGACTTGACCTGGACGTTGTTCATTCGGACCAGCACCTGGCCTGCTTTGACGACATCACCATCCTTAACCAAAATATCTTTTACGATGCCGTTCTGCAGATACTGAATGGACTGGCGGTTCGATTCCTTGGCAACAGTCCCCTGCATAGGCACGCCTTTGTCCAACGGTGCAAAAATGGCCCAGATCAGAAAGCCCACAACGCCAATAAGGACGATTCCCCAACCAACTTTCGCATAAGCGCCCGCATCTGTGTTGACCGTCAACGGTTCAACATCGTGGGTAATGACTTCGGTCGCTGGCTCTTGTTTTTTAACGATATTTACCATGATTATTCCTGTTCCGTCGGCGCTGGACTATTCACATTGCCGAGATTTTCCTGCGCCTGCTGAGCCTGCTGCTGCAATGCCTGTTGCTGCAAAGCCTGCTGAGCAGCCTGTTGCGCCGCTTGCTGTTGCGCAGCCTGCTGTTGCGCAGCCTGCTGTTGGGCCTGTTGAGCATGCTTCTGATTGGCCTCATTTAAAGCAGCCAGCACTTGGTTAGTCTCGCCAAACAAGGCTACCGTGCCTTCACGCAGCAACAGCAACTTCGTCGTAACAGCAATTGCGTTGGTCCGGTGCGTGATGAGCACAATCGTCTTACCGCGTGCGCGAAGATCAGCCACCGCCTGCACCAGCGCCGCTTCGCCGGCATCGTCAAGGTTGGAGTTCGGTTCATCCAGCACGATCACGGATGGATCGCCATACATGGCTCGTGCCAAGCCGATGCGCTGGCGCTGTCCACCCGAGAGACCTGCGCCCCCGTCACCCAGTTCGGTGTCATACCCTTTAGGGAAATGCAAAATCATGTCATGGACGCCAGCGCGCTTGGCTGCCAACACCACTTTCTCCGGGTCGACATCGCCGAAACGGGCGATGTTTTCACTCACCGTACCACTGAACAATTCAATGTCTTGCGGCAGGTATCCCAAGCTCGGTCCTAGTTCAGCTTTATTCCATTGGAAGATATCCGCGCCATCCAGACGCACTTTGCCCACCGCGGATGGCCAAACGCCTACAAGCAATCGCGCCAGCGTCGATTTACCCGATCCGCTAGCGCCGATCACGCCTAACACATCGCCTGCGTGGATCGCGAAGGTCACGCCCTTCAAAACCGCCACCTGGCTGCCAGGTGGCGCAGCGGTCACGCCCTCCACAGCTAGATTACCCTGCGGCTTAGGCAGCTCCATGCCGGCATCGCGCGCTGGATTGTTAAGCAAGAGATTATTCAAGCGCTCGTATGCGCTACGAGTACTGGCAAATGATTTCCAGACGCCGATTACTTGCTGGACCGGGGCAAGTGCCCTGCCAACCAGAATCGACGCCGCAATCATCATGCCGGGGGTTATTTTATTCTCAAGCACCAGCAGTGCACCAAAACCCAGGACCAACGACTGCAGTGCGACCTGAACAAATTTGGTAACGGCACCAACAAGACCTGCTTTTTCACTGGCTTCAGCTTGCAGGCGCAAGAATTTCCCGTGCAATTTGAACCAGCGGCCCATCAAATTCGGCAGCATGCCCATCGACTCAATCACCTCGGCGTTGCGCAGATTATTGGTCGCCAAGGTGCTGGCAGCAATCGACATCGCATTGGCCTCAGCCAATGGTTTATGCGACACGCGCTCATTGATGTAAGCCAGCAGTACCAAGACAACGGTGCCACCTAGAGCGAACAAGCCAAGCGATGGCTCGAACACAAAAATAACAATCAAGTAGACAGGAAACCATGGGGCATCAAAAAACGCGAACAACGCGTTACCGGTCAGGAATTGGCGCACGTTGGTTAGATCCTGCAAGGCCTGGCCGGCGTTGGCCCCGCTACGCTTTAGGTTCTGTTCGAACGCAGCGGTATAGACGCGCTTATTCAACTGCATGTCGAACTTAGCCCCTACGCGCACGAGTACAAAGCTGCGTATCAGCTCCAGGGCTCCCATCATGAGGTAGCCACCCAACATCATCAACGTCAGCATGAGCAGCGTCAGCTCATTGCGGCTGGCCAGTACGCGGTCGTAGACCTGCAACATGTAGATGGAGGGAACCAGCATCAGCAGGTTACTGATGGCGCTGAACGTACCGACGGTGAAGAAGGTCTTTTTGAACGTGAGCAGAACCTGTTCAATCTCGTTCTTGGAATTGAGTAATTTGTTTTTCATAGTGTGCGTGAACGGTACAACAAAGGAGCCGCAGGTTCGCTAATTGGCGGAGCGAATTCTCCACCCCGACATTGGGATAGCGAACGAGCCTTTCCTGCAAGAAACAGCATGAATTCGAGTAGACGAGAGATTATCGCCTAAAAATTGCAAAAAATGTGATGTGCATCACAAATTTTACACTTCCGTGCAAAATAAAAACACAGGGGAGATCCGTCAATCACGATTCTGCACACAGCAAGCGGACCACAAGCCGTACAACATTGTTGCACGCAAAAATAAAAAAGCCAGACCGAAGTCTGGCTTTTTAGGAAACGTCAGAGCGCGCTATTCTGCACTCTGATGTATCACCTGACTATTAGGCCAGGGTCAGCACGCCGCCAGCGGTGATAGCGGTGGTCGAAGCTGCGTGGTAGCCAACCAGAACGACCGACTCGAACACACCAGCACCGTGGTCGTAGGTAACAACGGTATCAGCACCAGCCGCGCCGTAGGCGAAGATGCCGTTGGCTGCGTCGTAGGTACCAGCAGCGAACACAACGTGACCAGCAACGCCAGCCAGGTTGGTTGCAGCCAGATCAGCAGCAGCGATCGTCAGACCGGCAAATGCGGTCAGATCGATCTTGGTACCAGCAACCGCGCCTTTGACGACGTCGAAGGTAGCGGTCAGTTCGCTCGTCGCGGTGTTCAGCGTAGCGTTGACACCCGACGAACCCGAAACTTGCTTGATGGTCGAGGTGTTGCCAGTGATGGTGATGGTATCAGCACCTGCACCGCCGGTGATGATGTCTGCACCGCCGCCGCCAACGATCACGTCCTTACCCGAACCGCCGTTGATGGTGTCAGCACCGGTACCGCCGGTCAGAGTGCTAGCAATCGTACCGCTACCGGTGATGGTATTGGTGCCCTTGGTTTCGGTGATGGTTACACCTTTCAGCGATGCCGAAGCGTCGATCACGTCGCCACCGTTTGCCGAACCTTTGATGGTTGCGACTGCGGTTGCCGAAGCAGCCAGGATGCCGGTCGAGAAGGAGATACCGGTGCCAGCAGCGCCAGCACCAGCAACGGTCAGACCCGAAGCGTCGAACGAGGTCAGAGCGGTCGAAGCAGCGGTCAGCACGGTGTGTGCGGTGCCCGATACGGTGATCGCTTTAGCATCGTTACCAGCGATGGTCAGGGAGTCGGTGACGGTGCCAGCTGGGGTGGTCGAGCTGTCGGTCGCAACAACCTTGATCGTTTCAACGTTGGCGGCGGTAACAGCACCGAACGAAGTCGTAGCGCTGTTGGTCAGTGCGATGTTCAGCACGTCGGAGGTAGCAGCCAGTGCGCCGGTGATGTTGGTGGTGTAACCAGTACCAGTGCCGGTCAGAGCCAGGGTGGCACCCGAGGTCAGGCCGTTCACGGTCAGGTTGGTTGCGCCAGCGGCGGTCACGTAGTTGTAGCCACCCAGCACGTTTGCATCGATGGTTTCCGAAACTGCGCCGGTGATGGTCAGGTGGCTGAAGCCGGTCACAGCCGCAGCCAGAGCATTGCTACCCGAAGCGGTTACAGCATCAGAAGCAGCCATTTGCAGGGTGTTGGTACCAGCGCCGCCGGCAGCAGCACCGCCGGTGCCCAGGGTGCTGATGATCACGGTGTCGTTGCCGCTACCGAAGGTCACGCCTTTGGTCGCGAGAGCGGCCAGGGTAACAACGTTGTTACCAGCGGTGAACGAGCCGGTTTCAGCTGCGTTCAGGGACACGGTAACGCCCGAGGTGTTGCTGGAGGTGAACGCGGTTGCAGCAGCAACGGTCGAACCGGTCAGGTCCAGAGCCTTGTCGCCGGTAACAGCGATGGTCTTCACAGCAGCGCCGGTCACGTTCAGAACCGAATCAGCACCGGTAGCGGCGATGTTCAGGGTCTTCACTTTGGCATCAACCAGATTACCAGCCATACCGTTGACGGTCAGGCCCAGGGTGGTTGCAGTAGCGGTAGCCGAGTTATCGGTTACGGTTACGGTGCCGGTACCGTTGGTCAGCGACAGGTTAGCCAGTGCGTTGGTGTTGATAGCGGCGCTGGCGAAGTTGTTCAAGGTAACGGAAGCGATCGTGTTAGCCTTGGTGCTGTCGGTGTTAGCCGAATTCAGGTCGGTGATGGTGATGGCACCATCAGCGATACCGCCAACTGCGGTAACAGCGGTAACAGCGGCAGCACCTTGAACTGGAGTCACGGTAACGGAAGCAGCATTTGCACCGGACGCAGCCAGGTCGGCAACGTTGGTGTTTGCGGTCGTGCTGGTAAAGGTCACAACGTGAGCAGCTGCTGCACCAGTGGTCCAGCCGGTCAGGGCGCCCGAGTAGGTACCCAGAGCAGCGGCAGCGCCGGTGGTTGCGCCGTTAGCCAGGCTAGCGAACACGGTATCCAGCTGAGCTTGGGTCAGCGGAGCGCCGCCAGCGGTGAAGGTCAAACCACCCAGGGTAATAACGCCAGCGGCAGCCAAGCCACCAGCAGCGGAGGCCACGGTTGCGGTTTCGGTTGCAGCAGTCACGCCAGTAACAGCCGCAACAGCAGCAACGGCTGCGGTTTGGTTCACGGTAACAGCGGTAGTAGCTGCGCCGCCGTTAACAACGATGTTGCCGCCGGTGGAAGTGAATGCGGTACCGTTCGAGGTTGCAGCCGCGATGTTTTGGGTAACGTTCACGGTGGTGCCGCCAGCAACGGTAACGGTGCTGCCGGTAGCGTTTGCTGCGGTGGTGTTGGCATCGGTAACAACTGCGGTGATCGCGCCAGCGGTGGTCGAGCTACCGATGTTGACTGCGCCGCCAGAGGTAACACCGGTGAAGGATGCGTTGATCGACGAGCCGCCGGAGATCGACGAGGTCAGGCCAGCAACACTACCGTTGTTCACAACGATAGCGGTGGTGTTTGCAGCTTTGATGGTGTCAGCGCCCAGCGAAGCGGAAACCGCCAGGTTGGTTACACCAGCAACAGCGGACGTATCCAGGTTAACAGCTTGCAGGCTCTGCACGTTGAGGTTCTGGATATTTTTAACGGTAACGCCGGTCAGCGGGAGAACAGTGCCGCCGGTGCCGAAGTCGTTGATGTTCAGGGTGTTGGTGCCAGTGCCACCATCGATCGAATCGAAGGCGGTCAGGGTTGCGCCGGTACCCAGGGTTGCCGAGATCACGTCGTTAGCAGCAGTACCGACGAAGGTATCAACACCGGTGGTCAGCGTGGTCGAAACAACTACTGGAATGATCAGACCGCTGATTGCGTTGACCACGTTGGTGTGGAACGTGGTTGGATTGGTGGTCGAGGAAACTTGCAGCAACAGGCCGCGCGCAGCAGCAGCAGCAGCGTCGCCCGAGTACGAGTTAATCTTAGGAATGGTGTCCAGCGAGGTGGTGAAGTCGATAGCAACTGCGTTGGTCTTGGCAACCAGGGCTGCATCGATCAGGCCTTGTGGGGAAGTGTTAGCCAGCGCGCCTTGGGTGATCGCCAGAGCTGCGTTTTCTTTGCTCACGCCGCCGGAGATGATGGCGTTGATCCAATAGGTGCCGCCGTCGGTGTCAGCATCGCGGTGCAGCACGTTGTTGTAGATGGCGTTGACGAATTTCGAGATCGACAGGATGTCGGTGCCGGTGCCGTACAGAGCAACTGCTTCTGGCTTGCCTGCGAAGCTGGCAACCAGTTTGCCAACTGCCGAGGTTGGGTTAGCTTGAGCGAAGGCGCTCAGTGCGTCGGTGGTTACCAGGGTGCCGCCGGTGGTGTCTGCTGCTGCCAGTTGAGCAGTGAAAGCCTGCAGAGCGTAGTAGTCGGCTGGACGACCAAAGTAGGAAATGTACAGTTGTTGTACTACTGCTGCGTAATCAGTTGCCGCCATGATGGATAGTTCCTTAAAAAGTTTTGGTTTAAACCATAAATTCTGCTGTTCAGAGCATACAGCGCCGTATCACACTGAACACTTCTTGCAGAGGTGGGGGTATATTGCCACACCACGCCACAAAGTTTGTGACGGGCATCACAATTCAAAAAGTTTTTCCGTCCAATTTGAAACTATTTGTATCCAACTGCTCAATAATTATGCAAATAGGTCAAAAAAACTACTGCTGAACCGACAGCGGGCATCATTCTATCCGCTGATTCAGCACGACGCCATCAGGCAAAAAAAATCGGATAATGTCGCGCATGCGATATTACCCGATTATTAATACTGACAGCAAATTAAGCAGCAGCCTTTAATCCCCGTCTGCGGCCTAATATATACACATCATTTCTAGCGCGACCAGGTGGTTCCACCGGTGACGGTAACTCCAGGCTGGATATTCTGGAAGATATAGGCAGCCTCGGTAGCATTGGCGCCCCCCAGATAACCACGAACGATGGTACTGCCCAGCGTCGGATTGACGAACATACCTTTTGAGATAATGCTGTTAGTAATAGTGCCACTAGAACTAATCGGCACCCGCAAGCCATCGCCGACCACGGTAAGGCCTGTATCAAAGGCTTTGGTGGCGAAGTTTACATTCAGGTGTGCATCCTCCACGGACGCCACTACCGCATCGCGCCCGGTTCGCTGCAGCGTCGCATCGCTCCCCGTCAAGGCAAATGACACATTCCCCTCTTTCGGCATGGTCAGGTTGTTAGCGATAGGGCGGGTAATCTGATATCCACCGGCAAACAAAGGCGCTTCGTACTTCCCACTATTAATCTTGGCCTGCAACTCAGCATCCACCTTGGCGCCAGCGATCGCCTGGTAACGCCCCCAGAAAACTTCTGGTTCGGAACGCACCACCACAGGCGGCGTCACATCGATCGGCGGATTGACCAACGGCACTTCCGGCTTTTGATCCACCAGCGGCGGCACCGTCGTGCCACCACCGGGGTTGTTATTAGTCTGAGTAATCTGCTTGCTATTATTCAGTACGTTGTTGGATTTTTGGGCGTCAAGATTGACATCGCCGCCCGGGCTGGTCGCACCCACTTTGCCCACCGGCTCGTCAGGACGCGCCGGCGCGCCCTGGTCGGCCGGCGACATGACCGGGCTGCGCAGCAATTGCGGGCTGGTCTGGCCGCGCTGCACTTGCAGCATCAGCCCGGCCTGGCCGGCGAACAGTTCACGGCTGGCGCCGCCCTCGCAAGGGCCGCCGCCTTCGGGGCCGCAGCCGCCGGCAAAGCCGCTGACCACCACGCCGCCCGACACCACGGTCACGCGCGAAGTCTGCTGGTCGGTGTAGACGACGAAGTCGGTACCGCGCACGCCGATCGCGGCGACCGGCGTGTTGAAGCGGAAGTTCTGCCGCGCCTGCTTGACGCCGGTGCCGGAAATGCTGCGCGCCACGCCCTGCAGCAACTCCAGCTTGACGCGGGTGTTGGCCGGGTTTTGCGTATCGATATGGTAGGCGACGATGCGCGCCTTGCTGTTCGGGCGCAGCACCAGGAAGCCCTGGTCGACGGTCTTGACGTAGACGTAACCGTCGGCGCCGGTGGTCAATTCGTCACCCTCCTGGATGGCCGCGTCGAGCGCGACAGGACGCGCGCCGACACTGGCCTGGCCAGCGACGAACACGACCTTCCCGGCTTCGCCAGCCTGGGCGGCGGATGCCAGCAGTCCCAGGCCCAGCATCATGGCCGCTAATATGGTGTGAAATTGATTGCGCATAATAAGTTTCTCCCTCAGCCTACATTCTCCGCTATCCTCCTTGAAAGTATGTGACTCGGGTCACATTCTTTCATTTGGATACAATTGAGTGGAGGCCGCCGCCACACCGGCTGCTGTGCATTTGGAAACAATATAAAAAAAATAATTCGCACTATTCCTTCCCAGCACAAGCCGTTATACTGGGCGATTATTTTACCGCAGCAACTACTTTATTTTGCGCGGCCCACCAGCGGCCGCCCCACCTGGATCACCGGCTATTTTGCGCATTCCGTTCCCCTCCACCTCTGTCGCGCGCAGCTGCATCGCCGTTGCCGCGCTGCTGATCACCGCCTGGGTCCAGTGGGACCACGACGGCGCGGCGCAGCGGCTGGACAACTGGCTGCGCGACCGCTCCACGCTGCTGCGCGCCAGCGCCCAGCCGGAACAGCGCATGCTGCTGGTGGACATCGACGAAACCAGCCTGGAACGCTACCCCTGGCCCTGGCCGCGCACCCGCATGGCGGAAATGGTGGAAGCGCTGCTGGCCGATGGCGCCCGCGGCGTCGCACTCGACATCCTGCAGGAAAAACCGGCCGACGCCGCCGGCGACGCCCGCATGACGATGCTGTCCCAGCACGCGCCGCTGGTGGTGGCCCAGCTGTTCGATTTCGGCCAGCGCGAAGATCCGCTGCACAGCGGCGTGCTGGCCGGCGGCGCTCCCGGCATCGTGGCCGGCGGCGTGCCGGCCTACGGCTACATCGCCAACCACGCCGGCCTGGCGCAGGCCAGCCACTTCGGCAACATCGGCGTCGCGCCCGACCCCGACGGCGTGCTGCGCCGCGTGCCGATGCAAACCGTCTTCAACGGCCGCAGCTATCCGACGCTGTCGCGCGCGCTGTTCGACTGCTGCGCCGGCGGCCATCCGCTGCCCGACACCGCCACCGGCTGGGTGCGCATTCCCTACACCCGCGACTGGCCCGCCTACGAGGTGGCCAAGGCCGCCGACCTGTTGGACCAGCGCGTGCCGCCCGAGTTCATCCAGGGCCGGCTGGTGCTGATCGGCTCGTCCGCGCTGAGCATCGGCGACCGCGTCGCCACGCCGCTGGGCGCGCTCAGCGCCGGGCTGATGGTGCACGCCTCCATGCTGACCGGACTGCTGGACCGCCAGGCCGGCCTGGCCCCCGCGCCCTGGCCCGGCAGCCTGATCGCGCTGCTGTTCTGCCTGGGCGTGACGGCACTGGCCACCTACACGCTGCCGCGCCGCACGGCCGCCGTCAACGTCATGCTGCTGGTCGCCAGCTCGGCGCTGTGGCTGCTGTTGGCCTACGCCATCGCCCCGCACGACGCCAGCTTCGGCCCGTCCGGCCCGCTGCTGTCCAATCTGTTCCTGCTGATGGTGGCCGTGCCGTTCCACTGGCAGCAGGCGCAGACCCGCTCGCGCCGCCTGCTCGACACGCTGCGCCAGTACGTCGCGGGCGACGTGGTCGACGAACTGTTGCGCAGCAATCTGCAAGACCCGCTGGCCCCGCGACAGCTGGACGTGACCACGCTGATCGCCGACATGGAAGGCTACACCACCCACGTCGAATCGCTGCCGGTCGAAGACGCCGCGCGCCTGACCACCGAATTCCTCGACTGCCTGACCCGTCCGGTGCTGGCGATGCGCGGCACCCTCGACAAATACACCGGCGACGGCATGGTCGCGTTCTGGGGGGCGCCGCTGCCCAATCCCGACCACGCCAACCTGGCGCTGGACGCCGCCCGCGCCATGCTGCAGGCGGTGCAGCACTTGAACACGCGCCGCGCCGCCGCCGGCCTGCCGCCGCTGCGGGTACGCATCGGCATCGAAAGCGGGCTGGCGATGGCGGGCGACTTTGGCACGGCCATGCGCAGCATCTATACTGCCGTGGGTGACAGCGTCAACACGGCCTCAAGGCTGGAGCAGGCGGCGCGCGATTACCCGTACGACATCATCATCGGCGAAGGCACGGTGAGCCGCGCAAGCCGCCACCGTTTCCGCCAACTGGGCCAGCGCGTGTTGCGCGGCAAGGAGCACCCGATTAATCTGTACACTCTTGAGGACGCGCCATGCGCGCCGTAAGCCAAGCACTGCTGCTGGCATCGCTACTGCTGTCGCTGCTGTGCGGCGGCGCGTCGGCGGCCGCGCAGGCGCAGACGGCCGCGCCGCAGCGCGACATCGTGGTCGCCTCGGCCGATGCCGGCGGTCACGCGGACGCCAATGCCGAGCCGTACGCGCCCATCCAGCAGGAAGAACTGTACCTGGAAGCGATGCGCGCGCTGGCGGCCGACCAGCCGGAGCGCGCCAACGCCCTGCTGCTGCGCTTCCTGGAAGGCGAGCCGCGCCACGCCGGCGCCTGGCTGGACCTGGCGTTCAGCCAATGCGCGCTGGGCCATGGCGCCGAGGCCGAACGCCTGTTCCGCGAGATCGAGACGCGCTTCAAGCCGCCGCCGGCCATCCAGGAACTGATCGACCAGCATCGCGCGCGCGGCTGCAACACCAAGCCGTCGTGGCGGCCGCTGTGGGCGGTGTCGCTGGGCCGCGGCTACGACAACAACATCAACCAGGGCGCCAGCAGCAACCAGTTCTTCATCGGCAGCGGCAGCACGCAGACGCAATGGGAGCTGGACCCCGAGTACTGGCCCAAGCCCGACCGCCTGACGACGGTGGGGGTCGATTACCTGCAACAGCTCGACGAGACCGGCTCGCTGCTGATCGCCCAGCTGCGCATGCGCCAGAACGACAATGTGCACACGCAGGACACGGGCTCGCTGCTGCTGGGCTACGAGCGGCCTTGGCAATGGGGCGGCTGGCGCGGCTACGGCACGGTCGCGGTCAGCGCGCTGCAACTGGAACGCCAGCTTTACCAGCGCCAGGAACAGCTGCAGGTACGCGCCACGCCGCCGCTGGACTTGCCGGAAAACCTGCAATGGTCGCTGCTGGCCAGCGTCAGCCATGTGCGCTATCCCACCCGCACCAAGTACGATTCCAACACGCTGGAGCTGGGCACCAATCTGTACTGGCGCGGCGCGCAGCAGGTATCGTTCTCGCTGAGCGGATTGTCGGACCAGGGGCAGAACGGCCGCCTGGGCGGCGACCGCCATGGCTGGTACGGCTCGCTGCAACTGACCCAGCCGCTGCCCTACAACCTGAAGGGCGAACTGGGCTGGACGCGCCAGGTCTGGCAGAGCAGCGAGGTGTATTCGCAGAACATCATCGACATCGTCCGCCACCAGGATATGCGGCAGTTGCGCGCGGCCATACAGATGCCACTGGGTAGCCACCAGAGCCTGCAGCTGGAATGGCGCGCGGTAAGAAATCAGGAAAACATCCCGCTGTTTCAATATAATAGCCATGCTATCCAGCTTAATTGGCGCTGGGACAACTTTTAACAACAGCTATTTTCCGCAGGTTCGCCCCGTATTCCATGATTCCAGTCCGCCTCATTTCCTCCGCCAGCGCGGCGCCGTCACCATGACGACACCCGAAGCAAGCCCGCCGCCGGCCCCGCCAGCGGACCCGATAGCGGCGGCGCTGGAGTCCGGCCAGCCGGTCAATCTGCAAGTTCACCTGCGCAAGATTCCGCTGCTGGCCGAGCTGACCGACGAGGAGATGCTCAAGGTCCGCGCCGACATCCGCATCCGCCAATACGCCAAGCGCGACGTGGTGCTGCAAAAAGGCGCGACCGGCGACAGCCTGCTGTTCCTGCTGCAAGGCCAGCTGCAAGTAGTCGATATCACGGAGGATGGCCGCGCGATTGGCCTGCGCATGCTGGTGCCGGGTGACTTCTTTGGTGAAATCGCCGTCATCAACGGCACCATGCGTTCGGCTTCGGTAGTGGCGACCACGCCGGTGCTGGTGGCGCTGCTGCCGCGCGCGACGGCGCTGCACCTGTTCTCGCACTCGCCGTCGGTGGCCAACCAGATGCTGCGCTTCCTGGCCGCCAAGGTGCAGCGCGATTCGGAATTCCGCGCACTGCTCAGCATTCACAACACGGCCAAGCGCATCTACGGTTTCCTGGAATTGGTCAAGGAAAAGAAGGAAGGTGAGGAAGAAGTGGTCGAGAACCTGCCGACCCACCAGGATATCGCCAACATGATCAACACCAGCCGCGAGACCGTGACCCGCACGCTGCTGGCGCTGACCCAGCAAGGCATCATCAAGAAAGGAACGCACCGGCTCATCATCGTCAACCCGGAAGCGCTGCAGAAACTGGCCCAGAGCTAGTCCGGGCCGATACTTCAGGCCTTGCCGGTCAGCGCAGACAGCCAGCGCTTGAAGCGGCCGCCGCTGGCGACTTGGGCGTCCGCCACAACCACCGGCTCAGGCTGCGCCTCGGCCTGCGGCGCCGGCCCAGGCTCGGCAACCGGCGCCGCCACCTTCAACTCGCCCTGCCGCACACCCGCCTCGAACAGCATGACGCCCAGCGAACGCCGGTCGTCGCCGCCATTCGCCTCGGCCGGCACAAAGGTCGGCGACAGCAGGTCGATACGATAAAGCTGCCCCTGCTTCAAATCCACCGGAAGCTCGGCGTCGATCATCTGGTTCTGCACGCCGAAGAACACCTGCTGCTGCACCACATCGCCGAATTCCTTGCCCTCCTGGACGCGCACCTGCACCGTCAGCGGCGTCGCGCTGTCGTAGACGCTCATGATGCGCAGCTTGAGGATGTTGCTGTCCTGGCGCGCCAGGAAGTACAACCAGCCATTGCCGTTCGACCAGCGCCCGCCGATGCCGTTCATGTCCGGCTCGAACGGATGCCAGCCGCGTCCGAACTTGTCGAACTTCGTGGCGCGCTCGTCCTTGGCTTCGCTGTCGAACACGAAAATATTGCCCTGGCAGCGGCGGCACACCTCGGACTTCATCGAATCCTTGGCAATGGCCTCGCGCTCGGGCGCGCGCAGCAGCTCGACGATCGAGGTGTCGCGCATGTTCGGCAAACCCATCTCGCCCTCGTAGTCCAGGCAGCACAGCGACATCTGGCCGTCGGCCAGCATCGACACATTGTGCGCCATCGAGCAATCGAGCGCCTCCTCGCGCTCCTCCACGTAGACCACCGATTCCTTCGGCAGGAAGGTCTTCATGAAGGTTTCTTCCTTGGTCCACAGGCCGAAGGTCTTGAAGCGGATGAAGCAGTTCGGCGCGAACATATAGCCCCAGAACTGGTCCTCGGTCATGTCGATCGCGCCGTCGGGGATGGTGTCGCGGCTGGCGGCCAGGTGGTTGCGGCCCAGTTGCTCGGCATACTGCTGCAGCGAGCGCACGCGCTCGGTCTCGAACTGTTCGGGGAACTCGGCGCGCAGCTGTTCCGAAAAACCATCAAAACGGTTTAGCAGATTCAGCACGAAGGCATCCTTGTCCTCGACATCGAACGGATCCCACATATTCAGGTCGAAATCGGACTGGATGGTCGAATCGGCGCGCATATTGGAGGTCGACGTCACGTGCACCTCCACCCGCGACTCGCTGCCGGCGGCGAACTTCTCGCGCAGCGCCGGGAAGATGCGGTCGAAATACTGCTCGAAGTTCAGCTTGTCGTAGCCGCGCATGCGCTTGTACGAATCCTCGGTCGGCGTCTGCAGGCTGAGCACCAGTGCAACATTGTCGTGCTGGAAGATCTTCTTCGCCCGCTCGGCGTCCAGGATGGCGAAATTGCTGATCAGGTAAACCTCGATGCCGTACTGCTCGCACAGGTCGATGTACTTGTAGATTTTCTTGTTCAGCAGCGGCTCGCCCAGCACGTTGAACTGGATGGGCTTGTTCAGGCCCAGGTCGCGCACCTCTTCGATGAAGCGCACCGCCAGCTCGTCGTCCGCATTGCCGCGCTCCTTTTTCAGGTAGTCCGACGGGCAGAAGGTGCAGTGCATATTGCAGTGGTTGGTCAGCTCCAGGAAAAACACTTCCGGCTGCACCGCCCAGTCGTTGACCGGCGCCGGCCGCGCCTCCGTCACAGGCAGCGGTGGAGCGGTGGCGGCGCTGTCGTTTTGGAGATGGATTTTGATCATGGGAGGCTGCTGGGACGGGTGACTGGAAACATCTGGATACAAATTCTATCCGCGATCTGAATGACGGGGATTATATAGCAGTTCTCCCCGTCCCTGCTGGGCCGCCGCCCCGTTTGGCGCGCTCGGGCGTGGAGGGCCCCATGTTATAATCCGCCGCTTTGCCACCCGGCCCGCGCGCCACCGCCCCATGACGAAAATCACCTGCCCGCTCCACCGCCGCACCCCGCGCCGGACCACCAGCCAGAGCGGAGTGGCACGATGATTTCGCGCGCAATGTTCAGCGGCCTGTGGCGCTATCGCGGCTTCGTGCTGGGCAGCGTGCAGCGCGAGTTCCAGTCGCGCTACCGCAACTCCCTGCTGGGCGCCACCTGGACCATCCTCAACCCGCTGGCCATGATCGTGGTCTACACCGTGATCTTCTCGCAGGTGATGGGCAGCCGCCTGCAAGGCAGCACCGCCACCTTCGCCTACAGCATCTACCTGTGCGCCGGTGCGCTGACCTGGGGCCTGTTCGCCGAGATCACCGGGCGCAGCCAGTCGGTCTTCATCGACCACGCCAACCTGATCAAAAAACTCCAGTTCCCGCGCATCTGCCTGCCCATCATCGTAGTGCTCAATGCGCTGGTCAACTTCACCATCATCTTCGGCCTGTTCACCGTCTTCCTGGTAGTCTCCGGCAGCTTCCCCGGCTGGGTCTACTTCGCGGTGTTCCCGGTGCTGCTGCTGCAGATCGCCTTCGCGATCGGCCTCGGCATGGTGCTGGGCGTGCTCAACGTCTTCTTCCGCGACGTCGGCCAGTTCTTCACCATCGTGCTGCAATTCTGGTTCTGGTTCACGCCCATCGTCTACCCGGCCAACACGCTGCCGGCGCCGGTGCGCGAGCTGCTGGTGTGGAATCCGATGGCGGCCGTGATCGGCGCCTACCAGCAGATCCTGGTCAACGGCCAGATGCCGCAATGGGGCAGCCTGCTGCCGGTCGCCATCGCCGGCCTGGTCTGCTGCACGCTGGGACTGCAACTATTCCGCAAGCGCGCCGGCGAGATGGTCGATGAACTGTAAGCGCCACACCGAAAGCACACCATGGGCACCATAAGCGTCAAACAACTGGGCAAGGCCTACAAACAATACGGCAACCGCTGGGGCCGCCTTGCGGAATGGGTGTTGCCATCGCTGGGCAAGCGCCACCGCCTCAAGTGGGTGATCCAGGACATCAACTTCGAACTGACGGCGGGCGAAGCGGTCGGCATCATCGGCATCAACGGCGCCGGCAAGAGCACGCTGCTCAAGCTGATCACCGGCACCGCCCAGCCCACCACCGGCAGCGTGCAGATCACCGGCCGCGTGGCCGCGCTGCTGGAACTGGGCATGGGTTTCCATCCCGAATTCAGCGGCCGCCAGAACGCCTACATGGCAGGCCAGCTGCTGGGCCTGACCGTCGAGGAAATCACCACGCTGATGCCCGAGATCGAAGCCTTCGCCGACATCGGCGAATACATCGACCAGCCGGTGCGCGTGTACTCGTCCGGCATGCAGATGCGGCTGGCCTTCAGCGTGGCCACCGTGCGCCGCCCGGACGTGCTGATCGTCGACGAGGCGCTGTCGGTCGGCGACGCCTGGTTCCAGCACAAGAGCTTTGAACGCATCCGCCAGTTCCGCAAGCTCGGCACCACGCTGCTGATCGTCAGCCACGACCGCGCCGCGATCCAGTCGATCTGCGACCGCGCGCTGCTGCTCGACCGCGGCCACCTGGCCTTCCAGGGCAAGCCGGAAGAAGTGATGGACTACTACAACGCCCTGATCGCCGAGCGCGACGGCGTCAACATCGAGCAGACCACCGGCGCCGACGGCCGCACCCAGACCAGCTCCGGCAACGGCAAGGCCACCGTCACCGCCATCAGCCTGGAGAACGCCGACGGCGATCCGGTCGAGACGGTCAACGTCGGCGTGCCGGTCACGCTGCGCATCAAGGTGCAGATACACGAAGACTTGCCGCGCCTGGTGCTCGGCTACCTGATCAAGGACCGCCTGGGCCAGCACATCTACGGCACCAACACCCACCACATGGAGCAGCCGCTGACCGATCTGCGCGCCGGCGAACAGATCGAGTATTGCTTCCGCTTCCCGCTCAACCTCGGCCCCGGCAGCTACTCGGTGACGACCGCGCTGACCAGCAGCGAAACCCACCTGGCCGATAACTACGAGTGGCGCGACCTGGCGCTGCTGTTCCTCGTCATGAATATGAACCGCAAACCCTTTGCCGGCACCAGCTGGATGGAACCGGCGATCGAGATCGCCCGATGAGCGCCGGCTTCTACCGCGCCTTCGAAGACCGCTACCGCGGCTCGCGTGAGCTGATCAAGCAGCGCCTGCGCGCCTACGAGCCCTTCTTCGCGCCGCTGCGCACGCTGCAAGACCCGCCCGCCGCGCTCGACCTCGGCTGCGGCCGCGGCGAATGGCTGGAGCTGCTGGGCGAACAGGGCTTCCGCGCCCACGGCGTCGACCTCGACGACGGCATGCTGGCGGCCTGCCGCGAGCGCGGCCTCGACGTCGAACTGGGCGACGCCATCGCCTGCCTGCGCGCACTGCCGGACAACAGCCTGGCCGTGGTGTCGGCCTTCCACCTGGTCGAGCACATCCCGTTCGAGCTGCTGCAAACGCTGGTGGCGGAAAGCCGCCGCGTGCTGCTGCCGGGCGGCCTGCTGATCATGGAAACGCCGAACCCGGAAAACCTGGTGGTCGGCGCCTCCAGCTTCTACCTCGATCCCACCCACCTGCGGCCGATCCCGCCGCAGCTGCTGGCCTTCGTCACCGAGTTCGGCGGCTTCGGCCGCCACAAGGTGGTGCGCCTGCAAGAGGAAGCCGGCCTGCGTGGCGACACGCCGATCGCCCTGATCAACGTGCTCGACGGCGTCAGCCCGGACTACGCGGTGGTCGCGCAAAAGGATGGCGAGGCCGCCGTGCTGGCGCCGTTCGAAACCGCCTTCGACGCCGGCTACGGCCTGGCGCTGCCCCAGCTGGCGCAGCGCTTCGAGCAGCGCCTGGCCGGCCGCGACGACGCCCTGCGCGCCGCGCTGGCCCAGCTGGAACAGCACACCATCGACAGCAAGCTGCGCCTGGCCGGCGCCGAGTCCGGCCTGGAAGGCGTGACCCGCCTGAGCCAGGCCAACGCCGGCCGCAGCGAGGAACTGGCGCACGCGCTGGCCGAGCTCAGCAACCGCGTGCACGCCACCGAGGTGGCGCAGCAGCAGGCCGAGGAAGCGCGCCGGCAAATCGCCGCGCTGCTGGCCAGCAGTTCGTGGCGCATCACCGCGCCATGGCGCATGGTCGGCGGCTGGGCGCATGCGGTGCGCGCCGCGCTGCGTGCACGCGCCAAGGCCGCGCTGCTGGGCGCCGCCCGCACGCTGCAACGCTGGCCGCGCGTCAAGCGCCTGCTGCGGCCGCTGCTGTTGCGCCTCCCCGGCGTCACGCGGGTCTACCAGGCCAGCATCGCCGCCAGCCAGGCCATGCCGCCGCAAGCCCCGGCGCCGCTGGGCGACATGTCGCCGCGCGCGCTGCGCGCCTACCGCGATCTTCAATCCGCGCTCAAGAAGACAAGGAAACATTGATGCGTATCGTCATCGATTTGCAGGGAGCCCAATCCGAAAGCCGCTTCCGTGGCATCGGCCGCTATTCGCTGGCGCTGGCGCTGGGCGTGGCGCGCAACGCCGGCCAGCATGAAGTCTGGCTGCTGCTCAACGGCGCGCTGGCCGACGCCATCGCCGACCTGCGCACCGCCTTCGCCGGCCTGGTGCCGCCCGAACGCATCTGCGTGTTCGAGGTACCGGTGCCGCTGGCCGAGCTGCACACCGACAACAGCGCCCGCAGCCGCGCCGCCGAGCTGCTGCGCGAACACGCGATCGCCCAGCTGAAGCCGGACGCCGTGCTCGTCACCAGCCTGTTCGAAGGCTATGTCGATGACGCCGTGGTCTCGGTCGGCAACTTCGCCGGCGCCGAGCGCACCGCCGTGGTGCTGTACGACCTGATCCCCTTCCTCAATCCCGACGCCTACCTCGGCACGCCGGCCCAGCGCCAGTACTACGACCGCAAAATCGCCTCGCTGCGCAATGCCGGCCTGCTGCTGTCCATCTCCGACTACTCGCGCCAGGAAGCCATAGCCGCGCTGCAACTGGCGCCCGGCCACGTGGTATCGATTTCCACCGCCGTGGACGACAGCTTCCATCCGGCCGCGCCGGACGCCCAGCGCTGGGGCGAGCTGCGCAGCCGCTTCGGCCTGACGCGGGCCATGCTGATGTACGCGCCGGGCGGCTTCGACACCCGCAAGAATATCGACGGCCTGATCACCGCCTACAGCCTGCTGCCCAAGCCGGTGCGGGCCGGCCACCAGTTGCTGATCGCCAGCAAACTGGGCCAGCACGACCGCGACCAGCTGCTGGCGCACGCGGCCCGCGCCGGCGTGGGCGCCGACGAGCTGGTGCTGACCGGCTACGTCAGCGACGCCGACTTGATCGAGCTGTACCGCAACGCCGCGCTGTTCATCTTCCCGTCGCGCCACGAAGGTTTCGGCCTGCCGGCGCTGGAGGCCATGGCCTGCGGCGCGCTGGTGATCGGCGCCGACAACACCAGCATTCCGGAAGTGATAGGCTGCGACGAAGCGATGTTCAACGCCGACGATCCGGCCGCCATCGCCGCCAAGATCGCCGAAGTGCTGACCGACGACGGCTTGCAGCAACGCCTGCGCGCGCATGGCCGCCAGCAAGCCCAGCGCTTCTCGTGGGACGTGACGGCGCAGCGCACCGTGCGCGCGCTGGAGGCGTGGCGCAGCCAGGCTGACGCCGTGGCCGCCCCGGCCAGGCCGGCGCGCAAACCGAAGCTGGCCTTCGTCACGCCGCTGCCCCCGGAGCGCACCGGCATCGCCGACTACGCCGCGCAGCTGCTGCCGGCCATGCTGGACCATTTCGACATCGAACTGGTGCTGCAACAGGACAAGCTGACGCTGTCGCCTGACCTGGCCGCGCTGCCGCAACGCAGCGTTGCCTGGTTCGACGAGCACGCGGACGAGTACGACCAGATCCTCTACCAGTTCGGCAACAGCCCCTTCCACAGCCACATGTTCGGCCTGCTGCGCCGCCATCCGGGCGTGGTGGTGCTGCACGACTTCTTCCTCAGCGGCGTGCTGGCCTACGAGCAGCGTACCGGCAACATGCCGGGCGTGTGGTCGCAGGCGCTGTTCGACAGCCACGGCTACCCCGCCCTGCTGGCCGGCCAGAACCCCGACAACGCCGAAGCGATGCGCGTCTATCCGTGCAACCTGTCGGTGCTGCAGGACGCCACCCGCGTCATCGTCCATTCCGAACACGCCCGCAGCCTGGCGCGCCAGTGGTACGGCGCGCAGGCGGCGGCCAACTGGAACGTGGTGCCGCTGCCGCGCGCGCTGCCGGCGCAGCAGGATCGCGGCGCCGCCCGCAAGGCGCTGGGCATCGCCGACGACGCGCTGCTGGTGTGCAGCTTCGGCTTCATCGCGCCGACCAAGCTGACCCTGGAGCTGATACAAGCCTGGCTGGCCTCGCGCCTGCATGCCGACCCGCGCTGCATCCTGGTGCTGGTGGGCGAAAACCACGGCGGCGACTATGGCGCCGAAGTATCGGCAGCCATCGCCGGCCACGAGCGCATCCGCATCGCCGGCTGGACCGACGAAGCCGTCTACCACCAGTATCTGCAAGCGGCCGACATCGGCGTGCAGCTGCGCAGCGTATCGCGCGGCGAGACTTCGGCCGCCGTGCTCGACTGCATGAACTACGGCCTGGCCACCATCGTCAACGCCAACGGCTCGATGGCCGCGCTGCCGAGCCACACCGTCTGGCAACTGGCCGACCACTTCGCACTGCCGGCACTGACCGCCGCGCTGGACGGCCTGCGCGACGACGCCGGCCGCCGCCAGGCGCTGGGCGCCGCCGCCGCGCATCTGCTGCATACCGCGCACAGCCCGGCGCAATGCGCGCAGCTGTACGCCGACGCGATGGCCGAAGCCGCCATCGATGCGCGCAGCGACCGTCCTGCGCTGCTGCGAGCGCTGGCCGCACGCGACGACCTGCCGAGCGACGAAGCCTCGCTGCAACAGCTGGCCGCCGCCATCGCCCGCGCGCCGGACGCAACGCAACCGCGCCAGCTGCTGGTCGACGTGACCGCCATCGCCCGTCACGATTTGAAGACCGGCATCGAACGCGTGGTGCGCACCCAGGCGGCCGAGCTGCTGCGTTCGCCGCTGCCGGGCTGGCGCGTGGAACCGGTGTATCTGAGCGACGAAGGCGGCCGCTGGCACTACCGCTATGCGCGCCGCTACACGGCGCAGCTGCTGGGCATCACCGGCGAGCTGCACGACACCGTGGCCGACACCAGCGCCGGCGACGTGTTCTACAGCGCCGACTACACGCCGGGCGCGGTGCTTGCCGCCGCCCAGGCCGGGCTGTACGCGCACTGGCGCGCACGCGGCGTGCACGTCAACTTCCTGGTGCACGACTTGCTGCCGGTGCTGCGGCCGGAATTCTTCCCGTCCGGCGCGGCCCAGGGCCATGGCGCATGGCTGCGCTGCATCGCCGCCCAGGCTGAGCGCATCATCTGCATCTCCGACGCGGTGCGCCAGGAACTGCGCCTGTGGCTGCAACAGCAGGATGCCCAGGCATCGCTGCCGCGGCTGGCGGTGCTGCACCACGGCGCCGACATCGGCACGGCCAGCGCACCATCCGCGACCAACGCCGAGCTGGCGCGCTGCACCGAACTGCCGAGCTTCCTGATGGTGGGCACGATAGAACCGCGCAAAGGCCATCTGCAGGCGCTGGACGCTTTCGAGCAGTTGTGGGCCGATGGCGTGCAAGCCAACCTGGTCATCGTCGGCGCGGAAGGCTGGAAGCCGCTGCCGGCGCATGAGCGGCGCACGATACCGCAGATCGTGCAGCGTTTGCAGCAGCATCCGCAGCGGGGCAAGCGCCTGTTCTGGCTGCAAGGCCTGGACGACGACGCGCTGCAACAGCTGTACCGCGACAGCGCCTGCCTGCTGGTGCCGAGCGAGGGGGAAGGTTTCGGCCTGCCGCTGATCGAAGCGGCCAGCCACGGGCTGCCGTTGCTGGCGCGCGCGCTGCCGGTGTTCCGCGAGGTGGCGGGCGGGCATGCGCAGTATTTCGACGGCAGCGACGGCGCCGCACTGGCCGCGGCCGTGCGCGCCTGGCTGGCGCTGGATGCGGAAGGCAAGGCGCCGTCATCGGCCGGCATGCCGTGGCGGACCTGGGCCGACAACGCCGTCGAACTGCTGGCCATACTGAGCGGGAAGCGCGATTAAGCGCTAACCCGAACCCCGGACGCGGGGGGCGGGTCTAGGGTTTTTCGTGGAAGCGTTCCAGGCCGTATTGCAGCGTGCCCGTGGTGGCGCCGCCGTCGTGGTACAGGATCAGCAAATCCATATTCTCGCGGTCGCGGAACAGATACTCTTTCAAGCGGCGGATCTGGTCCGTGCTCAGCTGCGAGATATTGTTGGTCGCCACCTGCTCCACTTCCGAATAGTAGCGCGCATACCAGCCCGAGATCTTGGAACCGAAGGAATCGGTCAACATCACCAGCCGGCGCTTGGGCGCCTTCGGATTGCGGAAGCGCGAGATGTCGTACAGCGTTTCCGCATACTCCTTGAACTCAGGGAAGCAGCGCCCGCCATAGCAGGACTCCACGCCGGCCGCCGCGAAGTCGGCCTCCTCCACCGTGTTATCGATGTTCAAGCCCTGGAACAGGTTCTGCACGTCCGAACGGAACTGCGTGCTGACGATGCCGAAAGCCGGCGCCGGCGTGCCGCGCGGCTTGCCCCACATCGGCAGCGTCAGCTCGGCCACCTCGGCCAGGCCGGGACCGTTCCAGTGGAACCAGTGCTTGGGGAACAGCATCATGCGGCTGCGGATGTCGCGCATCTCCTTGAGCGGATATATGGTCGACTGGCGCACCAGCGGATCGAGCTCGTTGCCGGCCAACAGCTTGCCCATCGGCGTATCGGTGGAGGCGCAACGGTCCGCTATCCAGCGCGGCAAATCCTGGTACTCGACCACCGGGCCGGACGGCACGATGATCATGCGCGGATCCAGGCCCTGGGCGTGGAAGTCGCGGAACAGGCGGTTGATGTATGCCGGCGTGCCGGCACGCACCACGGCGTCGCCGGCGCACACCGCCGTCACCGCAGAGAACGGCGGCACATTGGTGCCGTGCGCGGTCAGGAACATGCGGCCGTGGCGGCCGGCCGTCACCTGGACCGACGGAAATTCATGGAACAGGCGGTAGCGCAGCCGGTTGTGGGTGCGCAGCAACTCCTCGCGGAAGCCGAAGTTGTCGTTGATCCAGGCGTCCAGCTTGGCCGGCAGCGCCAGCGCCGAAGCCCAGTCGGCGGGACGGCCGGGCAGCGAGGCCAGCACGCGGTTTTCGCCGCGGCGGTCGGCCACGGCGCGGTTGGCGCCGACGATGGCGGGGATGGCCAGCAGCGCGACCAGCGCGATCTTGGCCGCGTGGCGGCGCAGCGGGCCGGCGGGAGTAGCGGACGTCATCATCAGAAACGGAAATAAATAAACGGGTTATAGGTGCCGGCGGCCATGTTCAGCACGCAGAGCATGAAGGCGGCGGCCAGCGCGGCCGAGCGCAACGGCGCCGCCTGCAGCAGCGTCGCGGCGCGGCTGCGCAGCGTGGCCGGCGTCAGGCGCACGGTGGCGATCAGCGTGCCGATCGCCAGCGCCAGCGCCGACGAGGCGGTGAAATCGATCTGCCACGGATGCGGCACGGCCGTCTCGGCCTGCAGGCCGGCCATGGTGCGCAGGAAGGACAGCGCGTGCGGCACGCTGTCGGCGCGGAAGAACACCCAGCCCAGCATGACCATCAGCAGCGTATAGCCTTGCGACAGCAGCGACGGCAGCCGCGCCAGCAGCGCGCCCAGGCCCAGCCGCTCCAGCACCAGCAAGGCGCCGTGCCACAGGCCCCAGATCACGAAGGTCCAGGCGGCGCCGTGCCACAGGCCGCACAGCAGGAACACCAGGCCAAGGTTCAGGTAGGTGCGCAGCGGGCCGTGGCGGTTGCCGCCCAGCGGGATGTACAGGTAGTCGCGGAACCACGACGACAGGCTGATGTGCCAGCGGCGCCAGAATTCCGTCATCGACAGCGAGGCGTACGGACGCTGGAAGTTGGGCGGATAAGTGAAGCCCAGCATGTGGCCGATGCCGATCGCCATGTTCGAGTAACCGCCGAAGTCGAACAGGATCTGGATGGTGTAGCAGGCGATGCCGATCCAGGCGCCGGCCGTGGTCAGCTGCGACGGGTCTTGCGCGAACAGGCGGTCGGCCGACAGCGCCACGGTATTGGCGATCAACATCTTCTGCGCGAGGCCGATGACGAACTGGCGGAAGCCCGCCCACAGGCGCGCGTTCGGCAGGTCGCGGTGCTCGATCTCGTGGGCGATCTGGCGGTAGCGCACGATGGGGCCGGCGATCAGCTGCGGGAACATGGCCTTGTACATGGCGAAGCGCCAGAAGCTGCTCTGCACTTCGATGTCGCGGCGGTACAGGTCGATCAGGTAGGAAATCCCCTGGAAGGTGAAGAAGGAGATCCCCAGCGGCAGCACCACGGCCGGCAGCGTGACGCCGTGGCCGAACGGCTGCGCCAGCTGGTTGTAGATGCCGGCGAAGAAGCCGATATATTTGTAGTACATCAGGAACGCCAGGTTGGCCAGCACGCCCAGCACCAGCATGGCCTGGCGGCGGCGTTCGCCCCGGGCGGCGTTGATCAGCCAGCCCACCCCGTAGTTCAGCAGCGCCGACGCCAGCAGCAGCGGCACGAAGCGCGGCTCGCCCCAGGCGTAGAACAGCAGGCTGCCGATCAGCAGTACGCCGTTTTTCCACGGCAGCACATAGTATAAGAGCAGGAATAAGGGGAAGAAATAGAATAAGAAGGTGGCGGAACTGAAAACCATGAATAACCTCAAAGAGACCGGCCGTGTCGCTGCAGTGGCATTTACTTAACGGAAGGGGGGCATGATAAACCAAAACCCCAACGCGACCGCCAACCGGACCAAAAATTGCTGTAGTGAACATTATCCCAGACCTGCCGTATAATCACGCCGGGCATACTTGCCTTATATGTAACGGGCTGTAACGGCACTTGCCGCGCAGATAGCTGCCGCTTACCTTGAACGCCCTCCGTGCCGGCCCCACACAACCACCGAACTCACCACCGAAGAATATGCAGCAGACCAAACCCCCTTCCGTCGCCGTCGTCATTCCCAGCTACAAAGTGACGCGCCACATCCTCGGCGTACTGGCGGCGATCGGCCCTGAAGTCGACCGCATCTACGTGGTCGACGACCGCTGCCCCGACCAGTCCGGCGCCTATGTGCGCGCCCATAACACCGACCCGCGCGTGGTGGTGGTCGAGCATGCGGAGAACCAGGGCGTGGGCGGCGCCGTCATGACCGGCTACCAGGCCGCCATCGCCGACGGCGCCGACATCATGGTCAAGGTCGACGGCGACGGCCAGATGGATCCGTCGCTGATCCCGGCCTTCATCGCCCCCATCCTGGCCGGCGAGGCCGACTACACCAAGGGCAACCGCTTCTTCGACCTGGAGCAGATCGGCAGCATGCCGCCGATGCGCCTGTTCGGCAACGCCATGCTGTCGCTGCTGACCAAGCTGTCGTCCGGCTACTGGGATTTGTTCGACCCGACCAACGGCTATACCGCGATCCACCGCGACGCCGCGCGCCACCTGCCCTTCCACAAGATCAGCAAGCGCTATTTCTTCGAGACCGACATGCTGTTCCGCCTCAACACGCTGAACGCCGTGGTGCACGACGTGCCGATGGACGCGGTCTACGGCGACGAGGTCAGCAACCTGAAGATTTCCAAGATCGTCACCGAATTCATGGCCAAGCACGTGCGCAACTTCAGCAAGCGGGTGTTCTACAACTACTACCTGCGCAATATGTCGCTGGCCTCGATCGAGCTGCCGCTGGGCTTGCTGATGGTGGTGGGCGGCAGCGTCTACGGCGGCCTGCACTGGATCGACTCGGCGCGCGCCGGCCTGCCGACCGCGGCCGGCACCGTCATGCTGTCGGCCATGCCCATCCTGATGGGCATGCAGCTGCTGCTGGCCTTCCTGGCCTACGACATCGCCTCGGTCCCGCGCCGCCCGCTGCAGAACCGCGGCCGCCTGCTGCGCGGCAGCATCGCCCGCGGCTGACGGCACCCAACCCTACTCGATCGCCCATGCGCCTACTTCAACGCTACACGCCCCGCCTGTCCAATTCGGCTTTATTCCTGACCGCCCTGCTGGCGGTCTTCCTCTACTTCACCTTGCGCAACGTCGGCCTGTATCCGACCGTGTTCGGCGACGAATGGTCGTACAGCAGCTTCACCCGCCTGATGCCGTTCCGCGACACGCAAGTGCCGTCCTATCTGTTCTACACGGTGTACCGGCTGACCAACTTCTGCGGCGACGGCTACCTGGAGTGCGCGCGGCTGATCAACGCCGTGTTCTTCGTCGGCGCCGCGCCCTTCATCTACCTGATCGCGCGCCAGTACATGACGCGCCAGATGGCGGGCGTGATCGCGGTGCTGGCCATCCTCACGCCGACCAATAACTACACCGGCTACTTCATGCCGGAAGCCATGTACTTCTGGGGCTTCTGGGTGTTCAGCTGGAGCGTGCTGCGCGCGCTGGGCCGGGTCGATGTCCGCACCGTCATGCTCAGTTCGGCGGTGCTGGGCCTGCTGGCCATGGTCAAGGTGCACGCGCTGTTCCTGATCCCCGGCTACGTGGTCTACCTGGCCTACGCCACCTTCGCCCAGCGCGGCGCCAGCGGCAACTGGCGCTGGCTGCGCCAGGCGCTGCTGCTGGTGGCGGTGGCGCTGGCCACGGCCGCGGTGGTGCGGCTGACGGTCGGCTATCTGTACGCCGGCCGTAACGGCCTCTACCTGCTGGGCACCATCTACGCCAACCAGGCCCAGGCGCGTCCCGCGCTGAGCGTGCTGATCCACCTGGCGCTGGTCAGCCTGCAAGGCCACCTGATGGCGCTGGTGCTGATGTTCGGCATGCCGCTGGCGGCCGCCGCGCTGCAATGCGCCAGCCGCCGCCAGCGCCACGGCGCCGCGCGCGGCAGCAGCACGCTGCTGGCCTACTCGGCGCTGATGATCCCCTCGCTGGTGGCGGTGACGGCGCTGTTCACCGCGCTGGTGGCCGGCGGCGGCAACGAGAGCGGCGTGCGCCTGCACATGCGCTACTACGATTTCGCCCTGCCGCTGCTGCTGATCCTGGCCGGCGCGCAGCTGGTGACGCAGCGTCCCGGCGTGGCGTGGCGCGGCCGCCTGGCGGTGGCGCTGCCGCTGCTGGCGGCGATGTGGGCGGCCAGCCGCTACCTGATTCCGGCCTACACCCCCAACCACATCGACAGCCCTACGCTGTTCGGCATGGTGCACGACGGCGGCAGCTATGAGGCGCTGATCGGCTTCAGCGTGGCGGCGGTGCTGCTGTGGGTCGTCAGCACGCGCTACGCGGCGCGCTGGTTCGTCTACATCGTCGTCCCGGTCACGCTGATCATTTCCGGCGACAACGTCAACCTGTATGTGCGCATGGCGCAGCGGCCGGACGCCTACGTCAAGGCCGGCCAGTTCGCCCACCAGTACCTGACCCAGGAAGAGGCCAAGCGCCTGACCATCGTCGGCGCCGACATCTTCAACCTGTTCAAGAGCCGCTTCTTCGTCGACAACACCGCCGTCAACCTGCTGCAACTGCCGGCCGGCCAGCCCATCATGCTGGCGTCGCTGCCGCATCCGGACGGCTGGCTGCTGCTGGTGGGCGACTACCCGCTGCCGGAAGGCGCGGTGCGCCACAGCGGCTACCGCGAATACACGCTGGCGCGCGTCAAGCCGCCGGGCGACGCCACGCTGCACCGCTTTGCCGAGACCGAGGACGACAGCATGCGCAGCACCGGCCTGTCGTTCATGGAAGACTGGGGCCGCTGGTCCGAGGGCAAGCAGGTGACGCTGACCTTCGCCAAGCCGCTGCCCAAGCATCTGCTGCTGCGCATGGACGTGGCCGCGTACGGCCCCAACGCCAGCCTGGGCTTCGAAGTGACGGCCGGCGACCAGACCTTGCCGCTGAAGGCCGACGGCGCCCACGGCGTGCGCGAGCTGCGCTTCAGCACCGACGGCACGGCGCGCGTGATCACCATCAAGATCCCCAAGCCGACCTCGCCGCAGGAACTGAACCACAGCGGCGACCAGCGCAAGCTGGGCATCGCCCTGTACAGCATGGAAACCATCGACGCCGACGCCCCGCGTCCGTAACAGGCAGGTGGCGCGGACGCTGCTAAAATGGCAGCCCTCTGCGCCATCATCAATCAAGGACCACCTGCCGCATGAAACACCTGATCTCCCATGTATAAGCGGCTGTTCCTGCAACGCCAGTTCCTGGTATTCGTCGCCGGCGGCCTGCTGACGGCGCTGATCGACATCGGCCTGATGCAACTGGCGCTGCGCGCCGGCCTGCCCTCGCTGACGGCGGCCAGCATCGGCTTCGTGGCCGGGCTGGCGGTCAACTACGCCTTCCACGCCCGCGTCACCTTCGCCCGCCTGAGCCAGAGCCACAGCATGTGGCGCTACCTGGTGGTGGTGGCCATCAACTACGGCCTGACCCTGCTGCTGGTGGGGCTGGCGCAAGCGCTGCTGGGCAACCCGCTGGCCGGCAAGCTGATCTCGCTGCCGGTGGTGGCCGCCAACGGTTTCCTGTTGAGTAAATTCTGGGTATTCAAATGACTGCCGACACTGCCACTCCCACGCTGACCTTCGCCCCGGTGCGCTACGACGAGGCCGCGCTGGCCAAGTACGGCGCGCTGTTCGCCGCCTGCTTCCCGGACGCCAGCAAGTTCACGCCGGCCTATCTGCGCTGGCTGTACGCCGACAATCCGGACGGCGCGGCGGCCGGCTACGATGCCTGGGATGGCGAGCGCCTGGCCGCGCACTATGTCTGCGTGCCCGGCGTGGCGCGCATCGGCGGGCAGGACGTGCGCGTGCTGCTGTCGCTCAACACCGCCACCCATCCGGACTACCAGGGCAAGGGCTTGTTCACCAAGCTGGCGGCGCTGACCTACGATAGCGCCCGCGAGCAGGGCTATGACGCGGTCTACGGCGTGGCCAACGCCAACAGCACGCCCGGCTTCATCCGCAAGCTGGGCTTCCAGCTGGTGCGGCCGCTGGAAGCGCGGCTGGGCTGGGGCGGCGTCGGCACGCGGCCGCACGGCCAGGGCGCGGCGGTCAGCTTCGAACGCCAGCGCAGCCCGGCCGCGCTGGCCTGGCGCTGCGCCAATCCCGACAATCCGGTACGCATGCGCCGCAGCGGCGCGCTGTGGCAGTTCGACGCCGCCGCGCTGAGCGTGGCGCGCGCCTACGGCGAACTGGCGCTGCCGGCCGGCGCCGCGCCGGACGACAACCACGTGGCCGGCGCCTGGGCGCCGGCGCGCCTCTACCTGGGCCTGGTGCCGGACAGCGAACGCCGCTACACCGGCTATCCGGCCATCCCGCAGCGCCTGCGGCCGTCGCCGCTGAACCTGATCTACCGCTCGCTGTCCGGGCGCGTGGCCCGGCTCGACCCGGCGGCGATCCGCTTCAGCTTCCTCGACTTCGATGCCTACTAAGCCCGACGCCCCGGCCGCGCTGTTCCTGTTCGCCCACCAGGACGACGAGTACGGCGTATTCCACGCCATCGAGGACAGCCTGCGGCGCGGGCGCCGCGTGGCCTGCGCCTACCTGACCGAGGGCGCGGCCGGCAGCGGCCCGCGCCGCAACGCCGAATCGCTGGCGGTGCTGACCGCCATGGGCGTGGACGCGCGCGACATCGTGTTCGCCGGCGACAGCCTCGGCATCGCCGACGGCAGCCTGCCGCGCCACATGGATGGCGCCGGCCGCTGGCTGCGCGCGTGGATGGCCGGCTTCGGCCAGGTCGAACTGATCTGCGTCACCGCCTGGGAAGGCGGCCACCACGACCATGACGCCCTGCACTTCCTGACGGCCCACACGGCGCAGCGCCTGAGCCTGCTCGCCCAACTGCGCCAGTACTCGCTGTACAACGCCTGGCAGCGCAAGGCGCCGTGGTTCAACGTGCTGACGCCGCTGGCGGCCAACGGCGCGGTGGAACGCGCGTCCATCGGCTGGGGCGCGCGGCTGCGCCACCTGGGCCGGCTGCTGCGCTATCCGAGCCAGTGGAAAACCTGGGTCGGCCTGTTCCCCTTCGTGCTGTGGCACTACCTGCGCCACGGCAGCCAGCAGCTGCAGCCGGTCGCGCTGGAACGGCTGGCGCAACGGCCGCACGCCGGCCCGCTGTACTACGAGCAACGGCGCTTCTACACCTACGAGGCGATGCAGCAGAATATGGCGGGCTGGCTGGCGCGCTGAGCGTGTGGAATTTGGTGAGATTGTTTTATTAGTAAACGGTTAGAATTGCGGCGCTCTCACAACACCGAAAGTAGTCCGCAGCAATGAACCAAGAAAAAAACCTGCACTGGGTGCAGCTGCTGCGCGGCGTGGCCGCGTTGCTGGTGGTACTGACCCACAGCCGGTATGCGCTGCTCGGCACGCCCTCCTGGCCGCTGGCCGACCAGCTGCTGACGCCAGGCGCGATGGGCGTCGACCTGTTCTTCATCATCAGCGGCTTCATCATGTACTACTCGACCGCCGGCAGCGCCGGTGGCGCGGGCGAGGCGCTGCGCTTCCTGATCAAGCGCTTCGCGCGCGTGTGGCCGGCCTATGCGATCGCCACGCTGGCCGCCGCCTACGTACTCAACGGCGGCTTCAGCTACTTCGATACGGCGGCCAACCGGCTGACCCTCCTGCGCACGCTGGCCATGGTGCCGGCCGATCCGCACCAGGCGCCCTACTTCGGGCTGACGCTGGTGGTGGCCTGGACGCTGGAATTCGAGATGTATTTCTATCTGATCTTCGCCGCCAGCATGCTGTTCAAGCGCCTGCGCTGGTTCGTGCTGGCGTCGTGGGTGCTGCTGACGGTGATCCTGCTGCCGCTGGGCCACGCCGGCTTGAGCATGGAGGTCAACCGCGACCACGGCTTCACGGCCCGCTACATGAGCATCGTTACCAGTCCCTTCGTGCTGGAATTCCTGATCGGCGTGACGATCGGCTGGGCGCACCGCCAGCCATGGCTGCGCATCCCCGGCCGCCAGCTGCCCTGGCATGCGCTGGGCCTGAGCCTGTCGTTCGTCATCTTCGCCATCTACAGCCGCGCGGTCGATGGCCACGGCCCGACCCACTACGGCTGGCCGCTGGCGCTGCTGGTGCTGGTGATGGCGCTGGCCAGCAAGACCGTGCAGATCCGCACGCCGGCGCTGTGGCTCTGGCTGGGTTCGATCTCCTATTCGCTCTACCTGACCCACCCGGTCGCGCAGGGCCTGGAACTGAAAGCCTTGCAGATGAACGGTCTCAATAGCTTGTGGTCCAACTGCTGGTCGATCCAGCTGTCGATCGCCTGCGCGCTGTCGGTGGCGGCGCTGTCGCACCGCTATCTGGAACAGGGCTTGTCCAACAAGGTCCGCAAGCTGCTGCTGCGGCTGGTGGAGCGGCGAGCTGAAGCGCCGGCGCCCGCCGCCCCCGCGCAGGCGATCAAACGCCGGGCCTGAAAGCGCTGGCCTATCGTTCAATCTTGCTATACATTTAATCCCTCGCTTGACTGCTGGTTCAAACAGGGGATTACATGGATTGTCTGGTTTGCAAACATCAAACGGCGCCGGGGCTGTCCGCCTGGCACCGCGTCTGTCCGTCCTGCCGCTACGAGAGTGCGGCGCTGCTGCCCACGATTAACGACGCCGAAGTCCATGTCCACGTCGACGAGGCCCAGCGCGAAGCCGGCCTGAAGGCCATACGCCAGGAGAATTTCAAGACCATCGTCGGCTACGCGAAAGAGCTGGCGCCGGCCGGCGCGCGCCGCCTGCTGGACGTGGGCGCCGCCCACGGCTGGTTCCTGGAGGCCGCCCGCGACGATTTCGATGTGCTGGGCATGGAGCCCGACACGGCCGTGGCGAACAAGACCGCCGCGCGCGGCCTGCCGGTGCGCAACGGCTTCTTCCCCGATGCGCTGGAAGCGGACGAACGTTTCGATGTGATTGTCTTCAACGATGTGATCGAGCATATCCCCGACATCGAAGCGGCGCTGGCGGCCTGCCGCGAGCGGCTGACGCCGGGCGGCATCCTGATACTCAACCTGCCCAACAGCCGGGGCTTCTTCTATCGCTTGTCCAAGCTGTTCGCGCGCGCGGGCTGGCGGGCGCCGTTCGAACGCCTGTGGCAAAAGGGCTTGCCGTCGCCGCACGTGCACTACTTCGAAGCGGGGAATTTGAGCAAGCTGGTCGGTGGTCAGGGGCTGGAGCTGCGGCTCAAGGCCGAGCTGCCTGCGGTGCGCGCCAAGAGCATGCTGGAGCGCTTGCGCTGTGCCGGCCAGGGAACCTGGCTCAGCATCTACGCGCAATACGCGGCCGTCATGATGACGATACCGGTACTGCGCGCCTTCCCCAGCGACATCGTGGTCTGCGTCTACCGCAAACCCTGAATGCCGGGGCGCTTGCTGTTACTGCTTCGGTGCGCCGCCCAGCAGGAAGGCAACCTTCTGCTTGGGCTTGGCAGTTGCCGCGCTGCCCAGCGTGGCGGTCGGTGCCGGAGCCGGCGCCTTGGCCGGCTCGTATGGCTTCAGGAACCATGGATCGACCTTCTCGCGGCGCGCGCCGTAAGCCGGCGCGCCCGGGGCGCGCGGCGACGAACGGTCGCTGCGCTCGCCGCGATCGCTGCGTTCGCCACGGCCGGCAGGCGCCGACGACGAGGCGCCGCGGCCACCCTCTTCACGACGCGGACGGCGTTCGCCGCGCTCGTCGCCGCCATAGCTCGGGGCCGGGTTGAAGCCGTCCAGTTCGCCACGACGGATGGTTTGCTTGATCAGTTTCTCGATGTCGGCCAGCAGGCGTTCATCCTTGTCCGAATAGATCGACAGCGCGTCGCCCGAGGCGCCGGCGCGGCCGGTGCGGCCGATGCGGTGCACATAGTCTTCGGCGTTGTACGGCAGGTCGTAGTTGATCACGCACGGCAGGTCGGTGATGTCGAGGCCGCGCGCGGCGACGTCGGTGGCGACCAGGATGTCGATCTCGCCCTTCTTGAACGATTCCAGCGCAGCCATGCGTTCCTGCTGCGTCTTGTCGCCGTGGATGGCGACCGCCTTCATGCCTTCCTGCTCCAGCCCCTTGGCCAGGCGCGAGGCGCCGATCTTGGTGTTGGAGAAGATGATCACCTGCTTCAGCTCGCGCTGGCGCAGCAGATGCGCGGTCAATGCGTGCTTCTGGTTTTCCGGCACTTTGTAGACCACCTGCGTGACCTTGTCGGCGGTCTGGTTGCTGCGCGCCACTTCGATCGTGACCGGGTTGGTCAGGAAGGTGTTGGCCAGCTTCTTGATCTCCGGCGAGAACGTGGCCGAGAACATCAGGTTCTGGCGCTTGGCCGGCAGCAGGTTGATGATGCGTTGCAGGTCGGGCAGGAAGCCCATGTCCAGCATGCGGTCGGCTTCGTCCATGACCAGCATCTGCACCTGGCCGAGGCTGATGTTCTTTTGCTCGACGTGGTCCAGCAAGCGGCCCGGGGTGGCGATGACGATCTCGACGCCGGCCTTCAGGATGACGGTCTGGCCCTTCATGTCCATGCCGCCGAAGACCACGGTCGAACGCAGCGGCGTGTGCTGGGCGTAGGCCTTGACGTTCTCGGCCACCTGCACCGCCAGTTCGCGGGTCGGGGTCAGGATCAGCGCGCGCACCGGGTGGCGCGCCGGCGAGGTGCTGGTGCTGGCGTGGGCCAGCAGCATCTGGATGATGGGCAGCGCGAAGCCGGCGGTCTTGCCGGTGCCGGTCTGGGCCGCGCCCATGACGTCGCGTCCCTGCAGCAGCACCGGGATGGCCTGGGCCTGGATCGGCGTCGGATGCACATAGCCCTGGTCGGTCAGCGCGCGCAGGATGTGCGGCGACAGGCCGAAATCGGCGAAGCGGACTTGGGCCGGCTCGGCGGCGGCTTCGGCCACGGCGGCCGGCGCTGCAACGGCTGCGACTGGGGCTTCGGCTGGTGCGGCGATAACTTCGGCGGCCGCGGCTTCCGGAGCGGCGGGCACAATAACGGTCGGGGTGATGATCTCGGTTTCGGACATAATGTGTGCGGCGGCCCTGCGGCGGACAGCCAAGCTTTCTTCAAATAACAACATATTTGCACTGCCGGCCCTGGCTGATGGTCAACTTGGAGGAAGTGCGGAAGGACCGGCGGGGCGGCACGCGATAACAGCAGGATACAATGAGCGCCGTAAACTATACCCTAATTTCCGGCAACTGCGCTAAAAACCACCGGCTTTTATATCGAAACCCTTGCATCAATGGTATGTATAATAGTTAATCTGACCAGAAATCTCCCGCCATCGGATTCCCCCCATGCTCCTGTCATCGCCGGTTGTACGCCGTTTGCTCCTGCCATTCCTGCTGCTGATTGCCCTGCTTGCCACGCTGCCGCTCGCCCCGCAGGCCGACGCCGCGCCCGCGCCGTCGCTGCGCTTCAAGAAACTGGGACCGCTGGGCGGCGACGAGCCGTCGATGCTGTCGCTGATGCAGGACCGCAAAGGCTTCGTGTGGGTCGGCACCCATACCAACGGCCTGTACCGCTACAACGGCTACCAGTCGGTCAAGTACATCAACAATCCGAGCGATCCGAACAGCCTGCCGCACGACCGCGTGTCGGCCATCTACGAGGACAAGCAGGGCCGCATCTGGGCCGGCACCCAGAACGGCCTGGCGCGCTTCAACCCGGAGAGCAACAACTTCACGCTGTTCGCGCCGCCGGGCAAGGCGCCCAAGAACCACCGCATCATCAAGAACATCATTTCCGACGGCAAGAACGGCATGTGGGTGGGCAGCTGGGGCGGCCTGCAACACTTCGATCCGGCCACCGGCAAGTTCACCGTCTACGCCCATGACGAGGCCGATCCCGACAGCCTGGCCAGCAACGACCTGAACGCGCTGGCGCTGGACGCCAAGGGCGGCGTCTGGATCGGCACCTGGCCCGGCGGACTGGACTACCTGGCGCCCGGCGCCACCCGCTTCCGCCACCACCAGGTCGATCCGGCGCCCAAGCCCGACGCCCGCGTCAACATCGTGCGCGCGCTGCAGTTCGACCAGAACGGCATGCTGTGGATAGGCACGGAATCGGGCGTGATACGCTGGGACGGCAAGAGCGACTGGGACACGCGCAAGGCCATCGCCTCGCCATACAGCCGCATCACCAACTTCAACATCGACAACAAGGGCACGCTGTGGTGCACCACGCTGTCGGCCGGCCTGCTGCGCTGGAACGAATCGACCGGCGAGTTCGACCAGTTCGTGCATGCGGCCGACGATCCCTACAGCCTGCCCGGCGACAATCTGCGCGCGGTGATGCAGGACCGCGGCGGCATGCTGTGGATCGCCTCCTTCACCGACGGCATCAGCCTGGCCAACCTGTCGAGCGAAGGCTTTACCCGCCACGTGCCGTTCCGCATCGACAGCCGTTCGGCGCCGGCCAGCAATGCGCTGCTGAGCCTGTCCCGCGCGCCGGGAGGCCGCATCTGGTTGGGCGGCAACGTCGGCATGAGCTTGTACGATCCGGCCACCAGCACCGTCATCAAGAGCTACCGCGCCGACGACAAGAAGCCCGGCATGCTGAGCCACTCCATCGTCTACAGCATGTACCAGGACGACGACGGCAAGGGCCCGCTGTGGCTGGGCACGTCGAACGGCCTGAACCGGCTGGACACGCCGGACAGCCCCTTCCAGGTCATCCACTTCGGCAACACCGCCAGCGACTACATCAACGCCATCGCGCCCGGCGCCGGCGGCATGCTGTGGCTGGCCACCGGCAACAGCCTGATACGCTACGACACCAAAACCGACGCCCGCAAGATCTACTACAACGATCCGCAGGACCCGAACACGCGCAGCGTCAACGGCACCTCGGCGGTGCTGGAAGACCGCGCCGGCCGCGTGTGGGCCGGTTCGGAATGGAATGGCGGCGGCCTCGACCTGCTCGACACGGCCACCGGCAAGTTCCGCCACTTCCGCCACGCCGGCAACGACAAGAACAGCCTCAGCGACGACAACATCGCCAGCCTGCACGAGGACGCGCAAGGCCGCATCTGGGTCGGCACCAGCAAGGGGCTGGACCTGGTGGTGTTCAAGCCGGACGGCGCGATCAGCTTCAAATCGTATGCGGCGGCCATGCGCGCGCCCAAGATCCTCGCCATCCAGCACGACCTCGACGGCAAGATCTGGTGCAGCACCATCGCCGGCCTGTACCGCCTCGATCCGGCCACCGGCCAGGTGGCGCGCTTCACCGCCTCGGACGGCCTGACCGAGGGCTTCACCGTCAACTCTTCATCGATGGGCGAGAACGGCGTGCTGTACTTCGGCGGCGTGCACGGCATGACGGCGGTGACGCCGTCGGCAGTGCGCACCAGCTCGGTGCCGCCGCAGGTGGCGATCACCGACATCACCGTGTTCAACCACTCGCTGCAAGACGGCAAGCCGGGCGAGAACGTCAAGGCCGAAGGGCCGGTGACCTCGCCGACCGCGCTGACGCTGTCGGCGCAGGCCACGGTGTTCTCGCTGGAGTTCGCCGCGCTGCACTACACCGAGCCCAGCGAGAACCGCTATTCCTACCAGCTGCAAGGCTTCGACCGCGAATGGGTGGAGACCGACGCCGCCCACCGCAGCGCCAGCTACACCAACCTGAATCCGGGCCACTACGTGTTCCGCGTCAAGGCGGCCAACCACCTGGGCGTGTGGAACCCGGAGCCGGCCACCTTGAACATCACCATCACGCCGCCGTTCTGGCAGCGCTGGTGGTTCCGCGCCGGCGGCGCCGCGCTGATCGTCGGCTCGCTGATGCTGGCCTACAAGATCCGCATCCAGCGCCTGACCCGCCGCGAGGCCGAGCTGAAGCAGCTGGTGGCCGCCCGTACCGGCGAGCTGGAGGAATCGAACCGCAAGCTGGCCGCGCTCAGCACCACCGACGGCCTGACCGGCGTCAGCAACCGGCGCGGCTTCGACCTGGCGCTGGAGGCGGAATGGCGGCGCGCGGCGCGCACCGGCCAGACGCTGGCGCTGTCGATGCTGGATGTCGACTACTTCAAGAAATACAACGACCACTACGGCCACCTGGCCGGCGACTCGACCCTGCGCACCGTGGCCGACCTGATCACCACGCACGGCCGCCGCACCACCGACCTGGTGGCGCGCTACGGCGGCGAGGAATTCGCGCTGCTGGCGGCCGCCACCGACGCCGCCGACGCCTTCGGCATCGCCGAGGAAATCTGCGCCGAGCTGGCGCGGCGCCAGCTGCCGCATGAGCAGTCGCCGTTCGGCATCCTGACCATCAGCATCGGCGTGGCGGTGATGGTGCCGACCGAGGACAGCTCGCCGGAGCTGCTGGTGCAGATGGCCGACCGCGCGCTGTACCGCGCCAAGGAAAAGGGCCGCAACATGGCGCTGCTGGCCATGCCGCCGATGTGAGGACGGCGATGAGCGACACCGCCGCCGACGATCCGAAGCCGCAGGCGCCGCAGCCGCCGCAACCGGGCGACTGCTGCCACAGCGGCTGCACCTTCTGCGTCGAAGACATGTACCAGGATGAACTGGACCGCTACCGCGCCGCACTGAAGGCGTGGCAGGAGCGCCATCCCGGGCAAGGGTGATAGCATAGTCAAACACCAGACGGAGGCAGACGATGACACGAGTTCGCGTTGAAGGCTTCACCATCTCGCTCGACGGATACGGCGCAGGTCCGGACCAGGACATCCACCATCCGCTCGGCGTCGGCGGGACGGAGCTGCACCAGTGGCTGCTCCCCACACGCACCTTCCAGCAGGCGCTGTTCGGCCAGGACGGCGGCACGACCGGCATCGATGACGATTTCGCCAGTCGCGGCTTCCAGAATATCGGCGCCTGGATACTCGGCCGGAATATGTTCTCGCCCGATCGCGGCAACTGGCCCGACCCGGACTGGAAAGGCTGGTGGGGCGACAGCCCGCCCTACCACACGCCGGTCTTCATCCTGACCCACTACGCGCGCGCGCCCATCGAGATGGAGGGCGGCACCACTTTCCACTTCATCACCGGCGGCATCCACGAAGCGCTGGACCGCGCACGCGAGGCTGCGGCCGGCAAGGACGTACGCATAGGCGGCGGGCCGGACACCATCCGCCAGTATCTGCGCGAAGGCCTGATCGACGAACTGCACATCGCCATCTCACCGGTGCTGCTGGGCCGTGGAGAGCCGCTGTTCGAAGGCTTGGACTTGCGGACGCTCGGATACGCCTGCGTGCAATCGGTCGGGTCGGAGAAGGCCACGCACATCGTGCTGCGGCGGCAGCGCGGTTAAAACGTTTCCCACTCGTCGCCGGCGGCGGCGCTGGCCTTGGCCGGCTTCTTCAGCGCCGGCCTCGGCGCAGCGGCAGGCTTGATGCGCGGCGCCGGGCGAGCCGGCGGCGCGCTGGACGCCAGCAGCTTGAACACGCTGACCACCTCGCTCAGCCTGGCCGCCTGATCCTGCATCGACTCCGCCGCCGCAGCGGCCTGCTCCACCAGCGCGGCATTCTGCTGCGTCACCTGGTCCATCTGGACGATGGCGGTGTTGACCTGCTCGATGCCGCTGCTCTGCTCGACACTGGCCGAGGTGATCTCACTCATGATGTCGGTCACGCGGGTGATGCTGGCGACGATCTCATTCATGGTCGCGCCAGCCTGGTCGACCAGCTGCGAACCGCTCTCCACCTTCTCCACCGAATCGCTGATCAGCTGCTTGATGTCCTTGGCCGCCGCCGCCGAGCGCTGCGCCAGATTGCGCACCTCCGACGCCACCACCGCGAAGCCGCGCCCCTGCTCACCGGCGCGGGCAGCTTCCACCGCCGCGTTCAAGGCCAGGATATTGGTCTGGAAAGCGATGCCGTCGATGACGGCAATGATGTCGACGATCTTGCGCGACGACTCGTTGATCGACGCCATGGTGCCGACCACCTGCCCCACCACATCGCCGCCCTTGATCGCGATGCCGGAAGCCGACTGCGCCAGCTGATTGGCCTGGCGCGCATTGTCGGCGTTTTGCTTGACGGTGCTGGTCAGCTCTTCCATCGACGAAGCCGTCTCTTCCAGCGAACTGGCCTGCTCCTCGGTGCGCGACGACAAGTCCTGGTTGCCGCTGGCGATCTGGCTGGACGCGGTGGCGATGGTGTCGGTGCCGCTGCGCACCTGGCTGACCAGGTCTTGCAGATTGCCGGTCATGTCCTTGAGCGCCTGCATCAGCTGGCCCGTCTCGCAGGCCGATTGCACGGCGATGGAGCGCGTCAGGTCGCCGTCGGCCACGCCGCGCGCCAGCACCACCGCTTCCCGCAGCGGCGCCGAGACGATGCGCGCCACCCACAGCGCCAGCACCATGCCGATGCCGATGTTCAGCGCCAGCAGTCCGATCGCGGTCCAGCGGGCGGTGTGGAAGGTGGCGGTGGCCTGCGTGCTGGCTTCATTGCCGCCGTCGATATTGATCTTGACCAGCTGGTTGACTTCCTCGATCAGCGTGCCGATGGTGGCGGCCGAGCTGCCGACGACGATGGCGCGCGCCTCGGCCTTCTGGCCGGCGCGGGACAGCGCCAGCAACTTGTCGTTGTCTTTCAACAGCTCCTGCAGGGATAGCGCGAAGCGCTCGTAGCTGGCTTTTTCCTCGGGGCTGGAGATCAGTTTTTCGTAGCGCGCGCGGTCGGTCGCCAGCGTCGCCAGCGTGGCGGTCATGCGCTGGTCGTACTGCGCCATGGCCTGCTCTTCGTCGACCATCAGGTGCGACAGTTCCCAGCGCCGCAGCTCGCCGATATCGACGCGCAAGGCCAGCACCGCCTGCACGCTGGGCATCCAGTTTTCCGCCAGGTCGCTGGAGGCCTGGTTGACTTGCCCCATCGACAGAAGCGAACAGACGCCCATGATGAGCGTCAGGAATAAAACTGCACCGAAAGAAACTATGAGCTTGGTGGCGATTCTCAGGTCGTAAAACCATTGCATGGCGGTCTCCTCATCGTTGCTCGGGACTATCAAGTATGCAACGATGCGGAGGCCGCCACCAGCGCCGTGACAGGGCTGTGTTGGGCTAGCAACAGCGGCTGGCGTGGCCAGCCGCTGTGCAGGATTACAGCTTGCCGTTCAGCGTGAAGAACACCTGGCGCGGCGCGCCGGTCAGCAGCGTCTGCGCGGTGCCGCCGACATCGCTGGCCTGGAAGCCGTTGGTGCCGATCGAGCTGATGTACTGCTTGTCGAACAGATTGGTGACGTTCACTTGCAGCGACAGGTCTTTCAACATGCCCAGCGATTTCAACTTGTATCCAGCCGACAGGTTAGCCAGCCAGAACGATGGCACGCCGGCGTCGTTCAGGTAGGTGTAGTAGCGCTTGCCGGTGTACTTGCCGCCGACGCGGGCGAACCACGTACCGCTTTCATACGATACTTCGGTGTTGAACAGCGAACGCGGCGCGTCAACCACTTGCTTGCCGCTGACGGCCACCAGCTTGTTGTTGTCGGTGTAGTCCGATTTGTATTTGGAATCGTTGAAGGTGTACGAGTTGAACCAGCTGATTTCGCGGTTGAGCTTCCACACGGCGATCGCTTCCAGACCCTTGGTGTCGATCTTGCCGACGTTGACGAAGGTCGATGGGCAGCCGACGATGCCGGCGCAGGTGGCCACGCTCAGCAGACGGTCGTCGAAGCGGGCGTTGTAGACCGCCACCGAACCCTGGATGTCGGCGCGCTTGAAGCGGTAGCCGAAGTCGAGGTTGACCGAGGTTTCAGGCTTGAGCTTGCCAACGCCGGCGTTGTAGGCGGCCTGGGTTTGCGAGAACGGGCCGTTGACGCCCGGCTGGAAGGCGCGCATGTTTTTCGACGCCGAGCCGAACACTTCGTCGTCGCTGCTGATGGCGTAGTTGAAGCCGGCCTGCGGCAGGAATTTCTTCTCGGCGTCCAGTTCGCCGGCAGCGCGGGTGCCGACGATGTTGGTGGCCTTGATGTTCACGTCCATCGCCTTGAAGCCGGCGTTGATCTTCAGCTTGCCGTCCATGGCGCTGAGGGTGTCGGCCACGTAGTACTGCGAGGTGGTGGTGACGAAGTTCTGCTTGAAGTCGGTGCGGAACGGATTGGCCAGGAAGAACATGGTGTCGGCAGGACCGGTCACCTTGTAGTAGTTGCGGGTGGCGTTGTGGTTGGCGCGCTCGCCCCACAGGCCGGCGGTGACGGTATGGTTGCCGAACTCCCAGGTCAGGTCGCTGGTGACGCCGTCGCGGCCGATCGAGTACTCGGTGGTGCGCAGCGAGATCGGGTTGGCGGCGTCGGTCGCCACGTACGGCGTGTACCAGTGGCCCTGGCCGTCGTTGTCGTGGTGGTAGATGGTGGTCTTCAGCGCCAGGTTGTTGGTGAAGTTCAGGTTCAGCGTCAGGCCGCCGATGGTGTCCTTGCGCAGGCCGCCGGCCGAGTAGTAGGCATCGTCCAGGCTGTTGACGGCGCCGCTGAATTTGTTCTTGGCGGCGTCCACTGCGCGCTGCCAGTCAGGCTGGTAGTTGTCCCAGCCGTAGCCCAGGCGACGCACCATTTCCAGCGACACGTCCTGGTAGTCGACTTCGCGGCGGTCGGAATAGTTGAGGAAACCGGTCAGGCTGTTTTCGCCGAAGTTGAACACGAATTGCGAGTTCAGCTGGTCCTGGTCCTGGCCGCCGCCGCCCTTGGTCTTGTCGGTGCGCTGGCGGGTGCCGCTGATGTAAGCCTTGACGACGTTGTTGATCAGGCCGGTGTCGACGCGGGCGAAGGTGCGCGAGGTCGAATCGCTGCCGAAGGTTTGCGCGAAGGTCAGGCCGCGCTGCTCGCTCGGAGCCAGCGTGAAGAATTGCACGGTACCGCCCAGGTTGCTGGTCGATGCGGTGCCGACGGCGCCGGCGCCTTGCGACACGGTGACGTTGCCGACGTTTTCCGACGAGATGGCGCGGCTGATGTGCAGGCCGTTGTTGTTACCATAGCTCATGTCGCCCAGCGGTACGCCGTCCAGCGTGAAGCCCAGCTGGTTCTGGTTGAAGCCGCGCACGCTGAAGCGGGTCGACCACTCGTAGGCGCCGAACGGATCGGCGGACTGGAAGTTCACGCCTGGCAGTTTTTCCAGGACTTTCAGCGGGCTGGTGCCCGGCAGCGCTTCGGCCAGGTCGGCCTTGTTGATGTTCTGCACCTGGCGCGACTGACCGCGACCGGTGATTTCCACCGTCTGCACCGGACCGACGATGGCGCCGGCCACCGAGCTGTCGGCGGCGGCATCGACCGCGTCAGCGGCGGCGTAGGCGTGGCAAGCCAGGGCTTGCAGGACCACCAGGCACAATGGTTTCAAAGGGAAGCGCTGTTGCATAATTGTTCTTCTTTCTTGCGAGTTAGTGGAAACTGGACTGGAATCAAAACTGGCAAGATTGTAGGAACTGCATATGACGCGGCGATGACGGGAATGTGACAACTTGGTGACATAGCAACATTTCTTCACCCAGGATAAGTACGCAACCGTACGGACCGCATCAGGGCGCCGGCCCTAGCATGATCATCGACAGGGAGACGCCATGGATACGACCAAATCGCCGCGCACCGGCAAATCAGGCTGGCTGGGCAAGCTGGGCCCCGGCCTGATCACCGGCGCCGCCGACGACGACCCCAGCGGCATCGCCACCTATTCGCAGGCCGGCGCGCAGTTCGGCTACGGCATGCTGTGGACCGTGCTGCTGACCTATCCGCTGATGGTGGGCATCCAGGCGATCAGCGCGCGCATCGGCCGCGTCACCGGACATGGACTGGCGACCAATATCCGCCGCCACTTTCCGAGGCCGCTGCTGTACCTGCTGGTGGGCCTGCTGCTGGTGGCCAACACCATCAACATCGCCGCCGACATCGCCGCCATGGGCCAGGCCGTGACGCTGCTGGCCGGCGGCCCTGCCCACTGGTATGCGGCCGCGGCCGGCCTGCTGTCGCTGATGCTGCAGGTGACGTTGCCGTACAGCCGCTACGTCAAGGTGCTGAAGTGGCTGACGCTGGCCTTGCTGGCCTATGTCGTCACGGCGCTGACGCTCAAGCTGCCGTGGCTGAAGCTGCTGCACGAGGCGCTGCTGCCCAAGCTGTCGTGGAACGCCGCCTACATCACGACGGTGGTGGCCGTCTTCGGCACCACCATCAGCCCCTACCTGTTTTTCTGGCAGGCCTCGCAGGAGGTGGAGGATCTGCACGCCGATCCAAAGGCCAGGGCGCTCAAGCATGCGCAAGCGCAGGCGCCGCAGAACCTGCAACGCATCAAGATCGACACCGTGGTCGGCATGGGCTTTTCCAACCTGGTGGCGGCGTTCATCATGCTGACCACGGCCGCCACGCTGGGTGCGCATGGCATCACGCAGATCGCGTCGTCGGCTCAGGCGGCCTCGGCGCTAAGGCCTATCGCCGGCGATTTCGCGTTCGCGCTGTTCAGCATGGGCATCATCGGCACCGGCCTGCTGGCGGTGCCCGTGCTGGCCGGCTCGGCGGCCTATGCCATTGCCGGCGCCATGCACTGGAAGAACAGCCTGGAGCTGCAATATTCCGGTGCGCCCAAGTTCTACGCCATCATCATCGGCTCGACCGCCATCGGCACCGCGCTGTGCTTTACCGACATCGATCCCATCCGCGCGCTGTACTGGAGCGCGGTGCTCAATGGCGTGATCTCGGTGCCCATCATGGTGGTGGTGATGCTGCTGGCGGCGCGGCCGGCGGTGATGGGCAAGCTGGTGATGTCGCGCCGGCTCAGCGTGCTGGGCTGGCTGTGCACCGGCGTGATGGCCGCCGCCGTGCTGGCGATGTTCGCCACGATGGGAAAATAATCGGGTAAGCTGAAGCCTCATCACTTGGGGAGCTGCGTATGCTGCGATTGTTTGCACTGCTGATGGCCGGCCTGCTGTCGCTGTCGGCGCTGGCGTTCGAGCGGCCGTTTCCGGCGCACGCGCTGCGCGGCAAGATGACGCCCGGCTACTTCCCCGACATCAGCATCGACGGCAAGCCGCGCCAGCTGTCGCCGGCCGCGCGCATCTTCAACCAGGACAATATGATCGAAATGCCGGCCGCGCTACGCGGCAGCGACATCGTCGTCAACTACACGGTGGACATGAACGGCAATATCGACCGCATCTGGATATTGACGCCCGAGGAGGCGGCGCAAAAGCTGCCGACCTCGGCGGCTAAATAGCGAAATTATCAACGTGCGGCCTGTCGAGCAGGCCGTCCGCAAAAACCAGCAGTTCCTCCGCCGGTATGGGCCGGGAAATATGGTAGCCCTGCAGGTAGTGGCAACCCATTTTTTCCAGGATGGCCGCCTGGCCTGCCGTTTCCACGCCCTCCGCCACCAGTTGCAGGCCCAGGCTGTGGCCCATGGCGATGATGGCGTGCACCAGGTTGTTGCTGCGCTCGCTGTGCTCGATATCCATGACGAAGGCGCGGTCTATCTTCAGCGTGTTCAGGTGGAACTGGGTCAGGTAGCTGAGCGAGGAGTAGCCGGTGCCGAAGTCGTCCAGCGAGATGCTGACGCCCAGCGCGCGCAACTGCGCCAGCACCGCCTGCACCTGGCCGCCGTCGTCGATCAGCACCCTTTCGGTCAATTCCAGCTCCAGCTGGCGCGGCGCCAGGCCGTTGGCGGCCAGCGCCTGCCGCACCAGCTCGACGAAGCGCGGATCGGCCAGCTGCCAGGCCGAGACGTTGATGCTGATGGTGATCTCGCCCAGCGCGCCGGCCTTCCACTGTCCCACCTGGCGGCAGGCTTCGTTCAGCACCCAGGTGCCAAGTTCGACGATCATGCCGCTATCTTCGGCGACTGGTATGAAACGGTCCGGCTGCACCGCGCCCAGCAAGGCACTGTTCCAGCGCAGCAGCGCCTCGACTTTGGTCAATTTTCCGGTGTGGGCGTCGGTGATGGCCTGGTAGACCAGATGGAACTCGCCGGCCTCGATGGCGCCGCGCAAGGCGCCGTCGATCACCAGCGCATCCTTGGCGGCGGCGTTCATGGCGTCGTTGAAGAAGCGCATCTCGCCGCGCCCGGCCTTCTTGGCTTCGTACATGGCGATATCGGCGTTGCGGATCAGCGTATCGCTATCGCTGCCGTGCAAGGGATAGCAGGCGACGCCTACGCTGGCCGATACGCCGATGGCGTGGTGCGACAGGCTGAAACTGTCGGCCATGGTGGCGATGATGCCGCTGGCACAGTCGCTGGCGGTCTGTTCGCTGGTGCCGAGGGGCAAGCCGGGCAGGATGACGATGAATTCGTCGCCGCCGAAGCGGGCCAGCACGTCCTGCGGACGCAGCACGCCGTGCAGGCGGCGCGCGCACTGGCGCAGCAGTTCGTCGCCGGCAGCATGGCCGAAGGAATCGTTGACGCGCTTGAACTTGTCCAGGTCGATGAACAGCACGGCGCATTCGCAGACGCTGGAGGCGGCTTTGGCGACCTCCTCTTCCAGCCGCTTGGACAGCGCGTGGCGGTTGAAATAGCCGGTCACGGGATCGATGCGGGCCGCCTGGTAGAGCTGGTCGTCCTTCTTTTTACGCTCGCTGATGTCCAGCAACTGGACCAGGCAATACAGGCGGCCGCGTTCTTCGTACGGCGAACCCAGCATCTCGACGGGCAGCTTGTTGCCGTTATGCAAGGTCAGGATGGTGGTGTCGACGATGGGGAACTGGACGCCTTCGGTCAGGAAATGGCTGAAATACTGGTCCGCCATCTGGCGCGTGAGACCGGGAAGCAACTCGGAAACGTGGCGGCCGATCAGGTCGGCGGGGCCGTTAAAGCCAAGCAATCTTGCGCAGCGTTCATTCGCCACCATCACGTATCCGCGGCGGTCGCGGATCAGGAAGCCGTTGCTCAGGCTATCGATGGTGCGCGCATAGCGTTGTTGAATTTCATCCTGCACCGCGTAAATCAAACCGAGCATGCTGAGGGTTTTCAATATCGTGGTGCCGATAAACCAGACCAGATATAACTCCGGCCCGAGCGTGACGGAGGTAAGAACATTAAACCCGCCCCGCAATATCAATGTTATGCCCAGCAGGCGGTAGCGGTTTTTATTATTAATCAGGCGCTGGCCGCACCATAACATCATCAAGCCTAAAATCAGGGCACTGCCAGGCGCCAGTAAATCGGGATATTCCACCCAAACCACACTGCTTATGATGGATATTAATAACCCGGCTGGCAATATCAAACGAATTTGATAACGGTGCAATTCACCCAGAAAGAACTTTGTTCCACTCCAATATCCGATCATGCCGGCGGAGAGCAAGGTAGCGCAAAGCGGAATACGCACGGCTTCGGACAATATGCGGTCGCCGATAAACCAGATAACTATCCCGCTCATTACCGACAGCTGCCCCAGTCCCCAGAATAAGGCATGCTTTTCCTTGCGCTGCATTAGCCACAGGAAAATAAGTAAGGTGCTCAGAATAGCGTCAGCTGAAAAGGCAGCCGCTACTGCGGAGAGGTGGGCGTAATTGCTGAGGTCCGTGCTCATAGATATCGGCCGGCGTCGGGCCCAAGAACTGTATTGGAGTAACTCCCTTCATTGTATGCTGAACGGCTGCGCCAGCGGTATTCCGTGCCGGGCGAAGTGTTGCCGATTGGCACAATGCGCCTCTCCGAGCGGGTAACCATGTTTTTTATGCCAAAAATTAGCACGTTCCCGCCAGTTTCCAGCTTGACCCAAAGCACCCGCGCACGGCGCCCCCGCGCAGTTGGCGGGATTGTGTCTAGAGGAATAAGGAGACAGCCAACGCCCACATTACCAGTGCAATCACGCCATCCAATATCTGCCAGGCGCGTGGCTTGGCAAATACCGGCGTTAAATAACGGGCGCCCAATCCCAGGCTGCCAAACCATAACAGCGACGCGAGCATTGCACCCAGCGCGAAATACCAGCGGCCATTCCCGGCCTGCTGCCCGCCTATCGAACCCAGTAACACAACCGTGTCCAGATAAACATGGGGATTTAAAAGGCTGAATGCCAGCATGGCGGCAATCACCGTGCGACGATCACCGGCTACCGAGTTTTCATTGGTTTCCATGATTCCGGGATTGAAAGCCGAACGCGCCGCGCGCAATCCGTACCAGAATAAAAACCCGGCGCCGGCGATCTTAATCCAGAATAAAAGCGCGGGCGCTTCCACAATCAATTGGCCCATGCCGGCCACGCCAGCGCCGATCAAGACAACATCGCAGATGACGCAAATGGCGATGCAAGTTAATACGAACTCCTGTTTTAGCGCCTGCCGCAATAAATAAGCGTTTTGCGAGCCGATCGCGACGATGAGGCTGCCGCCGAGACCGATTCCTTTCAAAAAAGCTGTGGCTTCCATATTTTTCTCCTTGAACAATGCCGACAGCTTAGATCTCCAGCAAAGATAAGTATAATTAATAATACTGACCAAATATTAGAGACGCTAATGAAGCAGGTAGACTATCGCGGCCTGGCCGCGCTCGACGCCGTCATCGATTACGGCAGCTTCGACAAGGCCGCCGTGGCCTTGTCGATCACCCAATCGGCCGTCTCGCAGCGGATACGCATGCTGGAAAACAACGCCGGCGAGTTGCTGATCGTCCGCAGCCAGCCGCCCGCCCCCACCGAAGCGGGACAGCGCCTGATCGCCCATTACCGCCAGGTACGTCTGCTGGAGGCGGCGCTGCTGCACCGCCCGGATTCCGGCGAGGCGCGGCCGGAGATCGCCATCGCCGTCAACGCCGACAGCGCCGCCACCTGGGTGCCGGAAGCCGTCACGCCGCTGATGAGCGCCGGCGCCTGCCTGCTGCACATCCGCCTGGACGACCAGGATCACACGCTGACGATGTTGCGGGAGGGCCGCGTATTCGGCTGCGTCACCAGCGAAGCGGCGCAAGTGGCGGGAACCACTTCGACTCCGCTGGGGATCATGCGCTACCACTGTGTCGCCAGCCCGGCATTTGTCCGTCTATGGTTCCCGCAAGGCATGACGGCCGAGGCCGTACAGCAGGCGCCGGCGCTGAATTTCGACCGCAAGGATGCCCTGCAGGAACGCTACATCGCCCGCCGCACCGGCTACACTGGCCACTATCCCCACCATTCCTTTGCCAGTTCGGAGGGTTTTGTGCGGTTTGTCGAAGCGGGTTTCGGCTACGGCATGGTGCCGGCGCTGCAATGCGCGCAGCAGCTGAGCGCGGGAACGCTGGTGGAAATCACGCCGGGAGACTACCTGGACGTGCCGCTGATCTGGCATATGTGGGATATCCAGACGGCATTTACGCGCGCATTGTCTGACAATATGATCGCTACTGCGCGCAAATACCTGCTTTAAGCCGCACCATCGAGGGCCGCAAGGTCTTGCCGCACGCGCTCTTCCCAGGCATCCAGATCGGGTTCATAAGCTGCCTGCGCGACAGCAGGCGCCAGCGACTCCAGCGGACCGACGCGCTGGTACAGCATCACGCCGGTCCAGGCCACGGTGCCGGCAGGGAAATAGTGCAGCAGCCTGAATGCCGGATGCTTGAGCGCATAAGTCGTGGTGCTGACCAGCGCGCCTTCCCGCATCTCGCGGGCCAGCTTGTCGCCCAGCGCATCCATCAGCGGGCCGAAGCAGGTGCTGTACATGAACACCAGGCTGGCGCCGCGCACGTCGACCTTGAACATGTCCGCCTCGATGAAGGCGATGCGTGAGGCGAGATCAAGCAGATGGCTGCCGTGCGCCGTGCCGCCAAACGGCAGTTGCAGCGGCGTGCCGGGCGTCAGCGGCGACGGCAGCGCCGCCAGCCCCTGCCCTGCCAGCGCCAGCAGCGCATGCAGACGCTCGACCGCCATCGCGTGCCGGTAGCCCATCAGCTCGACGCCGATGCAGCGCTGGAACGGAAACGCCAGCGCAGCCGACATCACCACCTTGCCCAGCCCGCTGCCCAGGTCGACCATGACGCCGCCGGGAGGGATGAACGGGGCAATCGCCTCGAAATAGTTGTCCAGCTCGTAGCGCTGGAATTCGCCGTAAATCAGGCTGCCGTCTTCGGCCAGCCAGGCGCGCACTTCGGCATCGCTGATCTGCTCCAGCGGGCGGAAACCCGGCGGCGGCGCGGTGCGCGGCAGCATCCCGTGCGGCAGCAGGCTGGCCGGCAGGGTGCCGATGATGGCGCTCACATGCGGACGCAGGCGCTCGATCAGGTAGTCGCGGCGCGAGCGGTCTTCCAGGCAGGCGCGCAGCGCGTAACCGACTTCGATAAATTGGAGGAAGGGGCTATCGGGCGTCAGTACTATCGGCGGCCGCACATGCTTTTCGCCGCCCTGGATGCTCTGGAACAGCGCCTCGAACACATCGTCCGGATGCCGGAAACAGATGATCGATCGGGCCGGCCTGTCCTCCGTGCGCATATCAGACCCGCAGCGCGGCCAGCATTTGATCGACGCTGTCGTGCGCGGCTTGCCAGCCGGAGCTGGCCAGCGCCGGCGCGCAGACCGGGCAAGCCTCGAAGGGATTGCAGTCGTGCGGCAGCTCCTGGTAGAACTTGCCCACCACCGATTTGCCCACATAGGAATCGACCGACAGCGGCTTGGCCTTCGGCGCGACGGCCGCCTTGGCCGGCACGAAATCGGCGCCGCCGGGCGCCAGCCAGCGCTCGAAAGGCTCGGTCGGCTTGCCGTCGGGCACGTACCACGACTTGCGCTCGCCATTCCAGCGCGCGCCCAGGGCCTTGGCTTCGTCCTTTTCCGCAAACGGAACTTTTAAAAACATCATCGTCGCTACTCCGCTAAAGGAAGCCGCCATTTTACATGCACATGGTTGACTGCATCGCACATCGCCGATATAGTTGCCAAAAGCAAGCATCTGGAGGATTCCATGCATCAGGACATGCAACAACAGGCCGAAATCGTCAGGCAGTTCAACCGCTACTACACCGTGCACCTGGGGCTGCTGCGCGGGCGCTACCTGGACACCGACTATTCGCTCAGCGAAGGCCGCGTCATGTACGAACTGTCGATGCAGCCCGGCTGCACCGCCAACCACCTGCGCAACAAGCTGGACCTGGATGGCGGCTATATGAGCCGCCTGGTGCGTTCGCTGGGCGAGCGCGGCCTGGTGCACGGCGTGCGCTCCGAGCTGGACAAGCGCGCCACCCTGCTGAGCCTGACCGAAGCGGGCCAGGCCGTCATCGCCGACATCAACCATCGCGCCTCGGCGGAAACCGTGCGCATGCTGGGCCAGCTGGGCGAAGCGCAGCGCATGGAATTGCTGGAGGCGATGCGCAAGGTGCAGCACATCCTGTCGACGCCGGCCACCCGCGTGATCCGCGCCACCGCCGCCCAGCTCGACGATGCGCGCCATCTGCTGTACGAATATTTCGACGTCATCAACGTCGTGCTGCGCGATGACGACGAGGCCATCCGCGCCTTCCTCGACGACGCCAGCTCGGCCATGTGGATTGCCTACGTCGACGGCGTCGCGGCCGCCTGCGTGGCCATGCGTCCGCTGGCGGAAGTGGCCGGCGCGACCGAATGCAAGCGGCTGTATGTCGCCGGCCGCTTCCGCCGGCGCGGCCTGGCCGAGGCGCTGATGCAGGCGCTGGAAAGCCACGCAGCCCGGTCCGGCTATGACGCGGTGTATCTCGACACCAAGGATGACCTGCACGCAGCGATCAAGCTGTACGAACAACTCGGCTACGAGCGCTGCGCGCGCTACAACGACAACCCGCAAGCGACCATCTTCATGCGCAAGCGGATAAAGTGATGGCGCCGTGTCGTCTGTGAGAAAATCCGGGATTGGATTTAACACGCGACAATCATGCCCATCATCGAACCAATCACCCTGACGCTGGCCGAACTGGCCAGCCGTTGGAACCAGACCACCCGCCAAGTGCTCGAACAGGGCCTGCCGATGTATTTCTACTTCGACGGGCTGGTGTTCGACTTCAGCGACAAATGGCACCGCGCCCACGGCGACGCCGAGGAAGCGCAGGATCTGGAAGCGCATCAAACACGGCTGGCCACGGTCGACCTCGATCTGCAACGCCAGTCCCTGCACAAACGCGGCCTGCTGAAACTGACGCAGTGGGAAGACGCGCTCAGCGACGACGACCTGCACCATCTGCAAGCCGAGTCCGACCGTCTGAACAGCGAAATCACGCGCCTGGGCGCGCTGCTCAAGGAGCGCACCGAAGAACGCCAGCGCCACGTCCGCAACGGCCTGCTGCGCGCCGCGCCACGCACGCTGCGCGACATCGCGCAGCACGGCCACACCAAGTTCCCGCAGTTCGCCTTCATGCCGGCCTCCCCCGCCGGCAACGAGCAGATCGCCGACGGCGCGGTGGTCGCGCTGGAAGATGGCTTCCCGGCGAAAGCGCTGCTGACCGCCGACGATCTGGTGGTGGCGATGCTGGACGTGCGCGCCACGGAAGCGGCAAACTAGCCTTCTTACGTCATGACCCGGCCGCCCGCCACATCGAGCGTGACGCCGGTGATCCATGACGCCGACGCCGACAACAGGAACAGTGCGGCCGACGCCACGTCGTCCGGCTGCCCAAGCCGGCCCAGCGGAAACGCCTGCTGCATGGCTTGCTGCTGCGCGAGCGGCATGCGCAGGGCGGTGCGCTCGGTCAGCACCGCCGATGGCGAAATGCAGTTCACGCGCAAGCCATGCCGTCCCACCTCGTTGGCCGCGTGCTTGGTCAACATGATCACGCCGGCCTTGGCTGCGCCGTAGCCTGCCGGCGCCCCCGAAGCCACCCGCCCTCCCGCCGACGCCATCGTGACGATGCTGCCCGCGCCGCGCGCGATCATCGCCGGCAGGAAGCACTTGAGCGTGAAGAAGGTCGACGTCAGGTTGTGGTCGATGCTTGAGCGCCAATCCTGTTCGGTGATCTCGGCCAGGGGCACGGGACGGCCGGTGCCGCCGCCGGCAAACGCCAGCAACAACTCCGGCGAGCCGAACTCGGCCTCGATGGCGGCGCGCATGCGTTCGACGGCGGCCAGGTCGGAACAGTCGGCCGCTGCCGCGAACGCCTCCCCGCCCTCGGCGCGGATCGCGGCCACGGTCGAGGCAATGGCATCGCGGTCGCGGCCATTGACGGCGACCCGGACGCCGCAGCGCGCCAGCGCCAGGCAGGTGGCGGCGCCGATACCGCGCGAGCCGCCGGTGACAAGGGCCACTTTGCCGCGCAGGTCGGCGTAGGTGGGAACAGTGCTGTTTGTTTCGGTCATCGCTAGTCTCCTGTGTATGCTTGACGTCAGATTACAAAGTGACTAGGCTAAAATCAAATCATCAATTATTGGCCTAACCATAAAATAAAAGATGTCTTACCTACTTCATCTGCGCAGCTTCCTCAGCGTCTACCGGCACAACTCGATCTCGCGTGCTGCGCTCGACCTGCAACTGACCCAGCCCGCCGTCTCGCGCCACATCAAGATACTGGAGGCCCGCTTGCAGTCGCAGCTGTTCACCCGCCTGCCACGCGGCCTGGCGCCGACGCCGGCCGCGATCGAACTCGAACGGCAGGCGGGGCCGCACCTGGATGCGCTCGACGCCCTGATAGGCAGCGGCGCGGGCCAGCGCGATGGCCTGGCCGGCGTGATCCACGTGGGCGCGACCAGCGGCTTCTCGCGGCTGCTGCTGTCCGCGCTGAGCACGCTGCCGCGCTATGCCATCCGCCTCGATCTGCGCGCCATGCCGCCGCCGGCGCTGGTGGCGGCGCTGGCAGCGCGCGAGCTCGACATGGTGGTCACGCTGGCGCGCATCCCGCACAAGGGCATCGACTATGAATTGCTGCATGAAGGGCGCCAGCAGCTGGTCTGCGCGCCGGGATGGCGCGACCGCCTGCCCAAGTCGGCCGCGCCGAAGGGCTTGCCCTTGATCGACTTGCAGGGACCGGTACCGCCGCTGGCGAGTTTTTGGCGCGAAGTGTTTGGCGGCAGTCCGGAGCTGCCTTCGACCGTCGTGCCGGATTATCAAACTGCGCTGGAGGCCGCTGCGGCGGGTGGCGGATTAGCGGTCGTGCCCGAATGCCTGTGCCGGCCGCTGCTGCATGCCGGACAGTTGATCGCACTACCGCTGCCGAAACGCGCGCCGCAGTTCGCACTGTATATCGCCAGCGCCAAAGGAAGCAGCGCCTCCGGCCGCATCAGCGTTTGCCGCCAGCAGTTGATCGACGCCGCCCGCGGCTGGTGAGCGCTAAATTGTAACTTCCTGTCCCGTAGTTGCCTTTTTTACACATCGATGAAAAGAATGTCGATATAATAAGATTTCGACCGGCCGACACTCAGGCCACTCGGTCCAATCTACGGAGAAATCACCATGCGAACCATCCTTGCCATGCTTGCCCTGGCTGTGCCCCTCATTTCCCAGGCCGCCACTCCTGATATTCACACCAGCACGCTCGACATTACCTCGCTCGACGCTCACAGCGGCTGGAACGCGCTGACCGTTCTAAGCGCTCAGAACGGCGCGGTCCAACTGACGACGGAGAGATGGAAAACAATCCACGATGTGACCTCATCGGGCAATTCTTTTCCTAACATGGCAGAATATCAGCTCTCGATGATGCTCGCGCCGGCCGCCGGCTACGTCATCACCGGCTACTCCATCTCGGCAACGGTATCGGGCGATTTCGACATCCCGGTAAAACCGCCCGAAGCGAACAGCACCTGGATACCAGGCAGCGCCACGAATCGCGCCACGATCTATCTGCCGGATGGCAAAGGTGGATCCACCCAGAAAGACCTCGACAATACCACCACTCCGACCGTATTTGAATACAGCACCCAGGGCCTGTCGATAGACCATGCCGCCGAGTTCTGGTTCAGCACCTACACCGGCGCATGGGCGTCCAATGGTCGCTGGTCGGACATGTGGGGTGATTACAAAGTCCCAGCGGGCTCCCATATCGTTATGAGTGCGCCATCGTTGACGATTTACACGGCACTGGCGCCGGTGCCTGAGCCGGAAACCTGGGGCATGCTGCTGGCAGGTGTCGCCCTGATCGGCGTGGCAAAGCGCCGCAGCAAGCGCTAAGAACCTTGCCCGGCTAAGCTCAGCCTTATTCCGGGCAATCGCCGTCGTGCGTAGGGAAATCGCGCGGCCCCAGATGCAGCCTGGTTTCCATGCGCGACGGCACCGGCAGGCCGGCGCCACCGTCGGTCATGCGGGCAACCTTGCCCAGCAGTTCGACGCTGGCCGCCGGCGAGGTTTCGGTCGACAGCACCGCCTCCATAATCCGCAGCATGATCCACGGATCGATATCCTCGCGCCGTATCGTCCCCTCGTTCGGCGCGGCGGTCTTGACGCGGAAGTGGTAGTGGCCTTCGCGCAATTGCCGCCGGGCCAGCTGGTAGATCGCGGCGCCTTGCGCGCGCGTCTCGCGCCGTTTGACGAAATGAAACGTCGGCATCGCGATGCGCGGCACGTCGTGCAGCAGTAGCGACTGCCATACATCGTTGGGTAGCATGGCGCTGCGATCGTCCGGGTTGTAGCGGTCGCACAGCAGCTGCACCACATCGCGCGAAATCACCACATTGGCGCCGCTCAGGAAAGTCAGGCCGCTGTACTCCTCGGGAGCGTTCAAGCGGACCACGGGGCCGGCGTAACAGCGCGTGGCCGGCAGATGGTCCAGCAGCGCGCCAAGCGCGCGGAAGTCCACCACCGACGTCACGGTGGTCTGCAACAGATGGAAGGGATGGGGATAGGTCCGCAGCAAATATTCCTGCACCACATGCTGGCGGAACACCACCTTGGCATTTTCCGACTGAGACCACACACCGGTGCTTGCATAGGTGGCCTTGCCGTCAAAACTGCCCCCTTTCATGCCCACGAGTAAATCCCCCTGTTCGAGCCTCACTTCGCCGAGCGGCAGCGTATCGGTCCAGCGCGGGAAAATGACTTTGACGTTGGGGAAGTGGCTCAGGTAAAACGACCACAGGGCGCGCGCGTGGCGGTACACCGGCAACTCGTCGCCATAACAAATGGCGACGATCAGGTCGGGACGTTCGAAGGCGGCGATGCGCTCCAGCAGATCCGGCGGTTCGGCGGGCGGAGCGGGAGGAGCCGGCGCCGGCGCCGCGCTGGCGGATGCGGCATTCATCTCGGTGATGCGCGCCATCAAGGAACGCAGCTGCATGATCGGCGCGCATGCCGGATCGAAGTGGGCGGACAGTTGCAGCATGCGTTCAACGCCGGAAACAAAGTCGAGCCAGGTGCCGCTCAGATAGACGCCGTCGCGCACGCAATCCCACAGCGGCGCCAGCTGCACGGTGCGATCGGTGACGACCGCCGTGGCGCGCGCCTGCGCGCTTTCCAGCGCATGCGCCAGCACGCCTTCGCTCACCACGACATCAAGATAGCCTGCAGGATTATTGGGCTCCAGATCGAGCCGCAGAAGCACGCCCAGCTGGGCGGCGCAGGCCAGGCCGAAGGCGAACTGGCCAAGCTGCTGTTCCGGTCCTCCGTAGATGTGCAAAACAATCATCTTTTACACTCACTTGCTACGGCAAGGCGGTCGGGGAAATTGGTGGGCCTCCCGTGAGTCGAACACGGCACCAACGGATTATGAGTCCGCTGCTCTAACCAAGCATGAGCTAGAGGCCCGGGGTCTTGCTTTGCGCTGGGGACAGTTGCCAGCCCCTCCTGCGCGCGGTCGTTTTTAAAACGAACTCGCGAGGATAAGGGCTAGCGCCGCCACTAGTCAAGTCTTAGTTGCCTTCCAAGAAGCTTTTCAGCTTGTCCGAACGCGATGGGTGGCGCAGCTTGCGCAGCGCCTTGGCTTCGATCTGGCGTATCCGCTCGCGCGTCACGTCGAACTGCTTGCCCACCTCTTCCAGCGTGTGGTCGGTCGACATTTCGATACCGAAACGCATGCGCAGCACCTTGGCTTCGCGCGGGGTCAGCGAGTCCAGCACATCCTTGACCACGCCGCGCATCGAGGCGTGCAAGGCGGCGTCGGATGGCGCCAGCGTGTTGTTGTCCTCGATGAAGTCGCCCAGGTGCGAATCGTCGTCGTCGCCGATCGGCGTCTCCATCGAAATCGGTTCCTTGGCGATCTTCATGATCTTGCGGATCTTGTCCTCGGGCATCTCCATCTTGATGGCCAGCGTCGCCGGATCCGGCTCGGCGCCGGTTTCCTGCAGAATCTGGCGGGAAATCCGGTTCATCTTGTTGATGGTTTCGATCATGTGCACCGGGATGCGGATGGTGCGCGCCTGGTCGGCGATCGAGCGGGTGATGGCCTGGCGTATCCACCACGTCGCATAGGTCGAGAACTTGTAGCCGCGGCGGTATTCGAACTTGTCGACCGCCTTCATCAGGCCGATATTGCCTTCCTGGATCAGGTCGAGGAATTGCAGGCCGCGGTTGGTGTATTTCTTGGCGATCGAAATCACCAGGCGCAAGTTGGCCTCGGTCATTTCGCGCTTGGCCTTGCGCGCCTTCATTTCGCCGGCCGCCATCTGGCGGTTGATGTTGCGCAGGTCCGGCAGCGGCAGCACCACGCGCGCCTGCAGGTCGATCAGGCGCTGCTGCAGTTCCTTGATGGTCGGGATGTTGCGGCCCAGGATGGCGCTGTAGGCGTGCCCTGCGGCCACTTCGCCGTCCACCCATTCCAGATTGGTTTCATTGCCCGGGAAGACCTTGATGAAGTGGGCGCGCGGCATGCCGCACTTGCTCACGGCCACGTCCAGGATCTGCTTCTCGATGTGGCGCACTTCGTCGACCTGGCCGCGCAGCGTGTCGCACAGCTTCTCGACCACCTTGGCGGTGAAGCGGATGCCCAGCAGCTCGTACGAGATCGCTTCCTGCGCCTTGACGTAGGCCTTGGAGTTGTAGCCTTCCTTCTCGAAGGCGCGGCGCATCTTGTCGAATTGCAGGGAGATGACGTCGAATTTTTCCAGCGCGGCGTTTTTCAACGCTTCCAGCTGTTCGGCCGAGAAACCGGCGGCGCCGGAGGCGCTCGCTTCTTCCTCTTCCTCTTCTTCCTCTTCTTCCTCTTCCTCTTCCTCTTCGTCCTCTTCGGCCGGCGCGGCGGCCGCTACCGGCGCGGCGACTTCCTCGCTCTCGTCGACCAGGCCGTCGACGATTTCGTCGATCTTGATTTCATCGGCGCGGATGCGGTCGGAGGCGGCGATGATCTCGGCGATCGTCACCGGGCAGGCGGAAATCGCCTGGATCATGTCTTTCAGGCCGTCTTCGATGCGCTTGGCGATCTCGATCTCGCCTTCGCGGGTCAGCAGCTCGACCGAGCCCATTTCGCGCATATACATGCGCACCGGGTCGGTGGTGCGGCCGAAATCGGAATCGACGGTCGACAGCGCCGCTTCGGCGGCCGCTTCGGCTTCGTCGTCGCTGGTGACGGTGGCGACGTTGTCGGACAGCAGCAGGGTCTCGGCATCGGGCGCGTGCTCGTAGACGGCGATGCCCATGTCGTTGAAGGTGCCGATAATGCCCTCGATCGCTTCCGGATCGACGATATTCTCAGGCAAATGGTCATTGATTTCGGCGTACGTGAGGAAGCCGCGTTCCTTGCCGAACTTGATCAGGGTCTTGAGTTTCTGGCGGCGGCGTTCGAGTTCTTCCTCGGTCGCTTCAGTGTCCGACGAGAAAGCGTCCTTCAGCAGCGCCTTTTCCTTGGCCTTGCGGTCCTTGGCCTTGGCCTTGTCGACCGCCTTCAGCTCGGCGCGTTCGACCGCGTTCAGCGCGGCGACTTCGTCGTTTTCCGGCTGGAATTCCTTCGGCTTGCGCCCGCGCCGGCCCGGCACTTTGACCGACGGCAGCACGTAGCCCGACGTATCAATCGCAGCCAGCGTCGCCGCATCGGTGGTCTGGCTGACCGCCGGCGGGTTGCTGGCGACACGCGTTTCCGATTTGTCCGCCGTTTTAGCGGATTTTGCGGTCACTTTGCTCGGCTTTGCAGCCGCTTTGGATTCAGGTTTCTTGATTGGCACAGGCGCTTTCGATTACACAACGACTTGCTTATTTAGGATAAAGTTTCTTGCGGCCCTCTCGGGCCTACGTCTTCGAACTTGCCGACTGCACAAGTGCGACAATACTACGACTTACTTACACCTGGTCGGGCCGATCGACCTCAACAGAACCCCACCCTCTTGGCGGAAATTCTACTGCATCAGACACGTGCGTGGGGGCAAGAAACCATGACTAGGTTAGAAAGCAAACAGAACGTCTGCCATGCAGCGCCGCCGTAGCGCGCTGCCGTAACCAAAGCTGGCCCTGGCCGCCGACACCCGTTCTTCCATGTCGATCAAGAGCCTAACTTACTGAAAACAAACACACTCTGAACTGAAAAACGATGCCAAAACATACAACACTTAGCGTTTTATTATAGCACGTCACTTTTCAATTTCCAGAGGGCAGAACCCCACTTCTCCCCTCTGCAATCATGACAGAAACATTACTATACAAAACGCCTTACAACATTATCGGTTCGCCAACTCCGCCTCGGCTTCGCGCAACAGCTGATTTTGCTGCGCAGTCAATTCGCGGTAGCGCACGCCGATCTCGTCGGACGACAGGCCAGCCGCGAACAGCTGGCTCAGCTCCTGCTTCAGCGCCTCGGTCTTCACCTGGCGGATAATCCCGCGCAACTCCATCCGCACCGCCTCGATGTCCGCCTCCGGCTCCTTGGCGATCTCACCGATGAGCGCGTCGTACTCGTCGCCCTGCGACTTCAGGTGCTGGGCGAAGGCCGCAAAGCCGCCGTTCGGCCCCATCGCCTGGGCCGACGCCACCAGCTGGACCAGGCGTTCGGCCGGCGCCGCGCCAAAGTAATTGAACGCCGCCATCGCCGCTTCGTCGATATGCAGCGCCAGCGGCGGATGCGCCACCAGCATGCGCACGATCTGCAATTCCAGCCCGACCGGCACCGGACGCCCGGTGCGCGGCGGCGCCTGGCGGGCGACGGCGACCGGCTTGGCCAGCTCGAACAACACCTCGATCTCCGACGGCGTGCTCTGCGTCAACTGCGCCAGGCCGCGCACGATCTGCAGGCGCAGCGAGGTCGGCGTCATCGCCTGCAACATCGGCTTGGCGTCGAACTGGGCGCGGGCCCGGCCTTCCGGACTCTGCAAATCATGCTCGCCGACCGCTTCCTTGACCAGGAACTGCGACAGCGGCATGGCTTCGTGTATCTCCTGCTCGAACGCCTCGTTGCCGTAGGTGCGGACGTAGCTGTCCGGGTCGTGCTCGGTCGGCAGGAACAGGAATTTGATGGTCTTGTTGTCCGTCACGTGCGGCAGACAGGCTTCCAGCGCGCGCCGTGCGGCGCGGCGGCCGGCCTTGTCGCCGTCGAAGCTGAAAATCACCGTGTCGGTTTGACGCAACAATTTCTGTACGTGATGGGTGGTGCAGGCGGTGCCCAGCGTCGCCACGGCTTGCGGGAAGCCCATCTGCGCCAGCGCCACCACATCCATATAGCCTTCCGTCACCAGCACATAACCCGCATCGCGGATCGCCTGGCGCGCTTCGAACAAGCCATACAACTCGAATCCCTTTGAAAATAAAGGCGTTTCGGGAGAATTCAAGTACTTCGGTTCACCGTGGTCCAGCACCCGGCCGCCAAAGGCGATGACCTGGCCTTTGGTGTTTTTAATAGGAAACATCACGCGCTCGCGGAAGCGGTCGTAGCGTTTGCGGTTGCCGCCATCCTCGTCCACCTTGTCGATGACCAGGCCGGCCTCGGCCAGCGCCACCGCCTCGTAGTCGGGGAAGATGGAGCGCAGGTTGTCCCAGCCGGGCGGCGCGTAGCCGAGGCCGAAACGGGCGGCGATCTCGCCGGTCAGGCCGCGATTCTTCAGGTAGGCGATGGCGTCGGTGGCGCCGCGCAGCTGGGAGCGGTAAAACTCGCTGGCGCGCGTCATCGCCTCGGTCAGGGCCAGGCTTTGCGCGGCCATTTGCGCGCGCTGGGCCGGCGGAATCTTGTCGTCCTGCTCGGGCACGACCATGCCGACGTTTTGCGCCAGGTCTTTGACGGCGTCGACAAAGCCCATGCCGGAATATTCGATCAGGAAGCCGATCGAGGTGCCGTGGGCGCCGCAGCCGAAGCAATGGTAGAACTGCTTGGTCGGGCTGACCGTGAAACTGGGCGATTTTTCGCTGTGAAACGGGCACAGGCCCATGAAATTCGCGCCGCCTTTTTTCAGCTGCACATAACGTCCGACCACGTCGACGATGTCGACCCGGTTCAGCAAATCAGAAATAAAGGATTGTGGGATCACAGGCTAGACGGTCTTGTTATGGATCAGACTATACCGCCGCAGCGATCCGGTTTTGAGGCGGATCAAGCTGCGGCGGAGGGAACTGCAACGGCATTATGCCGGGGTCAGCGCTTTCTTGACCAGAGCGGACACCACGGTCATGTCGGCGCGGCCAGCCAGCTTCGGCTTGACGATGGCCATGACCTTGCCCATGTCCTGGGGACCGGCGGCGCCCGAGGCGGCCACGGCGGCGGCCACTTCGGCGGCGATTTCCTCGTCCGACAAGCCGGCAGGCATGTAGGCGGCCAGCACCACCAGTTCGGCTTTTTCGATATCGGCCAGGTCGGCGCGGCCGCCGGCTTCGAACTGGGTGATCGAATCCTTGCGCTGCTTGATCATTTTTTCCACGATGGCCACGGTCTGGTCGTCGTTGACTTCGATGCGCTCGTCCACTTCCTTGCGCTTGATTTCAGCCAGGATCAGGCGGATGGTCGCCAGGCGACCGGCTTCCTTGGCGCGCATGGCGTTTTTCATGTCTTCGGTGATTTGTTCTCTCAGGCCCATGGCGTAGTTTCTCTCAAAAAATTAATGGAGTAAAAATGCGAAAACCCGCCGCGGCGAACCGGGGCGGGTATCTCTTAGATGCAACAAGAAGCAACCCGAGGCGTGAGCGCCATACTGCCGGGTTGAATCTGCAAGCGCAGTCTTAGAAGAGTTTTTTCGGCAGTTGCTGGCTGCGGATGCGCTTGTAGTGACGCTTCACTGCAGCTGCCAGCTTGCGCTTACGCTCAGCCGTTGGCTTTTCGTAGAACTCGCGTGCGCGCAGTTCGGTCAGCAGACCGGTTTTTTCGATGGTGCGTTTGAAGCGACGCATTGCGACTTCGAACGGCTCGTTTTCTTTAAGGCGAATAGTGGTCATGTAAAAATTCAAACCGTTTGAGGTTATAGGGAGAAAGAGACTATAGCAGCTTTTGCGGGAAAATGGAAGACGCCTGGCCATCTGAACGGCCAGCTATCAGGCTTTCACTGCAAAAACAACGCGGCGTATGGTGCAATCTTTCAACAACTTCAACGATTGCGTGACGCCACTAACTTCCAGAGACCGCCAGTATATCAGACCGCCTGCCCCGCCGCCACACCGGATGCCCATGCCCACTGGAAGTTGTAGCCGCCCAGCCACCCGGTCACGTCCACCGCTTCGCCGATGAAGTACAGGCCCGGCACCTTGTTGGCCATCATGCTCTGCTGCGACAGCTCGCGGGTGTCGACGCCGCCGCGCGTGACTTCAGCCTTCTTGTAGCCTTCGGAACCGTTCGGCGTGATGGTCCACTGGTTGATCGCAGCGCCCAGCTTGCGCAGCTGCGCATCGGGCAAGTCGGCCAGGCGCGCGTCCAGCGCGAAGCCGTGGGCCAGCAGCAAGCCTTCCGCCAGGCGCGCCGGCAGCCACTGCGACAGCACATTGCCCAGCTGCTTCTTGATCGTGCCCTTGCCTTCGATCAGCGTGGCCGCCAGGTCCAGCTCGGGAATCAGGTTGATGACGATGGGCGTGCCCGGCGTCCAGTACGAGGAGATCTGCAGGATCGCCGGACCGGACAGGCCGCGGTGGGTGAACAGCAAGTCTTCGCGGAAGCGGCCGCCGGTCGGGTTGCGGCCCTTGAAGGAGCCGGTTTCCACGTCGACTTCCAGCGCGATGCCGGCCATTTCGACGAACGGCGCCCACTGCAGCGGGTCGAAGGTCAGCGGCACCAGCGCCGGGCGCGGCTCGACCATGCGCAGCTCGAACTGCTCGGCGATGCGGTAGCCGAAGTCGGTGGCGCCGATCTTGGCGATCGACAGGCCGCCGGTGGCGATGACCACGCTGTCGGCTTCGATGTCGCCGGTGTCGGTGTGCAGCAGGAAGCCGCCCCCGTCCGCCTGCGCCAGGCTGCTGACCTTGCACGGCATGCGCCAGTGCACGTCGCCGGCGGCGCATTCGTCTTTCAGCATGTCGATGATCTGTTCGGCCGAGTCGTCGCAGAACAGCTGGCCGCGATGCTTCTCGTGGTAGCCGATGCGGTGCTTCTTGACCAGCGCGACGAAGTCAGCGGCGGTGTAGCGCGACAAGGCGCTCTTGCAGAAGTGCGGATTCTCGGACAGGAAGTTGGCCGGACCCGCGTTGATGTTGGTGAAGTTGCAGCGGCCGCCGCCGGAGATGCGGATTTTTTCCGCCAGCTTGGTGGCGTGGTCGATCAGCACCACGCGCTTGCCGCGCTGGGCCGCCGTCGCCGCACACATCATGCCGGCCGCGCCCGCGCCGATTACCGCTACATCAAACTTTGCCATGTCAAATCCAATCGTCCAAAGGCGTATTGTACTTGAAGGCCCGGCCTGCTTACTCGATCGGCTCGCTCACCCGCTGGCGCGATTGCAGCGTACGCGACACCAGCAGGCACTGCGCCACCTGCTCGGCGATCGACGGCGGCACCGGCACGTCGCCGTCCAGCACCGAGCGTATCCAGGCCGCCGTGGTGGCCGCGTCCTTGTCTTCCGGCAGCAGCGGCAATTCGCCCACCAGCGTCTGCTTGGGCACCAGCGTCGTGCGCAGGCCGCCGTGGAACCAGTCGATCTGCTGCGCCTTGTTGGCGTTGGCCACCGTCTCGCCCTCGGTGCCGCGCATCAGGAAGGCGTCGCCGCGCTCCGGCAAGGCCGCCGTGGTGAAGTATTCGCCCAGCATTTCCAGATACTCCGGGTGCGTGTACGACACCAGCCGCAGCGCCGGCCCGGCGAACGGCTGCATGATCTTGACCAGCGTGTGCGTCGAATTGCGCACGCCCAGCCGGCGCCGCAGCGACAACATATGGGCCAGCTTGGGCGCCAGCGTGTCGATGGTGATGAAGGCCGGATGCCCCTGCGACATGGCCTCCTCCGCCTCGGCGCGGTGGCGCGCGGCCGGCACGCCCAGCGCCTCGAACACCTCGGCCGTGGCAACGCGGCCGGCGTCGTGCGCCACGCCGTGCACCAGCACCGGCACGCCCTCGCGCGCCAGCAGCATGGCCAGCAGCGGCGTCAGGTTGGCCATCTTGCGGGCGCCGTTGTAACTGGGGATGCAGACCGGGGCGAACTGCCCGGGCGGCGCGCTGAGCGGTTCGAAGGCGGCCTCGGCCGCATCGAGGAAGCCGGCGATCTCCTCCACCGATTCGCCCTTGATGCGCATGGACAGCAAGATGCCGCCCAGCTCCAGGTCGGAAACGCGGCCGTCCAGCATGGCTTGATACAAATCGTGGGCGTCGTCCCGGGTCATGCTGCGGGCGCCGTTTTTGCCGCGGCCTATTTCTTTGATGAAACGTGCGGCCAGGAAGGGTTCGGGGGATTGTGTCGTCATGGCGTCAGCTTAAACCAGACCGCCGCATTTCGGCTACACTATCCCTCCCCCGCAATAAATATACGTAGAGAATCATGATTTCCCCAGACATCGAAAACATCAACGTCACCTCGTTCGCGCCGATGCCGTCGCCGGAAGCCTTGCACAGCAAGCTGCCGCTGACCGACAGCGCCTCGGACACCGTGATGAAGGGCCGCGAAGCCCTGCGCAACATCATCGACCGCCAGGACAAGCGCCTGTTCGTGGTCGTCGGTCCATGCTCGATCCACGATCCCGTGGCCGGCCTGGATTACGCCCGCCGCCTGAAAGCCCTGCAAGCCGAAGTGGCCGACACCATGCTGCTGGTGATGCGCGTGTATTTCGAAAAGCCGCGCACCACCACCGGCTGGAAGGGCTATATCAACGATCCGGACATGGACGATTCCTTCCGCGTCAACGTCGGCATGGAGAAGGCGCGCCAGTTCCTGCTGGACGTCTGCGAGCTGGGCCTGCCGACCGCCACCGAGGCGCTGGATCCGATCTCGCCGCAATACCTGGGCGACCTGATCGCCTGGACCGCCATCGGCGCCCGCACCACCGAATCGCAGACCCACCGCGAGATGTCGTCCGGCCTGTCGACGCCGGTGGGCTTCAAGAACGGCACCGACGGCGACATCAGCATCGCCATCAACGCCATCCTGTCGTCGGCGCATCCGCACTCCTTCCTGGGCATCAACGCGCAGGGCAATGTGGCGATCGTGCGCACACGCGGCAACGCCTACGGCCACGTGGTGCTGCGCGGCGGCGACGGCCGTCCGAACTACGATTCGGTATCGATCGCGATTGCCGAGCAGGCGCTGGCCAAGGCCAAGCTGCCGGCCAACCTGGTGGTCGACTGCTCGCACGCCAACAGCTACAAGAAGCCTGAGCTGCAACCGCTGGTGATGGCCGACGTCATCCACCAGATCGTGCAGGGCAACCAGTCGCTGGTGGGCGTGATGATCGAATCGAACATCGTCGGCGGCAACCAGAAGATCCCGGCCAACCTGAGCGAGCTGAAGTACGGCTGCTCCGTGACCGACGGCTGCATCGATTGGGAAACCACCGAGAAGATGCTGCTGGAAGCGCACAAGCAGCTGAAAAACCGTCCGTAAGTCAGACGAAGGCCATCACCCTGGTGGCCACGCCGAAAGACCCCGCCAGCGCCGCCTCGGCCTTGCTGGCCGGGGCGCTCAGTTCATCGAGATCGAGATAGACCTTGCAATCCTCCACCTTGACCGAATAGCGGCGCGCATGACTGTGGCGCGGCTCGGCATCCGCACACTCCAGCACCGCATGCACCTGCTCCTCGCCAACGCGGAACAGCGCCACGCCCGGCAACTCCTGCCAGGCCAGCCCGCGCGGCACCAGGCGCGCGCCGCTCATGGGCACATCCTTGAGTTTGCAAATCAGCTTCCATTGTCCAGACATCGCTTGCCTCCGTGATCGACTTTTTACATTGATGTAAGCAAAAGCGGTGCCACGAAAAACGCCCGGCCAGCCCGGGCAAACGGCGAAATGGCGCACTTCGCCAGTGCGGCGCGGACCTGCCGTGGTGCATGCTGGCACGCACTTTCCATTACAATGGCGGATTCCTCTTTTCATTTGTGCTCTTTTCATGATCGTTCTCGGCGTTGAATCCTCCTGTGACGAAACCGGCCTTGCGCTGTACGACACGCAACACGGCCTGCTGTCGCACGCCCTGTATTCGCAAGTGGCGATGCATGAAGAGTACGGCGGCGTCGTGCCCGAGCTGGCCTCGCGCGACCACATCCGCCGCGCCATCCCGCTGCTGACGCAGACGCTGGAAGGCGCCGGCAAGTCGCTGGCCGACATCGACGCCATCGCCTATACGCAAGGCCCCGGCCTGGCCGGCGCGCTGCTGGTCGGCTCGTCCGTGGCGTGCAGCCTGGGCCTGGCGCTGGACAAGCCGGTGCTGGGCGTGCACCACCTGGAAGGCCATTTGCTGTCGCCGCTGCTGGCGACGCAACCGCCGGAATTCCCCTTCATCGCGCTGCTGGTCTCGGGCGGCCACACGCAGCTGATGCGCGTGGACGGCGTCGGCCAGTACACGCTGCTGGGCGAGACGCTGGACGATGCCGCCGGCGAAGCGTTCGACAAGTCGGCCAAGCTGCTGGGCCTGGGCTATCCGGGCGGCCCGGCGATTTCGCGACTGGCCGAGTTCGGCGATCCGCTGGCCTACAAGCTGCCGCGCCCGATGTTGCACACCAAGGATTTCAATTTCAGCTTCTCCGGCCTGAAAACGGCGGTGCTGACGGTGGTGAAGAACCACGAGGAAAAAGTCATCGCCAATATCTGCGAGCAGGACAAGGCCAACATCGCGCGCGGCTTCGTCGACGCGATCGTCGACGTGCTGACAGCCAAGTGTGTGTCCGCGCTCAAGCACACCGGCCTGAAACGGCTGGTGATCGCGGGCGGCGTGGGCGCCAACTCGCAGCTGCGGGCGTCGCTGAACGCGGCGGCAGCCAAGAAGAAGTTCAAGGTCTACTACCCGGAACTGGAGTTTTGCACGGATAACGGCGCGATGATCGCCTTCGCCGGGGCCATGCGCTTGATGATCAACCCGGACGCGGCAAAGAAAGACTACTCGTTCAATGTGCGGCCACGTTGGCCGCTGGACGAGATCAAAGTCGTTTAACCCTGGGCGAACGCGACCGAGGCCAATACAGCCAGGCCGGCCAGCGCCAGCAGGTATTTGACCTTGCCTTTGCCCAGGCGTACGCCGCGCGCGGCGATGCGCTCGCTGCGCAGACGGTGCTCGTCGGACGACGATTCGTGAACCACGTTATTCGTTGTTTTTTGTTCAGTTGCGGTATTCATAACAGCCTCCATGTTTGTTGATCATCTTCCTTTCTGGAGGGCAATGCAATTGTCGTGCCAACCAACTGGATCAAATTTTGTCCATATGGCAGAATTTTAGGCGCTTTTGTGGTGAGCACGCGACACGATACGGCTGGGCAAGCACCAAATCCGTGCGGGCCGCCTAGCGCGCCGCCAGCCGCTGCGGCGCCCGCTCCGCGACAAAATCGATGAAGTGCCGCACCCGCAGGGGCATCTGGGTGCGCTGCTGGTAGTACATGAACACGCCGTTGTTGCGGCTGGCCGTGTGCGGCAGCAGCGGCACCAGCGCGCCGCTGGCCAGCTCGGCCTCGATCATGAAGACCGGCAGCTGGCCGATGCCCACCCCGCTCAGCACCGCCACCAACTCCCCTTCCACCGTATTGAAGCTGGCCACCGCCGGCACTTCCTGGTAGACCGTGGCGCCGTCCACCTGCAACTCCCACGGCATCATGCGGCCGGTGGTCGGACGGCGGAAGCCGGTGCAGCGGTGCTGCTGCAAATCCGACACCGTCTGCGGCGTTCCGTGCAGCGCCAGGTAGGCGGGCGCGGCGCAGGGCAGCAGCACGATGTCGCCCAGCTTGCGGGAAATCAGGTTGCGCTCGGGCGGACTGCCGGCGCGGAAGCCGACGTCGATCTTGCTTTCCACCAGATCGGTGAAGTGGTCGTCCAACTGCAGGTCGAAATGCGCGCCCGGGTAGCGCCGCTGGAACTCCGGCAGCAGCGGGATGATGACGGCGTTGCCGATCGACATGGGCGCGGCCACGCGGATCAGGCCGTCGGCTTCGAGGCGGCTGTTGCGCACCTGGTCCAGCGCCTCATCCAGCAGTCGCAGGCCGGGGTTGGACAGTTCGAACAGGCGCAAGCCCTCTTCCGTCAGGCTCAGGCTGCGCGTGGTGCGGTGGAACAGGCGCACGCCCAGATGCTCCTCCAGCTGCCGCACCGCCTTGCTGACGGCTTGCGGCGTCAGGCCGGCCTCCACCGCCGCCTGGCTGAAACTCTTGGCGCGCACCACGCCGATGAACAAACTGATGACCCGGGCTTTATCCATATTTGCAACCAAAAGGTGATAATCAAACAGCTTTCCTATGGCTAGTGTAGCAGGCGGCGCGTGACTACACTGGCCTGCATCAACTCACCACAAAGGAAACGATCATGACCGGCACTGCACAAAAAGTATGGTTCATCACCGGCGCATCGCGCGGCTTCGGCTTGCTGACCGCGCAACAGGCGCTGGCGCGCGGCGACTACGTGGTCGCCACCGCCCGCGATCCGCACAGCGTCACCGCCGCCCTCGGCGAACACGCGCATCTGCTGGCGCTGCGGCTGGACGTCAAGCTGGAAGCCCAGGCGATCACCGCCGCCCAGCAGGCGGTGGCGCGCTTCGGCCGCATCGACGTGCTGGTCAATAACGCCGGCTACGGCCTGCTGGGCGCGGTGGAGGAAGCCAACGCCGAGGAAGTGCGCGCGCTGTACGAGACCAACGTCTTCGGCCTGCTCAACGTCACCCGCGCCGTGCTGCCGGTGATGCGCCGCCAAGGCAGCGGCCACGTCATCAACATCTCGTCGGTCGGCGGCTATTCGGCCTTTGCCGGCTGGGGCGCGTACGCCTCCACCAAGTTCGCGGTCGAAGGCTTGAGCGAAGCGCTGGCGATGGAGCTGGCGCCGCTGGGCATCAATGTGACGGTGGTGGAGCCGGGCTTCTTCCGCACCGACTTCCTCGACGCCTCGTCGCTGATCAGCACCCGCGACCGCATCGAAGACTACGCCGCCACGGTGGGTGCGATGCGCGAGTTCGCGGCCGGCGTCAACCACCAGCAGCCGGGCGATCCGGCCAAGCTGGCGGTCGCCCTGCTGCAACTGGCAGACAGCGCCAAGCCGCCGGTGCGCCTGCAACTGGGTTCGGACACGGTGGAACGCGTGCGCGCCAAAAACCTGTTCGTCGAAACGGAAATGGCACAGTGGCTGGAGCTGGCGGTATCGACCGATTTCGCCCCGCAGCAAAAGGCCGCTTAAAGTTTGCCGGGCGGGTGGAGCGACAACAGGTCCTCACGTGGATAGCTCCATCCCGGCACGCCCTCGGGACACGGCGCGGCCTCGCCGAAATGCAGCGTCGTGAAATTCCCGCGCGGTGTGGCGGCGAAGCGGTAGTCGGCCAGGTCGCTGGTCGGCAGCATCAGCGCCGGCAGACGGGCGAAGCGCAGCCAGGCATCGACCTGGCAGTTCTTGTCCTTCAAAATGCGCAGCGCCGGCAGGCTGGCCAGCACCGCGCCGAACTGCTGCACAGAGGGCGACAGCGCCTGCGTCGCTTCGGGCGCTCCGGCCAATCCCGCAGGACAAGCCAACGGCGCCAGCCACGCCGGCGCCAGGCTGGCCACGCCACGCCGCAGACGGTAGTAGCCCTGCTTCTCATTGGCTTCCACGCTGGCATACGCCCAGCACAAGGGCTGCGACGGAAACGCCGTCATCGCCACATCCATCACGCGCACCGATGGATCGGCGTTCAGCAAGGCGGCGCTGATCTGCTCGCGGCCCATTCGCGACGCCACGCCCTGCACCGCGATGAAGCCGGCGCTGACGGCCAGCGCCAGCAGCAAGCCCGCACGGCCGCGCGCACCGGCGCGCAACTGCGCCGCGCCGCAAGCCGACGCAATCAACAGCAATGCCGCAAACGAAGTCCACGCCAGATAGCCTTTGGCCGCAAACACCACCAGCGCCGCGAACAGGCAGGCCAGGCCGAGCATGCGCAGCCAGCGCCAGCGCATGATGAGCGCCATCGGCACGCCGACCGCCACCCAGAACAAGGGCTCGACGATGAACACCATGTCGCCGTAGAACCAGCGCCCGTCGAATGGATACCAGGGATGGATGCCGTAGGAATTGGTAAAGTCCATCAACAGATGCAGCGCAAAGCCCAGGCCCACGCTCAGGGCCAGGCCAAGCCGCGCCGTACGGCTGGCCTTCAACAGCGCGCGCGCCGCCGGCCAGCACAACCACAGCAAGGCCGCCAGCAGCAAAGCCTGCGGCAACGCCAGCAAGGCCGTATGCGTATGGCCACGATGATGCAGCAGGTAGCCCAAAGGATTGGGCAGCAGCTTGGTCAGGAACAGATCGAGGTCGGGAAAATTACTGGCTAGCGCGCAGGCCACCAGCAACAAGCGGTGCCGCACCTGCTGCGATGGCGCATCCGCCTCGTCGGGCAGGCTGCGGTGCACCACTTCGCCAACGCCGAAACCGATAATGCTGTGAGTGATATTGTCCATGGACCTATTCGGGTTTGAGCAGCTGTTCCAAACGCCGCGGATAGTGATTCAGGAAATCACGCGTGATGGCGTAATGCTCGGTATCTTCGTAAGCGACTTCGGTAATGCCGGCGCCGTCGAACAGCAGTATCTTCGCGTTCGGGTAGGCCAGCAGTATCGGCGAATGGGTGGCGATGATGAATTGCGACTCGTCTTCCACCAGCTGATGGATCGCCGTCAGCGCCGCCAGTTGGCGGTTGGGCGACAGCGCCGCTTCCGGTTCATCGAGCAGGTACAGGCCCTTGCCTTTGAATTTATTCAGCAGCACCGCCATGAACGCCTCGCCGTGCGAGCGCGAGTGCAGCGAGCGGCCGCCATAGTCGCCCAGATAGCCCAGTTCATCCATGTAGGTGGCGACGTTGTGGAAGCTCTCGGCGCGGAAGAAGTAGCCGTCGCGCGGCGTGCGAAAACTTTTGGACAGCTTCAAGGCCTCAAACAGCGGCGCGTCTTCGCGCGCCGTATTCAGGCGCACGTTCCTGGTGCCGCCCTCCATGCTGAAGCCCAGTGCCAGCGCGATCGATTCCAGCAGCGTCGATTTGCCGGCGCCGTTCTCGCCGATGAAAAAAGTCACATCCGCGTGAAAGCCGATCGACTCCAGGTTGCGCACCGCCGGCACCGTGTACGGATGCTGGTCCCAGTCGACGTGATCGCCGAACAGCGCCGTGATCCGTTGCAGATACGGCTTGGCCTGCAAGCTCACGCTAGCGCTGGACGTCGACGCCGCGCCAGAACGCCACGTGGTCCTTGATCTGCGCGGCCTTTTCGGACGGCTCGGGGTAGTACCAGGCGGCGTTCTCGTTGACCTTGCCGTCGACGTTCAGGCTGTAGTAGCTGGCCAATCCCTTCCACGGGCAGCGCGTGGTGTGCGCGCTGGCTTGCAGGTACTCGGTCTTCACGCTCGACGGCGGGAAGTAGACATTGTTCTCGACGATTTGAACCTCGTCGTCCCGCGCCTGCGCGATGACGACGCCGTTCCAGCTTGCTGTAGGCATCGGACTTCCTTTTCAGTGTCAGTTAGGGCTGCATTCCACGCGGTTGCGGCCCGCGTGCTTGGCGTGGTACAGCGAGGCGTCGGCCTGGCGCAGCAGGCTTTCCGCATCGGCGATTTCCATGTGGTCGAACGAGGCCACGCCCAGGCTGGCCGTTACCGGCAACAGGCGCGGGCCGGCGTAGTGGAGTTGCGCTTCGATCTTGGCGCGCAGGCTCTCGGCGAACTTGCAGGCGCCTTCGATCGGCGTGTTCGGCAGGATCACGCACAGCTCTTCACCGCCGTAGCGGCCCGGCACGTCGATCACGCGCACGCTCTCGCGCAGCAGGCGGCCGACGCTGGCCAGCACCTGGTCGCCGACCGCGTGGCCGTATTCATCGTTGATGCGCTTGAAGTGGTCGAGGTCTATCATCACCGCCGACAGCGGCGAGCGGAAACGCTTGGCGCGCGCCGTCTCGAATTTCAACCGGTGCAGCAGCGAGCGGCGGTTGTGCAGGCCGGTCAGCTCGTCGGTGGTGGCCAGCTGTTCCAGCTCGCGCACCGTGGCTTCCAGCGCCTTCTCGTTGGCGCGCAGTTCGATCAGCGCCATCACCTGGCGGGCCAGCTTGACCAGCGTGGCGTGCTGCTCGGGATTCAGGCCGCCCGGCTTGGTATCCATCACGCACAGCGTGCCGATGGCGAAGCCGTCGGACGAGGTCAGCGCCACGCTGCTGTACATGCGCATGAACGGCGCGTTGACCGTCAGCGCCATGCCGGCGGTGCGGAAGTCCTGCGTCAGGTCGGGGATCTCGGTGGCGGCCTCGCCCAGCACCGCCAGCGAGCAATAGCTTTCGCCGCGCGGCAGCTCGCCCATCTGCATGCCGGTGCAGGACTTGATCCAGACACGCTCGGCGTCGACCAGCGAGATGAAGGCGTAAGGCACCTCGCACACCTTGGCGGCCAGCTCGGTGAGGAAGCTGAAGTCTTCGCAGGCGGGGGTGTCGAGGATGTGGTAGCGGTGCAGTGCGGCCAGCCGGAACTGGTCGGCCTGCGGACGGGCGATGGAGAGTGTATGTACTTTTTCTGCGGCCAGCATAGGCCTCCCTGTAGCGACGTCGATCTCTTATGGGCACCCGCATGCGGCGGGACCGAACTATGGTGCTACCCGATCAGTTTATCGCAAAACAGGGACGGCGGGAGCACTTGCCCCCGCCGCTGGCGGCATTTTTTAAGCCGCTTGCGCCATGATCTCGCGCAGCGCCTTTTCGAACACGGCGGCCGGCTGGCCGCCCGAGATCAGGTGGCGCTCGTTGATGATCACGGCCGGCACCGAGTTGATGCCGTGGCGCTGGAAGAACTGCTCGCGCTCGCGCACCTCGTCGGCGTAGCGGTTCGCTTGCAGCACTTCGGTGGCGGCGTCGACATCCAGCCCCACTTCGCCGACCACGCGCAGCAGCACTTCGTGCGAGCTCGGATCGTCGCCCTTGGTGAAGTAGGCGCCGAACAGCGCTTCCTTCAGCTCCTTCTGCTTGCCTTCCAGCTCGGCCCAATGCAGCAGGCGGTGGGCATCGAAGGTGTTGTAGATGCGGCTGCGCTTGCCCATGGCGAAATCGAAGCCGACTTCGGCGCCGCGGGCGCGTATCATCTCGCGCGCCTGCTCCTGCTGCGACGGCGTCGAGCCGTATTTCTCGCTCAGGTGCTCGCCTATGTCCTGGCCTTCGGGGCCCATATTGGGATTGAGTTCGAAAGGCTGGAAGTGCATGCTGACGGCGGCTTCGTCGCCGATATTGGCCAGCGCCTGGTCCAGCGACTTGAGGCCGATGGCGCACCACGGGCAGGAAACGTCGGAGACGAAATCGATCTTGAGGGTAGTAGTCATGCTGTGCCTTTGCTAAAACGGTATTTCAGCATATGGCGACGCCCGGCGCGAAATCAAGCGCCGGGACGGGGGATGGCCTTACTTTTTGCGGGGCTTGACCGCTTCCTTGCTCTTGCTGCCGATGCGGCTTTCCTTGCCGGCCAGCAAATTCGAGATGTTCTTGCTGTGACGGAAAGCCAACAGTGCGCTCATGGCGAACACCGCGAACAGCTGCGGTTCGACGCCGAACAGCAGGCCGTAGTAGAACGGCGCGAACAGCGCCGCCACCAGCGCCGCCAGCGACGAGTAGCGGAAGGCGTAAGCCACCGCCAGCCAGGTCACCAGCGTGGCCAGGCCCAGCCATGGGTTCAGGCCCAGCAGCACGCCCAGCGCGGTCGCCACGCCCTTGCCGCCGACAAAGCGGAAGAACACCGGCCACAGGTGGCCCAGGAACACCGCGATCGCCACCAGCGCGATGGTGGCGTCGCCGATCTGCAACTGGTCCTGGTAGCGGATCGCCAGCCATACCGCCAGCCAGCCCTTGGCGCCGTCGCCGATCAGGGTCATGATGGCGGCGCCCTTGTTTCCGCTGCGCAACACGTTGGTGGCGCCCGGGTTTTTCGAACCGTAGGTGCGGGGATCGGCGATGCCGAACAACTTGCTCATGACGACGGCAAACGAGATCGAACCGATCAGGTAGGCGGCGACGGTCATCCAAACTGTATTCATTGTTTCCTCAAAAGTAGTCATGCGCCCGTTGGGGGCCGCTGAATATACACTGTCGCGCCTCAATCGGCCAGAGCGCAGTGCACCGGCCTGGCCTGCAACAGCTCGACCAGCACCTGCGGCGCGATGCCGACCAGATAGCCCCTCCTGCCGCCATTGATATAAATCGTTTCCAGCGCAAGAATGCTATCCTCGACATACACCGGCAGCACCTTGCGGGTGCCGAAGGGCGAGGTGCCGCCGATCTGGTAGCCGCTGTGGCGCGTGGCCACCTCCGGCTTGCACGGTTCGACCGACTTGCAGCCGATGCCGCGCGCCAGGTTCTTGGTCGAGACCTTGCAATCGCCGTGCATCAGCACAATTAATGGTTTAGCGGCCTCGTCCTGCATGACCAGGGTCTTGACCACCGCGTGTTCGTCCACGCCCAGCTCGCGCGCGGACACCGTGGTGCCGCCGTGTTCTTCGTAGTCGTAGGGGTGCTCGCTGAAGACCACCTTATGTTTGCGCAGCATTTGCGTTGCCGGGGTCTCGGAGATGTGCTCTTTTTTAGCCATGCGTGGTACGCTGCTTGTGAAGTAGTGTTCGATCGGGAGTTTCTAATTATGCAGCAGGAAATTCGCTTTGCCACTTTCAATGTTTGCAATCTTTCCCAGCCTGGGGCGAAATTGTACGACAATCTGCCGCCGTTGACGCCGGCGGACTACCAAGCGAAAGTCCTGTGGACCGCGCAGCAGCTCGACCTGCTCGACGCCGACGTGGTCGGCTTGCAGGAAGTGTTCTCGCTGGCGGCGCTGCGCGACGTGCTGTCCCACAGCGCCCGCTACCGCGAAGCCACGCTGGCCGGCTTCGACGCCGCGCCCGATCCGCACACCGGCGCCGCGCGCCTGATGCCGCAGGTGGCGCTGGTCTCGCGCCTGCCGCTGGCGCAACCGGCGGCCGAGTACCGCGCCTTCCCCGAGGGTGTGGCGCTGCCGGCCGGCAGCCGCGACGCCGACCGCTTCGCCCGCGCGCCGCTGCACGCCCAGGTGCTACTGCCGGACCAGCGCATCGTCGACGTCGTCGTGGTCCACCTCAAATCCAAGCGCCCCGACTACAGCAGCGGCGACGACTACACCGACCCCTTGCAGTACGCGCAGGCCAACCTGCGCTCGCTGATACGGCGCGGCACCGAGGCGGTGGCGCTGCGCGCCCTGCTCAGCCAGCTCGAAAGCCGCGCGCGCCGGCCGCGCGTGGTGCTGGGCGACTTCAACGACACGGCCGACGCCGTCACCACCGCCATCGTCATGGGTTCCGGCGCGGCCGGCCTGCCGGGCGAGGAGCTGAGCGGCCGCATGTTCGATTGCAACCAGATCCAGCTGGGCCGCGACACCATGCGCCACATCGGCTACACCAACATCCACGAAGGCCACTACATGACCATCGACCACGTGCTGGTGTCCGAGGAATTCAACCCGGCCTCGCGCTACGCGGTGGGCGAGGTGGTGGACGTGACCTATCTGAACGACCACCTGCTGCTGCACCGGCCCGAGGCATCCGACCACGGCCAGGTGCTGGTGCGGCTGCGCCTGTTCGGCGCGCGCGAGCACGCCGCGGCCATGTAGTCAGGCGCCGTCCAGCAGGCCGCCCAGGCCGTCGAGCCAGCCGTTCTGCCGCATGTAGTAACCCTGCGCCTGGTGGCAGCCATGCTGCGCCAGGAAGCGCAGCTGCGCTTCGGTCTCCACGCCCTCCGCCAGCACCGTCAGGTCCAGGCTGCGCGCCATCGCGATGATGGCCGTCACCACCGTCGGCGGCGCCGCGCCGTCTGCCGTGCCGTCGATGTCGCCGATGAAGGTGCGGTCTATCTTCAGCTTGTTGAACGGATACTCGCGCAGGTGGCCGATGCGCGTGTAGCCGGTGCCGAAATCGTCGATCGCCAGCCGCACGCCCAGCCGCCGCAGCGCGCCCAGCGTGGCCGGCGCGGCGGCGCCATGCTGCATGATGACGGCCTCGGTCAGCTCCAGCTCCAGCAATTCCGGCGCCAGGCCGGCCGCCGCCAGCGCCGCGCCCACGCTGTCGGCCAGGTCCTTCTGCAGGAACTGCGTCGGCGACAGGTTGACCGCCACCGCCAGCGCATGGCCGGCCTGCTGCCAGCGGCGCGCCTCGCGGCAAGCCTGCTCCAGCACCCACTGGCCGATCGGCACCATCAGGCCGCAAGCCTCGGCCGCCGCGATGAAGCGCTCCGGCCGCAGCAGGCCCAGCGTCGGATGGCGCCAGCGCAGCAGCGCTTCCGCCGCCAGCGGCAAGCCGCTGGCGAGATCGACCTGGGCCTCGTACTCCAGCACGAACTGGCGTTCGCGCAGCGCGCGCTGCAAGTCGTTTTCCAGCGTCGCCCGCTCGACGATCAGCGCATTCATTTCCGCGCTGAAGAACTGGAAGCCGTTGCCGCCGTTTTCCTTGGCGTGATACATGGCCAGGTCGGCGTGGCGCACCAGGGTGTCGAGGTCGGCGCCGTCGTCGGGAAAGATGCTGATGCCGATCGAGGCGCCCACGTTCAGCCGGTACGGCTCCAGCACGAATTCGCGGCCCAGCGTGCCCAGCACCGCCGCCGCCACGTGCGCGACCTGATCAATGCCGCCGATCTCGGGCAGGATGATGACGAACTCGTCGCCGCCCTGGCGGCTGACGGTGTCGACGCTGCGCACGCAGCCGCGCAGCCGCACCGCCACTTCCTGCAACAGGCGGTCGCCGACGTGGTGGCCCAGCGTGTCGTTGATGTTCTTGAAACGGTCGAGGTCGAGGAACAGCAGGGCCAGCCGGCTGCGCCGGCGCCGCGCCGCCGCCAGCGCCAACGTCAGGCGGTCGAGCAGCAGCACGCGGTTCGGCAGGTCGGTGAGGAAATCGTGCTCGGCCAGGTGGCGGGTCTGCTCCGCCGGCCGGCGGTCGGCGACATCGGCCAGCAGCCCCAGATACAAGGCCAGTTGCTCCTGCTTGCGGGCCGAAATGTCGCGGATTGCCGCACACAGGCGTTGCGGCCCAAGAGCCGTCAGCACCACATCGGCCCAGAACTGGCGGCCACCGCAACCGACCCAGCACCATTCGAAGCGGCGGTTGCCGTCGCGCAGCGCCTCGGCCTGCAGGTCGGCCAGCGCGCGCGCCGACAGCACGCCCTCGGTTTGCTGCAATGGTGACAAATCGGCCAGACTGCGGCCCGGCAGCCGCTCCCCTCCGTCGCATTCGAACAGCGCCAGCGCCGCCGGATTGCAGTCGTCGATGCGGCCATCCTGCAACACCAGCAAGGCGTCGCTGGTGTGCTGGTACAACGCGCGGTAGTCCGCGCCCGGATTGTCGTCTGCTTGTGCCACGTGGCCCTCTCTGGCGTCGCGCCCTCTCAGGCCTTGCTCATTCTTGCCCTTGGGGCGGATGGCTCATTGACCTCCCTCAAACGCGCTTGATCCCGCGTTTTCGCAGTTCATCCGCTTTTTTGCACGGCCCATCGCATTTTTCTGGCGGTTCGCCTTGCAAATACCTACAGTGACACCATGCGCAAATCGGCATAGTCCTGCACCGTGGCGAACTTTTAATAGAAGAACGATATGAAACTTGAAACCTTGCCCGCCTCTCCACAGCCCACCGTCAGCCGCAAACGCTGGCGCAAACCCCTCGCAGTGCTGATCGTCATCGGCCTGGCCGGCGGCGGCTGGACCGTCATGCACGGCAAGAAGGAAGCACCGCCCGCGACCGCGCAGGCAGGCAAGGACGACAAGAAGAAACAGGAAGTCTTCGAACTGGCCAGCGGCGATATCGCGGCCATCGATGCCAGGTCATTGGCGGTCAGCTTGCCCTTATCCGGCTCGCTGGCGCCCCTGAGTTCGGCCACCATCAAGTCCAAGGTCTCGGGCGTGGTGGAGGCCACCACGGTGCAGGAAGGCATGGCGGTGTCCGCCGGCCAGGTGCTGGCCCGCATCGACCAGTCCGACCTGCGCGCCCGCCTGCAACAGCAGCAGGCCATGCTCGACGAAGCCCAGGCCAAGCTGTCACTGGCGACCAAGAACGAGTCCAACAGCGGCGCCCTGCTCAAGCAAAAATACATTTCGCAAAACGCCTACGATTCGACGCAGAACAGCGTCGACCTGGCGCGCGCCAACGTCAAGTCGGCCGCCGCGATGGTGGAGATCGCCCGCATCGCGTTGAACGACGGCGTCATCAAAGCGCCCATCAGCGGCGTGGTCAGCAAGCGCCACGTGCAGGCCGGCGAGAAGCTGGCGCCGGACATGCCGGTCTACAGCATCGTCAACCTGGCCGAACTGACGCTGGAGGCGCAGGTGCCGGCCTCGGAAATCCCACGTGTGAAAGTGGGCCAGGACGTCAAGTTCAAGGTCGACGGCTTCCAGGGCCGCGCCTTCGCCGGCAAGGTGGCGCGCATCAACCCCGCCACCGAGGCGGGCTCGCGCGCCATGCTGGTCTACATCTCCGTCAAGAACGAAGACAGCGCGCTGCGCGCCGGCATGTTCGCCAAGGGCAGCATCGTCACCGACCGTTCCGCCGTCATGCCCATCGTGCCGCTGCCGGCGCTGCGCACCGACAAGGGCCAGCAGGTGGTGTACCAGATCGTACAGGGCAAGGTCATCGCGCAGCCGGTCAAGCTGGGCCTGCGCAACGAGGACGAAGGCTATGCCGAAGTGGTCGAAGGCTTGCAGCCGGGCGCCAGCGTCATCGTCTCCAAACTCGACAGCGTCAAGCCGGGCAGCCAGGTCAAGCTGCCGGTGAACGTCGCCACGCCGGCGCAGCCGCCGAAGTCCGCCATGCTGGCGCAGAAGGACTAAATCATGTGGATCACTAAAACCAGTATCCAGAACCCGGTCTTCGCCACCATGGTGATGGTGGCGCTGGTCGTGCTGGGCCTGTTCTCCTACCGGGGACTGGGCCTGGAGGCCATGCCCAACGTCGACATTCCCGGCGCGCTGATCGAGGTCAACTATCCTGGCGCGTCGCCGGAGGCGGTGGAGAACGACATCACGCGGCCGATGGAAGACGTGGTCAACACCGTCAGCGGCATCAAGACGCTGCGCGCCAACTCGTGGGAAGGCCGCGCCGGCCTGTACATCGATTTCGAACTGTCCACCAATATGGACAAGGCGATGCAGGACTTGCGCGACAAGGTGGCGCAGGTGCGCCCGCGCTTCCCGAAAGAAGCCAAGGATCCGTTCATCGTCCGCTTCGAAGGCGAGAACAGCCGCCCGATCGCACAGATCGGCCTGACCGCCACCGACCACACGCTGCGCGAACTGTCGACCATGGCGGACCAGCTGATCGGCAAGCGCTTCCAGGGCGTGGCCGGCGTCGGCCAGGTGCGCCTGAACGGCACGGCCTCGCGCCAGATCCTGATCAGCCTGCGTCCCAACGACCTGACCGCGCAAGCGATCGGCGTCGATGAAGTGATCGCCGCGATCCAGGCCACCAACACCAACCTGCCGGCCGGCTCGATCAGCTACGGCGCCACCGAACAGCTGGTGCGCATCGAAGGCAAGATGAAGGATGCGCGCGACTTCAACAAGATCATCGTCGCCCGCCGCGCCAACGGCCCGGTGTTCCTGGAGCAGGTCGCCACGGTGATCGACGGCGCGCAGGAAGAGCTGTCGGTCTCGCGCCTGAGCGGCAAGCGCGCCATCACCATCGACATCACCAAGGTGCAGGACGCCAACGTGGTCGAAGTGGGCCGCCGCATCCAGAAGGTCGCCGCCGATCTGCAGAAGACGCTGCCGGCCGACATCACGCTGACCGTACTGAACGATGAATCGCTGAAGGTGCAGAGCCAGCTCGACAACGTAAAGGAAACCATCATCGAAGGCGCGGTGCTGACGATGATCATCGTGTTCCTGTTCCTGCACTCGTGGCGCTCGACCATCATCACCGGCCTGACCTTGCCGATCTCGGTGATGGCCAGCTTCATCGCGATGAAATTCTTCGGCTTCACGCTGAACTTCCTGACGCTGATGGCGCTGTCGCTGTGCATCGGCCTGCTGATCGACGACGCCATCGTGGTGCGCGAAAACATCGTGCGCCACCTCGGCATGGGCAAGAACCACCGCCGCGCGTCGGAAGACGGCACCAACGAAATCGGCCTGGCCGTGATGGCCACCACCTTCGCCATCGTCGCCGTGTTCATCCCCGTGGCCTTCATGCAGGGCGTGATCGGCCGCTTCTTCCTGCAGTTCGGCGTCACCGTCGCGGTGGCCGTGCTGGTGTCGCTGTTCGTCAGCTTCACGCTGGATCCGATGCTGTCGTCGGTGTGGCCGGACCCGGTCAAGGACCGCTTCAAATACGTGCCGTGGCTGGGCCGCTTCATGCACTGGCTGGAAGGCGGCGTCGAAGCGCTGCACGTGGTGTACGGCAAGGTGCTGGCCATCGCGCTGCGCTGGCGCAAGCTGACGCTGGCCTTCGCCGCCGCGCTGTTCGTCTCCAGCCTGATGCTGGTGCCGATGATAGGCGGCGAGATGTTCCCCGACCAGGACAACGGCTGGATCAACCTGCGCATGAAGACCCCGGTCGGCTCCAGCCTGGAGTACACCGACAACAAGGTGCAGCAGGTCGAGCAGGCGCTGAAGGAGTTCCCCGAAATCGCCAATGTGATCTCGGTGGTCGGCACCCAGGACGGCCGCAACACCGCGCAGATCGACATGAAGCTGCAGGACCGCAAGACCTACAAGCGGCGCACGCAGAAGGAGCTGGAAGGCGCGGTGCGCGCACGCCTGAGCAAGATCGCCGGCATCACCATGTCGGTGGGCTGGAAGCCTATCTTCATCGCCATCCTCGGCACCGATGAAGGCAAGCTGGACGCCGTGGCCCACCGCCTGATGGACAAGATGCGCAAGATCAAGGGCGTGGCCGACCTGGAGTACAGCCAGGAAGGCGCCAATCCATCGACCACGGTGAAGATCAACAACGAGCTGGCCAGCGACCTGGGCCTGACGGTGCAGCAGATCGGCACCGCGCTGCGGCCGTTCGTGGCGGGCGACACCACCAGCCACTTCCTGGCCGACGATGGCCAGAACTACGACGTCAACGTGCAGCTCCCGAAATCGGGCCGGCAGAAGATCGCCGACCTGGCCGACCTGTCGCTGGCCTCCAGCAAGCTGGGCCCTGACGGCCGGCCGGTGATGGTGCCGCTGCGCCAGGTGGTGGACTTCGTGCCGTCGTTCAGCCCGCAGGTGCTCAAGCGCCAGGCGCTGCAGCGCCGGGTGGCGGTGTATGCCGGTGTCGAAGGCCGTCCGGGCGGCGACGTCGACAGCGACGTCAAGAAAGCCATGAAGGAAATCGACCTGCCGGCCGGCGTGCGCTTCGACGTCGGCGGCAATGCGCAGGAAATGGAAGAGAGCATGACGTCGGCCATGGTCGCGCTGGGCATCGCGGTGATCTTCATCTACCTGGTGCTGGCTTCGCAGTTCGGCAGCTTCCTGCAGCCGGTGGCGATCATGATGTCCTTGCCGCTGTCGCTGATCGGCGTGCTGGTGGCGCTCTTGATCACCGGCAGCACGCTGAACATCTTCTCGGTGATCGGCTTCATCATGCTGATGGGCCTGGTGACGAAGAATGCGATTCTGCTGGTGGACTTCACCAACCACGCGCAGCGCGGCGGCATGGGCCAGTACGAGGCCATCATGTCGGCCGGCCAGGTGCGGCTGCGTCCGATTGTGATGACGACGCTGGCGATGGTGTTCGGCATGCTGCCGATGGCGATCGGCATGGGCGACGGCGGCGAGACGCAGGCGCCGATGGGCCGCGCGGTGATCGGCGGGGTGATCACCTCCACCCTGCTGACGCTGGTGGTGGTGCCGGTGGCCTACACCTACCTGGACAGCCTGGGCAAGCGTTGCGCCCGCTTCTTCAAGGGCAAGGCGCACGAGGAAGAAGCCGCCATGCAGGACGCCATCGAACCGCTGCACGACATCAAGGCCCGCAACGAAGTCGCGTGATCGGGACGTACAACGCAAAACCGGGCTGCATGCCCGGTTTTTTTTCGTGTTTACTCAGCGGCGGCGGTATCGCCGTCGGCGGCATCGTCGCCATCGGCTTCATCGAGCTCGCCTTCCTGGGCCAGCCCGGGATTCTGCTTCAGCTCGGCCTTGCGACGGGCTTTTTCATCCGCTTTCTTTTTCTTTTCCAGCTCACGCTGCCGCTTTTCATACGCGAAATTTGTCTTTGCCATTTGCCACCTCTTCTTTATACGGTTCGATTACCTGCCCACATTATGACGCACTTACGGCCGACGCAAGTTTTTCAGCCGCGAGGATGATGTTGCGCATGCAAATGCTTGAGCCGCTCACGGGCGACGTGGGTGTAGATTTGTGTCGTCGAAATATCCGAATGGCCCAACAGTAACTGTACCACCCGCAGGTCGGCGCCATGGTTCAGCAGGTGGGTGGCGAAGGCGTGGCGCAGCGTGTGCGGCGACAGCGGCGCGGTGATGCCGGCCTTCAAGGCATGTTTTTTAATCAAGACCCAGAACATTTGCCGCGTCATCGGCCCGCCGCGCCCGGTGACGAACAGCGCGTCGTCGACCTGGCCGTTGAGGATGATGCCGCGCGCTTCCTTGACGTAGCGCTCTATCCACACCCGCGCCTGCTGCCCGAACGGCACCAGCCGCGTCTTCGCGCCCTTGCCGGTGATGCGCAACACGCCATCGTTCAGGCTCAGCTCCAGCATCTTGAGCGTGACCAGCTCGGACACCCGCAGGCCGCTGGCATACATCAGCTCCAGCATGGTGCGCTCGCGCAGGCCCAGCGGCGTGGCGACGTCGGGCGCGGCCAGCAGCGCCTCCACTTGAATTTCGCTCAAGGTGTGGACGAAGCGCGCCGGCTGCCTGGCCGATACCAATTTGAGCGTCGGGTCGTCGGCGATGCGGCGCTGGCGCAGCAGCAACTGATAAAAGCGCCGTATCACCGACAGCCGCCGGTTGGACGAGGTGGCCTTGCCGCTGTCCTGGTGACGGGCCGCGATATAGCCCTCGATATCGTGGGCGGCGACGGCCGCCAGCCCGGCCACATCCGGCCGCTTCTTCTCCACCCAGGTGGCGAACAGGCGCATGTCGCGCCGGTAGGCTTCCAGCGTGTTCTTCGACAGGCCGTCCTCCAGCCACAGGCTGTCGCAGAACTCGTCTATCAGAGCAGTGTTGTCTGTTGCCATGCGTATTCGCTCGACCCTTCGTGCGCCAGCAGCCAGCGCTTGATGCCCAGCAGGTAACCGTTCGGGTCGTCGCTGTTGGCGAAGCCGCCCAGGCCGGAAGAAGAGGTCACGCGGTGGCAGGGAATCACCACCGGGAACCAGTTGGCGCCGCAAGCCTGGCCCACCGCGCGCGGCGCCGAGCCGATATGTTTGGCCAGCTCGCCGTAGGTCCGCACGCTGCCGCGCGGAATCGAACGGATGGCGTCCCAGACCTTGTGCTGGAATTCAGTGCCGGCACGCTTCAGCGGCAGGTCGAAAACGAAATCGGCATCCTCGCAATACTTGCCCAGCTGCTCGGCCGCCAGTTCCGCGACCGCATCCTGCGGCGCTTTTGCATCAAAATGGGGCGGCAGGTAACAGAGTTCAGTTATCAGACCACCCGCCGTGCGCACGCCCAATTTTCCAAGCGGCAAGTCCAAGACGGCGGCGAACAATTCATGCTGCTGTTGTATTTTCATCACACCCTACGCACCAAAAAGACCGCCTGAAGTTGTCGAAATGCACCATTTTGTTGCATTCGAACTACATTAAAAAAACCACACGATTGCATTGTAAGTCCGCGCCGACGGAGGCGGCGATACGACAGGCGAAAAAAAACGCACCTTGCGGTGCGTTTCCAAATCCTGCTTCACGTTCCCGGTCGTTTGCCTGTCCCCGTAGCGCGCTTGTGGCGGCCTTCAGCGACTATAACAACGACATTCTGTAAAACGTGCGTCTCCTCGATCTATTGCCGGTATTCAGTACCGTTTCTCTACACACTCCCCACCTACAATTCTGGGCTCTTGCTACCGGGTCGCATATCGATATGCACTTCTCCCTGAGAGCGACGCAATCATAACGTATCTTTTTGCGTTTTTCCCAGTTTTTTTCGACCCGGTCCCACGCTTACTTTAAGAGTAAATTAAATTCGGGAGCCACAGAGAAATTTGTGGTACATATGTGATCAAAATCAGGAAACCCAGCATCGTCAGCAACCATGGCCATACGGCAACGGTCAGCTCGGTGATGCCCATCTTGGTGATGCCCGACGCCACATACAGGTTCAGGCCCACCGGCGGATGGCACATGCCCACTTCCATGTTCACCACGATCAGGATGCCGAAGTGCACAGGATCGATGCCCAGCTTCATCGCCACCGGGAACAGGATAGGCGCCATGATCAGCACGATCGACGACGGCTCCATCACATTGCCCGCCAACAGCAACAGGATGTTCACCACCAGCAGGAAGCTGACCACGCCCAGCCCCTGGCCGGTGATCCACTCGGCCATGGCTTGCGGGATGTTTTCGCTGGTCATCAGGAACGAGAACAGCACCGCGTTGGTGATGATGTACAGCAGCATCGCCGACATCGCCGCCGAATCCAGCAGCACCTTGCCCACCTGCTTGAGCTTCAAGTCCTTATAGACGAACACGGCGATGATGAAGGCGTACACCGCCGCCATCGCGGCCGCCTCGGTCGGCGTGAACGAGCCGGTGTAGATGCCGCCCATGACGATGACGATCAGCAGCAGGCCCCAGGCGCTCTTGCGGAAGGTGCTCCAGCGCTCGCCCCAGCTGGCCTTGGCCATGCGCGGATAGTTGTGCTTGCGCGCCAGCCACCAGGTGGTCAGGCCGAGGAAGAAGGCCAGCATCACGCCCGGCACCACGCCGGCCATGAACAGCTTGCCCACCGAGGTGTTGGTCGTCACCGAGAACATCACCATCACGATCGACGGCGGGATCAGGATGCCCAGCGCGCCGGAGGTGGTGATGACGCCGGCGCCGAAGCTCTTCGGATAACCCTGGCGCACCATGGCCGGCAGGATGATGGAGCCGATCGCCACCACCGTCGCCGGCGACGAGCCGGACACCGCGGCAAACAGCGCGCAAGCCAGCACGCCGGCCAGGGCCAGGCCGCCGTGCCAGTGGCCCACCATCGAGCTGGCGAAGTTGATCATGCGCCGCGCCACCCCGCCATGCGTGAGGAAGTTACCCGCCAAAATAAAGAACGGGATGGCCATGATCTCGAATTTCTCGATGCCGGTGAACAGCTTGAGCGCCACCGATTCGATCGGCACCTGGGTCATGGTGAACAGGAAGGTCAGCACTGTCAGGCCGAGCGAGATGGAGATCGGCATGCCGGTCAACATCAGCAACAGCAGCAGCACGAAAATAATCAGTGCGTTCATGCGCGGGCTCCTTTTTCTTCAGCCGTCAATTCGTCTTCCAGGCCCTCGACGTGCGAGTGGTCGTGCTTGGGCAGCTGGCCGGTCTTGGCGAAGGCCACCAGCACCTGCAGGAAGCGGAAGCACATCAGGTAGGAACCCAGCGGCACCGCCAGGTAGACGATCCACATCGGCATTTCCAGGTCGGCCGAGGTCTGGTCGGTATGGCCGATCTCCCACACGAAGCTGGCGCCCAGCGTGCCGACGATGCCGGTGAACACGGCGCCGGCCAGCAGGCCGAAGACGACGAACTTGTTGCGCCACGGTGTGTTCATGCGGTTGATGATGACGTCGACGCCGACGTGGATGCCGGTACGCACGCCATAGGCGGCGCCGAACTTGGCCATCCACACGAACATATAGATGCAGGCCTCTTGCGCCCAGCTGGTGTTCAGTTGGATCAGATAATCCTGCAAGCCGGGTATCGGCAAACCGGACAGGTAGCGGTGGACTACCGCGACGAAGATCAGAATGGTGGCTGCGGCCATCAGGGACGCAATCAACCATTCTTCGAGCTTATCGAGGAATTTCATGGTGGACCTTCAGTGGAGGAGATAAAAACGGGACGGCCTTGCGCCGCCCCGGCGGCAGACTTACTTGGCTGCTTCTTTATTGATTGCGGAGATCAGGTCTTTGCCGATGCGGCCTTCCATATCCTTCTGCACCGGCAGCAGCGCCTTGCGCCAGTCGGCCTGCTCTTTCACGCTAGGCGTGTAGATCTCGGTCTTGCCGGTCTTCTTGATCGCTTCCAGCGCCAGGTCGTTGTCGCGCTGGGCGATGGCTTTTTCAAACGTGGTGGCATCCTTCATCGCCTTGTCCAGCGCGGTGCGGATGTCGGCCGGCAGGCCGTCCCAGAACTTCTTGTTGACGATGACCGCATAGCCCAGGTAGCCGTGGTTGGACACCGTCACGTGCTTCTGCACTTCGTGCATCTTCTGGGTGTACATATTCGACGGCGGGTTCTCGGTGCCGTCCACCACGCCGGTTTGCAGCGCCTGGTACACCTCGGAGAAGGCCAGCACCTGCGGGTTGGCGCCCAGTGCGCGCATCTGCGCGTCCAGCACCTTCGACGACTGGATGCGCATCTTCAGGCCTTTGAAGTCGGCCACGTTGTGCAGCGGCTTGTTGGCCGACATGACCTTGAAGCCGTTGTCCCAGAACGCCAGGCCGGTGATGCCCTTAGGTTCCAGCTTCTTCATCAGGCCCTTGCCGATTTCGCCTTCGGTGACGTTATACAGCGCGGTCTTCGACGGGAAGATGTACGGCAGGTCGAACGCTTCGAATTCCTTCACGCCCAGCGGGCCGAATTTGGCCAGCGATGGCGCCAGCATCTGCACGGCGCCCAGTTGCAGCGCTTCCAGTTCTTCCTTGTCCTTGTAAAGTTGGCTGTTCGGATAGACTTCGACCTTGACGCGGCCGTTGGTGGCCTTCTCGGCCAGCTGCTTGAAACGCTCAGCGGCCTGGCCTTTCGGCGTGTCCGTGGCGACCACGTGGCTGAATTTAATGACGATAGGAGCCTGGGCGTAGGCGTTGATGCTCAGTGCCGCGGTAACGGCCAGCAGGGCGATTTTCAGTTTCATGGAGTCTCCAGAAGGGATTTAAAATACGGTATTGTTCTAGTTTGAACGATTCTCACCAAAAGTAGCAAGTCCGGCTACTGTGGAAAACCACAATGGTGCCAGCCCCCCAAGGCTTTAACCTGACCTCCCATGACCGCCAAGCCCTCCCCGCCCACCGCCGCGCGCCGCACGCCGTACAGCTCTCCGCTGCGCTGGCTGCTGCCCATCATGCTGGTGCTGTTCTTCCTGGCGATCCTGATCTGGCTGCCGTGGCAGGCCCGCCAGATGGAGAGCAACGAGCGCCAGGAGCAGCTGATCGCCGACACGCTGTGGGTCGAGCAGACCATCCGCTTCCAGCTGGGCCGCGACGAGGAAAGCCTGCGCGGCCTGGGCGCCGACATCGCCGCCGGCCGCCTGCCGCCGGGGCAGGCCCACGAACGGCTGGCGCGCCTGCTGAAGAACGGCCATGAGCTGCTGCGCGTGATCTGGCTGCGGCCGGACGGCCATCTGGCCGCCAGCAGCGATCCGCAGGCGGCGCCGGTGGAGCTGTCGGCCGCCTCCCAGGCCACCATGGAGCTGACCCGCAAGACCCGCCATCCGATGTACACGCAGCCGGAGGCGCAGACGCCCAACCTGTCGGCCGCCCCGGCCGCCGTGCTGATGGACTACCACGTGCCGCTGTTCCGCGGCGACGAATACCTCGGCGACCTGGTGGCCACCTATCAAACCAGCGCGCTGCTGGAGGAGATGGTGCCGTGGTGGTTCGCCCAGGACAACCAGGTCTCGCTGATCGACCGCGACGACAAGGTGCTGGCGCGCCGCGCCGCCGCCGGCCCTGGCCACGGCGTCTACACCCACAAGCGCGCGCTGGACCTGCCGGGCGCCTCGATCACGCTGGTGACGGACAGCGTCAAGAGCGAACCGCAGCTGCTGCCCAACCTGCTGGTCGGCTCGGTGATCGTGCTGTCGCTGGGATTGTTATGGAGCCTGCTGGCGTTGTGGGGCCACATCTCGCGGCGCCTGGAAGCCGAAGGCGCGCTGCGCCAGCAGATGTCGTTCCGCACCGCGATGGAAAACTCATTGGTGACTGGCCTGCGCGCGCGCGACCTCGAAGGCCGCATCACCTACGTCAACCCGGCCTTCTGCCAGATCGTCGGCTATCCGGCCGAAGAGCTGGTCGGCATGCTGCCGCCCATGCCCTATTGGGCGGCCGAAGCCATGTCCGAGTACCAGAGCCGCTTCGCCTCGGTCCTGGCGGGCAAGGTCACGCCGCAGTTCGAAACCATCTTCCAGCGTCCCGACGGCGAACGGGTGCCGGTGCTGATCTTCGAAGCGCCGCTGGTCGACAAGGACGGCAAGCAGACCGGCTGGATGGGCTCCATCCTCGACATCTCCGACCGCAAGCGCATCGAGGAACTGAACCGCCAGCAGCACGAAAAGCTGCAAACCAGCGCGCGCCTGGCGACCATGGGAGAGATCTCGTCGATGCTGGCGCATGAGCTGAACCAGCCGCTGGCCGCGATCTCCAGCTACACCACCGGCGCGCTCAATGTGCTGGCGCGCGCCGAGGGCAGCGGCGCGGCGGTCGATTGCGGCATCCTCAAGCCGGCGCTGGAACAGGCCAGCGCGCAGGCGCAGCGGGCCGGCCAGATCATCCGCAGCGTGCACGAATTCGTCAAGAAGAGCGAACCGCAGCGGCAGGAGATCGCCATCGCCTCGCTGCTCGACGGCATCCGCGCGCTGATCGAATTGCAGGCGCGGCAAGCCTACGTCTCCTTCAACGCCAGCATCCCGGCCGACCTGCCGCCGGTGCGCGCCGACCGCGTGATGATCGAACAGGTGCTGCTCAACCTGACCCGCAACGCCATCGAGGCGATGGCGCACATCCCGCCGCAGCGGCGCATGCTCAACGTGGTGGCCGCGTATGATGCGGCCAGCGCGCAGGTCAGCGTGGCGGTGATCGACCAGGGGCACGGCATCCAGGAGGACGTGGCGCAGCGACTGTTCTCGCCGTTCTTCTCGACCAAGGCGGAAGGCATGGGCATGGGGCTCAACATCTGCCGCACCGCGATAGAATTCCACGGCGGCTCGCTGACCTACAGCGCCAACCCGCAAGGCGGCACCATATTTACCTTCGTGCTGCCGGCGATGCTGGCGGCCGCGGAACAGGAGACTTGAACCATGCTGCATATCGTCGATGATGAAGCGGTCGTACGCGACTCGCTGACCTGGCTGGCCACTTCGCGCGGCATCCCCTCGCGCGCCTACGACTCGGCGCTGCAACTGCTGGCCTACACCGACGCCGGCCAGTTCGACGCCGATGGCGACTGCGTGCTGCTCGACGTGCGCATGCCGGACATGAACGGCGTGGCCGCCTTCGACCAGCTGTCCGCGCGCGGCCTGACGCAGCGCATGCCGGTGATCTTCCTGACCGGCCACGGCGACGTGCCGATGGCGGTGGATGCGCTCAAGCGCGGCGCCTTCGATTTCTGCGAGAAGCCCTTCAACGACAACCAGTTGATGGACCGGGTGCAGGAAGCGCTGGTCAACTCGCGCCAGGCCGGCGCCATGGCGGCGGTGCACGCGCGCCTGGCCACGTTGTCGGCGCGCGAGCGCGAGGTGCTGGACCTGATCCTGGCGGGGAAGATGAACAAGGTCGTGGCCGACCAGCTGGGCATCAGCATGCGCACCGTCGAAGTCCACCGCGCCCACATCTTCGACAAGATGCAGGTCAAGACCGCCGTCGAACTGGCCGGCCTGCTCAAGTAGGACTGAATTAATAACTATATGCTCATATCACTGGTTGTCGTCTTCATCCTCGCCTATGCCGCCATCGCGCTCGAACATCCGCTGGGCATCAACAAATCCGCCTCGGCCCTGGTCGGCGCGGGCCTCATGTGGTGCATCTACGCGCTGGGCGTGGACGACCCGCAGCTGGTCGGAGGCAAGCTCGATACCACCGTGGCCGCGACCGCGCAGATCGTTTTCTTTTTGATCGGCGCCATGACCATCGTCGAAGTGGTCGACTCCCACCACGGATTCGACGTCATCACCTCGCGCATCGGCACATCCAGCCTGTCGTCCTTGATGTGGCTGATCGGTATCGCAACCTTCTTCCTCAGCGCGGTGCTGGACAACCTGACCACCACCATCGTCATGATTTCCCTGACGAAGAAGCTGCTCGACCAGGCGGAAGACCGGCTGCATTTCGCCGGCATCATCGTGCTGGCGGCCAATGCCGGCGGCGCATGGTCGCCCATCGGCGATGTCACGACGACGATGCTGTGGATAGGCGGCCAGATCTCCAGCACCGGCATCATGCAGGCGGTGTTCCTGCCGTCGCTGGTCAATCTGCTGGTGCCGCTGGCGATATCGGCCTATGCGCTCAGAGGGCGCAGCATCGCCGTGTCCCAGCGTGACGGCCAGCAGGAGGCCAATGCGGGCAGCGGCTTCGAACGCGCGCTGATGTTCTGCCTCGGCATGGGCATCCTGGTGGCGGTGCCGGTCTTCAAGACCGCCACGCACCTGCCGCCGTTCATGGGCATGCTCTTCGGCCTGGGCCTGTTATGGCTGGTGGGGGAACTGCTGCATCGGGACAAGGAGGTCGAGTGCAGGGAAGCGCTGTCGCTGACCAGCGCGCTGCAACGCATCGACCTGAGCGCTATCGTCTTCTTCATCGGCATCCTGCTGGCCGTGGCCACGCTGGAGCACACGCACATCCTGTCGGCGCTGGCGCTGTGGCTGGAGCAGACGATAGGCCGCCAGGACCTGATCGTGATCGCACTCGGCCTGCTGAGCGCCATCGTCGACAACGTGCCGCTGGTGGCCGCATCGATGGGCATGTACGACCTGTCGCAGTTCCCGCTCGACGACTTCCTCTGGCATTTTGTCGCCTACTGCGCCGGCACCGGCGGCTCCATCCTGATCATCGGCTCGGCCGCCGGCGTGGCCGCGATGAGCCTGGAGAAGATCCAGTTCATCTGGTACATGCGCAAGATCAGCGGCCTGGCCTTGCTGGGCTACTTCGCCGGCGCCGCCGTCTACGTGCTGCAATACCGCCTGCTGCACTGAGCAGCCCGCTTGATTCCGCGCATACGCACGCTTATCATGAAGTGACAAGGTCACTAGTCTGGGCTCCGCAAGGCGACAATGGGCGTATTATTTCTTGCAGATATGGTGATCGATATGAAACGCGAAAATATTTCAAAACCGTACTTCACCCAAGAGCAAATTGATGCCGCAATCGCTGCGGCTCCAGACCATGTGGACGACCCTGATTGCCCATATGATCCGAACGACGAAGCAGCAGTTGAAGCCTTTTGGTCAAAGGCCACAATTACTTTCCCTGGCGGCCATCCGCACCAAAAGCCTTTCAGAAAAATCAAAGCACAAGACTAAAAAGGCTAATCCTTGCCGACACAGCAGAACTGCTCCCCACTAGGCCGCCTTCTGCGCGGCGATCCACTCGTCCACCACCTGCTCCAGCACCGGCAGCGGCACGTTGCCGGTCTCCAGCACCACGTTGTGGAAGGCCTTGATCGAGAACTTGTCGCCCAGCGCCTTCTGCGCCTTGGCGCGCAGGTCGAGGATGCGCATCATGCCGATCTTGTACGCGCAGGCTTGCCCCGGCATCGCGACATAACGCTCCACCTCCGCCGCAGGAATGCCGTAGTCGATGCCCTGCTGGCGCGTCCACTTCATCGCGTGCAGGCCCGTGTCCACCACCAGCCTGCGTGCGCGGAACAGCTCCGCATCCAGCTGCCCCAAATGGCCGACCACGTCGCCGTCATACCAGTTGTTTTCCGCTGCCAGCTGCTCCGCGTACAAAGCCCAGCCCTCGCCATACGCCGAGCCCACCGCGAACACGCGGTCGCGGCGATAGCGCGGCAGCTTGTCGTTCTCCTGCTGCAGCGCGACCTGGAAGTGATGGCCCGGCACGCCCTCGTGATACACCAGCGTACGCATGCCGACAATGCGGAACTCCGGCCCCGGCATCGGCGCCCAGAAGATGCCCGGCCGCGTGCCATCCTTGGCCGGCCCCGTGTAATGGGCCGCCGCCGTCTTCTCGGTGAACGACGGCTCGCGCTTGACCACCACCGGCGCCTTCGGCGTCACATCGAACAGCTCCTTCGCGCGCGCCTCGGCATCGCGCAGCACGCTGTCGTAGCGCGCCAGCAGCGCCGGGCGCGGATCGGCTTCCTTCGGCTGCGAGTCCTTCTCCAGCTGCGCCATGCGCTCCTTGATCGTGCCCGCGTTGTAGCCCAGCGACGCCAGCAAACCGTCCATCTCCTTCTCGATGCGCGCCACTTCCTGCAAGCCGATGTTGTGGATCTGCTCCGGCGTGTAGTCGGTGGACGTCATCTGCTTGAGCAGCAGAGCGTAGGCCTTGTCGCCATTGGGCAGGCGCCACAAGCCGGCGTCGTTGGTGGTGCGCGGCAGCTGCTCCTGCAGCATCGTGCGGGCGCGCTGGAATACCGGAATGATCGACTGGCCGACGATAACCTCGGCCGCCGCCGCAAACTTCGCCTGCTGTTCCGGCGACACGTCCTGCAAACTGCCCATGCGCTGCTTCAGCGTGGCGACAAACACATTGCTCTCCGGCGTGCCGTCAAGGAAGCGGTCCAGCTGCCCGATCGAGGACTGCGTCAGAAAGGTCGGCATCAGAATGCCACGGCCTGCGGCGCCACGCGCCTGCATGATGCCGGTGTCCATCTTGCCGGCCACCAACTTCAAACGCACCAGATAGTTTTCCACGTCGCGCCGGTTACGGATCGGGTGCGCCTGCGTCAGGAAGTTCACCAGCTGCACATGCAGGCCGCCGAACTGGTTGAAGACGAAGTTGTAGTCCATGTAGGGCCACGCATCCACCGTCCCCTGCAAATTCCAGCCTATGCTGGCGGCGCTGGCGCGCTGCTGCGGCGTCAACGCCTGCTGATCGATCTTCGACAACTGCGCCAGCGCGGTCTTGGCGGCGGCCACTTCGCCGGCGCGGTGGACGATGGTGTTGGGCGTGAGCTTGCGGTCCAGTTGGTCCTGCTGCTTGCCGCTGAAGTACTGCTTCTGCGTGGCCTGCTCAGGATCGTTGCGCACCTTGGCGTTGGCGACCTTGTCGGCCCAGCTGTCGAAGCTGACGCCATGCGCAGCAAGGGTGAAGGACGCGCCGGCAAGCAGCGAAATGAATCTGGTTGAAGTATGCATGGACGTGGGCCTCGTGGATGAACCGCACGAGTGTAGCGCAGTTCAAGCGTGGCAGGCCAGCGCCCATTCGACGTGCTCACGCACCAGTTCCGACGGATGCTCGCGACGCGCCTCCAGCGCCGCCACGATCGCCGCATCGCCTCTCGCACCGGCCGCCGCCGCGTTACCCAGGCCTACCGCGATATTGCGCAGCCATCGCTCATGGCCTATGCGGCGTATCGGACTGCCTTCCATCTTGCGGTTGAACTCTTCCTCGGTCCAGGCGAACAGTTCGACCATCGAGGCGCTGCCCAGGCCATGGCGTTCGTCGAAGTCCGGCAGCACCGCGCGCTGCGCGAACTTGTTCCATGGGCAGGCGGTCTGGCAGTCGTCGCAGCCGTAGACGCGGTTGCCGATCAACGGCCGCATCTCCAGCGGGATCGCGCTTTTCAGTTCGATGGTCAGGTAGGACACGCAACGCCGCGCATCCAGCTTGCCCGGCCCGAGGATGGCCTGGGTCGGGCAGATGTCGATGCACGCCGAGCACTGGCCGCAATGGCGGCCGGTCGGCTCGTCCACCGGCAGCGGCAGGTCGACCAGGAACTCGCCCATGAAGAACATCGACCCGGCGGTGCGCGACAGCAGCAAGGTGTGCTTGCCGCGCCATCCCAGGCCGGCCTTCTCCGCCAGCGGCAGCTCCATCACCGGCGCCGAGTCGGTGAAGACGCGGTAGCCGAAGTCGCCGATCTCCGCCTTGACCTTGTCGGCCAGCTGCTGCAAACGGGCGCGCAGCACCTTGTGATAGTCCCTGCCCCGCGCATAGACCGAGATGACGGCCGCGCCGGGATCGGCCAGCCGCGCCGCCTCGCGCTCGCGCCAATCGTGCTCGCCGCCGGTTTCCGTGTCCCTCGGCAGGTAGTTCATGCGGGCGCTGACCACGCGGATGGTGCCCGGCACCAGCTCTGCCGGACGGGCGCGCATCATGCCGTGGGTGGCCATATAGTCCATTTCACCGTGCATGCCGGCGTCCAGCCACGCCTGCAGGCCGGCCTCGGCGTGACTGAGGTCGATGTCGGTAATGCGGATTTCGGCGAAGCCCAGCTCCACACCCCAGCGCTTGATGCTGAGGGCAAGTTCGGCTAAATTGGTTTCTGACAGGGACATCGGTAGCGGGTGGCGGTTACAATGGCTGGCGATCCAACCAACACGACATTCTAATTGATGCAGCACTTCCAAGCCCATCTCCACGACGAAGCCGGCACCGCCGCCCTGGGCGCGGCCCTGGCGCGCGCCATCTCGCCCGGCCTGGTGATCTACCTGCACGGCGACCTGGGGGCCGGCAAGACCGCCCTCACCCGCGCCCTGCTGCACGCCGCCGGCCATGTGGGCACGGTCAAAAGCCCGACCTACACCTTGTCCGAACCGTATGCGATCGAGCTCGAAGGCCGCAAGGTCAGCGTGATCCATTTCGACCTGTACCGCATGGGCAGCCCGGAGGAATTCCTCGACGCCGGCTTCCGTGAGGACTTCAACGGCGACAACATCTGCATCGTCGAATGGCCCGAAAAGGCCGACCGCGTGCTGCCTGCCGCCGATATCAACCTGTTCCTGACCGTGGCCGGCAACGGCCGTGATGTAGAATTGCAGGCGTCCACCGCCCTGGGTAACTCATGTCTTCAACGCCTCAAATTCGCCCCCAACATGTGAACAAGGGTGCTGTCTCGCGCCGTACCGTCCTCAAGGCCGGCGCCACACTGCTGCTTTCCGTGCTGGCCCCGGTGCGCGCCTACGCCGCGCAGATCCTGGCGGTGCGGGTCTGGCCGGCGGAGGACTACACCCGCGTCACGCTGGAAAACGACGCCGCGCTCAAGGCCACCCACTTCATCGTCAAAGACCCGGAACGCATGGTGGTCGACATCGAAGGCCTGGAGCTGAACCCCACGCTCAAAAGCCTGGTCGCCAAGATCCAGTCCAACGACCCGTACATCAAGCAGGTGCGCGTGGGCCAGAACCGGCCCAACGTGGTGCGCCTGGTGTTCGACCTGAAGGAAGAAATCAAGCCGCAGGTGTTCACGCTGGCCCCGGCCGGCAATTACAAGCACCGCTTGATCTTCGACCTGTATCCGGTCAAGGCGGCCGATCCGATCGCCGCGATGATCGAAAAAGGCGACTGGTCGGGCGACGGCAAGACGCCGCCATCCAGCGCGGCCGCCACCGGCAGCGCGCCGAAAGGCGATATGCCGCCGCTCAAACCCGGCGAAGCGCAGATCGCGGCGCAGACGCCGCAGGCGCAGCTGGAAGCGCTCAAGCCGGACACCAAGGCCGATCCGCGCGCGGAACTGAAGAACGAGCTGAAAACGGCCGAGGCCCAGTCCCACGCCACCGAAAAGACCGACAAGAACGGCAAGCTGATACGCATGCTGACCGTGGTGCTGGACCCCGGCCACGGCGGCGAAGACCCCGGCGCATCGGGCAAGAACGGCAGCCGCGAGAAGGACATCGTGCTGTCCATCGCCAAGCGCCTGAAGGCCAGGATCGAGGAATTCCCGAACATGCGCGTGATGCTCACGCGTGACGGCGACTACTTCGTACCGCTCGGCACCCGCGTGGAAAAAGCCCGCAAGGTGCAGGCCGACCTGTTCGTCTCCATCCACGCCGACGCCTTCGTGCAGCCCACCGCGCGCGGCTCGTCGGTGTTCGTGCTGTCGGAAAAAGGCGCCAGCTCGACGGCGGCGCGCTGGCTGGCGGACAAGGAAAACCTGGCCGACACCATCGGCGGCGTCAACGTCAAGACCCAGGACCGGCAACTGGCCAGCGTACTGCTGGACCTGTCGACCACCGCGCAGATCAATGACTCCATGAGACTGGGCAAATCGGTGCTGGGCGAAATCGGCGGCATCAACCGCCTGCACAAAGGCTCGGTCGAGCAGGCCGGCTTCGCGGTGCTGAAGGCGCCGGACATTCCGTCGATCCTGATCGAGACCGCCTTCATCTCCAACCCGGAAGAAGAAGCCAAGCTGCTCGACGACGGCTACCAGAACCAATTGGCCGATGCCATCGTCAAAGGCATCCGGCGTTATTTCGCAAAAAACCCACCGCTGGCAAAGAACCGGCTGACTTAAACAAACGGGAGAGACATGGCTGTAGTAACGACGACGGAATACGGCGCACTGCCGGCAATACAAATCACGGCGGCCGACGGCAGCCAGGCGACGGTGTCGCTGTTCGGCGCCCACCTGCTATCGTGGAAGACCGGCGACGGCAAGGAGCGCATGTTCGTCAGCACGCAGACGCCGCTGGACGGCAGCAAGGCCATACGCGGTGGCGTGCCGGTGATCTTCCCGCAGTTTAACGTGCGCGGCACCGGCCTGCGCCACGGCTTCGCCCGCGTCAGCACCTGGCGCCTGACCGCCAGCGGCGGCGACGGCGGCCAGTCCTTCCTCGAATTCAGCCTGAATCAAGACGACCTGGCGCCGGCTCACGCGCAAGCCTGGCCGCACGCCTTCGAACTGACGCTGCGCTTCACCCTGCACGGCGACTCGCTCGACGCACGCTTCACCGTGCATAACAGCGGCGCGCACGCCTTCCCGTTCGGCGTGGCGCTGCACACCTACTACGATGTGGGCCACCTGGCGGCGACCAGCATCAGCGGCCTGCAGCACGTGCGCTACACCGACCACCACCAGAACACGCGGGAGCAGGAGCATCCGGCGCTGCACTTCACCGAGAAGCACGACCGCATGTACCAGTCCACGCCGGCGCTGACGCTGAACACGGCCAACGCCACGCTGCGCCTGGAGCAGCAAGGCTACGACAACTGGGTGGTGTGGAATCCAGGCGAGGACGACGCCAAGGCGCTGGTGGACCTGGCGGATGACGAGTATCTGCGCTTCGTCTGCATCGAACCGGCGCGCATCGACCAGCAGCAGCTCGATGCCGGCGCCACCTGGACCGGCAGCCACCGCATCACAGCAGACTAGTTAGATTCTTTGACGATCCGGCCGGAACCCGGCTGGATAGGCCGCGCGTTCAATGGATAGAGGCGGCTGAACAACGCCATCTGCGCCGGCGAGGCCTGCACCGGCTCTTTCATCACCAGCCACAGCACGCCCTCGGTGCACGGCGGCGTGGTCAGGGAACCCATGAAGGTGAAGTAGTCGCGACGGGCCGGGATCAGGTCCAGCGGATCGAGCACGGTCGATGGCGCCAGCGTTTCCAGCTTCTCCAGCGGCAGGTTGTTCCACACCGCCTGGATCACCGGCTGCGGCTTGCCGCGCTCCAGCAGCAGCGCCAGCACGGCCAGCTTGCCCTCGCCGTCCTTGTGCACCAGGTGCATCACCATCTCATAGCCCTTGCCGTTGACGCGCTCCTCCGACGGACGGTGGAAGTGGAACTGGATCAGCTCATACATCCGGTTGTTCACCGTCAGGAAATTGCCGCCGCTGAGCATGACCTGCACCGTGTGCCCGTTGTCGGTGACGTTGAACGAGGAGGGATGGTAGTCGAAGGTGATCTGCTCCAGCTCCACCTTCATGCCGTCGCGAATATCGATCGGCGACTGGCGGTTGCCGGTGCTGCACTTGGACCATTCAGGATTGATCTTGCCCCAGTTGGCCGGGCCGTTCTCGCCCTCGTACGACCAGTGGTTGCTGTACACCTTGGGCGCCGGCGGCGTGGCGGCGGCGACCTTCTTGGCCTTGGCCGCGGCGGCCGCGCGGGCCTGCTGGTTGGCGCGCATGATGGCCAGGCGGGCCGCGATCTTGGCCGACAGGTCGGCTTCCGCCTCGGCTTCGCGTTCGCGCTCGGTCAGCTTGCGGGTCGGGGAGGAGGAGGAAGCGGACGCCGAAGCGCTGGAGGAACCAGGGCTGCTCGGACGGATGGACGCGATCGACCCCGTGCCGCCACCCGCCACCGCCGATTTCGTCGATGGCGAAATCAGCGGGTCGTTTGCAGCGCTGGCGGCCGTGATGGCGCAGCAGCAGGCAATGAGGGTGAGGAGAGTACGCATGGATATCCAGAAGGTAAGAATTACATACTGGTATACGGATGCATTTGGGCAAAACTTGAGCGGACTCGGCCTCGCAGACGGTATTTATTTGCGTTTCAGCACTCTTAGCGGCCCAGCATGCGGCGCGACAGCTTCCACATGCCGCCCAGCGCCATCGGCACCACGGCGATGCCGACGCCGAACAGGACGATCTCGGTCAGGTGTTCGCGGACGATGGCGATATTGCCGAAGAAGTAGCCGGCCGTGGTCAGCAGTACCACCCACAGCACCGCGCCGGTGATGTTGTACATCTGGAATCGGGCATGGGTCATGTCCGACACGCCGGCCACGAACGGGGCGAAGGTACGCACCACCGGCACGAAGCGCGCCAGCACGATGGTCTTGCCGCCGTGTTTTTCAAAGAATTCGTGGGTGCGGCGCAGCGCGTCCTTGTTGAGCCAGCGGTAATCGTGGGTGAACACGCGTTGCCCGATGGCCTCGCCTATCCAGTAATTGAGCGTGTTGCCGGTGACGGCCGCCGTAATCAGCAGCAGCATCAGCAGGAACAGGTTCATCTCGCCCAGCGCGCACAGGGCGCCGGCAATGAACAGCAGCGTGTCGCCGGGGAAGAAGAACAGCACCACCAGGCCGGTTTCGCAGAAGATGATCGCGAACAGCACGGCATAGACCAAGGTTCCGTATTGCTGAATCAGCACTTCCAGTGTTTTGTCGACATGAAGGATCATGTCAAAAAATTGCATAAAATCCATATTCTTCCCATAAAGTCTGCGCCGGAATCATACACCACCCCGGCCCCGGTGGCAGAAGTTTCCAGACCTCCGATAACCATTTACAATCGCCCGACCGCCCGCAACAAGCGGATGCGACCAACCAAGGAGATAATGGATGTCCCAGACCCACCTGTTCCGCGCTGTTCCGCTCTCCGTCCTGGCGATCGGCCTGGCCACGCTGGCGCAAGCCGGCGACCTGCCGGTGCGCCTCAGCGCCGGCGAAGTCGTCAAGCAGTCCAAGCCGTCCGACTGGCGTCCGCTGGACCCGAACAACACCCTGTATATGGAGCTGCCGACCGGCCGCGTGGTGATCGAGCTGGCGCCGGACTTCGCGCCGCAGAATATCGCCAATATCAAGACCCTGGTCAAGGAGCGCTATTTCGACGGCCTGTCCATGCTGCGCTCGCAGGATAACTATGTGGCGCAATGGGGCGATCCGGACGCCGAGGGCCCCACACCCAAGCCGCAGGGCTCGGCCAAGGCCAAGGTGGTGGGCGAGTTCACGGTGCCGATGAAGAACGACAAGCACTTCGTGCGCCAGCTCGACATCGACGGCTATGCGCCGCAGATCGGCCATTCGAACGGTTTCCCGGTGGGGCGCGATCCCAAGGCCGGCACCACCTGGCTGACGCACTGCTACGGCATGGTCGGCGTGGGCCGCAACAACGAGACCGACAGCGGCAACGGCGCCGAGCTGTATGCAGTCAACGGCCACGCGCCGCGCCACCTGGACCGCAATATCACGGTGGTGGGCCGGGTGGTGTGGGGCATGCCGCTGCTGGCCACCCTGCCGCGCGGCGGCGAGACGATGGGCTTCTACGGCGCCGGCGAGACCCGCATGCAGATTAAATCGGTGCGGCTGGAGGCGGATGTGCCGGAGGCGGAACGCAGCCACCTGGAAGTGATGCGCAGCGAAGCGCCTATTTATCAGGCGGTGATCGACGCGTCGCGCAACCGTGGCGGCCCGTGGAACAAATTCACGCCCAAGTACGTTGAGCTGTGCAACGCGCAAATTCCCGTGCGCGAGCATCCGAAAGACTAGGCCCGGCGGGGGAAGCGGCGCGGCGAACAGTTATAATCTCGTGATGAACGCGCCCGATACTTCCCCCCGCACTCCCCGCCCTATTCAGGCCCTGCCTGACCAGCTGATTTCGCAGATCGCCGCCGGCGAGGTGGTCGAACGGCCGTCCGCCGTGGTCAAGGAGCTGCTGGAGAACGCGCTCGACGCCGGCTCCACGCAGATCACCGTGCGGCTGGAGGAAGGCGGCGTCAAACGCATCGCCATCACCGACAACGGCCGCGGCATCCCGCCCGAGCAGATGCCGCTCGCGCTGGCGCGCCACGCAACCTCCAAGATCGCCTCGCTGGACGACCTGGAAAACGTCGGCACGCTGGGCTTCCGTGGCGAGGCGCTGGCCTCGATCGCCTCGGTGGCCGCCGTCACCCTGACCTCGCGTACCGCCGACGCCGCCCATGCTTGGGAAATCGTCGGCTCGCACAATGGCGCGGTGGCGCCGTCGTCCGGCGCGCAAGGCACCACGGTCGACGTGCAGGATCTGTATTTCAACACGCCGGCCCGCCGCAAGTTCCTCAAATCCGAGCAGACCGAATTCGGCCACTGCGCCGAAGTCGTACGCCGCATCGCGCTGGCGCGGCCGGACGTGTCGTTCTCGCTCAGCCACAACGGCCGCACCATCGACCACTGGAACGTCAGCGAGATGGCCAAGCGCAGCGCCCATATCCTCGGCGACGGCTTCGCCGAAGCGCGCCTGCCGATCGACGAAAGCGCCGGCCCGCTGCGCCTGCACGGCTACGTTGGCCTGCCCACCGCCTCCAAGGCGCGCGCCGACGGCCAGTTCTTCTACGTGAACGGCCGCTTCGTGCGCGACAAGGTGCTGGTGCATGCCGTCAAGGCGGCCTACCAGGACGTGCTGCACGGCGACCGCTTCCCTTCCTACGTGCTGGCGCTCGATCTCGATCCGGCGCTGGTGGACGTCAACGTGCACCCGTCGAAGATCGAAGTGCGCTTCCGCGACAGCCGCGCCGTGCATCAATTCGTATTCCATGCGGTGCAGCGCGCGCTGGCGCAGACTTCGGCCACGTCGCACGGCAGCGTGCCATCGCCGCTGCCTGCGGCCGAAAGCCTGGGCAGCTCCACCTGGCGCGGCGAGCAGACTTCATTCGGACCATTGCTGGCGCCCGACTATGCACCGACGTTCTCGCCGTCGCCATTCGGCTCGCGTGACGGCGGTGCAGGCGGCGCAGGCTTCGGCGCACCGCGCTTCGGCGGCAGCGAAGGCGGCGTCGCACAGAGCACGGAAAAATACGGCGCCCTGTTCGGCGGATCCGGCCCAGTCACCGGCTACCGTGCGGAATCGGACATGGCGCTGCCGCAGGCCAGCCCGTTCACCGTCTCGGCGGCGGCGATGGCGCAGGAAGAATTCCCGCTCGGCTTCGCGCTGGCGCAGCTGCACGGCATCTACATCCTGGCGCAGAACAACAAGGGCCTGGTGCTGGTGGACATGCACGCCGCGCACGAGCGCATCCTGTACGAACAATTGAAGACCGCCCTGGACAGCCGCGTCGCCGGCGAAGAGATGCAGGTGCAGCCGCTGCTGATCCCCGTCACCTTCTACGCCGACGCGATCGAAGTCGGCACCGCCTCCGAACACCAGGAGACCTTGCAGGCATTGGGCTTCGACATCGCCACGCTGTCGCCGACCACGCTGGCGGTGCGTTCGGTGCCGGTGCTGCTGAAGAACGCCGACGCCCAGACGCTGGCCCGCGACGTGCTGCGCGACGTGCGCGAATTCGGCGGCTCGCGGGTGCTGATCGAGCGCCAGAACGAGTTGCTGGGCACACTGGCCTGCCACACGGCGGTGCGCGCCAACCGCATCCTGTCGACGCAGGAGATGAACGCCCTGCTGCGCCAGATGGAAATCACCGAACGCGCCGACCAGTGCAACCACGGCCGCCCGACCTGGGTGCAGGTGGAAATCGGCGCGCTCGACAAGCTGTTCCTGCGTGGCCAATAAGATGAGTACTCACGCTTCAAAGCCGCTGGCGGTTGCCATCATGGGTCCGACGGCATCGGGCAAGACCGCATCCGCGCTGGCGATCGCGCAGCGCATTCCGTCGGAGATCATCTCGGTCGATTCCGCGCTGGTGTATCGCGGCATGGACATCGGCACCGCCAAGCCCACGCGTGAAGAGCGCGCCGCCGCGCCGCACCACCTGATCGACATCATCGACCCGCTGGACTCGTACTCGGTGGCGCAGTTCCGCACCGATACGCTGCGGCTGGTGGACGAGATCGTCGCACGTGGCAAACTGCCGCTGCTGGTGGGCGGCACCATGTTGTACTTCAAGGGACTGGCCGACGGCCTGGACGACCTGCCCGGCGCCGATCCGGCGTTGCGCGCCGAGCTGGAAGACGAAGCGGCCCGCATCGGCTGGCCGGCCATGCACGCCAAGCTGGCGCTGCTCGATCCCGAGACCGCCGCCCGCCTGGCGCCGGCGGACGCGCAGCGCATCCAGCGCGCGCTGGAGATCTGCACGCTGAGCGGCAAGCCCATGTCCGAGCTGCTGGCCTTGAAGGAAAAGACCGAGCTGCCGTTCGAGCTGCTGTCGTTCGCGCTGGAGCCGTCGGACCGCGCCGTGCTGCACGAACGCATCGCGCGACGCTTCGACGTCATGCTGGAAGAAACGCCGGACGGAAATCTGATCACCGAAGTGGAAGTGCTGCGCCGCCGTGGCGACCTGCATCCCGGCCTGCCGTCGATGCGCTGCGTCGGCTACCGGCAGGCGTGGGAATACCTGGACGGCACCATCGACTACAAGACCATGCGCGAGACCGGCATCATCGCCACCCGCCAGCTGGCCAAGCGCCAACTGACGTGGCTGCGCTCGATGCCGGAGCGCGTAGTGCTCGACTGCCTGGGCGGCGACCCGGCCAGCGCCATGCTGGCGCAGATCACCGACCAGCGTAGCCGTTAAAAATATGCCAAGCTTTTGGCGCTGCGCTTCAAATTTTTAAAAAAAGTTTGGATCGAGCGTTGACAGCTTAGGCTTCAACCCCCATAATGCTGGGCGTTGCAGGTGATATAGCTCAGTTGGTTAGAGCACAGCATTCATAATGCTGGGGTCGGTGGTTCAAGTCCACCTATCACCACCAAAGAATTCTACACATAATCAAAGGCCAGACTCACACCGAGTCCGGCCTTTTGTGTTTCTAGTCTCCGACACGCGCATAGCTGATCACGTGATGCGCCAGCAGCTCTCCCCGCTCGTTGGAACATTCGGCCGTGCCGTAGACGGTGCGCTTGCCAAGCTTCAGAATCCGCGCCACACACACCACATTCTCCTGCCGCGCACTGCGCAGGAATGCCGTCTTCATGTCGGTCGTCACCCAGTGTTCGCCGGTGCCGCGCTGGGTCATGATGGCCAGCCACATCGCCACGTCGGCAGCTCCCATGATGGTCATGCCGCTGACGATGCCGCCCGGCCGTTCCAGGCTGGCGCTGAAGGGAACGATCAGCGTGCACTGCCCCGGCTCGCACGAGCGCACGGAAAATCCATACGGCGCCAGGAAGGCCGATTCCGCCAGGACCACGTTCAACTGCTCAACCGATGCAAGCATCGGGGTTGCGTTCGTCATGCAAACTCCTTTCGAATCTCGGCATCGGGGAATGTCAGTTGATGTCAGCGCCGCGCCGAAGGCGGCACCGACTCCCATCGTTTGAAAGCGCGGCGGAAATTGGCGACATCGCTGTAGCCCAGCGCGTAGCTGACCTCCTGCACGCTAAGCCGTCCGGCACGCAGGTATTCCAGCGCCAGCATGCGGCGCACCTGTTCCAGTATCTGCTTGTATGAAGTGCCCTCTTCCAGCAGCCGGCGGTGCAGCGTGCGCGGCGTCATGCACAGCAGCCGCGCCGTCAATTGCAGCGACGGGAAGCTGCTGCGCTGCTCCAGCATCAGCCGCTGCACGCGCGCGCCCAGCGACACTTGCGCCGCCAGCTTGTCCAGCTCCCGCTGGCAGATCTGCACCGCATGCGCCAGCGTGGCCGGATCGCCCATCCGCAGCGGCACGTCGATGGCCGCCAGCGGCAGCACCATGCCGGTCCAGTCCTGGCCCTCGCGCACCTCGCAGCGAAACAGCTCACGCGCCAGCGCCGCATCGGACGACGCGGCAAAGCTGAAGGCCACGCTGCGGCATTGCGATGGTCCACGCGGAATACAGTCCAACACATTTTTGAATGCCAGCAGCGCCGCCTCCAGCACCGGCCGGGCGATGTCGCCCAGCGGTATGCGCTCGTGCAGGCGCACGCGGAACTCGTCGTCCCGCTGCTCGAAGTCGATGGCGAGCATCGTCGTGCGCAGCATGAAGAAGCGCTCCAGCAGCTCCAAGGCTTGGCGCAGCGTGCCGCAGTTCATGGCGGCGTAACCGAGGATGCCGTGGGTGTGCTCGCGCATGCGGTCGCCCACCAGCAGGCCCATGGCCGGCTCGCCGGTCAGCGCGACCGAATCGAGCACCAGCTGGCGGAACACCGGAAACGACACCGCCAGCTCGCCGTCGTCCAGCTGCTCCGCGCGCAGGCCGCTGCGCGCCAGCCAGTCGCCTGCGTCGCCGCCCATGCTGCTGATTTGTTCGGCGATCTGGCGCAGGTAACTGCTTGCCAGCGTGTGGTCGTTAGCCTGCATGGGGAGCCCTGGATTGAGTGCTATCGATTGTCAATAAATAACCCCTGCATGTCAATCCGGCACCTCCCTTGTGGCCCGCAGCGCTGCCTACAATGGACGTAATAACAACAAGGAGACCGCGCCGATGAACGTTCTGCACTACCTGAAGTTTTGCCTGTTCCATGCGGTCGGCCTGCTGGCCGCCGCCGCGCTGTACGCGGGCGGCGATACGACCGCGCTGTCGCTGCTGGGCGTGGTGCTGTTCTATGTGATCGGCGACCTGCTGGGCGGCGACGACCTGAGTACGCCGACGCTGCGACATCGCGCCATCCTGACCGGCCAACTGTGGCTGGCGTTGCCGCTGCTGATGCTGATCGTCGGCGCGGCCATGGACAGCTTCATCGCCGGCCGCTACGCCACGCCTGTGCAGCTGGCCGCCGCCGTGCTGCTGACCGGCCTGATGATAGGCATGATAGGCACCATCACCGCGCATGAACTGGTGCACCGCACCAAGGAGCCGGCATCGCTGCTGATCGGCCGCTGGCTGCTGGCCTTCAGCTTCGATACCGGCTTCGCCATCGAGCATGTGTACGGCCACCACCGCTACGTCTCCACCGGCGAAGACCCGGCCACGGCGCCGCGCGGGCGCAACGTCTACTGGCACATCGTCTGCTCCACGGCCAGGGGCAATATCAGCGCATGGAAACTGGAACGCAAGCGCCTGGAGCGGCGCGGCCACCGCCAGTACAGCCGGCACAACATGGTGATACGCGGCCACCTGATGAGCGTACTGCTGCTGGCCGCCGCGTGGTGCTGGGGCGGTGCTGCGGCGACACTGTTCTTCGCCGTCTGCGCCCTGTGGGGCAAGGCGCTGCTGGAAGTGGTCAACTACATGGAGCACTATGGACTGGTGCGCAATCCGGCCAAGCCGGTGCAGCCGCGTCATTCGTGGAACACCAACAGACGCCTGAGCTCCTGGACCATGTTCAACCTGACGCGCCACTCGCACCACCATGCCCGCGCCGGCGTGCCTTACCACGACCTGCATCCGTATCCGGACGCGCCGCAGATGATAGGCGGTTATCTGTCGACCATGCTGGTGGCGCTGGTGCCGCCGCTGTGGCATCACCTGATGGCGCCGCGCCTGCGGGCATGGGACCGGAACCTCGCCAACGACGAGGAACGCCGGCTATTGAGCGAAACTGTTTAGCTGCTTTTTCCCGGCGCCGCCACCGCCAACTGGCGGTACTGCGTCGGCGTCACGCCGGTGGTGGCCTTGAACTGGCGCGTGAAGGCGGAATGATCGCCGTAGCCGCAGGCCTGGGCGATTTCCGCCACGCTGGATGAGCCCTTCAACAGGCGCGACGCCGCTTCGACGCGGGTCTGGATGATCATCTGGCGCGGCGTCAGGTGGAAGATGCGCAGGAAGTAGCGCTCGATCTGCGCCACCGACATATTCGCCGTGCGCGCCAGCTCGGCCAGTTGCAGCGTCTGGCCGTATTCCTGGTGGATCAGGTTGACCGCCGCCGCCACCTTGCGATAGGCCGGGTTCTTCTTGTCCGCCATCGCCAGGTCGCGCGACACGCCGGTCAGGCCGACGATGCGGCCATGGGCATCACGCAGCGCGGTCTTGCGCGTCAGGCACCAGCCGGGATCGCGGTTGGGATACAGGTGCAGCTCCAGCTGATCCTCGATATTGCTGCCGCCGGCCAGCACCGCCATGTCCTGCGCCAGGTAAGTCTGGCCGAACGGACGGGCGAATACCTCGGCCGGCGTGCGTCCGATCAGGGCCGCTTTGTGCCGCTGGCCGCAACGCTGCACCAGTGTCTGATTGACCACGACATAGCGGCATTCCACGTCCTTGACGAAGAACACCACGTCCGGCAGCGCGTCGAACAGCGCTTCGGAAAAGAAGGGGTCGGCGATGCCGGCGCCCAGCGCGCGGCGGGCGTCATCATGAGGGGGTTCTCTATGCATGAAGGCGATTGTGCCAGCGGCCGGCGGCGGCGTCTCCTGTTTTATCGCCATTGTGCAGATTTCGTCATCCTATATGCGGAGGCGATGCAAGACAGCGGGCCGCCGGAAGCCTAAGATTTGAGCATGAAAACAATCTCCATCATCGACTCCCACACCGGCGGCGAACCGACCCGCCTGGTCATCGACGGCGGCCCCGAACTGGGCCACGGTCCGCTCAGCGAGCGGCTCGACCTGCTGAAACGCCAGCACGACCGCTTCCGCTCCGCCGTGGTTTGCGAGCCGCGCGGCTCGGACGTGCTGGTCGGCGCGCTGCTGTGCGAACCGCACGCGCCCGATTGTGCGGCAGGCGTCATCTTCTTCAACAACGTCGGCTACCTCGGCATGTGCGGCCACGGCACCATCGGCCTGATCGCCTCGCTGGCCTTCATGGGCCGCATCGGCGCCGGCCGCCACCGCATCGATACGCCGGTCGGCGTGGTCGAGGCGGAGCTGCATGCCGACGGCAGCGTCACGGTGGACAACGTGGCCTCCTACCGCACGCAGACGCAGGTGACGGTCGAGGTGCCGGGCCATGGCCCTGTCACGGGCGACGTGGCCTGGGGCGGCAACTGGTTCTTCCTGGTTTCCGGTCACGGACTGGAACTGGGCGTGGGTAACGTCGAGGCGCTGACCGCCTACAGCGTGGCCGTGGGCGCAGCGCTGGAACGGGCCGGCATCACCGGCGAAGGCGGCGCGCTGATCGACCATATCGAATTGTTCGCGCCATCGCGCACCGGCGCCGACAGCCAAAGCTTCGTGCTCTGCCCCGGCAAAGCCTACGACCGTTCGCCATGCGGCACCGGCACCAGCGCCAAGCTGGCCTGCCTGGCGGCCGACGGCAAGCTGGCCGAAGGCGCGCTGTGGAAGCAGGAAAGCGTGATCGGCAGCGTGTTCGAAGCGTCGTACAGCTATCGCGGCGAGCTGCTGATACCGAGCATCCGCGGCCGCGCGTGGGTCAATGCGCAGGCGCAGCTGATACTCGATCCGACCGATCCCTTCGTATGGGGCATACGGTGATACAGACCGACGTCATCGTCATCGGCGCCGGCATCGTCGGCGCAGCCTGTGCGGACGCGCTGAGCCAGCGCGGCATGCGGGTAACGGTGATCGAGCAGGACATGGCCGGCAGCGGCGCCACCGCCGCCGGCATGGGCCACCTGGTGGTCATGGACGACAACCCGGCGGAACTGGCGTTGTCGGCGTATTCGGTCTCGCTGTGGAATTCGCTGGTCGGCGACCTGCCGCAGCGCCACGAGTACAGCCGCTGCGGCACCATCTGGGTGGCCGCGGACGAAGAAGAAATGGACGCGGCGCGCGCCAAGGCCGACACCCTGTCCGCCTACGGCATCGCCTGCGAGCTGCTGGCGCCTGCCGCGCTGTACGAGCGCGAGCCGCAACTGCGTCCCGGCCTGGCCGGCGGCCTGCTGGTTTCCGGCGACGGCCTGGTGTACCCGCCCAAGAGCGCGCGCATCCTGCTGGACCGGGCGATCCGCCGTGGCGCCACCACGCTGCGCGGCAGCGTCGCCGCCATCGAGGACAACGGCGTGCTGCTGGCCGACGGTGCGCGCTATCAGGCGCAGCACGTGGTGCTGGCCGCAGGATCGCGCTCGACCGCGCTGCTGCCGGAACTGCCGGTGCAGCCCAAGAAGGGCCACATCGCCATCACCGACCGCTATCCCGGTTTTGTCCGCCACCAGCTGGTGGAACTTGGTTATATCAAAAGCGCCCACGCCGCCAGCGGCGATTCGGTCGCGTTCAATTTGCAGCCCCGTCCTACCGGACAAGTACTGATCGGCTCCTCCCGCCAGTTCGACACGATCGACCTGGCGGTGGAGCCGGCCATGCTGCAACGCATGCTGCGTCATGCCGCCGCGTTCACGCCAGCCCTGGCGCAACTGAACGTGCTGCGCTGCTGGACCGGCCTGCGTGCCGCCACGCCGGACGGCCTGCCACTGATCGGCCCCCACGCCGCGCGGCGCGGACTGTGGCTGGCGACGGGACATGAAGGACTGGGCATCACCACCTCGCTGGCGACGGCGCAACTGCTGGCCGCGCAGATGAACGGCGACAGCACGCGCATCCCCGCCAGCCCTTACCTGCCGGGACGCTTCCATGCCTGACGTCGTCCTCAACATCAACGGCCACGATATCCGCGTGGCGCAAGGCGTCAGCGTGGCCGCCGCCATCGCGATGAGCGGCAGCGCCGCCACCCGGCGCGCGGTCGGCGGCGCGGCGCGCGCGCCCTTGTGCGGCATGGGCGTGTGCCAGGAATGCCGCGTCACCATCGACGGCCGCATGCATCAGCTGTCGTGCCAGACGCCATGCGCGGACGGCATGCGCGTCACCACCTGCGAGGTCCGCCCATGAGCCGCTACGACGTATTGGTAGTCGGCGCTGGACCATCCGGACTGGCGGCCGCGCATGCCGCAGCCGCGCACGGTGCGCGGGTCGGCATCGTCGACGACAACCCGCTGGCCGGCGGCCAGATATGGCGCGGCGGCCCGGATCAGCAGAAGGATGAACGCGCACAAAGAATGTGGGCCGACCTGCTGGCCGCACCCAACGTCACGCGCCTGCCGCAGACGCGCGTGCTGTACGCGCCGGAGCCGGGGCAACTGCGTGTGCAGACGCCGACTTCCGCCACCACGCTGCACTACGAAAAACTGATACTGGCCACCGGCGCGCGCGAGCGGCTGCTGCCCTTCCCCGGCTGGACGCTGCCCGGCGTTACCGGCGCCGGCGGCTTGCAGGCTCTGTCCAAAGGCGGCTATCCGGTGCAGGGCAAGCGGGTGGTGGTGGCGGGCAGCGGCCCGCTGCTGCTGGCGGTGGCTGCGACCTTGCGCGCCAAGGGTGCGGAGATCGTCGCCATCGTCGAGCAGGCGCCCTTGCAGGCATTGGCGCGCTTTGGATTCGGCCTGCTGGCGACGCCTTCGAAAATCACGCAGGCGCTGCAACTGGCGGCGCAGCTGCGCGGCATCCCCTACCTGCGCAACAGCCATGTGCATTCGGCGCACGGCGACGGCACGCTGCAATCGATACTGATACAGCGCGGCGGCGCCCGTGAGCTGGAAGCGCTGCAATGCGACTACCTGGCCTGCGGCTACGGCCTGCTGCCCAACGTCGAACTGGCGCAGGCGCTGGGCTGCGCCACCGTGTCGCGCAACGGGCAGACCAGCGTGCGGGTGGACGAGGCGCAGCACACTTCCGTCTCCGGCGTGTACTGCGCAGGAGAAGGCACGGGCGTCGGCGGCGTCGACCTGGCGCTGGCCGAGGGCCGCATCGCCGGCCTGATGGCAAGCGGCCAGCACACCGCCGCGCAGGAGCTGCACGCCGAGCGGGCGCGCTGGGAAAAATTCGCGGTTCGGCTGGAGCGCGCGTTTGCGCTGCGGCCGGAGCTGCTGGCACTGGCCGGCGACGACACCATCGTCTGCCGCTGCGAAGACATTTGTCACGGCGAGCTGCGCACGCACACCAGCTGGCGCAGCGCCAAGCTGCAAACGCGCTGCGGCATGGGGCCGTGCCAGGGCCGCATCTGCGGCGGCGCCACGGAACTGCTGTACGGCTGGCGGCCGGACGCAGTGCGCATGCCGATTTCACCGGCCCGCGTGGCCAGCATCATCGATTAATAACAACCACCGATTCATCACAAGGAGAACAGCATGGCAGCAGCAAAATGGGAAGGGGTCTTCCCCGCAGTAACGACCAAGTTCAAAGAGAACGAGGATCTCGACCACGCAGAAATGGAAAAGCACTTTAACTTCCAGATCGACAGCGGCGTGCATGCGCTGCTGACCTGCGGCTCGCTGGGTGAAGCCAGCACGCTGTCGTTCGACGAGAAGCTGGCCGTCACCAAGACCGCGCTGAACGTTGCCGCCGGCCGCGTGCCGGTGCTGGTCAACGTCAGCGAAACCCGCACCGCCACCGCCTGCCGCTTCGTCGAGAAGGCGCATGAGATGGGCGTGCAGGGCCTGATGGTGATGCCATCGGTGCTGTATGCGGCCGACTCGCGCGAAGCGATGGACAATCTGCGCGTGATCGCCAAGGCGGCGCAGCTGCCTATCATGGTCTACAACAATCCCGTGTCGTACAAGGTCGACCTGACGCCTGAGGACTTCAAGGAACTGGCCGATTGCGAGTGGATCGTCGCGATCAAGGAATCGACCGACAACGTGCGCCGCATCACCGACCTGCGCAACGCCGTCGGCCATCGCTACCAGCTGTTCATGGGCGTGGACGATCTGTCGTTCGAAGGCCTGGCGGTGGGCGCGGACGGCCTGCTGGCCGGCCTGGTGGTGGCCTTCCCGAAAGAGACCGTGGCGCTGTACAAGCTGATGAAGGCCAAGCGTTGGGATGAAGCGCTCAAGCTGTATCAGTGGTTCATGCCGCTGATGCACCTGGACGTGTCGACCAAGCTGGTACAGAACCTGAAGCTGGTGGAAACGCTGGCCGGTGTCGGCAACGAGTACGTGCGCCGTCCACGCCAGCCGCTGCAAGGCGCCGACCGCGCCCGCGTCACGGCCGTGGTCCAGCAGGCGCTGGCGACCCGCCCGGACGTCAGCCTGCTGTTCTAACAGTCACGGACCGGACGCCTTCCGGCGTGGCTGCGGGGAGGGTTAGTGAATTTATAAGGTAAAATTGCCTTATTGAAACTAACCTTCCCCCTAATGATTCGTTTTAGCCAACTTTTTGCATGCTGCCTGACGGCGCTGATACTGGCCGCGCCCGCGTCGGCGCAACAGGGCGCCGCCACGGCGGGCGCCAGCCGCAGCGTGCAGGTGGCGGAAAACGCCTTCACCCGCGGCGACGCGGTACCCGCCTGGGTCGACGACGTGCGGCAGATCCCGCCCGCAGCCAAGGCCAGTCCGCTGGCGATACGCCTGGCCGACGTGCAGTTCCATGTGGCCGAGCAGCACACCGTCTACGCGCACCGCGCCCTGACCGCCAACGAGGCGTCGAGCCTTTCGGCGCTGGGCCAGTATGAAATCAGCTTCCAGCCGGACTACCAGCGCGTGCAACTGCATAGCCTGCGCATCCTGCGCGGCAGCCAGGTCATCGACCAGCTGAGGACTGCCGATATCCGCTTCCTGCAGCGCGAAACCAGCCTCGATCAGGGCCTGTATTCGGGCACCATCACGGCCGCCATCGTCACCGAGGATGTGCGCGTCGGCGACACGCTGGAACTGGCTTATTCGGTGATCGGCCAGAATCCCGTCTTTGGCGGAAAATTCTTCGAGTCCGCCGCCTGGGACAACGCCGCGCCGGTCAGCCTGCGCCGCATCTCCATCGACATGCCGGAGCAGCGCACGATCTACCACCGCACCATCGGCAACGGCGCCGCCGTCAAGCCGGCCGAGAAAGTCCAGGACGGCCGCCGCATCCTGCGCTTTGAAACGCGCGACATGCCAGCCCTGCTGGGCGAGCCCTATGTGCCGTCCGACATACAGGTCTATCGCTGGATACAGTTTTCCGAGTTTAACCGCTGGAGCGACGTCAATCAGTGGGCGCTGCATCTGTTCGACGCGCCGGCCGGCGGCGCCGCCATCGAGGAGGCGCTGCGCGAAGCGCGCAGGGCGGCAACACCGCAGGAGAAGGTGGCCAAGGTGCTGGAGTTCGTGCAGAACGATATCCGCTATCTGTCGCTGTCGCTGGGAGAGAACTCGCACCGCCCCTATCCGCCGGCGCAAGTGCTTCAACGCCGCTATGGCGACTGCAAGGACAAGACGCTGCTGATGGTGAGCATGCTGCGTGAACTGGGCATCGACGCCCAACCGGTGCTGGTGTCGACCTACTTCAAGAAAGGCCTGGACCAGATGCTGCCCAGCCCCACCCTGTTCGACCACGCCATCGTGCGCACGCGGGTCCAGGGCCAGACCTATTACTTCGACCCGACCCGCCTGGGGCAGTATGGCCGGATCGACCGCATGGGCCAGGTCCACGGCGGCGCGCAGGTGCTGGCGATAGCGCCGGCCACCGGAACGCTGGAGAGCATCCCGGTGCCGGCCGACCCGGCGCTGTACACCGATCAGCGCAGTGAAAAGGTGGTGGTGACGGCGCTGGACCAGCCGGCGGAGCTGCAAGCGCACGTCGAGTACGCCGGCGCGATGGCAGAAGGCGCGCGCGTCCAGCTGGCAGGCATGACCGCGCAGCAGATCAACAAGGCCTACGAGGCCTACATGGGGCGGCGCTACGCCGATTTCACCGTGCTGGACGCGCCCAAGGTCAGCGACGACCGCATCAACAACCGGCTGGTCGTCGACGTCCGCTACCGCATCAACAAGTTCCTGGAGAAGGACGAACAGGGCTGGCTGATACGCTACAAGGCCAGCAATCTGACCGAACAATTCTACGTGCCCGACGTGGCCAAGCGCGAGCTGCCGCTGCTGGTGCCCGCCTATCCGTCCATCCACAACTATGACTTCGAGGTCACGCTGCCCGAGCAGTTCGACGCCCACTACAGCCCTTCGCAGAACACCATCAGCCACGGTGCTTTCACGCTGACCGAAGCCTTGTCCTTCAGCGGCCGCACGGTGCAGGCCAGGCTGCGCCTGAGTGTCGGCGCCGACCGCGTGGCGCCGCAGGACATGCTGGCGTTTGTCGATGCCACCCGCAAGATGGGCGAGAAGCTGCAGGGCAGCCTGTATGTGAAATCGAGCGCCCTCAAGGCGGCCGCCGCGCCGAACTACAAGGAGCAGGTGCAAAGCCGCATCGACGCCACGCTCAAGGCCACCAGCCGCGTGCTGGCCGATGCCGCGCTGACCGGGCAGGATGCCGGCGGCGCCTGGTGCGAACGGGCCCGCGCGCGCGCCTGGCTGGGACAGTACGCCGATGCGCTGAAGGACGCGGCCAAGGCGGTCGAGCAAAACGATACGCAGGAGAGCCTGCTGTGCCGCGGCGATGTCAGTTTCGCCGCCGGGAACTTCAAGGACAGCAGCGCCGATTTCGCGCGCGCCATCGCGCTGGGGGCCGGCGACGGCGCCACCTGGCTGCGCAAGGGCTGGTCCGATCTGTATCAGGGCAACAAGCGCGAGGCGCTGAGCGGTTTGTCGCGCGCCGCCAAGGCCGCCGACACTCCGCTGCTCCAGGTCCGGGCGCAGATCTGGCTCGCCATGCTGGGCGCACCGTCCGACAAGAACGCGCAGGCTCGCAGCGACGCGCCGCTCGCCGAGACCTGGCTGTCGGCCGCGCTGGAGATGTTCCAGTCGCAGCAGGCGCCGGACCAGATGCTGCGGCTGGCGAACCGCGACGGCGCCAACGGCCTGGAAGTTCGCCTCGTCGAGGCCTATTTTTATGCCGGAAAATCCTATCTTCTGGCGCAGGACAAGCTGCGCGCCCGCGTCTACTTCCAGCGCGCCATCGACAAGGGCGTGCTGCAAAGCTCCTACCACCAGCTGGCCCGCATTGAACTGGCGCGCCTGCAATGAACTCATCACGGATGACCATGAAATCACTGACACCTTTCATCCTGTGCTGCGCACTGGCGGCGTCCCTCGGCCTGCCGTCGGCCGCGTACGCAGCCCCGGCTGCCGCCATCGTTCCGGTGCGCTTCCCCGGCCCGGCCAGCGCCGAGCAACTGGCCGCGATGTGCCGCCTTTTGCAGGTGATGAAAATGCCTATGGTGATGCGCTCCTCGATGGCGCGCGCGCCGAATCTGGACCAGGAAACCTATGAGGTCAACCAGCATATAAGCCAGCACGCCAGCGATAGCGACCTCTGTGGCGCGATCGCTCCCAGCTACGCGCGATACCTGTCGGCCGACGATGCGGATCGCATGGCAATCCACTATAGTTCAAGCGTCGGCCGGCGCCAGGTGATCGCCATGCTGGCCAGCGAAGGCATCATCGCCGGCGAGAAGAATCCCTACTTCACCGCCAGCGAAATGCGCGAAGTGCGGGAGATGGAGGCCACCCCCGCCAGCAAGGCGTTCATCGCAGCGCGTTCGCAAATTCTGGCCGGCCAGCGCGCCGCCATTCAGGCATGGCGCGACCAGTACTACATCGGCTACCAGAAGAAAATCATGGCCAACCTGGCTGAAATCCGGGCCGCCGACGCGAATTACAAGCCGGGAGATCCGGGCGGGAAATTCACCTTCCGGCGCACCGGCCTGGAGACGCTGGACAAGTACGGCATGCTCATCGCTAACTACAACATCGAAACCATCAACACCAACCGCGCCCTGGGCAACGATATGGAACGCTATGGCATGGGCCATCTGCTGATGAAAGAACGCCTGGTCACGGCAGGCGGCATTGGCCGCGCGCGCGATATTTTGTCCAAGAGCGAAGAGCGGCTGGAGCGCTACCTGCAAGACCGCGACAGGCAACAAGCCACGTTCCGCGAACGTATTGCAGGCCTGGCCAGGAACAAGCAAACGCTGGCCGCCTTCGAACCCAATCTCGCACATCAGTATGATCAGCTGGTGCGCTTCGGTGAAAACCAGCGTGCGCTGATGGATGTTTACAAGCGCACGATCGACTTCGCCGAATCGCGCCTGGGGGCGATACAGATCAAGGACAACCGCATGGTGTTCAATGAAGACGCGGATCTGCAGGTGTTCAATGCGCTGATGGATCAGGTACGCAAACTCGGCGACGAGGAGGCGGCCCTGAACAACGAGGGCGCGCAACGCAGCAATGCTGGAAGCGCCGCAAAATGAAACGCTGGCGCACGCTGATATTCTGTGTCCTGGTGGGGGCTGCCGCGGCCGCGCAAGCAGGCTCGGTCCCCGCAGTCGGCAATCAACCGACACAGGCCCCGGACGAAGCCAAGTGGGAGGCCGTCGAGCAGTTGCTGATCGCGCTGGAACTGCCGGCGCTGGTGCGCCATGAAATGCGCCATCAGCCCTCGTCGCCGGCCGATCAGCAGGAAGTGCTTCAGCATATGAGCGAGCATGTCGATGACCACGACATCATCGTCAACTTTGTGCCGGTCTATCTGCGCTATCTGAACGCGCGCGATGCAGGCCGGTTGGCCGCTCACTACCGCAGCGCCGCAGGACGCAAACGGGTTGCAGCCATGCTGGCGCAAGCCGGCGCGGCGGGCGGCGACAGCGCTCCGGTGTACACGGACGCCGAAGCAGTAGAAATTCAACAGGCTGATTCGCTGCCGGGCGCGCGCGCCCTGTTGGACAATGACGCCGCGCTCAAGGAGCAACGGCGCTACGGTATCCTGAACTGGAGCACGGTCTACAAGACGGTCCTGCTGCGCCAGGCCGCGAGCGATATGCAGGCCATCCTCCGCGCCCAGCTTCGGCCAGACGGCGGCAAGACGCCGGCGAATGCGGTCTTCAAGCCCACCGGCCTGGCATCGCTGGACAAAAAGACCGCGCTGTCGGTTGATAACAGCTTGCGCTCCGCAGCGCTCGATGCGGCGCTCCGTCAAGACTTGGAGGCGTACGACTTTGAGCATGTGCTGGACGCGCAACGCATGCTCAGCAAAGAAGGCCTGGCCCTGTCGAGGAGTTCGCTGGCCAAGACGGAAGAACGCATGGAGCGCTATCTGCGCGACCGGCAGCAAAATGTCCAGCGCTTCTGGGAGCAGTTCAAGATCGTCGTTGCCGATCCGTCGGCACAGGCATACCTGGAGCCCGAGATGGAGAAAGCACTCGCCTTACAGGTGCGCGTGGCGGAGAACGCACGCGCGACGCTCGACATTTTCGGCCGTATCCTGAGCTTTTTCGAGTCGCGGCTGGGTAGCATCAGCATGCGGGATGGTGTGCGGGTCTTCAAGGACGACGCCGACCTCCAGCTTTTTCTCAACCTGAGCAGGCAATTGCAAAAGGCTGAAACCGACAACAACGACGCGCTCAACGACCACCGCCAGCTAATCGAAACGGCGCTCAATCCCTCGCGCCGCTAATGCGGGACTAGCGCTTGATGGTCGAGCCGCGCAGGATCAGTTGCGGCTCGATCGTGGTGGCGCTGGTGGCTGGCTTGCCGTCGATGGCGGCGATCAGCTTTTCCATCGCGGCCACGCCCATGCGTTCGCTCTGCAGATCCACCGTGGTCAGTGCCGGCGACGTGTATTGGCCGTACTCGATGTTGTCGAAGCCGGCCACCGACATCTGCTCCGGCAGCTTGAAGCCCAGCGTCTGAGCGGCTTTCATGAAGCCCAGCGCAATCAAATCGTTGTAGCAGATCAGCGCATACGGGTGCTCGGCGCCCAGCATGATGGACGAGCATACGCGCTCGCCTTCGGCCGCCGTCGGCGCTCCCGCTTCGTACACCGTCAGTTCCAGATCGTGCGCCGCCAGGCAGGCGCGGATGCCGGCCAGGCGTTCCTCGTCGCGCCGCGAACGCGGGAAGCGCAAATAGGCGATGCGCTTGTGCCCCAGCGAGACCAGGTGCCGCGCCAGCATGTAGGCGCCGCGATGGTCTTCGCTGATCACCCACGGAATCTCCAGCCGCGACAGGCGGCCGAAGTAGACCAGCGGCTTGCCCAGCTCCATCACCCAGTCCATCTCCGATTCCAGCATGCGCGAGAACATGATGATGCCGTCCACGCGGCGGCTCAGCGCTTCCAGCAGCGGACGTTCGCGGTCCGGGTTTTCTTCGGTGTCGACCAGCAGCAGCGTGTAGCCGTGCGCCAGCGCCACGCGGTTGGCGCCCTTGACGATGCTGGTGAAGTGCGGATTGCCGACGTCCAGCACCGACAGGCCGATGCTCTTGGTGCGGCCGGTGATCATCGACGCGGCCAGCGGATTGGAACGGTAGCCCAGCTTGGCGATGACTTCCTTGATCGTCGCCTCCACCGCCGGCGAGAAGCGCTGCGCGCCGTTGACGAACTTCGAGACGGTGGCGGTCGAGACGCCGGCGGCGGCGGCCACGTCACGGATGGTTGCTACGTTTTTTTTCATGTTCTGACTGTCGGAGAAGCTAGGCTGCCGGCATGCCGGCAGCGCCAAAGGACAATCTTAGCATGTCGGCATCTATCCACCGCCGCGGCGTCGCATCACAGGTCGGTAATTTCCTTGTGGCGCGGGACCAGCGTCTTCATCACGCACCACGCCACCAGGTAGGCCAGCGCGCAGATGCCGAACATGATCATGTAGCCGGTGCGGATGTCGTTGAGCGCCTTGTAGTGGTCGAACACCCAGCCGCCCAGCTTGGTCAGCAGCACGCCGCCGATGCCGCCGGCCATGCCGCCAATGCCGATCACCGAGGCCACCGACTTTTGCGGGAACATGTCGGACACGGTGGTGAAGATGTTGGCCGACCACGCCTGGTGCGCCGAGGCGCCCACGCCGATCAGCAGCACCGGCACCCAGAAGCTGATCGCGCCCAGCGGCTGCGCCAGCAGCACCACCAGCGGGAAGAAGGCGATCACCAGCATGGCTTTCATGCGGCCGTCGTACGGCGCGTAGCCGCGCGCCATGAAGTAGCTGGGGAACCAGCCGCCGCCGATGGAGCCTATCATCGTCATGCTGTACAACACGGCCAGCGGCACGACGATGGCGTCGCCCTTCATGCCGTACTGCGCCGACAGATAGGTCGGCAGCCAGAACAGGAAGAACCACCACACGCCGTCGGTCATGAACTTGCCAAAGGCGAAGGCCCAGGTCTGGCGGTACTTCAGCAGCTGGAACCACGAGACTTTTTTCGCGTCTGCGGCCGGGGCCGCGCCGCCGGCCGGCGCCGGCTGGTCGCTGCGGATGTAGGCCAGTTCCTGCGCGGACAGGCGCGGCTGCTGGTCCGGCTTCTCGTACAGCGTGAGCCACACGCTCATCCAGATGAAGCCCAGCATGCCGATCATGATGAAGGCCGCCTGCCAGCCCCAGATGCCGGCGATCAGCGGCACGCAGATCGGCGCCAGGATGGCGCCGACGTTGGCGCCGGAGTTGAAGATGCCGGTGGCGAAGGAGCGTTCCTTCTTCGGGAAATATTCGGCGGTGGCCTTGATCGCGGCCGGGAAGTTGCCGGCCTCACCGACCGCCAGCACGGCGCGCGAGATCATGAAGCCGAGGATGGACGGCGCGGCGACGATGCCGAAGGCGCCCAGCAGCACGCCGACGCCCTCGCCCATCGGCACCGAGAACGCGTGCATCAGCGCGCCCAGCGACCAGACCGTGATGGCCAGCACGTAGGCCGCCTTGGTGCCGATCTTGTCGACCACGCGGCCGGCAAACAGCATCGAGATGGCGTAGACGAACTGGAAGGCGGCGGCGATGTTGGCGTAGTCGGTATTGCTCCAGCCGAACTCCTTGGACAAATCCGGCGCCAGCAGGCTCAAGACCTGGCGATCCAGGTAGTTGACGGTGGTGGCAAAAAACAACAGTGCACAGATGGTCCAGCGGTATTTACCGACGGTTGGTCCCACCGCTTGCGCGTTCACAGGCTCGCTCAGGTTCATGGCATCACTTATATTTTGGTTTTTGGTGATGATCTCTCGGTCTCCACGAGATCATTCTAGTCATATGTCATCGTACAACTATAAAACACCTTAAGCAAGCGGAAAGATGCGGCTGTCCAAGGAACGGTGGTGCGGGGATGGGCCGGCAGGCGGCCCATCCTTGCAATGTCGTATGATGACATTAAATGCAATTATGCAGTCTTGCCGCTCTTGACCAGCAGCAGCGCCACCAGGCTGATCACCGCCGCGCCGGACAGGTAGTAGCCGACGTATTGCAGGCCGTAGTTGGTCGCCAGCCAAGTGGCGGCATACGGCGCCAGCGAGGCGCCCAGGATGCCGGCCAGGTTGAACGTCAGCGAGGCGCCGGTGTAGCGCACCTCGGCCGGGAACAGCTCGGACAGCATGGTGCCCAGCGGGCCGTAGGTCATGCCCATCAGGCCCAGGCCCAGCGACAGGAACACCGTCACCTGCAGGCTGCTGCCGGAACCGAACATCGGCGCCATCGTCAGGCCGAACAGGGCGATCGCGGCCGACACCCAGATCAGCGTGGCGCGGCGGCCGTAGCGGTCGGCCCACAGCGCGGCAACCGGGATGGTCAGGCCGAAGAAGATCACGGCGAACAGCTGCTGGATCAGGAAGTCCTTGCGGGTGAACTTGAGCGCGCTGGTGCCCCAGCTCAGCGCGAACACCGTCATCAGGTAAAACAGCACGAAGGTGGCCAACGCGATCAGCGTGCCCAGCACCAGCACACGGCGGTGGTCGCGCCACACCGTCACCACCGGCACTTTGACGCGCTCGTTCTTCTCCAACACCTTCTGGAAGTCCGGCGTTTCATGGATCTTCAGGCGGATGTACAGGCCGACGATCACCAGCAGCGAGCTGGCCAGGAAGGGTATGCGCCAGCCGTAGCTGAAGAATTCGGCGTCGCTCAATGTTTGGCTCAGCAGCAGGAAGATGCCGCCCGACAGGAAGAAGCCGATCGGCGCGCCCAGCTGCGGGAACATGCCGTACCAGGCGCGCTTGCCCGGCGGCGCGTTCTCGGTGGCCAGCAGCACGGCGCCGCCCCACTCGCCGCCCAGCCCCAGGCCCTGGCCGAAGCGGCACAGCGCCAGCAGCGCCGGCGCCAGCGTGCCGATAGCCGCGTAGGTCGGCAGCGCGCCGATCACCACGGTCGAGATACCCATGGTCAGCAGCGCCGCCACCAGCGTGGCCTTGCGGCCGATGCGGTCGCCGAAGTGGCCGAACACGGCCGAGCCCACCGGGCGCGCGAAGAAGGCGATGGCGAACGTGGCCAGCGATTGCAGCGTGGCGGCGGCGGGGTCGCTGGCGGGGAAGAACAGTTTGGGGAACACCAGCACGGCGGCGGTGGCGTAGATGTAGAAGTCGAAGAATTCGATCGTGGTGCCGATCAGGCTGGCAAACAGCACGGTGGCCGGGGAGTTGGCCTTGGGCGATCCGGGGTGAGGCTGAGACTGACTCATACTTGACGCTCCTGCAAGTGGGTGGTGCGATCCATCATACACACCACCCTTGCCTGCTGCCAAGCAGATAAGTTTGCCCCCTAGGTATCGATTTGGGCGAAGGCGGCGGCGATGTCGTCGGCCTTCAGCGGCCGCACCAGGCGGGCCACTTCCTGGCCGTCGCGCAGGAAGATCAGCGTCGGCCACAGCTTGACGCGGTAGGAGCGGCCCAGGGCGCGGCCAGGGCCGTCCTCGACCTTGTAGTGGCGCACGCCCTCATGGCCGGCATAGGCTTGCGCCAGCGGCGCCTGCGCCGCCATGCAGTGGCCGCACCAGTTGGCGCCGAACTCCAGCAGCGTGGCGCCGGCCAGGGCGTCGACGGTGGCGCGGTCGGGCGCGGCGGGGAGGTAGACTTTTTCCATGTCAGGACTTGGCCTTGGGTTGGACCGCGGCGCACGGGTCGGGACGCGGCTGCGGCGCCACGGTGTAGCTGGCGTCGTAGCGGCCGCTGTCGGCCTTGCCTTCGACATAGCCTTCGCTGCGCACCGTCAGCGCCGGCGCCACCGCGTTGATCCAGCGCGCCACGCCGATGTCCTTGCGCACGTGGCCGTTGCCGGCGATCAGCACCACGTCGCGCGGCTGCTGGTCGCGCACGATCTTGGCCATCCAGATGTCGCGCGAGACCTGGGCGTTGACCATGCCCTCGACCATCATCTCCGGCAGCATATTGCAATGGCCGGCGACGATCTCCGTCTGCTGGCCGCCGCGCACGTCGGCCGGCAGCGGCTGGTCGAGGCGGTAGTCGCGGATGCTCTGCGGGTCGAAGGTGGCGGTGACGCCGTCGCGCACCGCGCGCGCGGCGTCGGCGCGCGACAGGTTGCCGGCGATCAGCGGCAACTGATAGGTCAGCGCCAGCTGGATCACCGGATAGTAGAGTTGCCAGTCCCAGCGCGGGCCGCCGACCACGCGAATCACGCATTGCGCATCCAGGCAGCCTTTCTGGGCCTTGTTCAGCAGGTCCTGGTTTTCGCGGTCGAACTGTTCCATGACGATGGCCGGACGCCAGCCCGCCTCCACCCGCTGGCGCAGCAGCTCGTAGCGCAGCTTGTGGCCGGCCGCGTTGTCGTGCACTTCGCCCAGCAGCAACACCTGCGGATTGGCGCCGGCCGGCGCCGGCACGGCGCTGTTGCCGGCGCTCTTGCCGCCGCTGGCGCAGCCGCCCAGCAGCGCCAGCGCGGCAGCGGCGAACATCCATCCCGGGGTGCGGCTATATGTGGAAATCATCTGGATCCGAATCCTCTTCAATCGAATTAGTAGTTGTAAAGTTGAAATCGTCTGCGCCACTGGCTAGCAAGTAACAAGCGTTGTTGCGCTGCACGATTTGCTTGCCTAAAGAAAAACAGAGATGGCAATATGTCATTAAATGTGGTTTAATACTCGATACTTGAGCACGGTTGGAAATCCGTCCGATCTTAGCTTAATGTTTATGTTTTAATGTAGCCTTAACGTCCTGCTTATGCAGCATAGTCAGGAGAGTATTGTGAAGAAGTCTTTTATAACGATCATATTGCTGACCCTGGGTCTGGCCGGAGCCGCACAAGCTCAGGCCGTCAGCCCGGAAAAAAGCAAAGTTGCACCTGCGGCAATTGTACTCGCACATTGCGACGACCATAACACCGCGCCATGCAGCATCGACAGCTCCGCTCCGGCGGAGAAGACCGCCCCGGATCGCGATCCAGAGGCGCTGCCGACGAACGACCCGAAAAACCCGCAGGCCGTCGAGCCTGTTACCGAAGTACCGGAACCGCAAACCTTCGTCATGCTAATGCTGGGCCTGCTCGTGCTGGGCTTTGCCTCACGCAAAAGCGACGCTACGGAGAAGTTTACCGACTGAGGCCAACCGGTCGCCCCATGAAAAAATCCCGCAAGGCTAAAAGGCCGGCGGGATTTTTTCATGGGCGCCCCGGCCGCTACAGGCCGCACACCGAATGGATGTTGGTGATGGCCACGCCATGCAGGATGGCCCGGCCCATGCAGTACAGTTTTTGCACGCCGTTCTCGGTGCCCAGCACCGCGAACAGCGCCACCGCCAGCGCCACGCCTACCAGTATCGCCAAGCCTTTGAGTGTGTCCTTGTCCATGCCCCATTCTAGCTTGGCGCCGGACGCCTAGGCAACGGCGGCGGCCAGCGTGTAGTCGAAATCGTAGTAGTGCTTGCCGCCTTCGATGCGGATGTGCAAAGCGCCGGCCAGGCCGGACAGCTCTTCCTGGCCGGAATCGGCGACCACCGCCACCGTCAGGCCGGCCGCGCCGCGGTCCATGGTGCCGGTGTGGCACAGCAGGAAGCTGCCGCGCCGGCCATCGAGCGTGCCCTGCACTTTTTCCATCGCCACGTAGGCGCCCGAACCCAGCGCGCGGTCCATGAAGGCCAGCATCTCGCCCTTGCCGACGGCGTCCAGCGCGCCGTGGTATTGCTTGTCCAGCGACATGCGGCCGATGCCGCTCTCGGCCGCCACGGCCGACATGCTTTCGGGCGCCATCTTGACGTTGAATTCACCGCTGATCTTCGGCATTGCTCACCTTTCAAGTGTGGAGACGGGCATCGGGCTGCAGCGCGGCGGACGGGTCGTCGACCGGCGTCACGCAAGGCATGCGCAGCACGAAGCTGGCGCCCTGGCCCAGGATGCTGGAAACGGTAATGGTGCCGCCAAACTGCTTGGCGATCAAGTTGAACACGATATTGAGTCCGAGGCCGGTGCCGCCCTGCCCGCGCCGCGTGGTGACGAAGGGATCGAACACCTTGTCCAGCATGTCCGGCGGGATGCCCTTGCCGTTGTCGACCACCTGCATCTCGATCCAGTCGGCCTGCTGGGCGACGGCGATGACGATGCGGCCCTCGTCGCCCGCGTCGAAGGCGTGCTCGACGCAGTTGAGCGTCAGGTTGGTGATGACCTGGGCCAGCGCGCCCGGATAGCTGTCGAGCATGATGTCCGGCGGGCAGGCGATGCTGACGGTGATGTGGGTCTTCTTCAGCTTGGGCTGCAGGCTGGACACCACCTCGTTGATGTAGTCGCGCAATTCGAAGCGGCGCCGCGCCTCGCTGACCTGGTCGACCGCGATCTGCTTGAAGCTGTGGATCAGGTGGGCCGCGCGGTAGGCGTTGTTCATGATCAGGCGCGTGCTCTCGGCCGCCGTCTCCAGGTAGCGCATGATGTCGGATTTCTTGATGTTGCCGTCCTCGACAGACTGATGCACCTTCTCGGTGGCTTCCATCAGCACCGAGGCGCTGGTCAGCGCGATGCCGACCGGCGTGTTGATCTCGTGCGCGACGCCGGCCACCAGGCCGCCCAGCGAGGCCAGCCGCTCGGCCTGCAGCAGCGATTCCTGCGTGCGGCGCAGGTCGTCGAGCGCCTTGGCCGTGGTCTGGGCCGATTTGCGGGCCTCGTCCTCGGCTTCGCGGATGCGCTGGATATTCGATTTCACCTTGCGCTGGATGGCGTTGAAGCCGCGGATCACTTCGCCCAGCTCGTCGTGGCGGCTGTCGGGCAGCTCTTCCACCTCGTCGCTGCCGCGCGTGGCCAGGTCGAACAGGCCGTCGCGCAGGCGCTTGAGCGGATCGAACACGATGCGCAGCGACAGCGCCAGCGCCGCCACCAGGATCAGGTCCAGCAGCAGCACTTCGGTGACTTTGCGGCGCACTTCGGCGGCCAGCGTGGCGTCGATCTGGGCGCGGCTGAAGTTGACCACCACGCGGCCGACGATGACCGGCTTGAGCGAAGCGCCGGCGGCGCCGGAATCGCGGTAGGCCAGGTCGGCCACCACCGGCGAACCGCCGACGGCGGCATCGTTCTCGATCGAGGTGACGGTGCCGTTATCGTTGCGCAGCTTGCCGGAGAACAGGCCGACCGAGGTGTCGTAGACGCGGATGGAAACCAGCTCGGGCGGCAGCATCTCGGCGGCGACGATGTTGTCGACCTTGGCCTTGTCCAGGTCCCACAGCGCCGACGGCAGGCTGGTTTGCAAACGGGTCAGCACGCCCTGGCGCAGGCGCTGGCTGCTCACTTCCAGCTCGTGTCCCAGGCTGTACTGGGCGTAGGTGCCGGAAATGCCCAGCACCAGCGTCACGATGACCACGAACAGCAGCGTCAAGCGGCCTTGGATACCGAACATCGACCAACCTCCCTGCGTTTATAGAATTGACGGCAACGTCCCAATGTACGGTATGACATGCGACTTGGCAAGTTATGGCAGGGCACGGCAGACTTTGCTTGCACGCAATGGTAAGATCGTGCAATGTAGACGAGGTAGCAAATTGGGAGGGCATCATGGCAGGTAATTATCATCAACTGACGCTGGCGGAGGTGCGGCCGGGCATGGTCCTGTCGGACGTGCTGCTGGACGTGCAAGGCCATGTGCTGCTGCCGCAGGGTACGGTGTTGACCGAAGCCATGCTGGCGCTGATGCCGCGCCACGGCATCGCCGTGCTGCCCATCCTGAAAGATGAAGTGTCGCCGGAAGTGGCGCAGGCCGCGCTGAACCATCACGAGGCGCGCATCGCCCGCCTGTTCCGCAAAAACGACGCCGACAGCGACAGCGACTGGGCCACCGCCCTGCTGCGCCGCTTCGTGTCGGATTTCCGCCTGGGCATGGAGGAGGCGCCCGAGCATGAGTAATACGCTGACTTACGACGACGTCGTCCGCACGCTGGACGACCTGCCCTCGCTGCCTGCGGTGGTGATGGAGCTGCTCAACAGCATAGACCAGGACGATGTCGATATCTCGGTGCTGGCCAAGAAGGTGTCCTACGACCAGGCGCTGACGGCCAAGACGCTGCGGCTGGCCAACTCCTCGCTGTACGGCTTGCAGGTCAAGGTGACCACCATCCAGCAGGCGATCACCTACCTGGGTTTCCAGACCACGCGCAACCTGATCACGGCGGCCGCCGTCACCGGCTGCTTCGCCGAGGGCCACTGCCCGGGTTTCGACCACAAGGCCTTCTGGCGCCATTCGATCGCCACCGCCGCCTGCGCCAAGGTGCTGGCGCGGCAGATGCGCTTCAACCAGGACTACGCCTTCACGGCCGGGCTGCTGCACGACATCGGCCGGCTGGTGCTGGTCTCGTGCTTCCCGAACCAGTACTCGGAAACCATCGCCTACCGCGAAGAGCACGACTGCTATCTGCTGGAAGCGGAGCGCAGCGTGCTGGGCGTCGACCACGTCGACGCCGGCATGGCGCTGGCGGAACACTGGAATTTTTCCGATACGATGCGGCTGGCCATCGGCGGCCACCATGACCCGGAAGCGCCGGGCGCAGGGTTCCTGGCGGCCATCATCCATGTGGCCGATGCCATCGTGCATGCGCTCGATCTGGCGCAAATGCCGGACGACCTGGTGCCGCCGGTGTCCACCGTGGCCTGGACTGCGCTGGGCCTCGATGAGGAAATCTATCTGCAATTGTTCCGCGAGACGGAACTGCAATATGAAGAAATTTCGATGGTGCTGCTGAGCTGATCAGGTGCAGCGGGCTCCCTGCCGGCCGGGCTCGACACCACGGCAACGGCAGGGGCAGGCTTGCGGGCGCATTAGTGACGCGCGTAGTTTCCGGCCTCGGCCTTTTCGGTGCGTTCCTCTGGCTTCGGGCGGCCCTGGGCGTCGGACAGGCGGTACTTGGTGCGGCGGTCGCCCATCAGGTCACGCAGGTCGCGGATGCTCATGCCGGTCACTTCGTGCATGCGGATCAGCAGCGAGGCGCCGACCGGCAGGCGGTGGTGGCGGATCTTGCTGATGACCGGCGGCGCGACTTCCAGCAGGCGCGACAATGCGGCGTCGTTTTTCAGTTGCATCTTGCCGAGCAAAATATCCAGCAGATGGTTGGGGTTGTAGCTTTCCTGCGATGCGAGAGCGTGGTGTGCCATGATTTTCCTCGTTGGTTAGGTGAATGAAGTTTGCGGGCTTGAACTTAAGGGCAACTTAGATTCCTTTGGCTAAGTTCCTGATTCAGTCAGCCTATGCTGATTGCCTTTCGTGCAAGATTATTCTATGCTCAAAAGGGCCTGTTTCTGCCGCTGCGCGCCGAGCGAAGATTGTTCGACATCAATCACGAGCTAGAAACCTTAGCAACAATGCTATTTCATCACATGGGGCTGGAGGGTGTCGCACGCAAGAACTTGTAGGAAACTGTTACACAAAGCAAGCGCGTCTTTACACCGGCTAGGCGGGAAATAAAAGTTGCCGGTGGGGATGGAACATCAAGCGGTGGTATCGATATGGCGGCCCAGGGTTTTCTCGCTCTGGCGGCGATCCTGCTCGGTGCGCTTGTCGGCTGCCTGGGCCTGGCGGCGCTGCTGCGCCGTCGCGTCGTCATTGGCCTGGGCGCGGGCGCGCTGGGTGTCGGTATTCTTTTCCACGCGGTTCTGCACCGCGCGCTCGGCGGCGTCGCTGCGCTGCTCGCGGTCGGCCCGCTCGGTCGAGCTGGCCCGCTGGGCGCGCTGCTGGTCTCGGTTGACGCGGGTCTCGCGCTGGTTGGCCGCCTGCACGCCATCGAGCGAAGTGCCGATGCGCGACGATGAAATCGAATTGGCCGCCATGATGCACCTCCATAGAAATTGCCGGCAGGCTACTCTTTCAATGTAGAAGGCCGGGCCGCCGAAATCAAGGCCTATCGCATCTGCGGCGGGAAAATTACGTTAAACTATTGCCTGTGCCGGCACTGCCGGCCTCTCTCATAAAGCATCCCATTGAAAACCAAAACTCCAGTCCAGCCGCACTACTTCGTCCCGGAGCCGCTCGATAACGCGCGCCTGGCCCACCTGTGCGGCCCCCTCGACGAAAACCTGCGCCAGATTTCCGCCGCGCTGGACGTCACCATCTTCCGCCGCGGCGAGAAGTTCATCGTCAGCGGCCACAACGCCGAACGGGCGGTGCAGATCCTCGAACAGTTCTACGCGGTCGCCAACAAGATCGTGCCGATCGAGGAAGTGCAACTGGCCCTGGTCGAGCAGCGCGCCGGCCTGGCCGTGGCCAACGCCGCCATCGCCGCCGCCTCGGCGCCGGACCAGCCGCGCGCGGTCGAAGCGCCGTTTGTCGAGCCGGACATCAACAGCCCGATCCTGAAAACCCGCCGCGCCGACCTGCGCGGCCGCACGCCGCACCAGATCCGCTACCTGCGCAACATCCTGGAGCACGACATCAGCTTCGGCGTCGGCCCTGCCGGCACCGGCAAGACCTACCTGGCGGTGGCCTGCGCGGTCGACGCGCTGGAGCGCGACGCCGTCAAGCGCATCATCCTGACCCGCCCCGCCGTCGAAGCGGGCGAGCGCCTGGGCTTCCTGCCGGGCGACCTGGCGCAGAAGGTCGATCCGTATCTGCGCCCGCTGTACGACGCGCTGTACGACCTGCTCGGCTTCGACCGCACGCAAAAGATGTTCGAGAAGCAGGTGATCGAAATCGCCCCGCTGGCCTATATGCGCGGCCGCACGCTGAACCACGCCTTCGTCATCCTCGATGAGGCGCAGAACACCACCGTCGAACAGATGAAGATGTTCCTGACCCGCATCGGCTTCGGCAGCAAGGCCGTGGTCACGGGCGACGTCACCCAGGTCGACCTGCACAAGAGCCAGAAGAGCGGCCTGGTGGACGCCATCCAGGTGCTCAAAGACGTGCGCGGCATCGCCTTCAGCCACTTCAACAGCGAAGACGTGGTGCGCCATCCACTGGTGGCGCGCATCGTCGACGCCTACGAAACCGCGCACAACCACGAAGCGGAAATCGCCCCTTTACTCAAAGCCACAGCTCTCAAAAATGTCCGCAAAAAATAAACTGACGCTGTCGGTGCAATATCCCGACGCCCGCCTGCAGGAATCCATCACCCGTCCCAAGATCCGCCGCTGGGTGCAGGCCGCGCTGTTCGCGCCGGCCGAGCTGACGATACGCTTCGTCGACGCCGAGGAGGGCCGCACCCTGAACCGCGAGTACCGCGAAAAGGACTACGCCACCAACGTGCTGACCTTCGCCTACAACGAAGGCGAAGACATCCCGGACGACGCGCCGACCCAGGCCGACATCATCCTCTGCACCGACGTGCTGGAGCAGGAAGCGGCCGAGCAAAAGAAAACCGTGGAAGAACACACCGCCCACCTGATCGTCCACGGCGTGCTGCACGCCCAGGGCTACGACCACATGGACGACGAGGAAGCGGCCGAAATGGAAGGCATCGAAACGGAGATCCTGGCCGGCCTCGGCTACGCCGATCCTTATGCCGACTGAGCGGACGGAGCTGTCTTTTTGACAAAAACGGCTCCGCCTCCCCATTTCGTGTATCCTATACCCCTTCGAAACAACGGCTCACGCCTCCTATGCAAGAGCACTCTAGTGGCGTCAAGACTGACGCCAAACCCCATCGGTCACTGTTTGAACGCCTGACCGCACTGATTTCCCCCGAGCCAGAGAACCGCGCGGAACTGCTCGAAGTTCTGCACGACGCCCACGAACGCAACCTGATCGACGCCGACGCCCTGTCGATGATCGAAGGCGTGTTCCAGGTGTCGGATCTGTCTGCCCGCGACATCATGATCCCGCGCTCGCAGATGGACGTCATCGACATCTCCAAGCCTATCGACGAATGGTTGCCACTGGTGCTGCAGACCGCCCACTCGCGCTTCCCCGCCATCGAAGGCGAGCGCGACAAGGTGATCGGCATCCTGCTGGCGAAAGACCTGCTGCGCTACTACGCCGAAGAATCGTTCGACGTGCGCGACATGCTGCGTCCCGCCATCTTCATCCCCGAATCGAAACGCCTGAATGTGCTGCTGCGCGACTTCCGCGCCAACCACAATCACATGGCCATCGTGGTGGACGAATACAGCGGCGTGGCCGGCCTGATCACCATCGAAGACGTGCTGGAACAGATCGTCGGCGACATCGAGGACGAATACGATTTCGACGAGGAAGAGGACAACATCCTGTCGATCAAGGAAGGCGTGCACGGCCCGCGCTGGCGCATCAAGGCGCTGACCGAGATCGAGCAATTCAACGAGGAACTCGACACCGCGCTGCCGGACGACGACGTCGACACCATCGGCGGCCTGGTCGCCAAGCACCTGGCGCGCATGCCGCACAAGGGCGACGTGTTCGACATGGAAGGCTTGCGCTTCGAAGTGCTGCGCGCCGACGCCCGCCAGATCCATGTGCTGCTGGTGGAAAAACTCCCGGCCGCCGCCGAAGCCGGCGACGACGCATAATGCGTTTTCGCCGCGCCCATCCGAACGATCCACCCAAGCCGCAACGCTCCACCCGTGGCCGCATGGCCATCACCGCCGTGGCCGGAGCGTTGTGCGTGTTCGCCTTCGCGCCGTTCGGCTGGTGGCCGCTGGAGATCCTCGGCCTGGCGACGCTGTTCTACCAGGTGCTGCGCAGCAGCGACGTCAAGGCCGCCGGCCTGATCGGCTGGGCCTTCGGCTTCGGCTGGACCGCTGCCGGCACCCACTGGCTCTACGTTTCCCTGCACACTTACGGCGCCATGCCGGCGCCGCTGGCGGCCGCCGCCGTGCTGCTGCTGGCCTGGGCCATGGGCTTCTACGTCGCGCTGGCGATGGGCGGTGCGGCCTGGCTGCGCAAGCGCTGGGCGCTGCCGCTGCCGGCCGCCAACCTGCTGGTGTTGCCGGCCATGTGGGCGCTGTTCGAATGGATACGCGGCTGGCTGTTCACGGGCTTCCCGTGGCTGTCGGCCGGCTACGCCCACAACCACAGTCCGCTGGCCGGCTTTGCGCCCGTCATCGGCATGTACGGCCTGGGCTGGCTGGCGGCGGTGATCGCCGGCGCCCTGCTGTTGCTGCTGCACCGCACGCGCCTGCGCGCGGCCGGGCTGATCGTCGCCATTTCCGTGGCCGGCGTCGCGCTGGGCTACCTGCACTGGACCTACCCGGAAGGCAAGCCGATCTCGGTGCGCCTGCTGCAAGGGAATATCCCGCAGGATGAGAAATTCAACGGCGCCCACGTCATGGCCGCGCTCAAGCTGTACCAGGACGCCATCACGGCCGCCCCGGCCGACCTGATCGCCACGCCGGAGACGGCCATCGTCATGCTGCCGCAGCAGCTGCCGCCCGACTATCTGCCGGGCATAGGCCAGTTCCTCAACAAGACCAACAGCAACCTGATCCTCGGCATCCCGGTGGCCGACAGCCAGACCGCCTATTTCAACAGCGCGATCGGCATCCCGTCCAAGCTGGGTACCAGCTACTACCGCTACGACAAGCACCACCTGGTGCCGTATGGCGAGTTCATACCGTTCGGCTTCCGCTGGTTCGTCAACCTGATGTCGATCCCGCTGGGCGACCAGACCAGCGGCCGCGACATCCAGCCCTCGTTCCCGATCAAGGACCAGCGCGTGCTGCCCAACATCTGCTACGAAGACTTGTTCGGCGAAGAGATCGCCGACCAGTTGAACAACCCGGCGCAAGGCCAGAAACCGGCCACCATGCTGCTCAACATCTCGAACCTGGCCTGGTTTGGCGACACCATCGCCATTCCCCAGCATTTGCAGATCTCGCAAATGCGCACGCTGGAGACCGGCCGCCCGATGCTGCGGGCGACCAACACCGGCGCCACCGCCATCATCAATGGCGAAGGCAAAGTGGTGCAGCAGCTGCCCGTGAACACCTACGGCGCGCTGGCCGCCACGGTGCAGGGCATGGCCGGCAGCACCCCGTATATCCTGTGGGGAAACAAGCTGTTCCTGGCGCTGGCCGCGCTGTCGCTTGCGGGCGCCTGGTTTGGGGCCAAGCGCGCAAAAAACCAGCCTAAAGCCGCTTAATCTCTACAGGCTCCCAGTAAAACCCGCTAAAATTGCCCCTTTAGCGAAACTGCAACCGCGCGCCCATGGGCTGCGCCACCGACCAAACAAGATGCTGACATTTCAACAAATTATCCTGACCTTGCAAACCTACTGGGACAAGCAAGGCTGCGCCCTGCTCCAGCCCTACGACATGGAAGTCGGCGCCGGCACCTTCCACACCGGCACCTTCCTGCGCGCGATCGGCCCGGAGCCTTGGCGCGCGGCCTACGTGCAGCCATCGCGCCGCCCGAAGGACGGCCGCTACGGCGAGAACCCGAATCGCGGCCAGCACTACTACCAGTACCAGGTGGTGATGAAGCCGGCCCCGGAAAACATCCTGGACCTGTACCTCGGTTCGCTGGAAGCGCTGGGCCTGGACCTGAAGCAGAACGATGTCCGCTTCGTCGAGGACGACTGGGAATCGCCAACGCTGGGCGCCTGGGGCCTGGGTTGGGAAGTCTGGCTGAACGGCATGGAAGTGACGCAGTTCACCTACTTCCAGCAAGTCGGCGGCCTCGATTGCAAGCCGGTGCTGGGCGAGATCACCTACGGCATCGAACGCCTGGCCATGTACCTGCAGGGCGTCGAGAATATGTACGACCTGGTGTGGACCACCTGGGAAGAGAACGGCGTCACCAAGACGCTGAAGTACGGCGACGTCTTCCACCAGAACGAAGTGGAGCAGTCGGCCTACAACTTCGAGCACTCGAACACCGAGCTGCTGTTCGCCCAGTTCAACAACCACGAATCGGAAGCCAAGCGCCTGATCGAGCTGCAACTGACCCTGCCTGCGTATGAGCAGATCATGAAGGCTTCGCACAGCTTCAACCTGCTGGACGCGCGCGGCGCCATCTCCGTGACCGAACGCGCCGCCTACATCGGCCGCGTGCGCGCCCTGTCACGCCTGGTCGCCCAAGCCTACTACGATTCGCGCGAACGCCTGGGCTTCCCTATGGCTCCCGCCGCCGCCGTCGCCGCTGAATAATTCGATATAAATAATATGACTCAAACTCTGCTCATCGAACTGCTGACCGAAGAACTGCCGCCGAAGGCGCTCGCCAAACTGGGCAAGGCTTTCGCGGACGGCATCGTCAACGGCCTGAAATCGCGCGACTTCCTGGAAGCCGACAGCGTCGCCACCTCGTTCGCCTCGCCGCGCCGCCTGGCCGTCTCCATCACCAAGGTGCGCGCCACCTCGCCGGACAAGGCGATCCGCGAAAAAGTGCTGCCGGTGTCGGTAGCGCTGGACGCCGCCGGCAACGGCACGCCGCCGCTGGCCAAGAAACTGGCCGCGCTGGGCTTCCCGAACCTGACCGTGGCCGACCTGGAACGCGCGCAGGACGGCAAGGCCGAAAGCTTCTTCTACACCTACACCGCCACCGGCAGCGCGCTGCAAGCTGGCCTGCAAGCCGCGCTGGAAGAATCGGTCGCCAAGCTGCCGATTCCCAAGGTGATGAGCTACCAGCGTCCCGACGGCGCCACCGTGCAGTTCGTGCGTCCGGCGCACAGCCTGATCGCGCTGCACGGCGCCACCGTGCTGCCACTGACCCTGCTGGGCCTGACCGCCTCGAACGTCAGCGAAGGCCACCGCTTCCTGACCGCGCCGGGCCAGCGCATGATCACCATCGCCAACGCCGACAGCTACGCCGCCACCCTGGCGAGCGAAGGCAAGGTGCTGGCCAGCGTCGAAGACCGCAAAGAGAAAATCCGCGCCGAGCTGCTGGCCAAGGCCGGCGCCGACCAGGTGCTGATGCCTGAAGCGCTGCTGGACGAAGTGGCCGCGCTGGTCGAATGGCCGGTCGTCTACGAATGCAAGTTCGAGGAAGAGTTCCTGGCCGTGCCGCAGGAATGCCTGATCCTGACCATGCAGACCAACCAGAAATACTTCGCGCTGACCGACACCAACGGCAAGCTGCGCTCGCGCTTCCTGATCGTCTCCAACATCGCCACCGACACGCCGACCGCCATCATCGACGGCAACGAGCGCGTGGTGCGTCCGCGCCTGTCCGACGCCAAGTTCTTCTTCGAGCAGGACAAGAAGAAGACCCTGGAATCGCGCCTGCCGCTGCTGGAAAAAATCGTCTACCACAACAAGCTGGGCACGCAGGCCGCACGCGGCGAACGCGTAGCAGCGCTGGCCAGCTACATCGCCACCCAGATCGGCGGCGACGCCGCGCTGGCCTCGCGCGCAGCCAAGCTGTCGAAGGCCGACCTGGTCACGGAGATGGTCGGCGAATTCCCTGAGCTGCAAGGCATCATGGGCACCTACTACGCCCGCAACGACGGCGAGCCGGAAGACGTGGCATTGGCCGCGTCCGAGCACTACCAGCCGCGCTTCGCCGGCGACGCCCTGCCGTCGACCGTGACCGGCACCGCCGTCGCGCTGGCCGACAAGCTGGAAACCCTGGTCGGCATCTGGGCCATCGGCCTGGCGCCTACCGGCGACAAGGATCCGTTCGCGCTGCGCCGCCACGCGCTGGGCGTGCTGCGCATGCTGATCGAGAAGCGCCTGCCGCTGTCGATTTCCGGCCTGCTGTCGCATGCTGCGGGGCTGTTCGCTTCCGTGGCCGGCTTCAAGGATCCGAGCGCCGACGTCTACACCTTCATGATCGACCGTCTGCGCGGCATCCTGCGCGAGCGCGGCTTCTCGCCGAACGAGATCGAAGCGGTGGTCGCACAGAATCCCGACCGCCTGGACGACATCGTGCAGCGCCTGGAAGCCGTACAAGCCTTCGCCGCGCTGCCGGAATCGGCCTCGCTGGCCGCCGCCAACAAGCGCATCACCAACATCCTGAAGAAGAACGAGGAAGCGCTGGCCGCCGCCGGCAATACCGGCGTCAACGTCGCGCTGCTGCAGGACGCCGCCGAGAAGAACCTGCACGCCGCCGTGGTGCGCGTGCTGCCGGAAATCGACGCCGCCTTCAACCAGGGCGACTTCGCCGGCACGCTGAAAACCCTGGCGCAGCTGCGCGAGGAAGTCGACGCCTTCTTCAACGACGTGATGGTGATGGCCGAGGATGTCGCGCTGCGCAACAACCGCCTGGCGCTGTTGTCGACACTGCACGGCATGATGAATCGCGTGGCCGACATTTCGAAACTGGCGGCCTAAATGGGTGCGCCGTCCATGAAACTGATCATCCTCGATCGCGACGGCGTCATCAACCACGATTCGCCGGACTTCATCAAGTCGCCGGCCGAGTGGATACCGGTCCCCGGCTCGCTCGAAGCGATCGCCCGCCTGAACCAGGCGGGTTATCGCGTGGTGGTGGCGTCGAACCAGTCGGGCATCGCCCGCGAGTTCTTCGACATGACGATCCTGAACGCGATCCACCAGAAGATGCACAACCTGGCGCAGCAAGTCGGCGCCAGCATCGACGCCATCTTCTTCTGCCCGCACGCGGCGGCCGACAGCTGCGATTGCCGCAAGCCGAAGCCGGGCATGTTCACGGAAATCTCGCAGCGCTATAAAATCAGCCTGAAAGGCGTACCGACCGTCGGCGATTCGCTGCGCGACCTGCAAGCGGGTTACGTCAGCGGCTGCGTGCCCTACCTGGTCCTGACCGGCAAGGGCGAGAAAACCCAGGCCACAGGTGGCCTGCCACCCGGTACAATGGTTTTCGCCGACCTGGCCGCGATGGTCAACCACCTGTTGAAAACCAGCGCGCCGCCGGCGCTGCACATCGTTAGCTAAACAGTTTTTGGAGTCTGCATTGGGTCATCCCGTCTTGTTTTTGCGTTCCCTGATTTTCACCATCGTCATGGTGGTATCGACCATCGTCTGGGCCTGCGTGTGCTTCCTGGCCGCGCCGCTGCCGTACAACAAACGCTTCTTCGTCACCGCGCGCTGGAACGTGTTCATGATCTGGTGCCTCAAGGTCATCTGCGGCATCCGCTACGAAATCAAGGGCGCCGAGAACTTCCCGGACGCGCCGGCCATCGTGCTGTCGAAGCACCAGTCGGCATGGGAGACCATCTTCCTGCTGCCTAACATGCCGCGTCCACTGGTGTTCGTGTTCAAGAAGGAGATCCTGTACATTCCCTTCTTCGGCTGGGCGATGGCGCTGCTGCGCATGATCCCGATCGACCGCAAGCAGGGCAAGAACGCCTTCATGGACGTGGTCCGCCACGGCAAGCGCCGCCTGGCCGACGGCCAGTGGATCATCATGTTCCCGGAAGGAACGCGCATCCCGGTCGGCAAGGCGGGCAAGTACAAAAGCGGCGGCACGCGCCTGGCCATCGAGACCGGCGCGGTGGTGGTGCCGATTGCCCACAACTCCGGCGAGTGCTGGCCAAAAAATTCTTTCATCAAGCGCCCAGGGCTTGTTACAGTATCGATAGGCAAACCGATTTCTCCGGAAGGACTCACCCCGGACGGCATGATGCAACAGGTGGAAAATTGGATAGAATCAGAAATGCGCGTCATTTCGCCCCACGCCTACAACGCTGGCTAGATGATCTAGCCACGCTGGTGAAGCCGGCGTCGCCGAAAGACGACGCCAGCCAACTGGACCTGTTTGGACGGGAGGCGCAGTCGTCTCTCAAGCCGGTGTACACCGCACCGGTATGGTCTATTCCGACCTCGCCCACCTCGAATACGCCTCCCCCTGTTTCGCCCTATGTCGCGCCGCCGCAGACCGCCGTGCCGGTCAAGCCGCGCGCGCAGACTCCCCCGCCTTCCGACCAGCTGCCCAAGCGCCAGCTGATGGTGGGCGACTTCGTGCTTGAATATTCGCTGCGCCGTTCGACCCGCCGTTCTATCGGCTTCATGATCGACGACGAGGGCCTGCGCGTGACCGCGCCCAAGCGCATCAGCATCGCCGAAATCGACAACGCCATCCGCACCAAGCAGCACTGGATACTGAGCAAGCTGAAAGAACGCCGCGAACGCCGCGCCGCGCGCCTGGAGAAGCCGCCGGTGGAGTGGATCGATGGCGCGCAGCTGCCCTATCTCGGCGCCGACATCACGCTGCGGCTGCTGGTGGGCGGCCGCAATCGCAGCAGCTACAACCCGGCCACGCGCGAGCTGTCGATGGTGCTGGTGCCCGGGGCCACCGAGACGCTGCTGAAGGAACGCGTGAAGGCCTGGTATCAGCAGGAAGCCAAGGTGCTGTTCGAGCAGCGGCTGGACGTGTTTGCGGAGCGGCTGGGGGTGCGTTATCACTCGTTCGGCCTGTCGTCGGCTGGCACGCGCTGGGGTTCGTGCACGGTGGACCGCAAGATACGCCTGAACTGGAAGCTGATTCACTTCTCGCAGCCGCTGATCGACTACGTGATCGCGCACGAGCTGTCGCACATCCTGGAGATGAACCACAGCGCCCAGTTCTGGAACACGGTGGGCCTGATCTATCCCGAATACGAGGAAGCCAAGAACTTGCTGCGCAAGCGCGCGCAGGAGCTGCCGGTGCTATTCCCCTAGCCTATCGGTCTGCCGCACTGCTTATCACTTAAGCAAGACTACCAATAAATCAATTTACAAAGGACAACAAGTTGCACATGTTATAATTGATAGTGAGAAAACTATTATTTAACTATTGCAATGAATTTGACCAAACTCGCCCTCGCCTGCGCACTGACTTCCACTCTGGCTGCCTGCGGTGGCGGAGGTGGGAGCAGCACCTCTACGCCTGACGTAGGCCCGGTAGTCGCACCATCCCGCACCATCAGCGGCGTCGCCGCCAAAGGCCTCATCAAGGACGGTATCGTCAACGTTTATGCCTACGACGACGCCGGCAACCGCTCTGCGGCGCCGGTCGCCACCGGACGCACGTCCAAGACCGACGGCAGCTATTCGATCAACCTGGGCAACCGCACCGGCTTGTTCACCGTGGAAGTGAGTGCCGACGCGAACACCACTATGGAAGACGAGTACAGCGGTACGATTTCCATGCCCGCCACGATGACGATGCGCAGCCTGGTCCAACTCGACAGCGGCAGCAGCACGGCGACCGGCCACGTTACACCGTTCACGGATATGCTGGTGACAGCGGCGATGAGTGCCAGCACGGCAAATAGCTTGACCACGTCAACCGTAGCGTCGGCGCAGACCGAAGTCACCAAGATTCTCGGCTTCAATCCGCTGACCACCAAGCCGCTCAACGCCAATAGCGAGGCAGCCGCCAATACGACCGATGTGTCCGAAAAATTGCAGTCCGTGGCGTTGGCGGCGATCTCGCATATTGCCCATGCCAGCGGCTTGGGATGCGCCGGTACGCCGGGTGAAAAGGTCAAATGCGCAGTGAGCGCAACGACCGGCACCGCGACGATGAAGAATGGCGCCGTCAGCATCGGCGGCGGCGCGAAGGCCGCCCTGCTCACCGCGCTGACAGCAGTGGCCAATGACGCCACCGTCAACAAGACCACGCTGAAAACGCTGGATGGACAGAAGCTGTTCTCCGACGCGGCTATCAATACCCCAGCGCCTACTCCAACGCCGACGCCCACGCCCACGCCTACTCCGACTCCTACACCGACTCCTACACCGACTCCAACGCCGACGCCGACTCCGACTCCGACTCCGACTCCAACTCCAACTCCGACTCCTACACCTACACCTACACCGACGCCGACGCCGGTACCTACGCCTGTACCGACGCCTACCCCAACGCCAACGCCGGTACCGACTCCAACTCCAACGCCGACACCTACGCCGACACCGTCCAATCCAGTGGCCGACACGAAAGCCCTGTTCGCCAGCTTGCGCACCAACCTGCAAGCCTGGTCGGACGCAGGCAAGGACGGCGGCGGTCTGCGCAACAGCCTGGACGCGATGAAGGCCGATTTCGACAGCGCCGTATCGCCGCTGGATCAGAGCCTGGCCGACTGGGTCGTCGTATCCGGCCGCGGCATCAAGCTGTACAACGACTTCATTCAGAAAAAAAGCACGTCCGTCACCGTCAACGACGGTACGGCAGCCTCGGCGCTGGGTTCGTGCACGCTGTACAAGGATCTGGCAGCGACCGTCGCCATGACGAGCAGCGACGTATCCTCGGTAACGCCGAAGAGCGTCTCCTGCACGCTGAACGGCAGTATCGTCGAAGGATCGGAACGTAACTCGGCATCGAGCGGCCTCTATACTCGTGCACTGATCGGCAGAAGCATCACGCTGGCGCCAGCCACCGGCAACAACTTCGCCTACACCGCCCAAACGCTGCGCTACTCGCAGGAATACCAGAAGGATCAGTCCGGCCCCTACAACATCCGGACCTTGAGCGGTGTGACGTCCATCGGCAGCGCAGCAAGCGGCACCATCAGCTACACAATGAACGGCAATGCCGTGATCAGCGCGCTGATTGAAGGCACCATGCCCGCCCGCACCGACGCCGGCGGCGTGGTGCTTACCGACTACGAAACATGGCGCATCAATACCGTCACCACGGCGGAAGCGGGAGGCATCAACAACTATGCGTTCTCCGGCATCGTTGGCGCAGTCAAAAACGGTGTGACGCTCGGCAGCGCCAAGATTGCCGACACATCCTTCGTCCGGGCTACCACCAGCGGCGGCACGTATCGCGTCATCGAGGGCAAGCTGGGCATCGAAGTCGCAACGGCCAGCAGCACCGTCAACGGCACCCTGGCCCTGGGCAAATTCAATACCGACAAACACGGCAATCGCCACCTGCCGAACTACGTGCAGTTCACCGGCAGCTTCACCAACAGCCGCACAGAGAGCTTCAATGGCGTCATCACGGCTGAAGTGTCGAACTACAAAAACTACGACAGCACGGCACCGCTGTCGGCGACCAATTTCGTCGTTGCCAATGCATCGTTCAAGGGCAATCTGAAGATCGTCAGCCGCCCCGCGCTGGCAGTCACGTTCGCCGCCCGCAGCACCGGCTACAAGATTGCCGAGTTCAATGCCACCTACGACGACGGCGCGAACACCATCTCCTTCAACGGCAACAACTCCTTGCCACGCACGGTGCATATCGCCAGCGCCACCGGCATCACGATGACCATAGTCGACGGCGACAAGTACGTCAGTGTCTTCAAGAACGACACCAGGATGGCTCGGATCAATACCAGCACCAGGATAATCAACTACATAGACGGCAGTTTCGAGACATTGAACTGATCTTCCATGCGTCTGATTTCCTTACTGGCCGCCCTCCTTGCGGCAAGCGGCGCCGCCGCGCAAACCTCCGTCGCTGACAGCGACATCGCGCTGCGCGCCCCCAGCGCCGCCTGGCAACCCTATGCCAAGGCACAGGCCTGGGCGGCCTACGACGCCGTGCCGATCCGCGAACTTGGCCGCGACTGGGGCGATAGCTACGCCCCACGTAACGGCCGCAACGTCTTCCTGCAGCGGGACCGCGTGGAATTCGGCGTGGAGAAAGACGGTTGGCGCATCGGCGCGGAATACCGGCTGGAACTGTCGCTGGAGACGAACCGCGATACGGTAGACCTGTACCAGGCCTACCAAAGCCACAAGACGCCCGACAAGGCACGCGATTTCGCAGCAGACGCCCATTCGAAACAATGGGCGGCGGCGGGCGTGCGCTTGGGCCGCACCGTCACCCTGCCAGACCTCGGCGCGGGCAATCCCTTGCTGATGGTGTCGGCCGCCGTCTACGGGCGCGCCCGCAACCACGACAGCAACGCATCAGGCAAGGTGAGCTACAAGCCCGATACCGCGTACCGGATCGAAGGAACATATGCGAATTCAAATACCGAATACGACTATCCGTTCATGCCCGAGGCCACACACAAGTCATCGGGCGCCAGCATCTCAGCCGCCCTGCAATGGCCGCTGAGCAGCCAGCTCACCGCCAACCTGGCAGTCAACGACTTGTGGAGCCGCATGCGTTGGACCAATTTGCCGTCGTTGGTGCAAAACATCGCTTCCGACGTGCGCACGGTCGACAGCGACGGCTACATCAACTACAAGCCGCAGATCGTCGGCCAGAACAACTTGATCGAACGCACCCGCACCATCGGCGCCAGCACCGCGCTGAACCTCACTTACCGCTACCAGCAATGGGCGCTGCGGATCGGTGCGCAACGCATCGCCGGCACCACCATCCCGGAAGCCATCGGCAGCTACGCCAGCCAGTGGGGAACCTTCAGCGCCAGCTATGACACGCGTTTCAACATGGTGGGGCTGGGCTACGAGCAAGGCCCGCTCCGCCTGCGCCTGCGCACCGACCGCCTGCCGCTCAGCGAGGCGCATGCATTCAGCCTGGAGACGGCCATGTATTGGGCCTTCTAGCAGTTGACGTTTGGTTAATGTGAATGTAACTTGTCGCCATGGATACCAAAACAAACTTCAGCCGCACCACCATCGTTCTGCACTGGCTGGTGGCGGCCAGCATCATCGGTCTGATCGCTCTCGGCATCTACATGGTCGAGACCGAATCCTGGCATCTGTATCACATCCATAAATCGATAGGCCTGCTGGCCTTCGCGGCGATCCTGGCGCGGCTGGCTTGGCGCTGGCGCAATGGCTTGCCGCAGCCGGTGCGGCCGATGTCGCGCATCGAACATGTCACCGCCGTCGCCGCCCACATCGTGCTGCTGATCCTGACCGTGGTGCTGCCCATCACCGGCATGATCTACTCTGGCGCCAGCGGCAATGGCTTCGGCATCTTCGGCTGGGAAATCTTCCCCAGCCGCTACAACGCCGGCCAGGCCGTGCCGTTCAGCGCACAATGGTCCGATATCGGCCAAGCCATGCATGGCTTCCTCGGCTACCTGCTGCTGACGCTGATCGTGCTGCACGCCGCCGCCGCGCTCAAGCACCACGTGATCGACAAGGACGCCACCCTGAAACGCATGCTGGGCCGCACGTCGGACTAAGCATATCAACAACACAATTATCCGTTTCGCAAATATCGACCATTCGATATTGAAAGTTGCCGTACGGAATTTACCGTGTTACCTTATGCTGCATTGCCGCATAAGGATTAAACATAATGCAACACAGTATCAAAAAGAAAACCGGCCTGGTCTTGGGCGGTGGCGCACCGAATTCTCCGCTGATCGCCGGCGCCCTGGCTGCCTTCCTCGACCAGGAAGTCGAATTTGACGTGATTTCCGCCTCGGGCGCGGGCGTTCTGATGGGCTTGCTGTACGCAGCCCCGCTGGACGCCACGCCGCGCGAAGCCCTGAAACGCTGGGCCGACACCGGCGTCTCCGACACCATCTACAAGATGATGCCGGTGAATTACAAAATCTTCCACAAGCCGGGCCAGGAAGCGGACGTGTTCCGCAACGCCTTCGCGCCGGCCGCCAGCCATCCGGTTTTTGGTGCGATGCAAAACGTGTTCGGCAAAGGCCAGCTGCCGTGGACCGACTGGAGCCAGCTGCTGATGTCGACGATGTCGCCATCCAACCTGTCCGCCAAAAGCCTGGGCCTGTGCGCGCATGCGCCGTTCCTGGAAGGCGTGGTCGATTTCTCCGCCATCTCCAGCATGAAGCCGGAGTTCTACATCAACGCCTACAATTTGAACCAGCATCGCATGAAGATCTGGGACAAGCATGAAATCCAGGCCGAGCATGTGCGCGCCGCGCTGTCCTTCCCCTTCCTGTACGCGCCGACCGAAATCGACGGCGAGGACTACATCGAAGGCGCCGCGCTGGAGACGCTGAACTTCGATCCCTTCATCGAAGGCAAGGGCGAGCACCACGACACCGACACGCTGATCGTGCTCGACATCCTGGGAGACGAGCGCCTGTTGCGCAAGCCGCGCAATCTGTATGACGCATGGGTAGGTTCGATGATCACGCCACTGGTGAAGATTTCGCAGAACCAGATCCGCCTGTTCGAGCTGGAGCACAACACCGACCGCAAGACCGGCCTGCCGAAACGCCGCATGCTCAAGCTGGAACTGATGGCCGCCGTGCCGGACGACCATATGCCGAACACCATGGACTGGTCCACGTCGAATATGCAGTTCCTGTTCGATATCGGCTACAAGGCGGCGACGCGCTTCTGCCGCCAGCACTCCACCGTGCTGCGCTACGCCGAAGAGACGGAGCTGGCGGGTTAAAGCAGAGGTTTGATCAACGCCGGCAGCAATGCCAGCGTGCGGCGCGTGGCGCCGCGATGCTGGTTGGCGAAGGCCAGCGCGTTGCGGCCCATGGCCGTACGCGCCGCTCCGTCGTTCAGCAGACGCCCGGCGGCGGACATCAGCTCCGCCGCATCGGCGACGCGTTGCGCGCCGCCCGCAGCCAGCGCATCCTCCGTCACCAGCGCGAAGTTGAAGGTGTGCTGGCCGATCAGCACCGGCTTGCCCAGCGCCGCCGGCTCGATCAGGTTCTGGCCGCCCAAGGGCAGCAGGCTGCCTCCCACAAAGGCCACATCGCAGGCCGCGTAGTAGGCAAACATCTCGCCCATCGAATCGCCCATCAGCACATCGACAAAGCCCGGCAGCACGGCATCGCCGCCGTCCAGCGCCAGCTTGCTGCGGCGCTGCACGTTCAGGCCGTGCGCGCCGATCATCTTTTCCACCTCGTCGAAACGCTGCGGATGGCGCGGCACGACCAGCAGCAGCACATTGGCCGGCAACGCCGCCCGCTCGCGGCGGAAGGCATCCAATATCAGTTCTTCCTCGCCCTCGCGCGTGCTGGCGCACAGCAGCACCGGACGGCCGCCGATCACGCCGCGCAACGCGGCGCCGACGGCCAGCGCCGCATCGGGCACCACCACATCGAACTTGATGCTGCCGGTGATTTCCACGCGCTGCACGCCCAGCGAGCGCACGCGTTCCGCATCGGCCGCCGTCTGCGCGGCGACCAGCGAGATGCCGCGCGCCGCATCCACCAGCAGGGAGCCGAAACGGCGCGACCGGCGCAGCGAGCGCTCGGACAAACGTGCATTGGCCAGCACCACCGGCACGCCGCGCTGGCCGCACACGGCGATCAGGTTGGGCCACACCTCCGTCTCCATCAGGATGCAGGCGACAGGCTTGAAATGTTTGATGAAGCTGCCGACCATGATCGCCGTGTCATACGGCAGATAGGACTGCACCAGGCGCGCGCCATGTTTGGCGAACAGCGTCTTGCCGGTGGCGCGGCCGGTCGGCGTCATGTGGGTGAGGACGATGCGGCTGTGCGGGTATTCGGCCAGCAAGGCATCGACCAGCGGTTCGGCGGCACGCGTCTCGCCCACGGACACGGCGTGCACCCACAAGGTTTGCGTGGTGGACGATGGGCCGCTGTAGAAACCCAAACGCTCGCCCCAATGCTGGCGATAGCCTGGCTCCTTGCGGCCGCGCAGCCACAAGCGCGCCAACACCAGCGGCAAGGCCAGGCACCACATCACGGAATAGAAAAGTCGCATAGTTACGCCAGCAGGCTACGGGCCGCCGCCAGTACTTCGGCCACCGACGGCGGTGTGCCGCGGTCGCCCAGGTTGATGATGCGCGGCGACCAGTTGCCTTCGGTTTTCCAGCGCGGCGAATCGGCGTAGATCTCCACCGTCGGCCGCACGAAGGCAGCGGCGATATGGGTCAATCCCGTATCGACGCCGATCACCAGGCCGGCGTGACGCGCCAGCAGCATCGCATCGGCCATCGACAACTTGGGCAGCACGCGCGCGTTCGGCAGGCCTGCGGCCAATACTTCGGCTTCGGCCTTCTCTTTCGGCGAGCCCCATGGCAGCAGGATGGGCATGGGCGCCAGTTCGCGGCCCAGCGCGATCCAGTTTTCCGGCGCCCACTTCTTCGGATCGCGCGCGGTGCCGTGGAAGTAGACGGCGTATGGCTCGGCAGGCATCCAGTCCGGACGCGGCTCGCTGGCCGATACTTCGGGCAGGCCGAAATCGGCCGGCGTATCGACCGCATAGCCCAGCGCCGCGCCGGCCACCAGGCGGCCGCGCGCCACCGCGTGCGTACGCGGATCGGTCGGGATGCTCAGGTTGTGGAAGATGCGCGAGATGCCTTCGTAGCCCGAGCCCTCGCTGCCGTTGGCCAGGCCGACCTTGCGGCCGCCCTTCACCACACGGGCCGCGCCCATGATGATGCCGGTCTTCAGCAATCCCTGCGTATCGAATACATAGTCGTACTGCTGCTCGCGCAGGGTACGGAAAAAGTGCTTGATCTCGGCGCGGGTCTCGGGCTTGCCGAGACTCTTGCGCCAGCGCCGCAGCGCAAACGGAATGATGGTGCGCACGCGCGCGTTGAGCCGCACCAGGCTGACGTAGCCCTCTTCCACCACCCAGTCGATATTCGCGTCCGGGAAATGGCGGGCGATATCGGCCACCATCGGCAGGTTGTGCAGCACGTCGCCCAGCGAGGAGACGCGCACCAGCAAAATGTTCAGCGGCTTGCGGCCGCCCGTTTGCGCTGTCATGCGCTTAGAACGGCAGTTCCGCGTCCGGCTTGGCAGCCAGGATCACGCTCTTGAACTGGCCCTGGATGCGCGCCAGCGCGGCCGGGGTTTCAGCTTCGAAGCGCATCACGATCACCGGCGTGGTGTTGGACGAACGCGCCAGGCCGAAGCCATCTTCGTATTCCACGCGCAGGCCGTCGATGGTGATGATCTGCACGTTGCCGGGGAACTTGGCGTCGCTGCGCAGCTTGTCCATGACGATGACGTTTTCGCCTTCGTTCAGGTGCAGGTGCAGCTCGGGCGTGCTGTCCGATTGCGGCAGCGAGTTCAAGAGCTTGGACGGATCGGCTTCACGGGTCAGGATTTCAAGCAGGCGCGCGCCGGAATATAGGCCGTCGTCGAAACCGTACCAGCGGTCCTTGAAGAAGATGTGGCCGCTCATCTCGCCGCCCAGCGGAGCGCCGGTTTCGCGCAGCTTGGCCTTGACCAGCGAGTGGCCGGTCTTGTACATCAGCGGCACGCCGCCGTGCTTGCTGATCCATGGCGCCAGGTGGCGGGTGCATTTGACGTCGTACAGGATCTGCTCGCCCGGATGACGGCTCAGCACGTCGGCCGCGAACAACATCATCTGGCGGTCAGGATAAATGATCTGGCCATCCTTGGTGACCACGCCCAGGCGGTCGCCGTCGCCGTCGAAGGCGATGCCCAGCTCGGCGTCGGTCTCCTGCAGGCAGCGGATCAGGTCTTGCAGGTTTTCCGGATGCGCAGGATCGGGATGGTGGTTGGGGAAATTGCCGTCCACTTCGCAGAACAGTTCGACCACTTCGCAGCCCATGCCACGGAACAGGTCGCCCGCGAAGGCGCCGGCCACGCCGTTGCCGCAATCGACGGCGATCTTGATCGGACGCGCCAGCTTGACGTCGCCGATGATGCGTTCCAGGTATTGCGCGCGGATGTCGTGGGTGCTGTAGGCGCCCTTGTTCGCCGCCGACGAACCGTCATGGTCGACGATGCGCTGGTACAGCGCGGTGATCGCCTCGCCGTGGATGGCTTCGCCGGCCAGCACCATCTTGAAGCCGTTGTAGTCCGGCGGATTGTGGCTGCCCGTCACCATGATGCCGGACGCGGCGCCCAGCACATTGGTGCCGAAGTAGACCATCGGCGTGGCCACCACGCCCAGGTCGATCACGTCCACACCGGCCGCTTGCAAGCCTTCGGCCAGCGCCGCCGTCAGCACCGGGCCGGACAGGCGGCCATCGCGGCCGATCACAACCTTCGTCTCGCCCTTGGCCAGCGCGGCCTGGCCGAAAGCCTGGCCGATCTGGCGCGCTACGCCCGCATCCAGCGTTTTATCGATGATGCCGCGGATGTCATAAGCCTTGAAGATCGTTTTGGATAAAGAAACCATAGTGTGGGAATGTATGCGAGGGGGTGTAATGTAACGGCCGGTCATGCCGGCCGCCGCTTATCGAAGTGCAGGCAGTTTAAACCTTTAGGCCGGCGATGTCTTTACCGGATTCCAGCCAGTCCTTGACCCATTTCGGCTGGCGGCCACGGCCGGTCCACAGTTGGGAGGCGTCGGCCGGATTGCGGTAACGCGGCGCCACGCTGCCGGTCTTGGCGCGCGCGCTGCCGGCGCCGCCGACCAGGTCTTTCAGGGGAACGCCCACGCTTTGGGCGATCGCCAGTATCTGTTCGCGTGCTTTCGCCAGGTCCTGGCTTTCACGCTGCTTTAATTCATGTTTAACTTGTTCTTGCAGATTACGCAAATCCGCAGAGGACATATTCGACAGATCCATTTGGTATTCCTTTTAAGTGAAGTGATATAAAGCCCGGCGGGAATATATTACATCAACATAAAAATGTCAGGTTTTCTTATGGCGTATCATCCAGCGAGGGGCTTTAAATCGGACGATGCGGACATAAATCCAGATGTAACTGCTGATAAACAAAATACAGAAACACATTAATGCCCAGGTATGGCGCCAGAATACCGTGGCCGGTATCACCGCCATCAGCGAAAACAGCCATAAATAAGGCGACGTCATCGAATTGCGGCGTATCAGCGCGCGCGCCTCTTTGCGGCCGACCGCCCATTGCACGATGCGGCGGAAGATCAGGCTATGCAAATGGATACCATCCGGCATGGCCGGGGACTTCCCACGGACAAACATGCGGCGATAAACAGAGAATAAGGTTTCAAAGGTCGGATAGATTAACAACAGGGCCGCGTACCAGGTGGAAACCTGCGGATTGCGCATCACCAGCAGCAAGGCCAGCTCGCCCAGCATGAAGCCGATGAAATACGCGCCGCCGTCGCCCAGGAAGATCATGCCGACCGGGTAATTCCAGATCAGGAAGCCGGCCGTGGCGCCCGCCACCATCAGCGCCGCGATCAGCACGAACATATCGTTGACCTGCAACGCCACGTAGCCCAGCGACAGCAGCATGCAGATGCACACCACGCTGGCCAGGCCATTGAAACCGTCGATGATATTGACCGCGTTGGCGATGCCGGCCACGGCCAGCACCGTCAGCGGCAGGGTCAGCCACATGTATTGCAGCGGCCAGGCGGAAAACGCCCAGTCGATGCGGTCGACGCGGGCGTCAAGCAGGAAGTAGCCGAGCGCGGCGGCGGCCATGGTCAGCACCAGGCGGCGCGCGGCGCTGACGCGGCCGGTGTAATCCTCGACGATGCCGCCGACAAACGCCACGGAGGAACAGGCCAATAGCGACATCAGCCAATGCGTCATGGCCGGCACGCGCCAAATGGAAATGAAGGAGCTCAATGCCACAGATAAAAAGATCGATAAGCCGCCGATACGGGCCACGTGGTGGGCGTGCACTTTTTGCACCCCCATGAAATCGGAATCGAGCGCAGGACCGTGCAATCTCGCTTCTTTAATCACCAGCAGGGTTAGCAGCGCGGAAGCGACAAAGCTCAGTAAAAAGGAAAACATATTTATCTATACGAAATTACCGGAGACGCTAACCGATATGGATGGCCAGTACGCTAACACGCGATTGTACCGGATTAAGCGGGGCGGTCTTAAATTGATAGCCGGTAATAACCTTTCCCGCATCAACTATTGGCCGGATTGCAACGCCGCGCGCGGCATGCGGGCGGCGGCGCGCCCGCATCATAGCAGCAGCCCGTCAGGCGGGCGGCATTGCTTACCAATCGATACAACTAGGGGACGTTACTCCATGCACAGGTGCAAGGCGTCTTTCCAGTCCGGCAAATGGCAGAAGCGCGCCATCAGCCGCTCGGACGACATCACCGAGTACTGGGGACGCTTGGCCGGCACCGGATATTCGGCGCTGGTGATCGGCAGCACGCGGCATTCCAGCCCGGCCGCCGCGACGATGGCCTGGGTGAACTCGAACCAGGTGGTCTGGCCCTGGGCGCTCAGGTGATACACGCCGCTGTTCTGCACCCACCACTCGCGTCCGCCCGCGTGGGCTTGCGACAGCACCAGCGCGGTGGTGTCGGCGATGGTGCGGCTCCAGGTCGGCGCGCCGTGCTGGTCGGCCACCACGCGCAGCTCGTCGCGCTCCCTGGCCAGGCGCAGCATGGTCAGCAGGAAGTTCTTGCCGCGCATGCCGTACACCCAGCTGGTGCGGAAGATCAGGTGCGGAATGCCGGCCGCAGCGATGGCCTGCTCGCCGGCCAGCTTGCTGGCGCCATAGACGTTGAGCGGGCCGGTCGCGTCATCCTCCACCCGCGCCGACGGCGCGCTGCCGTCGAACACATAATCGGTCGAGTAATGCACCATGGCCGCGCCCAGCAGCTTGGCTTCCTGCGCCATCAGGCCGGGCGCCTCGGCGTTGACGCGGTGCGCCAGCGCCGGCTCGCTCTCGGCCTTGTCGACCGCCGTGTAGGCGGCCGGGTTGACGATCAGCTGCGGCTTTTCCCGGCGGATCACGTCGCGCACCTGGTCCAGGTCGGACAAATCCATCACCTTGCGGTCCACCGCCACCACCTCGCCTATGCCTTGCAGGCTGCGCGCCAGCTCGTAGCCCACCTGGCCGGTACTGCCGGTCAGCAGGACTTTCATGCAAACACCTCGGCGTCGGCCAGCAGCGCTGCGGCCTGGTCTTTGCCGGACAGCAGCGGCGCGGCGTCCAGCGCCGGCCATTCGATGCCGATGGCGGGATCGTTCCACAGTATCGAGCGCTCGTGCTCGGGCGCCCAGTAGTCGGTGGTCTTGTAGAGGAATTCGGCGGCGTCGCTGGTGACGACGAAACCGTGGGCAAAGCCCGGCGGTATCCACATCTGCTTCTTGTTCTCGGCCGACAGTTCGATGCCGTACCACTGGCCGAAGGTCGGCGAGCTCTTGCGCAAATCCACGGCGACATCGTACACGCTGCCGGCGGTGGCGCGCACCAGCTTGCCCTGCGCCTGCTGGATCTGGTAGTGCAGGCCGCGCAGCACGCCCTTGGCCGAGCGCGAATGGTTGTCCTGCACGAAGGGCAGAGTCACGCCGGTCAACTCGGCGAAACGGCGGGCGTTGAAGCTCTCGTAGAAAAAGCCGCGGTCGTCGCCGAACACGCGCGGCTCCAGCACCAGCAAGCCTTCCAGCGGTGTCGCGATCACATTCATCGTGGCACTACCTTGTCTTCGAGGATTTGCAGCAGGTACTGGCCGTAATTGTTTTTCTTCAGCGGCTCGGCCAGCTTGCGCAACTGGGCGGCGTCGATATAACCCTTGCGGTAGGCGATCTCTTCCGGGCACGCCACTTTCAGGCCCTGGCGTTTTTCGATGGTGGCGATGAATTGCGAGGCATCGAGCAGCGACTCGTGGGTGCCGGTGTCCAGCCAGGCCATGCCGCGCCCCATCACCTCGACGTTGAGCTGCTGCTTTTCCAGATAGACGCGGTTGACGTCGGTAATCTCCAGCTCGCCGCGCGCGGACGGCTTGATGCTGGCGGCGATGTCGCACACCTGGTTGTCGTAGAAATACAGGCCGGTGACGGCGTAGTTCGATTTCGGCTTCAGCGGCTTTTCCTCGATCGACACGGCGCTGCGGTTCGCATCGAACTCGACCACGCCGTAGCGTTCCGGATCCTGCACGTGGTAGGCGAACACGGTGGCGCCGTCGGTCTGCTCGGTGGCGTGGCGCAGCAAGGCGTCCAGGTCGTTGCCGTAGTAGATGTTATCGCCCAGGATCAGCGCCGACGGCGCATCGCCGACGAATTCCTTGCCGATGATGAAGGCTTGCGCCAGGCCGTCCGGCGATGGCTGCACCGCGTAGCTGATGTTGATGCCCCACTGGCTGCCGTCGCCCAGCAGATCCTGGAAGCGCGGCGTATCCTGCGGCGTCGAGATCAGCAGGATCTCGGTCATGCCGGCCAACATCAGCACCGTCAGCGGATGGTAGATCATCGGCTTGTCGTAGATCGGCAGCAGTTGCTTGGAGACGCTCATCGTCACCGGATACAAACGGGTGCCGGAGCCGCCGGCCAGGATGATGCCTTTGCGGTTAGGTATGCTCATTGCTGGCCTTCGCGATTAAAGTAATTGGTTTCCACCCACTTGGCATAGCTGCCCGACTGCACGTCGGCCACCCAGGCCTGGTTGTCCAGGTACCACTGCACGGTCTTGGCGATGCCGGTCTGGAAGGTCTCGGCCGGCTTCCAGCCCAGTTCGCGCTCCAGCTTGCGGGCGTCGATGGCGTAGCGGCGGTCGTGGCCGGGCCTGTCCTTGACGTAGGTGATCTGCGCGCGATAGCTGGCGCCATCGGCTTTCGGTTTCAGCTTGTCCAGCATGTCGCACAGCGTGTGCACCACGTCCAGGTTGGCCATCTCGTTCCAGCCGCCGACGTTGTAGGTCTCGCCCAGGCGGCCCGCTTCCAGCACGCGGCGGATCGCGGCGCAGTGGTCGCTGACGTACAGCCAGTCGCGCACCTGCTGGCCGTCGCCGTAGATCGGCAGCGGCTTGCCGGCTTGCGCGTTGGCGATGATCAGCGGGATCAGTTTTTCCGGGAAGTGATACGGGCCGTAGTTGTTGGAGCAGTTGGTGGTCACCGTCGGCAGGCCGTAGGTGTGGTGATACGAACGCACCAGATGGTCCGAGGCGGCCTTCGACGCCGAGTACGGGCTGTTCGGCGCGAACGCGGTGGTCTCGCTGAACGGCGCATCGTCCGGGCCCAGCGTGCCGTAGACCTCGTCGGTGGACACGTGCAGGAAGCGGAACGCCGCCTTCTCGTCCTCCGGCAGCGCCGACCAGTAGGCGCGCGTGGCTTCGAGCAGGCTGAAGGTGCCGTTGATGTTGGTGTTGATGAACTCGCCAGGGCCGAGGATGGAGCGGTCCACATGGCTTTCGGCGGCGAAGTGCACCACCGCGCGCGGCTTGTGCTGCTGGAACAGCGCCAGCACCTGGGCCTGGTCGCAGATGTCGCCGCGCACAAAGGTGTGGCGCGCGTCCTGCTTCAGCGAGGCCAGGTTGTTCAGATTGCCGGCATACGTCAGCTTATCGTAGTTGATGACTGGCTCATCCGACTGGGCCAGCCAGTCGAGGACAAAATTCGAGCCGATGAAACCCGCACCACCTGTCACAAAAATCATTTAGTATCCCGCAGCAAGAGTCAAATTAGTCGTAAGCATGATTTTATGTGAAACTGCCCTGCTACCGGGCAAAAATCGACACCCCGCACTCTGATTTCAGGGTATTTCAGATTTCAAAGCAACGAACCACAGAGCATCCATATGAAAACCTATGTAATCGGGGATTTACAGGGCTGCCACGAGCAGACCCTGGCGCTGCTGGAGCGCGTCCACGAGCATGCCGGCGAGGACGAGCCCGTCATCCTGTTCGCAGGCGACCTGATCAATCGCGGCCCGGATTCGCTGGCCACGCTGCGCCACGTGCGGGCGCTGGCGATGGGCAGCGGCGGCCGCATCGACAGCGTGCTCGGCAATCACGACCTGCATTTGCTGGCCGTGGCCTACGGCATCCGGCCCGAGCACAAGTCCGACACGCTGGCCGAGATCCTGCACGCGCCCGACCGCGACGAGCTGATCGACTGGCTGCGCCGCCGCCCGCTGGCCATCCACACCCAGGGCCATGTGCTGGTGCACGCCGGCCTGCTGCCGCAATGGACGGCGGCGCAGGCGATGGCGCTGGCCGGCGAAGTGCAGCAGATGCTGCGCGGCCCGAATATGGCGGAGTTCCTGGCCGAGATGTACGGCAACCTGCCCGACCGATGGAGCGACGATCTGCAAGGCGCGGACCGGCTGCGCTGCATCATCAACGCGATGACGCGGCTGCGCTTCTGCGACGCCGACGGCGTGATGGATTTCAAGATGAAGGAAAGCGGCAAGGCCGAGGAAGGTTCGGGCCTGATGCCGTGGTTCGAAGTGCCGGGCCGGCGCAGCCGCAAGGAGACGGTGGTGTTCGGCCACTGGTCGGCGCTGGGGCTGACCTTGAAGCCGCATTTGATCGGCCTCGACAGTGGCTGCGTGTGGGGCGGCCAGCTGAGCGCCGTGTGCCTGGAAGACCGCAGCCTGCTGCAAGTGCAGTGCCCGGAGTTCCAGCAGCACGGCGGCAAGAAGACTTAGTGAGGCGCCGCCGTCACGCCCAGCGCGGCGGCGACGGCCTGGTGCGTGGCCTCCGCCAGGTCGCGCCGGTGCGCACCGATGCTGTCGATTGCCGGCAAGATCGTCAGCCTGGCCCGGACCGGCGGACCGTCCAATATCAACATGATGCTCTCGGCAAAGGTGGTCTCGCCGATGAAGTCCACCGACGGATGCGAAGCGCCCGACGGATCGCGGTAGGACAACGCAATCGCTTGCACCGGCACCTTGGCATCAATCGCCGCCTCGAACAGATTGGCGTGGAACGGCAGCAGGCTGCCCTGCGCCGCCGTGGTGCCTTCCGGGAAGAAGGCCACACGCTCGCCGCGCTCCAGGCTGTGCACCAATCCCTTGAAGATGTGCCGCAGGTCGCGCCGGTTGCCGCGTGAGATGAACACGGTACCGGCCTTCTCCGCCAGCCAGCCGGCCAGCGGCCACGAGCGGATCTCGGCCTTGGCCACGAAATGGCTGGGATGCAGGCTGTGGATGACGAAGATGTCCAGCCACGACACGTGATTGGCCACCACCATCGCCCGGTCCAGCAGCGGCACGCCGGCGCTCTGCTCCACCGTCACATTGCACATCGCCAGCAGCCGGGTCGACCAGCGGCGGATGTGGCCGTTACGCTTTTCCTGTCCACTCCACGGGAACACGGTCGCGCAGATCGTCATCCCCAACAGCACATGCAAAAACACCCGCGCGAGGCGGAAGATCATCGAAATCTTCATGCCATCCGATCAGCTGCGTTGGAAGGCGACGTGCCCAGCCACGATGGTGGTGCGGACCTGGCCGGCCAGGTTGTAGCCGACGAAAGGCGTGTGCTTGCCCTGGCTGGCCAGCGCCGAGGCTTCCACCGTCCAGCGCGCTTCAGCATCGAACAGGCAGACGTCGGCCGTAGCGCCGACCGACAAGGTGCCCGCGTCCAGCCCGGCCACGCGGGCCGCGTCGGAGGTGATGCGGGCCAGCGCGCGCGCCAGCGGACGCACGGCGCCCGTGTCCTGGGTGGCGGCGTAGTCGTCGGCCCATTTCAGCGCCAGCGACAGCAGCAGTTCCAGGCCGGTGGCGCCGGGCGAGGCTTCGCCGAACGGCAGCAGTTTCTCGTCGTCGTCGACCGGCGTGTGGTCCGAGCACAGCGCGTCGACCGTGCCGTCCAGCAGGCCGAAGCGGATTGCATCGCGGTCGCGCTGGCTGCGGAACGGCGGCGTCACGCGCGCGTTCGAATCGAAGAAGCCGATGTCGGCGTCGGTCAGGTGGATGTGGTGGGCGCCGACGTCGCAGGTGACGGGCAAGCCTTCCTTCTTGGCGTTGCGCACCAGCTCCAGGCCGGCGGCCGACGACATGCGGCACAGGTGCACGCGGGCGCCGGTCGAGCGCATCAGTTCAAAAATCGTGTGCAGCGCGATGGTTTCCGACATCACCGGCACGCCGGACAGGCCCAGGCGCGAAGCCAGCGGGCCGCTGGCCGCGATGCCGCCACGGCCGATGTGCGCATCCTGCGGACGCAGCCATACGGTGTAGTTGAAGGTCTTGGCGTACTGCATGGCGCGCAGCAGCACATTGGTGTCTTCGATCGGCTCTTCCGCCTGCGCGAAGCCGATGCAGCCGGCTTCGGTCAGCTCGGCCATCTCGGTCAGCGCCTTGCCTTTGAGGCCGACGGTCAGCGCGCCCAGCGGGTGTACGTGGGCCTGGTTCAGCGTCTTGGCGCGGTACTTCAGCATCTCGACCAGGCCAGGCTCGTCCAGCACCGGATCGGTGTCCGGCGGGCAGATCAGGCTGGTGACGCCGCCCTGCATGGCGGCCTGCATTTCCGATTCCAGCGTGGCCTTGTATTCGTAGCCCGGTTCGCGCAGGCGCGCCGACAGGTCGACGAAACCGGGCGAGACGATCAGGCCGGTCGCGTCGATGGTCTGGTCGGCCGTGAAGCCGCTTGGTGCGCTGCCCACCGCCAGCACCTTGCCGTCGGCGATGTAGAGATCGTTCTTGCCGTCGATGCCGTTGGCCGGATCGATCAGGTGGCCGTTTTTAATGTGTAGTTTCATGCCTGCGTTCATCCCTGCGTCCCCGCCACTATGCTCATCACCGCCATGCGTACTGCAATCCCGAAAGTCACCTGCGGCAATATCACCGCCTGCGGGCCGTCCGCCACCGCCGAGTCGATCTCGACGCCGCGGTTCATCGGGCCCGGGTGCATGACGATCGCGTCCGGCTTGGCCAGCGCCAGGCGTTCCGGCGTCAGGCCGTAGCTCTTGAAGTATTCCTGCGCCGACGGCAGCAGCGCGCCGCTCATGCGCTCGTTCTGCAAACGCAGCATGATGATCACGTCGACGCCCTTCAAGCCCTCTTCCATATTGGTGAAGGTGCGCACGCCCATCTGCTCCAGGCCGCCCGGCAGCAGCGTGTGCGGGCCGATGGCGCGCACTTCCGGCACGCCCAAGGTGGTCAGCGCGTGGATGTCGGAACGGGCCACGCGGCTGTGCAGGATGTCGCCGACGATGGCCACCGTCAGGTTGGTGAAGTCCTTCTTGTAGTGGCGGATGGTGTACATGTCCAGCAAGCCTTGCGTCGGGTGCGCGTGGCGGCCGTCGCCGGCGTTGACCACGTGCACGTGCGACTGCTTGGTGTCGTGCAGGTGCTTGGCGATCAGGTAGGGCGCGCCCGACTGCGCGTGGCGCACCACGAACATATCGGCGTGCATGGCCGACAGGTTGTCGATGGTGTCGAGCAGCGATTCGCCCTTGCTGGCGGACGAGGCCTGGATGTTCAGGTTGATCACGTCGGCCGACAAGCGCTTCGAGGCGATCTCGAAGGTGGTGCGGGTGCGCGTGGAGTTCTCGAAGAACAGGTTGAACACCGACTTGCCGCGCATCAGCGGGACCTTCTTGACGTCGCGGTCGGAGATGCCGACGAACGACGAGGCGGTGTCCAGGATGTGGTTGACGATGGACTTGGGCAGTCCCTCGATCGACAGCAAGTGCTGGAGCTCGCCGTGTTTATTCAGTTGCGGATTAAGCATGGTTTTATTCTATGGTTAGCGTAAATTTTCCATCGTCGGCGCGCTTGAGCACCAGCGCCTGTCCCGGCGGCACCTGCACGTGTGCGGCGACGAAATCGGCCGCCACCGGCAGCTGGCGCTCGCCACGGTCGACCAGCGCGGCCAGCATGATGCGCGCCGGGCGGCCGTAGTCGAACAGCTCGTTGATCGCGGCGCGGGTGGTGCGGCCGGTGTACAGCACGTCGTCCACCAGCAGCAGGTTGGCGGCGGCCACTTCGAAGCCGATGTTGGTCGGCTTGACGTCGGCGGGCAAGCCCTTCTTGGCGTAATCGTCGCGGTAGAAGGACACGTCCAGCACGCCGCAGCGGGCGGACAGGCCGAGGTCGGCCGCCAGGCGTTCGGCGATCCAGGCGCCGCCGGAGTGGATGCCGACGATGGCGACATCGGCCACGCCGGCCAGGCCGGCTTTGACGTCGGCCAGCAAGGTCGCGTACAGCGCTTCGGCGTCGAGTTGGTTGGGGTTCAGTGTGGACATGGGATTCAGTGGGTGTCGAAATATTGTTGCAGGATGATGGCGGCCGCGCGGTCGTCGATGAGCTCGCCGCGCTTGGCCGAGATCACGGCCGACGAATAGCGTTCGTCGACCAGTTCCACCGGCAGGCTGAAGCGGCCGTGCAATTGATTGGCGAACTTGCGCGCGCGCGCCGTCATCTCGTGTTCGGCGCCGTCGGGATGCATGGGCAGGCCGACCACCAGCCGGGCCGGCTTCCATTCTTCCAGCAGCGCGCCGATGTCGGCAAAGCGGGTGGCGTTGTCGATGGCGCTGATGACTTTGACGGGCTCGGCCTGGCGGATCATCGTATTGCCCATGGCCACGCCGATGCGTTTGACGCCGAAGTCGAAAGCGAAGATGGTCTCGATGGTCATTTAGGCGTGACCCGCCTCGGAGGTCAACATCAGCGGGTCGATGCCCAGCAGGCGCATGGCGGCCGTGTAGCGGTCCTCGATGGGCAGCTTGAACAGGATGTCGGGATCGGCGCCGACGGTCAGCCAGCCGTTGCGGCTGATCTCGTCCTCCAGCTGGCCCGGGCTCCAGCCCGAGTAGCCGATCGATACCAGCATGCGCTGCGGACCGTCGCCGGCGGCCACGGCCTCCAGCACGTCGATCGAGGTGGTGAAGGCCACGTCCTTGGTCACGGTCAGCGACGACGAATAGCGCTGGCCCGGCGTGTGCAGCACGAAGCCGCGGTCGTCCTGCACCGGGCCGCCGAACATGATGGGCGCGTCGACGTCGACGCCGGCTTCCAGCTTGAGGTCGATGCGCTCGAACAGCACTTCCATCGTCATGTCGGTCGGCTTGTTGATGACCACGCCCAGCACGCCGTTCTCGTTGTGCTCGCACACATACACCACGGTGCCACCGAAAATCGGATCTTGCATGGAAGGCATTGCAATCAGGAAATGATTTGCCAGGTTAAGCGTCGTGGCCGTACCGCTGCCGGTGGCTTCCAATGGATCGCCGGTTTCCTGCAGCAGGCCGGGTACAGGGAGAGTTTTGCCGATTTTGCTTTTCTTCATATGCGTGTTCTTTCTGTGCTGCTGACAATTACTGTAGTATTCGCGCGGCTAGCAACTCTGTCTAAGCGATAGTTTACACTGAATTGCGGATGCGGCCATGTTTGCGTTCCCCCACGAGATTGACACAGACTGAATGAAACTGAATTCCTCCCTGGTCTGGCTACGCCGCGATTTGCGGGTTTTCGACCATGTCGCCCTGCACCAGGCGCTGCAAAACAGCGCCCGCGTGTATTGCGTTTTCGTCTACGACACCACCATCCTGGACAGCCTGCCGCGCCGCGACCGGCGGGTCGACTTCATCCATGCCAGCATCGCCGAAGTGTCGACGGAATTGCAACAGCTGGGCGGCCACCTGATCGTCAAACACGCCGACGCGGCCGCCGCGATCCCGGCCCTGGCCGCCGAACTGGGCGTGGACGCCGTGTTCTGCAACCACGACTATGAACCGCAGGCCATCGCCCGCGACGCCGCCGTGGAGCGCGCGCTGCGCGCCGACGGCCGCCAGTTCTTCAGCTACAAAGACCAGGTGATCTTCGAGAAAAGCGAAGTGCTGTCGCAGACCGACGGCGTGTTCTCGGTCTACACGCCGTACAAGAACGCCTGGCTGAAGAAGCTCGACGCCGATCCGTCGGTGCTGGCGCCCTACCATATCGAACCGCACGCCGCGCGGCTGGCGCCGCCGCCGGCCGACGCCCCGGCGCTGCCGACGCTGGCCGAACTCGGCTTCGAGCCCAGCAACCTGGCCGAACTGAAAATCCCGACCGGCATGTCCGGCGCGGCCCAGTTGTTCGAAGACTTCCTGCCGCGCATCGCCGGCTACAAGGACGCACGCGACTATCCGGCCGTGAAGGGGCCGTCCTACCTGTCGATGCACTTCCGCTTCGGCACGCTGTCGGTGCGGCACCTGGTGCGCACGGTGCTGGACCTGACGGCGCGCGGCGCCGGCGGCGAAGGCGCGCCGGTGTGGCTGGCGGAATTGATCTGGCGCGAGTTCTACGCCATGATCCTGTACCACAACCCGCACGTGGTGGGCGGCGCCTACAAGCCCGCCTACGACGCCATCCAGTGGGAAACCGGACCGGAAGCCGACGAACTGTACGCCGCCTGGTGCGAAGGCCGCACCGGCTACCCGCTGGTGGACGCCGCCATGGCCCAGCTCAACCAGACCGGCTATATGCACAACCGCCTGCGCATGGTCACGGCCTGCTTCCTGATCAAGGACCTGGGCATAGACTGGCGCCGCGGCGAGGCCTATTTCGCGCTGCACCTGAACGACTTCGACCTGGCGTCCAACAACGGCGGCTGGCAGTGGGCCTCGTCGTCCGGCTGCGACGCCCAGCCCTACTTCCGCATCTTCAACCCGGTCACGCAATCGGAAAAGTTCGACAGCAAGGGCAAGTTCATCCGCCGCTACCTGCCGCAGCTGAAGGATTTGACCGACAAGGAAATCCACGCCCCATGGCTGGCGCCGCGCATGCTGCCGCTCGACTACCCCGAGCCGCTGGTCATGCACGACGAGGCGCGCAAGCGCACGCTGGAACGCTACGCGGTGGTGAAAAAGACGGACTGAAGTATTTGTGAGCGATTTGTGGGACGCTCGACACGACACTGGGAACACCGGGACTGCCGCAAGCAGGCCCGACGTCACCATTCCCAATGTCTACAGGAGTTCCCATGTTGCAAGTACCAACCGCCCCAACCCCGCTGCTTGGTTCCGTCGTCTGCACGCCCGCCGTGGCCGCCATCGGCGACAGCATCTGCGTCGAAGTGAAGGCGCCCAACGGCCAGTCCTACGATAACAACGAAAACGGCAACATCTGCATCAACGGCGTGCCCGGCTCCAAGCAGTACCTGGTGTGGAACCGCGCCGGCAAGAAGAGCATCACCGTCACCGCCGGCAAGCGCGGCGCCATCGAGAAGCTCAAGGCCGAAGTCCAGATCAACGCCCCGGCCGACGGCAAGCAGCCGCCGGTGCTGACGGTGCGCGCCGCTCCGCACAACCCGACCGCGATGATACTGACGGTGCAGAACGCGCCCGAACGCCGCACTCAGGGCACGCCGCGCCCGCGCATCGAGATCAAGCCGCGCACCCCGGCCATACCCGCCGGCCCTATCCTGCCGCGCAAGACGCCGATGAGCGCGCAAACCATTACCGCGCGCGACGCCGCCAGCCACCCGATCCTGGTGAGCACCGCGCCGCCGCGCGCCGCCACCAATGCCGGCGGCGGCGCCACCGCCGCCGTCTACAACTGGCAGCTGGGCGCGGTCGCACTGGGCAGCACCCATCCGACCTTGCAGCACGACTTCGCCGCCCAGCTCAATCCCAACCGGCCGCACACGGTGTTCCATGTGCAGGTGACGGTGCAGCAGCCGGGCGACGCGCCGCGCGTGATACAGCGCAGCGTCAGCGTGGCCAATCCCTACTTCCTGGCCCGCCAGCGCGGCGTGCTGCAACCGCCGGTGGAAAGCAGCGACTTCAGCGCGCAGTTCGTCGACGGCAGCTACCGCGCCAGCTTCATCGTGCGCAATCCGGAGGCGTTCAACGTGGCGCTGAGCAGCATGCAGCTGGAGCTGGCCTATGAGGACGGCCCGCGCGAATTCGAACTGCGCCCCGCCAGCGGCTGCAACTTCACGCTGAAGGCCCAGGCCACCACCCGCATCGACGTCGCCATCCCGAAAGCGCAAATGCCGCAGCAGGCCATCGCCTTCAGCGTGCACTACAAGGGTACGGCGCCGAACGGCCTGCCGGTGCGCGTCAGCGCGCACTTCGACCTGCCCCAGCACATGAGCAAAAAACTGCTGGTCAACGCCGCCGCGCAAACCATGCTGGACAACCTGGCCAGCAAGCAGCTGGTCGCCAATCCCACCTCGATCACGCTGGAGGAAGTGTCGCACCTGGGCCGCTACGGCATGCTGCCGGTACACGCGCTGACGGCGATGGACATGCACGTGGAGCCGCCGTTCCCGGTGGAGGGCCAGGAATGCAATCCATGGAACCTGCCGGACCACATCCCCGACGGCATGTTCTGCATGCCGACCCAGGAAAAGAAATGGATGCAGATGAAGCCGCGCTTCATGAACGCCAAGAAGGGTGATTTGATACTCAACCCCAGCAACGGCAGCCTGATCTCCGCCGTGCTGCAAACGGTGACGCCGCCGCAGCGCTATTCGCACTCCGGCATCATGACCCGCAACCATGACGAGATCACCCATTCCACGGCATCGGAAGACCGCCTGATCGAATTCATCGACGGCGACGGCGCCCGTCCCGACGTGCTCAAGTACCTGTGGCCTGGCGTGGTGACGCAAACCGTCGAACACGCGGTCGACGGCGAAGACATGGTCGATCCCGAGACCGGCAAGAAGTATCCGATCGCCGGCTTCGCCACCATCGAATCGAAGATCGACCTCGGCGGCGTGGCGCCGGAGATCGTGCCGGCCATGGTGGTCAAGCCCGATCCGCTGAAGGAGACGCTGGAGATCCGCCAGACGCTGCACGGCATCGCCGATTTCGCCGCCCAGCAGGCGGGCAAGAGCCACTACCGCTTCTACTGCTACACCAAGCCCGCCATCGGCCTGACCGACAAGGCGCCGGCCAGCGCCAAGTGGGCCGCCAACACCTTCCCCACCGTGTGCTCGTCGCTGCTGTGGATGTCGATCAAACAGTCCGGCGTGCCGATGGAAGGCGGCATGCTGGAACAGAGCGACCTGGCCGGCGGCGCGCAGATCGTGCCGTCAACGCCGGACGGCCTGTACGTCTACCAGTCCGACGAACGCATCGCCGCCGGCGAGATCCTGTATTCGAAGATCCACGAGATGGTGCTGGAGAGCGCCGGCTGGCTGGGCAACGCGCTGACCGACGCCGCCGACGACACCGCCAACCAGATGCTCAACGCCTTCGCCTCCGACTGGTGCGAGACCGACGCCAAGGACTCCGACGCCTGGCGCCAGACCGGCGACGCCAACGCCGTCAGCCCCGCCAACCTGTGCTTCTTCGACGCCCCGCTGTACGGCTACGCGGAACCGCTGATCTACCGGCCGGCGCGCTTCGAGGAAGTGACCATCTACAAATGGAAGAAGGTGGCGCAGACCGGCACCCTGCACGGCGTGGTGCATTCCGAGGGCAAGCCGGCGGCCGGCGTGAGCGTGCAGCTGTCGCAGAACCAGTTCACCCACACCGCCGCCGACGGCAGCTTCACGCTGACCGGCGTACCGGTCGGCAGCGTGCTGGTGACGGCGGACAAGCAGGCGTGGCATGGCGAAGCATCGGTGACGGTGGTGGCCAACAAGACCGCCAACGTAACGGTGGACCTGAAACCGCCGCCGCACTGGTTCCGCCGCGTGACCATCGACGGCTGGATGGCGACTACCGATTACGAATTCGCCGCCGCGGCCTATCCGCACAGCGTGGGTGACTTCTACAACATCGCCCAACTGGGGCCGTCGTCCAGCACCCACGTGGTCAAAGTATTCGACCAGGTTGCCGACGATGCGATGGGACGCCTGATCCTGACGCTGGACCTGCTGGCCAACGACGTTATCCAGGTCAAGGCCACGCTGCGCTGCTACGGCGAAGGCTATGCCGACGGCGACAACTACCAGGAAGGCCATCTGGCGCCGTTCACCATCGGCCCGAACAAGGGCGGCACGTGGTGGATGTTCGTCGATGGCGACAACTACGCCGAAGCGCACTTCACGCTGACCAACAAGGTCGATCCGGTCTAAGGCCGTACACGAGGGGCGGCGCGGCACGGCCGCCCCCTTGCAGCACGATAGTTGTGAAAATAAAAGATTTGTTCTTTTTACATTCAGACTTAAACTAGTGGTTCCGCGCAGTCCGCTTCAAGGAACCGCATCATGGCATCCCTCGCCAAGACCTCCCGCCCCGTCGCCCGCCTGATCGGCCGCCACAGCGCCGTGCAGACCGTGCTCGACTCCCCCGCCACGCTGACCTGGATTTCGGCGCCCGCCGGCTCCGGCAAGACCAGCCTGGGACTGGAGTTCTGCGCAGCAGCCGGCCCCACCGTGGCCTGGCTGCGGCTGGACGAAGCGGACGTCGACCCGGCCAGCTTCCTGCTCTACTTCGAACAAGCCATCGTCAACGGCGGCGTGGCGCCGGGCTGGCAACCGCCGCCGCTGCTGCGCGAACACCTGCCCGCACTGCAAGGCTACCTGCGGCTGTACGCGCGCTCATTGGGCGCGGCGCTGGCGCCGGCCAGCTGCATCGTCATGGACGACGCCCACCGCTGCCAGGACGCGCCCTTCTTCCGCCAGTTCCTCGAAACGCTGGCGACCGAACTGCCGCCGGCCAGCAAGGTCGTGGTGCTGAGCCGCGCGCTGCCGCCGGCCGCCTGCGCGCGCCTGCTGGCGCACGGCGACATGCATGAACTGGACAGCGCGGCGCTGGCCTTCACCCGCGACGAAACCGAAATCCTGCTCAATGTGCTCGGCATAGGCCACGCCGAAACCGTGGCCGACAGCGTCTACACCTTCACGCGCGGCTGGGCCGCCGGCATCGCGCTGGTGGCCTCGTGGCTCAAGCGCCGCCCCGGCGCCGCGCTGGCGGCGGAAGACGTGCTGTCGGAAGCGATGGTCGGCTACCTGGCCGAGGAAGTGTTCAGCGCCTACACCGACGAGGAACGCGCCACGCTGCTGGCGGTATGCTGGCTGCCGCACTTCAGCGGAGCGTGGGCGGCGGCACTGTCCGGCGCGCCGCACGCGGCGGACATCGTCGCCCGGCTGGCCGCGCAGGGAGCGCTGATCTACGAATACCCCGGCCGCCAGTACGCGCTGCATCCGCTGTTCCAGGGCTTCCTGCGCAAATGGGCCGCCACCCGCGTCGACGGCGCGCAGCGAGGCGCATGGATCGCCGGCTGCATCGAGACCCTGCTGGCCGACGGCAGCGGCGACGCCGCCATCAAGCTGGCACTGGAACACGGCATGCCGGAGCGCGCGGCAGGCCTGATCGAAGAACGCGCCGAAGCCATGCTGGCCAGCGCCCGCCACACCACGCTGGCGCGCTGGATCGACGCCCTGCCCGAAGCGCAGCGCAGCCCGTGGCACCACTACTGGCTGGGCATGGCCGTGTTCCTGAGCGACACCGCGCGCGCCCGCGCCGCCCTGCTCAAGGCGCTGCAAGCGTTCACGGAACGGCAGCAGCCCATGCACCGCTTCCTGGCGCTGGGCGCCATCATCAGCTCCTACTTCTTCGACGGCGCAGCCGAGCAGCCGCTACGCGCCTTCCTGCAACAGCACGTGGACCCGGCGGCGGACTACGAGCGCCTGCCCGATCCCGGCCAGAAGGCGCACCTGACACACGCCGTCTGGAGCGGCTTGTTCATGACCGATCCCGCCCACCAGGACATGGACCTGTGGGAGCAGCGCGCACTGGACGTGGTGCGCCAGTCGTCCGATCCCACGCTGAAGGTGCGGCTGGGCGCGATGCTGGGCCAGCACTACTACCAGTCCGGCCGCTACGCCGCGGTGCGCGCGGTGCGCGTGCTGCTGGACGCCCTGCCCGAAGCGTCCGCGCTGCCGCCGTATGCGCGCTACCTGTCGCATCTGGTGCAGATGTACGACGCGCTGGCCGGCATGGACCACGCCCGCTTCGACGCCGTCTTCGCCGCCTGCCGCGCCAGTTCTGAAAGCAGCGGCATCCGCATCATGGACGCCCACTACGTGCTGCTGTACGCGGCCGCCTGCCTGCTGCGCGGAGAGCTCGACAAAGCCGCCGCCGCCACCGCCGAAGTGGCGGCGCAAACACCGCCCCGGCATCACAACCTGGTTGCGCATCTCCAGCTGACGCAGACCTGGCTGGCCAGCTGCCAGGGTGACGGCCACGGCGCGCTGGAACATGCGCGGCTCGCGCACGAAGCCGCGCTGCGTTTCGGCAGCGTGCCGTACGAGATCTACGCGCAGACGGCCAGCTGCGTCGCGTACACATTGCTGGACCGCGGACGCTGCGCCGCCGAAACCATCGTACTGCGCCAACATGCGGCCGACTACAACTCGCCGCTGGCGGAGACCTGGGCCGATCTGCTGGAAGTGTGGCTGCTCATCACCGGCGCCGACGGCCGGGCGCAAACGCTACAACAGCTGCAACGCCAGCAACCGGTGCAGCTGCTGCTGGCGCATGACAAGCTGCGGCGCGCGCTGAACCACATCGCATCGCAAGGCGGCGGCTACCTGACCTTCGCCACGCCGCACATCCTGCAACCGCTGTGCGCCCACGCGCTGGCCGCCGGCATCATCCCCGGCGCGGCCAATATGCTGATACGCGCCTGGCGCCTGACGCCGCCCGACGACGCCGGCGACAACTGGCCATGGCCGGTGCAGATACGCAGCTTCGGCGGCTTCGAGCTGCGCATCGCCGGCGAGCCGCTGCGCTCGCAGGGCAAGTCCAAGCACCGCCAGCTCGACATCCTGAAACTGATCGCCGCGCACGCGCCCCACAGCATCTCGCTGGACCGCGCCGCCGAACTGCTTTGGCCCGACGCCGACGGCGACACCGCGCGCCACGCGCTGGAGACCACGCTGTCCCGGCTGCGCGCAACGGTGGGCGCCGGCTGCATCCTGCTGGAGCAAGGCGCGCTGTCGCTGGCGCCGCAGCAGTGCTGGAGCGATACGGCGGCGCTGGAGCGGCTGCTGCCACGCCTGCAAACGCTGACGCGGCAATGGGCAGACGCCGGCATCGATGCCGCACCGTCGCACGAGGCCGCGCTGCTGGCGACCGCCACACAGGTGCTGGCGCTGTATCGGGGAGAACTGCTGCACGGGGAAGGCGCGCCGTGGCTGATGGCGCGGCGCGAACTATGGCGCGGCAAGCTGGCGCGCGCACTGGGCGACGCGGGGCGGCAGCTGGCGCAAGCCGGCCGCACCACCGCCGCCGCGCAGCTGCTGGAACGAGCGCTGGAAGCGGACCCGTATTGCAAGGTGCTCAGCGCGGACCTGATGCGCCTCCATCTGGACGACGCGCGATTCGAAGAGGGATTGTCGGTCTATCGGCGCTATCAACGCATGGCATTGAGCGCGCTGGGCGCACCGGTGGCGCCGGAGATCGAAGCGCTGGCGCAACAGCTGATGGCCGTTGCGGCAGGCGCCGCGCAGTCCAACCCCGCCCATTATGGAGGCAAGGCCGGACCGACGCGAACTACATGATGTACTTCAGGTGCTCGGCCGGGATATTCATGGCCTTGGCCAGTTCGGGATTGGCGCGGATCTGCTCAGCCGCGCCTTCCATCACCGGCACCGCATGCACCTCGGCGCGTATGGTGCGAGCCTCCGCCGCGCCGCCCTCGGTGCGACGGCCCACCTTCTGCATCTCCGGCGACAGGCGCAGCACCACGCCGCCTTTGTCGCGGGTGGCGTTGAGCAGCGTGCCGTTATGGTCGTTGTGCACATTCAGGCCCGTGTAGCCAGCCTCGCGCAGCAGCGCGGAGATGTCCTCGACCAGTTTTTGATCCTTATCCATGTTCATTTTCCTTTTAAGCTAAGAGCAGACCAAGCGACACATCGGCGCTGGCGTTTTGTACGAATGGGCCGGCAGTCTTGGTGCCGTTGCCAGGCAAGAAATACGGCTTGGAGAATTTGACGTTGGCGATGGCCGACGTCAGTTGCGGCAGCAGATCCTGCACCTGCTTGCGCACGGCCGGCATGGCGGCCTTCAGCGCATCGGAAGCGGGACCGGCGCAGAACGGCGCACCGCCGTCGAACGAGAACCAGCTGCCGTCGACCGTCACGTGCAGATGCTTCTGGCCGTCGAGGAACATGAACAGGAACACCGAGATGGTGCCGTCGATATCGCTGCAGAACCACGGGGTTTCGATATGGAAGTCGAAATTGACCTTGGCCAGCATGTCGAAAGGCTTGTGCGCGGCGGGCGACTGGATGAAGTAGGGAACGCTAATCCACGGCATGGCCTGCACGCGGATGCCGCTGGTGAGCGAGGCGCCTGCGGCGATCAGCTGCTTGGCGACCATGCCGACGTTGGCGTTGGTGTTAATCAGCTTGCCGAGATCGACCAGGTTCTCGCCGTTGGGACGATGGACGGTGAACACGCCGCTGCCCGGAGCAGATTCGGAGAACGGCTGGTCCGCCGCGCTGACAGTATTCTGGCCGACAAAGACGCCGTTGAAGAACCCCTGTATGAATGAGTAAGTGCTAGTGACTGACATGATGCTTTCTTCCTGTAGAGATGTAGCGCCATCGATGGAATATCGTTGACCGCTGGAAGAACGTTAATCTTGTCGTACCCACAAATGACTTGCAAATGCCCAGGGCAAGCTCGCGCCGCGCGTGGCGCAAGCGGAGGTAGACTATGTGCTCGTCCAACAAAGGAGGTTGAAGATGAAAAAAAACACGCTCTGCCTGTGGTACGACCATGACGCGGAAGAAGCCGCCCACTTCTACGCCCGCACTTTTCCCGACAGTACAGTCGGCGCCGTGCACCGCGCACCGTCCGATTTTCCGGGTGGGAAAGCGGATACTGTTTTGACAGTCGAGTTCACGGTGTGCGGCATACCGTGCATCGGGCTCAACGGCGGCAAGGCCTTCAAGCACAGCGAAGCCTTCTCGTTCCAGATCGCCACCGACAACCAGGAAGAAACCGACCGCTACTGGAACGCCATCGTCGGCAACGGCGGCACGGAGAGCGCTTGCGGGTGGTGCAAGGATAAATGGGGGCTGTCGTGGCAGATCACGCCACGTGTGCTGACCGATGCCATGGCCAAAGGCGGCGACGTCGCCAAGCGCGCATTCGCGGCGATGATGGAGATGCGCAAGATCGATGTCGCCAAGATCGAAGCGGCGGTGCGCGGCTAAGCCGGTACCGCCGGTGTTGCGTCGCTATACTTGCGATCCACTGCAACACACGTACGTAGCCAGCGGCAATAATCGATCTCTTGAAAAGGAGATGTCGATGAAAAGAATTATTGCCCTGGCCTCGTTTGTCCTGCTCGCGCCTTGTGTCGTGCAAGCTGCCGATGCTGAGTTATTTCACTTGTCGGTCACGGACGTGCCGGTAGAAAACGGCAAGGTGCTCAATATGGACTTCCAGGAAGTCGCGCGCGAGGCGGAGACATCCATCGTTCAGGTGACACGACGCTCCGGCGGATCTGTATCGTCGTCCATGTTCATCCTGCGCGGCATGTGCGGGCTGGCGCGTGTCCGAGGCAAGAAAAATTTCGTCCCCGAGCCGGTCGCGGGAGACAGCAATCGCTTCACCGTGACCTTCCCCGAAACGCCACCCGATCCCGAATCCCGCAAGGGCTTCACAATGGCCCAGTGCGATCTGATGCGCTACTGACCCCGGCTTTGCGGGGCCTGCTCAACGGCGGCCTTGATATCGATGAGGTCTTGCATGACAGCCTTCTTCGCCACGCCTTTGAAGAACAAGCTCATTGGTATCGACATCAGTTTCGCAACCATGCCTTGAGGCTGGGAGATGTGCGTCTCAGCCAGCGTGGTGCCGCCGCTGGTCTCGGCTATGCGCTTGATGCACAGGAAGACAAAGCCGTCGCTTTCCGCCTTGGTGGTGTATGTCTCGTTCTCGACCGCCTCGATGATCCACTTTTCCACAGTGGCTGGTTTGCCGAACAGCATGCGGGTTTCCCGCCACCGCAGCCCTACAAGCCCGTTCGCCGGCTTCTCGATGATCTCGATATCGTCGATGCCGCTGATGGTTTTCGCGGCATTTTCGATATCGGTGATCGCGGCCCACACCGAGGCCTTGGGTGCGTTGATCGCAATTTGAACCTCAACAATCACGACGCTGTTCCGCGCAGCAGGCCTTCGATCGCATCCAGCAGCACCGGCTCCTGGAACGGTTTGCCGAAGTAGGCATTCACGCCCAGTTGCAGCGCGTAGTTGCGGTGCTTGTCCGCGCTGCGGGAAGTGATCATGATGATCGGGATATCCTTGGTGCGCTCGTCGCCACGCACGTTGCGCGTGAGGTCGAAGCCGTCCATGCGCGGCATCTCGATATCGACCAGCATCAGGTCCGGCCTCGCGCCTTGCAGCTGCTCCAGCGCGTCCACGCCATCCTTCGCCAGCACCACGTTGTAGCCTTCCCGCTCCAGCAGGCGTTGCGTCACGCGGCGCACGGTCATCGAATCGTCGACCACCATGATCGAGCGGCCTTGCTGGCCCGGCGACGGGCTGTCGCCAACCGCCTGCGCAAAGTGCTGCTTCATCTCGGGATGGTGCGCCAAGTGCTGCGCCAGCGCCACCGGATTCAGGATCAGGACGATGTCGCCCGAACCCAGCACCGTGGCGCCGGCAATGCCTACCATGCGCGCCAGCTGCGGGCCGATGTTCTTGATGACGACCTCGCGATTGCCCAGCACTTCATCAACGCGCACCGCCAGCCGCTCGTTGCCATTCTTGAGCATCATCACCGGGGCCGAGCGCTGTACCGGCGGATGCGCCGCCGCGTCGCCCAGCAATGCCGGCAGGTAGTGCAGCTCCGCGTGCTGGCCCTGTATCGGCACGTAGCCGTTGTGGTGCGCTTCGACCAGCGCGGCATCCTTCATCTGCAGCACCTGCTCGACCAGGATGGCCGGCAGAGCGTAGGTCTTGCCTGCTGCGGCAATCAGCACGACCTGCGTGACGGCGAGCGTCAGCGGCAGATGGATGGTGAAGCGCGTGCCTTTGCCACGCTCGGAGAACATGTCGACGCGGCCGCCCAGCGCCTGCGCTTCCGACTGCACGACATCCATGCCGACGCCACGGCCGGACAGCTCCGTCAGCGATTCGGCGGTGGAGAAGCCGGGTTCGAAAATCAGGTCGGCGATCTGGGCGTCGGTCGCTTCTTCGTCCTCTTGCAGCAGGCCGTTGCTGATCGCCTTGGCGCGGATGCGCTCCAGATCGAGGCCGGCGCCGTCATCGGTGAATTCGATGACGACTTCATTGCCCTGCTGCGTGACCTGCACCAGCAGTTCGCCGGTTTCGTTCTTGCCTGCTTCGGTGCGGGCGGTACGCGATTCCACGCCGTGGGCGATGGCGTTGCGCAGCAGGTGTTCGAATGGCGCGGCCATGCGTTCCAGCACGCTGCGGTCGACTTCCACCGCGCTGCCCCGGATGTCGAGGTTGACGCGCTTGTCGACTTCCTTGGCGCTCTGGCGGGCGACGCGGAACAGGCGTTCGGAGATGCTGGCGAATGGCACCATGCGCACGCGCATCAGGTCGCGTTGCAGGTCGCGTGTGAGGCGTGCTTGCAGCACCAGGTCGTCGCCGGCGCTGTCGACGCTGCGGGTCAGGCTTTCGTGGAAAGAGGCGACGTCGTTGACGCTTTCCGCCATCATGCGGGTCAGTTCCTGCAGGCGCGTGAAGCGGTCGAATTCGAGCGGGTCGAATTCGCGCTCGCTGGAGATCGACATGCGGGAGGCGATCTGCGATTCGGCCTGCATTTCAACTTCGCGCAGCTGGCGGCGCAGGCGGGTCAGGTTTTCGGAGAAGTCGAACAACGAGGCGCGCAGGGTTTCGACTTCGTTTTCCAGCTTGGAGCGGGAGATCGATACTTCGCCGGCCTGGTTCACCAGGCGGTCGAGGATGTCGGCGCGGACGCGGACCAGAGGTGACTTCGTGCCGGCTTGCAGATCTTCGGCCGGGACCTGCGGAGAGGCCGCGGCGGGAGCTTCCGCTGCTGCGGCGCCGGTGGCGTCTGCGGCAAGGTCCGTGGCGATGTCGCTGGTGCCGGCAATGGCTGGCGTGCCGGAGTCCAGCCTGGCGACGTCGGCGGCCAGGCCGGCGGCGCCGGTGCTGGCGGCTTGCTGCAATGCGTCCGGGTGCTGGAGCTGTTCGAACAGCAGCAGTGCGTGATCGTAGTGGGCCAGCAGTTCGTCGAACGCTTGCGGCGTGGCGGAACCGGCGTGCACCATGTTTTCAATGTGGGTTTCGATTTCGTGGGCGTGCTGGCCCAGGCGCATTGCACCGGCCATGCGGGCGCTGCCCTTCACGGTGTGCAGAAGGCGCAGCAAGCTTTGGGCGTGCGTGGTGTCGGCCGGGGTGTGCTGCCAGGCCCGCAGTGCTTCGCCCACTTGCGGCAGCAGGTCCGCGCCTTCTTCCAGGAAGACGGGCAGCAGGTCGGCGTCTAGCTCATCGTGGAAGATGGCCGGGGCGGCGGCCAGGATTTCTGGTTCGGCAGGAGGGAGTTCGAGGACTTCGGCGTCCAGCTCCGGCAGCGGCTCAGGCTCGGGCTCAGGCTCAGGTTCCGGCTCGGCTGCAACGGGTGCTGGCTCCGGCTCGGGTTCCTGAGCAAAGGGTTCGGCTATCTTGAGCGGCGGCTCGGCGAAGGCATCGTCAAACGCGGCATTGAACAAATCGTCGATGCTGTCATCTGCCCGCGCTTCGGTCTTTTTCGGCGCAGGCGCGCTTGCGGGTGCATCCGATTCCGGCACGCTGCCGCTGATCGCATCAAACGTCTCGCGGAACAGCTTGTCCATCGCCGACTCCACCGGCGCAGGCGGCGCGGACGTGATGTCGTGCATCGTCTCCGCCACCAGATCGTCCAGTCGTGCCTCGATATCGTTGCTGGCAGCAGGCGGTGCGGCCTCCAGCTCCGCGCGCAGATCGTGCAGCGCGGTGATCAGCTCAGGCTGCGCAGCCGGCATATCGCCCGCTGCAAAACTCTGCAGCATCTGGCGGATGCGTTCAATCGTAAAGTCCAGCAGATCATGCTGCACCTGATCCAGATGCGGCGCAGGCGGCAGCAAGGCCTGTAGCGTGGACTCCAGCGCCAGCGCCAGTTCGCGCAAGGCCTTGAAACCCACCGTGCCCGAAGTACCGGCCAGGGTATGCGAAGCCTGCAACGCCTCCGCGTTCACCGGCCGGCGCGGTTCATGGCGCCATTCGCCAAAGTCCTGCGTCAGCAGGCGCACCAGTTCATCCGTCTCGTGCAGATAGATGTTGTACAGCGGCAGGGCGATTTCCAGCTCGCCGATATGCTTGACGTTGTCGTCGCGCGGCACCAGCGGCGTGATGGTCGGGAACTCGATAACGTTGCCGGCAGCGACAACCACCGGCGGCGCAGGCAGCTCCGTCAACGGCGGCAGCTCGACCGCCTCCGGCTCTTCAGTGGCAGCAAAATCAGGTTCCTCAACGACGGCCTGCACGGCCTCCTCCACCGGCACAGGTGAAGGCTCCGCAGCCGACTGCGCATCGATGACAAATCCGCCGCCATCCTGCACACGCGCAGCCGCAGCCACCAGCGCCTCGGCATTGCGCGCTGAAACGCCAGTGGCGACCAACTCCGCCACCCACGCCCCCATCTGCCGCGCCGCCTCGTTCAGCAAATCAAACAACGCATCCGTCGCCGGCCGCGCTTCCGCCAGCCACACATTCATCACACGCTCGATGCCATGCGCCGCATCGGCAAACTGGTTCAGGCCCACCATCCGCCCGCTGCCCTTGAGCGTATGGAAGGAGCGCCGCAACATGGTCAGATTCTCTTCACTGCCCGAATCCGCGCGCGGTTTGGCCAGCGTCGCATCAACGAACTGCAACACCTCCTGCGCCTCGGAGATAAAGATCTCCAGCAGCTCCGCCTCCACCGCCGCATCGCTGCTGGCCGGCGCTGGCGCCTCGACCGGCATCGCCACCGGCACGGGCGCAGGCACCTGATCCTCCAGCACCGGAATCGACTCCGAACCCGGCATCTTCTTGAACGGCACCGAACGGAAAGCGCCATGCTCCGCATCGAACGCAAAGCGCTCACGCGCACCGGCCGCGTTCTGCGCCAGCATATCGACAAAGAAGCCCAGCGCACCGACGTTCTGCGCAATGTCGTCCAACGCCTTCGGCTCCAGCGACGGATCGCCCTCGCCCGACGCCAGCGCATGCACCGCCGCCTTCACGTGCCGCGCCGCCTGCGTCGCATCGTCCTGGTCCAGGATCGCCAGCGCACCCTGCAACTGGTGCAGCACCGGGTCCAGGTCCACCAGCGACGGACGTTTCGACGGATCGGCGTAGTACTCGTCGAGCACCTTCTCCACTTGCCGCAGACCGGTCTTCATCTCCATCGCCAGCGCGACGACCGTGTCGTCCTGCCGCATCTGCTGCGCCAGGCCACTCTGCCATTGCGCCGGTTCCGGCGGCGTGTCGCCGGACACCAGCGCCAGCAGGCGCGCGCCTATCGTATCGGCATGCGCCGCGAAATCGCCGGGCAGATGGCGGATCTGCTCCAGCCCATGCTCGGCAAACAGCAGCGCGGTCGCCATCTCCAGCGCCAGCTCTTCGCTGCGGCCGGCGGAGATGGCGGTGCGCGCCACATCGGCCAACTGCCGCAACAGCACGCTCAACGCGGGTATCTCCAATTGGTCGCAAGCCCCGGCCACTTCGGCCAGCGCACCGCCAAAGGCCGCATCCAGCGCAGGATCGATTTCCGCGCCGGCCAACCTGTCCCAGCTTGCCTTGGCCTTGGCCATGCCGGCCTTGGCGCGCTCCAGCGCATCGAGGTCGATCTGGCCGTAGCGGCGGCGCTCATAATCGGCCGGCACCAAACCGTCCAGCGCAAACACGCGGCGCAGCTGCTGCACCGTTTCCGACGCCGACGCAGGGCCGGCGGCGGCGATGAAGAACAGTGCGTCGCGCAGCATCGCGTCCGGCTGAGCGGCGGCGCCCTGGCTCAGGCGGCGTATCTGCAAATTGATCAGGCCAAACAGCTGCTTGACGTACAAGCCGCCCGCCAGCTCGCCACTGGCAACCAGCTCGGCGAAGGCCTGCATCGCCAGCCAGAAGGTGTGCGCCTTGGCATCCTGCTGCGCGGCGGCGACCAGCCTCACGGCTTCCAGCAGCGCGGCGGCATGCTCCTGCTGCTGCGCCGCTTCGGTGCTCTTCAGGTATGGCAACAGCGATTTTTCAAACCGCTGGCGATACGCCGCATAGTCGGCGACCGGCGCCTCGCTGGCCGCCGGCACACCGGCGCTGCGTGACAGGTCGGGATAGAACAGATCGGCCGGATGGATGCGCTCCACGCCCATCATCTCCTGCACCGCGCGGTAGTAAGGGAACAGCTTGGACGGCTGCGACGGCGCCCCCTCCAGCAGCTCCTGCAAATACTCGACCAGCGCCTGGTACAGCTCCGCCAACGTTTGCGCATGGTCGGTGCTGCATTTGAGCGTGCCGGCCTTGAAGCGGTCCAGCGCCTCTTCGGCGACCTGCGTCATCAAGCCGACGCCGTCCACGTCCACCATCATCAGCGCGCCATGCGCCTGGTGCAGGTGCGACTTGGCGTGCTGCAGCTGGGTCGCCTGATCTTCCGGCGCCCGGCCGCCCGCTTCGAACAGGGCGGTTTTCGAGCGTGCCAGCGACTCGCGGATTTCCACCATCACCCACGACAAAGGGCCGGTATCGAACTGCGGTTGCGGCGGATTCGGAAAATCAGTTGTGGTCATGCTTGCCTCGGCCTTTCAATGATGGGCGGTTCAGGACGCGATACGGAATCGCGCCACCGAGTTTTTCAATTCCTGCGCCAACACTGACAGCTTGTGAATCGATTGCGCGGTTTGCTGGGTGCCGTCCTGGGTCTGCTCCGTCACCGTCAAAATATGTTGGATGTTCTGCGCCACGCCGCTCGCCGACGTGGCCTGCTGGCCGGTCGCCATCGAGATGCCGGAGATCAGCTCGGCCAGGCGGTTCGACACCTGCGAAATGTCGTTCAGCGCCGCGCCGGCCGCGTCGGACAGGCGCGCGCCTTCTACCACGCCCTGCGTCGACTTCTCCATCGCGGCCACGGCGTCGTGGGTATCAGTCTGAATCGTGCGTACCAGCGCGCCGATCTGCTTGGCCGCTTCGGCCGAGCGTTCGGCCAGGCGCTGCACCTCTTCCGCCACCACCGAGAAGCCGCGTCCCGCCTCGCCGGCCGATGCGGCCTGGATCGCCGCGTTCAGCGCCAGCACGTTGGTCTGCTCGGTGATGTCGGAAATGAGTTCGGTGATCTCGCCGATTTCCTGCGAGGATTCGCCCAGGCGCTTGATGCGCTTGGAGGTGTCCTGGATCTGCTCGCGGATCTCGTGCATGCCCTTGATGGCGTTTTCCACCGCCGTCGCGCCCTGCTGCGCCGCCGCCACCGATTGCCGCGCCACGTCGGCCGATTCGCTGGCCGAGCGCGATACGTCGGTAATCTCGTTGGCCATCTTGACCACCGTGGCCGACGCATCCTGGATCTCGCGCGACTGCTGCTGGGACGCCAGCAGCAGGTCGCTGGAGATGCTCTGCGCGTGGGTGGACGCCTTGGTCACCTGCTCGGCGGTGGCGGTCACGCGGCCCACCAGGCCGCGCAGCTCTTCCACCGTGTAGTTGACCGAGTCGGCGATGGCGCCGGTGATGTCCTCGGACACCGTGGCCTGCACGGTCAAGTCGCCGTCCGCCACTTCCTGCAGCTCGTTCATCAGGCGCAGAATCGCCGCCTGGTTCTGGTCGTTCATGGCCTTGGCTTCCTCTTCCTTGCGCTGCGACTGCTGGCGCATGGATTCCGCTTCCTGGCGGCGGCGGTCGGCGCCACGGGTGCGGTTGTACGAATCCATCAGCAGCACGCGGCCGATGGCCGCCGCCGACACCAGCGTCAGCATGCCGCCGGCCACCATCAGCCAGAAGGTCATGCCCAGCGAATCCTGGTCTTCGCGGTAGGCCTGCTGCAGCACCGTCAGGCGCTGGCGCAGCGCCTCGTTGTCGTTGAAGATCAGCTGTTCGGCGTTCTTGGCGGCGCCGAATTTATCGAGCTTGTCGAGGATGGCCGACACCAGCTTCTGGTATTCCTCGAATTCGGTTTTCAGCGCGGCGAACTTGTCGCGCAGGTCAGGCTCGCGCACGGCGGCCAATCCCAGCGGCGCACTGCCGTTGAGGAAGCCGTCGACGGTGTTGCGGAACACGGTGGTGTCGCGGCCCAGCTGGAACGCGGTTTCCGACGTGATGCCGCCGGCGGTAAGAAACTCGCCGGCGCTGCGGCTCATGCGCTGGGTCAGCATGGTCAGCTTGCCGAGCGCCGCGATCTCGCGTGCCGATCCGCCGCGCTGCACCTTGAGCGCGGAGATGTCTTCGGTGCGGTTGAGCAGGGCCGGCGACAGGTCGTTGAGCTTTTTCAGCGTCTTGTCGACGCCGCTCAAGTCGGCCTTCAGCAGCAGGATGGTGCCGGCCGCGATATCGGACGGGCCCCACTGCTTGCGCGCCGCCGCCACCACGGGCGCCAGCGCGGAAATCGGTTCGCCGATCTCGCGGCCCTGATAGCGGCCGCCGCGCGTCATCAGCGCGAAGTCGTTGTTCAGTTCCTTGCGGCTTTCCTCCAGCTGGCGGAAGCCTTCGGCGCTGCCCTGCACCGCATTCGGCGTCGCCTTGCCGATGCGCTGCGAGTGCATCAGCGCATCGCTGGCGACCTGGGTCTGGGTGGAGCGGTTGGCGCTGTGGATGGTGTTCAGCGCGACGAACAAGGCGCTCAGCGCCAGGCTGACCGCCAACGCCGTCGAGAGTATGCTCAGTTGGCGCTGCGCCGGCAGGTGGCCGATCAGCGGCAGCTTGAAGCCGGTCCCCGGTTCGGCCGCGGCGACGGCAGCGCCGCCGCGACGGCCCAGCGCATCGCGCAGGCGCAGCGGCGCGGCGCTGTCCGCGCTATCGGCGACTGCGGGCGGCGGGTCCGCCGCGATGGCAGTGTGCAGAAACTGCGAATCGCCCGCTTCGCCCAATTCTGAATTCGCTGCCATGTCCTGGCCGGCATTCCGGTTGCCACGCGAGAAAAAACCCATCTTGAAAGCCATGCCACCCTCTCCGGATTAGTTGCGGTCTACACCAGTATGCCGCCCTTACAAACCAACTTGCAGAAAACGCGATTCACGTACCAGCTGCGCCAGGTCGATGCGGGTCCATTGCTGGCCTTCGCCGTCGGTGAAGTGCTGGCTGCTCCATTCGGGTCCGGCGTCGGCCGGCGCTTCCACCGCCTGCATATCGGCCAGCTTGCGCAGACCCAGCACGCGTTCGGCCAGCAGCGCGCAATTGAAGCCGAGCGTGGGAGCGAAGGTGATCAGGCGGCGTTCGGATGCCGCCGCGTCGCCGGCGGCCTGGCCCTGGTAGCGCGCCAGGTCGACCACGCCCGTCAGATTACCGCGAATATTGGCCAGGCCCTGGTACCAATCCTGCGCCAGCGGCACCGGTGTCACCGGCTGCAATGGCACGATTTCACTGATCTGGGTCAAGTCCAGCAAACAGTGGCGGCCGCCGATCATCACGCCGAGCTCACGGCCGCCGGCGGCGGCGCCGGTTTTGGCGGCCTGCATGCGCTCCAGCAGCTGCACCTGATACTGGCGCAGACGGCTGCGGCGTTCCGGGCCGGCCGGGGTGGATGGGGTGTCGGGCGCCTGGCTGCTCATCGCTTAGCCGAGGGCGGCGATTTTGGCCAGCAGCTCGGCCGCGTCGACCGGCTTGACCAGGTAGTCGCGCGCGCCCTGGCGCAAGCCCCAGATACGGTCGGTCTCCTGGTTCTTGCTGGAGCAGATAATCACCGGCACGTCCTGCAGCTCGGGATCGCGGGCGATCGAGCGCGTGACCTGGAAGCCGTTCGCGCCCGGCATGACCACGTCCATCAGGATCAGCTGGGGTTTGTCGGCCTTGATCTTGGCCAGCGCCTCCTCGCCGTTTTCGGCGGTGGAAACGGTAAAACCGTTTTTGACCAGGATGTCGGTCAGGTAGTAACGCTCCGTGGGCGAATCGTCGACGATCAGAATTCTTTGTATGGTCATGGTATTCCCCTGAAGCTTGCTTATTCTTGTGTGGCGACGGCCCCGCCGCCGGTGTGCTCGCGCACGGCGGCCAGCAGGCTGTCTTTGGTAAAAGGTTTGGTCAGATAGGCGGCCGAGCCGACCATGGCGCCGCGCGCGCGGTCGAACAGGCCATCCTTGGACGACAGCATCAGCACCGGCGTGGCGTGGAACTTCGCGCTTTTCTTGATCAGCGCGCAGGTCTGGTAGCCGTCCAGCCGTGGCATTAAAATATCGCAGAAGACCAGCGCCGGATGGTGGTCGTTGATCTTGGCCAGCGCGTCGAATCCATCCTCGGCCAGCACCACCTGGTAGCCTGCCTGGGTCAGGAAGATCTCGGCCGAACGACGTATCGTGCTGCTGTCGTCGATCACCATGATTTTCAGGGCATTAGCGTGCGGCGCGGTCGTCGTCATAATCGGTTCGCTGGAATGGTGGCTACACCATAGCATAGGCAGGCGGCGGCTGGCGCGATAGTCGCAATAGTGGTCATGCTTGGCAACGCGCCGTGCCGCCGGGGGCGGGGAATCAGATGGCTACCATCTCGAAATCGTCCTTGCGGGCGCCGCATTCCGGGCAGCTCCAGTTCATCGGCACGTCCGTCCAGCGGGTGCCCGGGGCGATGCCTTCGTCCGGCAAACCGGTTTCCTCGTCGTAGATCCAGCCACAGATCAGGCACATCCAGGTCTGGAACTCCTGCGTTGTTTCATTGCTACTCACGTTCTGCCACCCTTCAATCAAGTAAAATGCTGAATTAGGTATCTTAATCTACCCGCCGTGCAAAACCAAACTTCTCCTCTCATATTAAGCTTCGGCGCCGCCGATCCGGCCGGCGCGATCGGCGTCCAGGCCGACCTGGCGGTATTTTCCGCCCTCTCCTGCACCGGCCTTGCCGTGACCACCGCGTTGCTGATCGGCGACAGTGCCCGCGTCGAGGATGCGCAGGATATCGACCCTGACTGGGTCTCCGACCAGGCCCGGGTGGTGCTGGAGGATATGACCATGGCCGCCTTCAAGGTCGGCGCGCTGACCAATATCGAACAGGTGGCGGCCATCGCCGAGATCCTGTCCGACTATCCGGACGCGCCGCTGATACTCGATCCGTTCAGCTCCCGCCTGCCCGATCCGGCCGACGCCGACGAAGCCGAGGAACTGCTGACGGCTTTGCGCCAGCTGCTGGTGCCGCAGGCCACGCTGCTGATGCTGTCGCAGGTGGAGCTGGGCCGGCTGGCCGAGACCTGGCGCGAAGGCGCCGAAGACACGATGGAGTCGGACGTCGAGCACCTGCTGGCCCTGGGCTGCGAATTCGTGCTGGTCACCGGCACCCAGGCCGGCACGCCGCAGGGCGAAGCGGCCGCACCGAACACCCTGGCCAACACCCTGTTCGGCGCCGACGGCATGATCAGCCACGACGCCTGGCAGCACATGCCCGGCCCCTTCCTCGGCGCGGGCGGCACGCTGTCGGCGGCGATCACCGCCTTCATGGCGCGCGGCGCCGAAGTGCCGGGCGCGGTGGCGGCGGCGCAGGAATACACCGTCGGCGCGCTGGCGCACGCCCATCGCTACGGCATGGGCAAGTTTATCCCGAACCGTTTTTTCCATATGCAGCAGGCTTTACCAACTTGATATTGAAGATGCCATCATGACTACGACTTCCAAGAACCAGGTTTCAAAAAACGACGAGTTGTTCGAACGCGCGCAGAAAACCACGCCCGGCGGCGTCAACTCGCCGGTGCGCGCCTTCCGCTCGGTGGGCGGCACGCCGCGCTTCATCACCCGCGCCGAAGGCCCGTACTTCTGGGACGCGGACGACAAGCGCTACATCGACTACATCGGTTCCTGGGGTCCGGCGATCGTCGGCCACGCGCATCCGGTGGTGGTCAAGGCGGTGCAGGAAGCGGCCGCGCGCGGCCTGTCGTTCGGCGCGCCGACCGAAGGCGAGATCCTGATGGCCGAAGAAATCTGCCGCCTGGTGCCGTCGATCGAGCAGGTGCGCCTGGTCTCGTCGGGCACCGAGGCGACCATGAGCGCGCTGCGCCTGGCGCGCGGCGCCACGGGCCGCGACAAGATCGTCAAGTTCGAAGGCTGCTACCACGGCCACGCCGATTCGCTGCTGGTCAAGGCGGGCAGCGGCCTGCTCACCTTCGGCAATCCGACGTCGGCCGGCGTGCCTGAGGACTTCGTCAAGCACACGCTGGTGCTGGACTATAACAACGTCGCCCAGCTGGAGCAGGCCTTCGCGGAATTCGGCGACGAAATCGCCTGCGTGATCGTCGAGCCGGTGGCCGGCAATATGAACCTGATCAAGGCCACCGAAGCCTTCCTGCAGGCGATGCGTGCGCTGTGCACCAAGCATGGCTCGGTGCTGATCTTCGACGAAGTGATGTGCGGCTTCCGCGTGGCGCTGGGCGGCGCGCAGGAACTGTACGGCATCAAGCCGGACCTGACGGCGCTGGGCAAGGTGATCGGCGGCGGCCTGCCGGTGGCGGCCTTCGGCGGCAGCGCTGAGCTGATGAGCAAGATGGCGCCGCTGGGCGCCGTCTACCAGGCGGGTACTCTGTCGGGCAATCCGGTGGCGGTGGCGGCGGGCATGACGACGCTGAAGATCATCCAGCAGCCGGGCTTCTACGAGCAGTTGAGCGCGACGGCTGCGCGTCTGGCGGCCGGCTTGACCAAGGCGGCCAAGGATGCGGGCATCGTGTTCTGCGCGGATGCGGTGGGCGGCATGTTCGGCCTGTACTTCAGCGAGACGCCGCCGAACAACTACGCCGAGATGATGGCAGGCGACCGCGCGCGCTTCAACGTGTTCTTCCACGCGATGCTGGATGAAGGCGTGTACTTCGCGCCGGCAGCGTTCGAGGCGGGCTTCGTCTCGGCGCAGCATAGCGACGAAGTGATCGACGAAACCATCGCCGCCGCCGCCCGCGTGTTCAAGAAGCTGGCAGCTTAAATCTCGTCTTCCTCGTCCTCTTCGGACAGCTGGATCACGCCGGTGTTGAAGTTGTATTCGAACAGGTCGCCGTAGCGGCCCCACTCGATGGCCACGCGCAGTGCGCGTTCGGCCTCTTCTTCGCTGAGCGTGAAACGCAGCAGCTTGAGGAACAGATCCTCGGGCAAGTCGCCCGACTTGTCCTGCTCCAGGCCATGACAGATGTAGGCGATCAGCGGCACATGCTCCAGCAGCTGCTTGCCGAAGATCTCCTGGCGCTCGGTGTTGGTCGCCGCAGCGTACCGGCCGCCCAGGTCCGTCAGCAGGATGTCGCCGTTGGTCAGGTAGGCAAAGCCCAGCAGGATCAAGCCATTCAGCACTTCCAGCAGCTCGGCGTCGGTCAGCTCCGTCTCTTCCGCCAGCTGCGGCAGGTCGGCGCGGCCGGAGAACGGTTCCTCGCCCAGCAGCTCCAGGATACCTTCCATGTGCGCGATGTCGGCCTGCGGCAGACGATCGCCCAGTTGCAGCTTGACTTCCTTCTCGCTGATCAGGCCACGGCGGCCGGCGCCGGCGGTCATCAGTTCATACACCTTGTCGATCAGCTGGCGCACTTCCGGCCCCTCGGCCTTGCGCGGCTGCGGCAGCGATATCGGCAGCTCGGCGCGCACCCGGCCAGGATCGCTGGCGAAAATCAGCACGCGGTCGGCCATCATCACCGCTTCCTCGATATTGTGCGACACCACCAGGATCGCCTTGGTCGGGATCTGGCCGGACTGCCACAGTTCCAGGATCTCTTCGCGCAGGCGCTCGCCGGTCAGCACGTCCAGCGCGGAAAACGCTTCGTCCATCAGCAGCACTTCCGGCTCCATCACCAGCGCGCGGGCGATGCCGACGCGCTGGCGCATGCCGCCCGACAGCTCGCGTGGCAGCGCGCCTTCAAAGCCCGACAGGCCGATCAAGTCGATCACCTTTTCGGCGCGGCGTGCGCGCTCGTCGGCCGGCATGCCCTGCGCCTCCAGTCCCAGCTCGACGTTCTTCTGCACCGTCAGCCACGGGAACAGCGCGAACGACTGGAACACCATGCGGATACCGCGCGCCGTGCCGTACAGCGGCATGCCGCGATACAGCACCTGGCCTTCATCGGCCTGGATCAGCCCCGCCATGATGCGCAGCATGGTTGATTTGCCGGAGCCGGACTGGCCCAGCAGCGCGACGATCTCGCCCTCGTTCAGCGTGAAGTCCACGCCTTCCAGCACCGAGCGCGCGGAGCCGTCGGCGGCGCGGAAGTGTTTGCCGACCGATTTCAATTCGACGATAGGAGTGCTCATGATTCGATCCTAGAAATGCAGCCGGCTCTCGGCCATGGTGTACAGGCGGCGCCAGACGAAGTGGTTGAAGCCCATGACGAAGATGCACATGATGCCGATGCCCAGCGCGATGCGCGGGAAATCGCCGGCGGTGGTCATCTCCTGGATGTAGCTGCCGATGCCGTGGGCCTTCAATGTGGTCGGCCCCCAGCTGACGTATTCGGCCACGATGCTGGCGTTCCACGAGCCGCCGGTGGCGGTGATGGCGCCGGTGACGAAGCTGGGGAAGATCGCCGGCAGCAGGTAGCGGCGCCATTTGAGCCAGCCGGTCAGGCCGAAGTTCTTGGCGGCGTGCCGCAGCTCGGTCGGTATCGTCGAGGCGCCGGCGATCACGTTGAACAGCAGGTACCACTGGGTACCGAGGATCATCAGCGGCGACAGCCAGATATCGGGATTGAGCTTGTAGCGCACGATGGCCACCACCGCCACCGGGAACACCAGGTTGGTCGGGAAGGCTGCCAGGAACTGCGCCACCGCCTGCGTGCGCGAGGCCCAGCGCGGGTTCATGCCGATCCATACGCCGACCGGCACCCACACCAGCGCGGCCAATGCCAGCAGCAGGATCACGCGCGCCAGCGTGTACAGGCCAAGCACGAACACGTGGCCCACTTCGGCCCAACCCACTTCGGTGCTGATGAAGTGGCCCAGGCTCCACAAGGCGTAGAACACCACGGCGGCGATCACCGCATCCCACACGCGCTGCGGCACCATGGACGGCTGGTCGCGGCGGGCGCGGATCGAGGTGCCGTCGTGGCCCAGGCGGAACAGCGCGATGGAGCGCGACAGCATGGCGCCAAACCATTCGACCATGGCCTGCGTGCGCTCGGTGCGGCGCAGCCAGGTGAGCAGCCACGATTGCTGGGCCGTGTCGCTGCCGGTTTCCTCGAAGCGGAACTTGTCGGCCCAGGCCAGCAAGGGACGGAAGAACAATTGGTCGTACATCAGCACCGCCACCAGCATGGCGCCGATGGCCCAGCCGATGGCGCCCATATCGCTCTTGGCGATGGCCAGCGCGATGTAGGAACCGATGCCGGGCAGCTTGATGTCCTGGCCGGAGACGGAAATCGCTTCCGACGCCACCACGAAGAACCAGCCGCCGGACATCGACATCATCATGTTCCACAGCAGGCCGGGCATGGCGAACGGCAGTTCCAGGCGCCAGAAGCGCTGCCAGCCCGACAGCTGGAACACGCTGGCCGCTTCCGACAGTTCGGCCGGCACGGAGCGGAAGCCCTGGTAGGCGGAAAACGCCATGTTCCAGGCTTGCGAGGTGAAGATGGCGAAGATGGCGGCGCACTCCACGCCCAGCAGGTTGCCGGGGAAGAGAGCGATGAAGGCCGTCACGGTGATCGACAGGAAGCCCAGGATGGGGATGGACTGCAGGATGTCGAGCAGCGGCACCAGCACTTTTTCGGCCAGCCGGTATTTGGTGGTGAGGGCGGCGAACACGCAGCTGAACACCACCGACGCGCCCAGCGCGATGAACATGCGCAGCGTGGTGCGCAGCAGGTAGTAAGGCAGGTAGCTCGGGTCCAGCGACAGCGGCAGGGCCTGGCCCAGCTCGTACGGGCGGGCCATTTGCTGGCTGCCGTAGGCCATCAGGACGAACAGCGCCAGCACGATGGGCAGCAGGGCCCAGTCCCAGCGGTTGCCGCCGGCTTCGACCACCTGACGGGGGAAAAATTGCCGTTTCTTGATCATGTATGTGCTTTCTTCGGCCAAGATACCCGATGCCAATGACCGGAGAGTGACGCAGGCCGCCATTCTAAAGGATATCGTAAGTCAAATTTATTACAGTCGTGAAAGTTGGTGACTATTTAAGGCCCCGCTTGGGCGCATAATTCTGTAACTATCGAATAATATTGCGGGTTATGAAACTGATCGCCGAAAAACGCTCCAAAACGGACAAATACGACGTGCTGCGCTTCGTGCGCAACAATGGCAGCTGTACCGACACGGTGATGCCGCGCCAGGGTATTTTGCCGCACGACCTGCTGCACTACGTGGTGGAGTCGGCGCTGCCGCTGCGGCACGGCTTCCTCAGCCTGCTGGCGCGCGGCGCCGATGCGCAGTTCGTCATGGAGGTGGTGCACGACGCGGCCAACAAGGATGTGGCGACCGAGGCGGTGCAGGCGGAAGCGATCGTCGAGGGTTTACAGGCGCAGCTGTGGTCGGGCAGCTTCGACGAGGCAGCCTTCCTGGCCGGCGCCGCCTCGGCTTGCACGGCGCGCGACAAGCAGCCCTTCGACTTCAGCAAGGTCGGCATCGACATCAAGTCGGCCCTGTACGACCGCGCGCTGTCGCTCAACGAAAAATGGAATACCGCGCCCTACTTCAGCACGCTGTCGCTGGAATTCAGCCCGCAGCTGGTTTAGCTCAGCCTCCAGTAAAACCTCAGCTATCAGCCGGGAAGTGAGGCCGTCGCAGCCGAATCGTAGCCTAAGCCTGTCCCTCCGAAGGAATTAGCCTGGATTCCTCAAGCAACTCAAAAAATGCTGCTTAAGAATTAAGGGACACAGCTTGGCCGGTCCATGCACCCTGATGAATAAATAGTGGACCCGCAGATGCCTTGGTAAATCGATAGCTAGGCCCGAGAGATGATTTGTATATCCGACGCGATCGCTCACAATTAGATATCAAAAAATTATCTATCTGGACTATACTGATACTCCAACGGCTGCGTCTAAGCTGTTTGTTGTGTTCAATAACCAACTCAGGAGGTCCAATGTCCAAAACTACTTTTGATCGAGTCGCAACGGCAGATGTATTGGCAAGATTTTCCTTCCTAGAACCAAGTCTGGTGCAAAAATTCCTGATCCGTCCTTCTGACAGTGCCCTAGGCCCATTGCTGTTTATAGACCCGATCACAATCATTACGGTAGTAGCCGAAGTTGGCTCATATTTAAATGAACAGTATAAAAGTTATAACGAGCAAAAATGGAAGAATGACGTCACCAGCAGGCTGATTCGAATCGAGCAGCAGCTCAACGCGCTGACGGACACGGTCAACGAGCTCTTTGGTTTTACGCAAGCGGTCGTACAGCTTCAGTCAATTTACGAGCAGAATGCTTATTTAGCCAGGCAGCGGTCACTTCTAGAAACTGTGATGTCCCAAGCTCAAAAACATGACGCGTATGGTTGGCCAAAAGCAATCGGCGCACAGGTTGACATCGTGGAAACAGCGAGAGAAGTAGCGTCCAATGCTGCCGGGCTTTTCACTAGAACAGAACTCTACGGCTATGCTCCATTCATTTCGGTTTACTCAGCGGCGATGGTAGAGGCTACGGCTATGCTGGTTGTGCCGGAAAACGATAGAAAAGTAGTAGCAAAGGGCTTGGATTTTTACATCGAGTATTTCAAATCGGCGCTGAGTGATGTGGCAAATAGTTTACCTAAAATTAGCGTAGGATTAGGAGCCATTGAAACTCAAAGTGCCAGCGAGATGGATAACTACCCTAAGTTTGGTTCCATTGGCGTGAGCAAGCCAGGTGTCATGGATCCAGACTACGATCCCGATGCTTTTCCTCCAACAGTGCCGCGAACATCTTGGTCGCTGTTCCAGATTGCGGGGAACAAAGATGAAGGCTTTTCGGCAGGGCCAGTTACTCATACCTTTGAATGGCAGACTCCCGATAAGATCTTGCCACAGCCCCCTGGAATTACCTTCGGCAGGGAAACTTGGGACGTCGAACGGGTTTCGATGATACTAAGATACTTAAACGATAGGCGTCCTGCATATTTGAAAGCAAAAGCCCAATTCGACGGTTCGCAATTGCAAATTGCACTTGCGAGTACCATGCTGGATCAACTCTTGGTATTTCAACGAACGCTAGGAACTTAAAGTTTAGAGCGCCCTCAGTTATCGTAATTCGCTGGCTATGCTGTGGGCGCCGTGCACCAAGCGGCGCATTTATTTCTTTCCGCGACGCTTGGCCTCCAACTCCGCACGAACCTCAGATTTAATGCACTGCCAGAACGCCTCACGCCTCTCTTCGACTTGCCGTTTAATCGTCGCCTCGGTCAACGTGAACAGCCTCATACCCCCATCTCTTAGCAAGTTCCAAGTCCAGCCGGCAGCGGCCAGACCCAACAGATAGCTGCCGTCAATCAGGGGCAGCTCGCCGCTGCTCAGGCCAACAAGTATCAATGTGTGACGGGAGTTACTTCAACCACCCGCGGCGGCGGAAGTACCAGAACGGGGCGATGGCGCTGGTGATCATCAGCACGATGGCGAACGGGTAGCCCAGCTGCCACTCCAGCTCCGGCAGCCACTTGAAGTTCATGCCGTAGATCGAGGCGATCAGGGTCGGCGGCAGGAAGGCCACGCTGGCCACCGAGAAGATCTTGATGATCTTGTTCTGGTTAATGTTGATGAAGCCGACCGTGGCGTCCATCAGGAAGTTGATCTTGTCGAACAGGAAGGACGTGTGGCCGTCCAGCGATTCGATATCGCGCAGAATCTGGCGCGCTTCCTCGAACTGCTCCGAATTCAACAGCCGTCCGCGCATCAGGAAGCTGACCGCGCGCCGCGTATCCATCATGTTGCGGCGGATGCGGCCGTTCAAGTCTTCCTCGTGGGCGATGGCGTTCAGCGCGGCGGCCGCGTCCTGGTCGGTGAACTCTTCCTGCAGCACCCGGCCGCTGACTTCTTCCAGGTTCTGGTAGATGCCTTCCAGCGCGTCGGCCGAATACTCGGCGTCGGTCGCGTACAGGTCCAGCAGCACGTCCATGTAGTCGGCGATCGAGCCGGGCCGCGAGCGGGCGCGCATGCGCACCAGGCGGAACACCGGCAGATCGTCGGTATGCACCGAGAACAGCATCTTGCGCGCCAGGATGAAGGCCACCGTGACGATGCGCGACGGGCCGTCCTCTTCTTCCAGCAAAAAGTCGGTGCGCAGGTGCAGGTCGCCGTTTTCCGCTTCGTAGTAGCGGGCCGACGCTTCGATGTCCTTGACCTCGTCCTCGCCCGGCAAGGTGACGCCGTAGATGGCTTTGACCCATGCGCGTTCGTCGTCCGTCGGGTCGGTCAGGTCGACCCAGACCGGCTCGACCTGTTCCAGATCGCCGCGACTGTCGATGGGCACTTGGTTGAGCCGGCCATTCTGGAGAACGAAAACATTAATCATGGGTACGCGAGCCTTCTGGAAACAGCGCAAGTGTACCCGCAAAGCCCCTGCCGAGGCCAGCCTGCCATGCGGTTTTTCAGCCTAGCGGGTCGCTTTTTCTATCATTTTATCGGTGGCCGACTGCGGGGCGGCGTCGGCCGGGTCCGGCTTGGGCACTTTGGGCGCTTCGATGCCGCGCGTATCGATGGCCTTGACCACCTTGCCGTCCGGGCAGGCGACGTCCGACAGCACGGTTTTGCCGTCGATGACGCACTTGCGCAGCACGCCGGCCGGCGCCGCCGGCACGGCCACGGCCGCCGCCGAAGCCGATGCAGCAGCCGAAGCGCCAGCCGCCGGAACCGGCTTGCCAGTCAGCTTGGACAGCCCTTCGGCAAAGAAGTTGCGCTCATGGCGGGCCGACATCAAAAACGCCATCGCTATCGCCGCCAGCGAGGCCATGACGATGGCCACCTGTATCAATCCGAGTCCACGCTGCTTGCTTAACATCGCTGCCTCCTAGGGTAGTTCAGCCGATCCCATGCGGCGCAAGATCACGCCGGTGCGCCGCGCCAGATAGCCCGAATCGCGGTGCTTGTCGAAAAAGCGCGGATTGGGCAGCATCACCGCCAGCTTGGCGGCCTGGGCCGCGCCCAGCTTGGCCGCGCTGACGCCATAGTAATGCCGCGCCGCCGCTTCGGCGCCGAACGTGCCGGTGCCGAACTCCACCACGTTCAGGTAGATCTCGAAGATGCGTTCCTTGTCCATCAAGGTTTCCAGCATATAGGTGATGACCAGCTCCTGCCCCTTGCGCACATAGCTGCGCGAGCCGGACAGGAACAGGTTCTTGGCCAGCTGCTGGGTGATGGTCGAACCGCCGGACACCACCTTGTGCTTCTTGTTGTTCTTCTCGTAGGCCTTTTGCAGCGCCTCCCAGTCGACGCCCTCGTGCTCGGAGAAGTTGGCGTCCTCGGAAGCGATGATGGCGCGCTTGAGGTTGTTCGAGATGCGGTTGTACGGCACCCACATCTGCTGGATATTGGCGTTGGGATTCTTCTCGCGCAGCGCCGACTGCTGCTCGCGCATGAAGCTGGTCATCGACGGGTTATGGTCGACCCACCACCAGATCTGCAGGAAGAAATACAGCTGCACGGCCACGACCAGCAGCAGCGGCACGATGAAGAGCCACTTCACCCAGCGCCATTTACCCTGCCTGGCCGCGCTCATAGCTGGTCCCGCAGCGATTGCAGCACGCCGGCAGTGGCCGGCTGCACGCCGCGCCACAGGCTGAAGGCTTCGGCGGCCTGCTCGACCAGCATGCCCAGGCCGTCACGCAAGCGTGCGCCGTGCTGGCTTGCGAACTGCAAGAATACCGTGGGGGAGGCTGCGTACATCATGTCGTAAGCAAGCGAACCGGGCGCGAATACCGACGCCGGCACCGGCGGCAACTCCGCGCTCAGGCTGGCCGAGGTGGCGTTGATGACGAGGTCGAACGCGCCGGCTATGTCGGCATAGCCGCAAGCCGACACCACGCCCTCGCCGCCCAGCGCGGCGAACTGTTCCACCAGCGCCTCGGCCGTCGCCACGGTGCGGTTGGCGATGACCAGTTGCGCCGGACGATGCTCCAGTATCGGCAGCACCACGCCACGCGCCGCGCCGCCCGCGCCCAGCAGCAGCACGCGCTTGCCGATGATCGGCACGCCGCCGTTGTGGACGATGTCCGCCACCAGCCCGGCGCCGTCGGTGTTGTCGCCGACGATGCCGTCTTCGGTGAAGTGCAAGGTGTTGACGGCGCCGGCCGCGCGCGCGCGGATGGTCAGCGCCTGCGCCACCTTCACCGCATCGAGCTTGAACGGCACGGTGACGTTGGCGCCTTTGCCGCCCTCGGCGATGAAGGCTTGCACGGCGGCGGCGAAGCCGTCCACCGGCACCAGCCGTTTTTCATACGTCAATTCCTGCCCGGTCTGGGCCGCGAACGCGGCGTGTATCTCGGGTGATTTGCTATGGGCAATCGGATTGCCGAATACGCAGTAGCGGTCCATCAACGTCCTCCGCCGCTCAAGTCGGCTTGTAATTTGTCTTCGCGGGTAAATTTGAAAGTCGTGACGATCACCCACAGATCGTCGCGGTCGACCGACAGCATATTCGGCGGGAACTTGCCGAACGGCGCGGAGCGGCGCACGATGCGGATCGCCGCCTCGTCCAGCGCCGGATTGCCGGAACTGCGCTCGACCTTGATCCCTTCCTTGTCGTAGATGGTGCCATCCTGGAACACCGGGATCGACAGCATCAGCTGGCCATACAGCTTGCGGCCGTTCACCTGGGGGAAGTTGAGCGTGCCGGTGTCCTCGATCCGCTTCTGCATGGCCTTGTAGTAGCTGGCGTAGCCTGCCTCGCGCGTGCTCGGCGTGATCATGGTCTTTTTCGGACGCTTGTTCTGGTCCTCGATGGTTTCGCTGATCTCGGCCACGCGGCGCGCGATCGCCTTGCTCGACTCCAGCAGGTCGGATCCGGTCGGCAGCGGATCGGGCTTATTCTTTTCCGTCACCGGCGGCGCGGTCACGGGCGTCTGCTTGGCCGCCTGCGTCAGCAGGTTCTTTTGCTGCTCTTCCAGCTCGGCGATGCGGCGCTTGGCGGCCTTGATGCTGTCGCCGGTTTCCATCTTGCGCATGTCCGGCATCGGCGACTTGGAACGGCCCTTGTCGACCGTGCCGCCGCCGTCCAGATTGGCCTGGGCCAGCGCGTCGGCCTTCAGCGGCGCCTTGCTGTGCTTGGCGTTCACCAGTATCACTTCCAGCCCCGGATCGGTGGGTTGCACCGGCGCCGGCCTGGGCGCGACAAAGTGCACCGCAAGCAAGACGCCATGCGCCATCAGCGAGATGCCGATGGCGAGGTACAGCAAGCGATTTTCTTTGAAAGACTTCACGCGAGGCCGGGGTAGAAAAGATAGGGCTGATTTTACGTCAAAGCGAACGCGGGGCTGCGGCTTTTATTCTGCCGCCGGCTCCTCGGCGGCCGCTTCGACCGCCACTTCCGGCGCATCCACCGCTTCTTCCGGCGCGTCGCCGGCTTCCTCTTCCTCGTAGTCCAGTTCGGCATCGGCGGCCACCGTATCGGTGGTCGGGATTTCCAGGATGCGGGCTTCGATGGTCAGGTCGACCTCGTCCCAGCGCAGGATGTCCAGCTTGACCTGGGCGCCGCGCGCCACCTGCGGCATGCCCGGCAGGCGGATGATCAGCGGAATGTCGACCAGGCGCAGCACCTCGTCCTTGAGCACCACGGCCTCGACCTGGCGCGCCTCCTGCTGGCCCAGCCAGCGCAGGCACCAGTAGCGTTCCATGTTGGCCTGGTGGTCGCCATAGGCGGCGTAGGCGGCGTCGAACTGCGAGACGATCGCGAACAGGTTGGCGTCCTTGTGCTTGAAGTAAGCCACCAGCGGCGCGGTCACGCCGTGCTCGGCGCAAGCCAGGATCTGCCACTGGTTGACCAGGTCGGTATAGCGGCGCAGCGGCGAGGTGCTCCATGCGTACTGGTCCACGCCCAGGCCCTGGTGCGGCGCCGCATGGGTCAGCATGCGCACCTGCATCTTGGCGGCCCAGCCGCCCACGCCCTGGCCCTGGCTGCGGTAGATGCCCGGCACGCCGTGGTCGTGCATCAGCTTGCCCCAGGTGCTGTTGGCGAAGATCATCAGCTCGGCGACGATCTTGTCCAGCGGCGCGCCGCGCTTGCGGCGGCTGACGGTGACGACGTCGTCTTCCACGTAGAAGTTGAAGTCGACGCGGTTGTTCTGTTCCGGCTTCAGGCCGAAGCCTTCGCGCTTGACCATGCGCGCCGCTTCCAGCACTTGCGCCCATTGCCAGATCAAGCCCAGCGATTCCTTGTGCGGATACTCGCCCTCGCCGCTGGCCAGGGTTTCCTCGTTGACCAGGTCGTCGAGGTCGTTGTGGCGCAGGTTGTTCGCGATCGGCACCATCTCGGCGCGGGTCTCGGTGGCGATCACCGACCAGTCGGCCGGGTTCAGCGTGGCGTACAGCGACAGCGCCGGGCAGGTCTTGCCTTCGGCCAGCGTGAACGCTTCGACGATGGCGTCCGGCAGCATGGTGATCTTATCGCCAGGCATGTAGACGGTGGACATGCGCGCGCGCGCCATCTTGTCGACCGCGTCGTCCGGCTTGATGCCCAGGCCCGGCGCGGCGATGTGGATGCCGATCTTGACATTGCCATCGTCCAGCTTGGTGACCGAGAAGGCGTCGTCGATCTCGGTGGTGGTGACGTCGTCGATCGAGAACGCCTGCACATCGGCCAGCGGCAGGTCGGTCGGCGGCACCGGCACGGCGACTTCCGGGAAACCGGCGCCGCGCGGGAAATTCTCGAACAGGAACTTGGCCATGTGCAGCGCCTTCGGCGATGCCACGCCGCCGGCCGCCAGCATCAGGCGCTGCGGATTGGTGTGCAGCTCGTTGCAGGCCGCTTCCAGCGCCTTGTATTCGATGGAGTTCTTGTCCGGCTTGAACAGCAGCTGCATGACGATGTTCTGCATCGAGGCCGGCAGCTGGTTGGCCTTCAGTTCTTCGACGTATGCGGCCTGCACCAGCGCCTGCTGTTTCTTTTTCTCGATGCCGGCCTGGGCGGCGCGCAGCGATTGCTCGGGCGCGGCCTTGTAGCGGCCACGGCCTTTTTTGTAGAAATAGATCGGCGCCGAGTGCAGGCTCAGGATCAGGCCGGCGGCTTCGGCCGGCAGCGGCGCGTGGCCGAAGTATTCCGCGCCCAGTTCGGCGAAACCGAATTCCTCTTCGCCCGCCACTTCCCACAGGAAGTCGAGGTCGATGTCGGCGGCGACCGCCTTGGCCTGTTCCATCAAATCCGTCGGCGACGGCTTCTCGTACTGCAGCAGCACGTCCTTGATCTTGACCTTGGTGCGCTTGCCGCTGGCCATTTCAACCTGATAGGCCTCGCCGGCTTGCGTCATCATGGTGCCGACCTTGAAATCGCCGGATTCTTCGAAAAATAGATTCATTGCTAGCTTCTGTTCGTTGTTATTAGTTTCAATTCCAGCACGGAAGGCAGAAACACTTCCGTCACCAGCAGGGTACCCTGCCGACGCCTGTATAAACAGCGCCGTGCATATAATATGAGTTCTTGCGGACCATCCAGCCCGAGCGCCTTGCGTGCGCGCTGCGCCAGGGGATGCCCTTCCCGCAATCTTGCAAATTCCAAAACACCGCGCCGCACCTGCGGGTCGCCGAACAGCGTCGTGCCCAGCGAGCGCTCGCCCAGCGCGCTGAACAGCGGCCAGTCGGTGGCCGTGGCCGACATCGGCACCACCGTGTGCGCGAACACCACAGGCGTATTATCACACCGCAGCAGCACTTCCCTCTCCCAGACGCGGCCGGGCCGGTGCATGCCGATCGCCGCCGCCTCGTCCGTGAGGCAGCGCGCGGTGGTCTGGTGCAGGCACTGCACGCGGAAGGTATGGCTGTGCGCCTTCAGCTTGGCGGTCAGCGAACCGTCGGCCGTCAGCCACTGGCGGTAGGCCGGCGGCGCGTTCAGCGCCAGCACGTGCGGCTGCCACTGCGTCTGCCGCAACGAGGCGCCACGTGTGGAGGCCGTCACTGCCGTGCCTCGATGCCGCAAAACTCCAACACAGACTCCACATAGTCGGGGAACTCGGAAATGCCATGGTCGCTGCCCGCTATCACATGCTGGCGCGCGCCCGCATAGTGCGCCACCATGTCGCGATAGTCCAGCACTTCGTCGCCGGTGGCGGCGATCAGGAAGTAGCGCTCCTGGCGCGTGACCGGATTGACGGCCAGCGCGCGCAGCTCTTCTATATAGTCGCGCTTGAACTCGAAGGGCTCGTCGGAATGGAATTGCGTGGTCACGCCGACGTGCTGGTCCAGATCCTTGAGCGGCACGATGGCCGGGTTCAGCAGCACGGCGCGACAGCCGATGCGCTCGGCCAGCCAGGTGGCGTAGTAGCCGCCCAGTGAGGAGCCGACGATGGCCAGTTCGCCGGCGGGAATGCCGTCTATTAAAGACAGCGCCAGTTCCATCGCCAGTTTCGGCGAGGCCGGCAGCTGCGGGCAGATGAACTGTTCCGACAAGCCCAGCGCCGCCATACGCTCCGCCATCACGCGTGCCTTCATCGATTTCGGCGACGAACGGAATCCGTGCAGATAGAGAATCATCGCGCCAGCGCTTCCAGGATCTTGTTGTGCACGCCGCCGAAGCCGCCGTTGCTCATCACCAGGATCTGGTCGCCCGGCTGCGCGGCCTTGACGATGGCGGCCACCAGCACGTCGATGTCTTCATAGGCGCTGGCGATCTGGCCCAGCGGCGCCAAGGCGTCGCCCAGGCTCCAGCCCAGCGCCTGCTGGCTGCCGAAGCCGAACACCAGGTCGGCGTCGGACAGGCTGCCCGGCAGCGCATCCTTCATCGCGCCCAGCTTCATGGTGTTGGAGCGCGGCTCCAGCACGGCCAGGATGCGGGCGGTCTTGCCGATCTTCTGGCGCAGGCCGCCGACGGTGGTGGCGATGGCGGTCGGATGGTGGGCGAAATCGTCATAAACAGTAATACCGTTTACCACGCCGCGCACTTCCATGCGGCGCTTGACGTTCTCGAAGCTGGCCAGCGACTTGGCCGCCTGCGCCACCGGCACGCCGACGTGGCGGGCGGCGGCGATCGCGGCCAGCGCGTTGGCGCGGTTATGCTTGCCGGTCAGGCTCCATGCCACGTGGCCGGCGACTTCGCCGCCGAAGATCACGTCGAAGCTGCCGTCATCGTATTCCTTCATCGCCCAATCCGCGCCCTCGCTGCCGCCGAAGCTTTCCTTCTCGCTCCAGCAGCCGCGCTTGAGCACGCGCTGCAGCGCGGCTTCGTCGGCGTTGTACACGACCCGGCCGATGCCGGGCACGGTGCGCACGAGGTGGTGGAATTGGGTTTCGATGGCGCCCAGATCAGGGAAGATGTCGGCGTGATCGTATTCCAGGTTGTTCAGGATCGCGGTCTTGGCGTGGTAGTGCACGAACTTGCTGCGCTTGTCGAAGAAGGCGGTGTCGTATTCGTCGGCTTCGATGACGAAGAAGATCGAATCCTTGTCACCCTGCATGCGGGCCGAGACGCCGAAGTTCATCGGCACGCCGCCGATCAGGAAGCCGGGCGCGTAGCCGGCGTCCTCCAGTATCCAGGTCAGCATGGCCGAGGTGGTGGTCTTGCCGTGCGTGCCGGCCACGGCCAGCACCCATTTGTCTTTTAATATGTGGTCGCCTATCCACTGCGGGCCGGACACGAACGGCAGGCCGCGGTTCATGATCTCTTCGATCAGCGGATTGCCGCGCGAGACGACGTTGCCGATCACGTACAGGTCGGGATTGAGCTGCACCTGCTCCGGGCCGAAGCCCTGGATCAGCTCTATGCCCTGGGCTTCCAGCTGGGTGCTCATCGGCGGATAAACATTGGCATCGCAGCCAGTCACGCGGTGGCCCGCTTCTTTTGCCAGGACAGCCAGGCCGCCCATGAAGGTGCCGCAAATACCGAGAATATGAATGTGCATAGTGATCAAGACGACGATTGAATACGGGATTTTACCCGACCCGCCGCCCTTTTCCCGGTTCAGAGTATTATCTGGTCCATGACGCCGAATGTTATCGAAGAAGTCCTGCTGCTGCGTGCGGAGATCGCCGCGGCCGCCGCACGCCTGATCGCCCAGGATGGCCACGACTACAACACCGCCAAGCGCAAGGCCGCCAAACAGATACTCGGCGACACCCAGCCGCCGCTGAACCTGTTGCCGGACAACGCACAGATCGAGGCGGAAGTGCGCATCTACCAGTCGCTGTTCCATGCCGACACCCAGCCCGCCCGCCTGTTCCGGCTGCGCACGCTGGCGGTCGACATCATGGACGGCCTGGCCGCCTTCCACCCCTATCTGACCGGCGCCGTACTCAATGGCACGGCCGGCCCGCACGACGATATCCACCTGCAGCTGTTCGCCGACAGCGCCAAGGAGGTGGAAATCTTCCTGCTGAACCGCAATCTGCAAATCGACATCTCCGAGACGCCCCACTTCAAGGGGCCGCGCTACGGCACGGTCGAAACGGTCAGCTTCATGTGGCACAAGGAAGGCGTGCACGCCGCCCTGTATGAGCTGGACGATCTGCGCGGCGCCGTCAAAACCCGCGGCGACGGCAAATTGATGCGCGCCGATATCGCCGCCGTGCGCGCCCTACTAGTTAACAGCACCCAAGAAAACTCCAACCCAAATCCACCATGAATCAAAAACACCTCGCAGCCTACGTTGTTGTCGCTTTATTATTTGCCGCATCCGGCGCCTATGTCGGCATGCATAAAAAAGAAGCCGCGCCCCCCGTCACCACCACCCAGCCGGCCGGCGTCACCGGTCCCGTCGACGGCTTATATAAGCTGACGCTGCCGGACGCCAAGGGCGTCGCGCAAGCCCTGGGCCAGTACAAAGGCAAGGCTACGCTGGTCAATTTCTGGGCGCCGTGGTGCGGTCCGTGCGTGCAGGAGATGCCGGAGCTGTCGGCGCTGGCGGCCGGAGAAGAGGGTAAGAAGCTGCAAGTTATCGGAATCGGTATCGATTCGGCAACAAATATCGCCGATTTTAACGACAAGTTCAAAATCACCTATCCAGTCTTCGTCGCCGGCATGGCTGGCACCGAGCTCTCCCGCAGCTTCGGTAACGCCGCCGGCGGGCTTCCCTACACGGTGCTGATCGGCGCCGACGGTCAGGTCAAGAAGACCTATCTGGGCCGTTTGAAGTTTGACGAGCTGCGCAAGGATCTGGCAACTCTGTAAATAGTTTTACAAGTTTTTTTCTCTTGCCAATGCCGACGGTTGGCGGCAAAATGCGGAACTTTCGCGGAAAACGGTCCTGAACCCATGGCAAAAAACCTCCTCCTGCTCAACGGTCCCAACCTGAATTTACTGGGAAGCCGCGAGCCAGAGGTCTACGGCGCTAGCACTTTGGCCGACATCGAACACGCTGCCCAGGCACAAGCCCAGGCGGCGGGCGCGAGCTTGTCCTGCTTTCAGAGCAACCACGAAGGGGCGCTGATCGACCGCATCCATGCCGCCAGAACGGAAGGCGTGGACGCCATCGTCATCAACCCGGGCGGCCTGACCCACACCAGCGTGGCCTTGCGCGACGCCCTGGCGGGGGTGGCGATACCGTTTGTTGAAGTGCATATTTCGAATATTTACCAGCGCGAGTCGTTTCGCCACCACTCATTTCTTAGCGCGATCGCTATAGGTACTATTTGCGGACTGGGTATCGAAGGATATCGGTTTGCCATCGACTTCGTTCTTAAAAAGCGATAATCTACGCGATCTGCGCGCAATTCCGCGCGGCTCCGCCCAAAAAGCGCTGCCGCTCACACTTACATAACAAAGACATTCCTGGGGGTTACATGGATTTACGCAAGCTGAAGACCTTGATTGATTTGGTCGCAGAATCGGACATCGCCGAGCTCGAAGTGACCGAAGGCGAGAGCAAAGTACGCATCGTCAAGTCGTCCGCCATGCCGCAAAACCAAATGGTGATGATGCAGCCGCAAGGCATGCCGCAATACCACGCCGCCCCGGCAGCCGCCGCCGCGCCAGCCGCAGCAGCCCCTGTTGTCGCCGTCGCCGCCGAGCCGACCGGCCACGTGGTCAAATCGCCGATGGTTGGTACCTTCTACCGTTCGTCCGCGCCAGGTTCGCCGGCGTTCGTCGAAGTGGGCGCCACAGTCAAGGAAGGCGATACCCTGTGCATCATCGAAGCGATGAAGCTGCTGAATGAAATCGACGCCGACAAGTCCGGCACGATCACCCAGATTCTGGTCGAGAACGGCCAACCGGTCGAATTCGGCCAACCGCTGTTTGTGATAGGCTAAGACCGGCCTGCGCCCTCCCCATCGGTGACGGGCGCGCCGGCTTGGTCCGCATTCCCTCCTCTACCTGACGTTACCGGCTTGCCGGTGCTCACAGACATACGCGAACCTATCATGTTTGAAAAAATCCTCATCGCCAACCGTGGCGAAATTGCCCTCCGTATCCAGCGCGCTTGCCGCGAACTGGGCATCAAGACGGTTGTGGTCCACTCGGAAGCAGACAAAGACGCCAAATACGTGAAGTTGGCGGATGAATCGGTGTGCATCGGTCCTGCGCCTTCGACGCTCAGCTACCTGAACATGCCGGCCATCATCAGCGCCGCCGAAGTGACGGACGCGGAAGCGATCCACCCGGGCTACGGCTTCCTGTCGGAAAACGCCGACTTCGCCGAACGCGTGGAAAAATCCGGCTTCGTCTTCATCGGTCCCCGCTCCGAATCGATCCGCCTGATGGGCGACAAGGTCTCGGCCAAGCAAACCATGATCAAGGCAGGCGTACCGTGCGTGCCGGGTTCGGACGGCGCGTTGCCGGACGATCCAAAGGCTATCGTGCAAATTGCGCGCAAAGTCGGCTACCCGGTCATCATCAAGGCGGCCGGCGGCGGCGGTGGCCGCGGCATGCGCGTGGTGCATACCGAGGCGGCGCTGATCAACGCCGTGGCGATGACCAAGACCGAAGCGGGCACCGCTTTCGGCAATCCGGAAGTCTATATGGAGAAGTACCTGGAAAATCCGCGCCACGTGGAAATCCAGATCCTCGCCGATGAACACAAGAACGCCGTCTGGCTGGGCGAACGCGACTGCTCGATGCAGCGCCGCCACCAGAAGGTCATCGAAGAAGCACCGGCGCCGGGCATCCCGCGCAAGCTGATCGAAAAGATCGGCGACCGCTGCGCCGAAGCCTGCCGCAAGATCGGCTACCGTGGCGCCGGCACCTTCGAGTTCCTGTATGAGAACGGCGAGTTCTACTTCATCGAAATGAACACCCGCGTGCAGGTCGAACACCCGGTCACCGAAATGATCACCGGCATCGACATCGTGCAGGAACAGATCCGCATCGCCGCCGGCGAGAAGCTGCGCTTCCGCCAGCGCGACGTGATGCTGTCCGGCCACGCCGTCGAGTGCCGCATCAACGCCGAAGACCCGTTCAAGTTCACGCCGTCGCCAGGCCGCATCACCTCCTGGCACGTGCCGGGCGGCCCGGGCGTGCGCGTCGACTCGCACGCTTATGCGGGGTATTATGTACCGCCGCACTACGATTCGATGATCGGCAAGGTGATCGCTTACGGCGCCACCCGCGAGCAGGCGATCCGCCGCATGCAGATCGCGCTGTCGGAAATGGTGGTCGAGGGCATCCAGACCAACATCCCGCTGCACCGCGAGCTGATGGTCGACGCCCGCTTCATCGAAGGCGGCACCAACATCCATTACCTGGAGCAGAAGCTGGCGGATATGCCGGAACTGCACAAACTGAGTTTGAGTAACAAGGCGCCACAATAATGAGCTGGACTGAAATCGTCATCGAAATCGCCCGCGACCACGCGGAAGCACTGTCGGAAGCCCTGATGGACGTGGGCGCGCTGTCGGTGTCCGTGGAAGACGCGGACGAAGGCACGGACGCGGAAAAGCCGCTGTTCGGCGAGCCGGGCATGGAGCCGACCGAAGCGGCATGGGATCACAGCCGCGTGGTCGCCCTGACCGACGAGGATGACGACCAGGCCGTGATCGTCGCGGCCGCCGCCGGCCAGATCGGCCTGACGACGCTGCCGAAGTTCACCACCCGCAAGGTGGAGGAGCAGGACTGGGTGCGTCTGACCCAGTCGCAGTTCGCGCCCATCCACATCGGCAAGAACATCTGGGTCGTGCCGAGCTGGCACGAAGCGCCGGACGCCAACGGCCTGATCCTGGAACTGGACCCGGGCCTGGCCTTCGGCACCGGCTCGCACCCGACCACCCGTCTGTGCATGGAGTGGCTGGAAGCGCATCCGGCGCCGGGCAAGACCGTGCTCGACTACGGTTGCGGCTCCGGCATCCTGGCCATGGTGGCCAAGAAGGTCGGCGCGGGCGAAGTGGTCGGCGTGGACATCGATCCGCAGGCGATCGAATCGGCGGCCGACAATGCCCAGCGCAACAAGTGCGAGATCGAGTACTTCCTGCCGGACACCTTCGCGCAATCGCAGCATGCCACGCAGCGTTTCGACATCGTCGTCGCCAACATCCTGTCCAGCCCGCTCAAACTGATGGCGCCCATGCTGTCGGGCCGCGTGGCCGACGGCGGCGCGCTGATCCTGTCCGGCGTGCTGGCGCGCCAGGCCGAGGAAGTGGCGGCCGCCTATGCGCCGTTCATCAAGCTGGGCGTATGGGCCGAGCAAGACGGCTGGGTGGCCCTGCATGGCCGCCTCGGCAGCGACGTGGTTCCAGCGGCGCGCTAACCACAGCAATGGCGCTCGCCACAAAATGCCCCCACTGCAACACGATATTTCGGGTCGCCCATGACCAGTTGAAATTACGTGGGGGCATAGTGCGCTGTGGCTCCTGTAATGAAGTTTTTGACGGCAACGCGGCTCTGCTTGAGCCGCTGGCCGCGCCGGCAACGGCGCCTGTACCAGCCCAACTCCCCTCCCCGCTGCCCGAACCGGTCGCCTTCGACGAGAAGATGGCCGCGCTGGATACCCGCGCCGCCGAAGCGCTGAGCAGCGACGAGGCCGAACCCATCTACACGCTGGAGCTCGATACCGCGCTGGACGCGGCTGAAGCCACGGAGGCCGTCGACGCCGCCGAGGCTGCCGATGCCCCCGCTGTCGAAGCCGAAGCGCCGCCGGACGCCGAGCCGGCCGACGCCATCGCGCTGCCAACCGAAGCGGCCACGCTGCCGCCCGCCGTGGAAGAAGCGCTGGACCTCGACCTCGACGTGGAGGCCGAGCCCGGACCCGAACCGACCGCCGAACCAACCGCCGAGCCCGCTGTCGACGCGCCGTGGACCGACGACGAACCGCTCGAAGACGCGCTCAGCATCGAAGCCATATCGGACGAAGAACTGGAAGCCGCGCTGGCTGCCGAACTGGCCGTCCTGGAGCAAGACAACACCGAGCCGGCCGGCGCCACCGCCGCCGACGCCTTCACCTCCGTCCTGCCCGCCGAACGCCGCGAGCCGACGCTGGACGAACCACCGCCCGCCGACACCACCGCCGTGCCGACCGAAGCCTCGCGCTTCAACGAGCTGGAAGAGATCGACGAAGAAGCGCTGGTGCAGCTGTCGTCCGCCGGCCTGGCCGAGGCGCAGTCCGCGCGCGCCCACGCCCACCTGCTGGCCGACGCGGCCGACACCGACGCCGGCAGCAGCACCGCTACCGACAGCCCCGAAGCCGAAGAACCCGGCTTCATCAAGCGCGAACGGCGCCGCCAGAAGTACGGCAAGGCCGCGACCATCGCCATGAGCCTGGGCTCGCTGCTGCTGCTGGCGACGCTGGCGGCCCAGGGCCTGACCACCTTCCGCAACCAGATCGCCGCCGCGCTGCCGCCGCTCAAGCCGGCGCTGACGGCCGCCTGCAACGCGCTCGGCTGCAAGATCGAACTGCCGGCGCAGATCGACGACCTCAGCATCGAACAGGGCGAGCTGCAAACCCTGAGCGACACCAGCTTCTCCTTCACCACCCAGTTGCGCAACCAGAGCGCCACCGCGCAAGCCTGGCCGCACATCGAACTGGTGCTGGACGACGCCAACGACAAGGCCGTGCTGCGCCGCGTGTTCACGCCGCGCGAGTACCTGGGCGCCGACGTCGCGCTGGACAAAGGCTTCGCCCCGCACACCGAACAATCTGTCAAACTGTACTTCGAACTGAGCCAGCTGAAAGCATCCGGCTATCACATCGCAGTCTTCTATCCATAAAGACCACACCATGACCCAGACCTCCCTGATTTGCGGCTCGATCGCAATTGACACCATCCTGCAATTCCCCGGCCGCTTCGACAGCCTGCTGCTGGCCGACCAGCTGCACAAGGTAAACGTCTCCTTCCTGGCGCCGACCATGCGCACCGAGTTCGGCGGCTGCGCCCCCAACATCGCCTACAACCTGCAACTGCTGGGCGGCCATCCGCGCATCGTCGGCGTCATGGGCCAGGACAACGCCGCCTACATGGAGCGCTTCCGCAAGCTGGGCCTGTCCACCGACAACATCCTGGTCAAGCCGGAAGCCTACAACGCCCAGTGCTTCGTCACCGCCGACGAAGACAACAACCAGATCAACGCCTTCCACCCGGGCGCCATGTCCTACGCGCACGAGAACGAAGTGGCCAAGGCCGGCCCTGCCGCCATCGCCATCATCTCGCCGGACGGCCACCTGGGCATGAAGAAGCACGCCGCCGACCTGGCCAAGCTGCAGATCCCGTTCATCTTCGACCCGGGCCAGCAGCTGCCGATGTTCAACGGCGAAGAGCTGATCGAGTTCATCGACAAAGCCACCTACGTCACCACCAACGACTACGAAATCGAACTGCTGATGGACCGCACCGGCCTGACCGTGCCGGAAATCGCCAGCCGCCTGGAAGCGCTGATCATCACGCGCGGCGAAAACGGCTCGGAGATCCACACCGGCGGCCAGCGCATCGAGATCCCGGTGGTGCCGGTAGCCGAAGCGGTCGACCCGACCGGCTGCGGCGACGCCTACCGCGCCGGCCTGCTGTTCGGCATCACCAACGGCTGGACCTGGGAAAACACCGGCCGCCTGGCCAGCCTGCTGGGCGCGATCAAGATCGCCAGCAAGGGCGCGCAGAACCACAAGCCGACCGCCGCCGAGATCGCCGACCGCTTCGAAGCCGCCTTCGGCTACCGCTACTGATCAGCTAGTCCCAAAGAAAAAGCCCCCATCGGCCTGAGCGCGCTCAAGCCGATGGGGGCTTTTTTTCGTCCGGGGCGGTTTAGCGTCCGCTAAACAGCATGCCCAGCACCAGCAGCGCGATCTGCAGCACGATCAGCGCCACCAGCAGCGACAGGTCCAGGTTGCCGACCAGCGGCACCACGCGGCGGATGGGCCGCAGCAGCGGCTCGTTGAGCGCGCGCACGAACGGCGCCAGCGGCGCATGCGGGTTCACCCAGCTGAAGATCGCCTCGATCACCAGCAAGGCCATGAAGCCATACAAAATCCACTGCAGAAAACGCTGGAAGGCCATCAGCAGCACCAGCGGCGTGGTCCAGCCTGCCAGGTACATCACCGAAGTGGCCAGCAGCACGATCAGGAACGCGCCGATCAGGCTGGCCCAGTCATAGCCGCCCACACCGGGCACGATGCGGCGCAGCGGGCGCACCAGCCAGTCCGACAGCTGGAACGTAAATTGGGCCACCGATGCCGGTGGGCGGACGCGGATCGCCTGCATCCAGAAACGCAACAGCAATGCCCCGCCCAGCAAGGTGGCGATGGCGTCGACAATCAACACGAGAATACTAAGCACGAGTTCCCTCCAAAAAAAAGCCGCTGTGTGATTGTCTCACACAGCGGCCCATTGCCTCAGCAGGCATCGAAGCTATTTAATTAGCTAGGACGGGTGCTGGTTGGGAACGGCCATGCTGCGGCCGGTGCCAACACGGTTTTTGCTGCAGGAGCGGCGGCCGGAGCTGGAGCGGCTGGCTTGGCGACAGCTTCCTTCTTCGGTGCAGCAGCCTTTTTCGGGGCAGCTTTTTTCACAGCTGGCTTGGCAGCAGGAGCGGCGGCTGCCGCTGCTGGTGCAGCCGAAGCAGCGGCTGGAGCGGCGGCCGGTTTAGCGGCGACCTTCTTGGCTACTGGCTTCTTGGCAACCGGCTTAGCGGCTGCCTTAACTGGCTTTTTTGCTGCTGGCTTAGCCGCTGCCTTTGCAGCCGGTTTGGCTGCTGCTTTTACCGCTGGTTTTTTGGCGACAGCTTTTTTGGCTGCTGGCTTGGCTGCTGCTTTAGCGGCTGGCTTGGCTGCCGGTTTGGCGGCGACCTTTTTAGCTGCTGGCTTGGCGGCTACTTTTTTAGCTGCTGGTTTGGCGGCGGCTTTTTTAGCTGCTGGCTTGGCTGCTGCTTTAGCGACGACTTTTTTAGCTGCTGGTTTAGCGGCTACTTTTTTCGCTGCCGGCTTGGCTGCTGCTTTTTTAGCTGCTGGTTTAGCGACGGCTTTTTTAGCTGCTGGCTTGGCTGCTGCCTTGGCGACGACTTTTTTAGCTGCTGGTTTAGCGGCTACTTTTTTCGCTGCTGGCTTGGCTGCTGGCTTGGCTGCTGCTTTTTTAGCTGCTGGCTTGGCTGCTGGTTTAGCGACAGCTTTTTTAGCGACTGGCTTGGCAGCTGCTTTTTTCACTGCTGGCTTGGCTGCTGCTTTTGCTGCTGGCTTGGCTGCTGGTTTAGCGGCGGCTTTTTTAGCGACTGGCTTGGCAGCTGCTTTTTTCACGGCTGGTTTAGCGGCTGGTTTAGCGGCAGCTTTCACTGCTGGCTTGGCGGCGGCTTTCGCTGCGACAGGCTTTTTCGCTGGGGCGGCGGCTTTCGCTGCCGGTTTCTTTGCTGCTGGTTTCTTTGCGGCTGTTGCCATTTTTAGTTCTCCTTCATCGGGGATGGGAAAAATTCATTACAAGATTTAAACCCGTCCGGCCCGGAATTAGGCCAGGCGAATTATTCATCGGCGCAAACGAACAACGGTTTGCGCTAATGAATTCGGCACCAGCTGAACTGCTGCAACCCCTCACGAGTGCAGCACTTCAGCCATCGACCTGCGCGCCGACCGTGGCCGGTGCGGCGTTCAGGTACAAATCTTGTTGCGACGTTTTGCGGGTGGTCGGGCGTGTACTCAGCTCCATGGACCTACGTCGCAGCCATTCACGGTTTTCGTTTTCAAACAAAAAACCGCCCAGCCCGAACCTAATCAGGCAAGACGGTTGAACAAAAACGGAGTGGTCTTGTGCATATCTGTGTGAATCTGTATCCCGTATCGCGATCATTTCTGCGGCATGTGCGACTTCAAATTTCTGCACATTTCAAAACACGCATTTTCAATCTCGTAAAGTACACGAAAACCTTGTCGGTGCGCAACCAGCACGATAGATATTCATGCGCTTTTTTTCGCGTTAAGCTCGTCAACTCACATACGCACGCCGATTCGGCATGCCCGCTTGCGTCGTCGCGCTGCGATGTGCGCGCTCAATCGAGTTCGAAAAAACGTTCGCGGCGTCGCGCGAAAAAAGTGCGCTTGAAAGCGCGCCTTGTGCCGTCTGGGTTTCTGCGATGCTGTCATCGCCGGCGGAAAAATCCGCGCCGCCCACTTCCGAATTCGAGAGCGCTTGCGCATCGCATGCGCGCCGCTGCTACTCACTGTTTTAAATTCGTCGCGATTATGAGACAGAGTGCGGCGAATGGCAAGCAGAATACTGCGGTGCGCGTCGGCGCTGATGCGCTGCGATGCGGATCGCAGCGGTGCGTGCGGATCGCGCGCGCGAACAGCGAGCGTGTCGTCGCGTGATGCGGCGCGTTCCGCATCGCCGTTTTTGCGGCGGCGTCTGCGCGGCCGCGACGCGCTTCATCAGCTCACGCAGTTCGCGCAATGAAGCGCAGCAGACTGGCACTGCTGCGCTTCGCGTCGATGAAGTCGGCCAGTGCGGGCGGTGTGTTTACGCTATGAGTTAGCGGCGGACTATCGCTGTCGCGCTATGAGTGTCGTGTCGATCGCCGACATGGAAAAAGCGGAACGGGCAAACCGCAAGCGCGCTCCGCGCAGAGCCTTCCCGACGACTCGCTCATACACCTAACGAATAAACTATTTCGAAAATTGAGGCGGACGCAGAGCGGCATCTCGCCGCTCGACAGACTGCGTTCGTCGGCGACCGCGGCATGGGTGCGCTCAGCTATGAACCATCAGCGGCCAAGTCAGCACGCTGGTCGATGCCGCCGGTGGCGAGCCGTGGCTGGTCAAGTTCCCCGCGCAGAACGAGCGCCGGTGACACGCCATTTCGATCTGGACCGGCGGCTGGCCGCCCTGCTGCATGTCGACTTCGGCCTGCCGTCGGTCGACTACAGCACCTTCCTGCGCGCCACGCGTTTGATGACCATCAACGGCAGGTCGACGCCGCGTTCCAGCGCTGCGTCTTCAATGTGCTGTTCAATAACCGGGACAACCACGCCAAGAATGTCTCATGCCGGATGAACCGCGACTGGCACTGGCAGCTATCGCCATGCTATGACCTGAGCTTCAATCCGGGCCCTGGAGGCGAACATCAGATGGCGGTCATGGGAGAGAGCCAGTCGCCCGGCCTGGCGCCATCCACGCCAATCGCGACCGCCTGAAATGAAAAAAGCCTGGCAACCGCCAGGCTTTTTGCGTTGGTACGCTACAGATTAATCCCAGTTCAGCGCGCCGCCGGTCTGGTATTCGATGACGCGGGTCTCGAAGAAGTTACGCTCTTTCTTCAGGTCGATCATCTCGCTCATCCATGGGAACGGGTTCTCTTCCTGGTCGAACAGCGTCTCCAGGCCGATCTGCGTGGCGCGGCGGTTGGCGATGAAGCGCAGGTAGCCCTTGAACATGGTGGCGTTCAGACCCAGCACGCCGCGCGGCATGGTGTCTTCGGCGTAGGCGTATTCCAGGTCCACGGCCTTCAGGAACAGCTGCTTGATCTCTTCCTTGAAGGCTGGAGTCCACAGCAGCGGGTTTTCCATCTTGATGGTGTTGATCAAGTCGATGCCGAAGTTGCAATGCATCGATTCGTCGCGCAGGATGTACTGGTACTGCTCGGCGGCGCCCATCATCTTGTTCTGGCGGCCCAGCGCCAGGATCTGGGTGAAGCCGACGTAGAAGAACAGGCCTTCCATCAGGCAGGCGAACACGATCAGGGACTTCAGCAGCTGCTGGTCGCTGTGCACGGTGCCGGTGGTGAAGGCCGGGTCGGTCAGGGTGTTGATGAACGGGATCAGGAACTCGTCCTTGTCACGGATCGACTTGACTTCGTTGTAGGCGTTGAAGATCTCACCCTCGTCCAGGCCCAGCGACTCGACGATGTACTGGTAGGCGTGGGTGTGGATCGCCTCTTCGAAGGCCTGGCGCAGCAGGTACTGGCGGCATTCCGGCGCGGTGATGTGGCGGTAGGTGCCCAGCACGATGTTGTTGGCGGCCAGCGAGTCGGCGGTGACGAAGAAGCCCAGGTTGCGCTTGACCAGACGACGCTCGTCTTCGGTCAGGCCGTTCGGGTTCTTCCACAGCTCGATATCGCGCTGCATGTTCACTTCCTGCGGCATCCAGTGGTTGGCGCAGCCGGCCAGGTATTTGTCCCATGCCCACTTGTACTTGAACGGCACCAGCTGGTTGACGTCGGTTTTGCCGTTGATGATGCGCTTGTCGTCGGCATTGACGCGGCGCGCGACTTGCTCGGCATTGGCTTCGCCGGTGGCCAGTGCGGCTTGATTGACAGCTTGCGGTGCGGCCGATGCGGCCTCTTCGTCCCAGGACAGCGACATGATGGATTCCCTCTGAATTCTATGTGTATATATTAGTACAGTCGTTCCCGCGTTGGCGGGAACGACACTTTAGATTACTGGCAGGCTTCGCATTCCTCGAAACCGTCGTCGCCAGGACGCAGGTAGCAGGCGGCGCCGTCTTCCTCGGCAGCGGCAACCGGAGCCACCGCAGCAGGGGCCGCAGCCGCCATCGCGCTGGCCGACATGCCGCCGTCCACCGCCACCGCGTTCAGCGCGCCGGTCTTGGAAGTCGACTTCTCCGTATGGGTAGCGGAGGTGGTGCGCAGGTAGTAGGTGGTTTTCAGGCCACGCAGCCATGCCAGCTTGTACGTCTCGTCCAGCTTCTTGCCCGATGCGCCAGCCATGTAGATGTTCAGCGACTGTGCCTGGTCGATCCACTTCTGGCGGCGCGATGCGGCTTCCACCAGCCAGGTCGGCGACACTTCGAACGCGGTTGCATAAATGTCACGCAGATCTTGCGGGATGCGGTCGATCTTGGCCAGCGAGCCGTCGAAGTACTTCAGGTCGGAGATCATCACTTCATCCCACAGGTCACGCGCCTTCAGGTCGCGCACCAGGTAGGCGTTGATCTCGGTGAACTCGCCCGACAGGTTGGACTTCACGTACAGGTTCTGGAAGGTCGGTTCGATGCAAGCCGACACGCCAATGATATTCGAAATGGTCGCGGTTGGAGCGATCGCCACGCAGTTCGAATTACGCATGCCGAACTTCTTGATGCGGTCGCGCACCGGAGTCCAGTCCATGGCAGCCGAGGTATCCTGCTCCAGGTAGCCACCGCGTTCGTCGGCCAGCAGCTTGATCGAGTCCTGCGGCAGGATGCCGCGGTCCCACAGCGAGCCTTTGTACGACTGGTAATGACCACGTTCTTCGGCCAGTTCGGTCGAAGCCAGGTAGGCGTAGTAGCACACCGCTTCCATCGAGGTGTCGGCGAAGGACACGGCTTCGTTCGACGAGAACGGAATGCGCATCATGTGCAGGCAGTCCTGGAAGCCCATCACGCCCAGGCCCACCGGACGGTGGCGCATATTGGCGTTGCGCGCTTTGTCGACGGCGTAGTAATTGATGTCGATCACATTGTCCAGCATGCGCATCGCGGTGCGGATGGTCTTTTTCAGCTTGACGTGATCCAGCTTGCCCTCTTTCATATGGGCTGGCATGTTGACCGAACCCAGGTTGCAGACGGCGATTTCGTCAGGACCGGTGTTCAGCGTGATCTCGGTGCACAGGTTCGAGCTGTGGACCATGCCGACGTGCGACTGTGGCGAACGGATGTTGCATGGGTCTTTGAACGTGATCCATGGGTGGCCGGTTTCGAACAGCATCGACAGCATCTTGCGCCACAGGTCCAGCGCGGCGATCTTCTTGAACACGCGGATTTCGCCGGCGGCGGCCTTGGCTTCGTAGCCCAGGTAGGCTTTTTCGAAGGCCTTGCCGACCAGGTCGTGCAGGTCAGGGGTGTCGGACGGCGAGAACAGGGTCCACTCGCCTTTTTCCATCACGCGCTTCATGAACATGTCCGGGATCCAGTTGGCGGTGTTCATGTCGTGGGTGCGGCGGCGGTCGTCGCCGGTGTTCTTGCGCAGGTCCAGGAACTCTTCGATGTCCATGTGCCAGGTTTCCAGGTAGGCGCAGACCGCGCCCTTGCGCTTGCCGCCCTGGTTGACCGCGACGGCGGTGTCGTTGACCACTTTCAGGAACGGCACCACGCCTTGCGATTTGCCGTTGGTGCCCTTGATGTGGGCGCCCAGTGCGCGTACCGGGGTCCAGTCGTTACCCAGGCCGCCGGCGAACTTGGCCAGCAGGGCGTTTTCCTTGATGGCGTCGTAGATGCCTTCCAGGTCGTCCGACACGGTGGTCAGGTAGCACGACGACAGCTGCGAACGCAGGGTGCCCGAGTTGAACAGGGTCGGGGTCGACGACATGAAGTCGAAGGTCGACAGCAGGTTGTAGAACTCGATGGCGCGCGCTTCGCGGTCGGATTCGTTCAGGGCCAGGCCCATGGCGACGCGCATGTAGAACGCTTGCGGCATCTCGATGCGGACGTCGCGCACGTGCAGGAAGTAGCGGTCGTACAGGGTTTGCAGGCCGATGTAGCCGAACTGCAGATCGCGGTCGGCGACCAGCGCCTTGGCCAGGCGGGCCAGGTCGAACTCGGCCAGCTTGGTGTCCAGCAGTTCGTTGGCGATACCCTTGGCGATGTATTGCGGGAAGTAGGTCACGTATTCGGCGGCGGCGGCGGCTTGCGCGACTTCCTTGCCGAAGACTTCCTTGCGGATCGTGTGCAGCAGGATGCGGGCCGTCACTTGCGAGTAGGCCGGATCTTTTTCCATCAGCGCGCGGGCGGCCAGGATGGCGGATTTGTGCAGTTCTTCGACCGGTACGCCGTCGTACAGGTTCTTCAGCGTTTCAGCCAGGATGGCGTCGGCGTCGACGTGCTTTTCCAGGCCGATGCAGGCGGCGTTGATCAAGCCGGTGACGCGGTTCATTTCCAGCGGCTTGCGCTCGCCGTTTTCCAGCACGTGGATTTGCGGTGCTTCGATGGCGGCGGTGGCGCCCTGGGCTTCCTTGGCCAGACGGCGTTCTTCCATGTGCTTGGCGCGATACAGCACGTAGGCGCGGGCGACATCGTGTTCGCCGGAGCGCATCAGCGCCAGTTCAACCTGGTCCTGCACGTCTTCGATGTGGAAGGTGCCGCCCGATGGCTGGCGGCGCACCAGGGCGGTGACGACGCTGGCGGTCAGCTGTTCTACCAATTCGCGGATGCGGGCCGAGGCCGCGCCTTGGCCGCCGTTCACGGCCAGGAAGGCCTTGGTGACGGCGATCGCGATTTTCGACGGTTCAAACGCGACGACCGCGCCGTTACGGCGGATGATGCGGTAGTCACCGAGGTCGCTGGCGGCCGTGACCGGGCTGCTGGCGGTGCTCGCAGCGGCTGCTGGTACCAGCGCTGGATTGATGGTGATGTCTTGAGTAGATTGCATTTAAGCTCCCCGATAACAGCGTGCAGTCAGTGCTGCGCGGCGTAATGTTGTATAAAAAAAGGCCAAAATGAAGCGACCTGCCAAACCTGCCTGGCCGGTTAAACTGCAATAAAATGGGTAGTGAACTGGCCTTGTAGGCTTGCAAATAGTTTAAGAACCAGTGTCATGAGAACTACTATATCTAGTGATTGGTGTGAATCGATACACTGATTGTAGTGGTCAGATAATCGTAAGACAAGTGGAAATTTTGCCTTAAACGGCAATTTTTCTATTGACTTTGCAGGAGGCCTTTTGCGAAGCGCAATCCGGCGCTAGCGCCCACTAACGCGGGCTCATCCAGTGCCTTTTGATTAAGCAGTGTCTGCCAGCTTTTTTGATAAAATTCCCAATCAAACAACGGTCCCGGGTCGGTTTTCCGGCCCGGCGCGATGTGTTCATGGCCCTGCACATCGGTCAGCGGATAGCGCGACTGCAGCGCCAGCGTCAGCGCGGCCAGCGCTTCGTACTGCGCCGGCTCGAAGCCGCTGTCGTCGGTGCCCTCCAGCTCCACGCCGATCGAATAGTCGTTGCACTTTTCGCGTCCGCGAAACACCGACCGACCCGCATGCCAGGCCCTGTCGTTGGCAGAAACATACTGCATCACGCGGCCGTCGCGGCGGATGAAGAAGTGGCTCGACACCTTCAGCCCCCGCAGGTCCGCGAACGAGGGGTCAGTATTATAGTCCAAGCGGCCGGTGAACAGGTCGGAGACGTGCGGACCGCCGAATCGGCCGCCCGGCAGCGAGATGTTGTGGACCACCAGCAGCGTGATGTCGGCGGGGTCGGGACGGTCGTCGGCGTGCGGGCTGTCGTAGCGGATCGCCTGCGGCCACCAGCCGTCGGCGCCCGGCGGCGGCGCGCTCACGCCTCCGGCTCCTGGATGTTCAGCTTCTGCATCTGGTAGCGCAACTGGCGGAAGCTGATGCCCAGCAGGTGCGCGGCCTGGGTGCGGTTGAACTGGGTCTGCGCCAATGCGCGCAGGATGATGTCGCGCTCGATCTGGTTCAAATAGTCGGGCAGGCTGCTGGGCAGCGCGTCGAGATGGGGCAGCGGCGGCAAGCCTGCGGCGGCGGCGACAGCGGCGGCCGGATCGGCCGGCGTCGGCGAAGGCGCCGGAGCCGGTTCCGGCGCGGCGGCCTCGCTGGCGGCGGGGTGCGGCGCCGCCGGCATCGACAGAGGCTGAGGCAACGGCACGACTGCTTCGACCATGCGCGCGCCTTTCAGCGCCAGGTCCGCCACCTCGATCACGCCGTCGTTGGCGAAGGCCAGCGCCCGCTCCAGGATGTTTTCCAGCTCGCGCACATTGCCGGGGAAGGAATAGCCGCGCAGCGCATCGAGCACGCCCTCGCCCAGCCGCACCTTGTGCTCGAAAGTCCCCAGCCGCTCCAGGATGGCGCCGGTCAGCACGGCCAGGTCGTCCAAGCGCTCGCGCAGCGGCGGCAGGCTCAATTCGATCACGTTCAGGCGGTAGAACAGATCCTGCCGAAAGCTGCCCTGCTCCACGCACTGCGCCAGGTTCTTGTGGGTCGCGCTAATAATACGCACATCGACCGGCTCCTCGGCCGTGGCGCCGATCTTGCGCACGCGCCGCTCCTGGATCGCCCGCAGCAGCTTGACCTGCATCGCCAGCGGCAGGTCCGCCACTTCGTCGAGCATCAGCGTGCCGCCATTGGCCGCCTGGAAGAAGCCGTCCCGCTCATCGGCCGCGCCGGTGAAAGCGCCCTTGCGGTAGCCGAAGAACTCCGCCTCCATCAGCGCCTCCGGGATCGCGCCGCAGTTGACGGCGATGAAAGGCTTGCCCGCCCGTGAGCTCTGCGCGTGGATCTCGCGCGCCGCCAGCTCCTTGCCGCTGCCCGATTCGCCGTTGATGGCGATCGGCGCCATCGAGCGCGCCAGCCGTTCGATCTGCGCGCGCAGCGCCTGGATCACGGCCGACTCGCCCTTCAAACGGCTGGCCGCCTGCGCGGCGTCGGGCGTCTCGCCGGCCTGCGGCTCGGCGTTCAGCCGCAGCGCCGACTGCACCATCACCCGCAACTGGTCCAGCGCCACCGGCTTGGAAATGTAATCGAAGGCGCCGGCCTTGAGCGCGATGACGGCATTGTCGGCGCTGCCGAAAGCCGTCACCACCGCGATCGGCGTGTTCTTATATGCAGCGCTGACTTCGCGCACCAGCTCCAGCCCCAGGCCGTCCGGCAGGCGCATATCGGTCAGCACCAGTTGATAGTCATGCTCCGGCGCCGCCAGCAGGCTGCGCGCCTGCGCCAGCGTCGCGGCGCTGTCGACGTCCAGCCCCATTTTCAGCAGGGTCAGTTCCAGCAGTTCGCGCAGGTCGGCTTCGTCGTCAACGACCAGCACGCGAGGCGCGCGTTGGGAACCTCTAGCAGTCATCAAGCAGCCTCTCTACTTTTGCGCCGGATGGGCGAAGGTGATTACAAACCGCCCGCTGGAGCGCGGCGTCCCATCGGGGCTGTCCTTGATGTCGAAACGGTATTCATAGTCCAGCCGCGCCTCGTTATTCAAACACAATTCGCGCGCCAGATACAGTCCCAGCCCCGTTCCTTTGCTGGATGTGGTGTAAAACGGCTCAAACAGGTGGGCCCGCACCTCGGGCGAGATGCCGGGGCCGTCGTCCTGCACGTGCAGCTCCATGCGCCGCGCCTTGTCGCTCAGCAGGTCCATGCGGATCGACTCCGGCCCGCCGCTGGCGTAGCGCACCGCGTTGTTGAGCAGGTTGAGCACCACCTCGCGCAGGTGCAGCGCATCGAAGCGCACCAGCGTGCCGGGCGGCGCCGAGGTGCCGATGATGTCCGGCGGCAGGCCGTGGGTCTCGACGAATTCCGCCTTCAGCTCGGCCAGGAAGACTTCCAGCGCCAGCGGCTCGCTGTGCGGCTGCACCTTGCGCGACAGCTGCAAGATATCCTCGACCATGCGGTTGACCCGCGCCACGTTGTCGCCGACGATCTTCAGCAGCCGCAGGTGAACCGTGCTGTCCAGGTCCTCGCCCAGCAGCGAAGTGGCGTGGCCGATGGCCGACAGCGGATTGCGCACCTCGTGCGCGATGCTGGCGGTGAGCCGTCCCATCGACGCCAGCTTCAGTTGCTGCGCCTGGTTCTCGATGCCGGTCACGTCCTGCAAAAAGATCACGCTGCGGTCCGTGCCCAGGCCATCCGTATTGACCGCCGCGAAGCGCACCTTCAAGTGCGCGGCCAGGTCGCGGCGCGCGCTCCACGCGGCCGTCACGTCCTGCAGCGCCGCCTCGGCATAGGGCTTGATGGTGACATAGGCGGTGCTGCGCGTGGCGTCGTCGCGCCATTCGGCATAGGCTTGCGCCAGCGGCGCCAGCGCGGCGGCGGCCGACAGCCGGAACTTCATCTCGGGACCGAGCATGCCCAGCATCTGCTGCGCCGCCGGATTGCCGGCGAAGACCTGGCCGCCGGCGTCGATCACCAGGATGCCGTCGCCGACGTTGGCCATCACCAGCCGGTTCACCGCCTGCTGCACGGTGATCTCGACGCCGCGCCGTATCGCCAGCTCTTCCTGGCCGATCAACTTGGCGGCCATGCGGTTGACCACGAACACGGCGGCGAAGAAGGCGCCGCCGTACAAGCCGGCCTGTAAATAAGGCTGCTCGCCCTCCATCATGAACACCTGCCAGGTGCTTTCGGCCAGCATGAACAGCGCCACCAGCGAGGCGCAGAACAGCGACAGCATCAGCGGCGCCAGGATGGCCGAACCGGCCAGCGGGAACAAATAGAGGATGGCCAGGCCGCTGCGCAAGCCGCCGCCGGCCAGGTACAGCAGCGAGATCACGGCCAGGTCGCAGGCGATCTGCGACAGCAGTTGCAGCAGGAAGCGGCGCTGCCAGTACACCGCCGTCAGCGCGAAGGCGATCGCCAGGCCGAGGTAGACCAGGCAAATCTGAAGGTAGAGATACGGCCCGGAAGCACGCAGGCCGTGGTTGTCGAAGCTCAGGTAGACCAGCAGCACCAGCGCGATCACCACCCGCGTGGCGTTCAGCGTTTGCAGCGAGCGCCAGAAGGTTGCGCGCGATTCAGCCGACAAAGCCTGCAGGCGCGCGATCACGCCAGGGCCTAGGCTGCCGGCAGCGTGGCGTGGGCCGCGCTGCAATAGTCGCGGCCGCGCGCCTGCACGGATTCCGATGCCGGATAGAAGATGCCGCAATGGGCGCACTGCAACATGGTTTCAGCGTCGGCCACCGATTTGGCGGCGGCGCGCGCGCCCTCCGGCGGCTGCGGCGGCTGGCGGAATTGCTGCTGCTGGCGCTTCTGCGCCTCGCGGATCTTGCTGCGGATGGCGAAGATCACCAGGAAAACCAAGGCCAACCAAAAGATAATACGGCTCATGCCCAACCCTTATGCAAAACCACTTCGAACACAAAACGGCTGCCCACATAGGCCAGCAACAAGGTGGCGAAACCGGCCAGCGTGAAGCTCAGCGCGGTCTTGCCGCGCCAGCCACGGAAGCGGCGGCCCGCCAGCAGCGAGGCAAACAACAGCCACGACATCATGGTGAACACCGATTTGTGGTCCCATTTGAGCGCCTGGCCGAACAGCTGTTCCGAGAACACGATGCCCGACAATACCGTCAAACTCAGCAAGGCGAAGCCGAAGCCTATCATGCGGAACAGCAGCTTCTCCATCGTCAGCAGCGCCGGCAAGCGGTCCAGCGCGCTGGACATGAAGCTCTTGGCGTCGGTGCCGGCGTGCAGGCGCTTTTCCTGCAAGGCCATCAGCACCGCGTGGAAGGCGGCCACCGTCAGCGTGCTGTAGGCCAGCGTGGCGATGGCGATATGCCAGCCGAACAACGGCGACTTGCCCTCCAACGGAATCACATTGCCGGGGAAGCCGGCCTGCAAGGCCGCCGCCAGCGCGGCGTTCGGCATGACCAGGCGGCGCATGCCGTCCAGGCTGAAATTCTGGTTTTCTATCCAGTAGGCGGCCACCGACACCCACAGCGCCGACGACAGCATGGCGGCGAAACCGATGCGGATGGTGCCGGCGCCGCCGGCCACTTCCGACCACAGGCCGGCGCCGTGCAGCACCCAGGCGGCCGCCGTCAGGGCGGAAATCAGCCCGGGGCGGCGCGACGGCAGCGCGGCACAGATAAGATACAGCGCGATGGCTGCGAAGAGTAAAGGAGTCTGCATGTCCCTCAGTTTACACCATCGCTCAGTCGACGGCTGCCATGCGCAGCTCGTCGTTGTGATGGCGTTGCTGTTCTTCCATCACCAGTTGGCCCAGTTCGCGCTTCAGGGCGTTGAACTCGGCGGAGGCCGGATCGCGCAGGCGCGGCAGTTCCACCATCAGGTCGCGCTTGACGGTGCCGGGGCGGTAAGTCATGACGACGATGCGGTCGGCCATATAGATCGCCTCTTCGATGCTGTGCGTGACGAAGATGATGGTCTTCTTCAGCTCGGCCCAGATGCGCAGCAGCTCGTCCTGCAGGTTGCGGCGCGTCAGCGCATCGAGCGCGCCGAAGGGCTCGTCCATCAGCATGATGGGCGAATCGAGCGCCAGCACGCGGGCGATGGCGACCCGCTGGCGCATGCCGCCGGACAGGTCTTTCGGGAAGCGGTTGCGGAAGTCGCTCAGCGACAGCATGGCCAGCAGCTTGTCGACGATGGCGCTGATCTCGGCTTTCGGCATGCCCTTGATCTCCAGGCCGAAGGCGACGTTGTCGGCCACCGTCATCCACGGGAACAGCGCGTATTCCTGGAACACCATGCCGCGCTCGGGACCGGGCGCCGTCACCTGCTTGCCGTCGGCGATGATGCGGCCGGAGCTCGGCGGCGCGAAGCCGGCGATGGCGTTCAGCAGCGTGGACTTGCCGCAGCCCGAAGGCCCCAGCAGGCAGACGAACTGGCCCTGCGGGATTTCCAGGTCGATATCCTTGAGCGCCACCAGCTGGCGCTCGGCGGTCTGGAACACCTTGCTGACGTTGGCGACGACGATGTGGGTAGCGCTCATCAGTTCTCCAGGCCGCGGTGCCAGCGCAGCAGATGGTTGTTCAGTTTGTTGACGGCGGTGTCGATGATCAGGCCGATCAAGCCGATGGTGATCATGCCGGCCATGATCTTGTCCGACCAGAAGTACTCGCGCGCCTCCAGGATGCGGAAGCCCAGGCCGTTATTCACGGCGATCATCTCGGACACGATCACCACGATGAAGGCGGTGCCGATGCCGATCCGCACGCCCGACAATATATACGGCACGGCGGCCGGCAGGATCACGCGCAGGAACATGGTGCTGCCGCTGGCGCCGAGGTTGCGCGCGGCGCGCAGGTAGATGCTGTCGACCTGGCGCACGCCGGCGATGGTGTTCATCAGCACCGGGAAGAAGGCGCCCAGCACGATCAGGAAGATGGCCGGCGGATTGCCCAGGCCGAACCACAAAATCGACAGCGGGATGTAGGCGATCGGCGGAATCGGCCGCAGCAGCTGCATCAGCGGATTGAGCCAGGCGTAGACCAGCGGGCTGGCGCCCATCACCAGACCCAGCGGCAGCGCCAGCGCGGCGCCGATGGCGAAGCCGACCACCACGCGGTACAGGCTGCCGAGGGCGTCGACGATCAGCTCGCCCGACACGGCCCACATCAGCCAGCTGCCCTGCTCCGGGCTGTACGGCTGGATCGGCAGCAGATAGGCGATCCAGCGTTCCAGCACCGCCAGCGGCGACGGCAGCATCTGCGGATTGGCCCAGCCCTGCGTCGACACCAGCTGCCAGACGGCGATCACCAGCACCGGCACGATCAGGCCGACGCCGGCCTCCTTCGGGTTGAACTTGGCCATTTACTTGACGCCCAGGCTTTTCTTGGCGGCGTCCAGCAGATCGGTCTTGACCCATTCCTTGGCGGCCGGCGGTTTGCTCATGCGGCCGACGCCGGTCTTGAACATGACGTCGGTGGTGATCTGGATGTGCTCGGGCGTGATGTCGTAGGAATACGGCGAATTGCCGATGGCGTCATCGAAATCGTCCTTGGTGATCTGGCCCTTGAACACGGTCTCGCGCACATACTTCTCGGCCACGGCCGGTTGTTCGATGAAAGTCTTGGTCGCTTCGACGAAGCAGCGCATGAACTTCTCGGCCAGCGGACGCTTCTCCTTGTAGAACTTCTCGGTCATCACCATGGTGCGGATCGGCTCGCCGATCGGGGTGTCGTAAGGCTTGAGGATCTCGTTGCCATAACCCTTGTTGATCGACTGCGACGATTGCGGCTCGGAGTTCATCATGGCGTCGATGTTCTTGCCCAGCAGCGCCTGGTTCAAATCGGCGTAGGCCAGGTAGATCAGCTGCACGTCCTTGCCCGGCTGGTCGGATGCGCTCAGGCCGGCCTGTTGCAGCTCGGCCAGCAGCAGCACTTCCTGGATGCCGCCGCGCGTGACGCCGACTTTCTTGCCCTTCAAATCCTTGACGCTTTTCATCTTGAGCTCGCTGCGGCCGACCAGGCGCGCGCCGCCCTTGGCGAAACCGGCGACCACGAAGATGGGCGCGCCGCTGGCGCGGCCGGAGATCGCCGCTTCCGATGCGGTGGTGCCGACGTCGAGCTCACCGGCGATGATGCCCTGCATGACGTCCAGCCCCTTGGCGAACACCCGCTCCTCGACCTTGATGCCGCACTTGGGCGCAATCTCCTTGATGTAGGAAACGGCGCCATAGTGGGCGAACTTCAGATTGCCCAGGCGGACCACCTCCTGCGCCTGCGTGGCGCCGGCGGCCAGCATGGTGGCGATGGTCAAGGTCTTGGCGATAGCGTTCAGTTTCATCCGTCTCTCCTGTCGAGTGTGGTACCACTTTTTTCAGTGCAGATCATACCAAGCTGGAGAGCGCTTGCCTATCGTTCAATCAAGGGCGCGATCAAGGGCGTGCACGCAGCCGGGCCTGCCGTTCGGCGCTCGGCGGATGGCTGGAGAAATATGGCGGCAGCTTGCCGCCGTCCAGCTTGTCGAGCTTGGCGAACACCGCCGCCAGATGGTCGAGTGCGATGCCGTTGTGGCGCAGCATGGCCGCCGCGTAATCGTCGGCTTCCTGCTCGGCGTCGCGCGAGTACTTCATGTCCAGCGCCAGCGCCGGCAGCGTGCTCAGCACGGCGGAGATGTCGCCGAACACCAGCGAGGTGGTGGCCGTCACGGCCGAACTCTGGATGATGCGGCGCGTCATATGGCGCCGCTGCAAATGGCCCAGCTCGTGCGCCAGCACGCCCATGACGGCTTCGTCGTCCTGCAGCAGCGCCACCATCTGGTCGGTCATGACGATGTCGCCGGACGGCAGCGCGAAGGCGTTCGGGCCGACGCGGCTGCTGCGGAACAGCAGTTGCCAGGTGGGCGCCGGGCCGTCCGAGGGCGGCGGCGCCAGCGTGGCAAAGCGGCGCCGCAATTGTTCCTGGCGGGTTGGCGCCAGCGTCGACGGCGCGAACATCTGGTGGTCGAGCGCGGCCAGCACGCCCTGCCCCAGCTGGCGTTCGGCCGACAGCGGCAGCGCGTCGGCGATCCAGCCGGCGGCGGCCGGCAGAAAATACAGATAGCCCAGCGCCAGCAGCGCCACGGTGCCGACGGCCGCAACCAGCACGCCGCGCCAGCTGTGCTGCAAGCGCACCACCGGACTGTCGCGGTGGCCGGTTTGCCGCAGCAATTGCTCGAAGCCGGCCAGGTCGTCGATTTCCAGATAGGCGCCGTCGGCGAACGTCACCTTGCGCGCCGCGTGGCGGCTGCGCTCGGACACGCGCAGCTCGGCCAGCGGCGCCTCGCGTTCGGCGTCGCCTGCGAGGCGGGCGATGCCGCCGGCCACCGTCAGCGTGACGCGGTGCAGGCGGGACGTCTGGCCGTCGAAGTAGCGCGCGGCCACCGGCGGCGCGGGGCGGCGCGCCTCGCTCATAGCGACAGGTCGTAGTCCATGAACTCGGCCATGCCTTCGCCGGTCGCGCCGACTTCGCCGTCCTGCACGGCGGTGATGTCGTCCAGGCTGCCATCGACCAGCAGCGACATCGACTCCAGGCGGTAGCGCATGGCCCGCACGCGCGCGAACGGCAGGAACAGGCCCAGCGTGCAGATCACGGCCAGGTAGTTGGTGAAGGTGATGAAGGCAAGACGGCCCCAGCGCATGTCGGAATGGAAGCGATGCTGCTCCAGGCTGGTGTGATTCCAGATCAGCTTTTGCAGCATGTTCATGAACAGCGGATAGACCACGAAGGCCCAGCCGTAGAAGGCGATCAGGAACAGGCCGCTTTCGCCGGCTGCCTGGGCGGTGCTGGCCGGTTCCGGCGCGCTCTTGATGAGCAGCTGGAACAGCGCCGCCACGCCGACGCCGCCGATCAGCAGCAAGCCGCCATACAGTTTATAAAAATCGGCGACGCCGCCGTCGAAGGAGAAGCGCGCCTTGCCATAGCGGCTTTCGTTGTGCTGCCAGGCCTTGGCGCGCTGGTGGATGAAAGGCGTGGCCAGGCCGAAGGTGACCACGTTCAGCAGCGGGCGCACCATGTAGTTGGTGTAGGCGTCGTGCACATCGCCGACGAAACGGAAGCGGATGCCGCGATAGCTGGTGTTATGCAGGCGGAACTGCAAGCTCTTCCAGATGAACCACGGCGAGGCCGCGCCCATGGCCAGCGCCACCACCACCGCCGCCAGCGGCGCCCACGCGGCCGCGGCGATGTAGATGCCGAAGATCACGGCGGCGACGATGCGGCCCTTGAGGATGGCGACCGGGTTGCCGTGGTATTCGAAGCTGCTGCCGGCCAGCTCGGTGCTGGAATAGAAATACTGGTTGCGGCGCACCTTGGCCCAGGCCGAATAAATCCCCAGCGTGACGATGGTCAGCAGCAGGTTGACGATCCAGATGCGGAAGTACTCGCCGCCGGTGGCGTGAAACCGCACGCGTTGTTCTTGTTCCATGCGCTGCTCCTGACATTAGCAAAGCATCAACGATGCCAATATTAAACAACGTTGTCAACGGGAAACTGATACTAGCGATCAGCGGTGACAATGCGCGCATTTTTCCCCAGCATCGAAATGGGATAATAAGTCGGCAATATTGTATAAATAATTATTCAATTTTCGAAAGCCGCGCTTGAATTCCAACTTCCGCAACTCCGCCCATTGCGCCGCCGTCGCGCTGGCTTTGACGCTGACCGCCTGCGGCGGCGGATCCTCCTCGTCGCCGGCCGCCGCCACCAATCCGCCACCCAATCCCGCCACGCCAAGCACGCCGGGCACCGACCCGACGACGCCGGTGACGCCGGGCGCGACCGCGCTGACGCTGAGCACCCCGCCGGCCCAGGTCGCCGCCGGCGTGCCGGTCGCGCTGAGCGCGACGCTCAACGGCGCGGGCACCGTCAGCTGGACGCTGGCGCCCGGCAGCGCCGGCAGCCTGTCCGCCGCCAGCGGCAACAGCGTCAACTACCTGCCGCCGGCGCGCATCAATGCCGCCAGCCAGGTGACGATCACCGCCACTTCCGGCACCCTGAGCCAGAGCCTGACGCTGAACCTGGCCCCCGATCCCGCGCTGGCCGGCCTGACGCTGACGGCCGGCACCATCGGCGGCCACTTCGTGCTCGACGGCCAGGGCACCGACGCCCGCTTCGACCTGGTCGCCGACATGGCGGTCGACCGCGACGGCAACACCTACGTGGCCGACAACCGCCCCGGCGCTCCCAGCGCGGTGCGCCTGCTGGCCAAGGACGGCAGCGTGACCACGCTGACGGCCGCCGTCAACGGCCACGCCGACGGCGACCGCAGCCGCGCGCGGGTGGAAAGCGTCGGCGCGCTGGCGGCTTGCGGCAACGGCAAGCTGTACCTGCTCGACAGCGGCGCCCAGGCCAGCTATCTGCGCACGCTGGCCAACGATGGCGGCATCGCCACCGTCGCCACGCTGCCGAAGGCCTACGCCGCCGCGCGCCGCATCTTCTGCGACGACAGCGGCACGGTCTACGTGGCGGCCGCCACCGCGCTGGGCAAGCTGGGCGCGGACGGCAGCGTGCAGGACGTGGCGGGCCTGACGCTGCCGGCGCCGTCGACCTCCACGGCTTATATGGTGGACCGTCACGCCAACATCTATTACTACTCCACCGACCCTTATGCCTCGCTGGCGCGCACCGCCATCTTCCGGCGCACGCCGGCCGGCGTCGTCAGCACGGTCATCGCCATCAATGACAGGGCCTATGCCGACGCCCCGCTCGCCGCCGCCGGCGTCACCCAGCCCGACAGCCTGGTGCTGGACGCCGACGACAATCTGCTGCTGATCGACTGCGACCAAGCCGCCGGCGGCAGCGGCTACCGCGTGCGCAAGATCAGCGGCGGCGCCATCAGCACCGTCTATCGCGGCGGCTCCCAGGGCAACTACCTGCGCCAGAACAACGACTTGCCCGGCCAGTTGCGCGTGGCGGCCGACGGCAGCCTGCTGCTGTCCTACCAGAGCATCGTCAACCGCATCAGCGGCGGCAAGCTGGCGCCGCTGGCCGGCTGGAACGACGATACCGAAGACCGCAGCATCAACGGCCAGGGCGCGGCGGCGCGCTACTACCAGCCGGGCGGCCTGGCCGCCGACAGCGACGGCAATGTGTATTCGGTCGAGGGCGCAGACGATGCCAACCCGGCGCCATATATGTCCAGCCGCATCATCATCCGCAAGACCACGCCGTCCGGCGCGGTCAGCACGCTGGCCACCGCCAGCACGCCGTTCCCGGCCCGCGCCGGCGGACTGGCGCGGGCGCGCGACGGCAGCTTGTATGTCACCTTGCTGGGCCGGACGCTGTCGCCGACGGCGCAGGGCGCGGTCTACCGCCTGGTGGCCGGCAAGCTGCAACTGCTGGCCGGCACCATCGACGACTCCGGACTGGCGGCGCCGGCCAGCGTAGACGGCGCCGGCGCGGCGGCCCGCTTCGCCTGGCCGCAGCTCAACGGTGTCGACGCCGACGGCAATCTGTATGCGACCGACCGCGACGCCGCCGGTGCGGCGGCGGCCTACCGCAAGATCACGCCGCAGGGCGTGGTCAGCACCGTCGCGGCGATCCCGCGCAGCGTGCTGGCGGCGCCGGACGGCTATGTCTACAGCGCCGATGCGGCGCAGGGCGTGATCTGGCGCACGGCGGCCGACGGCAGCCGCAGCGTGGTGGCCGGCGTGGCCGGCCTGCCGGCCCAGGGCACGGTGCTGGGCGCGCTGCCGGCGCGGCTGGACCGTCCGAACAGCATCGTCCCGACCGGGCCGCACAGTTTCGCGGTCGCGGCCGGCGGCGCCCTGCTGCGCCTGGTGCTGCCGTAAGGCCTCAATCCCTGAGGTATTTGTCGTAGATGGCGCGGTAGCGGCCGGTTTTATGCAGATGCGCCAGGCCGGCGTTGAAGTCGTCGCGGATGGCGGCGCTGCGGAACACCGGGCGGTAGTCGCCGCCGTCGGCGCGGATGAAGCTGTGCTCGTCCACCGGCGGCATCACGAAGCCGGGATCGCGCTTGCGCTGCAGGCGGGTGTAGTACTGGAAGATGCTGCGGTCGCTCAGCGCGATGTCGTAGCGGCCCAGCGCCAGCAGCAGCGGCTGCGCTTCCTGGTGGTTGCTCTCGACATAGCCGGGGCCGCTCGCCAGCGGCCGCAGCCAGACCGGGTAGCGCGCGGCCGCGCCGACGAAGGCGATCATCGTATGGCCCTGCAAATCCTGCGGCCGGCGTATCACCAGCTTGCTGCGCTTGAGCGTGTAGAACACATTGTCGTAGATGACGGGCGGGGCGCCGTAGTGGCCGCCGTGCGGCGTCATGTCGACACCGACGTCCATCATGATGGCGTCCACCGCGCGCGCCTTGAAGCTCACCGGGATGCGGCCCATCGGCAGATAGCGCGCCTGCAGCACATGGCCGCGGTAGGCCAGCGCCTCGCGCACCAGGTCCACCTCGATGCCGGCGTCCTCCCCCGCTAATATAAAGGGCGGCAGATTGTCGCCGAAGGCCATGGCGACGTTGGCCGCCCCGGCCGGGCCGGCCAGCGCCCACGTGGCCGCCAGGAAGATGCGCACTCTGTTCATGCCCGAAATGATAACAGGCTCTCCGCGCCGGCGGCCTGCCCGATGGGGTAAAATGACGGCCACTGTTCATTCCGGGTTCATCATGCTAGACAATCTTACCCAACGCCTTGCCAAGGTCGTTAAAACCATGCGCGGCGAGGCCCGCCTGACCGAAGCCAACACCGCCGAAATGCTGCGCGAAGTGCGCCTGGCGCTGCTGGAGGCCGACGTCGCCCTGCCCGCCGTGCGCGAATTCATCGCCAAGGTCAAGGAAAAGGCCCTGGGCGAAGAAGTGATTTCCTCGCTGACGCCGGGCCAGGCCCTGGTCGGCGTGGTGCAGCGCGAGCTGGCCGCCATCATGGGCGCCGACCTCGGCCCGGAAGCGGCGCAGCTGAGCTTTGCCCAGCAGCCGCCCGCCATCATCCTGATGGCCGGTCTGCAGGGTGTGGGTAAAACCACCACCGTCGGCAAGCTGGCCAAGTACCTGAAGGAAGAAAAGAAAAAGAAAGTGCTGACCGTGTCGGCCGACGTCTACCGTCCCGCCGCGATCGCCCAGCTGCAATCGGTGACGGCCCAGGTCGGCGCCGACTTCTTCCCGTCCACCGCGCAGGACAAGCCGGTCGACATCGCGCTGGCCGCGCTGGACTGGGCCAAGAAGCACTATCACGACGTGCTGATCATCGACACCGCCGGCCGTCTGGGCATCGACGAAGAGATGATGAAGGAGATCGCCGCCGTGCACGCGGCGGTCAAGCCGATCGAAACCCTGTTCGTGGTCGACGCCATGCTGGGCCAGGATGCGATCAACACCGCCAAGGCCTTCAACGACGCGCTGCCGCTGACCGGCATCGTGCTGACCAAGCTGGACGGCGACTCGCGCGGCGGCGCCGCGCTGTCGGTGCGCCACATCACCGGCAAGCCGATCAAGTTTGCCGGCGTGTCCGAGAAGCTCGACGGCCTGGAAGCGTTCGACCCGCAGCGCATGGCCAACCGCGTGCTGGGCATGGGCGACATCATGGCGCTGGTGGAAGAGGCGCGCAAGGGCGTCGACAGCAAGGCCGCGGCCGAGCTGGCGGCCAAGGTCAAGTCGGGCGGCAAGTTCGACATGAACGACTTCAAGGCCCAGCTGGGCCAGATGAAGAAAATGGGCGGCATGGCCAGCCTGGTGGACAAGCTGCCGGCGCAGTTCCAGCAAGCGGCCGGCGGCGCCAACATGGACCAGGCCGACAAGCAGGTGCGGCGCATGGTCGGCATCATCGACTCGATGACGCCGCAGGAACGCGCCAAGCCGGAGCTGATCAAGGCCACCCGCAAGCGCCGCATCGCGGCCGGCGCCGGCGTGCAGGTGCAGGAAGTGAACCGCATGCTGACCCAGTTCGAGCAGATGCAGACCATGATGAAAAAGCTGTCCGGCGGCGGCATGATGAAGATGATGCGCTCGATGAAGGGCATGATGCCGGGCATGCGCTAAGCGGGGGAAAAGCCCGCCGGACACGGGGAAAGCGCGCCTTGACGGTGCGTAGCCCCGGGAAAGCCCGTGTTTACGTGGTGTTTCCGGGAAAAAACGCGAAAAACACTTGCATACTCGGTAAATCACCACCAATATTAGCCGGTGCGATCAATTGCGCAATTTTCCATGTGTTCGTTAAGGAGGCTCGAAGATGGCAACAGCCAAAAAAACCCCAGCAGCAGCACCAGCTAAGAAAGCCGCCGCGAAACCGGCAGCCGTAAAAAAGGCAGCACCCGCAAAAGCAGCAGCCAAGCCAGCAGTGAAAAAAGCAGCCGCACCGGCCGCACCGCGCAAACCGAACGCCGCCTTCATGAAAGCGATGACGCCATCGGCCACGCTGGCCGCCGTAGTTGGCGCGACCCCGCTGCCTCGCACCGAAGTCACCAAAAAAGTCTGGGATTACATCAAGAAGCTCGACCTGCAAGATCCGGCCAACCGCCGCATGATCAATGCCGACGACAAGCTGAAAGCTGTATTCGGCGGCAAAGCCCAAGTATCCATGTTCGAAATGACCAAGCTCATTTCCGACCACCTGAAATAAGCGCAGCGGCCAGTACAGCCGCGCCGGGATGCCGTCCTCGCTCACGCGACGACGGCATTTTTTATGCCAAGGCGACACCGAGCCGGCGATGCGCTACACTTGTATCGACACCCAGATAAAGGGAGTGACGCCATGGCGACCCTGAAACACTCACTTGATGACCATCACGTTCTCGACGCGGCAGTGCCGGATAAACCGATAGCCGAAGACACCATCGAAGCACGCCGTGCGCGCCGCATGGCTGCGCTCAGGAAGGCGGCTGGCATCTGGGCGCACCGTCCAGACATTCCAGCGGATGGCTTGGAATATCAGCGACAATTGAGATCTGAATGGCAGGCTTAGTTCTTTTCGACACAAACATCCTGATCGACTGGAGCAAGGGCTACGCGGAAGCGCTGACCGAGTTGGCCCATTGGGACCATCCGGCGATTAGCGGTATCACATGGATGGAGTTATACGGCGGCGCCGACGTTGACGACGTTTCCAAGTTCGACGAATTCATGGCGGATTTCGGGTTTGAGATCATCGAGATCGACGCTGCCATCATGCGGGCCGCCGCGACCATCATGTCGGAGCGGCGCCGGACCGGACCAAAAATTGCGCTGCCGGACGCGATAATCCAGGCCACCGCCGACATCAAGAACCTCACGATCATCACGCGTAACACGAAGGACTTCAAAGGCCCGAACGTACGCATACCTTATGAGCTAAAAACGGTATCAACCGTCAGCGTTGTCAATGTCGACCCGCCGGGAGATTTGCCTACCCCACGGCGCGGAGGCAAACCGACCTTGACGCGTAAAAAATAGCGCTCCCGTTTTTCACTGCACCTTCCAGTTGTTCCACGCCGACAGCACGGCGTTCGGATACTCCGGCTTGCCGCGGCTGCCGTTGTAGCGGCCCAGCGCCAGATACAGGTTGCCGGCCTCCATGTCGATGTACATGCGCAGGATGGCGCAGCCGTAGCGCAGATTGGTCTGCATATTGAACAGCGCACTGCGGTTGCGGTCGCCGATCACATTGGTCCAGAACGGCATCACCTGCATATAGCCGCGCGCGCCCACGATCGACACCGCGTACTTGCGATACGCCGATTCGACCTGGATCAGCCCCAGCACCATGCCCGGTTCCAGGCCGGCGCGGCGCGCTTCGTACCAGACGGTGGCGAGGAACTCGTTGCGGGTCTGCTCGTCAGGCAGCTTGCGCTTCAGGCGCGACGACACCTGCGCCAGCCAGCCCTGGTAGCGCAAACGTTCGGCGTCGGTGCGGAATGTCGGCTGCGGCGGGGTCGCATCCTTGATGGCGTTGGCCAGCGCCAGCCGAACCGAATCGGCCAGCGCTTCTTCCTTCTGGTTGCCGGCGCGGGCCGTGCCGATGGCGCCGGCCAGCGCCAGCACCACCGCACACCCGGCCAGCGTGCGTGTCACGGTCACGCCGCCATTTTGCCTTTGATGAAGCTGACGATGTCGGCCACCGGCACGGCGGTCGCTTCGGTGTCGCGGCGGCCCTGGTATTCCAGGTTGCCTTCCTTCAGGCCACGGTCGCCGATCACCACGCGGTGCGGCACGCCGATCAGCTCCCAGTCGGCGAACATGCCGCCCGGACGCAGGCCACGGTCGTCGAGGATGACGTCGATGCCGGCCGCTTGCGCGTCGGCGTACAGCTGCTCGGTCGCTTCCTTGACCGCTTCGCTGCGGTCCATGCCCATCGGGCACAGCACCAGTTCGAACGGCGCCAGCGAGGTCGGCCAGATGATGCCCTTGTCGTCGAAGTTCTGCTCGATCGCCGCGCCCAGGATGCGGGTCACGCCGATGCCGTAGCAACCCATCTGCAATGGCGCAGGCTTGCCGTTCTCGTCGAGGAAGGTGGCCTTCATCGATTCGGAGTACGCGGTGCCCAGCTGGAACACATGGCCCACTTCGATGCCGCGCTCGATCGCCAGCACGCCCTTGCCGTCCGGCGAGGCGTCGCCCGCCACCACGTTGCGCAGGTCGGCCACGATGGTCGGCTCGGCCATGTCGCGGCCCCAGTTGGCGCCGGTGTAGTGGAAGCCGGCGTCGTTGGCGCCGCAGACGAAGTCGGCCATGTTGGCGACCGTGCGGTCGGCCACCACGGTGACCGGGGCGAGGGTAGAGATCGGGCCCAGGTAGCCAGGCACGCAGCCGTACACTTCCAGGATCTCGGCTTCGGTCGAGAAGCGGTGCGCGGCCAGGCCGGCGACCTTGCCGACCTTGACTTCGTTGAGCTCATGGTCGCCGCGCAGCAGCAACATGAAATACTGTTTAGCCACTTTGCCGTCGGTCTCGGTTTCCACCGTCAGCGCGATGGTCTTCACGGTCTGCGACAGGTCCAGCTTGAGCAGCTCGGCCACCGCTTCGCACTTGGTGGCGTTCGGGGTCGAGGTCTTGGCCAGCGCCTGCGCGGCGGCCGGACGGCTTGCCGCCAGCGGCAGCGCCTCGGCCGCTTCCATATTGGCGGCGTAGTCCGAGGTGTCGCAATACACGATGGCGTCCTCGCCGGTGCTGGCGATGACGTGGAATTCGTGCGAACCGGTGCCGCCGATGGCGCCATTGTCGGCCGCCACGGCGCGGAACTTCAGGCCGAAGCGGGTGAAGATGGCGACGTAGGCGTCAAACATGATCTTGTACGAGGCCTGCATGCCGGCCAGGTCGCGGTCGAAGGAGTACGCGTCCTTCATGGTGAACTCGCGGCCGCGCATCAGGCCGAAACGCGGACGGCGCTCGTCGCGGAATTTGGTCTGAATGTGGTAAAAATTCAACGGAAGCTGCCGGTAGGATTTAATTTCCGAGCGCACTACATCGGTGATCACTTCTTCCGACGTCGGCTGGATCGCGAAATCGCGGCCGTGGCGATCCTTCACGCGCATCAGCTCCGCGCCCATCTTGTCCCAGCGTCCGGTCTCCTGCCAGAGCTCGGCCGGCTGCACCAAAGGCATCAGCAGCTCAATGGCGGCGGCCTTGTTCATCTCTTCGCGGACGATGGCCTCGACTTTGCGGATGACGCGCAGGCCCATCGGCATGTAGGTATAAATGCCCGAACCGAGGCGTTTGATCATGCCGGCGCGCATCATCAACTGATGGCTGACGATCTCGGCGTCGGAAGGCGCTTCTTTAAGCGTGGAAATAAAAAATCGTGAGGCGCGCATACGGTGAATTCTTTTTAAAAAGAGAGAGTTATAATCAACCTAATTTTAAAGGATTAGCTGGCTGATGCGTCCATACTTTATACAAATGCGTTCAATTGATGCCTCTCCGGCCGTTTTCGTACCCCGAAAGCCCAGCCGGAGCGCGGTTTTGTGGGCAAAAATATAAGCAGGGAGCTCGGTCGCAGAAAGTTTGAGGTGCAAAATGCTCGATCGTGAAGGGTTTCGGCCCAACGTCGGCATCATCCTGCTAAACGCCCAGAACGAGGTGTGGTGGGGCAAGCGGGTGCGCGAGCACTCTTGGCAATTTCCGCAAGGCGGCATCAAATACGGAGAAACGCCGGAACAGGCGATGTATCGGGAGCTGGAAGAAGAGATCGGATTACGGGCAGAGCACGTCAAAATCGTCGGCCGCACGCGCGATTGGCTGCGCTACGAGGTGCCCGACCACTTCATCAAGCGCGAAATTCGCGGCCATTACCGTGGCCAGAAGCAGATTTGGTTCCTGCTGCGGATGTGCGCGCGCGATAACGACGTCAACCTGCGCCTGACCGACCATCCGGAATTCGACGCCTGGCGCTGGCATGACTACTGGGTGCCGCTGGATGTGGTGATCGAGTTCAAGCGCGAGGTTTATCAGCGCGCCTTGCAGGAGCTGTCGCGCTTCCTGACCTGGCCGGCCAACGGCCACGACCGCCGGCACCACGGTTCGCGCTATCTGCGCCAGCCGCATCCGCCACGGCCGAATCCGGAACCGCCGGGCGCGGCCTGCGGCACGGAGGCGCCGGCCGCCGCAGCCCCAGCCGAGGCGCCGCCCGAGCCGCAAAAGAAAAGCGGGTAATCCAACACGGGACAGTCTGACTGTCCCGTTTTTTATGCGCCGGGTACAATGGCGCCATGTTTAATCCATCTTCCGACGACGTGCGCCGCTTCTTTTGCGAGACCTTTCGCAAGCAGCGCGCCAACGAAATCCTGACCCCGCTTGAAGCCATGGCGGCCGACTGGGTGCGCCACCATCCCGAATACCACGACGTGCTCAGCGACGTCGACAGCGCGCTGGCGCGCGACTACTCGGTCGACGGCGCCCAGGCCAATCCCTTCCTGCACCTGTCGATGCACCTGTCGATCGACGAGCAGATCTCGATCGACCAGCCGCGCGGCATCCGCGACGCCGCCACCGCGCTCACGCTCAAGCTCGACGACGCCCACGCGGCGCAGCATGAAATCATGGAATGCCTGGGCGAGATGATCTGGACCGCCCAGCGCAACGGCACGCCGCCGGACGGCGACGCCTACATCGAGGCGATCAAGCGCCGCCTGTAGACGGCGAAAATTAAAAAAGCCACGCGATGCGTGGCTTCTTGTTCGCTACACTGCGGCTTAGCGGTGTACCGCCAGCGTGCCCGGCAGGCTGTGCAGGTAGGCCGCCAGATCCTTGATGTCCTGGTTGCTCAGCGGCTTGACCTGGCCGGTCATGATCGCATTGTTGCGGCCGTTGGCGCCGTCGCCGCGCTTGTAGGCGGTCAGCGCGTGTTCCAGGTAATCCTTGTGCTGGCCGGCCAGCTTGGGATAGCTCGGATCGATCGGGGTGTTGAAATCCTTGCCGTGGCAAGCGAAGCAGCTGTACTTGTCGGCCAGCGCCTTGCCGGCGTCGACATTGCCGCCTGCCAGGGCGGAGCTCGATACGGCGGCGAAGCACAAGGCGGTGATCAGTTTTTTCATGGAGTCGGTCCTCATTTCGCAGCGGTGGCGGTGACGGTCTGCTGCGCGTAGAACGCGGCGACATCGGCGATATCCTGGTCCGACAGGCTGCCGGCGATGCCCTTCATCGACGGATGTTTGCGATCGCCTTTTTGATACGCCTTCAGCGCACTCTCGATGTACTTGGCAGATTGGCCGCCGATCATCGGCACCTGGAACACTTCCGGGAAGGTGGCTTTGTAGCCGGGGATCCCGTGACAACCGATACACATTTCAATCTTGGCCTTGGCGTTCTGGGCGTTGCCCACGACGTCCGCCGCCGGGGCGATTTGCGCGATGCCTGCGAGCACGAGGAGTGCGGTGATTTTTTTCATGGCGTTTGCTAGGTAAGTAATCGGATACTACCGCGGATGCAAAACTTGACTTTTGCACTATCAGCCTGCGATTCTAACTCAAGAATATAGCCAAGGCTACACACAATCATTGCCAGAACAACACACCGTCCAGCCCGCCGACCCGAGCACCTCCTCTAGCGTTCTCCCCTATACTGGCGCTTATCCCCATCTTTTCGAGATCGCACCCTATGCACGCCACACCCCGCTTCGAAGGCTCCGACCAGTATGTCGCCACCCATGACCTGAAACTGGCCGTGAATGCGGCTTTGACGCTGCAACGGCCGCTGCTGATCAAGGGCGAGCCGGGCACCGGCAAGACCATGCTGGCCGAGGAAGTGGCCGCCGCGCTCAACATGCCGCTGATGCAGTGGCACATCAAGTCCACCACCAAGGCGCAACAAGGTTTGTACGAATACGACGCAGTGTCGCGTTTGCGCGACTCCCAGCTCGGCGACGAGCGCGTGCGCGACATCCACAACTACATCGTCAAGGGCGTGCTGTGGCAAGCCTTCACCGCGCCGGAGCCGGTGGTGCTGCTGATCGACGAGATCGACAAGGCCGACATCGAGTTCCCCAACGACCTGCTGCGCGAGCTCGACCGCATGGAATTCTATGTCTACGAGACGCGTGAAATGGTGCAGGCCAAGCACCGCCCGCTGGTCATCATCACCTCCAACAACGAGAAGGAGCTGCCGGACGCCTTCCTGCGCCGCTGCTTCTTCCACTACATTAAATTCCCCGACCGCGACACGATGGAACAGATCGTCGCCGTCCACTACCCGAACCTGAAGAAGGAATTGCTGGCGCAGGCGCTGCAAACCTTCTACGAGGTGCGCGACGTGCCGGGCCTGAAGAAGAAGCCGTCGACCTCGGAATTCCTCGACTGGCTCAAGCTGCTGATGGCCGAGGACTTGCCGCCGGAGGCGCTGCGCAGCAAGGACGCCAAGGCGGTGGTGCCGCCGCTGCACGGCGCGCTGCTGAAGAACGAACAGGACGTGCACCTGTTCGAGCGCCTGGTGTATATGAACCGGACCAACCGCTGATGAACCAGCTCGCCCACCCCGCCGCCCCTATCGCCCCGGTCACGCTGGAACTGCACGGCGTCCGCCTCGAACCGCTGGGCCCGCAGCACGCCGACGGCTTGCGCGCGGCCGCCGGCGACGGCGAGCTGTGGACGCTGCGCGTGACCTCGGTGCCCGAGCCGGAACAGGTCGACGCCTACATCGCCACCGCGCTGGAAATGCGCCCCGGCCGGCTGGCCTTCGCCGTGGTCGACGCCGCCAGCGGCACGGTGCTGGGCACCACCAGCTACCACGACATCGTGCCCACCATCGCCCGGCTGGAGATCGGCTATACCTGGTATGGCAAGCGCCACCAGCGCAGCCACGTCAACACCACCTGCAAGCTGATGCTGATGACCCACGCCTTCGAGACGCTGGGCGCGGCGCTGCTCGGCCTGCGCACCGACAATTTCAACTTCGCCTCGCAGGCCGCCATCGAGCGCCTGGGCGCGAAGAAGGATGGCGTGCTGCGCCACCACGCGCTGCGCCGCGACGGCACCGTGCGCGACACCGTCATGTACAGCATCGCCGCCGGCGAATGGCCGGAGATCAAGGCGCAGCTGCGCTACAAGCTGGCCCTGCACGGGACGCGCTGACATGCTGATCGATTTCTTCTTTACCCTCAAGGACGCCAAGATCCCGGTGACGATCAAGGAGTTCCTGACCCTGCTCGAAGCCATGCAGCGCCAGGTCAGCACGGCGTCGATGGACGACTTCTATTACCTGTCGCGCCTGACGCTGGTCAAGGACGAGGCCCACTACGACAAGTTCGACCGCGCCTTCGCCCAGTACTTCAAGGGCATCAACGCCGCCTTCGAGGGCAATAGCGCGATCCCGCTGGACTGGCTGGTCAAGCGCATGCAGCGCGAGCTGAGCGAGGAGCAGAAAGCCCAGCTGGAAAAGTTCGGCTACGACAAGCTGATGGACCGGCTGGCCGAACTGCTGAAGGAGCAGAAGGAGCGCCACGAGGGCGGCAGCAAGTGGATAGGCACCGGCGGCACCTCGCCGTTCGGCAACGGCGGCACCAATCCCGAAGGCGTGCGCATCGGCGGCAAGGGCGGCAACCGCACCGCGGTCAAGGTGTGGGAAGCGCGCGCCTACAAGGATTACGACGGCGAACGCGAGATCGGCACCCGCAACATCAAGGTAGCGCTGCGCCGCCTGCGCAAGTTCGCGCGCCAGGGCGCCGAGGAGGAACTGGCGCTGGACGCCACCATCCGCGCCACCGCCAACAACGCCGGCTACCTCGACATCAAGATGCAGCCCGAGCGAAAAAACAACATCAAGGTGCTGATGCTGTTCGACGTCGGCGGCACCATGGACGACCATATCGAGCGCACCGAGGAACTGTTCTCGGCCGCCAAGACCGAGTTCAAGAACATGGAATTCTTCTACTTCCACAACTGCGTGTACGACTACATGTGGAAGAACAACCGCCGCCGCAACTCGGAACGCTTCCCGACCTGGGACATCCTGCGCAAATACCCGCCGGACACCAAGCTGATCTTCGTCGGCGACGCCACCATGAGCCCTTACGAGGTGCTGCAGCCGGGCGGTTCGGTCGAGTACAACAACGAGGAAGCCGGCAGCGCGTGGCTGACGCGCTTCACCAGCGCCTTCCCCAAGTTCGCCTGGCTCAACCCCGAGCCGGAGGGCGTGTGGCAGTACCGGCAGTCGATCTCCATCATCCAGCAGCTGATGAACCACCGCATGTTCCCGCTGACCATGGATGGCCTGGAACGGGCCATGCGCACGCTGAGCAAATAAAAAACCAGCGGACACAAGTGTTGCCTGAGTAAAACAATGTAAAGATTATCTATATACAATTTTAAACAAATATTAACTTGTCATCGTATCGTACGACGTATAGCCTGTCTTTTCTTTATCCTGTTGGCCCCGAACCAGCCCACAAAAGAGACTGCACGTACCCATGCTACGCACAAGAAAACTACAACTACGCCTGCGCCGCCTGCTGCGCAACGCCAGCGCCCGGCTGATGCTGGCCGGCCTGCTGACGCTGGAAGCGCTGATCTTCCTGCTTGATATCGACACCGGCTCCGGCATTTCCTTCGCCCCCTTCCTGGTGGCGCCGACCGCGCTGGCGGCCTGGTTCCTCGGCCGGCGCGCGGCGCTGCTGTTCGTCGTGCTGTCGAGCGTGGCGCGGGTGGTCGACTACGCGCTGATGCGCGCGCGCCACGAAAACCCCTATCTGCTGCTCTATGACCTGCTGCAAAGCGCGGCGCTGTACGGCCTGGTCGCGCTGCTGGTGTTGTATTTGCGCAGCCAGGTCGACGCGCTGCGCCGCCATGCGCGCAAGATCCGCGACACCGCGCGCCGCGAGCGCCACCGGCGCATGCTCGATTCGGCGATCCGGCGCGCGGTGCCCGAGGATGTCGAGGCCATCATCCGCCTGACCACCTCGGGCGGCGAGAGCGGCGGCTTCGACCAGTCCGTCACCGACGCCGTACGGCAGGCCACGCTGACCGCCACCTTCACCGCCGGCATCGTCGACGGCGCCGCGCTGCGCGATATGTGGAGCGGCGGCCAGAGCACGGTGCCGATCGAGTTCTGGGTGTGCGAGATCGACGGCCGGGTGGTCAGCTACATGATGATACTGGGCGTGGACGCCCAGAAGGGCATGGAGCGCGAGCTGCACGCGATGGTGGTCGAGGACAGCTGCCGCGGGCGTGGCGTGGGCAGCCAGATGGTCGATTTCTTTTGCGCGCACTACAAGCACCGGCGCCTGCTGTCGGCCTGCCGCGACGGCTCGGCGATGATGCAGATGCTGAGCCGGCGCGGCTTCGCGCTGATCGCCCGCAGCGACCAGGGCTACCAGATCCTGGCGCGCGACTGATTAAGGCAGCTGCAGCCGGTAGCCGACCGCCGTTTCGGTCAGCAGGTAGCGCGGCTGCGTTGGGTCGGCCTCCAGCTTGTGGCGCAGGTGGCCCATGTAGATGCGCAGGTAATGGCCGTTCTCCGATTGCGACGGCCCCCACACGGCGCGCAGCAGCTGCGGGTTGCTTATCACGCGGCCGGCGTTGGCCACCAGCACCGCCAGCAGCCGGTATTCGGTCGGCGTCAGGTGCACATGCTCGCCGCCGCGCGTGACGCGGCGGTTCTGCAAATCGACCGCGACATCGCCGAACTGGATCAATCCCGCGTTGTCGGCGGCCGGCTGGCGCTGGCGCCGCAAGGTGGCGCGCACCCGCGCCAGCAGCTCGCCCACGCCGAACGGCTTGGTCAGGTAATCGTCGGCGCCGGCGTCCAGCGCGCGTATCTTGTCGGCCTCGTTGACGCGCGCCGACAACACGATCACCGGCACGCTGGACCACTTGCGCAAATCGGTCATGAAGTCGACGCCGTCGCCGTCCGGCAGGCCGAGGTCCAGCACCACCAGATCGGGCTTGCGGGTGCCGGCGTCGATCAGGCCGCGTTGCAAGGTGGCCGCTTCGTGCACCTGCCAGCCCTCCTCCTCCAGCGCGCTGCGCACGAAGCGGCGGATCTGCGGTTCATCTTCCACCAGCAGGGCGGTGGGCGCACTATCGGGCGTGGTCATAAGCTTCCTTCGATTTCCAGTTCCGGCATGGCCGGCGGTGTGCCCAGCGGCAGCGTGATGACGAAGGCCGCACCGCCCAGCGGCGACGCCGCCGCGTGGATGCGGCCGCCGTGCGCTTCGACGATGGCGCGGCAAATCGCCAGCCCCAGCCCCACGCCGGGCTTGGCCGACTCGCGCTCGCCGCGGGTGAATTTTTCAAACACGGCTTCCTCGCGCCCGTGCGGCAGGCCGGGACCGTCATCATAAACGATGACGTCGATCCATGCGCCGCGCAACTCGGCGGAAATCTCGATGCGCGAGCCGGGCGGCGTGTACTTGGCGGCGTTTTCCAGCAGATTGCACAGCACCCGTTCGATCAGCACGGCGTCGTAGCTGAGCAAGGGCAGATCGGCCGGCAGCCGGGTACGCACGGCGTGTCCCTTCAGCTGCGAGCCGCTGGCGCGCAGCGCGCTGCCGACCACCTCTTCCAGCGCCTGCCATTGCAGGTTGAACTTGACCTCGCCGCTCTGGATGCGCGCCATGTCGAGCAGGTTGGACACCAGGGCGCTCATGCGCAGCGCCTCGTCGTGCAGCAGCGCCGCCGTCTCCAGCTGGGCCGGCGCCAGCGGCGGCCGCGAGCCGGCCAGCGTTTCCGACAGGCCGACCAGCGAAGTCAATGGCGTGCGCAAGTCGTGCGACAGCGCCGCCAGCAGCGAGTTGCGCAGCCGTTCCGATTCCATGTTGACCAGCGCGTTCTGCGCCACCTCGATGTAGTGCACCCGCTCCAGCGCGATGGCGGCCAGCGCGGCGAAGGTGTCGAGCTGCTGGCGCTGTTCCGGGATCAGTATCCAGCGCCGGTGCTGCGGCTCGATCGCCAGCACGCCGCGGGTGCGCATCGGCGCCACCAGCGGCAGGTAGAAGATGCGGCTGGCCGGCAGCGTGTCGGTGCCCAGGCCGGCGCTCTCGGCGCGGTCGAACGCCCATTGGGCGATGCCGGTGTCGAGCACCGACAGGTGAGCGCGGCTGGCGATGTCGGCGGCGCTCAGCGGCGGCAGTTGCAAACGGCCGTCGTCGTCCGGCACCAGCAGCGTGGCGCGGGCGCGGAAGGCTTGCTGGATGCAGCGCTGGGTGGTGTCGAAAATCTGCTCGGTCTGCAGGGCGCCCGACAGTTCGCGGGCGAACTCGTACAGCGCGCGCGAGCGCTTCTCGCGGTGCGAGGCCACGCGGGCCTGGAAGCGCAGGTCGGACGTCAGGTGGCCGGTGATCAGGCCCACCGCCAGCATGACGACGAAGGTGATCAGGTACTGGAAATCCGAGACGGCGAAGGTGAAGCGCGGCGGCACGAAGAAGAAGTCGAAGCAGGCCACGCTGACGCAGGTGGCCACCACCGACGGCCCGCGCCCGAAGCGCACCGCCACCAGCACCACCACCAGCAGGAACAGCATGGCGATGTTGGCCAGGTCCAGCCAGGCCAGCAGGGGCGTGGCCAGCAGCGCGGTGGCGACGCTGGCCACGCTGGCCGCCGCGTAGCCGATCACGCGCCGGCGCAGCAGCGCGGCGCTCTGTTCGTCGTCCGGGCCGCCGTCGGCGCGAGGGTCGGCGCGGACATCGGCGCGCGCGGCAGCCGGCGCCTCCTTGCTCGGCGCGCCGATTTCCACCAGGTCGATGTCGGGCGCGTAGCGCGCCAGGCGCTTGCTGTGCGGCTGGCGCCACGGCCAGGTCGGATGGGCGCGGCCCAGCACGATCTTGGACAAGTTGTGGCTGCGCGCATAATCCGCCGCCGCCAGCGCGATGTCATGGCCGGGCAGCACGGCGGTGGTCGCGCCCAGGTCTTCGGCCAGCTTCAGGGTCTTGAGGATTTGCTCGCGCTGTGCGGCCGGCAGCCGTTGCAGCGCCGGCGTTTCGATGTAGATCGCGTGCCAGCCGGTGCCCAGCTGGCTGGCCAGGCGCGCCGTGCTGCGCACCGTGTGCTCGCCGCCCGGACGCGGGCCGACGCAGGCCAGCAGCGCGGCGCCGGTCTTCCAGATATCGCCTATCGATTGTTCGACGCGGTAGGCGCGCACGTCGTCCTCGACGCGGTCGGCGGTGCGGCGCAGCGCCAGCTCGCGCAGCGCGATCAGGTTCCCCTTGCGGAAAAAATTCCTGGAGGCCCGCTCGGCCTGCGGTCCCTGGTAGACCTTGCCGCTCTTGAGGCGGGCCAGCAGCTCGTCGGCCGGGATGTCGACCAGCACCACTTCATCGGCCTGGTCGAACACGGTGTCGGGCACGGTCTCGTTGACGCGGATGCCGGTGATGCCGCCGACCACGTCGTTCAGGCTTTCCAGGTGCTGGACGTTGACGGTGGTGAACACGTCGATGCCGGCGTCCAGCAATTCCTCGACATCCTGCCAGCGCTTGGGATGGCGCGAGCCGGGCGCGTTCGAATGCGCCAGCTCGTCCATCAGGATCAGCGGCGGCCGGCGTTCCAGCGCGCCGTCGAGGTCGAACTCGGCGATCTGCTTGCCGCGATAGGCGACCTGCCTGGGCGGCAGCACGCTCAAGCCCTCCAGCATGGCCGCGGTTTCGCTGCGGCCATGGGTTTCGACCACGCCGACCAGCACCGGCTGGCCGTCGGCCTCCAGCTTGCGGGCGGCGGCCAGCATGGCGTAGGTCTTGCCGGCGCCGGCCGAGGCGCCGAAGTAGATGCGCAGCTTGCCGCGCGCCGCCTTGCGGTCCTGGGCCAGGACCTGGGCCAGCAGGGCGTCCGGGTCGGGTCGTTCGTTATCGTTGGGGAGCATGTAGTCGGTTGGGGCTAATCGCTAAAAAACGCTGATTCAGCGAGTATGCGCACTTTCCGCGTCCAGCGCCAGATTCAGCGCCAGCACATTCACCCGCGGCTCGCCGAAAAAGCCCAGCATCTGCGACTGGCGCTGGGCGTCGATCAGGGCTTGCACCCTGGCCGGCGCCAGCTGGCGGACGGCGGCGATGCGCGCCACCTGGTACTGGGCGCCGGCCACGCTGAGCTCGGGGTCGACGCCGCTGGCCGAGGCCGTCACCAGGTCGACCGGGATGGCCAGCGGGTTGGGCCGGCCCTCCGGCTCGGCGGCGCGCAGGGCGTCGATGCGGCCCTTGACCGCGTCGTTCTGGGCCGGGTTCGTCGGCCCCAGGTTGCTGCCGCCGGAGCTGCCGGCGTTGTTCGGCATCGGGCCGGTGGCCGACGGGCGGCCCCAGAAATACCTGGGCGACGAGAAGGACTGGCCGATCAGCGTGGAGCCGATGGCCTTGCCGTTGACTTCGACGATGCTGCCGGCGGCCTGCGCCGGGAAAACGGCCTTGCCGACGCCGGTCACGGCCAGCGGATACAGCACGCCGCAGATCACGGTCAGGGCGCCGAACAGCACCAGTGCGGGACGAATTTGGGATGTCATGATGTACTCCGAACGATTAGACGAGATGGAACATGGCCAGCACCATGTCGATCAGTTTGATGCCGACGAACGGCAGCACCAGACCGCCCACGCCGTACACCCAGATATTGCGGCGCAGTAGCGCGGCGGCGCCGATGGCGCGGTAGCGCACGCCCTTCAGGGCCAGCGGGATCAGGAACACGATGATCAGCGCGTTGAAGATCACGGCCGACATGATGGCCGAGTTGGGGCTGCTCAGCTGCATGATGTCGAGCGCCTTCAGCGCCGGGTAGGTGCCGACAAACGCCGCCGGGATGATGGCGAAGTACTTGGCGACGTCGTTGGCGATCGAGAACGTGGTCAGCGAGCCGCGCGTCATCAGCATCTGCTTGCCGATTTCGACGATCTCCAGCAGCTTGGTCGGATTCGAATCCAGGTCGACCATATTGCCCGCCTCCTTGGCGGCCTGGGTGCCGGAGTTCATCGCCACCGCCACGTCGGCCTGGGCCAGCGCCGGGGCGTCGTTGGTGCCGTCGCCGGTCATGGCCACCAGCCGGCCTTCGGACTGGTAGCTGCGGATCAGCTTGAGCTTGTCCTCCGGCGTGGCTTCGGCCAGGAAGTCGTCCACGCCCGCCTCGGCGGCGATGGCGGCGGCGGTCAGCTTGTTGTCGCCGGTGATCATCACGGTCTTGATGCCCATGCGGCGCAGCTCGGCGAAACGCTCCTTGATGCCGCCCTTGACGATGTCCTTCAGCTCGACCACGCCCATCACGCGGCCGGCGTCGACCACCACCAGCGGCGTGCTGCCGCGGCGCGACACGTCGTCGACCGCGCGCGCCACCTCGGCCGGATACGGCTGGCCCAGCGCCTCGACATACTGGCGCACGGTGTCGGCCGCGCCCTTGCGTACCGCACGTACCAAACCCGGTTCGCCGATGTCGACGCCGCTCATGCGGGTCTGCGCGGTGAACGGCACGAACAGCGCGTTCAGCGACGCCATCTCGCGCTCGCGGATGTTGAACTTCTGCTTGGCCAGCACCACGATGCTGCGGCCTTCCGGCGTTTCGTCGGCCAGCGAGGCCAGTTGCGCCACGTCGGCCAGCTGCTGTTCGCTCACGCCGGGGGCGGCGTAGAAGGCCGAGGCCTGGCGGTTGCCCAGCGTGATGGTGCCGGTTTTATCGAGCAGCAGCACGTCGACGTCGCCGGCCGCTTCGACCGCGCGGCCGGAGGTGGCGATCACATTGGCCTGCATCATGCGGCTCATGCCAGCCACGCCGATGGCCGACAGCAGGCCGCCGATGGTGGTCGGGATCAGGCACACCAGCAGCGCGATCAGCACCGTGATGGTGATCGGCGTGCCGCTGCCGGCCGCCGCCACCGAGAACAGCGAGAACGGCAGCAAGGTCACGGTGACGACCATGAACACGATGGTCAGCGCCACCAGCAGGATGGTCAGGGCGATTTCGTTCGGGGTCTTCTGGCGCTTGGCGCCCTCCACCATCGAGATCATGCGGTCGAGGAAGGTCTCGCCCGGATTGGCCGTCACCTTGATCACCAGCCAGTCCGACAGCACGCGGGTGCCGCCCGTGACGGACGAGAAATCGCCGCCCGACTCGCGTATCACCGGCGCCGATTCGCCGGTGATGGCGCTCTCGTCGACCGAGGCCACGCCTTCGATCACTTCGCCGTCGATGGGGATCACGTCGCCCGCTTCGACCAGCACGTAGTTCCCCTTGCGCAGCTCGGCGGCCGGCTGCGGCAGCCAGGTAGTGCCGTGCTTGGGGCTGGCCAGCTTCTTGGCCGTGACCGATTGCTTCAGGCTGCGCAGCGACGCCGCCTGGGCCTTGCTGCGGCCCTCGGCCAGCGCTTCGGCGAAGTTGGCGAACAAGACCGTGAACCACAGCCAGACGGCGGTGGCGAGGATGAAGCCGGGCGCGGCTTCGGCCTGGCCGTACAGCGCCTGCACGTACAGCAGCGTGGTGATGATGCTGCCGACGTAGACCACGAACATGACCGGGCTGCGCAGCTGGACGCGCGGGTCCAGCTTTTTAAAGGCATCGACGATGGCCGGCATCAGCAGCTCCGAGTCGAACAGACTCAGCTTCCTGGCGGGCGGATTGGTAAAGAGCGTCATCTCTTTGTGCGTTGCTTGTGACATGGTGTTTCCTTATTTGACAAACAGCTGCAGGTGTTCGACCACAGGGCCGAGCGCCAGCGCCGGAACGTAGTTGAGCACGCCCACCAGGGCGACCACGCCGACCAGCAGGCCGACGAAGATCGGGCCGTGCGTCGGCAGCGTGCCGGAGTTGACCTCCAGGCGCTGCTTGCCGGCCAGCGAACCGGCGATCGCCAGGATGGGCACGATCACGGCGAAGCGGCCGAACCACATGGCGATGGCCAGCATGGTGTTGTAGAACGGCGTGTTGGCCGACAGGCCGCCGAAGGCGCTGCCGTTGTTGTTGGCGGCCGAGCTGAACGCATACAGGATCTCGGAGAAGCCGTGCGCGCCGGGGTTGAGGATGCCCGCCTTGCCGGCGTCGCACATGACGGCGATGGCGGTGCCGGCCAGCACCAGCGTCGGCGTCACCAGGATGGTGATCGAGGTCATCTTCATTTCATACGCCTGGATCTTCTTGCCCAGGTATTCAGGCGTGCGGCCTATCATCAGGCCGGCGATGAACACCGCCATGATGGCGAAGATCAGCATGCCGTACAGGCCGGCGCCGACGCCGCCGAAGATCACTTCGCCGAACTGCATCAGCAGCATCGGGATCATGCCGCCGATCGGCATGAAGGAATCGTGCCAGGAGTTGACCGCGCCGCACGAGGCGGCCGTGGTGACGGCGGCGAACAAGGTGGTGGCGCTGATGCCGAAGCGGGTTTCCTTGCCTTCCATATTGCCGCCCGGTTGCAGCGCGCCGGCCGACTGGTCGACGCCCATCGCCTGCAGCGCGGGATGGACTTGCTGCTCGGCGCCCATCACCGTCACGGTGCACACCACGAACAGCAGCGTCATGGCGGCCAGCACGGCCCAGCCCTGGCGCCGGTCGCCGACCATGCGGCCGAAGGCGAAGCACAGGCCGGCCGGGATCAGGAAGATAGACAGCATCTGGGCGAAGTTGCTCAGCGCCGTAGGGTTTTCGTACGGATGGGCCGAGTTGGCGTTGAAGAAGCCGCCGCCGTTGGTGCCCAGCAGCTTGATCGCTTCCTGCGAGGCGACCGGGCCCATGGCGATGGTCTGGGTCGAGGTGGTCAGCGTTTCGGTGACCGGCTCGCCCTTGGCGTCCTTCAGCGGCTGGCCGTCGGCGCCGACTTTAGGCTGGGTGTAGGTGACGGCGTCCATCAGCGCCACGTCCTTGTAGGCCGAGAAGTTCTGGATCACGCCCTGGCCCACCAGGAACACGGCGAAGATAAACGACAGCGGCAGCAGCACGTACAGCGTGGAGCGGGTGACGTCGACCCAGAAGTTGCCGATCGATTTGGCCGAACGCGACGAGAAGCCGCGGATCAGCGCATAGGCGACGGCGATGCCGGTGGCGGCCGAGAAGAAGTTCTGGCCGGCCAGCACCAGCATCTGGGTCAGGTAGCTCATCGTGGTTTCGCCGCCGTAGCCCTGCCAGTTGGTGTTGGCGACGAAGCTGACGGCGGTGTTGAACGACGAGTCGGGGCTGACGTTGCCCAGGCCTTGGGGATTGAGCGGCAGGAAAGCCTGCACGCGTTGCAGGCCGTATGTCACCAGCACGCCCACGCCGTTAAACAGCAGCAGCGCGATGGCGTAGGCCTTCCAGTTCTGGCCTTCGGTCCTGCCGTCCTTGCCGGCGATGCCGGCGGCGCGGTACAGCAGGGTTTCAATCTTGCCCAGCCAGCCGAGGCCGGGAACCGAGCCCTCCTCGCCTACGCGGGCCAGCAGGATGCCCAGCGGGTAGGACAGCGCCAGCAGCGCGGCCAGGAACGCCACCAGCAGTATGATCGATTGGGTCGTCATCACAGGTCCTCCGCTTTCAACAGGGCCACCACCAGGTAGGCCAGCAGGCCGGCCGAGGCGACCGCGCCGATCAGGTAAAAGATGTTCATTGCTTCCCTCCCAGCTTGTCGCAGCCGATGGCAAACGCCACGCTCACGGCAAAAAAGACCACCATTGCGCCGATAAATACTATGTCCATCACACCCCTCACAGGTCTTGTTTTGATACTGGGAAGGTTAGCGATTGGGGTCTAAAGATGGTGTAAAGACTTGGGCAAGGGGTGTAAACAAAGCGTAAAAATGGCTGGCGTTTATGCTTTGTTTACAGGGAGGGGCCGACTATTTAGAACATTTTTACGGGGGCAGGAATACGCTTTTTCTGTCTCCACTTCGTAAAGAAAATATGCTTACCTCCGTACACGGCATCTGGGTGCCGCTGGCCACGCCGATGCATCATGGTGAAATCGATTTATCCCGTTTGCAGCACCTGGCCTCCGGCCTGATCAAACAGGGGGCGCACGGGCTGGTGGTGTGCGGCACCACCGGCGAGGCGCCCCAGCTGGACCTGGCCGAGCAAGGCGCGGCGCTGGCCGCCGTGCTGGAAGTGGCGCACAAGCGCTGCCCGGTGCTGATGGGCATAGGCGGCAGCGACACCTACGCCGCCGCCAGCCGCGTGCTGCAGTTCGACGACATGGAGCTGGCCGGCTATCTGGTGTCGACCCCGGCCTACGTGCGGCCGTCGCAGGAAGGCTTGCTGCGCCACTTCGAAACCATCGCCGCCTCCACCGGCCTCCCCATCGTGCTGTACAACGTGCCGGCGCGTACCGGCGTCAACCTGGAGCTGGCCACGGCCGCGCGGCTGGCCAGGCGGCCGCAGTTCGCCGCCATCAAGGAGGCCGGCGGCAGGCTGTGCCAGATCACCGGCCTGCTCGAACAGACGCCGCTGTCGGTGCTGTGCGGCGATGACGCGCTGCTGTTGTCGGCGCTGATCGGCGGCGGCCATGGCGCCATCTCGGCCTCGGCCCATATCCGGGTCGACTTGTTCGTGCAACTGTACGAACTGGTGGAGCAGCAGCGCCTGCCCGAGGCGCGCGAACTGTTCGCCCGGCTGCTGCCGCTGATCCAGCTGATGTTCTCGGAGCCCAATCCGGCGCCGCTGAAGGCGGCGCTGGCGATGCAGGGCCTGCTGCGCGACGAACTGCGCCTGCCCATGACGCCGGCCACCAATGCCTGCAAGGCGCGCATCGCCACCGTGCTGGAAGCGCTGGACGCCATTCCCGTCTACACCGCAGCGGAGGCCATATGATCGTCGCCCTCACCGGCATGGACGGCAACGGCACCGTCTCCGACCTGGCCGAAGACCTGGCGATGCTGCGCGTGGCGGCCGGCAGCCGCGTGCTGCTGGTCAGCCCCAATCCCGGCGCCTACGACCCGCAACTGTATGACGACCTGGTGATCGACGCCTCCGACCGCGACGCCGATGCGGCGCTGGCGCGGGCGGCGGTGATCGTGGCGCTGGTGCGCCCGGCCGAAATCGAACAAGGCCATCACGCAGCATTCCTGACCCGGCTGCGACGGGCGCAGGAAGCCAATCCCTGCGCCCGCGTGCTGGTGACCGTGGCCCACGGCAGCGAGCCGCTGACGCCCCACCAGACCGGATGCCTGCTGGTGTTCGTCGCGCAAATCCCGGGCGCGCGCCTGGCCGACACGCTGGAACTGGACCAGCGCGGCACCTACCACTCCCACCACAGCGAACTGGAACTGGACAGCCGCAAGACCGCCTACGTGCTGTGCGCCCCGGAAGTACGCCATCTCTACAGCGAAGTATTCCGCGGCCGCGCCGCCAGTGCGTATCGCTAAAAAAAAGGGGCGCGCGCCAGGCGCCGCCCCTTCCCTCACCGCCAGGAATCCGATCAGAACACTTTGCTGATGGTCAGCTGCAGCGCGGTCTTGCCGAGGAACTTGCCGTTGGCCGGCGACGCGTAGGCCGCCTTGCCTGCATTGGTGCCGATGACGGCCAGCGCGCCCGTCACCACGCCGAAGTCCCTGGTCGCGCCGATCTTCCAGTCGCTGTAGCTGGACGCGCCGTTATGCTTGACGTTCTGATGGCCCGCATGCAGGTTGACCGTGAAGCCCTCGCCCGCCTCGATATTGGCGCCGATGTCCACATAGCCGCTGTTCTTGCTGTCGACAAAACCAAACAGATTCGTCACGGCGTGCGAATACTTGATATAAGCAGGACCATAACCCAGCTGGCCATACACCTCGGTGGTGTTGGCGTTGGCGAAACCGCCGACATGCGCCAGGCCGTTGGACGGATAGACATACGTCAGCACGCCCACATCGTAGGCCACGTCGGCCGTGACCTGCCCGCGCTTGCCGGCATAGATATCCACCTCGACATCGCCGCTGCCGCCGGCATCCTTGGTCCACTTGATGGTCGACAGCCAGGTGCCCGCATACAGGCCGGTCGGATTGTTCACATAATCGAAGCCGCCCTGCAGCGCCGGTTTCAAGCGCGTCTGCGAAATGCCCCGATAGCGGTAATCGCTGACCAGCGCCGCATTGAAGCTGGTTTCGTGGTCCGGCTTGGCGGCCGGCGCGGCATCCTCGGCACAAGCCTGCGTGCCAGTGAAAGCAGCGACGATGGCTGCGGCGAGTATTATTTTTTTCATGTTGCGGTCTTTCTTACAGTGGTTAAGTCAAATCAAGCGGAAAAAACTTCGCGGTACAAGGCGTCCATATCGGCCGGCGCCTGTCCGTGGACAACGGTGTTGGCCAGCGTGGCCGACATCACCCGCGACGCATAGGCGCGCACGGCGGCGCGCTCCTCGGCGGTGGGTTCGTCGATGCCGCCGACCAGCACGAACAGCACGCGCAGGCCGGGATTGAACATGCGCGCCGCATTCAGGCGGGCGATCAGCTGGTACTGGGTCGACAGGTCGACCTGCATGGGCGTCACCGGCACCACCACCAGCCGCGCGGCGATCAGCGCGGCGCGGCTCTCGGCGGTGTCGCGGCCCTCGGTGTCGATGACGATATCGTTGTAGCGGGCGCGCAGCTGCTCCAGATCCTCCACCAGCGAGCGGCCGGTGATGGCGCGCGTCGCCACGCGGGGCCGCACGCCGGCGGCGGCCAGCTCGCTGCACCAGCTGCTGGCGGCGGCTCCGGGGTCGGTATCGACCAGCATCACCTTGCGCCCGGCCCGCGCCCGCAGCAGCGCCAGGTTGTTGGCGACGATGGTCTTGCCGGCGCCGCCGCTCTGGTTGGCGATGGCGACGATCATGCCGCGCCCCGCGCCGCCAGCGGCGTCAAACGGCCGAATTCCGCGCCCGGCAAGGCCCGCATCACCGCCTCCATCACCTGCACCGCCAGCGCGCGCGACACGCACAGCCACACCCTGGCGCGGGCGCCGTGGTCGCAGGCCTCGACCCGCATGAACTCCATGGCGTCGCCGCAGGTGCGCATCACCAGCGCCCGCAGCGCGGTGACGGCATTGGTGTCGACGGTGAGCTGCATCAGGCAGGCGCGCGGGCGCGGCGGACGGGCCCTGTGCTGGCTCTGGGCGGACCTGGTGTGGAAGAATGCGTGCATATCGAACCCCTGAATTGATCGTTGCGATACAAAACAGCTTATCGATGGCGCCGTAAAAACGGTCTAAAAAGGCAGGCCCGGTCTGTAAACATCGTGTATAAATTGGCCCGCGCCGTTTTTTTGCCGCGATTACGCCCGGTTGAGGATAGAATACGCAAACGTCCGCATAAAACTGTACATAAACCCAGTATCGAAATTACAAGCTTGATCACGTATGGCCACTAAAAAACCAGTTTCCGACTACAGCGAATCATCCATCCGCGTCCTCAAGGGCCTGGAGCCCGTCAAGCAACGCCCTGGCATGTACACCCGCACCGAGAATCCGCTGCACATCATCCAGGAGGTGATCGACAATGCCTCGGATGAGGCGCTGGGCGGACATTGCAAAAACATTATCGTCACGCAGAACGCCGACGGCAGCATCACCGTCGAAGACGACGGCCGCGGCATCCCGGTCGGCCTGCACCCTGAAGAAGGCGTGCCGACGGTGGAAATCGTCTTCACCCGCCTGCACGCCGGCGGCAAGTTCGACAAGGGTTCGGGCGGCGCCTACGCCTTCTCCGGCGGTTTGCACGGCGTCGGCGTATCCGTCACCAATGCGCTGTCCAAGCGCCTGGAGATCACCGTCTGGCGCAAGGAGCCCGACGGCACCGGCCTGCACAAGCTGGCCTTCGAGCACGGCGACGTGGTCGAGCCGCTGTCCTCCGTGGTCGCCCCGCGCGACGGCAAGAAGTCCGGCACCCGCGTCACCGCCTGGCCGGACGCCAAATATTTCGACTCCCCCGCCATCTCGCAGACCGAGTTGCAGCGCCTGTTGCGCTCCAAGGCCGTGCTGCTGCCGGGCGTCACCGTCACGCTGGCCAACGCCAAGACCGGCGAATCGCAGACTTGGCAGTACAACGACGGCCTGCGCGGCTATTTGACCGAAGCGCTGGCGCAATCGACCGACGGCGAGACCCTGATCCCGCTGTTCGAAGGCGCGCAGTTCGCCGGCCCGGACGCCGAAGGCTTCGCCGAGGGCGAAGGCGCGGCGTGGGTGGTGGCGTGGACCGAACAAGGCGCCATCGTGCGCGAATCCTACGTCAACCTGATCCCAACGCCCAACGGCGGCACCCACGAATCGGGCCTGCGCGACGGCCTGTATGGCGCGGTGAAGAACTTCGTCGAGATGCACTCGCTGCTGCCGAAAGGCGTCAAGCTGCTGCCGGAAGACGTGTTCGCGCGCGCTTCCTTCGTGCTGTCGGCCAAGGTGCTGGACCCGCAGTTCCAGGGCCAGATCAAGGAACGCCTGAACTCCCGCGACGCCGTGCGCCTGGTCTCGACCTATTCGAAGCCGGCGCTGGAGCTGTGGCTGAACCACCACGTCGACTACGGCAAGAAGCTGGCCGAATTGGTCATCAAGCAGGCGCAATCGCGTCTGCGTTCGCTGCAAAAGGTCGAGAAGAAGAAATCGTCCGGCGTGGCCGTTTTGCCGGGCAAGCTGACCGACTGCGAATCGACCGACGTCACCCGCACCGAATTGTTCCTGGTCGAGGGCGACTCGGCGGGCGGCTCGGCCAAGATGGGCCGCGACAAGGAATTCCAGGCCATCCTGCCGCTGCGCGGCAAGGTGCTCAACTCCTGGGAAACCGACCGTGACCGCCTGTTCGCCAACAACGAGATCCACGACATCTCGGTGGCGATCGGCGTCGACCCGCACAACGCCGACACCATGCCGGACCTCTCCGGTCTGCGTTACGGCAAAATCTGCATCCTCTCCGATGCGGACGTCGACGGCTCGCACATCCAGGTCTTGTTACTGACGCTGTTCTTCAAGCACTTCCCCGGCCTGATCGCCAACGGGAACATCTGCATCGCCCGCCCGCCGCTGTACCGCGTCGACGCGCCGGCACGCGGCAAGAAGCCGATCCAGAAGCTGTACGCGCTCGACGCCGGCGAACTGGTGGCGATCGAGGACAAGCTGCGCAAGGACGGCCTGAAGGAAGGCGCCTGGTCGATCTCGCGCTTCAAAGGCCTGGGCGAGATGAACGCCGAACAGCTGTGGGAAACCACCATGAATCCGGATACCCGCCGGCTGCTGCCGGTATCGCTGGGCGCCTACGCGCACGGCGAATCGTCGGCGCGCTTCAATATGCTGATGGGCAAAGGCGAAGCGGCCGCGCGCCGCGCCTGGATCGAAGAACACGGCAACGAAGCCGAAGCAGATATCTAATTACTGACCGACTATGACTCATCAAGCAAATCTCTTTGACGAACCGGCGCCGGAAACGGCAGCGGTGGCTCAACCTTCAGCACCAGCGCCCTCGCCTGCGCCCGCGCAAGCGACCGGCGACGAAGCCGGTGACGTGGCCGCACGCGGCGGCGAAACCGGCAATCCGCCGGACGGCGGCGCTGGTGGCGACAACGGCGGCGACAGCGGCAATGACGGCAACGGCGGCAATGGTGGTGGCAACGGCGGCAACGACGGCCCCCTGGGCGGCGGCGATGACGGCGACGGCGGCGATACGCTGACCCTGTCCACCTTCGCCGAACGCGCCTACCTCGACTACGCGATCTCGGTGGTCAAGGGCCGCGCGCTGCCGGACGTATGCGACGGCCAGAAGCCGGTACAACGCCGCATCCTGTACGCGATGAACGAAATGGGCCTGAACAGCACCGCCAAGCCGCGCAAGTCCGCGACCGTGGTCGGCGACGTGCTGGGTAAGCTGCACCCGCACGGCGACCAGTCGGTGTACGACGCCATGGTCCGCATGGCGCAGGACTTCTCGCTGCGCTATCCGCTGGTCGACGGCCAGGGTAACTTCGGCTCGCGCGACGGCGACGGCGCCGCTGCAATGCGATACACCGAAGCCCGATTAACGCCTATCGCCAAAGTGCTGCTGGACGAGATCAACCTCGGCACCGTGGAATTCCAGGCCAACTACGACGGCTCGACCGAAGAACCATGCCTGCTGCCGGCGCGCCTGCCCATGGTGCTGCTGAACGGCGCCTCCGGTATCGCGGTAGGCCTGGCGACGGAAATCCCGTCGCACAACCTGGGCGAAGTGGCGCAAGCCGCCGTCGCCATGATCCGCAATCCGAAAATCTCGCACGGCGAACTGATGGCGATGATCCCGGGCCCGGACTTCCCGGGCGGCGGCCAGATCATCACCCCGCCGTCGCAGATCAGCGACATGTACGCGACCGGCCGTGGCAGCATGAAAGTGCGCGCCCGCTGGAAGATCGAAGAGCTGGCGCGCGGCCAGTGGCAGGCGGTCGTCACCGAACTGCCGCCGGGCACCTCGTCGCAGAAGGTGCTCGAAGAGATCGAAGAGCTGACCAATCCGAAGATCAAGATGGGCAAGAAGGCGCTGTCGCCTGAACAGCTGGCGCTCAAATCGCTGATCCTCAATTCGCTCGACACCATCCGCGACGAATCGGGCCGCGCCGCGCCGGTGCGCCTGGTGTTCGAACCGAAATCGAAGAACCAGGACCAGACCGAATTCATGCTGCTGCTGCTGGCGCATACCTCGCTCGAATCGTCGGCCTCGATCAACCTGGTGATGATAGGCGGCGATGGCCGTCCGCGCCAGAAGGGACTGACCGACATCCTGCAAGAGTGGATCGAATTCCGCTTCGCCACCGTCACCCGCCGCACGCAGTACAAGCTGGGCAAGGTCGACGCGCGCATCCACATCCTGGAAGGCCGCGAGACCATCCTGCTGAACATCGATGAAGTGATCCACATCATCCGCAACTCGGACGAACCGAAAGCGGCGCTGATGGAGCGCTTCCGCCTGTCGGAAATCCAGGCCGAAGACATCCTGGAAATCCGCCTGCGCCAACTGGCCCGCCTGGAAGCGATCAAGATCCAGCAGGAACTGGCCGAGCTGCGCAAGGAAAAAGGCCTGCTGCAAGACCTGCTCGACAATCCATCGTCGATGAAGCGCGCCATCATCAAGGAAATCGACGCCGACGCCAAGACCTATGGCGACGCCCGCCGCACCCTGATCGAAGAAGCGCAGAAAGCCGTGGTCGAACAGAAGGTGGTGGACGAACCTGTCACCGTCATCATTTCGGAAAAAGGCTGGATACGCGCACGTACCGGCATCGGCCACGACGCCACGCAGTTCACCTTCAAGGCCGGCGACACGCTGTACGGCGCCTTCGAATGCCGCACGGTGGACAACCTGCTGGCCTTCGGCAGCAACGGCAAGGTGTATTCGGTGCCGGTAGCTGCGCTGCCTAACGCACGCGGCGACGGCGTGCCGATCACCACGCTGATCGACCTGGCCTCGGGTGCGCGCATCCTGAATTACTTCGCCGGCTCGGGCACGACCCAGCTGATGCTGGCCACCAGCGCAGGTTTCGGCTTCGTCGCCAAGGCTGGCGACATGGTCAGCCGCATCAAGGGCGGCAAGGCCTTCGTCACGCTGGAGGAAGGCGATGTACCGCTGCCGCCGGCCGTGGTGCCGGAAAGCGCCAGCGCGGTAGCCGTGCTGTCGTCGGGCGCGCGGGTGCTGGTGTTCGGCATGGACGAGATGAAGGTGCTGACCAACGGCGGCCGCGGCGTGATCCTGATGGAGCTGGCCGACAAGGAGACGCTGGTATCGGCCAAGCCGATCAGCCAGAAAGGCGTGATCGTCTCCGGCATCGGCCGTGGCGGCAAGCCGCAGGAAGAACGCTTGTCGGCATCGGCGCTGGCGGTCCACTTCGGCAAGCGCGCCCGCAAGGGCAAGGAACTGGCAACCAGGATCAAGCCAAATGCGCTGACGCCTATCGTCTGAACCAAGCAGACGTAAAAAAAACCGCCGGCGCCGAACGCGATCTTGATCGCGTTCAGGCCGGCGGTTTTTTTATGCGCTACCAGTTAGTTCTTGGCGGCGGCGGCTTTGACGTCGGCTGCCGATTTGGCTTTGACGGCATCGGTCTTGTTGGCGGCGATGGCTTTGTCGGCGGTCGCGTCAACGGTTTCCTTGATCGCCTTGGCATCGGCCTTCACGGCTTTTTTGCCGGCTTTTTCTTCAGCCTTGGCGACAGCCTTGTCGCCCTTGGCTTCGGCCTTGGCTTTGTCTTCAGGATCGGCCTTGGCTACTTTTTCGTTGGCTTTGGCTTTTTCCACTTCGACGTGGGCGGCGGCTTCGTCATGGGTCTTGTTGGCTTTGGCGACAGCCTTGTCGGCTTTCTTGTCGGCTTTGACGTCGGCCTTCATTTCCTTCTGCTGCGCCTTGGCCACGTCCTTGTTGGCTTCATTTTCAGCCTTGACGACGGCTGGGGTCTGAACCGGAGCGGTTTGTGCGTAAGCGGCGGTTGCAAACAGGCCGGCGATCAGGGTAGCGATAATCTTGTTCATGGTGTTTCCTCTCAAAGTTTTATTTGGATGCGTTCTTGTTCTTGCCACGTATTCAGAATAGGCCTATGAGCGGAAGCACTCTGTACGGTACCGTACTTAAACGAAATTACTTGCCAGCCCCCGGGCGCGAGTACAAATCGATGATGGCGCCGATGGCGTCCGCGCAGACGGCGCAGAACTTCTCGCTGCGGTCGAACATGATGCACTGCATCTGCGGGCGGTAGTAGCCGCTGGCCTCATAGTTCGCACCCTCGAACGCGCCCACCGTGTGGAAATGCGGATCCTTCGAGAACAGCGCGGCGGTCGAATCGAGATCCTTGCGGAACAAGGCGCTCATCTCCGACTCCGGCCGGTTGGCCGCACGCAGCGCGGCGCGCTCCTTCTGGTAGGCGCGCGACGCCGTTTCATACGTCTCCTTCTGCCACGGCGTCGGCAGCGGCGTGCCGGCCTTGACGAACTTCTTCCATTTCAGGTTGGCCGGATCGCGCAGCGCCGTCGCATTCGGCTCCCAAGGCTCCTGGCGCGTGCCGTTCGACTGATAGGCCACCGGCGAGGTGTAGTACTCGTCGGCCAGGCCGGCGAAGTGGTGGCCGAATTCGTGCACGAACAGGTAGTTGGCCCAGTCGTTGCTGGCCGCCGCAGTGCTGAACTGGCCGAAGATGCCGCCGCCGCCGTAAGTCTCGTTGTTCACCAAAATCTCGATGAACTCATACGGCGCGTACTGCGCCAGCTCGCGCAGCGCGCGGTTGTCGGTGGTGAGCACGTAACGCTCGCTGCCGAAGATGTCGTAGCGCGTGCCGAGCGGCGACGCGTGATGCACGCCGGTCGAAGGACGCGATACGCCCGATTCCTCGGTCGGCAGCGCCAGCGCCCAGACGTTGAAGTCCTTGGCGCGTTCCTTGAACGGCGAAGTGTCGAACAGATGGTCGGCCAGCTTGCGCGCGGTCGCCTCGAACTTGGCCATGTCGGCCTTGGTGTAGCCGTCGCCCAGGATCAGCAGGTCGACCTTGTCCGGCGACGGGCCGTTGACGCGGATGGCGATAGGCTTGGGCGCTGCGGCCATCGATGCCGGCGGCGTCTGTTTGCGCACCACGTCCATCGCGTCGGTATCGATGTCGGCGGTCCACGCCACCGAGAAGGCGTTGCGGTCGTCGCGCTTCAGGATGCGCACGCGCACCGGACGGTCCGGCTTGGGAAAGCGCACCGACTCCTGGAAGCCGCGATTGGCGCGTGTCGCCTCGTCGGTGCTGCGCCATTCGGCGAAGATGGTGGAGAAGCCCCGCGAGTACAGCAGCTCGCCGGTCTTGGCGTCCACCACCTCGACCATATTGTTGCCGCGATTGGTGTTGTCGATGGTGGCGCGCATATCGCCCGGCCAAGGCAGCGGCTCGATCACCACGCGCTCCATCGCATAGCTTTCGTTCAGCGCATTGCCGCTGTGGAGATAGTCGACACGGACGGTGGCGGGTTGCGCGGCCAACGCCGGCAGCGCGGAAATGGCCGTGAAGGCGGCCAGCGCAAAGGATACGAAGCGGTTCATGGAACTCCTGATGGGCAGTGTACGATGCCCGCCATTGTAATCCTGTACGGCACGAAATCGGCAGTTCGCTAGTCGATCCTGACCGCGCAAGCCTGCGCGCCCTCGGCCAGGCCCAGACGCGCCAGCGCCGGGGGCATCAGTTGCAGCGTGTCGTCCAGCAGTTCACCCTGCGCCAGCGTGGCGCGGAAGTCCGCAGCCTCCCGATTGCCGACCAAAAACACGTCCCCGGCCTCGACGGCCAGGCTGCGCACACCCACATCCTGCGCGGCCACCACGGTGCGCAACATGGCGGCACGCGCCTCCGCTATCGGCCCGCCGTCGAAGATGTCGACGTAGGAATCCACATCAAAGCCCTCCGCCACCAGTATGCCGAACGGCAGTTCGCCGTCAGGATGCAGCTGCCCCATGGCCCACTGCGCATCCTTGGTCAACAGCGACACATACACCGGCATGCGCGGCATCAGCTCGGCGATAAAACTCTTGGAACGCCCGCCCGTGCGTTGCTCCGCCTCGGGAAACGGCATCTTGAAAAAGCGGTGGCCGAGCGCATCCCACACCGGGCTGTTGCCCTCGTCGTCGCACAAGCCGGGGTTTTCCGCGCCGATGCGCTCCGCGAACAGATGGGGATAGTTGCGGATGAACAGCAGCCGCCCGCGCGACAGCAACTGCGGCGCCAGCGTCGCCTCATAGGCCGGTTCGATGTAAAACGAACTGAGCAAGGTATGCCCCGACAAATCCTCGCACAAGCGCAGCGTGTGCTCGCGGTTGCTGATGCCCAGTTCCTCGCTGCCGTGCACCAGGAATTCATTCCGATAGCAATAGAACGGGCCGTTGGCTGCGGCGGTGGCGACGATGCCGCTGGTGCCGACCACCCGCCCCACGCGCAAGTCTTCCAGCACGAAGTGGTAGATCTCGTCGCCGCTCACCGGCCCGCTGCCCTCAAACGCCCGCAGCGAGCGCGTGAGGCGCTCTTCCAGGCGGGCGCGGTCGGGCTTGAGCGTGCGGATGCTGAAGGTCGCCGCCTTGGAAAATTCCACGATGGTGTCGAGATCATCCAGCGTGGCCGGACGCAACAAATAATCCAGGTGATTCATTCCAAGTCCTCTCCGCCAATGTCAGTCTCAGCTTCCGGCATCGCCAGCCGGGCTCGTTCTTCGCGCGGTGTATAGCCGAAATAATTACGATAGGTCGTGGAAAAATGCGATCCTGAAGTGAAGCCGCACACCAGCCCCACTTGCAGTATCGATAGCGTGGTCTGCTTCAGCTGGCGGCGGGCGTGCTTGAGGCGCAGTTCCAGATAGTATCGCGAAGGGAAGGTGTCGAGGTGCTGGCGGAACAGGCGCTCCAGCTGGCGGCGCGATACCCCGACCAGCTGGGCGATGTCCTCCGCCTGCAAGGGCTCGGCCAGATTGGCCGCCATCAGTTCCAGCGCATCCTTGAGGCGGGCCGAGCCCACCGCCGGTTGCGCCGATGCCGGCACGGGCTGCCGCTCGTCGCCGCCGCGCAGGCGGTCCAGCCCCAGCCCGGCCGCCACTTCCGCCGCGAACATGCTGCCGTGGCGTTTGCCCAGCCAATGCAGCAGCAAATCCGTGACCGCCGCGCCGGTGCCGGCGCTGATGCGGTTACGGTCGATTTCGTACAGGCCCGGCGTGAACACCGTCGCTGGATAACGCTCCACCGCCTCGGCCTGTATGCGCCAATCGATCGCCGCGCGATAGCCATCGAGCAAACCGAGCTGCGCCAGCACCTGCGCGCCGGTGCCGCAAGCCCCCAGCACCCAGGGGCCGTCATTGCCGAAGCGCTGCAACTGCTGCACCAGGCATTGTCCGACCTGCCCGAGCGGCCGCTCGTCGACGCGCCCGTCGGCGATCAACAGCAGCAAGCCGGGTTGTTCGGGATTGAGCCTGGCCAGCGGGTCGGCCGCGAGCGTCAGCTGGCATTGGGTCTGCGCTGTTTCGCCGTCGGGGCTGTATTGCCGCACCCGATACAGCGGTTCGCCCTCGACCTCGTTGGCGGCGGTGAAGACGGAGCGCACCGCCCCCAGCGTGAACAGCGAGAAGCCGGGCAGCAAGATCAACGAAACGGAAAAGGGATACCCCATACATTTAGTCCTCGATCCGGGCAGCGTGCGGCCTCAAGCCGACAGCAGCGGCCCGCTGCGCAGGGCCTGCTTGCCGGCCACCTTGCTCAGGCGCGTTCCGGGCGCTACATAGCGCCGATTCTCGCGGGCGAAATAGCAGCCGTCCACCGGCGCCAACAATTGTTGCACGCTGCCGCTGACAGGGTCAATCAAGTCGATTAACGGTTCGCCGGCGCGCACGCTGGCGCCCAGCTCACGCAAGTACACGACCAGCCCCGCCGACGGCGCCGCCACCGGCATGCAGCCGGCCAGCGGCGTGGGCTCGCAGGCCGGCGGCACGGCTTGCGAAAGCGGGCCGGCCAGCACGCCCTGCAAGCGCAGGAAATCCAGTATGGCCGCCGCGTCGCGCGTGGCCGTGGCATGGTCGACATCGACAAAGCCGCGCAGTTCGATGGTCGCGGCAAGGCAGGCCAGCGGCACGGGGAAGTCTGCGCCGGCCAGCGCCGCGATATCCCACCAGATGCGCGAGCAGGCTTCATCGAACGGATCGTCGCCGGATTCCGTCTCCAGCAAGGCCACGCTGGCGCCCAGCAAGCCGGCCAGCGGCGCCACGCGCTGCCACAACGGCGTGCCGGTGTACAGGTGCAGCAGGGACTCGCAATCGCAATGCAGGTCCAGCACGACATCGGCATCGGCGGCCAGCCGCATCAGCGCCAGTCGCTGGGCCGACAGTTCGTCGCAGGCATCCAGATCGCGCTGGCGGTCGTGCAGGCTGGTGCGGATGGCGGCCCGTATCAACGCCTGATTGGCCTGCGCATCCGCGCCCAGCTGCGGCCGCACCAGCTGCCACACCGCCTGCGACAGATTGGGAAACAAGCGGTTGAAATTTTGCCCCGTGCGCAAATCGAAGCGGCCCTGGCTGCTTCCCAGCAGGGTGTGCGCCAGCCCGATGGGATTGGCGGCGGGCACCAGTATCACCTCGCCAAGCAGCAGGCCCTGCCGTTCCAGCTCGGCAAGCCGCAGCCGCAGATGATGGGCCACCAGCATGCCGGGCAATTCGTCCGCGTGCAGCGCCGCCTGGATATAGGCCTTGAGGCCGCGCTCCTGCTGGCCGAAGCGGAGATAGCTCAGGCTGCGGTGGGTGCCGGCGGCGGGAGAAGGGAGCGCGATGGTGATCTGTTCCATATAAGCTTTCAGTGCGCAGCCATCGAATGCCGCGGCGTCATTGCCATGCCTGATAGAGGGGAGTCTTGAGACGCACGGGCCGGACATCGAGACGGGCGTCGAAGACGGAATAGTCGTTGCCATCGAGGCCGGCGCTGTCCCAGCCGTGGGTGCGCGCATCGCGGCGCAGCACGAACTCGAAGCCCAGCTCGGGCGCGGGATCGCTGGCCACGCCCGGCCCCGGCAGCGACAGGTCGAAGGCGATGCCGGTGACCTGGTCGCGCGGCCCATCGACCAGTTGCGCCAGGGCGCGCTGTATGGCGTTCTCGCCAAGGATATCGGTGTAGGCGGGACGGATGTATTCCTGGTCCGGCACAAAGCCGGGCTGCCGGAACTTGAGCTCGCCCCTGGCCTGCTTGGCGGCCAGCACCTTCCCTTGCGCGCTGGCCAGGTCGTAGCGGTCGCCATTGTCCAGATAGGAAATCCGCACATTGCGCACATTCACCGGCCCCGCTTCCTGCGTCGCCTCGCGCAAGTCCAGCAGCAAGGCGCCGGTGGCGCCGACGATCTCGATCTCGCTGCCGTGGATGACGGCGGCCGTGTTCTCGTCCACGCCCAGGCCGATCTTGTAACCCTTGGCCAGCATCAGCGCCAGCATACGGCCGACCCGGCCCCGCTTGAGGAAATGCTGGTCGATGAACAGCTGGTCGCCGACGAAGCCCAGGCCGCGATCGATCTCCTTCCCTTCGCGCATCACGCCCTTCAGCACCAGCAAGGGATTGAGCGCATCGCGGAACATCACGCGGCTCATGATGGCGGCGCCGGCGCTGGTGCCGGCGATCACGCCGCCCCGCGCCTGCAAGTCCTGCACCGCCTGAAGCACCGGCGACGCCACGCCGCCGGGATTGAGCACGTCGGCATAGCGCTCCTGCGCGCCGCCGGTGAAATACACGCCGGTGGCGGCGCGGATCTTGGCGACGTTGGCCGGATCGGCAGCGGCCCGCCGCGCCGACTCCAGATTCTCGCCCGTCCAGAGCGGCGCTATCTTCAGCAACTCCACCTGGGCGCCACGGCGCCGCAATTCCTGCGCGGCGTCGGCGCCGGTCTTTTCCGGCGCCGAGGAGGAAGTGGGAATGACGACAAAGCGCGCGCCCGGCCCGCCCGCCAGATCCACCAGCCGCTGGCGCACCGCGTCGTTGTCGTAGCGCACCGCACCGCCCATCGGCACCACGAAGCCGGCGACCGGCTGGAACGCGGGCGGCGCGGCGCCTTCCCCGGCATACGCCACGGCGCAGGCCAGTTGCGCTGCCCACAGCAGCAATATCGACACGGATTTCATGCGCAGCACCTTTCACCACCATCTCATTGCCAGCCATGTTGCCACCGATCCGGCGCCGGTAGCCATCGGCGCGCCGAATTTGCGCACATAGGCAATTCCATGTCGCACTGTCGGAAGTCCGCAACATTAACTTACTGGCTTTATTGCAACAATGCGACGCGGCTTTGTCCCAGAGCGACCAAGGCAGCTTCAAGCGCGCGCAAGCCGCGCAACGCTGCCTACACTGGAACCGTTCCATGGCTACACCGGAGTGGCGCAAGCATGGTGTTTGCGTCTGCCTACCCACTTTCGAGGACTGACCGCATGAAAACAGCTAGCAAGCACCACGCCTCTGCATTCCGCCGCTCCCGATGCGCCCATGCCGTACTGCTCGCGCTTGGCGGCATGAGCCTGGGCGTCGACGCGCAAACCATGCAGCGCGTGGAAATCACCGGCTCCAGCATCAAGCGCATCGAAGGCGAGGCGGCCTTGCCCGTTGAAATCATCAAGCGTGAGGACATCGACAAATCCGGCGTGACCACCGCCGCCGAACTGCTGCAAAAAATTTCCTCCAACGTCGGCGGCCTGACCGACGGCGCCAGCGTCAGCGACGTGATGGGCGGCCAGCGCGGCTTCAACGGCGCCAACCTGCGCGGGCTGGGCGTGTCCAGCACGCTGGTGCTGCTCAATGGCCGCCGCATGGCCAACTTCGCCAGCCCCGGCGACAATTCCGGCGTCGACCTGAACAACATTCCCGCCGGCGCCATCCAGCGCGTGGAAGTGCTGAAGGATGGCGCGTCGGCCATCTACGGCACCGACGCCATGGGCGGCGTGATCAACTTCATCACCCGCAAGGATTACCAGGGCGGCGACGTCAGCGTGTATGCGCTGAAAACCAGCGAAGGCGGCGGCGGCAAGACCACCGCCTCGCTGGCCGGCGGCTACGGCGACCTGGGCACGGACCGCTTCAATGTGTTCGGCGCGCTGGACGTGCAGAAATCGGAGCGCCTGGCCAGCTCCGAACGGAAGTTCATGCAGGAATACAGCCTGCCCGACCGGCTGTCGCCGCAGCTGTCGAGCACCACCTTCCCCGCCAACGTCGACCTGACCGCCGCCCAGCTGGCCCTGCTCAACAAATCCAGCTACCTCAAGGGCTCAGGCCCCGGCGGCACCTGGGTGCCTTCGCCCGGCCGGCGCGTCAACTTCGGCAAGGCCTCCTGCGTGGACGGCAGCCCCAACGTGGTGCGGCCGCTGGGGCCGGGCGGCACCGAGGGCTGCTCCTTCAACTACATGGGCGACTCGGAGGTCTATCCGAAGTCCAACAAGATGAGCTTCATCGGCCGCGCCACCTTCCAGCTCGCCGAGTCGCACCAGCTGTTTGCCGAACTCCTGCTCAGCAAGGCCGATACCGACTACGCGGCCTCGCCCGCCACCTCGGGCAGCATCAACGGCACCACCTCCGGCATCTCCCTGCCGGCGGACCTGCAAGCCAAGACCGGCATCGTCACTCCGATCAATTTCCGCTTCCGCCTGACGGATGCGGGCCGCCGCACCTCCGAAGTCACCAGCAAGGCGTCGCGCCTCGTGCTGGGCGCCACCGGGCGCGTGGGCAGCTGGGAATACGACACCGCCTACAACCACAGCGAAAACAAGGCCACCGACCTCGATATCGACGGCTGGGTTTCGCACAGCAAGCTGCTGGCAGGGATCGCCAAGGGGCTGTACAACCCCTTTGTTCCCGCCACCGACGACGCCGGCCGCAAGTTCATGAACTCGATCAAGATCGATGGCGCCGCCCGCATTTCCAAAGGCATCAGCGACAGCATCGACGGCAAGCTGACCCGCGCGCTGACGCCGATGGCCGGCGGCGACCTGATGCTGGCCCTGGGCGCCGAGCTGCGCCGCGAGAAGACGGAGTTCGCCTCCACCGATGCGCTGCGCACCAACGACGTGCAGGGCGACCGCGCCAGTTCCGACGCGCTGCTGGCCGACGCCTCGAACTCGCGCAACATCGCCGGCTTCTACACCGAGCTCAGCGCCCCGTTCACCAAGGAGTGGGAAGGCCAGTTCGCCATCCGCCACGACCGCTACAAGGGCGTGCACGATCCGCTGACCGGCATCACCACGCCGGAACTGAAAACCACCAATCCGAAGATCGCCGTCAGCTACCGCCCGAGCAAGGAGCTGCTGGGCCGCGCCTCCTACGGCACCGGCTTCCGCGCGCCGTCGATCGGCGAGCTGTTCCTGCCGGTCCGTTCCGGCACCACGGCCAGCTTCGTCAAGGATCCGGTGTCGGGCGAGATCGCCCAGTTCGATCTGGACCGCTACGGCAACCCGCTGCTCAAGCCGGAGAAATCCAAACAGTTCTCGGCCGGTCTGGTGGTTCAGCCCAACAAGAACTGGAACGGCAGCCTGGACTACTGGATCATCCACAAGACCGACATCATTTCCGAGATCGGCGAGCAGACCGTCTTCGACAATCCGATCTACTACAACGATCCGAACATCGTCGTGCGGGATAGCGACGGCGTGGTTTCCTATCTCCAGTTCAAAAAAGAGAACCGGGGCAAGCTCAACACGTCCGGCCTCGATATCGCGATCAACTGGCAGGGCGATACGGGTTCGTGGGGCCGCTTCAGCGCCAGCCTGTCCGGCACCTTGATCACCGAGTACAAGTTCCAGTCGGATCCGAACTCGCCGATGACCAACGGCCTCGGCGTCTTCCGCGACGACAAGGCGGTACAGCGCTGGCGCCACAAGCTCAATATCGACTGGACCCAGGGTCCGGTCAATCTGAGCTTGGGCAATACCTTCCTCTCCAGCTATCGCGACCAGAACATTCCGGGCCTGGCCGACCAGGGCTGGAACGACCGCGATGTCAAAGCCTATTCGCTGTGGGACTTGACGGGCAGCTATGCGTTCACCAAGAGCCTCAAGCTGCGCGCCGGCGTTATCAATCTATTCGATACGGCGCCGCCGTTCACCAACCAGTCGCGCTACTTCGAAGTCACCTGGGATCCGACCTATGGCGACCCGCGTGGCCGCTCGATGTTCGCCAACTTGCAGTACAAATTCTAGTCTTGCCCGACGCGCTCAGCCTCCGCTGGCTGAGCGCCGGGGCGGCATCACTTTGACTGCGATTCTATGGACCATCAATACCTGCATAGTCCCGTTCCCATTTCACCTGCGGCGCAGGCGCGCATTCCCGCGCTGCAAAGGATAGACCTGATCACGGTGCGCCTGCCGTATCTACGTCCATTTTCCACCAGCGTGCACACCTGGGCGGCCAAGGAAGCCTTGCTGCTGCGGGTGGAAGCGGACGGCGTGGTGGGCTGGGGCGAATGCGTGGCCGATCCCGATCCCTTCTACGCCAGCGAAACCACGCAGACGGTAAGGCATGTGTTCAAACAGTTTCTGCTGCCGCTGGTGCAACCGGGCCTGACGCTGGGCGAACTGCTGCACAGCTGGAGCCCCGTGCGGGGGCACGGCATGGCCAAGGCCATGGTGGAAAACGCGCTGCTGGATCTGATCGCGCGCCAGCAAGGCCAGCCGCTGCATAGCCTGCTGGGTCTGGCGGCGCGCCCCATCCAGTCGGGCGTCGCGCTGGGCATACAGCCGTCCATCCCCGCGCTGCTGGACGCCGTGGCCGACGCCATGAGCCGGCCGTACCATCGCGTCAAGCTGAAGATCATGCAGGGCAAGGATGTCGAATGGGTGGCGGCCGTGCGCGAGGCTTTTCCGGATCTGGCGCTGATGGCCGACGCCAACGGCGACTACCGGCTCGAACACGCGCCCATCCTGCGCGCACTGGACGCCTTCAATCTGCTCATGATCGAACAGCCGCTGTCGTATAGCGACATCGTCCAGCATGCGGCGCTGCAAAGCCAGCTGGCCACGCCGCTGTGTCTCGACGAATCGATCCATGATCTGGACGATGCGCGTTCGGCCTTGGCCCTGAATGCTGCGAGCATCGTCAACATCAAGCAAGGGCGGGTGGGTGGCATGATCGAATCGCTGCGCATCGCCGCGCTGTGCGAGCAGGCCGGCATCGGCGTCTGGTCCGGCGGCATGGACGAAACAGGCATAGGCCGCGCCTTCAATATGCAGTTGCAGGCAGCGCCAGGCTTCACCCTGCCCGGCGACACAGCGGAAACCTCGCGCTACTTCAAGGAAGACATCGTCGACCAGCCAGTGGTACTGGGCGACGATGGCTATATAGCGATGCCCGACGGGCCGGGCATAGGTGTCACCGTACTGGAGGAGCGAGTGACCCGCTACACGCTGGACCGCGAGCGCATCCTCTGAGATGGTCTCCAAGGGCTGGGGTATTCCAAATTACAACTTAGTCTAATTCAGTCTGATTGGAGATAAACGAGGCTAATTGAGTCTACTATTTACAAGCGCAGTCTAAAACAGTCCATGAATCATGGGCGCGAAATCTAATTTAGTCCCGTTTTAAAAGCGAAAAGTCTAAAACGAACCATAGTCCTGTTCCTGGATCTAACTTTTAGACCCATTTCAAAGGACGCAATCATGGCATTCGAAGCGAAGCAACCCATATACTTGCCCGTCGGGGACTTCCTGGAACTGCAATTCCATTTGATGGATACCCGACCCGGCGTCAAACCTGATGCCTTTGTGACGGAACTAGTCCAGCGCTGGCTGGCGATTGAAATGGAGCGGCTCGCGCTGCGCAAGAACGGCCAGGCGATGCGTGGATTTCAATGGAAGAATGTCTTCCTCCCCGACGGAACCAGTTTACGAACCAGCTATCAACAGACATTTGAGTTTGCCAAGGTAGCCGGCGATCGCATCCTGGCCGACGATGGAGAGTCCGTGACTCCCTCGCTGCTCGCCAATCGCCACGCGAAAGGACGCAATGCCTGGCGCTTTATCTGGCTACGCTTTCCTGGCGACGACTACTGGGTCCGTGCCGATGCTTACAGGGCGCGCTTTACCGAACAACAGCGAAGGCGCGCAATCAAAGAGGTTGATGCATCCGAATTGGTCTAAACCGTCCTGGCGGAGAGTCTAATTCGGTCCCGAGGTTGCTTTGCAGAGTCGATTTCAGTCTAACGAATTGGGCATCCAGTCGATTTCAGTCTAAAGAATTCGCCGCCCCGTCGATTCTAGACGTCATTAGACTGAATTGGCGCGGTTTCGACCGAATTAGACTCTGTGGCTAAAAAGAGTGCCCAACTCCCCGGGCGGCGAACCTAGTTTTTCTGCGTCAGCGACTGGCCGATATCGAGCGGGCGGATATCGAGCCGCATGTTCAGTATCGAATAGCTTTGCGGCGCGGCCGATGCGTAGCCGACGCTGTCGCGCGTTTTGCTGAAGGTGAACTGGAAGCCCAGCTCCGGCAGCGCCGTGTTGCGCCCACTGGTGGCGATGCCTATCGCCTCGCTGCGGCGGTTGTTCATCAGATTCTCCATCAGCTCCACCACCGCGTTCTTGCCCAGGATATCGGCCGAAAACACCGGATCGCGCAGCACCGCCGCATGCGCCTTCAACTTGCCTGACGCCTTGGCCTCCGACGGCGTGAAGGTATGCGTACCCAGGTCGTACTTGTCGCCCCTATCCAGATAGCTGATGACCGCATTGGAGACATTGAAGCCGCCGCTGGCCGGATCGGTAGTCGCGCGCGACAGGTCGATCAGCAGCGCGCCCTTGTGGCCGACGATCTCCACCCTGCGCCGGCTATCGATCACCATCGCCGTATTCTCATCGATGCCCAGCCCGAACTTGTAGCCCTTCTTGAGCATGGCCGGTATCATGCGCGCAAAACGGCCGCGCACCAGCAGGTGCTGGTCGACGAACACGTCGTCGCCGATGAAGCCCAACCCCGGCGCGATCTCCCTGCCCTCCGTGACGCCGCCGCGCAAAGTGGCAAACACCGTATTCGGCGCATAGAACATGGTGCTGCTCATGATGGCCGCGCCGGCGCTGCTGCCCGCCACCACGCCGCCGTTGCGATACAAATCCCACACCGCATCGAGCACCGCGCTGCGGCTGCCGTCCTCGCGCACCAGCGCCTGCGTGATGCGGGCCTGGTCGCCGCCGACGAAGAACACGCCGCCGGCGCCACGCACCGCCGCCGCCAGTTCGGGATCGTCGGCCACCTTGCGGAAATCGCTGTCGGCCAGCTTGACGGCCAGCGGCACCAGGAAAGCGTCCGCGCCGTACTCCTTGAGCCGGGCGACGATGGCCTCGCCCACCGGCGCCGGATCGGCGGCGGCCGACGGCAGCACCGCCACCCGCGCACCCGGCCCGCCCGCCAGCAGCACGATGCGCTGCCAGACGTCGGCATTGTCGGCCCGCAGATTGCCGCCGATGATGACCAGCGATCCCTTGGGCGCGGGCGTGGCCGCCAGCGCCCCGCCCAGCGGCACCGCCAGCATCAGCGCCGCCTGTAGGCAGTGCTTCAAGATTGACATCCGCATAATCGCTCCCGCAATGAAAAATGGGATGGCGCACCAGGCACCATCCCATCCAATATACCTGATTTCCTGCCGCCGCTAGCGGTAGCGGTAGAGCGGCTGCTGCAGCTGTATCGGGCGGATATCCATGCGCAGCTTGAGCACCGAATACGCCTCGACTTCGGTCGAGCTGTAGCCGACGCTGTTGATGGTTTTACTGAAGCGGAACTCGAAGCCCAGGTCAGGATAGGCATCACGCGGATTGCCGAAGGCGATGCCGATGGCTTCCTGCTGCGCGTTGTCGATCAGGTTGACCATCAAATCCAGCACCGCGTTATTCCCCAGGATGTCGTTGGTGAACACCGGCTCGCGGGTGTCGGGCTGGTTGGGATCGAGCTTGTTATCGGCCTTGTCGGCCGACGGCGTGAACTCGCGCGTCACCAGATTGAACTTGTCGCCCCGGTCCAGATAGCTGATGGTGGCGTTGCTGATGTTGAAGCCCTTGATGCCGCGGTCGGTGATCGCCGCCGACAGGTCCAGCAGCAGCGCCCCGCTGTAGCCGATGATCTCCACATCGCGCTTGGCGTTGACCACCATCGCGCTGTTCTCGTCGATGCCCAGGCCGATCTGGTAGCCCTTCTTCAGCATCACCGGGATCATGCGGGCGAAGCGGCCGCGCACCAGCAGGTGCTGGTCGACGAACACGTCGTCGCCGATGAAGCCCAGGCCCGAAGCGATCTCGTGGCCGTCGTTGACGCCCTGCTTGAGCATGTCCAGCGTCGGCTTGGCGTCGTAGAACATGGTGGTGCTCATGATGGCCGCGCCGGCGCTGCTGCCCGCCACCACGCCGCCGTCGCGGTACACATCCCAAACCGCGTCCAGCGCCGCCGTGTGCTTGCCGTCCGGGCGCACCAGCGCCTTGGTGATGCGCGCCTGGTCGCCGCCGGTGAAGTAGATGCCGGTGGCCGAATGGATGGCCGCCACCACTTCAGGATCCTCGGCCGCCTTGCGGTAGTCGCTATTGGGCAGCGTTACGCCCAGAGGAATGAAGAAAGCCTGCGCGCCATACTGATTGAGCTTGTTGACGGTGTTCTGGGCCGATTTCTCGGGATTGATCGAGGCCGAGCCGAACACGCCGATGCGCGCGCCCTTGCCGCCGGCCAGTGTCACGATGCGCTGCCAGACTTCGGCGTTGTCGGCGCGCAGACCGCCGCCGATGATGACCAGGTTGCCCGCCGGCGGCGCCAGCACGGGCTTGGGCGGCGGCACCGCCTTGGCCGGCTTGCTGGACTTGACCAGCACCTGCGGCGTCTTGCCGGCCGGCGTGGAAACCGCCACCTGCGCCGCACACACGCCGCCGCCGACGAATACCAGCAGCCATAGCATGACGAGACGCCGCAGCGTAAAACCTGTTAATTTCATGTTGCCCTTCCGATGAAAACCGGCGCCAGGGCTCTCGCCCGGCGCCGTCGATAATGCAGATGATACCAATCTATTACTGAATACGGCTTAAACCATCATTACGTTACATTACTTGAAGGCGTAATTGGCGCTGGCGTAGAAGCGGCGGCCGCGCGGATCGGTGTAGGTCGGATCATAGCCGGAAATGAAGAACGTGGCCTGGTTCGAGTACGGCGGCGCGGCGTTGAACAGGTTCTGCACCCCGGCGCGCAGCTTGAAGGCCTTGCTGACCTGCCAGGCGCCCGACATGTCCCACAGCGAATACGCCTTCACGCGGTTGGCCGCCACCACCGTGCCGTCGTCGGTGTTGATCGCCGAGTTCTGGTCTTCATAGCCGGCCGAATAGGTGTTCGACAGGCTGGCCGAGTACGGCCCCTGGTCCCAGTCGAAGGTGATGGTATGGCGCCAGCGCGGCACCGCGCCGTTGGTGACGAAGCGTCCCAGGTTGCTCAAATAGGGATCGCCCACCGCGTTCTGGATCTTCGAATCGAGCACATAGGTGCCCGACAGGTGGCCGCCGAAGTTGCCGGCCCAGGTCTTCACGCCCTTGTAGTCCAGCGTCAGGTCCAGGCCCGTGGCCTGCTGGGCGCCGCGGTTTTCCTTGTGCAGCTCGATGTAGTCGATCAGGCCATTGGCCTTGCGGTGCACCAGGCTGCCGTACTTGGCCAGGTTGCCCAGGATGATGTCGTCGCCGATCTCGCTGATCAGGTCCGTGCGCTTGATGTTCCAGTAGTCCAGCGTCATCGCCACCTGCTTGGATGGCTCGATCACCATGCCCACCGAGTACTGGCGGCTGTGTTCAGGCTTCAGGTTGGCGTTCGAGTAGCGGCGGGTGCGCCAGTTGTCGGCGCAGTCGGAGTAGTTGTTGTCCACCTCCGCGCAGTACAGCGGATCAGGCAGGGTCGCGGTGCTGCTGTAGATCGTCGGGCGGTACAGATCCGACATCGACGGCGCGCGGAAGCCACGGCCGGCCGAGGCGCGGAACAGCATGCTCTTGACAGGCGTATAGGTCACGCCCACTTTCGGGCTGGCGGCGCCGCCGACCACCTGGTAATGGTCGTAACGCGCCGACAGCTGCGCTTCCCACTGCTTGGTGAACGGCAGCAGCAGCTCGCCGTACACCGCCTGCACCGAGCGCTTGTCGCTGGTGCCGCGGCCGCCCTCGGGCGCGTCGTCGTTGTTGATGTTATCGCTCAGCAGCAGCGCCGACGGCGTGAAGTCGGTGCGCTCGTGGCGCACCTCGCCGCCCACCGCCAGCGCCGCCTCGCCGCCGGCCAGCGTGCCAACCGCGTGCGAGACCTTGAAGTCGATCGAATCCATCACGCCGCGCGCATGGCGCACGTCGTCGTTGACCTGGATGGAGTCGAGCAGCGCGCGGCCGGCCGCGTCGGACGGGCCGAAGGGATTGATCACGCCGTCGTAGATACCCTGCAGCAGCTTGTCCTTCAACAGGTAGCCGTGGGTGTCCTTGTCCTTGATGGTGTTGACGCTGTGGTTCAAGGCGACGTCGTAATCGAAGCCGTTGGCGCTGCCGGTCAGGCCCACCACGAAGCGCTGGCTCTCGCTGGTCAATTCGCTGGTGCGGCGGCCGGCGTCGTTGAGGCGGATGCGCAGCTCGACATCGCCGGCCACGTCGTCGTCCGCGCTGGCTTCCTCGGACATCAGGTCGTACTTGGCCAGCGCCGGAATGCGCTTGTAGTTGATCTGCGCATTCACCCGCGCCGACGAGGCCACGTACTGGGTCTTGGAGCGGCTCAGCGCCACCTCGGCGAACAGCTGGTTGTTGGCGTTCAGCTGCAGCACGCCGCGACTGAGCAGGTTGACCTTGTCCGACTTCGGATACAGCTCGGTGTCGCCCATGTAGTTGTAGGTGCAGGCATCGATGCCGCCGATACCGGCCGGCAGGTACAGATTGGCCGGCGCCGAGCAGCCCGGAACCGACGGGTTGATGGTGCGGTTGGTGATAGGCTTGCCGTTGACGGTGAAGCCCTGCTCCTGCAGGTAGTCGCGCTGGGCGCCGGTCAGGCGGATATTGGCCGGCGACGTATAGCCCGACAGCAGATGCGGCAGGCGCTCGGGGATCTGCAGGTTGCCGATGAACTTGCGCTGCGAGGTGCTCAGCGCGTCGGTGCGCTGCACGTCCACCACCGCGAACACATTGTAGCCGTCCCTGGCGACGTCGCCGGTGCCGGCGGTCAGCGTGGCGGTGCGCTTGCCGGCGCCGCCCTCCTTGGTCTTGCTGCCGTAGGCGTTCAGCTCCACGCCCTGGAAGTCCTTGCGGGTGATGAAGTTGATCACGCCGCCGATGGCGTCGGTGCCGTACAGCGCCGAGGCGCCGTCCAGCAGCACTTCCACGCGCTGGATGGCGGCGGCCGGGATGTTGTTCAAGTCGACGCCGGTGTCGTCGCCGGGCGAGGCGAAGTTGGCCATGCGGCGGCCGTTGAGCAGCACCAGCGTGGACGAGGTGCCGATGCCGCGCAGGTTGGCGCTGTTGAAGCCGCGCTGGTCATGGCCGTCGGTGATGCTGGCGCCGTCGGTCAGGCCGCCGACGTTGGCCGACACGCGCGCCATCAGCTCCGAGGCGGTGGTGACGCCGGCCTTCTCGATCTCCTCGCGGGTGATGACCTGCACCGGCAGCGCGGTTTCCGATTCGATGCGGCGGATCGCCGAGCCGGTGATCTCCACCTTGGGGATAGGCGCGGCGCTGGTGGCGGCCGGCGCATCCTGCGCCACTGCCGGCTGGACCAGCGCCAGCAAACCCGTCACCGCGCCCACGCTCAAGGCCAGTCGCACCGATTGTGTCATCGTCGTTACCCGCATGCTGTCTACTTCACCCATAATTTTCTCTCTGGCGGTTATGTAAATAATTCTATTAAACTAACTGTACGCACATCGCCGCGAAAACTCAAGAAACCGGGCCTCCTTTCGCCGCCCAGCGATTTACTTTGTGAAAATAGTGCTACATACTCAATCTTTGTCGAAAAAGTCTGCCCCGCCATGCAAGTACACAAACATCCCCTCTCCGGCCCGCACAGCAACGCCGCCTTCGAACTGACCAGCCTACACTTCGGCGCCCCGGGCGCCGGCAAGAAGGTCTACATCCAGGCCTCGCTGCACGCCGACGAAGTACCCGGCATGCTGGTGGCGCAGTATCTGCGCAAGACGCTGACGGCGCTCGATGCCGCCGGCCGCATCGCCGGCGAAGTGATACTGGTGCCGGCCGCGAACCCGATCGGCCTGGCGCAAGCCATCCACGGCGCCGCCTTCGGCCGCTTCGACCTCACCACCGGCATCAACTTCAACCGCTCGTACAAGCACGTGGCGGACGACCTGAAAAAATCGCTGGCCGGCCTGCTGGGGCAGGACGCCGACGCCAACGTGCGCCTGATCCGCGAACACGCGCGCGCCTCGATCGCCGCCTGGCAGCCGTCCACCGACGCCGACACGCTGAAGAAAACCCTGATGACGCTGGCGGTCGACGCCGACATCGTGCTCGATCTGCACTGCGACAACGAGGCCGTGCTGCACATCTACGCCGGCACGCCGCTGGCCGAAGGCATCGCGCCGCTGTCGGCCATCATGGGCGCGCACGCGCTGCTGCTGGCCTACCAGGCCGGCGGCGAGCCGTTCGACGAAGCGTGCAGCCGCCTGTGGTGGGACCTGGACCAGCACTTCGAAGGCCGCTACCCGATACCCGCCGCCTGCCTGTCGACCACCATCGAACTGCGCGGCGAAATGGAAGTGAGCTACGCGCTGGCCGAACGCGACGCCGCAGGCCTGATCCAGTTCCTGACGCTGAACGGCGTGCTGCTGGCGGAAGACGCAGCAGCCGCGGCGGCGGCCGCCGTGCTGCCCGCGCCGCTGTGCGCGGCCACGCCGCTGGAAGGCGTCGAGCCGCTGTACGCGCCGCACGCCGGCATCCTGGTCTACACCCGCGAACTGGGCGCGCGCGTGGCGCCGGGCGACGCCGTGGCCGACCTGATCGACCCGGTCAGCGGCGAGACCACGACCATACGCGCCGGCGTGGCCGGGGTATTCTTCGCCCGCAGCGCGCACCGCCACGTGATCCGTGGCATGAACGTCGGCAAAGTCGCCGGCGCCCAGGCCTACCGTGCCGGCGATCTGCTGAGCCAATGACATCGACTCCCATGACCACTAAAAAATTCAAGCTGCCGCACACCTTCGTCCTGCTGTTCATCATCCTGGCATTGATCGCGGCGGCCACCTGGCTGGTCCCCGGCGGCAAGTACGACACCCATCTGGTCAACGGCAAGCAGCTGATCGACCCGTCCAGCTTCCACTACATCGCCAGCGCGCCGCAGGGCTTGACGGCGCTGATGAAGGCGCCGATCAAGGGCTTCGTCGACGCCGCGCTGATCATCGGCTTCGTGCTGATCGTCGGCGGCGCCTTCTCCGTGCTGCAAAAGACCGAAGCGGTCGACGCGATGATCAAGTCGCTGGCGCGCGCGCACGAGAGCTCGGTGTTCATCCAGAAGGCGCTGATACCGGTGTTCGTCACCATGTTCTCGATCGGCGGCGCCACCTTCGGCATGAATGAAGAAGCCATACCGTTTATATTGATTTTCGTGCCGCTGGCGCTGGCCCTGGGCTACGACACCGTGACCGGCGTATCGATTCCCTTCCTCGGTTCGCAGGTCGGTTTTTCGGCCGCGTTTTTGAACCCCTTCAACGTCGGCATCGCGCAGGGCATCGCCGGCGTGCCGGTGTTCTCGGGCTGGGCCTACCGGCTGATCGTGTGGTTCATCGCCACCGCCATCACCATCGCGTTCCTGATGTGGTACGCCGCGCGCGTGAAGAAGACCCCGGAGCTGAGCCCGACCTATGCGCTGGACCTGGAAAAGCGCCGCGAGCAGCCGCACGGCCTGGGCGAGTTCCACGGCATGACGGGCAACCACAAGCTGGTGCTGGCGATCTTCGTCGGCTCGCTGGCCATCATGGTGGGCGGCGTGGTCGGCTACGACTGGTACATCGACGAAATCGCCGCGCTGTTCCTGACCATGGGCATCATCATCGGCCTGGTGGGCAAGCTTGATTCGACGCAGATCGTCGAAGCCTTCATCCAGGGCGCGCGCGACCTGGTGGGCACGGCGCTGGTGATCGCGCTGGCGCGCGGCACCATGATACTGGCGCGCGACGCCCACATCATCGACACCATGCTGCACGCGCTGATGCCGCTGGTGCAGTCGTCCAGCCCCGTGTTCGCGGCGTGGAAGATGTTCGGCATCCAGACGGTGATCAACTTCTTCATCCACTCCGGCAGCGGCCAGGCCGCGCTGACCATGCCGATCATGGCGCCGCTGGCGGACCTGGTGGGCGTGACGCGCCAGACCGCGATCCTGGCCTTCCAGTTCGGCGAGTTCACCACGCCGATGATACCGACGTCGGGCATCACCGTCGGCGTGCTCGCGCTGGCGCGCATCCCGTGGATCACCTGGGCCAAATGGATGGTGCCGCTGCAACTGATCTACGCCGTGCTGGCGCTGGCCCTGCTGGTGCCGCCCTGCCTGATGAACTGGCAGTGAGGCCCGCCTAGCCGAGGTAGATGTCGCTCTTGAAACGCCAGGCATAGCTCTGGCTGACCTTGAGCTGCCTGGCGTGCCCCCGCAGTTCCACCGTCAGGTTGCCCAGTTCGTCGCGCTGCGCGCGGGCGATGGCGCGCACCGCCACCAGCGTGCCGCGATGGATCTGCCAGAACTGCGCCGGATCCAGCCCCTGCTGCAGCTGCTTGATCGTGGTGCGCACCAAGCCTTCATCGGTGGCGCTGGCCACCCGCGTGTAGCGGCTGTCGGACTCGAAGAACAACACCTCCTCGATGGGGAATATCTTGATGGTGTTGCCGGCGTTGGTGCTGATCCAGCGTATGCGCTCGGCCTGTGCATTGCTGCGCAGCTGACGGTCGAACTCCCCCATCATGCGCAACAGGTCGGGCATCGCCGCCCCCGTCGCCAACTGGCCGCGCAGGCGCTCCACGGTCTGGGTCAAGCGGTTCAGCGCGATGGGTTTGAGCAGGTAGTCGAGCGCACCGAGGCCGAAGGCTTCGATCGCGTGCGCATCGTAGGCGGTGGTGAATACCACGCGGCAGCGGCCTTCGCTGGCGCGCGCCACATCCAGCCCGCTGAGCGCCGGCATGCGTATGTCGAGAAAAGCCACGTCGGGCCTGTGCCGGGCGATGAGGGCCAGGGCTTCGCCACCGTCTTCGCATTCGGCCACGATCTCCAGCTCCGGCCACACCTGCGCCAGCAGGCGGCGCAAGTCGCCGCGCTGCAGGTCCTCATCGTCGGCGATGACAGCGGTCGGCATCTAGGCGGCCTTTCCGGGTAAGGCCTGCAACGGCAGGGCTATGCAGGCTTCCAGCCCGCCCCGCTCCCTGGCGGTGAGCCGCAGCGCGGCCTGGTCGCCATACAGATGCTGCAGCCGTTCGCGGATATTCGCCAGGCCGATGCCGCTGCCGCTACTACTGCCGCCGAAGCCGGCGCCATCGTCGGCCACCGCCAGCACCAGCTGGTCGCCGCCGTCGGCCTGGCGCCGGGTGACGCTGACGACTATCTCGACCGGCCCTTTTTTCGGCTCGATACCATGCTTGACGGCGTTTTCCACCAACGAGATGAGCATCAGCGGCGGAATCGCGCAGCGCCGCAAGTCGTCCGGGCAGTCGACCCGGAAGGCCAGGCGCGGCAGGCGGGCATGGATCACGCCCAGATAGGCGTGCACCGCGTCGAGCTGCGTACCCAGTTCCACCAGCAGGTGCCCACCTTCGTTGCGGATCTGCGGAATCGTCGCCCGCAGGTAGTCCACCAGATGGTCGATAATGGCCACGCCGCGCGCCGGGTCGCTCAGGATGGCGGCGCGCACGCCCGACAGGGTGTTGAACAAAAAGTGCGGTTCGACCTGGCTGGCCAGCACGGACAGCCGCATCGCCACCTCGTTGCGTTCGTCCTTGTAGCGTTCCATCTGTTCCTGCAGCTGGGCGTCCTGCAGGCTCCGCCGCTGGCGCAGGTAGGCCAGCAGGTCGCCGCATCCGCCCAACCACAGCAACACCATCGACCACACCACCAGGTTGAGCAGGCGTTCGGACGGGTCGTTCTGCATCCGCGTGAACTGCGACAGGTAGCCGCCGGCCACCATGCCGCAGACGAGGGACGCGACCACGCCGGCCAGCTCCCGCCGTTTCGACCAGCCGCGCTGGCACACCAGCACGGCCAGCCAGCGCCCCAACAGCAGCGCCACCACCACCATCGCCCACAAGGCGAACATGAACAGCAGACTGGACGGCGCCCCGGCCCTGGTGGGCGTCATGGCGAAGAGTATCATCAGGAAGCTGCTGAACACCACCATCGGCAACAGGAAGGAACGCACGCGGTAGACGAACCAGGTGCGGCCGAATACCGGGTATTGCCGCGCCCTGGCCGACCATCCAGCCAGTTGCCCCGCCAGCCGGGCCGGAATCGGTTGATCTTTCGCGCTGTCGGGTAATCCCTGCATATCCATTCTGTCCATTTACATTGTCGGTTTACTGTACCTGCTGGCCTATCCAGTCCGTCATCACGGCCAGTGCCGACGGCGCCAGCGTTTCCTCGATCGCCACATACTCATCGCCGCCGCCGGTGGTGGCGGTCTGGAACAGGTGATTCAGTTTGGGCAGCTCTTTTACCACAGCGCGCGGATTGTTGGCCAGTGCGGCGCGGATCGCGTCGAGATCGAGCGTGGCGGGCACCTGGCGATCAAGCGCGCCATTGAGTACCAGCACAGGCTGGCGCAGCGCCCGCAACGGCGGGCCCGGTTCGAGGCCGAGGAAGGCGTGGAACCACGGGCTGGTATAGCGCTTCGCGCTCGCCGCCGCCGTGCCGGGAGCGAGCAGGCCATCGCGCTCGCCCTGCTCCAGGATGGCCTGCGCCTTCAATCTGGCCTGTTCGCGGTCAGGTTCGGCCGCGATGGCGCCGAACAGCGCGCGGTTCATCGTGCGCTCCTTGTCGATGGCTTCCGCCTTGGCGCCTTCCGCCGCGGCCATCGCCGCCCGCTGTTCGAGCATCAGTAGTTCGCCGCGCACGCCCGGCCCGGCCATCATGACGACGAAGCCCAATTGCGGCTCGCGCACCGCCACGATGGGCGCAACCAGCCCGCCTTCGGAATGGCCCACGATGCCGATGCGGCGGGCGTCGACCCCGGCGCGGGTGCGCAGGAAGGCGACGGCGGCCTGCGCGTCGGCGGCGAAATCGAGGGTCGTGGCGGCCGTGTAGTCGCCGGTCGAGCCGCCGACGCCGCGCTTGTCGTAGCGCAGGACGGCGATGCCGTGACGTGTCAGATGGTCGGCCAGCACCAGGAAGATCTTGTGCCCGAAGATGTCCTGGTCGCGGCCGTGGGGGCCGGAACCATGCACCAGGACCACCGCCGGCCAGGGTCCCGGGCCTTGGGGGACGGTCAGCGTGCCGGCCAGTTGCAGTGCGGCGCCGGCGTTGGCGAAGCGGACTTCCTCGCTGGCGTAGGGTGGCGCGGCGGCGGCGATGGCCTGTTCCTGCGGACGTTTCGGCTGCAGCGCGGCGACGGCGGCGGCATCGGTGCGCCGCAAAATCAACGGCGCCGCCTGGCCCTGGGTCCACGTCCCGGCCCAGGCCCTGGCCTGCTCGTCCCAGGTGGCCTGGTAGCCGGCATTCAGGCTGTTGATGGCAAAGCTGATGTGGGTGGCGTCGGTGGCGAATTGGTCGACCTTGGCCGAGGCACCCTGGCTAGGGCTGGCCAGCGTCGCCTCCCAAACGCCGCCGGCGGTCTTGGCGACGTTCAGGGTCACGGTCAGCGCGCCGCCGATGGCGCCGCTCCACAGCCCTTGCGCATCCTCTGCGCAGGCCGGCAAGGCGGTGCTCACTGCGACCACGGCCGACAGCCCGGCTACAAATTTTTTCATGATGCGCCCTTCCTGAAAACGAGAAGGCCCCACCTTAGCCCAACGCCGCGCGCCGCGCGGGAAGATGCGGCCAACGAGGCACTGGCTGTCATGAACGGCCTGTTTGCGGTCATGGACGCGCACGCAAAAGTTTGGCGCCCGGCAGGCGCATCAAGAGAACTTGCAATAGATCGGCATCAATACTCGTTAAACCGTGCGTGCTAACTTCGTCCCCACCTCGCCGCACAACCAGCGCGATGGGAGCCATTTTGATACGCATTCCAAACCCATCCTACCTCGACCAGTGCGTCTACCTCGGCGCACGTCATGGTGAAAAGCGCTGGCGATCCAAGGATAGGACTAAACTATATACGTGGGATTGGACGCACGGAGAGATCGAGGTGTTCAATAAGCGCGGCCGTCACCTTGGCAGCATAGACGCCGTCACCGGGGAGTTGCTCAAAGGCGCAGTCGCGGGGAGGAAAATCGATGTCTAACTTTATTGAAAAGTGCCTGCTACGCGAAGCCGCGCCGGACGACATTGATGACTTCATCGAGCTATGGCATGAAAATCCGGGCGACCAACCGTTGCACGACTTCCTGGGCATGACGCGCAACGAGTACGCGTTCTGGGTCGCCGACGCAGCCATCCTGCCAACCATCATCAGCATCCGCTCGAAGCGTCAAAGCATGGACCAATTCCTTGCCGAGCTTGACGGCCAACTCCCGGCGGCGGCCAAATCCGCCACCCCGTCGGGAGCCCGGGCTCTTATGACCTGGCTACAGGCCCACAGCGCCTAGTTGCTGTAGATGTTGGGGAAGTAGCGCTCCATCAGCGTCGCCGGCCGCGAAGGCGGCGTGAAGCCGAACTTCTCGTACAAGCCGTGGGCGTCGCCGGTCGCCAGCGTGAAGCGGCGCAGGCCCTGCAAATCCGGGTGGCCCAGCACCGCCTCCATCAGCTGCTTGCTGTAGCCCCGGCCGCGCAACTCCGGCAGCATGAACACGTCGAGCAGGTTGGCGAAGGTGGCGAAGTCCGTCACCACGCGCGCGAAGCCGATCTGCCGCCCGTCCAGATACGCGCCAAAACACAGCGAATTGTCGATCGCCCGCTCCAGCACCGGCAGCGGCATGCCGATCGCCCACGTCGACTGCTCGCTGATAAATTGATGAATCAGCGGCACGTCCAGGTCCGCCTTGTTGGTGCTGATGTGCAGAGTCGTCATGATTTCGATAATCAAAAAGCTAATGTTGACATATTTTTGAGCAGCTTGCGGTTTATAATCGCTGCTGACATCAATCACGCGCACAAGCCTTCCCCATTATGACTGCACAACTTTCCAAAAAAAGCGAAGCCTGGTCGGCCCGTTTTAACGAACCCGTCTCGGACCTGGTCAAACGCTACACCGCCTCCGTCTTCTTCGACAAGCGCCTGGCCAAGGCCGACATCCAGGGCTCGCTGGCCCACGCCGAAATGCTGGCCGCGCAAGGCATCATCAGCGCCGCCGACCGCGCCGAGATCGAGCGCGGCATGGCGCAGATCTCGTCCGAGATCGAAGCCGGCCAGTTCGAATGGCTGCTGGACCTGGAAGATGTGCACCTGAATATCGAAAAACGCCTGACCGAACTGGTGGGCGACGCCGGCAAGCGCCTGCACACCGGCCGCTCCCGCAACGACCAGGTGGCCACCGACATCCGCCTGTACGTGCGCGCCGCCATCGACGACGTGGTCGAGCTGCTGGGCGCCCTGCGCGGCGCCCTGACCGACCTGGCCGAGAAAAACGCCGACACCATCATGCCCGGCTTCACCCACATGCAGGTGGCGCAGCCGATCACCTTCGGCCACCATATGCTGGCCTACGTCGAAATGTTCGGCCGCGACGCCGAGCGCATGGCCGACTGCCGCAAGCGCGTCAACCGCCTGCCGCTGGGCGCCGCCGCGCTGGCCGGCACCACCTTCCCGATCGACCGCGAACGCGTCGCCAAGACGCTGGGCTTCGACGATGTCTGCCACAACTCGCTGGACGCCGTGTCCGACCGCGACTTCGCCATCGAGTTCACCGCCGCCGCCTCGCTGATCATGACCCACGTGTCGCGCATGTCGGAAGAACTGGTGATCTGGATGAGCCCACGCGTGGGCTTCATCGACATCGCCGACCGCTTCTGCACCGGCTCGTCGATCATGCCGCAAAAGAAAAACCCGGACGTGCCGGAACTGGCGCGCGGTAAAACGGGCCGCGTGTACGGCCACCTGATGGGCCTGCTGACCCTGATGAAAGGCCAGCCGCTGGCCTACAACAAGGACAACCAGGAAGACAAGGAACCGCTGTTCGACACCGTCGACACCGTGGTCGACACGCTGCGCATCTTCGCCGACATGGCCGGCGGCATCAGCGTCAAGCCGGAAGCGATGCGCGCCGCAGCGCTGCAAGGCTACGCCACCGCGACCGACCTGGCCGACTACCTGGTCAAGAAAGGCCTGCCGTTCCGCGACGCCCACGAAGCAGTGGCCCACGCCGTGCGCGCCTGCGACGACCTGAAGATCGACCTGGCCGAGATGTCGCTGGACCAGCTGCGCGCCTACTCGATGCTGATCGAGGACGACGTGTTCGCCGTGCTGACGCTGGAAGGCTCGGTCGCCGCGCGCGACCACGTCGGCGGCACCGCGCCCAACCAGGTGCGCAAGGCCATCGCCCGCGTGCGCGGGCAACTCGCCAAATAAGGCAATGGCGCGCCCTACGCTCACCTATCGCAAACCGCAGCTGGGGCGCGATTACTGGGTCATGGATAACATCCTGCCGAACGCGGAGGAAGTGGCCAAACGCTGCTTCGCCCGCGAGGACTGGGAGCTCGGTGCGCCGCACCGCCCGGAGCCATGGCCCGGCATGCGCAGCAAGGGCGCGCTGCTGCCGGACGAACTGGCGCAGGTGGAAGCCTGGGTCAGGAAAGTCACCGGCGCGAAAAAGCTGTGGCAGGAAGCCACGCCGACGGGCAGCACGCTCAATCACAACTACGTGCAGCTGGTGGGCGGCATCGAGTCCGGCCCGCGTCCGCATACCGATTCGCTCAAGCTGTGCCGCTACGCGGCGGTGATCTACCTGTCGCCCGAGCCGCTGCCGGAAGCCGGCACCTCGTTCTACCGCCTGCGCTATCCGGACGGCACGCTGGGCGGCAATTACTGCAGCCCGCCGCACGCCAACCTGCGCGAAGCGCTGGGCGTCACCAGCCTGCCGCCGCAGGCCTGGCATGAAGAACACCGCGTCGACAACCGCTTCAACCGCATGCTGCTCTACCGCGCCAACATGGTGCACTCGGCCAGCGGCTACTTCGGCTGCGACCATGACGACAAGCGCATGACCGCAGTCTTCTTCTGGATGGCCTGAACCCTTATTGCGTCACGATCTTCGATAGCACAGTGAAAGCGGCGCCGGTCTGGTTCTGCTCCAGCAGGATGGTCAGCTCGGTGTAGGTGCAGATCATGTTGACCAGGTTGATCTTGTCCCACGCCAGCTGCTTGAGGATTGCATGATAGATGCCGGGCGTGCGGCTGGTGTCCGGATTCAGGTGCAGCGTCACCGCGTTCAGGTTGTCCTGCCGCGCCAGCAGCCGCTCGTTGGCGAACACTTCCTCCACCATCCCCGTCAGCACCCGGCTGCAGATCACCATCACCTCATTGACGCCGCGCGTGACGGTGACGAAGGCGCCGCGCATCGGCTCCGCCTTGGACAGCAGCTGGCGGTGGCATTCGTTGATGCTGTCCGAATAGCGGTAGGTGTACTCGGTCAGCTCGGTGCGCGTGGTCAGTTCGCCGGTCTTCTGCGCCAGCGCCATTTCGTGGCGGCTCACTTCCGGCAGGCGCTCGGCCACGCGGCGCAGCGCCATCACCACCGCCGCCTGGCCCACCGGCTTCCACATATCGCTTTCAAGCTGCGGCTGCAGCTGGCGCGCCAGTTCCGACAGGTTGATCAAATTGCGCCGCAACCCTTCCGTGAGAAAGGACGACTCCATGACGATGCGTTCTACTTTGGTAGCAATCGACAGCATACAAGCTCCCCTGTCCGCGCGCCGGCGGACAAAAACAAAACAGATAGCAGGCGCTGGGCCGGGCAGCACACCGTGGTCGGCGGCGGCGCGGCGACGCAATCCCCGGCAGCCGTCCCGGGTGGGGTGCGGCGGCAGACTGGATGCGGCAAGCGGTGTTAAATGGAGGCTAGGCTAAAGCGGGGGCGGCGCCGTGGTGTGAGCGGCGCGCAGTGCGCGGGCGGAACTGACGTTGTGCGTTGGGTGTGCGGTCATTTTCTTCTTCCTGTGGTTCCCGTTGCGCTTATTACCAAGGGTCGTGCCCTGCGCTTTTTATATGCCAGTCACGAATGTTATTTGCGCTGGCGTCAACTAGTTTAATTCGCAATATTAGAACTCTGCAACCACGATTTGCTGAATTTTTGAGCATTGTGTTGCGAAGCCACCGAAAATAGAGCTCAGCATCTACTTCGTTGTTGATATAAGACAAACCCCGTCTATCGTGCGCGTTGTAGCCGCGCGCATCTGGTATGTAGCGCGATTTTTTGCTCCCGTCGCGCATCGTTCGGTGCCTCCTGGAATTGTCTAAATTCGGACATTTTTTAATTCCGTGACTAATTTTCCAAGTTTTTTGACTTCGTGATCTCGACAGGAATAGTGTCGCCCCTACTCGCCGTTTTGCCTCAAAAAAAACGCTGTCCGGTCATCGCCGGCACGGCGCTGGGAACGCCGGGTTGGCCACTATCCCGGCCAAGGCTGCACCACGCGAAAACACACAGACCCCATGGAGAAGAGATGACTTTACGTAAGACCCTACTTGCTGCTTCCATCGTCGCCGCACTGCCGATGATGGCGTCCAACGCAGCCCAAGCGGCGGCACAGCTGATGTCCGCACCGGTGGCCCAGGCCTCTCCACAAGAGAGCGCAGGGCTGGTGGCCAAACTCGCCGCACTGGACAACCAGCGCGGCCTGAGCGCAGACCACAGCTTCCGCATCGCCAGCCAGCATCCCGGCGTGATCGGCGAGAAGATCACCCGCGCCAACCACACGTACAAAGGCTTGCGCGTGTTCGGTTCGGAATCGGTGGTCGTCACCAACGACGCCGGCGACATCGTCAGCGAATCGGTGGCGGACCGCCGCGCCAAGCTGGACGCACCCGCCGCATCGGCTGGCGGCCGCACGAGCACCATCGCACAAGCCGACTGGACTCCGACGCTGAGCACCACCGACGCCATCGCGCAAGTGGTCAAGGCCGTCGCGCCGACCGGCACCCACCGCTGGGAGCCGAAAGCGGAACTGCTGATCTATCCGGTGATGAAATCGGTGCGCGTGGCCTCGGCCCTGAACAAGTCCGAATCGGCGCTCAACGCCATGGACCTGGAAGAAGTGGTCGACCACTATGAGCTGGCCTACTACGTGCAGACCCGCATGGCGGACAAGGGCAAGCTGGTCTACTTCGACACCATGGTCAACGCCAAGACCGGCGCCGTGATCGCCCAATGGAAGGCGCTGCAGACCGTGGTCGGCACCGGCAACAGCCAGTACAACGGCGCCGTGCCTATCCAGACCTCGCAGTCGGGCAGCACCTACAAAATGCTGGACTCCACGCGCGGCACCGGCGGCACCTACGGCGGCATGGCGATCACCAACGCCAACCACAGCTCGGCCAACAACCCGAACGCCGGCAGCATCTACACCAACACCACCAACACCTGGGGCGACGGCCAGCAGTACATCAACGGCGGCAGCACCACCAACGCCAACGGCCAGACCGCCGCGGTCAACGCGCTGTGGGGCTTGATGAACACCTACGACGCGCTGAAAAACGTGTTGGGCTGGCAGTCGCTGGACGGTAACAACACCGCCACCTACATCGCCGCCCACGTCGACACCCAGTACGACAACGCCTTCTTCGAACCTGGCTGCAAGTGCATGTACATCGGCGACGGCTCCAGCTTCTACAGCCTCGGTTCGATCGACGTGATCGGCCACGAGATGTCGCACGGCGTCACCGACGCCACCTCCAACCTGACCTACTCCGGCGAATCGGGCGGCTTGAACGAATCGAACTCGGACATCGGCGGCGAGATGGTGGAAGCCTACGCCCGCAACGGCGGCACCGGCAACGTGATCCCGGCATCGGGCAACGACTGGATGATGGGCAAGGAGATCAGCAAATCCGGCCAGCCGCTGCGCTGGATGTACAAGCCTAGCAAGGACGGCGGCAGCCCGGACGCCTGGAGCAGCACGATCAAGAACCTCGACGTGCACTACTCCAGCGGCCCTAACAACCGCATGTTCTACTTCCTGTCGCAAGGTTCGAACTCCAGCTCGTCGAGCGAGTACTACTCGAAATACCTGGTCAAGAGCCCTGCCGCCATGACCGGTATCGGCAACGACAAGGCATTCCGCATCTGGTTCAAGGCGCTGACCACCAAGTTCACCTCCTCGACCAACTACGCAGATGCCCGCACCAAGGTGCTGGCCTCGGCGACGGAACTGTACGGCGCCGGCTCGAAAGAAGTCATCGCCGTCACCCGCGCCTACGCTGCGATCAATGTCGGCGCCGACGTCGACGAAGTGACGGCACCGGGCGGCGTGTCGATCACGACCCAGCCGAACAGCGTCACCGTGGCGGCCGGCGCGACCGCGTCGTTCACCGTGGGCGCCACCGGCGGCACCGCACCGTACAGCTACAAGTGGTACCGTAACGGCGCCGCCATCTCCGGCGCCACCTCGGCCACCTACTCGCTGACGGCGCAAGCTGCCGACAACGGCGCGGTGTTCAACGCCGTGGTCAGCGACTCGTCGTCGCCGGTCAAAACCGCCACTTCGGGCAACGCCACGCTGACCGTCGGCTCCGGCGGCGGCGGCACCGAGCGCGTCACCAACGGCGGCTTCGAATCGGGCGCCACCGGCTGGAGCGGCACCACCGGCGTGATCGGCAACTACAGCGGCCAGACCGCCTACGAAGGCAGCAAGTTCGCCTGGCTGGGCGGCAACGGCACCACCGCCAGCGAAACCATCACCCAGGCTGTGACGATCCCTTCGTCCGCCAGCTCGGCCACGCTGACCTTCGCGCTGCACATCGACACCGCTGAAACCGACCCTACGATCTACGACAAGCTGGTGGTCACGGTGAAGAACAGCGCCGGTTCGGTGCTGAGCACCCTGGCCACGTACAGCAACGTGAACGCCGCCAGCGGCTATCAGGTGCGCACCTTCAACCTGAGCGCCTACAAAGGCCAGACCGTGACGCTGTCGTTCGCAATGACGGAAGACTCGTCGCTGCAAACCTCGTTCGTGGTGGACAAGGTCAGCCTGATCACCCAGTAAGTGAGGTAACGCAGCCCCGCCTGACCCGACGGGGCTGTTTTTTACGGGGGCGGCAGCCCGTCTGCCGCCCCGTTTTTTTTGGCTGATCGAATGTTTAAGGCAGTACGCATGCAATGCAGTTCCATCTCCAGGTGCAGGGTGGGCCGTCCGGCCCGCAAACCATAGCGATAGACGCCGCCAGCGAGGCCGAAGCGATCCGCCAGGCGGCGCGCAACGGCTGGCGCGTGCTGGCCATCGACAGTACCGAATCCACCGGTGCGGGGGCGGGCGCGCCCACGCGCCTGAGCAAGCAGCCCTTCCCGCTGCTGCAATTCAGCCAGGAGCTACTGGCCCTGCTCGAAGCAGGCCTGAACCTGAGCGAAGCCACCGCCACCTTGCTGAACAAGGAAACCCGCAGCGGCGCGCGCGCCACGCTGGCCGCCATCCAGCGCTCGCTGCAACAGGGGAAAAGCTTCTCCGACACGCTGGCCGACTTCCCCGCCGTCTTCCCCGATCTGTATGTCGCCACCGTGCACGCGGCAGAGCGCTCGGGCAATCTGCCGGAGGCGCTGGCGCGCTTCGTCGGCTACCAGTTGCAGTTCGACGCCATCCGCAAGAAGCTGGTCTCGGCCGCCATTTATCCGACCATGCTGCTGGTGGTCGGCACGCTGGTAACGCTGTTCCTGATGGGCTATGTGGTGCCCAAGTTCAGCGTCGTGTACGAAAGCTCGGGGCGCGAGATTCCTTGGGCTTCGCAAATGCTGCTGTCCTTCGGCCAGACGCTGGCCGCGCATCCGTGGCTGTGCGCCGGCGCGCTGGGCGCGGTGGTGCTGGGCGTGGTGTTCGGCCTCGGTAACGCCGCCATGCGCAAGCGCCTGGTGCTGGCCATCCTGCGCCTGCCGGTGCTGTCGGCCAAGGCCGCCGAATTCCGCCTGGCGCGCTTCTACCGCGCGCTGTCGCTGCTGCTGCATGCGGGCATACCGCTGTCCAAGGCGCTGGCGATGACCAACGCCATGCTGCTGCCCGAGCAGCAGGTGCAGCTGGTGCAGACCCGCCGCGCGGTCGAGCAGGGCCTGCCGTTTTCCACCGCGCTGGAACAGAACGCGCTGGCCACGCCGGTGGCGCAGTCGCTGCTCAAGGTTGGCGAGAACACCGGCCGCCTGGGCGACATGCTGGAGCGCTCGGCCAAGTTCCACGACGAAGAATTCGCCCGCTGGGTGGACTGGGCCTCGCGCCTGCTCGAACCTCTGTTGATGACGCTGATCGGCGTGGTGATCGGCGGCGTGGTCGTATTGATGTACATGCCGATCTTCGAATTGGCGGGGAGCCTGTCATGAACGCACGCGAACCGGCTGTGCTCAGCCCCGAGATGCTGCACGGCGCGCGCAGCGCCGCGCTGGCGCAGGGACGTCCAACGATGGCGGCGCTTCAGGAAGCCAGCGGCCTGACGCCGGAAGAGCTGACGCGCCAGCTGGCCGCGCTGTTCTGCTATCCGGCCTGGCCGATGAGCAAACTGCAGGCGGCGCTGCCGGCCTTCGACCTGCTGTCCTACACCGACTGCGCGCAGCGCGACTGCGTGCTGCTGCGCGACGCCGATGGCGCCGACGCCGGCACGGCGGTGCTGGTCATCGGCAATCCCTTCGCCGAGGATACGCTGCAATGGGCCGGCTACGCGATCGGCTGCGCCTACACGGTGGCGCTGGCGCATCCCGACGACCTGAGCGCCTATCTGGTGCAGCAGGAGAGCGTGCAGCAAGCCATGCAGGACATGATGGAGGACGGCAGCCATGGCGAGCTGGCGGACCTGGACCAGACCATCGAGGACATCTCGCTGATACGCATCAGTGAAGACAGCAGCCCGGTGGTCAAGCTGGTCAACTCCACCATCTACGACGCGCTGAAGTTCCAGGCCAGCGACATCCACCTCGAATGCGACGCCGCCAGCCTGGTCATCAAGTACCGGGTGGACGGCGTCCTGGTGCAGGCCGGCACGGTGCAGGGCCTGCAGATGGCGGAGCAGATCATCTCGCGCATCAAGGTGCTGGCGGAGCTGGACATCGCCGAGCGCCGCGTGCCGCAGGACGGCCGCTTCAAGGTGCGCGTGAAAGGCAGCGAGATCGACTTCCGCGTTTCGATCATGCCCAACATTTTCGGCGAGGACGCGGTGCTGCGCCTGCTGGACCGGCGCGCGCTGACCGAGGCCGCCGCCGCGCTGCGCCTGGAAAGCCTGGGCCTGAACGACGACGCCATCGTGCAGATACGCCGGCTGGCCGCCAAGCCGCACGGCATGCTGCTCGTCACCGGGCCCACCGGCTCCGGCAAGACCACCACGCTGTACGCCGCCATCACCGAGATCAACACGGGGCGCGACAAGATCGTCACCATCGAAGACCCGGTCGAATACCGGCTGCCACGCGTGCTGCAAATTCCCGTCAACGAAAAGAAGGGCCTGACTTTCGCGCGCGGGCTGCGTTCCATCCTGCGCCACGACCCGGACAAGATCATGATCGGCGAGATCCGCGACGACGAAACCGCGCAGATCGCGGTGCAGGCTTCGCTGACGGGCCACCTGGTGTTCACCACCGTCCACGCCAACAACGTGTTCGACGTGGTGGGCCGCTTCCTGCACATGGGCGTGGACCCGTACAGCTTTGCGGCGGCGCTGAACGGCATCGTGGCCCAGCGCCTGCTGCGCCTCAACTGCGAGCATTGCGCGGTGGAGGTGGCGCCCGATCCGCAGGACCTGGCCGACAGCGGCCTGACCGCCGACGCCGTGCGCGACTGGCGCTTCAAGGCGGGCAGCGGCTGCGGCCACTGCAGGGGCACCGGCTACAAGGGCCGCAAGGCCGTGGCCGAGGTGCTGATGCTGAACGACGCGATGCGCGAAATGATCTGCACCCGCGCACCGGTGAGCCGCATGAAGGAAGAAGCCGCGACCATGGGCTTCCGGCTGGCGCGCAGCGCCGGGCTGGATCTGGTGCGGCAGGGCGAAACGACTTTACTGGAGCTGAACCGTGTCACTTATTGAACGTCTGTTCCCCTTGATGCGGCGGCGCCTGCGCGTGCTGCTGTCGCCGCAGCAGCTGTTGTGCGTGGTCCGCCACGGCACGCGGCTGGTCGAAGGCAGCGCGCAGCAGATCGCCGTCGCCGGCGCGGGCAGCCATTGGCAGGCCAGCGTCGATGCGTTGCGCGAGCTGCTACAGCAGCCCGCCATCGCAGCGGCCAGGCTGCCGCTGGAAATCAGCTTGTCGGGCCGCTGGAGCCAGCTGGTGCTGGCGCCGTGGAGCGACGCGCTGCTATCCGAACCATCGGCCGGCCGCTTCCTGCAAACGCAGCTGGCGGCCCTGTACGGCGACAACGCGCGCGGCTGGAGCGTGATCGGCGACGATGCGCCCTACGGCCACACGCGCCTCGTCTGCGGCGTCGACAGCACGCTGCTGCAAGCCCTGAAGGACGTCGCGGCCGAATGCGGCCATGCGTGCCGCGTGATCGAGCCGCTGCTGGGCACAGCGCTGCGCACGATGGAGGCGGATGCGCCGTGCGGCGCGCTGGCGCTGGTCGAGCCGGGCCGCATCACCATGGCGGCGCTGCGCGACAAGCGCATCGTCGCGATCCAGTCGCAGCCCGCCAGCGACGCATGGCGGCTCGAACTGCCGCAAGCCTGGCAGCGCTGGACCTTGCGCGCACCGGAGCTGGCGGGCATCGCGCAAGTCGCCGTAACTGACCTGAGCGCGCTGCGCATGATGCAGGAGCCGCTGCCCTCGCGCTTCGTGCTGGGCGCCAATCCGTTCGGCCAGCGCGCCGCCGTCGCCGCCCCTCAGGAGGTGGCCGCATGACGCGCCTGAACTTCCTGCCGCGCGCTGCGCAGCCCAGCGGCTGGCGCCTGGCCCTGCTGGCCATCGGCGTGCTGATGCTGCTGCCGGCCGCAGGCAACTGGATCTCGCAGCTGCAAACCGTGCGCCGCCTGGAAGCGCGGCTGGACGCGCAATCGGCCGCCACGCAACCCGCACGACTGACGCGCCCCGCGCTGGCGCCGGCACAACAGCACGAGCAGGACTTGCAAGTGAAGGCAGTGGCCGAAGCAGTCCGCCAGCTCAACCTGCCGGTGACGCGGCTGATCAAGGCCATCGTCGCGCCGGCCGACGTGCGCGTCGCCCTGCTGGCCCTGGACCTGAACGGCCAGCCGCCGCAGGACAGCGCCGAAACCACCGCCCCCTCCGGCGCACTGAAAATCGCCGCCGAAGCGGAGACCGCGCAAGACATGATCAACTACCTGGCCTTCCTCAACCAGCAGCCGATGTTCCGCTCCGTGTACCTGGTCAAGCACGAGATGGCGGCAGGCGCGGGCGATCGGCCCTATCACTTTCAGCTGGAGGCCCAATGGCGGCAATGAAATCCGGCGCGCTGCCCAAGCTGAAGCTCGCGCCCAACCTCGTCCCCAGGCTGGCGTGGCAAACGCGCCGCCTGCTGCGGCAGACCGGTCCCGGCGCGGTGGCGGGCATCGCCTGCGCGCTGCTGGCCGTGCTGGCGCAATGGCACGCAACGCGGCTCGACCAGCGCCAGGCAGCGCTGACGCAGCAGCTCAACGCCGCCGCGCGCGCAGCGGCCATGCCGCATCCGGTGGCGCCGACCGCCGCCAGCGGCGTGGCGGCCTTCTACGCCTACCTGCCCGCACACGACATGATTCCCGACCAGCTCAAGGAACTGGTGCGGGTGGCGCAGCAAAGCGGCATCGCGTTGAACAAGGCCGAGTACAAGCCAGAGATGGACGGCAAGGCCGGCTTCCTGCGCTACCGCATTATGCTGCCCGTCAAATCGGACTACGCAAGCGTGCAGGCCTTCATCATCGGCGCGCTGCAAGCGCTGCCTACGCTGACGCTCGACTCGGTCGCCTTCAAGCGCGACCAGATCGAGTCCGGCGACATCGAAGCCCGCATCCAGTTCGTGCTGCTGGTGCGGCAGGAGACGCGTCGATGAGAAAAATCGTCATCGGCGCCGCTGCCGCCGCCACGTTGATCGCCGCATGGTTTGCACCCGACCAGGACGGCGGCGTGGTCGGCCCCGCAGCCGCCACCACCCGCGAAGCCGATCCGGCGCCCGCGACACCGGTCGTCGCCCCCGTCGCCATTGCCGCCGCTGCCCCGCCACCGGCCAACGCGGATGGCATCGACCTGCAAATCCATCCCCGCGTCGCCGACGACGAGATGGGCAACGTCTTCGCCAAACAAAGCTGGGCGCCGGAAGCGCCGAAGAAAGTCATGCAGGAACAGGCGCCGCAGGTGGCGCAACAGACCGGCGCACCATCCGGCCCGCCAGCCCTGCCCTTCCAGTTCCTGGGCCGCTTCACCGATGAAGGCAAGACCGCCTACTTCCTGCAAATCGACGGCCAGAACGTCGTCGCCCGTCCCGGCGAAAAGGTCAACGACAGCTACCTGCTCGACAGCGTCAACGGCAATACGATGAACTTCGTCTACCTGCCGCTCAATCAGAAACAAACCTTAGTCGTAGGGGACACCAATTGAAATCCACCGCACACCGCCTGCACATCCTGGCCGTCACGCTGCTGCTGACCGCCTGCGCCGGCAGCCAGACCTTCAAGGAAGGCAACGCCCTGCTGGACGCAGGCCAGGTCGACCAGGGCCTGGCCAAGCTGGAACAGGCATCGCGTGAAGACCCGCACAACGCCGAGTACCGCATCGTACTGCTGAACCGCAAACTCAAGCTGGTCAACGCGATGAACAACCGCGCCGACGCGCTGCGCCTCAAAGGCCTGGCCGCCGAAGCCGGCGCGCAATACGAGCAGGCGCTGACCATCGATCCGGCCAACCAGGTGGCGCGCCAAGGCCTGGCCGCGCTGGCGCAGGACCAACGCCACCAAAAGGTCATGGGCGAGGCCGACGCGCTGCTCCAGCGCGGCGGCGAAGCGAACCTGGCGCAGGCACAGGAGCTGCTGCGCCCACTGCTGGTGGAGCGCCCGAATCAGCGCGAACTGCTGCGGCTCAAGACCCAGGTCAACGACGCCCAGACCCGCCTGCGCCCCGCCGCAGGACGGCTCGCGGCGGCCTACCGCAAGCCGGTAACGCTGGAGTTCCGCGACGCGCCCATGCGCGCCGTGTTCGATTTCATCAGCAAGGTATCGGGCCTGAACTTCGTGTTCGACCGCGACGTCGATCCCAACCTGCGCGCCACCATCTCGGTGCGCGACACCAGCATCGAAGAAGCCATCGGCATGCTGTTGAGCGCCAACCAGCTGGAGCAAAGCATCACCGGCGACCGCTCCATCACCATCTACCCGAACAACCCGCAGAAGCAGAAGGACTACCAGCAGCTGCTGGTGCGTAGCTTCTTCCTGGCGAACTCCGACGTGAAGACGGTGGCGTTCTCGCTGAAGACGCTGCTGAAGGCGCGCGACATCGTCACCGACGAACGCATCGGCACCATCATCATGCGCGACACGCCGGAGATGATACGCATGGCCGAACGTATCATCGCCGTGCAGGACGTGGCCGACCCCGAAGTGATGCTGGAAGTGGAAGTGCTGGAAGTGAAGCGCTCGCGCATCCAGGAGCTGGGCGTCAGCTGGCCGGACAGCGTCGGCCTGACCCTGCTGGGCAGCGGCGCGTACGGCGCGCTGAACGTGGGCGACCTGCGCAAGATCAACGGGGCCAATATCGGCCTGGGTTTCGGCAAAGTCACCATCAACGCCAACAAGAACGACACCGACAGCAATATCCTCGCCAATCCCCGCATCCGCGTGCGCAACAAGGACAAGGCCAAGGTGCTGATCGGCGACCGCGTGCCGGTCATCACCGTCACCACCAACAACGGCGTCAGCTCGGACAGCGTGAACTATGTGGACGTGGGCCTGAAGCTGGACGTGGAACCCAACGTCTACCTGGACGACGAGGTGGCGATCAAGATCAATCTGGAAGTCAGCAGCGTGGTCAAGGAGATCGTCAGCAAATCCGGCACCCAGGCCTACCAGATCGGCACCCGCAGCGCGGCGACCGTGCTGCGCCTGAAGGACGGCGAGACCCAGGTGCTGGCGGGACTGATCAACGACGAGGACCGCACCACCGCCAACAAGATACCCGGCGTGGGCGAGCTGCCGGTGTTGAGCCGCCTGTTCGGCAGCCAGAAGGACGATTCGACCCGCAGCGAGATCGTGCTGTCGATCACGCCGCGCGTGCTGCGTTCGATCCGCAGGCCGGAGCTGTCGGCGGCGGAATTCAACTCAGGCACCGAGACCGACATCGGCGGCCGCAGCCAGATCGGCACCACGCTGGCTGCTGTTCCCGACACTGCCGCCGACATGGCGCCCACCCCACGCGACACCGCGCCTGTGCTGGCCCCCGCGACATCGGCGATGAGCGGCGGCTCCGGCATGACCGGCGGCGGCGATGCGTCTGCTCCGTCCACGCCGCCCACCAAGCCTGAACCGGTCAATCCCAAGCCTTACACGCCGCCCAAGAAAGGCCAGTAACCATGCTGCGCAAGGCCCAAGGCGGCTTCACTTTCATCGAGTTGATGATCACGCTGTCCATCCTCGCCACGCTGGCGATGGTGGCGGCGCCGATGGCGCAAGTGGCGCTGCAACGCGAGAAGGAGCACCAGCTGCGTACCGCGCTGATCGAAATCCGCGAAGCCATCGACGCCTACAAGCGCGCCGCCGACAATGGCCGCATCAAGCTGTCCATGGGCGATTCCGGCTATCCGAAAAAACTGGAAGACCTGGTCACCGGTGTGCAGGACCAGCGCAGCCCGCGCAAGCAGAATATGTACTTCCTGCGCCGCATCCCACGCGACCCGTTCGCGCCGGCCGGCGGTGGCTGGGCCGTGCGCTCGTATGCATCGCCGCCGGACAACCCATCCGAAGGCGAGGACGTATTCGATGTCAGCTCCCGCTCCGGCATACTGGGGCTGAACGGCATACCCCTCAAACAATGGTGACGCCATGAAGCACAACAAGGGATTCACGCTGGTCGAGCTGCTGGTGGTGCTGGCGATCATCTCGCTGCTGCTCACCATCGCGCTGCCGCGCTATTTCAGCTCGGTCGACAAATCGAAGGAAGTCGCGCTGAGGGAGAACCTGCAAGTACTACGCAGCGGCATCGACAAGTACTACGCCGACAAGGGCGAGTACCCGGCGGCGCTGGCGGACCTGGTCGCGCAGCGCTACTTCCGCAAGGTGCCGCTGGACCCCGTGACGGAATCCTCGACCACCTGGCAGCTGCAGCCCTCCGCCGACGCCGAGAAGCCCGGCGTGGCCGACATCCGCAGCGGCGCCAAAGGAAAGACCCGCGATGGCATCCCGTTCGATCAGCTCTAGGCGCCAGCGCGGCTTCGCCTACCTGTGGACGCTGATGCTGGTGGCCTTCATGGGCGTGGGCCTGACCATCGCCGCAGGCCTGTACACGACCGCCATGCGGCGCGACAAGGAGCGCGAGCTGCTGTTCATCGGCCACGAGTTCCGCCACGCGCTGGAAAGCTACACCAAGGCCAATGGCGCCAACCAGTATCCGCTGACGCTGGACGAGCTGCTGAAAGACCCGCGCTTCCCCGCCGCCAAGCGCCACCTGCGCCGCCTGTACAACGACCCCGTCACCGGCAAGCCGGATTGGGTGCTGGTGCGGCAGCAAGGGCGCATCGTCGGCATCCGCTCGGCCTCCGCGCAGCGCCCCGTCAAGCAGGACAACTTCGACGACGACGACGCAGGCCTGGCAAGGAAGACCCGCTACGCCGACTGGGTGTTCACCTATCCCTACGACCTGTTCGCGGTGCAGCTGACAGCCGAAGCGAAACGCTGACTTGTTGATAACTTGTTGATATAAGACAGAACCTCCCGCCCTTCCCCGCTCTAGCGTGATTCATCCGCCACGCGGAATCGGCGACATCATTCGATGCCAGCTGGAATGATCGAAATTGGGAGGACGAAATGATCCTGCGTACACGCCTGCTAACCGTCACCACCGCCGTCGCCGCAGCGACATCGATGATGGCCGCCACCGCGACGCTCGCGGCAGACAAACTGATGGCACCACCGGTCAACACGCTCTCGCCGCAGCAGAGCTCCGGACTGGTGGCCACGCTGACCGCGATGGACGCCGCGCACGGCCTGGCGCCGGATCTGAGCTTCCGCCTCAGCAGCCTGCATCCGGGCGTGGTGGGACAGAAGATCGTCCGCGCCCAGCATACCTACAAGGGCTTGCGCGTGTTCGGTTCGGAGTCGGTGATCGTTACCAACGCCGCCGGCAGCATTGTCAGCGTCTCGGCATCCGACCGGCGCAACAAGCTGGGGACCGGCCTCGCGCCCTCCGCTGTCTCCGACCTGGTACCGACGCTGAGCGCCGGCGACGCCATCACCGTGGCGGTCAATTCCATCGCGCCGCGCGGCACGCACCGCTGGGAACCCACCGCGGAGCTGCTGCTCTACCCCATCGTGAAGACGGAACGGGTGCCGTCGGCGGCGGGCAAGCCGGAATCCGAACTCAATGCGCTGGACCTGCAGGAAGTGGTGGATCGCTACGAGCTGGCCTACTACGTCAAGCTGCGCCTGGCGCTGGACGGCAAGCCGCTCTACTACGACACCGTCGTCGACGCCAGGAACGGCAACATCATCGCCCAATGGCAGGCGCTGAAAACGGTGGTCGGCACCGGCAACAGCCAGTACAACGGCGTGGTGCCGATCAATACCTCGCAGTCCGGCGGCGGCTACCAGATGCTGGACGACTCGCGCGGCATAGGCGGCAAGTACGGCGGCATGGCGATCACCAACGCCAACCACAGCTCGGCCAACAATCCCGACCCGGGCAACATCTACACCAACAGCACCAACACCTGGGGCGACGGCCAGCAGTACATCAACGGCGGCAGCACCACCAACGCCAACGGGCAGACCGCCGCAGTCAACGCGCTGTGGGGCTTGATGAACACCTACGACACCAACAAGAACGCGCTGGGCTGGCATTCGCTGGACGGGAACAACACCGCCACCTACATCGCGGCCCACGTCGACACCCAGTACGACAACGCCTTCTACGACGACAGCTGCAAGTGCATGTACATCGGCGACGGCGACAGCTTCTACAGCCTGGGCTCCATCGACGTGATCGGCCACGAGATGTCGCACGGCGTCACCGCGTCGACGGCGGACCTGGTCTACTCCGGCGAATCCGGCGGCTTGAACGAATCGAACTCCGACATCGGCGGCGAGATGGTGGAAGCCTATGCACGCGCAGGCGGCACCGGCACCACGATTCCGGCCAGCGGCAACGATTGGATGATGGGCAAGGAGATCAGCAAGTCCGGCCAGCCGCTGCGCTGGTTGTACAAACCGAGCAAGGATGGCCGCAGTCCCGATGCCTGGAGCAGTTCCATCAAATACCTGGACGTGCACTATTCCAGCGGGCCGAATAACCGCATGTTCTACTTCCTGTCGCAGGGTTCCAGCAGCGACCCTGGCTCCGACTACTACAGCAAATACCTGGTGAAGAGTCCCGCCGCGATGACGGGCATAGGCAGCGACAAGGCTTACCGCATCTGGTTCAAATCGCTGACCACCAAATTCACCTCATCGACCAACTACGCGGATGCACGTTCCAAGGTGCTGGCGTCGGCGCAGGAGCTGTATGGCGCCGGCTCGAAAGAAGTCATCGCTGTCACGCGCGCTTATGCGGCGATCAACGTCGGCGCGGACGTCGATGAATCCACCACCGGCGGCGGCGACGTCACGATCACCACGCAACCGGCCAACGTCACCGTCGCGCCGGGAGCCACCGCGTCGTTCAGCGTGGGCGCCAGCGGCGGCACGCAGCCCTACAGCTACAAGTGGTTCCGCGACGGATCTGAAATTGCCGGCGCCAACGCGCCGGCCTACTCGCTGACGGCGCAGGCCTCCGACAACGGCGCGACCTTCAACGCCGTCGTCAGCGACGCATCGTCGCCGGCCAAGAGCGCCACTTCGGCCAAGGCCATGCTGACCGTCAGGAGCGGCGGCGGCAGCGACCTTGTCACCAACGGCGGCTTCGAGAACGGCACCACCGGCTGGCGCGGCACCACCGGCGTGATAGGCGACTTCGAAGGCCAGCCCCCCTACGAAGGCACGCGCTACGCCTGGCTGGGTGGCAACGGCCGCATTGCGATCGAGACCCTGACCCAGTCCGTGACCATCCCCGCGAGCGCGGCATCGGCAACGCTGTCCTACGCGTTGCATATCGACACCGACGAAGTCAAGCCCTTCCCCTACGATAAGCTGACGGTGACGGTGAGAAGCAGCACCGGCTCGGTGCTGCGCACACTGGCGACGTACACCAACCTGGACGCCGCCGACGGCTATCAGATCCGCACCTTCGACCTGTCCGCCTACAAGGGACGGACGGTGACGCTGTCGTTCATCATGCGGGAGGACCGCAGCAAGCAGACCTCCTTCGTTCTCGACAACGTCAGCCTGATCGCCCAGTAGGCGGTGGAGGTCAGCGCAAGCTGACGAACACCGGGTTCGAATAGAACCACAGGCTGCGGTAGTTGCGGTCGTTGATGTCGTTGAAGCGCGCCGTGTTGTCGGCGGTGCCGGTGCGCTGGTCGGCCAGCGGTTCGCCGTCCTGGGTCAGGCCGGCGACATCGGTGCCGAGGTTGGTGCCGCGCAGGCGGTAGTACTGGTTCTTGCTGGCGGTGGTTTCGTAGCTGATGCTGAAGTAGCCGTCCGCATCGACCTTCCAGTCCGCGCTGGTGAAGCGCTTCACCACGCGCGTGCTGGCGTTGGTGGCCACGCTGTAGGCGGCGCTGCCCGGCGCGGCCTTGGCGGCCACGTCGCCCACGATCAGGTCGACGTGGTCGACCACCGGCTTGACGTTGGCGGCGGTGCCGCTGTCGACCGGCTTCTCGTAGTTGTTCCTGGCCGGAGACTTGAAGCGGATCGTGATCGTCACCTTGTCGCCGCTGACGACCTTCAGTTCCCCGCCCATCTCCTTGCGGTCGTCCTTGCTGGCCAGGTTGAAGTCCAGCGCGTTGATCAGATCCCCGTAGACCGAGAACATTTTTCCGGAGCGCAGACCTTGCAGCAGGTCCTTCGCGGCGGGCTTGCCTTGTGCGCCGTTGAAGACATAGTTCTTCGCATACTCGCCGGGGAAGTAACCGCTGCTGCTGTTGCCGACGATCTTGAAGTGGGTATCCGAATCGGTCAGGTTCCAGATGCGGCGGCCTTCGCCGAGCAGCGCGTCCCACACGCCGCCGACCTTGGCGACGACGTAATCGACGCCGCCGTAGGCGCGCAGCGGCGCGTTCTCCGGCGTGTAGGCGGCCGTGTAGCCGCCGCGATCCGGCTCCATCTGGTTGCCGACCATGCCTTCGATGGCGAACACGATGTTCGGTGCGATGTCGTTGAAGCGGCGGAAGTCATCGACGGTGTAGCTGCCCTTGTTGCGCGATGGGTGGTTGACCACGGCGTAGCTGGTGTCCGGGTAGTTGTCCTTCAGCCAGCTGATCGCCTTCAGCGCGTCGTCGGCGGTGGCGTTGTAGCGGGTGGTTCCATATTTGGACTTCCATGCGGCGACATCGGCGGCATCGAACAGCGCCGGATCGCGGGTGGTGAACAGGTACTCGAACTCCTTCATGCCCTTGGTGCTGGAGGCTAGCTTGTCGCTGCCCTCGAACAGGCCGATGCCGATATGGTCGTGGGTCGGCATATCCCATTCGAAGCCGGAGAAGATCAGTTTGTCGGCGTAGCTGCCTGCCGCCTGCAAGGCCTGCACACGCGGGATCTCGTAGCGTTCCACGCCGGTCGACAGCGGAATCGCCGCCGGCAGCGCCGCGCCCTTCTCATCGCGCGACGACAGGCGCAGGTGGTTGCTGACGGCCATCCAGTCCAGGCCATAGGTGGTGAAGGCCTTGGTCAGCACCTTGTCCAGCGTCTGGGTGATGTCCGTGTCCGGCGACTGGGTGGTGTGGGTGTGCAGGTCGCCGGCGATCCAGCGGCCGCTCGGCACAGGGGGCACGACGACCGCTGCGGGCTGGTCGCCGCCGCAGGCGACAGCGGTCAGCAGAATGGCAATGGCGGTTGGAATCAGCAATTGACGAGGGCGGAAAATAGGGGCAAGCGGCATGATAAACGAGTCCTGAAAGTGGATGCGGAATTCGGCACACTAGCATTGGCGTATTACCTGTCTGTGACTTGGCTGCGCGGTCAAAACTGTTATGATCGTCGGCTAGCGCAGACACCAGATCCGTGCGGCCACGCAAATCAATCCAGGGATATAAAAATGACTATTGGCGGAAAAACCATAGAAGAGGCATTGGCCTCCTTGTCCAACATGACCGCAGGCGCGGTCCCTATCGGCAAGGACGAGCATCTCCAGCGCCTCGCGCGCGCACAGGCCTACATGCGCGACCAGGGCATCGCTGCCATCTACGTCAACGCCGGTTCCAACATGACCTACTTCACCGGCACCAAGTGGCACGCCAGCGAACGCATGGTCGGCGCCATCCTGCCGGCCAGCGGCGCGGTGGAGTACATCGCCCCGGCGTTCGAAGAGAGCACGCTGAAGGACTTCATGGTGGTCGAGGGCAGCGTCAATACGTGGCATGAGCACGAGAGCCCGTACCAGCTGTTCGTCGATACGCTCAAGCGCATGGGCATCGCGCCTGCTGCGGCGGGCGGTACGGCGCCGCGCATCGGCATCTGCGAAAGCGCCGCCTTCTTCATCTACGACGGTATCCGTCCGCTGGCCGATGGCTATGCACTGGAGAACGCGCGCCAGGTCACGGCGCACTGCCGCACCCGCAAGTCCGCCAATGAAATCGCGCTGATGCAGCGCGCCAAGGACATGACGCTGGCCGTGCACGTGGCCACCGCCAGCATGCTGTGCGAAGGGATCACCACGGTCGAAGTGGAAGAGTTCATCAACCGCGCGCACCGCAAGGTCGGCGCGTCGGGTTCGTACTTCGTGATCGTGCTGTTCGGCGAGGCGACCGCCTATCCGCATGGTGTGAGCTATGTGCAAACGTTGCAAGCTGGCGACACTGTGCTGATCGATACAGGCTGCAAACTGCACAACTACATTTCCGACATCACGCGCACCTATGTGTACGGCGAAATCAGCGAGCGCCAGCGCTCGGTGTGGAACAGCGAGAAGGCCGCGCAGCTGGCGGCGTTCGAAGCGGCGCAGCTGGGCGTGCCGTGCGAGCAGGTGGACATGGCCGCGCGCCGTTCGCTGGAGGCGGACGGTTTCGGTCCCGGCTACAAGCTGCCAGGCCTGCCGCACCGCACCGGCCACGGCATCGGCCTGGACATCCACGAGTGGCCGTACCTGGTCGGCGGCGACAAGACGCCGCTGGACGTAGGCATGTGCTTCTCGAACGAACCGATGATCTGCATCCCCGGCGAATTCGGCGTGCGCCACGAAGACCATTTCTACATGACCGAAGACGGCCCGAAATGGTTCACCGAACCGGCGCACAGCATTGACGATCCGTTCGGCTTGCGCAAGTAAGGAAAGTAAGCGTTATGCCTGCACGCGCTTGAGCCGCCGGTAGAAGTACAGCGGCGCGGTGACGTGCAGGATGCCGTCGACGGAGCGGATCACGATGCGGTTGGAGTCCCAGCGCAGCCAGCGTGGTCCCTTGTGGTTAAAGATGCGCCCTTCGTCGGTTTCACCGGAAGGGATGAAGCCGAACTGCTGCACGCGGCCCATGAAGGCTGTCTCGCCCGCCACGTTCACGGTGCCGCGCACCGGAAGGCACATCAGCAGCGACGGCAGTTGTCCAATGACGCTGCCGATGAGTATATCCCGCACCATCTCGTTCGGCATCCATCGGTTCAACAGCAGGCCGGCCGCCAGGCATCCGGCCAATATGCAGCCCCACACAGTCCAGTCACGCGTGCTCAGTAAGGGATTGAAGCCAATCGACTGCTTGTGAAACGTCTGCACCATGTTTGCTGCCTGTCTTGAGGAAGTAGTCAGCATTTTGCGCCGACGCGCCGGGAAAATCCAGTCCCCGGCGCCATTGTGCTTCAAGCGAATTCCATCACTTCCTGCAGCGGCTTGCGCGCCTTCTGCGGCCAGTTGCCGGCGGCGGCATATCCGATCGACAGCAGCATGACCGGAACGTCGGCCGCGCCCAGCTTGAATTCGCGTTTCACCCCGGCGGCATTGAATCCGCTCATGGCGCTGCTGGCCAGGCCCATGCCCTCGGCGGCCAGCATCATGGTCATCGCCGCCAGCGAGCCGGAACGCAGCGCTTCGTCCCGCTGCAACTGCGGATTGCCGGGATGCGTGTGCCGCGCCATGCCCACCCACACATCGGCAACCGTTTGCGGCATGATCCCGGCGTCCACCGACGGCTGCAATGCCTGCGGCAGACCCACGTGCGCTTCCAGGGTGCCGACGACGATGAAGGTGACGGGCGCATCCGCCACCTTCTGCTGGCCGAAGGCGACCTCCTTCAGGCGCTCCTTCGCCTGCGGCGTGCGCACCGCGATGAATTTCCAGTTCTGGAAGTTGTAGGCCGATGGCGCCAGCGTCGCCAGGCGCACCAACTCAGAAATGTCGGCATCGCTCAGCGCACGGCTGGTGTCGAAACGGTTGACGGAAATGCGCGATTCGATCAGGTGCTTGATGTTCATGTGATTCTCTCTGCGATAGGTTGAAAAGCGCGTATCAGCGGGACTGCGCGGAAGCCCGTTGCACCGCCAGGATGCTGGCCAGGACCGTGACCAGGCCGGCCAGCGACAGGCCGCTCATCGCCTGTCCCAGCAGGGCCCAACCCAGCACCACCGCGACCAATGGGCTCAACAGGCCCAATGAGGACACCGCCACCGGCGACAAACGGGCGATCCCGCGGAACCACAAGGCATAGGCCAGCAGCGCGCCGGCCAGGGACAGGTAGGCATAGCCCAGCACCTGCACCGCGCCGAGCGCGGGCAGCGGCGGGTCGACCAGCACGGCCAGCGGCGCAAGCATCAGGCCACCAAGCAGCAGCTGCCAGCCGGTCAACGCCAGCACCGGCAGCTCGCTGCGCCAGCGGCGCGTCAGATAGGTGCCGGCCGCCATGCAGGCCGCGCCGGCAAGCGCCGCCGCGATGCCGGCCGCGTCCCAGGCCGCGCCCGGCGAGAGCAGCAGCACCGCCATCCCCAGCACGCCCAGTACGCCGGCGCCCACTGCCAGCCGCGCCGGCGGGCGCCGATCCAGCAGCCACGCCAGGCCCATGACCAGCAACGGCTGGATCGCGCCGACCACCGCCGCCAAGCCGCCCGGCAGGCGGTAGGCCGCGATGAACAACAGCGCCTGGAAAAAGCCGATATTCAGCGCCGACAGTACCGCCAGCCGCCCCCACTCGGCGCGCGGCGGCAGGCGTCCCACGAACATCAGCAGCAGTATGCCAGCCGGCAGGGTACGCAGCAGCGCGGCGATGAAGGGCCGATCGGGCGGCAGCAGCTGGGTGGTAACGATGTAGGTCGATCCCCAGATGGCTGGCGCCAGCGCGGTGGTCAGCGTGGTGATCAGGGATGATGTCGTGCTTTTCTCGCTCATGGCATTTGTCTCGACTTCAAGATAAAATGAAAGTCTGATCAAAAACAATCTTGATGTCAAGATAAATTGGAGTGTGCGATGCCGAATGAAAGACCGATGGACGCCGTGGACGCCATCGTGGCGCAATGGCGCCGCGAGCGCCCCGACCTGGACGTGGCGCCGATGGCGACGATAGGACGGTTGAAGCGCTGCGCCGCGCTGCTGCAGCGCAGGCTGGACGCGACGTTTGCCGAATTTGGAATGGGTGCGTGGGAATTCGATGTGCTGGCGACGCTCAGGCGTTCGGGTGCGCCCTACTGCCTGGCGCCGACCGCGCTGTTCTCGGCGATGATGATCACCTCCGGCACCATGACGCACCGGCTGCAGCGGCTGGAGGCCAGCGCGCTGGTCGAGCGCGTGCCCAACCCGACGGACGCCCGCAGCCTGCTGGTGCGGCTAACTCCGGCCGGGCTGGAACTGATCGACCGCGCGGTGGCCGCGCATGTCGACAACGAACACAAGATCCTGTCGCCCCTGAGCCCGGCGGAACTGGCACTGCTGGACACGGGGCTGATCAAACTGCTGGCGGTGCTGGAGCCGGCGGAGTAACGGCCGCCGGCCGCCGCGTTCAGCCGCGCTTCATCACCAGCGTCAGGATGTCGTAGCTGGCCACCAGTTCGTCGTTCTGGTTGGTCACTTGCACGTCCCATGCGACCACGCCCTGGCCGACGCCTTTGTCGTCGGTGCGGTTGCGGTCCACTTTGCGCTTGCAGGTCAGGCGCGCGCGGATGGTGTCGCCGATGGCGACCGGCGTGATGAAGCGCAGGTTGTCCAGGCCGTAGTTGGCCAGCACCGGACCAGGCGCCGGCGACACGAATAGCCCCGCCGCCGCCGACAGCACGAAGTAGCCGTGCGCGATGCGCTTGCCGAACTGCGTGTCCTTGGCGGCGATGTCGTCGAAGTGCATGTAGAAGTAGTCGCCGGAGACGCCGCCGAAGTTGACGATGTCCGCTTCGGTCACGGTGCGGCGATGCGTCAGCAGCGAGTCGCCCATCTTCAGGTCTTCGAAGTAGCGGCGGAACGGGTGCACTTCGCTTTCCTGCACCTTGGCGCCGCGCACATACTCGCCGGTGACTGCCGCCAGCATGGTCGGCGAGCCTTGCACCGCAGCGCGTTGCAGGAAGTGGCGCACCGCGCGGATGCCGCCCAGTTCCTCGCCGCCGCCTGCGCGGCCAGGGCCGCCGTGCTTCAGCTGCGGCAGCGGCGAACCGTGGCCGGTGGAGTCCACCGACGCTTCGCGCTCCAGGATCAGCACGCGGCCATGCGAGGCGGCCGCCATCGGCACCGCGTAGGCGGCGGTGGCCGGGTCTTTCGTCACCAGCGTGGAAACCAGCGAGCCCTTGCCGCGCGCGGCCAGTGCCAGCGCTTCGTCGATGCCGTTGTAGCTGATGATGGTGCTGACCGGGCCGAAGGCTTCGATGTCGTGCACGGCGTCGTTGCGCATGCCGTCGCGGCACAGCAGCAGCGTCGGCGAGAAGAAGGAGCCGTTGGCGACGCCGTCGCCCACCAGCTTGAAGCCGTCGCGCTCACTGAACAGCACCTCGTTGCCGCGCGCGAGCAGCTCGACGCGCTCCGCCACATCGCGCTGCTGGTCCTTGGAGGCCAGCGCGCCCATGCGCACGCCCTCCACCGACGGATCGCCGACGCTGACCTTGGCCAGGCGCTCGCGCAGCCGCGTGCCGACGGCGTCCACCATATTTTCCGGCACGATGATGCGGCGGATGGCCGTACATTTCTGGCCGGCCTTGCCGGTCATCTCGCGCGCCACTTCCTTGACGAACAGGTCGAATTCGACATCGTCCGGCGTGACGTCCGGCGCCAGAATGGCGCAGTTGAGCGAGTCCGCTTCGGCGGTGAACGGCACCGAGTTGGCGATCAGGTTGCGGTTGGTGCGCAGCTTGGCTGCGGTATCGGCGGAACCGGTGAAGGTGACGACATCGGCGCCGCCCAGGCGGTCGAGCAAGTCGCCGGTGCTGCCGATGACCAGTTGCAGTGCGCCTTCCGGCAGCAGGCCGGAATCATGCATCATGCGTACCACGGCTTCGGTCAGGTAGCTGGTGGCGGAGGCGGGTTTGCCGATGCACGGCATGGCGGCCAGGAAGCTGGGAGCGAACTTCTCCAGCAGGCCCCAGATCGGGAAGTTGAAGGCGTTGATGTGCACCGCCAGGCCGCCGCGCGGCACCAGGATATGGGTGCCGGAGAAGCCGCCGTTTTTACCCAGCGCCATGGCCGGGCCTTCGTGCAGCACGTTCGACGACGGCAGCTCGCGGCTGCCCATGCTGGCGTAGGCGAACAGCGTGCCGGTGCCGCCTTCGATGTCTACCCAGCTGTCGGCGCGGGTGGCGCCAGTCAGGTGCGAGATCGCGTACAGCTCTTCCTTGCGGCTGGCCAGGTACAGCGCCAGCGCCTTCAGGCGCGCGGCGCGCTGCTGGAAGTCCAGCTTCATCAGCGCCGGCACGCCGGTCTTGCGGGCGTAGGTGACGGCTTCGTCGAAGTCCAGCTTCTCGGCGTGGGTGTGGTAGATCACCGAGTTGTTCAAGGCGCTGTGCAGCGGCGCCGCAGCTTCGGCGCCTATCCATCGGCCGCCGATCCAGCTTTGCAGGGTTGATGCCATCTTTATCTCCGTTCGATTCGTTATGCTTGGGCGTTTTTATGCAGGTGCAGCGGCAGCGAGCTTTCCCACTCGACGCGCTTGCGGTCCGGTTCCACTGCGGTCAGCGCTTCCACTTCGCGCATGGTGTTCATGGAGCGCACCGCCAGTTCCTGATACTGGCCGGTGCCCTCGGTCTTCCATTTGATCTCGTCGTCGCGCAGTTCGCGCGCCACCTTGGCCGGGGTGCCGACCACCAGGCTGCGCGGCGGTACTTCCATGCCGGCGCGGACGAAGCTCATGGCGGCGACGATGCTGTCGGCGCCGATGACGGCGTTGTCCATCACCACGCTGTTCATGCCGACCAGCGCGTTGCGGCCGATGCAGCAGCCGTGCAGCACGGCGCCGTGGCCGATATGGCCGTCGCGCTCGACCACCGTGTCGGCGCCGGGGAAGCCGTGCATGACGCAGGTGTCTTGCAGGTTCGCGCCCTCTTCCAGGATCAGGCGGCCGAAGTCGCCGCGCAGCGCGGCCAGCGGGCCGATATAGCAGCGCGGGCCGACGATGACATCGCCGATCAGCACCGCGCTGGGATGCACGTAGGCGGTCGGGTGGACCACCGGGGTGACGCCGTTGATTTCGTAGACCTTGACCATGATGGTGCCCGCTTACACGCGTTCGATGACGAGGGCGATGCCCTGGCCGACGCCGATGCACATGGTGCACAGCGCGTAGCGGCCGCCGGTGCGTTCCAACTGGTTCAACGCCGCCAGCACCAGCCGCGCGCCGGATGCGCCCAGCGGATGACCGATGGCGATGGCGCCGCCGTTCGGGTTGACATGCGCCGCGTCGTCGGCCAGGCCGAGGTCACGCGTGACGGCCAGGCCCTGCGCCGCAAAGGCTTCGTTCAATTCGATGACATCCATCTGCCCGATGGTCAGGCCAACCTGCGCCAGCACCTTCTTCGACGCCGGCGAAGGACCGAAGCCCATGATGCGCGGGGCCAGGCCGGCGGTCGCCATGCCCAGCACGCGGGCGCGCTTGCGCAGGCCGTACTGCTCGGCCGCGGCGGCCGACGCCAGCAGGATCGCGCAGGCGCCGTCGTTGACGCCCGAGGCGTTGCCGGCCGTGACGCTGCCATCCGGCTTGACCACGCCTTTCAGCTTGGCCAGCATCTCGACCGTCGTATCCGGACGCGGATGCTCGTCGGTGTCGACGATCTTCGGATCGCCTTTTTTCTGTACCAGCGTGACCGGCACGATTTCATCCTTGAACACGCCGGCCGCATGGGCGGCGGCCCAGCGCTGCTGGCTGCGCACCGCGAACGCATCCTGGTCGGCGCGGCTGATGCCGAATTCCTGGGCGACGTTTTCGGCCGTCTCCGGCATGCTGTCGATGCCGTACTTGGCCTTCATCAGCGGATTGACGAAGCGCCAGCCGATGGTGGTGTCCTCGATCTTGGCGGCACGCGAGAACGCGCTGTCGGCCTTGCCCATGACGAAAGGCGCACGCGTCATGCTTTCGACGCCGCCGGCGATCACCAGCTGCGCTTCGCCGGCCTTGATGGAGCGGGCGGCGATGCCGACCGCGTCCAGGCTGGAGCCGCACAGGCGGTTGATGGTGTTGGCGGGGACATCGACCGGCAGGCCGGCCAGCAGCGCCGCCATGCGGCCGACGTTGCGGTTGTCTTCACCGGCGCCGTTGGCGCAGCCGTAGTAGACGTCATCGACCTTGGTCCAGTCGACGCCGGGATTGCGGGCGATCAGCGCGGCGATGGGCAGCGCGGCCAGGTCGTCGGCGCGCACGCCGCCGAGGGCGCCGCCGTAGCGGCCGAATGGGGTGCGGATGGCGTCACAAATGAAAGCGTCGTTCACGAAATCTCCTTAATTTTTAGGGCGCTGGTCCACCACACGGCGGGCCTTGCCCGTCAATGTGCGTTCGATGCCGTTGGGGGCCAGCAGGCGCACCTTGGTGGTGACGCCGACATGGGTTTTGATGTGGTGTTCCAGTTCGCGCGCCAGCGCCTCGGTTTCGCTGGCCGGCGTTTCGGGCCGCAGCTCGGCCAGCACGTCCAGCTTGTCGAGATGGCCGTCGCGTGAGATGACCAGCTGGTATTGCGGCGCCAGCTTCGGCATCTTGCAGATCAGTTCTTCGATCTGGGTCGGGAAGACGTTCACGCCGCGGATGATCAGCATGTCGTCCGAGCGCCCGGTGATCTTGCCGATGCGGCGCATGGAGCGCGAGGTGGCCGGCAGCAGGCGCGTGAGGTCACGCGTGCGGTAGCGGATGATGGGCAGCGCCTCCTTGCTCAGCGAGGTGAATACCAGCTCCCCCTCTTCGCCGTCAGGCAGCACTTCGCCGGTGTCGGGGTCGATGATCTCGGGGTAGAAATGGTCTTCCCAGATGACCGGGCCGTCCTTGCTCTCGATGCACTCGCTGGCGACGCCCGGCCCCATCACTTCGGACAGGCCGTAGATATCGACCGCGTCGATGCCGGCGCGTTGTTCGATTTCCTTGCGCATGGCATCGGTCCACGGCTCTGCGCCGAAGATGCCGACCTTGAGGGAGCTGGCGGCAGCGTCCAGGCCCTGGCGCTGGAACTCCTCGATGATGTTCAACATATACGACGGCGTGACCATGATGATGGACGGCTTGAAGTCCTGGATCAGCTGCACCTGCTTCTCGGTCTGGCCGCCGGACATCGGGATCACCGTGCAGCCCAAACGTTCGGCGCCGTAATGCGCACCGAGGCCGCCGGTGAACAGGCCGTAGCCGTAGGAGATGTGGACCATGTCGCCACGGCGTCCGCCCGCTGCGCGGATCGAACGTGCGACCACGTTGGCCCAGGTGTCGATATCGTTCTGCGTGTAGCCGACCACGGTCGGCTTGCCGGTGGTGCCGCTGGAGGCGTGCACGCGCACCACGTGCTCCTGCGGCACGGCGAACATGCCGAAGGGGTAGTTGTCGCGCAGTTCCTTCTTGCCGGTGAAGGGGAACTTGGCCAGGTCGGCCAGCGTGCGCAGGTCGTCGGGATGGACACCGGCGGCGTCGAAGGCGGCGCGGTAGTGCGGCACGTTGTCATACGCGTGCTTGAGCGACCATTTCATGCGCTCCAGTTGCAGTGCTTGCAGTTCGTCCTTGCTGGCGCGTTCGATCGGCTCCAGATCGGACGGCTCCGGGATGCGTTGGACCATCGGTGTCTCCTCTTTACTCGGCTTGCGGCGCTACGATATGGCCGCTGACGCGGTGCGACTTGCCTCGGAACAGGGCGACCACGCGGCCATCCTGGTTGCTGACCTTGACGTCGTAGACGCCGCTCTTGCCGGCCAGCGCCTGCTCCTGCGCGACGGCGGTCAGCACGTCGTGCAGGCTGCCGGGCGCGAGGTAGTCGATGGTGCAGCCTGCGCCCACGGTGGTCATATTGTGGCTGTTGCAGGCGAAGGCGAAGGCGCTGTCGGCCAGCGCGAAGATGAAGCCGCCGTGGCAGCTGCCATGGCCGTTCAACATGTCCGCGCGCACCGGCATCGACATGCTGGCGTAGCCGGGCGCGATGGCGTCGATCTTGATGCCCAAGCCTTGCGAGGCTGGGTCGTTCGCGTACATGGCCGCGCCGACGGCCTGTGCCAGCGCCAACGCATCGACCTTACTCATGGAAGCGCCCTCCCGCTGCCAGCTTGCGACGCAGCAGCGGCGACACGCGGTAGCGGTCCTCGCCATAGCCGGCGGCCAGGTTGGACAACACGGCGACGATCTGGCCGATGCCCACCGCGTCGGCCCAGGCCAGCGGCCCGCGTGGATAGTTGACACCCTTCTGCATGGCGAGGTCCGCGCCGGCCGCGCTGCAAACGCCTTGATTGACGGCGTCCGCCGCTTCATTGGCCAGCATGGCGACGGTGCGCATGACGGCCATGCCGGGCACGTCGTCCAGACGCGTGACGATAAAGCCAGCCGACTGGAACAGGCCGACCACCGAGTTGTAGGCCTCTGCCGAGCACTGGTCCGAACGGCTGACGGCAATCCGTTTTGCGGTGGCGTAATCCAGCGCCAGGTCGAACAACACGGTGTCCGGATGATGGCTGTCCAGCGCGCGCTGGGTGGCGCTGCGGCCGTCGGTCAGGTAGACGGCCGCGCCGTTGCAGTGGAAGGCTGGCGCATCGTCGTTGCCGGGAACGTGGCTGCGGGCTTCCGGCGTTTTGCGGTGCGAGACGTTGATGCCGGACGCGCGCAGGCGTGCCGCCAGCGCATCGCTGACGGCGCCGCCGATGGCGTGCGACGGCCCAACCGCAGCACCCGGCTCAATGGTGTAGCTGACGAATTCCGGTTTCGGCTGCGCGGCTTCGGCCTGCGGCTGCGGCGCGGCGGTTGCGGCATCGTCGTAGCGGTAAAATCCACGGCCAGATTTGCGGCCGAGGAAGCCGGCGTTGACCATCTCCTGTTGCAGCACCGACGGCGTAAAGCGCGGATCATTGAAGTACGCGCCGAACACCGATTGCGTGACCGAGAAGTTGACATCGTGGCCGATCAGGTCCATCAGCTCGAAGGGCCCCATGCGGAAGCCGCCGCAGTCGCGCATGACGGCGTCGATGGTGGCGGCGTCGGCGGCCTGCTCGTTCAGCAGGCGCCAGCCTTCGGCGTAGAACGGCCGCGCCACGCGGTTGACGATGAAGCCCGGCGTGGACTTGGCGTGCACCGGCTGCTTGCCCCAGGCGGCGGCGGTGTCGTACACGGTTTGCGCAACGGCGGCGTCGGTGGCCAGGCCGCTGATCACTTCGACCAGCGCCATCAAGGGCACCGGATTGAAGAAGTGCATGCCGACCAGCCGCGCCGGCATGCGCAGCTTGGCGGCGATGGCGGTGACGGAGATCGACGAGGTGTTGGTGGCGAGGATGCAGTCGTCGGCGACGATGGCTTCCAGGTCGGCGAACAGGTCGCGCTTGACGTCGAGTTTTTCGACGATGGCTTCGACCACCAGCGCCGCATCGGCGACGTCGCGCAGCGTGACGGCCGCCTTCAGGCGGGCGATGGCGGCGGCGCAATCGACGGCACTCATGCGCTCCTTGGCCACCAGCTTGTTCAGCGCGGCGGCGATGTCGGAGATGGCCTTGGCCACGGCTTCCGGGCGCGAGTCATACAGCTTGACGGTGTAGCCGGCGACGGCCGCCACCTGCGCGATGCCGGCGCCCATGGCGCCGCTGCCGATGACGGCGACCACGCGGTCGGTATGGAGTGCGGCCATCTTATTTCCCCTTGAACTGCGGTGCGCGTTTTTCCATGAAGGCGGCCACGCCTTCGCGGTAGTCGTCGCTGCGACCCAGTTCACTCATCATTTCGCACTCCAGCGCCAGCTGCTGTTGCAGCGAATTATGCGGACTGCAATGCAATGCCTGCTTGGTGAAGGCCAGGCCCTTGGTCGGCGCCGTGGCGAAGTGACGGGCCATGGCCTGCGTTTCGGCGGCCAGTTCCTCGTCCGGCACGGCTTTCCAGATCAAGCCCCAGGATTCGGCCTTCTCCGCGCTGAGCTTATCGCCCAGCATGGCCAGGCCCATGGCGCGGGCGCTGCCGACCAGGCGTGGCAGGAAATAGGTGCCGCCGGTGTCGGGGATCAGGCCCAGTTTGCAGAACACTTCGACGAAGGATGCTGATTTGGCGGCCAGCACGATGTCGCAGGCCAGCGCGATGTTGGCGCCCGCGCCTGCGGCCACGCCGTTGACGGCGCAGATCACCGGCATCGGCAAGGCGCGCAGCGCCAGCACCAGCGGGGCGTAGTTCTTTTCCACCGAGTCGCCCAGGTCGACCGGCCGGGCGCCCGGCTCCACCGCGCGATCCGACAGGTCCTGGCCGGCGCAGAAGCCGCGCCCTGCGCCGGTCAGCACCATCACGCGCACGCTCTTGTCGTGGCTGATCTTGTGCATGGCGTGGCGCACTTCGTCGTGCATGGCCTGGGTGAAGCTGTTGAGTTTATCGGGGCGGTTCAGCGTCAGCGTGGCGACGCCGTCGGTGATGTCGAAGAGGATGTTCTCGTAGTTCATGGCGTCTCCGGTGGGATGTTTTTTTATTCGGCCTGGTCGAAATCGATGACGACCTTGTCCGTGATGGGGAAGCTCTGGCAGCTCAGCACATAGCCGCGTGCGATCTCGTAGTCTTCCAGCGCGTAGTTGACATCCATGTCGACCTGGCCTTCGAGCAGCTTGCAGCGGCAGGTCGAGCATACGCCGCCCTTGCAGGAGTAGCGCATGTCGATGCCGGCTTTGAGGCCGGCGTCGAGCAGCGATTCCTTGTCCTGGTCCATGGTGAAGCTGGTGGCGTTGCCGTCCATGATGACGGTGACTTCGGTTTCGTGGCGGCCCGCCTGCGGATCGATGGCGCGCGGCTTGTGCTGGTGCTTGGGGATGCTGGCGGCGAACAGCTCGATCTTGATCTGCGATTTCGCCACGCCCGCCTCTTGCAGCGCTTCGGAGACGCCGTGCATCATGTCTTCCGGGCCGCAGATGAAGGTGACGTCGATGTCTTCCGGGCGCACCCAGTACTTGAGGAACTGCGCGGCCTTCTCTTTCGTGATGCGGCCGTTGAACAATTCGATGTCCTGCTGCTCGCGGCTCATCACGTAGGCCAGCTTGAGGCGCTCCATGTAGGTGTCCTTCAGGTCGGACAGTTCGTCCTTGAAGATCACCGACGACGAGGCCCGGTTGCCATAGAAAAGCGTGAAGCGGCTGTGCGGTTCGGCCGCCAGCGTGGTCTTGATGATGGACAGGATGGGCGTGATGCCGCTGCCGGCGGCGAAGGCCAGATAGTGCTTGCGGTTGGCGGCGTCCAGCGGCACGTTGAAGTGGCCCATCGGCGGCATAACCTCCAGCGTGACGCCGGGTTTGATGGTGTCGTTTGCCCAGCTGGAGAACAGGCCGCCCTGCGTGCGCTTGATGGCCACGCGCAGCGCGCCCTCCTGCACGGCGGAGCAGATCGAGTACGAGCGGCGCACGTCTTCGTCGGCGATCTGGGCGCGCAGCGTCAGGTGCTGGCCTTGCTGGAACTTGAAGCTGTCTTGCAGCTCGGGCGGCACGGCGAAGGTGACGGCGATGGTGTCGCGCGTTTCGTTGCGCACTTGCGAGACGGTCAGCGGGTGGAATTTGCTCATGATCTTTTTAGTGGCACTTGAAGTAGTCGAAGGGCTCGCGGCAATCCAGGCATTTGTACAAGGCCTTGCAGGGAGTGGAGCCGAACTGGCTGGTGATTTCGGTGTGGCGGGAGCCGCAGTTGGGGCATGCCACCGTCAGGCGCGGTTGGGCGCGGCGCGAGATGGCGGCCAGTGCGCCGTCCGCGCCAACGCTACCGCTACCTCTACGCAGGCCGCTGATGTCGATCACCTGCTGCGCCGGCGGGGCGATGCCGTAGCCTTGCAGCTTGGCCTTGCCCGCTTCGCTCATCCAGTCGGTGGTCCAGGCTGGGGAGAGCTGGTTTTGCAGGCGCACGTCTTGCAGGCCATGTGCGTGCAGCGCGTCGGTGATGGCGTCGGCGATCACCTGCATCGCCGGGCAGCCGGAATAGGTCGGCGTGATGGTGACGGTGCAGGCGCCATCGGCAGCCAGCTGCACGTCGCGCACGATGCCCAGGTCGACGATGGAGATGACCGGGATTTCGGGGTCGGAGACCTCGCCCAGCCAGGCCCAGACCTGGGCGGTGGCGGACATGTTGATGGCGGCGGCTGTCATGGCGGGCTCGCTGTTACCAGGCGGCGCCGGGATAGGCGCGCTGCAGGAACTGCATCTCGGCCAGGATGTAGCCCAGGTGCTCGCTGTGGCGGCCTTGCTTGCCGCCCTTCTGCATCCAGGCGTCGGCCGGCGGCATGGCCAGCGTGGCTTCGGCCAGGATCTCGGCCACATGCGCCAGCCATTGCGCGCGCAGGCCGTCGGCGGCCGGGGCCACGCCTTCGGCCACCATCGCCTCGTCGATCGCGTCGTAGGCGAACACTTCGCCGCTGTACATCCACAATTCGTTCACGGCCGCTTGCGTCTTGGCGTGGCTGACGTCCGTGCCATCACCCAGGCGCACTACAAGATCGCCGCTGCGGCGCAGGTGATAGGTCACTTCCTTCAGCGATTTCTCGGCGATGGCGGCGATGCGGGCATCGCTGCTGCGCGTCAGGCCGACGATCAGGAAGTAGTGCCAGGCGTCGAAGAAGAACTGGCGCACCATGGTGTCGGCGTAGTTGCCGTTCGGTTGCTCCATCAGCAGGCAGTTCTTGAAGTCGTGGGCATCGCGGTGGTAGGCCAGCTTGTCCTCGTCGCGGCCTGCGCCTTCCAGCTCGCCCGCGTACTCGTACCACAGGCGGGTCTGGCCCAGCAGGTCGAGCGCGACGTTGGTCAGCGCCATGTCCTCTTCCAGCGCCGGGCCTTTGCCGCACAGCTGCGAAAGCTGCTGGCTCAGGATCAGGGCGTTGTCGCCCAGGCGCAGTAAATAATTTACCTTGTTTTGCACGGTGTGCTCCGCTTACAGGTTCTTGACTTCTTCCGGCATCGGGAAGAAGGTCGGGTGGCGATACACCTTGCTGTTGGCAGGCTCGAACAGCGCGCCCTTGTCGCCCGGGCTGCTGGCGACGATGTCGGCAGCGCGCACCACCCAGATGCTCACGCCTTCATTGCGGCGGGTGTAGACATCGCGCGCGTTGTTGACCGCCATCTCGGCGTCCGGCGCGTGCAGGCTGCCGACGTGTTTGTGCGCCAGCCCGTGCTGGCTGCGGATGAAGACTTCCCATAGTGGCCATTCTTTGCTCATCTTGATCTCCTTATGCTGCCTTGGCGGTGGCGTGTTTATCGGCATGCGCGACCAGCGCTTCGCGGAACCAGGCGCCGTCTTCCCATGCCTTGACGCGGGTGCGCAGGCGTTCGCGGTTGCACGGGCCGTTGCCCTTCAATACGTTGTGGAACTCGCTCCAGTCGATGGCGCCGAATTCGTAGTGGCCGGTTTCCGCGTTGAACTTCAGATCCGGGTCGGGGATGGTCAGGCCCAGGTACTCGGCCTGGGGCACGGTCTGGTCGACCATGCGCTGGCGCAGTTCGTCGTTGGAGAACAGCTTGATGCGCCATTGCGCCGACTGCGCGCTGTTGACCGATTCCGCGTCGGACGGGCCGAACATCATCAGCGACGGCCACCACCAGCGGTTCAGCGCATCCTGGGCCATGGCCTTCTGCTCGGGCGTGCCCTTGGCCAGCGACATCATGATGTCGTAGCCCTGGCGGGCGTGGAAGGATTCCTCCTTGCACACGCGGATCATGGCGCGGGCATACGGCCCGTAGGAACAGCGGCACAGCGGGATCTGGTTGATGATGGCCGAGCCGTCCACCAGCCAGCCGATCGCGCCCATGTCGGCCCACGACAACGTTGGGTAGTTGAAGATGCTGGAGTACTTGGCCTTGCCGCTGTGCAGGGCGGCCAGCAGCTCGTCGCGCGACACGCCCAGCGTTTCGGCGGCGCTGTAAAGGTAGAGGCCGTGGCCGGCCTCGTCCTGGATCTTGGCCAGCAGGATGGATTTGCGCTTCAGCGTAGGGGCGCGCGTGACCCAGTTACCCTCGGGCAGCTGGCCGACGATTTCCGAGTGGGCGTGCTGGGAGATCTGCCGTATCAGCGTCTTGCGATAGGCGTCCGGCATCCAGTCCTTGGCCTCGATCTTGACGCCGTCATCTATGCGGGCCTGGAAGGCGCGCTCGTCGGCGGCCATGTCGTCCGCCGTGCGGACCGTGCTCAGGCCCGTGTCCACCATTTGTGCATACATCGCTGTCTCCTCATCGCTAGTAGATGGATAATACGATACATATTTTTGTTTGACTACGATTTTTTTGACTCAGATCATAAAACAGTATCCCATCGGCAAGAGTCACGAAATAAATGCTGCGCCGATGGTCAGGCAAAGTAAACTCTTGTTTGTGTGTGTATAGAAAGAGAGATTCCTGCTCATGAATTGCAACGACTGGATAGCCGATTTCCTGGCCAGCGACCCGCCCCGTTCGAAGTCGCTGGTGGTGACGATTTTCGGTGACGCCATCGTGCCGCACGGCGGCATGGTGTGGTTGGGCAGCCTGATCGAGTTGCTGGCGCCGTTCGGCGTCAACGACCGGCTGCTGCGCACCGCCGTGTTCCGGCTGGCGCAGGAAGGCTGGCTGGGCGCCCAGCGCGACGGCCGCCGCAGCTCGTATGCGATCACGCCGCCGGCGATGGCGCGCTTCGTGCACGCCTACCGCCGCATCTACGCGCCGCTCAATGTGCACTGGGACGGCAGCTGGACGCTGATCCTCAACGGCGACGGCGCGCTCGACGCGGCCGAGCGCAGCGCGGTGCGCAAGGAGTTGCTGTGGGAAGGCTATAGCGTGATCGCGCCCGGCATCATGGGCCATCCGGCCGCCGACGGGCCGGCGCTGGACGAGCTGCTCAAGCGGCTGGGGGTGGCGGGCAAGCTGTTCGTGGTGCAGGGCAAGACCATGCGCCAAGTGTGCGGACGGCCGCTGAGCGAGCTGGTGGCCGACGGCTGGGACGTGAGCGGCGTGGCCCAGGGCTATGACCAGTTCATCGCGCAGTTCGAACCGCTGCTGGCGGTGCTGAAGTCGGCCGCGTCGAATGATGACGCGGTGACGCCGCAGCAAGCTTTCGTGGTGCGCACGCTACTCATCCATGCCTACCGCCGGGTGCAGCTGCACGATCCGCAATTGCCGGTCGAGCTGCTGCCGACGCCGTGGCCGGGCGCGCTGGCCTACGAGCTGGCGCGCAGCATCTACCTGGCCGTCTATGCCGCGGCCGAGCAGCACATCGACGCCACCCTGCGCCGTGAAGACCCCGCCGCTCCCGCCGCCGAACCCGCTTTCTTCGACCGCTTCGGCGGCTTGGCCTAGGGTGGGGTCAAGTCTGACATTTGGACACGGTCTCTGCCGTAGCGGCCGCTACAGCTGAGACCGTGTCCAAATGTCAGACTTGACCCCGGGGTTGGCGCGAGCCTGTATCATGTCGGCACTGCGCCACAAGTGCACACCAACTTCTTACATAGAATTTACCGGGATTCCGCCATGTCTATCAAAATCAGCCAGCAATTCGACGCCGGCGCCATCGAGGTCTTGCGTGCCGACGATCCGGCCGCCATCGACCTGAACATCCGCAAGGACTCGCACGCCGACATCACCCAATGGTTTTACTTCCGCGTCCAGGGCGCGCAAGGCACGCCGCTGGCGCTGCGCTTCCTCAACGCCGGCACCGCCGCCTACCCGGATGGCTGGAAAGACTACCAGGCCGTCGCCAGCTACGACCGCGACAACTGGTTCCGCGTGCCGACCACCTACGACGGCAAGGTGATGACCATCAACCACACGCCGGAATACGACAGCGTCTACTACGCCTATTTCGAGCCATATTCGTGGGAACGCCACCTGTCGCTGCTGGACAACGCGCAACTGTCGCCGCTGGTCAAGCTGGTCGACCTGGGCAACACCATCGACGGTCGCGACCTGAACATGCTGGTCATCGGCGATCCTGAAGCGGAACAGAAAGTATGGGTCATCGCCCGCCAGCACCCGGGCGAGACGATGGCCGAATGGTTTGTCGAAGGCATGGTCGAAGCGCTGCTGGACCCGGCCAATCCTTTCGGCCGCCAGTGCCTGAAGGAAGCCGTGTTCTACGTGGTGCCGAACATGAACCCGGACGGCTCGGTGCGCGGCAACCTGCGCACCAACGCCGCCGGCGCCAACCTGAACCGCGAATGGCTGAACCCCACCATGGAACGCAGCCCGGAAGTGTTCCTGGTCAAGAACAAGATGCTGGAAATCGGCTGCGACCTGTGCCTGGACATCCACGGCGACGAAGGCTTGCCGTACGTGTTCGTGGCGGGCAGCGAATCGCTGCCGACCTTCACGCCGGACCAGGAAGAAGCGCAGCAATACTTCATCGACAATTTCCTGATCGCCAGCCCGGACTTCCAGGACGACTACGGCTACGGCGAAACGCCGTACACCGACGAAACCCTGACCATGGGCTCGCCGCACATCACCCACGCCTTCGGCTGCCTGTCGCTGACGCTGGAGATGCCGTTCAAGGACAACGCCAACGATCCGGACCCGGACACCGGCTGGAACGGCGCCCGCAGCGCCGAGCTGGGCAAGGCAGTGTTGCAGCCAGTGCTGCAATCGCTGCTGGCACAGCAGTAAGCTGAACCCTTCCCTGCGGCGCGACAAGGTCGCCGCCGCAGGGAAAAATACACTGGACCTCACCGGCGCACCCACGCGCCGCTTCCGGAGGTTCAGCATGCATACCCTGACTTGGATACGCCGCGCACTGTTGCTGATTGTGCTGATGTTGTGCGCCTGTAGCACACCCTACCGCCCGCCGCAGCTGCTGGACGCGGGCGCCACCTTCCCCGGCCTGGCCGACCTGGCCGCCCGCGCCAACGGCAAGACCGCCGACGTGCTGCTGGTGCACGGCATCTGCACGCACGACGCCAGCTGGGCCGGCGTGGTGGTGGGCCAGTTGATGCAATCGCTGGGCGTCGCCGCCGGCCCTGCCGCGCTCAAGGCCGCCGTCGGCCCGCAGGTGCAGATCGTCTCGTCCACGGCCGACACGCCTGCCGGCCGGCTGCGCTTCGACGCGCTGATCTGGTCGCCGCTGACCACCGAGCTCAAGCGCCAGCTGTGCTACGACCAGACCAACAAATCGTCCATCTGCGACGGCGCGCCGCCGTTCACGCCCACCCGCGCCAGCCTCAACGCCCGCTTCAAGGATGGACTGGTCGACGACTGCCTGTCCGATGCGCTGGTCTACCAGGGCGTGGCGCGCGACGACATGCAGCGCCGCATGCGCGACGCCATCCTGCAAGTGCTGGGCGCCAGCGACAGCGCGCCCGGCGTGCCGCTGGTGGTGATCTCGCACAGCATGGGCAGCAAGATCCTGTTCGACACCCTGCTGCGCATGTCGGCGGAAGCGCCCGGCTCGCGCGCGGCGCTGGTGGCGCAACAGGCGGTGGACCGCCTGCGCCTGCTGATGATGGCGTCCAACCAGATTCCCTTGCTGTCGCTGGCCGACCAGCAGATCGCCGCGTCGCTGCTGGCGCCCGCCGCGCCGGACAGCCTGCAACAGCTGCTGCAACAGCGCCTGGCGCGCAAGGGAACGACGGCCGCCGACCAGCGCCTGACGCTGGTGGCGTTCACCGATCCCAGCGACCTGCTGTCGTACACGCTGCAAACGGAAAAATACGCGAGCCAGGGCGTCGCGGTCTACAACATCCTGGTCTCCAACGCGCCCACCTACTTCGGCCTGCTGGAGCGCCCCGACTACGCCCACGAAAACTACCTGACCAACCCCGACGTCGGCCGCCTGATCTCCTGCGGCGTACCGTCGAGCACTCTCTGCAAATGAGGGCGCGGAAACAACAACGGCCGCCCGAGGGCGGCCGTTGCGACAGGCACTGGCACGACGGCAAGACTTAGCCGCCGGCCACCACCATGTTCTCGATCAGGATGGAGCCGGTCTGCTTGGTGCCGCGCACCAGCACGTCCGCGCCGACGGCGACGATCTGCGCCAGCATGTCCTTCATATTGCCGGCGATGGTGATCTCTTCCACCGGATACTGGATCACGCCATTCTCGACCCAGTAGCCCGACGCGCCGCGCGAGTAATCGCCGGTCACGTAGTTGGTGCCCTGGCCCATCAGCTCGGTCACCAGCAGGCCGGTGCCCATCTTGCGCAGCATGGCGGCGAAGTCGTCGCCCGTCCTGGTCAGCGACGAGGTCAGCGACAGGTTGTGCGAGCCGCCGGCATTGCCGGTGGTCTTCATGCCCAGCTTGCGGGCCGAATAGGTCGACAGGAAATAACCCTGCACCACGCCATCCTTGACCACATCGCGCTTGACGGTGCGCACGCCTTCTTCATCGAACGGCGCCGAGCCGACACCGCCGACCACATGCGGGTCTTCCTTGATTTGTATATGTTTCGGCAGCACCTGCTTGCCCAGCGAATCGAGCAGGAAGCTGGACTTGCGGTACAGCGCGCCGCCCGAGGTCGCCTGCACGAAGGCGCCCAGCAGGCCGGCCGCCAGCGGCGCTTCGAACAGCACCGGGCAGGTGCGGGTGTCGATGGTGCGCGCGTTCAGGCGGGCCAGCGCGCGCTCGGCGGCGTAGCGCCCGATCGCTTCCGGCGACGACATCTTCTTGGCGTCGCGCACCGAGGTGTACCAGTCGTCGCGCTGCATCTTCGAACCCTTGCCGGCGATCATGGCCACCGACAGCGTGTGGCGCGAGTACGGATAGCCGCCGATGAAGCCGCGCGAGTTGGCCGCGACGAAGTGCGACTGCTGCACGTGCACGCCGGCGCCTTCGGAATTGGTCACGCGCGGATCGACCTCGAAACCGGCCGCCTCGGCGCGCTGGGCCAGCGCCACCGCGTCGGCGGTGCTGATGTCCCACGGGTAAAACAGTTTCAGGTCGCGCGGCGCCAGTTCCAGCTGGTCGGCGTCGGCCAGGCCGGCGCAATCGTCGTCCGAGGTGAAGCGGGCGATGTTGTAGGCCGCCTCCACCGTCGCCTTCAGCGCGGCAGGCGAAAAGTCCGACGTGCTGGCGTTGCCCCGGCGCTGGCCGATGAACACCGTCACCCCCATGCCCTTGTCCTTGTTTTGCTCGATGGTCTCGATCTTGCTCTTGCGTACCGACACCGACAGGCCGCTGCCTTCGCTGATTTCGACGGCGCAATCGGTGCCGCCCTGCTCCTTGGCGAACGCCAGCACATCGCGTGCGAGCTGCTTCAACTGGTCCTGGGTGTGGGTAAAATGGGTATCGCTCATGGGCTGTAATCTTCGGGTGGCCGCTAAAACAGGTATCATAGCAGTCGTTTACAGTTTACAGGTGCGGCCACGTGCCGAACCGAAAGTTAATATTATGGTAAATCCCAACCGCGGAGCCGTCGGCTTCAGCTCCACCGAATTCGAACAAGAGTACGAGCGCCCGTCTAAAACCGAGCTCAAACGCCAGTCCGACGCCCTGCAAAAAATGGGCGAGACCCTGGTCGAGGCGCCCCGCGACCGCGTCAAGCGCGTGCCGATGCCGGAGGACGTGATGGACGCCATCCTCGCCTGCCAGAGCATCACCAACCACGAGGGCCGCCGCCGCCAGATGCAGTTCGTCGGCAAGAAGATGCGCTCCCTCGACGAGGCCGAAGTGGCCGTGATCCAGAAAACCATCGACAGCTGGAAAGGCGCTTCCAAGTCGGAAACGGCCGCCATGCACGCGCTGGAGCGTCGCCGCGACAAGCTGCTGGTCGACGACAAGGCCCTGACCACCCTGCTGGAAGAAAACCCGGAACTGGACGTGCAGCAGCTGCGCACCCTGATCCGCAACGCCCGCAAGGAACAGGCCGAGAACAAGCCGCCCAAGGCTTACCGCGAGATCTTCCAGATCCTCAAGCAAATCGACGCCAAGAAGAACAAGCCTTCCGCCGACGGCGACGAGCAAGACGAAGACAGCGAGTCCGATGACGAGTAACAGCAGCACTGCGGCCGAGCCGGCGCTGGTCATCGGCCTGGTGTCGGTCTCGGACCGCGCCAGCGGCGGCGTCTACCAGGACCTGGGCGTACCCGCCCTGCAGGACTGGCTGGCGCGCGCCCTGACCACCCCCTATCGCCTTGAAACCCGCCTGATCGCCGACGAGCAGGCGCAGATCGAAGCCACCCTGACCGAGCTGGTCGACACAGCCCGCTGCCACCTGGTGCTGACCACCGGCGGCACCGGCCCGGCCCGGCGCGATGTCACGCCGGAGGCGACCATCGCCGTCGGCACCCGCGAAATGCCCGGTTTCGGCGAACAGATGCGCCAAATCAGCCTGCACTTCGTGCCGACCGCCATCCTGTCGCGCCAGACCGCCGTGCTGCGCGAAATCGCCGACCACGCGGCGCTGATCCTGAACCTGCCGGGCCAGCCCAAGGCCATCGCCGAAACGCTGGGCGGCCTGAAGGACGCCGACGGCGCCACGCTGGTGGGCGGCATCTTCGCCGCCGTGCCCTACTGCGTCGACCTGATCGGCGGTCCCTACATGGAAACCGATCCGGCCGTGTGCAAGGCCTTCCGTCCCAAATCCGCGCTACGCCCACTACCCTGAGGACGCCCATGAGCACCCTGCTGCAAACCATCGAAAAAGAAACCGGCGCCAACCCGAGCGTGGCCATCATCTGGATGCACGGCCTGGGCGCCGACGCCAACGACTTCGTGCCCATGCTGCACGAGCTGGACCTGCGCGGCCTGCCGGCTATCCGCTTCGTGTTCCCCAACGCCGACACCATGCCCGTCACCATCAACGGCGGCTACGTGATGCGCGCCTGGTACGACATCGTCGCCACCGACCTCGGTCGCCAGGAAGACGAAGCGGGCCTGCGCGCCTCGCAAGCCAAGGTGGAAGCGCTGATCGAGCGCGAGAAAGCGCGCGGCATCCCGGCCGAGCGCATCATCCTGGCCGGCTTCTCGCAAGGTTGCGCGATGACGCTGCAAACCGGCATGCGCCAGCAGGAAAAACTGGCAGGCCTGATGTGCCTGTCCGGCTACGTGCCGATCGCCGACAAGGCCGCCGCCGAACACACGCCGGCCAGCCTGGCGACGCCGATCTTCATGGTGCACGGCCGCATGGACCCGGTGATCCCGGTGGCCCGCGCCGAACAGTCGCGCGACCTGCTCAAGCAACTGGGCTACGGCGTCGAATGGCACGACTACCCGATGCAGCACTCGCTGTGCCAGGAAGAAGTCGTCCACATCAGCGCCTGGCTGAAAAAAGTACTGGCCTAAGCCAACGCCGCCGCGACCAGCTGCTCCATATCCGGCTGCACGGCATCCGAATTGGCCAGCTGGATCACCGACATGCGCCGCTGCGGCAGGCGCACGATCAGCGTATTGAAACCCCACAGGCCGCCGCCATGGAACACCACGTCGTGTCCCTGGCGCCGCACCCATTCCAGCCCGAAGCGATAGTCCGGCGTCGTGCCGTCTTCCAGCGGCGACGGTTGCAGCATCGCTTGCAGCAGGCTGTCCGGCTGCGCCCACTGGCGGTGCCATTCGCGTTCCCACTGCACCAGCTCCTGCGTGCTGGCATACACCCCGCCGTCGCCCACGGTGTTCGCATTGCCCAGGTGCTGACGATAGCCGCCCGGCCGCGCCGCATCCACCTCGTAGCTGAAGACCCGGTGCGGCAGCACGTTCTGGCGGTCGTCGTCGTAGCCCATGCGCGTGATCCCCAGCGGCAGCAACAGCGTCTCGCGCAGGAAGCGCGCGGCCGGCATGCCGCTCAGGCGTTCGACCAGCGCCGCCAGCAGGATGTAGTTGCTGTTGCTGTAGCGGTGGCCCGCGCCGCGTTCGACCGTGTCCATGCGCGCGATGATGCGCAGGATGTCGGCGTTGTTGAAGTAGTCCGCCTCGTGCCGGCCCGGCTGGCAGCGCAGGAACTGGAAGTAGTCCGGTATGCCGCTGCTGTGATTGAGCAGGCTGCGCAAGGCGAACGGCTGCTCGAATTCGGCCAACTCCGGCAGCAGCGCACAGACATCGTCATCCAGCCCGATCTTCCCGGCGCGCACCAGCGCCAGCACCGCCGCCGCCGTGAACTGCTTGGACTCCGACGCCAGGTAGTACGCCGAGCGCGCCGACAGCGGCACCGCCAGCTCCAGCGACGCCAGCCCGTGATGCAGTTCGAACGTCACCTCGCCATCGCGCAGCACCACCGCGCTGAAGCCCGGCCCGTCGGCTGGCAGCGCCGCCTGCTGGCGCAGAAAATAGTCGCTCAATGGGTCCATCCGATTCCTTTCCATCGTCATTCCGGCAGCGGCAAGGCCGGCGACGCCGGCACCGCCGTCTGCGCCGCGTTCATCACCATCGCCAGGAAGGTGTAGTAGCCGTTGATGCCCATCAGGTCGACCACGCCGTGCTCGCCGAAGGCCGACAGCGCCGCCGCGTAGGTGGCGTCGTCGACCCGCTGCTGCCGGTGCAGCTGCACGCAGAAGTCGTGCACCAGCGCCTCGTCGTCCGCCATGTTCCCGGGCCGGCGGCGCGCCGCAATCGCCGCGATCACTTCGTCCGCAATGCCGTACTGGCGCGCGATCGGTTCGTGGATCGCCCACTCCACCTGCTGGCTCCACTGCCGCGCCGTCACCAGGATCGCCAGCTCCGTCAGCCGCGTGCCGATGGCGCTGCGGTAGCGCAGGTACTCGCCCATGCGCTGCGCCGCCGCCATAAGCTCCGGGCTGCGGATCAGCGGCACGAAAGGCCCGTACAAGGCGCCGCGCGGGCCGTCGATCACGGCTTGCGCCGCCACCTGCTGCGCCGCGCTCATGTCGGCAAACGGTATAGCTCCCAAACGATCGTCCATATCTGCGTCCTCGTCGATTATTCGCTCATGGTGCGGCATAGATCAACAGAATACAAGCCGATCGCGGCTATCGTCTGCTCTCCGTCACCCCGGAACGAAAGGACGCCATGAGCCACATCATCCACCGCAACCTGCGCCGCGCGCCGCCGCTGGCCGTCAGCGCCGCCGGCCTGACCGTGCGCGACAACCAGGGCCGCAGCTACCTCGACGCCAGCGGCGGCGCCGCCGTCTCCTCGCTGGGCCACGCCCATCCCGACGTGCTGGCCGCCATGCACGCGCAGATCGACCGCAACGCCTACGCCCACACCGCCTTCTTCAGCTGCGACGCCGCCGAGGAGCTGGCGACCCGCCTGGCCAACGACGCCCCCGGCGACCTCGATCACGTCTACCTGGTCTCGGGCGGCTCGGAGGCGATGGAGACCGCGCTCAAGCTGGCCCGCCAGTACTGCGTCGAAGCGGGCCAGCCCAAACGCAGCCTGTTCATCGCGCGCCGCCAGAGCTATCACGGCAACACGCTGGGCGCGCTGGCGATAGGCGGTAACGAGTGGCGCCGCCGTCCGTTCGAACCGCTGCTGATCCAGGTGCCGCGCGTCGCCCCCTGCTACGAGTACCGCGACCGCGCCGAGGGCCAGAGCACCGAAGACTACACCGCCGCCCTGCTGGCCGAACTGGAGGCGACCATCCTCCAGCAAGGCCCGGAAAACCTGATCGGCTTTGTCGCCGAAACCGTGGTCGGCGCCACCGCCGGCGCGCTGCCGCCAACGCCCGGCTACTTCCGTGGCGTGCGCCGGCTGTGCGACCAATACGGCCTGCTGCTGATACTCGATGAAGTCATGTGCGGCATGGGCCGCACCGGCACGCTGTACGCGTTCGAACAGGAGGGCGTGCTGCCGGACCTGGTGGTGCTGGGCAAGGGACTGGGCGCGGGCTATCAGCCGATAGGCGCGGTGCTGGCGCGCGAACATGTGGTGCGGCGACTGCGCGAAGGCAGCGGCGCCTTCCAGCACGGCCACACCTACATGGGCCATCCGGTGGCTGCGGCGGCCGCGCTGGCGGTGCAGAAGGTGATACAGAGGGATTGTCTGCTGGGTGCAGTCACGGTGCGCGGCGCCGCCTTCCGCCGCATGCTACGCGAGGCCTTCGGCAACCATCCGCATGTGGGCGACATCCGCGGGCGCGGCATGCTGCTGGCGCTGGAGCTGGTGCGGGACCGCGACAGCAAGCAGCCCTTCGATCCGGCCTGCCAGCTGCACGCAGCGGTCAAGGAGCAGGCCATGGCGCGCGGCCTGATGGTGTATCCGATGGGCGGCACCATCGACGGCCGGCGCGGCGACCATATCCTGCTGGCGCCGCCCTTCATCGCCACCGAGGCGGAACTGGCGGAGATCACCAGCCGCCTGGCCGACGCCCTGGCGCGGGCGCTGGCCAGCGTGACCTGATTATTTCGGCGCCGTCCAGGCGATGACGTCCTGCTGCTGCTCGCCCAGGCCGGCGATGCCCAGCCGCAGGACGTCGCCTTTCTTGAGGAAGCGCTGCGGCTTGCGGCCCTGGCCCACGCCCGGCGGCGTGCCGGTGGCGATCACGTCGCCCGGCTCCAGCGTCATGAACTTGGACAGATAGCTGACGATCTGCGCCACCGAGAAAATCATGGTCTCGGTGCAGCCGGTCTGCATGCGCTTGCCGTTCAGCTCCAGGTACAGGTCCAGCTGCTGCACGTCGTAGATGTCTTCCTGAGTCACCAGCCATGGGCCGACCGGGCCGAAGGTGTCGCAGCCCTTGCCCTTGTCCCACTGCGGGCCGCGCTCCAGCTGGAACGAGCGCTCCGACACGTCATTGACCACGCAATAGCCGGCCACGTACTTGAGCGCATCCTCTTCGCTGACGTACTGCGCGCGGCTGCCGATCACCACGCCCAGCTCCACTTCCCAGTCGGTCTTCTTCGAGCCTTGCGGCAGCATGATGGGATCGTCCGGGCCGGACAGGCAGGAAATCGCCTTCATGAAGACGATGGGTTCCTTCGGGATCGGCATGCCCGCTTCGGCCGCGTGGTCCGAGTAATTGAGGCCGATGCCGATGAATTTGCCGACGCGCGCGACCGGCACGCCGTAGCGCGGATTGCCGCGTACCAGCGGCAGCGAAGCGTGCGGGATTTTTTCCAGCTTGCGCAGCGCCTTCGGCGCCAGCTGCGCCGCGTCGATGTCGGCGATCACGCCGGACAGGTCGCGCAACTTGCCTTCGTCATCGATCAGGCCTGGTTTTTCTTTGCCGGGACGGCCGTAACGAACGAGTCTCATAAGGGTTCCTAGGTTAAAAGCGGTGGGTCTGTGCCCGCCATTCTAACCGTAGCGCCCTTGCCTCAGCCATTTGTTGGCGATGATCTTGGTGCCGCGCACCACCGGAGCGCCGCCGTGCAGCGTGCGTTTGTCCGGCTGGTGGTTGATGTCGGTGTTGAGGAACCACAGCGCGTTGCCCTTCTTCGGATACACCTCCAGCCCCAGGCCGGGGAACACGGTGCCGCCGCCCTGCTCCACATCGCTCAGGTAGAGGATGAATGTGGCCAGCCGCTGGCCGCCGCGCGCCAGGTGGCTGCGATGGCCGCTGCTGTCCGGGTCCAGCCAGTCGTAATGCGGGCGGTACTCCTGCGTGGCGTCGTACTTCTGCAACTGGAACGGCTCGCTGCACTCGGCCGGCCAGTGCGCCAGCGCCGCCAGCCGCCGCTCGATGCGCTCGGCCACCTCGGCTTCGCCGCGCTGGATGAAGGCCATCTCGCTGGTGCGGCCTTCGTGCACCATGCTCGATCCGTCGGCCTCGCCGGTGACGGTGGAGCGCGTGTAGCGCGTGCCGCAATGGGCGATGATGGCGTCGCACTCCTCGTCGCTGAGCACATTCCCCAGCAGGATGATCTGCGGCTGCTTCAGCACGAACAACACCTCGGCCACGCGGTCGGGCGCCGCCACCAGGTTGCGTTCCAGGTCGATATACGGCATCTGCTGCGGCGCCACGAACACGCTGGCCTGCGGCGCCGCGGCAGCGCCGGCGCCGGCGCCGGCCGCGCGGATGGCCAGCGCCTCGTCGATGGCGGCGCGCGCCACCGCCATGCTGTGCTGGCCGGAGCCGGCCATGCTGTTGGCCATGTCGAGCGGGTTGCAGGCGCGGTCCAGGTTATCCATGATCCACTCCTGCCAGGCGGACGGCAGGGAAACGAAGACCGAGTGTGTAGAAGTCATGGCGTTATCGAGGGACTGGTTGCCGGGCTGCCGGATTGGTGTTCGATTTTACCGGATTGCGCCGCCCGGCCCCAGCGCCCGCGCGCGAATAACAACAATCCCCGCAGCTGCAGCAGCACCAGCACCGCGAACGCCACCTGGTAGGCCTGGGCCGGATACTGCTGCAGCACGTTAGGCCGCCAGCAGCCCACCAGCAGCCCGAAGCCCGCCTGCACCGCGAACGCGCCGAGGAAGATCAGCAGGTTCAGGCAAGTGGCGCCGCGTCCCGTCAGCGTGGCCGGCAGGCTTTGCGCGACGATGGCGTACTCGATGCCGGTGATGGTGCCGATCAGCGTGAACAGCACCGACAGCAGCTGGTAGCTGGGCCGCCAGTTGAGCACAAAACCCAGCTGCACCAGCACGAACAGCGCCACCCCGGCCGCCGCCACGCGGATCGGTTCTATGCCGCGCCGTCCGGCCCACTCGGTCAGCATGCCGACCGCGATGGCGCCGAAGATCACCGCCGCCATGCTGAGGTACAGCAGATAGGCCACGCCCTGCTCCGTATAGCCGGCGACGTCGGTCAGCCAGCGGCTGATCCACAAGCCCTGTATGCCGAAGAACACCATGTGCGGCACCAGCACCAGCCGCGCCACTTCGCGGAAGGCCGGATGGCGCATCACCTCGCGCAGCACCGCCAGCGCGGCCGACGGCGCCGTGGCGACGGCCGGCCTGGCGCTGGCGGGCGCGGATGGCGCCAGCACGCGTATCAACAGGCCGACGCCGACGGCCGCCGCAGCCAGGCCGACGAACAGCCCGCGCCAGTCCGTGTAGTGCAGCGCCAGCCGCACCGGCAAGGTGGCCGACGCCGCGCCCAGGCCGCCGGCCGCGATCAGATAGCCCTGCACCGAAGGCAGCCGCTCCGGCGCGACCCAGGTGGCCAACGCCTTCACCGCCGACATGAAGCAGCCGCCCAGCCCCAGGCCGATCAGTGCGCGCGCCACCAGCAGCTGGGCGAAGTCGTGGCCGCCGGAGAAGGCCAGCGCACCGACCGCCGCCAGCAGCAGCATCGGCGGCTGCACCCGCGCCGGGCCCCAGCGGTCCAGCGCCATGCCGACCGGCAGCTGCGCCAGCGCGAACGCCAGGAAGAAGGCGCTGGTGAGCAGGCCAAGCTGGCCGGGGGTCAGCGCCAACGCCGCCATCAGCTGCGGCGCCAGCGTCGCGTTCACGGTGCGTATCAGGCTCGATAGATAATGGCCCAGCGCGAACGGCAGGAACACCAGCAGGAACACCGCGCGGCCGGACATGGCCGCACCTAGGCCGGCGTGCGGGCGCCGCAGCCGGCCGCCACCGCCGCACCGCTGCCACCGCCGCGCAGCGCCTCGTCCTGCCGCGCCGAGATCAGCGGGATCACCTTGCGCTGTCCCGGCGGCTCGGCGCCGTATTCGCTGCGGCTGCCGCCCTCCTCCTCGAAGAAGAACTTGTCCTTGCCGAAGGCCGGCTTCAGCTCGTCCATCCAGGTCGCCTTCGGATCGAACTTGGCGTAGAACGGCTTGCGCACCCAGTCCGCATTGCGCGCCTGCAGGAACTGCAGGGCGAACACCTTCTCGCCGCCGATGTTGGCGATACCGTCGATCACCACCTTGCCGGGGAAGGCGCTCATCGACGGCCCGCGCACCGTGCGCGACAGGCCGGACACCATCTGGTAAGCCTGCTGGAAGATCTCGTGCGCGCGCGCCAGCGGCAGCTGGAAGTACTCGCGCGGACCGGTGTCGCGCTCGACGAACATGTAGTAGGGGATCGCGCCCAGCCGCACGCCGGTCTGCCACAGCTCGGCCCAGCTGTGCGGGTCTTCGTTGATGTGGCGGATCAGCGGTCCCTGCATGCGCAAGGTGGCGCCGGTGCCGACGATGCGCTTGACCGCCTGCTGCGCGATGTCGGGCCGCAGCTCCACCGCGTGGTTGTAGTGGCCCATGATGGCCATGTTCTTGCCGCTGTCGACCACCCGCTCGAACAGGCGCAGCAAGTCGTCGGCGTCGCGGTCGGTGACGAAGCGCTGCGGCCAGTACGCCACCGACTTGGTGCCGATGCGGATGTTCTGGATGTGCGCCAGGTCCGGCGCCAGCAGCGGTTCGATGTAGGCCTCCAGCGAGCGCGTGTTCATGATCAGCGGATCGCCGCCGGTGATCAGCACATCGGTCACTTCCGGATGCATGCGCAGATAGGACGCCAGCTCGTGCGATTCCTTGGCGTCGAACTTCATGTCGTCCATGCCGACGAACTGCGGCCAGCGGAAGCAGAAGGTGCAGTAGGCGTGGCAGGTCTGGCCGGCGCTGGGGAAGAACAGCACCGTCTCCTTGTACTTGTGCTGCAGGCCCTTGAGCGGCGCGTCGTTCACGCGCGGCACGTTGTGCGTCATCTGCCCGGCCGGGTGCGGATTCATGCGCATGCGGATGCGCCGCACCAGCTCCGTCAGCGCCTGCTGGTTGGCGCGGCCCAGCACCAGCTCGCGCAGCTGGGCGTAGTCGTCCGGCGCCAGCATGTCGCGGTGCGGGAAGGTCAGGCGGTAGATCGGATCGTCAGGGATGTTGCTCCAGTCGATCAGGTGATCCATCACGTATTCGTTGGTGCGGAACGGCAGCACATGCGACACCACCTGCACCGCTTCCTGCAGCTCGGGCGGTATCCATTCCCATTGGCGCGAATTGGCTATGGTCTGGCGGATGAAGGGCTTGAACTTGGGGGCTAGTGCGCCGGCGCTGTTCCAGGACGCTATCGGAGTAGTGGTCATCACAGGTTCCTATCGCAATAAAAGGAGGGGTGGGAATTGCATCCTAGGCCCCCCTCGAAAATTCCGATTGCCGCAAATCAACTGACGCATGGAAATAAATTTTTCCTTGACGCAGACCGGCGTGCACAGTTGCCACACGGCCAGAACTTGCGGCATCGCAATCCCTTCCGGCCACGGCGGCGTACAGTTGCTTGGAGCAATCCCGCCCCCTCCCCACACACCGACGAGGAACCACCATGAGACTGATCGCCCTGTTGAGCGCAGCCGCGCTGCTGCACCTGCCCGCCCACGCCGCCGAGCCCACCGAAAAAGACGCCATCGCCATGGCGGAAAAAGGCGCGGCCTTCATCAAGGCCCACGGCAAGGACGAGATGATCAAGAAGCTGGTCGCCAAGGACCCCGACTACGTGCAGGGCTCGCTGTACGTCGACCTGCGCGACATCAACACGGGCATCGTGCTGGCGCATCCGATCAACCCCTCCATCGTCGGCAAGAACCTGACCGACGTGCCCGACGCCAACGGCAAGAAATACCGCCGCGAAATCATCGAGCTGGCCGCCAGCAAGGGCCATGGCTGGGTCGACTACCAGTACAAAAATCCCGCCACCGGCAAGATCGAACCCAAGACCACCTACATCCTGCGCGTCGGCGACGTCGTGCTGGAAGCCGGCATCTACAAAAAATAGCGGCGGGAGCGCACCATGCTGAAGAAACTGCGTATCGGTCCCAAACTGTTGCTGGCGCCCGGCCTGGTGCTGCTGCTGCTGATCGCCACGGCGGGCGCCGCCTACTACGGCATGGTGCGCCAGAACGCCTCGCTGGAAAACCTGGTGCAGCTGCGTGCCGCCCGCCTCAAGGCCGTCGCCGACATCAGCGGCGAGGCGCGCTACGCCCACGCCCACATCTACCAGCTGCTGGCCTGGGTCAACGGCAGCTTCGCCCAGCCCCGCATCGACGCCCTGGCGCGCCAGATCAAGGCCGGCCACAGCGAGATCGAGAGCCGGCTGCGCCAGCTCTCGGCGCAAGCGTCCGCCGCCAGCGAGGGCGAGGAACGCGCGCTGCTTAGCCAGGCGCTGCAAGTGCTGCCCGCCTACCGCAAGGCGGTGGGCGACGCCATGGAGATGGCGTCCATGGACCAGAGCATCGCCACCAACGCCATGGTCAACGGCGAAAAGCAGTTCCTGCAGCTGAACGAACAGCTGGCGCAGCTGTCGGCGCTGGAGAAGCGGCTCGGCGAGCAGGCCTACGCGCGCGCCAGCGACGAATTCCACGCCCTGGGCCGCGGCATGGCGCTGCTGGTGCTGCTGTCGATCGCGCTGTCGCTGGGCGTGACGATGGCGGTGCGCGGCGCCATGCTGCGCGACATCCGCGCCATCGCCGACGTGGTGGTGGCGCTGGCCGCCGGCCGCCTGGGCGCCGGCCGCGGCAACGACGGCCGCGACGAGATCGCCGACACCGCCCGCATGCTGGACCACACCATGCACAACCTGACCCAGACGCTGGGCGCCATCCTGGCGGCGGTGCGCGCCATCGACAACGCCGCCCACGAAATCGCCAGCGGCAACCTCGACCTGTCGACCCGCACCGAGATGCAGGCCAGCTCGCTGGAGGAAACCGCCAGCGCCATGGCCAGCCTGACCAAGGCGGTGCAGGACAACGCCGCCAGCGCGCGCCAGGCCTGCACCTTGGCGGCCGACGCCACCGAGCTGGCCCAGCACGGCGGCACGGCGGTGCGCCAGGCGGTGCAGACCATGGCCTCGATCCGCGCCAGCTCGCGCCAGATCGTCGACATCATCGGCGTCATCGACAGCATTTCCTTCCAGACCAATATCCTGGCGCTCAACGCCGCCGTGGAGGCGGCGCGCGCCGGCGAGCAGGGGCGCGGCTTCGCCGTGGTCGCCAGCGAGGTGCGCACGCTGGCGCAGCGCTCGGCCGCCGCCGCCAAGGAAATCAAGGCGCTGATCGCCGCCTCGGTGGCCACCATCGACAGCGGCAGCGCCTCGGTGCACCAGGCCGGCGAGCGGATGGACGATATCGTCGCCTCGGTGCAGCAGGTCAACGACGTGATCGCCCGCATCAGCGCGGCCAGCGCCGAGCAGGCCCAGGGCATCGCCGAGGTCAACCAGGCGGTCGGGCAGATGGACGATGTGACGCAGCAAAACGCCGCGCTGGTCGAACAGGCGGCCGCCGCCGCCGCCAGCCTGCAGGATCAGGCGGTGCAGCTGTCGCAGGCGGTGTCGGTGTTCAAGGTGGAGACGCCGGCCTCAAGCCTCGCGCATGGGCTTGCTCAAAAAGCGCGAACCGGCCAGGCCGAAGCGCCACGGCAGCTCCACGGCTTTGGAAATGCCGATGCGCGGGCCGGCTAGCACGTCGACCGCCGCCGCTTCGCGCGCCAGCAGCGTGAACGGCGGCGCCGCCAGCGCCAGGTTGTTATGCGCGCGCGTCACGCCCAGCGCCTGGCACAGCCGTCCCGGCCCCGAGCACAGCAGCCGCGCATCGTCCAGGCCGCGCCGCGCGCGCATCGCCTCCAGCCCGGCCAGCGGCTCCAGCGCCCGGATCAGCACGCCGGCGCCGTGGCCCTCCTCGCGGCAGACGAAATTCAGACACCAGTGCAGCCCGTGCGAGCGGTACACATAGCTGCGCCCGGGCGGCCCGAACATCGAGAAATTGCGCGGCGTCGGGCCGTTATAGCTGTGCGCGGCCGGCTCCGTGCGGTCGTAGGCCTCGGCCTCGACGATGCGGCCGCCGACGCCGTCCACCAGCAGCGTGACGCCGATCAATTGCCGCGCCACCTCGTCCGGGGGCGCGCTGAAATCTATGCCAGCGATGAGCTTGTCCATGCGGCTATTGTAAATGCCAATCTGGCCGTCCCGCTCACGAAAGGCGTGACAAATGATTATCGAATCGCCGCACTTACAAGAATTTAGCGACAAAATATGCTGCCGGCGGCAGAAAATCGGGAGAAATTCGTGCCCGCCGCGCGCGCTTGCGGCGATAATCAGGGTAAGCATGCCCAGCATGAGTGAGCGCACTGGTTTATAGTGCTGCTTTTGCATCGCCAGCCCCTAGCCCTGAAGAACACAATGACGACAGTTGCAGCCCCAGCCTTGCCAGCAGAAAACGCGGTGGAAGACGCGCTGATGCGCTCCATCCGGATTCCGCCCCGGCCCAGCCTGCTCGTCGACCTGCAGCGCGAGCTGGCGCAGCCGGACCCGTCGCCGCGCCGCATCGCCCGCATCATCGGCAACGACGTCGGCATGTCCGGCGCCCTGCTCAAGCTGGCCAACTCGCCGTTCTTCGGCGCCGCGCGCAAGGCCAAGTCGGTCGAGCAGGGCATCAACTTCCTCGGCATCAACCAGTGCGCGGCCCTGCTGACCGGGCTGCTGGCGCGCCAGGCCATCGAGGGCAAGGAAGCCGACCTCAGCGCGTTCTGGGAAATCTCGGCGCGCCGCGCCCAGGCCGTGGTGTTCTTCTCGCGCAAGCTGCGCATCGCCCCACCCGACATCGCCCACACCTTCGGCCTGTTCTGCGACATCGGCGTGCCGCTGCTGATGAACCGCTTCGACGACTACGCCCACACCTACGCCGACGCCTGCGAGGACGCCGACCAGGCCTTCACCGTGCTCGAAGACGCCCGCTACAGCACCAACCACGCCGCCATCGGCTGCCTGCTGGCGCGCAACTGGGGCTTGTCGCCCGACGTCTCCTGGGCCATCCTGCTGCACCACGACTACCGCGTGCTGGACGACCCGGCCACCGACGACGCCGTGCGCTCGCTGGTGGCGCTGGCGCTGCTGGCGGAAAAAGGCATTTCGCGTTTCCACGGCCGCAACCTGTCCTACGAGTGGGAAAAAGGCGGCGACCGCGCCTGCCGCCACCTGGGCCTGTCCGAAGATGAAACCGCCGACCTGCTGGACGAACTGCACGAAGCCTTCCACACCGAACGATAATAAACAATGCCAAAAAATAAGCGCCCCGTACCGCGCAAATCCGCCAACTCGCCGGAACTGAAAGACGAGCAGCAAACCACCGAACTGTGCGCCCTGGCGCTGGACCTGGCCGACGGCGAGTTCAACCAGGACATCGTGGCCGACAGCACCCGCGCCGACCTGGCGCAAAAAGGCCTGGACTTCCAGCGCCTGCTGCGCAAGCTGCTCAACCAGGGCAAGGACGAAGTGCTGTACGGCGCCATCGAACTGGCGCGCGACGAGGCGCTGGACGGCTTCCGCTACCTGCGCAACGCCGTCGAGGAAGGCGCGGCCAGCGTGCTGATGCGCCGCGAAGGCGCGCCCGAGATGGAGATCGACGCCTTCGCCATTCCGGTGTTCGTGCACAGCCAGGGCGGCCTCGATCCGGCCGGCGATTTCCAGGACGGCGCCGCCTACGAGGCCCTGCTCGACAGCTTCACCGACGCCGGCCTGGAAAGCGCCAAAGCCAAGGTGGTGCTGGTCAGCCACGCCTACGACCTGGACGAATTCGAACGCGTCAGCTACGGCCAGCTGCACGCCATGGTGCGCGAAGCGGCGCACTCGCTGACCGAGAAAAAAATCGCCGCCGCGCCGGCGCTGGAGCGCAGCATGGCGGCCGGCTGGTCGGCCACCGGCTTCGGCGCGGACGACGCGGCGGTCGAGCTGCGCTTCCTGCTGGGCTTTGCGCTCAAGCGCGCCGACGACCCGTTCTACAAGGTGCCGGCCGGCGAAAAAGCCGCCGACGCCTATTTCGCCCAGCGCGCCGAGCGCTACCAGAAATGGACCGAACAGCACGCACCGCTGGTGGCGCGCTGCCTGGGCCGCGGCCGCGGCGCGCCGGAACTGCGCCTGAACTTCCTGTACCAGGACTTGTTCTTCGGCGCGCGCGCCCAGGGCCAGTCCGAGTACGCGATGCTGCAACTGCTGTCCACGCTGAACCAGGCGCTGGCCGGCCTATCGCCGGACCAGGTCGAGGCCGTCATCGCCCCGGCCGACCTCGACGACGACATGCTGCTGCGCGTGCAACTGCGCGCCGGCGGCGCCGTGCTGGCCGAGGCCGACAAGCCGCTGGACCCGTGCGCCGACCTCGAAGAGGAAGTCGACGACCTGCGCGACGCGCTGGCCAGCATCGGCATCGCCCGGCTGACGGTGGCGCTGCGCTTCGACGCCCAGGGCCAGCCGGTGGAACCGCGTCCGCTGGGCTGAGCGGCCGTAAATTCCCGTTTGACATCGCCGCGCGAGCCGAGGATACTTTCTTCAAGCGGAACACAGAATCCGCTGCCAGGTGCGGCGCCGGCTTGTGCTCCGCAGCAAAGGGAGACTAGTCATGAAACCATGGGCCCTGACCTTGTGCGCCGCACTGCTGTGCGGCTGCGCCGGGCCGTCACAAACGCTGCACGTGGCCGCCCCGGCCGTATTCCACGACCAGCTGTTCCAGCCGCCGGCCGCGCCGGTGGACACCCGCCATATCTTTGCCGTCAGCCAGGAGATGCGCGACTACCTGAGCCGCGAAATCGGCCACAGCATGCAGCGCAAGGATGTCCGCCGCGAACTGTTCGACGCCCTGTACCGCAAGGACAAGCTGCAGCTCGAATACGATTCCGCCATCACCCGCGACGCCGCCCAGACCTTCGCCGCGCGCGCCGGCAACTGCCTGTCGCTGGCCATCATGACGGCCGCACTGGCGCATGAACTCAACCTGGTGGTGCAATTCCAGCAGGTCAACGTCGATGAAAGCTGGAGCCGCGCCGGCAACCTCTACTTCGCCAGCAACCACGTCAACCTGGCGCTGAGCCGGCAGCGCCTCAGCTACGGCGAGGCCTACAGCGTCGACCTGTCGAACGCGCTGACGGTGGACTTCATCCCCATCCCGCCCAAGGCGCGCGAAAGCACCCGGCCGCTGGAAGAGCAGACCATCATCGCCATGTACCTGAACAACCGCGCCGCCGAGCTGCTGGCGCAGGGGCAGCTGGACGAGGCCTACTGGTCGGCCCGCAAGGCGGTCGAGCAAGACCCGGCCTTCCTGCACGCCTACAACACGCTGGGCGTGATCTACCAGCACCACGGCAACCTGGGCGAGGCCGAACAGTCGCTGCGCTACGCCCTGTCGCAGGCGCCGAACAACACCATCTTCCTGTCCAACCTGGCGCAGTCGCTCGATGCCCAGTCCGGCCCGGACAAGCAGGCCGAGGCGGCACGGCTGCGCGTCCGCCTGGCCCAGCTGGAGCCCGATCCGCCCTTCCACTTCTTCAACCTGGGCCAGGCCGCCATGCAGGCCGGCGACTACCGCCGCGCGCGCGACCTGTTCGCGCGGGAAGTGGAGCGGGTGCCGGACTACCACGAGTTCCACTTCTGGCTGGCGCTGGCCAATTACCAGCTGGGCAATCTGCGCGAGGCCGACGCCCACATGAGCAAGGCGCTGGCCAACAGCACCACGCGCGGCGACCACGACCTGTACTCGGCCAAGCTGGACCGCATCCGCGCCTACGAGGCGCACGCGACCGGCAAATAAGGGCGGACTGATGGTATTCTTGCTGGAGGCTTGACACATAGTTGCAATTGCGCAACAATTGCAAAATATGTAAACGCGCCACGCCAACCAAGGATACCGACATGCTGAGACCCAGCTCCGCTTACGCCCTCCCGCTGCTGATCGCCGCCCTGCTGACCGGATGCGGCGGCGGTGGCGGCGGTGGCAGCAGCGGCACGCCCGACAACGGCAACCCCGCCGCCTCGCCGGCCCTCAGCTTCAATCCTTCCACCGTCCGCGCCACCGTCAGCGCCGGCACCTCGCTCACCCTCAACGTCATCGCCACCGTCACCCGTCCCGGCGACTTCGCCAACGCGGCCAGCGTCTTCGCCAGCGTGGTCGACAGCAACGGCGTGATCGTGCCCAACGCCCAGGTGGTGCGCGACAGCGACACCCAATACCACGCCGTGCTGCAGACCGCGCCGTCGCTGGCGGCCGGCACCTACACCGGCAACTTCAGCGTGCGCCTGTGCCGCGACAGCGCCTGCGCCGCACAATTCCCCGGCTCGCCGATGCAGCTGCCGTACAACCTGCAAGTGGTGCCGGCCGGACAGCTGGCCTTCACCGCCACCCCGGCCGTCGCGCTCAACGCCACCGCCCACCTCAGCGGGGCCGCGCCGGTTGCGGTCAGCGTCGCCATCGGCGGCGAAGGCCGCAACTGGAGCGCCAGCACCGGCGGCGCCGCCTGGCTCAAGCCCACGCCGGCCAGCGGCAGCGGCAACGGCACGCTCAGCGTCGCCTTCGACGCTACCGGCCTGGCCGTGGGCGACTACAGCACCACGCTGACCATCACCGCCAGCGACGGCCAGAGCGTCGCGCTGCCGGTCGCGCTGTCGGTGCAGCCCAGCGGCCTGACCACCAACACCGGCGGCGTCGTCTTCAACGCCATCAACGGCGCGCCGATCGCCACCCAGGTGGTGGCGATCGACACCGACGACAAGCAAAGCGTGGCCTGGAGCGCCGTCGCCAACGATGCCTGGCTGCGGGTCTCGCCCACCAGCGGCAGCGGCACGCCCACCACCATGGTGCTGACGGTCGATCCCACCTTCGCCGGCCTGGCCAGCGGCAGCTACCCGGGCAGCATCACGCTGAAAGCGGCCGGCCTGCCGACGCGCGACCTGCCGGTGACGCTCAACCTGGCGCGGCCGACGCTGAGCAGCTCGGTCAACAGCATCAGCCTGGGCGGCACCTACGGCCGCGACTTCACCACCAACCCGAGCCTGACGCTGAGCCTGAACACCGTCACCAACGCCTGGCCATGGTCGCTCGGCGCGCTGCCGGCCTGGGCCACCGCCAGCCTGCTCAACGGCAGCGTCAACCAGGCCGGCACCAGCGTCGCCTTCACCCCCAAGCCGGCCGGCGCGCCGATCGGCATCTCCTCGATGATGGTCAACCCCGCCGCCCGCGTCAACGGCGAGAGCGTGAGCACGCCGGTCCTGCTGACCATCAACAAGGACAAGCACAAGCTGATCCCGTCGGAAACCGGGGTGGCCTTCAGCGGCTCGCCGGGCTGGAGCCGCCTGACCCGCACCCTGACCGTCAGCGACAACTACAACACCTTCGGCGGCATGAGCGCGGCCTCCGACCAGGGCTGGCTGGTGGCCGGCGTCAACGCCAACAAGCTGATCCTGACGGCCGACCCGACCCCGCTGGCGCCGGACACGCTGGCCATCGCCACCGTCACGCTGACCCCGCTCGACGCCGACGCCAGCGCGCCGGAGACCGTCCGCGTCGCCCTGTGGAAGGGCACCCGCACGCCGGTCGCCAACGCCAGCACCGTGCTCAGCTACAGCAACGTCGCGACCGACCCGATCCGGCCGTACGCCTATGTGCACAACGGCGGCGCCTACATCGACGTCTACCATCTGTACAAGGGCCAGAAGGTCGCCACCATCACCGGCCTGGGCGCCAGCCTGGGCGACATGGTCACCAGCAGCAACGGCGACTACCTGTTCCTGCTGAACCTGAGCAGCCGCACCATCACCACCATCGACCTCAACACCCAGCAAGTGCTGACCCAGTTGCCGGTCGACGCCGACAAGTCGACCCGCCTCAAGGTGATCCGCCCGAACGGCGTGGAAATGCTGGTGCTCAGCAACGGCGCCGCCTACCTGACGTCCAGCGGCGCCCGCCTGACCCTGCCGCTGAGCAGCGGCGGCACGCTGGCGGCCAGCGGCAACGGCAAGAGCCTGCTGCAACAGGATGAGAACAACAGCAGCGTGCAAATCACCACGCTCAGCGTCGACTATGCCGCGCTCAATGGCGGCATGCTGTTCACGGCCAGGATACCGGCCGCCAGCCACGGCAACACCGGCAGCCTGGGCCAGGACATCGTCGTCAGCGCCGACGGCACGCGCATCTACACCGCCAGCAGCACGCCCAAGCTGTGCAGCATCCTCAACCCGGCCGACCTGGGCGTGCTGGGCTACCTGGCGGCCGGCGACGGCACGCCGAACAACATCAAGCTCGGCAGCGACGGCCGCGTCTTCTGCGGCACCGCCGTCAAATCGGCCTTCAGCGATGTGTGGATGTACGACAGCAGCGGCAAGCTGCTCAACCAGTTCCGTCTGGCCGGCACAGGCCGGCAGTTGCTGCCGCGCCAGCTGGCGATCTCCGGCGACGGCCTGATGATGATCGGCATCACCGACGACGGCACCGCCACCATGGTGCCGGTGGGGCCGTAAGCGGCTCAGTAACCGGTGCTGCGGCCGGCGATGACGGGCAAGTCGTCGTCGCTGGTCATGGCCCAGATCAGGCGGGCGATGGTTTCCGAGGCGATCACCGTGTGGTGGTTGCCTTGAGCCATCAGCTTCTCGCGGATCTCGCGCCGCACGGCGGGGATGCCGGTCAGGTCGAACAGGATGTCGACGCCGGCGCCCAGGGCGACAATCTGGTCCAGCGACGTCACCTTCAAGCCGGCGTCCAGCGCCAGCTGGCGGCCCGGCGTATCGCCGCTTTCGGCCACCGCCACCAACTCCACGCCGCGCTCGCGGCGGCCCAGCATATTGCGCAAGAAGGCCGAGCCGATACGGCCCAGTCCGATGATGGCGATTTTTTGACTGTCCACTTTATCCCCTGCTGAGTTGAACTGCGGTCGATACCCCTGTCAAAACTGTGTTAAAAAGAAAGTGTATTAAAAGCAAGCATAACCACGCTGCACCGACAAGGCAAGCCACATGGAACGCAACACGCTGCTGGACCACATTTTTTGGCACACATTGACCGGCGCCCACGCGCACCACGCCAGCGGCGCCGGCGGCGCGCGCCGCTACAAGGAAGGCTTTTCCCCCATCGTCGCCTTTGCCGACCCGGCGCGGCCGGACTTCGACGCGCTGGCGGCCGTGTGCGCGCCGGGACTGTCCTTTTACTGCGACAGCTGGGCCGGCGCCGCCCCGCCCGGCTGGCGCATCGATGCCGAAAGCACCATGTTCCGCATGCTGTGGAACGGCCCGGCGCCGGACGCCGATCCCGCACCGGACGCCGTCCCCTTGCAGCCGCAGCACGCCGCGCAGGCGCTGGAACTGGCCGGCCTGTGCAAGCCCGGGCCGTTCGGCGTGCGCACCATCGAGCTGGGCGACTACTTCGGCTACTTCGACGGCGAACGCCTGATGGCGATGGCCGGCGAACGCCTGCGCGCGCCGGCGCTGTGCGAAATCAGCGGCGTCTGCACCCATCCCGACTACCAGGGACGGGGGCTGGCCAAGCGGCTGATCGGCAAGCTGATCCACCGCCACCGGCAGCGCGGCGACACTTCCTTCCTGCACGTCATGCGCAGCAATGACGCGCACCAACTCTACCTGCACATGGGCTTCGAGGATTACCTGGAGTCGGTGGTGCGGGTCATTTCACGCGAGGACATTTGAGATGCAGGCTTTGATCATCATCGACATGCAGCAAGGCATGGCCAGCCCGGCCGCCGGCCAGCGCAACAACCCCGGCGCCGAGCAGAATATTGCCGCGCTGCTGGACGCCTGGCGCGCGGCCGGCGCCCCCGTGGTCCATGTGCGCCACATGTCGCGCACGCCGGGTTCGCCGTTCTGGCCGGGCCAGCCGGGCGCCGAGTTCCAGCCGCGCCTGGCGCCGCTGGCCGGCGAACACGTGGTGGAAAAGAATGTGCCAGACTGCTTCGTCAACAGCGCTCTGGAACGCTGGCTGCGGGTGCGCGGCATCGACGACGTGGTGCTGGTTGGCGTCAGCACCAACAACTCGGTGGAGTCCAGCGCGCGCAGCGCCGGCAATCTCGGCTTCGCGACGCGGGTGGTGGCCGACGCCTGCTACGCCTACGCCCAGACCGACTATGCGGGCGCGCCGCGCAGCGCCGACGATGTACACTACATGGCATTGTCCAACCTCGATGGCGAATACGCCGCCATCGTCGACACCGCCAGCCTGCTGGCCGCCATCCGGAGCTGAACGCCATGCGCCTTGCCATCGTCTCCGACATCCACGGCAACCTGGCCGCGCTGGAAGCCGTGGCCGCCGACATCGGCCGCCAAGGCGTGGACGCGGTCGTCAACCTGGGCGACAGCCTGTCCGGGCCGCTGCTGCCGCTGGAGACGGCGCAATTCCTGATGGCGCAGGACTGGACCCACCTGGCCGGCAACCACGAACGGCAAATCCTGGAACTGCATCCCGGCTCCGGCGCGGCCGACCGCTACGCCCACGCACAGCTGACGCCGCGCGAACTGGACTGGATCGCCACGCTGCGGCCGTCGCTGCAGTACAGCGCCGACATCTTCCTGTGCCACGGCACGCCCACCAGCGACATCACCGGCCTGCTGGAGACGGCCGACCGCCACGCCGGCGCCGCCGACATCGAACAGCGCCTGGGCCTGGTCGACGCCACCTTGATCGCCTGCGGCCACACGCACGTGGCCCGCAGCGTGCGCAGCGCGCGCGGCCAGTTGATCGTCAATCCCGGCAGCGTCGGCCAGCCGGCCTATGCCGACGACCATCCCTATCCCCACGCCATCGAATCCGGCTCGCCCGACGCCCGCTATGCCATCGTCGAGCGGCGCCAAAGGCAATGGCAGGCGCAACTGCACAGCATCCCCTACGACCACCGCAGCATGGCGGCACTGGCCCGCCGCAACGGCCGCGAAGACTGGGCCGCCGCGCTGACCAGCGGCTATATGCCGATGAGTGCATAAGACCGCTCGCTCAGATTGGTAACTCCATCCAGACTAAGGTTCGGACAAAAGCTCATTCTGCACCATATCACCTGATGATATATTTAACCTATGAAGGGCGATCCTGTTATCGATACGTTGTTGGACCTGCATGGTTCAATCCTCGACCAGGGCGATGGCTACTGGATCAAGATTGAAGCATGGAGGGTCGAAATTTCGCGTGAAACACCGCACGGCATCAGATACTCACTGACGTTACACGAGCCATATGGCAAACGCATCCTTGGTTATGACAATGCCCATGCAGTCAAACCGCCAAAGAAGTTCAAGTACGCCGGACGCATCCTTGCTTTTGATCACAAACACCGACATATCTCGGACCATGGCATGCCCTACGAATTTAAAGATGCGCAGCAACTGATTAACGATTTCTTCGCGGACGTTGATCGATTGATGAAGGAGGTAAGAAAGCGATGAAACCGATTGTGATTGGCATCATGCCGCAAGAGCGCATACGTGAGCGCGTGCGCTCAATCGCCGGTGGCACCTACAAACCGAAGCCGGGCGAACCCAAGATCTGGTTCACGTCGATGAAATCGCTTGCCGAGGTCTTGAGCGACGAAAATCGGGCGTTGCTGCACGTGATCATGGAAACCAAGCCCGCATCCATATCGGCATTGGCGGCGGCGACTGGCCGCAAACCCAGCAACCTGTCCCGCACGTTGAAGACGATGTCCAACTATGGAATCGTGGAGTTGAGACGCGAGCAAAATCAAGTGCGTCCTGTTGCGAAATCGACCGCGTTTCGTATCGTCACTCAATGAGCACTGATAGACACAATCAGCGTTTCCCATTGCGCCAGCTTTTGCGCCAATGTCAGCGAGGCGTGGGCTGGAGAAGTTGAGGGCAGCACCAAGGTGCGATATCCGGCGGCGGCAAACTGCGGCGCGAACTTGCCGGAAGTCTGGCCGTTGAAGCCGACCGTCTCCAGCAGCGGACACAGCTCGCGCAAGCGGGCGAAATCGTTGGCGGCGGGCTTGCGGATGGCGGAGTCGAGACTGCCCTCGCGCTCGCAGGCGCCCAGCACATCCCACAGGCCGAAGCCATGCGCCAGCAGGCGCGGCAGCCGTTCGTCATAGGGCAAGGCGGCCAGCGGCTCGCCGGTCAAGGCCGACAAGATCGGCCACAGCAGATTGCGCGGATGCGCATAGTATTGCTGCGCCGCCAGCGAGGCGGCGCCGGGAAAACTGCCCAGCACCAGGATGCGCGTGCGCTCGTCGATCACCGGCGCGAGGCCGGCCAGCGCGGGACCAAGGGAGGAGGATGCATGAGCCATGGCCGCATTGTACCCAAGCCCGGCACGGCCGCGTTTCAGGTGTAGAATTTACCGACGGCCCGACCGTACAATAAAAACAGGAGACACCCATGTCGCAACCGCGCACCATCGATACCTTGCTGGCCCAGTACAGCGAAAGCCATCTCAACCCCACCAATGAAATCATCCACTTCATCTGCGTGCCCATCATCGTGTTCACGCTGCTGGGGCTGCTGTGGGCCGCGCATCCGCTGCTGGCGGTGGCGGTGACGCTGGCCTCGCTGGCCTACTACTTCAAGCTGTCGAAGCCGTTCGCGGTGGGCATGCTGATGATGACCACGCTGATGCTGGCCCTGCTGGCGGCGCTGCCGGACAAGGCCATCCTGCCGCTGTCGCTGGCGATCTTCGTACTCGCGTGGATAGGCCAGTTCATCGGCCACAAGATCGAGGGCAAGAAGCCGTCCTTCTTCGACGACCTGCGCTTCCTGCTGATCGGGCCGCTGTTCGTATTGGGATTCTTGTACCGCCGGCTGAAACTGGCGTATTAATGGAAGCCGGCGAAGGCGAACAAAGTCTGGGCGGCGCCCTGCATCTCTTCGTCGGCCAGCCATAGCACCAGCGCGGTGCTGACCGCGACATAGCCCAACAAGCTGACGACCTTGATCTGCAGCGCGGTACTCATGCCGCTCTCCCTTGAATGATGTGTCATTCCATCATACTTGTACTTTCAACAAAATGCTCAAAATTTACGCAACAGAAACAAATAAATGCCGCCTCTGTTGCGCCGCAACAAAATCGTGACTCACCAGCAAGAATTGGCGGGGGCAGTTATACTCGTCCGATGCCCTCTCCACTCCTGTTCATCGCCGCCTGTCTGATCTGGGGCTCCACCTTTTTCGCCATCACGCTGCAGCTGGGCGAGGTCGCGCCCGCCGTTTCGGTGGTCTACCGTTTCGCGTTGTCGGCGGCGGTATTGTTCGCCTGGTGCCTGGCGCGCGGCGACAAGCTGCTGCTGCCCTGGCGCGCCCAGCGCTGGATGTTCCTGCAAGGCGCCGCCAGCTTCTGCGTCAGCTACATCTGCACCTACAGCTCCGAGCAATACCTGGTCTCCGGCCTGGTCGCCGTGCTGTTCGCGCTGATGGTGTTCTGGACGCCCATCCTCAACCGCATCGCCTTCGGCACCCCGCTCAGCTGGCGCACTTGGAGCGCCGGCGCGGTCGCCATCGGCGGCGTGGTGCTGCTATTTTCCCGGTCGATCAGCGGCGCCTGGAGCGACATCCTGTCCGGCGGCAACGGCCACTTCCTGCTCGGCCTGGCGCTGGCCTTGACCGCCACCATCGCCAGCACGGTCGGCAACGCCCTCGTCGTCAAGGTGCGCGAGCAATCGTCCAATGTGCTGCTGACCATGGCCTGGTCGATGATGTGGGGCACCCTGCTGGTGGCGCTGTGGGTCATGGCCAGCGGCCAGCGCTTCACCATGCCGGCCGGCCTGCCCTACTGGGGCGGCCTGCTGTACCTGTCGCTGTTCGGTTCGGTGATCGCCTTCGCCGCCTATTTCACGCTGATCCACCGCATCGGTTCGCAGAAAGCCGTGTACATCGGCGTCGTCACGCCCGTCATTTCCGTGCTGCTGTCGATCCAGCTGGAGCACTTCCGTCCCGGCCCGATGGAATGGGCCGGCATGATCTTGTGCCTGTCCAGCGTCGCCTGGGCGCTGCAAACCGACACCCCCAAAACCACCACCACAAAAACCATCGTAGAGGCCTGATGAGCAATTCCGACCTGACCATACGCCCGGCCCAGCCGGCCGACGCCGCCGCCATCTTCGGCATGATAGTCGAACTGGCCGTGTTTGAAAAACTGGAACACATGGTCGTCGCCAACGAAGCCATGCTGCGCGACAGCCTGTTCTGCGAGCGCCCGGTGTGCGAAGCGCTGGTCGGCGAGGCGGATGGCGAAGTCGTCACCTTCGCGCTGTTCTTCCACAACTTCTCCACCTTCCTGTGCAAGAAGGGCTTGTACCTGGAGGACTTGTACGTCAAGCAGAGCCGTCGCGGCAAGGGCTACGGCAAGCAGATGCTGGTGGCGCTGGCCCAGCTGGCCGTGGAGCGCGACTGCGGCCGCTTCGAATGGTCGGTGCTGGACTGGAACAGCAACGCCATCAAGCTGTACGAAAGCATGGGCGCCTCGCTGCTGCCGGAATGGCGCATCTGCCGCGTCACCGGCGACGCATTGACGCATATGTCCCAAGGGGCTTGATACAGCTCAAGGCGCGGCGCGATCCCGCTTGCACAATGATTGTCGATACCCGCTTGCTGGAGACAGTCATGATCAACATGCCGCCCCTGGTCACCGTCCTTTACAAAGCCTGGCTGCGCGCGCGGCTGGAGCGCTACACGCGGGCGCTGGACGCCATCGCCGCCCAGCGCGAGAACGACTTCCACGCCGAGCGCGTGCTGCACAAGGAAGTGGTGCTGCTGCGCTCCAAGCTACACTCGCTGTGACGCAGCCCGGCCCCGGCCGGCCAAGCGCTCCAGCAACTCGAACACCGCCTGCGTCAGCAGCGCCAGCAGCGCCGCCGGTATCGCGCCGGCCAGCAGCATATCGTTATCGTTCAGCGCCAGGCCGATGGTGATGCGCTCGCCGTAGCCGCCGGCGCCGATGAAGGCGGCGATGGTCGCCGTGCCCACGCTCATCACCGCCGCCGTCTTCACGCCCGCCAGGATCACCGGCAGGGCCAGCGGCAACTCCACATGCACCAGCCGCTGCCAGGGCCGCAAGCCCAGCGCCTGCGCCGCCAGCCGCAAGCCTGCCGGCACCTGCAACAGACCGGTACAGGTATTGCGCACGATGGGCAGCAGCGCATACACCAGCAACGCCACCAGCGCCGGCACCGTGCCTATCATGCCCAGCAAGGGGATCAACAGCGCCAGCAAGGCCAGCGACGGCACGGTTTGCAGCACGCCCGTCAAGCCCAGCACCACCTGCCGCAGACGTGGAAACGCCGCCGCCAGCACACCCAGCGGAATCCCGACCGCGCACGCCAGCAGCACCGCCACCAGCACCAGCGTCAGATGCTGGCGCGTCTGCGGCCACAGGTTCTTGTCGAAGAGTTTGGCCATCAGGCCGTCGCGCACCGGCGCGGCGGCGGGCGCCGCACCTGCGGAGGTCAGCGGAGCGCCGCTCGCCAGCGGCTTGTGCGCCGCCAGCCAGTCGCGCGCCACGTTGGCGAAATTCTGGCCGTCGATTTCGGCGGCCGCATTCATCGCGATCATATCGGCCGCGCTGATGCGCCCTTCCAGCTGAGCGATCGCCTTCCACGCGGCCGGGAAGCGCTCGGCCGCATCGAGGCGGTACAGCAGCACCGCGTCATAGCGCGGGAAGTAGGCGCGGTCGTCCTCCAGCACGCGCAGGCCGTACTGGCGGATCTTGGCGTCGGTGGAGTAGATGTCGATCACGTCGACCTGGCGCTGCATCAGGGCCTCGTAGGCGATGCCGTGGTCCAGGCCTTCCGGCCGTTGCGGCAGGCCATAGCGCTTGGCCAGGCCCGGCCAGCCGTCGGCGCGGCCGATGAATTCATGCGACAGGCCGAAACGCAGGCGCGGCTGCGCCGCCAGTTCGCCGAGCTTTTTCAGGCCATCGGCATCGCCGCGCATCGCCAGCGCATACGTGTTGTTGAAGCCCAGCGGCACCGCCACGCCCAAGCCCATGGGCGCCAGCTCGCGGCGGATCTGCTCCAGCGGCGCGGCCTGCCGGTGCTTGAGGATCTCCAGGTCGATGGTGCCGAGGTACTCAGGATAGACGTCGATGCGGCCGGCCTGCAAGGCCGCCAGGACGATGGCGGTATTGCCCAGGCCTTGCAGGTGCTCGACCTTTGCGTGCGGCGACGCGGTCTGCGCCAGCACCTCGCCCAGGATGTAGGATTCGGTAAAGCGCTTGGAGCCCACATGCAGCGTGTCGCCCGAGGCGGCGCATGCCGCGCCGCCGAACCACAGCGCCAGAAAAATAACTAGCAATCGTCCTTGCACAAGCTCTCCGGAATGATGATCAATCCGGAGAGCTTACCATCAAGCGCCAGCGCGCAGCATGGCCGCCTTCAAAGCCTGGCTGATGGTTTCATACGATTCCGACAGGTGCGCCTTGGCCTCGCGGCTCATCGGCTTGGCCATCGCGCCGCGGATATCGCGTTGCAGCGCCAGCGCGTTCTCGCGCTGCAGGCTGCGCGCATCGGCCGGAGTGGTGGCCGAGGAGCGCAGCAGGATAGCGGTGATGCGCTTCAAATGCTCGCGCTGCAAATTACGGCGCATGCCGTTGATGTCCTTGCCGGTTTTCAGCTCGCTCCATACCGCGTCCTGCACCGAGGTGTACAACTCGTCGAGGCTGAGCGCCTGCTTGCGGTCGTCCAGCTTCTCCTGCGAATCGAGCAGGCGCACCGCCACCGCGTCCGACATCAGCTGATCCAGCGCTGCGGCCTGCAGGAACAGCACGCGGCCGCCCACCGACACGTCGGCCCGACCGTGCGGCTCGAAATGATCCGAGCCCAGACGGCTGATCATCGCCGGCGAGAACTGGAAGCTGTCCGACTTGAACAGGCTGGAAGTGAGCATCTGCAAGGCGGCGCGCTGACGCGGCAGCGGCACCGGCGTGAAGGTGGCGCGGCCGGTGCCGGCGTGGTCGCGCAGGTAGGTCACGCCGCCCACGTACTTGACCACCACCGGCATGGTGCGCGCAAACTGCTGGAAGCCGTAGTCGAAACTGCGGCGCAGCGTTTCATAGCTTTCGCCCGGCTTCAGCGTGCGTCGTTGCAGACGGTCCCACAGCTCGCGCGAGATCGTCAGGCGGCGCTGGAAGTAGGCCAGCGTATCGCTGCCCAGATCGAACACGTTCACATCGGGATCGGAATTGAAGCCGCCCGCATCCTGGTCGGTGCCGAAGGCCAGCAGCGGTTCGTTCGAGCGCCCGGCGATCTTCGCCAGCTCTTCCTTCTCCTGCGCCGGCTCGATAGGCTTGTAGGCGTATTCGATGGCCCAGTAATCGTAAGGCCCCAGCGTCGACGCCACATACTCGCCCTGTTTCTCGCCTTTGAGCGACAGGTTGAACGGCGTGTAGTCCATAACCGATCCGGCCAGGCCGTTCTTCTTCGTGAACTCGGGATCCTGCAACTGCTTCAGGGTGTAGATGGTCGACGAGCGGAAGTTGTGGCGCAGGCCCAGCGTGTGGCCGATCTCGTGCATCACCACCGAGCGCACATAGGCTTGCGCCACGGCGTCCGCTTCAGGGCTGCCCATTTCCAGTTCGCCGCGCGCCTCCAGCAGGCCCATGGCGAAGCCCATCTCGGACGCCGACTCCTGCATGTAATCGCAGCGCGCCTCCTGGCCCGGCAGCGCCAGCGGCTCCTGCATGGACATGCCGTCCTCGCCGATCATGCGGCGCGCGCCGCGTGCGAACACGTCGGACATGCCGATGTCCGCATCGAGGATCTCGCCGCTGCGCGGATCGACCTGGCGCGGGCCGATGGCGAAGCCGACATCGCTGCCGAGGAACCAGCGCACCGACGCATGGCGCGCATCCATCGTATCGAAGCGGTCCTTCTCGGTCTGCTGCTTGACCACGATGGCGTTCTTGAAGCCGATGCGTTCGAACGTCGCGTTCCAGGCCAGCACGCCCTGCTTCACCGACTCGCGGTACTTCTCCGGGATGTTCGCATCGAGCCAGTAGACGATGGGCTGCTTCGGTTCCGACAGCGCCTGCGCCGGATCCTGCTTCTCCAGGCGCCAGCGCTGGATCACATGCTGCGCCGTGGTCGGCGTCACGTCGTCCGAGTAGTCGTGCGTGGTGTTGACGAAGTGGCCGACGCGGTCGTCCGCAGGCCGGCCATGCATGGGCTGCGCTGGCAGCGGCATGAAGCTGTAGTAGAAACCGAGGAACATGCTGCGCGGGTCCGGCAGCGTGGTCGGCGGGCTGGGGACCGGCACCGGCGTGGTCGGCGCCACCAGCGGCGGCGCGGCGATGCGCGGCACGAAGAAGTGGGCGTTGACCTGGAAGCCCGTCATGGCCTCGTCGGAGCGGATGGTCTGGAAGCTGCTGTTGCGCGCATCCATCGCGTACTGCAAGCGGAAGGCCGATTCCAGCCGGGTGGTAAAGCTCGGGATATCGCCGAACAGCAGGATATTGGCCTCGACCAGGATGCCGTGGTTCTGCGGATTAGGTCCGCTGGCCACCGGCGCGATCGCCAGCAGGCTGTCCGAGTACGCCTGCGACACCGCCAGCGCCTGCGGCGTGCCGGCCTTGGCGCCGTAGTCCGTGTTCTTGGCGATCATCTGCACCAGATTGCCGATGCGGTGGAACACCACCACCTCGCTGCGGCCCATCTGGCTGCCGTAGATGCCACGCTCGCCTATCCCGTTCGGTATGTTCACGGTCATGAAGATAGGACGGTCGAACTGGTCGGGGCGCAGCTCGATCCAGACTTTTTCCTCTTTCTGGTACAGGTTCAAAAAGCCCTGCAAATGCGCGGCGCCGCGTATCACCTCGGCGTAAGGCCGTGGCGCGGCGGCAGGAGGAGCGGCCGGCGTCGGCGTGGCGGGCGGCTGCGCCGGAGCGGCTGCGGCCACCGGCGCTTCCGGTGCATGCGGGACGGGAGCAGGCGGCACCGGCTCCTGGGCCAGCGCCTGCGCGCCGAGCGTCAGCAAGACGGCGGCGCGGAGAGAATTCAAGACAAACATGGATATCCTGTTACGTTAGAAGAGGCATCCCGGTACTGTAACCGAAACAACAACTAACGAAACAGAATTTCCCGAGGCCGCCCTCTAAACCTGCGGCGAACGCAACACCCCTGCATTGACCACGCCCCGGCACGGATTCAAGCCGATGGCATAGGACAGGTCGGCCGGACGGGCGATGCGCCACAGCGCGAAGTCGGCGCGCTTGCCCACTTCCAGGCTGCCGACCTGCTGTTCGCGGCCCAGCGCGCGGGCGGCGTGCAGCGTGCAGCCGGCCAGCGCCTCCAATGGCGTCAGGCGCCACAGCGTGCAGACCATATTCATCGCCAGCAGCAGGGACGTCATCGGCGAGGTGCCGGGATTGCAGTCGGTCGACACCGCCATCGGCACGCCGGCGGCGCGCAGCGCGGCGACCGGCGGCGGCGTGGTGTCGCGCAGGAAGTAGTAGGCGCCCGGCAGCAGCACCGCCACGGTGCCGGCGGCGGCCATCGCGGCGATGCCGGTTTCACTCAGGTGTTCCAGATGGTCGGCGGACAAGCCCTTATAACGCGCCACCAGCTCTGCGCCGCGCTGGTCGGACAGCTGCTCCGCGTGCAGCTTGACCGGCAGGCCATGCTCGCGCGCGGCCTGGAACACGCGCTCCGTCTGCTCGTACGAGAAGCCGATGCGTTCGCAGAAGGCGTCGACGGCGTCGGCCAGGCCTTCGGCGGCCAGCGGCGCGATCATCGCGCAGACTTCGGCGATGTAGTCGTCGGCGCGGCCCGCGAACTCCGGCGGCAGCGCATGCGCGCCGAGGAAGGTGGTGGCCACGCTGACCGGCAGTTCGCGGCCGATGCGGCGCGCCACGCGCAGCATGTTCGCTTCCGATTCCAGCGTCAGGCCGTAGCCGGATTTGATTTCCAGCGTGGTCACGCCTTCGGCCAGCAGGCTGCAAACACGCGGCAGGCTTTGCCGCAGCAGCTCGTCCTCCGACGCGGCGCGGGTGGCGCGCACGGTGGACATGATGCCGCCGCCAGCGCGCGCGATGTCCTCGTAGGTGGCGCCGTTGAGGCGCGCCTCGAATTCGTCGCTGCGGTTGCCGGCGTGGACGATGTGGGTGTGGCAGTCGATCAGGCCCGGCGTCAGCCAGCAGCCGCCGCCATCGTGCACGGTGACGGCCAATGCGCCCTGCGGCATCTCGGCCATGGGCCCCAGCCAGGCGATCCGGCCATCCTTGACGGCGATGGCGGCATCGCGGATCTCACCGTAACCATCGGCCATCGTGGCCAGATGCACGTTCGTAAACAACACATCCCACATGCTTGGAACTTTCGAATTAATTGTTGATGATATCGACCACGAACACCGTCGCCTGCTGGGTCTCCATCGACCACTCTTCCTCCGCCTCCATCACCAGCACGTCGTAGCGCACCATGGCGATGCGTTCGCGGGCGCTGCTCAGCGTCAGGCTCTCGCCGTCGGCCAGGAACAGCAGCGTGGTGCCGCCGCGGCGCTTGAGCTGTTCGGTGCCGCGCACCACCAGCGGCTCCAGCCGGTGGCGGCAGCGGCCGCGCCGCGTCATCACATTGAAGTCGGTGGTCAGGGTGCCGGTGACGGTGGCGTGCACCGCCGCCTCGCCGTCGAATTCGATCAGCGGCTCGCTGGGGCTGAGCACGAAGCGCTCTTCGCCGAAGTCCAGCAGCACGCCGTCGCCGGCCACCAGCGCCAGCGAACGGTCTATGCCGGGGAAGGAGGAAAACGGGCCGCTTTGCGAGATGGTCGCCAGGCTGACGCGCCAGTCGAATTCATCGAAGCCGGAGCCGGAAGGCGAAACGGCGATTTCCGTCGTGCTGCCGCCGCCGTTTTTCCACGGCGCGGGCCGCAGGCTTGCATACTGGATTAGCTGGGTCATCGGAACTCCCTCAGTTCGGCCAAGGTCTGCTTGAAGCGCGCAGCGATCGCCTGCTGCGCAACGTGCTGCTGATTGCGTACTACCCACCGGCCGCCGACCATGACGTCCTTGACCAGATTGTCGTTGCCGCAGAAGACGAAGCTGCCGAGTACCTCGTCCAGCGCCAAGCCATACAGATTCGGGTGCTGGTCATCCAGCACGATCACATCGGCGCGGCGGCCCGGCGCCAGCGCGCCCACCGGCCGTCCGCTGGCCTGCGCCCCGCCCTGCAAGGCGCCCTGCCACAGGAAATCGCCGACGTTGCGCTGCTCGGCCGACACCGCGATATTGCGGCGCTGGTGTTGCAGGCGCTGGCCGTATTCCAGCCAGCGCAGCTCTTCCACCGCGCTCTGCGAAATATGGCTGTCGCTGCCGATGCCGAACCGTCCGCCCACCGCCAGGAAATCCTCCAGCGGGAACAGGCCGTCGCCCAGGTTGGCTTCCGTGGTCGGGCACAGGCCCGCCACGGCGCCGCTCTGCGCCATCAGGTCCACCTCGTCGCGCATCAGATGCGTGGCGTGGACCAGGCACCAGCGTTGGTTCACGTCCACCTGGTCCAGCAGCCATTGCACCGGGCGGCGTCCGCTCCAGTCCAGCGACTGCTGCACTTCCTGCTTCTGCTCGGCGATGTGGATGTGCACCGGACGGTCGTCCGGCAACGTCAACAACACCTCGTTAATCTGCGCCACCGACGCCGCGCGCAGCGAATGCGGCGCCACGCCCACCTCGGTCTGCGCGTCGCGCAGCGGTTCCAGCGCCTCGATCACCCGCAATACATCGTGCGGATCGGTCTTGAAGCGCTTCTGCTCCGGCTTCAAGGCACTTTCGCCGAAGCCGGAATAACTATACAACACTGGCAGCATGGTGATGCCGATTCCCGCCAAACGTGCGGCGGCGATGACACGCTCCGCCGTTTCCGCCGGGCGCGGATACATGGCGCCGTCCGGCGCCCGCTGCACGTAATGGAACTCGCACATCGACGTGTAGCCATGGCGCAGGCATTCGGAAAACAGCTGGGCCGCGATGGCTTCGATATGCTCGGGCGTGATGTTGCGCGCGAAACGGTACATCAGGTCGCGCCAGGTCCAGAAGCTGTCCTTGGTGTCGCCGGCCTTTTCCGTGCGGCCGCCCAGCGCCCGCTGGAAGCTGTGCGAATGCAGGTTGATCATGCCCGGCAGCGCGTACTCGACGATCGGCGCCACCACCTGCTCGCCGGACGGCAACGCCGCCCCGGCCTCGGCGCGGACGATGGTGCCATTGGCGTCCCACTCGATCAGCACATCCTTGCGCCAGCCCTCGGGCAGCAGCGCGTTGCGCGCAAACAGGCGATTCATGCGCGCCCCCAATCGGCGGCGGCCTGCGTCATTTGCTTCAACACGCCTTGTACCTGCTGTGCGCGGTCCTCGCGGTAGCCGTACGGCGCTTCCTCATCCATATACGTGGACTGGCACATCTCCAGCTGGATCGCATGCACGTTGTTGGCCGGCTGGCCGTAGTGGCGGGTGATGTGCCCGCCCTTGAAGCGGCCGTTGACGGCCACGCTGAACCGGTCCTGCGCCAGCGCGCGCGCCACGATGGCGTCGCTCAGGCCCGGCGCGCAGCTCTTGCCGTCGGCGGTGCCGAAGTTCAGGTCCGGCAGCTTGCCTTCGAAGAAGCGCGGCACCACCGAGGCGATCGAATGCGCGTCCCACAGCACCACGCGGCCGTGCAGCGCCAGCAGGCGATCCAGCTCGGCGCGCAGTTGATCATGATACGGCTTCCAATACGCGGCCAGGCGGCGCTGCACCTCGGCCTCGCTGGGCGTATGGCCTTCGCGGTACAGCGGCTCGCGGTGGAAGGTGTCGACCGGGCACAGGCCGGTCGTGTCCTGGCCCGGATACAAGTTGGTGTTCTCCGGTGGACGATTCAAATCGATGACGTAGCGCGACCAGCGCGCCGACAAGGTCGACGCGCCCATCTCGCCCAGGAACTCGTACAGGCGCACCAGGTGCCAGTCCGTGTCCTGCTTGTCGACGGCGGCCGGCGTCATCGCCGCCGCCACGTCGTCGGGTATATCGGTGCCCACGTGCGGCATGGACACCAGCAAGGGAATACTGCCTGCTTTGAACTGATAGTCCATGACGCCTCCTCTTACGGGTGCAACGGCGTGAACAGGCTCTTGCACGACGCGCTCAACTCGCCGCGCATGACCATGCCCTTGGCGGCCTCGATGTCCGGCGCGAAGAAGCGGTCGGCGTCGAAGAACGGCACCTTCTGGCGCAACTGCGCATGCACATGCTCCAGGTGCGGCGAGGTTTTCAGCGGACGGTGGAAGTCGATGCCCTGCGCAGCAGCCAGCAGCTCGATGCCGACGATGACGGCGGTATTGTGCGCCATGTCGTCCAGGCGGCGCGCCGCGTAGGTCGCCATGCTGACGTGGTCTTCCTGGTTGGCCGAAGTCGGGATCGAATCGACGCTGCCAGGATGGGCCAGCGACTTGTTCTCCGACGCCAGCGCGGCGGCGGTCACGTGGGCGATCATGAAGCCCGAGTTCACGCCCGGATCGCGCACCAGGAACGGCGGCAGGCCGGACAAGGTGGCGTCGATCAGCAGCGCGATGCGGCGTTCGGAGATCGCGCCGATTTCGGCGATCGCCAGCGCCAGCGTGTCGGCGGCGAAGGCCACCGGCTCGGCGTGGAAGTTGCCTCCCGAGACCACCACCGACAGCTCGCCGTCCTTGAACAGCAGCGGATTGTCGGTGACGGCGTTGGCTTCGATCAGCAGCGTGCGCGAGGCGTTGTTGATGATGTCCCAGCAAGCGCCCATGACTTGCGGCTGGCAGCGCAGGCAGTACGGGTCTTGCACGCGCTCGTCGCCGACCAGGTGCGAGGCGCGGATCGCGCTGTTGCTGACCAGCTGGCGGTAGATGGAGGCGGCGGCGATCTGGCCCGGCTGGCCGCGCACTTCGTGCACGCGGGCGTCGAACGGCGAATCGGAACCCTTGGCCGCGTCCAGCGACAGCGCGCCGGACACCATGCCCGCTTCCAGCAGGCGCTCGGCCATGAACAGGCCATGCAGCGCCAGCGCGGTCGACACCTGGGTGCCGTTGATCAGCGCCAGGCCTTCTTTCGCGGCCAGCACCACCGGTGCGATATTGGCGGCCTTCAGCGCGTCGGCGGCCTGCATCAGCTCACCGTTGACGCGCACTTCGCCCACGCCCAGCATCGCCAGCGTCATGTGCGACAGCGGCGCCAGGTCGCCCGAGGCGCCGACCGAACCCTTGGCCGGGATGGCCGGCATGATGCCGGCGTTGTACAGCGCGATCAGGGTGTCGATGATCAGCGGACGCACGCCCGAGTAGCCGCGCGCCAGGCTGCCGATCTTCATCAGCAGGATCAGACGGCAGACCGCGTCCGACAGCAGCTCGCCGGTGCCGACCGAGTGCGACAGGATCAGGTTGCGCTGCAACTGCTCCAGCTTCTCGTCCGGGATGCGGGTCTTGGCCAGCAGGCCGAAACCGGTGTTGATGCCGTAGGCGGCATCGCCCTTGGCGACAATGGCGCGCACGGCGGCGGCCGATGCTTCGATCACAGGATAGGCTTCGGCGGCCAGCGACAGCGGGCCGGCGGCGGTCCATACGGCGCGCAGTTCGGTCAGGGTCATCGCGCCCGGTTTCAGGGTCAGTGCATTTGGTTTCATAGGTTTTCTCTGATTTACTTGATCATTGGGAGATTGAGGCCATTGCGCTTGGCGCAAGCGACCGCAGTCTCGTATCCCGCATCGGCGTGACGCATCACGCCCGAACCGCTGTCGTTGACCAGCACGCGCGCCAGGCGTTTGGCGGCGGCGTCGGTGCCGTCGGCCACGATCACCACGCCGGAGTGCTGCGAATAGCCCATGCCCACGCCGCCGCCATGGTGCAGCGACACCCAGGTCGCGCCGCCGGCGGTGTTGAGCAGCGCGTTCAGCAGCGGCCAGTCGGAGACGGCGTCGGTGCCGTCCTTCATGCTTTCGGTTTCGCGGTTAGGGCTGGCGACGGAACCGGTGTCCAGGTGGTCGCGGCCGATGACGACCGGCGCTTTCAGTTCGCCATTGCGCACCATCTCGTTGAAGGCCAGGCCGGCGATGTGACGCTCGCCCAGGCCCAGCCAGCAGATACGCGCCGGCAGGCCCTGGAAGGCGATGCGCTCGCGCGCCATGTCCAGCCAGCGGTGCACGTTGGCGTGGTGCGGGAACAGCTCCTTGATCTTGGCGTCGGTCTTGTAGATGTCTTCCGGGTCGCCGGACAGCGCCACCCAGCGGAACGGGCCGCGGCCTTCGCAGAACTGCGGGCGGATGTAGGCCGGCACGAAACCAGGGAAATCGAAGGCGTTCTTGACGCCGTGGTCGAACGCCACCTGGCGGATGTTGTTGCCATAGTCGACCACCTTGGCGCCCAGCGCCTGGAAGTCCAGCATCGCCTGCACGTGCACCGCGCACGATGCGGTGGCGGCGGCCTTCAGTGCTTCGTGCTGCGCAGCGTCGTGCTGCGCGGTCTTCCACTGGTCGACCGACCAGCCTTGCGGCAGGTAGCCATTGATCAGGTCATGCGCCGAGGTCTGGTCGGTGACGACATCAGGAACGATGCCGCCGGCCTTGGCGCGGCGCACCAGTTCCGGCAGCACGTCGGCCGCGTTGCCCAGCAGGCCGATGGAGATGGCGTCGCCATTGGCCTTGTGCAGTTTGATCAGTTCCAGCGCCTCGTCGATGCTGGCGGCCTGCTTGTCCAGGTAGCGGGTGCGCAGGCGGAAGTCGATGCTGCTCTGCTGGCACTCGATGGTCAGCGACACGGCGCCGGCCATGGTGGCGGCCAGCGGCTGCGCGCCGCCCATGCCGCCCAGGCCCGCGGTCAGCACCCAGCGGCCTTTGAGGTCGCCGCCGAAATGCTGGCGGCCCGCTTCGGCGAAGGTCTCGAAGGTGCCCTGCACGATGCCCTGGGTGCCGATGTAGATCCACGAACCGGCCGTCATCTGGCCGTACATGAACAGGCCTTTGCGGTCCAGTTCATTGAAGTGTTCCCAGTTGGCCCATTTCGGCACCAGGTTGGAATTGGCGATCAGCACGCGCGGTGCGTCTTCGTGGGTCTGGAATACGCCGACCGGCTTGCCGGACTGTATCAGCAGGGTTTGATTGTCTTCCAGCTCGCGCAGCGAGGCCAGGATCTGGTCGTAGCATTCCCAGTTGCGGGCGGCGCGGCCGATGCCGCCGTAGACCACCAGGTGTTTCGGGTTTTCCGCCACTTCCTTGTCCAGATTATTCTGGATCATGCGGTAGGCCGCCTCGGCGCCCCAGTTTTTACAGGTGCGCTCGGGTCCGCGAGGGGCGCGGATTTCGCGGCTGGCGTCAAAACGTGGATCGCTGTCTAAATGGGTCGTCATGGTGGCTCCTGCTCCTGAGTGAGTGGGACCGGCTACGGGCGCAACCATGCACGCGCAGCCAGCGCATCCTCAAAGGATAAGTTGTATATACAACCAAGTCAATCAGTTTTTAAGCGGCCTGAGGGAACCTAACGTCCCTGAGCTTGTCAAATATGTCATCAGCACTTGATATCTTGCCAGCATACGCCGACGCATGCTCACCGGGAGCTTCGATATGGTTGCCTTGCCGATCAACCTGCAGAATCTGTTGCGCCATCGCACAGTGGAAAGCGAGCGCATTGAGTACAAAGCGGCATGGAACCCGGATGCAATTATCCGCACTCTCTGCGCCTTTGCTAACGACTTCGAAAATCTCGGCGGCGGCTACATCATCATCGGCCAGGATTGCGATGCCGAGGGCCGGCCGATAACACCGCCTCTCGGATTGGTCGAGAGCCAGATCGACAAAATCCAGCGGGAATTGCTGGCCGCATGCCAGCAGATACGACCGCCCTATTTCCCCAGTCTGAGCATCTGCGACGTCGATGATCGCAAGCTGATCGTACTGCATGCACCCGGCGGCATGCACCGTCCTTACAAGGCACCGGCTTCGGTATCGGCCCGTCACAAGAGCTGGCATTACTACATCCGGCGTTATAGCAGCACGGTTGAAGCAAGGGGCGATTGCGAGCAGGAGCTGCTGAACCTGACCGCCAACGTGCCGTTCGACGACCGGATCGCGCAGCAGGCGAAGGTCAGCGACCTCTCCAAGCCTTTGATGCTGGCCTATCTTCAGGAAGTGGGCAGCGCGCTGGCGGACTACGCGGACCGGCTCTCCATCGAAGAACTGGGACGCCAGATGAACGTGGTGGACGGCCCGAGCGAATGTCCTTGGCCCAAGAACGTCGGCCTGATGTTCTTTAGCGAGACGCCAGACCGGTTTTTTCCGTACACGCAAATCGACGTGGTCTGGTTTCAGGATGGCCCAGGCGGAGATCACTTTGATGAAAAGATATTCAAGGGCCCCTTGGCACGAATTACCCGCGAGGCCTTGGGCTACATAGAGCGCAATTATTTGCACCAGACTGTCCTGAAACATCCTGATCGCGCCGAAGCGACCCGCGTATGGAATTTCCCTTACCCGGCCATCGAAGAAGCGGTGGTCAATGCGGTCTATCATCGATCGTATCAAGAGCGGGAGCCGATAGAGGTGCGCATCATGCGCGATGAAATACTGGTGCTGAGCTATCCAGGCCCGGATCGGTCGATAAAACTGGCAGACTGGATCGCCGGACATGCCGCATGCCACCGCTACCGGAACCGACGCATCGGAGAATTCCTGAAGGAGCTTGGCCTAACCGAAGGGCGCTCCACCGGCGTACCCAAAATTTTTAAGGCGATGGCAGGTAACGGCTCTCCGCCACCGCAGTTTGACACCGACGACGATCGCAGCGGGTGCCTGGTCAGGCTGCCGGTTCACAGACTGGCTCAGTGGCCCGACCAGTCCAGCCTTGGTCTTACCCCGGAAGTCGCCCCCCAAGTTGCCCCTCAAGTCGCCCCTCAAGTCCTGAGCCTCGTCAAATTGCTGGCGGAAGAATCGACGCGTCAGCAACTCCAGCAGGCGCTGGGATTGAAGGATATTAAACACTTCCGCAGGGTATATCTGCTGCCCGCGATGGAGGCCGGCTTAGTTCAGATGACCCGCCCCGACACGCCCCGCAGCAGTAGCCAGCGATATCAACTAACCCCGGCGGGCCAAAAATGGCTTAAGCAACACGCCGACGATTAATCCGGCCGCTTATCCCGCTTGTAAACCCGCTTGCCGCCCATCCAGGTCTGCAACACCTGCGTCTTGCCGATCTGCTCGGCCGGCACCTTGAACAGGTCGCGGTCGATCAGGATGAAGTCAGCCCACTTGCCCGGCTCCAGCGTGCCGATGACGTTTTCCTGATGCGCCGCATACGCCGCATCCAGCGTGAAGCAGCGGAAGGCCTCGGTCAGCGTCATCGCCTGGTTCTTGTACCAGCCGCCCGCCGGCACGCCGGCGTTGTTCTGCCGCGTGACCGCCGCATGCAAACCCTCGAACGGATTGGGCGACTCCACCGGAAAATCCGAACCGCAGGCGATGCGCGAGCCCTGGTCCAGGAAAGTCCGCCACGCATACGCGCCCTTGATGCGCTCATGCCCCACGCGCTGCTCCGCCATGTTCTGGTCCGAAGTCGCATGCGTCGGCTGCATCGACGGCACGATGCCCAGCGCCTTGAAGCGCGGGATGTCCTCCAGCGACACCACCTGCGCATGCTCGATGCGATGGCGCAGTTCGACGTTGTTGTATTTCGGGATCAGTTGCGCATAGGCGTCCAGGATCTGCCGGTTGCCCGCATCGCCGATGGCGTGCACATTGACCTGGTAGCCGGCCTTCATGGCCTTGTTCATCTTGGCCTGCATCTCCGCGCTCGGATAGAACAGCAGCCCCTTGGTCGACGGCATGTCGGAATACGGCGCCAGCAAGGCCGCGCCACGGCTGCCCAGCGCGCCGTCCGAGTACAGCTTGACGGCCGCCAGCGCATACACGTCGTTGGCGTAGGACTTGAGCGGCCCCTCCTTGGACAGCTCGTCGAAATCGGCCGCCGTGTCGCCTATCATCGCGTAGACGCGCGTGGTCAGCTTGCCGTGGTCGGCGTAGTCGCGATACAGGTCGTCCTGCACCACGCGTATGCCGGCGTCGTGCACGCTGGTCAGGCCCACCTTGGACAGCGCGGCCAGCGCATGATCCAGCATGCCGCGCGCCTCGTTCGGCGTCGGCAGCGGCACCACCTTGTTGACCAGCTCCATGGCGGCGTCCACCAGCACGCCGCTAGGCTTGCCGGCGGCGTCGCGCTCGATCTTGCCGCCCTTCGGATCCGGCGTATTCCTGTCGATGCCGGCCATCTCCAGCGCCTTGGTGTTGACCCAGACCGCGTGGCCGTCGACGCGGCTCAGCAACACCGGACGGTCGCCCACCGCCGCATCCAGCTCGGCGGCGGTCGGGAAGCGGCCCAGTTTCCACACTTCCTGGTTCCAGCCGAAGCCCCGGATCCAGGCGTTTTTCGGGTGCGTCCGGCTGAATTCCGCCACCGCCCGCACCGCGCCGCCCAGCGACGTGGCGCTGAACAGCTCCACGCCGGAGGCGATTTCGCCCAGCTCGAACACGTGGCCGTGGGCGTCGATCAGGCCTGGCAGCATGGTTTTGCCCTGCACATCGATGTGCTCCGCCTTCGGCAGCAGGGCGGCCGTTTCCCTCTCGCTGCCCACCCCGACGATGCGGCCCAGGTCATCGAATGCCAGCGACGTGAAGCGCTGCAAGGTACCCGCCGCGTTCAGCGTATAGCCGTTGGCATGGTCGATGATGGTGTCGGCCTGCGCCGGGGGCAGGACGGCGGACAAGGCCAGGCTGACGGCTGCGGCCAGCGGAGCGGGCGAAAACAGGGGTGCGCGCATCGATACTCTCCATTCAGAAGCAAGTAACAGAGTGTAGCGAACTTTGAGCCGGGGTCAATCAAACTCTAGGTACAATGACGCATTCGCCGCTCTCTAACCACATCCGTGTCCAGCCGATCCCTCTATTTACGCCTGCTTAAACAATTCAGCCCCTACGCCTGGATCGGGTTCGCCACCCTGTTCGCGGTCGGCCTGGCCGCTGCCGCCGACGTTTTATTGATCCGTCAACTGCAAAACGTGGTCGACGCGCTGGCGCCCTCGCATACCCTGGGCGGCGCGCGCCCGGCCGCCGGCTTGCTGGCCGAGGTGCAGGAATGGCTGCGCCAGATGCTGCCCAACGATCCGGCCAACGCCGCGCTGTGGTCGATACCGGCGGTGATCTTCGGGCTGGCCGTGATGCGCATGTTTTCCAGCTTCGCCGGCGAATACGGCGCCGCGTGGCTGAGCAGCCGGGTGCAGGCCAATCTGCGCGAGCTGATGTTCGCCCGCATCATGCGCCTGCCGAACGGCTTTTTCGACCAGTCCTCCACCGGCACCACGCTGTCGCGCGTGGCCTTCGACGCCGCCCAGGTGGCGCAGGCCGGCCTCACCGTGGTCAACGTGGCGGTGCGCGATTCGGTCGCCACCGTCGGCTACCTGGCCACGCTGTTCATCGTCGACTGGCAACTGGCCCTGTTCTGCCTTGGCCTGCTGCCGATGGTGGCCATCATCGTCACCTTCGCCGGCCGCCGCATGCGCCACCTGAGCAAGAGCGCGCAGGCGGCCATGGGCTACCTGACCAATGTGCTCGACGAGAGCATCAGCGGCCAGCGCGTGGTGAAGATCTTCGGCGGCCAGAAGTACGAGCAGGCCCGCTTCGACGGCGTGGTCAAGCTCAATCGCCAGCTGGCGGTCAAGCATGCGGCGACGTCGGCGCTCAACTCCGGCATCATCATGCTGCTGATCGGGATCACGCTGTCGTCGGTGATCTACTTCGCGCTGCTGCGCGCGCAGGCCGGGGCGCTGACGCCGGGCGCCTTCGTGGCCTTCATGTCGTCGCTGATGGCGATGCAGTCGCCGATCAAGAACCTGACCAAGATTAACGAACCGATGCAGCGCGGCCTGGCCGCCGCCGAATCGGTGTTCGGCCTGATCGACACCGAAGCCGAAGCCGATACCGGCACCCGCAAGGTGGAGCGCGCCGAAGGCCGCCTGGCGCTGGAGAACGTGAGCTTCCACTACGGCGCCGATGCCGACGCCAAACCGGCGCTGGACCGCGTGTCGCTCGACATCGCCGCCGGCGAGACGGTGGCCCTGGTGGGCAGCTCCGGCAGCGGCAAGACCACGCTGGCCGGCCTGCTGCCGCGCTTCTACGATGTCAGCGCCGGCAGCATCAAGCTCGATGGGGTCGACCTGCGCGACTACACCATGGCCTCATTGCGCCAGCAGATCGCGCTGGTCAGCCAGGACGTGGTGCTGTTCAACGACACGCTGGCCGCCAACATCGCCTACGGCGATCCGGAGCCGTCGATGCAGCGCATCGAAGCGGCGGCCCGCGCCGCGCACGCGCACGAGTTCATCGAGCGCCAGGCCGACGGCTACCACACCTCGGTCGGAGAAAATGGCTTGCGGCTTTCTGGCGGCCAGCGCCAGCGCCTGGCGATAGCGCGCGCGCTGTACAAGAACGCGCCCATCCTGATCCTGGACGAAGCGACCAGCGCGCTGGATACGGAATCGGAACGCCTGGTGCAGGCGGCATTGGAAGTGTTGATGCAGGGCCGCACCACGGTGGTCATCGCGCACCGCCTGTCGACCATCGAGAACGCCGACCGCATCGTGGTGCTGGACGGCGGCCGCATCGCCGAAGTGGGCAGCCACGATGCGCTGCTGGCGCAGCACGGCATCTACGCCCGCCTGTATCAAACGCAGAAGAGCGTTCAGGCGGCGTCGTGAAAGATCAGTCCCAGCGTGTGTCTTGAGCCGGCGCGCAGCCGGCTCACGCCATGCCGCATGCTGACCCGGTAGACCCCGCGCCCGCCTTGCGCTGGCCGGTGGTTGACGGGGAAGATCACCATGTCGCCGCGCTTGAGCGGCACCACCTCCACCCGCGACTGCATGCGCGGGCGCTGCTCCGTCAGCACGAACTCCCCGCCTTCGAAGTCCTTGCCCGGTTGGCTCAGCAGGATCGCGGCCTGCAGCGGGAACACATGGTCGCCGTATAAATCCTGGTGCAGGCAGTTATAGTCGCCGGGGCCGTATTGCAGCATCAGCGGCGTCGGGCGCTGCTGGCCGGCGGCGTGGCAGCGCGCCAGGAAGTCGGCATGGTCGGCCGGGAAGCGCGCTTCCATGTCCATCGCCTCGTGCCAGCGGTTGGCGATATCGGCCAGCGGGCCATACAGCGACTGCCGCAGCGCGGCGATCATCGACGGCAGCGGGTAGCGGAAGTACTGGTACTCGCCGCTGCCGAAGCCGTGCTGCGACATCACCACCCGGCTGCGGAACAGCGACGCCTGTCCATATTGCGCCGCCATGGCGATGCACTCGTCGGCGGTCAGCATGCCGGGCACGATGGCGTAGCCGTGGGCATTGAGCTCGTCGGCGATGGATTGCCAGTCCAGCCCCGCCACGTGCACCGCGATGCCGGCCGCCGCGCCGACCGCCTTGCGCGCGCTGGCGGCAGCAGCGGCAGCGTCGGCGGTGGCGACATCGGCGCCGGTCGGCGGCGAAGGCGCCACGCTCACCGGCGGCGTCTTGCGCGGCTTGCGCTCGGCCGCACCGCCGCCGAAATCGAATTCGCCGTTCTTCATTGCTTCGCCTCCCGGTCCAGCAGCGCGGCCTTGCGGTCCACGCCCCAGCGGTAGCCGGAAATCGAACCGTCATTGCGCACCACCCGGTGACACGGTATCGCCACCGCCAGCGCATTCGCCGCGCAAGCCCCGGCCACCGCCCGCGCGCCATTCGGCGAGCCGACCAGCTGCGCCAGTTCCGCATAGCTGACGGTGCGCCCGGCAGGTATCCCGCGCAGCACCTGCCACACGCGCTGCTGGAAGGCCGTGCCGCGCACGTCCAGCGGCAGGTCGAGGCCGAGCTCCGGCCGCTCCACCAGGCCCACCACGCGCGACACCACCTGCTCGAACTCCGGCTCGGCGCCGATCAGCTCCGCCTTGGGGAAGCGGTCCTGCAGGTCGCGCACCAGCACATCGGGATCGTCATCCATCAGGATCGCGCAGATGCCCTGCTCCGTGCTGGCCACCAGGATCGCGCCCAGCGAACAGGCGCCGATGGCGAAGCGGATCTGCGCGCCGCGTCCGCCGGCGCGGAAGGCGGTCGGCGTCATGCCCAGCACCGCCGGCGACTGCGCGTAAAACCGCCCGCTGGAATTGAAGCCGGCCGCGTACATCGCATCCGTCACCGTGGCCTGCTGCGCCAGCCCGGCCTGCATGCGGCGCGCGCGCTGGGCGTTGGCGTAGGCCTTGGGCGTAATCCCCGTCACCGCCTTGAACATGCGGTGGAAATGAAAGCGGCTCACGCCCACCGCCGTCGCCAGGCTGTCCAGGTCGAGCGCGGTCTCGGCGTCGGCCTCGTCGATCAGGCGGCAGGCCTGCGCCACCACGGCGGCCTGGCGCTCGGCCAGCGGCGGCTGCTCCGGCTTGCAGCGCATGCATGGACGGAAGCCCGCTTCCTCGGCCGCCTCGCGGCTGTCGTGGAAGGCCACGTTCTTGCGCAGCGCCGGCCGCGCGCCGCACGAGGGCCGGCAGTACACGCCGGTGCTGCGCACCGAGTACCAGAACACGCCGTCGGCGCCGCCGTCGCGCTGCTGCACGGCGGCCCAGCGCAAGTCCTCGCCCTGGTAGGCGGCCTGCTTGACGATTTTGTTTGCGAGTTTGCTTTCTATCTTGCCCATCTCAGACTCCATGATCGGATAAGGAATGCAGCCATCTTATCCAGCGCCCCGCAGCGACACACTCCGGCTCTTGCTTTTGAATTGGAGATTGTACGCCGGCTACAAAAGATGTTCAGCAGGCAAGCTCGCGATGCTAAAATGTCCGTCTGCCGCCAATCAGGCGCACCCACGGAGAAGCCGTTTGGACGACGAACCAGCCCTGCAAGAAAACACCCCGATTTTCCAGCGCATCAAGGATTACCTGGTGGCCCAGATCGCCGCCGGCACCTGGAAGGAAGGCGACGTGATCCCGTCCGAACAGGCGCTGGTCAAGCAGTTCGGCGTCTCCCGCATGACCGTCAACCGCGCCGTGCGCGAGCTGACCGCCGACCAGATCCTGACCCGCCGCCAGGGCTCCGGCACCTACGTCGCGCAACAGAAGTACCAGGCCACGCTGCTGGAGATCAAATCCATCGCCGACGAGATCCGCGCGCGCGGCCATGCCCACCGCAGCAGCCTGCAGCAGCTGGAGCGCGTCAAGGCCAGCGAACTGATGGCCAAGCAATTCGACCTGCCGGCCGGCCATACGCTGTTCCACTCGGTGATCGTCCATTTTGAAAACGGCGTGCCTATCCAGGTCGAGGACCGCTGGGCCAACCCGCTGTGCGCGCCCGACTACATGGAGCAGGACTACGCCACCATCACGCCCAACGAATACCTGATGCAGGCCGCGCCGCTGCAAGGCGCCACCTACAGCATCGAAGCGCTGGCGGCGCCGCGCGACATCGCCGAAATGCTGGCCATCGACACCAAGCAGGCCTGCCTGGTGCTCAAGCGCCAGACCCGCTCCGGCGGCCAGATCGCGTCGATCGCGACGATGTGGCATCCCGGCCACCGCTACCAGTTCGCCGGCAGCTTCGCCCAGTAAGCGCCTGGCTTGCTACCGTTCTTACAACTTTTCTCGCCTACGGCCAAACCTTCGATGCTATAGTTGGCCGGCCATCGTGGAAACAAGTAATGCCTTGCGGATTGAAAGGGAAGCTCTTGTTGCACCGCCGTTCCAGCCCCCTCTTCTGGCGCCGTCTGCCAAGCCGGCTGATGGCGGCTGCGCTCGTGCTGGCTTGCGGCGCCGGCAGCGCGCCGGCCGCTGAAAAGGTCAGCCTGCAGCTCAAATGGACCCACCAGTTCCAGTTCGCCGGCTACTACGCGGCCCAGGACCAGGGCTATTACCGCGACGTCGGCCTCGACGTCACGCTGATCGAGGCCCGCCCCGGCGTCGATCCCACCCAGTCGGTGCTTGAAGGCCGCGCCCAGTACGGCGTCGGCAACACCTCGCTGCTGGTGGCGCGCGGACGCGGCCAGCCGGTGGTGGCGCTGGCCTCGATCTTCCAGCACTCGGCCGCCGCGCTGCTGGTGCGCCACGACGCCGACGGCAAGCCGCGCCCCTGGCCCGGCAGCCGCGTGATGCTGGCGCCGAACAACGAAGAGCTGGTCGTGTTCCTGAAAAAACAGGGCATCCGCCCCGACAGCCTGGCGCAGCCGCCCCACAGCTACAACACCGAAGACCTGCTCGAAGGCCGCGCCGACGCCATGTCGATCTACATCACCGAGGCGCCGTACACGCTGGAACGCAGCAGCGTCGGTTACGAGATCCTGTCGCCGCGCATGCTCGGCGACGACTTCTACGGCGACACCCTGTACACCACCGAGAGCGAGCTGCGCGAGCATCCGATGCGCGCGCAGGCGCTGCGCGAGGCCACGCTGCGCGGCTGGCGCTATGCGATGGCGCATCCGGGCGAGATCGCCGACCTGATACGGGCGCGCTACCCCGAGCGCCACAGCCGCGAGCATCTGATGTACGAGGCCCAGCACATCGCGCCGCTGCTGGAGCAGGGCCTGATCGAACTCGGTTACAGCAATCCCGAACGCTGGCAAGCCATCGCCCGCACCTACATCGAGCAGGGCATGCTGCCGGCCGACTTCAAGCTGGACGGCTTCCTGTACCAGCCGCAGGCCAGCAACCGCCTGCAGCGCTACGCCATGGCGCTGGCGGCCGCGCTGGTGCTGGTGCTGACGGCGGGCGCGCTGTGGCGTCTGCGCCGGCAGGCGGCGACGCTGCGCGCCACGCGCGCGGACCTGGACAAGTCCGAACGCTTCGCCAGCTTCGCGCTGGAGAGCTCGGGCATCGGCATGTGGGAATGGCAGGTCGACACCGGCACGCTGACGCTGTCGCCGCGCTACTGCGCGCTGCTGGGCTACGGCCCCGGCGAGTTCACGCCGACGCTGGAACAATGGCTGGGCCATGTGCATCCGGACGACGTCGCGCGGGTCGAGCGCAGCACCCAGTACTACCTGGCCAGCCTGCCCGAATCGAACGCCCAGATCTTCAGCGAACACCGCATGCGCACCAAGGACGGCGGCTGGATCTGGGCGCTGGCGCGCGGCATGATCGTCGAGCGCGACGCCGCCGGCCGGCCGCTGCGCGCCATCGGCACCATGGCCGACATCAGCGAGCGCGCGGCCGCCGAGGAGGCCCGCATGTGCGCCATCATCGACGCCACCCCGGGCGCCATGCTGATCGCCGACAAGAGCGGCCGCGTGCGCTACGCCAACCCGGCCTGCGCGCGCAGCTTCGGCTACGAGGGCACGATGACCGGGCGTTCGGTCGAGCAGCTGGCGCCGGAAGCGATGCGCAGCAACGGCCGCGTGCGCGAGCTGTTCTCGCGCCCCAAGCTGCCGGGCCGCGTGCTGAGCGCGATCCGCGCCGACGGCGGCAGCTTCCCGGCCATGGTGCACATCGCGCCGGTGATGCTGGCCGGCCAGGAGCTGGTGGTGATGGCGCTGCGCGACATGACCCAGCGCCAGCGCGCCGAGGAAGCGCTGCACGCCAGCTCCGAGCGCTACCGCCTGATCGTGCAGACCGCCGCCGAAGGCATCTGGATGACCGGCGCCGACGACCGCACCAGCTTCGTCAACCCCACCATGGCGCGCATGCTGGACTACGACGTCGAGCAGATGCTGGGCCGCGTGATGACCGACTTCATGGACGACGACGGCCACGCCCTGCTCAAGCAGCACCTGCAGCGGCGCCTGGCCGGCGAGGCTTGCCAGGGCGACGTCTGCTTCCTGCGGCGCGACGCCAGCGTGGTGTGGTGCCTGCTGTCGACCACCGTGATCAACTCCGACGCCGGCCACTACGCCGGCACGCTGGCGATGCTGACCGATATCACCGAGCGGCGCCACGCCGACAGCGCGCTGCGCAGCTCCAGCCAGCGGCTGGCGTCGATCTTCAACGCCGTCACCAACGGCCTGGTGATGGTCGACGGCGACGGCCGCATCCTCGAGAGCAACGCCGCCGCCGCGCGCATGCTGGCGCACTCGCTGGCGGTCGACGGCGGCAGCCTGTGGCGCGGCGTGCGCGAGGACGGCACGCCGTTCGACGCCGCCAGCCATCCGGTGCGGCTGGCCATCGTCACCGGCATGTCGGTGCGCGACGTGGTGATGGGCGTGAGCCAGCCGGGCGGCGAGCTGCACTGGCTGTCGGTCAACGCCGAGCCGATACCCGACGACAGCGGCGCGGTGCCGCTGGTGGTGGCCAGCCTGACCGACATCACCGACCGCAAGCGCGGCGAAGACCAGCTGCGCGAACTGAACGAGCACCTGGAAGAGCGGGTGGCGATACGCACCGATGAACTGAACCAGGCCCGCCTGCTGGCCGAAGACGCCAGCCAGACCAAGGGCCAGTTCCTGGCCAATATGAGCCACGAGATCCGCACGCCGATGAACGGCGTGATCGGCATGGCCTACCTGGCGCTGAAGACCGACCTCGATCCGCGCCAGCGCGACTACCTGGAAAAAATCCGCTTCGCCGGCGAGCACCTGCTGGGCATCATCGACGACATCCTCGACATCTCCAAGATCGAGGCGGGCAAGCTGGAGATCGAGCAGGTCGACTTCGCGCTCGACCACGTGATCCAGACGCTGACCACGGTGGTCGCGCCCAAGGCCGCCAGCCGCGAGCTGGAGCTGGTGTTCGACCTCGACCCCGGCCTGCCCAAGGTGCTGAGCGGCGATCCGCTGCGCCTCGGCCAGGTGCTGATCAACTACACCAACAACGCCATCAAGTTCAGCGAGAAGGGCCGCATCGAGGTGCGGGTGCGCCAGGTGGTGGGCGACGCCACCGGCTGCCTGCTGCGCTTCGAGGTCAGCGACTGCGGCATCGGCCTGTCCGAGGCCGAGATCGACAAGCTGTTCCAGTCGTTCCAGCAGGCCGACACCTCGACCACGCGCGAATACGGCGGCACCGGCCTCGGCCTGGCGATCTGCAAGCAGCTGGCGCAGCTGATGGGCGGCGAGGTCGGCGTGCGCAGCCGGCCCGGCCAGGGCAGCACCTTCTGGTTCACCGCGCGCCTGGGCATCTCCAGCGCCAGCGTGCCGGCGCTGATCGACCGCGTCAAGGATGCCGCCGCCGAGCTGCTGGCGTCCTCGCGCAGCGCCGCCGTCATGGCCGCGCTGAAGAACGCCCGCATCCTGCTGGTCGAGGACAACACCTTCAACCAGCAGATCGCGCTGGAGATGCTGGAGGAAGTGGGTTCTTCGGTGTGCCTGGCGGCCAACGGCATGGAGGCGCTGGAACTGCTGCGCCAGACCGCCTTCGACTGCGTGCTGATGGACGTGCAGATGCCGCTGATGGACGGCCTGGAAACCACGCGCCGCATCCGCGCCGACCCGGGCCTGGCCGACCTGCGCGTGCTGGCCATGACCGCCACCGCCACCAACGAAGACCGGGTGCGCTGCATCGAGGCCGGCATGGACGACTTCATCTCCAAGCCGATCCAGCCGGCGCTGATGTACCAGACCATCGCCAACTGGCTGCCGGCGCGCAGCGTCGACGCCCTGCGCGAGGCGCCGCCGGCCGCGCCGCGCCCGGCGTTCAAGGCCACGCTGGGCGGCGATCCGGCGGTGATCGACCTGTCCATCCTGGCCAAGCTGCTGGGCTATCATCCGCACAAGGTGCGCAAGTTCGCCTTCAAGTTCCTGCAAAACACCCAGGAGGGCCTGACCAAGATGGAGCGCGCGCTGCAACAGGGCGACCTGGCCCAGGTGCGCGAGCTGGGCCACCGGCTGAAGTCGCCGGCGCGCACCGTCGGCGCCCTCGGCATGGGCGAGCTGATGCTGGAGATCGAACAGCTGCCGACCAATGGTCCGCGCGCACAGACGGCGGCGCGGGCGCAAGCCCTGCTGGCGCGGCTGTGGCCGCTGCTGGAACTGATCACCGAACAAATCATGACCAACACCACTTTCGCCGACGACAACTGAGGCTGACAAGGAACCATGCGGGTATTGCTGCTGGACGACGATGGATTCATGCTGGAACTGCTGGCCGACATGATCGCCAGCCTGGGCGAACACGAGGTGCTGCGCGAAACCGACGGCCGCCGCGCGCTGGTGGCGCTGCGCCTGCGCCCGCCGGAGCTGCTGATCTGCGACCTCAGCATGCCGGTGATGGACGGCATCGACTTCCTGCGGCTGGCCGCCGCGCAGCAGTACGGCGGCTGCGTGGTGCTGCTGTCGGGCGTGGACAGCGCCGTGCTCAAGACCGCCGCCCGCCTGGCCGAGGCCCAGGGCCTGGCCATCCTCGACGCCTGCGCCAAGCCGCTGGATATCGACGTGCTGGCGGCGCTGATGGCCCGCGCCGCCGCGCGCTGCCGCAAGCAGCCCGGGCCCATTCTTGACAACAATGGCAAATAGTTTAGATGGTTTCTACAATCTGCCGCACATTTCTAAAAAATGGGTTATTATTTACGCCATCCCCGCCTGCCGACCTTGTTGCCATCCCTTCCAAGACATTGAATTCGCGCAATTGGCCACCATCTGCTGCCTGTTACCGGCAACGTTGATGGCGATTGCAGACAACATGGCATAATCCCCAGGCGTTATTGATCCCACAGACCTCGATTGAGGAATATATGAGCGAAAACATCAAACACATCACCGACACTTCCTTTGACGCCGACGTCCTGAAATCCGACCGCCCAGTGCTGGTCGATTTCTGGGCCGAATGGTGCGGTCCTTGCAAGAGCATCGCCCCCATCCTGGAAGAAGTGGCCAAGGAATACGACGGCAAGATCCTGATCGCCAAGATGGACGTCGACGCCAACCAGGCAGTGCCTGCCAAGTTCGGCATCCGCGGCATCCCGACCCTGATCCTGTTCAAGAACGGTGTCGCAGCGGCGCAAAAGGTTGGCGCGATGGCGAAAGGCCAGCTGACCTCTTTCATCGACAGCAATATCTAAGTAAGATAGTATTACGCTGGACCAAAACGGCGCCGCGCCCGCGGCGCCGTTTAATAACAGAGACAACCACGCAGTTCCCTCCCCTACCTTTACTTTCCCGTCACGGGACACTCAACACATATGCATCTATCTGAATTAAAGGCCCTACACGTCTCGGCATTGCTGGAGATGGCCATCGGTCTTGATATCGACAACGCGGCGCGTCTGCGCAAACAGGAGCTGATGTTTGCGATCCTGAAAAAGCGCGCCAAGACCGGCGAACAGATTTTCGGCGACGGCGCCCTGGAAGTGCTGCCTGACGGCTTCGGCTTCCTGCGCTCGCCCGACGCCAGCTACATGGCGTCCACCGACGACATCTACATTTCCCCGTCGCAGATCCGCCGCTTCAACCTGCACACCGGCGATTCGATCGAGGGCGAAGTGCGTACCCCTAAAGATGGCGAGCGCTACTTCGCGCTGGTCAAGGTGGACAAGGTCAACGGCGAATCGCCGGAAGCGTCGAAGCACCGCATATTGTTTGAGAACCTGACGCCGCTGCACCCGAACGAGCCGCTGCGCCTGGAACGTGACATCAACGGCACCGAGAACATCACCGGCCGCATCATCGACCTGATCGCGCCGATCGGCAAGGGCCAGCGCGGCCTGCTGGTGGCGTCGCCGAAGTCCGGCAAATCGGTGGTGCTGCAGCATATCGCCCACGCGATCACCTCGAATCACCCGGACGTGACGCTGATCGTGCTGCTGATCGACGAACGCCCGGAAGAAGTGACCGAGATGCAGCGCTCCGTGCGCGGCGAAGTGGTCGCCTCGACCTTCGACGAACCGGCCACCCGCCACGTGCAGGTCGCCGAGATGGTGCTGGAAAAAGCCAAGCGCCTGGTCGAAATGAAAAAAGACGTGGTCATCCTGCTGGACTCGATCACCCGCCTGGCGCGCGCCTACAACACCGTGATCCCTGCCTCCGGCAAGGTGCTGACCGGTGGTGTGGACGCCAACGCGCTGCAACGTCCCAAGCGCTTCTTCGGCGCAGCCCGCAACATCGAGGAAGGCGGCTCGCTGACCATCATCGCCACCGCGCTGATCGAAACCGGTTCGCGCATGGACGACGTGATCTACGAAGAATTCAAGGGTACCGGCAATATGGAGGTGCACCTGGAGCGCCGCCTGGCCGAGAAGCGCGTCTACCCGGCGATCAACCTGAACAAATCGGGCACCCGCCGCGAAGAGCTGCTGATCAAGCCTGACCAGCTGCAGAAGATCTGGATCCTGCGCAAGCTGCTGTACTCGATGGACGAGATCGAGGCGATGGAGTTCATCCTCGACAAGATGAAGGCCACCAAGAACAACGGTGAGTTCTTCGACATGATGAGGCGTGGTGGTTAATTAACCCTACGGCAATCATGATGAACAGGCAACCTTCGCGGGTTGCCTGTTTGCGTTAACGCCGGTATAATCGCCGATCGCATTATTTTTAATTCTGGCAAGTGAGCGGCAATCGGGTCACGAAGCAGTACCGACCGACGAAGTGCTGTTTGGCTACCTAACTAACCGAGGCTTCAAATGAAACCAGAAATCCATCCAGACTACCGCGAAGTGGTGTTCCACGACCTGTCGTGCGACTTCAAATTCGTTACCCGTTCGACCATCCAAACCCGCGAAAAGATCGAGCACAACGGTAAAGAATACCCGCTGATCAAGATCGAGGTATCGGCTGAATCGCACCCGTTCTACACCGGCAAGCACAAAATCGTCGACACCGCTGGCCGCGTTGAGAAATTCCGCCAGAAGTTCGGCGCCGTGGGTTCGAAGACCCAAATCGCACAAGGCTGATTTTCGCCGCGATCATGAAAAAAGCAGCCTCTGGCTGCTTTTTTTGTTTGTCGCCCCCGCCGCCAGCCGGTTTTCCTTCATACTCCCGTTCACCTCTCACTTGCATACCGATCGATGAAGCCAGTCCGTCTTCCCGCCGCCGCTACCCTGGCACTGCCGCGCTGGGCCTTGTTTGCCCTGGGCCTGCTGTACATCCTGCCTGGCCTGATCGGCCGCGATCCGTGGAAGAACGACGACGCCGCCAGCTTCGGCATCATGTGGACCATGGCGCACGGCACTTGGCAGGACTGGCTGTGGCCGAATATCGCCGGCCTGTCGATGCCGGACGAAGGCCCGCTGGCGTTCTGGCTGGGCGCGCTCGGCATCAAGCTGTTCGGCTGGCTGATCGGCGATGTGCCGGCGGCCCGCGTCGGCACCGTCGGCGTGTTCCTGCTGGGCGTGCTGTCGCTGTGGTACGCCACCTTTAACCTGGGGCGCCGCCAGGATGCGCAGCCGCTGCGCCTGGCCTTCGGCGGCCAGCCCGAACCGGACGACTTCGGCCGCACCCTGGCCGACGCCGCCGTGCTGCTCTATCTCGGCTGCCTGGGCTTGCTGCTGCACAGCCACGAAACCACCTCGGAGGCGCTGCAAGTGTCGCTGGTGGCGCTGCTGCTGTACCGCACCGTGCGCTACGTGGAAGGCCCGTCGCTGCGCAACGCCGCCCTCAGCGGCCTGGCGGTCGGCCTGCTGACCTTGACGCGCGGCTGGGTCACGCCGGTGCTGCTCATGCTGGCCCTGTTCGCCTGCACCCGTTTCCTCGACCAGCCCGCCATCCGCGCGGTGCGCGACCTGGGCGCCACCATCGCCGTCGGCGGCGCCGTGGCCGCGCTGTGGCTGCTGCCGGCGCAATGGCTGCAACCGTATCACCAGCTGCCGCTGAACGCCTGGCTGGCCTGGAACCTCGACCTGTTCGGCCTGCCGAGCGCGCTGTCGCTCAAATTCTTCTTCCGCGTCGGCGTCTGGTTCTTCTGGCCGGCGTGGCCGTTCGCCGGCTGGGCCGTGTGGGCCTGGCGCCGCCAGCGCCGCGCGCTGCACATCGTGGTGCCGCTGGCCTTCGTCACCATGGGCGCGCTGCTGACGCTGTTCAACGACCAGCCCGAGCAGGGACAACTGCTGGTGCTGCTGCCGCCGCTGGCCATCATGGCCGCCTTCGGCCTGCTGACCATGAAGCGCGGCGCCATCAACGCCATCGACTGGTTCTCGGTGATGGCGCTGACCTTGTGCGCGGCCGTGATCTGGGTGTTCTGGATCGCCAAGCTGACCGGCTGGCCGGCCAAGGCCGCCAAGAACGCGCTCAAGCTGGTGCCGGGCTTCCATCCCGAGCTGGGCTGGATCGCGCTGCTGGTGGCGCTGGCCGCCACCGCCGGCTGGTTCGCGCTGGTGCACTGGCGCATCTCGCGCCAGCCTGCCGTGCTGTGGCGCGCGGTGGTGCTGTCGTCCGGCGGCCTGATCCTGATCTGGATCCTGCTGATGACCTTGTTCCTGCCCGACGTCAACTACAGCAAGAGCTACGCCAGCGTGGCGCGCCAGATCGCCGACAAGCTGCCGCCGAATACGCGCTGCATCGAGTCCAACGTCGGCCCGGCGCAACGCGCCTCGTTCGCCTACTACGCCCAGCTGCCGTTCGCCGGCGTCGAAGGCGATGCCTGCGACATGCTGCTGCTGCAAGACAGCATCAAGCTGCGCGACGAGCGCGAGATTCCTGCGCGCTACCGCGACAAGCAATGGCGCCTGCTGTGGGAAGGCCGCCGTCCCGCAGACCGGGACGAGCGCTTCCGCCTGTACCGCCGCGCGGACTAGAACGATATAAAGGGATGGGGTCGGCCGACGAGGCCGGATGGGCGCTAGCCCTCAGTGCCGGACTGGCACCGGGGCTGGCCCAGGGAAGTGCTGCATCAACGCTTGGCCATGACGATGGTGTCGCCGGTGGCGCGGGCCAAAGGCAGGCGGCCGAAGTTGGCCACGCCGACCGTTTCCGCATTGTCGCTGAAGTCGAAGCGGGTACCGGAATCGGTGACGAAGCGGTCCTTGGCGATCGGGAAGATCTCGACGCGATGGCCGCTGTCGACCTGGGCGTAGAAGCGGGTCTGGCGCTGGCTGAATTTCAGCACCTGGCCGTTGCTCAGCGAATACGCCTGGATGTATTCGGCAAAGTCGCCCTGGTTGATGTGGATGCGGCCGTGTCCGCCTTTGATCTGCACGCTGGCGTCTTCGGCGTGGGCGGCTGGGATGGTGGCGAAAGCGAGGGCGGCGACGATGCCGAAGAATGCGGTTTTCATGGTGTGCTCCGTTAGGTGATTGCGTTGTAAATACTGCCGGGGAGCCACCGCTGTTTCTCGAATCAGCGGTAGACATGTACAGATTAACAAAGCGCGCCGCGCAACATCGGGCGCATGCGACGGGCGGTCAATCCGCAGCCGCAAATGGCAAAAAATCGCGATGAACGGCAGGCGCGCCGCCGTTGTTGCGGCACCTGCCTTTTTTTTCAGCACACCCGATACAAAACGCCCCAGTCCCGCTATAGTGCCGGTATGCCGTGTTGCCATACGGCATGTGTTTTTCACTATATTTGAAGGCAACACCCCGGCAGCGCCCCACCTCGCGCGCCGGCCATAGCGGCCTCGGCTGCTGCGCCCCGCCCCTGCGCACCAGCCCGACATCAGCCGCACAGCCCTCTGGCCTGGATCGCGTCTATGTTTAATCTGTACAAACTTCACTCCGCCCTGCGCAACAATTACGTGCGCGCCGGGCTGGTCCTGCTGGCCGCCGCCATCGTGGTGCTGCTCGGCTGGCGCGCCGACGTGCCGCAGGACCAGCACCCGATGCTGCGCTCGCAGGACATCTCGCAGATCACCGCGCTGGCGGCCGAGCGCGAGCGGCTGGAATACCTGCTGGTGGCGGCGCCGCTGTCGGAAGCGCCGCGCTATGTGTTCAAGCTGCGCGACGATCCGCTGCTGTACGTGGTCAAGGTGCCGGCCAGCACGCACCAAAGCCTGGAGCGCGAGATCCTGCTGCGGCATAACATCCCCTACGCCATCGCCCGCGACGATTACCTGGCGTCGCACCGCGCGGTGCTGCAAGACGAGGAAGACAGCAAGCTGGCGCGCGTGGGCGTGTTCCTGCGGCGCCACGCGGTCGACCTGCTGCTGGTGGGCCTGGCGCTGTTCGTGCTGCGCCATGGCCTGCCCGGCACGGGCGTGTCGGCCCGGGTGCTGGCGCCGGACCAGCTGAGCGGCAGCATGGACGACCTGATCGGCATGGAAGACATCAAGCAGGAAGTGCTGCACCTGGAGGACATGATACGCAACCGCGCGGTCTACCGCGAACACGATATCGACAAGCCCTTCAACGTCATGCTGACCGGGCCGGCGGGCACCGGCAAGACCAAGCTGGCCGGCTACCTGGCCAAGCGCCTCAACGTGCCGCTGATCCAGGCGTCGGCCTCGGCGCTGGAGTCCGGCTACATCGGCGGCGGCTCCAAGGCGCTGCATGCGTTACACCGCAAGGCTTGCGCGCGCGGCAGCTGTATCATCTTCCTCGACGAAGCCCAAAGCCTGTTCATGCCGCGCGGCCGCGGCGACAAGAAATGGGAAGACGACACCGCCAACACCCTGCTCGGCCTGCTCGACGGCGTGCGCAGCGACCAGGGCGCGGGCGTGATCTGGGTGGTGGCCTCCAACTTCGACGACGCCTCCTCGCAGATGGACGAGGCCATGCTGCGCCGCTTCTCGGTCAAGATCAATTTCCGGCTGCCGAACAAGAGCGAGCGCAAAGAGCTGCTGCGCGCCTTCCTGGCGCGCAAGGCCGACGGCTGCGTGGCCTGGGACCAGCTCAACCTGGACCAGGTGGCCGAGATCACCGCCAACCTCAGCCCGGCGCTGCTGCAAACGGTGGTCGAGCGCGCCAGCATGCTCGCCATCCAGGAGCAGGCGGTGATCGACACCGCGCTGATGTTCCGCGCCTTCGAGCGCGCCACCATCGGCCTGACCGACCGCGCCACCACCGCCGAGAAGACGCGCCAGCGCGAGCGCGTGGCGCTGCACGAGCTGGGCCACTTCTTCATGCAGATCGACCCGTGGCTGCGCCAGGGCATGACGCTGGAGCAGGTCAAGGAACGCTCGCCGCTGCTCAAGATCAGCACCGAGTCGGTGTCCAAGCTGGGCGCGCTCGGCTATGTGCTGTCGGCCGCGGACGACGTGGCGCTGCGCACGCTGGAGGAGCTGGAGCGCGACGTGATCCAGCTGTACGGCGGCGTGGCGGCGGAGGAACTGTTCTACGGCGCGCGCGGCATCTCGGTCGGCAGCCAGAACGACATCCAGAAAGCCACCTCGATGCTGGACATGATGGTCAACCAGCTGTCGATGTATTCGCGCTCCAAGCTGGACTACAGCCAGTTCAAGCACCAGGAGCGCGACCTCGACCAGGTCGAGGCCAAGGCCGACGAACTCTACAGCTACACGCTGCAGGCGATCGCCGACTACCGCGTGCCGATCAGCGAGCTCAAGGAGGTGCTGATGGACCAGTACGTGCTGTCCAAGGACGCCATCTTCGCGCTGCTGGAGCAACAGCAGCTGGCCGCCGCAATGCGCCTGGCGGCCTAGGGGCTAGACCTTCATCGGCAGTATCACCATCTGCAAGCCTTCCAGGTGCAGGCGGCGCTGGGCGGCCAGCGCCGCCTGGTTGTGCAGCAGGCGCGTGAACCAGTTGTCGGACGAGAAGATCAGCTTGCTGGTGAAGAAGATCGCGTGCGGGAACTCCTGGCTGATTTCCTCGCACATGCGGGTCACCTCCTCCACCGCGTCGGTGCCGAAGCCCAAGTAGGACGAAGCCGCCATGCCGTGGCTGTGGCAGAAGTCGACAAAGAACTCCAGCGTCTCGGCCGCCTCTGCGCGCATCTGCTCTAGCGCGCCCTCGCCGCCGTAGGCGTGCGAATCGACCGTGCGCGCATTGACGAACAAGAAGTTCTTGAAATGGTGGGGGAACATGCGCTGCACCCACAGCAGCGCATGCAGGCCGCCGCCGCGCGAGGTGCCGACGATGAACACGGCGGTCTGGTCTTCCGGATTGGGTTCGACCGCCTGCGTGTTCGGGCCGAAGGGCTGGCTGGCGAACACCTCGTCGACCGAATGGATGGCCTGCTTGGTGGCGCGGTAGTGCTTGCGTATCATCACGCACAGGCTGGCGATGGCGGCGATGATCAGCGCCGTCACCCAGCCGCCCTCGGTGAAGCGCTCGACCAGCAGGATGGCCAGGATGCCGGCGCAGATGACGAAGCCGGTGGCCGACAGCAGCAGGCGGCGCTTCCAGTAGGTGCCGGGCCGGCGGTTGCGCGACCAGTACAGCACCAGGCCGAACAACGAGATGGCGAAGGTCAGGAACACCGAGATCGAATACAGCACCACCAGCAGCGTCACGCTGCCGCCGGTCCACCACAGGATGGCCAGCGCGGCGATGCCCATCACCAGGATGCCGTTCTGCGTCACCAGCCGGGTCGACAGGTAGCGGAACTTGTGCGGCACCCAGGAATCGGACGCCATGTTCGACAGCACCGACGGCCCGCCCAGGAAGCCGGTGTTGGCCGCCACGAACAGCAGCCCGGCCTCGAACGCCAGCACGATCACCAGCAGCAGCTGGTTGAGCGTCTCGCCGCCCAGGCCCATGCTGGCGATGATGGTCTTGAAGGTGGAGGCGTTGAGCGTCTCGCCCGGCACCGGATGGGCATCCCACAGCAGGTACAGCAGGATGATGCCGCCGGCCGTGAACGCCAGCGACAGCGCCATGTACAACATCGTCACCTTGCCGGTGCGCACGCGCGGCTCGGCCAGCAGGTTGACGTTGTTGGACACCGCCTCCAGCCCGGTGTAGGTGCCGCCGCCCTGCGAATAGGCCAGCAGCAGCATGCCGGCCACGCCGGTCCAGCCGATCTCGCTGGCCAGCTTGCCGGTGTCGGCCATCGTGGTCGGGATCAGTTCCGGCAGGTGCGAGGCGTGGGCGAAAATGCCGTAAACGATTAATACCAAATGCGTGGCGACGAAGCCGAGGAAGATAGGCAGCAGGATCTGGATCGCTTCCTTCAGGCCGCGCAGGTTCATCACGATCAGCAGGCCGATGAAGAACACCTCGGCCCACAGCTTGTAGGGCTGGAAGCCCAGCGGCAGGAAGGAGGCCAGGGCGTCGACGCCGGAGGCGATGGAGATGGCAATGGTCAGCACATAGTCGAGGATCAGCGCGCAGCCGGAGATCAGGCCCATGTACGGCCCCACCAGCTTGGTCGCGACGCGGTAGCCGCCGCCGCCGGTGGGGAATAGTTCGATCACCTGGTTGTAGGCCAGCGCGATGATGAACACCGTGACGGCGGTGGCGATCGCCATGTAGAGGCCGAGGTGGGTGTGGCTGCCCAGCGCGCGGAAGGTTTCCTCGGGGCCGTAGGCGGAGGAGGACAGGCCGTCGGCGCCGAGGCCGACCCAGGCCAGGAAGGCCACCAGCGCCATCGAATGGCGGGTTTCGCTCTTCATCGGGTCGAGCGCCTTGCCCAGGATTATTTCGCGTATCTTGTTATTTTTCATGCGACAGCTGCCGGCGGGGGCCGGCGGAAGCGGAAGGTAGGCGTGATGATACCCGCTTCGGCGCCGGATAAATACTTGCACAAATATAAAATTTCCACGCCATGGCTTGCGGCATGGGGGTAAATCAGTGATAATGCGGGTCGCGTTGCCGGGATGGCGGAATAGGTAGACGCACGGGACTCAAAATCCCGCGCCGCAAGGCGTGCCGGTTCGATTCCGGCTCCCGGCACCAACAGTTACACTCAAAGCAACTCAGAGTATCTCAGAACCCGCCCATCTCCCTATGACGGCGGGTTTTTTATTGGCTCAGCCTGTTGGTTGTCGCCCGGTACTTTTGCTAGAGTACCGAGAAATACCGTCACACGACGGGAGGCGGCGATGGCGCTCACGGATACTTTCATAAAGGCCCTGAAGCTCACCAAAGGGACCACGGACAAGTACACGGACGGGGAAGGCATGTATCTCCTCGTCAATTCAGCCGGTCAATACTGGCGCATGGATTATCGGTTTCTCGACCGGCGCAAGACGCTGGCCCTCGGCGTCTATCCACACACCACCCTGGCCAAGGCCCGGCAGAAACGCGCCGACGCCAAGGTTCAACTCGCCGATGGCATCGCCCCCGGCGCCGTCAAACGCCTCGAAAAGCTGCAGCGCTCCGAAATCGCCAATCAGACCTTTGAGTCCGTCGCTCGCACCTGGCTGAAAAAGACCAAGGCCAGCCGCGCAGAGAGCACCCAGGAAAAAATCACCGGCTGATTGGAGGGCAACGCATTTCCCTACATCGGGCGACTACCCATCTCTGCGATCAAGCCGTCTAGCTTGCCCGGCGGGGTTGATACACGACATGAGACGCGTGCCAAGCAAAACTATATCTATACGATGGCAGACCTGTTAGACCGCTACAATGTTTTTTTGAATGAGTTGATTGGAAAATAGATGAAACTAAAACCTCATGGAATTTCTGCGCTGGTGTTTCTGATTGCAGCGTGGAGCAATGCGTATGCAGATGCGAAGAGTACCGCATGCCCGATCAAAAACAAGGTAAGCGAACCGACCATTTATTTGATCGACAAGGATAGCAGGCTGGTGCAAGGGCCTGTGGATTTTGGAACTTTTGTAACCAAAGAAAATTTCGCTTCGGATTACATGGTCAAAGACACCCAATATAGAGCAATATTATTTCCCGCCCGGCTGGAAATAGTCGGAGAGGAATGCAATATTTGCATAAGCGTAAAGAAAATCGCGCCGATCTGCCCCAATTCGTCCACCTTCAGCGTCGGGGTAGGTATGGTCTTCAAGGGTCTACCCGGTGCGGTTTCTCCATATAAAGTCGACGACCCATTTGAATTCCGGTTTGTGGATAAAAAAATGGGAATAGATCCGCAGGTAAAGTTAGAATTCGACGCGCGTATCGTTGGCGTGTTGATTAAAAGCAAGTAACCAGTATTTGCTGACATAGTGCTTATGCGTTTCTTCCTTGTTGGTGTCATCGAGTCAGATGAGTGTTTCTGTCCACCGTGCTTGCCGCAGCAAGGACGGATTGTAAAGGCCCCGGGACACCACTCCCGTGTATGCGGTATGTTCACTGCTTGCCCGCGCCGCATGCGCGCATGGCGCTTGGTTGCTAGCGCGTGGTCACTGGCGGCGTATCGACATGCACGCGGCGGCAGAACGCGGCGTGAGGTGATGACGGTGCGTGAATGCGCACGATGTGACGCGCATTGCCCTCGGGGGAACGATGCGCAATATGGATGCAGCCTATCCAGGCTGATCGCAGGTTCGCTCAAAGGCGAAGCCAATCTAAAAACAAATGTGGAGACTAAGGGCGCGTGACGAGCGCGACGCCTGGCTCAATGCCAGGTTGCGAAGAGCGATCCTTCGCGTCGAAAAGCATATTGTCCTCCACCTGGCATCGCGCCGGCATCACTGACATGAAATTTTCGCCGATTGATTTGTCGAACGCTGATGGGAAAAGGCCCGCGATAAACGGCCTGATTTCGATTGGCGCTTGCACGGACAACGGTGCATTGTATCGTTCAGCGATAACCACCACTGCAGGACCACATGAGAACGCTACGACAGTCTCCCCGAGCCGATCAGGATTTCAGCACACTCCGTGCCCTCGAGCCCGAAGCACATATGAAGATCCCTCCAAAGCCGGTCTCAGCTAAACAAAGGACGGACCGCACGCCGATGCTCTACAAGATCACCAGCGTGATGGAACTGCTGGAAATTTCACACGTGACGGTTTACAGAATGGTCGCGAGCGGTCCGTGTGATGCCGGCTCCCACATCGAAACCCGCAAGCCGTCAGGCTGGGCGGGTTTTTTGTTGTCCGGCGCTTAGCGGCCCTGCCGTTTCCTCGACCGCGCCAAGCCCGCCAACATCAGCAGCCCCGCGCCCAACATGGCGAAACTGTCCGGCTCCGTAACGGGCGTCAGCAGCGTTATCGTCTGCACCGTTTCCGGCGTGAAGTAATACATCCATTCGTCGCGTAACGCCGCCCCGTAACTGATGTAGTGGATGTAGGCCCCGGCTTCGTATTCCACATCGGTGTAGACCCAGTGCGGCGGAACGTCGAAGTATTGCCTGCCGGCCGCAGAAAAATCCAGGCGGCCGCCCAGCTCGTAGGAGAACCACGTCAGGCTGCAATTGCCTTGGCAATTGGCGTAGTCGATCCCCCGGATATTCAACTCCGTCACCTCGCCGCGCGAGATGACGCCGTCGTGATTGGCATCCACTCCGCCAAACGTGCCGGTGTAGTTGAAGTCCGGATGGAAGTTGCCATCCCACGAAGAATAAAAGCCGCTCCACGAAAACTCCCAGCGGGTCGGTGCCGGCGCGTCCGCATGCGCCAGCGCGGTGCTTGCCGCCAGAATGCCGCTGATGATGATTTTCTTCAACATGTGCGCTCCCTATCGAGGTCGGCAACCGGGAAAGCCACCGGGATACAAAGCATATCATTAAGAAATTTCAAAAATATAATTTTATTCAATTTGCAATATGCAAGCGACCTCCGGCACGCCGCCACGCAGCGTTGTTGTTTTTGTCCTAAATCATATAAATCATATGCAAACTTGTTTAAATTTTCATATTTTTATTGTGCATATGTTATCGTTGAATCATGCAAGCTCATCTGTAAAAAGATTGCATGGCCCGGCGTGGCGGGGGCCTCGCCGGATTTCATTAGATTGCTTGATGGAGGTGTAGAAATGGCTGTTTCGTTTAAATCTGCTGTGATTTCGTCGCTGTTCCTGGCATCCGTTTTGAGTGCAGGCGTCGCTTCGGCGAACGCGCTGACCGAAAATTTCAACGGCGGCGTGCCCGCCGGCTGGACGGTGGTCAACAACAGCGATCCACTGGGTACGACCGATTGGTTCCAGGGTAACCCGACCGTGTTCGGTGCATATCAGGGCGCAGCCAATTCCTACCTCGGCGCCAACTTCAACAACGGCGCCGGCGTGGCCACCATCAGCAATTGGCTGATCCTGCCTACCTCGACCTACCACAACGGCGACACCCTGTCGTTCTACACCCGCACCGCTGACGGTTCGTCCTGGCCCGACCGCCTGGAAGTACGCTTCAGCAACGTCGGCGGCACCAATGTCGGCAACACCGCCACCAGCGTCGGTTCGTTCAGCAGCCTGCTGCTGTCGGTGAACGGCGGCCAGGACGTGGGCGGCTACCCTGAGGAATGGACCAAGTACAGCGTCACGCTGAGCGGCCTGTCCGGCGCCACCAGCGGCGCCTTCGCCCTGCACTACGCGGTCGATGACGGCGGCCCGAGCGGCGACAATTCCAACTACATCGGCATCGACAGCCTGTCGGTAACGGCCGTGCCGGAACCTAGCACCTACCTGATGCTGGGCGCCGGCCTGGGCCTGGTTGGCCTGGCGCGCAAACGCAAGGCCAAGGCCGCGCAAGCCTCCTAAACAGCATCCCTCGCAATCCCGGACGACGCCGCGCCTGCGCGCGCGGCGCCGTCCGGTAAAATGGCGCGATGCCTTCCGCCAAACTCCCCGTCTTCCCCGGACCACTGACCGCCCGCGGCGCCGTGCTCGCCGTGCTGATTTCCGACGCCGACCAGACCGGCGCTCCGCCGCTGCAAGGCCGCACCTCGCTGGCCGCCATCGTCAAGGCGCTCAAGCGCAAATACCATTGGCCGGTCGAGACCAGCAGCTTCCCATCCAACACCGGCGACGGCCGCGCCAGCTGGGCCACGGTCTACAGCCTGCCGCCCGCCGTCATCGCCAAGGCGCTGGACCAGGGCGGCCGCGAATGGCTGGAGCGCCGCAACGCCGCCCGCGGCGCGCCGTAACATCTGCTTACGCTGGAAACACTTTCTGCGTCACCGGCTTTGTTGTCCAGCCCGTTATATGGGCAAGCGCCACCGTGGCGCAATATTGGAGAACAAAAATGACGACCACTCAAACCACCCGCATCCACCCACTGATGGCCGTAGCCGCCGTATCCCTGACCCTGGTCAGCCTGGTCGGCGCCGCGTCGATCGCCGGCCTGCTGCCGAACTCCCATGCCACCCCGGACACCACGCCGCTCGCCGCCAACGTCGCGCCGGCAACGACCCAGTCGATGAACGGCCAGCCGATGACTGGCCAGCCGCTGGCCGCCCAGACGCCGCAGGAAACCCGCCCGGCCGTGGTCGAACACCGCACCGTGGTGCACCACCGCGACGCGCCGGCCCGCAACGTCAGCCACAACGACTACAGCGCCCAGGCCGCGCCTGCAGCACAAGCGCCAGCGCCGGCCCCGGTCGCTCAGAACAGCCCGCTTGGCATGGGCATAGGCGCGGTGGTCGGCGGCTTGATCGGCAACCAGGTCGGCGGCGGCAAAGGCAAGACCGCAGCCACCATCGCCGGTGTGGTCGGCGGCGCCTACGTCGGCAACGAGATCGCCAAGAAGAACTAAGCACCCCGCACGCAACAACGGCCCGGCCCCGCACAGGGGACCGGGCCGTTGTGTTTGCGATGGCTCAACGCGGATTTAGTTTCTCAGTGGAAAATATGACATAATACCTGCCGCCCTCTCCCCCGAACGCAAGCTTATCGTTATGACCATACCCACCGACCAACTCGAAGCCCCGCTGCAATTCTGGGAGTCGCGCGTCAAGGCCAGCCGCTGGCTGATCGTCAAGACCTTGTCGCTGGGCGTGCTGGCGGCCATCTGCGGCGTGCTGGGCCAGGGCTGGCTGGAGGACGCCAGTCCGCTATTCCCCATCATCAGCCAGAACTACGGCATCTGGCAGGCCGGTTACCTGCTGGCCCTGCTCGTGGTGTTCCTGATCTGGGCCGCCGCCATGCTGCAGAAATTCAGCCTGCTACAGAACAGCAAGCAAGGCCGCGCCATGCAGCAGCGCGTGGACGAGCACAACGAGCGCATCGCGCAGAAAAAACTCGAAGCCAAACTGCGCCGCGAACAGGCGCAGCAGGAGCGCGAGGACGCCCCGTCCTTCTTCAAGACCTCCCCGCGCAGCACCAAGTTCGACTACTGATCTACTCGTAGCGCAGGCAATCGACCGGCAGCAGGCGCGACGCGCGCCGCGCCGGATAGAAGCCGAAGAACACCCCCACCAGGCTGGAGAAGCCGCACGCCACCACCACCGCCTGCAGGGTGATGAACACGTCGAACTTGCCGGTCGAGGTGATGGCGGCCGCCGCCCCGGTGGCCAGCATGATGCCGAAGATGCCGCCCACCAGGCAGATCACCACCGCCTCCGTCAGGAACTGCAGCAGCACGTCGCGCGGCTTGGCGCCGATCGCCATGCGGATGCCGATCTCGCGGGTGCGCTCGGTCACCGACACCAGCATGATGTTCATGATGCCGATGCCGCCGACGATCAGCGAGATCGCGCCGATCAGGCCCAGCAGCGCGGCCAGGCCGGCGCTGATCTTCTGCGCGGTCTCGGCGAACGAGGCCAGGTTATCGATGCGGAAATCGTCCGGCTGCTCGAACTTGATGTGGTGGCGGTCGCGCAGCGTTTCGTTGATGTCCTGGATGGCATCCTGCAGATTGCCGCCGGACTTGCCCTGCGCCACCACGTAATGCACATTGCCGGGGAAGGGCAGCCGCACCAGGTTGGCCGCCGACGCCGTGATCGGCACCAGCACGTAGTCGGCCAGGTCGCCGCCGTCGACCTGCTTGCCCTCGCCGTACAGCACGCCCACCACCTGGAACGACACGTTCTCGATGCGGATGTACTTGCCCAGCGGGTCGACCTTGTAGAAGAACTGGTCGGCGATCTTCTTGCCGATCACCACCATGCGCGAGGCGGCGCGCACATCGGCGTCGCTGAAGGCGCTGCCCTTGTCGATCTTCCAGCCGCGGATCTTGAACATGGCCGGCGTCACTCCGTGCACCGTCTTCGACGCGTTCTCGTTGCCGACCGCCAGGTTGAAGCCGCCCTGCAGCACGCCCGCCGCGCCGGCCAGCGACGGCAGCGCATTGAGCGCCGCCGCATCGGCCATGGTCAGCGCCGGCGCCGCGCCGGTGCGCATGCGCTGCTGCTGCGCGCGGTCGCCGCCGGGCGAGACGAACAGCATATTCGTGCCCAGCTGCTCCAGCTCCTTGGCGATGAAGCGCTTCATGCTGTCGCCGACCGCCAGCAACAGCACCACCGACGTGATGCCGATGATGATGCCCAGCATGGTCAGCAGCGTGCGCAGGCGGTTCGCCATCATCGAGCGAAACGCCTCTACCACTATCTGTAAAGGATTCATGATTGTTTTATATAGTTTATACGGTTAGCGCGTCATGGCTCTGCGACATCAGCCGCAAGCCCTCGGCGGCCGGGCCGTCGTACAGCACGTGGCCGTCCTTGAGGCGCATCAGGCGCTTGCTGTAGGCGGCGATGTCCGGCTCGTGCGTCACCAGCAGAATCGTGATGCCACGTTCCTCGTTCAGCTGCTGGAAGGAGCGCATGATCTCGATGCTGGTCTGCGTATCGAGGTTGCCGGTCGGCTCGTCGGCCAGGATCAGCGGCGGATCGCCGACCAGCGCGCGGGCGATCGCCACCCGCTGCTGCTGGCCGCCGGACAGCTGGTTGGGCGTGCGCTTGGCGTAGTCCTTCAGGCCCACCCGCTCCAGCTCCACCAGCGCCTTGGCGTGCGCCTTCGAGCGCGACACGCCGGCGTAGATCAGCGGCAGCGCCACGTTCTCCGCCACGCTCATGCGCTTGATCAGGTTAAAACTCTGGAACACGAAGCCGATGGTGCGGTTGCGGATGCTGGCCAGCTCGGCGCGCGACAGGGTCAGCGTGTCGACGCCGTTCAGGTGGTAGCTGCCGCCGGTGGCCTGGTCGAGACAGCCGAAGATATTCATCAGCGTCGACTTGCCCGAGCCGGACTGTCCCATCACCGCCAGGAAGTCGCCGCGCGGCACGGCCAGGTCGATGCCGAACAAGACCTGGGTTTCGACATTGCCGGAGAAATAGCTCTTGGTGACCTGGCGGATATCGATCAGCAGTTGCGGCGCCGTCGTCACAGATCACCCTGCTTTTCGTTGATGGCGCGGGTGATCACCTTGTCGCCTTTTTTCAGCTCGCCGCCCACCACCTCGGTGTAGCGGAAGTTGGACAGGCCGATCTTGATGTCTTTGGCCACCGGGTTGTTCTTGTCGTCCATGGTGTAGATCTTGAACGAGCGCGCCAGTTCGCTCTTGCTGCGGAAGGCGGCGTCGTCCTCCTGCGGCGCTTCGACTGCGGCGACGGCGGTGGCCGACGCGCTGGCGCTGCCGGCCTTGGCGGCGGCCGCCTTGTCCTTCTTGGCCTGCTTCTCGACTTCCTCGTCGCTGAGGCGGAAGCGCAGCGCCGCCGTCGGGATGCGCAGCACCTGCTGGCGGTTGCCGACCAGCAGGCGCACCTGGGCCGTCATGCCCGGCTTGAGCAACTCCTCCTTGTTGTCCACGTCCAGCACCACGTTGTAGGTGACGACGTTCTGCACCACGTTGGCGGCCAGGCGGAACTGGCGCATGCGCGCCTCGAACTCCTTGTCCGGATAGGCGTCGACCACGAAGCGGGCCGCCTGCCCATCCTTCAGCGCGCCGACATCGGCCTCGGAAACGCTGGTATCGATCTGCATCTTGGTCAGGTCGCGGGCGATCTGGAACAAGGTCGGCGTGGTGAACGAGGCGGCCACGGTCTGGCCCAGGTCCACCGTGCGCTTGATGATGACGCCGTCGATCGGCGAGCGGATCACGCTGTTGTCCAGGTCGGCCTGGGCGCGCGCCAGCTGCGCCTGCGCCAGCTGGATATTGGCCTGCGCCACGTCGACCTCGCGCTTGGACTGGTCCAGCGCCAGCGGCGAGATGAAGCTTTGCGTCACCAGCGTCTGGTTGCGCTGGTGGGTCGCCTGCGCCAGCCGCAGGCTGGCCCGCGCCGACGCCAGCTGCGCCTCGACCTGGCGGATCTGGGCGTTGAAGATGGTCGGGTCCAGCTTGAGCAGCACCTGGCCCTTCTGCACGTGGTCGTTGAAGTCCGCCTTCAGTTCGCTCACCGTGCCCGACACCTGCGAGCCGATGTTGATCAGCGCCACCGGGTTGATGGTGCCGGTGGCCGTCACCGTCTGCGTGATGTTGCCGGTATCGGCGGCGGCCACGCGGAAGCGCGGCGGCTCGACCACCGGGGCCTTGCTTTTGGAATACCAGGCGGCGCTGGCGCCGCCGATAACGAGCAGGCCAATGGCCAGCGCAATCTTCTTCTTGGTCAGGAAAGCCATCGTCTCTACACATCCCATAGGTGAGATCCGTCGATATGCGGATCAGCTCGCCAAGTATATGGAGTTTTGTAAAGAATGCAATCATGCAAGTCTTAAGCCCAGCCTCTCCCCTTCGGCAGGGATGGCGGCGCCCCCATCGCGGTATGTGCAAAGTCGCAATCCGGGATTGCACGTATGGGCGTTCCCGGCGCGGGAAAAGCGCCCTACCATGGCTTCATCACTCACCCCAAAAGGAAGCCATCATGTCCAGCAGCGCAAGCCAGCAAGTCAATCCATCCCGTCGTTCCGCCATGGTCGGCGCAGCCGCCGCCGTGGCCGCCCTGCCGCTGGCCACCGTCGCCAGCGACAGCCATGCCGCCGGCGCCGGCGCCAAGGTGCAAAAGCACGGCAGCACCATCACCACCCGCGACGGCGTCGAGATCTACTACAAGGACTGGGGTCCGCGCGCCGGCCAGCCGGTGATCCTGAGCCACGGCTGGCCGCTGAACGCCGACAGCTGGGAATCGGCCGCCTTCCACCTGGCCAACAACGGTTTCCGCGTCATCACCCATGACCGCCGCGGCCACGGCCGTTCGAGCCAGCCCTGGGACGGCAACGACATGGACCACTACGCCGACGACCTGGCGCAGCTGATCGAAGCGCTGGACCTGCACAACATCATCCTGGCCGGCTTCTCGACCGGCGGCGGCGAAGTGGCGCGCTACGTGGGCCGCCACGGCACCAAGCGCATCGCCAAGCTGGGCCTGATCTCGGCCGTGCCGCCGCTGATGCTCAAGACCGACACCAATCCGGGCGGCCTGCCGATGGAAGTGTTCGACGGCATCCGCGCCGCCTCGGTCGCCAACCGCGCGCAGCTGTACCTGGACCTGGCCTCGGGCCCGTTCTACAACTACAACCGTCCGGGCGCCAAGCCGTCGCAAGGCATCATCGACGCCTGGTACGCGCAGGGCATGCAGGCCGGCCACAAGAACACCTATGACTCGATCAAGGCCTTCTCGGAAACCGACTTCCGCGACGACCTGAAAAAGTTCGACAAGCCGACGCTGGTGATCCACGGCGAGGACGACCAGATCGTGCCGATCAACGCCGCCGGCCGCGCCTCGGCCGCCATCGTCAAGCACGCCAAGCTGATCACCTACCCGGGCGCGCCGCACGGCTTGACCGACACCCACAAGGAGCAGTTCAACGCCGATTTCCTGGCCTTCGCCAAATCCTGATACTAGCCGGTACTTGTTATGTGATAAGGTTTCTGCTGTGCCCAGTTCGCATCAGCGGAAACCTTATGAATCTCGATACTCTCCTGCAGCTGTTCGCGCCCCCCGCCGATCCCTCGCTGATCCAATACGGCAGCTACACGCCATCGCTGGTGCTGCTCTCCATCTTGATAGCCATCTTTTCCTCATGGATGGGCTTGCAGGTGGTCGCCCAGGCCCAGTCCAGCAAGAGCCGCAGCCTGCGCGCCATCATGCTCGGCACCGGCAGCCTGGCGCTGGGCTGCGGCGTCTGGGCCATGCACTTCATCGGCATGCTGGCCTTCAACCTGTGCACGGCGGTCGACTACGACCACGTCGTCACCATGCTGTCCGTGCTGCCCAGCCTGGCCGCTTCCGGCATCGCCCTGTCCATCATCAGCCGCCGCCAGCTCGGCACCGGCTCGCTGCTGACCGGCGGCCTGCTGGTCGGCGCCGGCATCGGCGCCATGCACTACACCGGCATGGCCGCGATGCGCATGTCCTTCGACCTGTACTACGATCCCATGATGTTCGGCCTGTCCATCGTGGTGGCCGTGGTGCTGGCCACGCTGGCGCTGTGGGTGCGCTTCGGCCTGCGCCTGCACACCCGCCTGCCGTCCAGCGTGTTGGGCGTGATCAGCGCCACCGTCATGGGCTGCGCCATCGCCGGCATGCACTACACCGGCATGGCGGCCGCGCGCTTCGCCGGCCAGCCGCAGAGCGGCGCCGCCCCCGAACAAAGCAGCACCTTCCTGGCGCTGGCCATCTCGCTGATCACCATCGCCATCACCATCTTCATCATGTCGGCCAACGGCCTGCTGCGCTACCGCGAACTGTTCCGCCAGAAAAGCGAGAGCGAAGCCTGGATGCGCGCCCTGCTCACCACCACCATCGACGGCGTGGTCACCGTCGACCGCGCCGGCGTGATCCATGAATTCAACGCCTCGGCCGAACGCATCTTCGGCTGGCGCCGCGATGAAATCGTCGGCCGCAACATCCGCGTGCTGATGGACGACACCCAGCGCTCCGAGCAGGACGGCCTGCTCAACTACCTGCGCACCGAGGATTCGGCCATCCCCGGCCAGGGCAGCGAGGTGATCGCGCTGCGCAAGGACCGCAGCCGCGTGCCGATCCGGCGCGCGCTGGGCCACGCGCGGCTGGCCGAGCGCGACCTGTTCGTGCTGTTCATCACCGACATCAGCGAACGGCGCGCCATCATGCAGGCGCTGCGCGACAGCGAGCAGCAGTTCCGCTCGCTGATCGGCAACATCCCCGGCATCTCCTTCCGCAGCAGCATGCGCTTCGACGCGCCGCCGGTGTTCGTCAGCGACGGCATCGAGCGCCTGGCCGGCTACCCGGCCAGCGATTTCGTCGGCGACGGCCGCAGCCGCACGCTGGGCAGCCTGATCGTGCCGGAAGACCGCGCCGGCGTCGAGGCCGAGATCGACCGCGCCGTCGACGAACTGAGCGCCTACCAGGTCGAATACCGGCTGCGCCACGCCGACGGCCACACCAGCTGGATGTGGGAGCACGGCGCCGTCACCCAGGACGAGAGCGATCCCGGGCTGCGCTGGATCGACGGCGTCATCCTCGACATCAGCGAGCGCCGCCAGATGGAGCAGGAGCTGCGCAAGGCCAAGGAGACGGCCGAGCAGGCCGCCGCCGCGCGCGCCAGCTTCGTCGCCAACATGAGCCATGAAATCCGCACGCCGATGAACGCCATCCTCGGCTTCACCGACGTGCTGCTGGACACCGAACTCGACGACAGCCAGCGGCGCCACCTGGACACGGTGCGCAAGGAAGGCCGCTCGCTGCTGCGCCTGCTCAACGAAATCCTCGACACCGCCAAGCTGGACAAGGGCGCGGTGGAGCTGGAGCCGGACGACTACAGCCTGCTCGGCCTGATCGACGAACTGGCCTCCACCTTCGGCAGCAACGCCCGCAGCAAGGGGCTGCGCATCGACATCGTCTACGAGCCGTCGCTGCCGGCCTGGCTGCACGGCGACGAGCTGCGCATGCGCCAGATCCTCGGCAACCTGCTCGACAACGCCATCAAGTTCACCGCCGCCGGCAGCGTCAGCCTGCGCGCCGGCGCGGCCCAGGGCCAGCTGCAGATCGCCGTGCAGGACACCGGCATCGGCATCGCGCCGGAGCGGCTGGAAGCGATCTTCGACCCCTTCACCCAGGCCGACCCGTCGATGACGCGGCGCTTCGGCGGCACCGGCCTGGGCACCACCATCAGCCGCCAGCTGGTGGCGCTGATGGGCGGCAAGCTGTGGGCCGAGAGCATACAGGGCGTGGGCACCACCTTCCACCTGACGCTGCCGCTGGAGCCGGCCCGCAACGACGGCAGCCAGAGCGCCGAGCGCAGCGCCTATCCGCTGCCGCCGCTGCGGGTGCTGGCGGCCGACGACGTGCCGCAGAACCTGGAGCTGCTGACCCTGCTCATGAACAAGCGCGGCCACACACTGGAGCGGGCCGGCGACGGCGCCGCCGCGCTGCGCATGTCGGCCGAGCGCAGCTACGACCTGATCCTGATGGACATGCAGATGCCGCAGATGGACGGCCTGGCCGCCACGCGCGCCATCCGTGACCGCGAACGGCAAGCCGGCGCGCCGGCCATCCCCATCGTCGCCATGACCGCCAGCGTGCTGGCGGCGCACCGCGAGGCCGCCGCCGCCGCCGGCATGAACGGCTTCGCCTCCAAGCCGGTGGACTGGTATGCGCTGTCGCATGAAATCGCCCGCGTGATGGCGCTGCCGCCGCTGGAACAGGCGCCGGCCGCGGCCGACGCGCCGGCGCGCGCCCGCGTGCTGAACCAGAAGACCGGCCTGCAGCGCTGGTCCGGCGACGAAGCCAAATACCACCAGGCGCTGCACCGCTTCGCCACCGACTACGGCGACGCCGCCACGTCGCTGGCGCGGCTGTTCTCCAGCGACAGCGCGACCCGGCTGGCCGAAGCGCAAGCCTGCTGCCACAAGGTGCGCGGCGTGGCCGCCAACCTGGGGCTGGAACAGCTGGCCGCCACGCTGGCGCAGGCGGAAAAGCTGTGCGGCTCGCCGCAGCGCGAAGCCGGCGCGGCCACGCTGCCGACCGAGCTGGCGCAGGTGCAGCGGCTGCTGACGGCGCAGCTGGACGCGGCGCTGAGCGCCATCCACGCCATCGAGACCCCGCGCGCCGTGCGCAAGGAGCGCGAGCTGGCGGCCGAGGCCGCGGCGGCCGCGCCGGCCTTCGACGCGGCGCGCGCGCACGCGGCGGCGCAGGCGCTGCTGCCGTCGCTGAAGCGCGGCGCGCTGGAGGACGCGGCGCTGGCCGCGCTGGCGAACGCGATGAGCGGCGCCGGCCTGTCGGCCGCTCTGGCCAGGCAACTGGCCGAGCTGCACACCGCACTCAACGATTTCGATTTCCCGCAAGCCCATGCTACGCTGCTGGAATTGGCTGACCATCTGGCCAAGGAGAACCCATGATTAAAGCACCCACCAACGACCTGCCGCTGATCCTGGCCGTCGACGACGAGGCCAGCAACCTGCAACTGCTGCGCCATATCTTGCAGGACCAGTACCGCCTGCTGTTCGCCAAGGACGGCCCGCGCGCGCTGGAGCTGGCGCGCCAGGAGCGGCCGCAGCTGATCCTGCTGGACGTGATGATGCCCGGCATGACCGGCTATGAGGTGTGCCGCCAGCTCAAGGACGACGAAGCCACCGCCGCCATTCCGGTGATCTTCGTCACCGCGCTCAGCGACGCCAGCGACGAGGTGGTCGGCTTCGACGCCGGCGCGGTCGACTACATCACCAAGCCGGTCAGCCCGCCCATCGTGCGGGCCCGCGTGCGCACCCACCTGTCGCTGGTGCGCATGGACGAGCTGACCCGCACCCGGCTGGAGATCGTCCAGCGCCTGGGCCTGGCGGCCGAATACAAGGACAATGAAACCGGCCTGCACGTGATCCGCATGAGCCACTATTCGCGCATCCTCGGCCGCGCGGCCGGCATGAGCGAGGCCGAGGCGGACGACCTGCTGCACGCGGCGCCGATGCACGACGTCGGCAAGATCGGCATCCCGGACAGCATCCTGCGCAAGCCCGGCCCGCTGGAGACGGCGGAATGGAAAGTGATGCAGACCCATGCCGCCATCGGCGGCGAGATCATCGGCCAGCATCCCGGCGGCATGCTGGCGATGGCCTACCAGGTGGCGGTCACGCACCATGAGAAATGGGATGGCAGCGGCTATCCGAACGGCCTGGCCGGCCGCGAGATCCCGCTGGTGGGGCGCATCGTCGCCATCGCCGACGTGTTCGACGCGCTGACCTCGGCCCGGCCCTACAAGCCGGAATGGCCGATCCCGCAGGCGGTGGAATACCTGGAGCAGCAGCGCGGCAAGCACTTCGACGCCGACCTGGTCGACCTGTTCCTGCAGCAGATGCCGGCGCTGCTGGAGGTCAAGCAGCGCTGGGCCGAGCAGGGCGCCGCGGCCTAGGCGGCCAGGCGCGAGGCGCGGCCGGCCAGCTGCGCCATCACCCGCACCGCATGGTCGATCTGCGCGCGGCTGTGGCCGGCGTTGATGACGAAACGCAGGCGGGCCTGGCCCACCGGCGCCGCCGGGAACTGGACCGCATCGACATGGATGCCTTCCTTGCGCAGCGCGATCGCATAGCGCTGGCAAGTCTCGGCCTCGCCGACCAGCACCGGCAGGATGGGCGTCGAGGTCGACAGGATGGCGTAGCCCAGCGGCGCCATGCGCTCGATGAAGTAGCGCTGGTTGTCCCACAGGCGCTGGCGGCGCTCCGGCTCTTGTTCCAGCAAGTCCAGCGCGGCCAGCAGCGCGGCCGCGCGCTCCGGCGGCGGCGGGCTGGCGTAGCCGTAGGCGGCACTGGCCATGCGTATCACGTCGGCGGCCTCGCGCTCGACGGCGACGTAGCCGCCCAGCGCGCCCAGCGCCTTGCCCAGGCTGCCCATCTGCATGATGCACGGGCTGTAGCAATCGTAGTGCTCGGTGCTGCCGCCGCCGTTGGCGCCCAGCACGCCGGTGGCGTGGGCGTCGTCGACGTAGAGCAGCGCGCCGTAACGCTCGGCCAGCGCCACCAGCTGCGGCAGCGGCGCGATCGTGCCTTCCATGCCGAACACGCCGTCGCTGGCGATGATGGGCGTGCAGCCCTCTTCCGCGCCCGACTTCAGCAGCGATTCCAGGTGCCCCATGTCGCCGTGGCGGTAGGTGTAGCGCAGCGCGCCCGACATCTGGATGCCCTCGCGGATGCTGACGTGGTTGAACTCGTCCGAGTAGTAGGCGTACTTGTGGCGCTTGCGGGCTCGGTAGCCGTGCAGCCGCGCCAGCGCGGCCGCCTTGACGAGGGACGACAGCACGCCGATATTGGTCATGTAGCCGGACACAAACAGCAACGCGTCGCTCTTGCGCGCCAGTGCGCCGAGACGGCCTTCCAGCGCGCGGTAGACGTCCGGCTCGCCGCCCGGCTGCCACGACGCCACGCCGTCGCCGTGGCGCACGCCGTAGCGGTCCAGCCCGTCCTTGGCCGCCGCCACCAGGCGCGGATGGCCGGCCAGCGCCAGATAGTCGTGGCTGCTGAACGACACCATGTGCCCGCCCTGCTCGCGCGCGTCCTGCTGGACGGGATGATGCTTGAGCCAATCGGCGATGTCGCTTAAATCGTGCATGGTGGAGGGAGTATCGGTATGGAGCCCTCCATGCTAGCGTGCGGCGGCTTTCCACCAGCTTGCGGCGACATTACCGATCGGAAAGCCAATGCGGGCGGCTAGGACTGCGGCGCCAGCGGCAGCAGGATGCGCGCCACCAGCCCCGGCGCGGCGTCCTCCAGCACCAGCTCGCCGCCGTGGGCCAGCGCGGTGGCGCTGACGATGGCCAGGCCCAGGCCGTTGCCCGGCAGGTGGCGGCTGTCGTCCAGGCGGTAGAAGCGCTGCGTCACCTTGCCGCGCTCCTGCTCGGGGATGCCGGGGCCGTTGTCGTGCACCGCGATCGAGGCCAGGCCGCCGTGGTACAGCCCGGCGCGCAGGCGCAGCGACGCGCCCGGCCCGGCGTACTTGATGGCGTTGTCCAGCAGGCTGGCGACGGCGCTGGCCAGCAGGTTGCGGTCGCCGTCCACGTACAGGTGCTCGGGCGCGTCCACCGTCAGCCGCAGGCCGCTGTCCTCGGCGCTGGCCTCGTACATCTCGCCGATGTCGCTGGCGATATGGCCCAGGTCCAGCCGCTCGAACAGGCGGCTGCGCACGCCCGACTCGGCCTCGGCGATCTGCAGCAGGCGTTCGAACAGCCGTATCAGGTCGTCGATGTCCTCGATGGCGTCGCGGGCGGCGGCGGTCAGGCGCGGCACGCTGGCCTCGCGCCGCACCACATCGTCGAGCCTGCCGCGGATGCGGCCCAGCGGCGTGCGCAGGTCGTGGGCGATGGCGTTCGAGACGTGGCGTATGCCTTCCATCAGCAGTTCGATGCGGTCCAGCATGCGGTTGATGTCGCGCCCCAGCAGCGCGAACTCGTCGTGGCCCGTGACCGGGATGCGCGGGCTGAGGTCGCCCGCCTCGATCTGCGCGGCGGTGCGGCGGATCGCGCTCAGGCGGCGTTCGATGGCGCGCCGGAACAGCAGCGCGCCGCCCACCGTCAGCAGCAGCGAGACGGCGGCGCCGGCCAGCAGCGCGTGCCAGATCACCTCGCGCACCGCTTCCTGCTCGCTGAGGTCGCGGCCGACGATCAGCGTGCCGCCATTGTCGAGCGGACGCAGGTAGAGCCGCGCCGGCGCCGGATGGCCCTGGCGCACCACCATCGCGCTCACCAGCCCCGGACCGGTGCCCGGCGACGGCAGGCCCGATTTCGGCCACGCATCGAGGTTGCCGGCCAGCGGCGTGCCGTCGGCCGCCACCAGCTGGAAGATTTCGCGGTCGCTGTCGACGCCGTCGTCCAGCTGGCGCCGCACCTCGGCCAGCAGCACGCCGTGCGGCAAGCCGTTGGCGCGCGCCAGCAGGCGGTCCGACTGCAGCACGATGCGGCCGTCGATATCGCGGTCCAGCACGCCCACGGTGCCGCGGTAGAACACCGCCGACACCAGCACGATGGAGGCCGTGCCCAGCAGGCCGTAGCCCAGCACCAGCTTGGCGGCGATGGACGCGCGCAGCTGGATCAAGCGCCGGGCTCCGCGTCTTCCGGCGGGGTCGGCCCCATGCGGTAGCCGACGCCGCGCAGCGTATGGATCAGCATGACGGGGAAGTCCTTGTCGACCTTGGCGCGCAGGCGGCTGATCTGGACGTCGATGACATTGGTCTGCGGGTCGAAATGGTAGTCCCACACCGATTCGAGCAGCATGGTGCGCGTGACCACCTGGTTGACGTTGCGCATTAGGTACTCCAGCAGCCGGTATTCGCGCGGCTGCAGCGTGATGACCTTGCTGCCGCGCGTCACGCGCAGCGTGCGCAGGTCCAGCCGCAGGTCGGCCACCTGCAGCTGCGAGCTGTCGGCGCCGGGCGCGCTGCGGCGCTGCAGCGCCTCGATGCGGGCCAGCAGTTCGGAAAAGGCGAAGGGCTTGGACAGGTAGTCGTCGGCGCCGCCGCGCAGGCCGCTGACGCGGGCGTCGATGCTGGTCAGCGCGCTGACGATGATGACCGGGGTCTGCTTGCCCAGCGCGCGCAGGCGGTCGACGATGGACAGGCCGTCGATGCGGCCCGGCAGCATGCGGTCGAGCACGATGATGTCCCAGTCGTTGCCGACCGCGAGATCCAGGCCTTCGGGGCCGTTGTCGCAGGCGCTGACCAGGTAGCCCGCCTCGCGCAGCCCCTTGCAGATGTAGTTCGAGGTTTCGGCTTCGTCTTCAATAACCAGGCAGCGCACGCGGATCTCCGGAATTCAGGGGTGGTGGCGGTATTCTACCCTGCTGAACGGCGCGCGGCGGAAGGTGAACTCCCGCCCGGACGACGTCGTTGCGTCGCACAGCGGGTGGCGCCGTCTTGGCGGCGTCATTGTTGAGGACCATCGGCAGGGCGCGGAGTTCGACCGCCATGATAGCCGCGCCCGCCAGCCCCGCCCTTGCGTCAGATCAAACGGTGCGTGGGCGCACGGGTTCGCCGGCCGTGCCGGCGCGGGCCGCCAGCTCGCTGTACAGCGCGTGGTAGTTGCGCGCCATGGTCTCGGCGGTGAACAGTTCCCAGTAGCGCGCCTCGGCGCGGCGGCCCATCTCGGCCGCGCGTTCCGGCTGCTCCCACAGCGCGCGCATGGCCGCGCCCAGCGCCGCCGGATCGTCGGGCGGCACCACCAGGCCGGTCTCCTGGTCGATATTGATGTAGGTGGTGCCGGTGCCGATCTCGCTGGAAATCATCGGCTTGCCGTACATCGCCCCTTCCAGCAGCGAGATGCCGAACGCTTCCGAACGCAGGTGCGAAGGGAACACCATCGCGTAGCTCAGCTCCAGCAGCGCCACCTTGTCCTCCTCTTCCAGCGCGCCGACGAACAGCACGTGGGTCAGGCCCAGGCGCTCGGCGTGCGCCTTCAGTTCCTGCTCCTCCGGGCCGCCGCCGACGATCACCACCGGGTAGTCCAGGTTGGCCATGGCGTCGAGCAGGATGTGCAGGCCCTTGTAGTAGCGCAGCACGCCGACGAACAGGAAGAAGCGCTCGCCGCAGCGCGCGCGCCAGCCGTCCTTGCAGGCGGCCGACGGCTGCGGGTAGATCGTCTTGTCCAGGCCGTAGGTGATGGTGCGCGTCTTGTGCTCGAAGCGCTTGAGCACCGGCGACGAGGCCAGGTAGTTGGGCGAGGTGGCGACGATGGTGTCGATGCTGCGCAGGAAGCGGCGCTTGAGCGGGCTGTACACGCGCAGCAGGTTCTTCTGGCGCACGATGTCCGAGTGGTAGGTGACGACGCAGGGCTTGTCTATGCGCGCCATGAAGTGCGCCAGGTCCATGAACGGCCACGGGAAGTGGTAGTGGATCACGTCGGCCTCGCGCGCCAGGCGCGCCAGCTGGCGGATCGCGGCGAACGAAAAGCCGGTCGAGGCGACCTCGAAATCGAGCTGCGCGCGGTGCACGGTGTGGCCTTCGAACTCGATGCGGGCCGGGCCCTGGTCGCGCGTCAGCGTCAGCACTTCGTTGGTGACGCCGAGGCGGCCGGTGCCCACGCACAGCTGGCGTATCACCTGCTCGATGCCGCCCCAGGTATCCGGGTAGTAGGTCTTGTAGAAATGGAGGACGCGCATGACTGCTTCAGTGAGAGAGGACGTGGTGGTACACGGCGACGGTACGGCGTGCCGCTTCATCCCATGTCAGTTCGAGCGCGCGGCGGCGGCCGGCGGCGATGCAGCGGTTGCGGGTGGCGTCGTCGCGCGCCAGTGTGGTCATGGCGGCGGTCATTTCCGGCACCGACAGCGGATCGAATTCCAGCGCCGCGCCCTGCGCCACTTCCGGCAGCGAGGTGGCGTTGGAGGTGGCCACCGGCACGCCGCTGGCGAAGGCTTCCACCAGCGGCAGGCCGAAGCCCTCGTGCAGCGACGGGAAGACGAAGGCGCCGGCGCCGGCGTAGATGTGGTGCAGCTGGGCGTCGTCGGTCAGCTTGCTGAGCCAGACCACGTTTTCGCCGCGCTGCTGCGCGGCCTTGATCTGGGCCACCAGCTCATCGCTGAGCCAGCCCGGCGCGCCGACGATCACCAATTGGCGCGCGGAGCGCAGCACCGGCGGCAAGGCCAGGTAGGCTTCCAGCAGGCGGCCGACGTTCTTGCGCGGCTGCAGCGTGCCGACGAACAGGAAGTAGCCGGGGTTGAGGCCGTGCAGCGCCAGCGTGGCGTCGCGCGCCTCGGCCGACGGCGCCTCGAACCATTCGGGGCGCACGCCGTGGTGCACCACGCTGATCTTGCCCTCGTCGACGCCGAAGTGTTCGACCAGCTCGCGGATCGAGTAATGGGAGCCGGTGATCACGTGCTGCGCCTTGCGCGCGGCCTTGATCTGCAGCCAGTTCTTCAGGCCGCGCAGGCGCGGCGTGCACCACTCGGGATGGGCGATCGGCACGGCGTCGTGCAGCGTCGCCACCACCGGGCAATCCATGCGCACGATGCGGTAGTCGGTGGCGTGGAACAGGTCCAGCGGCGGCGCGCCGCGGCCCATCACGCCGCTGACGTGCATATGCACCGACGACGGCAGCAGCAGGTCGGCCAGCGTGGCGCCGCGGAACGACAGCGGCAAGGCGCGGCCGACGCTGACGCGGCTGGCGTCGCCGCCGGGCGCGAAGGAAAACGGCAGCACCTCGGCGCCGGCCTGCGGCAGGTGTTCGAGCAGCGCGCGGCTGTAGACGCCCAGGCCGTCGAGACGGCCGCCGGTCAGCGCCGTCTCGGCCGTGGTGGTGGACAGGCCCACCCGCACGATGCGGGATGCAGGATGGTTCATCGCCGTCATGCCGCGTACATCCAGCGCAGCGTGTCGGCCAGCGGCACGGCCGCCGAGGGGCCGATGGCGGCCAGCAGGCGGCGGTTGTCGCCGACCAGGCGCACCACTTCATTGGCGCGCACGAAGGCTGGATTGACGTGGACCTTGATCTGGTAGCCGGCGATGCCGGCCATCATGTCGAGCGCCTCGCCCAGCGAATAGGCCTGGCCGGAGCAGACGTTGAAGGTCTGGCCGGCGGCGGCCGGGCCGAGCGCCAGCAGGCGGCGATAGCTGGCGGCCACCGTGCGCACGTCGGAAAAGTCGCGCCACACGTGCAGGTTGCCCAGCTCGATGTCGGCGGCCCGGCGGCGGAAGTGGGCGACGATCTTCGGCAGCAGGAAGTTCTCGTGCTGGCCGACGCCGGTGTAGTTGAAGGGACGGACCATGATCAGCGGCAGCTTGTCCTGCCACAGCCGCGCCATGTATTCCATGGCCAGCTTGCTGACGGCGTAATCGTTGGCCGGCGCGGCCGGCACGTTTTCATCGATCACGCCGGCGTCGGTATTGCCGTAGACATTGGCGCTGGAGGCCAGCAGCACGGCCGACGGCTGGTGCTCGGCGGCGGCCAGCGCTTCCAGCAGGTTGCGGGTGCCCGCCACGTTGACGCGGTAGATCTGGTCGACGTCGCCATGGCCGACGAAGGCGATGGCGGCCAGGTGGGCCACCACGTCCGGCCGCACCTGGGCCACGACGTCGGCCAGGCCGGCGCGGTCGCCCAGGTCGACGGCGAACTGGCGCGGGCCGGGTGCATGGCCGGGCGTGATGGTGCCGTAGACTTCGTAGCCTGCGGCGCTCAGCTCCTGCTCGACATAGCGGCCGGTGAAACCGGACAGCCCAGTGATCAGGGCGCGCTTGCCTGCGCCCTCCATGCCTGCAGCAGCCATCGTTGCGTCCTTAGAAGGAGAAGCCGGCTTTGTTGCGGCGCAGGTCGGCCTCGACCATCATCTGGCACAGCTGTTCCAGCGTGGTCTGCGGCTTCCAGCCCAGGTCCGCCAGGGCTTTGGCCGGGTCGCCGATCAGCAGCTCGACTTCTGCCGGACGGTAGAACTTCGGATTGACGCGCACCAGCACCTTGCCGGTTTTCTTGCAGGTGCCGATTTCGTGGTCGGCCGAGCCGCTCCACTCCAGCGCCACGTCGACCGCCTTGAAGGCCATGCTGACGAAGTCGCGCACGGTTTCGGTGCGGTTGGTGGCCAGCACATAGGTGTCCGGCACATCGGCTTGCAGGATGCGCCACATGCCTTCGACGTATTCCTTGGCATAGCCCCAGTCGCGCTTGGCGTCCAGGTTGCCCAGTTCCAGCACGTCGAGCTGGCCCAGGTGGATCTTGGCCACCGAGTCGGTGATCTTGCGGGTGACGAATTCACGGCCGCGCAGCGGCGATTCGTGGTTGAACAGGATGCCGGAGCAGCCGAAGATGCCATAGGATTCGCGGTAGTTCACGGTCATCCAGTGGGCATACAGCTTGGCCACGCCGTACGGGCTGCGCGGGTAGAACGGCGTGTCTTCCTTTTGCGGCACGGCCTGCACCTTGCCGAACATTTCCGAGGTCGACGCCTGGTAGAAGCGGATCTTCGGATTGACGATGCGGATCGCCTCCAGCAGGTTGACCGGGCCGATGCCGGTGATTTCGGCGGTCGTCACCGGCTGCTCGAAGGAGACGCCGACGAAGCTTTGCGCCGCCAGGTTGTAGACCTCGTCCGGCTGCGCGCTTTGCAGCAGGCGGATGTTGGAGCCCAGGTCAGTCAGATCGTATTCCACCAGCTTCAGATTCGGGTGCGACTGGATGCCGAGTTCCTCGATACGCCAGAAATTCACCGAGCTCGTGCGGCGATAAGTTCCCGTAACTTCGTAACCTTTTTCCAACAGCAATTCGGCCAGATAAGCACCGTCCTGGCCGGTAATGCCCGTAATCAGGGCTTTTTTTATTTTATTCATGGTGAATAGCAATCCAAATCATGGGTGACTTTACAGCCCGGTATTGTAACAGAGCGCACCAGCCGCACTTCTCACCGATTATGTCGATTACATCACTTACATCTTGTTACCATCAACGGCAGTGATGTCTCGGTTTCGTTGATATTGAAGCAATAAAAAAGGGCCGGCCCGGCTGGCGGGCCGGCCCCGTGGGGCCATGCGTGCGGCGCCGTGCTAGATCAGGCCTTGCGCTGGGCCACCGCGTCGACCACGCACAGCGCGGTCATGTTGACGATGCGGCGCACCGTGGCCGACGGCGTCAGGATGTGCACCGGCTTGGCGCAGCCCAGCAGGATCGGGCCGACCGCGATGCCGTTGCCGGCCGCCGTCTTGACCAGGTTGTAGGCGATGTTGGCGGCGTCGATGTTCGGCATCACCAGCAGGTTGGCGTCGCCGGTCAGCGTGCTGCCAGGCATGATGGAGTTGCGCAGCTTGGAATCGAGCGCAGTGTCGCCATGCATTTCGCCATCCACTTCCAGCGACGGATCGAGCTGCTTGACCAGCTCCAGCGCGGCGCGCATCTTCTGCGCCGATTCGCTGTTGGACGAGCCGAAGTTCGAGTGCGACAGCAGCGCCGCGCGCGGCGACAGGCCGAAACGGCGCATCTCTTCAGCCGCCATCACGGTGATCGCCGCCAGCTCTTTCGCGTTCGGGTTCTCGTTGACGTGGGTGTCGACCATGACCAGCTGGCGCTCAGGCATGATCAGCACGTTCATTGCCGCGTACACGCAGGCGCCGTCGCGCTTGCCCAGCACCTGGTCGATGTAGTGCAGGTGCAGCTGGGTGGTGCCGAAGGTGCCGCAGATCATGCCGTCGGCGTCGCCCTTCTTGATCATCATGGCGCCGATCAGCGAGTGGCGGCGGCGCATTTCCAGCTTGGCGTACTCCTGCGTCACGCCTTTGCGGGCGGTCAGCTCGTAGTAGGCCTGCCAGTATTCGCGGTAGCGCTCGTCGTGGTCGGGGTTGATGACGTCGAAATCGATGCCCTGCTTCAGGCGCAGGCCGAACTTGGTGATGCGGGTTTCCAGCACGGCCGGACGGCCGACCAGGATGGGACGGGCCAGCTTCTCGTCGACGATCACCTGCACCGCGCGCAGCACGCGCTCTTCTTCGCCCTCGGCGTAGACGATGCGCTTGAGCTCGGCGGCGGTCTTCTTGGCGACCTGGAACAGCGGCTTCATGAAGGTGCCGCTGCGGTAGACGAACTGCTGCAGGCTGTCGGCGTAGGCTTGCAAATCCTTGATAGGACGGGTGGCGACGCCGGAATCCTCGGCCGCCTTGGCCACGGCCGGGGCGATCTTGATCAGCAGGCGCGGATCGAAGGGCATCGGAATCAGGTATTCGGGGCCGAACGACAGGTTGCTGAAACCGTAGGTGGTGGCGACGATGTCCGACTGCTCGGCGTGGGCCAGCTCGGCGATCGCGTGCACCACGGCGATTTCCATTTCGCGGGTGATGGTGGTGGCGCCGCAATCGAGCGCGCCGCGGAAGATGTACGGGAAGCACAACACGTTGTTGACCTGGTTCGGATAGTCCGAACGGCCGGTGCAGATGATGGCGTCGCCGCGCACGGCCTTGACGTCTTCCGGCAGGATTTCCGGATTCGGATTGGCCAGCGCCAGGATCAGCGGGTTAGGCGCCATGGCCTTGACCATGTCCTGCTTGAGCACGCCGCCGGCCGACAGGCCGAGGAAGATGTCGGCGTCGCTGATCACTTCGGCCAGCGTGCGGGCCGAGGTTTCGCGGGCGAAGCGTTCCTTGTCCGGGTCCATCAATTCCTTGCGGCCCTTGTAGACCACGCCGGCCAGGTCGGTGACGTAGATGTTTTCCAGCGGGAAGCCGAGGTCGACGATCAGGTCCAGGCAGGCCAGCGCGGCCGCGCCGGCGCCCGACACCACCAGCTTGCAGTTGGCGATGTCCTTGCCGACGTACTGGATGCCGTTCATGATGGCGGCGCCGACGATGATGGCGGTGCCGTGCTGGTCGTCGTGGAAGACCGGGATCTTCATCTTCTCGCGCAGCTGGCGCTCGATGTAGAAGCACTCCGGCGCCTTGATGTCTTCCAGGTTGACGCCGCCGAAGGTCGGCTCCAGCGAGGCGATGATGTCGACCAGCTTGTCCGGGTCCATCTCGTTGATCTCGATGTCGAACACGTCGATGCCGGCGAATTTCTTGAACAGCACGCCCTTGCCTTCCATCACAGGCTTGGCGGCCAGCGGGCCGATGTTACCCAGGCCCAGCACGGCGGTGCCGTTGGTGATGACGGCCACCAGGTTGCCGCGCGCCGTGTACTTGTAGGCGTTGGCCGGATCGATGACGATCTCTTCGCACGGCGCGGCCACGCCCGGCGAGTAGGCCAGCGCCAGGTCGCGCTGGTTGGTCAGTTGCTTGGTCGGCGTGACGCTGATCTTGCCTGGCGTCGGGCACTCGTGGTATTCGAGCGCCGCGAGGCGCAATTGTTGACGAAGTTCTTCTTTTTTATCAGATGACGAATCCATGCTGTGCTGCCTTCCTGTTTGTACTGTCGGAAAGCTTCCGATTTTATCAGACCAATTCTTTCAATTAAGTAGGTATTTTCACCAACAGCTATGACTGATATCAGCATTATTTATGATCTGAGGCAACTCAAACCGAATTTTTGACGCTTTTAACGGCATTAAACTATCAATAGCTTCAACATAATCAATTTTCCGGCTTTATCACTATTTTGTATCGACCGATGAAATTTGATTGAAAATGCCAATCAGCCTGCGGCCGGGGCCCAAGTAAGCTCACGCCATCCCCACCTACCGGAGCCAGCCATGTCCACCATGATCAGCAGCGGCGCCAATCTGCCCGCGAGCGCCGACGCCACTCCCTCCGACGCCTGGGCGGAGGGCATCGCGGTCCGGCTGGCCAACCACGACTGGCTGTTCCTGTCCGCCGACACCGCGGCGCCCCGCGCGACGCTGCACGCCCCGGTACAATAACGCCATGCTCTCAGAATTCGATCTCATCAAGGAATACTTCCAGCGCCCTCGCCACCCTGCCCGCGCCACGCTCGGCATCGGCGACGACTGCGCCCTGCTCACCCCCACGCCCGGCCTGCAGACGGCGATCTCGTCCGACATGCTGGTCGAGGGCCGCCATTTCTTCGCCGGCGAAGACGCGGCCCGCCTCGGCCACAAGGCGCTGGCGGTCAACCTGTCCGACCTGGCGGCGATGGGTGCGCGGCCGGTCGGCTTCACGCTGGCGCTGGCGCTGCCGTCGGCCGACCGCGACTGGCTGGCCGGCTTTTCCAAAGGCTTGTTCGCGCTGGCCGACGCCCACGACATCGAACTGATAGGCGGCGACACCACCAAGGGCCCGCTGACCATCTGCATCACCGTGTTCGGCGAAGTGCGGCCCGGCCAGGCGCTGCGCCGCAGCGGCGCCCGCGTGGACGACGATATCTGGATCTCCGGCACGCTGGGCGACGCCCGCCTGGCGCTGGGCGGCTACCGCCTCGAACTGACCATGGACGCGGCCAGCCTGCAAGCGGCCGCAGCGCGCATGCACACGCCGACGCCACGCGTGGCGCTGGGCATGCAGCTGGCGCAACAGCGCCTGGCCCACGCCGCCATCGACATTTCCGACGGCCTGGTCGGCGACCTCGGCCACATTCTCCAGCAATCGGGCGTCGGCGCCACGCTGGACCTGGACGCGCTGCCGGCAGGCGCCGTGCTGGCCACGCGCGATGCGGCGATGCGCCGCGCTTTCACCGCCGCCGGCGGCGACGATTACGAACTGTGCTTCACCGCGCCGGCCTCGGCGCGGGCCGACGTGCTGGCGGCGGCCGCCAGCGTGGCCACGCCGGTCACGCGGGTCGGCAGCATCGAAGCCGCGCCCGGCCTGCGCCTGGTGGACGCTGCCGGCGCCGCGCTCGATCTGCGCCTGGCCGGCTTCGACCACTTCGCCGGCTAGGCGCGGCGGCGCAGCGCGGCGATGCCCAGCAGTCCCAGACCCAGCATGGCGTAGCCGGCCGGCTCCGGCACCGCCGTCACCGACAGCGACGTCGCCGGGGTCCACAGGTATTTGTTGAAGCTGGTTTCCCGGGACGGGCCGTAGTAGCCCGAATGCCAGATGTAAGCCTCGACGCCGCTCTCGACGCCGTAGCCGGCGCCAGCTCCCTCGGGATGGTAATAGTCCGTGCTGGCGCCGAACGACAGCGCGCCGCCCAGCACATAAGTGAAATACGGCATGTCGCAGTGGAACATGCCGCTGCTGTCATAGCAGCCCGGCGCCACGTTCACCGGGCTGAAGCTCGTCACCACCAGCTCCGACAACTCGTCCTTGCGCAGCACGCCGTCGTGGTCGAGGTCCTCGCCGGTGAACATGCCGCGCACTTCGGCGTCGGGCACGAAGCTCCGTGCCGACTCCACGCCGTTGTATTTCCATATCACGTCAAAGCCCGTGTAGGAGAAGACGTACTGTTGTGGCGCGGCTTGCGCGGCCAGGCCGATCGACGCCAACATGGCGGCACAGAGGGTTTTTTTCATCATGGCGATAGGGCAATCCAAAGGAGGTTGGGGGCGAGGCCGGCTATGCGGCCTCCTGGACCAGCCTTATCATTATTGCATATTTTAATTATAATATTAATATAAAATTAATTCACGCCGGAAGCGCCGCAACGCCGCTAGAGCGCGGTGACGTCCTCGTCCGGCTGCCCCACATGGCGGCCGCTGCCGTGCATCAGCCAGTAGTGGTGGAAGGCCAGCCGGATGTTGTCGCGCAGCTGGGTGTCGTCCCAGGGCTTGGTGTAGAAGCGGTAGATGGCGCCGCGGTTGATCGAATCGAGCACCGCGTCCAGCCCCGTGTAGCCGGACAGGATGATGCGTATCGTCTCCGGATACATTTCCTTGACCTTGCTGAGGAACTCGGTGCCGCTCATGCCCGGCATGCGCTGGTCGCAGACGATCACCTGCACCGCGTGCAGCGCCAGCAGTTCGAAGCCCTCGCCCGGCGTGGCCGCCGTCAGGATCTGGTAGCCGTCGCGGCGGAACAGCCGGTGCAGCGAGGACAGCACGTTGACGTCGTCGTCGACGATCAGCAGCGTCTGCGTCGGCTGGCCGGGACGGGCGGCGTCCGGCGGCAGGCCGCGGCCGGACGCCAGCAGTTCCGCCAGGTCCGCCGGCGCCACCGGGCGGCTGAAGTAATAGCCCTGGATCTCGTCGCAGCGGCTGCGCCGCAGGTATTCCAGCTGGGCGCGCGTCTCCACCCCTTCGGCGATCACCCGCAGCTTCAGGCTGTGCGCCATGCTGATGATGGCCTGGGCGATGGCGGCGTCGTTGGGGTTGGTGGTGATGTCGCGCACGAAGGCGATGTCGATCTTCAGCTTGTCGATCGGGAAGCGCTGCAGATAGGCCAGCGATGAATAGCCGGTGCCGAAATCGTCGATCGCCACCTTGATGCCGATCGCCTTCAAATTGGTCAGCACGCTGATGGTGCGCTCGGTGTTGGACATCAGCGCGGTCTCGGTCAGCTCCAGTTCCAGCAGCTCGGCCGGCACGTCGTGGCGCAGCAGCGCGCTGCGCACGGTCAGCTCCAGGTCGCCCTCGACGAACTGGCGGCTGGCGACGTTGACCGCCACCCGCACCGGCCCGACATCGCTGCGCAGCCAGGCGCCGATCTGGCGGCAGGCGGCGTCGACGATCCAGGCGCCGACCCGCACGATCAGGCCGGTATCCTCCAGCACCGGCACGAACTCGGCCGGATAGACCAGGCCGAAGCCGGGCCGCTGCCAGCGCAGCAGCGCCTCGGCGCCGGCCACCTCGCCGCTGTGCAGGTTGACCTTGGGCTGGTAGTGCAGCAGCAGTTCGTTGTTGTCCAGCGCGCGGCGCAGCGCCAGCTCCATGTCCAGCCGCGCCAGCACCTGCACGTTCATGCCGGCGGTGAAGAAGCGGTAGCCGTCGCGCCCGGCCTGCTTGGCGCGCTCCATCGCGGTGTCGGCGTACTTGACCAGGGTTTGCGGATCGGTGGCGTCTTCCGGGTACATGGCGATGCCGATGCTGGCGCTGAGCACGGCCTGGTGGCCGTCCAGGTCGAACGGCAGGCGCAGCGCCTCGCGCACCTCGTTGGCCACATGCACCGCGTCCTGCTGGTCGCGCGTCATGGTCAGGATCAGCGCGAACTCGTCGCCGCCCATGCGGCCCACGGTGTCGCGGATGCGCACGCACTGCACCAGCCGGTTGCTGAACTGGCGCAGCAGCTCGTCGCCCAGCGCCGCGCCCAGCGAATCGTTGATGTTCTTGAAGCGGTCCAGCGCGATGAACAGCACCACGATGCGCCAGGCCTTGTCCTGCGCCAGCGTGATGGCGTCGCCCAGCGTCTGGAAGAACAGCGTGCGGTTGGGCAGGCCGGTCAGGCTGTCGTAGTGGGCCATGTGCTGCAGCAGTTCCTCGGACTGGCGGCGCTCGCTGATGTCGCGCGCCACGCCCAGCAGCACGGTCGGCTGGCCGGCGCGCTGCAGCAGCTGCCAGTAGAGCTCCACCGGCACCGCGATCAGGTCGCGCCGCATCAAGTCCTGCTCGATCAGCTCGGGCGCGCGCGCCGGGCCGATGGCGGCGCTGTAGGCGGCCAGCCGCTCGGCCTGGTCGCGCAGCGCCGACGACGCACCCAGGCCGATGCGGCTGGCGCTCTGGCCCATCATCTCGGCGCGCGGATAGCCCAGCATGCGGCAGGCGCCGTCGTTGACGTCGACCACGTCGGCGCTGTCGGCGTCGAGCAGGAAGATGGCGTCGGCGGTGGCGTCCATGGCGCTGCGGAAGCGTTGCAGCTCGGCGGTGCGTTCGCGCACGGTCTGCTCCAGGCGCGTGTTGTAGTGGCGGGTTTCGCGGTGCAGCAGGCGCACCTCCAGCATGTTGCGGATGCGCGTCAGCACCTCGACCGGGTCGAAGGGCTTGCTGACGAAGTCGCGCGCGCCCATCTCCAGCGCCTTGATCTTGTGGTCGGGCTGGGCGGTGACCACCAGCACCGGCAGCCAGGCGTCGGTCTCCAGCGGCTTGAGCGCCTCCATGACCTCGAAGCCGCTCATGTTCGGCATCTGCATGTCGAGGATGATCAGGTCGTACTGGTGTTCGGCGTGCCAGCCGGCCACCACGCGCGGATCGGTGGTGGAGCTGACCGCCGTGTAGCCGGTCGACTGCAGCAGGTACTCCAGCAGTTCCACGTTCACCGGCTGATCGTCGACGATCAGGATGCGGGCGCTGAAAATGTCAGTCTGGCTGATCATAGGATGGGCCTCCGTGTGGTCCCCGATGAGCCGGCGTTCTGGCTGGCTCGGACCTCGTCCCTCTCTTGAACAAGCTTAACAGCTTGCGCAATCGGCGGCGCACGCCTGCGGTGTCTGGGCAGGGGCGTCCGGTCTATCGTTTCGAGTGTACGCAAGTTCAAATCGGCGGTCTAATGTTTTTATGGAACGTTAGTATTCTAGCAAAACATTTTGTACACTACTGGCATCGATTGCGAACTGCATGGTACAGTGGACGCCAGCCCGCAGATTGCCGCAACAGAAGGAGCGTTTCATGAATTCGAACAGCGACACCATCCTCGACCTGGCCGCGCAAGTCGGCAAATCCCTGCAAGCCAAAGGCCTGATACTGGCCACCGCCGAGTCGTGCACCGGCGGCGGGGTAGCCCAGGCCATCACTGAAATCGCCGGCTCGACCGCCTGGTTCGACTGCGGCTTCATCACCTATTCCAATGCCTCCAAGACGGAGATGCTGGACGTGTCCGCCGCGCTGATCGCGCAGATGGGCAGCGTGTCCGAGGAAGTGGCGGCCGCGATGGCGACCGGCGCGCTCGGCGCCAGCAACGCCCATCTGGCGGTGTCGACCACCGGCATCGCCGGCCCCACCGGCGCCGTGCCCGGCAAGCCGGTCGGCACGGTCTGCTTCGGCTGGGCCAACGGCGACACCGTGCATACCGAACGGCTGGTGTTTGCCGGCGACCGCAAGGCCGTGCGCGAGCAGACCGTGATCCATGCGTTGCAGGGTTTGCTGCGCTTCATCGACTAGGCGGTTGCCATCGCGTCACAAAACAATTACTCTCGACGCATTCAAGCGATTCAGGAGTAATTGATGCAAAACTCGGTACATTTTATTCTCCAAGGTAAGGGCGGTATCGGCAAGACGCTGGTATCCACCATCCTGGCGCAGTGGATCGCGGCCAAGGATGCGGTGGAAAACCAGCAGCCGCTGCGCTGCTACGACACCGACCAGGAGAACGCGACCTTCTCGCGCTACAAGGCGATGGACGTCAAGCATGTGCCAGTGATGACCGACAGCCGCACCATCGATCCCAAGCGCTTCGACGCGCTGATGATCGACATCCTGGAAGAAGACGGCAACTGCGTCATCGACAACGGCGCCAACACCTTCTCCCCGCTGATGGGCTACCTGATCGAGAACGACTGCTTCTCGCTGCTGCAGGAATCGGGCCGCAAGGTCTACATCCACACCATCGTCGGCGGCGGCGACACGCTGCACGACACCGCCATGGGCTTCGTCTCGACCGCCAAGTCGACCAATGTGCCGCTGGTGCTGTGGGAGAACGAGCACTTCGGCCTGCTGCAATCGGCGTCCGGCAAGCAGTTCACCGAATCGCAGACCTATGCCGACAACTCGGCGCGCGTGAAGGGCCGCATCGTGCTGTCGGCGCGCAACGCCGACACCTTCGGCGCCGACATCAAGAAAATGAACACCGCGCGCCTGACCGCCAACGAGGTCAAGGAAAGCGACAAGTTCAACCTGATGGAAAAACAACGCATCAAGGTGGTGTTCCGCGACTTGTTCGAGCAACTCGACAAAGTGGAGTGGTAAGCCGCCATGGATCAGCACAAGCTGCGCAGCCTGGTCTTTGAAAAAACCGGCGTCCGCATCGACGTCGACGACCCCGTGTTCGCGCTGGTGGCGCTGAACGAGGCGGTGCTGGCCGAGACGGTCGAGCGCCACATCGCGCTGATCGACGCCGCCTCGCAGGAACTGGTGCAGCACGCCAGGTCGGCCGTCGGACTGGGCGCGCAGCACGACGGCGCGCGCAAGCCGGTGGCGCTGGACGCCACCAACGAGCCGTCGGCAGCCGCCGCCGAAACGCCATCCGCCTACTCGCCCACGCCCGCCTCCGGCCCGGTGCGGCCGATCGCCACGCAGGCGCCGGCCATCACGCCGCGCGAGCTGCGGCTGCTGGGCGCGGCCGCCGCCGTCGCCGTCCTCAGCGCGCTGTTGGTGCTCGGCGGCCAGGCGGCCTTCTTCAAACCGGGGCTGACGGCGGAGCAAAGCGCCGCGCTGGCCAACGCCGACAAACTGCACAAGGCGATCCAGAAGCTGGACCCGAAAGTGCGCGAACAACTACAGGCCGAACTGCAAAAATAAGGAAGACGCATGCACTTTGAAGTCCCCAAAGCCAAGACCTTCAAGGAATTCGGTGGCGAATATCTGATGATCGTGATCAGTATCGCCACCGCGCTGGCGCTGGAGCATGGCGTGCAGACGCTGCACCACCGCCACCTGGCGCATGAGGCCAGCGTCAAGATCGACGCCGAAATCCAGGCCAATGTCCATGCGCTGGACGAGGCGCTGAAGCACAACGACGATCAGCAAAAAAAAATACAGCTGGCGCGTGAGCAACTGCTGGCCGGCATCAAAGACAAGGTCGACGGCCAGCTCCTGATCAAGCAGCTGACGCAGCAGCACAAGCTGGGACTGAGCATCACCTTGCCGACCCTGCGCCGCGAAGCGTGGGAAGTGGCCGTCGCCAGCCAGGCGGTCAGCTGGATGCCGCAGCCACAGCTGGAGCGCTACTCCGGCATCTACGCCAATATGCGCGACGTGCAATCGATCAGCAGCAGCGGCAGCAACAACTTCCTCGACGGCGCGGGCATGCTGAACACGATCAGCGACATACAGATGGGCGAAAGCGATCCCAAGACCATCTACCGCATGCTGTCGCAGATGAACAGCGCCTACTCCAGCACGGACGGCAATCTGCAGGAATTGCGGAACAAACTGGCCAAGTCCGCCAACGACGCGCCGCATTCGTAAGCCGCGCCCGGCGGCGGGCGGCGTTGCTGCAGTCAATCAGCCGCGGCCCAGCACGGCCGTCGAGTAAGGCGCCAGCACTTGCCAGCCCAGGCTGGCGTACAGCGCGCGGCCGGCCTCGGTCGCCACCAGCAGGCGTTCGGCGGCGTGGCCGTCGGCCACGGCCAGCGCGTCCAGCGCGCACATCACGGCGGTCGCCAACCCTTGGCGGCGATGCCCTTCCATCGTTTCGATGCGATCGAAAATCGCCGTTCCCCCATGGAGCACCAGGCGGCCCAGCGCGGCGGTCTGGCCGTCGGCGTCGACGCAGCGCACGACATGCGCGCCATGCTCCCGCCCCGCCCGCATCGCATAAGCGGCTGGCGCCGCTGCCTGTGCTGTCATCGGGGCGGAGCGGTGCATCAGATAGCGTGCCTGCTCCATCGTCCAGCGGGCCGGCAACGCGCGCCGCAGGGTTTCCGCGTCGACCGCCGCCTTCAGGTAGATGCCGGCTTGCCCGATGCGCGCCGCGCAAGCTTGCAGCGCCGACCCGGCATCGACGAACACGTGGCGGCGCAATTGTTCCGGCCAGCCGACTTCGACGACCAGTCCGCCGCCTTCGCGTTGCGGCAACGGCAATCCACGCGCCAGGCTCCAGCCGGCCAGCCAACGTTCAAGCAAATCCAAATCCGGGCGCATGGCGGCGCGCTGCTCAGGGTTGACGGAACGACGAGGCGCGCAGCAACGCCAGCGCCTGCTGGACGCGTTGGCCGAAGATGGCAGGTATGTTGCGCTCGCCGGATTCCTGGCCGCCGATCAGGCACAGGTGCGCCATGCGGCCCACCAGCTCCGCATCGACCGAGCCATCGGTGCGCGCGCGGCACGCCGAGATGGCGAACGACAGCCGGGTTTGGTCGACGCGCTGCTGGTACCCGGCCACGAGGGGATCGATGCGCGACCAGGCGCGGATCGCGGTCTCCCGCTGCGGCCGCTTTTCCGCAGCGATGGCCAGGTAGCGTTGCAGCACATCCTCCAGGCTGCCGCCGGCATCCGCGTGGGCCAGCATCCGCCCGGCGTAGTCGGCCTCCCAGGCCGCCAGCAGCGCATGCACGAATTCATCTCGGCTGCGGAAGTGGTGGTAGAACGATCCGCGCGTCACGTTCAGGCGCCGCGCCAATTGTTCGGCGGAGATGCCTTGATGGCCCTGGTGGTCCAGGGCGTCGAAGCCGGCTGCAATCCAATGGTCACGCGTCAACACCAGGCTCACCTCGAAAACATACAGACTGTGTATGGTAGCACCGCCCTCGCTAGACTGCATCCATCCCCTGGACATGGAGCCGGCATGAAAAAGATAGTCCTGGTCGCCTTTGACCACTACACCGATATCGACCTGTTTTTGATGTGGGATATTCTCGGACGCAACCAACATGATTGGCAGGTCCGCATCCTCGGCAAGCAGGCCACGCTGCGTTCGGCGCACGGCTTGCAGGTCGGCGTGCACGGGTCGCTGCACGAGGCGAACCAGGCCGACGTGGTGCTGTTCTCAAGCGGCAAGGAAGGCGTGCCTGCGGCCCTGGCGGACCGCGACTTCATGACGGCGTTCCAGCTGGATCCAGGCCGGCAATTGATCGGCTCCATCTGCGGCGGCGCCTTCATCCTCGGGCAATTGGGCTTGTTGCCCGGACGGCGGGCCGCCACCCACCCCGACGCCCGCGAGGCCTTGCGCGCGACCGGCGTGGAAGCGGACGACCGGCCGTTCATGAGTGTCGGTAACGTGGCGACGGCGGGCGGTTGCCTGGCCGCGCTCTACCTGGTCGGCTGGGCGGTGGAGCGGCTGTTCGGCATCGGGAAAAGCCTGGAAACGCTGCGGCCGGTGCTGCCGGCCGGACAGTACGAATGCTACGAGCAATTGATAGTCTCCAGCATCCGCCAGGGCGGCGAGCCCCCTTCGCTAGCGTGCGGACGTTGATACGCAGGCGATTCTATGCCATGCTGGGGCGCTTATAAATACATCAACTTTCCATCAAGGCAGCCATCTCCATGAATACGCTCGTTCGCAAGTTCCTGCTGGCCGCGCTGGCGCTGGCGGCAGTCCAGGCCGCCCATGCGCAGATGGCGGGTTATGGCATGCAGTACGACAACGTCACCGTCTGGCCGGTGCCGGATTTGCGGGTGCCGGTGCACTCGTCTGGCGGCGCCGCCGCAGCGCCGGTGCGCGCCAGCGCCCAGCCCGCGCCGAAGGCCAACGCGCGCATCCTGGCGCAGTCCTTCCCGCCCAAGAAGCAGTTTGAAATGCAGCAGGCCTATCTGCAAAGCATGGACGCGTATCTGCAAATCGAGAAGAAGATGGGCTGGACCTCGCGCGACATGGCGGGCGGACTGGCCGCCTTCTTGGTCGGCAACTACATGGTGCTGAACGACGCCGACGTCTCCGACGAGGCCTTCCAGGCGGTGGCGAAGCAGCTGCGCCGCGAGCCGGGCATGCAGGCGCTGGTCGGCAAGCAGGACGCCATCACGCTGCGCGACACCTTCGAACAAAGCGCCATGGTCGGCACCTTCATGGCGCTGGCCTACAAATCCAGCCAGCAGACGCCGCAACCGCCGGCCGTGCAGCAGAACCTGCGCAACGCCGCGCGCGAAAACCTCAAGCTGGTGCTGCGCACCGATCCCGCCACGGTGCAGATCGACAACGCGGGCATGCACCTGCGCTAGCCCAGCCCCGCCAGCAGATGCCGCCATAGCCGCTGGGCGACCGGGCCGTGGGCGGCATCGCGGCGGCGCGCGATGACCAGCTCCAGTTCGCTTTCGCGGAAATGGTCGCCGGCCAGCGACAGCAGCCTTCCCTGCGCCAGATCCTCGTCCACCAGATAGCCCGGCATGTGGCCCCAGCCCATGCCCTGCAAAATCACTTCGCGCTTCATGAACTGGTCGGCGACCGTGCAGCGCCGCGCACCGTCCACCACGAAGTAGTCGCGCGGCGGGCTATTGCGCGCGCTGTCGCGGATCACGCATTGCACGTAGGGCCGCATCATCTCCGGCGTGATCCCCGCGTGCAGCGGAAAATCCAGGAAGCCCGGCGCCACCACCGGCACCAGCCGCACGCGCTGCCACGGCCGCGCATCGAAGCGCAGGTCGGCATGGTCGAGATGGTGGAAGATCAGGTCGGCCTCGCCGCTGTGCAGCCGCTCCCACGGGCCGGACAGCGCTTCGAAATGCAGGTCGAGGCGGGTCGCCGGGCATTGGGCGAAGAACTGCCGCAGCAGGCGCAGCGTGGCCGGCAGCGGGCACAGGTCGCCGATCACCACCGACAGCTGGAGCTCCTCGCCCATCGCCGCCTGGCTGGCCTGGGTGGCCAGCTGCCGGGCGCCGTCGAGCAGTTGCCGCGCCTGCCCGACAAAGGCCTGGCCGGCAGCGGACACGATCACGCGATAACCGCTGCGGTCCAGCAGCGCCAGCCCCAGTTGACGCTCCAGGCTGGCCACGGCGGCAAACACGCTGGGGTGCGAGCGGTGCAGCTGCGCCGCAGCCTTTTGAAAGCTGCCCAATTCGGCCACCGCCAGGAAGCAGGCCAGCTCATGCAGGGTAAAACCGACAGAGTTCATAAATCCTACAGAGATAGACCGAATTACTGAATTTTATCCGACTATGTTCTTCCCTACAGTGAAGCCTCGATCATTTTCAGGAGAACATCATGCGAGCCATACACATCGCCAGCTTCGGCGGCCCGGAACAATTGCAGGAGATAGAACTACCCACCCCGGTCGCGGCGACCGGCCAGGCGCTGATCCGCGTCAAGGCGTTCGGCCTCAATCGCGCGGAAAGCTATATGCGGCAAGGGCTGTGGGGCGACGCCGTCAAGGTGCCGGGCATCGAATGCGTCGGCGAAGTCGCCAGCGCGCCGGGCTCGGCGCTGCGTGAAGGCGAGCGCGTCGCCGCCATCATGGGCGGCATGGGCCGCAGCATCAACGGCAGCTACGCCGAGTATGTGTGCGTGCCGGCCGCCAACGTTGTGCCGCTGCGCTCCACCTTGCCCTGGGCCGAGCTGGCCGCCATTCCGGAATCGTATGCAACCGCCTGGGCCTGCCTGCACGACTGCCTCGCGCTGCAAGCCGGGCAAACCCTGCTGATACGCGGCGCCAGCTCGGCGCTGGGCCAGGCCGCCAGCAATATCGCCGCCCACCTGGGCGCACAGGTGATCGCCGCCAGCCGCCGGCCGGCCGAGCTGGCCGACGTGCTCAAGCAAAACGGTGCGCGCCACATCGTCGCCGAGCAGCCCAGCCTGGGCGGTGCGGTACGGGAGATCGCGCCCGGCGGCGTGGATGCGGTGCTGGACCTGGTCGGCAACACCACCCTGCTCGACTCGCTGTCGCTGGCGGCGCGCCCGGGCCGCGTGTGCCAGGCCGGCTTCCTCGGCGGGCTGGGGCCGCTGGAGCATTTCCTGCCGCTGCAACAGCTGCCGCCGCGCGTGCAGCTGAGCTTTTTCGGCAGCTTCGCCTTCGGCACGCCCGGCTTCGAGCTGGACCGGGTGCCGCTGCAAGCCATCGTCGAGCGGGTCGAGCAAGGCCTCTACCGCGCGCGGCCGGCCCGGGTGTTCGCCTTCGACGACATCGCCGCAGCCCACGCCTGGCTCGACGCCGGGCCCGGCCTGGGCAAGGCGGTGGTGCAAATCGGCCACTAGGCGGTCGCGGCGGTTTTCTGCTAACATGTGAACACCTATTCACTTGTTAGCATCATGAGCTGCCACCACGACTATTCCGACTGCGATCCCGCGATTGCCCAGCTGGCCGACCTGTTCCATCTGCTGGGCGATCCCACGCGCCTGCGCATCGTGCTGGCCTGCGTGGCGGCGCCGATCGCCGTCAGCGACATTGCTTCCTCGCTGGAGCTGAGCAGTTCGCTGGTCAGCCACCACTTGCGTTTGCTGCGCGCGGCGCGCATTGTCAAGTCTGAGCGCCAGGGCAAACAAGTGTTCTATTCCGCCGCCGACGCCCACATCAGCGGCGTACTCAACGATATGCTCGAACATATCGCCGAACCTTCCAACGGGAACGAAGCATGAGCAAGCACCACGACCACCACGATCACCACGATCACGACCATAGCCATGACCATGGCCATGATTGCGGCCATTCCCATGCCCCGGCCAAGGCCAAGGCGCACAGCCACGACCACCACGGGCACGACCACAGCCACGGTCACGGCGGCCACCATCACCACCACGGCGATCCCAACACCATGGGCCGCGCCTTCGCCATCGCCATCGTGCTCAACACCGTGTTCGTGGCGGTGGAATTCTTCTACGGTTTCCTGGCCAACTCCACCGCGCTGATGGCCGATGCCGGCCACAACCTGTCCGATGTGCTGGGCCTGATGCTGGCCTGGGGCGCGGCCATCCTGGCCAAGCGCGTGCCGAACGGCCGCTATACCTACGGCCTGCGCAGCACGTCGATGCTGGCGGCGCTGTTCAATTCCATGCTGCTGATGGCGGCCTGCGGCGGCATCGCCTGGGAAGCCGTGCAGCAACTGGCGCACCCGGATCCGGTGGCCGGCCTGACCGTGTCGGTGGTGGCCGGCGTCGGCATCCTGATCAACGGTTTCTCGGCCTGGCTGTTCATGTCCGGCAGCAAGGACGACATCAACATCCGCGGCGCCTACCTGCACATGGCGGCCGACGCCGCCATCTCGCTGGGCGTGCTGGTGGCCGGCGTGATCGTCAAGTACTCGGGCTGGAACTGGCTGGATCCGCTGGTCAGCATGATCATCGTCGCCTTCATCGTCTACAGCACCTGGTCGCTGTTGAAGCAGTCGATGCGCATGATGCTGGCGGCCGTGCCGGACAATCTGGACCACGCCGAAGTCGAGCAATTCCTGCGCACCCAACCGGGCGTGACCGAAGTGCACGACCTGCACATCTGGGCCATGAGCACCACCGAGAACGCGCTGACGGCGCACCTGGTGACGCCGGCAGGCCATCCGGGCGACGCCGCGCTGGACGCGATCAGCGCCCAGCTGAAGGCAGACTATTCCATCGACCACGCCACGCTGCAGGTCCGCCTCGGCACCACGGCGCACGAGTGCAGCCTGCAGGAGCAGTCGCACTAATGCCGCACGGTCGAACTGGTCATCTGCGCGATGAGACCGTTGGTATCCATCGTTAGCGACACCATGCCTCCCGTGGCGCTAGCCAGCACTTCTGGCCGACCCAGATGATCATTATGGCTCGCATAGCACGTCCCGCCACGCACGATGCCGAGCAACTCACCGCCGCTCCATGCATACTGCCGCCGGACTCAGCCACCAGTTCACCGGACGGCCATAGATACAGGCTGTCGCGGTCCCGGCCATTTTGTAGGACCGCTGATTGAATGCATTGTTACGGTAGCCGTCGACCACGGGCTTCGTTCACATATACCTTGCTCAGCCGATTGAAATTGTCGTATTCGTAGGTGCGACTGCCGTCATTGCGACTTTCGCTGCCGAGATTGCCTGCAAGGTCGGGTGGGTAGTGTAGCTGTAGCTGATCCCTTGCCGGGTTTGCCCCGTACGGTTGCCGACGGCGTACCAGGAAAATACTTGCGCTTCAGTGCTACGGTTCGAGGAACCTAGCCCGGGGCGAACTACTACGCCAGCTCAGGCGCTTTGACGAGGCCGTGGCGGTCCCAAAGGCTGTGAAGCCAGACGGCTACTCCGAGGTGAAGGCGATGAAGATGGAACGGCTGGCGCAAGCGCGAGATAGGCGCCTCCAAGTCATGTAGCGGCTGCATGATAGTTGTCTCGCCATCATTTTTCCGCCATTGCTCCAACCCAATGCCAGCCGTATGTAGACATTCCTTGCAATCCTGCACTTAACTACGCGTGGTCGATGAGCAGAGGGGGCTAACTCTCCGGTATTTCAAACAGGAAAGCGTACTTCATTCTTTGATCGGGACCGATGTGACTATCAATCCAGTCACTCCCTTCGCCATACAGGTCGCGATAACGCCACAATCGGATCTGCGCATCTGGCTGGGTAATCGCGCGCTGTATCGCCAAAGTATCCAGCCATTGAAACCAGTATCTGACTACAGGTGAAAGCCGTCCATAGTTGTTGGCCTTTATCAAACGCCTAAACATCCTTGACGGCAAATGCCCCCGCAATTCCCCTTTTTTCAGCAGCGTCAATGCGTGCGATGGGGACGCTGTGCCGATCAGTCTGGCTAAAATATACGACCCCATGAACGACGACAACTCGTCTGCTCGTTTAAAGAAGCGATAGGCCAACGGTGCATCGGCTACAAGTTTTTCTCCGAGGAACAGCTGTTCGCCGACTGCGGCCAACAGCTCGGGGTCCAAGGATTCTAGCGCCTGCAGCAGATACTTCTGATAATTTCCTTGTAACGCATGGCGCGCGGCCAATTCGGGCGCACCGAATATCAACCCTGCCAAGCGCAAGGACGCCGTCGCGTCCCCTGCGGCGGAAAGCTCGATTTGCTTCACTATGCTGGATTTCATACCCATCCGTTTTCGTCAGTGGCGGATTTGAGGGGCTGCAATCGGCCGCAACGCCGCTGCGCGGCTGGCTTCGGCGATGTCCTTCTCCATTAACTGCAGCATAATCTTGGTCTGAGAGTCTAGAGACGCCCGGGCCAGCGCGCTTTGTTCAGGGTAGATGATCTCGGCGAGGGCCTTGTACGTGCCGCTAGCGATTTTATATGCCTCTACATCTCCCGGGGCTACATCTTGCACAACATTGAGATACCCGCCGGGGCCGCTTCACCTAGCAATCAGATATCCACACCAATGCGCCAACTGATGTCTAGTCCACCAGGTTGGCATACAGCGCCGTGCTCAGGTAACGTTCGCCAAAGGACGGGATGATCGTCACGATGATCTTGTCCGCACTCTCCGGCCGCCGCGCCACCTGCAACGCCGCCCACAGCGCGGCGCCGGAGGATATCCCCACCAGCAATCCCTCCTGGCTGGCCGCCAGCCGCGCGGTCGCGAAGGCGTCCTCGTTCTTGACGCCGATGATCTCGTCATACACCCTGGTATTGAGCACGGCCGGCACGAAGCCCGCGCCTATGCCCTGGATCGGGTGCGGCCCCTTGACGCCCTTGGCCAGCATGGGCGAAGCCTCCGGCTCCACCGCGATGCAGCGGAACTCCGGCTTGCGCGCCTTGATCACTTCGCCGACGCCGGTGATGGTGCCGCCCGTGCCCACGCCTGCCACCAGGATGTCGGCGCGGCCGTCGGTGTCGGCCCAGATTTCCTCGGCCGTGGTGCGGCGGTGCACATCGGGATTGGCGGGATTGTTGAACTGCTGCGGCATCAGGTAGCGCGGGTCGCTGTCGGCCAGTTCCTCGGCCTTGCGGATCGCGCCCAGCATGCCCTCGCTGCCTGGCGTGAGCACCAGCTCGGCGCCATAGGCGCGCAGCAGCATGCGGCGCTCGCGGCTCATGGTGTCCGGCATGACCAGCATGCAGCGGTAGCCGCGCGCGGCGCACACCATCGCCAGCGCGATGCCGGTGTTGCCGCTGGTTGGTTCGAGGATGACGGTGTCGGGACGGATCTGCCCGGCCGCTTCGGCCGCTTCGATCATTGACAGGCCGATGCGGTCTTTGACGCTGTGGGCGGGATTGCAGTACTCCAGCTTGACCAGCACCTGCGCGGTGCTGCCCTTGGCCAGCCGGTTCAGGCGCACCAGCGGGGTGCGGCCTATCAGTTCGGTGACGTCGTTGGCAATCTTCATGGAAAACCTCCGAAGTGGGACGGAGGTTCCAGTCTACGCCTATTCAGGTGCTTATTTCACATCCATCAGTTCGACATCGAAGATCAGCGCGGAATTCGGCGGAATGCCGCTGCCCGGCGTCGGACGCGAGCCGTAGGCCAGTTCCGACGGGATGATCAGCGTGCGCTTGCCGCCCACCTTCATGCCCAGGATGCCCTGGTCCCAGCCCTTGATAACGCGGCCGGCGCCCAGCACGAAGTCCAGCGGCTCGCCGCGTGGAATCGACGAATCGAACAGCTTGCCGTGCATGGCCTTGGCCAGCGGACGATACAGCCAGCCCGAGTAGTGCATATAGACGGTGGAGCCGGCGGTCGCTTCCTTGCCGGTGCCGACCTTGGTGTCGGTGATGATCAGCTGTTCGGCAGCCGGGCCGGGCGTGGCCGAGCCGACCACCAGCGGCGGTGGCGGCGGCACGTCGGCCGGCGCTACGGGTGCGGTCGGAGTCTGGGCCTGGGCCACGGAGGCCGCCAGCGCGCACAGCATGGCTACTACTACGGAACTACGCATCATGGTTTTATTCTTTCGATGAAGTCTGTGGATAGCACGGTCCCCGTGCCAGCGCGCACCATGATAACAAAACCGCTACGGCAACTGGATAAAATCTACGGTGTGCCGGCCGGCGCTACCGGCGGTTGCACGCTGTCGGCCAACTGGCGCAGCACCTGGCCGGCGGCCACCATGCCGAAGGTGGCGGTGACCACCATGGCCGAACCGAAGCCGGCGCAGTTCAGGCCCGTCACGCCGGCGGCGGGCTGGCCGCCTTCCAGCGCGCACACTTCCTGCGGTTCCGGGAACTTCAGGCGCTCCATCGAGAACACGGCGTCGACGTAGAACTTGGTCTTCTCGCCGCGCGGATAGCCGTACTGGGTGCGCAGCACCTTGCGCACTTTCTTCAGCAGCGGTTCCTGCTCGGTGCGGGCCAGGTCGCGCACGGCGATCTGGGTCGGATCGGTCTGGCCGCCGGCGCTGCCGATGATGATCATCGGCATGCTGTGCTGGCGGCACCAGGCGATCATCGCGGCCTTGTCCTTGACGCTGTCGATGGCGTCGACCACGAAGTCGTACTGGCCGGCGCCCAGCATCTGCTCCAGGTTGTCCGGCGTGACGAAGTCCTCGATCTGCTTGACCACGCAGAAGGGATTGATGTCGGCGATGCGCGCCGCCAGCGCGCTGACCTTGGCCTGGCCGACGGTGCTGCCCAGCGCCTGGATCTGGCGGTTGATATTGGACTCGGCGACGTTGTCCAGATCAATCAGGGTCAACTGGCCGATGGCGCTGCGGGCCAGCGCCTCGACGATCCACGAGCCGACGCCGCCGGTGCCGACCACGCAGACGTGGGCGGTGCGGAAGCGCGCCAGTGCGGCGTCGCCATAGAGGCGGGCAATGCCGCCGAAGCGGCGCTCGAAGTCGATATCGTCGAATTGGGTAGGTGCGATGGAGTTCATGCCGACATTTTAACGGACGCCGCCGCAAAAATTATTTTAGAATGACTTTCCCTTCCAGCCCGAGCGCCCTCCCATGAGCAATATCCTGCACGACACCGCCCCCGACTTCAACCAGCCGATAGCAGTCTTGAAACATTGCCACGACCGCATACGCAAGCAGCTGGAGACGCTGCAAAAGCTGCTGGCCCACCTGCCCAAGCACGGCGCCGACGCCGAGGCGCAGAAGGCCGCGCAGGCGGTACAAAAATATTTCAACAACGCGGCCCATATGCACCACGAAGACGAGGAGCAAAACCTGGTGCCGATGCTGCAAGCCACGGCGCGCGACGCCGACGCCGCGCTGCTGGCCGAACTGGTGCCCGGCATTCTGGCCGACCACCAGCAGATGGATCAAGACTGGCATATAATTAATTCGCAACTTGATCAAATAGCCAACGGGCAAGGAACGAGTCTGTCGGCCGAGCAGGTGCAGCGTTTCTGCGACGCCTACGCCGCCCACATGGTCATCGAAGAAAGCAATATCGCCCCCATGGCCAAGCGCCTGTTCAGTCCCGAGCAGATGGCGCAGCTGGGCAGCGCGATGCAGGTACGGCGCGGTATCACGCCCGCCCTGCCACAGAGCCAGGTGCCGGAACAGCAGCAGGTAGTGAGCAACAACACGGTGGCCGACGGCGTGGTGCTGGCGGATCTGCGCCTCGATTACGGCCGCGCCAGTTTGACGGAACACGATGTGCTGGACGATCCGATCGCCCAGTTCGGCAAATGGTTTGAAGAGGCCATGCGCGCCAAGGTCAATGAACCGAACGCGATGAGCGTGGCCACGGTGGATGCGGAAGGCAAGCCCAGTTCGCGCATCGTGCTGATCAAGCAGTACGACGCGCGCGGCTTCACCTGGTACACCAACTACGAGAGCCAGAAAGGCCGGCAACTGGGCGACAACCCGCACGCCGCGCTGCTATTCTTTTGGAGCGAGTTGGAACGCCAGGTGCGCATCGAAGGCAAGGTGGTCAAGACCTCCGCCGAGGAAAGCGACAAGTATTTTTACAGCCGGCCGGTGAAGAGCCAGATCGCCGCGATCGCTTCGCAGCAAAGCGCGCGCATCGCCAGCCGGGAGCAGATGGAAGCCAATTACGATGCGGCCGCCGCTGTCGGCGGCCAGCATCCGGTGCGGCCGGAATACTGGGGCGGCTATCGCCTCGATCCGGTGCGCATCGAGTTCTGGCAGGGACGCCGCTCGCGCTTCCATGACCGGATCGTGTATGTGAAACAGGCCGATGGCAGCTGGATGAAGGAGCGCCTGCAACCGTAAATTTCTCGACGCGGAGGTGATTGTGTTTGTACAGAACCGACTCACTAGCTGGATCGCCGGCATCCGCCAGCAAATCGCCCTGCCTCTGCGTATCGAACTGTGGAACGGCCAGCATGTCGACTTCTCCACCGAAACCCCGCGCGTGACGATACGGCTGCCGAACGTGTCGGCCGCGCGCTACCTGCTGACGCCTTCGCTGTCCAACCTGGGCGCCGCCTATGTCGAGGGCGCGATCGAGGTCAAGGGCCGGGCGCACGACATGATCGCCGTCGTCAACGCGCTGGCGCGCACCACGCTCAAGGCCGAGGGCAAGTTCGCCCGCATCGTGCGCGGCATGGTGCACAGCAAGCAAAAGGACGCCGAGGCGATCCGCTACCACTACGACGTTTCCAACGAGTTCTACCAGCAGTTCCTCGATCCGGCCATGGTCTATTCCTGCGCCTACTTCGAGGACGGCGACGAAGACCTGGCCACCGCCCAGGCCAAGAAGATCGATCACATCCTGCGCAAGATCGAGCTGCAACCGAACCAGACGCTGCTCGACATCGGCTGCGGCTGGGGCGCGCTGGCGATACGGGCGGCGCAGCAGTACCGGGCGCGCTGCGTCGGCATCACGCTGTCGGAAAACCAGTTCGCGCTGGCCAAGGAGCGCGTACGGCGCGCGGGGCTGGAGCACCTGGTTGAAATCCGCCTGCAGGACTACCGCGACGTGCGCGGCCGCTTCGACCGCATCACCAGCGTCGGCATGTTCGAGCATGTGGGCGTGAAGCACTTGCCCGAGTATTTCGCCGCCATCCACCGGCTGCTGGCGGACGACGGCGTGGTGATGAACCACGGCATCACCACCACCGATCCCGACAACGGCGAGACGCCCTACGGCGGCGGCGAGTTCATCGGAAAGTACGTGTTCCCGCAGGGCGAGCTGGCGCACATCGGCCATGTGCTCAAGGCTATGCAGCAGGGCAAGCTGGAAGTCGGCGACGTTGAAAACCTGCGCCGCCACTACGCCCGCACCTGCGCCATCTGGACCGACAATTTCGAGGCCCACGCCGAGCGCGCGCGGGCGCTGGCGGGCGACAAGCGCTACCGCATCTGGCATGTGTACCTGGCCGGTTGCAGCTATGCCTTCGAGCAGGATTGGATCAGCCTGTACCAGATCGTCGGCCGCAAGGCGGGCCAGCGCAGCGCGGCGCTGCCGTGGTCGCGCCGGCACATGTATCAGGACGGCGGCGCGGCCATGGCGTCGATGCCGCCGGCGATCAATTCCTTCAAGGCCTGGTAGACCTGCTGCAAGGCAGGCTCCAGACGGCCTGCCGCCAGTTGCCAAGGCTGGCCGGCGTGCAGCGCGGCCGACAGTTGCTCGGCCAGCGCCACCGCGCGCGCCGCGCCGAAGTTGACCAGTACCCCCTTCAGGCTGTGCACCGCGCGCGTGCTGCGCGGCTGGTCGCCCGCCGCCAGCGCCTCCCCCAGCTCCTGCCACAGCTGCGGGCCGTCGTGCAGGAATAGCGCGGCCAGTTCCAGCAGCAGTTCGGCATCGCCGTCCAGGCGCTGCAAGGCGCCGCGCCAGTCCAGCAGCTGGTGGCCGCTGTCGGGCTGGTAGCGCAGCAGCATGTCGCGCAGTTGCTGGCTGTCGACCGGCTTGGCCAGGTAGTCGTCCATGCCGGCTTCCAGGCAGCGCTCGCGGTCGCCGGCCATGGCGCGCGCGGTCATCGCGATGATGGGCACGTGGCCGCCCTGCATCGATTCGCGCTGGCGGATCTGGCGCGTGGCGGCCAGGCCGTCCAGGCCCGGCATCTGCACGTCCATCAGGATCACGTCGTGCTCGCCGCGTGCGGCGCGCTCCAGCACCGCCAGGCCGCTGTCGACCAGCGTGACGCGGTGGCCCAGTTTTTCCAGCAGGCGCACCGCCAGGCGCTGGTTGACAGGGTTGTCCTCGGCCAGCAGCACGCGCAGGCCGCCGCGCGCCGGGGCGTGCTGCGGGTCTGCCGGCGCTGGCGGCAAATCGCCCTCGCCGACGATCAGGCCGCCGTCGTTGGCGCTCAGGTTCATGCCCTGGCCCGGCGTCAGCACGGCCAGCGGCGGCAGCGGCGCGGCCTGTGCCACGCCGGTGTGCTGCAAGGGCACGGTGAAGCTGAACACGCTGCCCTGCCCCGGCACGCTGTGGACCTCGATGCGGCCCTGCATCAGGATCACCAGCCGGCGGCAGATCGCCAGCCCGAGGCCGGTGCCGCCGTACTGGCGCGTGGTCGAGCCGTCGACCTGGGCGAAGGCTTCGAAGATCAAATGCTGCTTTTCTTCCGGCACGCCGATGCCGGTGTCGCGCACGGCAAACTCGATCTCGCTGCGGCCGTCGTGTTCGGCGCCGGTGGACAGTTGCACCGTCACGCTGCCGGCGCCGGTGAACTTGATGGCGTTGCCGACCAGGTTGAGCAGCACCTGCCGCAAGCGCCCCGGATCGCCCTTCATGATGCGCGGCAGGTCCGGCGGAATCTCGGACGCCAGCGCCAGCCCCTTCTGCCGCGCCCGCAAGCTCATGGCGCGCAGCGTGTCGCCGACCAGCTGGCGCAGGTCGAACGGCACTTCCTCGATGTCCAGCTTGCCGGCCTCGATCTTGGAAAAGTCCAGGATGTCGTCGACGATCTGCAACAGCGCGTCGGCCGAGGCTTTCACCAGCGTCAGGTCGGCGCGCTGGTGGGCGTCGATGTCGGACTCCAGCACCAGCTCGGTCATGCCGAGGATGCCGTTCATCGGCGTGCGGATTTCGTGGCTCATATTGGCCAGGAATTCGCTCTTGGCGCGGCTGGCCGCCTCGGCCGATTCGACCGCGTGCTGCATGGCGGCGCGGGCGGCGCGCTGTTCGCTGATGTCGATGAAGTAGCCCAGCATATAGGACAGCCCGCCGCTGTTGATGACCTTGCGGCTGACCAGCACGTCGAGCGGCGGATCGAAGGTGGCCATGCGGCGCTCGGTGGTCACCATGCGGCCGGTGGACCACGCCTGCTCGTCCTCGACGTGGGTGGCGGCGGCCCAGCGCGGCGAGGCGAAGTCGTCGATGGTGCGGCCGAGGATTTCGGCCCGCGAGCGCTGGGTGAATTCCTCGAAGCGGCTGTTGAAGCGCAGGAAGCGGCCGTCGCGGTCCTTGAGGAAAATCGGAATGGGCAGCTGGTCGAGGATCTGCTCGGTCAACTCCTGCTGGTCGCGGGCGGCCTGATCGGCGGACGACGCCCGCAGCTGCACTTGCAGGTCGGCGTGCAGCTCGCTTTGCAGGCCGGCCAGGCGCGCGGCGCGCTCGTCGCGCCAGGTGCCGACATTGCCGCGCTGCTGGCGGTTCTCCTTGCGCAGCAGCGCGTTGGCCGAGCGCAGCTGGTGCGCCTCCGCTTCCAGTTCGGCCAGCGCGGCCAGGTGCGGCTCCAGCAGCCGCGCCAGTTCCTGCGCGTCCGGCGTTGCCAGCGCTTGCCGTATCAGGGCGACGTGGCTATCCATGGGCAGTGGCGACGCCGGGCTCGTCGCGGAAGCGGGCGCGGATATCCTGCACGTCGTCCCAGCGTTGCAGCAGCGCGTCGACGCAGCGCGGATCGAAGTGGCCGCCGCAGTTGTCCAGCAGGTGCTGGCGCGCGTCCTCCATGCTCCAGGCGCTCTTGTACGGCCGCACGCTGGTCAGCGCGTCGAACACGTCGGCCACGGCGACGATGCGGCCCACCAGCGGGATGTCCTCGCCCGCCAGGCCGCGCGGATAGCCGGCGCCGTCGTAGCGCTCGTGGTGGGTCAGCGCGATCTCGGCCGCCAGCTGCAACATGCGCGCCTGGCAATCCTTGAGGATGTTGTAGCCGATCGCGGCGTGCTGGCGCATGACCGCCATTTCGTCGGGGTCCAGCCGGCCGGGCTTGAGCAGGATGTGGTCGGGCGTGCCGACCTTGCCGATGTCGTGCATGGGCGCGGCGTTGAGCACGTCCTGCTGCTGTTCCTCGGGCAAGCCCAGCTGCTCGGCGATCAGCCGCGAGTAGTGCGCCATGCGCTGGATGTGGGCGCCGGTTTCGGGGTCGCGGTATTCGGAGGCGCGGCACAGCAGCATGATGGTTTCCTGCTCGCGGGCGCGCAGCTCGGCGGTGGCCTTGGCCACTTCCTCGGCCAGCCAGCTGGCGCGGTGCTGCAGGCCCAGCGTGGCGCTGCGCAGCGCCAGCATGTTGCGGGTGCGCGCCAGGAACTCGACCTTGTCGATCGGCTTGATGAGGAAATCGCTGGCGCCGTTTTCCAGCGCGCGGTGGCGCACGTCGACATCGACGCTGGCCGTCACCATCAGCACCGGCGGGCGCTGGTCGGGCGGTGCATCCAGCCGGGCGATCAGCTCCAGGCCGTTCATGTCCGGCATCATGTAGTCGACGATCAGCAGATCGTAGGGATGGGCGTTGCACCAGGCCAGCGCTTCATGCGCGGACTGGAAGCTGATGGTGCTCACATCCTTCAGCTTGTCCACCAGGCGCGACATCAGCACCAGGTTGATATGGGTATCGTCGACCAGCACCACCTTCATGCACGTCCCCTCGTTGTTATGATTTCAGGCGATACGCGTAGGTACTCTTGAACTTGGCCACCTTGGGCGCCACCACGAAGGCGCAATAGCTTTGCAGGGGATGCTGGGTGAAATAATCCTGGTGGTAGGGCTCGGCCGGATAGTAGGCCGAGGCCGGCGCCAGTTCGGTGACGATGGGCGCGTCCCACACCCCGGCCATCTGCGCGATCACCTGGCGCGCGGTGGCTTCCTGCTGCGGCGACTGGTAGAAGATCACGGAGCGGTACTGGGTGCCGACGTCGTTGCCCTGGCGGTTCAAGGTGGTCGGGTCGTGGATGGTGAAGAAGATTTCCAGCAGGTCGCGGAAACCGATGACGGCGGGATCAAATTGCAATTTCACTACTTCGGCATGGCCGGTGCCGCCGGCGCAGACTTGCTCGTACGTGGGGTCGGGCTGGTGGCCGCCCGTGTAGCCGGACTCGACCTGGACGACGCCCTTGACCCGGGCATACACGGCCTCGGTGCACCAGAAGCAGCCGCCGCCCAGATACGCCGTTTCCAGCGCCGTGGCCGGCGCGGTCTGACTCGTCATGACTCCCCCCGCGTAGAAGAATGCCCATGGGTTCACTGTAACGCAAACCAGGGCAATACGCTATCGCACGGTAAACTTTGGCATAATGGCTGAAAAGTCACAGGTCCACCATGCACACTCGTTCCCCTCGCGCCGACCAGCGCCCCTTCGATACCAGCCATTTCCGCCAGGCGCTGGGCCAGTTCGCCACCGGCGTCACCGTCATCACCACCCGGCTGGCGGACGGCACGTTCCGCGGCCTGACGGCCAGTTCCTTCAATTCGGTGTCGCTGGATCCGCCGCTGGTGCTGTGGAGCCTGGCGACCACGGCCAACAGCATGCCCATCTTCACCGGCAATTCGCACTACGTCATCAATGTGTTGTCGGCCAGCCAGGCGCACCTGGCCAAGCAGTTCGCCACGCGTGGCATCGACCCGTGGCAAAACACCGAATACGAGCTGTCGCGCACCGGCCAGCCCATCCTGAAGGGCGCGTCGGCCTGGTTCGAATGCCACAACCGCAGCCGCTATCCGGAGGGCGACCACGTGATTTTCGTCGGCGAGGTCGAGCTGTGCGAGTTCTCGCCGTCGCCGCCGCTGATTTTCCACGGCGGCCAGTTCGGCGAGCTGGGCTAAAAACGGAAATTGGTGTCGCCATTTGAAAAGCCGTTCCGGTGGCCGCGGCATAGAATGCGGGCAGCCTTCACCAATTTTCATAATGAGAGACCACTATGAGCCAAGCCCGCGCCCAATTCCACTGGGATGACCCCCTGCTGCTGGACCAGCAACTGACCGACGACGAGCGCATGGTGCGCGACGCCGCCGCCGCGTATTGCAAGGACAAACTGGCGCCGCGCATCCTGGACGCCTTCCGCCACGAAAAGATGGACACCTCGATCTTCCGCGAGATGGGCGAACTGGGCCTGCTGGGCCCGACCATTCCGGAACAGTACGGCGGCCCCGGCCTGAACTACGTGGCCTACGGCCTGATCGCCCGCGAAGTCGAGCGCATCGATTCCGGCTACCGTTCGATGATGAGCGTGCAGTCGTCGCTGGTGATGGTGCCGATCTACGAGTTCGGCACTGAAGAGCAGAAACAGAAATACCTGCCGAAACTGGCGACCGGCGAATGGATCGGCTGCTTCGGCCTGACCGAGCCCAACCATGGCTCCGACCCGGGTTCGATGATCACCCGCGCCAAGAAGGTGCCGGGCGGCTACTCGCTGAGCGGCGCCAAGATGTGGATCACCAACTCGCCGGTGGCCGATGTGTTCGTGGTCTGGGCCAAGGACGATGAAGGCGCGATCCGCGGCTTCGTGCTGGAAAAAGGCATGGCCGGCCTGAGCGCCCCCGCCATCCACGGCAAGTTCGGCCTGCGCGCTTCGGTGACGGGCGAGATCGTGATGGACAATGTGTTCTGCCCGGAAGAGAACGCCTTCCCGGACGTGCGCGGCCTGAAGGGTCCGTTCACCTGCCTGAACTCGGCACGTTACGGCATCGCCTGGGGCGCGCTGGGCGCGGCCGAGGACTGCTGGCACACCGCGCGCCAGTACGTGCTGGACCGCCATCAGTTCGGCCGTCCGCTGGCCGCCAACCAGCTGGTGCAGAAGAAGCTGGCCGACATGCAGACCGAGATCACGCTGGGCCTGCAAGGCTGCCTGCAGCTGGGCCGCATGAAGGACGCCGGCACGGCGGCGGTGGAAATCACCTCGATGATGAAGCGCAATTCCTGCGGCAAGTCGCTGGACATCGCCCGCGTCGCCCGCGACATGCTGGGTGGTAACGGCATCTCGGACGAGTTCGGCATCATCCGCCACATGGTCAACCTGGAAGTGGTCAATACCTACGAAGGTACGCACGACATCCACGCGCTGATCCTGGGCCGCGCCCAGACCGGCATCCAGGCGTTCCAATAAACCGCTGGACGTAAAAAAACCCGCCGGCACTGAACGCGATCTTGAGCGCGTTCAGGCTGGCGGGTTTTTTTCGCTCAGCTTTTTAGAAGCCTTTGAAGTTGTAGCCCACGCTGACGCTGACCGCCAGCGGATCCAGGCGCACGTCCTGGGTCTGGCCGGTCGAGAAGTGCACCATGGTTTTCAGCTTGGTCTTGATGACCGTGGCGTCGATGAACCATTTCTCGTTGATCTTCACCGTGCCGCCGATCTGGTAGCTGACCGCCCACTTGTCGTCCAGCTTGAAGGTGGTGCCCGGGCCGCCGGTGTTCAGCAGCGCGGTCAGCTGGCCGGAGCCGGTCTCCTTCTGGAACATCGCGTAAGTGATGCCCAGGCCCACGTACGGACGGAACATCGAGTTGGCCGGCAGGAAGCGGTACTGCACGAAGGCGGTCGGCGGCAGGACTTCCGACGTGCCCAGCTTGCCCGTGCCCTGGATGGCGCCGGCGCCGATCAGGTCGTGCTTGTACGGCAGGCCCAGGTCCAGCTCGGCCGAGATATTGTCGGTCACCATGTAGGCGATCGCGAAGCGCGGCTTGGTGTCCGTGCCCACGTCGGCCTTGGTGCCCGGCAGCGCCGGCGCCGACACATCGCCCGACTCGACCTTCGGCGTGATCTTGTTGATGCCCAGCGTGCCCAGCCAGGTGCCGGCGCTTTGTTGCGCCGATGCGGCCGAGGCTACCGTCAGTGCGGCGGCCAGCGCCAGCAGTTTTACCGTGTTCTTCATATCGTCTCCTGATTTATTGTGTGGTGAGTCCGGCAGCCGCCTCCCGCAGGCGGCGGCTGCTCACGACGACTGAATTACAGCCAGCCCTTGACGACCAGCTTCTCGGCCACGTAGCGGGCCAGCAGCAGGTTGTTGAACGGCGTCGGGTGGACTTCGTCGGCGAAGGACCAGTGGCTGATATCGCCGGACTTGACGTTGCCGGCGTTGCACGCCAGCGCGCTGCCCAGCGGGTTGGTCGGCGCGGTCAGGTTGCAGGCAGGCTCCTCGACATTGGTCAGGCCGTAGGGGCCAGGGTTGGTGGCCTGGTCGTGGCTGACGGAGAACACGTCGACGATCAGCACTTTCGATTCCGCCGCCAGGCCGGTGCTCAGTGCGCCGTTGAAGGCCGAAACCATGGCGTTGATCAGCGGCTGCGAGGTGGGCTTGGCGCGCCCCGACGGCGTGGTGGCCACGTCCGGCAGGTTGTTCACGGTGACATAGTTGGCGCCGTTGGCCAGGATCTGGGTCTTGACCAGGTTGGCCAGTTCGGTACCGGCGGTGGCCATGGCCGCCACCAGTTCCGGACCGTGGGCGGCGGCGTAGTCGGCGCCGGCCTTGGCGCCGGCAGCGGTGGCGTCGGCCGTGGCCTTGGTCACCATCGGGCCGTAGACGGTCGGCGAAGCCACGGCCGAATTGCCCGGCTGGACCGCCGCGGTGCCGACAGCGACCTGGGTGATGGTGGTCTGGGTGCTGCCCGGACGGGCCGCTTCCGTTTGCGCGGCCAGGCCGATGGCGCCGGCGGCGCTGCGCGGATCGGTGGCGCCGGCGGCCAGCTGGCCGACCAGGCTGGTGACATAGGCGGTGCCGCCGGCGGCGGTGCCGGCGGCGGTGGCGTCGGCGCTCAGCTTGGTCAGGTTGAACAGCGCGTCATTGCCGCCGGCCATGACGAACACCATTTCATCGCCCTTGAACTTGCCGCCCACCGCTTTCAGGTGGTTCGCAATCTGGGTGACGACCGGGATGGTCAGCGCGCCCAGCGCGCTGCCGGTCAGCTTGTGGCCAGGGCCGACAGGATTGGTGACGCGGGCGCCGCCCTGGGCGTAGCCGTAGCAGCCGGCGTGGGCCACTTGCGGTACCGAGAAACCTTTGCTGGCATCGCCGTCGAGGCCGGTCACGGCCGCGCACGGCGCAGCCAGGCCCAATTGGGCGGCGACCAGCTCGGTCCAGTTCTTGCCGGTCAGCGTGGACGCGACCGCAGTGTTGTCGCCATTGATCGTGAATTTGCCGCCCTTGAGCGCGACGACCGTGCCGACCGCGTAGGAGCCAACATCGGACAGGCTGTCGCCGAACGACACCTGCGCGCTGTATTTGTTCTTGACAGTTTGATCGCCGGGTTTGGGATCGGTGCCGCCGCAACCTGCAAGGACGGCCAGGGTCATTGCAGCAAGTGCAAGTTTGGTATGACGCATGTTGTCTCCTAGAAAAATTTTTTTATAGTGTGATACGAACGGCCGTGCTATTCGCAACCCAACTAATATGCCAGCGTTAGCTATCGATGTATAGGGGAGCACATCAAATCCCCTGTCGTCTGTGGCTAAAAAGAACGATTGCTCGGCTTTATTTTCAAGGAGACAACTATCCGCAAATCGATTCTAGCGCGCAGGTGCAGAATCGAAGAAGTTTCTTACCTCGCGCATGCAGAATGGCGCGACCAGGCCGGCGTGATAAGCGTCGCTGACCGCCTTGTTGGCGGCCGCCGCCGAACCCGTGCTGGTCAGCGTGGACAAGCGCAGCACCTGCTTGGCGGCGGCGAATTCGGCGCGCGTGGTGCGGTACGGACCCAGCAGCGACGAATCGTCCACATCCAGCACCGTCAGCAGGCCGGAGGCCATGGCGTGGGCGCGGAAGTAATCGTTGACGGAGTCGGTATTGGCGAACGGCACCACCGGATCCTCGTTGCCGCCGCACAGCAGCAGCGGCACGGTCGGCGTGTAGGTGCGCAGGTCGTTCCTCAGCAGCCACTTGCGCAGCGGCTGGGCCGGCGTGCAGCCCAGCGGCGCGACGCTGTTGGTGTTGCAGGGGTTGGCCTTGAGGTCGGCCAGGTAGCCGTTGCGGTAGCTGGTCTTCATCAGGTGGTCGAAACCGAAGTAGGATGCATAGCCCGACGCCTGCGGCAGGGAATCCTGCGCGAACAGCACGTCGTTCGGCAGCTTGCCGGCCGCCACCAGGTCGCCCAGGCCCTGCGTGCCCGGCAGCAGCGTATCGATGCCGGGGGCGTACTTGGCTTCGTAGATGTCGTCCAGGCTGGCGTAGATGCCGGCGCCGGCGCGCTGGCCGGCGTTGATCAGCATCGGCAGGAAGCCGCTGGAACCCACCGTCGGCGCCCCGCCGTAGATGGCGTCGCCGAACTGCAGCAGCGCATACGGGCCGGACATCGGCGCCGCCGCCGCCACCGAGAATTCGCTGGCGTACTTGGTCTGCATCGCGCGCTGGGTGGCCAGCGCCACGAAGCCGCCCTGCGAGTAACCACTCACTACCAGCTTGCCGGAAGCGCTGGCGCTGATGCTGCCGAACACGCTGCGGGCGGCGCGCAAGGCGTCGATCATGTCGTTCGATTGCTGGTCGGCGTCCAGGTAGGGATGGTAGGCCAGCGACGAGCCGGCATAACCGGCGTAGTTCGGCGCCACCACGATGTAGCCCTGGGCCGCGAACATCGCCGCCACCAGCCGCACCTCGGTGGCGGACAGGTTGGACATGTCGGTGGTCTTGCGCGGCGAGGTGCCGTGCGCGTACAACATCACCGGACGGCTGCCCTGGCAGGCCGCATCCGTGCCGGAAGGCACGAGGATGGCGGTGCTGGCGTCGGTGTCGGCCGCGACCGAATCGACGGTGTGGTACTTGAGGGTGTAGGCGGTGACGGCGCAGGTCGGCGTGCCGGTCATGGAGCTGCCGAGGGGGATGGTGCCGTCCATCAGCTTCTTCATGACGGCCGGCTCGACGGTGTTGGCCATGGCGCCGTTGCCGATGGAAGCCGGCACCAGCGTGGCGCCGCCGATGGGCACGCCACGCAGCTGGAGCGGCGGCTGCGTCACCACGGCGCCGCCGGTCTGGTTGCCGGCGGAACCGCCGCCGCCTCCACAACAGGCCAGCAAGACGGCAAGGGAAATCAGGGAAAAACGGGCGGGGTTAAACATGATGCATCCTCAAATAGGGCGCAGGGCCCTATGAGGCGGCCCCTGCTGGTAGGTCAAGGTTGCCGGAACTTTTTTTGTCGAGCAACGCTTTAGCTTAGCAGAAAAGCAAGCCCATTGCATGATTTATCGCAACACTTACATTTCAGTTTTTCAGCAGGGAATCGATCACGCCGGCCGAGCCGAACACCGAACGGCGCAGGCGGTCGTTGACGCCCAGCCATGCCGCGTCCTGCGGCGGAGTCTCTACCAGGATCAGGTCGGAGCCGGTCTGGTCCATGTCGCGCAGCGCGGCGTACAGGCCGTAGGCGTAGCCGGCCGGGTCGGCCGGCAGCTGGCGCTGCGACGGTGACTGCACCGGCAGCGCGTGGCCGATCAGCGCCACCTTGATGCCGCGCGCCTGCAACTGCGCCAGCGCGGCCGTCAGCTCGGCTTGCGGCAGCATCGTCACCGGCGTGCGCGGCGCGTAGTGCGATTCCAGCGTGCCGGAAGCGCGCGGCGCGGCCTGGTCCGGCGCGGCCGGCATGGCGCCGATCACGTCGGCGATCTGCTGCGCGCTGATGTGGCCGGGACGCAGCAGCACCGGGCCGTGCGTGGCCAGGCGCGACAGGTCGACGATGGTCGATTCGATGCCGACCTGGCTGGGACCGCCTTCGAGCACGGTGCTCAGCAAGGCGCCTGTGCAGGCTTCGCCGTCGGTGGCGCCGTCGTCATGCTCGTCCAGGCCGAACTCGTCGCGCACGTGCTGCGCGGTGGTCGGGCTGACGTTGCCGAACTTGTTGGCCGACGGCGCGGCCACGCCACCCTTGCCGCCCTTGAAGGCGCTCAGCAGGGCGATCGCGACCGGGTGTGAGGGGCAGCGGATGCCGACCGTATCCTGGCCGCCGGAGACGGCGTCGGGGATGTGGCTGGCGCGTTTCAGGATCAGGGTCAGCGGGCCGGGCCAGAAGGCCGCGACCAGCTGGCGGGCTTCGTCCGGAATGTCGGCGACCCAGTAGTCGAGCGCGGCGCCGGGGGCGACGTGGACGATCACCGGATGGTCGTTCGGCCGGCCCTTGGCCTGGTAGATGCGGGCCACCGCCGCCGGGTTCTCGGCGTCGGCGCCCAGGCCGTAGACGGTCTCGGTGGGGAAGGCGACCAGGCCGCCCTCCTCCAGGATCGTCGCCGCCGCCGCGATGGCGGTGTGGTCGGCTACCGTTGCGGCCTGCTGCTTCACGGTGCGATGCCCAGGATGGCGCAGGCGGCGTCGAGCTGCTGCTGCGCTTGCGCCAGGGTCGGCGCGATGAAGGTCAGGTGGCCCATCTTGCGGGCGCGGCGCGGATCGTCCTTGCCGTACAGATGCAGGCAGGCGCCCGGCAGCGCCAGCACCTGGTCCCAGGCCGGCTCCCGCGTGGCGTCGCTGTCGTCGGTGAACCAGACGTCGCCGAGGATGTTGAGCATCACGGCAGGCGAATGCTGGCGCACATCGCCCAGCGGCAGGCGGGCCATGGCGCGCACCTGCTGCGCGAACTGGCTGGTGACGCAGGCATCCATCGTGTAGTGGCCGCTGTTATGCGGACGCGGCGCCATCTCGTTGACCACCAGGCTGCCGTCGGTGAGCACGAAGAATTCGATGCACAGCACGCCGACATAACCGAGCTCGGCAACGATGGCTTGCGCCGCCTGTTGCGCGACCTTGGCGCTGGCTTCCGACACGTTCGGGCCGGGCACGGTGGTGGTGAACAGGATGCCGTCGCGGTGGACGTTCTCGGCGATCGGGTAGACCACCGATTCGCCGTCGGCGCCACGGGCGGTCAGCACCGATACTTCGTAGGCCAGCGGCAGCATCTTCTCCAGCAGGCAGGTGACGCCGTCCATGCTGTCGAAGGCGGCGCGCACATCCTCGCGGCTGCGCACGCGGACCTGGCCCTTGCCGTCGTAGCCCATGCGTACCGTCTTCAGGATGCCGGGCAGCAGGTCGTCGCCGATGGCGTCGATGTCCGCATGCGTGGCGATCACCTTGTGCGGCGCCGGCATCACGCCCGACTTGGGCGCGCACTCGACGAAGAAGCGTTTCTCGGCGATGCGGTCCTGCGCCACCGACACGCCATGCGCGTTCGGCGCGACAAACACTTGCTGCGCCAGGCGCGACAGGCTGTCGGACGGCACGTTCTCGAATTCGGTGGTGACGGCCAGGCATTGCGCGGCCAGCGCGTCGAGGCCGGCGGCATCGCTGTAGCCGGCTTCGACCAGGCGCTGCGCGACCTGCCCTGCGGGACAGTCGGCCGCCGGTTCCAGCACGGCCACTTGATAACCCATGCTTTGTGCGGCCTGGGCAAACATGCGGCCGAGCTGACCACCGCCCATCACACCCAGCCAGGCTGGCGGATTGGCGGCTGGCAGAATTGGTGAAAACTGCGGGGGTAACGGATTACTCATTTATTCCAGCGGTAAAGTCATGGCCTTGGCGGCTTCGGTTTGCGTGACACGGAATGCTTCCAGCTTGTCGGCCAGCGCGTCGTCGTTGGCGGCGATCATCGCCACCGCCGTCAACGCGGCGTTGGCGGCGCCGGCTTCGCCGATGGCGAAGGTCGACACCGGCACGCCCTTGGGCATCTGCACGATGGACAGCAGCGAATCCTCGCCGCGCAGATACTTGGACGGCACCGGCACGCCCAGCACCGGCACGATGGTCATCGCGGCCACCATGCCAGGCAGGTGGGCCGCGCCGCCGGCGCCGGCGATGATGGCGCGCAAGCCGCGAGCGCGGGCGCTCTTGGCGTAGGCGTACATCTCGTCCGGCATGCGGTGCGCGGAAATGACTTGCGCTTCATACGGCACGCCGAACTGCTTGAGGATGGCGACCGCGTTCTGCATCACGTCCCAGTCCGACGACGAACCCATGATGACGCCGACCAATGGCTTGTTCTGCTCGCTCATATCAGGCCTTCAACTTCTGGCCGGTCAGGCGCTCGATGGCTTCGAAGTACTTGGCCTGGGTTTTTTCGATCACCTCGGCAGGCAGCGCCGGCGCTGGTGCGGTTTTGCCCCAGGTCAGGGTTTCCAGGTAGTCGCGCACGAACTGCTTGTCGAACGACGGCGGCGACATGCCAGGCTGGTACGAATCCGCAGGCCAGAAGCGCGAGGAATCGGCGGTCAGCACTTCGTCCATCAGGTGCATGACGCCGTTTTCGTCCAGGCCGAACTCGAACTTGGTGTCGGCGATGATGATGCCGCGCGTGGCGGCGTAGTCGGCGGCGGCCTTGTACAGGGCGATGCTGACGTCGCGCATCTTGGCGGCCAGTTCGGCGCCGATGCGGCTTTCCATGTCGGCGTAGCTGATGTTCTCGTCGTGCTCGCCCAGGTCGGCCTTGGCGGCCGGGGTGAACAGCGGCTCAGGCAGCTTCTCGGCCTGTTGCAGGCCCGCAGGCAGCTTGATGCCGCAGATGCTGCCGGTGTCCTGGTAATCCTTCCAGCCCGAACCGATGATGTAGCCGCGCACCACCGCCTCGACCATGATCGGCTTCAGGCGCTTGGCGACCACGGCGCGGCCCTTGACCTGCTCCACTTCGTCGGCGGCGACCACGGATTCCGGCGCCACGCCGGTCAGGTGGTTGGGCACGATGTGGCCGAGTTTCTCGAACCAGAAATCGCTCATCTGGTTCAGGACCATGCCCTTGCCGGGAATAGGCTCGTTCATGACGACGTCGAACGCCGACAGGCGGTCGGTGGTGACGATCAAAATCTTGTCGTCGCCGACAGCGTAGTTGTCGCGGACTTTGCCGTGGCCGAGGAGTGGCAGGGACTTGATGGAGGTCTGGTAAAGGCTGTTCATAGCGGGAGGTGGATAGACTAGCGGTATAGAAAAGCGAAAACCGGCGCAGGGAAAACCTTGCTAGCCGGTCAAGAGAGTTGGACCGATTCCCGAGAGAATCGATCCGTTCCAAAACAGAATTTTACTTCACAATCTGCGACAGCTCGCCGGCCTTGTAGCGCTCGGCCATTTTTTCCAGCGGGATGACCTTGATCTTCGACGCCTGGCCTTCGCAGCCGAACGACTGGAAGCGGGCGCGCACGATCAGCTCGGCAGCGGCGCGGGCTGGCTTCAGGAAGTCGCGCGGGTCGAATTTCGACGGGTTCTCGAACAGGAACTTGCGGGTGGCCGCGGTCATCGCCAGGCGGATGTCGGTGTCGATGTTGATCTTGCGGACGCCGTGACGGATGCCTTCCTGGATTTCTTCGACTGGCACGCCGTAGGTTTCCTTCATGTCGCCGCCGAATTCGCGGATGATGGCCAGCAGCTCCTGCGGCACCGACGACGAACCGTGCATCACCAGGTGGGTGTTGGGGATGCGGGCGTGGATTTCCTTGATGCGGTCGATGGCCAGGATGTCGCCGGTCGGCTTGCGGGTGAACTTGTAGGCGCCGTGCGAGGTGCCGATGGCGATCGCCAGCGCGTCGCACTGGGTGCGCTGCACGAAGTCGGCGGCCTGGGCCACGTCGGTCAGCAGCATTTCGCGGGTCATGGTGCCTTCGGCGCCGTGGCCGTCTTCCTTGTCGCCCTTCATGGTTTCCAGCGAACCGAGCACGCCCAGTTCGGCTTCCACCGTGACGCCGATGGCGTGCGAGAACTTGACCACTTCTTTCGATACTTCGACGTTGTACTCGTACGAAGCGACCGACTTGCCGTCGGCTTCCAGCGAGCCGTCCATCATCACCGAGGTGAAGCCGGAGCGGATCGCGGCCTGGCAGACCGCAGGCGACTGGCCGTGATCCTGGTGCATGACGACCGGGATGTGCGGGTAGGCTTCGACGGCGGCGTCGATCAGGTGGCGCAAGAAGGCTTCGCCGGCATATTTGCGGGCGCCGGCCGAGGCTTGCATGATGACCGGGCTGTTCAGGGCGTCGGCGGCGGCCATGATGGCCTGCACCTGCTCCAGATTGTTGACGTTGAACGCAGGGATGCCATAGCCGTTTTCAGCGGCGTGGTCCAGCAGTTGACGCATGGATACGAGGGACATGGTAATACTCCAAACAATAAAAAAACCTTGCCGAAGCCGTGCACCATGCTCCGTCATCCCCGCGCAGGCGGGGATCCATGCTGAGGATCAAATCAACTCGGCATGGATTCCCGCCTGCGCGGGAATGACGTATCTATGCGTACCCAGCTATCGAACTATTTAGTAAATTCTCCAACCTTGACGATCTTCAGCGCATTGGTGCCGCCGACCTGGCCCATCGGCTCGCCCCAGGTGACGACGATCATGTCACCCTTCTTGACGATGCCGTACTCGACCAGCAAATCTTCCGCCTGCTTCAGCACTTCCGCGCTGCCGGCTTTTTGCAGCAGATTGTAGGCCTTCACGTTGCGGTACAGCGCCACCTTGCGCTGGGTCGTCACGCTCGGCGTCAGCGCGAAGATCGGCGTGTCGATGTTGTGGCGGCTCATCCACAGCGCGGTCGAGCCGGACTCGGTCAGCGCCACGATGGCCTTCACCGCCAAATGGTGCGCGGTGAACAGCGCAGCATAGGCGATCGACTGGTCGATCCGGGTGAAGGTCGCATTGAGGAAGTCGGCGTCGAGCTTGTTGTACTCGGACTGCTCGGCTTCCACGCAAATGGCGGCCATCATTTCCACCGTTTCAATCGGATAACGGCCCGACGCGGTTTCCGCCGAGGTCATCACCGCATCCGTGCCGTCCAGCACCGCGTTGGCCACGTCCGACACTTCGGCGCGGGTCGGCACGGCGTTGAAGATCATCGACTCCATCATCTGGGTCGCGGTGATCGCCAGCTTGTTCGACTCGCGCGCCATGCGTATCATGCGCTTCTGCAGCGCCGGCACCGCCGCGTTGCCCACTTCCACCGCCAGATCGCCACGGGCCACCATGATGCCGTCGGAAGCGTCGAGGATCTCCTGCAGCACAGGGATCGCTTCGGCGCGCTCGATCTTGGCGATCATCAGCGGCTTGTGGCCGAACGGCTCGCCGGCGATATTGGCCAGCTGGCGCGCCATTTCCATATCGGTCGCGCTTTTCGGGAACGAGATCGCCAGATAATCGCACTGGAAACTCATTGCCGTCTTGATGTCTTCCATGTCCTTGGCGGTCAGCGCCGGCGCGGTCAAGCCGCCGCCCTGGCGATTGATGCCCTTGTTGTTGGACAGTTCGCCGCCGATTTTCACGGTGGTGTAAATCTCATGGCCGACGATCTTGTCGACCACCAGCACGATCAAGCCGTCGTTCAGCAGCAGCTTGTCGTCGGCGCGCAAATCCTGCGGCAGCGCCTTGTAGTCCAGGCCGACGCGTTCCTGGTTGCCCAGTTCGCCGTTTTCGCCCCATTTCGCGTCCAGGATGAATTTATCGCCGTTCGCAAGGTCAATCTTACCATTTTCAAACTTGCCGACGCGGATTTTAGGACCCTGCATGTCGGCCATGATCGCCACTTCGCGGCCGCACTCGGCTGCCGCTTCGCGCACCAGGCGGGCGCGGTCGATGTGATCCTGCGCCTTGCCATGCGAGAAATTCAGGCGCACGACATCGACGCCCGCACGTATCATTTTCACCAGGACGTTGAAGTCAGTGGAGGCTGGGCCGATCGTTGCAACAATTTTGGTACCACGGGACATAGGATTCCTTGAGCGTTGGGTCATGCGAACAGTCCCCGCAAAGGCGGCGGGGACGCGGAAGAGCTGCGCTGTTTGTGGTGGCAAGGCCGGAATTTTGTAGCAAAGCTACAAAATTCTGACCATTCCCAGGCATTAACTTGATTTTACTGTTAATTTGCTACACCGCACGACCGTGCTTTTATACCGTGTATTTACTGCGCCGCAGCACGCTGCGTCAAAATCTCCACCGCAGGCAGGGTCTTGCCTTCCAGGAACTCCAGGAAGGCGCCGCCGCCGGTCGAGATGTAGCCGATCTGCTCGGTGATGTGGTACTTGGCGATGGCCGCCAGCGTGTCGCCGCCGCCGGCGATCGAGAACGCTTTCGAAGCCGCGATGGCCAGCGCCAGCGTCTTCGTGCCTTCGCCGAACTGGTCGAACTCGAACACGCCGACCGGGCCGTTCCAGACGATGGTGCCGGCGGCGCCGATCTGCGCGGCCAGGATGGCGGCGGTTTTCGGGCCGATGTCCAGGATCATGTCGTCGTCGGCCACATCGGCCACATCCTTGATGGTGGCGGCGGCGGTCGGCGAGAATTCCTTGGCGCAGACGACGTCGACCGGGATAGGCACTTGGGCGCCGCGCTTGGCCATGATCTCGATGATGGCCTTGGCTTCCTCAACCAGCTCGTTTTCCACCAGCGACTTGCCGATGTTCAGGCCGACGGCCTTCATGAAGGTGTTGGCGATGCCGCCGCCGACGATCAGGTTGTCGACCTTGTCGGCCAGCGCCTTCAGGATGGACAGCTTGGACGACACCTTGGAACCGGCGACGATGGCCAGCAGCGGACGGGCCGGGGCGCCCAGCGCCTTGCCCAGCGCGTCCAGCTCGGCGGCCAGCAGCGGGCCGGCCGAGGCGACCGGCGCGAACTTGGCGATGCCGTGCGTCGACGCTTCGGCGCGGTGCGCGGTGCCGAAAGCGTCGTTGACGTAGATGTCGCACAAAGCGGCCATTTTCTGCGCCAGTTCGTCGCTGTTCTTCTTCTCGCCCTTGTTGACGCGTACGTTTTCCAGCAATACCACTTGGCCGGCTTGCAGGTTTTCCAGGCCGGCGCCGTCCACCCAGTTCTGTTTCAGCTCGACCGGCTGGCCCAGCAGCTCGGCCAGGCGCGCGGCGACCGGCGCCAGGCTGTCTTCCGGCTTGAACTCGCCTTCGGTCGGGCGGCCCAGGTGGGACGTGACCATGACCTTGGCGCCGGCGGCCGCGGCAGCCTTGATGGCTGGAACGGAAGCGCGGATGCGCGTATCTTCGGTGATATTGCCGCTATCATCCTGCGGCACGTTCAAGTCGGCGCGGATGAAAACGCGCTTGCCTTGCAGCGCATTCTGGGCGATGAGATCTTGCAGACGGATGAAGTTCAAAACAGCGGACATGGCTACCCAAAGGTCGAGTTGAGGAAAGAGCGCTATTTTACCGCAAGGACGGGGTGATTTATCTGTTATTAAAATACATGGATCAGCCGCAAAACCGTGTAAAAGCCCATGCCGAACACAATCGTCTGCAACATATTTCGGCGCAGCAAGTAAAAAATCGTCGCCACGATGCCTGATACCAGTTTGAGATTGCTCAAATCGAGCAGCGGGTGGCTGTCGACCAGCACCAGGTCCGGCGCGACGATGGCCGCCAGCGCGCAGGCCGGCGCGTAGCGCAGCATTTCCTGCACCCGCTTGGGGATGGTGATGTGCTGGCCGATCAGCCAGAACGAGCTGCGCGTGGCGGCGGTGGCCAGCGCCAGCACGCCGATCACGGCCCAGATTTCCCAATCAGCCATGGTGTTTTCTCCATTTTTCGACGCCCTCTTCGACCGCCATCGAGGTCAGCATGCCGACCAGCACGGCCAGCAGCAGGCCCAGCTTGTACGGCAGGCCGGCCGCCAGCACCGACACCACGCCGGCCACCAGCACGCCGCACAGCGCGGGGCGGCCCACCATCAGCGGGATCATCACGCAAATGATGGCCAGCGTGCCGGCAAAGCCCAGCCCCCATTCGGTGGGCACGGCGCTGCCGAGGAAGATGCCGGCGATCGAGCCTATCTGCCAGGCGGCCCAGTTCGGGTACAGCAGGCCCTTCAGATAGGACAGCTTGCCCACCTGCGGCGCCTCGGTCGGGTATTTTTGCAGGAACAGGGCCACCGTCATGTCGCCGGCCACGTAGCCGAGCACGAAGCGCTTGCGCCACGGCAGGTGGGCGAAGTGCGGCGCCAGCAATGCCGAGAAGATCACGAAACGCAGGTTGACCACGAAGGCGGTGGCGAAGATGACCCAGATCGGCGAATGCGAGGCGATCAGCGGCAGCGCGGCCAGCTGGGCCGATCCGGCGAACACCAGCAAGGTCATGCCCAGCGCCTGCGGCACGGTCAGCCCGCTCTTGACCATGGCGATGCCGACCACCAGGCCCCAGGCGCCGATGCCGAACAGGGTGGGCGTGCCGGTCTTCAAGCCTTCGCGCCACGAGGGTTCGTGGTGCTCGGCGACGTAGGGCTGGGGAGGTGCGCTGCTTAAATCGGTCATGTGCGTAGTCGTGTGTCATTCCTGCCACATAGCAGGCCGCACCGGGGTTGTAGAGGCGCTATTTTACCGATGATTTTTGCTCAATGCGCGAATCCGTTAAAATCGTGGTTTTCCTCAGCCTTTCGGAGCACAAGAATATGACCAACGCCCACACGTCCGCCGCCACCAACGCAGTCGAGCTCGAAGGCAAGGATCTGCCGGCCCACTGCCCCAACCCGGCCATGCCGCTGTGGTCGTCGCACCCGCGCGTGTTCCTGGAATTCAACCACGACGGCGTCGCCAAGTGCCCATACTGCGGCACCGCCTACCGCCTGAAGCCGGGCACCGTCGTCGGCCACCACTAATCCCCGCCAGCCAGCACGCCCCGGAGCCAGCATGCCCACCAAGCGAGTCAAGCAGTTGAACGGCAGTGCCGCAGAAACCGAAGCGGCTTTTTACGACGCGCTCAACCGCGCCGACCTGGACACCCTGATGTCCCTGTGGGCCGACGACGACGAGATCGTCTGCGTGCATCCCGGCGAGCCGCGCCTGATCGGGCACGCGGCGATCCGCACTTCGTGGGCGGCGATCCTGGAGCACGGCGGCCTGCACATCGTGCCGACCCAGCTGCATGAAACCCACAATCTGATGAGCTCGGTGCACACCGTGGTCGAGGGCACGGCCGCCGGCGGCGAGGCTGCGCACCTGGTCGCCACCAACGTCTATGTCAAGACGCCGCGCGGCTGGCGCATCGTGCTGCACCATGCTTCGGTGGCGCCGGGACCGGCGCCGGCGGACAGCCACAGCCAGATCCTGCACTGATCGCCGCCTGATAGAACCCGCCGTGAAGTACAACGCTCCCTTCTGGCTGCCCAGCGGCCATCTGCAAACCATCTACCCCGCCCTGTGCATCGCCAAGCCGGCGGTGCAGTTCCGGCGCGAGCGCTGGGAGGCGCCGGACGGCGATTTCGTCGATGTCGATTTCGTCGACGGCCAGCCCGGCCAGCCTTTCGTGGTGCTGTTCCACGGCCTCGAAGGCTCGTCCGACAGCCACTACGCGCGGGCACTGATGGCCGCCGTGGCGGAGCGCGGCTGGTCGGGCGCGGTGCCGCATTTTCGTGGCTGCTCCGGCGAGCCCAACCGCGCACCGCGCTTCTACCATTCCGGCGACGCCGCCGAGATCGACTGGATCGTGCGCCGCCTGCATGCGCGCAGCAGCGGCAAGTTCTACGCCACCGGCGTCTCGCTGGGCGGCAATGCGTTGCTGCGCTGGCTGGGCGAGTCGCAGCACCAGGCCGACTTCGTCGACGCCGCTTGCGCGGTATCGGCGCCGCTGGACCTGGCGCAGGGCGGCGTCTCGCTGTCGAGCGGCTTCAACATGATTTACACGCGCATGTTCCTGCAAACGCTCAAGCCCAAGTGCGTGGCCAAGCTGCAGCAATTCCCCGGCCTGTTCGACCTCGACGCACTGCACGCCGCGCGCGACCTGTACGCCTTCGACAACGTGGTGACGGCGCCGCTGCACGGCTACCGCGACACCGACGATTACTGGGACCGCGCCAGCGCCAAGCACGTGCTGAACGACATCACCGTGCCGACGCTGGTGCTGAACGCGAAGAACGATCCCTTCCTGCCGGGCCGCCATCTGCCGCAACGTGCGGCGGCCAAGGTGGTATTGGACTATCCTGCCGAGGGCGGCCATGTGGGCTTTGCGGTCGGCGGCCTGCCGGGCAAGCTGCACTGGCTGCCGCAGCGCCTGCTCAACTTCATGACGGGCGCGACCGCCACCAACGACGCACTGGCCGAACAACATGGATGACATCGTCAAGCAAGCCCTGGCCAAATGGCCGAACGTGCCCTACTGCTACGGCTGGCTGGGTCTGGATGCGCGCGGCAACTGGCGCATGCGCGACGAGCGCGCCCAGCACCTGAAGCTGCCGGGCGACAAATTGCATCATGCGGCGCTGGTGGCCTTCATCGTCCGCAACTACGCGGCCGACGAGCGCGGCTGCTGGTATTTCCAGAACGGGCCGCAGCGCGTGTATGTGCAGCTGGAGGCCACGCCCTACATCGTCCGCACCGATCCGGCGCAGGGCTGGACGCTGCACACGGGCGCGGCGCTGGGCAAGGTCGAGGAAGTGGTGCTGACGGAGACGGGCGCGCTGGTCTTGCGCAGCGGCGACGCGGTGGCGCAACTGGACGACCGCGATTTCGCGCAGGTGCTGCATCGCCTGCAGATGGACGGCGCCGCCGTCGCCGACGAGGACTTGCTGGCGTGGATGGATGGCGCCGCCACCGGCGCGCTGACGCTGGATGGCGTGGCCGTGCAGCGCGTGGTAGCCGCCGACTTGCCGGCGCGCTACGGCTACATCAGCGTACCGTCCGCCCCTGCGTAAAACTGTCGGTGTCCTGGCGCATGCGGTCGAGGCGGCTGCCTGGCGTCGCCGGTTCCGTGTCGCGGCGCATCTCCGCCTTGAACGCCGGGCGCGATTCCGCTTCACGTAAATCCTTCTTGCCCTTCTCGCCCAGCTCCTCGCGGCGACGGGCCTGCAATTCGCGTTCGCGGGCGTCGATCACGGCCTGGTCGTAGAACGAGGCGTCGGGCGCCTTGCGCGCATAGCTCAGCTGGTCCAGCGCCGACAGCACGCCGCCCTGCAACACATACGATTCGGCCAGCGCGATATGCTGCAAGGCCAGCTTGCCCTGCTTGGAATAGGCTTGCGCCAGCAAGTCGTAGGCGTCCGGGTCTTCGCGGTACAGCTGCACCTGGTCGCGCAGATAGCTGGCCGCCTGCTCCAGCTTGCCGGCCGCGATCAAGGCTTCGCCATATTGGTGGGCGATGCCGCGCGACAGCGGGAACTGCAGGTGCGCCGCTTCCGCCTCGGCCAGACCTTTCTCTATCATGGCCTTGTCGTCCGGCTGCGCCAGCTTGATCTCTATCGACGTGCTGACAAAGATCGAATCCGGCGCCGGCCGCGGGGCGGCGCTGAAGGTGCCGGCTGCGGGCGGCTTGTCGAAGGTCGCGCGCGCCTTGTCGAGCCAGGCCTGCGCGTTGGCGGTCTCGCCTTTTTTCAGCGACAGGAAAGCCATGCCGTACTGGCCGGCCGTGACCTGCTGGCGGTTCTCCTGCTTCATCTGGCCTTCGAAGAAAGTCTTGGCCTCGGCCAGGCCGTTGCTGCTGGAATCCTGCAGCACGCGCGCGCGCGAACGCACCAGGTAGAAGTCCAGGCTGTCCTGGCGCTGCTTGTACGGCTGCTCGCGGATGCGCGCCTGGATGTCGGCGATGCGCTCGGTGGTCAGCGGGTGGCTTTGCAGATAGGCCGGCACCAGGTCGCTGTAGTTGCGGGTGGCGGTCTGCATGCGCTGGAAGAAGGCCACCATGCCCGAGGTGTCGTAGCCGGCCGCGCCCATGATCTGGAAGCCGATGCGGTCGGCTTCGCGCTCGGCGTCGCGGCCGAAATTGAGTTGGCGCTGGATCGCCAGGCCCTGCCCGGCCGAGAACACGCCGATGGCCGCGTCGCCGCCGGCCTTGGACGCCAGCGCGGCCAGGATCATCGCCGCCAGCGGGATCAGCGCGTCCTGCTTCTGCTGGCCGATGGAGCGGGCGATGTGGCGCTGCGCCACGTGGCCGATCTCGTGGCCCAGCACCGACGCCAGCTCCGATTCGGACTGGGCCGCCAGCAGCAGCGCCGAGTGCACGGCGATGAAGCCGCCGGGCAGCGCGAAGGCGTTCAGCATCGGATCGCGCACGGCGAAGAAGTAGTAATCGAAGTTGGCCTCGCCGCGCGCGCCCGGGCGGGCCGCCACCAGCGAGTTGCCGAAGTTGTTCAGGTATTCGAGGATGGGGCCGTCGTCGAGGAAATCGTGGTCGCGGCGGATATCGCGCATGATTTCCTCGCCCAGCTTGCGCTCCATCAGCGGCGACAAGTCCTGGCGTTCGGTATCGCCGAGCGCGGGCAGGTTGGGAATTTTGGCGGGCGCCAGCACATCCTGGGCCATGGCCAGAGGCATGGCGACCAGCAGCGCCGCAGCGACTGCGCGCAGGCGCAGGGAGTGGGGGGAGCGTTTGGTATTCACAATGATATGATACCCGCAACTTGGGCGCTTACGCACGGCGTCCGCCGACGAATTAATTTGTTACGTTTTTCAGCCTACCATGACCATCGAAAACTCCGCCCCCGCCGACCACCTGACCCACTTCGACAGCTCCGGCCAGGCGCACATGGTCGACGTCGGCGCCAAGACGGAGACGCACCGCATCGCGCTGGCCAGCGGCACCATCCGCATGAAGCCGGAGACGCTGGCCATCATCACCGGCGGCACGGCCAAGAAAGGCGACGTGCTGGGCATCGCCCGCATCGCCGCCATCATGGCGTCCAAGCGCACCAGCGACCTGGTGCCGCTGTGCCACCCGCTGGCATTGACACGCGTGACGGTGGATTTCGAGACCGACGCCGCCGCGTCCAGCGTGCATTGCAAGGCCCAGGTCGAGACCTACGGCAAGACCGGGGTGGAAATGGAGGCGCTGACGGCGGTGCAGGTCGGCCTGCTGACCGTGTACGACATGTGCAAGGCCGTGGACCGGGGCATGGTCATGACCGATATCCGCGTGATGGAGAAGCATGGCGGTAAGTCGGGCGATTGGAGCATAACCAGCTAAGCATCTGATCTGGCTAGGGATTTTCCCCTTGGTCATCTCAGCAACTTACAGTTGGGATGCTCTCGCCTGTGCGCAGATTAAGGCCAATCCAGCACTGATATCCACGCCCTGTGCCCTTCAAGGTATAGGTGCAGTAGATTCCCCTCTTGCGTCGCTCCCTGTCGCCCTTGTCTTGGCTGCATGTATCGCGAGAATCAGGACCAATCGAATCGAATAATTCCTTGGCCGCCTGGCCTTCAAACTCCACCGTCATGTTCCGCTCGGTAGATGTTGGCGCCTCCCGCTCCGCCAGTTCGCCAGAGTAAATCGTGTAGGTCGCGCGAAGCGCCTTCCACTCCCCGGACCACTCTGCGGCACAAGCCAGGGAAACGATCATGCCGCCGCCGGCGACCGCCAGCCAGATTAGTTTTCTCATAGTCAAGGGGCTATTAGTTGGACATGAAAGTGGTCGTCGTGTTTGATCCGCTTCCTCACCACGGGTAGATTCGGCCCGTTGAAGTAGATCAGAATGACCGGGGAATAGATGCAAAATAGTTCTATCAGCCGCTGTGTGGCGTCGTGGTCGTACGCTTCATCCCACCATCTGCAAGGCTCGTGCCTGCCGTCCTTACGGATAGGTCGTATGTCCACTTCCAGCCCGCTTCGATGCGAGGCATGGTCCTTGTGCTTCGGGCCGCCGGCAAGGCTAATGTCTCCGACCCCAAACTTCCGATCATCGATTAGCTGCCATTCCCTTTCGACCCACAGGATGGCGGTAAGCATTGTGGCGTTCGCATACTGATAGGCGCCTTTGCTTGGTTTGCCGTCAAGCCTGCCGTACACGTAGTAGCCGGCGTCTTCCGGCGCTTGAGGAACCATAAAGTAACGCCGCGAGTCCTGCGGTTCTTGTTCTTGGTTCATGGTGGACCTCAGACAACTTTGTTGGCCGCTAAGTCCCAACCACCCGACGTATTGCCGCCGGCACCGCCGCCGATTTTCTGCTGCGTGTACTTGTGCTTGATCTTGGAGAACTTCAAAGCAAAGCTGTCATGCAGGATATCGCCTTCATGGACCATTTGATTGATACTACCGATCAGTACGTTTTCCAATTCAACTTCGTAGTACCTGACACGCTCCCCCTGTCCATCAGCGCGCATGAACTCCAACTTCGCTTTGGCGATCGTTTTACCAGCGGAGCAAAGTTGCATCAAAATCGGCGAGGAAAGATCGGCTAGCTTGGTGAGCGCGATGCTGCGGTGCTCGCAACGTTCGGCCGTGTGGCCGCCAGCGGTCGATGACGTGGCGCTCTTGGGCTGTTCGACGCCCAAGTGGGCCGAGCTAATTTCGATCCAGCCTGTATGCGCGGAGTCCGTCGATTCGCCTTTGACGCCGTCAATTTGCAGATACACATCGATTGCCATGGTTACTCTCCGTTATGTAGATGACGGTGCAAGTATTGACGACTGCTGCATTGGTGGCATTGCGCCTTATCAGGCGCCGTCAAATACACAGTCCAGGACAGATACAGATCACGGCACGGTGATCTATAATTTATCGTCCAGCGGTTCACTCGGGAGGTCGCCATGCAACGTCGTTCAAAAACGCATGATCCAAACCCGGCCGTGCCCAACGCACAGGCGGCATCGGCTGATATCGCGGCGAAAGTTGATGCACGCAAAAACGCCATCGCTGCGGCCTTCGGAATCTTGAAAGGCAAGGGTGTGTTCCCTGAAGACGGATTGGACTATCAGCTAGAGATCAGGGCAGAACAGGATTAGCTCGGCAATTTCCTGATTAACGCCCGAGAACAGCAAAGTCCATCTCCGTAGCCCTGCCCCCATTTACTCAGAAATGCAACGTTTTTCAGCGTTGCATCGCCGCCAACGTGCAAGTCTGCGACCAATCAGCAACCTCGCGTATTGTCTGATTGTTACCTTTGCATAGCGCGTATATAATAAATGTTGCTGAAGTAATTTTTTGACGTAGGCCTCACCGTACCCGCCTCGCGCATACGAGAAAGAATTTGAATGAGCAGCAACCCTCCTCCACCGAGCGAAGCCAAGACTCAGGAATACGAATTCGAACAGATGAACCTGCAGGTGGGCGGCAGGATTCAGTTCATTACTCATCGCACCATCAAGCCTATCCAGCACTTCTCCACGCTGATCGGCTGGGTCAAGGACGAGTATATGATCGTCAAGGTTCCTTTCGAGAATGGCGCTCCGATCGCCCTCAATGACGGCGACAAGCTGACCATCCGCGTCTTCTCCGGTGTGAACGTGTGCTCATTCTCCTGCGTCGTGCAGCGCGTGTTCCCACGGCCGCTGTTCTATGTCCACCTGTCCTTCCCGGTATCGATCCAGGGCACCAGCCTGCGCGCGGCGATGCGGGTCAAGGTCGATATCCCGGCCCAGGTGACGTCGCCGGCCGGCACCACTTCGGTGTTCCTGGTGAACCTGAGCGTGTCCGGCGCGCTGATCGAGTCGGCCAAGAAACTGTCCGAGGACGAGGCCCAGGTCGGCCTGTCCTTCTACCTGATCGCCCAGCCCGGCAACCGCCAGGTGCGCATCAATCCGAATGCCACCATCCGCAACATCAACGTGGTCAAGCCGGCCACCAGCGACAAGGCCGAGGTGTTCACCTACGGCGTGCAGTTCATCGACCTGGACCCGGTCCACTACACCATGCTGCAAAACCTGACTTACGAGGCGCTGATCGCCGACCGACAGAAGATCGTCTGAAACGAAAAAAACCGGCCGAAGCCGGTTTTTTTTCGCCCACAACCTGGATTATGGCAGGACGTTGTTCTTCGTCAGAGCTTGCGACGCTGCGGTGTTGGTAACGGTGGTGGTCACGTTCCAGGTCACGTTAGCTGCACCGGCGGCGATGGTCGGGGTGAAGGTCGCGGTTTTGCCGTCGATGTCTTTGCCGACGCCGGTGGCGAAGGTTTCAACAATCACGCCGTCGGTAACGGTGGCGCCGGAAACTTCCTTGGTCGGGGTGAAGGTTGGCACACCTTTAGCGCCGGCGTTGCAACCGGTCAGATCCCCTCCACCTTCCTGGGCGCACAGTGCCACCGCAGTCTTGATCGAGTCGATCGCGCCCTGGGCATTCGCCATCTTGGCTTTCACCGTGTAGTCGCTGTACGCCGGGATCGCCACGGCGGCCAGAATACCGATAATGGCAACCACGATCATCAGTTCGATCAGGGTGAAGCCGGCTTGTGCTTGTTTCTTCATCATTTTCATGGATTTCATTTTCGACTCCTGGGGGTGTGTTGAACATCAAAATTTGGTAGGACACTTAGCTATGAGCAATTGGTGTGCCACCCCATTTTTCAGGTCCAAACCCGCCAAATCTGCCAAAAACTGTCGCTTTCCGCCGCCCGGACTGCCGTTTTTTGTCAGTCGCGACGCCGCAATTTGTCAGCCGGCCAGCCCGCTGACAAATATTGTCAGGCGATGCGGAAGGCCATGTGCGTGCCGCCCAGGTCGATCACGTCGCCATGGTTCAAACGCTGCGGCTGCTTGCCGAGGGGGATGTCGTTGACCAGCGGCGCCTGCGCGCCCTCCTGGTGGGTGATGGTGTAGGCGTCCGGGTGGCGATGGATCACCACCACCTGCACGCCGGCGCGGCCGAGCGTGGTCTGCGGCTTGGTCAGCGCCATTTGTTTTCCGGCATTGTTGCCGTTTAAGACTTCGATCTGCGCCAGCACCGGCGCCGCCGCCATCATCGGCCGCACGCCGTCGGCGATGAACTCGACCTGGAACTTGGCCATTTTGATCACATCCTGGTGTTGCAGGAAGTGCTTGCCGATGCGGTGGCCGTTGACGAAGGTGCCGTTGGTGCTGTGCAGGTCTTCCAGAAAAGAATCGTCGAGAATGGTGACGATGACCGCATGGTCGCCGCTGACGGCCGGATGCGTCAGCACGATGTCGTTGCGCGGGTGACGGCCGATGGTCATCCGCTCCTTGCTCAGTTGTATTTGCTGTTCTAGCTGTCCGTCGCGCGAGATGAGGATCTTCGCCAATCTGTTCTCCAAATGAAAAAGGGGAGCCGAAGCTCCCCCATTATTCCACATTCAAGCCGGCTGTTATTACAGCATGGCTTTCAGCAGACGCGCCATTTCGGACGGGTTTTTGGTAACGGTGATGCCGCAAGCTTCCATGATTTCCAGTTTGGCTTGTGCGGTGTCAGCGCCGCCGGAGATCAGCGCGCCGGCGTGGCCCATGCGCTTGCCCGGAGGAGCGGTAACACCGGCGATGAAGCCGACGACCGGTTTTTTCATGTTGTCTTTGATCCAGTAAGCCGCGTTGGCTTCGTCCGGACCACCGATTTCGCCGATCATGATGACCGCGTCGGTATCAGGATCGTCGTTGAACATCTTCATGACGTCGATGTGCTTCAGACCGTTGATCGGGTCGCCGCCGATGCCGACTGCCGACGATTGGCCCAGGCCCAGTGCGGTCAGCTGACCGACTGCTTCATAGGTCAGGGTGCCCGAACGCGAAACCACGCCGATACGACCCTTCTTGTGGATGTGGCCTGGCATGATGCCGATCTTGATTTCGTCAGGGGTGATCAGGCCTGGGCAGTTAGGGCCCAGCAGCAGGGTTTTCGAACCCGCTTTAGCCATGCGATCTTTCAAAGCCATCATGTCGCGGACAGGGATGCCTTCGGTGATGCAAATGGCCAGATCCATTTCAGCTTCGACAGCTTCCCAGATCGCGGCGGCCGCGCCTGCTGGCGGTACGTAGATGACCGACACGTTGGCGCCGGTTTCTTTTTTCGCTTCGGTAACGTTAGCGAAAATAGGAATGCCTTCGAAATCTTCGCCGGCTTTCTTCGGGTTCACGCCTGCAACGAAAGCAGCTTTGCCGTTCGCGTAGTCGCGGCAACCGCGGGTGTGGAATTGACCGGTTTTGCCGGTAATACCTTGGGTAACGACTTTGGTATCTTTATTGATCAGAATGGACATGTTGATTCCTTAATTAAGCTTGACCGGCAGCGGCGGCGACTACGCTCTTCGCTGCATCTTCCATGGTGTCGGCTGCGATGATAGGCAGACCGGAATCGGCCAGCATCTTCTTGCCCAGGTCTTCGTTGGTGCCCTTCATGCGCACCACCAGTGGCACGTTCAGCGACACGGCTTTGACCGCGGTGATCACGCCTTCGGCGATCACGTCGCAGCGCATGATGCCGCCGAAGATGTTCACCAGGATGGCTTTCAGGCCTGGGTTTTTCAGCATGATCTTGAACGCTTCGGTTACTTTCTCAGCCGTGGCGCCACCGCCTACGTCCAGGAAGTTGGCTGGCTCGCCGCCGAACAGCTTGATGGTGTCCATGGTAGCCATGGCCAGGCCGGCGCCGTTCACCAGGCAGCCGATGTTGCCGTCCAGGGAGATGTAGGCCAGGTCGAATTTCGATGCTTCGACTTCAGCTGGATCTTCTTCGTCCAGATCGCGGTAAGCGACGATTTCCGGTTGACGGAACAGCGAGTTGGCGTCGAAGTTGAACTTGGCGTCCAGAGCGATGACCTTGCCCGAACCGGTCAGGATCAGCGGGTTGATTTCGGCCAGCGACGAGTCGGTTTCCCAGTAGGCTTTGTACAGGCCTTGCAGGTTGGTGACGGCGTCGGCGATCGAAGCTTCCGGCACACCGATCTTGGCGGCGATGCCAGCGGCTTCAGCGTCGGTCAGGCCGATCGATGGATCGATGGCGATCGAGTGCAGCAGTTCCGGGTGGGACTCGGCAACTTCTTCGATGTCCATGCCGCCTTCGGAGGAAGCCATCAGCACAACGCGCTGCGATACGCGGTCGGTGACCAGCGAAACGTACAGTTCTTTCTTGATGTCCGCGCCTTCTTCGATCAGCAGGCGGCGTACTTTCTGGCCTTCAGGGCCGGTCTGGTGCGTGACCAGCTGCATGCCCAGGATCTGCTCGGAGAATTCTTTAACTTGTTCCAGCGATTTGGCGACTTTAACGCCGCCGCCTTTACCACGGCCACCGGCGTGGATTTGTGCTTTCACAACCCAGACCGGACCGCCCAAGGTTTCAGCAGCTTTGACTGCTTCTTCAACGGACATGCACGGAATACCGCGCGGAACCGTCACTCCGAATTTTCGGAGGATTTCTTTGCCTTGATACTCATGGATTTTCATGCTGGCTTCCCTTCTGATGCTGATGTGTAAAAATCGGTTGATACTGCGAAATGTGTGAATCTAGTAAGCAGAGATTGCTACGCGCCACCTGGTGCTGCTTTGGCCACCCAGCGCGGGTAAAACTGCGCCACTGCCGCACCGTCGGTGCGCAGGGCATGGCATTTGTCGAGTTGAAACGGCTTGTGGCGCGGCACGCCGTCGTTTTCGGTCGCCGCGTCGTTGGTCGACCAGACATCGTTGGCGAACGCCTGCACCGCGGCCGTGGGCAGGATCTGCGCCAGTTCGGTCAAATGGGTGCAGCCGGAAGTACCGGCCAAGCGTTGCTTGAGCTCGTGGCGGAAACCCTTCATCAGGTTCAGGCCTACCAGCTGTTTTTTGTAATCGGGGGCAATGGTGTCGCAGTGGCCGGGATAGGGAACGGCATCGGATGCGGCTTCGGCATCGACGATGGTCAGTTGCAGATCGACGGTCAAACGCAGGTGCAGGTCATGCAGGGGGGTGCCGGCAGCGCGCGGGCCGGAGGCCAGCATGGTGTCGATGACTTTGATATCGGTGATATGGGCGTCAAGATCCCACAGCCCGTCATCGCGTGCGTACGCTTGGACGGCAATTGCGCGCGTGTGCCGGAGCGCACGTCGGGTAACTGGAGTTGACAGGGACATAAGACCGATGCCGCTCTCGCGGCAGAAATTTAGTAAGCAGCCATGTGCTGATCGCACGTGTCCGCAGCTTCTACGGACAACTACCGCACCTGCGGCGCTGCAAAAACCCCAAAAGTGTAGCACATCGGTGCCTCAAGTTGCGTCAGAACATAACTTTGAGCGCTGAAAATGGCGGTTTTAAGAGCTTTTTGGCAAGAAATTCACCAGTCTTATTTCAGTCATGGAAACATTGCATGGTGCGGCGCGGCAAGGTTCTAGTCGTCTTCCGGGGCGCCCTTGAGCGCGGTCTGCACGGCGCGCTGGGAAAATCCCCGTTGCAGCAGGAAGCGCATCTGCTTGTTGCGTTCCTGTGGATCGGCGGCCACGGTGCCGAACTTGCGGTTCCAGACTTCGACGCAGCGCTCGGTCTCGCCTTCGGCCAGACCGGCCTTCAATTCCTGCAATTCCTCGCCCTTGATGCCGTGGCTTTGCAGCTCGGCGACGATGCGGCTGTTGCCGAAGCGGGCCGAACGGCGGTGGATCAGCGCTTCGGAGAAGCGCTCCTGCGACAGCCAGTTGTTCTTTTCCAGCAGGTCGAGCAGGGCTTCGACGTCGTCGCCCTCTTCCGCGTAGCGCGCCAGCTTGCGGGCCAGCTCCATGCGGCTGTGTTCGCGCATCGACAGATAGCGCAGGGCGCGGCCCTTCAGGCTAAGTTGCGGTGCTGCCATAAAAAACCTCTGCACAATGAGAAAACCACCGCTTGCACAGGCAAGGCGGTGGTTCGGGATAAAGCGGACGCGCTGATTACGCGGCGTCGGCCTTGTCGCCCTTGTCCGCCTTGTCGACGGACTTCAGCTTGACGACGGTGTCGCCCTTGTCGGCGGCCAGCGGCGGCAGTGCGCGCACGCCCAGCGATTCGCGGACCTTGTTTTCGATTTCCCATGCCAGCTCAGGACGCTCTTGCAGGAAGATGCGGGCGTTGTCCTTGCCCTGGCCGACGCGCTCGCCGTTGTAGCTGTACCAGGAACCGGACTTCTCGACGATCTTCGCTTCCACGCCCAGGTCCAGGATCTCGCCTTCGCGCGAGGTGCCGGCGCCGTACAGGATGTCGAAGTGCGCTTCCTTGAACGGTGGCGCGATCTTGTTCTTGACGACCTTGACCTTGGTTTCGTTACCGATCACCTCGTCGCCCGATTTGATCGAGCCGGTGCGGCGGATGTCCAGGCGCACGGAGGCGTAGAACTTCAGCGCGTTACCGCCGGTGGTGGTTTCCGGGCTGCCGAACATGACGCCGATCTTCATGCGGATCTGGTTGATGAAGATGACCAGGGTGTTGGTGCGGTTGATCGAACCGGTCAGCTTGCGCAGCGCCTGGGACATCAGGCGGGCTTGCAGGCCCGGCAGCGAATCGCCCATGTCGCCTTCGATCTCGGCGCGTGGCGTCAGCGCGGCGACGGAGTCGACCACGACCATGTCCACCGAACCGGAGCGCACCAGCGCGTCGCAGATTTCCAGTGCCTGTTCGCCGGTGTCCGGCTGCGAGATCAGCAGCTCGTGCAGGTTGACGCCCAGTTTCTGCGCGTAGCCGACGTCCAGCGCGTGTTCGGCGTCGATGAAGGCGCAGGTGCCGCCCAGTTTTTGCATTTCCGCGATGGTTTGCAGCGTCAGCGTGGTTTTACCCGACGATTCAGGACCGTAGATTTCCACCACGCGGCCGCGCGGCAGGCCGCCTACGCCCAGGGCGATATCCAGACCCAGCGAACCGGTCGACACGACCTGTACGTCCTCGATCGGCGTGTTGGCGTCCATGCGCATTACGGAGCCTTTGCCGAATTGCTTTTCAATCTGGGCCAGCGCGGCAGCCAGCGCCTTAGCCTTTTCAGATGCAGGTACAACAGCTTTTTTATCGTCCATAATGTTCTTTCAACCAGTAGGTGGGTGCAAATTCGTCGGTACAGGCAGCACTGTATAAAAAAACAGTGCTTAATGCAAGCACGATTTTTAAACAATTTTGAGATTGCACAAAAACTCGCCACCTTGCGGGAAATGAAACACAATACAAGCTTCTGCCGCCGGAGTGCTGGAGTGTCAACATTATGCGTATTTTACTTGCCGAGGATGACAGCGTACTGGCCGACGGCCTGACCCGCTCGCTGCGCCAGTCCGGCTATGCCATCGATTGCGTCAACAACGGCCAGGAAGCCGACACCGCCCTGTCGACCCAGGAATTCGACCTGCTGATCCTGGACCTGGGCCTGCCCAAGCTGTCCGGGCTGGAAGTGCTGCGCCGGCTGCGCGCCCGCGCCTCGCTGCTGCCGGTGCTGATACTGACGGCGGCCGATTCGATCGAGCAGCGCGTCAACGGCCTCGACCTGGGCGCCGACGACTACATGGCCAAGCCCTTCGCGCTGTCCGAGCTGGAAGCCCGGGTGCGGGCGCTGACCCGGCGCGGCGCCGGCGGCGGCGCCACCGTGGTCAAGCACGGCCCGCTCAGCTACGACCAGGTCGGCCGCAGCGCCTACATCAACGAACAGATGCTGGACCTGTCGGCGCGCGAACTGGGCCTGCTGGAAATCCTGCTGGCCCGCACCGGCCGCCTGGTCTCCAAGGAGCAGCTGGTCGACCACCTGTGCGAATGGGGCGAGGAAGTGAGCAACAACGCGATCGAGGTCTATGTGCACCGGCTGCGCAAGAAGATCGAGGTGGGCGGCATCCGCATCGCCACCGTGCGCGGACTGGGCTACTGCCTGGAGAAATACTCGGACGCCGCCAAGTGATACCGCCGGCCGCACCGCAACCGCCGCCGGAACTGGAGCTGGACTACCAGCCCCCGGCGGCCGAGGCCGACGACGACATCCAGCACTCGCTGTTCGGCGAGATCCTCGACTGGATGCTGGCGCCGCTGCTGTTGCTGTGGCCGATGAGCATCGCCATCACCTACCTGGTCGCCAAGTCCATCGCCAACCAGCCCTTCGACCACGCGCTGGAAGACAGCGTCACCGTGCTGGCGCAGCAGGTGCACGCGGTGGACGGCAAGGTCATCAAGGGCTTGTCCGGCCCGGCCCGCGACATCCTGCGCGCCGACGATGTCGACAGCGTCTACTTCCAGATCCAGGGTCCGCGCGGCGAACATGTGGACGGCGACCGCGACCTGCCGCCGCCGGTCATCGACGAGGACGACAAGCCGCGCGCCAGCGTGCGCTTCCGCAACGACACCATGCACGGCACGCCGGTGCGCGTGGCCTACGCCTACGTGCGGCTGGAGCGCGCCGGCGGCGACGAGCCGCAGCTGGCGCTGGTGCAGGTGGCCGAGACGCTGGAAAAGCGCGGCCAGCTGGCCAACGCCATCATCAAGGGCGTGATCCTGCCGCAGTTCATCATCCTGCCCATCGTGCTGGCCCTGGTGTGGTTTGCGCTGGCGCGCGGCCTGTCGCCGCTGGCGCAATTGCAGGAACGGATACGCGCGCGCAGCTCGGACGACCTGAGCCCGATCGCCTCCAACCAGGTGCCGGAGGAAATCTCGCCGCTGGTCAATTCGCTCAACGACATGCTGGCGCGGCTATCGTTGTCGATCGAGATGCAGAAGCGCTTCATCGCCGACGCCGCGCACCAGATGCGCACGCCGCTGGCGGGCATGCGCATGCAGTCCGAGCTGGCGCTGCGCCAGACCGACAGCGGCGAAATCCACCGCTCGCTGGAACAGCTGGCCAAGAGTTCGGAGGCGGCCACGCGCCTGGTCAATCAACTGCTGGCCCTGGCCCGCGCCGAGAACCAGCCGCAGGCCGGCACCGCCATGCTGCCATTGGACCTGTCGGAGCTGGCGCGCAGCGCGGTGCAGGACTGGGTGCCGGCCTCGTTCGCCCATCGCATCGACCTCGGCTACGAGGCGCCGGCCGCGCCGGTGCAGATCGTCGGCAATCCGACCATGTTGCGCGAGCTGCTGTCCAACCTGATCGACAACGCGCTGCGCTACACGCCGGCGGGCGGCAGCGTCACCGTGCGGGTGCGCAGCAGCGACGAGCACAGCCTGCTGGAAGTCGAGGACACCGGGCCGGGCATCGCGCCGTCCGAGCGCGCGCAGGTGTTCGAGCGCTTCTACCGCATCCTCGGCAACAGCGCCGAGGGCAGCGGCCTGGGCCTGGCCATCGTGCGCGAGATCGCCCAGCAGCACGGCGCCGAAGTCGATATCTACAACAACCCGCGCGCGCAGCAGGCCAAGCTGCCGGGCGCGCTGTTCCGGCTCAGCTTCCCGCTGCCGCCGCCAGCACCGGAAGAAGAAAGCGAACCGCCCTACTATGGCTAAGCCTCCGCTCACCCGCGCCCAGCACTGGCACAAGACGCGCCGCCTGACCGCCATCCTGCTGCTGGCCTGGCTGGCCACCGGCTTCTGCGCCGCCTTCTTCGCGCGCGAACTGACCGGGCTGAGCGTGTTCGGCTGGCCGCTGTCGTTCTACCTGGCGGCACAGGGCGCGTCGCTGGTCTACCTCGCCATCCTGGCCGTCTATGCGTGGCGCATGCGGCGGCTCGACCGCGCCGCCGCGCCGGATTTACCAGAACGGCGCGCATGAAATCCCAACGCACCTTCTTCCAACGCCTGAGCAGCTACTACCTGCTGTTCACGGCCGGCTTCGCCTGCTTCCTGGTCGCGCTCGCCGTGCTGGAGCAGGAAGGCATGTCGCGCGTGTGGATCGGCTACCTGTTCATGTTCGCCACCATCGTGCTGTACGCCTCGATCGGCGTGCTGGGCCGCACCTCCAACGTGCTCGAATACTATGTCGCCGGACGCCGGGTGCCGGCCATGTTCAACGGCATGGCCACCGCCGCCGACTGGATCTCCGCCGCCAGCTTCATCAGCCTGGCCGGCGGGCTGTATCTGCACGGCTTCGACGGCCTGGCCTACATCATGGGCTGGACCGGCGGCTACTGCCTGGTGGCGCTGCTGATCGCGCCCTATCTGCGCAAGTTCAGCCAGTACACCATCCCCGACTTCCTGGCGGCCCGCTACGGCGGCGGCCACGGCGACAACCGCGGCGGCCGCGCCGTGCGCATCCTGGCGGTGGCCGCCACCATCATCGTCTCCTTCACCTACGTGGTGGCGCAGATCTACGCGGTCGGACTGATCGCCTCGCGCTTCACCGGCGTCGATTTCTCGGTCGGCATCTTCCTCGGCCTGGCCAGCATCCTGGTGTGCTCCTTCCTCGGCGGCATGCGCGCCATCACCTGGACCCAGGTGGCGCAATACATCATCATCCTGGTGGCCTTCCTGATGCCGGCGGTCTGGCTGTCCGGCAAGCACAGCGACAACCCCATCCCGCAGGTCGCCTACGGCAAGCTGCTGCCCAAGCTCAGCGCGCGCGAGCACGTGCTGCAAAACGATCCGCGCGAGGCCGAGGTGCGCGCCATCTTCCGCCAGCGCGCCGACGACTACGAAGTGCGCATCCGCAAGCTGCCGGCCTCGTGGGAGGCCGGGCGCATCGAAGTCCAGCGCAAGCTCGACAGCGTCAAGCTGCGCAACGCCTCGCTGCTCGACATCCGCAACGCCGAGCGCGCGCTGATCGCCTATCCGAAGAACGCCGACGAGGCGGCACGCAGCTGGGCCGAGGCGCGCGCGCAGAACCTGGCGCGCGCCGAGCCGATCACGCCGCACGCCACGCCCTACCCCGGCGACCAGGAAACTTCTGACATCAAGCGCAACAACTTCCTGGCGCTGGTGTTCTGCCTGATGATGGGCACGGCCGCGCTGCCGCACATCCTGATGCGCTCCTACACCACGCCGTCGGTGCACGAGACGCGCGTGTCGGTGTTCTGGACGCTGTTCTTCATCCTGCTGATCTACCTGACCATCCCGGCGCTGGCGGTGCTGGTCAAGTACGACATCTACAGCGCGCTGGTCGGCAGCGACTATGCCCACCTGCCCAACTGGGTGTCGTACTGGGCCAATGTGGACAAGCTCAATCCGCTGTTCAGCATCAGCGACATCAACCACGACGGCGTAGTGCAGCTGGCCGAGATCACCATCGACGCCGACGTGCTGGTCTTGGCCACGCCGGAGATCGCCGGCCTGCCCTACGTGGTGTCCGGCCTGGTGGCGGCGGGCGGGCTGGCCGCCGCGCTGTCGACCGCGGACGGCCTGCTGCTGGCCATCTCCAACGCGCTGTCGCACGACGTCTACTACAAGATCGTCGACCGCGCCGCCTCGACCCAGAAGCGGGTGACGATCTCCAAGCTGCTGCTGCTGGGCGTGGCCTTCATCGCCGCCTACGCGGCTTCGCAAAAGCCGGGCGACATCCTGTCGCTGGTGGGCGCGGCCTTCTCGCTGGCGGCCTCGACGCTGTTCCCGGCGCTGGTGCTGGGCGTGTTCTGGAAGCGCGCCAACTACCAGGGCGCGCTGGCCGGCATGACGGCCGGCTTCACCATCTGCCTGTACTACATGCTGCACACCAATCCCATCCTGGGCGGCAGCGCTGCCGGGCAATGGCTGCACATCGCGCCCATGTCGGCCGGCATCTTCGGCGTGCCGGCCGGGCTGCTGACGATGGTCGCGGCCAGCCTGCTCACGCCGGCGCCCGACCGCCAGACCGCCGCCATGGTCGACTACATCCGCGCGCCCGAACTTTAAGATACACAGCGAGTGTGGCGGATTTAACAACTTGATGCTATTGTCCGGTGATACGCTACTCTGAATCCACCTATGACACTCCGCACCATCCTGTTGCTGGCCTGCGCCCTGGTCCAGGCTTTCCCCGCCGCCCAGGCGGCCGACGCGCCGCCGTCCCGGCCCAAGGTCGAAGATTTCTTCAGCAATCCCGAATTCAGCGGGGCATTGCTGTCGCCCAGCGGCAAATACCTGGCCGTGAAAGTCGGCGCCAAGGACCAGCGCGACCGCCTGGCCGTGGTCGAGCTGGGCCCTAACACGGTCAAGGTGGTGGGCAATTTCAGCGACGCCGACATCGGCAGGTTCCAGTGGATCAATGACCAGCGCCTGGCCTTCAGCGCCGCCGACCGCACGCTGGCCCAGGGCGACCAGCGCTACGCGCCCGGCCTGTATGCGATCAACCGCGACGGCACCGACTTCCGCCAACTGGCGACGCGCAGCGGCAAGCCCTTTGTCACCAGCGGCCTGAGCAGCGTGGCGACGCGCGAACTGCTGCCCTGGCACACCTATATGCTGGAGCAGGACGGGCCGCAGAATTCCGAGTTCATGTACGTGCTCAACAGCAGCTTCAGCGGCCCCGGCCAGGTGGACCGTATCGACCTGCAGCGCATCAACACCATGACCGGCCGCGTGGCGGCCACCATCGCCCGTCCCGGCGACAGCATGAGCTGGCTGCTGGACCACAAAGGCGAACCACGCCTGACGATGACCTCGAAAGACCGCACCAGCGAGATCTATTACCGCGACCCGGCCAACAACGAATGGCGCCGGCTGACCGCGTTCGACAGCTACACCGGCGGCAAGGGCGCGTTCACGCCGCTGGCGTTCGGGCCGGACGGCACGCTGTACGTCATCATCAACCGCAAGAGCAACATCACCTCGGTGCACAGCTACAACTTCGCCACCAACAAGATCTCCGACGACCCGGTGGTGACGCTGGACGGCTACGACTTCAGCGGCCACCTGATCATGGACCAGCACAAGATACTCGGCGTGCGCTTCCTGACCGACGCCGCCGGCACCGTCTGGTTCGACGCGGCGATGAAGGCGATGCAGGAAAAGATAGACACCATGCTGCCCAACACCATCAACCTGCTGACGCCGCCGACACGGCCGGAAGCGCCGTGGGTGCTGGTCAAGTCCTTCAGCGACGTGTGGCCGTCGCGCACCTTCCTGTACAACCGCGACACCCAGCAATTGAGCGCGGTCGGCGCCAGCCATCCGAGCATCAACCCGACGCAGATGGCGCACAAGACCATGGTGCGCTACAAGGCGCGCGACGGCCTGGAGATCCCGGCCTGGCTGACCGTGCCGCAAGGCGGCGGCAAGAACCTGCCGATGGTGGTGCTGGTGCATGGCGGCCCCTACGTGCGCGGCGGCGACCTCGCGTGGGAGCCGGAGGCGCAGTTCCTGGCCTCGCGCGGCTACGCCGTGCTGGAGCCGGAATATCGCGGCAGCAAGGGCTTCGGCGCGCGCCACTACCTGGCCGGCTGGAAGCAATGGGGCCTGAAGATGCAGGACGATATCGCCGACGGCACGCGCTGGGCCATCGAACAGGGCACGGCCGATCCCAAGCGCATCTGCATCGCCGGCGCCAGCTACGGCGGCTATGCCACGCTGATGGGCTTGATCAACGATCCCGGCCTGTACCAGTGCGGCATCGACTGGCTGGGCGTGACCGACATCAACCTGCTGCACGACGGCCACTGGGCCTATGTGTCGGACATGTCGGACGGCTGGCGCCAGTACGGCATGGCGGCGCTGGTCGGCGATCCGGTCAAGGATGCGGAGCAGCTGAAAGCCACCTCGCCGCTGCTGCAGGCGGCGCGCATCAAGCAGCCGCTGCTGCTGGCCTACGGCGGCGCCGACATGCGCGTGCCGCTGCCGCATGGCACCAAGTTCTACAAGGCGGTCAAGGAAACCAATCCCAACGTCGAATGGATAGAATATCCGGACGAGGGCCACGGCTGGGCCTTGCCCAAGACCCGCTACGACTTCTGGAACCGGGTCGAGAAATTCCTCGACAAGAATATCGGTGCGCGCTGAAAGTCGCGCTATAGTCTCGTTGCAGCAAACCGGTACAACCAATTCGGAGGAGCGCGCATGTCGTCGGGAAAAATTCTGGTCGCACAGGGAGGCGGTCCGACCGCCGTCATCAACCAGTCGCTGGCGGGCGTGGTGCTGGAAGCGCGCCGCTTCCGCGACGTCAGCCGCGTCTACGGCGCGCTGCACGGCGTGCGCGGCATCATCAACGAAGACCTGGTCGACCTGACCCGCGAGACCAGCCACAACCTGGAGCTGGTGGCGGCCACGCCGTCGTCGGCGCTGGGCTCCACGCGCGACAAGCCGGACCTGGCGTATTGCGAGGAGATCTTCAAAGTGCTGCGGGCGCATGAGATCGAGCAGTTCTACTACATCGGCGGCAACGATTCATCGGACACGGTGCGCATCGTCAGCGAGCAGGCGCAGCAGGCCGGCTACCCGCTGCGCTGCATCCACATCCCCAAGACCATAGACAACGACCTGGTCGGCAGCGACCACACCCCGGGCTTCCCGTCGGCCGCGCGCTTTGTCGCGCAGGCGTTCGCCGGCGCCAACCTGGACAACGCCGCGCTGCCGGGCGTGTACGTGGGCGTGGTGATGGGCCGCCACGCCGGCTTCCTGACCGCCGCCGCGGCGCTGGGCAAGAAGTTCCCGGACGACGGCCCGCACCTGATCTACCTGCCGGAGCGGGTGTTCTCGCTGGAGCAGTTCCTGGCCGACGTCAAAGCCACCTATGCGCGCTACGGACGCTGCGTGATCGCCGTGTCCGAAGGCATCCACGATGCGTCGGGCGAGCCGATCGCCAGCCTGCTGGCCAAGGAAGTCGAGCGCGACGCGCACGGCAATGTGCAGCTGTCGGGCACCGGCGCGCTGGCCGATTTGCTGTGCGACGAGATCAAGGCCAAGCTGGGCATCAAGCGCGTGCGCGGCGACACCTTCGGCTATCTGCAACGGTCGTTTATCGGCTGCGTGTCGGACGTGGACCAGCGCGAGGCGCGCGAAGTCGGCGAGAAGGCGGTGCAGTTCGCCATGTGGGGGGATCGCGACGGCTCGGTGGCGATCAAGCGCACCGGCTTCTATTCGGTCGATTACGAACTGATGGCCTTGTCCGACGTGGCCGGCAAGACGCGGGTGATGGAAGACGAGTTCATCAGCGCCAGCGGCACCGATGTGACCGATGCCTTCCGCATGTACCTGCGGCCGCTGCTGGGTTCCGGCATGCCGGACGCCTTCCGCTTAAGGCCGGCGCCGGTGGAGAAGATCCTGAAGAAATAGCAGAGGATCAGATAGAGTGCGGAGGCGCTGAATTCCGTATGAATTCCATCGCGCCTTCCACGTGCTCGTTTGCCGCGTCCTGGATGAACTGCCAACCCGACTGCGATTTTTTGTGGTCCCCGTGAGAGCCGTAGTAGAGGTTACGACCGTGTTCATACTTCGCTTTGGGATAACCGAGCTTGGCCGCGCATTCAAAAAAATGGGCAGCCTTGAACGCGTCCTTACTGACCAGATCGCCAAGATCGTAGCAAACACCGAGGGCATATAACGCTGGCGCATAGCCCAACTCGGCAGACTTCTCCAACAAGCGCAGACTACGCTCTTCAAACTGCGCATCCGATTCGTCATCGGACATGCTGAAGGTGGAAAATAAAAACAAAGCCTCGGGATCAGCATGCGCCACCAAGGGACCGAGAAGTTGGGACGCCTCGGCAATATCACCGAGGTCAAGTGCCCGGCGTGCCTTAGCCAATATCTGCGCGCTATCCATGAGGAATAAACCTTTCGCCCTTGGGGCCGGTACAACGGCATTGCACATGATGCGTTGATTTCGCACCCAACTTCTCTTTTGCCGACTTCTCGGCGGCCCTCTTCGCCTCAAGCAGTGTGCTTGCTTTTCCCTTTGCGATGACGGACTGCCGGTTGTCTTTCGAATGATTATCGGCGCATCGGCCATCCCTGTTAGCCCTGCAATTGCAAACCCATCCGCCGCTCCAAGCGGCTGGATATGGGATATGGCTGGCCGCCGTCTTTACGAATGGCGCTCGATTTCCGGGGGCTTTAGCCACCCAAAGCGCTAAACCCTTGGAGTATTTATAGTACTTGCCCTGTTCCCTGTCAAACGATTGAACAGCGACAGACCATGCAAAAAAATCCGGCCATACGACGTGCGTCTGCCGGTGAGGCAGCACGTCGCTATCAGCCCGCTGACTGGAAATCGAACGCAAATCCATCTACCTGCTCCACGTACTCTTCAGTTAAAAACTGTACGCGGCTTCGAAGACCGGATATTGAAGCGTATCGAAGATTACAGTGGCATTCCGGTCATCCAGTTGTCGAGTGCATGCCGATGCGGCTATCTTCGTCAAGGCAATTCCCGGCGGGATCGTGGTGTTTGATCAGTGGCGCACGCACAAGCCGGCGGAGCGCATCATCCGCTTGAGCCGATCAGCAGCGATACGCCGCTACTGATCCGCATGCACATCGCGATACGCGAGCATGGCGAGCAGGCGTTCCTCCTTGTCGGGATCGAAGCCGCAGCTGGCTTGGAAGCGGGCCGGATTCTCGTAGGTGCCGAACAGCATATCCCACCAGACGATATCGCCGTAGTTGTTGCGGTGGCGTCCGTGCTGGTGGTGGATGCGGTGCATCTCCGGCCGCTGGAAGACGTAGCCTATCCAGCGCGGCGTGCGCACGCTGGTGTGATAGAAGAACTCGCCCAGCGCCGTGCACAGCGTGTAGACCGCGCCCGCTTCCGGCGACAATCCCAGCAGCGTGTACACCAGCAAACTACCCAGCACCGAATTGACCAGCATTTCGCCCGGATGCTTGTAGAACGAGGTGATCACCTCGATGCGCTGCGGGCTGTGGTGGATCTGATGGAAGATGCGCCACAGCCAGTCCGACTCATGACGCCAGCGGTGCCACCAGTAAAACACGAAGGTGGCGATGAAGTAGGCCAGCATTCCCCCCGCCGCCGGATGCAGATAGTGCGACAGGTGGAACATCGAAGCCGTCGACAGCCATCGCTCCCAGCTCACGCCCGCCAGCAGCACGATGCCCAGCTGCGCAGCGTTGATCAGCAACACCCGCAGCGGCCAGGTCCGTACGCGCGGCAAAGTCCAGCCGGGCCGCAGCCGCTCCAGCACAAAACACCCGCCAAACACCAGCAGTATCACGCCCAGCATGTCGTTCTCCTTGGTTGATGAGAAAGACTGAAGTCTGCCAGCAAGTAGCCCTGATAAACACATTGCCGTTATCAATAACGTCATTTAAGCTTTCAAGTATCAAATTTCGATACTCTTCATCATGTCCCAGACCCAGCACCTGATCGCCACGCTGAAGCGCCTGCTGAAGGCCGACGGCATCACCTATGCCCGCGTCGCCGCCCACTTGCAGCTGAGCGAAGCCACCGTCAAGCGGCAGTTCTCGCTACAGAGCTTTTCACTGCAAACACTGGAAGCGATCTGCGACCTGCTGCACATGGAATTGGCCGAGCTGGTGCAGGCCGCAGCACAAAGCCAGGCCACGCTGCGCAGCCTGAGCGCGACTCAGGAAAAAGAACTGGTGGCTGATCCCGGCCGCCTGTTGACGGCGGTCTGCGTGCTGAACCACTGGAGCACCGCGCGCATCGTCGAGACTTACCAGATCAGCGAAGCCCAGTGCGTCGGCTATCTGGTGCAGTTGGACCGCTTGGGATTGATAGATTTGATGCCGGAAAACCGCGTCAAGCTGCGCATCGCGCGCGACTTCGCCTGGTTGCCGGACGGCCCGATCCAACGCTTCTTCCAGGACCGCATTCAATCCGACTTCCTCACCGGCCGCTTCGACCAGCCAGGCCAGCAACTGCGCTTCCAGCACGCGATGCTGACGGCCGAGGCCAGCGCGCGCCTGCAACAGCGCATGCAGCGCCTGCTGCGCGAGTTCGCCGAACTGCACGAAGACAGCAAATCCGCACCCGACGCCCAACGCTACGGCACCAGCCTGCTGATAGCGGTCAAGCCATGGGAACCGCAGGCCTTCGAAGCCCTGCGTCGCCATCCCGATGCCAGGCCGTTCGCCTAAACGTCGTACAGAATGATCTTCCGGCTAAAGTCGAGAAAGTCGTCCAGATGCGTCTCAATGATGGCGACCGTGATCGGCAGCTGTAGTGCCTGATAGTTGTGCGCGGCGATATGCTTGCCCTCAACCAGCACTGCAAGATCAAGGTCGCTGTCGCCGCCCGCCTGCCCCGTTGCCCGACTGCCGAACAGGTAGACGGCCAGCAGCCCGGGCAAGCGCAGGCGCAATGCGGACACGATCTCCTGCTCAGAAATATTCGCTCCCATTGCCACTCCTGCATTCAGTGTGTGGCTAAAGCTTACACTATGGCGCGAGTGCCGGCAGCAGCGGCGCGATGTCACCGTCGGATGGCAGGGGTGTCAGCTGCAACAAGCGCATCAGCAAGGGGTAGACGTCGACATTGTCGAACACCGGCAGCACCACGCCCGGCTTGATGGCCGGGCCGGCGGCGATGAAGATGGCCCCCATCTCCGGCGCCGCGTTGTCGTAGCCGTGCGCGCCGCCCCTCGGCATCGCCTTGTCATTGAACGCCAGCAACCAGCCGGTTTCGGCCAGGCAGATAAAGGCCGGCACGCGCACGTTGCGTCCATACGCCAGCCGCGCCGGGATCTCGCCCTTGCGCCAGCACTGCATATGCGCGTGCGGCTTGAGCAACGCGGCAGCTAGCTCATCTTCGTGTCCCGCCACCGGCTCCAACCCCGCGTATGAGCCGCTGGCCACCTTGTTGTAGCTGCCCTCCGGCAGCAGCCGGTCCATGCGCACCATGCGTTCGGCGCTGGTCGGCGCCATGCCGTGATCGGAAACGATGACGATGTTGAAGTCCAGGCGGCGCTTCGCCAAGCCATCCAGCAGGCGCCCGATGCTCTCGTCAACACGCGCCACCGCCCGCGTGGTCTGTCCGGCGTCCGGACCGAAAGTGTGGCCCGCGTGGTCGACGTCGTCCAGGTACAGCGTGGCGAAGCCGAGCGCCTTCGCATCCGAGCGCCCCAGCCACGACAGCAGCCGGTCGACCCGCGCCACGGCCGGCTGCTTGCCGTCGAACGGCGGCGCCGCCGTCGGCCGCACGCCGTGGATCGCTGCTTCCGAGCCCGGCCAGAACAGCGTGCCGGCGCGGATGCGGTGCAACTCGGCCGTCACCCACACCGGCTCGGCCTGGTCCCACCAGCGGCGGTCGGTGACGGCGGCCTCGTTGTCCAGGCTGAAGCGCACGCCGGGGATGGCGGCGTCGTCCATATTGTTGCCCACCACGCCGTGACGGTCGGGCCGCAGCCCCGTCACCAGCGTGTAGTGGTTGGGGAAGGTCAGCGACGGGAACGACGGCCGCATCGCCAGCGCCCGCGCGCCCCGCGCCGCCAGCCGGTTCAGATGGGGCGTGACGCCGCGTTCCAGGTAATCGGGCCGCATGCCGTCTATCGAGACCAGGATGGTCAGCGGCGCCGCCTGCGCGATGGCGCAGCAGCTCGCGGCCAGCACCAGCAGGCCGGCCAGTTTTTTCAGGCTTGATGTCATTGTTCAGGGTCCAGGCATAAAAAAAGCGGACGACGCCGGGGCGTGGTCCGCTTTTTGGAGAGTGCTTATCGTTTAAACGACGATGGTCTGGTGCTCGTCGCCCACGCGGGCGCGGATCGCGCCGATGGTGTAGACGGTCTCGCCGGCCGCTTCCAGCTGGGCGATGGCGGCTGCCGCGTTCTCTTTCGAGACGATGACGGTCATGCCGATGCCGCAGTTGAACACGCGGTGCATTTCAGCGTCGGCCACGCCGCCGTGCTGTTGCAGCCAGGTGAACAGCGGAGGCATGGTCCACGATTTGCCGTCCAGCTCGGCCACCAGGCCAGGCTGCAGCACGCGAGGAATGTTCTCGACCAGGCCGCCGCCGGTGATGTGCACCATGCCTTTGACTTCCATCGAAGCCATCAGCGCCAGCAATGGCTTGACGTAGATGCGGGTCGGCTGCATCAGCACGTCCGACAGTTTGCGGCCGTGGAAGTCGCCTTCCAGGTCCGGCTTGGCCACTTCGATGATCTTGCGCACCAGCGAGTAACCGTTGGAGTGCACGCCCGACGAGGCCAGGCCCAGGATCACGTCGCCCGGCACGATCTTGGTGCCGTCGATGATTTTCGATTTTTCCACGGCGCCGACCGCGAAACCGGCCAGGTCGTATTCACCGGCCGGGTACATGGATGGCATTTCCGCCGTTTCGCCGCCGATCAGCGCGCAACCGGCTTGTTCGCAACCCTGGGCGATGCCCTTGATGACGTCGGTCGCGGTGGCCACGTCCAGCTTGCCGCAGGCGAAGTAGTCGAGGAAGAACAGCGGCTCGGCGCCCTGCACCAGGATGTCGTTGACGCTCATCGCGACCAGGTCGATGCCGACCGTGTCGTGGCGGTTCAGCTCGAACGCCAGTTTCAGCTTGGTACCCACGCCGTCGGTACCGGAGACCAGGACGGGCTCCTTGTACTTCTTGCTGATCTCGAACATCGCGCCGAAACCGCCCAAGCCGCCCATCACGCCTTCGCGCATGGTGCGCTTGGCAAAAGGCTTGATCGCTTCGACTAAAGCGTCGCCTGCGTCGATATCGACGCCGGCGTCACGGTAGGACAGGGAAACATTAGAAGTTTGGCTCATGGTGTATTTCGCAGCGGAGGCGGTAAAATAGAAGGCGGAGACCTGTTTCGTAGCAAAAAGCCACGAAAATGCAGAAAAAGCAGCACAACAACCCGGTCAATCCGCTATTTTATCAAAATGCCCCGTCCAACAGCCGTTTTTAACCATCTAAATCACACTCCATGCCATTTCCCCTCTCGGTAGAGCAAAAGCAAACGGCATTTTGGGTAGCGGTTTGGGCAGCATTCTTCCTCTTGTTGGTCACGCTGGGACCGGTGCTGACGCCCTTCCTGGCCGCCGCCATCCTCGCCTACGCGCTCAACCCCGGCGTCGACTTCCTCGACCACTTGCGCGTCGGCCGCCTGAAAATGCGCGTGCCCCGGCCGCTGGCCGTGCTGGTGGTGGTTGTGCTGTTCTTCGCCGCCATCGCCGCGCTGGTGCTGATCGTGGTGCCGGTGCTGCAAAAAGAAATCCCGATGTTGCAGGCGCAGATCCCCGCCTTCCTGGCCAAGGCCAACGACCTGCTGGGTCCCAAGTTGCAGGAAATGGGCGTCAAGGTGCGCCTCGACAGCGACGGCATCAAGAAGCTGGTGTCGCAGCAGATGGCCACCAGCGGCGATGAAATCTGGAGCGCCGTGCTCAATTCCGCGCGCGTCGGCGGCACCGCGGTGCTGGGCTGGATCGCCACGCTGGTGCTGATCCCGGTGGTGCTGTTCTACCTGCTGCTGGACTGGCACCCGATGCTGGCGCGTATCGCCGGCTGCGTGCCGCGCCGCTGGATAGGCGCCACCATGGACATGGCCAACGAGGTCGACACCCTGCTGGCCCAGTACCTGCGCGGCCAGTTGCTGGTGATGTTCGTGCTGGCCGTGTACTACTCGGCGGCGCTGGGCATCGCCGGCTTCGATGTCGCGCTGCCGGTCGGTATCATCACCGGCCTGCTGGTGTTCATCCCCTACCTGGGCTTCGGCCTGGGCCTGGTGCTGGCGCTGATCTCGGCGGTGCTGCAATTTGCCGACTGGAGCGGGGTGATCGCGGTGGCCGTGATCTACGGCGCCGGCCAGGTGATCGAGGGCTTTTTCCTCACGCCGCGCCTGGTGGGCGAGCGCATCGGCCTCAATCCGCTGGCCGTGATCTTCGCCTTATTGGCCTTCGGCCAGCTGTTCGGCTTTGTCGGCGTGCTGCTGGCATTGCCCGCTTCGGCCGTGCTGATGGTGGCATTTAAGCATCTGCGCCGCCACTACCTGAGCAGCAGCTTCTATAATGCGTGACGTGGAACAGAAAAACGTTATGCAAAAGATCATAATCAGGCGAACGCCATGAAACAACTGGTGCTCGATTTAGGCGCAGACCAGGCGCACAGCCTCGCATCGTTCGAGGTGGGACAGAATGCCGAAGCGGCAGCGCTGATGGCGCAGTTCGCCGACCGCACGTCGCGCGAGCACTTCGCCTACCTGTGGGGCGCGGGCGGCGTCGGCAAGACCCATCTGCTCAAGGCGCTGGCCAGCGCCGGCGGCGAGGCCGAGCAGCTGCGCGCGCGCTACATCTCGCCGTTTTCCATCGAGTCCGAATTCGTCTACTCGCCGGAGGTGGACCTGTACCTGCTCGACGACTGCGAGAAGCTGTCGCCGCTGGCGCAGATCGACGCCTTCGCCCTGTTCAATGAAATCCGTGCCAACAACGCCTTCATGGTGTGCAGCGGCGCCGTCGCGCCGGCCGTGCTGCCGGTGCGCGAGGACCTGCGCACCCGCATGGGCTGGGGCCTGATCTACCAGATCCACGGCCTGACCGACGACGAAAAGGTGGCCGCGCTGAGCGCCGCCGCCACTGCACGCGGCTTGACGCTGTCGCCGGGCGTGATACCCTACTTGCTGTCCCATTTTCAGCGCGACATGCGGTCGCTGTCGACCATGCTGGACTCGCTGGACCAATATTCCCTCGAAACCCAACGCCCGATCACCCTGCCGCTGCTGCGCGAGTGGTTGCAGGCGGAAGCTAAAGAATGACGAATCCTGCATGAACTTAGCCTTATTTGACCTCGACCACACGCTGCTGCCGATCGACTCCGACTACGAGTGGGGGCAGTTCCTGGTGCGCATCGGCGCCGTGGACGCCGCCGAATTCGCCCGCCGCAACGACGAGTTCTTCGCCCAGTACCAGGCCGGCACGCTGGATCCGGTGGAATACCTGGAGTTCTCGCTCGGCACCCTGGCCTCGTTCCCGCAGGAGCGCCTGAAGGCCATGCAGCAGCAGTACATGGCCGAAGTGGTGCAGCCGGCGATCCGCCCTGCCGCCCGCGCGCTGCTGCAAAAGCACATCGACGCCGGCGACCTGGTGGCCATCGTCACCGCCACCAACCACTTCGTCACCGCGCCGATCGCCAAGGCGCTGGGCGTGGAGCACCTGATCGCGGCCATGCCGGAAGTGGACGCCGACGGCAAGCTGACCGGAAAACTGGTCGGCACGCCGACCCAGGGCGCGGGCAAGATCACCCACACCAAGGCCTGGCTGGCGAAGATGGACAAGACGCTGGAAGACTTCGACACCGTCCACTTCTACAGCGACTCGCACAACGACCTGCCGCTGATGTCCATCGTCAGCCATCCGGTGGCGACCAACCCCAACGCCGCACTGAAAACGCACGCCACAGCCCAAGGCTGGCCATTAATTGACCTATTCAATGATTAAGAAACTGATCCGCAAAATCCTCGGCACCAAAAGCAAGGCGCGCGACACCAGCACGCCGGTGGTACTCGGCCCCGACGCCCACGGCATCGACCCGCGCCTGCTGTCGTCGAACGCGGTGCGCGTCACCAGCACCCTGCAGGAAGCCGGCTACGAAGCCTTCGTCGTCGGCGGCGCCGTGCGCGACCTGCTGCTGGGCGTGAAGCCGAAAGACTTCGACATCGCCACCAACGCCACGCCGGAGCAGGTCAAGCGCCTGTTCCGCCGCGCCTTCATCATCGGCAAACGCTTCCAGATCGTGCATGTGATGTTCGGCCAGGATCTGCTGGAAGTTACCACCTTCCGTGGCACCACGCTGGACAACGCACCGAAGGACGAACATGGCCGCGTCCTGCGCGACAACACCTTCGGCTCGCAGGCGGAGGACGCGGTGCGCCGCGACTTCACCATCAACGCCATGTACTACAACCCGGCCAACCAGCAGGTGCTGGATTACCACGGCGGCATCGAAGACATCCGCGCCAAGACGCTGCGCATCATCGGCCAGCCGGAAGCGCGCTACCGCGAAGACCCGGTGCGCATGCTGCGCGTGGTGCGCTTCGCCGCCAAGCTCAAATTCACCATCGAACCGAATACCGGCGCGCCTATCGCCGTGATGGCGTCCTTGATCGACAACGTGCCCGCCGCGCGCGTGTTCGACGAAATGCTCAAGCTTCTGATGAGCGGCCAGGCGCTGGCCTGCCTGCAGCAGCTGCGCAAGGAAGGCCTGCATCACGGCCTGCTGCCGTTGCTGGACGTGGTGCTGGAACAGCCGTTGGGCGCCAAGTTCGTGACGCTGGCGCTCGATTCGACCGACGCCCGCATCCACGCCGGCAAGACCGTATCGCCGGGCTTCCTGTTTGCGTCGCTGCTGTGGCACCAGGTGCTGGAGAAGTGGACCGCCTACCGTGCCTCGGGCGAGCAGACCATCCCCGCGCTGCACCTGGCGGCCGACGACGTGCTCGATTCGCAGACCGAGAAGCTGGCCTTGCAGCGCAAGATCGGCTCCGACATGCGCGACATCTGGTCGATGCAGCCGCGCTTCGAGCGCCGCACCGGCAAGTCGCCGCACAAGCTGCTGGAACACCTGCGCTTCCGCGCCGGCTACGACTTCCTGCTGCTGCGCTGCGCCTCGGGCGAGATCGACGCCGAGTTGGGCGAATGGTGGACCGCGTTCTATGAAGGCGACGAAGCCACCCGCGAAGACCTGATCGCATCGGCCAACCAGCCGGCCGGTTCCGGCGGCGCCAAGCGCAAACGCGCACCGCGCCGCGGTGGCCGCAGCAAGGGCGGCGCCGAAGGCGGCAACGCCGGCGGCAATGCCGGCGGTTCCGGCGGTTCCGGCGGCGGCGCGGAATAAGCTGCGCCCTGACGCATCATGAGCATCATCGCCACACCAGGTGAAGACGGCCTCGCCTTCACCATCGCCTACATCGGCATCGGCGCCAACCTGGGCGACGCGCGCGGCAACGTGGCCGACGCGCTGGAACGCCTGCAACGCCTGCCCGGCTGCACGCTGATGGCGGCGTCGGGCCTATACCGCACCGCGCCTATCGATTCGAGCGGCGACGACTACATCAACGCCGTGGCCCGCATCGCCACCACGCTGGACGCCGAGGCGTTGCTGCAAGCGCTGCACGGCATCGAGCAGGCGCATGGCCGCGAGCGGCCCTACCGCAACGCCCCGCGCACGCTGGACCTGGACCTGCTGCTGTACGGCGACCGGCAGATCGCCAGCGCCACGCTGACGGTGCCGCATCCGCGCATGACCGAGCGCGCCTTCGTGCTGGTGCCGCTGCTGGAACTGGCGCCGGCCATCCACATTCCCGGTCGCGGCGCGGCGCAGGACTATGCCGCCTCGGTAGCCGATCAGGGCATCAGCCCCATTATTTGACTCCCCTGCACGCGATAGCATTCAGGACTACACTATCGCCGTGTCATCACATCTTTAAAGGATTTCCCATGTCTGGTTATTTGCAAGGAAACGAAATGGCCGCGAGCCAAAAGCCTGCCGCCACCACCGCACCTGCACCGGCCAAAGCGGTCGCCAACAAGGCAGTCACCATACCCACGCTGGCGAACCTGCGCGCGGCCGGTGAAAAGATCACCATGCTGACCTGCTACGACGCCAGCTTCGCCTCGCTGATGGACCGCTGCGGCGTCGAGATCCTGCTGATCGGCGATTCGCTGGGCATGGTCTGCAACGGCCACCAGTCGACGCTGCCGGTGACGGTGGCCGAAGTGGCCTACCACACCGCCGCCGTCGCGCGCGGCAGCAAGTCGGCGATGATCGTCGCCGATCTGCCGTTCGGCGCCTACGCCACGCCGGAGAGCGCGTTCAACAACGCGGTGCAGCTGATCCAGGCGGGCGCGCACATGGTCAAGCTGGAAGGCGGCGCCTGGCTGGCCGATACGGTACGCTTCCTGACCGAGCGCTCAGTGCCGGTCTGCGCCCACCTCGGCCTGACGCCGCAATCGGTGCACCAGCTGGGTGGCTACAAGGTGCAGGGCAAGACCATCGAAAGCGCCGACATGCTGAAAGCGGACGCGCTGAAACTGCAAGCGGCCGGCGCCTCGCTGCTGGTGCTTGAAGCGATACCTACGCAGCTGGGCAAGGAAGTGACCGACATGCTGGCGATGCCGACGATCGGCATCGGCGCGGGGCCGGACTGCTCGGGCCAGGTGCTGGTGATGCACGATCTGCTGGGCGTATTCCCGGGCCGCAAAGCGCGCTTCGTGAAGAACTTCATGGAAGGCCAGACCAGCATCGACGCCGCCGTCACCGCCTACGTCACCGCCGTCAAGGACGGCAGCTTCCCGGCGTTGGAGCACTGCTTCTAAGGCTCTGCGGGATCCAGGTCGGCCAGCATCTGCTCGGCCTGATCCCAAGGCAGCTTGCGGCCGCTATCACGCATACGCTGATACGCGGCCCGCGCCATCGTCGTTGAAATCTTCCCTGTGCGGACCATCTCCGTCACCAGCCAAAGTGTTCCACATACGGACATCAGGCACCGCAAACCTGTACTCCATGCTGAACATCGACGCCAGCAAGTCGCCGACGTCCAGATCAATCAGGATATTGGCGTCACTGATAAGGAGCAGCATTGCCGCTTTCCAGTGATCGCATTTTGCGAAAAGCGCTAATCGGCATGCGCATCAATTCCGCAGCCTTGGACTCGCCGATATAGTCCTCCGCCAACGCGTGGAATATCAGCTGCTCGAAAACGTGAGGCTGCTCCACCGGATACGGCGTACCGGGCTCGGTCAAGTGCCAGCCCTTCAAACGGAACTGGCGTGCCTGCTCGTCGCGCCATGCTGGGCTAACGATGCCCAAGTCACGGGCGCGATACAGCAGGCCGCCCATACTGAGCCCGAATTCATCCTTCAACAAGGCCAGTTCCTTAAGTTCGATAAAACTGCGCCGTGATCCCAACTCCTGCAATGCAGACTGGCGCGGCACCAGGAAAGCACCGGCAAAACGATTGCATGCCAACTCTTCATCCAGGTCTTCGGCCAGACGCCCTGACAGCATCAGGTGTCCCAGCTCATGCGCCAATGTAAACCGCTGGCGGTCTCCGGGCCAGTTACGGCCAACGACGATCACCGGAATTTTGCATACAGAAGCCGCCAAGCCATCAAATTTAGGATCGGCGTTCGCGTCGATCATGAACACGCGGATGCCATGCGTTTCCAACGCATCAATCAATTCCGGAATCGGCGCATAACCCAACGCCCATGCATTGCGTACTTGTTCAGCGGCGTCTTCGATCTGCGCGAGATCGGAGATTTTCTTCGGCAAACCGACGACGGGGAAAAACTCTTTCAATGGCGGCTTGGGAAACAGGGCCTCCAACTCGATACGTCGCTCGATCTGATCGATTACTTCGTGCTCGATAGCCTCCAGGCGCTTCTTGGGGAGGGAGCTGCGCTTGCGGTATTCAATACCCTCCAGCGCCACCGTCTCGGGACGGAAGAAGTATTCGGTACGGACTTGCAGTACTTGGGCAAGCTTGAGAAGGGTAGCGGAAGTTGGCACAGCCAGCTCGTCCTCGTACTTCTTAATCGCAGCATGCGACAGGTCGACCTTAGCCGCCAGCTCACGCAGCGATAAACCGGCCGCTTTGCGCGCCCGGAACAGCCGTTGACCAATCATGATTTACCTCCAGAACCGTGCGTTTGCGGTTTACATTTAAGTTAATCACATACCATTTTGTAAACCATCGCTTTATCTGCGTCAAACGAGTTCAGATAAACATGCACCCAGGGCAACCAGTAGTTGCCTGACATCGTCGTCGCTGGTGCTGGGGCACACCAACAGCATGTTGTGGAACGGGGTAATCAGCAGGCCACGGTTGAGCAGGTAGAGGTGGATGATCTGTTCGAGGTCGCTGTCCAGTATCGCCTGCGCTTGCGTGCCGTTTTGCGGCGGCGTCGGCGCGAACTGGAACTCGGTGCGGGCGCCGATTTGGGTGACGCACCACGGCAGTTTATGGCGCGCGATGACGGCGCGCAGGCCTTCCGCCAGTTGGGTCGCCAGCGCGAACATGTGCTGGTAGGCCTGTTCTGTCATCACCTGCTCCAGATTGGCCCGCATCGCGGCCATGGCGAACATGTTGGCGCTCAACGTGGTGCCGATGCCTGAATGGCCTGGTGGCGCATCGCGCTTGGCCTTCTCCACGCGCCGCGCCAGTTCTTCCGTAAATCCATAGGCCGCACAAGGGATGCCGCCGCCAATCGGCTTGCCGACCACCAGCGCATCCGGCCGCATGCCGTGCGCTTGCGCGTAGCCTCCGGGGCCGCTGCTGATGGTGTGGGTTTCGTCGATCACCAACAGGCTGCCATGGCGCTTGATGAGCTGCTGCGCGGCGTCCCAATAGCCGGGCAGCGGCAGCACCATGCCGATGTTGGTCATCACCGGCTCGGCAAGCACACAGGCGATGTCGCCCTGCTCTAATGCCGCTTCCAGTGCCGGCAGGTCGTTGAACTCCACCACCACCGTGTGATCCGTGAGCTTGTGCACCTGTCCCAGCAGGCTGTCGCGCTGGGTTGGCACACCGTCCACCAGATCGACAAACACGTCGTCCACCGTACCGTGGTAGCAGCCGTTGAAGACCAGTACCTGGCTGCGGCCCGTCGCGGCGCGCAGCCAGCGCAGCACGAAGCGGTTGGCGTCCGACGCGGACAAGGCGAACTGCCAGTACGGCAGGCCGAAACGCCGCGCCAGTTCGGCAGCCACCGGCGCGGCATCCTCCGACGGCAGCATGGCGGTGTAGCCGCGTGCAGCCTGGCGCACGATGGCCTGCGCCACCGGTGGCGGCGCGTGGCCGAACATGGCGCCCGTGTCGCCGAGGCAGAAGTCGATGTACTCGTGGCCGTCGGCATCGCGGAAGCGGGCGCCGGATGCCTCGCGCACCGTCAGCGCGAATGGCGTAGACCAGTCGTTCATCCAATGCATCGGCACGCCGAACAGCAAGTGCTGCGCGGCCTGTCCCGCCAATCGTGCCGATTCCGGATTGCGCGCGATGTAGCTGGCGCGTTCGGCGGCGGCCAGCGCCTGCGCGCGCGGCCAGTTCAATCCGTCGCGGGTGCCGGCCATGGTCACACCAGCAGCATCAAATGCTCGCGCTCCCAGGAGCTGATCACGCGGCTGTAGGTGGCGAATTCCAACTCCTTCACTTCGCAGAAGGCCTGTACGAACAGCTCTCCCAGAATCTCGCTCAATGGCTGGCATTCACGCAGGCGCAGAATGGCGTCCTCCAGATTGCGCGGCAGCTGGTCGTGCACATGTTCGGCGCTGTCGGCCGTCGGCGGCGATGGCGTCAAACCCTGCGTCATGCCGAGATAGCCGCAGGCCAGCGTGGCGGCCATCGCCAGGTAGGGATTGACGTCCACACCCGGCACGCGGTTCTCCACGCGCCGGTTGAGTGGCGCAGAATTCGGAATGCGAATGCCGCAGGTACGGTTGTCGTAACCCCAGTGCACATTGGTCGGCGCCGACATGAAGCGCGACAGGCGGCGATACGAATTCACGTGCGGCGCAAACAGCAGCGTGGCCGCCGCCGCGTACCGTTCCAATCCCGCGATATAGTTGAAGAACAAGGCGCTGGCCTCGCCGTCGGCGCGGCTGAAGATGTTCGCACCGGTCGCGGTATCGAGCACGCTCTGGTGGATGTGCATCGCGCTGCCGGGCTCCGTCTCCATCGGCTTGGCCATGAAGGTGGCGAAGATCCCGTGCCGAAGAGCCGTTTCCCGCACTGCGCGCTTGAAGAGGAAGACACGGTCGGCCAGCTCCAGCGCCTCGCCGTGCGTGAAGTTGATCTCCATCTGGCCCGCCCCCGCTTCGTGAATCAGCGTCTCCACGCCCAGCTCATGCTGCTTGCAGAAGGTGGACAGCTCCAGGAAGAAAGGATCGAAGTCGTTCACCGCATCGATGGAATACGACTGGCGGCCGGATTCCGTCTTGCCGCTGCGGCCCAGCGGTGGCGTCAGCGGCTCGTGCGGATTGCTGCTGCGCGCGACCAGATAGAACTCCATCTCCGGAGCCACCACCGGCTGCCAGCCGCGCTCCGCATACAGCTTGAGCACCTTGCGCAGCACGGCACGCGGCGACAGGCCGACCGGCGAGCCATCGAAGTTCTGGCAATCGTGTATCACCAGCGCGACGTTCTCCGCCGCCCACGGCACCTGCCGCAGCGTGGCCAGATCCGGCACGCAGATCATGTCCGGATCAGTAGCGCCGGTGTAGGGAAGATTGTTGGGCTGCTCGCCGTTGACGGTGTTGAGCAGCACACTCTTGGGCAGGCGCATCTCGCCCTCGCTGAGGAACAAGTCCTTGGGCAGTATCTTGCCGCGAGCGATGCCGGTCATGTCGGCGATCACGCATTCCACTTCGTGGATATTGCGGTCGCGAAGAAAGTCCTTCATGGCCTGGCTCATCGCTTGCTCCTAAAAGCGGTCTAGATAGCGCTTGGTCTCCCATGCGCTGACGTGTTGACTGTATTCGATCCATTCGGCGCTCTTTAGCGCCACAAACTCGTTGACGAGATCCGTGCCCAAAGCGGCGGCCAGCACCGTGTCGGCCTTCAGCGCGGCGGCGGCCTCGCCGAGATTCTGCGGCAGCAGCTTCAACCCCAGCTCCGCCCGTGCAGCATCGGACATTTCGTACACATCCTGATTGACCGGTTCACCGGCGGCCAGCGCACGGTCGATGCCATCAAGCCCCGCAGCGATCACGCCCGCCAACGCCAGATAGGGATTGGCCGAGCTATCCGGCAGCCGCCACTCGATGCGCTGGTAGACCACCCGCGCCACCGTGGTGCGGTTGTTGTCGCCATAGCCGATAAAGGCCGGCGCCCAACTGGTGCCAGACAGCGACTGCCCGCACATTAATCGTTTATACGAATTAACCGTCGGCGCGCACAGCGCCGTCAACGCCGGGGCGTGGTGCAACAGGCCTGCCATGAAGTGATAAGCCAGCGATGACAAGCCGAGATCGCGCCCACCCGGCTCCGTCTCTTCACCCAGCGCGAACAGCGGCTTGCCGGCGACGTTCGCCAGCGACAGATGGAAATGCAGCCCGCTGCCAGGGCGGTCGGCAAACGGCTTGGGCATCATCGAGAACAGCATGCCCTCCTCTTCGGCGATATGCTGCGCCGCCATCTTGAAGAGCATGAAATTGTCCGCCGCCTTGAGCGCGTCGGCATACTTGTAGTTGACTTCAAACTGGCCGGTCGCATCCTCGTGGTCGATCTGGAACACGCCCAGCCCGCACTGGTCCAGCGACGTTGTCAGCTTCTCGATGAAGCCGCGCCGGCGCAGCAGGCTCTTGGTGTCGTAAGATGGTTTTTCCAGCGTGTCGGCCGCTTCGGCGTCGTAGCCATCAGCGCCTTTTTGCAGCAAGAAGAACTCCGGTTCCAGACCCGCGTTCAGGGTCCAGCCGCGCTGCGCCAGTCGCTCGACCTGCTTGCGCAATACCTGGCGCGGGCACGCACCGAAAGGCACGCCCGCCACATGGCCGTCCAGCACCACGCGTGCGTAGCCCGGCAGCCAAGGCATCATCTTCAAGGTGGAGAGATCGGCGCGCCCATAGTATTCCGAACGCGGACCGGTACGCGGCAAGCCCGTACCCCAGATCGACGGCCCCGAAAATCCCGCACCCGGCGAGACGATATCGTCCAGGTGGGCCAGCGGTATCAGCTTGCCCTTGGCCGCGCCGTGGATGTCCGTGAACTGCGCGAACACGAAGCGCACGCCTTTCGCAGCAAGCTCGCGCTGCGATTCCTCCGTCGAGCGAGCCGCCGCACTGTCTAGCCGATTTGTATCCATGTAGTTTTCAGCTCGGTGTATTTATCGAAAGCGTGCAGCGATTTGTCGCGGCCATTGCCGGACTGTTTGTAGCCGCCGAACGGCACGGTGATGTCATCGCCATCGTACTGGTTCACGTGCACGGTGCCCGCACGCAGCGCACGCGCCGTCTGGATCGCCTTGCTGATATCTGCCGTCCACACGGCGGCCTGCAAGCCGTACGGCGTGGAGTTGGCCTGCTTGACGGCATCCTTCACATCGGTGAAGCTCAGCACCGATAGCACCGGCCCGAAAATCTCCTCGCGCGCGATGGTCATGCCGCTGTCGACCTGGTCGAACAGCGTCGGTTCGACGTAGAAGCCGCCGGTGTCGGTGCGCGCCTGGCGGCCACCGGACAGCAGCTTGGCGCCGCCCGACTGGCCGGCTTCGATATAGCCCATCACCGTCTTCAATTGCGTCGCATCGACAATGGCGCCCATGACGGTGTTCTCGTCCAGCGGATCGCCCGGCTGGAAGCTCGGCATCATCGCCAGCGCCTTTTCGAGGAACTGGTCCTTGATCGACGCTTCAACAAACAGACGCGAAGGCGCGTTGCAGCTCTCGCCCTGGTTGAAGTAGATGGAGCCAATCGCCGCCTGCACAGCCTTATCCAGGTCCGGGCAATCGGCACAGACGATGTTGGCGGACTTGCCGCCCAGCTCAGTCCACGCCCGCTTCAAATTCGATTGTCCGGCCATCTGCAAAATCTGCTTGCCGACGCGTGTGGAACCGGTGAAGCCGATGCAGTCCACGTCCATGTGCAGCGCCAGCGCGGCGCCGGCCTCGTGGCCGTAACCCGGCAGCACGTTGAACACGCCCGGCGGAATGCCCGCCTCCAGCGCGATCTCCGCCAGCCGCAGCGCCGTCAGTGGCGATTTCTCGGACGGCTTGAGCACCACGCTGTTCCCGGCGGCCAGCGCCGGTGCGATCTTCCATGCGGCCATGATCATCGGATAATTCCACGGCACGATGGCCGCCACCACACCGACCGCCTCACGCGTGATCAGCGCCAGGCTGTTGGCCGCCGTCGGTGCGATCTCGTCGTAGATCTTGTCGATCGCCTCGCCGTACCAGCGCAGGCAGTTGGCGGTCGCGCCCACGTCCACGCTCTGGCTGTATTTGATCGGCTTGCCCATGTCCAGCGTTTCAAGCAGCGCCAACTCGGGGCCGTACTTCTGCACCAGGTCCGCAAACTTGATCAGCGTGCGTTTGCGCTGCGCCGGCGACTTGCCAGCCCAGCGGCGGTCTTCGAACGCAGCGCGTGCGGAAACCACCGCCACGTCGACATCGGCGCCGTCGCAGCGCGCCACCATGCCCAGCTTGCGGCCGTCGATAGGCGACAGGTTTTCGAACTGCTGTTCGGATTTTGCCGAGACGCGCTCGCCGCCGATGAAGGCGCGGCCGTCGATTTGCAGGCTGCTCGCCCGCTCATGCCACGATGTTGTAGTCATATTGGTCTCCAATCCAGAGTTATAACCAGCCGCGCTGCTGGATGTCCGCATAGGTCAAGTCCAGGCAGTGGCGGATCAGCGCGATCATTTCATCGATCTGCGCGCAGGTCATCACCAGCGGCGGCGCGATAATCATGCGGTCGCCGACGGCGCGCATGATCATGCCGTTGCCGAACATGTAGCCACGGCAGACCATGCCCACCGCCAGATCCTCGTCGAACGGCACATTCTCATGCACGGTCGCGCCTTTGACGCGCACCAGGTTCAGGCCCGCGACGAAGCCGCAGCTGTCAGCATAGCCAACCAGCGGATGATCCGCCAGCTCGGCAAAACGCTTTTTCAGATACGGACCGGTCTCGCTGCCGACACGCTCGACCAGCTTTTCTTCTTCGATGATGCGGATATTTTCCAGCGCCGCAGCACAGGCCACCGGATGGCCCGAGTAGGTGAAGCCGTGATTGAACTCGCCGCCCTTCTCGATCAGCACATCGGCCACGCGGTCGCCGACCAGCACACCACCCAGCGGCACATAGCCTGACGTGACGCCCTTGGCGAAAGTGATCAGGTCCGGCTTGATGCCGAACAGCTCGGACGCGAACCACCTGCCCAGCCGGCCGAAGCCACAGATCACCTCATCGGCGATCAGCAGGATGCCGTACTTGTCGCAGATGCGCTGGATCTCAGGCCAGTAGGTGGCAGGTGGAATCACCACACCGCCCGCGCCCTGTATCGGCTCGCCGATAAAGGCCGCGACCTTGTCCGCACCAACCTCCAGGATTTTCTTCTCCAGCCACGATGCCGCTTCGATGCCGAATTCGTCCTCCGTCATGCCGCGCCCGGATTCCAGATAGTTCGGCTGGCCGATATGCACGATGCCAGGGATCGGCAAGCCGCCCTGCGCGTGCATGCCGTCCATGCCGCCCAGCGACGCGCCGGCCACGGTGCTACCGTGATAGGCGTTGTGGCGGCTGATGATGGTGTGGCGGTCCTTGTAGCCCAACACGTCCCAATAGCGGCGCACCATGCGCAGATTGGTGTCGTTGCCTTCAGAGCCGGAGCCGGTGAAGTACACATGATTGAACTGCGGCGGCGAGATCTTCACCAGCTTGGCCGCCAGCTCCACCGCCGGGATGTTGGTGGTGTTGAAGAAGCTGTTATAGAACGGCAGCGTCTCCATCTGCTTGTACACCGCTTCCGAAATGCTGGTGCGGCCGTAGCCGACGTTGACGCACCACAGACCGGACATGCCGTCCAATACCTTCTTGCCTTGCGAATCCCACAGGTAGATGCCCTCGCCGCGCACCATCACGCGCGCGCCTTTTTCGCCCAGCGCCTTGTGGTCGGTGAAAGGATGCATGTAGTGGGCCGTGTCCAGCTTCTGGATGGCGGCGGTGTCATACACTTCCGGGCGCGCTGCGGCCTTTACCGACGCGACTAATGCGGCGCTTGGCGCCAATGAACTGTTCGACATGATGGCTCCTATCTCAAATTAGACGTGCAGCAGCAGGTGCTCACGCTCCCACGGGCTGATGACGGTCATGAATTCCTGATGCTCCAGATCCTTGATGGCGGAGTAGACATCGATGAAGCGGTCTCCCAGCACGCTGCGCAGCTTGTCCTCGCCGCGCAGCAGTTGCAGCGCTTCCGGCAAGCCTTGCGGCAGTTCGACCATCAAATCGTAGGCGCTGCCTACGGTCATCGGCGTCGGTTCCAGCTGCTCGGTCATGCCGAGATAGCCGCAGGCCAGCGTGACTGCCAGCGCCAGGTACGGATTTGCGTCCGCGCCGATGATGCGGTTCTCCACGCGACGATCCTGCACGCCCGATTCCGGCACGCGGAAACCGACGGTGCGATTGTCCATGCCCCACTGGATGTTGATCGGCGCGGCCGTGTGGCGCACGATGCGGCGATACGAATTCACATACGGCGCGACGATCGCCATCGCCGACGGCATGTAGCGTTGCAGGCCGCCGATGTAGTGCTTGAAGATCGGCGCGGCAGAGCCGTCCTCCGCGCTGAAGATGTTCTTGCCGGTCTTCAGATCGACTACGCTCTGGTGCACGTGCATCGCGGAACCCGGCTCGCCCGCCATCGGCTTGGCCATGAAGGTCGCATACATATCGTGCTTGAGTGCCGCCTCGCGCAAGGTGCGCTTGAAGAAAAACACCTTGTCGGCCAGGCCGAGCGGATCGCCGTGCAGGAAGTTGATCTCCATCTGGCCGGCGCCGATTTCGTGAATCAGCGTGTCGACGTCGAGGTTCATCATGTCGCAGTAATCGTAGATGTCTTCGAACAGCGGATCGAACTCGTTCACCGCGTCGATGCTGTAGACCTGGCGGCTGGTTTCCGCACGGCCGCTGCGGCCGATAGGCGGTTTCAAAGGCAGATCGGGATCGCTGTTCTTGGCGGTCAGGTAGAACTCCAGTTCCGGCGCCACCACTGGCTTCCAGCCTTTGTCGGCGTACAGTTTGAGCACGCGGCGCAGCACGGAGCGCGGCGCGAAATCGACCAGGCGGCCGTCGGAGAAGTAGCAGTCGTGGATGACCTGCGCGGTCGGGTCGGTGGCCCACGGCACCATGGTGATGGTGGTCGGATCGGCCTTCAGTATCATGTCGCGGTCGGTGGTGGAGATGGCGCGGTCGTAGCCTGCGTCTTCCACCGGGTAGTTGCCGGTCACGGTCATGCCCAGCACCGCTTCTGGGATGCGCATGCCGCGCTCCTGGGTGAACTTACCGCGCGGGAGAATCTTCCCGCGTGCTACGCCGGTCAAGTCGGGGACCAGGCATTCGATTTCGGTGACGTGCTTCTCGTTGAGCCACAGGTCCATGTCGGTATAAGTAAAATTTTCGCGGATTGCCATGGTTCTCTCTCTTTTTTAGCGTTGATTTTTATAGTTGCGGCAGGCCTCGCCGAAGGCCTTGAATAATTTGACGGAATCGGGGTTCTCCGTCAGGCGCCACTCTGGATGCCACTGTACCGCGAGCGCAAAACTCCTGGCGTCTGCTACGCGGTAGGCTTCCACCAGGCCGTCGTCGGCGCGTGCTTCCACGGCCAGCGATGGCGCCAGTTGGGCGATGCCCTGGCCATGCAGCGAATTGACCATGATTTCCGAGGCGCCGCCCAGGATGCGCGCCAGTTGGCCGTCCGGCTCCAGCAGCACGCGATGCGACGCTGCGTATTGCTGCGCCAAAGGCTGGTCCTTGCGCTCGCGGTGGTCGGCCATGCCGGCCACGTTATGCACCGCCTGGTGCAGCGTGCCGCCCAGCGCCACGTTCACTTCCTGGAAGCCGCGGCATATCGCCAGCAGCGGTATGCCGCGCTTGAGCGCCGCCCGAATGAAAGGCAGCGTGGTGGCGTCGCGCGCCGCGTCCTGCGGCAGCGATGGTTCCAGCACTTCCTGCCCATACAGGCCGGCGTGCACGTTGGAGGGTGAACCGGTCAGCATCACGCCGTCGGCCAGCGCCAGCAGCGCTTCGAAATCCGTGGCCGCGCCCAGGGCCGGCATGATGAGCGGCGTGCAGCCCGCCCCGTCGGCCACTGCGGCGACATATTTGAACTGGGCCGTGTGGTTGGCATGGGCGCCGATCTGGTTCACACAGGCGGGGACAATGACAATTGGGCTACGCATGTCTTCATCATATGCCTATTTTGGTATCATTGTGAGTGCCACTTGTTTAAAATTGATGGAACCACTTTGAGTATCATGCCGCATCCCCTGTCGCCCACTTCCGATCTGCTGGCCCAAACGCTGGCCCTATCCGGCTTCCATCCGCGCCTGCCGCAGCAGCGCCGTTTGTACGAGGCGGCCAAGAGCGCCATCCACCGCCAGTTGCTGGGCGCAGGCAGCAAACTGCCGTCCAGCCGCGACCTGGCGCGCGATCTCGGCATCTCGCGCAACACAGTGATCGCGGCCTTCGAACAGCTGGCGGCCGAGGGCTACGTCACCAGCGCGATGGGCAGCGGCACCTATGTGGCCGACCTTCAGGCGCAGCGCGCCAGCATGCGCGGCTCCGGCCCGGCGCCGCGTGGATCGTCGCAGGGCCGCGCCGTTCGCCTGTCCAAACGGGGCCGCGAGTTGACCAGCTTTGCCGCCGGCCCGCGCTTCGAGATCCAGCCCTTCGCACCGGGCGAGGATGATTTTTCATCCTTCCCCTTCAAGCTGTGGCAGCGGCTGCAAAACCGCATCTGGCGCGAGGCGCGCACCGACCTGCTGGATTACGGACAGTCCGGCGGCCACCTGCCGCTGCGCCAGGCCATCACCGAATATCTGCGGCTGTCGCGCTCCGTCAAGGTGACGGTGGAGCAAGTGATGATCACGGCCGGCACGCAGCAATCGCTGGACCTGTGCGCGCAACTGCTGGCCGATGCCGGCGACACCGCCTGGGTCGAAGACCCGGGCTACTGGGGCGCGCGCCGCGTATTCCAGTCACGCGAACTAAAACTGCATCCGATCGCGGTCGACGACGACGGCATGGTGCTCACGGAATCCGACCTCGCCACCAAGCCGCGCCTGATCTACGCCACGCCCTCGCACCAATACCCGACGGGCTCCGTCATGAGCCTGGCCCGCCGCCGCGAGCTGCTGAACATCGCCGTACGCAAGGACGCGTGGATACTGGAAGACGACTACGACAGCGAATTCCGCTACACCGGCCGCCCGCTGGCCGCGCTGCAAGGCCTGGACATCGACGACCGCGTGCTCTACATGGGCACCTTCTCCAAGGTGCTCTACCCCGGCATCAAGGTCGGCTACCTGGTGGTGCCGCCGGCGCTGGTCGACGGCTTCAAGAGCGCGCTGTACGACCTTCAGCGCCCCGGCCAGTTGACGGTGCAGGCGGTGCTGGCGGACTTCATCGCGCTGGGCCACTTCACCACCCACATCCGCAAGATACGCCAGACCTACGGCGCCCGCCGCGAGCTGCTGCGCCGCACGCTGGTGCAACAGCTCACGCCTCGCCTCGGCGGCAAGGTGACGATCTCCAGCGAAGAATCCGGCCTGCACCTGGTGGTGCAGCTGCCCGACGACGCCGACGATGTGGCGCTGGAAGCAGCTGCCGCCGCTGCCGACATCCGCGTCAAGGCGCTATCGACCTACTACCTCGCGCAGCCGACGCGGCGCGGCCTGCTGGTCGGCTACGCCTACTGCACGCCGGAGAAGATCGCCCACTACGGCCGCATCCTGGCGGACCTGATCGCAGACGGAGTGGCAGCATGAAGACCATGCCATGGCGAGACTTCTGCGCGCTGGTCAGCAGCATCGGCGTGGTCGGGCTGGGGCTGGGCGCGACCATCCCGTTAACGGCGCTGCGGCTGGACCAGCGCGGCATCGGCACCGACATCATCGGCATCATCACCGCCGCAAGCGCCTTCGGCATCCTGGCTGCCACGCCTTTCGTCTCGCGCTGGGTGGCGCGCTACGGGCCGCGAGGCTGCATGTTAGGCGCCATCGCCGCAAGCGCGCTGTCCACCGCGTTGATGGAAGCGACAGACAACCTGCTGCTATGGGGTCTTCTACGCTTTGTGTTCGGCGCCTGCATGGGCGTGCTGTTCACCATCGGCGAGGCATGGGTCAACCATCTTGCGCCGGTCAACTCGCGTGGCCGCGTGGTCGCCATGTACACCACGGCGTTCACACTATTCCAGCTGATAGGCCCTGCCCTTGTGGCGGGCCTGGAGGGCAAGGTAGCGTGGCCGTTCGCCGCCTGCGGTACGCTGTTCCTGCTCGCCCTGCCCGGCATGGCGCTGATCGCCGACGACGCGCATCACGACGAGGACGAGCCGCACGTCTCATGGCGCACGGTGCTGCCGCGCATGCCGATGATCGCCGTCGGCGCGGCCTTCTTCGCGCTGTTCGACACGCTGGCATTGAGCCTGCTGCCGCTGTACGCGATCCGCCAGGGCATCGTCACCGAGCTGGCGCTGCTGTCGGCCACGGTGGTGCTGGTCGGCGACACCGCGCTGCAATTCGCCTTCGGCTGGCTGGCCGATCACGTGGGGCGGCGGCGCGTGCACACCGGCTGCGGCATCGCCGTGTGCGTGCTGCTGCCGTTGCTGCCCTTCGCTGCGGGCACGCCATGGCTGTGGTGGATACTGCTGCTGATGCTGGGTGCGACGGCGGGGGCGATCTACATGCTGTCGCTGGTGGCATGCGGCGCGCGCTTCCAGGGACAATCGCTGGTCGCGGCCAGCGCCGTAGTCAATGCCAGTTGGGGCATCACCAGCAGCGGCGGGCCGCTGGTAACAGGACTGCTGATGCAGACCGCCGGCATCAATGCGCTACCGGCGGTGCTGTGGTGCGGCGCGGCGATCTTCGTCGCCTGCGCCTGGTGGGAATACAAACAGGGCTACGTGGATTAACCCTTGGCCGCAGCGGCCACCTGCTTCTGGCGCAGGCGTTCGTTACGGGCGATGTACAGGCTCGATGCGATCACGCCGATCGACACGACCAGGATGGTCAACGCCGCCACCGCGTTCACACGCGGATCGAGGCCGAGGCGCGCGCGAGAGAAGATCACGATAGGCATCGTCGACGAGCCGGGGCCGGACAGGAAAGCCGACAGCACCACGTCATCCAGCGACAGCGTGAACGTCAGCAGCCACGCGGAACCCAGCGCCTGCGTGATGTTCGGCAGCGTCACCAGGAAGAACACCTGGTACGGACGGCAGCCCAGGTCCATCGCCGCTTCTTCCAGCGACTTGTTCATCTCCTGAAGGCGAGACTGCACCACCACCGCCGCATAGGCCATGCCCAGCAGGGTGTGGCCGAGCCAGATCGTCACCAGGCCGCGCTCCGGGAAGCCGAAGGCCTTCTGCACCGACACCAGCATCAGCAGCAGCGACAAGCCGATGATCACCTCCGGCATCACCAGCGGCGCGCTGACCATGCCCGAGAACAGCGTGCGGCCCGCGAAGCGCTGGTAGCGGTTCAGCACAAACGCCGCGAACGTCCCCAGCACCACCGAAGCGCAAGCCGTCAGCAGCGCGATGCGCAGCGACAGGCCGAAGCCGCTGATAATCTCCGAGTCGTTCATCAGCTCCGCATACCACTGGGTCGAGAAGCCGCTCCAGATCATGTCCTGGCGCGAGCTGTTAAACGAGAACACCACCAGCACCACGATGGGCAGGTAGAGGAACAGATAACCCAGCGACAGCCAGCCGCGCCCGAACCAGCGCTGCACGAAGTTGGTATGTCCTTTCATGGGCGGGCCTCCTGCTCTGCCGTGTATTTATTGAAGATCGCCATCGGCACCAGGATCAGCAGGATCACCACCACCGTCACCGAGGATGCCAGCGGCCAGTCGTTATTGGTAAAGAACTCGTCCCACAGCTGGCGGCCGATCATCAGCGTTTCCGGGCCGCCCAGCAGCTCGGGGATCACATACTCGCCCACCGCCGGGATAAACACCAGCATGGTGCCGGCGATGATGCCGGACTTCGACAGCGGCACCGTGATGCGCCAGAACGCCTGCATCGGCGTCGCGCCCAGGTCGGCCGCAGCCTCCAGGAAGCGCAGGTCCATCTTCACCAGGTTGGCGTACAGCGGCAGGATCATGAACGGCAGGTAGGCATACACCATGCCGATGATGAGCGAGAACTGCGTGTTCATCAGATGCAGCGGCTCGCTGATGAAGCCCATGCTGATCAGGAAGTGGTTCAGGATGCCGTTGTTGGCCAGGATGCCCTTCCACGCGTAGATGCGCAGCAGGAAGGAGGTCCAGAACGGCATCATCACCATCATCAGCAGCACCGGGCGAACGGTAGGCTTGGCGCGTGCCATGAAGTAGGCGAACGGATAGCCGATGATCAGGCACAGCGAGGCCGTGATGGCGGCGAACTTGATGGAGTTCAGGTAGGTGATCGCATACAGCTCGTCCTGCGCGATGAACAGGTAGTTGGATACCTTGACCTTGAGCGTGATGACGCCGTCGGCCAGCGTCATCAAGGTGCCGAAGGGATTGCCGCCGGTGTCCGCCTCGGTGAAGCTGATGCGCATCACGATCAGGAAAGGCACCAGGAAGGCGAACGTCAGCCACAGGAAAGGCACGGCGATCACCACGTTGCGGCCGGTGAGCCAGCGCCCGGTCAGCAGGTTCTTGAGAAATTTCATGGCTGCGCTCCGCCTTAGCTGGTCAGCACGACGACGTCGGCGCCGTCCCACCAGGCGTAGACGCGCTGGTCGCGCTTGAGCGCCGATTCGTCATGGCGGGCCGCGTTGGTGCGCGACACCTTCATTTCCATGCCGCTGTCGAGGCGCACGTGGTACAGGGTCTCGTTGCCGAAGTAGGCCATCGCCGTGATCACGCCCTGCACGCAGTTGTAGCCATCCTCGCTGGCGTTGGCGCGCTGCGCCGCGGTCGGCGCCTCGGCCTGCACGGCGATCTTCTCGGGACGCACGGCCACCGACACCGCCATGCCCATCGTGCCCGTGATGCCGTGGGTGACGTAGTGGCGGCCTTCCGGCGTTTCGATGATGACGTGGTCCGGCTCATCGACCGCCACGCTGCCGTTGAACATATTGACGCTGCCGATGAAGTCCGCGACGAAGCGGCAATTCGGCGTTTCGTAGATTTCGCCCGGTGCACCCACCTGCAGGATGCGGCCTTCGCTCATCACCGCGATGCGGGTCGCCATGCTCATGGCTTCGTCCTGGTCGTGCGTCACCATCACGCAGGTCACGCCCACCTCCTCGATGATGCCGACCAGTTCCATCTGCGTGCGTTCGCGCAGCTTCTTGTCCAGGGCGCCCAGCGGCTCGTCCAGCAGCAGCAACTGCGGACGCTTGGCCAGGCTGCGCGCCAGCGCCACGCGCTGCTGCTGGCCGCCGGACAGCTGGTGCGGCTTGCGCTTGCCGTAGGCGGTCAGCTGCACCAGCGCCAGCATCTGCTCCACGCGGGCGGCGATTTCGTCCTTCGGCAGGCCGTCGCGGCGCAGGCCGAAGGCGATGTTGTCCCATACCGTCAGGTGCGGGAACAGCGCATAGGACTGGAACATCATATTGATCGGGCGCTCGTACGGCGGCACGCCGACGATGTCCTTGCCGCCCAGCGTGATCTGGCCCTGGGTCGGCGTTTCGAAACCGGCCAGCATGCGCAGCAGCGTAGACTTGCCGCAGCCGGAACTACCCAGCAGCGCAAAGATCTCGCCCTTGTTGATCGCCACCGACACATCGTTGACGGCGCGGACGCCGTCGAATTCCTTAACCAGGTTGCGGATCAGCAGGAAGGGTTCTCGCTCTTGGGTCATGTTATTAAAATATAAATGATATTAATAATATTACGGGAAAACCCGTGAAAATAGGCTGCCCGCAGGGCCGCACGCTTGGTCGAACCCGTGATTATAAATCACGCAATCACACATGCAACAGCAGGTGCTCCCGCTCCCACGGGCTGATGACGGTCATGAACTCCTGATGCTCCAGTTCCTTGATCGCCGTGTAGACGTCGATGAAGCGCTCGCCCAGCACATCGCGCAGCCGGTCCTCGCGCCGCAGCAGCTCCAGCGCCTGCGGCAGCCCTTGCGGCAGCTCGAACAGATGGTCGTAGGCGCTGGCGGTGGTCATGGGCGTCGGCTCCAGCTGGTCGACCAGGCCGAGGTAGCCGCAGGCCAGCGTCACTGCCATCGCCAGGTAGGGATTGGCGTCGGCGCCGATGATGCGGTTCTCCACCCGGCGTTCCTCGACACCCGATATCGGAATGCGGAAGCCCACGGTGCGGTTGTCGATGCCCCACTGGATGTTGATCGGCGCGGCCGTGTGGCGCACGATGCGGCGATACGAATTCACATACGGCGCCATGATCGCCATCGCCGCCGGCGTGTAGCGCTGCAGGCCGCCGATGTAGTGGCGGAAGTGCGCCGACGGCGAGCCGTCGGCCGTGCTGAAGATATTGCGGCCGGTGGCGGCGTCGCTCACGCTCTGGTGCACATGCATCGCCGATCCCGGCTCGCCCGCCATCGGCTTGGCCATGAAGGTGGCGTACATATCGTGCTTGAGCGCCGCCTCGCGCAAGGTGCGCTTGAAGTAGAAGACGTTGTCGGCCAGGGCCAGCGGGTCGCCGTGCTGGAAGTTCAGGCCCATCTGGCCGGCGCCGGTTTCGTGGATCAGCGTGTCGACATCGAGGTTCATCAGCGCGCAGTAGTCGTAGATGTCCTCGAACAGCGGATCGAATTCGTTGACGGCGTCGATGCTGTAGACCTGGCGGCTGGTCTCGGCGCGGCCGCTGCGGCCCACCGGCGCCTTCAGCGGCAGGTCGGGATCGATGTTCTTCTCGGTCAGGTAGAACTCCAGCTCCGGCCCCACCACCGGCGTCCAGCCTTTGTCGGCGTACAGCTTGAGCACGCGCCGCAGCACCGAGCGCGGGGCAAAATCGACCAGCGTGCCGTCGGCGAAGTAGCAATCGTGGATGACTTGCGCGGTCGGATCGATGGCCCAGGGGACCTTGGTGATGCTGCCGGGGTCCGCGCGCAGGATCATGTCGCGGTCTGTGGAAGAGATGGCGCGGTCGTAGGCCGCGTTCTCGGTCGGGTAGTTGCCGGTGACGGTCATGCCCAGCACCGCCTCGGGGATGCGCATGCCGCGCTCCTGGGTGAATTTGGCGCGCGGCAGGATCTTCCCACGCGCCACGCCCGTCAAGTCGGGCACCAGGCATTCGATTTCAGTGACGCGATTCTCGTTGAGCCACTGGTCCATATCGGCATCGGAGAAATTTTCACGGATAGACATGTTCGCTCTCTGTGGTCGTGATCAAGCGATCGATAGTCTAATTTACCATGTTTACAACCTTTCTTCCGCAGCCTCCACACGGGTTTGCACAAGAATTTTCTTGATCTCCGGGACGCAGGAACCGCAGTTGCCGCCCGCCTTGAGGCAGGCCGTCACCTCCGGCACCGTCTTCAGGTCTTTTTCGATGATGGCGTTGCAGATGGTGTTGCGGCCCACGCCGAAGCAGGAGCACACGGTAGGCCCGGTATCGGCGCCCTTCTCGACCGGCATGCCGACCAGCAGGCCGACGCGGTCGATCTCGCTGAGCTCCTGCTTGACGAACAGGCTGGCCAGCCACGCGCGCGACGGCATGTCCTGGCGCGGCGACAGGAAGATGCACTGCTCGATGCGGTCGTTCACCACGTGCACGGCGCGATACACGCCGGCGGTGCGGTCTTCGTATTCGAGCCAGTCGGCATCCAGGTCCTGCACGCCCAGCAGCGTGCGCGCCCAGTCGCTGAAGTCCTTGATGGTGTTGCGTCCGGCCAGCTCGTAGCGGGCGAACTCGCGGCCCTGTATCCGCGTCCAGTGGGCCACGCTGTCGAGGCTCATCTCGGTGCGGCTGAGGATGAAGCCATGCCAGTTCACGCGGAACTGCTCGATGCGCACCGGCGTGTGCTTGAACTCAGGCTCGCCGGAGACCGGATCGACCACCGGGTTGACCAACGCGCCGACGCGGGCGTCGGACGAGGTCTGGCCCGACCAGTGGATGGGAATGAACACGCTGCCGCGCGGGATGCCGCCGCCGTGCTGCACGCGCGCCACCATCGCGCCCCACTCCGAGCTGACACGCGCCAGTTCGCCCTCGCGCACGCCGTGCAGCAGCGCGTCCTGCGGATGGATGTCGACGAAGGATTCGGCGATGTGGTCGGCCAGGGTGGCGGATTTTCCGGTGCGCGTCATCGTGTGCCACTGGTCGCGCACGCGGCCGGTGTTGAGCGTCAGCGGGAAATCCTCGCTGACGGCGTTGGCCGGCGCACGCGTGGCGGTGGCGATGAAGCGCGCCTTGCCGTCGGCATGGGCGTAGACGTTGTCCTTGAACAGGCGGGCTTCCGTTTGCAGTTCGCCGGAGGCGGTGCGGCGCACCGGCCATTGGGTCGGCTCCAGTTCGTCGTACTCGCGCTGATTCAGCCCGGCCAGGCCGGACATGTCGAACGCGCGCGGCACGTCGCCGACGGCGTTGCGGAAGCCGCTCAACCGCGCATGCTCGTCGAACACGCCGTGGGCGCCGCAGAAATCGAAGCCGCCATAACCCATGCGCTGCGCGAACAGCGACAGGATCTTCCAGTCCGGCAGCGCCTCGCCGGGTGCGGGCAGGAAGGCACGTTGGCGCGATATGCGGCGCTCGGAATTGGTGACGGTTCCGTCCTTCTCGCCCCAACCCAGCGCGGGCAGCAGCACGTCGGCATAGGCGTTGGTGTCGGTGCTCTGCATGATGTCGGTGGCCACCACCAGCTCGCACTTCTCCAGTGCGCGGCGCACCTGGTCCGCGTCCGGCAGGCTGACCAGGGGATTGGTGGCGATCACCCACACCGCCTTGACGGTGCCCGCCTCGATGGCGCGGAACAGATCGACCGCCTTCAGGCCAGGCTTGCCGGCGATGGAGGGAGAGTCCCAGAAGGTCTGCACCACGCCGCGATGGTCGGCGCGGTCCAGGTCCATGTGCGCGGCCAGCATATTGGCCAGGCCACCCACTTCGCGGCCGCCCATGGCGTTGGGCTGGCCGGTGATCGAGAACGGCCCCATGCCCGGCTTGCCGATACGGCCGCCGATCAGGTGGCAGTTGATGATGGCGTTGACCTTGTCGGTTCCGGCCGACGATTGATTGACGCCCATCGAAAACGCGGTGATGGTCTTGCGCGTGGCGGCGAAGGATTCGTAGAACTCCATCAGCACCGGCAGCTCGATGCGGCAGATCTTGGCCACGGCGGCGGGATCGCTGCAATCGACGTTGGCCGTTTCCAGCGCCGCGTCAAGACCGTTGGTGTGCTCGCCGACGAAGGCCGGATCGACCGCGCCGATGCGCGCCAGATAGCTCAGCAAGCCATTGAACAGCCACACGTCGGTGCCCGCCTTGACCGGCAGGTGCAGGTCGGCCAGCTCGCAGGTGGCGGTGCGGCGCGGATCGATGACGACGATCTTCATCTCCGGCCGGCTCTCCTTGGCCTTGAGGATGCGCTGGAACAGGATGGGATGGCACCACGCGGTGTTGGAACCGACCAGCACCACCATGTCGGCCAGTTCCAGGTCGTCGTAGCACAGCGGTACCAGGTCTTCGCCGAAGGCGCGCTTGTAGCCGGCCACCGCCGACGACATGCACAGCCGCGAGTTGGTGTCGATGTTGGCGCTGCCGACGTAGCCCTTCATCAGTTTGTTGGCGACGTAATAGTCCTCGGTCAGCAGCTGGCCGGAGACGTACAGCGCGACAGCGTCCGGCCCATGCTCGGCGATGATGGAGCGCCATGTGCCGGCTACCTTGTCCAGCGCATCGTCCCATGATACGCGCCGCAGGCCGCCGGCATCGCGCACCTGCGGATACAGCAGGCGCCCTTCCAGGCCCACAGTCTCGCCCAGGGCGGAACCCTTGACGCACAGGCGGCCCTTGTTAGCCGGGTGCAGCTTGTCGCCGGCGATGGCTATCGTGCCGTCGGCCTTGGGCGTCGCCTGCACGCCGCAGCCTACGCCGCAATAGGCGCATGTGGTGCGTACTGCCAGATAGTCGGTGGACAGGTTCAAGATGCTTGCTCGCTCAAATCATGCGGCGCGCGCGGAAAGCGCTTCGCCAAACAACAGGTTTTGCCGGATCGGCGTAATGTCGGTACGGTTCTGGATCAGATTGAAGTACCACGGGCCATCCTTGACGTCGCCGTACAGCACGGCGCCGGTGACGCGGCCGTCCTTCAGCACCAGGCGCTTGTAGACGCCGCGCCGCGCATCGCGCAGCACCAGGTCTTCGCTGCCTTCGCCGCCAACGAAGTCGCCGACCGAGTACAGGTCCACGCCGGTCACTTTCAATCGGGTCGGCGATGTCTGCTGCACGTAGCGGCGCACGCCGGCGCCGGCCAGGTGCGCGCCGCAGACGCGAGCCTGGTCCCAGATCGGCGCCACCAGGCCAAAGGTGGCGCTGCGGTGCTGCACACACTCGCCGACCGCGTACACACGCGGGTCGTAGGTTTGCAGCGTGTCGTCGACAACGATGGCGCGTTCGCAGTGCAGGCCGGCCGACTTGGCCAGGTCGATATTGGGACGCACGCCGGCGGTCATCACCACCAGGTCCGCGGGGATTTCGCTGTCGTCCTTGAAGCGCACCGCGCGCACGCGGTCGGGGCCGACGATTTCGGCGGTCTGCGCGTTCATCATGAACTTCAGGCCCTTCGATTCCAGCGCCTTTTGCAGCAGCAGCGCGGCCGGTTTGTCGAGCTGCTGGTTCATCAGCCCGTCGGTCACGTGGACAACGGTGACTGACATGCCTTGCCGTTGCAAGCCGTTGGCCGCCTCAAGACCCAGCAGGCCACCGCCGATCACCACCGCGTGGCGGTGATTGCGCGCCATCGCCAGCATGCTCTCCACATCCTGAATATCGCGGAAGGCCAGCACGCCGGGCAACTGGTGCCCGGGCACGGGGATGATGAAGGGCTTGGAGCCGGTGGCGATCAGCAGGCGGTCGTAGCGCACTTCCAGGCCGGAGCGGGCGCGCACGATGCGCTTGCGGCGGTCGATATGCTCGACCGGGTCGCCAGCATGCAGCGTGATGCCATGCTGGACGTACCATTCGCGGGTGTTGAGCATGATGTCTTCCATGCTCTTTTCGCCCGCCAGTACAGGCGACAGCAGGATGCGGTTGTAGTTACCGTGCGGCTCGGCGCCGAACACGGTGATGTCGTACATGTCCGGCGCAAGCTTGCGCAGCTCCTCGACCGTACGCATGCCGGCCATGCCGTTGCCGATCACGACCAGCGCGGGTTTCACAGGCCTACCCACACTTTGCCGCCGTCGATGCGGGCGGGATAGGTGCCGACCGAATGGTGCGGCGCCTCCAGGCACTCGCCCGTTTGCAGGTCGAAGTGCTGCTTGTAGATCGGCGAGGCGACCACGATGCGCTCGCCCAGGTTGCCCACCAATCCACGCGACAGCACGGACGCTTCGGAATTCGGATCGTAGTTATCGATGGCGAACACGCGCGCGCTGCCGTCGTCCACATGGAACACGGCGACCTGCTGCTTGTTCAACAAGGCGCATACGCCGGTGTTGGGCACGATGTCGTCCAGGTTGCAGACGGCGATCCAGTTATCGGTTTGAATATCGCGATGCATAATCTTCTCCTCAAGCTGCCTTGACTGCGATGGGAATCACGCGCTTGCGCTCTTCCACGGTGGCCGGACGAATCTGGCCGCGTTCTTCCATGAACAGCACGTTCTCGTCGCCCTTTTCGCTGTTGACGAAGTGGCGGAAACGCTTGCGGGTTTCCGGATTCTCGACAGCTTCCTTCCACTCGCACGCATAGGTGTCGACCACGTGCTGCATATCGGCTTCCAGCTCGGCGGCTATGCCCAGCTTGTCGTTGACGACGACCTGCTTCAGGTAATCCAGGCCGCCTTCCAGGTTCTCGCGCCATACGCTGGTGCGTTGCAGGCGGTCGCCGGTGCGGGTGTAGAACATCAGGAAGCGGTCGATGTACTGGACCAGCGTGGCCTTGTCCAGGTCCGTCGCCAGCAGCTCTGCGTGGCGCGGCTTCATGCCGCCGTTGCCGCATACGTAGAGGTTCCAGCCTTTTTCGGTGGCGATTACGCCCACGTCCTTGCCCTGCGCCTCGGCGCACTCGCGGGTGCAGCCGGATACGCCGAACTTGATCTTGTGCGGCGTGCGCAGGCCCTTGTAGCGGTTTTCCAGTTCGATCGCCAGGCCGATGGAATCGTCGACGCCATAGCGGCACCAGGTCGAGCCGACGCAGGACTTCACCGTGCGCAGCGACTTGCCGTAGGCGTGGCCGGATTCGAAGCCGGCGGCGATCAGCTCTTCCCAGATCAGCGGCAGCTGCTCGACGCGGGCGCCGAACAGGTCGACGCGGGCGCCGCCGGTGATCTTGGTGTACAGCTTGTACTTCTTGGCGACCATGCCGACCGCGATCAAGCCGTCGGCGGTCACCTCGCCGCCCGGCATGCGCGGCACGACCGAGTAGGTGCCGTCCTTCTGGATATTGCCGAGGAAGTAGTCGTTGGTGTCCTGCAGGCTGGCGTGTTCCTTCTTCAGCACGAAGTCGTTCCACACCGACGCCAGGATACTGGCCGCCAGCGGTTTGCAGACGTCGCAACCGAGGCCCTTGCCATGCTTGGACAGCAGATCGCCGAAGCTCTTGATCTGGCCGACTTTAATCAGGTGGAACAGCTCCTGGCGCGAATACGCGAAGTGCTCGCAGACGTGGTTGTTGACGGCCATGCCGAGCTTCTTCATCTCGGCCTTCATGACCTGCGTCACCAGCGGCACGCAGCCGCCGCAGGAGGTGCCGGCGTTGGTGCAGCTTTTCAGTTCGCCGATGGTGGTGGCGCCGCCGGCCACCGCTGCGCACAACGAACCTTTCGATACGTCGTTGCAGGAGCAGATCTGCGCGCCATCCGGCAGCGCGTCCACGCCCAGGCCTGGCTTGGCCGCGCCATCCGATTGCGGCAGGATCAGGAACTCCGGCGATTCCGGCAGCTCGATTTTGTTCAACATCATTTGCAGCAGCGTGCCGTACTCGCTGGCGTCGCCCACCATCACGCCGCCCAGCAGGTACTTGCCGCAATCGGAGACGACGATCTTCTTGTAGATCTGTTTGCGCTCGTCGGTGAACTGGTAGGAGCGGCTGCCTTCGACCTTGCCGTGCGGGTCGCCGATGCTGGCCACGTCCACGCCCATCAGTTTCAGCTTGGTGCTCATGTCGGCGCCGGCGAATTCCGCCGCTTCGCCCAGCATATGCTTGGCCGCGACGCGCGCCATCTCGTAGCCCGGCGCCACCAGGCCGAAGATCAAGCCGCCCCACAGCGCGCATTCGCCAATAGCGTAGACGTCCGGGTCGGAGGTGACGCAGTTGTTGTTGATCTCGATGCCGCCGCGTGGGCCGATGGTCAGGCCGCTCTCGCGGGCCAGCATGTCGCGTGGGCGGATGCCGGCCGAGAAGACGATCATGTCAGCGTCGAGATGGCCGCCGTCGGCGAACTCCATCCTGTGCGTGCCGTCGACACCGTCGACGATGGCGGTGGTGTTCTTACCCGTGTGGACGGTCACGCCCAGCTCTTCGATTTTACGGCGCAGCACGCGCGCGCCACCGTCGTCCACCTGCACCGCCATCAGGCGCGGCGAGAATTCGACCACGTGCGTATCCAGCTTCATGTCGCGCAGGGCCTTGGCGCATTCGAGGCCCAGCAGGCCGCCGCCGATGACCACACCGGTCTTCGAGCGCTTGCCGCATTCGAGCATCGCTTCCAGGTCTTCGATGGTGCGGTAGACGAAGCAGTCCTTGCGCTCCTTGCCCGGCAGCGGCGGCACGAAGGGGAAGGAGCCTGTGGCGATCACCAGCTTGTCGTAGTCCAGCACATTGCCGTCGGCGGTGGAGACGGTCTTGCGGGCGGTGTCGATGCCGGTGGCGCGGGTGTTCAGGCGCAGCACCATGTCGTCGCGGTCGAAGAAGCCTGGCTTCACCAGCGACAGGTCCTCCGCCGATTTACCGGAGAAGAATTCGGACAGGTGCACGCGGTCGTACGCGGGGCGCGGCTCTTCGCACAGCACGGTCACCTGCAAATTGGCGGCGCCGCTGTTGGCCAGGCTCTCCAGGAACTTGTGGCCGACCATGCCGTGACCGATAACGATAATTTTCATGATGCGTTTTCCTCTTAAGCTGCCAGCTTGGATGCGATGGCGGTTTCTTCGACGGCGCTGCTGCTGAAGCGGGCCGCCAGTGCGCACAGCGCGGATGCGGCGACGACGATGCCCAGGATGCTCAGCGTCTGCTGCGTGTTGCCCAGGCCTTTCATCAGGAAGCCCGCCGCCACGGCGCCAACGTTGCCACCGGCGCCGATGATGCCGGCCACGCCGCCCAGGGCGCGCTTGTCGACGAAGGGCACGATGGCGTAGGTCGCGCCGCAGGCCATGTGGGTGAACAGGCCGAATACCAGCATGGCGACTATGGCCAATGCGGCAGTGCCGGCGTTGGCGAACATCAGCAGGCCGGCGCCTTCGCCCAGCATCAGCACGAACAGCAGGGTGACGCGGTTATTCAGGTTGCCGATGGCGGCGAATTTGTCCGACACCCAGCCGCCCAGCGCACGGGCGAACAATGCCAGCAGGCCGAAGCTGCCAGCAGCCATGCCGGCCTGCGCCAGCGTCAGCTTGAAGTGGTCGACGTAGTAGATGGCGGCGATGTTGTGGATGAAAATCTCGATGCCGAAGCAGGCGCCGTAGGTGATGAACAGCAGCCATACGCGGTAGTTGGCGGAGGCCAGTTTGAAGCTCTCCCAACCACCTTTCTTTGCACCTCCATCGATAGCGACACCAGCTGCGCGCAGTTCGCTGAAGTTCCCTTGCGGGCAATCCTGCGTGTAGCGGTAGTAGACGCCGGCCATGACGATCATCAGCACGCCCGGCACGATCAGCGCTGCGCGCCAGCCGAAGCCCTCGCTCACGCCCAGCATGACCATGGCGGTCATCAACAGCGGCATCACCGCTTGCGCCACGCCGCCGCCCGCATTGCCCCAGCCGGCGGCCGCCGCGTTGGCAGTGCCCACCACTTTAGGCGCGAACATCACCGAGGTGTGGTACTGAGTGATGACGAAGCTGGCGCCGGCCGCGCCGATACCGAGACGGAAGAACAGGAAGCTCTCGTAGCTCTGCGCGAAGGCGACGCCGATCACGGGGATGGAACCCAGCAGCAGCAAGCCCGTATAGGTTTTGCGCGGGCCGAAGTGGTCGCACAGCGGGCCGACCACCAGCCGCACGAGGATGGTGATGGCGACGGCCGCGATGTTGATGTTGGCGATCTGCGCGACGCTCAAGCCGAATTCACCTTTAATCACCGGCATCAGCGGTGCGCAGGCGAACCAGGCGAAGAAGCAGACGAAGAACGCCATCCAGGTCAAGTGGAACGCCCGCATCTGAGGCGTTGAGATCGAGAAGAGCTTGATGCTGGTAGCTTTGGTGGCCATTTTTTATCCCGTTCAGAAAACAAAAAGGCGTCCGCGCAGCCACGATCATCTAAGACCGGGTTGGGCGGACGCCGTTGTCCTGCCAACCCGTCTTTGGGTCAGCGTATGTATTCGGGGGGATCGCCGTTGATCCCTTAGCCTCTGTATTGCAAGAGGCGTGCCAGAGCGGATTGAGGCGGTCCACAGAGGGAGAGTGGCGTTAAGCGCATGGGCCGGGCCGCCGCGATGCCATGTTGCGGTGCACGATTGCACGCTATCGGTGCGCGCTGGCGGTGCAGTCCATGCCAAGGCAACGCGGCCCGCAGGCTGCCGATTTGTTGACGATACCTTAATGCTGACTTATGCTGGCGGCCATGACCTTACGCCATTCTCTCTGCGTCGCTGCGCTGTCGGCCTGCGCCGCCCTGCTGGCTACCTCCGCGTTTGCCGCCCGCGTGCTGGACGAGGCAACGATCCGGATCGACGGACAAGCGCGCCGCTACTATCATCTTTTCGATGCCGAAGGCACTGGGCGCGCGACGCCCATCGTGCTGCTCAGCGGATCGGGCTGCAAAGACTTCGGCAGCCGCGTGCCCTTCTTCTTCGAGCGCTACCCGGCGCCGGTGGATGTCTATTTCCTTGAAAAGATCGGCATCCAGAAAGGTGCGGATGGCCAGGCCTGTTCCGAGGCTTACAATCAGGCAGACACGCTGGAGCGCCGAGTAAACGACACCCTGGCGTTCATCGGCCAGGAGCCGGCCTTGAAGGCGATGGGCACACGCAGCCTGGCGATACTGGGCTTCTCCGAAGGCGGGGCAGTAGCGCCGCTGGTTGCCGCTCGCAGCCAAAAGATAGGCTGGCTCGCCACCGGCGGCAGCGGCGGACTGCCGCAGAGCGAAGTATTCCTGATCTTCGCCGACCGTGGCGTAGAGCCCTACGCCAAACCGTTTTCACGCGAGACCTTCCTGAAGACCTATGCCGCGATCAAGGCCGATCCGCAAAGCCTGGACAAGGAATTCTTCGGGCATCCATATCGCTACTGGAGCTCGCACCTGTTCTACGATCCGCTGACCACCTACGCAAAATTGGATATCCCGATCATCGCCGCCATGGGCGAGAAGGACGACAGCGAGGCGATCGAATCCGGACGAGCCTTGCGCGACTACTTCGCAGGCCATCCGGAAAAGAACTTCACCTTCATCGAATACCCCAACGCCGGCCATGCGCTGCAAGCGCCGAACAAGGCCAATCTGCAGGACTTCATCGCCGGCCTGGCGGCGTGGTTCAAGTCTGGCCTCAAGCGCTAACGCGAACAGGCTCGGTCAGCGCCTGCCAAGCGTCCGCGCAGCGCACCACGTCGCCGACGACGATGATGCTTGGGCTGCCTAGGCCGCTGTCACGCAGTACCTGCGGCAGCTGGCCCAGCGTGGTAAGCAGCTGCCGCTGGTTGTCGCGCGTGGCCGACTGCACTACCGCCACCGGCGTATCGGCCGCAGCGCCACCTGCCAGCAGGCCGGCCTGAATCGCGTCCACCCGCGCCACGCCCATGTAGATCACCAGCGTCAGGCCGCTCTGCGCCAGCGCTTTCCATTCAGGTTCCGACTTCTCATCCTTGCCATGCCCCGTGACGAAGGTGACGCCCTGGCTCCACGAGCGATGCGTCAACGGTATGCCGATGCTGGACGGCGCGGCCAGGCCGCTGCTGATGCCCGGCACCACATCGACCTCTATGCCATGCGCGCGCAGCGATGCGCGTTCCTCGCCACCCCGGCCGAACATATACGGATCGCCGCCCTTGAGCCGAACCACGCGATGCCCCGCCCTCGCCTCGGCGATCATCAGCCGCTCGATGAATTCCTGCGGCGTGGATGCGCAGCCGCCACGCTTGCCGACCTGGATCACCCGCGCCGTCGATGGCGCGAAGGAGAGTATCTCCGGGTTGACCAGATCGTCGATCAGCACCACGTCGGCACGCTCGATGGCGCGGACGGCTTTTAACGTCAACAGTTCCGGATCGCCGGGGCCGGCGCCTACCAGGGTAACGCTGCTCATGATGTTCTCCCTATCCTGCGGCCGCCAGCGCCGCGCTGACCATTTCGTCGATCTCACCGGTGATGTTGGACAGTACGCCCGCCACCACCGAAAACTCCTTGCCCGCGTTCCCTGCCCGCGCCGCGACGATGCGTGCATTGAACGCCACCATGCGCGCCTGACGGTTGATCGTATCGATATCGGTGATCACGCCACGCAGCTGCTTGCGCATCAGGCGCGCATTCTTCTTCGCCTGCTCTTCATAGATGCCGGTGATGGTGTTGAGGATCGCCAGCGTCGGCGTGGTGATGCGCACCAGCTCCGCCAGCAGCTCGCCGGCCTGCGACGAGCCCTGCGCGATCGCCTTCAGGGTACGCTCGCCCAGGTCGGCGAAGGCGACGATCTGCCGGTCGCCATCCGGCTTGCCGAAGTAGGCGTCATGCAGTTCGGGGCAGAACACGCCCGGCAAACCGTCCGCCTCGGCCAGCAGGGACTTGTGCGCGCCACGGAACAGCGCCAGCGCCTCCTGCGCGGTGGCCGCGCCATCCGCATGCCCTTGCGACGCCAGCAGCGCATACAGCACGATGCGCTGCGATGTGAAGCGGCGACGGCCCGACAGATTGATCAACGCCCCGAACACTTCGCCGGTCAGCGGCTTCTTTGAGGCGCCCTCCGGCGCCATGGGTGGCGTGGTCATGTCCATCAGGCGGCTTCCTTCGCGGGATGCGCCTGTTTGCGGTACAAGAACTCCAGCACCGCCGTGCGGTATTCCATGTAGCGCGCATCCTGCGCCAGCGCCACGCGGTCGCGCGGCCGCGCCAGCTGCACGTCGACGATCTCGCCGATGGTGGCGGCCGGGCCGTTGGTCATCATGACGATGCGGTCCGACAGCAGCACCGCTTCGTCCACATCGTGCGTCACCATCACCACCGTCGAACTGGTGGCGGCGACGATCTTCAGCAGCTCATCCTGCAAGTGCGCACGGGTCAGCGCATCCAGCGCGCCGAAGGGTTCGTCCATCAACAGCACTTTCGGCTCCATCGCCAGTGCACGGGCGATGCCGACGCGCTGCTTCATGCCACCCGAGATTTCATGCGGACGCTTGGCCTCCGCCGCCGTCAGGCCAACCAGCGCCAATGCCTGCATGGTGCGCTCCCGCAGCTGGTTACGCGATTCGGTCTTGCCGAACACCCGCTCCACGCCGAGGAAGATGTTTTCATAGCAGGTCAGCCACGGCAGCAGCGAGTGATTCTGGAACACCACCGAGCGCTCCGGCGACGGCCCGGCGATCTCGCGGTTGGCGCATAACAGCACGCCGTCCGTCGGCTTCAGCAAACCGGCGATCAGGTTCAGCAAGGTCGATTTGCCGCAACCCGAGTGGCCGATCAGCGTGATGAACTCTCCCTTGCGCACCGTCAGGTCGATTTCGCGCAGCGCGTGGAACACGCCCTTCCGGGTATGGAACACCATCTCCACGCCTTCGATGTCGATGAATTTTGGCTCGTCCATGATCGCAGTCCTTTAGTTGGATACTTGTTCGTAGGTGAAGGCACGGGCCAGCGCCATCAGCGCCTGCTCCAGCAGCAGCCCGACCACGCCGATGGCGACGATGGCGATGATGATGTGCGGGACATTGAGGTTGTTCCACTCGTCCCACACCCAGAAGCCGATGCCCACGCCGCCGGTCAGCATCTCCGCCGCGACGATCACCAGCCACGCGGTGCCGATCGACAGCCGCACGCCGGTCAGGATGTAGGGCAGTGCCGACGGCAGCAGGATCTTGGTCAGCACCTTCCACTCCGACAGGTTCAGCACCTTGGCCACGTTCATGTAATCCTGCGGCACGCGCTGCACGCCGACGGCGGTGTTGATGATCATCGGCCAGATCGAGCAGATGAAGATCGACCATATCGCCGCAGGGTTGGCGGACTTGAACACCAGCAGCCCGATAGGCAGCCAGGCCAGCGGCGAAACAGGCTTGAGCAGGCTGATAATCGGCCCGAACATGCTGCCGACAAACTGCACGCGGCCGATCAGGAAGCCCAGCGGAATGCCCACCAGCGCCGCCAGCCCGAAGCCCACCGCCACGCGCTGTAGCGACGCCAGGATGTTCCAGCCTATGCCCTGGTCGTTCGGGCTTTTGCTGTAGAACGGATCGGAGAACAGCTTGACCGCTTCCTGCAAAGTCGCCAGCGGCGTTGGGAAGGCGCTGTTCTTGATGGTGATGATCTGCCAGACCAGCACCAGCAGCGCAGCCCCCAGCAAGGGCGCGACGATCTTGATCGCGGTGGCGGATACCTGCTGCCGCGCGCGCGCCGTGGAATTGGCGGCGAGCGGGCGGCGTGGACGGCGGATCGGCGCTGCCGCTACCGGCTCGGCGCTATCGGGTTTGAGCATGGCGTTCATGGCATTCCTTTATCAGGCTTTGATCTTGAACGAGGCGGCGAACGCTTTCGGGTTCTTGCCGTCCCAAACGGAACCATCCATCATCTTCGAGGTGCGCAGCGGGTTTTTCGGCACCGGCGTCTTGGTCATCGCCGCCGCATCCTTGTACAAGTCGATCTGGTTGACCGAGGTGGCGACGGCCAGGTAATCCGGGTCTTCCTTCAGCAGACCCCAACGGCGGTGCTGCGTCATGAACCACATGCCGTCCGACAGGTAGGGGAAGTTGACCGCGCCGTCGTTGTAGAACTTCATGTAGTTCTGGTCGTCCCAGGTCTTGCCCAGGCCATTCTGGTAGCGGCCCATGATGCGCTGGTCGATCGCGTCCTTGCTGGTGTTGACGTAGGATTTGTCGGCGATGACCTCGGCCATCTTGTTCTTGTTGGCCAGCGAGGAGTCAATCCATTTGCCGGCATCGAGGATGGCGGCCATCATCGCGCGGCAGGTGTTCGGATACTTCTTCGCAAACTCCAGCGTCGAGCCGAGCACCTTCTCCGGGTGGTCCTTCCAGATGTCCTGGGTGGTGGTGGCGGTGATGCCCACGCCGTCCATGATGGCGCGGTGGCCCCACGGTTCGCCCACGCAGAAGCCGTCCATGTTCCCGACCCGCATATTGGCCACCATCTGCGGCGGCGGCACGGTGATGACCTTGGCGTCCTTCATCGGATTGATGCCGTTCGCGGCCAGCCAGTAGTAGAGCCACATCGCGTGGGTACCGGTCGGGAAGGTCTGGGCGAAGGTGTATTCGCGCTTGTCGGTCTGCATCAGCTTTGCCAGCGACGGACCGTCGACCGCGCCCTTGTCGGCCAGCTTCTTCGACAGCGTGATGGCCTGGCCGTTGTTGTTGAGGCTCATGAGTACCGCCATGTCCTTTTTCTGGCCGCCTATGCCCATCTGCACGCCGTAGAGCAAGCCATATAGCACATGGGCTGCATCGAGATCGCCATTGGCCAGCTTGTCGCGCACGCCGGCCCACGAGGCCTCCTTGCTCAGCACGAACTTGACGCCGTATTTTTTATCGAAGCCCAGCACCGACGCCATCACCACCGACGCACAATCGGTCAGCGGAATGAAGCCGATCTTGATTTCTTCCTTCTCCGGCTTGTCCGAACCCGCCGCCCACACCCCACCCGTAGACAAACCCAGCATGCTTCCTCCCGCCACAAGACCTGCGCTTTGAATGATTTGCCGGCGCTTGGTATCGACGCCGGCTTGTTGTTCTTTGTATTCCATCGCAAATCTCCAAAAAAAAAGTCTACCCAGCGCGAACGGATCCGCGTGTGTAGACGTCGTTGTCTGGTGGACCTCACCGCCGTTGGCGAGGTACATCAAGCGCATCGTTGCGCTTGCCTACAGGCTATGCAATGACCATGCCAGCAAGTCTTTAGAGGGAAAAGGAAGAAATCCGGAGGGCGGGAGCGCCATGCGATGGCGCAGAAAACGCACTGCTATTGCGCAGTGCATCATTTTGGACGGGATTTAGCCGAGCAAGTCTTCTACATCGATGATGCGCTGGGCCACCTCGGACAGCTTGAGATTTTTGCTCATGGCCATGCTGCGCAGCTTCTGATAGGCCTGCTCTTCGCTGAAACGTTGGCGCTCCATTAACAGGCCTTTGGCGCGCTCGATGATCTTGCGCTCGGCCAGCTTGCTCTTGGTGTCGGACAGTTCGTCCAGCAGCTTCTGCTCGCGTTTGAAGCGCGCCAGCGCCACTTGCAGCACCGGTTTGATGCGGTCGCTCTGCAAGCCGGCCACGATGTAGGCCGATACGCCGGCCGCCATGGCGGCCTCCATGCTCTCGGTGTCGTCGCTCTCGGTGAACATGACGATGGGGCGGCGCTCGTCGCGGGTGGCGATGACGATGTGCTCCAGCACGTCGCGCGCGTCGGACTCGGCGTCGACGATGATCATGTCGGGCTGAAGCTGGGCGATGCGCTCGGGCAGGTACATGTCCGGCGGCAGCGAGGCGATGATGTCGTAGCCGGCTTCCAGCAGGCCTATGCGCAAGGCGCGCGCGCGTTCGGCCTGCGCGAGCAGGGAGGCGTCATCCTCGTCGCCGGCGTGGATGATGGTGTTGACGACCACTATGCGTAAATGTTTCATGACTCTTCTACAAGCAAGAATCAAACCATTCTACGGCACAAGGTCATCTGTCTGCCAGACTCGCCGTTATTTCTGCATACCCCAGCGGCGTATCGTCAGGCTTTCCAGTGGACGGAAAACCACGTTCTCCACCAGCAGGCCGATCAGAATGACGGCGGCCAGGCCGGCAAATACCTTGTCGGTATAGAGCTCGTTACGGTTCTGGAAGATGTACCAGCCCAGGCCACCCTGCCCCGCCGTGGTGCCGAATACCAGCTCTGCGGCGATCAGCGTGCGCCAGGCGAAGGCCCAGCCTATCTTCAAGCCCGCGAGGATGGACGGCAGCGCGGCCGGCACCAGGATGTGCAGCACCAGCCGCAGGCCGCGCAGGCCGTAGTTGCGGCCGGCCATGCGCAGGGTGTCGGGCACGCTCTGGAAGCCGGCATAGGCGCCCAGCGCCAGCGGCCACAGTACGGCGTGCACGATGACGAAGATCAGGCTGGCGCGGCCCAGGCCAAACCACAGCAGCGCCAATGGCAGCAGCGCGATGGCCGGCAATGGGTTGAACATGGAGGTGAGCGTTTCCAGCAGGTCGCGGCCGATGCGGGTGGACGCGGCCAGCGCGGTCAGGACGAAGGCGGCCAGCACGCCCACCGCGTAGCCTTGCAGCAGGACGGCCAGCGAGGCGCGCACGCGGTCGAGCAGTTCGCCGCTGGCGATGCCGGCGATGAAGGCTTGCGCGGTTTGCAGGAAGGTCGGCAGCAGCAGGTCGTTGTCGGTCCAGACAGCGGCTGCTTGCCACACGGCGGCCAGCAGGAGCAGGATGAAGGACTTGCGCAGCCATGCCTGCCGCCAAGCGCGCTGCAACGGCGGTGCGGCGACGGTCGCCGTGCGCGGCGCGTGGTCGGCGGGAATGTATTCGTATTCCTGGCGGATCGGTGGATCGAAGGACAAGCTCATAGCGCGATGCTCCGCTCCAGTGGCGGTGCGACGACCGGCGCGTCGAACAGCAGGCTGTGGATGCGTTGCGCGGCGGCCTGGAACTCGGCGCCGCCGGCGCTGTGCAGGTCGAACTGGTGGCTGTTCAGCTCCGCCCTCACCTGCCCCGGATGCGGTGACAGCAGCAGGATGCGATTCCCCACCACCAGCGCCTCCTCTATCGAATGCGTGACGAACAGCAGCGTGAAGCGCAGCTCTTCCCACAAGCGCCCCAGCTCCTCCTGCATATTGCGCCGCGTGAGCGCATCCAGCGCGGCAAAGGGTTCGTCCATCAGCAGCACTTCCGGCTGCATGGCGAGCGCACGCGCGATCGCCACACGCTGCTTCATCCCGCCGGACAGGGTGTGAGGATGAGCGTTCTCAAAGCCGCCCAGGCCCACCTTGGCAATCCAGTGCATCGCCCGCTCCTCCGCCTCGTGACGACGCAAGCGCTTCGTCATCAGCAGCGGGAACATCACGTTCTGCTTCACCGTCTTCCAAGGCGGCAGCTGGTCGAACTCCTGGAACACCACGATGCGATCCGGCCCCGGCCCCGTCACGGCGGCGCCATCGATACTGATGCTGCCGGCACTGGGCGTCAGAAATCCCGCCGCCGCCTTCAGCAGCGAAGACTTGCCGCAGCCGGAAGGCCCCAGCAGCACAAAGCGGTCGCCCCGGTACACGTCGAAGCTGACGTCATGCGTCGCCCGCGTGCCGCCGTATTCCAGGCTCACGCCGCTGGCCTTCAACAAAGGCGCAACCGCACCTGCGGGACGCACGACTTGCAGTGTCATGATCTCACCCGCCCTGGGTAATGACAGGATCGTCGAAGAAGTAGTCGCGCCAGCTGGCGGGCTGCTTCTTGATCGCGCCGACGCGGTACAGGAACTGCGACAGGCCATAAGTATTCTGCGGTTCCACGCTGAACTGCACCTGCGGGTTCTTGATAATCTTCAGCAGCAGGTTGCGATCCACCTTGCTCTTGCTGACGCGGATGTAGGCATCGGCCGCGCCCTCAGGATTGCTGCTGGCGTACCTGGCCGCCTCCGCCAGCGCGGCGGTGAAGGCGCGATAGGTCTTGGGATTCTCGTTGCGGAACTTCTCGGTCGCATACAGCACGGTGGCCGAACTCGGGCCGCCCAGCACATCGTAGGAATTCAAAATGATGTGCGCATTCGGATTGCCGGCCAGCTCCTGCTCCTGGAACGGCGGATTGCCGAAGTGGCCGTTGATCTCCGTACCGCCAGCAATGACGGCCGCCGTTGCATCCGGGTGCGGCAAGGTCTGGGTGAATTTATCCAGTCGCGCAAAGTCCTTCTCACCCCACTGCCTGGCCGCCGCGTACTGCAAAATGCGCGACTGCACCGACACCGTCACCGCCGGCAGCGCGATGCGGTCCTTCTCGGTCAGGTCGGCGATGGACTTCACTTTCGGGTTATTGCTGACCAGGTAGTAAGGGAAGCTGCCCAGCGACGCCACGCCTTTCACATTCTGCCTGCCCGAGGTGCGGTCCCAGATCGTCAGCAGCGGGCCGACGCCGGCGCCGGCGATATCGATGGCGCCGGACAGCAGCGCATCGTTGACGGCCGAACCGCCGGACAACTGCGTCCACTCGACCTTCACATCCACACCGTTCTTGCGGCCCTGCTTTTCGATCAGCTGCTGGTCCTGCGCGATGTTCAGCAGCAGGTAGACCACGCCGAACTGCTCGGCGATGCGGATGCGCCCTTCGGCCTGCGCGGCGGTGGCGAAGCTGAGCGCGAGGGCGGCGGCGATCACGCGGGAAGTCAATCTGGACATGGGTTTCCTTGAAATTAGAAAGGCGTATCGCCTTCGATGGTGGTGCGATACAGCTTGCGGCGCAGATGGTCCGGCGTGCCGCCGGCCAGGTGCATCAGCGAGCGGTTATCCCAGAACACCAGGTCATGCGGCGCCCAGCGGTGACGGTACACATGCTCTGGCAGCACGCTGTGCGCAAACAGCTCGGCCAGCAGCGCGCGGCTTTCGTCCGGCGGAATGCCGACGATGCGCGTGGTGAAATGCTCGCTGACGAACAGCGCCTTGCGGCCAGTCTCCGGATGCGTGCGCACCACCGGATGCATGACCGGGCGCACCTCGGCGATCTGCTCCGGCGTCAGCGGCGGGCGGTAGGGATTGCGGCGGCGTAGTTCTTCGTATTGCGCCAGATAGCTGTGCTCCGCGCGCGCGCCCTGCACCGCGAAGCGCAAGGCCGCAGGCAAGGTGTCCCAGGCCAGGTGCATATTGGCGAACAGCGTATCGCCGCCTTCGGCCGGCAGCTCCTGCGCGTGCAGCATCGAGCCCAGGCTGGGCGTTTCCTTGTACGACAAATCGGAATGCCAGAAGTGGCCGGCGTCGCCAAGGCCGATAGGCTTGCCGTCTTCGATGATGTTGGAGATGACCAGCACCTCCGGATTCGAAGGCAGCTGGAAGTTGCGCAGCACGTGGATTTGCAGCCGGCCGAAACGGCGGCTGAAATCCACCTGCTGCTGCGGCGTGATGCGCTGGTCGCGGAACACCAGCAGGTGGTGCTCCAGGTGCGCCTTGTGGATGCGGTCGAACGCCCGTGGGGACAAGGGATGGTTCAGGTCCAGTCCCAGGATCTCCGCGCCGAGCGGCGCGTCGAACAATTCGATGTCAAAAGCGGGTTGGAGAACGGCAGACATGGCACACGCCCAGTGAATGAGTATGTGCCCAGTCTATGCCGCTTCCCTTATTTATAAAACGAAGCTTACCTGATATCGATATACAGAATCTTTATCAGCCCTGGTCTGCTTCGTACTCGCTCAGACGCTTGGCCACGCGTGGCGCCAGTTCGTGGGCGGCGGTGACGGTCATTTCCAGATCGTGCAGCTTGCCGTCCTTCAGGCCATAGACCCAGCCGTGCACCGTGACGTTCTGGCCGCGGTCCCATGCGTCCTGCACGATGGTGGTCTGGCAAACGTTGGACACCTGCTCGACCACGTTCAGCTCGCACATGCGTTCCGCGCGCAGCTTGCTGGTCAACACATCGCCGAGGTAGCGCTCATGCTTCTGGTGCACGTCCTGCACGTGGCGCAGCCAGTTGTCGGCCAGGCCGACGCGGGTGCCGGTCATGGCAGCGTGCACGCCCTTGCAACCGTAGTGGCCGACGATGATGACGTGCTTGACCTTCAACACATCGATCGCGAACTGCAGCACCGACAGCGCGTTCAAGTCCGAGTGCACCACCACGTTGGCGATGTTGCGGTGAACGAAAACGTCGCCCGGGGCCAGGCCCAGCAGCTCGTTAGCCGGTACGCGGCTGTCGGAGCAGCCTATCCACAGGTATTCCGGCGACGCTTGCTGCGCCAGGCGGTTGAAGAAGTCGGGATCGCGCTCGACTTCGGATTCGGCCCAGCGGCGGTTGTTTGCCAACAGGTCGCGCAACGGGGAATTGCTGTTGTCCAGATCACTCATGATGCTCCTCTCGTACATAAGAAGACCGCCGGTCCGCCCGAAAAGGGTGGCGCGGCGGTCCGATATTACCAAGACTGCATGACGTCGCAGTTACTTAAACCTCTACTCAAAAAAGTCTTTCACCTTGTCGCGCCAGGTCTTGCTTTGCGGGCTGTGCTTGGCGCCGCCCTCGGTGGTGAGCTTTTCGAAATCGCGCAGCATGTCCTTCTGCTTCTCGGTCAGCTTGACCGGGGTCTCGACCGCCACGTGGCAGAACAGATCGCCCGCGAAGCCGGAACGCACGCCCTTGATGCCCTTGCCCTTGAGGCGGAAGGTCTTGCCCGACTGGGTGCCTTCAGGGATCGTGAACGATACTTTACCAGACAAAGTCGGCACCTCGATGTCGCCGCCCAGCGCCGCCTTGGCGAAGGAGATCGGCATTTCGCAGTGCAGGTCGTCGCCTTCGCGCTGGAACACCGAGTGCGGCTTGATGTGGATTTCCACATACAGGTCGCCCGAAGGTCCGCCGTTGGTGCCCGGTTCGCCGTTGCCGGACGAGCGGATACGCATGCCGTTGTCGATGCCGACCGGGATCTTCACTTCCAGCGTCTTGTTGCGCTTGATGCGGCCCTGGCCGGCGCAGGCTGCGCATGGCTCGGGGATGATCTTGCCGGTGCCGTGGCATTTCGGGCAGGTCTGCTGGATGCTGAAGAAGCCCTGCTGCATGCGCACCTGGCCGTGGCCGGCGCAGGTCGAGCACGTGACCGGCGAGGTGCCAGGCTTGGCGCCCGAACCGTGGCAGGTGTCGCACTTGTCCCAGGACGGTACGCGGATGGTGGTGTCGAAGCCGTGGGCGGCCTGCTCCAGCGTGATCTCCAGGTTGTAGCGCAGGTCGGCGCCGCGGTACACCTGCGGGCCTTGGCCGCGGCCGCGTCCACCGCCGAAGATGTCGCCGAAGATGTCGCCGAAGGCATCGCCGAAACCGCCGGCACCGCCGCCGAAGCCACCGCCGCCGCCCATGTTCGGATCGACGCCGGCGTGACCGTAACGGTCATACGCTTCGCGCTTCTCCGGATTGGTCAGCATCTCGTAGGCTTCTTTGACTTCCTTGAATTTTTCTTCCGACTCTTTGCTATCCGGATTGCGGTCCGGATGGTACTTCATCGCCAGTTTGCGATAAGACTTCTTGATCTCGTCTTCCGACGCATTTTTTGCGACACCAAGTGTCTCGTAGAAATCTCGCTTTGCCATATTGTCGGCACCTTGCTGTATTTATACTGATGTACTGTTTATGCTAAAAAGCCGAGCCGGTGCCGTTTACACGACCACACGACTCGGCGCTCGTCCTCCCCTATGCGGGGATGGCGATATTACTTGCTGTCTTTGACTTCTTTGAAGTCGGCGTCGACCACGTCGTCCTGCGGCTTGGCCTGCTCGGCGCCTGGCTGGGCGCCGCCTTCGGCACCGCCGCCGGCTGCAGCTTGCTGCGCCTGCATGTCGGCGTACATCTTCTCGCCCAGCTTCTGCGAAGCGGTCGACAGCGATGCCACTTTGGCGTCGATCTCGGCCTTGTCGCCGGCCTTGATCGAACCTTCCAGGTCGGTGATCGCGGCTTCGATTTTTTCCTTCTCGCCCGCTTCCAGCTTGTCGCCGTATTCGGTCAGCGATTTGCGGGTCGAGTGCACCAGCGCGTCGGCCTGGTTGCGCGATTCGGCCAGCTCTTTCACTTTCTTGTCTTCTTCGGCGTTGACTTCGGCATCCTTCACCATCTTCTGGATTTCAGCTTCGGTCAGGCCGGAGTTGGCCTTGATCGTGATCTTGTTTTCTTTGCCGGTGGCCTTGTCTTTCGCGCCGACGTGCAGAATGCCGTTGGCGTCGATGTCGAAGGTCACTTCGATCTGTGGCGTACCGCGTGCTGCCGGCGGGATGCCTTCCAGATTGAATTCGCCCAGGCCCTTGTTGCCGGCCGCGATTTCACGCTCGCCCTGGTAGACCTTGATGGTCACGGCAGGCTGGTTGTCGTCGGCGGTCGAGAACACTTGCGAGAACTTGGTAGGAATCGTGGTGTTCTTGTGGATCATCTTGGTCATCACGCCGCCCAGGGTTTCGATACCCAGCGACAGAGGCGTCACGTCCAGCAGCAGCAAGTCCTTGCGCTCGCCCGACAGCACGGAGCCCTGGATGGCGGCGCCGACAGCGACGGCTTCGTCCGGGTTCACGTCCTTGCGCGGATCTTTGCCGAAGAACTCTTTGACTTTTTCCTGCACCTTAGGCATGCGGGTCATACCGCCGACCAGGATGATGTCGTCGATGTCCGAAACCTTGACGCCGGCATCCTTGATCGCGGTGCGGCATGGTTCCATGGTCGCGTTGATCAGTTCCTCGACCAGCGATTCCAGCTTGGCGCGGGTCATCTTCAGGGTCAGGTGGACCGGCGCGCCGTTCGCCATGGCGATGTACGGCTCGTTGATTTCGGTCTGCTGCGACGACGACAGTTCGATCTTCGCGCGCTCGGCCGAAGCCTTGATGCGCTGCAGGGCGATCGGATCTTTTTTCAGGTCCAGGCCGTTGATCTTCTTGAACTCGTCGATGATGTAATCGATGATGCGCTGGTCGAAGTCTTCGCCGCCCAGGAAGGTGTCGCCGTTGGTCGACAGCACTTCGAATTGTTTTTCGCCATCGACGTCGGCGATCTCGATGATCGACACGTCGAAGGTACCGCCGCCCAAGTCATACACGGCGATCTTGCGGTCGCCCTTGTCGGTCTTGTCCAGGCCGAAAGCCAGTGCGGCTGCGGTTGGTTCGTTGATGATGCGCTTGACGTCCAGGCCCGCGATACGGCCGGCATCCTTGGTTGCCTGGCGCTGCGAGTCGTTGAAGTACGCAGGCACGGTGATGACGGCTTCGGTGACTTCTTCACCGAGGTAGTCTTCTGCCGTTTTCTTCATCTTGCGCAGCACTTCAGCCGAAATTTGCGGCGGAGCCAGTTTTTTGTCGCGCACGCCGATCCATGCATCGCCGTTGTCGGCTTTCATGATCGAGTAAGGCATCAGGCCGATGTCCTTCTGCACTTCTTTTTCGTCGAACTTGCGGCCGATCAGACGTTTGACGGCGAACAGCGTGTTCTTCGGGTTGGTGACAGCCTGGCGTTTGGCCGGCGAGCCGACGAGAATTTCACCATCTTCTTGGTAAGCAATGATCGATGGCGTCGTGCGCGCGCCTTCGGCGTTTTCGATTACCTTTGGCTGACCGTTTTCCATGATGGAAACGCAGGAATTCGTGGTTCCCAGATCGATACCGATAATTCTACCCATGATTTTTCTTCCTTATTTGCTAAAGTTCAGATGGTACTAATATGTGGAAAAGCTGTATGTTTTCAAGTGCTTAGTTCGGCGAAATTTACCGTTGTTCGTCGCGGCACTGCCGCGACTCACTACTTCGCTTGCGCCGCGGTCACGATGGCGGGACGCAGCAGGCGGTCCGCGATCATATAGCCTTTTTGCAACACGGAAACAACCGTATTGGCTTCCTGGTCCGCAGGCACGACGGCGACAGCCTGGTGCTTGTTCGGATCCAGCTTCTCGCCCTGGGCCGGCAGGATTTCCAGCAGGCGGTTTTTCTCGAAGGCCGACGACAGCTGCTTGAGCGTCATTTCCACGCCTTCTTTCAGCGATTCGATCGATGGCGTTTCGACCTTCAGGGCCATTTCCAGGCTGTCCTTGACCGGCACCATGGCTTCGGCGAAGCTTTCAACGGCGAACTTGTGGGCCTTGGCCACGTCTTCCTGGGCGCGGCGGCGGATGTTTTCACCGTCGGCTTTGGCGCGCATGAAAGCGTCGTGCATCTCGGCCAGTTTCGCTTCGGTGGCCGACAGCTGCTCCTCCAGGGATGGCTGCTGGTCAGGAGTCGATGGCGCGGCCGGCGCTGCGTCCGTCTCTGGATTAGGTACGGCTTGGTTTTCCTGATCTTGCATCTATAGACTCCTACTATCGTGTTTGTTTGACATTACTTTCTTACTGCACCGGTTGCAAATGGGGCGATAACCTACGTTTTCAAGGGGTATTCTGCCCACCATTTAATCAGCACCGCCGCGCCCCGCCCCGCAAACGAGCTCATGTAACACGCGTTACAAAACTTCGTGTGTGCAGGCTCTACTATTTGGCGCCGCAACGTCTAAGCTGTATTAAAGACAACCGTTTCAGGGAGCGCATTCATCATGAAGTTGCCACTGATCGCAGCATCCATCCTGGTGTATATCGTCTTGGCGACGGCATGGATATGCTATGCCGCCGATCCCATCAGCCGGCTATTTTAACAGGCTGGCACTCGTCACCCGCAAGTGCTGATTACGGTAAGTGTGGCGCGCTTGTCTCTTTTCAGTCGGCGGCGCCGAGTTTGAGGGCGGCTGCGCGGCCGATTTCCGCATCGGCCTTCACTTCCTCGTGCTGGGCGGCAGGCATCTGGGTCGGCCAGCCGATCATGTGCTGCTCGGCAATTTCCGCCATGGCGGCGATCCAGGCCGGCGATTCGTTCAGGCAAGGGATGTAGTGGAACTCCCGGCCGCCGGCCTGTTCGAAGTCGTGCCGGACCTCCATCGAGATCTCTTCCAGCGTCTCCAGGCAATCGCTGATGAAGCCGGGGCACAGCACGTCCACCCGCTTGACGCCGTCGCGGGCCAGCTGGGCCACGGTGGGCGCCGTGTACGGCTGCAACCACTCGGCCTTGCCGAAGCGCGACTGGAAGGTGACGATGTATTGATCCGGCGTCAGCTTCAGGGCGGCGGCCAGCAGGCGCGCGGTTTTCAGGCATTCGCAGTGGTAGGGATCGCCCAGCATCAGGGTGCGCTTGGGCACGCCATGGAAACTCAGCACCAGCTTGTCCGGGCGGCCGTGGGCGTCCCAGTGCGCCTGCACCGACAGGCGCAGCGCGCGGATGTAGGCCTCGTGGTCGTGGTAGTTGCGCACGAAGCGCAGCTCGGGAATGTTGCGCACCGCGCCGTAGTGGTCGAACACGGCGTCGTAGATCGAGCCGGTGGTGGTGCCGGAATACTGCGGATAGGCGGGCAGCACGGCGATGCGTTCGACGCCGTCGGCCTTCAGCTTGCCCAGCACCTCGGGCAGCGACGGCGAACCGTAGCGCATCGCCATGGCGACGGTGAAGTTGTGGTGGCCGCGTTCGCCGAGCGCGCCGCGCAGCAGCTGGGCCTGGGCGGCGGTGTGCACCTTCAGCGGCGAGCCTTCGCGGGTCCAGATCGACGCATATTTTTTCGCCGACTGGCCGGAGCGGAACGGCAGGATGATCAGGTTGAGGATGAACCACCACACGGCGCGCGGAATCTCGACCACGCGCGGATCGGACAGGAATTCCTTCAAATAGCGGCGCACCGCCGAGCGGGTGGGCGCGTCGGGCGTGCCCAGGTTGACCAGCACGATGGCGCTGCGGCCGACGTTGCCGTGCTTGTGGGGAGGTTCTTTTAAGAAGGTCATGTAGGCCGATGGCAGTGTGGATAGGACAACATGCCATTATAGTTAGCCTGGCGCGGCGATGCTTGGAAATCGGCTGACGCGACGCGCGCGCTGTCAGCCCCCTCCTGCTTTGTATTTGCCCTGTAAAACCAACCGAGCCCGGTCGGGAGCCAAGTACTTTAAAAATGGACGGTCTGCCTCATTGGACATAAACAGAAAATGATGCCCTTCCGGCGTCAGAAGGAATAGCGTCAAGACATAGCCCACGAGCTCGCCTTCATCAAAACTGTACGACTCCTCTTGATGAAGAATCTCAGCGGTCTCCCCGTTCAGGAACACCGGCCCCGACAAAGCCGCACTACGAAAATTCTTGAACTGCGCAATTGCACGGGATTTCGCCGCAACCCGCTGAGGATGCGTTTCAGACACGCCAGCGTTCCGGATCCACAACCAGAATCGCTGCCATGAGGATGCTTGCATCGTCTGCAAAGTATCAGGAGGCCAGCAGTTCGCGGGCGTGCTTGCGCGTGGTGGCGGTGATTTCCAGGCCGCCCAGCATGCGCGCCACTTCTTCGACGCGGGCCTTGGCGTCGAGCACGTCGATGCGCGAGGCGGTCTTGCCGTTGTCCAGCGTGCCCTTGGCCACCTGGAAGTGCTGGCCCGCCTGGCTGGCCACCTGCGGCAAGTGCGTCACACACAGCACCTGGCGCTCCTGGCCCAGACGACGCAGCAAACGCCCCACGACTTCGGCCACCCCGCCGCCGATGCCGCTGTCCACCTCATCGAAGATCAGCGTCGGCGTGGTGGTGGCGTTGGACGTGATCACCGAGATCGCCAGCGAGATGCGCGCCAGCTCGCCGCCCGAAGCCACCTTGGCCAGCGAACGCGGCGCCACGCCGGCATGGCCGGCCACCAGGAACTCCACCTGCTCCAGGCCATGCGCGCCCGGCTCGCCGGCGTTGAGCGCGACTTCGAAACGGCCGCCCGTCATATTCAATTCCTGCATCGCCTTGGTGACGGCGTCGCTCAGCTGGCGGGCCGCGACGGCGCGCGTGGCGGACAGGCGCTGCGCCTGCTCCATGTAGGCCGCCTTGAGCTTCTCCTCCTGCTTGCGCAAGCCTTCGATATCGCTGGCGTCGGCGATCTGCGACAGGCGCTCGGCCAGCTTCGCATGCTCTTCCGGCAGCTGCTCCTCGGTCACGCGGAACTTGCGCGCCGCCGAGTGGATCGCGTCCATGCGCGCCTCCACCGTGCGCAGGCGCGCCGGATCCAGGTCCACGCGGTCGAGGTAATCGTTGAGCGCGTACACGGCTTCCTGCAACTGGATGCGCGCCGGTTCGATCAGGTCGACGATGGCTTGCAGGCCGGTGTCGATGCCGGCCAGCTTGCCCAGCTTCTGGTTGAGCGACGACAGCTGCGACAGGATGGGATGATCCTCCGCCTCCGAGATCACGGCCAGCGCCTCCTGCGCGCCCTCCAGCAAGCTGGCGGCGTGCGACAGGCGGCTCTGCTCATTGGTGATCTCGGCCCACTCGCCCGGCTTGACGGCCAGCTTTTCCAGCTCGTTGACCTGCCACTCCAGGCGCTCGCGTTCATACAGCACGTTGGCGGCGTTGGTCTCGAATTCCTCCAGTTGCCGCGCCAGCGCGCGCCATGCCCGATAGGCCAGCGACACCGCCTTGACATCGCCGCCGGCGCCGGCCTGGCCGTCCAGCAGCACGCGCTGCGCCTCGGTCTTCATCAGCGACTGGTGCGCGTGCTGGCCGTGGATGTCGACCAGCATGTCGCCGATCTCGCGCAGCTGCGCGGCCGTCGCCGCGATGCCGTTGATGTAGGCCTTGCTGCGGCCGGCGTTGTCGATCACGCGGCGCAGCAGCGCGCCGCCCTCCTCCACCGCGAATTCGTTGGCGGCCAGCCAGTCGCGCGCCTGCTCGCTGAGCGCGAAATCGGCCGTGATGTCGGCCTTGGCCGCGCCCTCGCGCACCACGCTGGCGTCGCCCCGGCCGCCCAGCGCCAGCGTCAGCGCGTCGATCAGGATCGATTTGCCGGCGCCGGTTTCGCCGGTGAAGACGGTGAAGCCTGCGGAGAATTCCAGTTCGATGGTGTCGACGATGACGAAATCACGGATGGACAGAGTACGGAGCATGGAGGCCTGGTGAGGTTAATTGAGTTTGCCTTCGCCGGAAGGATATTCATTCCAGTGCAGCTTTTCGCGCAGCGTGTTGTAGTAGCTCCAGCCTTCCGGATGCAGGAAGGTGATCGAGTGCGGCGAGCGCTGGATGACGATGCGGTCCTGCGCCTGCAAGCTGGCGAAGGTCTGCATGTCGAAGTTGACGCTGATGTCGCGCCCGCGCACGATCTCCACCACGATCTCGCTGGATTCGGGCAGCACGATGGGCCGGTTCGACAGCGCGTGCGGCGCGATCGGCACCAGCACGATGCCGCCCAGGCTGGGATGCAGCAGCGGCCCGCCGGCCGACAGCGCATACGCGGTGGAGCCGGTGGGCGTCGAGATGATCAAGCCGTCGGAACGCTGGTTGTACATGAAGTGGCCGTCGACATCGACCCGCAGCTCGGCCATGCCGGCGCCGCCGCCGCGCGACACCACGACATCGTTGACGGCCAGGCCGACGTGGATGATTTCGCCGTTGCGCATCACGCGCCCTTCGAGCAGGGTGCGGCGCTCGGCCTTGTAGCGGCCGGCCAGGATCTTGGGCAGCACGTCGAGCATGGCGTCGAGCGGGATGTCGGTCATGAAGCCCAGGCGGCCCTGGTTGATGCCGATCAGCGGCACGTCGAACTGCGCCAGCTGGCGCGCGATGCCCAGCATGGTGCCATCGCCGCCCATGACGATGGCGGCATCGCAGTGGGCGCCGATTTCGGTGGCGCTCATCACCCGCACATGGTCCATCTCGAAGCCGAGATGGGCGGCGGTCTGCTCTTCAAACACCGCCGTGTAGCCGTCCTTTTGCAGGAAATCGACCACGCTGCGCACCGACTCGGCGATGCCGTCGGTGTTCTGGCGCACGACCAGTGCGATGGTTTGATAAACGGCGTGCGTGGCGGTCATAAAAATCTCGGCAAAAGGGTGAGGTCGGCGACACGCAGCAGAGTAACCCATAACGCAGGCTTCTGCTATCACCCGTCCGCCTCACAACTGTACATTTAAACAGTATTTTGCGCAGTATAGTGTGCGGGCGGCCAGACTGCAAGGACCTCAGTGGCCGCCGATGCTCATGATCCCGCCCAGCATCGACAGCAGGATGGCCAGGCCGACCGCCATCGAGTAGAAAGTCATCAGCGTACCCCAGCGGAAGAACACGCCCCAGCGGCTGCCGCCGTACACGCGCCGCATCGCCCATGGCAGGTAGCCCAGCAGCCAGCACCACAGCACGAACGTGACGAAGGCGGACGGCACCAGCAGGATCACGCTGTAGATGAAGAAGGCGAAGGCGTTGGTGTGCAGCGCGAACAGCAGATGCTCGCCGAAGCGCTTGCCCGAGCCCAGGTAGAGCACCTTGAGGAACAGCGCGAACACCGGCATCAGGCAGAAGATCGCATACGGCGCGTAGTGGTAGAAGCCTTCGGTGAAGACCTTGCCTTTTTCGCCGCTCGGCAGGTCTTCGAACGCCTGCCACTTATGCTTGAGCATCGGCCAGCGGTTGAGGAAATCGCCGTCCTTGTCCAGCCCGCTGACGTTGAAACTATTCTTGTCGTTGCCGTCCTCCTTGCCCTCGGCCTTGGCGTCCGCCTTGCGTTGCGCCTTGCGCTGCTCCTTGCGCTGGGCTGGGCTCGTGGCGGCGCTCGATTCCTCCAGCTTGAAGTCCTTCTGCATGTCATTGATCGCCGTTTCGGCGGCGGTCTTGCTGCGCTGCTCTTCCGGCGTCAGCGCCTTGAGCTGCTCGGCCGCCTTGGCCTGCGCATCGGCGACCTTGCCGACCGCGTCCGCCGCGCCCGACGCCACCACCGTCTCCGGCTTGTCGTTATCGCCCACGCCGGGATCGAAACCGCCGCTGAACTTCATGATCGCGAAGAACAGCAGGCTCAGCGTGAGGTACAGCCGCAGCGGCTGCACGAAGCGCACGCGGCGGCCGCGGATGTATTCCAGCGTCAGCGCGCCGGGACGGAACAGCAGGCGCATCACCGTGCCCCACAGCCTGCCTTCCAGCGCCACGTAATGGCCGACGAACTCGTGCAGGAACTCGCGCGTGCTGGCGTGGTGCAGGATGGCTTCCTGGCCGCAGTTCGAGCAGAAGTGGCCGCTGACCACCGCCTCGCAGTTGGGGCAATTGGCCGGCGCCGCGTGGGCGTCGTGTTCCAGATTCACAGCAGTGCTCATGCAAACTTCCTGATCGGTTAAGCGTGGAAAAAGTGTCCAAATGATAAACGACTTCAGCAGATAGTTGTCAGAATTCAATGTGGCGACCGTGGAAAAAACAACTGGTTAAGATGGCTTTCAACCACAGCATCGGAGGTCGCCATGAAAGACGCGCACGTCAATACGAAGGCCAAGGTGGAGAACGACGGCGTCAAGCGCATGCCGCACGAGCGCGACGAAACGCCGGATGCGCAAGGCGCCAAGCCGCGCAGCGTCATGAAGCAGGCCGCCAGCGACATTGAGCGGGGCCTGGTCGACACCGACCTGCACAACCAGCCCGGCGTGGAAAAAACCCGCGCCCCCGGCCCCGCGCCCGCCACCGCCCAGCCGCAGCCCGGCAGCAAGCGCGACTGACCGGCGCGCCATGAAATCCCGCCACGCAGCCATAGCCGCCCTGCTGGCCGCGCCAGCGGCATGGGCCCAGACCTATCCGACCGGCTACGGCCCCAACGCCGTGCTGCCGGAGCCGCAGCGCACGCTGATCCCGACCGTCAACGTGGCGCCGGCCGTCGCCTGGCAAGGCCAGGACCAGCCGCGCACCGCGCCCGGCTTCCACGTCAGCGCCTATGCGCGCGGGCTCGACCATCCGCGCTGGGTGTACCCGCTGCCCAACGGCGACGTGCTGGTGGCCGAGACCAACGCCCCGCCCAAGCCCGACGACAGCAAGGGCATCAAGGGCAAGATCATGCAGTACGAGATGAAGAAAGCCGGCGCCGTCACGCCGTCGGCCAACCGCATCACGCTGCTGCGCGGGCTGGACGCCAGCGGCGCGGCGCAAAGCCGGACCGTCTTCATCAAGGGGCTGAATTCGCCGTTCGGCATGGCGCTGGTCGGCAACATGCTGTACGTGGCCGACACCGACGCCATCCTGCGCTTCCCCTACCAGGAAGGCGCGACCGCGATCAGCGCGCCCGGCGTCAAGGTGATGGACCTGCCGGCCGGCCCCCTCAACCACCACTGGACCAAGAACATCATCGCCAGCCCGGACGGCAAGTACCTGTATGTCACGGTCGGCTCCAACAGCAACGTCGGCGAAAACGGCCTCGACGCGGAAACCGGCCGCGCCGCGATCTGGCAGCTGGAGCTCGCCACCAGCAAGGCGCGCCTGTACGCGACCGGCCTGCGCAACGCCAACGGCATGGGCTGGGAGCCGCACAGCAAAACCCTGTGGACCACGGTCAATGAACGCGACGAGCTGGGCAACGACCTGGTGCCGGACTACATGACCTCGGTGAAGGAAGGCGGCTTCTACGGCTGGCCATACAGCTACTACGGCCAGCACGTCGACCGCCGCGTCTCGCCGCAAAAACCCGAGCTGGTGGCCAAGGCGATCGCGCCCGACTACGCGCTGGGCGGCCACACCGCCTCGCTGGGGCTGGCGTTCTACGACGGCCGGCTGTTCCCGCAAGCCTACCAGGGCGGCGCGTTCATCGGCCAGCACGGCTCGTGGAACCGCAAGCCGCACAGCGGCTACAAGGTGGTGTTCGTGCCTTTCGCCGGCGGCAAGCCGTCCGGCCCGCCGCAAGATTTCCTGTTCGGCTTCCTCGACAACTCCGGCAAGGCGCATGGGCGTCCGGTCGGCGTGGCGGTCGATCGACAAGGCGCGCTGCTGGTGGCGGACGACGTCGGCAACATCATCTGGCGCGTGGCGCCTTCCGCTACCACAACCGCAAGCAAATAAGGAGTGACCATCATGAGCAGCAAACACACAGGTTCGGCAGTATGGAGCGGCGGTCTGAAAGACGGCGGCGGCAGGATATCCACGCAAAGCGGCGTGCTTGACGGGGTCGAGTACGGCTTTCATTCGCGCTTTGAAGACGGCCCCGGCACCAATCCGGAAGAGCTGATCGGCGCGGCGCACGCCGGCTGCTTCACGATGGCGCTGTCCGGCATCCTGGCCGAGGCCGGACTGACGGCGCAGAACCTCAGCACCACGGCCACCGTCACGCTGGACAAGGTGGACGGCAGCTTCGCCATCACCGAGGTGCACCTGAACCTGGTGGCCACCATCGCCGGCGCCGACCAGCAGCAATTCGAGGCGGCGGCGCGCAAGGCCAAGGAGAACTGCCCGGTGTCCAAGCTGCTGAACGCGCACATCACGCTGGACGCGCGGCTGGAGAGCTGAGCAGGGTTGCGGCAAAACGCATAGAATTCTGGTTTATCCGTTCCCACGAAAGACCACGATGCGTATTCTGCACACCATGCTGCGGGTCGGCGACCTCCAGCGCTCGATCGATTTCTACACCAAGGTACTCGGCATGAAGCTGCTGCGCACCAGCGACAATCCTGAGTACCAGTACACGCTGGCCTTCCTCGGCTACGGCGCCAACCCGGAGCACGCCGAGCTGGAGCTGACCTACAACTATGGCCAGACCAGCTACGAGCTGGGCACGGCCTACGGCCACATCGCCATTTCCGCCGACGACATCGTCAGCGCCTGCACGGCGGTCAAGGCCAACGGCGGCGCCGTCACGCGCGAGCCGGGCCCGGTCAAGGGCGGCTCGACCGTGATCGCCTTCGTCACCGATCCGGACGGCTACAAGATCGAGCTGATCGAACGCAGCTTCGATGGCCAGGGCGCCGGCCTGTAAAACCGGCCACGGCCTTACACCAGGCCGCCGTTGGCGCGCAGCGTCTGGCCGTTGACCCAGCCGCCGTCGCGGCCGGCCAGGAAGGCGACCGCGCCGGCGATATCGTCCGGCTGGCCCAGGCGTTCCAGCGGCGCCATCTTGGCCAGGCGCTCGATGGCCTCCGGCGTTTTCCCGTCCAGGAACAGCGCGGTGGCGGTCGGGCCCGGCGCGACGGCGTTGACCGTGATCTGCTTGCCGCGCAACTCCTTGGCCAGGATGTTGGTCATCACCTCGATCGCGCCCTTGATGGCGGCGTACACCGCGTAGCCGGGCAGCGCCAGGCCGATCACACTGCTTGAAAAATTGATGATGCGGCCGCCGTGCTGCAAGCGGGCCGCCGCTTCGCGCATGGTGTTGAAGCTGCCTTTGAGGTTGACCGCCACCAGGCGGTCGAAGGTGTCGTCGTCGGTGTCGGCCAGCTGCGGCAGCGCCGGCGGCATGATGCCGGCGTTGTTGACCAGCACGTCCACCCGGCCCAGCCGGGTGATGGCGGCGTCGAACAGGCGGCGCACGGCGGCGGAGTCGGCCACGTCGGCCTGGATGGCGACGGCGCTGCCGCCGGCCTGTTCGATGGCGGCCACCACCTTGTCGGCCTCGGCGGCGTTGCCCGCATAGTTGACGACCACGGCATAGCCGTCCCGGGCCAGGCGGCGGGCGATGGCGGCGCCGATGCCGCGCGATGCGCCGGTGACGATGGCAACTTGTTTCATGGTCCTGCTCCTTCGGTGGGTTGGTGTGCAAGCAGTATCACCCAGCGAAGGAAATGAATAAATCCATGAAACCTGCTATGACTATGCAATTTCCACGAATAATCCAGACGAAAAAAAACGCCGGACCAGCCGGCGTTCTGTGAGGCATCGCGTGCCTAGTGGGCCAGCAGCGCGTTGATCGGCGCCAGGTCTTCTTCCTTCAGCGAACCGGCGGCCGACTTCAGGCGCAGGCCGTTCATGATGGTGTCGTAGCGCGCTTTCGACAGGTCTTTCTGGGTCGAGTACAGCAGCTTCTGGGCATTCAGCACGTCGATGTTGATACGTACGCCGACCTGGTAGCCCAGCTTGTTCGAATCCAGCGAAGACTTGCTCGATACCTCGGCCGCTTCCAGCGCCTTGACCTGCGCCAGGCCGCTGTTCATGCCCAGATAGGCCGAACGGGCGTTCTGCGACGCGGCGCGCTTGGTCGCTTCCAGATCGTTGCGGGCCTTGTCTTCCAGGGCGATGGTTTCGCGCACCTTGCTGGTGACGGCGAAGCCGTTGAAGATCGGCACGTTCAAGGTGATGCCGATGGCATTGTTGTTGGTGCGCACGGTGCTGGTCGTCGTCGTATGCGTAGAGGTCGCGCTCAGGTTGGCGGTCGGCATGTGGTTGGCACGGTTGCGTTCGATTTCACGCTTGGCGATTTCCACGTTCAGCTTGGCGGCGACCACGGCATAGTTCTGGCTCTCGGCCGAGCTGACCCACGGCTCGACGGCGGCCGGCGACGGCGCGCTGATCGTCACGCCGGTGCGCAGCGGCGCCAGCTCGCCCGGCGCCTGGCCGACGATCACTTGCAGCGCGGTGCGCTTGTTGTCCAGATCGTTGATCGCGGCAAATTCCTGCGCCACCACCAGGTCGTACGCGGCCTGGGCTTCGTGGGTGTCGGTGATGGTCTGGGTGCCGACTTCGAAGTTGCGCTTGGCCGAGGCCAGCTGTTCGGTGGTCGCCACTTTCTGCGCCTGGGTCGAGGTCAGGTTGTCCTGTGCCGTCAGCACGTCGAAATAAGCTTGCGCCACGCGGGTGATCAGGTCTTGCTGGGCCTGGGCGAAGGTGGCTTCGGCGGTGGCCTGCGCCAGCTTGCTCTGCTGGTAAGTCTGCCAGCTGCCCCAGTTGAACAGCGGCTGGGTCAGTTGCACGGTGTAGGTATTGACGTTGCTTTCGGTATCCGCCTTGGGCAGGTAGGTGCCGGCGAGCGTCGACGCCGTGTCGCCGCTATTGCGGGTACTGCTGCCGATGGCGGCAATGACAGGCAGCAAACCGGAGCGCCCCTGGGTGATCCGTTCCTGACCGGCGGCCAGCGACGAGCGGGCGCTGGCGTACGTGGCGTCGTTGGCCAGCGCTTGCTGATATACCTGGATCAGGTCGGCCGCCTGTGCGTTGAGCGTCAAGAAGGCGCTGGTGATCAGCACGGCGATAAGGGGTCTCTGCATTGCATTCTCCGTTGGAGTCATCAAAAAAGTTGATCAAATCAAAAACACACTACCTTAGCGCCGCGCTCGTTTCTAGCGTCGCGACACTTAATACTTGGCCATCGTGCTGTCGACTTGCAGCGCCCAGGCGTGGATGCCGCCGGTCAGGTTGACCATCTTGCCGAAGCCGTTACGCTCCAGGAAGGCGGCCACCTGCAGGCTGCGCGCGCCGTGATGGCAGATGCAGACTATCGCCGCATCCTCATCCAGGTCGTCTATGCGCGCCGGTATGGTATTCATCGGGATCTGCACCGAGCCGTCGATACGGCAGGTCTCGAATTCCCAGTTTTCCCGCACGTCCAGCAACATCGGGCTGGGCCGTGCATCGTCCGCCAGCCAGTCGGCCAGTTCCAGAGCGGTGATCTGCTGCATACTGGTCCGCCTTGCTTAAAACTTGAACTGCGACGGCTGCACGGCCGAGGACAGCGGCTTGACGTCGGTCTCGAACAGCGTGCGCGTGTCGTAGCCGGCTTCGCCGGTGCGGGTGATCAGTTGCGCCTTCATCGCCGGCGACTGGCCGATGATGACTGCCAGACGGCCGCCCACTTTCAATTGTTGCAACAGCGCCGGCGGCAGTTCCGGCAGCGAACCGGTCACCACGATGACGTCGAACGGCGCGCCGTTGCTCCAGCCCTGGGCGCCATTGCCCAGTTCCACGGTCACGTTGGTGATGCCGTTGTCGGCCAAATTCTTTTCTGCCAGCGCTTTCAGCTCCGCCGACACTTCCACCGCCGTCACGTGACGGCCCTTGTGCGCCAGCAGCGCCGCCAGATAGCCGGAGCCGACGCCGATTTCCAGCACGCTCTCATGCTTCTTGACATTGACGTCTTGCAGCAGACGGGCTTCCACCTTCGGGTTCAGCATGGAAACGCCACCCGGCAGCGGGATTTCGGTATCCGCAAACGCCAGCGCCTTGTGCACGGCCGGCACGAAATTCTCACGTTTCACCACCATCAGCAGATCCAGCACACTCGTGTCCAGGACGTCCCAAGGGCGGATTTGCTGTTCGATCATGTTGAAGCGGGCTTGTTCGATATTCATCTTATGACTCTGGTCGGATTAAATAATCCGTCATTTTATCGTTGAACTGGCATCGAGGCACATATTAACGATATGACGGCGGGTTCGCGGGAAATTGCGACAGTCTGCAGTTTAAGGGGGATGAACCTACCAAATTGGCAAGTTTGACGCAAACGGCGCGGCCGGCGGCTCACGGCTGGGCCACTTCCAGGCCGCTCAGGGTGACGCCGATCAGCGTATCCATGAAGGCGTGCGGGTCGATGGGCGGCATCTCGCAGGTCGGCATGAAGGAGTGGGTCCACATCATCAGCATCAGCACCGGGGCCACCAGCACCTGGGTCATCACGGCCGGATCGACCGGGCGGAACTCGCCGCGGCCGATGCCGCGCACCACCACGCTGGCGATCAGGCCGTTGCCGCGTGCGACCACTTCCTCGTTGTAAAACTGCGCCAACTCCGGGAAATTGTTGCCTTCAGCGAGCATCAGCTTGGTGATGCCGGCCAGCTGGGTGGCGCAAATCTGGTTCCACCACTTCATCAGGATGGTGCGCAGCAGCACGGAGCTGGGGCCGTCGAACACGGCCGCGTCCTGTTCGGCCTCGCCGATGGCGTGCACGATGTTCTCGCGCACCACGGCCTTGAACAGTTCTTCCTTGTTGGCGAAATACAGGTACAGCGTGCCCTTGGACACGCCGGCGCGCTTGGCCACGTCTTCCAGGCGCGTGGCGGCATAGCCGCGCTCGACGAACTGGTCCAGCGCCGCCGCCAGCAATTCCTGCGGCCGCGCATCCTTGCGCCGCTCCCAGCGTGGCTTGGTATCTTGAGGGGCTTGCATGGGCGTACTCAATTTAACTTACTTATAAGTCATTAATATAAGCGCAAGCAGGGCCAGCGTCAAGCAAGCGGCATGGTGGCGAGCCGCCTGCCTGCTTAAATCTTCAGCACACCTCGCAAAACAACGATGCCGCTCCCGGATAGTTCGGCATCGGGCGCCAGCCGCACATGCAGGAAGCTGGGGCGGCCCATCTGCGTGCCCTGCTCGATGACCAGGCTACGGTGCTCCGCCAACAAGCCTTGCTCGCCGAGATAGGCCGTCAGCGGACCGGCAGCGGTGCCGGTGGCGGAGTCTTCCCACAGGCCCACGGTGGGATTGAAGAAGCGCGCGTAGGCGGTGGCCGGCGCCGCTTCGTCGAAAGCGTAGACATAGCAGCCTTCGGCGCCCGCCGGCCCCAGGACCGCGAGCAATTGTTCCGCCGACGGCCTGGCCCGATCGACCGCCGCCCGGTCCTGCAACCGGACCATCAGGTGCGGCGCACCGGTATCGGCCGCGCGCGGCGCCGGATGGGGCAGCACCTGGTCGACGCCGATGCCCAGCGCGGCGGCCAAGCCATCCGGCGAGCTCAAGGGCACCCCCAGCTTGAGCGGCGCCTGCCGCATCCGGCCGTAGATCCTGCCGTCGCGCCGTTCCAGCGTGATCGGCAACACAACGCCGCCGATTTCCTGATGAAAGGTGGCCGGCGTGTCCAGCGGGCCGAGCGCGCCGTGATGGCCCAGCCACAACCACGCCCCCAGCGCGTTGTGCCCCGCCCCGCCCACCTCCGCTCCGCTGGCGGTGAAGGAGCGCAGCTTCCAGTCGGCGCGTTCGCTGCGCATCAGGAAGGTGGTCTCGGCCTGGTTGAACTCGCCGGCTATGCGGCGCAGCACATCGTCGCTCAATCCGTCCGCGTTCTCCACCACGGCCAGCGGGTTGCCACTCAACGGGGTATCGGCGAACACGTCAACTAATCCTGCGGTCAATTCCATAATGGTTTCCTTTGTCATGAATGGGCATCATCTTGCTGCGCCCAGTGTCATGCGCCGGCAGATTCATGTCAAAATCGAATTTCTCACCCATAGATGACCAGGATTCATCATGACCTTTCGTGGCCTGCCACCGCTGGCTTCCTTGCGCGCGTTTGAGGCGACGGCCAGGCTGTCCAGCTTCAAGGCCGCGGCCGCCGAGTTGTTTGTGACGCCGACCGCCATCAGCCATCAGATACGCCAGCTGGAAGCCGATCTCGGCGTCCGCGTGCTGGACCGCACGCCGCGCTCGGTCAGCCTGACGGCGGACGGACGCCGTCTGTACGAGGCCACGCTGAGCGCCTTCGACGGCATCCTCCGCGTCGCGGACGATCTGCGCCACGGCCCGCGCGCACAGCAACTGACGCTGTCGTCGACCACCGCCTTCCTGAGTCACTGGCTGGTGCCGCGACTGGAACAGATCCAGGCCCTGTTCCCGCAACTGGATCTGCGTCTGCACGCGTCCGACGCCGTCGTCCCGCTGCGGCAGGGGGCGGTGGATATCGCCATCCGCTACGGCAAGGGGCCGTACGCCGGCGTGGCCGCCACGCCGCTGGCGGCGGACCGCTACGCGCCCGTGTGCAGCCCGGCCCTGCGCATCCGCAACGCCAGCGACCTGCGGCATGCGCGCCTGATCCACATCGACGGCCGCACGGCGCCGCTGCCGCTGCCCGACTGGGAACGCTGGTGCGCGCAGGCCGGCATCTCCGGCATCGATACCGGCGGCGGCTTGCGCTTCACCGACGGCATGCATGCGATACAGGCCGCCATCGCCGGCAATGGCGTGGTGCTGGTCAGCGTGGTGTTGGTGGCGGATGCGCTGGCGGAAGGCTTGCTGGTCATGCCTTTCGAGCAGACCCTGGCGGGAGACGCCTATCATTTTGTCTGCGCGCCGGAACTGGACAGCCGCGCAGACGTGGTCCGCCTGCGCGACTGGTTCCGGGAGACGATGGGCGCAGCCTCGTCCCCGGCTCAGACCTCATAACTACGGGTGCGCCGGGGAGCAGGCTGCTGGACGAACGAAAGGTCAGGCCAGGCGCGCCGCCATCTCCGCCACCCGTTTGCCCAGCAGGCGGGCGGTTTCCAGGTCGCCGCTGCGCGGGGCTTCGTCGGCCGAGGCATCGGACGGCGAAATCGACAGCGCGCCGGCAAAGCCCGCGGTCCAGTTGACGTCGGACGGGCCGTGTTCCTTTTTATTCGACGGCATCACGCCGGTGCCGACCCAGATCTGGCTGTGCTGCATGGCCAGCGTCCAGAAGTACTGGATGGTCGAGAACTTGTCGCCGTTGACCGAAGCCGAATTGGTGAAGCCGGCGGCGACCTTGTTCTTCCAGCCCTGGCCGAACCAGGCGGCGGACGACTTGTCGGCGAACTTCTTGAACTGCCAGGCCGGGCCGCCCATATAGGTCGGGCTGCCGTAGATGATGGCGTCGGCCTTGCCGATGGCGGCCAGCGCATCCTCGGGCAGGTCGCCGTTCTGGTCGATGCGGTAGACCTGCACCTCGGCGCCGGCAACGCCGGCCGCGCCCTCTTGCACGGCCTCGGCCTGTTTGACGGTGTGGCCGTAGCCGCTGAAATAAACGATCGCAATAGTGGTCATGAAATTCCTTGAAAAAATTAATGAGCAGGTGGCCAGGCGCCCACCTGGTTCAGCATGCCAAACCAGTCTTCCAGGTGCCAGGTGTGGGTAATGCGGTCCGCCCCCAGATAATGAAACTCATGGATGGCAATTGCAATAGGCTGATTGGTAGGGGCGATGCCGAAAAACTCGCCGCGATGGGTGCCGGTGATCTGCGCGCGCACGGCGGCGCGGCCGTCGCGGCCGAAGATGTCCTGGATGGCGATATGCACGTCAGGGAAGGCGGCGCCGAACATCGCGACGACAGGCTTCATGCCGGCCAGGCCGGGCTGCTGATCCGGTCCCAGCGGAGTGTCCTGCCAGTCCGGCGCCAGTGCCTGGTCGAGCAGGTCGGGGTTGCGCTCATTGAAGGCGCGGTACAGCGTTTCGATGGCTTGCTGCTGGGCCTGGGTCAGGCCGTTGTCCTGCATGGTCATGATGGGCTTTCTGTTTCGGTGAGTGACGCGGCCACTGTAGCAATCCTCCGCAACGCAAGTCCAATCGATAATGGATATGCAGTATCATCCATCGCATGGATTTACATGGCATAGACCTCAACCTGCTGGTGGCCTTCGACGCCCTGATTTGCGAGCGCAACGTGACGCGCGCAGGCGTGCGCATCGGCCGCACCCAGCCCGCGATGAGCGCGGCACTGGCGCGGCTGCGCCTGCTACTGAAGGATGAGCTGTTCGTGCGCAGCGCGGCCGGTTTGCAGCCGACGCCGCGCGCGCTGGAACTGGCCGCGCCGCTGGGCGAGGCGCTGGCCAGCATCCAGCGCACGCTGGAGTTCACGCAGGGCTTCGATCCGGCGCGCGCCACGGTGCGCTTCACGCTGGCGCTGTCCGATCATCCGGCCTTCGTCATGCTGCCAGCCTTGCTGGCGCGGCTGGCGCAGCAGGCTCCCGGCGTCACGCTGCGCATCAAGGCCTACGCCGCGCGCGAGGATGCGCTGGCGCTGCTCGACGCCGGCGAGGCCGATGCGGCCGTCGGCGTGCCGGGCGGCAGCACGCCGCGCATTCCCACCTTGCCGCTGTTCGAGGAGCGCTTTGTCTGCGTGGCCCGCAAAGGCCATCCGCTGGCCAGGAAAAAGATGACGCTGGAGCGCTTCCTGAGCTGCCAGCACCTGCTGGTGTCGCCGGAGGGCGATGGCGTCGGCCATGTCGATGTCAAGCTGGCGCAGTGGCAACGCCGGCGCAAGATCGCCGTCACGCTGCCGCAGATGTACGCGGCGCCGGCCATCGTCGCCGGCAGCGACCTGCTGGCCACGCTGATGGAGGGCGTGGTGCGCGCCAGCGGCCTGGCCGGCGCGCTGGCGGTGCTGCCGCTGCCGGAGCTGGAACTGGCGCCGGTGCCGTTCGTGCTGCACTGGCACCGCCGCAACGACGCCCATCCGGCCCAGCGCTGGCTGCGCGAGCAGATCGTGCTGGTGTGCCGCGAACTGTATGGGGTCAGCGGCGCCCTTTGAGCTCCTGCACTTTCCAGCCCTCGTCGCGCGCGCGCAAGAAGGCCAGCATCGAATCGACCGTGACGGCGTTGATGCGGTCGGAAAAACGCAGCGCGCTAGGATGGTCGTCGAAGGCGATATTGGCCTTGAACACGCGCCCGCCCAAGCGCGTCAGCGGGCCGATATGCATCTCGGTCGGCGTATAGCCGGCCATCTTCAGCCACGACTGCGCCTGCTCGCGCGTGCGGATGCGGAAGTCGCTGGCCTCGGCCGACGCCAGCAGCTCCAGCACCCACTGATTGGAGTTCTGGTACTTGGTCGAGAACGGATAGGCGACCATGCTGTAGCGGCTGCCGTGCAAGCCGTGCAGCGCGGCCGGATCGCGCAGCACCTCGCCCAGCCTGGCGGCCACCTTGGGCGGCGGCACGATCATCAGCGCATCCAGCGTGAACGGATTCTCCAGGAAGAAGTTCGCCAGGCCGTCGACCCACAACGCGGAATCGGCGCTGCCGCACTCGTTGAGCAATTCATACACGCGCCACGGCTGCTCCGGCGCGTTGCGGAAGGCCAGGCCGGCGTGACTGTACTTCAAGCCGTACTTCGACAAATCCTGTCCCTGGCGCGCGATCAGCACCACATCGCTGCCGCTGGCGTCCAGCGCTGTCTGCAAGGCCTGGCCGGTGGTCAGCGCCTCGCTCAGCGACGCCTGCGTCAGCGGATGCTCTTCGCAGGAGCGGCCGGCATGCGCCGGCGCGGCGGCCAGCGTGGCGATCAGGCCCGCCGCGCCCAATAGCGCCCGCACGCTCATTGCGGCGGCAGGCGTTTTTGCGACAACAGCGCTTCGCCCAGTGCGTTGGGAATGAAGGCCAGCACCTTGCCGGAGGCGACCAGCAGCGTGCCGGTGGTTTCCGACACCACCTGCACCGTCGTGCCCACCGACAGGCCGATCGCATCGACCGTCTTGCCGGCCAGCTTGACCGACAGCTTGGCCGCCGAACCGACCGAGGTCAGCACGACCTCGACCCCGCCCGCCACGCTCTGCGCCACGCCGCTGACGACGTAGGCGCCGCCGATGACCACTGCCGCCGAACCGGCGACCGGACCGGAATCGCCGTTGCCCGAAGCGGCCACGCTGACCACCGGCGCGGCCAGGATGGACATGGTGCCGACCGAGATCTTCTCGGACGGCGTGTGGTTGGATACGCCGTTCTGCGCCATCGCGGCGGCGGCGGCCAGCGCCAGCGCGGCGCCGAGGATGGTGTGACGAATAACTGCTGCTTTCAACTCTGTCTCCCTTGGGTTCTTACGATGAAGTGCCCGAAGCATAACATTAACAGATGCTTAACACTCATACGAATCGCCAAGCGGCAGCGAGTGGGCTACACTGTCGATCACCTCTTTCTGCGTCCGCCTCCATGCCCGAGAAGAACCTGCCCGAACTGATCACCCTGAAACGCCTGATCGACGAAGGCGGGCGGCATCTGGAAGTGGGCACCTCCTGCACGGTGGCGATGGACGGCCGCGAATTCCCGGTGTACTCCATCGCGCTCGGCAATCCCAGCCTGGACGTGCCGGCGCTGGGCTTCTTCGGCGGCATCCACGGCCTGGAGCGCATCGGCACCCAGGTGATCCTGTCCTTCATGGAAAGCCTGCTGGCGCGGCTGCGCTGGGACAGCACGCTGCACCAGCAACTCGAATCGATGCGGCTGGTGTTCATGCCCTTGGTGAATCCGGGCGGCATGTGGCAAGCCACGCGCTGCAACCCGCAGGGCGTGGACCTGATGCGTAACGCGCCGCTGAGCGCGGTGGACAAGGTGCCGTTCATGCTGGGCGGCCAGCGCTTCAGCCACCACCTGCCCTGGTACCGCGGCCGCGCCGGCGCCCCGATGGAAGCGGAAAGCCAGGCAGTCTGCGAACTGGTCGAACGCGAGCTGCTGACGCGCCAGTTCAGCATGGCGCTCGATTGCCACTCGGGCTTCGGCCTGCGTGACCGCATCTGGTTCCCGCACGCGCACACCACGGCGCCGATACCGCACCTGGCCGACATCGGCGCGCTGGAGCAGCTGTTCAGCCAGAGCTACCCCAACCACAACTACGTGTTCGAGCCGCAGAGCCGCCAGTACCGCACGCACGGCGACCTGTGGGACTACCTGTATTTGAACGGCACCAGCTACAGCGAGCGCGTGTTCCTGCCGTTGACGCTGGAGATGGGCTCGTGGCTGTGGGTGAAGAAGAATCCGCGCCAGATCTTCGACCGCATCGCCATCTTCAACCCGACCGCCAAGCACCGCCTGCAACGGGTGCTGCGGCGCCACCTGATCTGGTTCGACTTCCTGATGCGCGCGGCCAGCAGCCACGGGCGCTGGATGCCGGAAGGGATGGCGCGCAAGGTCCACCACCGCCGCGCGCTGGCGCAGTGGTACGACGCATGAGCAACTGGATACTGCTGCGCGGCCTGATGCGCGAACAGCGCCATTGGGGACGCTTCCCCGGCCAGCTGGCCGCCGCGCTGCCGGATGCCGCCATCGTCACGCCCGACCTGCCGGGCAACGGCGAACGCCACGCCGTGCGCAGCGCCACGCAGGTCGCGCAGATGGTGGAGTACTGCCGGCGCGAGCTGCGCGCGCGCGGCATCGAACCGCCCTACTCGCTGCTGGCCTTGTCGCTGGGCGGCATGGCGGCGGTGGAATGGTGCAGCCGCTATCCGGACGAAGTGGAGCGCTGCGCGCTGATCAACACCAGCATGCGACCGTACAGCCGTTTCCACCAGCGGCTGCGCTGGCAGAACTATCCATCCATCGTCAAGCAGATGCTGTGCGGCGGCATGGAAAACCAGGAGCGCCTGATCCTGCGCCTGACCAGCCGCGCCGGCGACGCCGCCGAACGCGCGGGCCTGCTGCAACGCTGGCAGGATTACCAGCGCGAGTATCCCGTCACGCGCGCCAACGCGCTGCGACAGCTGTGGTCCGCCGCCCGCTTCCGCGCGCCGGCGGCGCGGCCTGCCGTGCCGCTGCTGATACTGGCCAGCGCCGGCGACCAGCTGGTCGACCACCGCTGTTCGCTGCGGCTGGCGCAGGCCTGGGATGCGCCGCTGGCACTGCATCCCGACGCCGGCCACGACCTGCCGCTGGACGACGGCCCATGGGTGGCGGCGTCGATCGCAAAATGGCTGGGTGGAGAAAAAGGGGCGTAAAATAACGCCCCTATGAAAACCATCCCAGCCCTGGACTGCCGTCCGAACTGCGGCGCCTGCTGCACGGCGCCCTCCATCACCAGCCCGATCCCCGGTATGCCCGACGGCAAACCGGCGGGCGTGCGCTGCATCCAGCTGGCCGACGACATGCGCTGCAAGATCTTCGGCCGCCCCGAACGTCCGGCCTTCTGCGGCGGCCTGCAACCGTCGACCGAGATGTGCGGCACGAGCCGCGAAGAAGCAGTACACTGGCTCGGTGAACTAGAGCGCGCTACACTGCCATCGAATTAAGTACGCCGCCCGAATTGCTTCCCTACGAGTGCTACGGGAGAATCGTGACATGACGACATCGAAAACAAAAGCCAAGGCTGCGAACTCCGTGCAGGCAAAACCGAAAGGCAAGCCGCTCGAAAGCAAAGATGTTCGTACCACCCAACAAAAGAAATTCTCTGCTGTTGTTGATTCAATCGCCAAGCGCTATGGTGTAAAAGTTGCATCGGTATCGACACCAGAGAAAAACCCCTATGCGATGTCTGCCGAACAAGCCGAGAAGATTGCTTTACAGGCCGGTATTATTACCCGAACAGGCAATCTGACACGCAGGTTCAAATGAATTCGAGCGCCGCACTCGTCGTCTATCACGGCTGCGACGTTACTACACGTGATGACTTGATAAGCGGCCGCCTGAAACACCTCAACCAGAGCAACAATCAATACGATTGGCTGTACTACAGGTGCACAGCTGGCTTGATATGACAACCCAAGCAGGCATCAAAGAATTCAGTTCGGCATATCAAATCTTCGCCGCTGGCCGGAACGCCGAAGGCAAGTCTGTTCCAACGAACAGCCCGGCCAGCGAAACAGACACCGACGTCATTTATCGCGCGTTGGATAACGCCGTCTTTACTTGGCTTCATAATGCTCGCGCGTCGCAAGAGCCTCCACTACCGCCGTTCCAAGCAGTGCGCGCCGCTTTTCATCAAGGCGAAAAAGTCGCCCCTACATCTGGGTTTCACGCCAACACACATATTCAAATTTCCCTTCGAGACAATAATTGCATCTTAGGTTGGTTTCTGCCTATGGGCGCAAAACTGTTAACTGAGCGGCAGTATGACGAAGCAAAAACCCGACTAAATGAATTGCAAGCTGCGTACAAAAAACCACGTATTCGTATGAAGAACTAAACCGCGCCTTAGGACAGTACACGCGGGTCGGCCATGGTGTGACTGGCCGACCTGGAACGCGCCACCGCTCCCGGCTAAGGCCTGGTATAGCTGTAGGTCAGCGTGTACGCGCCGCCGGAGACTGCGGTGGCCATCGCGTAGTAGTAGCCGGCATCGGCGTTGTACGAGATCGAAGGATTCCATGTCCCGCCCGCGCTGGACGCCACCTGCACCCAGCCGCTATCGCCGTACTGATACAGGTAGAGCTGATAACTGGTGCCCGCCTTGCCGTTCAACTGCAGGCTGATATTGCCCGCCGCCGCCCGTATCCAGCCCGGGTTCACATTGGGTATGTTGATGCTGCCGCCTGCCGCGACGGTGCCCGTTTGCGTCACGCCGGAACCGCCGCCGCTGTACTGCGCGAACACCTTGCGCGCCGCGCCCTCGTTGACCGCATGCCACGGGTAGCCCAGCATCCGCATGCGCGAGTTTTCCGTCGGCCGGTACTTGCCGCTGGTGCAGTACTGCGCGCCCTGGAACGCGCCCACCGTACCGTTCGGATAAACGCCGGCAGGAGTCGGCACCGGCGTGCTGCCCGAGACCAGGCTGCGCCATTTGACTGTGCGCGTGCCGTTCATCGTCACATCGGGTTCTCCCGGCTCGCCATCCAGGCTGCAGGTGCCATAGTCGTATTCATCTGCCAGCGAAAACGCCGTATGGCCGATCTCGTGCAGCGCGATCTCGATCGACTGCGTCGCCATCGACAGCGTGGCGACCTCGCCGCCCGAGCCGCCGTAGCGGGTGGAGTTGGCGACGACGATAATCACGTCGCGCTCATCCGGCGCCAGCACCGAGCCGACCACTTCATGCACCTTGTCCGTATCCACGCACAGCAGGCGGTCGATGTTGTAGCAGTTGAAGGCCGCGTCCAGCGCGGTGTCGCGGTAGATGCCCTTGTCCGGTTCATCCACGCCGGACTGCTTGCTGACCACATCCACCCGCCGCACATTCATGGCGTTGCGATTGGCCGCGAACAGCGGGTCGACCAGGAAGCCGTCGATGACCTTCTTCGCATCCGCATGCCACTTGTCCATCTCCGCCGCAGTGTAGCCGTCGCCGATGAACACATAGTCCATGCGCGAGGCGGCCGGACCGGTGCTGAGGATGGTGGTGGCGTTGGTGGTCGACGCCAGCGCGGCGGCGCGCGCGCCGCGTGAGGAGGCAGCCAGCTTGACCAGCGTGGCGCGGTCGAAGCGCGCCAGCGATGCCGGGGCGATGGTGGCAGCGGCAACGGTGGCGCTCTTGCCTCCCCGCGCCGCAGCCTGCACCGGCAGCACCTCGACGCTGGCGGTGGCGCTGTCGAACGGCAGCGACACTTCGAACGTGCCACTGGCCTGCCGCACGGTTTCGGATACATCGATGGCGCCGGTCGCCGGATTGAATGCTTCGACATGGCGCTGCTGCGCCCCAGCCACCGTGACCTCGTGCAGGATGGCGCCCTGCGCATCCCGCGCCACCACCCGCCACTGCGCGCCCGCCGCCTGGCTGCGCACGTCGGGCGTCAAGGCGAAGTTGCCGATTTCAGCGTGGCGCGCGCTGAACACGGCGCCGCTGCGGCCATCGGCAAAGGCCAGGCGCAGCGAGATATTGTCGGCGCTGGCGGCGCCGGTCGCCAGCAGCGCTGCGAGCGCCGCCGAGATGCGTAACAAGGTCATGGTGTCTCCCGATTTTTTTATGTGGAACACCGATTGTCACGCCGCCGCCGCCCGCGTAAATGCCGAATGCGGAGCAACTTGTACAAACCTGCTGCCGTCTTTGACAGCTGTTGCGCCGCCGGCTCAGCGCAACATCACCAGCTGCGCCAGCATGCGCATCAACTCCGCCGAAAACTTGGGCGCCGGCGCCGGGCATGGCGCCGCCGGTTTGCAAACGCATGGCTGAAGAACGGTCTGAATCTGGATCATGGCTACCCCCTGTCGAATGTGGCGCCGATATCGATAAATTCTTGCTCATGGAGTTTTATCAGCGTATGAGGTATATTTTCCTCCCGCATGCGCTCGTGATCAAACGAGTAATATTCGATCAATGCATAAGAAAAACTTAGCCTGAATCCGACATGAACAAACCGCTGCGCTCACTTTCCGGCCTGATCGACTTCGATTGCGCCGCCCGCTGGGGCAGTTTCAAACTGGCCGCGCAGGAGCTGCACAAGACGCCGGCGGCGATCAGCCTGCAAGTCAAGCAGCTGGAGGAGACGGTCGGTTTCGAACTGTTCGTGCGCCACCCGCGCCACATCACGCTGACCGACAAGGGACAGGAACTGGCGGCGACGGTAGCCCGCGCACTGGGCGATCTGCGCACCAAGGTGGCGGCGCTACAGGATGGCGACGAAGAGAAAATCCTGCGCATCTCCACCACCCACTCGCTGGCGATCAAATGGCTGGTGCCGCGCATCCACCGCTTCACCAAGCTGTACCCCGAGCTGGATATCCGCATCGATTCCAGCGACCGCCTGGCCAACCTGGAAGATGGCAGCACGGACGCCGCGCTGCGCTTCCACCCCATCGAGGACGGCGATCCCGAAGTGCTGTTCCGCGAACGGCTGGTGGCGGTGTACAGCCCGTCGTTGCTGGCGCCCGGCCAGGAGGCGCTGACGCTGGCGGACCTGCAACGCTTCCCGCTGCTGCATGAGCACAGCAACGAGGAATGGATACAGCTGCTGCGGCAGAACAGCGCCCTCAAAGGCCAGTACGATTTCTCGCGCAGCTACAGCAATTTCGCCGTGCTGGCGCAGGCTGCGCTAGCGGGACAGGGCATCAGCCTTGTTTCGTACGCGATCGCCTACGAAGACCTGCGCACCGGCGCCTTGAAGCGCATCGTCTGCTTCAGCGCGCCCTACAAGCGCGGCTACCGGCTGGTGGTCAGCCCCGGCAAGGAAGGCACGACCAAGATCGCCCGCCTGCGCGCCTGGTTGAAGGACGAGATCGAGGAGATGCAGCGCTCACTGGAGTGACGGCTTTACCGCACCAGGCAAGGACGCTTGGCGTCGAAGCTCCAGCCAGGAATCAGGAACTGCATCGCCATCGCGTCATTGCGCGCACCCAGGCCCATGTTGAGGTAGCGCCGATGCGCCGCCTCGACTTCGTCCATATCCAGCTCCACGCCCAGTCCCGGCTTGAGCGGCACATCGACCATGCCATCCTTGATCTGCAACGGCGCCTTGGTCAGCCGCTGGCCGTCCTGCCAGATCCAGTGCGTATCGATGGCGGTGATCTTGCCCGGCGCGGCGGCGGCGACGTGCGTGAACATCGCCAGCGACACATCGAAGTGGTTGTTCGAATGCGAGCCCCAGGTCAAGCCCCATTCATGGCACAGCTGCGCCACGCGCACCGAACCCTGCATGGTCCAGAAATGCGGATCGGCCAGCGGAATATCCACCGACTGCAACTGGATCGCATGACCCAGCTCGCGCCAGTCGGTGGCGATCATGTTGGTGGCGGTGGGCAGGCCGGTGGCGCGGCGGAACTCCGCCATCACCTCGCGGCCCGAGTAACCGTTCTCCGCGCCGCACGGGTCTTCGGCGTAGGCCAGCACGTGGCCCTGGTCGCGGCACAGGCGGATGGCATCCTTCAGCAGCCAGCCGCCGTTCGGATCGAGCGTCACGCGCGCGTCGGGGAAGCGTTCGGCCAGCGCGGTGACGGCTTCGATTTCGTCCTCGCCGCGCAGCACGCCGCCTTTCAGCTTGAAGTCCTTGAAGCCATAGCGTTCATAGGCCGCTTCGGCCAGCGCCACCACGGCCTTGGCATCCATCGCCGGCTCGTGGCGCAGACGCGACCACTGGTCCTCCGCGTCCGCGTCGCTGGCGTACGGCAGATCGGTGCGGGTACGGTCGCCGATGAAGAACAGATAACCCAGCATCGGCACCTGCGCGCGCTGCTGCCCGTCGCCCAATAGCGCGGCCAGCGGCACATCCAGGTACTGACCCAACAAGTCAAGCAGCGCGCACTCGATAGCGGTAACAGCGTGGATCGCGATGCGCAGGTCGAAGGTCTGCAAACCGCGCCCGCCGCTATCGCGGTCCGCGAAGGCCGCACGCACCTTGTTCAGCACCGCGTTGTACTGACCGACCGGCTGGCCGACGATCAGCTGCTGCGCATCTTCAAGCGTGGCGCGTATCGCTTCGCCGCCGGGCACTTCACCCACGCCCTGGTTGCCGGCGCTGTCGGTCAGGATCAGCAGGTTGCGGGTGAAGTAAGGCGCGTGTGCGCCGCTCAGGTTGAGCAGCATGCTGTCCTGCCCCGCGACCGGGATCACGCGCATGGCGGTGACGACAGGCGTGGCGCTACGTTGACGTGGGTTGTTCATGTGTCGGTATCTTCTGGTTATTTGGCTGGAAGCAGTTTGAGCGCGCCCTCAAGACGGATATCGTCGGAGGCGCTGCCGACCATCAGTTTGAAGTCACCGGCCTCCGCGCCCCAGGCCAGCTGGCTGTTGAAGAACGACAGCAGCTCGCGGTCTATCGTGAAGCTCACGCGGCGCCGTTCGCCGGGCAGCAGGTGGATTTTCTGGAAGCCCTTCAACTCCTTCACCGGCCGCACTACCGAGGCAACCAGGTCGCGCAGGTAGAGCTGCACGATCTCGGTGCCTTCGGCCTTGCCGGTGTTGGCCAGGTCGAACGACAGCGTGACCTGCTGCGACGGCGCCATCTCCTTGCTGCTGATCGTCAGGCCGGAGTATTTGAAGTCGGTGTAGCTGAGGCCATGACCGAAGGCGTAGCGCGGCGTGTTGGCGGAATCGATGTAGGCCGATTTGTAGACCACGTTCTTCTCGTCGGTGACGGGACGGCCGGTGCTGAACTGCGCATAGGACAGTGGAATCTGGCCGACGCTGCGCGGGAAGGTGATCGGCAGCTTGCCAGACGGGTTGTAGTCCCCGAACAGCACATTGGCGACGGCGTTGCCGCCCTCGCTGCCCGGGAACCATGCGTAGACGATGGCGTCCGCCTGGTCGGCAATGGTGTTGAACACCAGCGGACGGCCGGCCAGCATCACCACCACAACCGGCTTGCCTGCCGCCTTCAGCGCCGCGAACAGCTGTTCCTGATGGCCGGGCAGCGTGATGTCGGTGCGCGATTTGGCTTCGCCGCTCAAGTCCCAGGTCTCGCCGACGACCAGCACCACCACGTCCGCTCTGGCCGCAGCGGCAACGGCGTCGGCAAAGCCTTCGGTGCCGGTGCAGCCCGCGCCGCAAGCCTGGGCGTAGCTGACCTCCGCCTTGCCGGCGTGGCTGCGTATGCCTTCGAGGATGCTGACCACGGGGGCGCGGTCGCCCTCCACCACCCAGCCGCCTTCAAGGTCGCGCTTAGCATCAGCCAGCGGCCCGATGACGGCGATCTTCTGCGCGGTGCGCGACAGCGGCAAAGTCCTGGCGGCATTCTTCAGCAGCACCAGCGATTTCTGCGCCACGTCCAGGGCGGCGGCGCGGTGCGAAGGATCGGCCAGCACGGCCTTCTCGCGACCGGCGACCGAGTAGCGGTATGGATCGTCGAACAGGCCAAGCTCGAATTTCTTGTACAGGATGCGGCTGACGGCATCGTCCAGCGTCTTCATTTTCACCTTGCCGGATTTGACGGCGTCCTCAAGGTGATTGATGTGGGCGTAGCTCTCCATGTCCATGTCGCTGCCGGCGTTGATGGCCTTGACCGAAGCGTCGGCCAGGTCGGCGGCATAGCCATGCGGGACCATCTCGCGCACCGAGCCCCAGTCGCTGACGACAAAGCCCTTGAAGTTCCAGCTGCCCTTCAGGATATCGCGCTGAAGGAACACATTGCCGGTGGCCGGTATGCCGTTCAGCGTGTTGAAGGAGTTCATGAAGGTCGCAGCGCCCGCATCCAGCGCGGCCTTGAACGGCGGCAGGTAGACTTCGAACAGCTGCTGGTTGCTCATGTCGACCGCGTTGTAGTCGCGGCCCGCCACGGCCGCACCGTAGGCGGCGAAGTGCTTGGCGGTGGCCATCACCGAATCGGTGGCGCCCAGCTGCTTGCCCTGGAAGCCGTGCACGCGTGCGCGGGCGATGGCGGAGCCGAGGAAGGTGTCCTCGCCCGCGCCTTCCATCACGCGGCCCCAGCGCGGATCGCGTGCGATGTCCACCATCGGCGCGAAGGTCCAGTGGATGCCTGCTGCTGCCGCCTCGCGCGCGGCGATGTGGGCGGACTGTTCGATCGCCTCCATGTCCCACGACGCCGACTCGCCCAGCGGCACGGGGAACACGGTATGGTAGCCGTGGATCACGTCCTGGCCGAACAGCAGCGGAATGCGCAGCCGCGATTGCAGCGCCAGCGCCTGGATCTCGCGTGTATCGGCCACGCCTTTGATGTTGAGCATGGAGCCAACCTTGCCGAGCCGGATATCGGCCAGCTTGGCGGCATAGTCGCTGCTGGTCGGGCCGGTGAACAGGCGGCCGGATATCTGGTGCAGCTGTCCGACTTTCTCGGCCACCGTCATCTGCTTCATCAGCGCGGCGACCTTGCGTTCGATCTGCGCGTCCTGCGCATTGGCCATCAATGGCAGCAGCAAGGCCGCTGCCAGGGCAAGTGTGGTCTTCTTCATGGTCATTTGTATTGTTGCTGTTTTTGGTCGTAGTAAGCCTTCATCGTGTAGAAGGCCAGCTTCTTCTTGCCTGTCTCCGAGATCAGGCCCTTGCGGTTCCAGAAGTCCTGATAGTACGGGTGCGGGCGGCGCGGCGAACGGAAGTCGGTCAGCACCCACGGCGTCATGCCGCGCAGGCCGGGGATCGCGTCCAGCAGCTTGAATTGGTTCTTGTATAGCAGGTCTTGATACTCCTCGCTCCAGCGGGTGTCGTCATCCGCGTGCAGGCCGCCCAGCGCGTCGGCGCCGAATTCGGTGATGATCACCGGCTTGTTGTAATTGACCTTGAAGGAGAACTTCATCATCTCCTTGTTGTTGGACCAGTACCAGCCGGCGTACTCGTTGAAGCTGGCGAGGTCGATCTTGTCGGCCAGCGGATCTTCCACCGTCACCTCGTCGCCCTTGCGGTGCACTTCCAGCGCGGCGCCGACCAGGCGGGTGCGGTCCAGCGAGCGCACGGTATCGGCCAGCTTGCCCATGAAGACATTGCGCGCCTCGCTCACCGGCGTCTCGTTCCCGATGGACCAGATGATGACGCTGGCGCGGTTGCGATCCCGCGTGACCAGGTCCGTCAGCTGCTGGCTGGCGTTGGCGTAGACTTCCGGCTTCTCCCACGAGATGGTCCAGTACACCGGCACCTCTGCCCAGACCAGGATGCCCATCTCGTCGGCCAGCTTGATCATCTCTTCGCTGTGCGGGTAGTGCGCCAGGCGGACGTAGTTGCAGTTCATGTCCTTGGCCCATTGCAGCATCATGCGCATGTCGCCCTCGCCGCGCAGGCGGCCCGGTATCAATGGGTTTTCGTCGTGCAGCGAGATCCCGCGCAGGAACACCGACTTCCCGTTCAACAGCAGATCCTGCCCGCGCGTTTCGATGGTGCGGAAGCCGATGCGGTCATTGAGCTTGTCGGTGGCGGCGGCAATGGTGACGGCGTACAGCTTGGGATCTTCCGGCGACCAGTAGCGCATCTTGTTCTTCGCCAGCGGGATGCTGACCGCAGCGCGGCCGTCGGCGCCGGTGTGCACGGTGGCCTTGACGCCCGCCTCGGGGATGGTGATCGTCACGTCCTGCGAGCGCTGCGCGCCTGTCATCTGCACATAGCCTTCGATGCGGCCCATGTCGCCCTTGGCCAGCTGGATCTGGTAGTCGGCGATGTAGGTATCCGGCGTTTCGGCCAGCAGCACGTCGCGGGTGATGCCGCCGTAGTTCCACCAGTCGGTGTTCAGCGTCGGGATGTCGTCCTGGTGGCGGGTGTTGTCGGCCTTGACGATGACCGTGTTCTGGCCGTTCAGCAGGCGACCCGTCACTTCGAACTGGAACGGCGTGAAGCCGCCTTTATGGCTGCCGACCTTCTTGCCGTTCAGGTAGACATGCGCCTCATAGTTGACGGCGCCGAAGTAGAGGAAGTAGCGCTTGCCGCCCTTTGGCGCGGCCTGGAACTGCTGGCGCATCCAGACCGTACCTTCGTAGTTTTCCAGCTTGGCGTTCTGCGAATTCCAGTCGCCGGGGATGGCCAGCGTCGGCGAGCCGTCGAAGCTGTATTCGACGGATTCGGTTTTGTCCTTGGGCTTGCGGTCGTCGTAGAAACCGCCGGAGCCTGTGGCCGATTGATCGAACGGCTGATGGCGGTAGTTGTAGTAGCCCGCTTCGTAGGGATCGACGATGTAGTTCCAGCGGCCGTCCAGCAGCAGGTGCGTGCGGCCGTAGATGTTGTGCAGCGTGGGCGGCTGCTTCGCCATCGCAGCAGGTGCGGCGCGGCCATCTGCGGCAGGAACCACCATCGCCTGGCCCGGGGCCTGGTCATCCTGCGCCCATGCCGCCGTCGCCAGGCAACCCGATATCAACAAGAGCTTCAACACACTACGCATTCAGGTCTCCAAGTTTATTAACTACTGAATTTGCCTTCGTATCCAGGCGGTGTCGCATCGATATGCAGCGTCAGGCGCAGCGGCAGCTTGTCCAATGCCGGCGCCAGTTGCGCGTGCGCGGCGGCCAGCACGGCATCGCCGACCGTCTTCACCAGCGCATCGCTGCGGCCCGGCGTGATACGCATGTTCATGTAGACGAAGGCGCGTCCCTGCTCGCCGTCCGCCACTGCGTAATGCGCTGCGGGATAGGCTAGCACGCGTGTGCCCAGCAGAGGGAACACCGGCACGCCCTGGTCGTCCTTCAGCGTCACCAGCGTGTGCGACAACGTCTTGCACAATTCGCCGATGTCGGCGTGCGCGTCGAGATTGGCGGTGTATTCGATTTTTAAGTGCGGCATGATGTCCTTAGTGGTACTTGATGGTCCACTTGATGGTCAGCGGGTCCTTCATCGTCAGCTTGCCGGTGCTGCAAGTGACAAGCGTCTTCATCGCGCCATACGGCGCCATATAGTCCTTGCTGCCGTTGGTCGGCGCTACCTGGCATTGCTGGAGGCCGGCGACGCTGTACTCGTTCACATCCCCCTTGGCGAAAGTGACGGTGCCGCCGTCGATGGAAGGCTGCTCCGAGAAGGACGCGAATTCCAGCGTGATCTTCTCCACCTCCTGCGCGCCGACCGGCGTGTAGACGTCGTTGCGCGTCAGCTGGCCGTGCTCCAGCGTGTAGGTGGTTTGCAGCTTGATGCGGCCGTCCTTGACCGGTCCCTTCTTGCCCAGGCGGTCCAGCTCATCCTGCCGATAGCTGACGGTGTAGCGCTGGCCGGCCTGGCTGGTCTTGATGTCCTTGATCCACGCCGTGCCGATCAGCTGCGTGCCGTCGGCCATGGTGAACTTGGGCAGCAGTTGCGGATGTGCGCTGCCGCTGTCAGCGATGCCGGACACGATGCCCGGCGCGAACGGCAGCGGATAGTACGGGCTGTTGTCATGCTGGCTGAGGCCACCGTTGATGATGTTCAGGCTGATGACGTGCTTACCGTCGCGGAAAACGGTCAGCGCGCGGTCGTACTCGCCCTGCGCGAAAGTGGTGGTGCTGAACTGCGGGCGCGTCCTGTCCAGCCACGCCTGCAGGTCGGCCTTGGGCGGCGCGTCCTTCATGCCGGCCTTGTTCCAGGTATCGTTGGTGTAGATCAGCTGGTGCAGCAGCGAGAAGTTCTCGCCCAGGATGCGGTGCTTGCCGCGATAGGCGTCGGTGCGGCGGCCCTTGCCCCACATGTCCAGCGAGTGCATCGCCGGGTCGTACCAGAAATCCATGTAGCGGGCGGCCACGCGCGACGAGAAGGCATATGCATACTGCTTCTCTTCCGCCGTCAGCACGTCGAGGTAGGCGGACACGGACAGGATCTCGACCAGCGCAGTCTCGCCATACGGCCCGAGGCTGCGCCCGAAACTGAAGCCATCGCCAGCGGTGTTGCTGACGTTGAGCGCAATGTCGGCCGCCTTGCGCAGCAAGCCTTTCAGCTCGGGCGTCGGTTGCAGACCGGTCTCCAGGAAGCGCTCGCAGATTTCGGCGATCAGCAGGATGCTGTAGCGGTCGAAGCGCCCTTCGCCGTCGGTCTCGTCGGAGAAGCCGAACTTGCCCGAGTACTTCTTGTAATGCGTGAGCATTTTATCGAGCAGGATCTTGCTGCCGCTGTCGTCCTCCCAGCCCATCAGCATGCGCAGGCGCGCGATGCTGAACGCCACGCCGTAGTAGTTGGTCGGCAGGTTGATCAAGTCGTACTGCGGCACCGTGACGAAGGTACGCCAGTCCAGCTGCTTGCGCAGCTTCTCCAGCGTGGCCGGGCTGACCGCCTGTTCCAGCAGGCCCGCTTCCTTCAGTTTGACCAGCGTGCCGATGTAGTAGTAGATGCCCCAGGTGTGGTTGTCCATGCCGACCGTCATATCGGCGATGTCGCGATAGTCGCGCAGCCGCTGCGGCAGCGCCGGATCGTCCTTGGCGCTGTTGAGCAGCACGTGGCCCAGGCCCGCCGCCACTTTACCCGGCAAGAATTTGTCGCCCGCCTTGAACGGCGCGTAGCCGTCGATGACGATGGCTTCCTTTTCCGCGACCAGCTTCTTGAAGAAGTAGTCCAGCTGCTGATAGGCGTTGTCCTGCACGATGCGGTTCATCGGCGCGGTGGCGGCGGTTTGCGCCGCAGCGCCGCCAGCCAGCAGGGCGGCCAGCGCGATCGCAGACAGGCGGAATCGGGTTGAAATCATGGGGGGAGGTCTCGGGTTTGAATTGTTTTGGAAAACGTTTAACCGATGTTATGTGATTTTTCTTTGGGCGTAAAGCTTCGCGTGAAAAAATCGCTCTAAATGCTGCGGGCGGCGGTGGAGCCGCGCAGTATCAGCTGCGGCTCGATCATGCTGAAGGCGGGTGCCGGCTTGCCTTCGACCTGCCCGATCAGCTGCTCCATCGCGGCCGCGCCCAGGCGCTCGCTTTGCAGGTCGACGGTGGTGAGCGGCGGCGAGGTGTAGGCGCCAAACTGGATGTTGTCGAAACCAGCCACAGAAATATCGGCCGGCAGCCGGAAGCCCAGCGTCTGCGCGGCTTTCATGAAGCCCAGCGCCATCAGGTCGTTGTAACAGATCAGCGCATCGGGAGGTTCGGAGCCGAGCATGATGGACGAGCACACACGCTCTCCTTCCAACGCCGACGGCGCGGCCGCATCATGCACGACCAGCGGCAATCCATGCGCGGACAGGCATTCGCGGATGCCGGCCAGGCGCTCTTCGTCGCGGCGCGATTTGGAAAAGCCCAGGTAGGCGATCCTGCGGTGGCCCAGCGCCACGAGGTGGCGCGTCAGCATGCAGGCGCCCCGGTGATCGTCGCCCGCCACCCAGGGGATATCGTGGCCGGCCAGATGGCCGAAGAACACCATCGGCTTCTCCAGCGCCACCATCCAGTCCATCTCCGACTCCGGTATGCGCGAGATGACGATCATGCCGTCCACGCGTCGGCTCAACGCCTCCAGCAAGGGGCGCTCGCGGTCCGGGTTTTCCTCGGTATCGACCAGCAGCAAGGTGTAGCCGTGTTCCTGCGCCACGCGGTTAGCGCCCTTGACTATGCTGGTGAAGTGGGGATTGGCGACATCCAGCACCGACAGGCCGATGCTCCTGGTGCGACCCGTGATCATCGACGCCGCCAGCGGATTGGAACGATAACCCAGGTCGGCGATGACCCGCGTGATGGTCGCCTCCACACCCGGCGAAAACCGCTGGGCGCCGTTGACGAACTTGGACACGGTGGCGGTCGAGACGCCTGCGGCGGCGGCCACGTCGCGGATGGTGGGTATCGGTTTTTTCATCAATCCAGTCAATCGGTTTTTATTTTAGTGTGCCACCCGCCTCGATCTTAGCACGCCAAATTCGCCACACACCATATCTACATTGATACGAAAGCGATTGACCACGAAAATAAATTCGATATACTTGCGATTAAACGTTTAACTAAAAAACATACAATGACCAATACTTCTAGCGCAAAACCCTTCAAACGCCTCCTCCTGACCGGCGCCGGCGGCGGCCTGGGCACCATCCTGCGCGAGCGCGCCAAGGCCTGGGCCGACGTGGTGCGCCTGAACGATGTCAAGGATCTCGGCCCTGCACGCGAAGGCGAGGAGATCGTCATCGGCGACCTTGGCGACCGCGATTTCGTGCTGAACATGATGGAAGGCGTGGACGCCGTGCTGCACTTCGGCGGCATCTCGGTCGAAGACAAATTCGAACCCATCATGAACGCCAACATCCTCGGCCTGCACCATCTGTACGAGGCGGTGCACAAGTGCGGCGTCAAGCGCGTGATCTACGCCAGCTCCAGCCACGTGGTGGGCTACTACGAAACCACGGAGCTGGTCGACGCCAGCATGCCGCTGCGTCCCGACGGTTTCTACGGCGTCTCGAAAGCCTTCGGCGAAGCGCTGTCGCGCTACTACTACGACCGCTTCGGCACCGAGACCGTCTGCCTGCGCATCGGCTCCTCCTTCCCGGAACCAAAGAACAGCCGCATGATGATCACCTATCTGGCCTATGACGATCTGGTAGAACTGATCCGCTGCTCGCTGTTCACGCCGCGCGTGGGCCACACCATCACCTTCGGCACCTCGGACAATCCGACCAAATGGTGGGACAACAAACACGCCTCGCACCTGGGCTATGTGCCGAAGCACAGTTCCAGCCAGTTCGCCGGCAACTTCCCCGACAGCGCGGCCTACCCGGCGGCGGGCGATGCGCCCACCATCTACCAGGGCGGCCCGTTCGTCACCGCAGGACCGATGTACAAATAAAAACTCACCGAGACGCCCACATGAAACCAACGTATCTGCACGCCGCCGTGCTGGCCGCCTTCGCGGCGGCGCTGCCCGCATCATCAGTCTTCGCCGCGGAAGTATCGGCCGCCATCAATCCGAAAGCGGTACTGAACGTAATGGAACGCGTAGGGGACTGGCAGCTCGCCAATCCAAGCAAGCACCGCACCGATGACTGGACGCAGGCGGTGGGCGATACCGGCTTCATGGCCCTGGTGGGCATCTCGGGCGACCGCAAATACCGCGACGCCATGCTCGCCATCGGCGACAAGAACGAATGGAAGCTGGGCCCCAACCACTACCACGCGGACGATCACATCATCGGCCAGACCTACGCCGAGCTGTATCTGCAATTGCGCGATCCGAAGATGATCGCCGCCATGCGCGCCAGCTTCGACGACATCCTGGCCAACCGCCGCACCGGCACGCTGGACTTCACAGTCAAGGGCAACCAGGACCGCTGGTCGTGGTGCGACGCGCTGTTCATGGGTCCACCGACCTGGCTGCGCCTGTGGTCCGTCACCGGCGACCAGCGCTACCTGGACTTCGCCGTCAGCGAATGGTGGGTGACGTCGGACTACCTGTACGACAAGGAAGCCCACCTCTACTTCCGCGACAGCAAATACTTCGACAAGCGCGAAGCCAACGGCGAGAAGGTCTACTGGGGACGCGGCAACGGCTGGGTGATGGGCGGCCTGGTACGCATGCTGCAATACCTGCCGGCCAATCACCCTGCCCGTCCGCGCTTCGAGCAGCAGTACAAGGAGATGTCGGCCAAGCTGCTGACGCTTCAACAACCGGACGGCCTGTGGCGCGCCAGCCTGCTGGACCCGGCCAGCTATCCGTTGAAGGAATCGAGCGGCTCGGCGCTGTATGCCTACGCCTTCGCCTGGGGCGTCAACCAGGGACTGCTCGATGCAAAGACCTACAAGCCAGCCGTGCAGAAGGTGTGGAGCGCACTGGTGGCCAACGTGCAGGCGGACGGCAAACTGACCCACGTGCAGCCTATCGGCCAGGATCCAAAATCCTTCGACAATGACGCCACCGAAGTGTATGGCGTCGGCGGCTTCCTGCTGGCCGGCAGCGAGGTGTATCGCATGGCGGTGCTGGACAAGGCCAAGCCACAGACCGTCGCCGTGGCCAACGGCACCGACGGCCTGCGCGGCGATGAACTGGTCGAAGTCAAACTCGCAGGCGGCATCAAGGCGCCGGTGGTGATGGACGCCGCCACTTCGTCGATCATCAATTCCCAAGTCATCGGCAAGCAGCTGCTGTTCTCCGTGAACGTGCCGGCCGGCGACACGCGTCGCTACCTGGTGCTGCCGGCCGACCGTCTGGCGACGACACCGCCGGCCGACGTCAAGACGCACGCTCGTTTCGTGCCGGAGCGCCTGGACGACTTCGCGTGGGAGAGCGACCGCACCGTGCACCGCGTCTACGGCCCGGCCATCATCAAGGATCCGAAGGAGCACCTGATCAGCAGCGGCGTGGACGTGTGGGTCAAGAAGGTGCGCTACCCGGTGGTGGACAAGTGGTACAAGACCGGCGCCTATCACAAGGACGCCGGCGAAGGCCTGGACTACTACCACGTGGGCCAGAACCGCGGCTGCGGCGGCACCACCATTTACGCAGACAACGCCCTGCACAACTCGTCCAACTTCCAGAGCTGGAAGGTGCTGGCCGATGGTCCGCTGCGCTCCGTGTTCGAACTCACATTCGGCAAATGGGATGCGGGCAACGGCCGCATGGTCTCCGAGGTGAAGCGCTTCTCCATCGACGCCGGCTCCAACATGACCCGCGTCGAGAGCCGCTACAGCGCCAGCGGCAAAGGCCCGCTGACTGTGGGCGTGGGCATCGTGCAGCGCGACGGCCAGGGCGACTACGTGACCGACGCCGCCGGCGGCTGGTCCAGCTACTGGGAGCCGCAGCATGGCGACGATGGCATCACCGGCTGCGGCGTGATCCTGCCGGCCGGCGCCAGCGGCTTCGCCGTCACCGACAAACAGCAGCTGACGCTGGGCACAGTGCAGCCCAACCAACCGGGCCAGCCCTTCGTCTACTACTTCGGCGCGGGCTGGAACAAGAGCGGCGATTTCGCCGACGGCGCCGCGTGGCAGGCCTACGTGCGCAACTACGCGCAGAAGCTGAAGGCGCCGTTGAAGGTCAGTTCAAAGTAAGCGCAGCACCGCCGGCGATCCGCGCGATTGCCGGCGTATTTTTTTACCATAAGTGGAAGCGATTCCACAAAGCATTTAATAATAATTGGAGACACGATGAACACTCACAACCTCACGCTGCGGCCCATCACGGCCGCAGTCGCCATCGCCCTGCTGGGACTGGGCACAGCCTCGGCGCAGCAAGCTGCGCCGGTAGACAGCGGCAAGCTCGAATCGGTGGTCGTCACCGCCAACAAGCGCGCCCAGAACCTGCAGGACGTGCCGGCCTCGATCACCGTGCTCGGCGACGCCGTGCTGCAACGCTCCAACGTGCGCGACCTGGAGGATATCCCGTCGCTGTCACCGGCGCTGACGCTGTCCTACGGCAGCCAGCCGGGCAACTTCAGCATCAACATGCGCGGCATCGGCACCTTCTCGCTGGGCATCGGCGTCGAGGCCGACGTCTCGGTCATCGTCGACGATATTCCGCAGGGCATGCAGGCAGGCGCCTTCAAGGATCTGGCCGACGTCTACCGCATCGAGGTGCTGAAGGGGCCGCAGTCCACGCTGTTCGGCAAGAGCTCGATCGCGGGCGCGCTCAACATCACCACCAAGCCGATCGGCGGCCCGCTCAAGACCACCGTCAGCACCTACCTCACCGACGACCATGAATGGCGGGCCGGCTTCAGCGTCGGCGGCGCCGTGTCGGACACGCTGCGCATGCGCCTGGCCGCCAGCAAGACCAGCTACCAGGGCACGCTCAACGACCTGACCACCGGCGGCCACCTCAACGGCAGCAAGGGCGACAACCTCAGCGGCAAGCTGGAGTGGACCCCGATGGACCAGTTGACCGTCACCCTGACGCCGCACTACAACCGCACCGAGAAGTTCTGCTGCTCCAACGCCTACAGCTATATGTCGCCGGGCGGCATCTACCGCAACGCGCCGCAGCTGCCGGCCTCGCTGGTGCTGGCCGGCATCAACATCGGCCCGGGCAACCGCGACGTGCGCAACGATTACCCGACCGGCGGCAAGTTCCACGATGTCGGCAGCGGCGTCAAGCTGGACTGGGCCTTCGATCCGAACGGCCCGCTGGCCGGCCATACGCTGAGCTCGATCTCGTCCTACGGCCGCTACCACATGGACGATTACCAGGACAACGACAACACCGACATCGACATCCTGCCCTTCCTGCTGCTGCCGAACGGCCAGCCGACCGGCATGCACGGCGGCCTGTTCCAGTACGGCTCGTTCGATGTGCACTCGACCACGCAGGAGTTGCGCCTGACCTCGCCGGACAAGGGCGCGGTACGCTACGTGGCCGGTCTGTGGTACGGCAAGAACTGGCTGAACCGCGAGCTGACCAAGGCGCCGCTGATCCAGGCCTACGGCACCTCCTACGGCGCCGACGCGTGGAATATCAGCAAGGCCATCTACGGCCAGGGTTCGTGGGACTTCGTGCCTAACACCAGCCTGATCCTGGGCGGCCGCTACAACGATGAAGACACCGGCTACAACTTCCGCCGCTACACGGTGCCGCCGCAGGTGCACGCGCTGACCGAGTACTACCACAAGGAAGACAACGACAAGAGCTTCACCGGCAAGCTGGGCCTGGAGCACCGCATCGACAAGGACAGCATGGTCTACGGCATGGCGTCGACCGGCCACAAGGGCGTGGCTTACGATTTGACGTCCGGCTTCACATCGGCCACCGCCAAGCTTCCGGCCGTCAAGCCCGAGACCGCGCGCAGCTACGAGATCGGCCTGAAGCAGAGCCTGCTGGACAACCGCGCCATGTTCAGCCTGGCGCTGTTCCGCACCAACTTCAAGAACTTCCAGCAATCATCGAGCTTCTTCGATGCCGACGGCACCTATCGCACCGGCCTGAACAGCATCGGCGGCCTGCGCACGGAGGGTGTGGAACTGGAAGGCAGCGTGCGCGTGACGCGTGAGTTGCAACTGAACGGCAGCTTCGCCTACACCAAGGCCACCGTGCAATCGTTCGAGAACGGCCCGTGCTACAACGTGCTGAACGCCACCGGCACCGGCACCATCCCCGGCCCTGGCTGCGTCAACAGTCCGAAGTACAACAACACCAACGTCCAGGACTTGGCGGGCAAGACCTTGCCTAACGCGCCCAAGGTCAAGGTCAACCTGGGCGGCCAGTATGATCTGGTGTTGCCGTCGCAGAGTTTTAATGGCTTCGTCGCGGCCACCACGCGCTACCAGAGCCGCACGCAGTTCTCGCTGAGCCAGGATCCGATGACGATACAGGGCGCCTACAGCATCACCAACCTGAGCTTCGGCGTGAAGGACAAGCAGGACCGCTACAAGTTCACCTTCCTGGTCAACAACCTGTTCGACAAGCGCTACGCGGCGGGGCTGAACAACGGCTATGCCAACAGCAACTGGAGCAGCAAGGCGCCCAATGCGCCGCTGGTGGTCAACACCACCGAATGGCTGCCGCCACGCGACTACCAGCGCTACTTCGGCGCGCGCCTGGACATGACGTTCTAAAGCTTGCATCTCCCTCGCGACTCTGCCTTCTGGTCGCTCTTACGCCCTCCATCCACGCGGCTCCCCCGCGCAGATGGAGGGCTTTTTTATGGTTGAGATCAATAAAGAGTTGTTGATAAACGCCGGGGCAAGTCGGCATCATATTTTTGGCCATCAATTTCGTCGCCGCTCAAATCCGCCAAGATCGTTCCTGGGCTCGGCAAATCCCCACGATCCCGATGCCTGGACGGGTCCCACAGATGCGAACGAAGTATCGCGCGCGAGCACTGGAAGAACACCGCATTGACTTTCACGACCAATACGGAAAGCGGCGATTTGCCGTCGATACTGAAGGCTGACAGCAAACCCGGAGCGACTTGAATCGATGCAGTACCGTTGACCCGCAACGTTTCTCCAATCCCCGGGATCAAAAAGATGAGAGAGACCCGGGAATCATGCAGGACGTTCCGCAGACTGTCTATTCGATTGTTCCCGCGACGATCGGGAAGGAGCAAGGTATGTTCGTCGTGGACCCGGACAAAACCAGCGGGGTCGCCTCGGGGAGACACATCGAGACCGTCCGATCCGCATGTTGCCAGCAGGGCAAACGGCGCCGCCTCGATGAATTTGCGATAGTGCGGATGAATGTATGCCACTTCTTTTTTTATCGACGCTGCGGCAGGCGTTCCGTAAATCTCTTCAAGCGCCGCGATATCCGAAACGATTTGGCTGTCAAGCTGTAACAAGCTCTACTCCCTATGCTGATTGATGGGTTCTTGCGGTCGATCGCTCCAGGTGGCTGCCTGGATATCGATTTTACCCGAGGGGGCGGCTTATTCAGCTTTCAGTTGCAGGCGCTTGATGGCGCCGTTCTTGCCGTAGGTGGCCGACACCAGCAGCGGCTTGCCGCATTGCGTGCGGTAGAGATAGGTGCGCTCCTCGCCGTCGACCGTGCGCCGCAGCAGCTCCAGCGGTGGCGGACTGGCGCAGGGGCGCAGCAGCGCCGCGCCCTCGGCCGCCGGATCGACCGCCATCTTGGCCACGGCGGCCGCCACCTGCTGCGTCACCTCCGGCTCCACATCCTCGATCGCCTTGGGCGCTTGCGCCAGCGCGCAGCCGGACGCCATCACCAGCGGCAGCAGCAGGGAAAACAGTCGTTGCATCGAAGGCCTTTCGTTGGATATTTGGGCTCCATCTTAGCGCCGGGCGCGCGCCGCCGCTATGTCTCATTTTTAACAGAATCACACAAAATGTCTAAAAACGCCTGATTTTACAAATGGCAAAAAGGCGTGGCTATACTCGTTTGGCACCCACAAGGCTCGCATCCAAACTACATCCCATTTAAAGGAGTCCATGCAGCATGCGCCAATTTGCCCGCCCACTACTTGCTTCCCTGATCGTCCTGGCCTACGCGGGTACCGCGCACGCCGGCAGCTACTCGGTTGAAAACCTGACGGTATTCTCCGGCACCGCGGCCACCTCGGCCGACGACGTGCTGCGCCAGAACGCCGCCCGCTTCGGCCTGCCAGCCTCGTTGAGCAACCTGGGCCTGGTCAAGGTGCAGGAATCCCTGACCGGCAAGCACTACCACTACCAGCAAATGCTGCGCGGCCTGCCGGTGGACCGGGCCGAGATCATCATCTCGATCGGCAAGAACGGCCAGCTGCAAAAGATCTTCAACGAAACCCGCTACATCTCCGACAAGGTCGACGCCAGCGCCGTCAACCAGCTGTACAACCAGGCCCAGATCAGCGAAGACCAGGCACTGGACAAAGCCTGGACCAATATGAAGGTGCAGCATCCGCTGGTGGCCACGCCATCGACCGAACTGGTGTGGGTGCCGACCAAGGACGGCGTGCAACTGGCCCGCAAGGTGCGCATCGAGGCGCAGATGCCGACCGGCGGCTTCGTGCAATACCTGAACGCGCATGACGGCGCGGTCATCGATTCCTACTCCACCTCGCTGCCGCGCAAGGGCGAGCGTTCGCTGGCCGCGCGTGCCGCATCGGCCGGCCCCGTGCTGGACCGCACCGCCGCCACCAAGGCCGTGAGCAGCAACCAGGGCTCGCGCTCGCAGCTGAGCGCGCAATCGGCCGCCGTGGCGCTGGCCACGCCGTCCGGCATCAACGGTTCCGGCTACGCCTTCGATCCCGATCCGCGCACCGTGCTCAACACCGACGCGCTGACCGACACCTCGCCCGCCTCCGCCTTCGACGCCGCCTACTCGACCAAGACGCTGCGCGACCTGACCGTGACCGGCGGCGTGTACAAGCTGAGCGGCCCGTTCGTCAACATCAAGAACATCGAATCCCCGGCCACCGCGCCCAGCACCACCACCAACGGCGTGTGGACGGCCAAGCGCGGCAGCAATGCCTTCGACGACACCAACGTCTACTTCCACCTGGACCAGAGCCAGCGCTACATCCAGTCGCTGGGCTTCACCGGCACCAAGTCCATCATCAACCGTCCGCTGGACGTCGACACCGACGGCGTCAACGGCGACGACAACTCGCACTACAGCGGCGGCGGCGCCGGCTCGGACTACCTGGCCTTCGGCCACGGCTGCGTGAACGACAGCGAAGACGCCGACGTCATCCTGCACGAATACGGCCACGGCATCCAGGCCAACATCAATTCGAGCTGGAGCGGCGGCGACACCGGCGCCATGGGCGAAGGTTTCGGCGACTACTGGGCCGCGTCCTATTCCTACAGCACGCCGAACGGCAAGATCTACCATCCGGAATGGGCGTTCAGCTGGGACGGCCACGGCGCCTGCTGGGGCGGCCGCCTGCTGAACCGCACCAACGTCAAGTACAACGCCGCCAAGACCTACGGCGCGCACCAGTCCGTGACCGAGAACGGCATCACCTTCCAGTCCGACGAACTGTGGTCGGCGCCGCTGTACCAGTCCATGGTGGAGCTGATCGCCGCCGGCAAGCCGCGCGCCAATATCGACCAGATCATCCTGGAGGCGCACTTCGGCCTGGGCAGCAACATCAAGATGCCGGCCATGGCCACTGCCATCGTCAACGCGGCCAAGGCGCTGTACCCGTCGGACCTGAGCTACGCCAACACCTTCCAGGCCAAGTTCGAGGCGCAGAACATCCTGTCGTCGGTGGTCAGCGGCCCGACCATCAACGAAGTGGAGAGCAACAACACCACCGCCACCGCGCAGGCCGTCAGCACCGCCGGCACCACGGTCAACGGCACCTTCAGCGCCTCGTCCGACGTCGACTACTACAAGATCGTGCTGCCGGCCGGCAAAACGCTGACCGTCACGCTGGCGCCGAACGCCAGCTCGGACTACGACCTGGAGCTGTACAACAGCGCCGGCACCAAGGTGGCGTCCAGCACCAACGGCACGGGCTCGGCCGACAGCGTCAGCTACGGCACCGCCGGCACGCTGTACGCCAAGGTGATCTATTACAGCGGCGGCACCGGCGCCACCAGCGGCAAGTACACGCTCAAGGCCAGCTGGTAATCGCACCCGACGCAGTACGCAGGTCTTCTTCCAACGCCCCGTTCCGGGGCGTTTTTTTTGTCCCGGCGTGGAAAAGCCCATTACCCTTGAGTCAGATTCAGAATCGGAGGCCGCGAACATGGTAAGCTTCGACCCCGGCGCTCCACGTGAGGCCCCACTCCCACCAACTCATTACTTACCTCATGGATATCGTTCTCGCACTCAAAGCCCTGATCATGGGCCTGGTAGAAGGTTTCACCGAATTTCTGCCGATCTCCTCGACCGGCCACCTGATTCTGGCGGAACACCTGCTGGGCTTCCATGGCCTGGAAGAAAAAATGAAAGTGTTCGAGATCGTCATCCAGGCGGGCGCCATCTTCGCCGTCTGCTGGGAGTACCGCGCGCGCATCGCCGCCGTGCTGACCGGCCTGGGCGACCCGAAACAGCAGCGCTTCGCGCTCAACGTGCTGATCGCCTTCCTGCCGGCCGCCGTGCTGGGCGTGCTGTTCAGCAAAGCCATCAAGGCCAAGCTGTTCGCGCCGGTGCCGGTGGCGCTGGCCTTCATCGTCGGCGGCTTCGTCATCCTGTGGGTGGAAAAGCGCGAGAAAGACAATCCGGCCATGGCCCGCATCAATTCGGTCGACGACATCACCCCGAAGGACGCGCTCAAGATCGGCATCGCCCAGGCGTTCGCGCTGATCCCCGGCACCAGCCGCTCGGGCGCCACCATCATGGGCAGCATGATCTTCGGCTTCTCGCGCAAGGTCGCGACCGAGTTCTCGTTCTTCCTGGCGATCCCCACGCTGCTGGGCGCCACCGTGTATTCGCTGTACAAGGAACGCGCGCTGCTGTCGGCCTCCGACCTGCCGCTGTTCTCGATCGGCACCGTGGCGGCCTTCGTCTCGGCCTTCCTGTGCGTGCGCTGGCTGCTGCGTTATATCAGCTCGCACACCTTCACCGCGTTCGCGTGGTATCGCATCGCCTTCGGCCTGATGGTGCTGGTCACCGGTTACACCGGCGTCATCGTCTGGGCCGATTAAACCTTTTTGTAGTTTTGTTGTCGGAATCGAGTAGTAGAAATGGATCATCAGGAAAATAACGAGCGCGCCCTTCAACTGCTGCAAACCGTGTTCGGCTACCCAGCCTTCCGCGGCCAGCAGGCGGAGATCGTCGGCCATGTCAGCGGTGGCGGCGACGCGCTGGTCCTGATGCCCACCGGCGGCGGCAAGTCGCTGTGCTATCAAATCCCCGCGCTGGTGCGCGACGGCGTCGGCGTGGTGGTCTCGCCGCTGATCGCGCTGATGCAGGACCAGGTGGACGCGCTGGCCGAAGTGGGCGTGCGCGCCGCCTTCCTCAACTCCACCCAGACTTACGAGGAAGCCAGCCGCATCGAGCGCCTGGTACGCACCGGCGAGATCGACCTGGTCTACGTGGCGCCCGAGCGCCTGATGACGGAGCGCTGCCTGAACCTGTTCCAGGCGTCGAAGATCGCGCTGTTCGCCATCGACGAGGCGCACTGCGTATCGCAATGGGGGCATGACTTCCGGCCCGAGTACATCAAGCTGTCGGTGCTGCACGAACAGTTCCCCAACGTGCCGCGCATCGCGCTGACCGCGACCGCCGATCCGCAGACCCGCGCCGAGATCATCCACCGCCTGCAACTGGGCGATGCGATGCAGTTCGTGTCCTCGTTCGACCGTCCCAACATCCGCTACCAGATCGTCGAGAAGGCCAACGGCCGCAAGCAGCTGCTGGACTTCATCACCACCGAGCATGGCGGCGACTGCGGCATTGTCTACTGCCTGTCGCGCAAGAAGGTCGAGGAGACCGCCGAGTTCCTCAACGAGAACGGCGTGCGCGCCATGGCCTACCACGCCGGCATGGACCACGCCAAGCGCGCGGCCAACCAGGCCAAGTTCCTGCGCGAAGAGAACATCGTCATGTGCGCCACCATCGCCTTCGGCATGGGCATCGACAAACCCAATGTGCGCTTCGTCTGCCACCTGGACCTGCCCAAGAGTATCGAGGGCTACTACCAGGAGACCGGCCGCGCCGGCCGCGACGGCGAACCGTCCAGCGCCTGGATGGCCTACGGCTTGCAGGACGTGGTGCTGCAACGCCGGATGATCGACGAGTCGGAGGCCGACGAGACCTTCAAGCGGGTGCTGGGCAACAAGCTCGATGCAATGCTGGGCCTGTGCGAAACGCTGAGCTGCCGGCGCGTGCGCCTGCTCGACTATTTCGGCGAAGCCTCCGGCCCTTGCGGCAACTGCGATACCTGCCTGATCCCGCCGGTGTCCTTCGACGGCACGGTGCCGGTGCAGAAGCTGCTATCGGCGGTGTACCGCGTCGACCAGCGCTTCGCGGCCGGCCATGTGATCGAAGTGCTGCGCGGGGTGGAGACGGACCGCATCAAGACCTGGCATCACGATTCGCTGTCGGTGTTCGGCATCGGCGCCGACCGCAGCGAGGCCGAGTGGCGCGCCATCCTGCGCCAGGTGATCGCGCTGGGACTGGTGACGGTCGACCATGAACAATACAGCTCGCTGAAGCTGACCGATGCGGCGCGTCCGGTGCTCAAGGGCGGGCAGAAGGTGCAGCTGCGCCAGTACCAGAAGCCGGTCAAGCAGAAGAGCCCGAGCAAGGCGTCGAAGGGCTATGTGGAGAGCGACCTGTCGCCGCGCGAGCAGGCCATCTTCGACAAGCTGCGCTGGTGGCGGGTGGAGACGGCGCGCGCGCACGACGTGGCGGCCTACATCATCTTCAACGACGCCACGCTGCGCGAGATCGCCAAGGCGCGTCCGACCACGCTGTCCGACCTGCGCGGCATCTCCGGCGTCGGCGAGAAGAAGCTGGCGTCGTACGGCGACGAGATCGTCGCCATGATCAGCGAGATGGAATAAGCTAATACGGGCTGACTGCGGGCTGGCCGGCCAGATCGGTCCAGATGTCGTCCGGCAGCGACCGGTCCCGCAAGCAGACCCGGTCATGCTCCGGGTAGGTGATGCGATCGACCGGTGCCCGCGTACCGACCACCAGACAGCGCGTTGCGGACGAAGTCCGATTCTCCAGGTAGTGCCCGACCTCGATGCCGGCGCGGAAGGTGGCGACGCCGCCGGCTGGCACCTGCGTCTCCGAAACGCCTTCGACAACAGTGATCTGGCCAGCGAGGACATACACCATCTCGTCTTCAGCGCTGTGCCAATGCTTGATCGAGGATCTGCAGCCCGGCTGAAGCACTTCAATGAAGGCGCCAAACTGCGTCAGCTCTCCTGCCTCGCTGATCCAAAGCGTTTGATTCGGTTCGGCGCAGCCCGGCGCGGGGCTGACCTCGGTGACTAGCTGATCTTGGGTAAAAACTGGCATTGACTAGGCTCCCTGTATGGACTCTGGCGGAATTTAGGATACCATCCCGGTGCTCCCGTGAAGAACCCAAAAGAGAACAACATGCTTGCACCGACTATTTTCAACCGCTATCTCGGCCAGTTGGCCGCGATCATCGGCAAGACGAAAAAGAACCCGGAAATGCTCACAGCGCGGCTGCATGCGGAGATGCTGCCGTTTGCCTCGCAGGTACGGGCCACCTGCAATTTCGCGCTGCGCGGATGCTGCCCGCTGGCGGGCCTGGCGCCGGTCAGTTTCGATGGCGCTGAGTTGTCCTTTGCCGCGCTGGCGCAGCAGATCGACGACACTATCGCCTACATCGCCGCGATCCCGCCATCGCAATTCGAAGGCCCGGCCGACCGCCTGTGCCGCGACCGCGCCGGCTTCGCCGACATCGAACTGCCCGCCGACGAATATCTGAACCTCTACATCCTGCCCAATTTCTACTTCCACTTCAGCATGGCCTACGCCATCGCGCGCAGCCACGGCGCGGACATCGGCAAGCAGGACTTCGACGGCTACCACCTGTACGCGCCCGGCTTCTCGTTCGAACGTCCGGCAAGCTAGGCGCTACTCCCCCGCCGCCAGGCGCACCGCCAAACCGTCGAGCAGCAAATCCAAACCGAAGCGGAAGCGCGCTTCGAAGTCGGGATTGAAAATGTCCTCGCGCGCCGCGGCCAGGTGGGAAAACCTGGCCAGCGCCGCCGCCTGGAACGCCTCGGCGCGTTGATCCAGTTCGGCCGCCGGCATGGCGTTCCGCGCCAGGCCGCTTTCCTCCATCACAAAGCCCAGCAAAAAATACAGCACACTGAAGGCGCCCCACGACGCCAGCCGCGTGCCGGCGCCGGCCTCGCGCAGCGGCGCCATGAGCGCATCGCCGACCCGCAGCACATTCTCGGTCGTCACATAGGTGCCAGCGTACACGCGGGCGCCATCGCGCCGCGCCAGCAGCGCGCTGCGCATTTCGCCAGCCACCTCGGCCACCCGCTCGCGCCAAGGCCGCCCCGGCCCGCCCGGATCAAGCGCCACCTCCGCCACCAGCGCATCGGCCATCGCATCCAGCAGCACCTGCTTGTTGGCGAAGTGCCAGTACAGCGAGGCCGCCTTGATCTCCATCGCATCGGCCAGGCGACGCATGGTCAAGCCGTCCAATCCCGCCTCGTCCAGCAGCTCCAGCGCCTTGGCGACGACTTGCTCTTTTTGTATGGCCATCAAAAAAATCCTTTGCATTCAAGTCTAACGATGTTAGTTTACTATACCTAACACTGTTAGATTGGAGAAAAAATGAAATCAGATACCGATGTAATCGTCGTGGGCGCCGGCCCGGTGGGATTGCTGCTGGCCTGCGAACTGCGACTGGCCGGGCTGGACGTGGTGCTGCTGGAACGCCGCAGCGAACCTGTACGCGACTCGCGCGCCCTCGGCATGCACGCCCGCACCATCGAGACGCTGGGCCTGCGCGGCCTGGCCCCGCGCTTCCTTGAGCGCGGACGGCCTTTCGGCGTCGGCCACTACGGCGCGCTGGAGACGATGCTGAATTTTTCCGCGCTCGATAGCGGCCATCCGTTTCAGCTGGTGATACCGCAATCGCTGACGGAACAACTGCTGGAGGAGCGCGCACGCGAACTGGGCGTGCGCGTGCAGCGCGACGCCAAGGTCGACGAAACGTGGCAGGACGATGCGGGCGTCCACGCATCCGGAACCGTGGGCGGGCAGCGCTTCACCTTCAGCGGCGCCTACCTCGCCGGCTGCGACGGCGCCCGCAGCGCGGTGCGGCGGCAAGCCGGCATCGCCTTCGACGGCGTGGAAGCCAGCACCACCACGATGCTGGGCGACGTGCAGCTGCGCGCGCCGTTGCCGGCTCCCGCGCTGATGAAGGTGAATCAGGAGGGTGCGCTGATGATCGTGCCGTTGGGCGACGGCGTGCATCACCGCCTGATCGTGCTGGACGCGCGCCGCCGCGACGTGCCTGTCGCCGAACCGGTAACGCTGGAAGAACTGGCCGACGGTGCGCGGCGCATCGCCGGCTGCGACTACCTGCCCTCGCAAGCACGCTGGCTGTCGCGCTTCTCCGACGAGACGCGGCATGCGGCGCAATACCGCCAGGGCCGGATCTTCCTGGCCGGCGACGCCGCGCACATCCACATGCCGGCCGGCGGCCAGGGCATGAACGTCGGCATGCAGGACGCCTTCAATCTCGGATGGAAAATAGCGGCCGTGGTGAGAGGCCAGGCGCCGCAAGGGCTGCTGGACAGCTACCACAACGAACGCCATCCGCTCGGCGCCCAATTGTTCCGCAACACGATGGCGCAGACGGCGTTGCTGACGTCTTTCGACCAGCGCGGCCTGGCCCTGCGCGCGGAGATCAGCGGTTTGCTGACGCAGCCCGAGGTCAACCTGAAACTGGCGCTGCAAATCTCCGGCCTGGGCATAGGCTACGGCGCCGCGTTGAGCGAGCCGCCCGCGCCGGTGCTGCCCGAATGGAGCGGCCGCCGCATCCCCGAGATGACGCTGGCCGACGGCGGCAGCCTGCATGGTCTTTTGCATGACGGCCAGTGGCTGTATCTGCGTCTGCGCGAAGACGCTCCGCATGCGGTGGCGTGTCCCGGCAGGCTGCGCACCGTCAGCACGGCGCTTGCGCCGTCGCCGGACCTGGGCGCTTCGCAAGCGGAGCTAATGGCGGCCGGGCCGCGTGCATTGTTGATACGTCCGGATGGCTACGCGGACTACGCGCTGGCCTAGGCGACGATGCTGCGGTAGCGGCTGGGCGGCGCACCCACGCTGTCGCGGAAGCGGTGGCTGAAGTGGCTCAGGTCCGCGTAGCCGCAGGCGTCGGCGATCTGCTGCAAGGGCTGGTCGGTGGTCTTCAACAGCAGCCGCGCATGCTCCACGCGGCGCGCCGCGATCCACGCCGACGGCGGCATGCCGAACGAGATCCTGAACATCCGCGCCAGATGGTACTCCGACATGCACGCCAGCTGCGCCAGCATGCCCAGCGAGATATTCCGCCCAAGGTTCGCTTCGATGTAGTCGGCCAGCCGCCGCCGCACCACCGGCGCGAGTCCGCCCCGCACGCGCTGCTGATGCTGCGGCGTCGATTGCGACAGCAGCAGATGGCTCAAGGTCTCGTGCGCCACCTCGTTGGCGCGCAGCTGGCCGTCCGCGCCTTCCCATGACATATCCGCCAGGCCGGCGCACAGCTTGCCGATGCGTTCATGCTCGAAGTAGGTGCGGTCGGCCAGCGTCACCTCGCGTGGCTCGCGGTCCAGCTCCACCACTGCGCGCCGCGTGAAATGCTCGGGCAGGAAGTAGACGTGCAGGAAGCGCAGCGGCCCGCGCACCGTCCAGCTGGACTCGTGCCAGTCCGGCAGCGTGCACAGACGTTCCGGCGCGCCGTACAAGCCGGGCAGCTCATCGCGCTCGGTGCGGTAGCCGCCGCCCATGTAGTAGGACAGCGTGTGGTGGCCCGGCTTGTTGTAGCTGGTCTCGGCGACCTCGGTGTCGCGGCGCCAGATGGCCACCGCCAGGTCGTCGCCCAGCCAGGCGAAGCGCTCCAGCACCGCGTCCGTTTCGGACATGGTGCGGAACACCGCGTGCGAAATCAGCCCGTCCGGCGCGCGGATGGGGGAGGCATGGGTGGCGTTCAGAGGACGGGCTGGCACGGCGCGGACATTCAATAAGAGTTGGCTTAAAGTCTAGCACGGAGCGCCCTCTCCCCGCTGGCGGCCGGCCGATTTGCGCAATTTCAGACAAGCGCCGCCCGCTCCCGCACGGCATGCTGGGGGCATGAATATCTTCCTTTACCTGCTCACCGTCCTGATCTGGGGTACCACCTGGATCGCCATCACCTTCCAGCTGGGCGTGGTCCCGGCGCCGGTGTCGATCGCCTACCGCTTCTGGCTGGCCGCCGCCGTGCTGATGGGATTTTTGCTCGTCACCCGCAAGCCGTGGTGGCCGCCGCGCCAGGCCTGGCGCTATCTGTTCGCCCAGGGCATGGCGCTGTTCTGCCTGAACTTCCTGTGCTTCTACTACGCCAGCCAGTGGATCACCAGCGGCCTGGAGGCGGTGGTGTTCTCCACCGCGCCGCTGTGGAACGCCATCAACGGCCGCATCTTCCTCGGCCGGCCGATACGCCGCCAAGTGATGGTGGGCGCCCTGCTCGGCCTGACCGGCATCGTGCTGCTGTTCGCGCCGCAGATGGCCGGCCACTGGCACGACAGCAAAGTGATGATGGGCCTCGCGCTGACCTTGTGCGGCACGCTGTGCTTCTCGTGCGGGAACCTGCTGTCGAGCCGCATGCAGTCCATGGGCCTGACGCCGTGGCTGACCAACAGCTGGGCCATGCTGATCGGCTCCACCACGCTGGGCGTGGCGGCGCTGGCGCTGGGCATGCCGTTCGCGCTGGAGCCGACCACGCGCTACGTCGGCGCCCTGCTGTACCTGGCGATCCCCGGCTCGGTGATCGGCTTCACCGCCTACCTGTTGCTGGTCGGCCGCATAGGACCGGACCGCGCGGCCTATTCCACGGTATTATTCCCCATCGTGGCACTGACCATTTCAACGATCTATGAAGGCTACCACTGGACGCCGACCGCCCTGACCGGGCTGGCGCTGGTACTGGCGGGGAACCTGCTGGCGTTCCTGCCGCTGGCCCCGCGCGCCAAGGCGATGGGAGCCGCATAAAAACAGGGGAACGCATGAACCGATACGTCGTCGCATTGGCGCTGGCATTCACAGGATCGTCGGCCGCCGCAGCACCGGCCGACACCATCTACCGCAACGGCTACATCTACACCGTCGACGCCAAAGACAGCGTGCAGCAGGCGCTGGCCGTGCGCGCCGGCCGCATCGTCTACGTGGGCGACAACGCCGGCGCCAAGCCGCTGACCGGCAAGAAGACCAAAGTCATCGACCTGCACGGACGCATGCTGATGCCCGGCCTGATCGACGGCCATATGCACCCGCAATCGGGCGGCAGCCGCCTGCTCAACTGCAGCCTCGATTACGAGGCGCTGACGGTGGCCCAGTTCCAGTCACGCATCCAGGCCTGCATCGACAAGGACAAGAAGTCCGGCGCCGACCGCTGGCTGGTGGTGGTCAACTGGTTCCAGCAGGGGATGCTGCCGGACGGCGTGGAAACCACCGCCGCCACGCTGGACGCGCTGAAGACCGAACGCCCCGTCATCGTGCGCTCCTCCTTCGGCCACTCCGCGCTGCTCAACACCAAAGGCGTGCAGCTGGCCGGCATCAAGCGCGACACGCCCGATCCCGCCGGCGGCAAGATCACCCGCGACGCCAAGGGCGACGCCACCGGCCTGCTGGAAGACGCCGCGCAGGACATGGCGATGAACCTGCTGCCGCCGCTGACGGTGGCCGAGAACCTGGCCGCCTCCAAGGCCGCGCTGGCGGCGATGCGCAAGCAGGGCATCACCAGCTTCCTCGACGCCTACACCGATCCCGAAACCATGACCGCCTTCGCCGACCTGCACAAGCAGGGCAAGCTGACGGCGCGCGCGCACTTCGCGGTGCTGATCGATCTCGATAAAGGCGCGACGCCGCAAAGCGCGGTGGCAGAGCTGCTCAAGCAGCAGAAGCAGTTCGACCAGGGGCCGACCGTCGCCGCGCCATCGATGCAGGTGCGCCACGCCAAGCTGTTCATGGACGGCGTGATCTCCGCGCCAGCCTTCACCGGCACCATGCTGGAGCCCTACCTGGTCAACAAGGGCACGGCGGACAAGCCGGACTGGCAGCCCGGAGCCAACACCGGCCCGGCCAGCTACTTCTCGCCCGAAGCGCTGAAGACCACGCTGACCGAACTGGCCAACGCCCGCATCGATCCGCACATCCACGTCGACGGCGACCGCGCCGTGCGCGAATCGCTGGACGCCATCGAAGCCCTGCGCGCCACGCCCGCCGGCAAGGCCATGCGACCCGCGCTGGCGCACGACGAAATCGTCGCCCCGGCCGACTACCCGCGCTTCGCCAAACTGGATGTGACGCCGGTGCTGTCCTTCCAGTGGGGCAAGCCGGCGCCCGACACCGTGGGCGCGCTGAAGGACTACATGGGCCCGCAGCGCTACGCCATCGTCGAACCGCAGGCGCTGCTGCTGAACGCCGGTGCGCGCATCGCCTATGGCAGCGACTGGCCGGTCGATCCGCTCGACGAATGGTTCGCGCTCAAGGTCGGCGTGACCCGCACCGCCGCGCCCAACGCCGGCAAGGAGTACGAGGGCACGCTGGGGCCCCAGCCCGGCATGCCGCGCGCCGCCGTGCTGCGCGCCATCACGCTCAACGCCGCCTACACGCTGCGCCAGGAAGCGCTTACCGGTTCGCTGGAGCCGGGCAAGCTGGCCGACATGATCGTATTGGACCGGAATTTCTTCACCATCCCGGCCGAGGACATCGCCAACATCAAGGTGCTGCAAACTATGGTGGGCGGCAAAATTGTGTATCAGGCCAAGGGCATGCGTTAAGATGTCGGCCTTTAGATAAACAGGCATAAACAGGCCCGCCATGGAACTCGCCATCTCCCTGCTGATCATCGCCGTCACCGGCCTGGTGGTCTACGCGATCATCAAGACCAATCCGGCCAAGCCGATGCAGCTGCCGGCACGCCCGGCCACGCCCTACGAGCCGGCGCTGCCTGAGGGCGCGCCCGCGCTGCACTGGTCCGACGACGGCCGCTTCCTGGTCGAAGTGGTCAACGAATCGCGCTACCAGGCCACGCTCAAGGCGCTGGCCGGCGATCATGGCGACCAGCCTGCGGCCGCACCCTACCTGGCCACGCTGGTGCCGGATGACGTCAATCCCTACGAAAGCGCCGCCGTTGCGGTCTTCCTTGGCGGCCGCATGACGGGCTACCTGTCGCCCAAGGCATCGCTGACTTTCCGCGCACTGCTGAAGCACAAGGAGATCGAAGGCAAAATCACCAGCTGCGAAGCCCAGGTGCGCGGTGGGGGCGTGTGGCAGAACGGCCGCCTGTCGTACGTCGTGGTGCTGGACATGGAGCCGCTGGAGAAGTGATGAAGGTGTACGCCCTGTCCTTGCTGATGGCGGCAGGCGCCGCGTCAGCGCAGCCGCTGGCGCTGCACTTTTCTCAAAGCCCGCCGCTGCAATACGCCGACTCGCGCGGCGTGCTGACCGGCCACGTCGCCAAGCCAGCCATCGCGGCGCTGAAGGCCGCCGGCATTCCCTTCCAGGTGCGGCAGACGCCGGCCAAGATGCAACTGGTGCTGATGCAGGACGGCCAGGAACCCGCCTGCATGCTGGGCTGGCTGCAAACGCCGGAGCGCGAGCGCACCGGAAAATTCTCGGAAGTGGTGTACGAAGACAAGCGCCCGTTCGCGCTGACGTGGAGCGGCAACACGGCCATGCACGACGAGGAGCCGCTGAAGGACACGCTGTCCGACAAGAACCTGCGCGCGGTGGTGACCCGGGGCGCCTCCTACGGCATCGCGATCGACCGCGGCCTGCTGCGCTACAAGACCACCACCATTCCCAGCACGGCGGACACCCAGCAGCTGCTGGACATGCTGCGCCGGCACAGCATCGATTACTTCTTCATCACGGAGGAGGAGCTCGAGGACGCGGTCAAGACTTCGGGATATCCGGCTTCGCACTACAAGCGGATCTACTTCTCCGACCTGTACAAAGGCTACGAGCGTCGCCTGTGGTGCAGCAAGTCGGTGCCGGACGAAACGTTCAAACGCTTGAACGCGGCCATCGTCCGGCTGCGCAAATAATTACTTCTTGGTGAAGACCAAGTCCCACACGCCGTGGCCCAGTTTCAGGCCGCGGTTCTCGAACTTGGTCAGCGGACGATAAGCCGGCTGCGGCGCATAGCCGTCGGCGGTGTTCTGCAAGCCCTCTTCCGCGCCCAGCACTTCCAGCATCTGCACCGCGTAGTCTTCCCAATCGGTGGCGCAATGCAGGTAGCCGCCCACGGACAGCTTCTGCACCAGCAGCTTGACGAACGGCGACTGGATCAGGCGGCGCTTGTTGTGGCGGGCCTTGTGCCAAGGGTCCGGGAAGTAGATATGCACGCCGTGCAGCGAGCCGTCCGGGATCATCTGGTTCAGCACTTCGACCGCGTCGTGCTGGATCGCCTTCAGATTGGTCAAGCCCTGCTCTTCGATCAGCTTGAGCAGGCTGCCCACGCCTGGCGTGTGCACTTCCACGCCGATGAAGTCCTTCTCAGGCATCACACCGGCGATGTGCGCCGTGGTGCCGCCCATGCCGAAGCCGATCTCCAGCACCACCGGCGCCTTGCGGCCGAAGGCCTGCTCATAGTCGAGCGGCGCCTTGGCGTATTCGATCATGTACTTCGGGCTCAGTTCTTCCAGCGCGCGCGCTTGCGCCGTCGACAGGCGGCCGGCGCGGGTGACGAAACTGCGGATGCGGTGTTCGGTCGGGTCGTAGAGCATAGGCCGCGCTGGGCCGTCTTTAGGGGTATCGGAAGACATGGGATGAACTGGGTCGATAATCAATGAGGCAGCATTATATCAGCCGCCCAGGCCCCTCCCGCCTCCCCCGCCGCCCCGCTTCAGCAAATGATTGACACCCAGTTTGAGTTCAGGTCTAATCGTGCTCAGTGGCTTGAAAACGTTTTCAAGCACTCCCGTTAATCCTCAAGCGACATCAACATGACCGATTTCACGCAATTCCCGCCCTCGTTCACCTGGGGCGTGGCCACCAGCGCGTTCCAGATTGAAGGCGGCGCGGCCGCCGATGGCAAGGGCCCGTCGATCTGGGACACCTTCAGCCACACCCCCGGCAAAGTCATCGACGGCAGCAATGGCGATGTCGCCTGCGACCACTACCACCGCTACCCGGAAGACGTGGCCATCATGTCCGGCCTGGGCGTGGACGCCTACCGCTTCTCGATGGCCTGGTCGCGCGTGCAGCCGCAGGGCAAGGGCGCGTGGAACGAGGCCGGTTTCGCCTTCTACGACCGTCTGCTGTCCGAACTGGAGGCCAAGGGCATAGACGCCCACGTCACGCTGTACCACTGGGATCTGCCGCAAGGCCTGCAGGATGACGGCGGCTGGCTCAATCGCGACACCGCCTACCGCTTTGCCGACTATGCCGGCGAAGTGGCGCGTCGTTTTGGCTCACGCTTGAAAACGATTGCAACGCACAACGAGCCGTGGTGCACGGCCAACCTGGGCTACGGCAACGCGCAGTTCGCGCCGGGCGTGGCGGACCTGAAGCAGTCGATACAGGTGTCGCACCACCTGCTGCTGTCGCACGGGCTGGCGATGCAGGCGATGCGCGCGGTGGGCAGCAGCGCGCAGCTGGGCATCGTGCTCAATCAGTGGACCGCCGACGCGGCCACCGACAGCGCCGCCGACCAGGCGATGGCGGAATTCGAATACGCCCGCTCGGTGCAGTGGTTCATGGATCCCATCTTCAAGGGCAAATACCCGGAACTGGCGCTGCAAGGCCACGGCGACAACGCGCCGGTGGTCCACGAGAACGACTTCAAGGACATCCAGCACAAGATCGATTTCCTCGGCGTGAACTACTACTTCCGCGCCTACTGCTCGGCCGAGACGCCGCCGCGCCAGCCGGAAGCGAAGCTGGGCACCACCGACATGGGCTGGGAGATCTTCCCCGACGGCCTGACCGAACTGCTGCTGAAGCTGAAGGCGGAATACGATCTGCCGCCGATCTACATCACCGAGAACGGCATGGCCAATCCGGACGTGATCGTCGACGGCGAGATCCCAGACGAGGCGCGCATCGATTTCGTGCTGCGCCACCTGAAGGCGCTGAACGACGCGCGGCTGCAGGGCGTGAATATCCAGGGCTACTTCCTTTGGAGCCTGCTCGACAACTTCGAATGGAACTCGGGCTATGCGAAGCGCTTCGGCATCGTGCATGTGGACTATGCGACGCAGCAGCGAACGCTGAAGCATAGCGCGCACTGGTATCGCGAATATCTGTTGAAACAAAGGCCGCAGCGCACAGCGCACGCGGCTTGAAGCAAACGTTTTAACCCCGCCGGCGCAGATGCCGGCGTTTTCCTTTCTACAGGCCGCAGAGCCTGATGCTTTACACTCCAACGAGAATAACGAGGACGACATCATGCAAACCGCACCATCCGCCGCGCCACAAGAGACGCAGGCCTCCACCGCCGCCATTCAACCGCCATCGCTGCTGCGCGCCATGTTCGCTCGCGGCACGCCGATGCTGTGGGTGCCCAGCGGTTACTTCGCGATGGCGCTGACCTACATGATGCTCACCAGCGTCACCTCCATCATGTTCAAGAACCTGGGCATGGACAATGGCCAGGCCGCGCAGTACGCCAGCTACCTGATCCTGGCCTACACCATCAAGCCGCTATTCGCGCCCTTCGTCGAGATGTACCGCACCAAGAAGTTCTTCGTGCTGTGCGCGCAGCTGATCATCGGCGTCGGCTTCGCCGGCGTGGCGCTGGCGATGTCGCTGCCGGACTACATGGTGGTGATGGTGTTTTTGTTCGGCGTGCTGTCGCTGGTCGGCGCCACGCAGGACATCGCGTCCGACGGCGTCTACGTCACCTCGCTGGACGCCAGGACGCAATCGCTGTTCTGCGGCATCCAGAGCCTGAGCTGGAACATCGGTCCCATCGTCGCCTCGGGCGGCATGGTGTACCTGAGCGGCTGGCTGCACACGCACTACTTCCATCATCAGGCCGGCGTGTTCGGGCCGGAGTGGATCGAATCGTGGCGCATCATCTTCTTCATCGTGGCAGCGATCACCATCGTCGCGGCCTTGTGGCATATGCGCGTGATGCCCGACGGCGCCAAGGCGGAGAACGCGCCGGCGTCGGTGGCCGAAGCGGCCTTCATCCTCAAGGATTCCTTCGTCACCTTCTTCCAGAAGCGCGATGTGTGGACGATGGTGGCGTTTGCCTTCCTGTTCCGGCTCAGTATCGGGCTGCTGGAAAAGATCGGGCCCTTCTTCATGGTCGATCCGGTGGCGCAGGGCGGGCTGGGATTGTCGAACGAGATGCTGGGGCTGATCTACGGCACGTACGGCCTGATCGCCGTGCTGCTTGGTTCCCTGCTGGGCGGGATCTTCGTCGCCCGGCGCGGGTTGCCGGCGACCTTGTTCGTGCTGTGCTGCGCGGTCAACATCCCCAACGTCACCTTCCTGTTGATGAGCATCTACCAGCCGGAGAACCTGCTGGTGATCAGCGCGGGCGTGGCGATCGAGAAGTTCTTCTTCGGTTTCGGTTCGGTGGGTTTCATGATCTACCTGATGCAGCAGCTGGCGCCCGGTAAATACACGACGACCCACTACGCGTTCGGCACGGGCCTGATGGGTTTATGCATGATGGTGACCGGCATCGTCAGCGGCCATTTGCAGCAGGCGCTGGGTTATGTGAACTACTTCTGGCTGGTGATGGCCGCGACGATCCCCTCGTTCATCGTCACCTGGTACGCGCCGTTCCATCATAAAGACTAAATCGGAAAGGCCGAACGCAAAGGGCCGGCGCCAAACAGGCGCCGGCCCTTTTTTATCGTCATTCCCGCGAAGGCGGGAGTGACGATCGAGCGGCGGGCAAAAAAAACCCCTCGGCCTTTACGGGACGAGGGGTGGGAAGACCACTACAACTGGGACTACAGGAACAACTCCGTGCTTAGAACGACTTGCCGACGTTGATGCCGAAGGTGCGCGGCGGCAGGTATTGCGCTTGCCATGGGCCGTTGGCGTTCATCGCGCTGGTCTTGATCTTCGCGTCTTCCGCGTTGCGGACGTAGGCATCGAAGTACCACTTCGAATTGGAATCGAAGCGCAGACCCAGGTCGGTGCGGGTGTAAGCCTTCTGCTTGTCCGGCTCACCCAGATTGAACACGCTCAGCCAGCTGGCCGTCTCGTAGTGCGCGCTGATGCGGGGAATCAGCGTGCCACTGTCCAGCGCGAAGCTGTGCTGGTACATGACCTGCGCACTGAACTTCGGCGAGTGCGGCATGGTGTTGCCGCTCACGTCCAGGCACGGATTGGTGATGCCGGGCGCCGTGCAAGCCGGCAGCACGTAATCGTTACTGCCGCCGATCAGGTGCTTCAGCGTGGCGTTGGTGTACGCGGCGGTGAACTGCACGCGGTCTTCACGCGTGATCTTGGCCGCAATCTCCGTCTCGATACCCCATACCTTGGCGCCTTCCGCATTGCTGGTCGCCAGGCCGCGCGTACCATCCGCATACGTCACAGGTGCGCTGAACTGGAAGCCCTTGAACTTCTCGTAGTAAGCCGAGTTGTTCATCCTTACCGTGCCGCCGAAGAAGGTGCTCTTCGAACCGATCTCGTAGTTGGTCAGCGTCTCGGAACCATATGGCACGCCGCCATCCTGCAAACCGCCCGACTTGTAGCCGGTCGATACGCTGGCGTAGACCATGTTGTTCTTGTCGATCTCGTAGCTGGCGCGCACCAGGCCAGTCAGCTTGTGATCGGTGAACACCCCGTCGTTGTGCTGGTAGGTGGTGAAGCCGGTGCCGCCGCCCAGAGGATTCATCGAAGGGCTGACCGGAATCTGCGGTGCATCGGAATTGCTCCAGCCGTTGTTGGTGCCGCCGATGTTCTTGCGCTCGTCCGAGGTGTAGCGCAGGCCGCCGGTCAGGTGGAAGGCGTCGCCGGCGTTCCAGGTCACCTGGCCGAAGACTGCTTTCGAATCCACGGTTTCCTTAGGCTGGATGAAGGAACCCTGCCAGCCCACGGTGCCCTGCTGGGTGCCGTTCATGATCGGGATGTCGAAGCGGATGCCGTTGTCCTCATTGGCGTAGTACAGGCCAAGCAGCCAGTCCACATCGCGCTTGCCGGTCGACTGGATCTCCACTTCGTGGCTGTAGTTCTTGTACTTGGACCAGACGGTGTTGTTGGCCTGGTAGCTGCCGTTGCTGGTGAAGCTGGTTGGGATATTCGCGCCGCCATCCTGGTCGAAGGTCGACGAGCCGTTGAAGCGCGAGTAGCCGGCGATGTAGGCAAGGCTGATGTCTTTGTTGATCTCGTAGTCGACGCGGCTGCGCAGCGAGTGCGAATCGCGGTTGACGCTAGGCGCCGTATCGATCAGCGCCGACCAGAACTCCTGGCCCGCGCGCGGCGTCTGCATCAGGTTCATGCTCGGCGTGCCGCGGTCCATATAGTGCTCGTACGCGACGTTCCATTTCAGGCCCGGCGTCGGCTGCCACAGGAAGCTCAGGCGCGCCGCGCTCTGGTCCTGCGCGCTGTACTTCTGATTGTTGTTGACGAACAGGTTGGTGTTGATCGGCTGGAAGGCGATCGGGTTGCCCGGATGCGCCTTGTTCCATGCGGCGATGACCGGATCGGCCGCCGCATGCTGGTCCGCCAGCGACAGGTTGGGCGCGGTCTGGTAGTTGACGTAGCCGTTGTGCTGCTCATGCACCACCGCCACGCGCATCGCCATCGTGTCGTTGATCGGAATGTTGACCGCACCGCGCGCGCCCAGGCGGGCGTAGCTGCCGTAGCCCGCTTCGAAGTTACCGGCGCTGCTGCCGATCTCCGGCTTCACGGTCTGCATATTGACTGCGCCGACCGTCGAATTGCGGCCCCACAGCGTGCCTTGCGGGCCACGCAGCACTTCGATCGCTTCCAGGTCGAACAGCAGCGCGGTCGCGCCTTCAGGACGCGGCGAGTAGATGCCGTCGACGAAGCTGGCCACTTCCGGATCGGCGTATTCGGTCTTAGCGCTGTCGTTGCCGATGCCGCGCAAGGTCATGGTGATCACGCCGTGGTCGCCCTGGCCGGTGGCGGCGAAGCCTGGCACCAGGTTGACCACGTCCTGCAGGGTCTGCACATGGTTATCGTCCAGCACCGCGGCGTTCAGCGCCGTCACGGCCACCGGGGTCTTTTGCAGCGAGGTGGAACGCTTGGTCGCGGTGACATACACCTCGGTGATGGCGGTCGAGTTTTTGTCGGCGGCGGCCGCTGTTGCGGCGGCGGACTGCTCGGCGGCTGGGGCGTCGGCCGGCGATGCATACGCGGCGACGCTGGTGCCGGCCATCAGGGCGAGGATGGCCAACTGGATCGGGGACGGCAAGCGCTTCCCGGACTGCGGTACGTGGACGTTCATAAGTCTCCTTTGTCGTAGCGATCGCGGCGGGGGTGGCGACGCTACATTTATCATCGTTAAAAACGATTCCATGTTGTTTGAAAACGTTTTCAAATCAACTGAAACCGTTTTCCTTATTTGTGAAATCGATTTCATGGTACATAATTCAAATCACGGATGTCAATTTAAAAATTGTAGCGGCGTTGTTTCCCTGGCATGCCAGGGCGGCGGCGCACCCTGCCGATGGAGACCGGAAAAACGATGAAAACGATACCAACACCAGTCAAAAACGTCCTGATCGTCGGCGGCGGCACCGCCGGCTGGCTGACGGCAGCCTTCCTGGCCCGTACCCTGGGCGCCGACGCCGGTCCTGGCGCCGGCGGGGACAGCGTACGCATCACGCTGGTGGAGTCGAAGGAGATCGGCATCATCGGCGTCGGCGAAGGCACCTTCCCGTCGATCCGCGGCACGCTGGCCGCCATCGGCATCGACGAGGCGCGCTTCATCCGCGAATGCAACGCCACCTTCAAGCAGGGCATCAAGTTCACCGACTGGGTGCGCCCGCCCGGCACGCCGGGCAACGACCACTACTTCCATCCATTCAGCCTGCCCAGCCAGCGCCCCGGCGGCCCGGAACTGCTGCCCTACTGGCTGCAAGGCGCAGCGCCGGCCGGCGTGGGCTTCGCCGCCGCCGCCACCATGCAGAAGCGCGTGGCCGACGCCGCGCACGCGCCGAAACGCTTCAACGACGCCGACTTCATGGGACCGCTGAACTACGCCTACCATTTCGACGCCGGCAAGTTCGCCGCCCTGCTCAGCACCCACGCGCAATCGCTGGGCGTGCGGCATGTACTGGCGACGGTGGAGCGGGTGACGCTCGATGAGCAAGGCGCGATCGGCGCCGTGTACACGAAAGAAGCCGGCGAGCTGACGGCCGACCTGTACATCGACTGCACCGGCTTCCGCGCCGCGCTGATCGGCGACGCGCTGGGCACGCCCTTCCGCAACATCAACGACACGCTGTTCGTCGACCGCGCGCTGGCGATGCAAGTGCCTTACGATACGGCCGACGCGCCCATCCCCTCCTACACCATCGCCACCGCGCACGAGGCGGGATGGACCTGGGACATCGGCCTGCACCAGCGGCGCGGCATCGGCTACGTCTACTCCAGCCGCCACACCGACGACGCCCGCGCCGAACAGGTGCTGCGCGCCTACATCGGCAAGGCCAGCGACGGCCTCAATCCGCGCCAGCTCAAGCTCAATGTGGGCTACCGCGAACAGCACTGGGTGAAGAATTGCGTGGCGGTCGGCTTGTCGGGCGGCTTCCTGGAGCCGCTGGAATCGTCCGGCATCGGCCTGATAGAAACGGCGGCCTACCTGGTCAGCTACCTGTTCCCGCACGACGGCGACATGGCGCCGGTGGCCAAGGTGTTCAACGAGATGATGAAGGCGCGCTACGAGCGCATCGTCGATTTCGTCAAGCTGCACTACTGCCTGACGCAGCGCCGCGACCACGCCTTCTGGACCGACAACACCGATCCGGCCAGCATCCCCGAATCGCTGCGCGACAAGCTGGCGATGTGGCGCCGCCGCGCGCCGCATCGCATGGACTTCGTGGTGGACCTGGAGATGTATCCGCCGTCCAGCTGGCAGTACGTGCTGTACGGGATGGAGTATCCGACCGCGCAATACGCCAACGCCAGCACGCTGCCGCGCTTCGACGAGGCGCGCAAGGAGTTCCAGATGATCGAGCAGATGTCGCACCGCGCGCTGGCCGACCTGCCCACGCACCGGGCGCTGATCGATCACTTCCTCCAGCGCGGCGAACGCAAGATCGCCTGAGCGTCGTATTTCGGCTAAAACGCGTCGAACGTACGGACGCGAACATACCGGCGCCAAAGCGTCGCACATGATGGCCTCTGCTTGATATTTAAACCAGAGGAGAGACCATGCATACCCAACCATTACACGCCGGCGCCATGGCCAGCCACGAACTCGGGGACGGCTACGCCTCCGGCGTCTCGTGGGGCGCCGTATTCGCCGGCGCCGCTGCCGCCGCCGCGCTGTCATTCATCCTGCTGATACTCGGCGCGGGCCTCGGCCTGTCGTCGATATCGCCCTATCAGTACAACGCCACGCCCCTGGGCGCGGCCGCCGTCGCCTGGGTCGCCTTCGTGCAGCTGGCGGCGTCGGGCATCGGCGGCTACATGGCCGGACGCCTGCGCGTCAAATGGGCCAGCATCCATGGCGATGAAGTCCACTTCCGCGACACCGCGCACGGCCTGCTGGCCTGGGCGGTGTCGACGCTGATCATGGTCGCGGTACTGGCCGGCGGCACGCGCGCAGCGCTCAGCGGCGCCATCGACTCCGGCGCGATCGACGCGCAGCGCAACGAAATCAACCGCATGCTGATCGCCGATCTCCCAACGAGCAAGCTCAGCGCCGAGGAACGCAACAATCTGGCGCAGCTGATCGCCAAGCGCACCGGCGTGACGCCAGCCGATGCCGAACAGGCGCGCAAAACCGCCGCCCACTCGGCGCTGTGGATGTTCGTCGCCCTGCTGCTGGGCGCCTTCGTCGCCAGCCTGTGCGCCACGCTGGGCGGCCGCCACCGCGATCACGCACGCGTCATCGTGCGCACCACCACCATCTAAACGGAGACCATCATGCGCTCGATACTACTGCTGTTGCTGGGCATTCCCCTTCCCATCGTCATCCTGATCGCGCTGTTCGTCCGTTAGTACGCGTCGACGTCGATCACGGCCCGGGCGAAGGCCTGCGGCGCTTCCTGCGGCAGGTTGTGGCCCACGCCCTCGATCACGCGGTGCGTGCGCTTGCCGGTGAAGCGGGCGGCATAGGCCTTGCCGTCCGTGGCCGGCGCCACACCGTCGCTGTCGCCGTCCAGCGTGATGGTCGGCACCGCGATCGCAGGAGCGGCCGCCAGCTTGCGCTCCAGCGCGTCGTACTTCGGATCGCCGTCCGCCACGCTCAGGCGCCAGCGGTAGTTGTGGATCACGATGGCGATGTAGTCCGGGTTGTCGAACGAGGCCGCGCTGCGGTCGAAGGTGGCCTGGTCGAAGTTCCACTGCGGCGAATTGGCCTTCCATATCAGGTTGGCGAATTCGCGGCGGTTGGCCTGGTAGCCCGCCTGTCCGCGCTCGGTGGCGAAGTAGAACTGATACCACCAGCCATGTTCCGCCTTGGGCGACAAGGGCAGCTTGTTGCGCTCACGGTTGTTGATCAGATAGCCGTTCACCGACACCATCGCCTTGCATCGCTCCGGCCACAGGGCCGCGATGATGTTGGCGGTGCGCGCACCCCAGTCGTAGCCGGCCAGGATGGCCTTGGGGATCTTCAGCGCGTCCATCAGCGCGATGATGTCCAGCGCCACCGCCGCCTGCTGGCCGTTGCGGAACGCCGCATCCGACAGGAAGCGCGTGCTGCCATGGCCGCGCAGGTGCGGCACGATCACGCGGTAGCCCTGCGCCGCCAGCAGCGGCGCCACCTCCGCGAAACTATGTATATCGTATGGCCAGCCGTGCAGCAGCAGCACCGGCTTGCCGTCGGCGGGGCCGGCCTCGTAGTAGCCGACATCGAGTTCGCCGGCGCGGATCTGGCGGATCGGCGCCAGCGGCTGCGGCAGATCCGCTGCGCGCGCCAGCGATGCGAAGGGCAGCTCGGCGGCTGCCAGGCCGACGGCGGCCAGCGCGCCGGTCAACAGCTTGCGGCGCCGGGTGTTCATGCTGCCAGCGCCAGTTCGACGTGGATATTGCCGCGCGTGAGCTTGGAGTACGGGCAGGTCTGGTGCGCCGCCTCGATCAGCGCCTGGCCCACTTCGCGCTCCAGGCCGGGCAGGCTGACGTTCAGGCGCGCTTGCAGCAGGTAGGCGCTGCCGGCCGTGCCCAGATCGACTTCGGCATCGACCGCCAGGTCCGCCGGCAGCTGCACCTTCATCGCCCGCGCCGCATGGCCCAGGGCGCCGATGAAGCAGGCCGACCAGCCGGCCGCGAACAGCTGTTCCGGATTGGTGCCCTGGCCGTTGCCGCCCGGTGGCGACAGCTTGAGGTCCAGCCGGCCGTCGCTGCTGCGGGCGTTGCCGTCGCGGCCGCCGGTGGTGTGGGTTTTGGCGGTGTACAGTACTTGTTCGATGCGGGTCATGGTGCGCTCCTGGTGGTTGGCATAAATTTTATATCGCATCCGATGCAATCGGATGTGACGAATAATACCCCAGGCAAAAACAAAGTCAAGCTTTTCCGATCAAATCGCATCCGATGTATAATCAACCATCTCCAGATCAAGAGGACCGCCATGAGCACCAAAGCCGCCGCAAAAAAAGAATCGCGCAAGCTGGCCGATTTCTTATGCTTCTCGATCTACTCCGCCAACCTGGCGTTCGGCCGGGCCTACCGCCCCATCCTGGACGAGCTGGGGCTGACCTACACCCAGTACATCACCATCATCGCGCTGTGGGAGCAGGACGGCCAGACCGTCGGCAGCCTGGGCGAGAAGCTGTTCCTGGAATCGAACACGCTGACGCCCATCCTGAAAAAGCTGGAGGCGATGGCTTACCTGCGCCGCGAGCGCGATCCCGGCGACGAGCGCCAGGTGCTGGTCAACCTGACCGACGCCGGCCGCGCGCTGCGCGAAAAAGGGCTGGGCATGAACCTGGTGGACGCCTGCGGCCTGACGCCGGACGAATTCTCCACGGTACAAAAAGCCGTCGCCACGCTGCGCAACAGCCTGATCAAGTCGGTACAAGACAAGGGCTAGGCATGGCGAGGAAACGGTTCTGGCTGTTCGCGGCATGTGTCGCGGTGATCGTGTGCGGCCTGCTGTCGCGCAAATACCCGTTCCTGCTGCCGGCGTTCCTGGGCAAATATCCCGGCGACGCGCTGTGGGCGGTGATGGTCTACCTGGGCTGCGCCTTCATCCGGCCCGGCGCGGCAATCGGCCGCCTGGCGACCGGCGCCTTGGCCATCTGCTATCTGGATGAATTGTCGCAGCTGTACCAGGCGCCATGGATCAACGCGGTCCGCGCCACGACGGCCGGACATCTGGTGCTGGGCTCCACCTTCTCGTGGCACGACATGCTCGCCTATACGGTCGGCATCGCACTGGTCGCGGGCGTCATGAAGCTCAACGCCGGGCGCAACTGACGGCCCGGCGCAGCTCGATATAAACGATTTATATTATTTCGCTTTGCGGCGGCGGGCCGCCATGCCGACCAGCCCCAGGCCGCCCAGCAACATGCCGTAGGTGGCCGGTTCCGGCACGGCGGTGGTGATGTTGAAGTTGCCCGAGTAGCTGGCCGAACTGCCGGTGAAGCCGCTCACGCGCAGCGTCAGCGGACCGCTCAGCACGGTGTTCAGCAGGCGCGCCTTGCTCTCGCCGTCGCCGTTGGTCAACACCAGCGAGACGCCGTTCAGCGACACGTCGCTGAAATGGATTTTTTCTTCATCGTAGCCGAAGAAATTGATCACGCCGCCGTTGATCTTCAGGTTGCCGGGCAGGTCGGGCTTGAAGTTGTAGGTATCGGAGAAGTAATCGCCTTCCAGCGGGGTCGGCTGGCTGAGGTTGAAGCTGCCGGTCCACTGCAGCGGATTGGTTTTCGACTGGTGCAGTTCGATATCATAGGTCTTGGCCATCGCCGACGAGGCGAAGACCGCGCTCAAGGCGAGCGCGATGAAGGTCGATTTCATAGGATGTTCCCTGGGTGGTTGTGGTTGAAGGCGCCTGAAGGTTGCTTGCTTGGCGACTAAATGTGATAATAAATTGACACCATTAATGAGAAAATAGTCCATTTGGACTGAAGTGCGGCTTTTGTCCTTGCAGCCTTTGCCGCACCTAGTGAAAATGCACGCCATGAAACCCACCGTCATATTGATCGATGATCACTCGCTGTTCCGCGCCGGCCTGCGCCTGGTGCTGTCCGACGCCACAGACCACCTCGACGTGCGCGAGGCCGCCTCGATCGACGAAGCCCTCGGCGTCCCGCGCGACAGCCCTGCCCCCTGCCTGGTCTTGCTCGACATCCAGCTGCCCGGCGTCAACGGCCTCGACGGCATGACGCTGATCCACCGCCGCTGGCCGGACTGCCCGGTGATCGTGCTGTCGGCCGACGATGCCAGCGCCACCGCCCACAGCGCGCTGGCGCGCGGCGCCGCCCGCTTCATCTCGAAGGCCGAGCCGGCCGCCGCCATCCAGGCCGCGATCAGCGCCGTGCTGCGCGGCGAATGCGAGGCGCGCCCGGCCGCCGCCGACCCGCGCCCGCACCTGACGCCGCGCCAGTGCGAAGTGCTGGCCCTGATCTGCGAGGGCCTGTCGAACAAGCTGATCGCGCGCCGCCTGAACCTGTCGGAAAACACCGTGCGCGGCCATGTGCAGGCGCTGCTGGCGATGCTGGGCGTGGTCAGCCGCGCCGAAGCCGCCTTCGCCGCCCGCAAGCGAGGCCTGGTTGGCTAGCCGGCCCGCGCCCGATACCGAGCGCCTGATCCGCGCCGAGCAGGCCCGTCTGTTGATGGGCAATATGGGCAGTTCGCTGCTGCCGGCCATCGCCGTCGCCCTGCTGCTGGTCTACGTGCTGGCCACGCCGGACAACACGCTGGCCTTGCGCCTGTGGTGCGCCAGCGTGATCGTCTCCAAGGTGTTCGCCAGCTGGGACGCGCGGCGCCTGCTGCGCTCGCCCATCCTGCCCGAGCACGCCGGCCGGCTGACGCGCCGCCTGATTGTGCTCAACGCGATCGACGGCGCCGCCTGGGGCGCGCTGGCCTTCGCCGGCCTGGACCCCAGCTCGGCCGCCAACAGCATCCTGGTGGTGGCGGTGCTGGCCGGCATCGTCGGCAATTCGATGTCGCTGCTGTCGCCGGTGCTGCCGGTGTTTGCCGTGTTCTGCGTGTTCGAACTGGGCGCGCTGGCGCTCAAGACCTGGACCCTGGGCGACCTGGCGTTCCAGGCGCTGAGCCTGGCCGTGCTGATCTATCTGAGCAGCTTGCTCAGCCAGGGCCGCAACAGTTCGCGCGCGGCGCGCGCGGCAATCCAGCTACGCTTCGACAACATCGAACTGATAGACCAGCTGCGGGTGGAGACCGACAAGGCGCAGCAGGCGCTGCACGCGGCCGAGCAGGCCAACCTGGCCAAGTCGAAGTTCCTCGCCGCCGCCAGCCACGACTTGCGCCAGCCCATCCATGCGCAGGGCTTGTTCCTCGAAGTGCTGGGCCGGTCGGCGCTGACGCCGGCCCAGCGCGAGGTGCTCGACAGCGCCCGTTCGGCGTCGGAGGCGTCGGCCAGCATGCTGCACACGCTGCTCGATTTTTCGCGCATCGAGGCCGGCGTGGTGGAGGCGCACATCGTGCCGTTCCGGCTGCAGCCGCTGCTGGCCAAGATCGAAAGCGAACTGGCGCCGCAGGCCGACAGCCAGGGCCTGGTCTACCGCACCCACGACAGCGAGCTGGTGCTGCAATCGGACCCGGCGCTGGTCGAGCTCATCCTGCGCAACCTGGTGTCCAACGCCGTGCGCTACACCGCGCGCGGCGGCATCCTGGTCGGCTGCCGGCGGCGCGCCGGCGGCGCCGTGGTGGAGGTATGGGACACCGGCATCGGCATCGCCGCCGCGCAGCAGCAGGAAATTTTCCAGGAGTTCCACCAGCTGGGCAATCCCGAGCGCGACCGCCAGAAAGGCCTGGGCCTGGGGCTGTCGATCGCGCGCGGCCTGGCGCGCATCCTCGATGCGCCGCTGACGCTGTCCTCGCAGCCGGGGCGCGGCAGCGTGTTCCGGCTGGCGCTGCCGCTGGCGACGCTGAGCGCGCCGGCGGCGGCCGTGGCCGCACCGCCGCCGGCGCCGCTGCGTCCGCTGGCGATGCGGGTGCTGCTGGTGGACGACGACGCCATCGTCTGCGCCAGCATGCAGCGCCTGTTGCAGGCATGGGGTTGCGAGTGCCAGGTGGCCGACGGCATAGAGCAGGCGCTGGCGTTGGCGCCGGCGCTGCGGCCCGAGCTGATCATCAGCGACTACCGGCTGCGCGGCCAGCAGACCGGCGCCGAAGCGATCGCCGCCTTGCGCGAGCAGGCCGGCGTGGCGCTACCGGCGCTGCTGATCACCGGCGACACCGCCCCGGCGCGGCTGCGCGAAGCGCGCAACAGCGGCGTGCCCCTGCTGCACAAGCCGGTGGCGCCGGCGCAGCTGTACCAGGTGCTGACCGATATCGAAGCGAATTACTCTGGGAAGGAAGGGAGACTGGAGCGGGTGAAGGGAATCGAACTCTTATAATAGGTCATGAGAGCCACAAACATGATACGCCCTGACGCCATAAGGGAATACAGCATGCAGCCAAGTGCACATTAGCAAACCCAACGTCGATGGCGTGCCACACCTGCTAGGACGCGATTTGAAGCACTGGAATGATTGATGTGCCTAAGTCCCCTCCAGGGTACGCGTCCCAGATCGCCGCAGTCATGACTGGGGCAGGGACAACGCCGGCCGACGTCGTCAACCTTCCCACTGCAGCCCTGACGATATAGACCCCTGCGGCTAGGCCAGCACGTCTCTGTGCATAGTGCCAACCTCGAATATCGCTGCACGGTCTGTTTTACTCTTCCACAGACAAGCCTTCGATGCCACTTTAGATAGCAGTTCTAAAATGTTTGCTTCGAGAACACAAGTATGTGCTCAACTAGCATTTGCTTGGGTATTTGCAGGCGCCAGTGGCGTGCAGCGAGTAAGGGAATAAATGGAGCTCGTGCTTTGTACCAAGAGCTACTTTCTAGGCTAGGAATTTCAGGTACGGATACCCGTATGAGACGGATGAATTCTTTCGTATCCGGCGGTATGCCAGCAAGCGTATGGCTAAAACCACTCGCATGCAGTGATACTGGGTCATTAACAGCTGCGTCGAAACTCTCATCTGCCGACCACATGTTCAAAGTGGTACTCGGAATCCGTGGTAGAATTCTTTGGCTTAAAACATCATAGAGCTGGGTTAATTCCAAGCTGGCACACCAAAGAAATATAATTGGGAGCAGCATGCTAACACTGAGAAACTCTTCTCGTGGATAGTCTGGATTGTGACGGACCTCAAGCGTGTCAGAAAAATCTGCGTGCATTGGCCAATATCGCATATTCGCTTCGTACTGCGATATTAAATCCAGACGTCGAATTATTTCCGAGAGCCAGGTCACCGCAACATTTTCCTTACCCGCAACCATTAAACAAAGTAATGCAACATGAATGTCTAACGCGTGATTATCAAAAGCTGGAGACCGAGTACACTGATGTGTACTCAAGGCGTTAGAAATCGCGGTAGCGCAACTAACAGCTGCTCTAGTGGCCATGTCAGAAAAGGCTCCCTCACCTCCAGCAGCGAGGAATGCCCACATCATACCTTGTAGGCCCGCTTGACCTACCTCCCTGAACGCCAGGTCCGTTGTAACAAGAGAGTCGCCGGACACGAGTCCTAATGAGTTCTCAACTAGCAGGTACGGAGATATTTTTCGGGAGTAAGCTACCCCGACAGTCAGATAATGTAAAAGAATCGCATTGAATTCTGCAACTAGTGCAGCGTTGCGAGGACCATCGTCTTCCAGCATTGGCTGTAAAACCACCCAAGACTCTAAGATTGCGAATTCAGAAAGTTGCCTCGCGCTTTCCAGACTCCCTTCAGTCTGAGCCCATTGAAAAATAACCGACAACGCTGTACGTGTGGCTCTGAATGCAGTTAACCTCGCCTTCATCCTAGCCGCGGCGCTGGATTTCTGTTCGTTAAAGCCAGCGAAGAGCGCCCGTATTAAATCGCGTCCAACCGGGACACATAGTTCGGGGTTCGCAACATTGGCAAGTATACGACGAAACAAGGCCTGATGCTCCGCTGGCAAGACATGCTCATCCAAAAGATACTGCTCAGTCCAACTCGCCAGCGTCGAACCACCAACGACCTCGGTATCACAACCCGTCCTTCTTCCCCAAGTCTCTAGATACTGAGCAAGCGTCAACCTAAGACCTGAGCGATACTCTCCGTTGGTCAACACAACCAGTTTTTTTGCAATTGATTTATGCTGTGGAAGTATATGTGTCGTTAGAAAAACAGCCTCCACTTCATCAATTGACTGCTTCACCGATTGGTTTTCAGAATTCCATCCAGAACGGGTGATGTTTCCACATTTTATGAGCCACATGAAAAGCTTCTCTACGCCATCCTCCACGTCCCGCCCCACCGAAACTACATCTACTCCATATTCGCGAAATCCTTTATCAGGATAAAAGATTATCTTATGACCCATACCGCTGAGCAACATGGGCAGAAACTCATTGAGTTCGCCGTCCTCCTTCATCAGGCCCAGAAAATTTTCCAGTAATAGACGTATGCTCATTGTGCATTAGCCAAGTAATCAATTCGTTTTATAAGGCCCCCCACTGGGTCTGCGCGCTCACTCATGGGTAGCTCGATTGAGTAACTAAACTCAGTCATATCAGATATCTTCATACTGCCGTCAGGCAACAAAGTCGCAACCCTCTTGCCCTGCATAATATTGACTTTGGTTGCCATTTGGCTAAAGACCGACTTTGCTCTTGCCACTTGTCCAATCTGACGCTGGTTGCGTATCTCACGCTGGCGCATGGCGAGTTGGTGTTGGCTAGTCGGCGCAAGTTCAGCAAGGACCGGCAGCTGTTCTAGCGCATCCCGAAACGGAATCGCGCGCGTATGATGGTGCCGATATAACATACCGTAAGCAGTATCCTTATTGGTAGCGACAACCTTCGAGGCAAGCCAGTCGGCAGAAGAGGCAGGATATTCGCTCACAAGATGCCCGATTATGACATGGGCCACCGCCACACCGTCCGGCTGTTTTTCAGGGTCTTCGGCGAGGTCTTCGGCGAACTTGACCAAGCAGGGCGCATTATGTGCCCACGCCAGTAGACGCATCGCAATCCTTTTTTTTTCCGGTATGCCGGCAGCTATGAAGGCAGAGCCATCTATTTTGCTTGGATACTCGTTTGATACGCAACCCCTGATTAGGGAACGTAAAATTTGCGAATTTACTTTCTCTGACATCAACCATTCAGAAAACAACTTCGTGAACAATAGTTGATTGCTAGACAGAGCGTGCATGGTCAGGCGAAGCGATACCGTTAAGTCCCCCCGTTCCGCTGAAAGCGAGGCAAGCACCTTAAGGGCCTCACCTGAAGTGTCTGTCCTGCGAAGCAATCGGGACAAACACGCGTCAAAAATCTGATTTATAACCGGGTCTGATTGCGCGATCTGCGAAATTGGTAGCAATAGCTCACTTACAGGGATACGATTGACAGTAAGTTCCGGACGTCCTTGCTCGGCAACCCAACAAAGCAAAGAATTCTGCGCTGCGCGATTGTTCGAGTTGGGAACCATCTGTAATGTCATTGCGGCATCAACAGAAAATTCTGAAGCCTGCCAAACTGCTTGCCAAGCTGCGGCAAGGTTTGGTTCCTTTTTTATCAACTTCAGAATCGAAGGGACAACCTTATCGACTATGTTCGTATAAGACTCATTGCTCTGTTTAGCGGCATGTGGTAGATGAATGAAAAGCGCCACGTTTATGAGAATTTCCAAGCCATTTTCGCATGACGCAGTATGGAGAATTTCGAGAGCTTCCTGCATGTGTGTCCGGCCATATGCAGAAGCCCATAGTAAAACCGAAATGGGTTCCACGATGCCTGACCGTTTCATTTCATCCAATATTCCAATAGTCAAATCTGGTTTCTTAGAGAGAATATTATCCAACGCATCTTGAATTTGAAAAATGAATGCCGGGTCGATCTTATTTGCCAATCGCATTAGATGAATAACGTCTTGAACATCGTACTTATCTAATTGATGGGTAGCAGCTAGCACCATGTTCAGTCCAGGGCGAACATCAGCCTCGCGCATAGCTGCCAAAAACTCAAACAAGTTATGGGATGGATGAATGCGTGCAATCGCCGCTTGAATACATTCGTCACTAGGTTGGTACGTTAGCTCATCCAGCCATACTTCTAACGCGGCAGGGCCCTCCTCAACGAGGATACGAGCTAAAACCAGCATCTCGTTATCATCGAATTTATCGCGTGTTTTCATCCCTACCCTCACCTGGCGTTTGCCAAAAAAAAATCATCATTGCGCTGGCATCACGTGGTGCCCATATACGCGCCTGTCCTGCTTGCAGGCATTGCTACATCCACTGGGCCAGTGCAGTTAATTCTTGAGGGCTAGCTGCGTGATTTAGGCTATGGTGGAGAAAACCTCGGAAAAATACTCGGTGTATGCAAGTGGCGCCTGCTCATTTTATACAGCCGTGCTCGGGACAAAGCTGCACAACTTCAACGCCAAATCCAGCCAAAAAATCGCGCTGTTCATGCCAGTCATTGTCTAACGCATTTACGATCTTCGCCTTCGAAACTGCAGCAATCGCAAGTATCTTCCGATCACTGTGATCAACTGGATTCACCGGCAACTCATCAAAACCTCTGTCAGCATCATCGTTCGGTTTGATGGAGACAAGTGAGACTTTTTTGCCCGAATATTTGTGATCATGAAGAAATTTGTAAAACGCATCGCCAACACCGGGCTGACCATTGAAATTCAGATGCGGTTTATATTCAGTCAATAGCAAATCCAAGTCATCCAGGCAGATCGTGCGACGACTTTTCTGGCTAGTCAACTGGTCAAGGAGCTCCACGCAAGCCAGCTGGCACTTGTCGGAGGCATGCGTATTTCTTCCATTGGCTGCAATCGCCACATTTGTATCGACGACGATCTTCATTGCTTGTCGGCGTCAATTTTGCGACGAAGGACTGCCTTACGCATGGCAGCAATCTCACCCATCTCATTGCCGAAGAAGTTGGGTGGCCAGTTCTGAATCTCACCGAACATGTCCAACTCGAGGTCAACTAGCTTGGACTCACCACCTTTGCTGTCGCAGAAATAAAGCTTTACCTCCTCGTAGTCAGCTTTTGCCTCTGCAACGCGGAGCTGGAAACGTCGTAACATGTGCTCACTGTGGCTTTCAACGATGACCTGTAACTTCCTTGTTTTCGCAGCACTCAGTATTACGTCCGCTAATCCACTCTGTACCGACGGATGAAGATGAATTTCCGGCTGTTCCATCAGCAAAATACTTCCTTCGGGTACGTAATACAGTAGAACAAGAGCAGGAAGCACCTGTGATACGCCGAAACCTACATCAGTCAAGAGCGCATATGGACTCTTCTCATCGCGCTTGACGCTCGTCCTGTAGAGGTTAGAGCCTGAGCCTATTTCCTCGACTTTGAATTCGTAAATTAGGCCCAACTCCTTGAGCCAATACGCGATCATTTCATCGAACGCCTTGTACCGTGTCCGTCCTCCAAGATTTCGCGTTTCATTACGTTGGGTGGCCGAAAGTATAGCCTCGATTGCTCTTTCTCCACGACGTCCTACATCAGATGGGCGGGAGCCTGACCACTGATACTCCCGGCGCGGATGTTCACGAAGGGGGCCAAGATAAAAAATAGAATCCATGAAGGCTTCGTATTCAGCCTCAAAATCACTTAAGAAACCGGCATTCTGAAAATAGGTTTTTGCTTGATCTGGGAATAAGTACGTCTTCAGGGGACCAGGAAGAGCCCACGCCCTTGCCTGGGTGCGCTTAAATTTGAAATTGTTGACCTCTTTCGGAGCCAAAGCACTTAGTAGGTATTCTGTTACGCTTGATTTTTTCGGCTCTGTGACGAAACGGTATTCTCCAAACTTGTACTCAAGTCTATTTGATACTAGCACTTTTCCGTTTAGCTGAACCTGTGACGCATGAGAGAGCGAGTCGGCCGTAACAAGATTGTCAGTCCGCTTTTTCTCAGAGTCATTAATGCTGAGCTTATGCGGAAGGTCCCATTTAATCCGCCATGACAGTATCGATGACTCTTCATGGTCATGAATCAAATCGCGGAAGCTACCCAAATTTACGAACTGGTCTTGGCTACCAAAGTCGAGCACGATGCCCCGATCCGTGGCATTGCGAGTCTGTTTCAGGAGCAACAGGAACTGTAGCAGGCTACTCTTACCAGAACTATTAGTCCCAAATAGACCGGTCACAGCTCCAAACGTAATATCAAGCTTTTTCCAAGCCTTGAAATTATTCAAAACAAGTCGATTTAGCATTTTGCGAAAAGCATCTTCCGATTTTTTCGAGGTTAAGAGGAAAATAGTGGCACAGTTACAATAGTATGTACGAGGATCATCCTTGAGCCAAGCATATCTTTCTCCAACAGGTTCGGTGCCATCGGCAAGGCATGATTCGAATTCGTTGTCGCCTTGAACTTGCGCTTTTGCTTGCAGCGCAGGCCAAGTTCTCGTCGCAGTCGAACGATGCGGTCACGGCCGGTGTCGAATCCCTGGGCCACAAGTTCTGGCTGCAGACGAAGCGGCCCATAGGTTTCACGGGTCTGGACGTGAGCAGCCTTGATGGCGACCTTCAATCGTTCATCGTCCTGCGCGCGCTGCGATATTGGTCGGTCGAGCGCCGCATAGAAGCCGCTGCGCGACACGTCGAAGACGCGGCACAACAAGCCAAGCGGATATTCGAGTCGCACCGACTTCATGAACGCGTACCGGGCAGCGACTCCCTGGCAAAGTACGCCGTGGCCTCCTAAGAAACTCACTTCTATGCCGGAGCGTCCTTTGGTTGCATTGAGTATCCAAACTGCGCGGCGCGACGATGAAGCTGCTTAATGACACGCTCGCGGTATTGCTGTTCGTAGTGATCCGCCCCAGGATCGTGGTAGTCCATGCCGTGGCGCAGGCGTTGTAGAACAGCACGGCGATCTTGCGCGCAGTCGCCGTGACCACCTTGGCGTTGCCGATCCGGCCCGCGAGGCGGCGGTAGAATGCGCCGAGTGCGGTGTTGCTTCTTCCTACTGTCACCGCCGCGAGTCTGAGTGCGACGGTGAGTCTGCTGCTCGTTTTGCGGGTGTGTGCCGACAGGCACCTTCCCGCCGCTGATTTTACAGCCGGGAGAAAGTGTCAGCCAAGAGGTGAAGTGCTTGGCGGTGCGCCAGCGGCTCAGATCTGTTCCGCATTCGACGATCAAGCGTAGCGCCAGGAATGGGCCGACGCCGTGGATTTGCGTGAGATCCGTTCCGGCGAGTTGATACATGGCCAGGTGAACGTTGAAGTTCGGATCGCTGGGCATCTTGCTGCGATGCTTCGCCTTCGGTAGTGGAGCTGCTGGCATGGGGCGTTCGGTATTGAGTCCCGCGGTAGCTCTTTCGATTTCGACGTCGCATTCATCAATGCATTGCTGATAGAAATCGTACAGCGCGAGTGATTGCTTCAAAGCGAACACGTGCTCAGGTTGATAGTTCCCGACCAGCGCGCCGCTGATCGTTTCGATGCTTTCCTTGCAGCGGATATCGCGCATCGCGGCAAGCTTGTCGGGATCGCGCTCGCCGGCGACGATGGCCCGAATGATGCGCATCCCCGTCACGCCGGTGATGGTTGCGATCACGTGGTGCAGTTGGATGTTCATGAAAGTCAGCGCCTTCTGCATGTGCTGGATGTGCGCGGCGGCGTAGTCGGTGTGCTATGGAGCGGGTGAAGGGAATCGAACCCTCGTCGTAAGCTTGGGAAGCTTCCTCTCTACCATTGAGATACACCCGCGTGCCTCGCATTCTACGCGGGATTGCACAGTGTTGACAACGTCGCAGCGCGATTGCCGCGATCGCAGACCACGGCGCCGCTCCCTTAACCCACGTGTCAACCCACGTGTGTCTTGCCCATACCCTCTAGCGCTTGGTAAATGGCGCAGCTGTTTTTTCCGTTGCGCTTGACGAGGTACATCGCGCTGTCGGCGCATTTGATCAGATCGTCCAGCTCGTGCCCATGGCGCGGATAGAGTCCGATCCCGATGCTTGCTCCCAGTCCGTAGGTTTGCCCGTCGATCTCGATCTCGGCGATAATTTTTTTCAGCAGCTTGTTTCCAATCTCGATGGCCTGCTCTTCGCTGTCCAGCTGGGTACCGATGACGACAAATTCGTCGCCGCCTATGCGCACGCAAATATCCGTACTGCGGGTATTTTCCTTGAGCCGTGCCGCCACCCGTTTCAATACCTCGTCGCCGACCGCATGCCCCGCCGTGTCGTTGATCGGCTTGAAGTTGTCCAGGTCGATGTAGAAAACAGCGACCACATGATGCGGCCTGGTAGCCAGCAACAGCGCCTGCTCGAACAGGGTGCCCATGTAGCGCTTGTTATTGAGTCCGGTCAGCGGGTCGTGGAACGCCAGATCGAGGGCCTGGGCTTCCGAGGCGATCACACGGCGCTGGAACAGCGTCAGTATCGCCGCCACCAGCGCAAAATATTGGATGCTGACCAGCAGCGTACCGATCACAAATCCATTCCTGAAGTACGCCCCGAAGAAATGGCTGAGTGACGGGCCGGTGAGCCAGTGAACGGATAACAGGACGCTGGATACCGCCAAACATCGCATGGGCAATCTGGGATAGTCTTTTGTCCGGTAGATGGCGAACCAGCCGGCACACGCCAGCAATCCTGAATTGATCAGGGAATAGACCGACGCGCGAATTAAAGGATGCCAATCGGCCAAAAGGCCAACGACTATCCAGGCTTCCGCGATCAAGCCAGCCAGCCAGAAATACCGCAAGCGGGTATCGAGCTCCAGAAATCGCACCAGGCCCGTCAGGAACAATGGCTTCTCGAGCACATTGAATGCGACATAGACCGCGATGATCAATGCCGAATTTTTCGACGGCAGGAACAGGAACAAGATGATGCGCGCCGCGAGCGCGCAAGAGATGGACGCCGCCCACCATCCGGCCCCGGCATTAATCCTCGGAATGCCCATGATCCAGAGGAAAAACACTGCGAACAAAAAGTAAGTCGTGCTGCCGAAGGTGTGGACAACTTCATACGACATTGCATGTCCCCTGAATTTCCCACATAGCAAGATGCCAGTTACACATCTTTATCCTAGAGTAGCATGGACTCGTTGCCGATTTGCAGCAATTTAGAGCTGCCTGCCCTGACAATCTGACGGCAGCGTTGCGGCAATCGGACAGGCCGCCATGACATTGACAATCAATCTGAAAGGCGCAAAATGGCGGAATTGGTCGACACTTTTCAGTGATGGAAACGCCACGCCGGGGAAGGCTGCGATGACCGCCAAGATCATCTCCATTGTTCAACTCATGCTGAAGCCCGCCGTCGGGCTGATGCACCGGCTGCGGTATCCGTACAAGTTCGCCGCCATCGGCCTGCTGGGGCTGATCGCCATCGCCTACCTTTTCATCGTCCTGACCGCCAACCTGCATCACGCCATCGACATCGCGCGCCAGGAGCAGGCCGGCCTGGCCGTCGACCAGCCCCTGCTGTCGCTGATCCAGGTGTTGCAGCAGCATGAGGGCCTGGCGGCGGCCGCCGAGAGCGGCGTGCCCCGCCTCGAAGCGCAGCGGGCGGCCCGGATGGCCGCGTTGAATCAGGCAGTCGGCTCGGTCGAACGCGCCATCGGCGAGCATGGCGGCCAGCTCCAGCTGGCCGCCAGCTGGCCCCTGATCAAGTCCCGCCTGGACATCCTGCGCCGCGAGGCCGGCCAGATGGGGCCGGAGCAAAGCCGGGATGCCCACGCAGCCCTGCTGAAGGCCTTGCTGGCCATGCTGGCCCAGGTCGGCGACAGCAGCTTCCTGGTGCTCGACCCGGTCGCCAGCAGCTACTACCTGATGGACGCGGCCACCACCAAACTGCCCGCCACGCTCGATGCCGTCGGCCGCCTGCGCGCGCACGGCGCCCAGGTGCTGGCGGCGCGCAGCATCGACGCCGAGGGCCGCGCCGCCTTGGTCGGCGAGCTGGCGGTGCTGCGCGTGCGGCTGGAGGAAGTCCGTTCCGTGCTGCGCATGGCACAGCGCACCAATCCCCGGGTGGCCGCGCGCATCGCCGGCTTCGCCCATCAGTTCGAAGCGGCGATCGGCGAAGTGCAGAGCATCGTCCACCACGACATCGTCGGCGCCCGCTTCAGCACCGACGCGGCGCGCTACCTGGAAACCACCACGGCGGCCATCGACCGCGGCTACGAGCAGACCCGCACGCTGCTGCTGCCGCTGCTCGACGAGATCCTGGCGACGCGGATCGCCGGGATGCAGGTGCAGCGCTTCCACAGCGCCGTGCTGGCCGGGCCGGCCTTCCTGCTGCTGTTCATGTATCTGGCGGCCGGCGCCTGCATCGCGGTGATGTCCTCCATCAAATCGCTCAGGGATGGCGCCGAGCGCATGGCCAATGGCGACTTCGTCACGCCGATCCGGCTGGCCACGCGCGACGAGTTGCAGCATGTGGCCACCAGTTTCAATCACATGGGCGAGGAGCTGTGCCGGCGCAACCGCGAGGCGCACCAGCACGCCGACGAACTTGAATCGCTCAACCGCAAGCTGGAGACGCTGAGCACCACCGACGGCCTGACCGGCATCGGCAACCGGCGCCATTTCGACGAGGTGCTGGCCAGCGAATGGAGCCGGGCCGCGCGCCTCCGGCAACCGCTGGCGCTGGCCATGCTCGATGTCGACTGGTTCAAGAAATTCAATGACCACTACGGCCATCACGAGGGCGACGAATGCCTGCGGCGGGTGGCGCTGGTCCTGGCCGCCAGCATGTGCCGCGCCGGCGATATGGTGGCGCGCTACGGCGGCGAGGAATTTGTCTTTATCGCGCCCAATTGCAATGCGGCGCAGGCGCACCAGCTGGGCGTCAAACTGCACAAGGCCTTTGCGACACTGGAGCTGCCGCACCCGGCGTCCGAGTTCGGCCGCGTCACGGTCAGCATCGGCGTGGCCAGCATGGTGCCTGGCGCCGACGATACGCCAGAGCGCCTGGTCAAGGCGGCCGACCAGGCCCTGTACCAGGCCAAGGAACAAGGCCGCAACCGCGCCGTGTGCCGGACGATGGAAGAGCCTTTCACCACGCAATGATGCCCGCGCATCATCGGCCGCGCCAACCATTCGTCATACCATTACGACCATTCATCCCTGCGCAGGCCGCGTTCGTCGGCAGGGGCTCACGCAGCGCGTCCGCCGTCCCTAGAATAGCCGGACTTTCAACGAACGGAGACCACCATGTTGCGACACCTGTCCCTACCGCTGCTGCTGCTGACGACCGGCGCCGTCCATGCCCAGCCATTGGATGCGGTAACGAGCGCCATCAATGCGGGCGAGTACAAACAGATCACCAGCGTCGTCGTGTCGCAGCATGGCAAGCTGATTTACGAGCACTACTTCGACAAGGAAGGCCCGGAAGGCTTGCGCAACACGCGCTCGGTCACCAAGACCGTGACGGGCATGCTGGTGGGCGTGGCGGTCGACCGCAAGCAGCTGCGCCTGGACACGAAAGTGCTGCCGCGCTTCCCCGAGTTGCAGCCGCTGGCCTCCACCGATCCGCGCAAGAACAACATCACGGTCGAAGACTTCCTGACCATGAGTTCGCTGCTGGAATGCGACGACGACAACCAGCTTTCCCGCGGCAACGAGGAGCGCATGTACCTGATCGAAGACTGGAGCCGCTTTGCGGCCGAGCTGCCGATACGCGGCTTCCCGGACTGGCAGCCGCGGCCGGAGAAATCGCCCTACGGCCGCGCCTGGAGCTATTGCACTGCGGGTGTCACGCTGCTGGGGCCTTTGCTGGAACGCGTCAGCGGCCAGAGCGTGCCGGACTTCGCCGCCGCCAATCTGTTCAAGCCGCTGGGCATCGACCAGGTGAAATGGCAATTCCAGCCCAAGGGATCGGCCATGACCGGCGGCGGCCTGCAACTGCGCAGCGTCGACCTGGCCAAGCTCGGCCAGCTTTACCTCAACGGCGGCCGCTGGCAAGGCAAGCAAATCGTGTCATCCGAGTGGGTGCGCAACTCGATCGCGCCGCATGCCAATGCCCGCGAAGGCTACGACTATGGCTATCTGTGGTGGCTGCAGAACTTCAAGGTTGACGAGCGCACCGTGCCCGCTTACGGCATGTCCGGATCGGGCGGCAACAAAGTGTTCGTGCTGCCGGAGCAGGATGCGGTGGTCGTCATCACGACCACCAACTTCCAGATTCGCAACGCCCATCCGCTGAGCGAAAAGCTGTTGACCAGCCTGATCTTGCCGACGCTGCTGCGTCCCTGAAGATTGCCGTCTCAGTTCAGCAGGTTGAAGTCGGCCCGGTAGTACGTGCCTTCCGGGCCGTCGCCGGCGCGTTGCAGATAGAGGGACTGCTTGCCGATGCTGGCGTTCTCGACTTCGTAGATGCCGCTGGCCAGCGTCTGGCCGGCGGCCACCGCGAAGGTCAGCGAGAACTGGTCCCCGCGCGCATCCACGAAGCTGCGCTTGACGCTCAGCAGCGTCATCGCCATCCCCCGGTTGCCCGGATACACATTGAAGCGCTCCTGCACCAGCGGCAAATACGCGGCGCTGCCGGCCGCCGCCGGCGCGACATTGCCGGCGCCTATGCCGGCAAGCGGCGCGGTCTTGGCTTTGCTCAGCTCGGCCGCGCCGCTCAGGCCGCTGCTGCCCAGCAGGCCTCCGGTAGCCAGCACAAATGTTCGACGTTCCATGATCGCTCCTTGACGAAGATTAGCTGCGCGGTGGGAAGATGCCCTGCAACGCAATGATGAAGTTCAGCTCCAGATAGGGCTGCACATTGTTGTGCGCCTGCCCGCCGCCGTTGGCGCCGCTCAGCACGGCCGCTCCCATCGGATACAGTGGCGACGGCCCGATATACGGCGGCGTCGGCGACACGGAAACCGCCAGCGTGTTGCCATTCGGGCTGGACGTGGTGGCCGGCATACTGGTCGCCTGCATGGCGTGCGAGTGCGACGGCAACTCGTTGGCCGCCAGCGTCACGCTGGCCTGGCCGCCCGATTCACCCTGGATACGCTCGCTCAATCCCGGGCCTTGGCCTACACCCACCGGTGCGCGCTGGCGCAAATTCGGTAACGCGAACGTGCTCTTTCCATCGCCGCCATACTGGGTTCCCAGCAAGGAGAACAAGGCCGTATTCTGCGAAATCGGCAATATCTGGCCATCGCAAGTGGCCCAGCCGCGGGGTGCAAAGTTTCCGGTAAAGAGACGGATCTCCGCCAGGAATGGATCTGCCATGACTGCTCCTTAACTTTGGGAAGGGAACACGCCGTACAGCGCGATGATGAACTGGACCGCGAGATAGGGCCCCATATTGTCGTGCGACTGCCCGCCGTTGTTCGGGCCGACAGTGCTGGCGCCCATCAACAGATTCGGCGCCACCGCGGCGTACACCTTGGGCTTGGGCGACGGCGCCGCCGGCACCCAGCTGTTGCCGTCGGTGATGTTGACGCCGCTGCCCGTCGGCGGCGGCGTGGCGGTGCTGGCGTTGATCACGTGCTTGTGGGACGGCATTTCCGCCGTGCTCAACGCGACCCGCTCCAGCCCGCCGTTCTTGCCGAGCTGGTACGAGTCGCCTTGCAGCGTGCCGATGTGGACCGGCACGCGCCCGCGCAAGTCGGGCATGGCAAAGGTCTCGACGCCGTCGCCGCCATAGGTATTGCCGATCAGCGCGAACAAGACTTCATTCTCCGAGATGGGCCACTGCGCGCCATCGCAAAACGCCCAGCCCACTGGAGCGAAGTTCCCCGCAAACATACGAATTTCACCAACATAAGGTAACGACATGGTTAGTCTCCTGAAAGCAGGGCAGGCTTAATTGCGCGAAGGGAAAATGCCCACCAGGGCGATGCAGAACTGGCTGGGTGCGTAAGGCTGCCGGTTCTCGTGCGGCGCGGAACTCCCGGCATAGCCGACCGTATCCGGATGCAAGGCCGCGCTGCCGTCGAAGCCGTGATAGATGTTGGCGCCGCCCGCCGGAATGGCGTCCAGGTAATTGCCGCTGGGGCTGGTGGAGCGCAAGGCGAACGGGCTGACATCGTTGGCGGCGTAGACGGGGTGGCCATGCTGCGGCACTTGCGCCGTCGTCAGCGTGTGGTGCGCCGCGCCGCCCATGGCGCCCGGCTGGACGTTATGCATAGGCACGCGGCCGCGCAGGTCGGGCAGCGCGAAATTATTGACGCCGTTGCCGCCGTAGCTGGTGCCCAGGATGCTGAACAGCGCCTGGTTCTGGTTGATCGACAGCAGTTGTCCGTCGCAACGCACCCAGCCTTTGGGGGCGTAGCCGAAACTGAACATGCGGATTTCACCTAAAAATGGTTCGGACATGGTGGCTCCTGGTAGCGAGAGAGGCCGCGATGGCGATGCCGGGCGGCGTAAGAAAAAAGCGCCGTCGGCGGACGGCGTTCAGGCGGAGGTGGCCCGGCTCAGGAAGCTCGGCGCCGTTTGGCGCGAGCCGCCAGCAGCAACATGCCCAGGCCCAGCGGCAGCATCATGACGGCGGAAGGTTCCGGCACGGCCAGCCCCATCGGACGCATGGAGACGTTGTCGAGCGCCGTGTAGTCGAAGAAGTTTTTATTGAAAAACTGCAGCCAGATCTGCCCCTTGTCGCTCCACAGATTGGGAATCGACACGTGGGTCCAGTCGCCGTCCACATTGGTCTGCTGCCAGATCACTTTACCGTCGAGCAGCACCTTGGAATCATTGACGACCGGGTCGCCCACGCTCGCGTGGTAGCGTTGCAGGTCGAAGTCCAGCCGGTAGACAAAGTGGGTGTCCAGTTCGACCTTCTGTCCCAGGATGCCGAAGCCCGCATAGGCGCCATCGCTGAACACCCGGTTGAACAGATTGGAGAGCGGCGTGCCGGAATAATCGTAGCCGACGGTTTGCGCCGAGGTGTCGCCGCTCTGCGTCCAGGAGGGGGACAGCGTATCGGTGGAGAAACCGCCGTCGACGATCAGATCGGATGCCGCGACGGCGGACGAGGCGCCAAACGCAATGGCGCACAAGCAGGCAGAAAATAGCTTACGCATGGCTAACCTTCAAAAAGATTGGAGGATTCGGCGAGCAACAGTGCGGCTATTTTACTGCGAAAATATCAACAACTTATCAATATGATAGCTATTTTTTAAAATATTGTAGAAACGTTGTTTTTATCATAGTTGCAAGATGAAAGCGGCCTCAGCGGGCCAGCCAGCCGATGCTGTGGGCGGCCACATTGTGGATGTAGAGGCGGCCGCCGGCCTCGGTGGCGCCGGTGGTGACGGGCGAGCCGCCGCTGGGATCCTGCAGGTCGGCGACGATACTGCCATCCTCGGTGAACGCCAGCACGTGGCCGTAAGGCTTGGGCTCGGGCCACAGGGCGCGCGGCACGCGCAGCATCAGCTTGCGCAGCCAGGGCTGGCTGGCCATCTTGTCGAGGTCGTTGCGCTGGCCGGACAGGCCCAGCCAGATGCGGCCGCCCTCGCCGCGCACCAGATTGTCCGGGTAGCCGGGCAGGTTGTCGAGCAGCACCTGCGCCTGCGGCGAGGCCGTCCGCACATCCAGCTTGGCCGCATCGACGGCTATCTTCCAGACCCGGTAGCGGCCGCTCTCGCACACGTACAGGTGGCGCTGGTCGGCGCTCATCAGCACGCCGTTGGAAAAGCTCAGGCCGTAGGCGAGCACGCGCGTGGTCTTGGCGGCCGGATCGTATTCCAGCACGCGGCCGGTGGCCGATTGCTCCAGCACGTCCAGCATGGCCGCCTCCATCGTGTCGCGCTCGCCGGGGCCGAAGCGCTGCGACGCATCGCTGAAGTAGATCTTGCCGTTGGCCGCGACCGCCACGCCGTCGGCAAAGCGGATAGTCTCGCCATCGACGCGGTCGGCCAGCACGCTGACGCGGCCGTCGGGCGCGACCGACAGCAAGCCCTTGATGGCGTCGGCGACGATCAGCTGGCCGCCGGCGTCGAAGGCCAGGCCGAGCGGCCGGCCGCCGGTGGCGGCCAGCACTTGCTGCGCGCCGCCGTCGGCCTGCATGCGCAGGATCTTGCCGCTGAGGACGCCGGTGTAGAGTTTGCCGTCAGGCCCGGCCAGCACATGCTCGGGTCCGGATTCCGCGCCCAGCGATATCTGCTGCAGGCCGGCCAACCGGGTGTTGGCCGCGTGCGGGCCCGTGTAGCCGGGCGGTGTGGGGGCGGTCCAGCTGACCGGCTCGATGGGGACCGGCCATAAACTCAGATAGGCAGCGACGATCAATGCAGCAAACATGGACACCCTGGCGATTGTTTTCATAGTGCGTGCCAGTCTACGCAATCCTGGTGAAAAATGGCAAGGCTTGCATCATCGCCCCGCAGCGGCCGCGTGAGCCGCCGTCGCCGGGTGCGCGGCGATGGCTTGCAGCACGATGTCGTGCAGCCGCCGGGCCGGGGCGCTCAGCTCGTCGCTGCCGCAGTGCAGGCGCAGGCCGATCACCGGCAGCGGCGGCAGGTCGGGCTGCTCCAGCGTGCGCAAGGCCGGAGGCAGGCCGATCGCCGTGCGCACCGTCACGCCCAGCCCGGCCGCCACCGCCGCCCACACGCCGCCCAGGCTGGGGCTGCTGAAGGCGATGCGCCACGGGATGCCGGCCCGGTCCAGCGCCTGGATCGCGGCCGAGCGCATGATGCAGGGCGCGTCCATCATCACCAGCGGCAGCGGCTCGGCGTGGCCGCTCCATGCCGGCCAGGCGGCGCTGTCGGCGGCGGCGATCCAGCGCATAGTCAGGCGGGCCAGCTCGGGCGCCGGCGCCGGAGGCGCGGCATCGCTGTGCCAGGCCAGCGCCAGCTCCAGCCGCCCGGCCGACAGCTGCGCCATCAGGTCGGCATTGCGCGCCACGCAAGCCTCGATGCGCAGCCTGGGATGCACGCGGGCGAAGCGGCCCAGCACTTCGGTGAGGATGTGCTCGCCGAAATCCTCCTGCATGCCCAGCCGCACGCTGCCGGCCAGCTCGGCGCCGCGCACCGCCGTGGCCGCCTCATCGTTCAGCTCCAGCAGCCGGCGCGCATAGCCCAGCAGCGATTCTCCGGCCGAGGTCGTCACCATGCCGCGCCCTTCCTTGCGCAGCACGGGCAGGCCCAGCTGATCTTCCAGTTTTTTCAGCTGCGCGCTGACGGCCGAGGTCGAGCGCCCCAGCCGCTCCGCCGCCTTGGCGAAACTGCCCAGGTCGACACCGGTGACGAAGGTGCGCAGCACGTCAAGGTCGAAGGTGATCCGTCGCATAACCGTCCCGATTTATCGAAGCATCGATCAAAATATTCCTGATTTTCAGGATCAAAATATCCCTGTATCGTGCAACTGTCAATCACAAAACGGAGGCCGTCATGCCCATGAGCCGCATCTCTCTGCTGAAAGGAAAATCGCCCGAGTACCTGAGCGCGCTGTCGAACAGCCTGCACCGCGCCATGGTCGAGGCCTTCAACGTGCCGGAAAAAGACCGCTTCCAGGCCATCCACCAGCACGAGCCGTACGAGCTGGTCTTCGACCGCGACTATGAAAGCCCGGCCGGCCCGCGCTCCGACGACTACGTGCTGATCAACATCACCACCGGCAAGCCGCGCAGCACTGACATGAAGCAGGCCTTCTACCGCCGCCTGGTCGAACTGCTGGCCGAGGCGCCGGGCCTGCGGCCGCAGGATGTGATGGTGGTGCTGTCCGTCTCCCAGGGCGACGACTGGTCGTTCAGCGGCGGCGAGCCGGCTGCCAGCCTGTGGAGGCCGGCATGATCGCCATGCAGTACAGCTTCACGCTGCCGGCCGACTACGACATGGCCATCGTGCGCGAGCGCATCGCCAGCAAGGGGCCGCTGCTGGACCAGCTGCCGCATCTGGCGTTCAAGGCTTATCTGTACGCCGAGCGCGGCGCGGCGCCGGAGAATCTGTACGCGCCCTTCTACCTGTGGCACAGCGAGGATGGCATGCACGACTTCCTGAACGGCCCCGGCTTCGCCGGCGTGGCGCAAGCGTTCGGCTGGCCGGCGGTGCGCACCTGGACGCCGTGGCACGCCAGCGTCGGCGCCGAGGTAGGGCAGGCGCGCCACGCCACGCGCAGCGTCGAGGCGATCCCGGCGCACAGCGATCTGGCGCAATGGCGGCAACGGCAGGAACAGCATGCGCGCCATGCGCTGGAGTGCGGCGCGCTGGCGGTGGTGATCGGCTTCGAGCCGGGCGGCTGGAGCATCGTGCGCCTGTGCCTGTGGCGCACGGAACCGGCATTGCCGCCGCTGCCGAACGAGCAGCGCTACCGGGTCGGCCACGTCTCGGCGCCGGGCCGGGACTAGCGCAGCAGCATCAGCGCGCGGCCAGGCTGGGCGTTGGCCTGCGCCAGCATCGAGGCGCCGGCCTGGCGCAGGATGCTGGCGCGCGTCAGTTGCGCCGTCTCGCTGGCGTAGTCGGTGTCGCGGATGCGCGAACGCGCCGCTTCCAGATTGTTGGCGCCGCTTTCATCGTTGCTGGCCGCCGCCGACAGCCGGTTGCTGATCGCGCCCAGCGTGGCGCGGATCCCGCTCACCTCGTCGATCTTGCCGTCGTAGTAGTCCAGCGCGGCCGTGGCGCCGCTGAAGTTGGACAGATCCTGCACCGGTTCGCCGCCGCTGTACACATCCTGCAACTGCAAGTCTGGCGGCCCGACCACCACCGACGCCTGCCGGCCCGCCAGCAGGCCCGCCGCCGCCGGATTGGCGCCGCCGATGGTGAGCGGATGCGATCCCGGCCGCGGCACATTGCTGACGGTGACGCTGCCCTTGTGCGCCCCCAACGCCAGCCCCAGCGATGCGGCGCTGCCGGCGTTGGACTCGGAGATGGAAATATCGCGGCCGTCGGCGGCGCTGAGGGTCAGCGTGCCGCCGCTGGCGCTGGCGGTCACGCCGCTGGTGCCGGACGCCGCGCTGATGGCGCCGGCGGCATTGGCCGCACGGATGGCGGCAGTGTTGCCGGCGATGGCGCCGATGTTGACGCCGTTAATGGAAAAGCTGCCGGCCGCCAGCACGCCGTTGGCGCCGACATCGCCGGACAGCGTGGTGACGGCGCTGGCCGACACGTCGCGCACATTGGCGGCGTTGATGGCGGCCGCCACCGCATAGGCGCTGGCGGCGCCCTGCCCGGGCTGCGCGCCGGCGGACGAGGCGCCGACCGCGGCGCCGTTGATGACCAGATCGCCATAAGCGATCGCCGCCAGCACCGTCGTGCCGACGGCGGTGGCCTGCTGCGGCGCGACGTTGACCAGGGCCTTGTTGTAACCGGCCGGCGCCAGCGCGGCCGGGATGTTCAGCGCCAGCGTCTGCCCGGCCCTGGAACCGACCTGCAGCTGCTGCGAGAACGAGCCGTCCAGCAGGGCGAGGTTGTTGTAGCGGGCGCCGGCCACGATGTCCACATTGGACGCGACCAGCGCATTGACCTCGATCTGGATGGCGGCGCGGTCGATCTGGCTGTTGGTGTCGTTGGCGGCCTGCACCGCCAGCTCGCGCATGCGCTGGAAATTGCCCAGCAACTGCCCGGCCGCGCCGTCCGCCACCTGCAGTAGCGAAATGCCATCGTTGATATTCTGGCGCGCGCGGCGCAGGCCGTTGATGTCCGAGCTCATGCGGTCGCTGATGGCCAGGCCGGCGGCATCGTCGCGGGCCGAATTGATGCGCGAGCCACTGGAGAGTTTTTGCAGACGCGCAGCCATGTCCTCGCCCGACAGCGCATAACTGCGCTGGGCGTTCAGGGAGGAGAGGTTGGTGTTGATCTGCATGCCGTGGTTGTCCGATGCCACTGCGGAAAAGTGGTTGTCGTCTAACTAACGGCAATAAACGGCCGGACTTGAACCTTCCGCGAGAAACAATCAGGCCCGTGCCGGTCGGCGGACAGGCGTCTTAGCTGGGTAGCAATTCCAGGCGTTCGCGGGCTTGCGCCAGCTGGCCGCTGTCCATGCGGGAGGCGGCGTTTTTCAGGTAGCGGCCGGCGGCGGCATAGCCGCTGCGCTCGGCCATCGCCAGCCACATCCAGGCCTGCGCGATATCGGCGCGCACGCCCTGGCCGACCATGAACATCAGGCCCAGGTTGAACTGCGCGCGCGCATGGCCCTGGCCGGCGGCCTTCAGATACCAGTGGTGCGCCTGCACATAATCCTGCGCCAGGCCCTGGCCGTTGTCGAAGCGCAGGCCGAGCGTGAACTGGGCCAGCGCATGGCCCTGCTCCGCCGCCTTGGCGTACCAGCCGTTGGCCTGGGCGCAATCGGGTTGCGGACCGTCGTCCTTGTCGAACAGCAGGCCCAGGTTGTACTGGGCCGCCGCGTAATCCTGCTCGGCGGCGCGGCGGTACCAGGCCATGGCCTTGCGGTCGTCGCGCGGCACGCCGCGGCCTGTTTCATAGCGCAGGCCGAGGTCGAACTGGGCGCGCAGATGCCCTTGGTCGGCCGCCTTGCGGTACCAGAAGATCGCCTCCTGGTGATCCTGCACCACGCCGTGGCCAGCGTCGTACAGCATGCCCAGATGGTATTGCGCGCCGGGGAAACCCTGCTCGGCCGCCTTGCGGTACCAGAACTGCGCCTGCTCGTAATCCTGCGCCACGCCCTGGCCGTGGTCGTAGCGCAGGCCGAGATTGTTCTGCGCCGCCGCGTGGCCCTGCTCGGCCGCCTTGCGGTACCAGTCCAGCGCCTTCTGCTCGTCGCGCGGCACGCCCTGGCCGTTGTCGTAGATCAGGCCAAGGTTGAACTGCGAGCTGGCGTGGTCCTGCTCGGCCGCGCGGCGATACCACAGGATGGCCTTCTGGCTGTCCTGCGCGATGCCGTCGCCCTTGTCGAAGCGCAGCGCCAGGTTGAACTGCGCCGGCGCATAACCCTGGTCGGCCGCCTTGCGGTACCAGGACATCGCCTGGCCCACATCCTGCGGCACGCCCTGGCCGTTGTCATAGCGCAGGCCGAGGTTGAACTGCGCGCGCGGATAGCCCTGCTCGGCCGCCTTGCGGTACCAGGCGATGGCTTGCTTGAAGTCCTGCGGCACGCCCTTGCCGGTGTCGTACATCATGCCGAGATTGTTTTGCGCGCCGGCGTCGCCCTGGTCGGCGGCCTTGCTGAACCAGTACATGGCTTTCTGCGTATCGGCGTCCAGGCCCTGGCCCTTGGCGTACAGCCAGCCCAGGTTGTACTGCGCGGCGGCGTAGCCCTGCTCGGCGGCCAGCTGGTACCACGCGGCCGCCTCCTGGTAATTCTGCTCGACGCCCTGGCCCTTCTGGTACATCACGCCCAGGTTGTACTGCGCGTGTTCGAGGCCGGATTGCGCGGCCTGGCGATACCAGACCACCGCCAGCTCATAGCTTTGCGCCACGCCCTGGCCGTTGAAATACATAAAGCCCAGGCTGTGCTGGGCATTGGCGACGCCGCGCTCGGCCAGTCCCTTGACGCGCAAGAACTCGGCCGTATAAGTGCTGCCGTTATTTGCGTCGGCTTCGTTGGGACTGTATTTCGTCATACCGTTTTTCTACGCTGCTTCAGGCTTGGATCGCGATCATCGCCGGTTGGGTGTCTAAGGTGGGAAGCGCATGCAGCACATGGCCCGACGGCGGCGCCGTCAGACGGCCCTGCTCCTGCAGCACGTCCATGAAGCTGGCCAGCGAAATCGGCCGGTGGTACAGATAGCCCTGCATCGTGGTGCAGCCATTCGCTTGCAGGTAGCGTGCCTGCACCTCGGTCTCCACGCCTTCCGCCACCAGGTGCAGGCCGAGGCCGCGCGCGATGGAGATGATCGCCAAAATCACCGGATAGTGGCCGTTCTCGTCGTGGATCTCCTTGACGAAGGACTGGTCGATCTTGATCGTGTGGATAGGGAAGCGGTGCAGATACGACAGCGACGAATAGCCGGTGCCGAAATCGTCGATGGCCACCGACACGCCCAGCTGGCACAACTTGTTCAACTGCTCGATCGCATACTGCGGATTGCGGATGCAGATGTTCTCGGTGATCTCGACCTCGATCTGCGCTGGCGAAATGCCGTAGCGCGTCAGCGCGCCGCGCATCTTCTCGAAGAAATCGCCGCGGTCCAGGTATTGCGGCGACAGGTTCAGCGACAGGCGGATCGCCTCGCCGCCGGCCGCGTTCCATTGCAGCAGGTCGCGGCACAGCGCGCCCAGCATCCAGTCGGAGATCGGCAGCATCAGGCCATTCTCTTCGGCGAACGGCAGGAACTCGCCGGCCGACAGCAAGCCGCGCTGCGGATGGTTCCAGCGCATCAGGCCCTCGGCGCCGATGATGCGGCCGGTGGCCACGTCGACCTGCGGCTGGTAGTACATTTCCAGCTCGTTCAATTCCAGCGCCTTGCGCAGGCTCTGCTCCAGCGCGATCTTCTGGTGCGACACGTCCAGCATCGAGTTGTGATAGAAGCTGTGGCCATTCTTGCCCAGCGCCTTCACCTGGTACATGGCGATGTCCGCATGGCGCAGCAGCTCGTCGATGGTCTCGCCGTCGCCCGGATAAATCGCGATGCCGATCGAGGCCGAGATGTGCACCTCATGGCCATCGAGATCGAAGGGCTTGTGCAGGCTTTCGAGGAATTTGTCGGCGATGGACTTGGCGTCCTGGCGGTCGCGCAGCTCCGGCAGCACGATGGTGAATTCGTCGCCGCCCTGGCGCGCCAGCGTATCGCCGCGGCGCAGGCAATCCTTGAGGCGCTGCGCCACTTGTTGCAGCAGCTCGTCGCCCTTGACGTGGCCCAGCGTATCGTTGACCAGCTTGAAGCGGTCGAGATCGACGAACATCACGGCCAGCTCGGTCAACTTGCGCTTGGCCTGGATCACGGCCAGGCCCAGGCGGTCCTTGAACAGCATGCGGTTCGGCAGGTCGGTCAGGATGTCGTGGTAGGCCTGGTAGGAGATCACTTCCTCGGCGCGCTTGCGGTCGGTGATGTCGCGGGCCACGCCGTAGGTGCCGAAGAACTCGTGCTTCTTCACCTCGTGGTCCGGGATGTGCATGCCGATCGCGTTGAGCGAAATCGTCATCAGCGTGTTGTTGAAGGTGCGCTCGATGCCGCTGCCGGTATTGCACTTCAGGCGCAGCTCGACGTTGCGCGAAGCGCGTTCGTCGACGCGGCGCTCGTTGAAGGCGTAGCGCGCGCGCTCCTGGTCTTCGTCGTGCACCAGCACCGAGTAGTGGCGGCCGATCAGCTCTTCGCGGGTAAAGCCCAGCAGCTGCTGCACGCGGTCGTTCACAAACGTGAACTTGCCTTCGTGGTTCAGGGTGTAGATGATGTCCGGCGAACTGTCCACCAGGTAGCGGTACATCTTCTCCGAGTTTTCCAGCTTGGAGGCGATGCGCTCGTTGTCGATGGCCAGGCGGCGCTTTTGCAGCGCGTTCTCCACCGTCTTGAGCAGCTCCTCGCGGCTGTAGGGCTTGCGCAGGTAATCGTAGGCGCCGCGCTTCAACGCGCCGATGGCCGCCTCGATGCCGACATCGCCGCTCATGACGATGACGTCGCCATCGATCTCCTTGGCGTTGATGAAGTCCATGATCTCGTGGCCGCTCATGTCCGGCAGCCGCAGGTCGAGCAGGATCAGGTCGAATTTGAGCCTGGTCAGCTGGGCCAGCGCTTCGCTGCCGCAAGTGGCGGTGACCAGATGGTAATCGCGGTCGCGCAGCAGTTCGTACAGGGATGACAGCAAACGCGGCTCGTCGTCTACGAGCAGGATGCGCGGGCAGTTATCGGGAAGGGCGACGGGGGCGTGGTCGTCCGTGGTGACAGCGGCTAGGCTGACTGGGTTCAGGTTCATCATGGCCTTAAACTGAATCCATCACCCGCGTTTGCACGCCGGCGACTTGACTGGTGCTGCCACGGGCGGGCAGCAGGATCTCAAAGGTGGTGCCCGTTTTACCGGAGCGGCAGGTGATCAGTCCCTGCATTTTCTTCACCAGGCTGTGGACAATGGACAGGCCCAGGCCGTGGTGCGCGCCTTCCTTGGTGCTGCGTACTGCGGAGAACAGATTGGCCAGCACCTCGGCCGACAAACCGGGGCCGGTGTCGCTGACCACCAGCTCCAGGTAAAGCTTGCGTTCGCGGTTGACGTGACCGCGATTCGAAATTTCGATCTTGCCGCCGTCGGCCAATGCCTCGACGGCGTTCTTGATCAGGTTGACCAGGATCTGCTTGAGCATGTCGGCGTCGCCGTCGATCTCGGCCGGCTCCTCCTGCATGCGCACCACGATCTGCACCGAGGCCGGCACGAAGTCGGTGGCGCGGAACAGGCGCAGCACGTCGTCGACCACGCGGCCGACATCGGTCACGCGCGAAGTCTCGGTAGGCTGCAGGTCGGCCAGGCCGTTGATCAACTGGCCGACGCGGTCGATTTCCTCGTTCAGGATGGACATCTCACCCACCACCGGCTCGCGCTTGGCCAGCTTGCCGTCCAGGACCGACAGATAGTTCTTAATGATAGACAGCGGGTTGTTCACCTCGTGCACCACGCGGCGCGAGGCTTCACGGTATTCTTCGGCCACATGGGCGATCTGGCGCTTGGTGTGACCGCGCTCGCTGATCGCCGTTTCCAGCGCGGACGCGGCCTGGGTGCCGAACGATTGCAGGAAGCGTTCGCGCTTCTGCAGGCCGGCCATCTGCCACGCCGGCGCGCCGCCGATCAACACGCCCAGGCAGCGCTGGTTGGCCACTAGCGGCAGGCAGACCATGCCCTCGCTGCCGAGGATGCGGAACAGCTGTTCCTCGGCCACGCTGAGGGCCTGCGAATCGCGGCTGACGAAACTGAGCTTGCGCGCGCTCGCCGACTCGGCCACCACGCCGCCCTTGTTGAGCGGGATGACGAATTCGGCCAGCCGCTGCTGCTGGTCGCCGGTGGCGGTGCCGTGCAGCGCGTGGCCGGTCGGATTCTCCAGCAGCACGATGGCGTTTTCAAAATCGAACAGGATGCGCGCCGAACGCGTCATCGCGTCCAGCAGGCCGGCTTCGCCCTGCTGGCGCGCAAAGGTCTGGCCCATCTCGGACACCAGCACCATGTTGCGCACTTCCTCGGACAAGCGCTGCTGCACCGGATCGACCACCGGCGGCGCATAGGCCGACGGCGCCGGGATATCGTCGGCGCCGGCCAGGTCGATGCCCAGGTAGGCGGCCGACTTCTCCACCTGGCGGGCGGCGCTCTTGACGATCAGCTCCAGCGCCTCGCCATCCAGGCCGCACAGGTGGCCGGCTTCGGCGATGGCCTGCTCCTGGTCTTCGTGGAAGCACAGCAGGTGCGCCAGGCGCACCACGCGGATCAGCGGATGGGCCGACTCCACGCGCGAAATCGGTTCATGGTGATACAGCACGCTGTCGGCCAGGAAGGAGTCCAGGTGCCAGCGCTCGATCAGCCAGGCGCCCGCTTCCGAGTGGGTGATTTGCAGCGTGCGCTGTTCGACGGCGCACAGGTCTTCATCGTCGCGCGCCATGAAGTTGAACGCGTATTCCTTGGGCGCGGTCGCCAGCAGCGCCAGGCGGCCTACGTTGTGCAGCAAGCCCGCCAGATACGCCTCTTCGACGTGCGGGTACTCCATCTTCTTGGCGATGTCGCGGGCGATGACGGCGGTGGTCAGCGAGCCTTTCCAGAAGCCGCGCAGGTCGGTGCTGCTCGAATGCGGGAAGCTGCTGAAGGTCTGGAACACGGATTCGCTGATGACCAGCGTCTTGATCATGTCGGTGCCCAGCGACACCAGCGACTGCTCCAGGCCGACCACGCGCGCGTTGCGGTGGTACGCCGAGCTGTTGGCGACGGTGAGGATCTTGCTGGTCATCGCCGCATCCTTGGCGATCAGGGCGGCCAGCTCCGGCATGCCGGCGTCGTCGGCCTGCAAGTGCTCAATCAACTTAATGAGTATCTGCGGCATCGCCGGCAGACGGGCAATCAGCAGGCGATTGCGAATATCATGGTCAGGTTGATGCATCGTATCAAGCGTTGTCTGGGCCGGGTGCGTTGTGCAAAAAACGTGGGAAGAAACTCACTAGCAAAAAGTTATACTAACATAAAGTCTCGTTAGTAACTTAACAGCAAGTAAGATTTCTTTCTAAACTAACTCAATTTCCTGCCGTAAATAATTATTGGCCCGGATGGCGTAGTAGCATGCGCCGGTAATAGCGCGACGTCAACCACAAAACGAGAGCAGAGGCACTAAATGCCATCTGTCCTGCGGCTAGCCAGAGCACGGAGTGTGATAGGAAGGGTGCGATCACCCCCGCCACGATGGCGCCCAGCAGGGTGGTGGCGAAAGATTGGCAGGATGCCACCGTTCCCCGGATATGCGGGAACAAATCCAATGCCAGCAAGGTCGCCGCCGGCGCCACCACCGACATGCCGAAGGTGTAGAAGAACATCGGCGCGACCGACCAGGGCAGCGCGGGCGGCAGCAGCAGGTGGTAGCAAACGTTAAATATCGACGCCGCCAGCAGGAAACAAAAGCCTATGCCAATTTGTCGCGAAAATGTCATCTTTCCGGCAATCCGGTTCGCGGCCAGCGCGCCGAGGAAAATCCCGCTCACCGACGGTATGAACAGCCAGCCGAACTGCGAGGCGCCCAGCCCCAGGTGCTGCGGCAGGAACACCGGCGCCGACGAGATGTACAGGAACAGGCCGGCGAAATTGCAGGCCACCACGCCGGACTTCATGTGGAACAGCGGCGAGCGCAAAATCTCGGTGTAGTTACGCAGCAGGAAGTGCGGATTGAAGGGATGGCGCTTTTCCTTCGGCAGCGTCTCCGGCAGGCGGCGGTAGCAGTAGATGAACAGCAGCACGCTGTAGGCCAGCAGCGCCAGGAAGATCGCCCGCCAGTCGAACAGCGTGACCACCCAGCCGCCCAGGATCGGCGCGATGGCCGGGGCGATCGAAAAGATCATCGTCACCATCGACAGCAGCCTTGCGGCGGCGGCGTCCTGGTACAGGTCGCGGATGATGGCCCGCCCCACCACCACGCCCGCGCCGGACGACACGCCCTGCAAAATGCGGAAGGCCCACAGGTAATGCACGCTGTGCGCGGCGGCGCAGCCCAGCGTGCCGATGGCGAACATCACCAGCGACACCAGCACCACGTTGCGGCGGCCGAAGGCATCCGACAGCGCGCCGTGCCACAGCACCATGCAGGCGAAGGACAGCATGTAGAAGGTCAGGCTTTGCTGGACCTCGATGGGCGTGGCGTCAAGCGTGGCCTGGATGTTGGGGAAGGCGGGAAGATAGGCGTCGATGGAGAAAGGCCCCAGCATCGACAAGGCCGCCAGCACGGCGGCCAGCGCGCCGGCGCTGAGGACTTTCATATGCGACGGCGGCGGCTCCGGCACCTCCGCGACAGGATCTGGGGGAAGATTTGCGGGAGGTGTCGGGAACATGTGGCGTGGTTGTTAGACTTCTTTGGGTTTCGCGGCTTCGCGGCGGTTGAAGCCCGCCACCATGTCGAAGCGGAACAAACGGCATTCCAGCGCGCCGTTGAAGAACGGCGTCTTGCGCGATTCCTTCAGGCGCAGCAGCTTCGGCAGGCCCAGGTCGGCCGTGAACAGGAACACCGTCCAGCCGGCGAAGCGCTGCTTCAAGGTGGTCGACAAGGCCGAGTAGAAGCTGGTCGCCAGTTCGTCTTCCGGCAGGGTGCTGTCGCCGCGCACGCCGATACGCTCGCCGTACGGAGGATTGGTCAGCAGGATGCCCGGCTGCTCGGTCGGCGCCTTCACTTCCTGCGCCTCGATCTGCTTGAGCGGCACGTCGAACATGATGCCGGCGCACTTCAGGTTATGGCGCGTCATCGCCACCATGTCGCCCGAGATGTCGGAGCCGAAGATGGTCGGCGATTCCGGCAGCGGATTGGCCTTGATCGAATTTTTCATCTCGTTCCACGGCGCCGGATCGAAGTCGTTGAAGGCTTCGAAGGCAAAGCGGCGGCGCGCGCCCGGTGGGATGCCCTGCACCATCTGAGCCGCTTCGCACAGGATGGTGCCGGAACCGCACATCGGGTCGAACAACGGCATGCCCGGCTTCCAGCCCGACACGCGCAGCAGGCCTGCGGCCAGGTTCTCGCGCAGCGGCGCGTCGCCGGTTTCTTCACGCCAGCCGCGCTTGAACAGCGCTTCGCCGGAGGTGTCGAGGTAGATGATGAACTGGCGCGCGTCTAGGAAGCCGACGATGCGCATGTCCGGTTCCTTGGTGTTGACCGAAGGACGCTTGTCGAACTGGTCGCGGAAGCGGTCGCAGATCGCATCCTTGATTTTCAGCGTGGTGAACTCCAGGCTTTTCAGCGGGGACTTCACGGCGGTGACGTCGACGCGGATCGTGTGGTCGTAGGTGAACCAGTCTTCCCACTGCTGCGCCAGCACCAGGTCGTAGATGTCGTTCTCGTTCTGGTAGCCGGTGACGGCCATGCGCATCAACACCCGCGACGCGATGCGCGAGTGCAGGTTGATGCGGTAGGAATCGAGCAGGTCGCCGGAGCAGTGCACGCCGCCCGGTACCTGGTTGTGCACCTTCATGGTGGTGCTCAGCAGGGCGATTTCGCCCAGTTCTTCGGCCAACGCCGCTTCCATGCCGCGAGGGCATGGGCAAAAATAGGATGCCATAGGTGTACCTTTTGTCCGTTAAAAAAACTACTTACTTCTGCATTGCTCTTTCCAGGAAGTCCAGGCGGTCCTGGCCCCAGAAACTTTCACCATCCAACACATACCACGGCGAACCGAACACACTGGCCGCCGTTGCGTCTTCCGTATTGCGGTCGTACTCGGCCTGCACGCTGGCCGTCTCCGCCGACTTGATCAGCGCCTTGCCATCGAGGCCGCAGCTGCCGGCGATCTGCACCAGCGTCTCTTCGTCGCCGATATTTTTATCCTCGGCCCACAGCCCGCGCATCACCGCGAACGCCAGCTCCAGCGACACGTCCACGCCGTGCGTCAGGCGCGCGGCGATCACCATGCGGTTGGACAGCTCCGGCGAGACCGGGAAAAACTTCGGCTGCGTATTCAGCGGAATGCCGAGGAACTCCGACCAGCGCGCCAGCTCCACCAGGCGATAGGCCTGGCGCTGCGGCGCGCGCTTGGCCAGCGGCAAGCCGCCGGACACGCCGAACACCTTGCCCAGGTCCACCGGCCGCACTTCCACCTGCACGCCGTGCTGGCGCGCCATGGCGACAAAGCGCTCATGGCCCAGATACGTCCACGGCGAATGGGTGGCGAAAAAATACTGGCAGACTTTACTCATGACGTTCCGATCAGAAGGGTTTGACGACAACCAGCAGCACTATCGCCAGCACCATAAACACCGGCATTTCATTGAAGACGCGATACCACTTGTGGCTGCGGGTATTGACGCCCTTCTCGAATTTTTTCAGGATGCCGCCGCACGCGTGGTGATAGCCGATCACCAGCACCGCGAAGAACAGCTTTGCATGCAGCCAGTGCGGCAGTTCCGCGCCGTACTGCATCCACGCCAGGGTCGCTCCGAACACCACCGCAAACACCGACAACCACATCGAGAACCGATACAGCTTGCGCGCCATGACCAGCAGGCGCGCGGTCGTGGCCTTGTCGGTTTCCATCGCCAGGTTGACGAAGATGCGCGGCAGGTAGAACACGCCCGACATCCAGGCAATCACGAAGAAAATGTGCAGTGCTTTAATCCAGAGCATACGTCCCCTTATTGACGAATTTCGCCGTGACCGAACACGACGTACTTCAGCGAAGTCAAACCTTCCAGCCCCACCGGGCCGCGCGCGTGCAGCTTGTCGTTGGAGATGCCGATCTCCGCGCCCAGGCCGTATTCGAACCCGTCGGCGAAGCGCGTCGACGCGTTGATCATCACCGACGCCGAATCGACTTCGCGCAGGAAGCGCATCGCGTCCGTGTGGTCTTCGGTGATGATGGATTCCGTGTGCTTGGACGAGTAATGGTTGATGTGCTCCATCGCCTCGTCGATGCCGGCGACGATCTTCACCGACAGGATCGCGGCCAGGTATTCGGTCGACCAGTCTTCCTCGTTGGCGGCCACCAGGTGCGGGTAGCCGGCCAGGATCGCCATCGCTTCAGGATCGGCGCGCAGCTCGACCTGCTTGGTCGCATACAGCTTGGCCAGTTCCGGCAGCACCACCGGCGCGATGGCGCGCGCCACCAGCAGCGTTTCCATGGTGTTGCAGGTGCCGTAGCGGTGGCACTTGGCGTTGAAGCCGATATCCAGCGCCTTTTTCAAATCGGCCTTGGCGTCGATGTAGACGTGGCAGATGCCGTCCAGGTGCTTAATCATCGGCACCGTCGCCTCTTCCATCAGGCGCGCGATCAGGCCCTTGCCGCCGCGCGGCACGATCACGTCCACGTACTGCGGCATGGTGATCAGCGCGCCAACGGCGGCGCGGTCGGTGGTGTCCACGACCTGTACGCCATCGGCCGGAAGGCCTGCCCCCAGCAGGCCTTCCTTGACCAGCTTGGCCAGCGCGCGGTTGCAGTGGATCGCTTCCGAGCCGCCGCGCAGGATGGTGGCGTTGCCGCTCTTGATGCACAGCCCTGCCGCGTCCACCGTCACGTTGGGGCGCGATTCGTAGATGATGCCGATCACGCCCAGCGGCACGCGCATCTGGCCGACCTGGATGCCGGTCGGGCGGAATTTCAGGCCGGTGATTTCACCGATGGGATCGGGCAGCGCGACGATCTGGCGCAAGCCTTCCACCATCGTGGCGATGGCCTGGTCGGACAGCGCCAGGCGGTCCAGCATGGCCGGGGCCAGGCCGTTCGCGGCCGCCGCGTCCATGTCGAGCTGATTGGCGGCGCGCAGCTGGGCGGCGTCGCGTTCGATCGCGTCGGCGATCAGCGTCAGCGCGCGGTTGCGGGTCGCGCTGTCGGCACGGGCCATGGCGCGCGATGCCTTGCGCGCCTGCTGGCCCAGTTGTTCCATGTAGTGCTTGATATCCATCGGTAGCTTTCCTAACCGCGTGCGACTTTCAGCGCCAGTTGCAGCATCGAATCCCACGCGTCGCCGGCGTGCGCTTTGGCGCGCAAGCCCTTGATCATCTTGTCGACCTGCGCCGCGTCCTTCATCGCCGCTTCCAGTACCGGCAGCGAGATGCGGCGCAGCGCCGGCTCCATCATGCGTTCCTTCGGTCCCCAGATACGATACTCCTTGAGCAGCGCACCCAGCGGACGGCCCTGCGCCATGCCCGCCTTCAGCTTGAGCAGCGTGCGGATCTCTTCCGACACGGCCCACAGCACCAGCGGCAGCGCTTCGCCCTCGCCCTTCAAGCCTTCCAGCATGCGCACCAGACGCGCCGGGTCACCCGACAGCATCGCTTCACTGAGCTTGAACACGTCGTAACGCGCCACGTTCAGCACCGCATCGTGCACCTGCTCGTAGGTCAGCTTGCCCGGCTCGTGCAGCAAGGCCAACTTCTGTATCTCCTGATGGGCCGCAAGCAGATTGCCTTCAACGCGATCGGCGATGAAATCGATGCTCTGTCTATCCGCGCTTTGCCCTTGTGCGGCAAGGCGCTGGCCTATCCAATTGGGTAACTGCCCCCGTTCAATCTGGGCGATGTCGATATACACCGCCGCCTGTTGCAGACTGGCGACCCAGGCCGCCTTCTGCGTCTGCCAATCCAGCTTCGGCAGCGTGATCAGGGTCAGGTTGTCCGGACTCAGATCTTTCACATAATTCTGCAGCGCCGCGCCGCCATCCTTGCCGGGCTTACCGGTCGGGATGCGCAGCTCGATCAGCTTCTTGTCACCGAACAGCGACAGCGCCTGGTTGGACGCCAGCAGCTCGCCCCACTTGAAGCTGCGCTCCACGGTCAGCACGTCGCGCTCGGAATAGCCTTGCGCGCGCGCCGCCTTGCGGATCTTGTCGGCGGCTTCCAGCGCCAGCAGATGCTCGTCGCTGGTGATCACGTAAAGCTGGGACAGCGACTTCGTCAAATGGCCGTCCAGCGCTTCCAACCTTAATTGCATCGCGCGTCCTTACTGGCCGGACGCCGGCGGCGGCAGCGATATCTGCTGCGGCTTGATGGCCGCGATACGGCGCATCATCTGCTGCACCAGATCGGTCTGCATATCCTTGTACAGCAGCGCTTCTTCCTGTTCCTTCGCCAGCAACTGGGTTTCGTTGAAGTCGATGGGACGGGTCAGCAGGATCTGCGTAGGCGCCAGCAGTTCCTTGCCCTGCTTGTCCAGCACGCGGAACACGATGTTGTACGACAGCAGATACTGTCGCACGCGGCCATTGCTGTTCAGCGACAGGATGGTCTTGGTGCGGGTTTTCTCAGGATTGGACAGCACCTCGATCACGCCGTCCGCATCCTTGGCCGCGCTGACGACGGTGGTGCCGCCGTTGGCGCGGATGTTGCGCTTCAAATCGATGGCCAATGGCGACGCTTCCGGCAGTCCGATGTACATCGACGGGAACGGCAGCGTGTAGTGGCCGCCGTCGCCGCGCAGATGGAAGCCGCAGGCCGACACGGTCAGCGCCACGGCCAGCACCGCGGCGCCCAACCGGCCGCGCCGGAACAACTCGGAAGTAGTCAGCATGTTTGAATCCAGTTAAACCACGATGTTGATCAATTTTCCCGGCACGACGATGATCTTCTTCGGCGTACCTTCGATGAACTTCTGCACGCCCTCGTTGGCCAGTGCGGCAGCCTCGATGCTGGCCTTGTCGGCGGTCTTGGCCACCACCACGCTGCCGCGCAGCTTGCCGTTCACCTGGATCATCATTTCGATCTCGGACTGCTCCAGCGCCGCAGGGTCCACTTGCGGCCACTGCACGTTGAGGATGTCGCCGTGCGCCTTGGCGTAGCCCAGCTCTTCCCACAGCACGTGGGTGATGTGCGGGGCGACAGGGTTCAGCAGGCGCAGGAAGATCGCGTAGCCTTCGGCGACCGATGCGCCATCCGCATCCTTGGCCGATTCCAGCGTGTTGAGCATCTTCATGCAGGCCGATACCACGGTGTTGTACTGGATGCGCTTGATGTCGTAGTCGGCCTGCTGCAGCACCTTGTGCAGTTCGCGGCGCAAGGCCTTGCCGGCATCGGTGGTGGCGACGGCGGTCAGCGGTGCGCCGGCGGCGGCGATGGCTTCGCGCTGTGCGTAGCCGAAGGCCCACACGCGGCGCAGGAAGCGGTTGGCGCCTTCGACGCCGCTGCCCGACCATTCCAGCGTCTGTTCCGGCGGCGAGGCGAACATGGTGAACAGGCGCGCGGTGTCGGCGCCGTATTGTTCGATCTGGCCTTGTGGATCGATACCGTTCAACTTCGACTTCGACATCTTCTCGGTACCGCCAATATTCACCGGCAGGCCGTCGGCTTTCAACGTGGCGCTCAGCGGGCGCCCTTTGTCATCGAGGGTCAACTCGACATCATCCGGGTTGAACCAGTCCTTCTTACCCGGCGAGGGCTCACGGAAGTAGGTCTCGTTGAGCACCATGCCTTGGGTCAGCAGGTTGGTGAACGGCTCGTCGAACTTGACCAGGCCGAAGTCGCGCATGATCTTGGTCCAGAAGCGCGCGTACAGCAAGTGCATGACGGCGTGTTCGATGCCGCCGATGTACTGGTCCATCGGCATCCAGTAGTCATTGCGTTCGTCGACCATGGCCTTGTCCGAACCCGGCGAGGTATAGCGCATGTAGTACCACGACGAATCGACGAAGGTGTCCATCGTATCGGTCTCGCGGCGCGCAGGCTTGCCGCACTGCGGGCAGTCGCACTTGAGGAAGGCTTCGTATTTGTTCAGCGGGTTGCCGGTACCATCGGGTACGCAGTCTTCCGGCAGCACCACCGGCAGGTCTTTTTCCGGCACCGGCACCACGCCGCAATCGCCGCAGTGGATCATCGGGATAGGCGTGCCCCAGTAGCGCTGGCGCGAGATGCCCCAGTCGCGCAGGCGGAAGGTGATCTTCTTCTCGCCCAAGCCCTTGGCTTCCATGTCGGCGGCCACCGCGTCAACGGCGGCGGCGTAGGCCAGGCCGTCGTACTTGCCGGAGTTGGTGACGACGGAGACTTCCTTGTCGCCGTACCATTCCTGCCAGGCTTCGGTCGAGAACTCCTTGCCCTCGGCCTGGATGACCTGCTTGATCGGCAGATTGTATTTTTTGGCGAAGGCGAAATCGCGCTCGTCGTGCGCAGGCACGCCCATGACGGCGCCGTCGCCGTAGGTGATCAGCACGTAGTTGCCGACCCAGACTTCGACCTGCTCGCCGGTCAGCGGATGGGTGACGAACAAACCGGTCGGCATGCCCTTCTTCTCCATCGTCGCCATGTCGGCTTCGATCACGGAGCCCAGCTTGCACTCGGCGTTGAAGGCGGCCAGTGCCGGATTGGTCTGCGCGGCGTGGATGGCCAGCGGGTGCTCGGCGGCCACGGCGCAGAAGGTCACGCCCATGATGGTGTCCGGACGGGTGGTGAAGACGTACATCTTGCCGTCCTGGATCAGGGAGCCGTCGGCGCCCTTGATCTGGTGCGGGAAGGCGAAGCGCACGCCGGTCGATTTGCCGATCCAGTTGGTCTGCATGGTGCGCACGCGCTCAGGCCAGCCTGGCAGCTTGTCGTCGACGTAGGCCAGCAGCTCATCGGCGTAGTCGGTGATGCGGGCGTAGTACATCGGGATTTCGCGCTTTTCGATCAGCGCGCCGGAACGCCAGCCGCGGCCGTCGACCACCTGCTCGTTGGCCAGCACGGTCTGGTCGATCGGATCCCAGTTCACGGTGCCGGTCTTTTTGTAGATGATGCCTTTTTCCAGCATCTTCAGGAACATCCACTGGTTCCACTTGTAGTATTCCGGCTTGCACGCGGTCATTTCGCGCGACCAGTCGATGGCCAGGCCCATGGACTCCATCTGTTCGCGCATGTGGGCGATGTTGGAGTAGGTCCATTGCGCGGGCGGCACGTTGTTGGCCATCGCCGCGTTTTCCGCCGGCATGCCGAATGCGTCCCAGCCCATCGGCATGAGGACGTTGTAGCCGTTCATGCGCAGGTAGCGGTACATCACATCATTGATCGTATAGTTGCGGACGTGGCCCATGTGCAGCTTGCCCGATGGGTAAGGCAGCATCGAGCAGGCGTAATACTTCCCTTTCGGGAAACGCGGGTCGTGCTCGACGGCTTTGTAGGCGTCGATGGCTTTCCAGTGGGATTGAGCGGCTTTTTCTACGTCAGCGGGACTATATTTATCTTGCATGATGGTGTGCGGCCAATAAGTGTATATGAACCGGACATTATACCCCAGGGGGTCAAGTCTGACATTCGGACACGGCCTCTGCTGCACTGCGGAAGAGGCCGTGTCCGAATGTCAGACTTGACCCCACGGGCTGACCCCACGGGGTATACTGGGCGGATGTATTATCGCGAATATCCTCCCCACCCGGCGCTGGCTGCGCATGTCGAGTGCATGTGGGCCGCCTGCGCGCCCGGCGGCGCCCATACGCACCGGGTGTTGCCGGATAACTGCGTCGATATTCTCTGGCAGGACGGCGGCCGGCCCGGCTTCGCGGTCGGCATGATGAGCAGCGCCATCCTGGTCGCCAGCGACGGGCCGCTGCGCACGGTGGCGGTGCGCTTCAAGCCCGGTGCGGCCGGCGCCTTCCTGGCCGCGCCGCTGCATGCGCTGACCGACCAGCGGGCCGATATCGATCAACTATGGGGCCGCAGCGATGCCGAGCGGCTGGCCGATGCGCTGTGGACCTGCGAGCTGTCCGACCGCGAACGGATCGCCGTCATCGAGCATCAGTTGCTGCAACGGCTGCACGCGGCGGGCAAGCCGGGCGATGCGGGCGATTTGCTGATCCGCCGCGCCCTGGCCGCGCTGGACGCCAGCGGCGGCGCGCTGCGCATCGAAGACCTGGCGGCCCAGCTGGGCGTGTCGCGCCAGCATATGGCGGCGCTGTTCCGCGCGCGGGTCGGGCTGTCGCCCAAGCTGTATGCGCGCATCTGCCGCTTCCGCCGCGCCGCCGCCGCGCTCAAGGCCTCACCCGCCCCGGACTGGGCGCAACTGGCGCTGGCCTGCGGCTATTTCGACCAGTCGCACCTGATCCACGAGTTCCAGGAATTCGCCGGCAGCGCGCCGGAGCGCTTCCTGCTGGCGGCCTAGCTTCCATTTTTACAATCGCAAACGCCGCCCTTGTGCCAAGATGATGTTTTCAATCTTTCAGTGGAGACAAGCATGATCAAGGGATTACGCACCGTGGCCTATCCGGTCGCCGACCTGGCCGGCGCCAAGGCCTGGTACAGCAAGGTATTCGACACCGCCCCCTACTTCGACCAGCCGTTCTACGTCGGCTTCAACATCGGCGGCTTCGAGCTGGGCCTGATCCCGGACGGCAAGCCGGGCCAGACCGGCAGCATGGTCTACTGGGGCGTGGACGATATCGCCGCCGAAGTGGAACGCATCGTCGCCCTGGGCGCCACCGTGCACGGCGCCATCCAGGACGTGGGCGAGAACATCAAGACGGTCGAACTGGCCGACCCGTTCGGCAATCTGCTTTGCCTGATCGACAACCCGCACTTCGACTTGCAGGCGGTGCGCTAGCGATTGTGGCAGAATACGCGGCTTAAAAAATGAAAGAGGTCGTCCCATGTCCCGCCGTAACGCCAACCTGATCAAGTCGCCCGAGCAAATCGTCCTGGCGCGCGTCGCCGCCCAGCTGGCGGCCGATGTACTGACGATGATCGCGCCGCACGTCAAGGCGGGCGTCAGCACGGCCCACCTCGACCAGCTGTGCAACGACTACATCGTCAACGTGCAGCAGGCGATACCGGCCAACGTCGGCTACGGCGGCTTCCCGGCCACCGTGTGCAGCTCGGTCAACCACGTGGTCTGCCACGGCATTCCGGCGGCCGACCACATCCTCAAGGATGGCGACATCATCAACATCGACGTCGCCGTCATCAAGGATGGCTGGCATGGCGACACCAGCCGCATGTACTACGTCGGCGAACCGTCGAAGGCCACGCGCAAGCTGGTCGAGACCACGTATTCGGCGATGTGGGCCGGCATCCGCGCCGTCAAGCCGCGCGCCACGCTGGGCGATGTCGGCTTCGCGATCCAGACCATCGCCGAGAAGGCCGGCTACAGCGTGGTGCTCGACTACTGCGGCCACGGCATCGGCATGGTCTACCACGAAGAGCCGCAGGTGACGCACTACGGCCGTCCGGGCCAGGGCGTGGTGCTCAAGCCGGGCATGCTGTTCACGATCGAGCCGATGATTAACGCCGGCAAGGCGGCGACCAAGGAATTGAGCGACGGCTGGACCGTCGAGACGCGCGACAAATCGCTGTCGGCGCAATGGGAGCACATGGTGCTGGTGACCGAGACCGGCTTCGAGGTGCTGACGCTGGCCCCGGGCGAGACCGGCGCCAAGGCGCAGATCCCGAACGCGGCGCCGGCCGGTACTGCCGCGCCTAGCGCAGCGTAAGTTTCAGGGCCGGCTTCTCGCCGTAGTCTTCGTAGCGTTCGTTGATGCCGGCCACGCAGTACGTCACTTCTTCCAGGATATCCGGGACTGCGGCCTTCATGGCCGCCGCGTCCTTGATGATGATTTCCAATACCTCGTTCGGCTTCAAACGGAACTTGCTCATGCCGTCTTCGTCGCGCAGATAGCTCAGGCAATCGACCCAGGCGTCCATGGTGTTGCCGTAGCCGTCGGGGAAACCCAGCGCGGCCTTGCAGGCGGCGTGGAAGCTGTCGAAGCCGGTGATGTCCGCGCCATTCAATTCTGCGGTTGCCATTATTTTTTCTCTTTCTTGGGATCGGTGACGAAGCCCAATTTCGTTAATCCATTCGACTGCGCGGCCGCCATCACCTGCGCCACCACTTCGTAGCGGGTGTCCTTGTCGGCGCGCAGTTGCAGTTCCGGCTGCGGCTCCAGCTTGGCCGCTTCGACCAGGCGCGCTTCCAGCACGCTCTGCTCGACCGGGTCGTTATTCCAGAATATTTTGCCGGCGCCGTCGATGGCCAGCGTCACCGTGGCCGGCTGCTGCGGGTTCGCCTGCGCCTGCGCCTTCGGCAAGTCCAGCTTGACCGAATTGGTGAACATCGGCGCACTGAGGATGAAGATCACCAGCAGCACCAGCATCACGTCCACCATCGGCGTGACGTTGATGTCGGCCATCGGCCCCGGATTGCGGTGGTGGTTGAATGCGCCAAAGCTCATGCCTGCTCCTTACTTGGCCGCACGCTCGCCCGTGGTCAGGTAGGCGTGCAGGTCGTGCGCGAAGGCGTCCAGCTCGGCCAGGGTCAGCCGGTTGACGCGGTTGAATCCGTTATACGCCAGTACGGCGGGAATCGCCACCGTCAGGCCGATGGCGGTCATGATCAGCGCCTCGCCCACCGGGCCGGCCACTTTGTCGATCTGCACCGTGCCGTTGGCCGACACATTGGCCAGCGCATGGTAGATGCCCCACACGGTGCCCAGCAGGCCGACGAACGGCGCGGTGGCGCCGATCGAGGCCAGCAGGGTCAAACCGCCTTCGAGGCGGTTGGTCGACGCCTGGATCGCCACGCGCAGCACGCGCGTCACCTGGGCCGCGTGGCCCATGGCGCCGCCCAGCGATGGACGGCCGGCGGTTTGCAATTGCGCGGCGCCCTGCTGCGCCAGCGGCAGGAACACTTGCTCGGGGTCGGCCAGCGTCAGCGCGGCGACGCCGTCCTGCATCGACGGCGCCTCCCAGAACGCCTGCACCGCCGGCGCGCTGCGGCGGATGCGCCACGCGGCATACGCCTTGGACAGGATGAAGAACCAGCTCACCAGCGACATCGCCAGCAGCACCAGCGCCACCAGGTGGCTGATGGTGTCGCCCTGCTCCCAGTAGCTCGCGAGGGTGAAGTGGTTGGGCGTCATCAGTTCAGCGCCAGCACGTCGTTCATGTCGTACAGGCCGGTCGCCTTGTCGGCCAGGAAGCGGCAGGCGCGCAGCGAGCCGTGGGCGTAGGTCACGCGGCTGCTGGACTTGTGGCTGATCTCGATGCGCTCGCCGGTGCCGGCGAACAGCACGGTGTGGTCGCCGACGATGTCGCCGCCACGGATGGTGGCGAAGCCGATCGACGACGGGTCGCGCTCGCCGGTCACGCCTTCGCGGGCGTAGACGGCGCAATCCTTCAGATCGCGGCCCAGCGCGTCGGCCAGCACTTCGCCCATCTTCAGCGCGGTGCCGGACGGCGCGTCGACCTTGTGGCGGTGGTGGGCTTCGATCACTTCGATGTCGTAGCCGGTCGACAGCGCCTTGGCCGCCTGCTGCAGCAGCTTGAGCGTGACGTTGACGCCGACGCTGAAGTTGGGCGAGAACACGATGGCGGTTTTCTTGGCCGCCTCGGCGATGGCGGCCTTGCCCGCTTCATCGAAGCCGGTGGTGCCGATGATCATCTTGATGCCGTGCTCGGCGCAATAGGCCAGATGCTCCAGCGTGCCTTCGGGACGGGTGAAGTCGATCAGGAACTGGGCGCCGGCCAGGCCCTTGGCCAGTTCCGCTTCGACCAGCACGCCGGCCGGCTTGCCGAGGAAGGCGGCGGCGTCGCTGCCGATGTTGGCCGAGCCAGCGCGGTCCAGCGCGCCGGACAGGCGCGCGTCCGGCGCGTCCTGCACCGCTTCGATCAGGATGCGGCCCATGCGGCCGCCGGCGCCGGCGATGGCGATGTTCAGGTCTGTCATGCTTCTGTCCTCGTACTTATTTCTTGTCGTTGGTCACCGTGATGCCCACCGGCGAGGCGGCGGCGTTGTCGCTGCCGGCCGGGATAGTCGCGGTATTGCCCACCGGGCGCGCGTCCGGCGTGTTCAGGTCTTTCTTGACCTTGGGCGCCGGGCCGGCGATGCGGGCGATGTAGTCTTTTTCGGTCGGCAGGTTGCCGCCTTCCCAGCGCGCCACCTTGCCGTCCTTGTCGAAGAACACGATCACGCGGCTGGTGGTGATTTCGCCGTTGCCCTTGGCCATGCGGAACGCGTAGTCCCAGCGGTCGGCGTGGAAGGGGTCGGCCAGCAGCGCGGTGCCGAAGATGAAGCGCACCTGCTCGCGCGTCATGCCGAGCTTGAGCTGCGACAGCATTTCCTCGGAGACGAAGTTACCCTGCTGGATGTCCGGACGATACGGCGAGAAGAACCACATGAACTTCTGGAACTTGGTGATGGTGGTGGTTTGCGCGCCTTTGCTGGCGTCCAGCGTGGTGCCGGTTTCTTTCACTTCGGTCGATTTCTCGCCCAGCGTGGTGTTGGATGCACAGCCGCCCGCGGCCAGCGCGACGCAAACAGCGCCGGCGAGCAAGGGCGCGCGGCGGGTGAAACGGTGCAACAAAGACTGCGATAAAGCCTGGGTGACGCGCATGGTTGTCCTCAATCTGATCGAGCGGAAGTGCCGAAAAACGCTATATCATAAAGCACAAGGTGCGACATGGGGCTGCGCGGGCACTCGGAGAGAGAGCATTATCCAGCAAATCGGCAACTATGTCCTTGTTTTATAAAGATTAATTGTAAAACATTGCAAATGTAAATTTCACGCTGGGCGGCGCCGGCCGGGAAGGAAAGCTGCGGCGGCAGCCGGAGTGCGTTAAACTGTGGGCTAGCTATCGCCAACCACTACTAAGAGTCTCCACCATGGGCAACAATCCGACCGACCTGAAGGCCAGCGGCCTCAAAGCCACGCTGCCACGCCTCAAAATCCTGGACATCTTCCAGAACAGCGAGGTGCGCCACCTGACCGCCGAGGATGTCTACAAGATCCTGCTGGCCGACAATATGGATGTGGGCCTGGCCACCGTGTACCGGGTGCTGACCCAGTTCGAGCAGGCCGGCCTGCTGAACCGCAACCACTTCGAAACGGGCAAGGCCATTTTCGAGCTGAACGAGGGCTCGCACCACGACCACCTGGTGTGCCTCGATTGCGGCCGGGTTGAAGAATTCTTCGACGAGGAAATCGAAAGCCGCCAGCAACTGGTGGCCAAGGAGCGCGGCTTCAAGATCGCCGAGCATGCGCTGGCGATCTACGGCAACTGCACCAAGACCGCCTGCCCGCACCGCCCGTAATTAATTGTGGCTCAAGGCATTAGATAACAGCTTGGCCGTGATGTCGACGATCGGTATCACCCGCTCGTAAGCCATGCGCGTCGGCCCGATCACGCCCAGCGTGCCGACGATCTTGCCGTTGGCCGTGTACGGCGCCGTCACCACGCTCATCTCGTCCATCGGCACCAGGCTCGATTCGCCGCCGATGTAGATCTGCACGCCGCTGGCCTTGCTCGATACGTCGAGCAGCTGCATCAATCCCGTCTTCTGCTCGAACATGTCGAACATCTGCCGCAGCGACGTCATGTTCGACGACAGGTCGCTGACCGACAGCAGGTTGCGCTCGCCGGCGATGACCATGTCGTCCGAATTGTCCGCCATTGCCTCGCTGCCGGCCTCCACCGCCGCCTGCATCAGCCGGCCCATGTCGTCGCGCAGCTGGCGCACTTCGTTCTGCAAGCGCGTGTGCACTTCGTCGAAGGCCAGGCCGCCGTAGTTCTGGTTGATGTAGTTGGCCGACTGCACCAGCTGCGCCGGGCTGTAGTCGGCGTCGGTCAGCAGCAGGCGGTTCTGCACGTCGCCGGTCGGGCCGACGATCACCAGCAGGATGCGCTTCTCGCCCAGCCGCAAAAACTCGATCTGCTGGAACACCGATTCGCGCCGCGGGCTCAGCACCACGCCGGCGAACTGCGACAGCGACGACAGCATCTGCGCCGCGTTGGCAATCATTTTCTGCGGTTGCGGCGCCTGCAGCCGCATGCGCCCTTCGACCGACTGTTCGTCCAGGTGCTGCACGGTCAGCAGCGTGTCGACGAAGATGCGGTAGCCGCGCGGCGTCGGCACCCGGCCGGCCGAGGTGTGGGGGCTGGCGACGTAGCCCAGTTCCTCCAGGTCGGCCATGATGTTGCGGATGGTCGCCGGCGACAGGTCCAGGCCGGATATCTTGGACAGGGCGCGCGAGCCCACCGGCTGGCCGTCCGCGATGTAGCGTTCGACTAGGGCCTTGAGCAAGGTTTGTGCGCGAGTATCGAGTTGCATGGTCATTTACTGATGGTAGTTCCGCTTATTATGCACGCTCTGCGGGCGCCGGGGGCCGCCGCGTGGCGTCAATGCTGCATTTGCCCGCGCACCCAGACCAGAAGTTCATCAAATCCGGCACAGATGGCGTCCGGCGCGATGCCCGCCTCCAGGTGCGCGGCGCTGCCGCCCCGGTTCATCCACACCGCCCGCAGGCCGGCATTCTGCGCGCCCTGCACGTCCAGCCGCAGGTCGTCGCCGACGTAGACGGCGTCCGCCGGCGCCACGCCCATCGCCGCGCAGGCGGCCAGGAAGATGGCCGGGTCGGGCTTGGCGCGGCCGAAGCGCGCCGAGGCCAGCACGGTGTCGAAATGGTGGTGCAGGCCGATGACTTCAAGGTCGGCGTTGCCGTTGGTGATCACGCCCAGCCGCAGCATGCCCTGCAGCGCGGCCAGCCCGGCCGCCACGTCGTCGAACGGCGTGACGGCGTTGCGCCGCTCGTGGAAGTGGCGCATGGCGCCGTCGATGTGGGCGGCGTCGGCGCCGGTCTCGGCGAACACCTGTTCCAGCGCCACGCGGCGCAGCTGGTACAGGTCGACCACCAGTTCCGGCCGCTGTTCCAGCAGCGCCATGCGGCGGGCCCGCAGCTCGGCCACGCTGTAGCGCTGGGCCACCTCGGGCGCGTGCGCGGCCAGCCAGGCGTGCCAGCTGGTTTCCGCCGCCGCGATCACCGGGCCGATAGGCCACAGGGTGTCGTCGAGGTCGAACAGCAGGGCTAGCGGGCGGCGTGGGGTCATGGCGGGCAATTTGAAATGGGGAATCCGCGTATTGTCGCACCGATCGCCGCCGGACGAGGGCATGGTAAATTACCGGATTGCCCTGCTGGAGATCCCGTGCCCCTGTCCCTGTCCTTGCGCCTGCCGCTTGCCTCCCTGATTGCCGCCCTGCTGGCCGGCTGCGCCACCGTCGGCCAGCCGCCGGCCTTTTCCTCGTACGTGGTGCTGGGCGAGCGCGGCGCCGCCGTGGCGCGCGTGCTGATAGACGCCCCCGCCTGCCCCGACATCGTCATCGACCAGCGCCCGCAGCCGATGGCGCTGCGCGCGCCGGCCGCCACCATGCCGCTGCGGCCGACGCCGTCGGCCCCGGCCGACTCCAAGCCGGCCGCCTTCCCGCTGCTGACCTGCGAGGCGCCATTGCCGGCCGCCGGCAGCTACGCCGGCGCCAGCGTGCTGGGCCGGGCGCTGCCGATGCCGGCCGCCGCGCCGCAGCGCATCGTCGTCATCGGCGATACCGGCTGCCGCCTGCAAAAGAGCAGCAACAGCTACCAGGCCTGCAAGCACGAGGCCGAGTATCCGTTCGCCGCCATCGCGGCCGCCGCCGCCGCGTGGCGGCCCGAACTGGTGATCCACGTCGGCGACTATCACTACCGCGAAAACGCCTGCCCCGAGGGCAACGCCGGTTGCGCCGGCAGCCCGTGGGGCTATGGCTGGGACGCCTGGAACGCCGACTTCTTCGCGCCCGGCGCGGCGCTGCTGCAGGCGGCGCCGTGGATCATGGCGCGCGGCAACCATGAAAACTGCGCGCGCGGCGGCCAGGGCTACTGGCGCCTGCTCGATCCGCGTCCGCTGCTGCCCGGCCGCGACTGCAACGCCGCCGGCGACGACGCCAGCGGCAACTACAGCGCGCCCTACGCCGTGCCCATCGGCCAGGACACCCAGCTGCTGGTGATGGACACCGCCAACACCACCTGGAAGGGCTTGAAACCGGGCGAGCTCGGCTACGACAAGTACCGCGAGCTGTACCGCCAGCTCGATGCGCTGGCGGGCCAGGCGCCGCGCAACATCGGCATCGACCACCATCCGCTGCTGGGCATGGGCGCCGACCGCAAGGCCGACGGCGCCATCGTGCTGCTGCCGGGCGACGCCGGCTTGCAGCAGGCCTTCGGCTCGCTCAACCCGCAGCTGCTGCCGGCCGGCATACAGGCGATGCTGTCCGGCCATGTGCACCTGTGGGAGCAGGTCAGCTTCGCCAGCGGCCACCCCAGCCAGTTCATCGCCGGCTTTTCCGGCACCGCCGAGGACATCGTGCCCTTGCCCGAGCGCCTGCCGGACGGCGCGACGCCGGCCCCGGGCGCGGTGGTCGAGCAGTTCAGCTCCTGGGTCGACGGCTTCGGCTTCATGACCATGGAGCGCCAGGGCGCCGACCGCTGGCTGGTGCAGGTGCACGATCTGCAGGGCCGGGTGCGCAATACCTGCCAGCTCGACGGCAAGCGTTCGCGCTGCGCGGTGGCCCAGGTCAAATAAGCGGCGGCGCCGGCCCGCGGACGCTGCAAGTGTCACAAGCTGTTACATCGCTTAGCGGGCCCGGTGTTACCAAATGCACTAAAATACGGCCCATTCCGTGTAATATGCTGCACCCGAGTGTTGCCGGCCCCTATTCGTTTTGGAGAGAGATTTTTATGAAAAGTTCGTATCTGCGTCCGGGCCTCGCCCTGCTGTGCGCCGCCCTGCTGAACGCCTGCGGTGGCGGAAACAATGGCAACCTGCTGCTGTCGGGATATATCACCGGCCTGACCAAGCCGGACCTGGTGTTGATCAACAACAAGACCGGCGAAAAACTGCCGGTGCCCGCCAACAGCACCTCCTTCAGCTTCACCAAGCTGATCGCGGTCGATGAGCAATACGACGTGCAGATCTCCACCCCGCCGACCGGCGCCAAGTGCGAAGCCGTCAACAACAGCAACGTCGGCAAGGCCAACGCCTACACCGCCTATCCGATCACCTTCAAGTGCACCACCAATCCCTATACGCTGGGCGGCGCGGTAAGCGGCCTGCGCTTCCCCGGCCTGGTGTTGGCCAACGGTGCCGATCTGGTCAGCGTGCAGCCGCCGCCGGCCAACGTCAGCGCCGCAGTCAACTTCGAATTCCAGAAGGTCGGCGATGGCTCGCCGTACGGCGTGACCGTGCTGTCGCAGCCCAAGGATACGACGCCGGGCAGCACGCTGACCCAGGTCTGCACCGTCGCCAACGGCGTCGGCAACATGCCGGCCGGCGACTTCCGCGGCGTGACCGTCACCTGCCAATAATTCCCGGGTCGGCCATCGCGCGATGGCTGGCCGCCCCCGCCTCTTTTTGGAGTAATAGATGAAATTTTCGACTTTGAGCGCCGTTGCGGCGCTGATGCTGACCGCCGCGCTGTCCGCCTGCGGCGGCAAGGCCCAATTCGCCGTGCAGGGCACGATTTCCGGCCTGGGCAATCCCGGCCTGGTGCTGGCCAACGGCAGCGATACGCTGCCCGTGCAACCTGGCGCCTTGACGTTCACGATGCCGCGACAGATTCCTTACGGCACCGAGTACAACATCACCGTCCAGCACGACCCCGACCACCAGACGTGCCAGGTGGTTTCGGGCGGCACCGGTTCGGCCGGCCATACGGTGGCGATCGCCGCACAGGTGCTGTGCCAGCAGAACGCTTACACCGTCAGCGGCCAGTTCGTCGGCCTGTTCCCCAACAATAACGCCACCGCCACCACCGCCGCCACGCCGCGCGTGGTGGTGCTGACCAACGGCTCCACCGGCGGCCAGGTGTCGGTATCGAGCGCCGACGCCCTCGACCTCGCTCAGGGCAAGGGCAATTTCCAGTTTGCCACCAAAGTACCGCACGGCATCGCCTACGGCGTCACCATCCTGTCGCAGCCGGCCGATCTGAATTGCACGCTGACCGGCGGCACCGGCGTGATCAACGACGCCGACGCCAGCAATCTGTTGCTGAGCTGCAAACCGAAGTAATCAGGAGCAAGGCGCCGCGCCCTGTGCGCGGCGCGGCGGAAGCGGGGAGAGTTATGCGATATCGTGATGTTCGATATTCGAAAAATAAACTTGCGTTATATGCCGCGACGCAGCATACTTGACTCGTCTCCTCCACTTCTTGCAAAGGAATTGGATTTAGCCCGCTTTCACCAGCGGGCTTTTTTTTGCCTACTGCGGCTTGAGCAAGTTGGCCAGCGCGACGTACTCGGCCAGGCCCACCGCTTCCGGACGGTCGGTCGGCTTGATGCCGGCGGCGATGATCTGCTCTTCGGTGAACATGCCGGCCAGGCAGTTGCGGATCACCTTGCGGCGCTGCGAGAAGGCCTTCAACACCACCGCCTCCAGCGTGGCGCCGTCGCACGGCAGCGGCTTGGCGACCGGGATCATGCGCACGATGGCCGACTCCACCTTCGGCGGCGGGTCGAACGCTTCCGGCGGCACCACGAACAGCAGTTGCATGTCATAGCGCCACTGCAGCATCACCGACAGGCGGCCGTAGGTCTTGCTGCCCGGCTCGGCCACCATGCGCTCCACCACTTCCTTTTGCAGCATGAAATGCTGGTCCTGCACCTGCGGCGCGAAGTCCGCCAGGTGGAACAGCAGCGGGCTGGAGATGTTGTACGGCAGGTTGCCGACGATGCGCAGCTTCTGCCCGGCCGGCACCGGGATGCTGCCGAAGTCGAACTTCAGGGCGTCGCCGGCGTGGATGGTCAGCTTGGCCGGGTTGTAGGTCTTTTCCAGGCGCGCCACCAGGTCGCGGTCCAGCTCGACCACGTGCATCATCTTCAGCGTGCGCATCAGCTGCTCGGTCATGGCGCCCAGGCCGGGGCCGATTTCAACCATGGCGTCGTCCGGCGCCGGGGCGATGGCCTCGGTGATGCTGGAGAGGACGTATTTATCGTGTAAAAAGTTTTGGCCGAAGCGTTTGCGGGCGACGTGTTTCATCATTATTTTTCTGGTGAGGGTGAGGTGGAGGCGGCCACGGCGTCGGCCATGGCCACGGCGGTGGCGATCGCGGCGTCCATGCTGCCGCAGTCGGCCAGGCCCAGGCCTTGCGCCGCCAGGTCCAGCGCGGTGCCGTGGTCGACCGAGGTGCGTATCAGCGGCAGGCCCAGCGTGATGTTGACGCCCTGGCCGAAGGTGGCGTACTTCAGCACCGGCAAGCCCTGGTCGTGGTACATGGCCAGCACGCAGTCGGCGTCCTGCAGATACTTGGGCTGGAACAGGGTGTCGGCCGGATACGGGCCGCGCGCATCGACGCCGCGCGCCTGCGCCGCCGCGATGGCCGGCGCGATGACGTCGATGTCCTCGCGCCCCAGGTAGCCGCCCTCGCCCGCGTGCGGGTTCAGGCCGCACAGCAGGATGCGCGGGGCGGCGATGCCGAACTTGGTTTTCAGGTCGTGGGCGATGATGTCGAGCGTGCGCCCCAGGCCTTCCCGGCTGAGCGCGGCGGCGACATCCTTGAGCGCCAGGTGGGTGGTGGCCAGCGCCACCCGCAGCGGCGGCGGCGCCGGCTGGCCGGCCGGCGCCAGCGGCTGGCCGGCCAGCAGCATCACCACTTGCGCGGTGCCGGTGCGGTCGGCGAAGTATTCGGTGTGGCCGGAGAATGGCACGCCGGCGTCGTTGATGGTGCTCTTTTGCAGCGGCGCCGTCACCACCGCCTCGAACCAGCCGGCCTGCACGCCCTCGATGGCGGCGTCCAGCGTGGCCAGCACGCTGCGGCCGTTTTCCTTGTCCAGCTTGCCCGGCACGACGTGGGCCGCCAGCGGGATGTCGATCACGCACAGGCGCTCCGGCCCGAAGTGCGGCAGGCCGCCGTTGCGCAGCGCCTGCAGCGACAGCGCCGACACCTTGATCTCCGGATCGATGTAGCTGGCCGTCATGGCCAGGAAGGCGGCATCGCCCAGCAGCACGCAATTGACTTCGTGGCGGCGGGCCCAGGCGGCGCGCAGCGAAATTTCAGGGCCGATGCCGGCCGGCTCGCCGACGGTGACGGCGATGGCCGGGCGGCCGGCGCGGTGGACGGGACGCAGCGCGCTGCGCCCGGTGTGTAAAGTGGCGCTCACGCGTGGTCCCCTTGATGGTTACTTGGCGGCGGCGCCGTCTTCGGTGCGGAACTCGACGTAGGCGCGGTCGCGCACTTCGCGCTGCCAGCTTTCCGCCGCTTCCTCGACCTTGCGCTCGCGGATGGCCTGGCGCGCATTGGTGCGCTCGCGCTCTTTCGAGACGTCGTCGCTCTTGCGCTCCAGCACTTCGATCAGGTGCAGGCCGAAGCTGGTTTCCACCGGCTGGCTCACTTCGCCGATCTTCAGGTTGTTCATCGCCGCCTCGAATTCCGGCGTGACGTCGCCCGGCGCCAGCCAGCCGAGGTCGCCGCCCTTGGCGGCCGAACCGTCGTTGGACACCAGGCGCGCCAGGTCCTCGAACTTGGCGGCGTTGTTGTCCAGGCGCTCCTTCAGCTCGGCCAGCTTGCGCTTGGCGTCGGCCGCGCTCATGGTCGGCGTCACCTTGATCAGGATGTGGCGGGCGTGGGTCTGCTGCACGGCGGCCACGGCTTGCGCCTCGGCCATGCTGCGGCGGTCGACCGCCTTCAGGATGTGGAACGCGCCCACGCTCTTGATGATCGGCGTCACCTGGCCCGGCTTGAGCTTGGTCAGCGCTTCGGCGAACACCGGCGGCAGGCGCTCGGGCTGGCGCCAGCCGACCACGCCGCCCTGCAGGGCGTCGCTGGCGTCCGAATAGGTGGCGGCCATCTTGGCGAAGTCGGCGCCGGTGCGCAGCTGGCGCATCACTTCCTCGGCGCGCGCGCGGCGCTGGGCGATCACTTCGGCGGTGGCGTTGTCGGGGATGCGCACCATGATCTGCGAGATGTTGATCTCGAACTGCTCGGCGGCGGCGGCCTTCTCGGCGGCCAGGAAGCTGTCGACCTCGGCTTCGGAGATCTGGATCTTGGCGTCGACCTCATGCTCGCGCAGGCGCTGCATGATGATCTCTTCGCGGATGTCTTCGCGGAAGGCGGCGTATGGCGTGCCATCCTTTTCCATCTGGTTGCGCAAGTCCTGCACCGACAGCTTCTGCGCTTCGGCGATGCGGCCGATGGCGCGGTCAAGCTGCTGGTCGTCGACCCGCACGCCCATTTCCTTGGCCATCTGCAGCTGGGCGCGGTCGACGATCATGCGCTCCAGCAGCTGGCGGCGCAGGTCGGCCGGGTCCGGCATCTGCACGTTCTGCGCCTTCATGCGGGCGGTCACGCTCTTGATGCGGTTGCTCAGCTCGCGCTGGGTGATGACGTCGTCATTGACCACCACCACGATGGAATCGATCGCCACATTGCCCGATTCGCCGGGCGGCAGGAAGCCCTTGCCGTCGGACTTGGCGGCCGCCTTGGCGCTGGCGGTGGTGGCCGGCGTGGTGTTGAGCGCCGTGCCGGCGGCCGGCGCGGGCGCGGCGGCGGCGGCTGCGGCGGCCGGGGCCGGAGCAGGCTTCTTCGAAAACAGGCTGCAGCCGCCGAGGGCGGTGGTGCACAGCAGGACGGCCAGAATTTTCATTTCGAACTTCATCTTAAGAACGCTCATGAGTCAGGTGTAAAAAATCAAAAAGCGCCCGCTGCCCTGGTACGGCGGCGGCGAACGCCGGTGTGGCTTGCCTTAGCGGCCGTAGCCCTCGTTCAAACGCTGATAACCGGGGATGCTGTTCTTCATCGCCTCCAGCGGGCTGCCCACGCCCAGGTGCGACAGGCCGTTCAACTCCAGCTGGAAGAAGATCGGCGTCGACGCCTTGGTCGAGGTGGTCACGAAACGCTGCGCGCCCATGCGGAACACCCAGCAGTCGCCGTTGTATTCCAGCCCGACCAGGCTCTCCAGGATCTTCTTGTCCTGCATCGAGTAGCTGACCCGGCCGACGCCGTACCAGCGCTGGAAGATCGGCCACTGGCTCGACACTTCCAGGTTCTTGAAGCTGCTGCGCAGGTAGCGGTAGCCCAGGTTGAGCACCTTCTTCTGGCCCGGCATCCATTGCGCGGTATAGCTTTCCGACACCACGCGGCGCTGGCTGGGGCTGTACTGCACGGCGCTGTCGAAGCCCCAGGTGTCGGAGATGCGGCCGGTCGCGGCCAGCAGCATGTCCGAGCGCGAGTCGACCACCGGCGTGGCCGAGTTCAGCTGCACGCGCTGGTCGCGGAAATAAAAGCGCTGGCCGAACGCCAGGCGCAGCGTCTCGGCGCCGGCCGCGTCCAGGAAGCGCGACACCAGCGCCGCCGTCAGCTGGTTGGCGTCGCCGATGCGGTCCGAGCCGACGAAGCGGTTTTCGCTGAAGATCTGGCTGAAGTTGAAGGTGGCGGCGTCGGTGTCGAAGGTCGGGAACTGGCTCTGGTCGCGGTACGGCGTGTTGACGTAGAACAGGCGCGGTTCCAGCGTCTGCGTGATGTCCTTGCCGCCGAACCGGGCGTCGCGCTCGAACACCAGGCCCGAGTCCAGCGAGAAGGTCGGCACCATGCGCGACAGATTGTCGGCCTTTTGCGTGCCGTAGCTGTCGAGCTGGTAGCTGGCCAGGTTGACCATCACCTTGGGCGTGATGAAATAGCTGGAGCCGACGATGGGGTAGCTCAGCTGCGGGATCGCCACCAGGCGCGTGCCGTTGATCAGGGTCGGGTGGTAGAAGCGGGTCAGCTCGCTGTCGACGGCCCAGTCGAAGCCGCCGGCCACGTCGTACTGGGCGGCGTGGAAGTTGATCGCCGGCAGGCGGTCGTAGGGGCGCGACACGAACAGCGACTTGTCGACCAGCGATTCCGGATCTTGCAGCACCTGGTACTTTTGCACGCGCGCGGTCAGCGTCCAGAAGTCGCCGTGGTAGTCGGTGCGCAGCTCGCGCAGCAGCTGGCGCTCGGTCGAGCTCGACACGGTCTTGGAGAAATCATTCGGATAGTTGTCGTCCGAGGCGGCGCGGATGCTCCAGCCGTACGACCAATCCCTGGACAAGTCCTGCACGTGGCTGGACTTGATGGTCCAGCGGTCGGTCGAGCCGCCCGGCGTGGTCGGCACGTACTGCTTGTCGTGCGGCAGGTACTCGACATAGGTTTCGCCCTGGTACAGCAGGCCGTTGTCGGTCTGGCCCAGGTAGCGGCCGTTGGCGCCCAGCTGGAAGCCGCGCCGCGGGATGATCTTGGGGTAGACCGTCAAGTCGCGGTTGGGCGCGATGTTGAAGTAGTACGGCACGGTCAGCTCGGCCGCGCCCTTGGAGCCGAAGCCCGGCATCGGCGACAGCCAGCCGGAGCGGCGCGCGCCCGACAGCGAGAACGACAGCGCCGGCGTGCCGAGGATGGGCACGTCCTTGAAATAAATGATGGTCTTGCCGGCGGTGCCGACGTCGCGGCCGGAATCGAGGTTCAGCGTGTTCGAGCGCAGATACCAGTCCGGCGTCGGCCCCTGGCAGGTGCTGTAGGTGCCGTTGACCACGACCGCCTCGTCTTCGTTGATGAAGTTGATGCGCTCGGCCTTGCCCTGGGCATGGTTGGCCTCCAGCCGGTAGGTCGGGTTGAGCATATAGCCCTGGCCCGTGTCCATGTTCAGCTTGAGTTCGTCGCCGGTGAAATAGTCGCCGAAGCGCCAGATCTTGACGTTGCCCTTGGCCTCGACCTCGTCCTCGACCTGGCGGAAGCAGGCGGTATCGGCCTTGACGCGGGTCTTGTCCTTGAGCAGCTCGGCATCCCGCTCCAGCGTGATTTCACGCTCGGGACGGCCGCTGATGTCCTCGGCCTGGATGGTGGTGACGGCGTTCTTGTCCTCCACCCGTGGCGCGCGCGCCTTCGGCGGCAAGCTCTGGGCGTGGGTCGGCACTGCCGTCACGGCGGCGATGGCAGTCAGGGCAAACGCCCAGCGTTGCGTGGTGGTGGGGGGGGCCGGAAGCCAGCGCATGCGACTCATGAAAAGAAGGGATGAAACACCATGACAGGCGATTTTTTGATTTGAATCCCTTATTATATGGGAATCTTCACCCAACACCGGTTTCCCGGGCCCGCTTAATGTCTTTATTACAGAATTTAACTTCCGATACATCTTCCGACCCGCGGCTGCAGCAGCTGACCGCCTGGCTGGCCACGCTGGGCGTGGTCGATGTCGCCAGCGCGCGCCCGGCCTCGGCCGACGCCAGCTTCCGCCGCTATTTCCGCGTCGATGTATTGCCCGATCAACAAGCCGCGCTGGGCGCGACGCTGGTCGTCATGGACGCGCCGCCCGAGCGCGAGAACGTGCTGGCCTTTGTCAAGCTTGACGAAATGCTCACACATGCCGGCGTCAGCGTGCCGCGCATCGTCGCCACCGACTACGAACGCGGCTTCCTGCTGATGTCCGACCTGGGCGTGACCACCTACCTGCAAGTGCTGAACCACGACAACGCCTCGACCATGTACGCCGAAGCGCTGGAGGCGCTGGTCAAGTTCCAGCTGACCAGCCAGCCCGGCGTGCTGCCCGAGTACGACCGCGCCTTCATGCTGCGCGAAATGAACTTGTTCCCCGAGTGGTACATCGGCCAGCACCTGAAAGCCACGCTGACCGACAAGCAGAGCGCCGAGCTGCAAGCCGTGTTCGACGCCATCCTGGCCAACGTCACCGCCCAGCAGCAGGTGTATGTGCACCGCGACTTCCATTCGCGCAACCTGATGTGGATGGACGCCGGCAACCCCGGCGTGCTGGACTTCCAGGACGCGCTGTACGGCCCGATGACCTACGACCTGGCCTCGCTGCTGCGCGACGCCTACGTGCAGTGGGACGAGGAACTGGTGCTGGACTGGGCGATCCGCTACTGGCAGCACGCCAAGTCGGTCGGCCTGCCGGTCAACCAGGACATCGACGGCTTCTACCAGGACTTCGAGTACGCCGGCCTGCAGCGCCACCTGAAGATCCTCGGCCTGTTCTGCCGCCTGAACTACCGCGACGGCAAGGCCCAGTACCTGAACGACCTGCCGACCGTGATGGACTACGTGCGCAAGACGGCCGGCCGCTACAAGGAGCTGCGTCCGCTGGTGCGCCTGCTCGACCAGCTGGAAGACAAGCAGCCGCAAGTCGGCTACACCTTCTGAGGCGGCGCGCATGAAAGCCATGATCTTCGCCGCCGGACGCGGCGAACGGATGCGCCCTTTGACCGACACCACGCCCAAGCCGCTGCTGAAAGTACGCGGCCGGCCGCTGATCGTCTGGCACATCCTCAACCTGGTACGGGCCGGCATCACCGAGATCGTCATCAACCACGCCCACCTGGGCGAGCAGATCGAAGCGGCGCTGGGCGACGGCAGCCAGTTCGGCGCCAAGCTGATGTACTCGCGCGAGGAAAAGGCGCTGGAGACGGCCGGCGGCATCGCCACCGCCCGCCACCTGCTGGGCGAGGAACCGTTCGTCGCCGTGTCGGGCGACATCTACATGCCCTACTTCGACTTCGAACAGGTCAAGGATGTGTTGCACGACAAGGACATGTGGGGCAATCCCTACCCGGCCGACAAGCGCGACATCTGCTGGCTGTACCTGGTGCCGAATCCGGACTTCCATCCCGAGGGCGACTTCGGCCTGACGATGTACACGCTGAGCAACGAAGGCTCGCCCAAATGGACCTTCGGCAACGTCGGCGTCTACCGTCCTGAAATGTTCGACGGCATCGCGCCCGGCGAATACGCCAAGCTCGGCCCGCTGATCCGCGCCTACGCCGACAAGCAGCAGGTCGGCGGCGAGGTCTACCAGGGCGAGTGGCACAACCTGGGCACCGTGCAGCAGCTCGACCTGCTCAACGCGCCGCCGGCCTCGCGCCTGGCGGCGGCCAAGGGCGTGCAGTGATGTCGGCCGGGCTGCAGTCCTGTTCCGCCCGCCGCGCGCGCCTGCTGGCGCAGATGCCGCCCGGCGCCGTGGCCGTGCTGCCGACCGCGCCCGAAGTCACGCGCAACAGCGACAGCGAATACCTGTACCGCCACGACAGCTACTTCTACTACCTGACCGGCTTCGCCGAACCGGAAAGCACGCTGGTGCTGGTGGCCGCGCGCGGCGATGCGCCGGCGCGCGCCATCCTGTTCTGCCGCCAGAAGAACGTCGAGCGCGAAATCTGGGAAGGCTTCCGCCACGGCCCGGACGGCGCGCGCGCCGCCTTCGGCTTCGATGCCGCCCACGCCATCGAAGATCTCGACACCGAGATCGTCAAGCTGCTGGCCGACGCGCCGGCCCTGTACTACGCCTTGGGCAGCGCGCTGGACGCGCAGGTCAAGCTGTGGCTGGCCGGCGTGCGGCGCATGGCGCGCACCGGCGTGACCGCGCCAGCCAGCGCGGTCGACCTGCTGCCGCTGCTCGACGAAATGCGGCTGTTCAAGGACGACGCCGAACAGGCCACCATGCTGCGCGCCGCCACCATCTCGGCGCACGCGCATGCGCGGGCCATGCGGGCGTCCAAGCCCGGCATGTACGAATACGAAATCGAAGCGGAGCTGCTGTACGAGTTCCGCCGCAACGGCGCGCAGGCGCCGGCCTACAACTCCATCGTCGCGGCGGGCGCCAACGCCTGCGTGCTGCACTACAGCGCCAACAACGCGCAAAGCCGCGACGGCGAACTGATACTGATCGACGCCGGCTGCGAACTCGATGGCTACGCCTCCGACATCACCCGCACCTATCCGGTCAACGGCCGCTTCAGCGCGCCGCAAAAGCGCCTGTATGAACTGGTGCTGGCCGCGCAATCGGCGGCCTTGAAAGCCATCGCGCCCGGACTGCCGTATTCCGGCGCGCACGAGGCGGCGGTGCAGGTGCTGGCGCAAGGCATGCTGGACCTGGGCCTGCTGAACCAGAACGCGCATGGCAGCCTCGCCGACATCATCGCCGACAAGCGCTACCTGCAGTTCTACATGCACGGCACCGGCCACTGGATCGGCATGGATGTGCACGACGTCGGCCAGTACCGCGACACGGCGGCCGAAGGCAAGCCATCGCGCACGCTGCAGGCGGGCATGGCGCTGACGGTGGAGCCGGGCATCTACGTGCGCCCTGCCGACGGCGTGCCCGAGGAATACTGGAACACCGGCATCCGCATCGAGGACGATGTGCTGGTGACGCCGGACGGCCACACCATACTGAGCGCCGCCGCGCCGAAGACGGTCGCCGACATAGAACAACTGATGCAACAGCAATGACAGATTCCACTTTTGATGTCGCCATCTGCGGCGCAGGCCCCGCCGGCATGGCGCTGGCCGCGCTGCTGGCCAAACGCGGCATGCCCGCATCACGCATCGCCCTGGTCGACGCCAAGACCCTGGACCAGGCCAGCAAGGATCCGCGCTCGATCGCGCTGTCCTGGGGCAGCCGCCAGATACTGGAAGAAATCGGCGCATGGCCGGTGGCCGCCACGGCGATCCACCAGATCCACGTATCGCGGCGCGGACAATTCGGCCGCAGCCTGATCGACCGCGACGAACACAAGCTGCCGGCGCTGGGCTACGTGCTGCGCTACGGCGATCTGGTGACGGCGCTCGGCGCAGTATGCGCGCGCGCCGGCATCGCCACGCTGCGCCCCGCCCGCGTTGAAGCGATCGACGAAGGCGCGGATGCGGTCGCGCTCTCCATCGCCGGCGCGGATTCCGCCACGGCCGCCATCGTCGTGCAGGCCGAAGGCGGTTTGTTCAGCGATCAGGAAAGCAAGGCCCAGCACCGCGACTACCGGCAAACCGCGATCATCGCGCAGGTGCGCAGCAGCAGCCCGCTGGCGCATCGCGCCTACGAACGCTTTACCGAACAAGGCCCGCTGGCCCTGCTGCCGCAAGGCGAAGAGTACTCGCTGGTCTGGTGCGTGCGGCCCGATACCGCAGCGCGCCTGCAAGCCTTGGACGACGATGCCTTCCTCGCCGAACTGGGCGCCGCGTTTGGAGAGCGCGTCGGCAGCTTCACGCACGCCTCGCCGCGACTGGCCTTCCCCTTGGGATTGAACGCCGATCCGCGCAGCACAGCGCGCACCGTCGCCATCGGCAACGCGGCGCAGACGCTGCATCCGGTGGCCGGACAAGGCTTGAACCTGGGCCTACGCGACGTCGCCGTGCTGGCGCGCCTGTTGGCGCAAGGCGCGAATCCGGCGATGCTGGCGCAATTCACCGAACTGCGCCGCCAGGACCGCAACACCACCGTGCGCCTGACCGACACCATGGCCCGCATCTTCGCCAACGACTCGCCGGCGCAAGCGCTGCTGGGCCTGTCGCTGGCCGCCATCGACATGGTCGGCCCGGCCCGCAGCGTGCTGGCCGAGCTGATGATGTACGGCCGCCGTTGACTTGAGAATACACACGGGGCGCGCGCTGCACGGCCCTTGGCCGAACGTCGCTATTTCCGCCCTCTCTTCCCCATTCGTTTTCTCTATTTTCCTCTCTAATTCGCAAAGGTCGAAAATCAGAAAAGAACCAAGAAAAATAGAAGGAAATAGAGAGCGAAAATAGCAAGGTTCTGCGAAGGGTCGTGCAGCGCTACCCCATGCATATACGCCGCGCCGGTCTACGCTCAGGTACGCGTGATCGAAGCGCCGCCATCGACCAGTGATGCGGTGCCGGTAACGAAGGACGAATCGTCCGAAGCCAGATACAGCACCGAGCGCGCCAGCTCCTCCGGCTGCGCCACGCGTTTCAGCGCATGCAGGTTGGTGACGAAGGAAGCCGACTCCGGCGTGTTGTTCATATCGCGATACATCGCCGTATCGACCGCGCCCGGCAGCACCGAATTCACGCGCACGCCTTGCGGGCCGTACTCCGAAGCCAGCGCCTGGGTCAGGCCGATCAGGCCCGCCTTGCTGGCCGCATAAGCCGCCACGCCTGGGAAGGCAAAGCTGTAGCCGACGAAGGTCGAAGTGAAGATCACCGAACCGCCGCCATGCTTGATCATTTCAGGGATTTGATGCTTGGCGCCGAGGAAGGCGCTGGTCAGGTTGGCGGCGATGGTCTCGTTCCAGCTCTGCTCCGACACACCGGTGGTCTCGCCCATTTCGCCCAGCGTGCCGGCGTTGTTGTAGGCGATATCGAGCCGGCCGAAAGCCTCGACCGCAGCGGCGACCAGTTGCGCATTGAACGATTCGGAAGTGACATCGCCGGCCAGCGCGATGGCCTTGCCGCCATCGGCGGCGATTTCCGCCACCAGCGTATCGAGCTCGGCCTGACGACGCGCCGCGACGACAACCTGCGCGCCTTCAGCGGCAAACAGTTTAGCGGTGGCGCGGCCGATGCCGGAACTTGCGCCAGTAACGATAGCGACTTTGTTTTGTAAGCGGTTCATGGTGAGACTCCTTGAGGTGGGTTGATGTAGCCATCGTAGGCTTCATCAACCCCACCATCAATCGGCCAAAAGACCATGAACCATTCACAAATTATGAATCAACTTCACTCCACGGCCTTGACCATGTCCTCGATGACCTTCTTCGCATCGCCGAACACCATCATCGTGTTGGCCTGGTAGAACAGCTCATTGTCCAGGCCTGCATAGCCGGAAGCCATCGAACGCTTGTTGACGATGATGCTCTTGGCCTTGTACGCCTCCAGGATCGGCATGCCGGCGATCGGCGATTTCGGATCCTTGGCGGCCGGGTTGACCACGTCGTTGGCGCCCAGGATCAGCACCACGTCGGTCTGGCCGAATTCGCCATTGATATCCTCCATCTCGAACACCTGGTCGTACGGCACCTCGGCCTCCGCCAGCAGCACGTTCATGTGGCCCGGCATGCGGCCCGCCACCGGGTGGATCGCATACTTCACGGTCACGCCCTTGTGGGTCAGCTTCTCGACCAGCTCCTTCAGCGAGTGCTGCGCGCGCGCCACGGCCAGGCCGTAGCCCGGCACGATGATCACGCTTTCGGCATTGGCCATGATGAACGAGGCATCGTCGGCCGAACCGGATTTGACCGGACGCTGCTCCTTCGAACCGCCGGCACCCGCCTCCGCCGGCGCGCCGCCGAAGCCGCCCAGGATCACGTTGAAGAACGAGCGGTTCATCGCCTTGCACATGATGTAGGAGAGGATCGCGCCGGACGAGCCGACCAGCGAACCGGCGATGATCAGCATCGAGTTATTCAGCGAGAAGCCGATGCCCGCCGCCGCCCAGCCCGAATACGAGTTCAGCATCGACACCACCACCGGCATGTCGGCGCCGCCGATAGGGATGATGATCAGCACGCCCAGCACGAAGGCGATCGCGGTCATGACCAGGAACGGCGTCCACGCCGGCTCGGTGCCGCCGGCGAAGCAGAACACCAGGCCCAGGCCGACCATGACGATGGCCAGGATCAGGTTCAGCATGTGCTGGCCGGCGAAGCTCACCGGCGCGCCCTGGAACAGGCGGAACTTGTACTTGCCCGACAGCTTGCCGAACGCGATCACCGAACCGGAGAACGTGATCGCGCCAACGAAGGTGCCGATGAACAGCTCGATGCGATTACCGAACGGCAGCGCCTCGCCCGCAGCCGCGATGCCGAAAGCATGCGGCTCCGACACCGCAGCCACCGCGATACACACGGCGGCCAGGCCGATCAGCGAGTGCATCGCCGCGACCAGCTCAGGCATCTTGGTCATCTCGACCTTCTTGGCCAGCACCGCGCCTATGCCGCCGCCGACGATCACGCCCAGCGCCACCAGGCCCAGGCCCATGCCGCCGGACGTCCCCGCCACTGCGGCCGCCGTGGCTTCCGCCTTCAGCTTCAGGATCAGCGCGATCGTCGTGACGGCGGCAATCGCCATGCCCGACATGCCAAACGCATTACCCGTGCGCGCCGTGGACGGCGACGACAGGCCTTTCAACGCCTGGATAAAGCACACCGATGCGATCAGGTACATCATCGTCACCAGGTTCATGGAGATGAAATTCATGCGTGATCTCCCTTTTTCGCTTTAGGCTCTTTTTTCTTGAACATCTCCAGCATGCGCTGCGTCACCAGGAATCCGCCGAACACATTGACGGCGGCCAGCGCCACCGCGACGGTGCCGGCGACCTGGCCGATCAAGCCCTCGGTCAGCGAGGCCGCCAGCATGGCGCCGACGATGATGATGGCCGAGACGGCGTTGGTGACGGCCATCAGCGGCGTATGCAGCGCAGGCGTCACGGTCCAGACCACGTGGTAGCCGACGTAGATGGCGAGCACAAAAATGATCAGATTGATGATGGTGTGGCTGACTTCCATTATTCTTTCCCCTGTTATTTTCTAAGCAGCTCGCCGCCGCTGCACAGCAGCGTGGCCTTGATGATTTCATCTTCGCGGTCGATCGCCAGCTGGTCTTCCTTGTCGATGATCAGCTTGAGGAAGTCCAGCACGTTGCGCGCATACAGCGCCGACGCATCGGCCGCCACCAGCGTCGCCAGGTCCGGCTCGCCGACGATGTGCACGCCATGCCGCACCACGGTCTTGTTGAGCTCCGACAGCGGGCAGTTGCCGCCCTGCGACACGGCCAGGTCGACGATCACCGAACCCGGTTTCATCGCCTTCACCGTCTCTTCGGAAATCAGCACCGGCGCCGGACGGCCCGGGATCAGCGCGGTGGTGATGATGATGTCGGCCAGCTTGGCGCGCTCGTGCACCAGCTCCGCCTGGCGGCGCATCCAGTCCGCCGGCATCGGCCGCGCATAGCCGCCCACGCCCTTGGCGATTTCCTTCTCCTCGTCGGTCAGGAAAGGCACGTCGATGAACTTGGCGCCCAGCGACTCCACCTGCTCCTTGACCGGAGGGCGCACATCGGACGCCTCGATCACCGCGCCCAGCCGCTTGGCCGTGGCAATCGCCTGCAAGCCCGCCACGCCCACGCCCATGATCAGCACCCGCGCCGCCTTGACGGTGCCGGCCGCCGTCATCAGCATCGGCATGAAGCGTTGATAGGTATTGGCCGCCACCATCACCGCCTTGTAGCCGGCGATGTTGGCCTGCGACGACAGCACGTCCATCGACTGCGCGCGCGTGATGCGCGGCACCGCCTCCAGCGCGAAGGCTTGCAGCCCCGCCGCCGCCATCGCCGCGTTATTGTCCGCATCGAAGGGATTGAGCATGCCGATCACCACCGTGCCGGCCGGGATCAGCGCCCGCTCTTCCGCATTCGGCGCCCGCACCTTCAGCACCACCTGCGCCGCGAAGGCTTCCGCCGCGCCGACGATCTGCGCGCCGGCCGCGGCGTAGGCCTCGTCCGTCACCGATGCCGCCACTCCCGCGCCGGCCTGCACGATCACTTGATGCTTGGCTGCGAGCTTCTTGACTGTCTCGGGCGTTGCCGCTACCCGGGTTTCCCCCGGCCGCGTCTCGGCCGGTATGCCTATCCTCATGGTGCCTCCAAATGATTAATAAACTGACTAGAATCTAACACGGAATGCATGGGCAGCAACGCCCGTCGATCGCTTCATGATACTTAATATCTATTTATCAATAAATAGCGCTTTCATCACATCATTTATTACTATTTGTAATGAATTGCCGTTAAAACAGCTAATTTCGCACACGGCAGCCACTGCAACATGGATTAAGGAGACAAACCTTGCGATATTTCAATACGAACCCATATTTCCGTGCAGGCGGGTTCAAACCAAACGCCCGGAACAGGCTAAAATGTCGGCTCTTTCAAGGATGACTCATGCCGCGTATCTGGAAACCCTCTGTGACTGTTGCCGCCATTGTCGAAAAAGATGGCAAATTCTTGCTGATCGAAGAAGAGACCAGCGATGGCATCCGCATCAACCAGCCGGCCGGTCATCTCGACCCGCACGAATCGCTGGAGCAGGCCGTCATCCGCGAAACGCTGGAGGAAACCGCGCACGACTTCACGCCGACCGCGCTGGTGGGCATGTATATGTCGCGCTACACCTCCAACCGCACCGGCGAGGAAGTGACGTATCTGCGCTTCACCTTCTGCGGCGTGCCGGGCGCCAAGCATGACCGTCCGCTGGACGAAGGCATCCTGCGCACCATGTGGCTGACGCGCGACGAACTGGCCGCCTGCGCCGACCGTCACCGCAGCCCGACGGTGCTGCAATGCGTGGACGAATACCTGGCCGGGCGCCGCGCCCCGCTGGAACTGATACAAACCCACACCTCGGTGTACAAGGAAGCGGTGAGCACCGCGAATGGATAAGGCAGGAAAGTAAGATGAGCAAGAAAAAAGTCGTGATCGGTATGTCAGGCGGGGTCGATTCCTCGGTCGCGGCGTGGATGCTCAAGGAACAGGGCTACGACGTGGTCGGCCTGTTCATGAAGAACTGGGAAGACGACGACGATTCCGAATACTGCTCGACGCGCCAGGACTGGATCGACGCCGCCAGCGTGGCCGACGTCATCGGCGTCGACATCGAAGCCGTCAACTTCGCCAGCGAATACAAGGACCGCGTGTTCGCCGACTTCCTGCGCGAATACCAGGCCGGCCGCACGCCCAACCCGGACGTGCTGTGCAACGCCGAGATCAAGTTCAAGGCCTTCCTCGACCACGCCATGCACCTGGGCGCCGACCTGATCGCCACCGGCCACTACGCGCGCGTGCGCCAGAACGGCGACCGCCACGAGCTGCTCAAGGCCGTCGACCACACCAAGGACCAGAGCTACTTCCTGCACCGCCTGAACCAGGCGCAGTTGTCCAAGACCCTGTTCCCGCTGGGCGAGATCCCGAAGACCGAAGTGCGCCAGATCGCCGAGAAGCTGCAACTGCCGAACGCCGCCAAGAAGGATTCGACCGGCATCTGCTTCATCGGCGAACGGCCGTTCCGCGAATTCCTCAACCGCTACCTGTCGTACAAGCCGGGCCCGATGAAGACGCCGGACGGCAAGGTGGTCGGCGAGCACGTCGGCCTGAGCTTCTACACGCTGGGCCAGCGCAAGGGCATAGGCGTGGGCGGCATGAAGGCGTACAAGAACCCGGACGGCAGCAGCGACGCCTGGTACGTGGCGCGCAAGGACGTGGCCGAGAACACGCTGTACATCGTGCAGGGCCACGACCATCCATGGCTGCTGTCGTCGACCTTGCGCGCCGACCAGGCCAGCTGGATCGCCGGCGAGGCGCCGTCGCCGCGCGCGATGTCGGCCAAGACCCGCTACCGCCAGGCCGACGTGGCGTGCGAGATCGCCCCGGATGGCGATTCCGATTTCGCGTTGAAGTTCATGGATGCCCAGTGGGCGGTCACGCCGGGCCAGTCGGCCGTGCTGTACGACGGCGACGTCTGCCTGGGCGGCGGCATCATAGCCAGCTCGACCTTCGCGGTCTGACGCCGGCTTGATTACTCGGCGGCGGCCTCGCCGCCGTCGCCTTCCGGCGTATCCGCGCCGGCCTCCTTGGCCAGCGCCGCGCGCTGGCGCTTGACCATGGCGATCACCGTGTTGCGTATCGTATTGAGCACCGTATCGGCCTTGAACGGCTTGACGATGAAGCCGTTCACGCCCATCGCATGCGCGGCCTGGATGGTGGCCGCGTCGAATTCGCTGGAGACCATGAAGATCAGCGCCTTCGGCCAGCCGGTCTTGATCTCCCGCACCACATCCTCGCCGTTCTCGATCTGCTCGCGGGCGATGCAAACGATATGGGGATTATGCTTGAGCAGCAGCGCCAGGCCGCTGGCGCAGGTGTGGGTCTGGCCCACCACGTCATAGCCGCCATCGAGCAGGACCGTGTTGAGCAGGCCGCGCGCGATGGCGCTGCCGTCGATAATGACCGCTTTTAACATCTTGCAAACCTTGTCTTAGTGGGCGTGCGCCTAGTTCTTGTCCCAAGCCAGCATGTTCCAAGTTACGCCGACCCGCACGTCCGTTTTTAATTGCACCAATTGTTTCGAAAGATACAGCATTTCGCGTTCTTTTCGTAGAGTTTCGCCCAGCGTATCCTTCAGAATGCCGGCCCCGGCCATGATCGCATCCAGAGTGCCGTAAGTACGCAACAGTTTGGCCGCCTTCTTGACGCCGACCTTGGACACGCCGGGGATGGAATCGGTGGCGTCGCCCATCAGCGCCAGCAGGTCCGGCAGCTGCTCGGGCGGCACGCCCCATTTCTGCTCGACCCAGGCGTGGTCGTGCCATTCGCCCTTGAAGTGGTCCCACACGCGGGCGCCCTGCGCGATCAGGCCGTGCAAGTCCTTGTCGGTGGAGGCGATGGTGGCTTCGCCGCGGCCGTCGGCCAGCCAGCGCAGCACCACGGTGCCGATCACGTCGTCCGCCTCGACCTCGGGCAGCGACACCACATGCAGGCCGACGCCGCGCAGCTTGTCGTAGAAGGCCGGCAGCGCCTCGCGCAGCGGCGACGGCATCGGCGCGCGCGCCTCGCGGTAGCCGGCGTACAAATCGTGGCGCCAGGTGGGGCCGCCGAAGTCGAAGGCCGGCAGCACGTGGGTCGGCTCGTGGTCGTTGAGCAGTTTGCGGAACGAGGACAGCGCGTGGCGCAGCGCGATCTCGGCCTTTTCAGGACTATCGGGTTCGGGGCTGGCTTCGTAGACGCGGCGCACGATATTGAGGCCGTCGATGGCAAGGAGTCTACCCATGTTCAACATCTTCCGGGCTTGTTCAATCCATCATTTTACCCGAGCTGCCTCAACTCTTGGCCGAATCGGCATTGCATGCGCCCCGAATCGGCCTATGATTTGAGCAAGCGCAGATCGAAGGAGGCCACCATGCTGATAACTATTTCGCTATCGGAATTCGAGGAGCAGGCGCCGGATATCTACCGGCGCCTGATCGAATCCGGTGGGCCGCTCTATGTCGAGAAAAATGGCCGGGCAGTGATGGAAATCCGTAAATTTCAACAGGGCCCAATGATCACGCATGATCCCCTGCGGGGAGCGGTACTGAATGACGATGGCGACATCATTTCCCCAATAGAGCCAGACGGATACGAGCCCTTCAAATGATCATGCTCGATACGCATGCGTTGATCTGGTGGCGCGACAGTAGCTCCAGACTGTCGCAAAACGCCAAGGTCGCGATCGCGCAGGAGGCGCAAGGCGGAAAAATCGGCATATCTGCCTTCTCGTTTTGGGAAATTGCCTTGCTGGTCGAGCACAATCCGGCGGATCGCATCATCGTCGCCACCGCCATGCTGCTCGACATTCCAATTGTTACCGCCGACCAGAAGATACACGCCTATCCGCACGTGCAAACCATCTGGTAGCAGCTTACTTCAACAATTCGTACGGGCCGCCGCGCTCCAGCGCGCGCTGGAAGGCCGGGCGGCTGTGGATGCGTTTGAGGAAGGCCGTCAGGTTCGGACGGCGCTCGTCCAGCCCGCCGCGCGCGGCGGCCGCCTCCAGCGGGAAACTCATCTGGATATCGGCCGCGCTGAACTCGGCGCCAGCGAACCACGGCGTCTTGTTCAGCTCCGCCTCCAGGTAATCCAGGTGCGCCTCGATCTGCGGCTGGATGTAGCTGCTCTTGACCTTCTGCGCGATGCCGCGCGCGATCGGCTTGACGAAGAACGGCGCCGGGCTGGTCTCGACCCGGTCGAAGATCAGCTTCATCAGCAACGGCGCCATCGCCGAACCTTCCGCATAGTGCAGGAAGTAAGTCCAGCGGCGACGCTCCGCCGTGCCGGCCGGCGGCACCAGCCGGCCCTGGCCGTAAGTCTCGACCAGATACTCGACGATCGCCCCCGACTCCGCCACCACGATATCGCCATCGGAAATCACCGGCGACTTGCCCAGCGGGTGGATGGCCCGCAGCTCCGGCGGCGCCAGCATGGTTTTCTTGTCGCGCTGGTAGCGCACGATCTCGTATTCCAGGCCCAACTCCTCCAGCAGCCAGAGCACGCGCTGCGAGCGCGAATTATTCAGATGGTGGACAACAATCATGGTGAGCTTCCCGGAAAAGAACGGCCGTGCGCCGCAACGCCGCTAGCTTAGCATTGTTGGCAATCTTGCGCGCCGGCAGTACACTGCCCCATCAGCAGCCGCCAACCGGAGCCTCCATGAACCTGTTTTCACCGCGCTACCTCGTCTTCAATGCCGCCATCGTCACGCTGGCCGCGTCGCTGGCCCTGGGCGCGGCATGGTGGATACCGCTGACCGCCGCCACCCTCACCGTGGTCGGCATCACCGACCTGCTGCAAACCAAGCGCGCACTACGCCGCAACTACCCCATCCTGGCGCACTTCCGCTTCTTCTTCGAATCGATACGCCCCGAGATCCGCCAGTACTTCCTGGAAGACGACACCGTCGCCGAACCGTTCTCGCGCAACCAGCGCAGCATCGTCTACCAGCGCGCCAAGATGGACACCGACAAGCGCCCCTTCGGCACCCAGCTCGACGTCTACGCCCCCGGCTACGAATGGATCAACCACTCGATCAGCCCCGCGCCCGAACAGCACCACGACTTCCGCATCGAGATCGGCAACCATCCCGACTGCCCGCGTGCCCAGCCCTACTCGGCCAGCGTGTTCAACATCTCGGCGATGAGCTTCGGCGCGCTGTCGTCGCACGCCATCCTGGCGCTGAACGGCGGCGCCAAGGCCGGCGGCTTCATGCACGACACCGGCGAAGGCAGCATCAGCCCCTACCACCGCCAGCACGGCGGCGACCTGGTGTGGGAGATCGGCTCCGGCTACTTCGGCTGCCGCAACGCCGACGGCACGTTCTCGGAAGCGAACTTCGTCGCCAACGCCACCTCGCCGCAAGTGAAGATGATCGAGCTGAAGATGTCGCAGGGCGCCAAGCCCGGCCACGGCGGCGTGCTGCCCGGCGCCAAGGTGACCATCGAAATCGCCACCACGCGCGGCGTGCCGCAGGGCCAGGACTGCATCTCGCCATCGAAGCACTCGGCCTTCGGCACGCCGCTGGAGATGCTGGCCTTCATCGACCGTTTGCGCACGCTCTCCGGCGGCAAGCCGACCGGCTTCAAGCTGGCCATCGGCCACCCGTGGGAATTCTTCGGCATCGTCAAGGCCATGCTGGCCACCGGCATCACGCCCGACTTCATCGTGGTCGACGGCGGCGAGGGCGGCACCGGCGCCGCGCCGGTCGAGTTCACCGACCACGTCGGCACGCCGCTGCAGGAAGCGCTGCTGCTGGTGCACAACACGCTGGTGGGCGCCAACCTGCGCGACAAGATCAAGATCGGCGCTTCCGGCAAGATCATCACCGCCTTCGACATCGCCCGCATCCTGGCGCTGGGCGCCGACTGGTGCAACTCCGCGCGCGGCTTCATGTTCGCGCTGGGCTGCATCCAGTCGCAGAGCTGCCACACCGACCGCTGCCCGACCGGCGTCGCCACCCAGGACCCCACCCGCCAGCGCGCGCTGGTGGTGCCGGACAAGACCCGGCGCGTGGCCAACTTCCACGAGAACACCCTGAAGGCGCTGGCCCAGCTGATCGCCGCCGCCGGCCTGACGCACCCGTCGCAGCTGAAGGCGCACCACCTGGTGCGGCGCATCTCGCCCAACCAGGTCAAGCTGGCGTCGGCGCTGCTGCCCTATCTGGAGCCGGGCGAGCTGCTCGACCCCAGCCAGCTGTCACGCCTGCCGCCGGTGTTCGGCCTGTACTGGCCGATGGCGCAGGCCGAATCGTTCAACCCACTTTGCTGACAGACCATGACACGCTATACCATCGTCCACGCCACACCCTCCGTCGCCACCTACCAGGCGCTGCGCATAGGCTCCGGCCTCAGTCCCAAATCCACCGAAGCGGCGGCGCGCGGCCTGCCCGCCAGCCTGTTTGCCGTGCAGGTGCTGTGCGACGGCGAGCCGGTCGGCATGGGCCGCGTGATCGGCGACGGCGGCTGTTTTTACCAGGTGGTGGATATCGGCGTGCTGAAAGCGCACCAGGGACAGGGGCTGGGCAAGGCGATCATGAAGGAGATCAAGGCCTATCTCGACCGCGAGGTGCCGCCAGGCGGCTACGTCAGCCTGATCGCCGACGGCAGGGCCAACGAACTGTATGCGCAATACGGCTTTGCGCCGACCGCGCCGGCCTCGATAGGCATGGGCTACGTGGCCTGATCAGCGCTGCACGCGCAGCATGATGACGCGCTTGAGCGGCGCGGAGCCGGATGCGTCGGACGATGCCGACGGCGTGGTCTCGCAGGAGCCGCAGCTGGCGCAGCCGTCGCCGCAGCTCGATTTCGTGTTAAACAGTTTAGCCAGTTTATTCTGGTCGAAGCCGCGCCGCGACAGCAGGTAGACGATCTGCTTGCGCAAGGCCGCCGGCAGGTACTTGGTGCAGAAATGCACCAAGGCCGCCACCACGATCAACGCCACGATCACTTGCTGCCACATGCTCAGCCTCCGATAAGGAACAGGGAAATACGGTAAGTCAGGAACGACGCCGTGTACGCCAGCGCGAACATATAACCGGCCATCATCAGCGGATAGCGGATGCTGTTGGTCTCGCGCCGCACCACGCTCAGCGTCGACATGCACTGCGGCGCGAACACATACCACGCCAGCAGCGACAAGGCCGTCGGCAAAGTCCACGAACCGGCGATGATGGGTGTCAGCGACTGCGCCAGTTCCTCGCCGCTCTGCGACAGCGCATACACCGTACCCAGCGCACCCACCGCCACCTCGCGCGCGGCCAGGCCAGGCACCAGCGCGATGCAGATCTGCCAGTTGAAGCCGATCGGCGCGAACACATACTCCAGGCCGCGCCCCAAAATACCGGCCAGGCTGTAATAGATAGGCGGATGCGTCGCCCCTTCAGGCGCGCCCGGGAAGGAGCTCAGGAACCACAGTAGCACCATCAAGGTCAGGATGATGGTACCCACGCGCGACAGGAAGATCTTGCAGCGTTCCCACAAGCCCAGCGCCAGGTTCTGCATATGCGGCCAGTGATAGGCCGGCAGCTCCAGCATCAGCGGCTGCTTGCTGTTCGCCCCCATGGTGCGCTTCATGAAGTAAGCCACCGCCATCGCCGACGCGATGCCGGCGAAATACAGCACGAACAGCACCAGGCCCTGCAGGCTCATGAAGCCATACACCTCGCGCTCCGGGATGAAGGCGGCGATGATCAGCGCATACACCGGCAAGCGCGCCGAGCACGTCATCAGCGGCGCGATCATGATCGTCACCAGGCGGTCGCGCGGATTCTGGATGGTGCGCGCCGCCATCACGCCGGGAATCGCGCAGGCAAAGCTCGACAGCAGCGGAATGAAGGCGCGGCCCGACAAGCCCACGCCGCCCATCAGACGGTCCAGCAGGAAGGCCGCGCGCGGCAGATAGCCGCAGTCTTCCAGGATCAGGATGAAGAAGAACAAAATCAGAATCTGCGGCAGGAACACCAGCACGCTGCCAGCCCCGCCCAGGATGCCCTCGACCAGCAGGCTGCGCAGCAAGCCATCGGCCATCGCGCCCTTGACCATGGTGCCGACGCCGTCGACGCCGGCCTTGATCATATCCATCGGCACATTGGCCCAGCTGAACACCGCCTGGAACACCAGGAACATCAGCACCGCCAGGATCACCGGGCCCAGCACCGGATGCAGCACCACGTTGTCGATCTTCTCGGTCAGGTTGCCGGTATCGCGCGCGTCGCTGCTGACCAGCGCCAGGATGCGGCGCACCTCGCGCTGCGTCTCCTCGACGCTGACGGCGTCGATCGCCGCCAGCGGCTGCGGCGCGCTCTCGTGCAGCGGCCACATCGCGTCCAGCGCGCGCAGCAGCGACTTCTCGCCGCCGGCCTGCACCGCCACGGTTTCCACCACCGGCATGCCCAGCTCCTGCGCCAGGCGGTCGGCGTCGATCTCGATGCCGCGCTTCTTGGCCACGTCGACCATGTTCAGCGCCAGTATCATCGGCAGGCCGAGACGCTTGATCTCCAGCACCAGCCGCAGGTTCAGGCGCAGATTGGTGGCGTTGACCACGCACACCACCACGTCCGGCGACTGCTCGCCCGCGCGCAGGCCGGCCACCACGTCGCGCGTGATGGCCTCGTCCGGCGTATGGGCCGACAAACTATAAGCACCCGGCAAGTCCAGCACGCGGAAGCCATGGCCCGCAGGCGAGCTGAACGAGCCCTCCTTGCGTTCGATGGTCACGCCGGCGTAGTTCGCCACCTTCTGGCGCGCGCCGGTCAGGCGGTTGAACAGCGCGGTCTTGCCGCAATTCGGATTGCCCAGCAAGGCCACCATCGGCGTCCGGGAAAGCAGCGGCGCCTGCGGCACCGCGATATCGACTGCACCCATGGCTTATTCCGGTTGGATGGAGATCAGCGCCGCCTCAAAGCGGCGCAGCGCGAACGTGGAGTTGCCGACTTTGATCGCCAGCGGCTCGCCACCCGGCATGCCGCGTTTGAGCATGCGGATTTTTTCGCCGGGCACAAAGCCCAGCTCCATCAGGCGGCGCACCAGCGTGGCGCCGTCGTCGGCCGAGTCGCCGGGGCGCACATGGGCCACGGTGGCGCTCTGGCCGACCTGCAAGGTATCGAGGGTGATCAAGGGAACAGCGTGCGTCATGGCTAAGTCCGTTCAAATCGCCGCCCGGCCTGCGCCGCTGCGGCTTGCCGGCGAACTGCAAGATCGCGTTCTCGCCGGAAATAAGATACTAGCATTATAAACGGTAATGCGAATTACTTCTATTTGCGCTTGCATCCCGCTCAAACTTGAGGCAGTATACGATTAATGATAATGATTCGCATTAAGTGACTAACTAGCAATCATGTCAGTTCATTCTTTTAAGTAATGCCTAGCCAGAAGGTGTATCGATGATTGTATGTGTCTGCAACAACATATCTGATCGTGAAATCCGTCAAGCCATGGAATTGGGATTGACGTCGATGGAAGAACTGCGCCGCGACCTGGGTGTGGCGACGTGCTGCGGCCAATGCTTTTCCTGCGCAGAAGAAATCCTGAACGAGCACCTGGCCGCCAGCGCCGGGATCCAGGAAACCGTACTGAAGCGCCCCGCCTTCAGCAACTAAGAATACTCTCATGAATACCATGACCTATGGCCGGACGGCGACGCCGCCGGCAGACGACAGCGGCCTGGCCGCGCAGCTGAAACTGCAATGGCAAGTACGCGGCCGCAAGTTCGCGCCGCTGGCCGCCATCGTCATGGTCCATGCGTTCGGGTTTTATATGTTCCAGTCGGGAATGCTGCGCCAGGTCTCGCACGCCATCCTGCCGCAAGTGGTCAACGTCACCTTCGTCGCCTCGCCGGAGCCGCTCAAGCCGGCCCCGCCGCCGCCGAAGACCGTGCCGGTCGTGCGCCAGGCGCCGGCCTTCATTCCGCCGATTCCATTGGTGAACGTGGTCCAGACCGAGCCGACCATCACCGTCGCCCCGCCGCAGCCGCGCACCAGCGAGCCGCCCACCGTCTCCGCCCCGGCAGCGCCACCGGCGCCACCACATGTGGCCGCACCGGCCCAGCCGAAAACCGTGTCGGGTGTCGAGTACGTGCGCGCGCCGCAGCCTGTCTATCCCAACATCTCGCGCCGCATGGGCGAGAGCGGCACCGTGATCCTGCGCGTGCTGATCGGCGAAAAAGGCCAGGCCGAGCAAGTGGTGATCCACAAATCGTCCGGTTCCAGCAACCTCGACGAAGCCGGCCGCCAGGCCGTGATGCGCGCCCTGTACAAGCCGAACATGGAAGACGGCAAGCCGGTGCCCGTGTACGCGCTGGTGCCGATCAACTTCCAGCTGGGCTGATCACACGTCCAGCCTGCCCTCGATCGAGTCGTCGAGGGTCTTGCCGATCACGGCGCCGATCAGCATCTTGACGCTGGCCACCGCCCTGCCGTGTTTGGTATCCCAATAGTAGCCGTAGGTCGGCGCGAACTTGATCAGCGTGATGCGCGGATCGTCTTCGCCGCCGGTGAACCACGTCTTCATCGTAAAGCTCCACAACTCCTTCAGCTTGACCGGATCGCGCAGCACCGTGGCGATGCCTTCCAGGTGCATGAACTCCGAATGCGCCGAACCCTGGAAGTACAGCGTGGCCGACGGCTCGGCCGCCAGCTCCATATTCTTCAGGCTGTCGCTTGCGCTGATGAACCAAAGGTTGCCCTGCGCATCGACCTGTAGCGCCGTCATCGGCCGCGCATCGCCGGGCCCGCCCGCAACATCGCTGGTGCAAAAGAAGCAGCCGGGCGTGCTGTCGACGAATTCGCGGATCTTCTTGACGGCGTCTTCGCCGATCAAGTCCTGGTGGTTGTTCTCTGGCTGATTGGCATTGATCGTATCCATGGCGCTGCGCTCCGGTAGGGGTGGTGGATCGATACTACCCCTGGCGGCGCCAGCACTCCGTGGGTTGTCTCACACTTCCGCCCACATCCTCAGCAGGTTGTGATAATGGCCGGCCAGTTCCACCGTGATCTCGTTATCGCCATGCGCGGCGCGCAGCTTCTGGATGTTCTGATCGAGCTCGAACAGCATGCCGCGCTTGGCGTCGTCGCGCACCATGCTCTGGCTCCACAGGAAGGAACTGACCCGCTCCCCGCGCGTCACCGGCGCCACGCGATGCACGCTGCTGGACGGATAAACGATCGCATCGCCCGCCGCCAGCTTGACCTCGTGCGTGCCGTAGGCATCGCTGACGATCAGCTCGCCGCCATCGTACTCCTCCGGTTCGCTGAGGAACAAAGTCGACGACACGTCCGCCCGCATCGCATTGGCCGTGCCGGGCCGCGTGCGGATCGCGCTATCGATATGCATGCCGTACTGCTCGCCGCTTGCGTAGCTGTTGAAGTAAGGCGGCAGTATGCGCAGCGGCAGCACCGCCGCGAAGAACAACGGGTGATTCGCCAGCGCCTGCGTGATCACGCCGCCCAGCTCCTGCGCCAGCGGCGACAGCTCCGCCAACTGGCGGTTGCGCTTGACCTGCGCGCCCTGCGGGCCGGCGGTGGCGCGGCCGTCGATCCATTCGGCCTGCGCCAGGCGGCGGCGGAACTCCTGCACCTGCGGCTTGGTCAGCACGGCGGGGATGTGCAGCATCATGGGCGGTCCTTTCGTCTCGACGGTATGCGAATGTTAATTGTTTTCATTTGCCCCAACAATCTCAGTCCGGGGATATTGGTACACTTTCGCACGCCCCGCTGTGGGAACCGCCCCGTTCGTGGCAAAATGTCAGTATTCCACCACCATTGTAGAAAGATTCCCATGAAGGGTGATCCAGAAGTTATACGCCTGCTGAACGCTCAGCTGACCAACGAACTCACCGCAATCAACCAGTACTTCCTGCACTCGCGCATGTACCGTCACTGGGGTTTCGAGAAGATCGCGAAAAAGGAATACGAAGAATCGATCGGCGAAATGAAGCACGCCGACAAACTGATCGACCGCATCCTGATGCTGGACGGCCTGCCCAACCTGCAAGCCATGCACAAGATCATGATCGGCGAGAACACCGAAGAAATGATCGGCTGCGATCTGAAGCTGGAAAAGGGCGCACAGATCACCGTCAAGGAAGGCATCGCCGCCGCAGAGAAAGCCGCCGACTATGTGTCGCGCGACCTGCTGCTGATGATTTTGGAAGACACCGAAGAACACATCGACTGGCTCGAAACGCAGCTGGACCTGATCGGCAAGGTCGGCATCCAGAACTACCTGCAAAGCCAGATGAACGAAGACTAAGCCGTCCTGGCCTCTTCCTCAAGCCGCAGCTTCGCCTGCGGCTTTTTTATTTTCACCGCCAGCACGGCCACTGCGCCGCACAGCATCAGGCCACCGGCCAGGCGGATCACATTCTCCGGGTTCCCGCCCAGCAGGCTGCGGTAGTACAGCGGCAGCGTGAAGATCTGGATAATCATCGGTATCACGATGAACATATTGAAGATGCCCATGTAGACGCCGGTGCGCTCCGGCGGTATGCAGCCCGCCAGCATCACATACGGATTGCCCATGATGCTGGCCCACGCCAGGCCTATGCCCACCATCGGCACGAACAGCAGCGCCGGCGAGTGGATCATCGGTATCGACAGCATGCCGATGCCGGCCAGCGCCAGGCAGGCGCTGTGCGTGAGCTTGGGGCCATAGCGCCGCGTGAACGGCACCAGCGCCAGCGCGCCCACGAACGCGATGAAGTTGTAGAACGCCCCCACCTGCCCCGCCAGCAGGCCCGCGTCGCGGAATCCCTGCGAGGCCTGGTCGGTGGTGCCGTAGATGGTGGTCGACAGCGACAGCATGATGTATTGCCAATAGCAGAACATCGCATACCACTGGAACAACTTGACCCAGGCCAGCTGTTTCATCGTGGCCGGCATCTCGCGCACGGCGCTGGCGACATCGCCCAGCGTATGCCGCCAACCGGCAGGCCGCGAGCGGATCTGCGCCAGCTCCTCGCTGCTCAACGGGTATTCGGGCGTGGTCTTCAGCGTCCACAGCACCGAGGAAATCGAGAACACCGCGCCGATCAAAAAGGCGACGATGACGATGTGCGGAATATGGCTTCCGTTGACGGCGTCCTTGTTCATGCCCAGCCAGACCAGCAGCGACGGCGTCAGGTAGGCCAGCGTTTGTCCCAGGCCGGTAAAGGCGCTCTGCGTCAGGAAGCCCAGCGAATGCTGCTGCGGATCGAGCTTGTCGCTGACGAAGGCGCGGTACGGCTCCATCGTCACGTTGTTGGCCGCGTCCAGTATCCACAGCAGGCTGGCCGCCATCCACAGCGTGGGGCTGAACGGCATCGCCAGCAGGCCAAGGCTGCACAGGATGGCGCCGATCAGGAAGTACGGCGTGCGCCGCCCCCAGCGGGTGACGGTGCGGTCGCTCATGGCGCCGATCAGCGGCTGCACCAGCAGGCCGGTCATCGGCCCGGCCAGCCACAGGTAAGGCAGGCTGGCTTCGTCCGCGCCCAGGTATTTGTAGATCGGGCTCATGCTGCTCTGCTGAAGACCGAAACTGAACTGGATGCCGAAGAAGCCGATGTTCATATTCACGATCTGCCAGAACGACAGCCGCGGCTTCATGCGACGGCTCCCGGCATGACGGCGTCGCCGCGCCATGCATTGATCCACGGCTGGTAGAACGCGATATCGGCCGGCACCGCACCGGAGATGCCGCAAATGGCGCCAGCGAAGGCATTGGCCCGCGCCAGCGTGAGGCTGACCGGCCAGCCCTTCGCCTGCCCGAACAGGAACACGGCCGAGAAGGCATCGCCCGCGCCCACCGTATCGACGATGCGCACCGGCGCATGGCAATCCTGGTTGGCGATGACGCCGCCCTCGGCGCCGAAATACAGCGCGCCGCGCTCGCCCAGCGTGACGATCAGGCCTTGCAGCGAGAAGATGCGCATCAAGGCCTGGCAGGCGTCCACCATCTCGGCGTCGTCGATGGCCTTGGTGCCCGGCTTGGTGTGGGTGTACCAGCTGAACAAATCCTTCAGCTCATCCTCGTTGACCTTGACGATGTCCGCCAGATGCAGCGATTCAAAAGCGCAACGCTCCGTCACCTGACCATCGCGCACGTTCAGGTCCAGGTAGCGCTGCGCATTGGAGGCATCGAGCATCGCCCGCAGCGCCGTGCGCGACTGCTCGTGCCGCTGCGCCATGGTGCCGAAGTAGATCGTGCCAGGCGCCGCCTGCGTCAGGGCCGCCAGCGCCGGTGCGGTCTCGACGTAATCGTAAGCCTGGTCGGGCAAGATGATGAAGCGGTGGCCATCCGCATTGCGCTCGACCACCACACGGCCTGTGGCCTCCTGCGGATCGAGCTGCAAGCCCGCCTCGCTCATGCCGAAGCGGCCGAACTCACTGCGCACCAGCGCACCGTTCTTGTCCGCGCCGATGCGCGTGACCATCAGCGTCGCCATACCGAAAGCCGCCAGATTGCGCGCGACGTTGAACGGCGCACCGCCGACGACCTGCTCGGTGATGAAATCGTCAACCAGCGCTTCGCCGAATACGGCAATGGTTTGTTGGGTCATGCTCGTCTCCACGCCCTGCTCGGGCGATTCTATATTATTCGCGTTCCAGCCAGTACATTGCGTACGGTTCCAGCACCAGCGGTCCATTCGCCGCCCGCTCCGCCACGCAATCGCGCCATGCGCCTTGCAAGGCATAGGTTTGCGCCTGGCCGGAGAAGTTCATCAACGTCAGGAAGCGTTCGCCGCGAGCCAGCGCCAGCATGCCTTCCGGCGCATCGGCCAGCAACGCACGCGGCGCGTTGGCGGCTAGCGCGTCGTGGCGACTGCGAATGCGCACCAGTTTTGCAAGCGCCTGATGCATCGGCTCTTCGTAACGACGCTTCCACCGCTGCTGATCGAACACCGGACGTTGCAGCCAGCGGCTGTCCATAGCATGCTGTGGACGACGCAGATAGCTGTAGTCGTTCTCCATCGCCAGCTCGTCGCCCATGTACAGCACCGGCAGAGCGCCGAAGCTCAGCGCAAGGCCGTGCAGCAGCAGCATGCGGCGCAGCGCCAGTGCGCGCTCCCCGTCGGTGGCGGCAGACTGCAAGCCGGTCAGCGACGCGGCCATGCCGTTGCTGCCATGCGCCGCGTTGGGATCGGTGCTCTGGAAGGCGGCGCCGATGGCGTAGCTGCCTTCCGCGCCGCTGAAGAAGCGGGCCACGCGGGCCAGCCGTGCCGCGCTGTCGCTGCCGTCGGCAGCAGCCTCCGCCCGCAACACGTTCCAGCCGATGTCGTCATGGCAGCGCACGTAGCTGAGCCACGTCGCAGCGGCCGGCAGCGCGGGCGTGTTGCGGATCACCTCGCTCAGCACACCGGCATCCTGCTCCGCCAGCGCCACCCAGCCAGCCGCCATCAGGCTGCTGTGATACGCGATGTGGCACTCCGGCGCGGTAGCGCTGCCCAAGTATGCAGGCAGCTCACGCGTCGGCACGATAGCCTCGGCCTTCAGCAGCACGCCCGGCGCAACGATATCGACAATCGCCCGCAAGGCTTGCAGCAGCTGGTGCGCTTCCGGCTGGTTCATGCTGTTCGTACCTTCGCGCTTCCACAGGAAGGCCGTCGAATCGAGCCGGAACACTTCGATGCCGCGATTGGCCAGGCGCAGCAGCGCGGCGGCCATCTCGGCGAACACCGCCGGGTTGGCGTAGTTCAGATCCCACTGGTACGGATAGAACGTCGTCCATGCCCAGCCATCCAGCGCCTCGACAAAACTGAAATTGCCCGGCGCGACTTGCGGGAACACCTGCCCCAGCGTGCGCTCGTAACGGTCTGGCATGTCACGGTCGGGGAACACATGGAACATCGCCCGCGCACCAGCATCGCCAGCCTTGGCCGCCAGCGCCCACGCGTGATCGTCCGCCACATGGTTCAGGATGAAGTCCGAGCACAGGCTGATACCGGCCGCCCGCAACTGCTCCGTCAACGCATCCAGGTCGGCATTGGAGCCCAGCGCCGGATCGACTTCGTCGAAGCTGGAGACGGCAAAGCCGCCATCATTCTCGCCATCACGCGGGCGCAGGAACGGCAGCAGATGCAGATAGCTGACGCCCAACTCCCGCAGATACGGAATGCGCGCCGCCACGCCGTTCAAATCGCCGCCGAAGTTCTGCACGTAGGCGCAGTAACCCAGCATGCGCTGGCTAAGGAACCACTCCGGCTGCGCCACCCGCTGCGCATCAAGCGCCCGCAGTTCCGCCGGCCGCGCCGCGTACAGCGCGCCCAGCGATTCCATCAGGTCGCCCAGCCAAGCATCGAAATCGGCGCGCTCGCCATACAGGCCGGCCAGCAGCCGGTGCAGCACCGGCTGCGCCGCCACCAGCCGCTGCGCAGCCTGCGGCCGCAGATCATCCGGAAGAACCGCCAGCAGACGGTCCGAAAAAACTTTAGAAGGCATAAGACAGGCTGACTTTCGCGGCACGGCCGGAGATCGAGCGCGCGGCATGGCCGTCGCCTTCGACTTCGGTGTAGCCGATTTTGTTAAGCAGGTTATTCACGCTCAGCGACAAGGTAGCCTTCTCCGTCACGCGATAATTGACGAAGGCATTCACCACCTGATACGCCGGCAGCACAATGGTGTGCGCATCGTCGCCCCACGACTTGCCGGTGCCGATCAAGCTGGCGCCGATCGTGGCCTGGCCGAAGGTGTAGGTCGGTGCGATCTGGTACACCACCTTGGCCTGGCGGCGTGGCGTGTTGCCGATCACCGCCACGTCGCCGGGCGCGGTGCCGGTGATCTTGGCGTCGGTGTAGGTCATGCCGCCGGTGACGCGGAAGTCGTTCAGCGCGTAGGCGCCTTCCAGCTCCACACCCTTGGCGTCGTACTTGTTGGAGGTGCTGCGCTGCGTGGTCGCCTCGTAGTTGCTCTCGTCGGTCTTGGCCTGGAACAGCGTCACGAAGGTGCTGACGCCGCCGCTGCGCCACTTCACGCCGCCCTCGATCTGCTTGACGGTGTTGATGTTGATCGGCGCGCTGCCGTCCAGCGGTGTGCCGAACAGGATGCGGTCCGCATTGAAGGCCACGCCATCGCTGACGCGGGCGAACGCCGCCAGGTTGCTGGTGATGCGGTAGTTGCCGCCGATCGAATACGAGTTGTGGTTGATCTTGTAGTCCACCAGCTGCTGCGTGGCCGGATCGTAGCGCAAGGCGCCGCCGCTCATGGTGGCGATGTTGGCCGTGCCGCTGGCGCGCTGGCGATCCTGGCGCACGCTTGCGTCCAGGTTCAGCGGGCCGGTTTCATAGCCCACGTTCAGGTAGGGCGACGTCAGTTTGTATTCCATATCGACCGCGCGCGAGCAGCAGCCGCCGAAGGCCGGACCGACCAGTCCCGGCGTGGCGCTGGCCGTTTGCAGCAAGGCCGGCTTGTCGCCGCTGGCCTGCATCAGATACTCATTGAAGTTCCAGGTCAGCGCCAGCTTCTGCGTCGACAGGTACAGGCCTGCGGTGGTGGTCAGCTTGGAGCCGTCGGCCAGCTTGAAGGTCTTGGCCAGCTTGGTGTCGTTGAGCGTGTTGCCCGCATCGTCGATCGACGTGTTGAACACCACGGCGGAGAAGGCGCGGCCGTTGTAGGCCTGGCCCTTGTTAGGCCCCGTCGCGAACACATAACTGCCGACCGTGCCGTTATTCCCTGCGAAGACACCGGTGAAGCGCCCGCTGTTGCTGGAGGTACGGAACTTGTCGCTCAGGTTCCAGCCGTCGCCCAGGTCGAACGAACCTTCCAGGCCAACCGTATCGCTCTTCACTTTCAGGCCGTCGTTGACGTTGGTCGACACCGGCGTATTGTTCTTGCCCAGCGTGACATCGCGCACCCAGTACGGCGAGTAGAACGTCACCTTGCGCGGATCGATGCCGGGAATCTCGGTGATCTGCTGGTTCACCACCTGCACCGGCACCGGCAGCACCGTCGGCGATTTGTCGTCCACGTGCTTGAACGACAGGCGGATAAAGCCATTGTCCAGGTCATGCGTGATATTGCCGCGAATCTGGCCGCCATCCTCGGTGCTCATGCCCGTGTTGCGCACGCCCTCGCCGGTGCGGTAGTTCCCGCCGATGAAGAAGCGCGTCTTGTCCGAGATCGGCGCGCCGTAGTCGAAGTCCAGCCGCGTCTCGTCGTAGCCCAGGCCGTGGCTGATGCCGATATGGCCGCCCTTTTCCTCGCCGGTCTTGGTGATGAAGTTGATGATGCCGCCCGGCGCGTTGGTCGCCAGCGTGGATGCCGAACCGCCGCGCACCACTTCCAGGTGATCCAGCGTGCCGTCGATCTTGACGTAGCTGTCCGGCGTGATGAAGTTGAAGTCGCCCGATTGCAGCACCGGCAGGCCATCTTCCTGGATCTGTACATAGCGCGCACCGCCGGCGGAAATCGGCACGCCGCGCACCGTGATGTTGGCGTTGCCCTCGCCGCCCGACGATTCCGAACGCACGCCCGGCACCGAACGCAGCACCTCGGCGGCGCTCAGCGGCGCGCCGTTCTTGATGGTGTCGCCTTCCAGGGTACTGATCGACACGCTCGATTTCATCTTGGTGGAACCGCCGGAGCTGCCGGTGACAACCACGCGCTCCATGTTCAGGCCATCGGCGGCGGGCGCGGCTTGCTGCGCCGAGGCGCCGCCCATGTGCAGGACAGCCGTTGCAACAGCGGCAGCGATGCCGCCCAGTTTGAATGTGCGTTGTTCCATTGTCGTCTCCAGATATTGTCGTTTTGGCCTGCTCTTTTATTGAGCAGGTACGGCATTATTCAACGGATTTCGATTTAATGCAATCGATTGCATAACTCTGCAAAAATATATTTACAGGCCTTGCTATGAACTTTATGCAATCGGTTGCATAAATCAGACAGAACTGTTGCGGACGATCAATTGGGTAGGAATTTGCAACGAAGGCGCCGGGCGGCCGTCGACCAGCTCCAGCAGCTGGGCCACCAGCGCCCGGCCGGCCTCGCGTATCGGTTGCTGCACGGTGGTCAGCGGCGGATGGAAGTAGCCGGCCAGCTCGATATCGTCGTAGCCGACCACGGCGACCTGCGCCGGCACATCGTAGCCGTGCTGGCGCAGCGTGTTTATCGAGGTCATGGCCATCAGGTCGCTGCCGGCGAACACGGCGTCGAACGGCAGGCCACGGTGCAGCAACTCCTGCACCGCATCCCTGCCACCTTCCGGCAGGAAGGAGACCGACACCTGCAACGCCGGATCGACCTTCATGCCGGCCAGCCGCAGTGCGCGGCACAGGCCTTCGTAACGCTGGCCCACTTCGGGCAGGTTGATATCGCCGAAGAAGGCGATGTGCTTGCGGCCCTGCGCGATCAGATGCGCGCCGGCCAGCTCTCCGCCGGCCACGTTGTCGCCGCCGACGGTGCAGTACAGCTGCTGCGGCAATTGCGCGCCCCACACCACGATGGGCACATGGCGCGCGGCCAGCTGGTTCAGTTGTTCGTGGTGACGCCACTGGCCGATCAGGATGATGCCGATCACGCGGCCGGTATCGAAGGGCGCGGCGGCCGCGTCCAGCTCCTCGGCGTCCACCCGCGAGACCAGCATGTCGAAACCCAGCTCGGTCAGCGCGTCGGCCAGGCTGCCCAGCATCGACAGGAAGAAGGGATCGGACAAATGCTGGCGCGTGGCCGAGTCGTAGGGGATGACAACACCGACGGTGCGGTTCTGCTTCATGCGCAGGTTCTGCGCGCCGATGTTGATGGTGTACTTGAGCGAGCGGGCCAGCTCCATGATGCGCACCCGCGTCTCCTCACTGACCAGCTTGCTGCCCGCCAGCGCCCGCGACACGGTCGACGTCGACACGCCGGCCAGCCGAGCGATATCGGCCATTTGCAGGCGCCGCTGTTGGGCGGAACTGTCCGCGTCGGGCGGCGTGGTCTTGGGCATGGCTTACTGAGGAACCGTGTCCTTGAACGACTGGCGCTCGGACAATTTATCGAACAGGCGCGCCAGGTTGGGATGGTCGTCGCGCCAGGTGATTTCCGGGAAGCGGAACGACAGCCAGCCCAGCGTGCAGCCCACGGCCACGTCGGCCAGCGAGTAATGGATGCCGGCGCAATAGGCCGACTCGCCCAGCTTCTCCGACAGCGAGGCCAGGCCCAGGTGCACCTTGCGCATCTGGCGTTCCATCCATGCCTCGCTCTGCAATTCAGGCGGACGCTGGGTGCGCTCCAGGCGCACGATGATGGCGGCGTCCAGCATGCCGTCGGCCAGCGCTTCCCAGCACTTGATATCGGCGCGGTCGCGGCCGTTTGGCGGCAGCAGCTTGCATACCGGGGTCAGCGTATCGAGGTACTCGACCATGACGCGCGAATCGATCATGACGTTGCCGTCTTCCATGACCAGGCTAGGCACTTTGCCCAGCGGGTTCAGCTTGTCGATGGTGGTGTCCGGCGCCCACACATTTTCCAGTTCAAACTGGTAATCAAGCTTCTTTTCCGCCAGGACAACACGAACTTTGCGTACATAAGGACTGGCGAGGGAACCGATGAGTTTCATAGAGGCTTAGAGTGGAAGATCAGGCAACAGTATAACATCGGAGGCCTCGCGCCCGGCCAATGGTAAAATCTACCTTTGCGCAATTTTAACCCTGCCTTCCTTCCCATCATGACCACTACTCCTTACTCCACGCTGTCGGCGCTGTCGCCGCTGGACGGCCGCTACGCCGGTAAAACCGACCTGCTGCGTCCCATCCTGTCCGAATCGGGCTTCATGCACCACCGCGTCAAAGTAGAAATCTCCTGGCTGCAAGCACTGTCGCTGGCCGGTTTCGCTGAAATCAAGCCGTTCTCGGCCGCAGGCACCGCCCTGCTGGACAAGATCGCCAACGAGTTCACCGAACAGGACGCCGCCCGCATCAAGGAAATCGAAGCCGTCACCAACCACGACGTCAAGGCCGTGGAGTACTGGCTCAAGGAGCAGGTCAAGGATGTGCCGGAACTGGTGGCCGCATCGGAGTTCATCCACTTCGCCTGCACCTCGGAAGACATCAACAACACCTCGCACGGCATGATGCTGAAGGCGGCCCGCGACAGCGTCATGCTGCCGTCGCTGACCAAGGTCATCGCCCGCCTGAAGGAAATCGCCATCGACAACGCCGACGTGCCTATGCTGTCGCGCACCCACGGCCAGACCGCCAGCCCGACCACGCTGGGCAAGGAAATGGCCAACGTCGTCGCCCGCCTGCAGCGCGCCATCAAGCGCATCGAGCAGGTCGAGATCCTCGGCAAGATGAACGGCGCGGTCGGCAACTACAACGCCCACCTGTCGGCCTACCCGTCGTTTGACTGGGCCAACTTCTCCAAGAACGTCATCGAGCAGCGCCTGGGCCTGGTGTTCAACCCGTACACCATCCAGATCGAACCGCACGACTACATGGCCGAACTGTTCGACGCCTTCGCCCGCGTCAACACCATCCTGCTGGACTTGAACCGCGACATCTGGAGCTACGTCTCGCTGGGCTACTTCAAGCAGAAGACCAAGGCTGGCGAAATCGGTTCGTCGACCATGCCGCACAAGGTCAACCCGATCGACTTCGAAAACTCGGAAGGCAACCTGGGCCTGGCCAACGCCGTGCTGAAACACCTGTCCGAAAAACTGCCAGTCTCGCGCATGCAGCGCGACCTGACCGATTCGACCGTGCTGCGCAACATCGGCGTCGGCCTGGGCTACACGCTGCTGGCCTACGACAGCTGCCTGCGCGGCCTGAACAAGCTGGAAGTGAACCACGCCCGCCTGGCGGCCGACCTGGACGCCAACTGGGAAGTGCTGGCCGAGCCGGTGCAGACCGTGATGCGCCGCTACGGCATCGAGAACCCGTACGAGCAGCTGAAAGAGCTGACCCGCGGCAAGGGCATCTCGAAAGACGCGCTGCGCGACTTCATCACCGGCCTGGCGATCCCGCAGGAAGCCAAGGACCTGCTGCTGGCCATGACCCCGGCCAACTACATCGGCATCGCGACGGATCTGGCTAAAGCCATCTAAGCAAACCCGCCAAACTGTTTTACACTAGCCCCCGCCGACATTTGTCGCGGGGGCTTTTTTTTGCCCGTCCAGCACGCATCGCATTTCTTTGGTATATTAGTCCTAACACGTACTATTTTCTGGAGTTCAAGCTTATGCAACGCTATACCAAAACGGCAATGCTGCTGCACTGGCTGACCGCCCTGCTGATCATCGCCGCCTTCTTCCTCGGCCTGACCATGGTGGACATCCACGGCATCACGCCCACCAAGCTCAAATACTATTCCTGGCACAAATGGCTGGGTGTGACGGTGCTGGGCGTGGCCGCCATCCGCCTGCTGTGGCGCTCGGCCAACCGCCCGCCGCCGCCGCTGGCCAGCATTCCGGCCTGGCAGCACAAGGTGGCCGACGGCATGCACTACCTGCTGTACTTCTTCATCTTCGCCGTGCCGGTGTCCGGCTACCTGTATTCGTACGCGGCCGGCGTGCCGGTGGTGTACCTGGGCCTGTTCCAGCTGCCGGCCATCATCGAGCCGAACGCCGAACTTAAGCCGATCTTAAAAACCGTTCACTATGTTCTGACCATGACGATGGCCGCCGCCGTAGTGGCCCACGCCCTCGCCGCACTCAAGCATCACTTTGTCGATCGCGACGCCACGCTCAAACGCATGCTGCCGTAATCCCCTCACATCACCGGAGCCCATATGAAAACCATGAAAAAACTCGCCCTCGTCTCGTTGATGGGTGTTGCCCTGGCCGCCAGCGCCGCCGCCCTGAAGACCGATCCGGCCAAGTCCACCGTGTCGGCCGTGTTCAAGCAGATGAACGTGCCGGTCGAATCCAAGTTCAAGAAATACACCGTCGCCATCGACTACGACGCGGCCAAGCCGGACGCCTCCAAGGCCACCGTCGAAGTCGAGACCGCCAGCCTGGACGTCGGCGACGCCGACATGAACAAGGAAGTGGCGAAGAAGGAATGGTTCAACTCGGCCCAGTTCCCGAAAGCGACCTTCGTGTCGTCGTCGATCAAGAGCGCCGGCGCCGGCAAGCTCAGCGTCACCGGCAAGCTGACCATCAAGGGCAAGACCGCCGACATCACCTTCCCGCTGACGGTCAAGGCCGACGGCGGCAAGCAAGTGTTTGAAGGCGCGCTGCCGATCAAACGCCTGGCCTACAACATCGGCGAAGGCGAATGGAAAGACACCGGCATGGTCGCCGATGAAGTGACCATCAAGTTCCACGTCGTCGCAGCCCAATAATTCAACCACGGAGACACAAGCGCATGAAATTTCAAATCCTGATCGCCACGCTGCTGGCAGCCTCGGCCTCGTCGGCCATCGCCGCCACCTACAACATCGACCCGACGCACACCTACCCGAGCTTCGAGGCCGACCACATGGGCCTGTCGGTATGGCGCGGAAAGTTCGACAAGACCAGCGGCACCGTGACCATGGACCGCACTGCCAAGACCGGCGCGCTGGACATCGCCATCGCCGCCGACTCGATCGACTTCGGCATGGACAAGATGAACAGCCACGCCAAGACGGCCGACATGTTCAACGTCGAGAAATTCCCGACCATCACCTACAAGAGCAAGTCGTTCAAGTTCGACGGCGACAAGCTGGTGGGTGTCGACGGCGAGCTGACCCTGCTGGGCGTGACCAAGCCGGTGAGCCTGAAGGTGGACAAGTTCAACTGCATCATGCACCCGCGCTACAAGCGTGAAGTGTGCGGCGCCAACGCCGTGGCCGAGTTCAAGCGCACCGATTTCGGCCTGAACTACGGCACCCCGGCCTTCGCGCCGGAAGTCAAACTGGCGATCCAGATCGAAGCCATCAAAGCCGACTAAGCCAGCCAAGCTGCCTGCCAGCCCCTGCCCGTCCAATGGATGCGCAGGGGTTTTTTATTGTTATACTCCCGCCGTTGTTCCCTTTTCCACCACTTCAACAACGACAAAAATGCACAAGACACTGATCGCGCTCGCCATCCTGAGCACCGCAGCCCAAGCCGATGAAGGCATGTGGATGCCGCAACAGCTGCCACAAGTAGCCAAGCAACTGAAAGCCGCCGGCCTGAAACTGGATCCCGCCAACCTGACCAAACTGACCGAGTTCCCGATGGGCGCCATCGTCAGCCTGGGCGGTTGCTCGGCCTCGTTCGTCTCGCCGCAAGGCCTGGTCGCCACCAACCACCACTGCGTCTACGGCAGCGTGGCGCACAACTCCACGCCGGAGCGCGACCTGCTGGCCAACGGCTTCCTGGCCCATAACTTCGGCGAAGAACTGCCGGCCGCCCCGGGCAGCCGCATCTTCGTGACCAAGGCCGTCACCAACGTCAGCAAGCAAGTCGTCACCGCCGATGTCGCCAAACTGAGCGGCAAGAAGCGCAGCGACGCCATCGAGAAGAACCAGAAATCCATCCAGGCCGAGTGCGAAAAAGACGAAGGCCACCGCTGCACCGTGTCGTCCTACTACGGCGGCCTGGAGTACTACCTGATCAAGCAACTGGAAATCCGCGACGTGCGCCTGGTGCACGCGCCACCGGCCGGCGTCGGCAAGTTCGGCGGCGACACCGACAACTGGATGTGGCCGCGCCACACCGGCGACTACGGCTTCTACCGCGCCTACGTCAGCAAGGACGGCAAGGCCGCCGACTTCAGCAAGGACAACGTCCCTTACCTGCCGCAGCACTTCCTGAAACTGGCCAAGGAAGGCAGCAAGGAAGGCGACTTCGTCATGGTGCTCGGCTACCCAGGCCGCACCAACCGCCACCGCCTGCCGTCGGAAGTGTCGTACACCTTCGACTGGAGCTACCCGACGTTCGTGAAGACCTCGGCCGAGAGCCTGGCGACCATCGCCGACACCACCAAGGACAACAAGGACACCGCGCTGAAATACGCGTCGCAAGTGGCCAGCATCAACAACTACTACAAGAACCGCCAGGGCATGCTGGACTCCTACGCCGGCAGCGACATGCTCAAGCGTAAAACCGCCGAGCACGAAGCGCTGAAGACCTGGATCAACGCCAACCCGGCCCGCAAGGCCGAGTACGCCGGCGACATCGAACTGGTGGAAAAACTGATCGCCCAGCGCGACGCCGAAACCAAGCGCGACTACTTCCTGTCCTCGTCCAAGCCACGCCTGCTGAACACCGCGCGCACCTTGTACCGCCTGGCCAACGAAAACACCAAGCCTGACGCCGAGCGCAAGGCCGGCTTCCAGGTCCGCGACGTGCCGCGCATCAAATCGTCGGTCGCCGCCCTGGTGCGCAACTACGATGAAAAGGTCGACAAGGCGCTGGTGATGAACAGCCTGACCAAGTACGCCGCCCTGCCGGCAGCCCAGCGCAACGCCGAGTTCGACGCCGTCATCGGCATCAAGGACGGCATGAGCAAGGCCGACCTGCAAGCCGCGCTGGACGTGATGTACGCCGGCAGCAAGCTGGGCGACGCCGCCGAGCGCACCAGCTGGATCGGCAAGACCCCGGCCGAGTTCAAGGCCAGCAACGACGCCTTCATCAAGGCGGCCGTGGCCCTGTACGAGCCGGGCATGAAGGAAGAAGCGGAAGAGGAAGAGCTGGGCGGCAAGCTGCAACAGGCTTACGCCAACTACATGAAAGCCAAGATCGCCTTCATGCAGAGCAAAGGCCAGGCCGTCTACCCTGACGCCAACGGCACGCTGCGCGTGACCTTCGGCCAGATCGCCGGCCGCGACCACGGCGCCGACGGCACCACCTGGAAAGCCTTCACCACCGTGGAAGGCGTGGTCGCCAAAGCCACCGGCGAAGGCGAGTTCAACGCACCGAAAGCCCAGCTGGCAGCAATCAAGGCCAAGGACTTCGGCAAGTACTTCGATCCGAAGCTGAAATCGGTGCCGCTGGCCTACCTGGCCACGCTGGACATCACCGGCGGCAACTCCGGCTCGGCCGCGCTGAACGCCAAGGGCGAGTGGATCGGCCTGGCATTCGACGGCACGCTCGATTCGATCATCTCGGACTGGGACTTCAACAAAGCCAACACCCGCGACATCCAGGTCGACCTGCGCTACATCCTGTGGAACATGAAACACGTGGACCACGCCGACAACCTGCTGAAGGAAATGAACGCGGAATAAGCCGTCTCCGCCTCACCCTCGAAACCACGCCCCGGCAACGCGGCGTGGTTTTTTCATGGATAGGTTACATTAAGGTTCCCTCAACCTTCTTCAGGAGATGTCATGGCCGCTAAAAAAGTCGCTGTAGTAATCGGCAGTCTGCGCAAGGATTCGCTGAACCGCAAGTTCGCCCACGAGTTGATCGCGCTGGCGCCGCCGTCCCTGCAGCTGGAGATCGTCGAGATCGGCGAACTGCCGCTGTACAACCAGGACCTGGAGGAAAACGGCGCCACCGCGCCGCAAACCTGGACCCACTTCCGCCAGCGCATGCAGGACGCGCAGGCCGTGCTGTTCGTCACGCCGGAATACAACCGCTCGGTGCCGGCGCCGCTGAAGAACGCCATCGATATCGGCTCCCGCCCCTACGGCAGCAGCATCTGGAGCGGCAAGCCGGCCGCCATCGTCAGCGTGTCGCCGGGCGCCACCGGCGGCTTCGGCGCCAACCACCATCTGCGCCAGTCGATGGTGTTCCTGGACATGCCCCTGCTGCAGCAACCGGAAGCCTACATCGGCGGCGCCGCCAAGCTGCTCGGCGACGATGGAAAACTGAACAACGACAGTACCCGCGAGTTCCTGCAAAAGTTCATGAACACCTTCGGCGCCTGGGTCGAGACCAACGCCAAAAAATAATCACCGCTTGAGCGCCTTGAAGGCGTGGCCGGCCTCAGTCAGCGCGGCGGGCTTGGCGGCCGCATTAGCCGCCGCCGGCCGCGCCGCGCGTTGCAGCGCCAGCAGCAGCGGCGCTTTGCGCTCCGGGTCCGGCAGCAGCGCCAGGTCGGCGCCCGGCAGGCGCTGGGCCAGCGCGCCAGCCTCGTCCGCCCCCAGCTGCTCGCAGCTGACGTACAGCCGGTACGACGCCCAGCTATTGCCCACCTCCAGCATGAAGCCCGCCACATTCGCCGTACCCGGCTGGCCCGGCAGCGCCGTCACGCGCAGCCTGGTCTTGCCCTTGCGCAGATGCAGCGTATCCCAGGTCTGCATCGGATAGAAGCGCGGCGCATCGGCGCCTTCCATCGGCGACGATGCGGCGGCCGGCTCCGCCACGATCACCGGCAGCTTGCCCAGCGACGCCAGCGGCGCCACCCCGCCGTAGCGGCCGCTGCCGGCCGGCGTCACCAGCAGCAGATCGGCCGCCGGCCACTGGCGCACCGCCTCGGCGCTGTAGGCATCGGCATCGGCGCCCACGGTGAGGATGCTCAAGCCCTGGAAGTGGATCAGCGCCAGCCCCTTGCCCGCCAGTTGCACCCGCCCCGGGGCCGCCGGCGCCACCGGCGCAGCGCCCTCCAGCTCGATCACATAACGCGGCCCGATCTGCGCCAGCCCCACCTTGCAGCCCAGCGCCAGCAAGGCCACCACGATCAACGCCCGCCATCCATAGCTGTTGCCCATCGCATTCTCCCGCGCATCCCCGTCGTTCTCCAGTAGAACACCGGCGGTGCGGGGTTTTCTTGAAGCAACTCAAAAGGCAGCCCCGCTTCGGCTGGCGGCGCTCAAAAATCGGGCACGAATGATACAATTCCGCCCTCGGCAGCGCGTCGCAGTGCTTATCCAGCGCGGCGCGCCCTCCCCTCAACTCCCTCTGAGATCCAGACTGCCATGCACCCAGAAATGCCTACGCCTTACGAAAAAGGTAATCAAAACCAGACCACCCTGTGGACCGAATGCATCGCGTTCTACCAGGAGCTGGCGCAGCGCTTCCCGCAAGTGCTGCGTTTTGAACAGATCGGCACCTCCGACGGCGGCATCCCGGTGCATGCGGGCGTAGTCAGCGCGGACGGCGTGTTCGACCGCAACCAGATCAAGGCCGAGGGCCGCACCGTCTTCTTCAACAACAACGGCATCCACCCCGGCGAACCCGAAGGCGTGGACGCCTGCATGGCCATCGTGCGCGACCTGTGCTTCGATCCGGCCCGCCTCGCCGCGCTAGGCAAGACCGTGCTGCTGTTCGTCCCGGTGTACAACGTCGACGGCGCGCTGAACCGCGCCAACACCTCGCGCGTCAACCAGGACGGCCCGGAGCAGTTCGGCTTCCGCGGCAACAGCCGCCACCTGGACCTGAACCGCGACTTCATCAAGTGCGACACGCTCAACGCGCAGCTGTTCAACCAGCTCGTCACCAGCTGGGATCCGGACGTGATGGTGGACACCCACACCTCCAACGGCGCCGACTACCCATACACGATGACGCTGATCCACACGCAGGCGGACAAGCTGGGCTACGGCCTCGGCCCCTTCCTGCGCGAGACCATGCTGCCGCACATCTACGCCGAGATGGAAGCCAAGGGCTGGCCGACCTGCCCCTACGTCAACCCGGTGCAGGACACGCCGGACGACGGCATCGCCGAATTCCTCGAAGTGCCGCGCTTCTCGACCGGCTTCGCGGCGCTGCACCACGTGATCGGCTTCATGCCGGAGACGCATATGCTCAAGCCCTTCAAGGACCGCTACGATTCGATGCGCGCGCTGCTGGACGTGACCATGACCTTCACCGTCACCCACGGCGAACAGATCCGGAAGCTGCGCGCCGACGCGCGCGAGCAGGCCGCCAACGCCAAGGAATGGACCGTCAGCTGGCAGATGGATGAAGCGAATCCGTCGACCTTCCGCTTCAAGGGCTACGCCGCCAAGCGCAGCCCCAGCCTGCTGGGCAACTACACCCGCCTGTCCTACGACCGCAGCCAGCCGTGGGAAAAGGACATCGCCTACTACAACAGCTTCGTGCCGTCGGCCACCGTGCGCGCGCCGAAGGGCTATGTGATCCCGCAAGCCTGGCGCGAAGCCATCGAGCGCCTGCAATGGAACGGGGTCGAGATGGCGCGCTTCGACGAAGCCTCCACCATCGAGGCGCAGTACTACCACATCGCCTCCGTCACCTCGCGTCCGCACGCCTACGAAGGCCATATGTACCACGACGTCGTGGAACTGGAAGCGCGCACCGGCAGCTTCACCGTACAGCCGGGCGACTACTTCATCCCGCTCAAGCAGGCCAACGCCCGCTACGCCGTCGAGACGCTGGAACCGCAAGGCCACGACTCCTTCTTCCGCTGGGGCTTCTTCAACAGCGTGCTGGAGAAAAAAGAAGCGTTCTCCGATTACGTGTTCGAAGACCTGGCGATGGAGATGCTGGAAACCGAGCCTGAGCTGAAAGCCAAATTCGAACAATGGAAGGCCGCAAATCCGGCACTGCTGTCCGACCAGGAGAAGGTACTGGGCTTCATCTTCGAAAACGGCAAACGCCACGCCGAACCGGAATGGCGCCGTTACCCGGTGCTGTCCGTCTTCTAAGTCCCCGCAAGTATCAACTAGCGTTACCCCATGCGCGCAGCGGCGATCCCGCGGCGCGCATGCAAGCTGCCCACAAGGCCATAGCCATGCATTACGCACTCAACCTGCGCACGTTTTTTTACAGCCATTACTTTTACCTGGGGCTGCGCTTCGCCGCAGGCCTGGTCGGCGTCACACTGATCACCCTTCAATTCGCCGACATGGCCACCGCCATGACGGTGTGCATCGGCGCGCTCTGCACCGCGCTGATGGACATGCCCAGCCCCCTGCGCCACAAGTTCAACGAGATGAGCGCCTCGGTGCTGCTGTGCAGCGCCGTCACGCTGCTGATCAGCCTATGCGCGCCGGTGCACTGGCTGCTGATGGTGATGCTGGTGGCGATCAGCTTCCTGGCCTGCATGATGGTCGTCTACGGCAAGAAGTCGATGCCGCTGCAACTGGCCACGCTGTTCATCATGACCATGTCGATGGAACACGACATGACAGTGCGCGAGTCCTTCATCCACACCGGCCTGTTCACGCTGGGCGCCGTGGCTTACCTGGCTTACGCGATGGGCATCTCGTGGATACTGCGCCACCGCATCAAGCAGCAGGTGCTGGCCGAGGCGCTGTTCGAGCTGGCCGCCTACATCGACATCAAGGCCGACTTCTACGACACCCGCTACAACCTCACCGAACAATTCAACAAACTGGTGCGCCACCAAAGCCTGCTGGCCGACCGCCAGCAAGCCTCGCGCGACCTGATACTGCGCAGCCACCAGAACAGCAAGGACGCCATCGTCGTGCAGACCCACGTCTGCATGCTGGACCTGTATGAACTGATCCTGTCGACCCACACCGACTACGCCCAGCTGCGCGTGCACCTGGCCGATTCGCCGGTGCTGAAATCGCTGCACGACCTGGCCTACAAGGCGGCGCGCGACATCGAATCGGTGGCCTACGACGTCACCCGCAAGAAGGCGTCCTATCCCGAGATCAGCTACGAGCCGGAGCTGGACGCCATCGAGGAGGAACTGGCGTCCCTGCAGCGCCGCGTGGATGAAGGCAAGCCGGCGCAGGAAGCGCTGGCCGTGCTGCGCGCGCAGCGCAACAAGGTACGCGCCATCATCAAGATGATCGTCGAGCTGCACCGCGCCAGCCAGAAGGCCTACGACAGCACGCCGTTCTGGGTCGACGCCGACATGGGCCCTTTCCTGTCGCAGCAGAAGTACGAGCTGCGCATGATCCTGTCGCACCTGCGCCTGGACTCGCCGATCTTCCGCTTCTCGCTGCGGGTGGCGATGGCGATCTCGGTCGGCCTGGCGGTGGCCGCGTGGCTGCCGTATGCGGCGCACAGCTACTGGATCGTGCTGACCATCGTCATCATCCTCAAGCCCAGCTTCAGCATGACCAAGCAGCGCCGCAGCGACCGCATCGTCGGCACCATCGTCGGCTGCGTCATCACGGCGCTGATCATCAAGTACCTGAACTATCCGGCGGCGATACTGGGCTTCCTGATTCTGTCGACGGTGGCCACGCCGACCTTCATCTACCTGCGCTACCGCTACGCGGCGATCGCGGTCAGCATCATGATCCTGCTGCAGATGCACCTGATCGCGCCGGGCAACCATGACCTGATCATGGAACGCCTGATCGACACCTTCATCGGCGCGGCCGTGGCGACAGCCTTCAGCTTCGTGCTGGCCAGCTGGGAGTATCAGAGCCTGCCGCGCCTGATCCGCGAAGTGCTGGGCGTGAACCTGCGCTACATGCAGGCCAGCTTCGATCTGCTGCAAGGCAAAGGCAAGGACGATTTCGCCTACCGCATCGAACGCAAGCGCCTGATGGACAGCCTGGCAGCGCTCAGCTCCGCGCTGGTACGCATGCTCGACGAGCCGGCCCGCAAGCAGCGCGCGGTCGAGGACATCAACCTGTTCATCGTGCAGAACTACCTGCTGGTGGCGCACGTGGCCGCGCTGCGTTCCATCCTGCGCCGCCACCAGAAGGAGCTGCCGACCGCGCCCGTCAACGCCATGCTGAACGAAAGCCACGAGCAAGTCGTACGCACGCTGGCACAGGCGCTGGCGCCGCAATCGGCGTCGCCAGCGAGCGAGCCTGCAACTGCGCCTGCGACCGGGCCTGCAACCACCACCGTGGACACCGCAAGCGTGCCGTGGTCCGGCTGGCCGCTGGTGCAGCGCCGCATCCGCCTGCTGCAAGCGGACGCGGTCAAGATCATCGTCCACAGCGAAGCCATCGTCCGCAACGTCGCCTGATCCGGCCTGGCGCCTGCGCCGCCGGCGCAGGCCTGCTACTATGGCTGGATGAGCGCTTCCACTTCCCCATCCGCCTTCAGCACCCGTGACCTTGTATCCGCCCTGTTCGTCGTCCTGATCTGGGGCACCAACTTCGTCGCGATGAAGGTCGGCCTGCGCGACCTGACGCCGTTCCAGATGGGCGCCGCGCGCTACATCTTCGCCGTGCTGCCACTGATCCTGTTCATCCGCCCGCCCAAGCTGCCGGTGAAATGGATCGTGGCCTACGGCTTGTGCCAGGGCGTCGGCCAATTCGGCCTGCTGTTCCTGTCGCTGAAGATCGGCATGTCGGCCGCGCTGGCGTCCGTGATCCTGCAAACGCAAGTCTTCTTCACCGCCTTCTTCGGTTTCGCACTGCTGCACGAACGGGCCAGCCGCGCACTGCAAGCGGGCCTGCTGCTGGCCGCCGTGGGCCTGGTGTGCTTCGGCATGAACTACGTGCAGCCCGGCCACGCGGGCGGCACCACCGCCGGCGGCTTTGCACTGTGCCTGGCCGCCGCCGCGATGTGGGCGGCGTCGAACATCGTCGTGCGCCGCGCGCAGCAGGCCACGCCGCAATTCGATGTGGTGGGTTTCATGGTCTGGTGCAGCCTGGTGCCGATCGTGCCCTTCATCGGCCTGTCGCTGGCCTTCGACGATCCGGCCACGCGCTGGAGCTGGACCAGCGCGCCGCTGGCCACCTGGATCTCGGCCGCCTACCTGGGCTGGATGGCGACCATCCTCGGCTACGCCATGTGGACGCGTTTATTGAAACGCCACCCGGTCAACCGCGTGGCGCCGTTCAGCCTTGGCGTGCCGGTGGTCGGCATCAGCGCCGGCATGATCGCGCTGGGCGACGTCATCACCGGCTGGCAATGGGCCGGCATCGCGCTGATCGTCGCCTCGCTGATCTGCACCATGTTCGGCGGGCGCTGGCTGGGGCAGCGTTAAGCGAAGCAGACGCGGTTGCGGCCCGTCTGCTTGGCGCGGTACAGCAGCGCGTCGGCCTTTTGCAGCATGGCTTCGGCGGTGCCTGCGGCCAGGTCGGCGTAGACGCCCATGCTCATCGTCACCTTCAGGTCCGGGTGCACCTCGTGCCACGGGAAGCCTTCGATCATGTTGCGCAGCTTGTCGCACAGGGCGGCGGCCTGCGGCAGTTCCGTCTCCGGGAAGGCGATGACGAACTCCTCGCCGCCGTAGCGCGCCACCAGATCGCTCAGGCGCATATGGCTGCGCAGGATCTCGCCCACCTGGCGCAGCACGGCGTCGCCGGTGGCGTGCGAGAACTGGTCGTTGATACGCTTGAAGAAATCGATATCTCCTATCACCACGCTTAATGGACGCTTGTGGCGCACCGCGTGGCTGAACAGGGTAGTCGCCTGCTCGTCGAAATGGCGGCGGTTGTGCAGCTTGGTCAGGGCGTCGCGCACACTGAGCTCGCGCATCTGCTCGGCCTGCGCCAGGATGGTCTGGTGCGACTCCTTCAGTTCCTCGTGCGAGCGCGCCAGCTGTTCGCTCATGTCGTTGAAGGCGCTGGCCAGCGCCGCCACTTCATCCTTGCCCTCCACCGGCACCCGCTGCAACAGCGAGCCGCCATGCATGGCGCGCACCGCGCCGGTCAGGTGGCTGAGCTTGCGGCTCAGGCCACGGCTCAGCAAAACACCCAGCACCAGCGCCAGCGCGGCCGCGCCGGTCACGCCGGCCACCAGCGCCTCGCGCATGGCGTCGATATATTGCTGCTCCTGTTTGCTGGGCGTGAACACGCCCTCCGGCGAAATGTAGGCCTCCACGCGCTCGCCCACCTTGACGGCGCGCGCATCCTTGCGGGCCGACTCCGGCAGCAGTTCGCCACGCCGGTATGCGCCACCCCCCATCAGCACGCGGAAATCCTGGTCGGCTACGATGAAGTGGTACGGCGGCTCGCCGCCGCGTCGCGGTGGCGGACGGTCGCCCTGGCGTGGCGGCGGCCCCTCGCCTGCACGCTGCGGTTCATCGTCCGGAGGCGGTGGCGGGCGGTCATCGCCGCCATCCTGCTCCGGCGGTGGCGGAGGACGGCCGCGCGAGCTGTGCATGAAGTCGTCGAAGGACTCGACGGCGGTGGCGGCCTGCCAGCTGCCGTACTTCTGTACGTAGGCGCTCATGCCCTCGTAAAAATGATCGGCGGCGCTCTGGCGGCGGATCACATCAACCTTCTTGGTCATGCCCACGTAGGCCAGGCTGCCCACCATCGCCACGGCCGCCAACCCGGTCAGCAGCAAAGCAAGCATGAATTTCGTGCGCAGGGACATCGGAGCTCCGTCAAATTATTGCCAGTTGGACAGTAATCATACCCGATGGCAGTCGGCCCGTAAAAAAATCCAGCCTTAAAAAATTACTCTTGAGAACGTTTTTCTCATAGGAGAAACCGCCAGTTATACGGAATGCTTATGGCGAGTATCACAAATCAAAAGTTTATTTATTACTGAAAAGCGCGCATACTGCACTGCAACAAACGAACATTTATGGAGCTTCTGATGAGCGCAACTAACAACCTGATTTACATCGACCTGACCTCGACCCGCTATGCAAGCAACGTTGCCGCCGCAGCGCGCCAGCTGATTGCCGCACTGTTCGCAGTCAAGCCACGTCCAGCTGTCGTCGCTGAAGAAGTTGTTACGCAGCGCCAGCAAGAGTCCGCCGCATCCTGGCTGAACAGCATGGCCAATGACTGCGAACGTCATTCGCCCAACCTGTCTGCCGAACTGCGCTACATGGCGTCGCGCGGTTAATCGTACCGAATTCAACTTCCTGGAGATCACCATGCTGACCATCATCGAAAACCTGCCTGCCGCCATCGCCCTGTCGGGCCTCGTACTGCGCCTCTACCTGGGCGCCAAGCCGGGCAAAGACGAAGCGTAAGCCGTCTGTAGTGCATATGAAAAAAGCCCCGGCCGCTTGCGCGTTACCGGGGCTTTTCACTTCCAGCCTGCTTACTTGGCCGTATTCAGGCGCGAGTTGCGCATGCCGTACAGGAAGTAGGTCAGGACCGCCGCGCTCATCCAGATGATGAAGATGGTGTAGGTGGTCAGCGACAGGCCGAACATCAGGTACAGGCAGGCGGCAATGCTCAGGCCCGGCACCACGTACGGGCCGAACGGCACGCGGAAGCCTTTGGTACCCGTGCCGTTTTCCTTGCGGCGCATCACCGGCACCGCCAGCGACACCACGATAAAGGCGGTCAGCGTACCCATGCTGACCATATCCCACAGGAAGGTCGCATCGACGAAACCGGCCACCAGGCCGACCACGATGCAGACGATCAGCGTGTTATGCACCGGCGAGGCCGTGCGCGCATTGACCTTCTGGAACGACTTGGAAATCAGGCCATCCTTCGAGATCGCGTACAGGATGCGGGTCTGGCCGTAGATCGTCACCAGCGTCACGCTGAACACCGAGATCACGGCGCCGGCCGACAGCACCAGCGCCGGCCAGGTCTTGCCCGTCACGTTCTGCAGGATCACGGCCAGGCCGGCTTCCTGCCCGGCGAACTTGTACGCAGGCTGCGCGCCCATCGCGGCCACGGCCACCAGCAGGTAGAACAGCGTGACGATGCCCAACGCAGCCAGGATGCCGATCGGCACATTGCGCTTGGGATCGCGCACTTCTTCACCAGCCGTGGCGACGGTGTCGAGCCCGATGAACGAGAAGAACACCGTGGCCGCAGCGGCCGTCACGCCGGTCATGCCGGTGATGTGAACGCCGTTGTCCGGGCTGAAGAATGGGTGGAAATTGTTTATATCAAAGCCGGAGAAGGCGATCACCACGAAGAAGATCAGGATCGCCAGCTTGATCATCACCATGATGGCGTTGGTGGTGGCCGATTCTTTGGTGCCGCGGATCAGCAGCAGGCAGCACAGGCCGACCAGCAGGATGGGCGGCAGATTGATATGGCCGCCGTGGAACTCGATGCCCTTGGGCGTGGAGACGATCATCGGTGATCGCAGCACCTCGGGGATGTGCACACCGAAGGCATTGTTCAGGAAGTTGTTCAGGTAATCGGACCAGCCGATCGCCGTGGCGCTGGCCGCCAACCCATATTCGAGTAGCAGGCAGGCCGCCATGATAAAGGCCAGGAACTCGCCGACGGTTGCGTAAGCAAACGAATACGACGAGCCGGACGCCGGAATGCGGAACGACAGCTCGGCGTAGCACAGCGCGGTCAAGCCGGCGGTGATGGCGGCGAACAGGAAGGACAGGATGACGGAAGGGCCGGCTTTCGGCACCGCCTCCACCATCGTAAAGAAGATCCCGGTGCCGATCGTGGCGCCGACACCGATCATTGTCAGGGGAAACAAGCCTATGGAGCGGTGCAGGCCGTTGCTACTGGAGGGAGCAGTTTCTACAGTGTTATTGACCGGCTTGGTACGGGTCAGTTTCTGGACCAGCGTTTGGTTCACAGGCAATCCTTGTGGGAGATATGTACGGGCAAAAAAACTAAGCGATTATAGGGCCTTCCGGCCCATCGCAATACAGTAATTTTGTGTTAGAAAAACAACTCAGACCCCAAGCGGGGCAAGGGCTCCGTTACAGTTGCTTACTTTTGATACAGCGGGATGTATAGATTGGAAATTATTGTCAAGTTACTCTAGGGACAAGTGTTACAACTAGCCTAGCCCAAGCCCAAGAGAGCCTGCCATGCCTATCCAAAAAATCCCCACTGTATCCCGGCGTTTTCATCCTGTCGTGACTGGCGCCGCCGTTGCCCTGTTGGGTTTGGCGGGCACGCTGGCTGCGTGGCTGGCGCGCGGCTGATTCAGAACGGCCCGAGATAATCGCGCTTGCCGACCGGGACGCCCTGGTTGCGCAGGATATCGTGGGCGGTGACGACGTGGAAGAAGAAGTTCGGCAACGCGAACGTCAGCAAGTAGTCGTCCCCTTTGAACTCCGGCTGGAACGAACCAAAATTAAGTGCGATCGTGCGCGCTTCGCTGTCGGCGAACGCGTTTTCATCGACGCTTTCCAGATAGGCGATAGTGTCGGCGATCCGTTGCTGCAACTGATCGAACGACGTTTCGTTGTCCTCAAACTTGGGGGCGGGGATGCCGCTCAAGCGCTCCACCGACAATTTCGACGTATCGCTGGCGCGCTGCACCTGCGCCGACAGCGGCAACATGTCATCGGCCAGGCGAGCCGAGATCATCGCATCCGGCACCGAGCCATGTTGCTCGACATAGGCCTCGGCCTTCTTCAGCAAATCCGACAAGACCTTCAAACCCCGCACAAACACAGGCACCGAAACCTGATGCATCGATAGCGACATCGCGAACTCCAGACATGAGATAGAACTGCGAGTGTAGCGCAAGGTCAGTCTATGCGCTGCATGCCAGGAAGCTTGGCCGCCTTGCGGTCAAAAGTCGCGGTATAAGAACACCCGGCTCGCCTGGCGAGACTGAGGATAAGGCAATCGGCAAAGTCCGCAGGCGTGGTATTGCAAAGACGCAGTGCGCGCACGAAGACCACTGCTTTCTCAAGCCGAAATTCTGGCATTCTGGCCAGCTTACCCAGCGTCGCATTCACGTCGTTTCGCGAAAGCTGAAAGACATAGCTCAGAACCCAGACCAGCTCTGAAATAACCACCAAGCTGACAAAGCCTCTATTCGATACCGATAGCGTTTCAATCAGCGCCGTAGCTTGAGCAGACTGACGAGGATCGTCCTGCATAAGATATCGCACCAGGACGTTGGTATCCAGACCAATCATTTGGAAGCCCATGCCGCGCGCTTCGCCGCAATCTCGACCATCTCTTCAACCGTGCAGTCCAAATCCGGCTTAGGAAGAACTCCCTTCAACGCAGATGGGGACAAGTTCATGGCAATCATTACGACCTGTCCATCGCCGAACGGCAGAAAATCAATTCGGCCGCCATTTTCCAGGCCAAGTGCCTTCCGTATAGGTAGCGGAACAGTTACATTCCCATCAGCGGAAACGAATGCAGTAGTCATGATCTACTCCTCAATGCAGTTCGCTTTACTCTATGCCTGCGTGAAGAAAAATCAAGCGTACGTTCCACTCACTTTGTGAGCTGTCAAAGGCATTCTTTACCAAACGCATACTGCCCGCTTAACATAGGGCTTTCCCTCTCTCGCGGATTTGCTATGCCTATTCCTAACTATCAGAATTGCATGCTGCCATTCCTAAAATTTTTGGGTGATGGACAAGAGCATTCTTTACAAGGTGCGGAGGAATCGCTGGCGGCGCACTTCGCTCTCACCCCACAAGAGCGGGCGGAGCTGTTGCCAAGCGGCCAGCAAGGTATTTTTAAAAACAGAGTTGGGTGGGCCAGAACGTATTTGCGGAAAGCCGGCCTGATTGAATCTCCAAAACGCGCAATCTTCAAAATTACCGACAGGGGATTAACCGTTCTGGCAAATCCCCCAGCCAAGATCGATTCCAGATATTTGGAGCAATGGCCTGAATTTATCGAATTCCAGACAACATCAAAATCGCCGAACACGCCAACTCAATCGGCGGAGTTGGCATCTGAGAAAACCACGCCGGAAGAAGCGATCGAGCTAGCTTACCAAGGACTGCGTGAAGAGTTGGCGCAAGAGCTGCTCGCTCGGGTTTTAGCTTGCTCACCTTCCTTCTTTGAACAATTGGTCGTGGAGTTGTTGGTGGCGATGGGATATGGCGGCTCACGCCGCGATGCAGGTCAGCGCATCGGCCAAACTGGAGATGGAGGAATTGATGGGATCATCAAGGAAGATCGGCTCGGATTGGATACGATCTTTATTCAAGCCAAGCGCTGGCAAGGCTCAGTCGGGCGCCCTGAAATCCAAAAATTCGTTGGTGCCTTACAAGGACAACGAGCCCGTAAAGGCGTATTCATCACCACGTCGTTCTACACCTCAGAAGCGATTGAGTATGTAACGCATATTGACACCAAGGTCGTCCTCATAGACGGGAAACGCTTGTCAGATTTGATGATCGACTTCAATGTCGGCTGTGCCGTCGCAACTTCATACGAAGTCAAACGCGTGGATTCAGACTACTTCGAAGACGCCAGTTACTAAACTCCGTGGAATGTAGATAGAGAATTAGAGAATTCATCAGCCAACGCATCCCGGCCTCATGTGATGAGGCCGGGTGATGCTAACGAGCTGCTCGTCAGGCCAGTTGGTCGACGTTGTTGCCGATCTTGCTGGCGTCGGTGGTTTTATCGGGATGGGAAACGCTGTAGACCAGTTGCTCCTGTGCGGAGACTGTGCCGTCCTTGTTGGTGTCGGCTGCTTCGTAGGTCGTGGTTGAGCTGCTGGTGCTGCTGGTGCTGCTGGCGCCACCTGCACCGCCGCCGCCCGCACCGTGCGCGCCCTGCGCACCCTGGCCGCCTTGAGCGCCGCCCGCACCACCATTTGGGCGCGGCGGCGCAAAGGTGCCGCTCTTGATTGCAGTCTCCAGATCGGACTGCGTGATCGAACCAGACTTCTGCGTGTCGATCGCATCGAACTGCTTGGTGGCGTCGTCTGCCGACACGCCTTTCTTTTCCAGGCCCGATACGAATTCGTCTTTATTGACCTTGCCGTCCTTGTCGGCATCCAGATCGCCGAATACCTTGGCCGCAAAGCGCGCCGCCCCCTTCGCAGGATCGAAGGAGGTGGGCTGGGTGCTGCCGCTTGAAACGCCGCTGATTGCTGTGGTCATGATGATTACTCCGTGGTTAAGGACACTGTTGTTCCTGTTAACGAACTAATCGATGTAACTATGACCCCGCAGAGTGTAAAGCGACGTAAAGATCAGGCGACCCGCACCACCATCAAGCCCGCACGCAGGCCGATACGAACATCCGGATTAGGGAACACCACCAGCTCCTCTGGATACTGAACGGTGTAAATGGTATCGCCATCGCGGGCGATCTCCTCACCCTGCTTCAGCGCGGTGAAGTTGTGCGTCTCTTTGCCGAACGCCATCTGGAACTTGTCGCTCAACTTGATGATCTGACGCGCAGTGTTGAACACGTGCGGCTGCTGCTTCGCCTCACGCTTGGCCGCACCGCGCAGCAAATCATCCAGCGCCTGCGACGCATCGACGAACTGCGACAGATCGTTCTGCCCCAGCGTACCGATACGCCCCAGCTCCACCGTGGTGCCGGCCGCCGCATGATGCTCGGCCGAGTAATAACTGTAAGTCCCGACCGAAGCCGGATTCATGATGACCGCGCCGATGCCGGCCAATCCCAACCACTCGATCAACTCGCGGCGCGGCTGCTCGGCGATCAACTCCGGCACGATGGCGAAAGTCGGATACACCGACGGCCTGATCGCCGTATGCAAATCCAGATGCCAGCGCACCGGCCCAGCACCATCGAAGAACGCCGTAGTCGCAGCGATCATCACATCCGCACGCGCCGCTTCCGCCGTGCCTTCCAGCGACCCACGCTCCTTGCGGAACATGCGGTTCAAGTCAGCATCGATGAAGCGCTTGCCGGCGCGGATGGCGCCGATATTGCCAACGCAAAGCATCAAATTGACCGCCAGCGACGACGCCTGCTGCGACAAGGCGTCCAGCAGATACGCCACCACCTCGATCGGGCCGGTCTCGTCGCCGTGCACGCCGACCGAAATCAGCACGCTTGGACGTTCGCCTTCGGCCTTGATCGTCAGGATACCGTCGGCCGGCTGCGTCACCGCAAAACCAGCCGCCGAAAAACGCTGCGCGACGGCGCTGAAATCGGCTTCAGCGAGCGCGCGTACAGGTCCGGGCAATGGACCCGCCGGCAAAGCCTTAGGCAAATCAGTCATCTACTTACACCACCAGCATCGTGTTACCGGAATTGGTCGCTTCGGACAAAGCCCAAACGTCCAGCATCGCCTGTTCCAGATCGGTCGCCGCCGCGTAGCCGGACAAGCCCAGCGTGTTGGCCACGACTTCCACCGCTTCCGTCGCCGTATGGCCGCCGGTCGCATGTTGCAGCACCTGCGACAGCAGGCGTTGCTGCGTGCGGCGCAGCGCGTTCTGTGCGTAGCTGCGCAGCTGCTCTTGCGAGCGGCTGGTAGCAGGCAGTTTCAGGCCACGTTCCAGCGTATCGATGCCGACCTGCGCGCGCAGCGCCAGGCCAACTTGCAGGAACGCCGGCAGGTCCATGCCTTCCGGACGCGATACCGACAGCGCCGCGAACACGAACGCCGCCACCGCCTCGATAGCCTCGACAGCCTTCCAGGCCTGTACGAATTCGGCACGCAGGCCGGAGGTAATGTCAGCATCCGACTGGCCGTCGGCAGGCGTCAGCTGCGCCAGCGTTTCAGGCTTGGCGAACAGCTTGGTCAATTCGGCGACGCCGGCGCGCAACTGGTCGGCAGGCACCGTCAGCACACCTTCGATCACGGACTTCTGCAACACGCGGGTGCGGCCATCGACCTTGATCGACACGGCACGCGGCACCTTCAACGCATCCGCATCCAGCGTCGTGAAGATAGGCGCCAGGTTCAGCGCGGACCATGCCTGGCCCCAAGCCAGGATCACATCCGATTCATCCACGCCATGCTCGCCGGCCAGTTGACGCAGCATCAGCGGACCGCAACGGTTGACCGATTCATTGGCCAGCACGGTCGCCAGGATGGCGTTGGCCAGCGGGTGCGCCAGCGCAGGACGGGTAGCCACCAGCAGATCCGGGAAGTACGGCTTCAGCACCGACTCGGCCCAGCTCAAATCCGTCAGCGGCAGCGCCGACAGGATGCGCTTGTAGCGGTTCTTCACGTTGGCGATCACCACCGCCAATTCCGGCGTGGTCAGGCCACGGCCGTCGGCCTTGCGGCGCGCCAGCTCAGCCACGCTAGGCAGCTGCTCCAGCTCACGCGACAGCGCGCCCTCTTCTTCCAGCGATGCGATCAGCGCGGCATAACCATCCTGCACCGCAGCGTCAACCTGCGCCTGTGCTTCGCGCACCAGCAGCTGCGTTTGCAGCGTGTTGTCGCGCAGGACCAGGCGTTCGATATCGGCGGTCATTTCGTTCAGCACGCGGTTGCGGTCTGCTTCGCTCAGCTGGCCGGCGTTCATTTCCACGTCCAGCCACATCTTCGCGTTCACTTCATGGTCCGAGCAATCCACGCCGGCCGAATTGTCGATCGCATCGGTGAAGATGCGGCCGCCCGACAGCGCGAACTCGATACGGCCGGCCTGGGTCGCGCCCAGGTTGCCGCCTTCGGAGACGACCTTGCAGCGCAACTGGTTGCCGTCCACGCGGATGTTGTCGTTGGCGCGGTCTTTCACCTGTGCGTGCGATTCGGTCGACGCCTTGATGTAAGTACCGATACCGCCGTTGTAGAACAGGTCCACCGGCGCCAGCAGGATGCGGTGCATCAGCTCTTCAGGCGACAGCGCGGTTTCCTCGATATCCAGCGCGGCACGGATCTGCGGCGACAGCTCGATCGAGCGGGCGGTACGCGGGTACACGCCGCCGCCGGCCGAGATCAGTTCCTTGTTGTAGTCGTCCCACGAGGAGCGCGGCAGAGCGAACATGCGCTCACGCTCGACGAAGGATTTTTCCATGTCCGGATTCGGATCGAGGAAGATGTGGCGGTGATCGAAGGCCGCCACGATTTTCAGTTTGCGCGACAGCAGCGCGCCGTTGCCGAACACGTCGCCCGACATGTCGCCCACGCCGACCATCGTCACTTGCGTAGCGTGGATGTCGTGGTCCATTTCGTAGAAGTGGCGCTTGACCGCTTCGAACGCGCCCTTGGCGGTGATGCCCATTTTCTTGTGGTCGTAACCGTTCGAGCCGCCCGACGCAAACGCATCGCCCAGCCAGAAGCCGCGCTGCACGGCGATGCCGTTGGCGATGTCGGAGAAGGTCGCGGTGCCCTTGTCGGCAGCCACCACCAGGTACGGGTCGCTGCCGTCGTAGCACACGGTGTCCGCTGGCGAAACGATGTTACCCAGCACGCGGTTGTCGGTCATTTCCAGCAGGCTGGCGATGAACAGGCGATACACTGCTTCGCCTTCGGCCGCGATGGTTTCACGCACGGCGTCTTTCGGCATCTGCTTGCAAACGAAGCCGCCCTTGGCGCCGGCCGGCACGATGACGGCGTTCTTCACCATCTGTGCTTTCACCAGGCCGAGAACTTCGGTGCGGTAGTCTTCCATGCGGTCCGACCAGCGCAGGCCACCGCGGGCGACCGGGCCGCCGCGCAGGTGCACGCCTTCGAAGCGGCGCGAGAACACGAAGATCTCGCGGAACGGACGCGGCTCCGGCACCAGCGACAGGCTGCTGGTGTCGAATTTGAAGATGATCTTGTCGCCCTTCTGCTCGTTCTGGAAGTAGTTGGTGCGCAGCGTGGCGACCATCAGATCGGTCATCGCGCCCAGCACTTCTTCGCTGTCGGCGTGGTTGATCGCAGGCAGGCGGCTCTTGATGCCGGCCAGCTTGTCCAGCGCGGCGGTGCGGGTGGCTTCGTCCAGCGCAGGGTTGAAGCGCTGCAGGAACGCGTCCACCAACTCCTTGACGATCACCGGCTGCTTGCGCAGCGTTTCAGCGATGTAGCGCACCGAGAAGCGGGTGCCGGTCTGGCGCCAGTAGCTCATGTAGGCGCGCACCAGTTGTACCTGGCGCACGCTCAATCCGCCTTCGATGACCAGGCCATTCAGGCGGCCGTCTTCGGCTTCGTTGTTGAACAGCGCGGCGAACAGCTCCTGCGCGACCGGCACGACATCGGCCTTGGCCAGGTTGGCGGCGCTGACGGCATCCACCGACAGGCTGGTGACGAAGTGGCGCTGGCCGTCAACGCGCAGCGAGTGCGCCTGTTCACGGTCGATCGACACGCCGGCGTTATGCAGCGCAGGCAGGATGGTCGACAGCGACGGTACGCGGTCGACGGAATACAAGCGGATCGTGGTCGCATCGGCCACGGTTTCCACACGCACGTCAACACGCGACGGATCGGTGTTGCGCAGGATGGTGCCCAGGTCGTGGAACGCGGCTTCCGGCGCGGTGGTGGCGACGTAGTCGGTCGGCAGCGTGGCGCACATCTTGCGCAGGCTTGCGCGCAGCGGCAGGTCCGCCACGGCGTCCGCCAGTACGGAGAACTGGTCGTGCCAGCCGTCCAGCACCGACAGCAGCGGTTGTTGAATATCGGTTTCCAGGTCCAGCGGGTAGCGCGCTGCGTGGGCGATCAGGTACACGCGGGCCAGCGGGCCATCGGCCACCAGCGTCTGCGAGCTGACGTACTGCGCGCCGGAGCTGGCTTGCAGCGCCTTGGCCAGCGACGAAGCGACGCTTGCGCTGTAACGCTCGCGTGGCAGGTAGACCAGCACGTTCAGATGGCGGGCGTACACGTCGCGGCGGGCGAACACCTTGGTGCGCGGCTGCTTGTACAGCGACACGACGGCGCCGCAGACTTCGGCCAGCCATTCAGGTTCCGCTTCCATCGCTTCGGTGCGCGGCAGCGATTCCAGGATCTCCAGGAACTTCTCGGCGCGGAAGCCTTCCTGGCGCACGCCGGCGATGCTCAGCACCTTGGCCACGCGGCCACGTGCGAACGGCAGGCGGTTCAGCGGCGTCGCTGTGGCGGCGCGGGTGAACAGGCCTACGAAGCAGTATTCGCCCAGGATCGCGCCTTGCGCGTCGGTGTGGCGGATGCCGATGAAGTCCAGTTGTTGATCGCGGTGCAGCGTGCCTTCCACGTCGGCCTTGACGATGGACAGCGTGTGGGCGCGTTTCGACAGCGTGTCGAAATCGCCGGGAATATTGGCCAGGCAGGTGCCGTAGACCGGATGCGACGTATCTTGCAGCACGCCGACGCGGCTAGGGATGTCGCGTTCCAGCTCGCGCACGCCCGGCTTGACCTGGTAGTAGGCGTAGCCGAACGGCTCGAAGCCCTCGGTCTTGGCCCATTCCAGGAAGGCGGCGACTTCCTTGCCTTCTTCGCCATGCGACGCGGCTTCGGCGCCGATGCGGCTGAAGTGTTCCTGCATCGCGGCTTTGTCGCGGCGCACCACGGCGGCGTCGCGCGACACCATTTCCAGGCGCTCGACCAGCATGCCGATTTCGGCTTCAGGCAGGTCTTCGGACAGCAGGCACAGTACATACGATTCGAGTTTGTCGCCGGCCTGGCCGACGGCGGTCACTACGCCGTCCGCGCTGCGCGCAACCGGCAGCACCGAGTTCAATACGCCGTTGACGCCCACGCGCAGCTTGCGCATGGCCATGACCATGGAATCGACCAGGTAAGGCACGTCGTCGTTCAGCACCAGCAGCGCGGTGGCCATGCCGCCGCGGCCATCCGCGTAGCGCAGCTTGGCGATCTGCGCGCCGGAGCCGGTGCGCTTGGAAGCTTGAGTGAAACCATCCCACAGGACCGGCGCCAGGCTGTCAGGCACGGTGCCGGCCAGGTCTTCGTCATCCAGGGAACCGAGCCAGGCGCTGATCAGCGCGGCGACTTGGGTGCTGTCGCTGGCGGGCTTGCTGGCGTTGACCAATTCCAGCGTTTGTTTACGCAGGTCTTGTGGCATTTGTTTCATCGTTGCTTCTCCAATACGTTATGTGTATTTTATGTTGCAGGCGCCGCGCCGGCTTGTGGCTGCGCGGCAGGGTTGAGCGCTATTAGACACCAAATCCCCATATGGGGGCGAGATGGTGTTTTACAAATCATACAGTCCAGGCAAGCCCAGAATCCGGCTCAGGTCTTCCAGCGCGGTGTGCACTTCGATCGCCAGCGCCGGATCGGCCAGGTCGGACGGCTCCAGGCGGTCGCGGTAGTGCTTCTCCACCCACGCCACCAGCGTGTGGTACAGCGCCTCGGTCATCACCACGCCTTGATGCATCGCAGCCGCTTCGGCATCGGTCAGCGCCACGCGCAGGCGCAGGCACGCAGGGCCGCCGCCATTGCGCATCGACTGGCGCAGGTCGAAGTGAATCAGTTCGTCGACCGCGTTGCCGCTGGCGACCAGTCCTTGCAGATAGGCCGCCACGGCGGCGTTTTCCTCGCACTCCTGCGGGATCACCAGCGCCATCTTGCCGTTGTCCTTGCTCAGCAGCTGGCTGTTGAACAGATAGCTGTGCACCGCGTCGGCCACCGACACCTTGGCGGTATCGACGCGGATCGCGTTCAGCTCCGCGCCCACGCCGCCCATGGCGCGGCGCAGCTGTTCCAGCGCGCCCGCTTCGTCGGCGAAGGCCTGCTCGTGGTAGAACAGCACATTGCCGTTGCCGACCGCGATCACGTCGTTATGGAACACGCCCTGGTCGATCACGTCCGGATTCTGCTGGATGTAGACGGTGCGTTCGGCCGACAGGCCGTGCAGGCGGGCCACGGCCTGCGATGCTTCCAGCGTCTGGCGGGCCGGGTATTTTTTCGGCGCCGGGGCGGAGGCGTCGAACTCGGTGCGGCCGTAGACGAACATCTCGACGGCGGCGCTGCCGTGGTCCTTGCACAGGCGCGTATGGTTGGCCGCGCCTTCGTCGCCGAATGCCGGCGTGCCTGGCAGCGCGTCATGCACGGCGAAGTGCTTCTCGTCCTTGAAGATGGCGCGCAACGAGCGCGCCGACTGCGCATGCTCGAAAGCGCGGTGCAGCTTGTTATTCAGGTTGGCTGCGGTGAAGTGCGTGCGGCCGTCGGCGCTGTCGGCGGACGGGCTGACCGTGGCCGCGTTGGCGGTCCACATCGGCGAGGCCGAGTAGGCGCAGGCCAGGATCACCGGCGATTCCTTGGCGGCCTTGGCCAGCACCTCGGCATCGCTGCCGGTGAAACCGATGCTGCGCAGCAGGCGGAAATTCGGGCGGTCCTGCGGCGGCAGCAGCGCCTGGCCGAAGCCGCGCGCGGCCAGGGCGCGCATCTTGGCCAGGCCTTGCAGGGCCGCCAGCTTCGGATTCGAAGCGCTCTTGACGTTGCTGAACGAGGCCACATTGCCGAACGACAGACCGGCGTAGTTGTGCGATGGGCCTACCAGGCCGTCGAAGTTGAATTCGCGTGCGCGCATTTCAGTTCCTTAGAAGTGCATGCCCGGCGACAGTTTCGCAGGCATTTCAAGTACATTGTTTTCGATCGAAGCGACTGGGTAGGCGCAGTAGTCGGCCGCGTAGTAGGCGCTCGGACGATGGTTGCCCGATTGGCCCACGCCGCCGAACGGCGCGCTGCTGGCGGCGCCGGTGGTCGGACGGTTCCAGTTGACGATGCCCGCGCGTGCGCGCACCTGGAAGATCTTCCACAGGTTTTCGTCGTTCGAGATCAGCGCCGAGGCCAGGCCGAATTCGGTGGCGTTGGCGGCCTTGATCGCGCTGTCGAAGTCCGCCACGCGGATCACTTGCAGCAGAGGGCCGAACCACTCTTCGTCCGGAATGCCTTTGGCGTCGGTGACATCGACGATGCCGGCCGAGACGAAGCCGGTGTTCTCTTCCAGCAGGCGCATCGCCAGCAGGCTGCGGCCGCCCTTGGCGACCATGTCAGCCTGCGCCTGCACCAGGCGCTTGGCGATGGCTGCCGATACCACTGGGCCCATGAACGGCGCAGGTTCCGCGGCGGATGCGCCGATGGTCAAACGGCTGGCCACGTCGACCAGGCGCGCGATGATCGCATCGCCCTCGGCGCCCTGCTTGACGATCAGGCGGCGCGCGCAGGTGCAGCGCTGGCCGGCCGAGATGAAGGCCGACGAAATCGCCATGAACACGGCGGCGTCGATGTCCTTGACGTCCCACACCACCAGCGGATTGTTACCGCCCATTTCCAGCGCCAGCATCTTGCCTGGCTGGCCGCCGAACTGCTTGTGCAGCGCGGTGCCGGTCTGGCAGCTGCCGGTGAACAGCACGCCGTCCAGCAAGGCGTTCTGGCCCAGCGCGATACCCGCATCGCGGCCGCCGTTGACCAGGTTGATCACGCCCTTGGGCACGCCGGCTTTTTCCCACAGCTGCACGGTCTTGACGGCGGTGCGCGGTGCGTATTCGCTAGGCTTGAAGACCACGGTGTTACCGGCGATCAGCGCAGGCACGATATGGCCGTTCGGCAGGTGGCCGGGGAAGTTGTAGGGACCGAACACGCCGAACACGCCGTGCGGACGGTGGCGCAGCACGGCCTCGCCGTCGGCGACCTTGTTCTGCGTTTCGCCGGTGCGCGCGCCGTAGGCTTGCACCGAGATGTCGATCTTGTTGGCCATGGTGGTCACTTCGGTGCGGGCTTCCCACATCGGCTTGCCCACTTCCTCGGCGATCAGCAGCGCCAGCTCTTCCGCATCCTGCTTCAGCAGATCGCGGAAGCGGGTGCAGACGGCGATACGCTCGGCCAGCGGCGTCAGCGCCCAGGCTTCGAAAGCCTCGCGCGCAGCGGCGGCGGCGTGGCCCACGTCCTGCGCGGTCGATTCGTTGCTGGCCCAGGTCTGCTTGCCGTTCGACGGATCGATCGTCACCAGTTCGGCGCCGCTGCCGGCGAGCCACTCGCCGTTGATGAAGTTACTCAGAGCTTTAGACATGTGGATTCTTCCTCAGATTAAGGGTCAGCGTGCGCACCGTATCGCCAGGATGGCAGTGCAGGAGTTGTTGTTCGGCTTCCGGCAGCGCGATGGCGCCGTTGACCGGCACCGATTGCGACAGGATCATGCGGAAATCCTTGAGCGTGGTGTTCGACACCAGCATCGGTTCGGCGACGGCCGTCTCCGGCGCGCAGGCCGAATCCCAGTCCGTGGCAGGGCCGATTTCAGCCAGCGTGCTCTCGCGCATGGCGCGCAGTTCCGACACGCGCGCCTGCAACACCGGGCCGGCGTCGAAGATGTCGACATAGCCTTCGAAGTACAGGCCTTCCTGTTCCAGCAGGCGGCGCGCCGGCGCGGTCGAGGTGTGGACCTTGCCGATCACTTCCTGCGCGTCTTCCGGCAGGTAGGCCACGTACAGCGGCTGGCGCGGCATCAGTTCGGCGATGAAGGACTTCTTGCCGACGGCGGTCAGGTCGTCGACGTGGTCGAAGTCCATCTTGAAGAAGTGGCGGCCCAGGCCTTCGTAGAACGGCGAGCGGCCGCCCTCTTCCTGGTAGCCGCGCATCTCGGCGATCAGCTTTTCGGTGAACAGGTGCGGGAACTGGGCGATGAACAGGAAGCGGCTCTTCGACAGCAGCTTGCCGTTGTTGCCGGTGCGGTAGTCCGGCGCCAGGAACAGCGAGCACAGTTCGGTGCTGCCGGTCAGGTCGTTCGACAGGTAGAGCGTGTCCATGCGGGTGAACACGTCCAGCTCGCGGCTGGAGTGCACCAGCGTGCCGATGCGGTAGTTGTAGAACGGTTCGGTCAAGCCCACCGAGCCCTTGATCGCGCACACGCCGGCGATACGGCCGTTGCTGGTGTCCTCCATGACGAACATGTAGTCGCGCTTTTCGGGCGGGATGGTTTCGGCGAACGAGGCCACGGCGATGGCCAGGCGGTCGCCCATCATCTTCATGTCCGGCTTGAGGGTGGTCATGCCGCTGCCGACCTGCGTGGCCATCACGTACAGGGCGTCGAGGTCGTTGGCTGTGATTGCGCGTACTACTAGCATAGGTGGTCCACTCTTAGATTCTGACGCAGATGACGGTATCGCCTTCGGCGATCTGAAGCGCTTCCTGCACATCGGCCGGCAGCGCCACGTTGACTTGCGATTCCAGCGCCGCGCAATGCGTGATCACGGCGCGGAAGTTGTGTTCGGAGCCCGACGACACGGCGTAGCGCAGCTGCGGCTCGCGGCCGCGGTCGGGCGATTCCGCCGCCGTGGTCACACGGCGCTGCAACGCGCCGGTGAACGTGCGCAGCGTGTTCTTGTGCGCTTGCAGAATCGGGCCGCCGTCGAAGATGTCGATGTAGTCGTCGGCTTCGAAGCCTTCGGCCGTCAGCAGGTTGAACGCCAGCTCGCCCGACGGATGGATCTGGCCCATGGCCGCCTGCGCGTCGCCCGGCAGCAGCGGCACGTAGACCGGATAGTGCGGCATCAGTTCGACGATCAGCGTGCGGTTGCGGGCGCCGCCGATGACGCGCTCGGCGTCGAGGAAGTCCATCTTGAAGAACTTGCGGCCCAGCGCATCCCAGAACGGCGAACCGCCGTCGGCGTCGGTCACGCCGGCCAGCGGCACGAAGAAGCGGTCGGCGAAGCGGTGCGGCGCCAGCACGGCGAACATCAGGCGCGCGCGCGACAGCAGTGCCGCTTCCGGCGTGCCGTGTTCGCGTTCGCCGACGTAAAAGCTCGACAGCTGGGAATAGCCGGTCAGCTCGGAGCACAGCGTCAGCGCGTGCACGCTGTGGCTGATGTTCAGGTCGCGCGACACCTGCTGGATCACGTCGTTGCGGAAGGAGAAATAGGTGCCGTTGGAGCCGGCGGCGGCGAACATCGCGGCGGTGCCGACGATGGTTTTATCGGCCGGCGATTCCAGCACCAGCAGGTAGGATTCTTCGCTCGGGATGTCGACGTGGGCGGCAAACGAGGCGATCGAACGCTCGATCATGTCGGCGATCTTCTCGCGCGTTTTCGGCAAGGTGTGCACACCCGGCATGGTCACTGCGGCCAGCGCTTCGAGGGCAGCAATATCCGCAAGTTCTACCGGACGGACTACATACATGGGAACTCCTCAGATTAACGCACAAGCCCGGAGCACAAGGCACCGGGCTGAAATGAAAGGCGGCGGAACCAGGTCCGCCGCCGTAGGTGCTGTTTAGGCCGCCTTGATCATGCCGTCCAGCGACAGGCGCAGGATGCGGTCGACTTCGGCGATCTGGGCGTCGGTGACGATCAGCGCAGGCGCCAGGCGCACCACGTCCATGCCGGCGATCAGCACCATCAGGCCGTTGGCTTCAGCGGCGCGCTGGATGTCTTTCGAACGGCCTTTCCAGGCGTCGGTAACGACCAGGCCCAGCAGCAGACCGGCGCCGCGCACCAGCGTGAACACCTGCGAGTAATCGGCCACCAGTTTTTCCATCGTCGAGCGCAGCTTGGCGCTGGCTTCTTTCACGCGGGCCAGGAAGGCTGGCTGGTTGATCGTGTCCAGCACGGTCAGCGCCACGGTCGCGGCCAGCGGGTTGCCGCCGTAGGTGGTGCCGTGGGTGCCCACGCCCAGCGTCTTGGCCAGTTCGTCGGTGGTCAGCATGGCGCCGATCGGATAGCCGTTGCCCAGCGCCTTGGCGGCGGTCAGGATGTCCGGGGTGATGCCGTAGGTCATGTAGTGGAACAGGTCGCCGGTGCGGCCCATGCCCGATTGCACTTCGTCGAAGATCAGCAGTGCGCCGGTCTTGGTGCACAGGTCGCGCAGTTCTTGCAGGAAGGCCTTGTCGCCCGGGACCACGCCGCCTTCGCCTTGCAGCGGTTCGACGATCACGGCGCAGACGTCGTCGCCGATGGCGGCGCGTGCGGACTCGATGTCGTTATAGGTGACGTGTTCGATCGCTGGCGGCAGCGGCTCGAAGCCTTCGGTGTACTTGGACTGGCCGCCGACCGACACGGTGAACAGCGTGCGGCCGTGGAACGACTGGTAGCACGACACGATGCGCGATTTGTGCGCGCCGAACTTGGTGTGGGCGTACTTACGGGCCAGCTTCAGTGCGGCTTCGTTGGCTTCGGCGCCGGAGTTGCAGAAGAAGGCGCGGTCGGCGAAGGTCGCTTCGGTCAGCGCGGTGGCCAGGCGCAGCACTGGCTCGTTGGTGTAGCCGTTACCCAGGTGCCACAGGGTGTTGGCCTGACGGGTCAGCGCTTCGACCACGGCCGGGTTGCAATGGCCCAGCGACGCCACGGCGATGCCGGAGGTGAAGTCCAGGTAGTGCTTGCCATTCTGGTCCCACAGGTCCAGACCAGAGCCTCGGACCGGTACCATCGCTGCTGGTGCATAGGTTGGCACCAGAACTTCATCAAAGGTCTGACGAGTTACAGGACGGGTGGTGACGGTCGTATCGAGCTTGGCGTTCATGGCATTCCCTATTAATGTTGGGTAAGGCGCGGCACAGCACCGCGTGGACCCATTATAAAAAGCGGCATGCTAAAACTCTTTTCTAATGGCGACAAGGATTTTCACTTTTGGCCGCAAAGTAAGCTTGTCAGAACGACTAGCCTATACAGGTGGACTGAGCTTCCGCTGGCGCTCTTCGCGCGGGGTGTTGCCGAACAAGGCGCCGAAGGCGGTCGAGAAGTGCGAGCCGGACGAGAAGCCGCACATCAGCCCCACCTGGACAATGGAATGATTGGTTTCCAGCAGCAACTGCCGGGCGCGCTGCAAACGCAACTCCAGGTAGTAGCGCGACGGCAGGCTGCCCAGGTATTGCTTGAACAGCCGCTCCAGCTGGCGGCGCGACAGGCCGACCAGGTTGGCGATGTCGTCGGTGGACAGCGGTTCCTCGATATTGGTCTCCATCAGCGTCACCGCCTCGGACAGGCGCGGCTGCAAGGCGCCGAAGCGGGCCTGCAGGGCGACGCGCTGGCGTTCCTCGTGGCCGCGCACGCGCTCGATGCACAGGCTTTCCTTGATGGCGGCTTGCACGGTGGCGCCGAACAGGTGCTCGATCATGGTCAGCGAAAAGTCGATGCTGGCGGCGCCGCCGCAGCAGCTCAGGTGGCGGCCGTCCAGTTCGAACAGGTGCGGGGTCAGGATGGCGCGCTCGGAGATGCCCTCGGTGTCGGCATACAACGCCCACGGCAAGGCGATGCGCACGCCCGCCATCAAGCCGGCGGTGGCCAGCCACAGCACGCCTGCGCCGACGCCGCCCCAGTACTCGGCCGAGCGGCAGCGCTCGATGACGGCGCGGCTCAGCTCCGGGGCCATCGGCGCCTGGCCCTCGTCGGCCACCAGCAGGGCGATGTGCCAGCCCGGCTGCGCCAGCACCACTTGCGCCGGCGTCATGGTTTCCAGGTGCAGCACATCGCGACCCAGCGTGGCGGCGGCCAGGCGCAGCGGCTGCACCAGGCCGGCCCAGGTGATCGCATCGGCTTCGCCCGCGTTCACCAGCAGCATGCGCAGCGGCCGCTCTTGCGTGACGCGGGATAAATTATCGAAAGACATCGGACCTCTACTCCGGAGCCAGCGCGGCCGCGGGCCGTTCGGTGCTCCATTGGCTGACGATCATGCCGGAAATCAGCAGCGCCGCGCCCAGCAAGCCATTCCAGGCCAGCGTCTCGCCCAGCCAGAAGTAGGCGAAGATCGCCGCGCAGCCCGGCTCGAACGCATAGATCACGGCCGCCTCGTTGGCGCTGCTGTGGCTCTGGCCCCAGGTTTGCAGCGAAATGATGGCCGCCGTGGCGACCACGCCCAGGTAGACCAGGTTCAGGCCGTACATCTGCAAGCCCTTCCAGATGTAGCTGAAGTAGTCGGGCAAATCCTGGCTGCGCTCGGCAAAGCCCAGCGGCACTTCGCGCATCAGCAGCCACACGGCGGCGCACACGGCCACGGTCCAGATCTGCGAAGCGGTCAGCACCATCAGCTTGTCGACCTTGCGGGTGGTGGTTTCCATCAGCTTGACGTAGATGCCGAAGAACAGCGCGCACAGCAGCGCCAGCGTATCGCCGCGGCCCCAGGTGAAGCTGCCCTCCCAGCACAACGCGAACAGGCCGGCCAGCGCCAGCACCAGCGCGACGACGATGCGGCGCTCCAGCCGCGCGCCCATCAGCACACCCAGCAGCGGCGGCACCAGCACGTTCAGGCCGGTGACGAAGGCGTTGCGGTTGGAGCTGGTCAGCGCCAGCCCCTCGATCTGGAACACGTAGCACAGGAACAACACCGCGCCGGCGATGATACCCCAGCGGATATCGTTCCATTTCGCCCGCCACATAAACGGCAGCAACAGCACGCCGGCCAGCGCGAAGCGGCACAGCACGATCCAGCTGGCCGACAGGTAGCCGGTCATGTCCTTCATCGCGGGGAAAGTCGTGCCCCATACCAGGGTCACGATGAGCAAAGCGGCAATGCCGCGCAAGTGTTGAGGCATGGTTTTTTTATTATGAATGTCCGTCCGCCATTATAGTCCCGGCCAGGATTGCCGGTGCGAACCGGCTATAATCACAGTCTATGGGTGAACGTTTTTTGAAAAGCATCCGGCTGCTGGCCGATTGCTTACAGAGCTATGAGCGGCTCTCTGGCCAGTATGTGCGCCAGAGCGGCTTGACGCACGCCCAGTTCGATATCATCGCCACGCTGGGCAATACGCCCGGCATGTCCTATAAAGAACTGGGTGACAAGACACTGATCACCAAGGGCACGCTGACCGGCGTGATCGAACGGCTGGAGCAAAAAGGCCTGGTGGAACGTCAGCGCAACGACTGCGACAAACGTTCCTTCTTTGTCCGGCTGACGGCGGAAGGCGAGCAGGTGTTTTGCACGGTCTTCCCGAAAGTCGTCGGGGAAAGCGGGAAAGTGTTCGCGCATTACAGCGAAGACGATTTCGCCGCCCTTGAAAAAACGCTGTCCGAACTTAAAACTGTGATTACGGCCGGCCATACCGAATGCCCGTCCACCCACGACTCAACCAAGGAAATCATTTGAAAACGACTCTGCTCGAAGGCAAAAAGCCTGCCAAATTCGACAAACACATCATCGGCAACCTGCTGCTGAACCAGGCCACGCCTGACGAAGTGCGCCAGGAAAAACTGATCATCGGCGTACGCAACGAAGACGGCGAAATCTACCGCCTGATCGGCGCGACCAAGCACAACAGCTTCATGAACGCCATCGAAGAACTGTTCGACCTGGGCCTGACCGACGAACTGCAAGACACCGACGCCACGCAAGACGGCTGCGACGCCATCTTCAGCGAGCAGTAATCTGCGCTGAAGGCGGCTTGTTGTGTCGCGCAAAAGTATTTTCAGAAGAAGTGCCACACGGCAATATTCCGAGTATAATTTTTTGCAATGGACAGACTCGACGCCTTCAAGACTATTGCTGCTCAGGCGAGCCGGGGGGAGCTCTCGTTCCCGGCCAACGTCAACGCCTCGCTGCGCTTGCAGCAGGCGCTGAGCGATCCCGACTGCCACGTCGAAGCAGCAGCCAAGCTGATCCAGGCAGACCCGTTGCTGGCGGCGCGCAGCGTCGCCATCGCCAACTCGGTGGCCTACAACCGATCCGGTACTGAAATCTCCAGCGTGCGCGCCGCCGTGCAGCGCCTGGGCGTACGCACCCTGCAATCGCTGGTGGCGGCGCTGATCGTGCGCCAGATCGGCAGCCAGGTCACCGATCCCGGCCTGCAAGCCAAGATCAATCAACTGTGGGAACACACGGCGCATGTGGCCGCCCTGTCGCAAGTGATCGCGCGCCGGGTCACGCACGTCGATCCGGATACGGCGCTGTTTGCCGGCATCATGCACGAGGTGGCGGGCTTCTACATGCTGTCCTGCGCCGGCGACTTCCCGGAAGTGATGGACGGCGAGCCCGAAGACTGGGTCGAGCACGGCGAGGTGGAAATAGGCCGCGGCGTGCTGACCAAGCTGGGCGTGCCGGACGGCGTCTACAAGGCGATCGAATCGATGTGGGTAGGCTTGCGCGCATTGCCGCCGGAAACCCTGGGCGACACGCTGCTGCTGGCCAACGATCTGTCGCCGGTGCACTCGCCGCTGTACCAGCGCCCGGGCGCGACCACGCTGCAAGGGGCGCGCACCATCGACTTCGTGGTCGGCGAAGGCACGCTGCACGCCATCATGAGCGAATCGGCCAACGAGGTGCAGTCGCTGTACGCGGTGCTGATGCTCTGAGCAAAAAAAAGCCCGCTGGGGAGCGGGCAAAGTCCAAAACTAGGGATCTCCTCCAGAGGAGACATACCCAGAGTACCCTGCCCGTCCCGCTCGCTCTGTGCGCCAGTTCACATATAAGCGCATTTTTCTATCACCACACCGGTTCCGATTGTTTCCACGCATCCAGCTGCTGAATCCGGCCCAGCCACGCCATCATCTTCGGATACTGGGTGACAGGCAATTTAGCTTGCTCGATGTACATCAACGGCGCGGCCACCGCCAGATCCGCCAGGCTCAGCTTGTCGCCGGCAACCCACTCGCGCCCCGCCAGATGCTGCTCCAGCACGGCGCCGAAACGCGCCACCAGCCGTGCGCCCCGGTCCAGTTCCGCCTGGTCGGGCATGCCGCCGCCGGTGATGCCCTTCCAGATGTTTTCCCAGACGATGATGCCTATCGCCGGCGAAAAATGCTGGCTGGCCCACAGCATCCAGCGGTTGATGTCGGCCCGCTGCACGATGTCGTCCGGATACAGCGTCTGGCCCAGCGTACGCTCGGCCAGGTATTGCATGATGGCGCAGGATTCCCACAGGATAAAGTCGCTGTCCTGCAGCACCGGCACCATGCAGTTGGGGTTGAGCACCTCCAGACGGCGGCGGTCTTCCTCGCTCATCAGGTTGACTTCGGTCACGTCCAGCGGCGTGCCCATGTGGATGGCCGCCAGCATCACGCGGCGCGAATTGGAGGAAGCGGGGTGGTGGTATAAGCGCATTTGAAAGTCTCCATCAGGTGAGTTGAGGACTTCATCGTACGACCGGGCCGCGACAGTTTTTGTCAGTAGTCTTCGCGCAGGTTCTGTTGCTGGCGCCATGTCTTCAGCAAGTCGCTGCGACGGGCCGGATAACGCACGCCCAACGATTCTACGCCTGCTATGCGGTCGATGCGGAAATGGCGGAAAGCCATGCGCATTTCGCACCACGCGGCCAGCAGCCGCTTGCCCTCCAGGAAGGCCAGCGCGAACGGCCACACCACCCTGTCCGACGGCTTGCCCTGCTCGTCCTGGTAGGCCATGCGCAGCCGGTGCTGGTAGCGTATCGCCTCGCGCACCGGGCGCACATGGACATCGCTGGCGGCGTCCTGGTACTGGCCCAGCGGCACCCACAGACTGGTTTCAGCCATGTCGTCGCGCAGGTCTTTCGGCGTGGCGGCGGCGATCTTGGCCAGCGCGTTGTTGGCGGCGGCGGCCAGCGCATCGTCGCCCTGCCGGCGCACCCAGCGCGCGCCCAGCACCAGCGCCTCCAGCTCGTCGGCGCCGAACATCAGCGGCGGCAGGAAGAAACCGGCCTTGAGCATGTAGCCGACGCCGGCCTCGCCCTCCAGTGGCGCGCCCAGGCCGGACAGGGTCTGGATGTCGCGGTAGATGGTGCGTTCGGATACGCCCAGCTGCTCGGCCAGGCGAGCGGCGGTGACGGGGCGGCGGTAGCCGCGCATCGCATCCATCAGCAGGAAAAGTCGGCCGGTACGGCTCATCGTTGCTCTCTCATTCGTCGGTCGGCGGGACGCCCGCCTGCCGACTAATCGAGGTCGAGCAGGAAGTTGCGTTGCGGTGCGTCCAGCGTGGTGTTGTCGGTGGCTGTTTCATCCTTGAGCGCGACGCCGGACAACTGGCGTTGGCGCGACTCGGACAGCAAGTAGTGAAGCTTGAAGGCTGCGTCGTCGTAGGTCAAGCCCGCAGGCCGTACATTCGAGATGCAATTGCGGGCGGCGTCGGTCAGGCCGCTCTTCGGCGCCCAGGTCAGGTACAGGCCCATGCTGTCCGGCGAGCTCAGGCCGGGGCGTTCGCCGACCAGCACCACCACCGCGCGCGCGCCCAGCAACTCGCCCACCTCGTCGCCCACCGCCACCCGCCCCTGGCGCACGATGGACAGCGGCGCCAGCGTCCACGACTCGGCGGCCAGGCGCGCCATCACCACCTTCAGGAAGGGCAAGGCGTTCTGTTCGATGGCCAGCGCCGACAGGCCATCGGCGATGACGAAGGCCAGGTCATAGCCGGCCGGGTCGGATGCGCGCTCCAGCAGCGCCTGGCGTGAAGCCTCGTCAAGACGCCGCCCCAGGTCGGGACGTTGCAGATAGATGTCGCGGCTGGCGGCCGCGCTGTGCAGCGGCAGGCAGGGCAAGCCGCTGGAGGCTTGCAGGGCGTCGCCCAGCGCGGCGTGGTCCAGCGCCAGGTGCACGGCGTCGCGCGCGCGCGCATGGGCCAGCTGGAACTCCAGTTGCGGCGCGGTCGGCTGGCTGACGCCGCTGCGGCCCAGCGCGATGCGCGCCGCCGTGAAGCGCCGCAGCGAACGCCACGGATTGGCGGTGACGACACCGTCCTCGTTGGCGCCGTCGCTGGTGGCCGGAAGCAGGTGCTCGGCGTCGTTCATGCGGACTCCCATCAGTTCAGACTCGACAGCGCGCGCTGGAAGGATGCCGGCAGCGCATTGCCCAGTGTAGCGCACTCGTCGCCGGTGAAGATTTCCATCTGCTTCAGCCAGGCCTCGAATTCCGGCGCAGGCTTCAGGCCCAGCACGCGGCGCGCATACAGCGCATCGTGGAAGGAGGTGGTCTGGTAGTTGAGCATGATATCGTCCGAGCCCGGTATGCCCATGACGAAGGTGCAGCCGGCCGTGCCCAGCAGGGTCAGCAGGATATCCATATCGTTCTGGTCGGCCTCGGCATGGTTGGTGTAGCAGACGTCGCAGCCCATCGGCAAGCCCAGCAGCTTGGCGCAGAAGTGATCCTCCAGTCCGGCGCGCACGATCTGCTTGCCGTCGTACAGGTACTCGGGGCCGATGAAGCCGACCACAGAATTAACCAGCAGCGGCTGGAACTTGCGCGCCATCGCGTAGGCGCGCGTCTCGCAGGTCTGCTGGTCGACGCCGTGGTGGGCGTTGGCCGACAGCGCGCTGCCCTGCCCCGTTTCGAAATACATGACGTTGTTGCCCACCGTGCCGCGCTGCAGCGACAGCGCCGCCTGCTGCGCCTCCGCCAGCAGGGCCAGGTTGATGCCGAAGCTGGCGTTGGCCGCCTCGGTGCCGGCGATCGACTGGAACACCAGGTCGATAGGCGCGCCGCGCTCGATGGCGGCGATGGTGTTGGTCACGTGCGTCAGCACGCACGATTGCGTGGGGATGCCGTAGCGGTCGATGATCTCGTCGAGCATGGTGACGATCTTGATCACCTGCGGCACGTTGTCGGTGGCCGGGTTGATGCCGATCACCGCGTCGCCACTGCCGTACAGCAGGCCGTCCAGCACGCTGGCGGCGATGCCGGTGGCGTCGTCGGTCGGGTGGTTGGGTTGCAGGCGCGTGGCCATGCGTCCCGCCAGGCCGATGGTGTTGCGGAAGCGCGTGACGACGCGGCACTTCTTCGCCACCAGGATCAGGTCCTGGATGCGCATGATCTTGGAAACAGCCGCCGCCATCTCCGGCGTGATGCCCGGAGCGACGGCGGCCAGAACCGCCTCATCGGCGGCGTCGCCAAGCAACCAGTTGCGGAAGTCGCCCACGGTCAGGTGGGCGATGCGGGCAAAGGCGGCGCGGTCGTGATCGTCGATGATCAGCCGCGTCACCTCGTCCTGCTCGTACGGCACCACCATCTGGTTGAGGAACAATGTCAGCGGCAGTTCGGCCAAGGCCATCTGCGCCGCCACCCGTTCCTCGGCGCTGGCCGCCGCCAGCCCCGCCAGATAGTCGCCGGAACGCGCCGGCGTCGCCTTCGCCATCAAGTCCTTCAGGTCGCGGAACTGATAAGTCCTGCTGCCTACCGTATGTGCAAAGCTGCTCATGGCCGTACTCTCCCGATGATGCCGGTGCACTAAAAACCGTCGCTCCCGCGCAGGCGGGAGTCCATAGAACGCGTGAACGTACGCTCAGCATGGATTCCCGCCTGCGCGGGAATGACGAATTAACCGTTACTAAAAATTGCGCGCGGCCGTCAGGACCAGGCGCTTCTGTGCCACGTTCTTGCCGCTGCCGTCGGCGTTGAAGAAGGTCCACAACGGCGTGCCGTTCTTGCTGGCGTCACCGCTATTGTAGGTGGCCGCCGCCGAGAACGCCCAGCTGTCGATGGTCTTGGTCACACCGGCCTTGACGTCGAAGAAATTGAAATCGCTCATATTGCGCACCTGCTGGCGGCCGGCGTGCAGGTTCAGCACCAGGCCCGGCGCCAGCTCGGGATTCCAGTTCGCCTCGACATAGGCGGTGCCGCGCGTGTCGGCCAGCTTGCCGCTGTCCGGCTGCACGGCGAAGCCGAACCAGTACTCGCTCAGCGCCACCCAGGCGTAGGCATTGAAGGCGCCGATGTTCACGCCCAGCTTGGCCTCCTGGGTATGGTACTTGATGTCCTTGCCGCCCGCCGCGTAGTGCGCGCCCGGATACCAGTAGGTGACGAGGCCGGCGTCGATATTATTACCCTCGCTCAGCGGATAGCGGTAGCCGCCGTAGACGTCGATCTCCGAACCGCTGCCGTTGTTGTACGCCGCGTGCGACACGCCGGAGCCGAACAGCCCCAGGTAGAAGCCGCTGACATGCGTGAAGTCCAGCGTGGCTTGCACGGTGGGCTTGGCCTGGGTCTGCGAAATGCCGCGGAACAGGTAGTCCGACACCAGCGTCAGGTTGCCGGTGTTGGTCCAGTCGGGTGCAGGCGCAGCGGGGGCGGCATCGGCAGCCAGCGCGCCGCCTGCGGCGCAAGCCAGGCAACCGGCCGCAGCCAGCATGGAGAAGAATTTTTTGGACATGGATGAAGCTCCGTAATTGGAAAGTTAGACGGCGTCGAAAGCCGCGTGCTGCTGGCGGTTGCCCTTGGTGGCCAGGAAGAACACATAGCCGGCCGCCAGGAAGGCGACGAATACACCGAAGATCAGCGGGTTGTAGTACACCATCGTCACCAGGCAGACCAGGGCGCCGGCCAGCGCGATGGCCGGGAACAGCGGATAGAACGGCGCGCGGAAAGGACGCACCATGTTCGGCTCCGTGCGGCGCAGCTTGAACAGGCTCAGCATGCTGAGGATGTACATCGTGATCGCACCGAACACCGACATGGTGACGATGTTGGCGGTCAAGGTCTGGCCGCCGATCTTGATCAGCTCGTCGCTATAGATGGCAGCGATGCCGATCACGCCGCCCGCAAGGATGGCGCGGTGCGGCGTCTTGAAACGTGGGTGGATCTTGGCGAAGTAATGCGGCAGGTAAGCCTCGCGTGCCAATGCAAAGATCTGGCGCGAATAGCCGAGGATGATGCCGTGGAAGGAAGCGATCAGGCCGAACAGGCCCAGCCACACCAGCATGTGCAGCCAGTTGCTGTTCTCGCCGACGATGATCTTCATGGCTTGCGGCAGCGGGTCGTTGATGTTGGCCAGCTTGGTCCAGTCGCCAGCGCCACCGGCAAACACCATCACGCCGATCGCCAGCAGCACCAGCGTAATGATGCCGGCGATGTAGGCGATGGGGATGGAGCGTTTCGGATCCTTGGCTTCCTCGGCAGCCATGGCCACGCCCTCGATCGCCAGGAAGAACCAGATCGCAAACGGAATCGCCGCGAACATGCCGGGGATGGAAGCGATGCTGAAGCTGTCCTGGCCGGACCAGCCGCCCTTGACGAAGTTCGCCACCGAGAAGCCGGGCGACACCACGCCCATGAACACCAGCAGCTCGAAGATGGCCAGCAGCGTCATCAGCAATTCGAAGGTCGCCGCCACCTGCACGCCGACGATGTTCAGCGTCATGAACACCACATAGGCGCCGACCGCGGCCGTCTTCGGATCGACCGTCGGGAACTGCACGTTCAGGTAGGCGCCAATCGCCAGCGCAATCGCCGGCGGCGCGAACACGAACTCGATCAGCGTGGCCGCGCCGGCCAGGTAGCCGCCGGTCGGACCGAAGGCGCGCTTGCTGTAGGCGAACGGGCCGCCCGCATGCGGGATCGAGGTGGTCAGCTCTGTAAAGCTGAAGATGAAGGTGGTGTACATGGCCGCGATGAACAGCGCGGTGATGGTGAAGCCCAGCGTCCCCGCCGAGGCCCAGCCGTAGCTCCAGCCGAAGTACTCGCCCGAGATCACCAGGCCTACCGCGATGCCCCACAACTGGAAGGTGCCTAGCGACTGTTGCAGCGCCGGTTGCCCGGCCGCCTGTTTTGCATTCATGTGATTCTCCCTAAGGTAAAGCGCGTCTGGTATGGAAGTTGCAGCAGAATCGAGTATAGGAGCCAGCCAAATGCCAGCGTTATCGAAAATCGGCAAACTTGCGAGGGGCTGGCGGCCAAGGGAAGAAATAACAACAGTGGGAGAAAAATAATATGCACCAGACTGCGACAGAGTTGTTACACAGTGCGCCAGATTTGCGCACCGTGATGGCGCACGACGCCGACGAATTGGCCAGCAAGCTCACCAACTGGCAACAAAGCTACGACCAGATCAGTTCCGGCCTGTTCCGTGGCGCGCTGACCGAGCTGCGCCTGCCGCAGCTGCAAGTGTTCCGCGAAAGCCTGAGCCAGTCGGTGCGCCAGTCCTGCCGCGTGTGGCCGGACGCCATCTGGTTCGGCCTGCCGGATCACGGCGCCGCCACCCGCATCAACGGCCGCCAGACCGCCGCCGACTGGATTATGGTGCAGCCCGGCAACGTTGAGTTCGAACTGGTAACACCAAGCGCCTACAGCATCTATGGCATCGTCGCCAGCCGCGAGCTGCTGGTGGAGACGGCGCGGCGCTACGGCTGCGAGATCGACTGGCAGCGCGTGCAGTCGGCCGAGCTGTTGCAGGTGGATGCGCAGGCACAGGCGCGCTGCCTGCACGTGCTGGGTCAGCTGCTGCCGGCCGAAGGCCTGGGCTGCGCCGAAGGCATGGCGCAGTGGCAGGAGACGGTGCTGAGCGCCCTGCTCGACATGCTGGACCACAGCTGCGTGGAGCCGGCGCTGGCGGCCAGCCTGCAACGGCGGCGCCACGTGGTCGCACTGGCGCGCGAGTACATCATGGCGCACCGCAGCGAATCGATCACCGTGCCGGAACTGTGCGAGCGCGTGCACGTCAGCCGCCGCACCTTGCAGTACTGCTTCGAGGATGTGCTGGGCATGAGCCCCATGCTCTACCTACGCATGGTGCGCCTGAACGGCGTGCGGCGGCAGTTGCAGGACGGCGGCGCCATCGGCGACGTGGCCGGCTCCTGGGGACTGAGCAACTTCAGCCAGTTTTCCAGCGACTACCGCAAGCTGTTCGGCCAGTGCCCGTCGGCGTCGCTGCGCTCGCGTTCACGCTCGACGCCGCACTCGCTCAGATGAGGCGCAGCGCTCCGGCCAATGCGCCGGCGGCGATCAGTATCACCGGATTGATTTTGGAGCGCAGCAGTATCAGCGCCGCCGCCAGCGTCAGCGCGTCGGCCTGAATGTCGACGTTGGAGATGCGCGTGAACAGCCAAGCGGTGGCGGCCAGGAAGCCTATCGAAATCGGCGCGAAGGCATCGCCCAGCGCCCGCGTCAAACGCCCGCCAGCATGCCGCGCCTGCAAGCGGATCGCGGCCAGCGTCAGCAGCGTGGAAGGCAGCAGCACCGCCAGCGTGGTGCAGATGGCGCCGGCCCAACCGGCAATCAGCCAGCCCACCAGCGACACGAACAGCAGGTTGGGACCGGGCGCCGCCTGCGCTATCGCATAAGCCGCCGCGAACTGCTCGTTGCTCAACCACTGCTTGGCGTCGACCACGTAATGCCCCACCTGCGGCCCAAGCAGCACGACGCCGCCGCCGACCGCCATCAGGGACATCACCGCGATATGCAGCGACAGTTCCGTCACCGGAGATTGCTCGTTCATTTTTGTTCTCCCACCAAATAAAACGCCCCCGCCCCAAGCGGCGCCAGAAGGCCGAACACCAGCGCCAGCTGCCATTGCATCAAACCCAGCCCGGTGAAAGCCAGCGCCAGCAAGGCCAGTTGCAGCAGCGTACTGCGGGCGCGCCAGTCGGCCTTGGCGAACAGGGACTTGGCCATCTTCACGGCGGTCGCCAGGATCAGGCCCGCCGCCACCGCAGCCATGCCGCGTATCGCGTGGCGGAACACGTCGATATCGCCAAAGCGCTGGTACACCACGCCCAGCGCGACCACCACCAGGAAGGGGCCGGCAACCATGCCGGCCAAAGCCGCCAGCGCGCCACGCACGCCGGCGTAGCGGCTGCCCACCATCAGCGCGACGTTGCAGATGGTGGGGCCGGGCAGCATCTGGCTGGTGGCGAGGTACTTCGCGAACTCCTCGGCCGTCAGCCACTTGCGCTGCTCGACCAGCGCCCGGTAGGCGAACGGCATCACGCCGCCAAAGCCCATCAGCGCCAGCCTGGAAAACACCAGGAATATGGTTGATAGCGGCATGATCTTCTCCTTCGGTTTCGATGGGGAGAATTTTCCGCCTCGGAGAAATATAAGTACAATGAATTTATTTAGACTATTCATTCATATTTCTGATGAAAATCGACATACTCGGCGTGCAGGCTTTTGTCGCGATTGCGGACTTTGGCGGATTTCAAAAAGCGGCGGAGACACTGCATGTGACGCAGACCGCCGTTACGCAGCGCCTGCGCAACCTGGAGGACTTCCTGGGTGTGATGCTGATCGAGCGCACCACGCGCTCGATCGCGCTGACCAGCATCGGCGAGGACTTCCTGCCGCAGGCGCGGCGTCTGCTGCAGGAACTGTCATCTACCTTGAGCGAGATCCGCGAGACGGGCAAGGCGCAGCGCGGCGACGTGGCGCTGGCCTGCGTGCCGACGGTGGGCATACAGTATCTGCCGCAGATCATCCAGGCCTACTCGGCGCGCTTCCCGGACAACCGCATCAAGATCCTCGACCACGCCTCGTCGCGCGTGGCGGAGGCGGTGCAGCGGCGCGAAGCGGAATTCGGCATCGGCCTTGGGGGCAGCATGCATCCCGACCTGGTGTCGGAGCCGCTGCTGGAGGATCAGTTCGTGCTGGTGTGCCGCGACGATCATCCGCTGGCGAAGCGGCGCTCGCTGACCTGGACGCAGATCCAGCCCTACCCGCTGATCTTCTCGGGCGACGTCAACGGCAACCGCGTGCTGCTGGACAGCTATTTGGGCGACAAGAGCGCGGACCTGAACCTGCAATTCCAGTACGACGTGCAGCGCAGCGCGACGGCGGTGGGGCTGGTGGCCTCGGGCATCGCCGCCGCCATCGTGCCCCGGTTGGCTATCCTCAAGGGCAGCTATCCGCGCCTGCGCATCATCACGCTGAAGGAGCCGACCATCTCGCGCCAGCTGGTGCTCATCACCCGCAAGGCCGGCCACCTGTCGCCGGCCGCGCAGGCGCTGTATGACATGATCAAAACGGGGCGCTGATCCCGTACTCGCGGAACTTGGCCGACATCGTACGGCGTTCCTGCTCCTCGGCCTCGCGCTGCGCCGGATCTTTGCTGGTGATTTCGGCCGGCATGCGGCCGGCGGCGGTTTCGAACTGTCCGCGCGCCTCCTCGCGACGGCCCAGCGCCTCGTAGGCCAGGCCGCGCTGGAAGTAGGCCGGCGCGTAGCTCGGCTGCGACTGCAAGCCCAGCGACAGCGCCTGCACGGCCTCGTCATACCGCTTGGTGGCGTTGAACGTCAGGCCCAGGTGGTACTGCACCATCATCGACGGCTTGCTGAACAGCACCCGGTTCAATTCCTCGGCCTTGCGCAGGATGCGCAGGCTTTCGCCGTACTTGCCATCCTTGCGCGTCTGCGCGGCGTAGTTGATGTAGCGGTAGAACACGCGTGTCTGCCGCTTCTTGACCATCTCGCGCAGGTCGGACAGGTAGCGGCTGGTGTCGTCGCCTGCGTGGGCGGCGCAATCGTCGTAGGCACGCGAGCCGCGCTTGCCCCAGCTGGTGTAGACGCGGCGCTCGCCGATGCGGTTCAGCAGGCCGGCCATGCTCGCGTAGTCGCCGGCCTGGCAGGCGAAGTAGGCGTAGGCGTTCAGGTTCCACGGATCGGGATAGCGGTCCACCAGCGCATCGAAGCTGGTCTTCATTTCGCTCCAGTCGGCGAGGCTGTTTTCGAACAGCTTGTCGTCGTAGGCCATCTGGCTCATGTACCAGTAGACGCGGGCGTACATCGCTTCCGAATCGCCTGTGCGCACGGACATCGCGCTGCGGGCGATCTCGTCCACCGCATCGGGCGCGCTGGCCCACATCTCGGTCGAGAAGAAAGCGGCGGTGAAGTAGGTCTCGTGATAGTTCGGGAATTCCTTGCGGGCGTCGGCCACGGTGTTCATCACGCCGAGGAAGCTGTAGTGGTCCGTGTACGGCAGCACTTGCAGCAGCGCCTTGTAGAACTCGGGATCGCGCTCCTTCAACATCGGCTTTTCAAGCGTGTTGATGATGCCCATCGCTTCACGCGTGGCGGACAGCATGCGCTCGATGTCCGCCTTGGGTACGTCCTTGTAGTTGGCCGTACCGCGGAAGGCGGTGCCGCGCGCGAGCAGCACATAGGTGTGATAGATGCGCGCAGCACTCGATTTGGGGAACTGATTTTCCCAGGTCTTGGCTTCGTTCTCGATGCGGGTCCAGTAGTCCATGTCACGCGTGGCCTGCGGACGCCAGCGCAACTGGTTGTAGAAGATCGCCAGCTTCCATACGCCGCTGCCGGTGCGCTGCTGCGGGTCCAGCAAGCGCTTGCGCAACGCCTCCAGGCTCTTGTAGTCGCCTTTGTTCAGATAGCCCTGCACTTCGGCGATCAATGCGTTGCGGGCCTTCAGTTCCTCGCTCTCCGGCGCCGATGGCGCGGCGGCAGGAACGGCGGCGGCAGGCGCCGTCGCCCTTGCGCCCTCCATGGCCTTCGCCACCGCCAGTTGCAGGCGCCCCGCTTCCGGCCCGGCAGGACGCGACTTGTCGATCCGCTCGCCCCACTCATCGCCGCCGATGGGACGCTGCGACGACACGCCATCCACGTACACGCTGATGTAGCCGAAGTAATTGAGCAGCAGCGGCTTGCCGGGGCCGAAGTAATCCTTCTCGACCACCAGCCCGTCGCCGCTCGGCGGCCACGGATCGCTCATGTGCAGCACATCGCGGATCGCCGTCTCCACGCGCGACGGGTCGAGCTTTTTGCATTCATCGTTCAAGCGCTTGGGATGGAAGCTGCAAACCTGCGCGGTGTTGCGCGTCTTGATGAACCACTGGGCGGTGGCGTCGCCGGCATGGCCGTCGGGCTGCTCGATCAGCATCGACGCTTCGATCGGCTCGCCCGCGTACTCCGCCAGCTTTTGATGGATGGGCCGCTGCGGATGCTGCTGCGGCCAGACCCGCATGAATTCACGTTCGGCGATCGGATGGTCGCGCAGCGCGGATTGATAGCTCAAGTCCCACGGCAGTTCGGCGCCGTGCGCGGCGCAGCAGACCAGCAGGCCGGCCAGTAATTTGTACGACATAAAAAAAATCCCCCAAGGCGTAAGCGCTGGGGGATTCTACTATCAAATCAACAACGTTGTTTTACACTACAGCGCCATCGGTTTCGTCTTTTTCCTTGATCGGCTTGATCAGGTCTTCACGCTTCACGCCCAGCCACATGGCCACTGCGGCGGCCACGAACACCGACGAGTAAATACCGAAGCAGATACCGATGGTCAGCGCGACGGCGAAGTAGTGCAGCGTAGGACCGCCCAGGAACAGCATCGACAGCACCATCATCTGCGTGCAGCCGTGGGTGATGATGGTACGCGAGATGGTCGAGGTGATCGCGTTGTCGATCACTTCATGCACCGACGCCTTGCGCTGCTTGCGGAAGTTTTCGCGGATACGGTCGAAGATAACCACCGACTCGTTGACCGAGTAACCCAGCACCGCCAGCACTGCCGCCAGCACCGTCAGCGAGAACTCCCAGTGGAAGAACGCGAAGAAGCCGAGGATGATGACCACGTCGTGCAAGTTGGCGATGATCGCCGCCACGGCGAATTTCCATTCGAAGCGCACGGCCAGGTAGATCATCACGCCGATGATCACCATCACCAGTGCATTCAAGCCGTTCTGCGCCAGCTCGTCGCCGACCTGCGGGCCGACGAATTCGACTTTTTGCAGCGACACCGTTTCAGTACCGGCAGCATCCATGCAAGCGGATTTGACCACGTGCTCGCCCTTGGCGCTCACGGCGTCGATCTGCTTGGTGGCGCCCTGCTCGGCCGCGCACAGCGTGGTGAACACCAGCTGCGATGCATCCTTGGAGGTGACGTTCTTCACCACCGGCAGGCGCAGCATGACGTCATGCGCGGTGCCGAAGCTGGTCACTTCCGGCTGCTCGTAGCCGATCTTCTCCAGCGAGTGACGGATCTGTTCCAGCTTTGCAGGCTGCTGGTATTTCAGTTCCATCACGGTGCCGCCGGTGAACTCCACCGAGAAGTTCAGCGGACGGGTGATCAGGAAGAACACGGCCGCCACGAAGGTCAACGCCGAAATGGCGTTGAACACCAGCGCGTGGCGCATGAACGGTATGTCTTTTTTGATGCGGAAAAATTCCATGTGAACCCCTGAGTTATTTCAGACCCGGTACCCAAACGGTACCGATGGCGATCGATTGCAGCTTCTTCTTGCGGCCGTACCAGAGGTTGACCACACCGCGCGAGATGAACACGGCGGAGAACATCGAGGTCAGAATGCCCAGGCAGTGCACCACGGCGAAGCCGCGGATAGGACCGGAACCGAACACCCACAGGGCGATACCGACGATCAGCGTGGTCACGTTGGAGTCGATGATGGTGGCCCATGCGCGGTCGAAGCCGGCGGCGATGGCCGCCTGCGGCGTGGCGCCGGAACGCAGCTCTTCGCGGATACGCTCGTTAATCAGCACGTTGGCGTCAATCGCCATACCCAGCGCCAGCGCGATAGCGGCGATACCAGGCAGGGTCAGGGTCGCCTGCATCAGCGACAGCAATGCCAGCAGCAGCAACAGGTTGCAGGCCAGGGCCAGCACGCTGAAGAAGCCGAACATCATGTAGTAGGCCATCATGAAAATGGCGATGGCGGCAAAGCCGTACATCGTCGAATGCAGACCCTTGTTGATGTTCTCGGCGCCCAGTTGCGGGCCGATGGTGCGTTCTTCGATCACGTCCATTGGTGCGGACAGCGCGCCGGAGCGCAGCAGCAGCGCCAGCTCGGCGGAGTTCTCCGCGTTGCCCATGCCGGTGATCTGGAAGCGGCTGCTCAGCTCTTGCTGAATGGTCGCCACGGACAGCACTTCAGGCTTGCCTTTTTCGAACAGCACGATGGACATCTTCTTGCCCACGCGGTCGCGGGTGGCGTCGCGGATCTTGCGGCCGCCGTCGCCGTTCAGCTCGATGCTGACGGCAGGCTGCTGGTTCTGGTCGTAGGTGGCGGTGGCGCTGGAGATATAGTCGCCGGTCAGCACCACGTCCTTGGACAGCACGACCGGTACGGCCTTGCCGACGGTGAACAGTTCGGAGTTGAACGGAATCGCCGCCGACATTTCGGTACCCGGCGTGACGGTCTCGTCGACCATGCGGATTTCCAGCGTCGCGGTGCGGCCGATCACGGCGCGCGCACGCGCCACGTCCTGCACGCCCGGCAGCTGGACCACGATGCGGTCAGGGCCTTGCTGCTGGATGATAGGCTCGGCCACGCCCAGCTCATTGACGCGCTTGGACAGCGTGGAAATGTTCTGCTTGACGCCGTCATCGACGGTTTGCTTGAGCGCGACCGGCTTCAGGCTGATGGTGGTTTTCAGCGCATCGCCTTCGCCGGCATCGACGAACATCAGGTCGGTCATCTGGCCTTGCAGCACGTCCTTGGCCTTCTGGCGGGTGGCGTCGTCGCGGAATTTGATTTCAATGGTGTCGCCCACGCGGTCGATGCCGGCGTGACGCACGTTCTTGTCGCGCAGCAGGCTGCGGGATGCGGCCTGGATGCCTTGCACGCGCTTGGTCAGCACGGCCTTGGTATCGACTTGCATCAGGAAGTGCACACCGCCGCGCAAGTCGAGGCCGAGGTACATCGGCAGCGCATGCAGGGCTTGCATCCATTTAGGCGTATCTTTTTGCAGGTTCAGCGCGACCAGGTAGGTCGGATCGGCCGGATCGGCGTTCAAGCCTTTTTCCAGCACCGACTTGGCGCGGAACTGGGTGTCCGGATCGGCGAAGCGGGCGCGCACGGAAGCGTAGGTGCCGGTGCCGTCGAAGGCGATGCCGTTGTAGGCGATGTTGGCGCCCTTGAGCACCTCTTCCACCTTGGCGCTCATGTCGGACGACATCTTGACGGTCGATTTGCCGCTCGTGACTTGAACCGCAGGCGATTCACCGTAGTAGTTGGGCGCGGTGTACAGCGCGCCCAGCAGGACGGCGACTACGATCAGTATGTATTTCCAGAGAGGATAGCGATTCATATTGTTCAACGTTCAGTGTTAGGCGTCGGATGCAATACGGCCCGCGCAGTGCGGGCCGGGCCAAGGCCGAGGCCAGATTACAGCGCCTTCAGCGTGCCCTTAGGCAGCAGCATGGTGACGGAGTTCTTCTGCACCGTCAGTTCGGCGCCGCTGGAGATTTCCAGGGTCACGTACAGGTCGGTCACTTTGGAGACCTTGCCCAGCACGCCGCCGGCGGTGACGACTTCGTCGCCCTTGGCCAGCGCTTCCATCATGGCCTTCTGTTCTTTGGCGCGCTTCTGCTGAGGACGGATCATCAGGAAGTACATCGCGACGAACATCAGGATCAGCGGCAGGAAGCTGCCGAGATTGCCGCCCAGGCCGAGTGCGTCGAGTGGGGATGCCGATTGGGCGTAAGCGTTGGAAATGAACACAGGTGACTCCGATAATAGTTTGAAAAAATAGCGCTGTATTCTAGCACTGGCCGGAAGGCGCTAGGTCTTCCGGCTATGTGGGTGGCATAAATCTTTTTACAAGACTTACAACACTTTTAGTTAAATTCAGACGCCGCGCGCCCGGTCGGCGTGGAATTGCAGGGTCCAGGCGTGGAAGCGGTCTTCATCCAGGGCCTCGCGCATCTGGCGCATGATGTCCAGGTAGTAGTGCAGGTTGTGGATGGTGTTCAGGCGCGCGCCGAGGATTTCCTGGGTGCGGTTCAGGTGATGCAGGTAGGCGCGCGAGAAGTTGCGGCAAGCATAGCAGGAGCAGGTGCTGTCCAGCGGTTCCTTATCTTCCTTGTAACGGGCGTTCTTGATTTTCACGTCGCCGAAGCGGGTGAAGATCCAGCCGTTGCGGGCGTTACGGGTCGGCATCACGCAGTCGAACATGTCGACGCCGTTGGAAACGCCGTTGACCAGGTCTTCCGGCGTGCCCACGCCCATCAGGTAGTGCGGCTTGTTGGCCGGCATTTTCGGGCCGACGTGGGCCAGGATGCGCATCATGTCTTCCTTCGGCTCGCCAACCGACAGGCCGCCGATGGCCAGGCCCGGGAAGTCGATCTCTTCCAGCTTGGCCAGCGATTCGTCGCGCAGGTTCTCGAACATGCCGCCCTGGACGATGCCGAACAGCGCGTTCGGATTCTCGCCGCGGTGGAATTCATCCATCGATCGTTGCGCCCAGCGCAAGGACATGCGCATTGATTTTGCCGCCTCATCAAGAGTTGCAGGGCGGTTGTCGATTTCATAAGGCGTGCATTCGTCGAACTGCATGACGATGTCGGAGTTCAGCACGCGCTGGATCTGCATCGACACTTCCGGCGACAGGAACAGCTTGTCGCCGTTGATCGGCGAGTTGAAGTGCACGCCCTCTTCCGTGATCTTGCGCATCGCGCCCAGCGAAAACACCTGGAAGCCGCCGGAATCGGTCAGGATGGGCTTGTCCCAGCCCATGAAGTCGTGCAGGCCGCCGAACTTGGCCATGACGTCATTGCCCGGGCGCAGCCACAGGTGGAAGGTGTTGCCCAGGATGATCTGGGCATCGATTTCCTTCAGCTCCAGCGGCGACATCGCCTTGACCGAGCCGTACGTGCCGACCGGCATGAAGATCGGGGTCTGGACCACGCCGTGGTTCAGTTTGACTTCGCCGCGGCGGGCCTTGGTCAGACCGCTGCTGTCGGTCTTGTGCAGTTTAAATTCCAGCATATTGTTCCTTATTTTGCTCGTGCTTGCGTTGTCAGCAGCATGGCGTCGCCATAGCTGAAGAAACGGTATTCGTTGGCGATCGCGTGGGCGTAGGCCTTGCGGATCTCTTCAAAACCGGCGAAGGCCGACACCAGCATCAGCAGGGTCGACTTCGGCAGGTGGAAATTGGTGATCAGACGGGTGACCGTCTTGAACTGGTAGCCGGGCGTGATGAACAGCGCGGTATCGGCGCTGCCCGCCTCCAGCTGGCCGCTCTGCGAGGCCGATTCCAGCGCGCGCAGGCTGGTGGTGCCGACCGCCACCACGTCGCGGCCGGCGGCGCGGGTGGCGCGCACGGCGTCCACGGTTTCCTGCGGCATGGTGTACCACTCGGTGTGCATCTTGTGCTCGGCCAGCACCTCGGCGCGCACCGGCTGGAAGGTGCCGGCGCCCACGTGCAGCGTGACGTAGGCGAAGTTGACGCCCTTGGCCTTCAGCTCGGCCAGCAGCTTCTCGTCGAAGTGCAGGCCGGCGGTCGGCGCGGCCACCGCGCCCGGCACCTTGTTGAACACCGTCTGGTAGCGGGTCTCGTCGAAGGAGTCGGCGTCGTGCTCGATGTAGGGCGGCAGCGGCAGGCGGCCGTGGGCTTCGATCAGGTCGAACACGTCGGCGTCGAAATGCAGGGTGTAGAACTCGCCCGCGCGCTCGCCGACGGTGACGTCGAAGGCGTCGGCCAGGCGGATCTTGACGCCTGGGCCGGGCGACTTGGAAGCGCGCACCTGGGCCAGCACGGTGCGGTTGTCCAGCACGCGCTCGACCAGCGCCTCGATCTTGCCGCCGCTTTCCTTGACGCCGAAGAAGCGCGCCTTCAGCACGCGGGTATCGTTCATCACCAGCAGGTCGCCGGCCTGCAACTGGCCGACGATGTCGGCGAACTGGCGGTCGATGATCTGCGCGCCGTCCAGGTGCAGCAGGCGGGAAGCGCTGCGATCTGGCAGCGGGAATTGCGCAATACGCTCTTGCGGCAAGTTAAAATCGAAATCGGAAAGCGAATACATGGGCGGACTTCTGGAAACTGTTGAAGAAAATTCGGGTAGGCCCGATGGCGGTGCAAGTCGTACAATACCGGCGTTGCTTTGCTGCGGCCAACCCTCTATTTTACGCTAGTGCCCGAAAAACGCTCCAATATGCCTGTTTCAACCTCCAAACCCGTCAAAAAGACAGTCAGCCCGGAAGCCAAGCTGGCCAAGCTGGGCCTGCACACCGATATGGACCTGGTGCTGCACCTGCCCATGCGCTACGAGGACGAAACCCAGGTCATCACCATCGAGGAAGCCCGCCTGCACGGCGGCGAGACCTCGCAGGTCGAAGGCGTGGTGGTCAAGAACGAGATCACCTACAAGCCGCGCAAGCAGCTGCTGGTGCACATCGCCGACGAAAGCGGCGATCTGCAACTGCGCTTCATGAACTTCTACGGCAGCCAGGTCAAGCAGCTGGCCGAGGGCACGCGGGTGCGCGCGCGCGGCGAACTGAAACACGGCTTCTTCGGCGCCGAGATGGTGCACCCGGCGTACAAGGTGGTCAACGAGGGCGCGCCGCTGCCGACCTCTTTGACGCCGGTGTATCCGTCGGGCGAAGGCCTGTCGCAGCCGATACTGCGGCGCGCCATCGGCGACGCCATGAAGCGGGTCGACTGGACCGATACGCTGCCGGCCGATCTGCGCGCCGCGATGCAGCTGTCCGATTTCGAACCGGCCGTGAAGCTGCTGCACTATCCGCCGCAGCAGGTGGACGAGCATGCGCTGCTCGACCGCTCGCATCCGGCGTGGACGCGCATGAAGTTCGACGAACTGCTGGCGCAGCAGCTGTCGCTCAAGCGCGCGCAGCGGGCGCGCCGCTCCAAGGGCGCGGCTGCGCTGAAGACGGTCGGCCAGTTGTCCGAACGCTTCCAGGCCGCGCTGCCGTTCAAGCTGACGGGCGCGCAGCAGCGCGTGCTGAACGAAATCCGCGCCGACCTGCGCCATCCGTATCCGATGCAGCGGCTGCTGCAGGGCGACGTCGGCAGCGGCAAGACGGTGGTGTCGGCGCTGGCGGCCGCGCAGGCGATCGACAGCGGCTTCCAGGCCGCGCTGATGGCGCCCACCGAAATCCTCGCCGACCAGCACTTCCGCAAGATCGCCGCGTGGATGGAGCCCTTGGGCGTCAAGGTCGCGTGGCTGACGGGCAGCTTGAAGAAGAAGGACAAGCTGGCCGCGTATGCGCTGATCGAGTCGGGCGAGGCGCAACTGGTGATCGGCACGCACGCGCTGATCCAGGAGGCGGTGAACTTCGCCAACCTGGGGCTGGTGATCGTCGACGAGCAGCACCGCTTCGGCGTCGGCCAGCGCCTGACACTGCGCAACAAGGGCGTTGAAGGCGCGATCCCGCACCAGCTGATGATGTCGGCCACGCCGATTCCGCGCACGCTGGCGATGACCTACTACGCCGACCTGGAAGTATCGGTGATCGATGAGCTGCCGCCAGGCCGCAGCCCCATCGTCACGCGCGCCGTCGACCAGAACCGGCGCGACGAAGTGATCGAGCGTGTGCATGCGGCGGCGCTTGAAGGACGGCAGATCTACTGGGTCTGCCCGCTGATCGAGGAATCGGAAGCGCTGCAACTGCAAACCGCCACCGATACCCACGCGCTGCTGGCCGAGGCCCTGCCGGACCTGAACGTAGGCCTGGTGCACGGCCGCCTCAAGCCCGCCGAGAAGCAAGTGGTGATGGACGCCTTTAGCGCCAACGAGATGCAGGTGCTGGTCGCGACCACGGTGATCGAAGTCGGCGTGGACGTGCCGAATGCATCGCTGATGGTGATCGAGCATGCGGAGCGCTTCGGCCTGTCGCAGCTGCACCAGTTGCGCGGACGGGTGGGACGGGGCACGGCGGCTTCGGTGTGCCTGCTGCTGTATCAAAGCCCGCTGGGAGGCGTCGCCAAGCAGCGCCTGATGACGATGCGCGAAACCACCGACGGCTTCGAGATCGCTCGGCGCGACCTGGAGATACGCGGCCCCGGCGAATTCCTCGGCGCCCGTCAATCGGGCCAGGCGATGCTGCGCTTCGCCGACCTGGAAACGGATGGCTGGCTGGTCGACCAGGCACGCGACGTCGCCCACGACCTGCTGCACGCCAACACCCCCGAAAAAGCCGCCACCGTCGAAGCTCACCTGGCCCGCTGGCTCGGCGGCCGCGAGGAATTCCTCAAAGTCTAGTTGCGGTCAAAAGCAGAGGTAGATGCGGTTGGCGAGGTCCAGCATGAAATCCGGCGTCAGATAGGCCATGAACACCAGCGCCAGCACCACGACGCCAGCCGCGCGGAGCAGCCAGGTTTTCATGGCTAGGCCGCTTTCAGCTCGCCCCGCTCCAGGGCGCGCTCGTTGATCGGCAGGTTGATCAAGCCGGCCATCACGCTCAGCCCAATCGCGATGCCCCACACGATGTCGTAGCTGCCCAGCTTCGCAAACAGGTAGCCGGCCAGCCATACGCCGATGAAGCTGCCCACCTGGTGCGAGAAGAACACCACCCCCGCCAGCATCGACATATGCTTGACGCCGAAGATGCCGGCGATGATGCCGTTCGTCAGCGGCACCGTCGACAGCCAGATGAAGCCTATCGCCGCCGCAAACACGTACACAGAGTACGGCGTCAACGGCGCCAGCAGGAACAGGCCGATGACCACGGCACGCGTGAAGTAAATCGACGACAGCAGGTAGCGTTTGGGGAAGCGTCCACCCAGCTTGCCCGCGTAGTACGAACCGAAGATGTTGAACAAACCAATCAGCGCCAGCGCCAGCACCGCCACGCCCGGACTGGCGATGCCTTTGTCCTTCAAGTACGCCGGCATGTGCACGCCGATGAACACCAACTGGAAGCCGCACACGAAATAACCCGCCACCAGGAACAGGAAGGAACGGTTGCCCACAGCCTCGCCCATCGCCTCGCGCACGCTTTGCTGCGGACCGCTATGCTCCACCGCCGGCTCGCGCAAGTGGAAGGACATCGGCACCATCAGCAGCACTACCAAGCCAGCCAGCAAATAGAAGGCGTTCTGCCAGCCCACCGCCGATATCAGCTGCTGCTCGACCGGCATCATCAGGAACTGGCCGAAGGAGCTGGCCGCACCGGAAATGCCGAACGCCCAGGAGCGCTTTTCCATCGGCGCCACGCGGCCGATGATGCCGCTGACCGCGCCGAACGCAGTGCACGCCAACCCCAGTCCGATGAAGACGCCGGAGCCGATCACGAACAAGGTGGGCTGCGTCACCAGCGCCATCCACACCAGCCCCGCCATGTAGCTGACAGCGCCGACCAGCACCACGCGCATGGTGCCGAAACGGTCCGCCGCCATGCCGGCGAACGGGCCGAACGCACCCCACAGCAGGTTCTGCAAGGCCAGCGCCAGCGAATAGGTTTCACGCGTCCAGCCGTTGGCTTGCGAGATAGGCTGCATCCAGAAGCCGAAGCCGTGACGCACGCCCATCGCCAGTGTCAGTACGACGCCGCTGGCCAGCAGGACGGTTTTAAGAGAGGGAGCGCGGGTGGCGACGAACATGATAGGGTCCTGATTCTGGAAACGACATCTGTCGATTCTAACCAGTTCCCGCCGCCCGCGCTTGAAGGCCCTAAATGTCGAAGGTGTATTTCAGGCCGATCTGCGCGCGGATGTCGTCCAGCGTGCCCATGATGGACAGCGTTTCCTCGTGCGGCATCACCGGGCTTTCGATCAGGCCGGCGCGGATGCAGCGCCCCACTTCCTGTGCTTCATGCGTGTAGCCGTTGCCGCTGCGCGGCAGGTTGATGGTGCGCTCGCTGCGGTTGGCGCCGTCCACCAGCGTGACGGTGATGGTCTCGGTGTTGTGGAAGCGGTCGTGCAGGCGCACGAAGCCCTTGGTGCCGGAAATCGTCAGCTCGGTCGGCGTGCGCGAACGCAGGCTGCACGCACACGACGATACGCCGCCATCCTTGTGCATCAGCGTGAACGCGGTCTGCATGTCGACTCCGGTGGCGGCCATCTCCGCCTGCGCCTTCACGCCCGTGACCGGGCCAAGGAAGAACGACGCCATCGACAGCGGATAGATGCCCAGGTCCAGCAGCGCGCCGCCGCCCAGCTCCGGCGCGAACAGGCGATGCTCCGGTCCCGCATCCGAGGTAAAGCCGAAATCCGCGCTGACATTGGCCGGCACGCCGATCTCGCCGCTGTCGACGATGCGCTTGGCCTCCACCACGGCTGGCATGAAGCGCGTCCACATCGCCTCCATGACGAACAGTTTTTTCTGGCGGGCCAGGTTGATGATGTCCTCGGCCTGGCGGCGGTTCATGGTGAAGGACTTCTCCACCAGCACGCCCTTGCCGCCGTGGAGGCACATCAGCGCGTTCTCGTGGTGCATGGGGTGCGGCGTGCCAATGTAGATGACGTCGACCTCGGGATCGTCGGCCAGCGCCTGGTAGCTGCCGTGGAAGCGCTCCGCGCCGTATTCGATGCCGAACTTGGTAGCGCTATCTACACTGCGCGAAGCAACGGCGGCCAGCTTGGCGCCGGGCGTGTCCTGCAAGGCGGTGGCGAAGGCCTTGGCGATCTTGCCGGTGCCGAGTATCCCCCAACGAATTACCTGCGTCATGGCGTGCTCTTTCTGCCGCGTCGGCGGCGAGGTCGGTTAAAAATCTATTTTACCGCCGGTGCGCGCTTGGGGCGGAACACCGTTGCGTCGTCGTAGAAGGCGTCGTCCTGCTCCGGCCACCAGCCCGGCACGCCCAGCGCCTGCATCGGCATGAAGTCTGCGGTGCTCAGGCCATGCTCGGCCAGCTCCTGCGCCACCTTGGCGTCGATCCAGTGGCGGCGGGCGTCGTGGTCCATCGTGAAGAAATCGTCGCCCGCCACTACCACCCGTGTGTGCGCGGTGATCGCCTTGCGCGGCGCGACCAGCTTCTCCATCAGCGCGTGGCCGAACAGCCAGACTTGCGCCTCCGGCCCGAAGCTGGCGCGCTGCTCGACGAAGGCGGCGCGCCATTGATGGTCGCGCAAGGCGGCGGTCAGCGCGTGGCCGGCGGCGCTGTCGCGCACCACCAGCAGCGCGGCGTTCTCGTCGAAGATGGTGGCGCCGTCGCGTGCGGGTCCGCGCGATTTGCCGACGCCGTCCAGCGCGATCTGCGCCGCCTGCAAGGCGTTCAGCTGCACTTTGATGCGCGGGAAGCTAAGCCATACCAGGCCGTTGAAGAAGTCGTGCAGATTGTCCCGGGTGGGCACGCAGCCTGTGGCGCCGATGAAGGCTTCGTAGGCGGTGCCGTCAGGCAGGGACTCCTGCGGCACGAAGGAGATCGGCAAGTCCAGGTGATTGCGCAAGCCCAGTGTGGCGGCTCGCGCATTGAACGTGTCCATGAAGGGCACGTCCGCCGACAGCTGGCCGGCCGCGGCGCGTATCGAGTCGTACCAGGGACGCGGCCAGTCTATCGCTTGCAGCACTGCTTATACCATTTTCCAGTTGATGGTTTCGCCGGCGTTGAGCGGCACCACGTGCTGGTCGGCCAGCGGCAGGGTTTCCGGCAGCGTCCATTGCTCGCGCTTGAGCGTGATGGTATCGGTATTGCGCGGCAGGCCGTAGAAGGCCGGGCCATTGAAGCTGGCGAAGGCTTCCAGCTTGTCCAGCGCGCCGGCGCGTTCGAAGGCTTCGGCATACAGCTCCATCGCGTGCAGCGCGGTGTAGCAGCCGGCGCAGCCGCAGGCGGCTTCCTTGGCGCCCTGCGCGTGCGGCGCGGAGTCGGTGCCGAGGAAGAAGCGCTCGTCGCCGCTGGTGGCGGCCGTCACCAGCGCCAGGCGATGTTCTTCGCGCTTGAGCACCGGCAGGCAGTAGTAGTGGGGACGGATGCCGCCCTTGAAGATGTCGTTGCGGTTGTACAGCAGGTGATGCGCGGTGATGGTCGCGGCGATCGGGCCTTCCGCTTCCGCCACATACTGCGCGGCGTGCTTGGTGGTGATGTGTTCGAAGACGATGTTCAACGCCGGGAAGTCGCGGCGCAGCGGACGCATGACGCGTTCGATGAAGACGGCTTCGCGGTCGAACAGGTCGATGTCCTGGTCGGTGACTTCGCCGTGGACCAGGAAGGGCATGCCTACTTCCTGCATCATCTCCAGCGTCTTGTAGCAGTTGGACAGGTCGGTGACGCCGGCGTCCGAGTTGGTGGTGGCGCCGGCCGGATACAGCTTGACCGCGTGGACGATGCCGCTTTCCTGCGCGCGCAGGATCTCGTCCGGCGGCGTGTTGTTGGTCAGGTAGAGCGTCATCAGCGGCTCGAACTTCATGCCTGCCGGCAGGGCCGCCATGATGCGGCTGCGATAAGCCTCGGCAGCGGCGGTGGTGGTGACAGGCGGCTTCAGATTGGGCATCACGATGGCGCGGCCGAACTGGCGCGCGCTATGCGGCAGCACGCTGGCCAGGGTGGCGCCGTCGCGCAGGTGCAAATGCCAGTCGTCGGGACGGGCGATGGTGATGCTGTCTGGGGTGTGTTCGAGGTCGGACATGGCGGCGGGCTTTCAGGCTATCAATGACGAATACCGCCATTTTACCCTCTTGCGCCGTCCGCTTGACAGTGCGTACGCTAAGGCGTAGGTTTTGACTTCCGCCACAAGGGGCCATAATGGATATCATCTCCGCCGATGACTGGCGCGCGATACAGGAGACGCTCTACTTGCTGTCCGTACCGGGCATGCGCGAATCCATCCTTGCCGCACGAGCAGAGCCAGTAAGCGGTTGCGACAAGGATCTGATCTGGTGAGTTGACAGTTGGTGCACCTCAGCTAAGCGCAGCAGAAGGTGCCGGGCGCCTACTCGCGCAGGATCAACATCCATCACCACCTCGTGTACGAGGTTTTCCCGGATCAGCATATCGTTCGTATCCTGCGCATGTGGACACACTACGCATAGCTCTACCTGTTTATTGTGCCGCGACCCAGGCCTTGGTTTCGGCCAGCATCCGGTCGAGGCGCGCGCGGTCGTAGACCTGGCCTCGGCTGACCACCGTGCGGATCTTGCGAGTGGCGGCTATGTCCTGCAATGGGTTCGCGTCCAGCACCAACAGGTCGGCCACCTTGCCGGCCTCCAGGCTGCCGTAGCGGCCCAGATGCCCCAGGAAGCGCGGGCCGTTGATGACGGCCGTCTGCAAGGCCTGCACCGGCGTCAGGCCGTACTGCACGTACAAGCCGATTTCGTCATGCAGTGCCTGGCCCGGATAATCGTAGGAGTTCAAAAAGCCCGCATCCGTGCCGGCGATGATGCTGACGCCCTCCTGCGCCAGCAACGGCAGCAGCGACGCCGACTTCTCGAAGATCGCCTTGCGCTGCGCGATCGCTTCCGCGTTGTCCTGCGCGGCACGCTGCACGCGCCAGTCGTAGGTGGCGCGCAGGCCTTTGCCGATGTACTGCAAGGCCGCATCGTGCGAGTGATCGTCTCGATCCAGGTAAGCCACCACGCGCGACACCGACAGCGTCGGCACCACGGCCGTGCCTTTCGAAGCCATGTAGCGGAACGATGCGCGCGCGGCCGCCTCGTCGTAGGTTTGCAGGCTTTGCTTCATGGCTTCCTTGCCGGTCAGCGTGCCGGCCGCCACTTGCGCGGTCAGCTCGGCCTCTTTCGGCGTCGAGGAGCGCAGCAGGTAGGATTGATGCTCCACCGTGCCCAGGCCCGCGTCGAACATCTGCGCCAGCGTCAGTTGCACCGGAATGTGGCCGGAGGTGCGCATGCCGCGCTCCCTGGCCTGGCGCAGCGCTTCCAGATAAATCTCCGGCTTCAGCGTGTTCTCGGTGATTTTGACGAAATCGACTTTCTGCGCCTGCAGGCCGTCCAGCGCCTTGCCCACCTCCTCCGGGGTGCCGACTTCGATGGTGCCCTTCCACAGCGGCTTGTAGCCTTCCAGCTTGGCGCCGGAGGTGAAGATGGTCGGCCCCTCCAGCTGGCCGGCCTGGATCTGGCCGCGCCAGGCCAGCACGGTGTCCGGCAGGTCGCCGGAGCAGTCGCGCACGGCGGTGATGCCGTTGGCCAGGTACAGCGCCAGCAGATGCTTGTTCTCTTCGATCAGGGCCGGGCCGCCGCCGAAATGCACATGGGTGTCCCACAGGCCCGGCATCAGGTATTTGCCCGGGAGGCGGATGGTTTTTTTGGCGGCATAGCCGGACAGCTGGCGGTCGTCGACCACGGCGACGATGGTGTCGCCCTTCAGCACGACGGACTTGCCCTTGACGGCCTTGCCGCCCGCCACGTCGATCAGCGTGGCCTTGGTCAGCACCAGGTCGACGGCGATTTTATCGGCTGCGTGGGCGGCGCCCAGCAGCCCCAGCGCCAGCATGGCGCCGGCGAGCGGCTTGAAAATTGTCATAAGTGTATTTCTTAGTGGATGATGCGCGCCAGGAAATCCCGCGCCCGCTCCGAGCGCGGCGCGCCGAAGAACTCGTCCTTGCTGCAATCCTCCAGGATGCGGCCCTGGTCCATGAACACCACGCGGTTGGCCACTTTGCGGGCAAAGCCCATTTCATGCGTGACCACCATCATGGTCATGCCTTCCTGCGCCAGGCCGACCATCACGTCCAGCACTTCATTGATCATTTCCGGGTCCAGCGCCGAGGTGGGCTCGTCGAACAGCATGGCGATCGGGTCCATCGACAGCGCCCGGGCGATGGCCACGCGCTGCTGCTGGCCGCCGGACAGCTGGCCGGGAAACTTGTCCTGCTGCGCCAGCAGGCCGACCCGGTCCAGGTAGCGCAGGCCACGCTCGGTGGCTTCGTCGACGCTGCGGCCCAGCACCTTGACCTGGGCCAGGTTCAGGTTGTCGCGGATGGATAAATGGGGAAACAGCTCGAAATTCTGGAAAACCATGCCGATCCGGGCCCGCAGCGCCGGTAAATCGGTGTTTTTGGCGCCGACGGAGATGCCGTCGACCCTGATTTGCCCCTCTTGGAACGGTTCCAGGCCGTTGACCGTCTTGATCAGCGTCGATTTGCCGGAGCCTGAGGGGCCGCAAATCACCATCACATCCCCCTTCTCGACCCGGGTGCTGCACTCGCCCAGCACCTGAAATTGGCCATACCACTTACTGACGTTGTTGATTTCGATCATATATACGCTGAATAAAAAAACCGGCACGAACCCGCGTGGGCGCGGCCCTACATGCGCTTGACAGCGCCTCTGCCCACAAGGATACTGCGGAACTTGCCAATAGTTTCATCAGCCGGACCATAAAATACCGGTTGCAGCCAATGCAGAACCACAGCAGCGGCGGACACCCCGCCCTCTGCGCAGGCCCAGAGAGACACTACCACAGGAAACGCACACCATGCAGAAACAAAGCCGATTGACCACCTACATCCTAGTCGGACTGGCGCTAGGCATCTTTGCCGGCTACCTGGCCAACACCAACCTGGCCAAACCGGTCGAATTCGCCGATTACATGTCGCTGATCACCACGCTGTTCCTGCGTCTGATCAAGATGATTATCGCCCCGCTGGTGTTCTCCACGCTGGTGTGCGGCATCGCCAAAATGGGCGACGCCTCGGAAGTGGGCCGCATCGGCATCAAGACGCTGGGCTGGTTCTTCATCGCTTCGGTGATGTCGCTGAGCCTGGGCCTGGTGCTGGTCAACCTGTTCCGTCCGGGCGACGCGCTGCTGGGCCACATGGCCGCCACCACCGCCAAGGTCGACATCGTCACCACCGGCCTGACGCTGAAGGAATTCGTCACCCACCTGGTGCCGGCCTCCATCGTTGAAGGCATGAGCAAGAACGAGATCCTGCAGATCGTGATCTTCTCGCTGTTCTTCGGTTCGGCCGCTGCGGCGGTTGGCGAAAAAGCCAACGTCATGGTCGCCGCGCTGGACGGCGTGGCCCACGTGATGCTGAAAGTAACCGGCTACGTGATGAAGTTCGCGCCGATCGCCGTGTTCGCGGCCGTGTCGGGCGTGATCGCCAAGAATGGCCTGGGCGTGCTGTCGACCTATGGCGTGTTCATGGCCGAGTTCTACTTCGGTATCGTCCTGTTGTGGGCGCTGCTGATCTTCATCGGCTTCATCTTCCTGAAGGGCCGCATCTTCAGCCTGATCAAGGAACTGCGCAGCCCTGCGCTGCTGGCTTTCTCGACCGCGTCGAGCGAAGCGGCCTATCCGAAGACCTTGGAAGGCCTGGAGCGTTTCGGCGTGCGTAACCGCCTGGCTGCGTTCGTGCTGCCGATCGGCTATTCGTTCAACCTGGACGGCTCGATGATGTACTGCACCTTCGCCACCGTGTTCATTGCGCAGGCTTACGGCATCGAGATGTCGCTGGGCCAGCAGATGACCATGATGATGGTGCTGATGCTGACCTCCAAAGGCATGGCCGGCGTGCCGCGCGCATCGCTGGTGGTGATCGCCGCGACGCTGGGTCAGTTCAACATTCCTGAAGCGGGCATGCTGCTGTTGCTGGGCATCGACCACTTCCTCGACATGGCGCGCTCCGCGACCAACGTCATCGGCAACGGCGTGGCTACCGCAGTCGTGGCCAAGTGGGAGGGTGAACTGGCCGCTCCCGGCGAAGTCGAGTTAGTCAAAGCCGCATAAGAAATACGACGCACCAACAAGAAGGCCACCTCATTCAGCGAGGTGGCCTTTTTTTTGTCACAGCCAAGTGCGCTTACCCTCGGGCTTGGCGCCCATCTCGCGCAGTCTGCGCCGCAATCGCACATTATCGATAAGGACAGACACCAGCGTCACCAATATGATGACGTTGAAAGCCTCGTTGCCAAAAATTCTGAAGAACAACGCTGCGCCGCCTGCGCAAAGCAAGCCGGCAATCAATAGCTGCAAACCATCTTTCATTGGGCTTCTCCTCGTTTGCCCTCTGCGGAAATGCCATCGGGGCGTAGCCTGGATGGCCATGATGCGCCTTGCGACGCCTCATAGCAAGCAGGCGGAGCAAGGCGCGTTGGCTTAGTTCTGGCCGGCGTAGACTTTCACCAGGTCGTACAGGAAGGTCCGGCCTTCCATCAGCGATTGCACGCCGATGTATTCGTTCAGGCCGTGGATATTGCCCAGGTCCGGCGTCAGGAAGATGCCGCTGATGCCGTAGGTCGGAATGCCGGCGGCGTTCAGGAACTGGCCGTCGGTGGCGCCCGATTGCAGGATGGGCAGCACCGGCACGCCAGGCCACATCTTCGCGGTCAGCTTCTCGACCGGCTCCATGATGGCGCGTGTCAGCTCAGGCGGCGCCGAGTTCTCGCCGCGTATCTCCAGCGTCTCCACCTTCACCGCCGGATCGTTGATCGCCTTCACCAGCGCCTCGCGCACCGTCTCCTGCGTCACACCCGGGAAGATGCGGCAGTTGATGTTGGCTCGTGCGCGCTGCGGCAGCGCGTTGGTGGCATGGCCCGCGTCGAGCATGGTCGCCACGCAGGTGGTGTGCAGCATCGCGCCCCAGCTGGTGTCCCGGCCGGAGACCAGCGCCACCGCCTTGGCGTCCTTAGGATTCTTCACCACCGCCAGCATCGCCGCCGCCACGTCCTTGTGGCCTTCGGTCGCCTGGATCTTCGACATGCCGGTCAAATAGCCACGGCTGCCGTCGGCCAGCTGGATCGGGAAGGTATAACCCTCGATCTTCTTCAGCGCGCCGGCCAGATGGTAGATCGCATTATCCTTCTGCGGACGCGAACTGTGGCCGCCGCGATTGGTCACTTCCAGCCGGTAGTTCTGCGACACCTTCTCGCCCGCCTGCACCGTCATCGACACGCGCTTGCCCGCAGCATCGAGCTCGCCGCCCGCGCCTTCGTTGATGGCGAAACCGGCGTCGATCAGTTCACGGCGGTTCTTGGTCAGCCACTCGGCGCCGTTGAAGGCGCCGCCGGTCTCCTCGCCGCAAGTCAGCGCCATCTTCAGCGTATGGCGCGGCACGTAGCCTTCCTGCTTGAAGCGCACCAGCGTGTCCGCCCAGATGGCCGCCTGCGCCTTGTCGTCCAGCGCGCCGCGCGCGTAGAACTTGCCGTCTTCCTCGATCAGCGTGAACGGATCGCGCACCCAGTCCTCGCGCTTGGCCTCGACCACGTCGATATGCGCCAACAGCAGGATGGCCTTGGCCTTGGCATCGCTGCCCGGCAGCACGGCCACCAGCCCGCCCTCCTTCGGATGCGCCGGATCGGCGAACAGGTGCAGCTGCGTATCGGCGTAGCCCGCCGTCTTCAAACGCGCCGCGATCCGTTCCGCCGCCAGCGTGCAGCTGCCCGACGACAGCGTGGTATTGGTTTCGACCAGCTCCTTGTACAGGGCGCGGAACTGCGGCTCCGTTGGGTCGGCATACGCATTCTGAATACAAGCCATCAAGACAGTTACCGCACCCAGCGCAAAACGAGACTTCATAGTCGCTTCCTTAGTTAGACTGCATCCACAACGTCGTCGGGCGACGACGCCAATTCTTCATCGGCCTTGGCCTGCTGCCGCTGCCACATCTGCGCGTACAAACCGTCCGCAGCCAACAGCGACTGGTGCGTGCCGCGTTCGACGATGCGGCCGTGGTCCAGCACCAGGATCTGCTGCGCATCGGCCACCGTGGACAGGCGGTGCGCGATCACCATCGTCGTGCGGCTCTTGGCGATTTCCTTCAACTGCGCCTGGATCGCCTGCTCGGCCTTGGAGTCCAGCGCGGACGTGGCTTCGTCGAAGATCAGGATAGCGGGATTCTTCAGCAGCGTGCGGGCGATCGCCACGCGCTGCTTCTCGCCGCCGGAGAGTTTGAGACCGCGCTCGCCGACCATGGTCGCGTAACCGTCCGGCAGGCTGTCGATGAAATCGTGGATCGACGCCGCGCGCGCCGCCGCCACGATCTGCTCCTTCGATGCGCCGGGCTTTCCGTAGGCGATGTTGTATTCGATGGTGTCGTTGAACAGCACCGTATCCTGCGGCACGATGCCGATCGCGTGGCGCAGCGTGTCCTGCGTGACGGCGCGCAGATCCTGGCCGTCGATGGTGATGCTGCCGGCGTTGACCTCGTAGAAGCGGAACAGCAGGCGCGATAAGGTCGACTTGCCCGAGCCGCTATGGCCCACCACCGCCGTCGTCGTCCCCGGCGCGATGGTGAAGTCCACGTCGAACAGGATCTGGCGCTTGGATTCATAGCTGAAGTCCACATGATTGAAGCGCACCTCGGCACCACGTGTCGCCAGCGGCTGCGCCTCCGGCGCATCGGCCACTTCGCGGTTCTGGTCCAGCAGTGCGAACAGCTTCTCCATGTCCGCCAGGCTTTGCTTGATCTCGCGGTAGATCACGCCGAGGAAGTTCAGCGGAATGTACAGCTGGATCATGAAGGCGTTCACCAGCACCAGATCGCCCAAGGTCATCTTGCCGTCGATGACGCCCTGCGTCGCACGCCACAGGATCAGCGTGACGGCGGTGGCGATGATCAGCGACTGCCCGGTGTTCAGCAGCGACAGCGATGTCTGCGATTTGACGGCGGCCGATTCGTAGCGCTGCAAGCCTTCGTCGTAGCGCTTGGCTTCGTAGTCCTCGTTGCCGAAGTACTTCACGGTTTCGTAGTTGATCAGCGAGTCGATGGCCTTGGTGTTGGCCTTGGAATCGAGGTCGTTCATGGTGCGGCGGAAGTGCGTGCGCCAGTCGGTGATGAAGATGGTGAACGAGATGTACGTCACCAACGCGACAAAGGTAATCACCGAGAACCAGATATCGTAGTGCGTGACGAGGTAGCCCAGCACCAGCGTGATCTCCACCAGCGTCGGCAGGATGTTGAACAGCGTGTAGGAGATCAGCGAACCGACGGCGCGCGTGCCGCGCTCGATATCGCGCGTCATGCCGCCGGTCTGGCGGTTCAGGTGGAAGCGTAGCGACAGCGCATGCAGATGGCGGAACACCTGCAATGCGATGGTACGCACGGCGCGCTGCGTGACGCGCGCGAACAGGAACTCGCGCAGCTCGGTGAACAGCGTGGTCGACACGCGCAGCACGCCGTAGGCCACCAGCGCGCCCAAGGGCAGCACCAGCAGCGCCTGCGGATGCGAGGGCGAGACGCTCAGGCTGTCGATCAGGCTTTTCATCACCACCGGCACGCCGACGTTGGCCAGCTTGGCGCCGACCAGGCAGCCCAGCGCCAGCAGCACGCGCCATTTGTAGACCCACAGGTAAGGGAAGAGAGTTTTCAGCGTCGCCGTATCGCTGCGCGGGGGCGCGGCATTGCTGGCGTTGGCTGGCGGGGTGTTCGGGGAGTACGTAGTACGTCGCATGGCGGATGTCGGCTTTTTATGGTTCAATCCCGGTAATTGTAGCCCTTCAAGAGAATTCACGATGACCACGCCCCAAAACCCCACTCCCATCAAAGTCGAAACCGTCAACCGCGGCCTGCCCGCAGGGAAAATGCCGGAATTGCGCATGATGCCGGCGCCCTCGGACGCCAATGTCTACGGGGACGTATTCGGCGGCTGGATCATGGCGCAGGTCGACATCGCCGGCTCGCTGCCGGCCACGCGCCGCGCCAACGGCCGCGTCGCGACCATTTCGGTGAACTCCTTCGTGTTCAAGAATCCCGTGTTCGTCGGCGACCTGCTGTCGTTTTATGCTGATATTGTCAAGGTTGGCAATACGTCCATTACCGTCAACGTCGAGGTGTACGCCGAACGCAACCGCCTGCAAGCCTGCACCGTCAAAGTCACCGAGGCCACGCTGACCTACGTCGCCACCGATTCGGACCGCAAGCCGCGCAAGGTGCCGCCTATCGAAACGCTGATCCGCTCCTGATCCGCCGCGGCATGCAGCAGCCCCGCCGCGCCTTTCTCCACACCGCCGGGCGCCTCGCTGCGCTGGCCGCTTCGTGCGGCGCCGGCGGCATCCAGGCCGCGCCTTCCAGCGCCAGCAACGCCTATCCGTTCAGCCTCGGCGTCGCCTCCGGCTCGCCGCTGCCGGACGCCGTCGTCATCTGGACCCGCATCCTGCACGATCCGCTGAACGCCGCAGCCACGCCGCCGCTGGCGTTCAGCGTGCGCTGGGAAGTGGCCGAGGACGAACGCTTCAGCCGCATCGTCGCCAAAGGCGCTGCCAGCGCCACGCCGGAGCTGGCGCACAGCGTGCACGTCGACGTCACCGGCCTGGCGCCGGCGCGCTGGTACTGGTACCGCTTCATGCTGGGCGACGCCGTCAGCCCAACCGGCCGCACGCGCACCGCGCCCGCCGCCGGCGCCATGCCGGACCAGCTGAAACTGGCCGTGGCCTCCTGCCAGCACTGGGAGTTCGGCAGCTACGCCGCGCACCGCCACATCGCGGCCGCTGCGCCCGATCTGGTGGCCTTCCTGGGCGATTACATCTACGAGTGGGGGCCGTACCAGCTCAGGCATCCGCAAACCGCGCTACGGACCGCTGAGAGCTTCACGCTGGCCGACTACCGCGCCCGCTACGCCCAGTACAAGACCGACCGCGATCTGCAAGCCGCCCACCTGGCCGCGCCGTGGATCGTGACCTGGGACGATCATGAAGTCGCCAACGACTACGGCGGCGACCGCGACGAGCGGCTGGACCCGCGCTTCGCCGAGCGCCGCGCCGCCGCGTACCAGGCCTTCTACGAACACATGCCGCTGCGCCTGCCGCCGGCCGACTTCGCCCGGCTGCGCATGTACCAACGCTACGACTGGGGCCGCCTGGCGCGCTTCCATGTGCTGGACGACCGCCAGTACCGCTCGCGCCACGCCTGCACGCCCGCCGGACGCGGCGGCTCCAGCTCGGTACTCAGGCGCGACTGCGCCGAACTCGGCGATGCAAGCCGCACCATGCTCGGCGCGGAACAGCAGCGCTGGCTGGAGCAGGGACTGGCGTCGTCGCCGGCGCACTGGAACATCCTGGCCCAGCAAACGCTGATGGCGCAAAACAGCCAGGTACCTATCATCAAGGAATCCGACGGCCGCTTCTGGACCGACGGCTGGGATGGCTATCCGGCCGCACGCCAGCGCCTGTTCGACGCGCTGCACGCCAGCAAGGCCGCCAATCCGCTGATACTGGGCGGCGACGTGCACAGCTTCTTCGCCGCCGAACTCAACCGCATTCCCACGCGGGCGCGCTCGGCAGCCAACCCGGTCATCGCGACGGAATTCGTCGGCACCTCGGTGACATCGCCGTCGCGGCCGCAGGCGCGCACCGAGCAGTATGTCGCCATGAACCACAGCATCAAGTACGGCCGCAGCGACAAGCGCGGCTTCATGCTGCTCAACATCACGCCGGCCGACACCACCGTGCTGTTCCTGGCATTGGACGATGTGCACGATGCGGCCAGCCCCATCCGCACGGCCGCCAGCTTCCTGGTGCGCGGCGGCCGGCCCGGCCTGGTCCGCGCTTGAATTGGGGCAGACACCGCCTATACTGGCTAGACCATCAACGTATGGAGGCGCTACATGTTGAAAGTCACTGAGAGTGAAATAGCTCAGGAGCTCGATAGCTATTTGCACCGTGCTCTGACACAGACGATAGTTGTGGAACAGGCCGACCGCGATCCCGTGGTCGTGCTGTCACTGGCCGAGTTTGAAAGGCTGCAGGATGTCGACGACCAGCACTGGGCCGCATGCGCCCGCAAGGCCAATGTCGAAGGCTACATCGATCACGATCATGAGGTGCGCCAGCGACTGGCCGCCGCCATGAAGGACAAGCGGCTCGCTTGCATCAAGAAAGGGCCGCGTTTCGACCACCACCATTAGGATAAAAAAAATCGCCTGTCTCAGCAGGCGATTTTTTCTTGCTTACGCTGCGACTTTTTCGTCGCGCAGCTGACGGCGCAGGATCTTGCCGACGTTGGTCTTCGGCAGCTCATCGCGGAACTCGATGTACTTAGGCTTTTTGTAAGCGGTCAGCTCATGCTTGCAGAAGTCCAGCAGCTGCTCGGCGGTCAGGTTCGGATCCTTGCGCACCACGAACAGCTTGACGGCCTCGCCCGAGTTCTTGTCCGGCACGCCGATGCACGCCACTTCCAGCACGCCCGGATGCGACGCCACTACGCCTTCCACTTCGTTCGGATAGACGTTGAAGCCGGACACGATGATCATGTCCTTCTTGCGGTCGACGATGCGGGTGAAGCCCTGCTCGTTCATGATGCCGACGTCGCCGGTCTTGAAGAAGCCGTCGGCCGTCATCGACTTGGCGGTTTCTTCCGGACGGTTCCAGTAGCCAGCCATCACCTGCGGACCGCGGATCGCGATCTCGCCGGTCTGGCCCAGCGGCAGCGCGTTGCCGTCGTCGTCCAGGATGCAGACGTCGGTCGACGGAATCGGCAGGCCGATGGTGCCGGTGAATTCCTTGATGTCCACGCGGTTGGCGGTGGCCACCGGCGAGGTTTCCGACATGCCATAGCCTTCGATGATCGGCGTGCCGGTCAGCTTGAGCCAGCGGTCGGCCACGGCCTGTTGCACGGCCATGCCGCCGCCGTTGCAGACCGAGTACGACGAGAAGTCCAGCTTGGCGAACTCGGCGTTGTTGAGCAGCGCGTTGTACAGCGTGTTCACCGCAGGGAACACGGCCACGCGGTACTTGGCCAGCTCCTTGACGAAGCCGGGGATGTCGCGCGGATTCGGCACCAGCAGGTTCATGCCGCCCATGCGCATGCCCATGAAGGCGCTGATGGTCAGCGAGTAGATGTGGTAGAGCGGCAGCGCGCACACGAACACCAGCTGCTCGGCCTGCGGCTTGAACTGCAGCCAGGCTTCGTTCTGCAGCACGTTGGCGATGATGTTTCGGTGCAGCAGCACGGCGCCCTTGGACACGCCCGTGGTGCCGCCGGTGTATTGCAGGAAGGCGATATCGTCGTGGCCCTGCTTGACCGGATTGAGCACCAGGCGCGAACCCTCGGCCAGCACCTGCTTGAACGACACGGCGGTCGGCAGCGAGAACGACGGCACCATCTTCTTGACCTTGCGGACCACGAAGTTGACCAGCGTGCCCTTCAGCGTGCCCAGCATGTCGCCCATGGTGGCGACGATCACGTGCTTGACCTGCGTATGCGCCAGCACCTGCTCCACCGTGGTGGCGAAATTTTCCAGCACGATGATCGCTTCCGAACCGGAGTCCACCAGCTGATGCTGCAACTCGCGCGGCGTGTACAACGGATTGACGTTGACCACCGTGTAGCCGGCGCGCAGGATGGCGGCCATCGCCACCGGATATTGCAGCACGTTCGGCAGCATGATGGCCACGCGCGCGCCCGGCTTCAGGCCCTTGCTTTGCAGCCAGGCGCCCATTTGCAGCGACAGCTTGTCGAGCTCGCCGTAGGTCAGGAACTTGTCCATGCACACGTAGGCGTTGCGGTCGGCATACTTGCGGAACGACTCTTCCAGCAGGTGCGTCACCGAGCGGTACTGCGTGCTGTCGATCTCAGCGGGCACGCCTTCGGGGTAGGACTTCAGCCAAATCTTTTCCATGTCTTATGCAGCTTTCTTGTTCTGGCCGGGAGGTTCATCGCGCAGCATGCGCCGCAGGATTTTCCCGACGTTGGTTTTGGGCAGCTCCTCGCGGAACTCGATATATTTTGGCTTTTTATAGCCGGTAAATTGTTCTTTGCAATAGGCCATCAACTGCTCGACCGTCAGGTTCGGATCCTTGCGCACCACGAACACCTTGACCGCTTCGCCCGAGTGTTCGTCCGGCACGCCGATGCACGCGCACTCCAGCACGCCGGGGTGGAGCGCGATCACGCCCTCCAGTTCGTTCGGATAGACGTTGAAGCCGGACACCAGGATCATGTCCTTCTTGCGGTCGACGATCTTCACGAAGCCGTTCTCGTCCATCACGCCGACGTCGCCGGATTTGAAATAGCCGTCGGCCGTCATGACCTTGGCGGTTTCGTCCGGACGGTTCCAGTAGCCGGCCATCACCTGCGGGCCGCGAATCGCGATCTCGCCCGGCTGGCCCAGCGCCACTTCATTGCCGTCGTCATCGAGGATAGCGATGTCGGTCGACGGCACCGGCAAACCGATGGTGCCGGTGAAGGCCTGGCTGTCGGCGCGGTTGCAGGTAGCCACCGGCGACGTTTCGGACAGGCCGTAGCCTTCGATGATGGAGACGCCCGTCACCTTCAGCCATTTATCGTTGACGGCCTGCTGCACCGCCATGCCGCCGCCGTTGCAGATCTTCAGGCCCGAGAAGTCCAGGTTGCCGAACGACGGATGATTCAACAGCGCGTTGTACAGCGTGTTCACCGCCGGCAGCATGTTGAACTTGTACTTGCTCAGCTCCTTGATGAAGCCGCCGATGTCGCGCGGATTCGGGATCAGGATGTTCAGCGCGCCTACTCGCGTGCCCCACATCGCGCAGCAGGTCAGCGCGAAGATGTGGTACAGCGGCAGCGCGCAGACGATGGTGATCTGCTCGGTCACATTGCCCAGCGCCGGCTTGGACCAGGCCTCGTTCTGCAACAGGTTGGCCACCAGGTTGCGGTGCGTCAGCGTCGCCCCCTTGGAGACGCCGGTGGTGCCGCCCGTGTATTGCAGGAAGGCGGCATCGGAAGGCTCCAGCGACACCGGCGTCAGCTTCATGCGGCCGCCCTGCGACAACGCATCCTTGAAGCGCACCGCGTTCGGCAGCGAGAACGGCGGCACCATCTTCTTGACGTTGCGCACCACGAAGTTGACCAGCGCGCCTTTGACGCCGCCGAGCATCTCGCCCATGCTGGCCACCACGATGTGCTTGACCTGCGTGCGGCCCAGCACCTGTTCCAGCGTGGTCGCAAAATTTTCCAGGATCAGGATGGCTTCGCTGCCCGAATCGTTGAGCTGGTGCTCCAGTTCGCGCGGCGTGTACAGCGGGTTGATGTTGACCACCGTGTAGCCGGCGCGCAGGATCGCGGCAATGGCGATCGGATACTGCAACACGTTCGGCATCATGACGGCGACCCGCGCGCCCTTCTTCATCCCACGGCTTTGCAGCCAGGCGCCCAGGCGCTTGGAATACGCGTCGACTTCGGCATAGGTGAGGAATTTGTCCATGCAGACGTAGGCATTGCGGTCTGCGAACTTGTGGAAGGATTCTTCCAGCAGCTGCACCAGGGAGCGGTACTGACCCGTGTCTATCTCCGTCAGCATGCCGGGCGGGTATGACTTCAACCAGATTTTTTCCATCCTGTGCCTCGTGTCTCGAATTATCGTTGTAAGGTCCGGCGCACAGTGCCGGTTCAGGGTCGGTGATTCGTCTATGCGAACTTCCGGAGCCTACTTATGACGATGCTATCGGGCAGCAAGCTCAGACGCAAGCGCATTTAACCATATTTGAAGGCGCCTTCTAACGGCTTTTTATGCTGCATCGCAACATCAATGTGGGCCTTCCGGCGGCGCGTCCGCCTGCTTGGCGGTCTCCGCGTTGAGCATTACGGGGCGGCCCAGTTGCTGCAGCTGCTGCTGACGTTGAACTAGATCAAGAGAAGCTAAATTTTGCACTGCACCATAAAATCGCACGAACGTTCGTTCCTGCTTTAGCAAGGAGCGGAAGGCGGGCAAATAATCGTGGTAAGTTCCCACAGCGCTGAGGTGGGCGTTGGTCAGCGGCTCCGCAAACCAGCGGTCGTAGCCGGCGTAGCCGCCCCAGCTGTCCTTGAGCTTCTGGTACTCGGTTTTCAGGTGGGCGAAGATGCGCGCCTTCTCGGCACGCTTGTGGCGGGTGCTGGTCTTGCCGGCGTAGGTGTCGGCCAGCATCTTGCGGTGGCTCACCAGCAGTTCGAGGAAATCCTGGCGGCGCGCGTTGTAGCGGGTGTAGGCCTCGCGCATCGGATCGGTGCCGTACAGTTCCAGCCAGCGCGCCACGCCGGCCTCCTCCACCGCCGTCGCGAATCCTTCGTTGAACTGGGTATCGCCCGGCACGTACACCACCTGGTGCGCCAGTTCGTGGAACACCATGCGCGCCAGCTCGGCATCGGAATAGTTGATGAAGGTCGACAGCAGCGGATCGCTGAACCAGCCCAGCGTCGAGTAGGCCGGCACGCCGCCCACCTGCACGTCGTTGCGCTCCTTGCGCAGCTCGTCGGCGTAGGCCATCGCGTCTTCCTTGCTGTAGTAGCCGCGATAGCTGACGCAGCCGGCGATCGGGAAGCACCACTGGATAGGCCGCAGCGACAGCTCCGGCGTCGCCACCACATTCCACAGCACGAAGGGGCGCGTCAGCGCGGCATAGTTTTTGTAGCTGGCGTTGTCGGGCAGGCCCAGTTCCTTGACGGCGAAGCGGCGTATTAACAACGCTTTTTCCAGGCGGGCCTTCAGCTGGGGATCGGTGCTGGGATCGCCCAGCCAGTCTTCAATCGGACGGGCGTCCGACCACAGCGCATACTGGCCCTGCGCGGCCTGCATGTAGTACTTGAGCTGAGCGCAACCAGCCAGCAGAAGTGCTGCGCAGCCCGCCGCCAACCAGTATCTGGCACGGACGATTCGGCGGGCTAGGTTGCGCATACATTACCTTCAAGCAGCGACTCTTTCGACTTGTACCAGTGTATCGTAAAAAGTTGGCGCGCGGCCCATATCAGTCAACTGTTGGCTGGTAACCTCATTGGCGTTCTTGCCATCCCTGCCTAGTTTTTTCCACCATACTGACAAGCCTACAACGAGGCCTGATCGCGCCTTGTCCGTGACCCGCGCCTTGGCGATGAAACTGCCGCGGTCATTGAAGATGCGGACCATGTCGCCGTCGACGATGCCGCGCGCCGCGCTGTCGTCCGGATGGATGTCCAGGTGCGGCTCGCCCTCGGCCGAACGCAGGCTTTTCACGTTGACGAAGGTGGAGTTGAGGAAGTTGCGCGCCGGCGGAGAAATCATCGCCAGCGGAAACCGTTTAGCCAGTTCCGGATTGCTGGCCACCGATTCGTACGGCGGCAGATAGGTGGGCAGCGGATCGAGGCCGTCGGCTTCCATCGCGGCGGAATAAAACTCGCACTTGCCGGACGGCGTGGGGAAGCCGCCCTGCGCGAACGGCGCATCGGGCACATTGAGTTTTTGCCAGCCCTTCTGCTTCAGCGATTCCCAATCGAAGTTGACGGCGCGGACGTCCTGCGCATTGAAGGCCATGGCCGCCAATTGGTCGTCGCTGTCCTGGAAGCACGGATCGTCGAAGCCCATGCGCGCGGCCAGCAGACGGAAGATCTCGGTGTTGGCCTTGGCCTCGCCCATGGGTGCGATGGCGGCGTTGTTGGCCATCATGTACAGGTGGCCGTAGGACGTGTGCGTGTCGATGTGCTCCAGCTGCGTGGTGGCCGGCAGCACGATGTCGGCATAGTCCACGGTGTCGGTCTGGAAGTGCTCCAGCACCACGGTGAACAAATCCTCGCGCGCAAAGCCGGCCATCACCTTGGCCGAATCCGGCGCGATCGCCAGCGGGTTGGCGTTGTAGACGATGACCGCTTCCACCTCCGGCCCGAACTCCGGCGACGCGGAGCGCAGCAGGTCGTCGCCGATGGTGGTCATGTTGATGGTGCGCGGCTGGTTTTTCAGCAGGTCGGGCCGTTGCAGCGCCGCCTTGTTGGTCGGGAACGAGCCGCCCGACGACAGCTGGATGCCGCCGGCCGGATGGCGCCACGCGCCCACCAGCGCCGGCAGGCAAGCCATGTTACGCACCGACATGCCGCCGCCGCGCACGCGCTGCACGCCGTAGTTGGTGCGGATCGCCACCGGCTCGCCGGCGCGCGCCATCGAGCCGTACAGACGCGCCAGATCGACTACTTCGGCCACGCTGATGCCGCAGGTTTCGGCGGTGCGCTCCGGCGTCCACTCGGCCGCGCGCGCTTTCAATTGCTCGAATCCCAGCGTGTACTGCGCGATGTAGTCGTGGTCCAGCAAGTCTTCGGCGATCAGCACATGCATCAGGCCCAGCGCCAGCGCGGCGTCGGTGCCCGCCAGCAGCGCGATGTGCTGGTGGCACTTCTCCGCCGTCAGCGAGCGGTAGGGATCGATGGCGATCAGCGTGGCGCCGTTGCGCTTGGCTTCCTGCGCGCGCGTCCAGAAGTGCAGGTTGGATGCGATGGGATTGCCGCCCCAGATGATGATCAGCTTGGCGTTCTGGAACTGCTCCATGTCAATGCCGATCGAACCGCCTATCGTGTACTTGTAGCCGGTAAAGCCGGCCGTGGCGCAGATGGTGCGGTCCAGCAGGGACGCGCCGATCTGGTTGAAGAAGCGCGACGACATCGACTCGCCCTGCACCAGCCCCATCGTGCCGCAGTAGCTGTACGGCAGGATGGCTTCCGGCGCGCGCGCGGCAATTGCTTTGAGCTTGCCTGCGATGGTGTCCAGCGCCTCGTCCCAGCTGATGCGCTCGAACTTGCCCTCGCCCTTCTTGCCGACGCGGCGCAGCGGATGCAGCAGGCGATCCTCGTGGTAGGTGCGCTCGGTGTAGCGCGCCACCTTGGTGCACAGCACGCCGGCGGTGGTCGGATGGTCGGGGTCGCCCTTGACGGCGGTGGCTACGCCATCCTCCACCGTTACCAGCAGTGCGCAGGTGTCGGGGCAGTCATGCGGGCAGGTCGCGCGGACTTGTGTGGTTGTCATGTCAAACGCCTAAAAAACGTGGATGCAAAGCAGTATGGTAATCGATACCGGGACGATTCCGCCGGCGCTGGATTTGTTTGCACGACAAGGGCTACAATGGCTGATCTCGATGCCCAAAAAGCATGCGAACCCGATATTGGAGAAGCAGATGAAACTAGTAGATCCCATCATTGCATTTCAATCTGAAATACAGCAAATCCGGCGTGACCTGCACGCCCATCCCGAGCTGTGCTACGAAGAAAAACGCACCTCCGAAGTCGTCGCCGACAAGCTGGCCGAATGGGGCATCCCCGTGATACGCGGCCTGGGCCTGACCGGCGTGGTCGGCATCATCAAGGGCGGCCATTCCAAGCGCGCCATCGGCCTGCGCGCCGACATGGACGCGCTGCCCATGCAGGAAGTGAACACCTTCGCCCACGCCTCGCGCCATCCCGGCAAGATGCACGCCTGCGGCCACGACGGCCACACCGCCATGCTGCTGGGCGCGGCCAAGCATCTGGCCGCGCACCGCAATTTCGACGGAACGGTTTACCTCATTTTCCAGCCGGCCGAAGAAGGCGGCGCCGGTGCGCGCCGCATGATCGAGGACGGCCTGTTCGAGCAATGCCCGATGGATGCGATCTACGGCATGCACAACTGGCCGGGCGCGCCGACCGGCACGATGAGCGTGGTCGAAGGGCCGATGATGGCGTCCAGTAACGAGTTCTACGTCACCGTCAAAGGCAAGGGCGCGCACGCGGCCCAGCCGCACAAGGGCATCGACCCGGTGATGGTGGCGGTGCAGATCGCGCAGAGCTGGCAGACCATCATCAGCCGCCAGAAGAGCCCGCTGGATACGGCCGTGCTGTCGATCACGCAGATCCACGCAGGCAGCGCCACCAACGTGATACCCGACGAGGCCGAACTGGTCGGCACGGTGCGCACCTTCACCCAGCCGGTGCTGGACATGATCGAGCAGCGCATGGAGGAAATCGCCAAGCATACGGCGGCAGCCTTCGGCGCCGAAGTGGAGTTCAAGTTCCGCCGCAACTATCCGCCGCTGGTCAACCATGCGGTCGAAACCAAGTTTGCGGTGGAGGTGATGAAATCGGTGGTGGGTGCGGACAATGTCGACGACAACGTCGAGCCGACCATGGGCGCGGAAGACTTCGCGTTCTTCCTGCAAGCCAAGCCGGGCTGCTACGTCTTCATCGGCAACGGCGAGGGCGAGCACCGCGACGGCGGCCACGGCCTCGGCCCATGCGTGCTGCACAACGGCAGCTACGACTTCAACGACAACCTGCTGCCGATCGGCGCCAGCTTCTGGGTGCGCCTGGCCGAGCAGGCGCTGCCGGCTGCTTAAGCCAGCCGGTCCGGGGCGGTGCCGACGCGCTGGCCCGGATTCAAGGCCTCTAGTCCCAGCAGGGCCGCCGAGTGGTCGGCCTGCGGGATGGTTTCCGCCAGCGCCTGGTAGCGCTCCGTGACCAGCTGCGTCACCGGCAAGGAAATGCCCGCCGCTTCCGCCGCCGCCAGGATATTGCGCTGATCTTTCAGCTGCGTCTTCACCTGTCCGCCGGCGACGAAATTTCGCTCCAGCATGCGCTGGCCGTGCACATCGAGGATTTTGCTTTCGGCGAAGCCGCCGCGTATGGCCGCCCGCATCGCCGCCGGATCGGCGCCGGCCGCCTGCGCCAGCAGCAAGGCTTCGGCCACAATGTTGATGGTGGCGCCGACGATCAGCTGATTGCACAGCTTGGCCACCTGGCCGCTGCCGGCCGGGCCCACCAGTGTCGGCCGGCCCATGGCCGCCAGCACCGGTTGCAGCTCGGCGAAATCTTCCGCGCTGCCGCCCGCCATGATGGCCAGCGTGCCCGCCGCCGCGCCGCCGACGCCGCCCGACACCGGCGCATCGACAAAGCGCCGGCCTTGCGCCGTCAGCAGCGCGTGGAATTCCTGCGCTTCCGATTGACGAGTCGAGCTCATGTCCACCCACAGCGCGCGCGGCGCCAGCGCCGGCAAGGCGTCCTGCATCACGGCGCCAACGACAGGACCAGCCTCCAGCATCGAGATCACGATGTCGGCATCGCGCACCGCCTCGGCCAGCTCGGCGGCTGTGCGGGCGCCGGCATCGGCCAGCGCGGCGGCCTTGGCATAGGTGCGGTTCCATACCGTCACGGCATGGCCGGCCGCCAGCAGGCGGCGCACCATCGGGTCTCCCATCAAGCCAATACCGAGAAATGCAATTTGCGTAGACAATTCCAACTCCAGAGATAGTCAAAATGGCAGCCCCGCCGGAATAATTTCCAGAACCCCGGTACAATCGGGGCAGCCGTATACAACTGAGATACAGCATCAACATTAGCAAGGATACTATGTTCGCGAAAAAAATGATGGCGGCTGTGGCCGCACTGATGGCCATGCAGGGTGCATATGCCGACGACAAGCTGGTCGACTCCGTGGCGATCGACTACGGCAATGCCGCCAAGGTACAAATGGTGCGTTTCAGCGCCGCCAAGGATTGGGGCGCGCGCTGGTTCCAATCGAACGGCACCCACCTGAGCGGCTACTGGGAAGGCAGCGCAGGTTTCTGGCGAGAGAGCCAGTACCAGAATATTTCGGGCAAGTCCGCGAGCCTGTGGGACGTAGGCTTCACCCCGGTGTTCCGCTTTGAGAACGACAACAAGAAGGGCTTGTACTACGAAGGCGGCATCGGCGTGCATTACCTGTCCAAGCTGTACGACAACGACACCTATCGTCTGTCGACCCACTTCCAGTTCGGCGACCACATCGGCATCGGCTATGTGTTCAACAACAACTGGGAAATCGGCGGCAAGATCCAGCACTTCTCGAACGGCGGCTACAAGAAGCCCAACACCGGCGTCAACTTCCTGGAAATCAAAGCGGCTTACCACTTCTGATTAAAAAACAACTTGGGGTCAAGTCTGACATTCGGACACGAGCCCTACCGTAACCAGCGTTACGGTAGGGCTCGTGTCCGAATGTCAGACTTGACCCCATTGTTTTTTAGACGTTCGATTCCGCGACGATCTTCCAGTTCTTGCCTTCCTTGGCCCAGTACTGCTTCTTGCGCACGGCGTGGCGGAATTTGCCGACCACGATCTGCTGCGTGAAATTGCTGACGATGACTTCCTCCTGGCTAGGCTGACGGAAGTAGCTCGGCTCGGTGACGGTGACGCTGATCTTCTTGGCGCCGGGCAGGAAACGGTTCTTGTCCAGCCATGCACTCACATCCTCGTCGGCCGCCGATTTGAAGCGCGGCGAATACAGCGCGCGCAAGCCGGCCTCGTCGCGATTCTCGACATCGCGGCGCCAGGTCTCCACCAGCGAGCTGGCCACGCGCAGGTCGCGCTCCATCTGCTCCTTGCTGACGAACTCCACCTGGTCGCCGATCAGGATGGGCGTCTTGCCGATCTCCACCGTGCGCGTCAGCGTGTTCAAGTCGTCGTTGCTGACCACCACGCAGCCGTCGGTCGATAGAGGCGGGCGGCTGAAGGTTTCCGGCGGCGTGCCGTGCACCCAGATGCCGGAACCGCTGCGGCCCTGCACCTTGTCCCAGTCGTTCGGATAGTCGAGCGGCAGCGCGCCCTTGCCATACATGTCGGGCAGCTTGACGCCGGGCAGGTGGCCGATGATGTAGTACACGCCCACCGGCGTGCGCATATCGCCCTCTTTCAGCTTGTTGATACCGAGCTTGCCCTGGCTGACATAGAAGTCGGACAGCAGGCGGATCTGGTCGTTGCGGTTCTCGTACAAATACAGGCGCGAGTGCTTGGCGTCGACGATCAGCGCATGCTTCTGGTCCTTGCGCATTTGCAGCAGCGCACGCGGCAGCAAGGCCGGCGACGGTCTGCCAGGCTCGGCCTGCATACGCACGGCGGCCTCGCGGCGCAGGTCGGCCAGCTTGCCATCCGCCCCTTGCGGCGCGGCGGCGCCCAGCGCACTGACGGCGCGGGTGTGCATCAACAGGATATCGCCGCGGACCAAATGGCCCAGACGGAAATTGGGATAGGCCGCTACCAGCGCATCGGCCTTTTGCTGGGCTTCGCGCAGGTTGTGCTGGGCCAGCTCCCTGTAGATATCAGAGAGCTGCTCTTCCGGGTTGGCTTTACGGACGACTGGCGCCCGTAACGGCTTTTTTGCGGCGTAGCTGGCCTCTCCCCCCAATCCGACGAGAAGGAGCGCGCACAGCAAACCACCTGCCCGCCAGTGTTTCGAAAATCTAAAGTGTGACATCAGCTACCCGAGGACTCCTGCTTGATCTGCCATTTTCCACCATTTTTGACCAGCACGAGCGTCTTCCGGCTTTTTGCGGTGAGACGGTCGGATTCATAGGTCTGGCGGAATGTGACTTTGGCCGTGTTGCCGTTCACAAGCACTTCCGGCCCGCCCACTTCAACGCGGATACGGCCCTTGCCTTCGATACGGGCACGGCGCTCATCAGCCCATGCCTTGCGCGACAACCCTTTCGGCGGCTCGAACTCATGGCTGTAGTAGCCGAGGTAGGAATCGACGTTCTGAGCGGTCCAGGCCTTGGCCCAGCCATGGACTTGGGCCAGCACGGCATCGCGTTCTGAGGTGTCCGGCTTGGCGGCTTTTTCAGGTTCAGGCTTGGCCGGTTTGGACGCTTCCACTTTGGCAGGCTTGGCAGGCTCGGCCTGGGCAACCACCATCGGTGCGGCTTTCGCTGGCGCCGGTGCTGGAGCAGGCTTGGGCGGCTCAACCTTGGCGATGACCGGTGCCGGCGCAGGAGCCGGCGCCACAGGCTTGGCGGCCACTGGAGCAGGCGTTGGAACCGGTACCGGTGCGGCGGCAACTTTGGCTACAGGCGCAGGCGTTGGTGCGGCTGCCACCTTGGCAGCAGGCGCAGGCACGGGTGCTGGCGCCGGTGCTGCGGCAACTTTGGCGGCCGGTACCGGCGTCGGTGCGGGCGGCGTGACAGACAGTGCCGGTATGCGTTGCAGCATGGTCGACTTGCCGGTATCCGGAGGAATTTGCGAGATCAGCGGCGGCGCGGCATTGGCGGCGGCGCGCGGCGGCGTCGCTTGAGCCAGCTGCGGCGCAGGGGCTGGCGCTGCGGTATCCGGCGCAGCGAACTTGGCGCCGGTGGTGGTTGAGAAGTTGCGCAGCAAGGTCAACTTGGATTTGGCCGGCGGCGTGTTATTCGCGCCCAGCGCCAGGGCCTTGTCGTAAGCCTGGCTGGCCATCTTGCCGTAGACGTCGCCCAGGTTTTCGTAGGCCGTCATATAGCTAGGATTGGTACGGATCGCCTTCTCCAGCGACACGCGTGCCTTGTCGTACTGGCCGCTGGCCGCGTACAGCACGGCCAGGTTGTTGTACGGCTCCGGCAGGTCTTTATAGTCCTCGGTGAGCTTGGTGAAAACGGCGATCGCTTCGTCCGATTTGTTTTGCTCGGTCAGCAGCACGCCCTTCATAAAGCGCATCTGCGGATCGGCAGGGTGTTTGCTCAGGTATTCATTGGTCTTGTTCAGCGCCTCGACCACCTTGCCGGCCTTGGCCAGCTTGCTGACGTCGGCCATCTCGTCGGCCCGTGCCGGCGTGATCGCCAAGATGGTTGCCACGATGCCGGCGGACGCCAGGGCACGGTACAGCAGGGTTGGGGCTGTCTTATTTTTCATTGAGGTCTGAAGCAAGCGCGAAAGAACACATGGTACACCTTTCGTTTCCCCAGATCAAAATCTAGCTTGTATCTTATATGCCTCTTTTCGCCACAAAAAAAACACGCCAGAATGCGAAAAACCCCACCAAGATCACTTGGTGGGGTTCTTCATATAACTAGCCTGACGATAACCTACTTTCACACTGGTTGCAGCACTATCATCGGCGCAGAGTTGTTTCACGGTCCTGTTCGGGATGGGAAGGGGTGGTACCAACTTGCTATGGTCATCAGGCATTGACTTGTACTAGCGTCGCTTAACTTCAGCGCCGCCAAGAATCTGGAGGAAGTATTATAAACGATTTATATCGTTTATGCAGTAAATATTTAGGTAATGAAGTTGTGTATCAACGAACGTTTCAACGTACTTCTCATTCACCATAACCTGCTAAGGTTATAGGGACAAGCCGTACGGGCAATTAGTATCAGTTAGCTTAATGCATTACTGCACTTCCACACCTGACCTATCAACGTCCTGGTCTCGAACGACCCTTCAAAGAGCTCAAGGCTCTGGGAAATCTCATCTTAAGGCAAGTTTCCCGCTTAGATGCTTTCAGCGGTTATCTCTTCCAGACTTAGCTACCCGGCAATGCCACTGGCGTGACAACCGGTACACCAGAGGTCTGTCCACTCCGGTCCTCTCGTACTAGGAGCAGCCCCCTTCAAATTTCCAACGCCCACGGCAGATAGGGACCAAACTGTCTCACGACGTTTTAAACCCAGCTCACGTACCACTTTAAATGGCGAACAGCCATACCCTTGGGACCGGCTACAGCCCCAGGATGTGATGAGCCGACATCGAGGTGCCAAACTCCCCCGTCGATATGAACTCTTGGGAGGAATCAGCCTGTTATCCCCAGAGTACCTTTTATCCGTTGAGCGATGGCCCTTCCATACAGAACCACCGGATCACTATGTCCTACTTTCGTACCTGCTCGACTTGTCGGTCTCGCAGTTAAGCACGCTTATGCCATTGCACTATTAGCACGATGTCCGACCGTACCTAGCGTACCTTCGAACTCCTCCGTTACCGTTTGGGAGGAGACCGCCCCAGTCAAACTGCCTACCATGCACTGTCCCCGATCCGGATCACGGACCAAGGTTAGAACCTCAAACAAACCAGGGTGGTATTTCAAGGATGGCTCCATAGGAACTGGCGTCCCTACTTCAAAGCCTCCCACCTATCCTACACAGATTGGTTCAAAGTCCAATGCAAAGCTACAGTAAAGGTTCATGGGGTCTTTCCGTCTAGCCGCGGGTAGATTGCATCATCACAAACACTTCAAC